>JAESFU010000016.1_pt1 | contig 1021477 bp, 970 predicted proteins | sample 9269461 | NCBI WGS metagenome assembly JAESFU01 (sample SAMN14502556, study PRJNA617107) | algae metagenome | isolation source: Stenomitos rutilans HA7619-LM2 and co-occurring heterotrophs from cave walls | place: USA: Waikapalae cave, Hawaii | collected 2009-07-28
CCCGACCCCTCCCCGCCGCTTCGCGGGGGGAGGGGAGCAGACTGCGCTCGCGTCGCGCAATGATGACGAACACACCCACCATCTCCCGCCTCGCCGTGATCGGCGCCGGACTGATCGGCGGATCGGTGGCGCGCGCCGCCAAGGCCACGGGCGCGGCGAAGACCGTTGTGGTGACGGACGCCTCTCCAGAGGCGCGAAAGCGCGTGCGCGAGATCGGCGCAAGCTTTGCCGATGACGTCGCCGAGACCAGCGCCGCCGCGGTGAAGGATGCGGACCTTGTCGTGATCGCGGTTCCGGTCGGCGCTTGTGGCGATGTCGCGAAAGAGATCGCGGCCAGCCTCAAGCCCGGTGCGATCCTATCCGATGTCGGTTCGGTGAAAGCCTCGGTCGCGCGCGAAATGGCGCCGTTCGTACCGGAGGGCGTGCATTTCATTCCCGCGCATCCGGTCGCCGGCACCGAGAATTCAGGCCCGGATGCGGGCTTCGCCGAGTTATTCGTCAATCGCTGGTGCATTCTCACGCCGGTCGAAGGTACCGACGCGACCGCGACCGAAACGCTGCAGGCCTTCTGGGAAAAGATCGGCGCCAATGTCGCGGTGATGACGCCGGAGCATCACGATCTGGTTCTCGCGATCACCAGCCATCTCCCGCATCTGATCGCGTACACCATCGTCGGCACCGCGAACGAACTGGGCGATGTCACCGAATCCGAGGTCCTGAAATTCTCCGCCGGCGGCTTCCGCGATTTCACCCGCATCGCGGCCTCGGACCCGACGATGTGGCGAGACGTGTTCCTGCACAACAAGGATGCGGTGCTGGAAATGCTCGGCACCTTCAACGAGGATCTGTCGAAGCTGACCCGCGCGATCCGGCGCGGCGACGGCGAGGCGCTGTTCGAACACTTCACCCGCACGCGCGCGATCCGGCGCGGCATCGTCACCATCGGGCAAGATTCCGCGGCGCCGGACTTTGGCCGCCCGCATGGGCCGCTGCCGATCGCTCCGATCGTGCGGCCCTACGCCTCGGACGACGATTGATTGAACCTCCGCCGTTCGTTCCCGCGAAAGCGGGGACCCAGGGTCAAAGACTGGATTCCCGCTTGCGCGGGAATGAACGGAGTATGTGGCTAAGGTCGGATATTCAAAACAGCGGCGGCGTCTGCCCAAGCTTCACCGGACCGAGCGTCGCAACGCCATCCTTGAACTTGAGCGGCACCTTGGTTGCGCGTTTGCCCTCAAGCTCGACCTGCTCGCCCAGGAGCGACACCGCGCCGGCAATCGCGCCGGGCGCCATCTGATCGAGCAGGTTCAGCGCCGCGCCGAGCCGCTGGCTCCGGCTGCTGCGCTGCTGCGCCAGCATGTCTCGCCCGAGTGCGGGCAAAAGCTTCTCGATCCCGCTTGCGGTGACCATCAGTTCGCCGTCGAGATAACCTTGGCGGGTCAGCTTCAGATTGCCGGTTGCAACCGCGAGCATGTCACCCTGCTGAAATCGCGCGTTGCGCACCTCGATCCGGCCGTTGGAGAGCTGAATTTCCTTGAAGCGTTCGGCCCAGGATTTGGGCTGGAAATTGCGCAGGCCGATCAGCCGCGTGTCGCCGTCGAAATCGAATGGCTGTACGAGCGCCGGATGCCACGACGTGGCGCTTGCGGCCCTGAGCATGGCAGCCACATCGATCACCGGATCGTCCCGCACCGTACCGGACGCGAGCCGGCCGTGAAGCTGGCCCTTCTCGGCCGTGAACACCCGCTCCGGCTTGCCGGCACTGTTTTGATCGAGCGAGAACTTCTCGGTAGAGAACGACACCCGCTGCGGATTGCGTGGCGTGCCGCGCAGGCTGATCTGGCCGAGCGACCAGTTCGCGGTCATGCTCGGCGGCTGGCCGGCCTCGGCAACAATCAGCGGTCCCTCGACCTCCGCGATCACCAGCGTCGGCTGGTAGACCTGTACAGCCGCGTGAATATGCGTGGCGGTCAGCTTCAGCGGTGGCCGGGTTTTCTCCAGGTTGGCGCTCGCCAGATTGCAATGGAACTCGATCCGGAACGGAAAGCCGCCGAGCGCCTCCGAGCCACAGGCGTAGACCCGCCCACCGCGTGCTTCGCGCTCGATCCAGCCGGCGATGGTCTCGCGCGCCCGGTCGGCGGCGTAAAACCAGAATGCGCTCCAGCCGGCGGCGATGATCACCAGCACCAGTGCTGGAATGAGCCAGCCGATCGAGCGGCGGCGCCGTGGCGTCGGGTCATAGTCCATGGGCGACATCCATTTTGCCCCTTATAAGCCGCCAAAGGTTCGCCGAATACGGCGTTTCGATGTTGACCGCAGCGTGGTAGTCCCGATCTCGTCCAATGAAGCTCGCAATCGACCAGATTCCCGACGATTTATGGGTTTTCGGCTACGGCTCGCTGCTGTGGCGGCCGGGCTTTTCGTTTGTCGAGAAGGTCCCGGCCCGGGTCACCGGTCTGCACCGCTCGCTCTGCGTCTATTCCTTCGTCCATCGCGGCACCCCGGAGCGGCCGGGATTGGTGCTGGGGCTGGACCGCGGCGGCGCCTGCCGGGGCCTCGCCTTTCGGGTCGCCGCCGCCGACCGCGCCGCGACCATCGCCTATCTGCGCGAGCGCGAACAGATCACCGCGGTCTATCTCGAGGTGCTGCGCAACGTGACGCTGCTCGGCAAGCCGGAACGGAGGATCGAGGCGCTGACCTACATTGTCGATCGCGGCCATCCTCAATATGCTGGCAAGCTGTCGCTCGACCAGCGCCTGCATCTGATCCGGCAGGGGCACGGACGCTCGGGCCCCAATCCGGATTACGTGCTGGCGACGGTGGCTGAACTTGAGCGGCTCGGCTGCCGCGATGCGGAACTGCATGCACTGGCGGAGCGGCTGAAGGGCGCGGGGCACGAGTCTCCCCTTCCCCCGCTGACATAACGCAAGTCCGTAGGGCAATGCGCTGCGCTTGTTGCGCCTTACGTTTCGCGCCCCGGGCGAAGTGATGGTTCAGCCGACGAGCGCGTCCCCATCGCCACCAGTTCTGCGGTCTTGGTTTCGATCGCGTCCTGCAGGCGGTCGTAGAACGTCTGGCGGTCGAGTCCCGGCGGGATCGCCGGCAGGAACTCCACACGCACCACGCCGGGATAGCGGCGGAACGACCGCCGCGGCCAGAACAGTCCCGAATTGAGCGCGACCGGTACGCAGGGCACGCCAAGCTCCGTATAGAGGAAGGCGACGCCGAATTTGTATTTCGGCTCGGCACCCGGTGCGCGCCGCGTGCCTTCCGGGAAGATGATGATCTCGCGGCCTCTCGCCGTTTCGCGTTTGGCGCGCTCGGTCATCGCCGCCAGCGCCTGCGAGCGCCGGCCGCGATCCACCGGGATCATTTCCGCCTTCGCCGCGCACCAGCCGAAGAACGGAATCCAGAGCAGTTCGCGCTTAAGGATATAGGCGGGATCGTCGAGCACGGTGATCAGCGCGAAGGTCTCCCACATCGACTGGTGCTTGGACGCGATCAGCGCGGCGCCCGTCGGGATATTTTCAAGGCCACGGAATTCGCAGCCGATGTTGCAGATGACCTTCAAGAGCCAGAGATTCACGCGGCTCCAGCTCTTCACCATCGCCCATAGCGCGCCGCGCGGCATCGCGAGCGTCGGCATCGCCGCGATCAGGTAAACGAACAGCACCAGATAGAAAATGACATTGAAAATGACGGAGCGGATGACGATCACGGGTTCAGTCCGAATTGATCACGCGAAAAACCGGTCGATCGCAGGAACCTGGATACGCACCAGCGCAGCGACGTATTTCAGATATTCGGTGAACAAAAGCCGCAAGGTCGGGCCATGTGTCCAGCCGGCTTTCAGCTGCTCGCTGATCACGGGAAACTCGATCAGCACGGTGTCGGGAAGCTGATGCGACAATTCCGCCATCGCGCGCGGCATGTGATAGCTTGAGGTCACTACGATCAGCGACTTGAACCCGCGATCCATCGCCCAGCGGCGGGTCTCGGTGGCGTTGGTGATGGTGTTGACGGCGGTGCGGTCGAGATCGACGCAGCAGGCGATGATCTTCTCGTGCTCCGGTCGCAGCCGCGCGATCTCCCGTTCGCTGGTCATCGGGTTGACCCCGGAAATCAGCAGCCGCTGGCCGCGGTTGCTCGCCAGCAGATCGATCGCATCCTCGATCCGCGACGCGCCGCCGGTCAGGACCACGATCCCGTCGGCCTTTTCGGTGAATGCCGGTTCGGTGGCAGGCAGTCGCGCCACGAACCAGACAAAGCCGGCGAAGAAAACCGCAGCGCACAGCAGACCAAGCCCGATCATCCAGCCGACAAGCCGCATCAAAGGGGCAGAACGTAGCCCCTTCGGCGCACGCAGGGGTCGATGTGATTCGGCGGACGGCATCGCTCAACCCTTACCAGACTAACGACAAATTGGCCTACCGGAGCCGGTCAGATCGAGGCAATGGTCTGGTTCACGGTCCGCCGCGACGCTTCGGAGGCGACCGCGGCAATCACCACGATCTGCACGAAAATGACCAGATAACCGGAGAAACCGAGCGTCATCGAGCCGAACAGCGCGGCGAATTGCTCAGGCCCGGCATTGCCGCGAATGATCGCCTCCACCGGCACGATCAGGGCGAATAGCAGGATTGCGGCAAGGCCGCCGATGACGCCGCCCTTCAGCCCAAGCCAGAGAAAATGCCGCTGAAACTGGCCGGCAATGTAGCGGTCCTGCGCGCCGACAAAGTGAAGCACTTCGATCACCGGACGATTGGCGGCCATTGCCCCGCGGGTCGCGAAGTTGACGCACAGGATCGTCACCGCGATCACAAGCCCCAGCACGATAATACCGCCCACCACCACGACATCCGCGACCGCGCGCATCCGTCCGATCCAGCCGCGATGATCGTCAACCGTTGCGGTCGGCACCTTGCTGACCAGCGCATTGCGAAGAGCCGCCACATCGACATTCGCGCCGGAGGCGAGCTTCACCACAATCACACGGGGAACCGGCAGTTCGTCGAGCTTGAGCCCACTGCCGAACCAAGGCTCCAGCAACTTCGCGGATTCCTCGCCCGAATAGGGGCGGACATCGGACACACCGGCAAATCCGCGCGCGAGATCGGATGCCTGCTTGACCGCCGCGTCCAGATCGCCGCCGCCTGGCCTGATCTGGATCGTCACCTCGCGCAGCACTTCCGCCTGCCAGTCGGCGGCATTCATGCGCACCAGCATCACCGCTCCGGTCGTCAGCGATGCGAGAAATGTCATGATCGCGACCACCGCGACGAGTGCGCGCCCTCCGATCGACTGAGGCGGCACGATCGGCGATTCCATCTTCGGCAGTGGCGCAACGGACGCGCGCTGCGCGTCCCTCGCCCCCGTCTGTGCTGTCCTCAATGCGCGCGCCATGCGACCTCAATCGTACAGGTGCAGGCGGCCGCCATGAAGCACAAGGCGGCGCGCGTCAAACTGATCCATTAACGCGATGTCGTGGGTCGCGATCACGATCGACGTGCCGGATTTGTTCAATTCCTGGAACAGATGCAGCAACCGCTTGCCGAGCCCCGGATCGACGTTGCCGGTCGGCTCGTCCGCGAGCAGGAGATGCGGCCGCGCCACCACTGCGCGGGCAATCGCGGCGCGCTGCTTCTCGCCGCCCGACAGGACCGGCGGCAACGCCCACATACGTTCGCCCAGCCCGACCCATTGCAGCAGCTCGATCACCTCGAAGCGATAGGTGCTCTCCTCACGGCCCATGATGCGGAACGGCAGCGCCACATTCTCGTAGGTGGTCATATGGTCGAGCAGCCGGAAATCCTGGAACACGATGCCGATGCGCCGGCGCAAGCTCGCAAGATTGTCGTTGTCGAGTGTGGAGGTATCGCGGCCGAACAGCGTGATCAGGCCGCGGGTCGGCTTCAGCGACAGGAACAGAAGTTTCAGCAGCGAGGTCTTGCCCGCTCCCGAGGGGCCGGTCAGGAACTGGAACGAATTCGGCTCGATCCGGAAGGTCAGGTCACGCAGGATCTCCTGGCCCATCCCGTATCGCAAACCGACATTCTCGAATCGGACCACGCGGCCTCCAGTTTATGCCCGCCAATGCCACGAACATTCAGGTCTTTCCGGGGCGCGCGTCCCGCCGGTCGAGCGGGTGCCGGACCCGCCAATATGGGAAGCACAGCCCGGTATGGTTTCCAATCCGTTAACGAACGGCTGCTAGCGTCGCGGCCGAAAAACTGACCGGCGCGAATCAGCGATGCTCATTGTCTGCCCCAATTGCGCAACCTCCTATCAGGTGAGCCCCGAAAGCATCGGGGAAACCGGTCGCTCGGTTCGCTGCAAGACCTGCCATAATGTCTGGTATGAGCAGCCGCGCCAGTTCGCTGCAGAAGCGGCGTATGCGACGGCGGACGAGGCGCTCGACCCCACCCTGATACGGCCGCCTCTGGACGATGTGGTGCATGTCGGGCTGGCGGGGGCCAGCGGCGGCGGAACCGGCCTGACGGATACAGATCTTCCCCAGGGCGCGGCGACCGCGGCTGACACTTACGACGCCCCTTCGATCGTACCGCCCGACGATCCCGCCTACGATCGTCCACGCATCGGAGCGCCGACCAATGTCGAACGGACCGCGGCTGCGCGCGCAGGCCAACGGCGAGCGCGCCGACGGCTCGTGCTATCGCGACACGCCTTGCCGGCCGCGATCTGCGCGATGGTCCTGGTACTGGCGTGCCTGATTGCGACGCGTCAGCAGGTGGTCCGCTTGCTGCCACAGACCGCCGCGCTTTATGCGGCCATCGGACTGCCGGTCAATCTGCGCGGACTCGCCTTCGAAAACATCAAGACCCTGCGCGATGTGCAGGATGGCATTCCGATGCTGGTGGTCGAGGGTGAAATCGTCGGCACCACCGCACGTCACACCGAAGTCCCGCGGCTGCGCTTTGCGGTGGTCGACAGCAGCGGCAAGGAAATCTATGCTTGGACCGCGAGGCCGTCCCGCACCTTGCTGCCGCCCGGCGAAACCTTGCCGTTCCGGACGCGGCTTGCTTCACCGCCCGCCGAGGCGAATGGCATATCGGTCCGTTTCTTCAACCGGCACGATGCACAAGCCGGGTTCATGTGAGGGGTCATGGCGCGAATACTGCTTGCGGAAGACGAGGATTCACTGCGCGAACTGGTCGCGCGGGCTCTGAAACAAGACGGGCATGAAGTGGTTGCCAATAGCGACGGCGCGGCTGCGCTCGACGCGCTGCTGCGCGACGAGGGCGCATTCGACCTTCTGCTGACCGATATCAAGATGCCGATGATGGACGGGATTGCGCTCGCCCTTGCCGCAAGCCGCGACTATCCGGCGCTGCCGATCCTGCTGATGACCGGCTATGCCGATCAGCGCGAGCGCGCCTCCGGCCTGGAACTTTTGATCCGCGACGTGATTCCGAAGCCATTCACGCTGGCAACGATCTGCGGCGCCGTTCGCGACGCGTTGTCGGTACCGCAGATGCATTGAGCTCCATCCGGGCAAACCGCTCGCGGCGGCTCAGAAATCCTTCAAGAGCCGCTCAAGATAATCGAGTTCGAGCTGCGGCCGCGCCGGATCGGAAAAACGTCGACGCAATTCGTCCAGAATGCGGCGCGCGCGCTGCACGTCGATCTCACCCGGAACCTTGACCGTGGAATCGTCGCTGTAATCGCGACCCTGGCGCAGCGGCCGGCCCAGCGGATCGGTCTCCTGCTGTGCACGCGAGGGTCCGTTGCGGCCGGGCTGCCCCGGCCCCTGGCCCATTCCGGGCTGCTGCTGCATGGCCTGCGCCATGCCCTGAGCGCCGCGACGAAGCGCTTCAAGTGCGCGGCCCTGTGAACCGACGGCACCGTCGGCATTGCCGTCGCCGAGCTGGCCTTCGGCCTCGCCCATGGCTTCGCCGGCCTTGCCGAGCTGATCCATGCCGTTCTGGCCATCCTCGCCCTGCTGACCCATGCCGCGCTGCTTGAGTTGCTCCAGCAGCTTCTGCAATTGATCGCGCAGCGCCTGCTGATTCTGCCGCAATTCGCCGGTGTCGGGCTTTTGCTCGCCCTGCTGGCCTCGCTGGCCCTGTTGCCCGCGCTGACGCTCGCGCCGCTGATCCTGGCCCTGACGGAAAGTCCGATCGCGCAATTGCTGCTGCTCGCGGATCATGTTGCCGAGCTCGTCGAGCGCCGACATCATGTCGTCCGAATCCTGATCGCCCTGCTGACCGGGGCGGGCCATCTGCAGGTTTTCCAGCATCTGCTGCAATTCCTGCAACAGCCGCTGAGCTGCATCCTTGGCTCCGGAGCGGGCAAGCTGCTCCATCCGGTCGATCATGTTCTTGAGATCCTGCGAGCGCAGGTTGCGCGCATTCGGATCCATCTGACGAGCGGTCTGCGGATTCTTGCGCATCTCCTCGGCCAGAGCCTGCAGGAACTTGTCGAGTGCGGCGCGCAGATCGTCGGTGAGCTTCTTGATTTCCTCTTCGGTGGCGCCGCGTTCGAGCGCCTCGCGCAGCGCCTCCTGCGCCGCGCGCAAGGCGGCTTCGACGTCGGAGAGATTACCGTCCTCGATCTTCGTCGCCATGTCCCACAGGCGCGCGACCACGTCACGCAACGAGTCGTCGGACTTGGCGCGGTTCAATTGCCAGTAGATCGAGCGAAGCCCGAGATAGACCGACGCCTCGATCTGGAAGACCTCAGGCGCCATCGCCAGCGCATCGAGCGCTGTCAGCACCCTCGGCTTGGTCTCTGCATCGAGCGCAAGCACGCGCCGCTGCTCGATCAGCGCACGTGCCATCGGCTTTGTGAACAGCCGCTCCGGCAGGCGCATGTCGAAGGGCTCGGACACTCCCTCATTGCCGCCATCGTCGAGTGCGCGCAGCGTCAGCGCGATCTCGGCGCCGGCCCAGGGATGGCTCGACAAATCGCGCAAGGTCTGTCCGACACCGTTGCGTGTGCGCGCCTGCGGCAGGGTCAGCGGCATGTCCGGCGCGTCGAATAACGGACGCGGCGTCTTGAAGCCGCCGCCCTTCATGCCAAACTCGTCAAGCTGCGGCTTCAGGGTGAACAGGGCGCGCGCTTCCGAGACGCCGTAATCGTCCTCAAGCTTGTAATTCAGCATCAGCGAGCCGCGCGCCTGCGGCTCCGGATCCTTGGTCAATGCAATCGACGGCGCACGATCGGGAACGGCGTCGAAGCTCCAAGTGACCGGATCGCCGATGCCGCGCAACGTGACCTCGCCCTTTTCGGCAATCACGTAGCGGCGCTCCTCGGTGCCCGCGGCAGCGGGCTGCGCCGCAGCGTCGGTCTTGTCGTCGATCTTGATGCCGCCACGCAACGCGACATCGAGCCCGGTGGCGCCGCTGGCCCGTATCACCAGAATCGAGTTTGCAGGCACGATCACGGGTGCGGAGGCCCGCTGCACTTCGCCTGACCGTAATCCCGGCAGAATCACCGGCGGACGCTGGGTGTAAGTCGGCGGCGCAACCCAGGCATCGACGCGATAATTCGCTGGCGTCACCGCGCCATGCCAGTTGAAGGCGGCGGCCACGCGCCGGTCCCGGTCGCCGCCGGCTGCAAAAAAGGTCGCGACCGCGAGCACCAGCACCAATGCCCGGATGGCCACCGGATCCCGCGCGGGCAGTCGTGGCATCGGCCAGCCGGCGCGCAGCTTGCGTGCGGCGGCCAGTGCGCGTTCGACATGCACCCGCCACAACGCCTGAGTCATGGCATCGCCCGCATGGGCCGAAAGCCGGTCGGTCAGGGTGATCGCCGGACGATGCGGCAATCCGCTTTCGCGATCCAGCCGTCGCAGCGCCTCGTTGGCGCTCGGCATCCGGACCAGCGCGAAAGGGGACAAGGCGGCCAGTGCCAGCAAGCCGAAAATGACGACGCCAGCGGCTCGCGCCAACGGTGGCAGCCACAGCCACAGCCCAAGCCATGAGAGCGCAAGGAACAGCCCGCAGACCGTCAGGAAAGCGGCAAGAGGAGGCCAGGACCGCTCCCACAGGATCGACCAGCGGGCTTTGGCGATTCCCCTGGCGAGTAACCGGTCGACCTCGCGCTGCGGGGAAACCGTCGTATTTTCAGAGCCCTGCGTCAGGTTGTCGGTCAAAGGCCTGATCCCTTGGGAAGCTGCGATCTACAAAGCTTAACACGCCCCGTCAGCCCACATAGTCACGAAACCTGGAAGTGCGAAGCAAGGAGCAGGCCATGTCGCATGGCTCAGGCATCCGGTTCCGGCGTCACAGCCAGGGCGGCATGCGATCGAGCGCGATCAATGCGTCGGCTTCGAGGCGGGGCCGTACCAGCGACCATGCGTCGCCATTGACGAGCACTTCGGGGATCAGCGCCCGGGTGTTGTAGGTCCCAGCCTGCACCGCGCCATAGGCCCCCGCGGTCATCACCGCCAGCAAGTCCCCGGCCTTGGGTTCCGGCAGGTCGCGGTTGATCGCAAGGTAATCGCCGGTTTCGCAGACTGGCCCGACCACGTCGGCGCGGATCCAGCTATCGCCTGCAATCGGCCGCACCGGGATGATGTCGTGATGGGCCTCATACAGCGTCGGCCGGATCAGATCGTTCATCGCAGCGTCGACGATGACGAAGGTTTTGGCCTCGCCGTGCTTCACGTAGATCACGCGCGTAACCAGAATGCCGGCATTGCCGACGATCAGCCGGCCGGGCTCGAAGATGAGCTTGCAGCCAAGTCCGCGTGTGGCCTCTTTCACCACTTTCGCATAGGCGGCCGGATCGGGCGGGATGTCGTCGCCTTCGCGATACGGAATGCCGAGACCGCCGCCGAGATCGACGTGGGAAATGGTATGGCCGTCGGCGCGCAATTCCTGCACGAAATCCGACAGCAGCGCGAACGCATCCGCGAACGGCGACAACTCGGTGATCTGGCTGCCGATATGCATGTCAACGCCGGCGACATGGATGCCGGGAAGCGAGGCGGCATGCCGGTACACCTCGCGCGCCCGGCTGATCGGAATACCGAATTTGTTCTCGGATTTGCCGGTCGCGATCTTCGCATGCGTTTTTGCGTCGACGTCCGGATTGACGCGGATCGAGATGTCGACGCGGCGCCCCTTTCCGGAGGCGACCTGTGACAACAGATCAAGTTCCGGCTCGGATTCGACATTCACGCACAGGATGCCGGTCTCGACCGCAGCGGCCAGTTCGGCAGCCGTCTTGCCGATGCCGGAAAACATGATCTTCTCCGGCGGAATGCCGGCAGCCAACGCGCGCTTCAGCTCGCCGGCCGACACCACGTCGGCACCGGCGCCGAGCCGCGCCAGCGTCGCAATCACGCCCTGGTTGGAATTGGCCTTGACCGCGTAGCAGACCAGCGACGGCACGTCGGCGAATGCATCCGCAAAGACGCGGTAATGCCGCTCCAGGGTTGCGGTGGAATAGCAGTAGAACGGCGTGCCGACTGCGTCCGCGAGGGCGGTGATATCTACCGCCTCGGCGTGAAGACCACCGTTGCGATAGGCAAAATGGTGCATGGCCTGATTAGTTCAGCAGGACGTCGAGCGGAATGCTGCGGTCCGGGCCGCGGATGATCGGCAAGCCGCGTGCGGACCCTCGCTTGATCACCTCTCCGCCCTCCTCGGTCTCCTCGTCAAGCGAGCCGGTCGGATTGGCCGCGAGGCCGCCAGGCGGTGCATCCAGCGGACCTTTTCGGCCGCAGGCGGAGAGTCCCAGCGCCGCAGCCAGCAAGGCCACGACCGCGAGGCGGTAAAATAAGGTAGACAAGCCACGGATCACTTAGGGAACCCCCCGAACGGCGCGGACCATATCAGACCCGCCGAACATGGCGAAATCCCTGATCGCACGGCATTCCCAACGAAATTCTTTCGCTGCGGCCGAAATACCTCAGTTGCCGCCCTTGCCTAGCCGTTTCAGCCAGCGTCTGGCCTGCAGGCGCACATTCTTCGGCGCGGTGCCGCCATAGCTGGTCCGGCTCTGCACCGAGCGGTCGACGGAGAGCACCTTGAACACGTCGTCGGTGATCCCCGGCTCGACCTTCTGCATCTCGGCCAGCGGTACGCGGTGCAGGGGCAGTCCGGCCTTCGCCGCCTCTGCGACGATGCTGCCGGTGATGTGATGTGCCTGCCGGAAGGGGATATTGAGGCTGCGCACCAGCCAGTCCGCGAGATCAGTCGCGGTGGCATAGCCCTCACCAGCCGCCTTCTTCATGCGGCCCACATCCGGCTCGATGTCGCGCACCATGCCGGTCATGGCGACGATGCAAAGCGACAACGCGCCAAGCGCGTCCATCGCGCCTTCCTTGTCTTCCTGCATGTCCTTCTGATAGGCGAGCGGCAGCCCCTTCATCACCACGACAATGGCCTGAAAGGCCGCTGCGATGCGTGCGGCCTTGGCGCGCACCAGTTCGGCTGCGTCGGGGTTGCGCTTCTGCGGCATGATCGATGAGCCGGTGGTGAATTTGTCCGACAGCCGCATCAGCCCGGTGAGCGGCGACGTCCAGATCACAATCTCTTCCGCGATGCGCGACAAATGCACTGCCGCGATCGTCGCCGCTGCAAGCGTTTCCATCACGAAGTCGCGGTCCGACACCGCATCGAGCGAATTCGCAGTCGGGCGGTCGAAGCCCAAAGCCTTGGCGGTCATCTCGCGGTCGAGCGGAAACGAGGTTCCCGCCAGCGCCGCCGAGCCGAGTGGGCATTCGTTCAAACGCTTGCGCGCATCGGCGAAGCGGCCGCGATCCCGCTCCGCCATTTCGACAAAGGCGAGCAGATGATGGCCGAAGGTCACCGGCTGGGCGGTCTGTAGATGCGTCAGCCCGGGCATGACGGTGTCGGCATGTTCGAGCGCCTTTTCCGCGAGCGCGGTTTGGTAATCGATAAGTGCCGCATCGAGCTGATCGATGGTGTCCCGCATCCAGAGCCGGAAATCGGTAGCAACCTGATCGTTACGCGATCGCGCAGTATGCAGGCGTCCGGCCGCCGGCCCGATCAGGTCGGCCAGACGCGATTCCACGTTCATGTGGACGTCTTCGAGCGCACGCTGGAAGTTGAACCGGCCCTGCTCGATTTCTGACAAAATCGTGTCCAGCCCTGCGGCTATCTGGCTTGCGTCGTCCCTCGCAATGATGCCCTGCTCGGCCAACATTGCCGCATGGGCCTTGCTCGCGGCGATGTCCTGGCGATACAGGTGCCGGTCGACGTCGATCGAGGCATTGATCGCCTCCATGATCGCATCGGGGCTCGACGAGAAGCGCCCGCCCCACATCTTGTTGCTCATGACCGTGACCTGAGAGTGTTCTGATCCATGCCGTCCGATACCCGATCCTTCGCCAAAAAGCGTCTGCTGGTCATGCTTCTGGGCGGGCTCGCGGGCGTCGGCGTGGCGCTGGTGGGGATATACGGGATGGGAGCGCTGGTGCGCAAATCGGCGATTCCGGAGGTTTGCCGGCCGGCGGCGCAGCTGGCGCAGAAACTCCAGCCGCTTGCGCGCGGCGAGGTCGCAGCCCTTGCCCCCGCCAAGAGTCCGATCCCGCTCACGGGGCTCTCTTTCCGCGACAGCGACGGCAAGGATCGGACACTGGCCGACTGGAAGAACAGGACCGTGCTCCTGAACCTGTGGGCCACCTGGTGCGCGCCGTGCAAAAAGGAAATGCCGGCCCTCGACGAATTGCAGCAGAAACTCGGCGGCCCGGATTTCGAGGTCGTGGCGGTCAATATCGACACCCGCAACCCCGAAAAAGCCAAGACCTGGCTGACCGAAACCGGGATCGCCTCGCTCGGCTATTACGCCGACAACAGCGCCAAGATCTTTCAGGAGCTGAAGGAGAAGGGGCGCGCCTTCGGCATGCCGACCACGATCCTCGTCGACCGCAATGGCTGCGAAGTCGCAACCCTCGCCGGCCCTGCGGAATGGGCGAGCGGCGACGCGATCGCGTTCATCCGGACCGCGCTGGGCAAGGCGTCAGACTGATATATCGAGATTGCCGCCGATGCCGGCCGCGACCAGGGACTTCATGTTGTCCTGAGCGGATTCGAGGAGCTGCGCGACGGCGGCCTGCGCATCGGCATCCATCTTCATCATCTTCGCCGCAGCCGCCATCTGCAGCTTCGCCGTAGAGGCGCCTGCGAAAGCTGCTGCCAAAGCTCCGACATCCATAGCCGTCTCACACCGTTACATTGACTTTGATGCCGGTCTTCAGATCGATGACCGTGCCGTCGCTGTGCGTGATCGTATTGGCGGACAGATTGATCTGAGCGCCGCCACTCACCGTCACTGAGTCGTTGTAGCTGAACGCCGATTGTTTCGGCGCCTCGACACGGTTCGCCTCCGCAGCGGCCGCAGCGGCAGCCTTTTCCTGCTTGGCCCTGGCCTCCGCCTGAATACGGGCCAGAGCCTTGTTGGCGGCGGTCTCGCCGATATTGTAGCCGACATCGGTCCATGCGGTCTGCAGCGATGCGACCACATTCTGCATATTGGTTTCGTATTTCTCCTGGAAGGCTTTGCGCTTCTCCCGCCACGCGGTCATGCTTTGGTACGCAGACGGGGTCCGCACCCAATTCATTTTTTTCACGCCATAGCCGGCCATGCTGCGCTCCGCCGCCGATCCTGCAGGAGTGGCGTTACGAATGGCCTAACGCACTCTTAACACCGCATTTACCGCGAACGCCCCGGCCAGCCGGACAACATCCCAATCTTTTCTCCTTGACGCGCCGACTGCCGCCCCTATACTTAACCATATGGTTTACTATCAACATGACGGACTGGACACCACGTTCGCGGCTTTGTCCGACCCTACGCGCCGCGCGATCCTGGCGCGGCTCTCCGAGCAGGACGGCATGTCCGTCAGCGAGATTGCGAAGCCCTTCCCGGTCTCGCTGCCGGCGATCATGAAGCATCTCGACGTGCTCTCCGACGCCAAGCTGATCCGGCGCTCCAAGACGGGGCGCGTCGTTACCTGCGAATTGACGGCCGCTCCCATGGAGGACGCCATGCTGTGGCTGAACCGGTACGCCCAATTCTGGTCGAAGCAGCTCGATCGCCTTGCCGCTTTTGTGGAGGAAGACTCATGTCCGTCGCCCACGCCGACGCCGTTGCCAAGCCAAGCCTCACCCTCAAACGTCGTCTCAATGCGCCGGCGGAAAAAGTCTACGCCGCGTGGACGGACCCGCGGAAAATCGTGAAATGGTTCGGCCCTGATGCCGGGCCTGTAACCAAAGCCGAGATCGATCTGCGCGTCGGCGGCGGCTTCACCATCGCCTTCAGTACCGAGGATGGCGAGCACCATCAGGTCGGCGGCGTCTATCGTGAAGTCGTGCCGAACGAGCGGCTGGTCTTCACCTGGGCCTGGCACACGATGAAGGAGCGTGAGTCGCTCGTTACCGTCACCATCAAGCGCGACGGCGACGGTTCGATCCTGACGCTGCTGCACGAGAAATTCTTCGACGAAGCCGCCCGCGACGGTCACCAGCGCGGCTGGTCCGGCTCGCTCGACAAGCTCGAAAAGCTGTTCGTCTGACAGACCTTTTCGCCTGACAACAGGAGACGCAATCATGAAGCTCTATTATTTCGAGACCATCAACGGACAGAAAGTCTGCGCCGTCGCAAAGTACCTCGATGCGCCGGTCGAATACGTCCGTGTCGACCTTGCTAAAGGCGAGCATAAGTCTCCCGCCTATCTCGCCATCAATCCAAACGGCAAGATCCCTGCGCTCATGGACGGCGACACCGCATTGTGGGAATCCAACGCCATCATGTGCCATCTCGCACACAAGGCGAAATCCGATCTCTGGCCGACCGACCCGGTCAAGCAGATCGAAGTCCTCAAATGGCTGTCATGGAACTCGGAGCATTTCACCCGCCACGCCGGCACGCTGTATTTCAATCACGTGATCAAGCCGAAATTCGGCATCGGCGCTCCGGACGAGAAGGCCGTCGAGGAAGCAATCGGTTTTGCCAAGCAATTCATTGCCGTTCTCGACCGTGAGCTTGAAGGCCGGACCTTTCTGCTGGGCGATCATCTGACGGTGGCTGACTTTGCGGTTTCGGTCACCCTGCCCCAGGCCGAGACGATCAAACTTCCGCTTCAAGGCTTCAAGAACATCGCGCGCTGGAAAGAACAGCTCGAAGATATTCCGGCTTGGCGTGAGCCCTTCCCCTCGACCCAGGCACGCGCGGCCTGACCGCCTCTGAACGAGTGCGCAACATGATCACGATTTCTGCCTTCAGATGGGTTCCGGATTTTGCGCAGGGCCAGGTGCGTGATCTGCGCGTGCGCTGGGCGCTGGAGGAGGCCGGGCTTCCATACAGAACGCGGCTGCTCGATCAAGACGATAAGGACAAACCGGATTATCGGGCGCTGCAGCCCTTCGGTCAGGTTCCAATTCTCGAGGAGGACGGGTTCACACTCTTCGAGTCCGGTGCAATCGTGCTCAATATCGGAGAGCGGTCCGAAGCACTCTTGCCAAGGGAATCGATGGCCCGCGCGCGAGCGACGCAGTGGCTGATCGCCGCTCTCAATTCCATTGAGCCGTTCCTGGTCAACGTTGCCCTGATCGATCTGTTCTACGCGGATCAGGAATGGGCCAAGCTGCGCCGGCCGGGTGCCGTCGAATTCGCACAGCGGCGGCTCGCAGCACTTTCCAAGTCGCTCGGGACGAAATCCTATCTCGATGGCGAGCGTTTCACCGCGGGCGATCTGATGATGACGACGGTGTTGAGAATTCTCGATCACACGGAGATCGTCACAAGCGACAATCGCCTCGCTGCCTACCTGGAGCGCTGCACGGAAAGGCCCGCCTTCAAGCGCGCGCTGAATGCCCAGATCGCCGATTTCAAAATGGCGGCGTGAACGGGCGCAGCGACACAGAACACTGGAGTGAAGCATGTCCGCACACGGCACCTTCCACTGGAACGAATTGCTGACGCGCGACGTCACGCGCGCAAAACAATTCTATTCCGAAACCATCGGCTGGACCTTCGAGGGCATGCCGATGGCGCATGAAGACGGCCGTACCTATTGGTGCGCATTCATGGGTGGCGAGCCGGTCGCCGGATTGTTCGAGCTTGCCTCACCCAAATTCGACGGCGTGCCCGAAGGCTGGATGTCCTATCTCGCGGTCGACAATGTCGATGCACGGGTCGAGCAGGCTGTGAAGGCGGGCGCGCAGCTGATGCGGCCGATTTTCGACGTGCCTGACGTCGGCCGCATCGCCATCCTGCGCGAGCCGGGCGGCGCAGGCATTGGCTGGATGACGCCGGCCACGATGTGAGGAGGCCATGATGTCGCAATCGAATATGTCCGATCACCGGGTCGTTTCGCGCGAAGACTGGCTGCAGGAGCGCAAGACGTTGCTCGTGGAAGAAAAGCAGATGACGCGGCTGCGCGATGAACTGAGCGCGAAGCGGCGTGCACTACCGTGGGTCAGGATCGAGAAGGACTATGTCTTCGACACGCCGGTTGGCCGCAAGTCGCTGTCGGATCTGTTCGACGGCCGCAGCCAGCTCATCGTCAAGCATTTCATGCTGCCCCCCGGCCAGAAGAACCCCTGCGTCGGCTGCTCGTTCGAGGTCGATCACATCGACGGCGTGCTGATGCATATCGAGCATCATGACGTGAGCTATGTTGCGATTGCGCGCACGCCGCTGCCCGAGATCGAGGCCGTGAAGCGACGGATGAACTGGCGCTTCCGCTGGGTCTCGTCCTTCGGCTCGGACTTCAACTACGATTTCGGTGTCTCGTTCACGCCGGACCAGGTCGACAACGGCACGGTCCTCTACAATTACCACGAGATCGCCGTGCCGCTTGAGGATCTGTCGGGTCTCAGCGTGTTCTACAAGGACGAGAGCGGCGCAATCTTCCACACCTACTCGGCCTTCGGGCGCGGGGCCGAGGAAGTGCTTGGCGCCTACATGTATCTCGATCTGACGCCGAAGGGGCGGAACGAAAACGGGCCGAACTTCGACCTCACCGACTGGGTGCGCCATCACGACCGCTACGGTGCGCCCGGACGTGTGAATGCCGTCGGGCGTTGGGAGCCCGCCGTGGTCGCTGGCTGCTGCCATTCCAACTGAGCGCGAGAACGGCTGAACGAAAGCAGCCGGACCACAGATTTTTTCCAGGAGAGTGAGATGCCTTACGTCGACGGATTCATCATCCCGGTGCCGAAGAAGAAGCTGAAGGATTATGAGCGCATCGCCACGCTCGCCGGCAAGGTGTGGAAGGAACACGGCGCGATCAACTATCACGAATGCGTCGCCGACGACGTCAAGCCAGGCAAGTGGACCTCGTTCCCGCAGGCTGTGAAGCTGAAGAAGGGCGAGGTCGTGGTGTTCTCCTGGATCACCTACAAGTCGCGCAAGCAACGCGACTCCATCATGAAGAAGGTGATGAAGGACAAGCGCCTCGCCGAGATGATGAGCGACCCGAAGAAGATGCCGTTCGACACCAAGCGCATGATCTGGGGCGGCTTCAAGAGTTTCGTCGACCTCTAGACCGCTGGCGATCCGCCAGCAACCCGCAACTGTCGTTCAAAACACGCGCATCCTTCGCCGAACGGCGCGCGATCGCCCGGTCATGCGCACCACTCAAGGAGCACCCCGATGCCTACGCCCTATCTGATGTTCAATGGACGATGCAAAGAAGCCCTGACCTTCTACGCGAAAGCGCTCGACGCGAAAATCGACATGCTGATGCGCTTCAAAGACAACCCGGAGACGCCACCGCCCGGCTGCACCCCGGCGGACCCCAACAAGATCATGCACGCGAGCTTTAGCGTGAATGGCTCGCCCGCGATGGCCTCCGATGGAATGGACGCGACGGCGCCGAAATTCGAAGGCTTTACCTTGTCCGTGACGGCAAGAGACGAGCCGGAAGCAGCACGCTTCTTCGCTGCGCTTGCGGAGGGAGGGACGGTCCGGATGCCGCTCACGAAAACCTTCTTCGCGAGAACATTCGGAATGCTCGTCGACCGCTTCGGCGTGAGCTGGATGATTATCGTCCCGGCATAACGCCGCATGTCCGGTCCAAGCCATGAGACTGCCCGCGAAAGTACCGCTTACATGACCGCGACCATGCTCGAACAGGACTTCGTCGTCACCCGCATCGTGAAGGCGCCGCGCGCACGGGTGTGGAAGGCTTACAGCGAGGCCGATCAGATCGCCAAATGGTGGGGACCGAAGGACGCGGCGATCCGCGTGCTGACGTTCGATTTCCGACCCGGCGGCATGTTCCACTATGCGATGGAATTCGAGCCTGGCCAGCCGGTCTACGGACGGTTCATTTATGGGCTGATCCGCGCGCCGGAGCAACTGGAATACGTCAACGGATTCTCCGACGAAAATGGCAGCCTTAGGCGCGCGCCCTTTCCGCGGCTTGAAAGCCGGTTCCCGCTCGAATTCCACAATGTGGTGACCTTTGCGGAGGAAGATGGCGCAACGATCGTGACCGCCCGATCGACGCCGATCAATGCCACGCCGGCCGAGGTTAGTACGTTTGTCGGCATGTTCGATTCGATACACGTCAGCTTCGCCGGCATCTTCGACAAGCTCGATGCCCATCTCGCGAACCAGTAGCGGAACACTGAAATGCTGAAGATCCTGCTCATCATCATCGTCGTACTCGCCGTCGGCGTCGTCGGCGTCGTGGGCTATGCCGTGGCGACCCAGCCCGACACCTTCCGGGTCCAGCGCACCGAGACCATCGCCGCACCACCGGAGAAGCTTGTCGGCATTCTCTCCGATCTGCGGCGCGGCGCGGAATGGTCGCCTTATGAGAAGAAAGATCTCGCCATGAAAAAGACCTTTAGCGGTCCGGCGAGCGGCCCCGGTTCGAAACTCGAATGGGACGGCAACAGCGACGTCGGCGCCGGTTCGCTCACCGTAACGGAGGTGACGCCCGCGAACATCAAGCTCAATCTTGAAATGATCCGCCCGATGAACGCCAACAACATCGTCGAATATACTTTTGCCCCGAAAGGTAACGCCACCAGCATGACCTGGGCGATGCACGGCCCAATGCCGCTGATATCCAAGGTCATGTGCGTATTTGTGGACCTCGACAAGATGCTCGGGGCCGACATGGAACGCGGCCTGAAAGACCTCAAGGCGCTCGCCGAGCGATGAACCGTTTCGCAGCAGAGAGAAGGAGGAAAGCCGATGTCCGTTGCCGAGAATACCGATACCAACCAGGACAACTGCCCGATGATGGCGGAGCCGACCAAGGAACATCGCTGGCTGCTGCGGATGGTGGGCGAGTGGAGCTTCGAGGGCGAGTGCATAATGAGCCCCGACCAGCCGCCGATGAAGTCGACCGGCAATTGCATCACCCGATCGCTTGGCGACCTGTGGACCATCTATGAAGGCTGGGGCGAAATGCCCGGCGGCGGCGACATGCGCAGCATCATCACGCTCGGTTTCGATGCTGCGAAGGGTAAGTTTGTCGGCACCTTCACTGCTTCGATGATGACGCATCTCTGGCTGTACGAAGGCTCGCTCGACGCAGCCGGCAAGGTACTCACGCTCGATGCCGAAGGCCCGAGCATGACGGGCGACGGCGGCATGGCGAAGTACCAGGATATCGTCACGGTCGAGAACGACGACCACTGGATCCTGTCGTCGCAGATGCTTGGCCCGGACGGCCGGTGGCACAAATTCATGACCGCGCATTACCGGCGCAAGAAATAGCGCGCGATCGCGGATCCCGACAATGACAGACCGCGCCATTCAAGGATCGCCGCCGGCACGCCGCCTGCTGCGCAGCACCGGGGCAATTGCTGCCGGCTTTCTATCTGTCGCGGTCCTGTCGCTCGCGACAGATCAGGTTCTTCACATGCTGGATGTCTATCCACCATGGGGCGAGCCGATGCGCGACACAGACGACAACCTGCTCGCGTTGTTCTATCGCAGCGTCTACGCGGTCATCGGCGGCTATGTCACGGCGAGGCTCGCGCCCGCCTCGCCGATGCGCCACGTTCTGATCCTCGGATGCATTGGCACCCTTCTCAGCGCCATCGGCGCTTCCGCCGCGATCGGCATGGATCTGGGCCCAGCCTGGTACCCGATCGCGCTGGTCGTATCCGCGCTGCCGCTCACCTTGGTCGGAGGACGCCTTGGTCAGACGCCTCGGACCACACCGCAAGAACACAACATCGAAAGGCAAACGGGATGACAGGCCTCACGCTCTATTACCACCCGCTATCGTCATTCTGCATGAAAGTTCTGATCGCGCTGTATGAGAACGATACGCCTTTCACGCCGCACATGGTCGATCTGATGGACGAGACCCAGCATGCAGAATTCCTGAAAATATGGCCGGTCGGGAAGTTTCCGGTGCTACGCGACGAGGCGCGCAACCGCATCATCCCGGAGACCAGCGTCATCATCGCGCATCTCGACCGGCATTTCCGCGGCGCCGTGCAGCTGATCCCGGACGATGCCGATGTTGCTTTCGAGATGCACGTGAAGGATCGCGTGTTCGACAATTACGTGAACCTGAACGTGCAGCGGGTCGTCTTTGGCCGCCTGCGACCGGAAGGCCATCGCGATCCCTATGGCGTCGAGCAGGCAAGCACGCACCTGCGCGCGACGCTCGACATGATCGAACGTGACATCGCTGGCAGGACCTGGGCCATGGGCGACACGTTTACGATGGCCGATTGCGCTGCAGCTCCGGCGCTGTTCTACGCCGACAAGATCATTCCGCTAAAGCCTGGTCACCCTGGAATCGCCGGCTATCTCGACCGGCTGAAGCGGCGCCCCTCGTTTTCGCTCGTGCTGGACGAGGCGAAACCCTACCTGCACATGTTCCCGCAGAACGAGGCGGCGTAGCGGGCGTCTGCCCTACGCCTTCGCCGTTTCGCTTCGATCGCGATCGATGAAGGCCACCATGTCCTTGGCCTGGTCGGTGAATAGCTGAAGCTTGCCGGTGTCGAGCGGCTCGGTGAGCAGCTGAAGCAGGAAAAGGTCCGCGCCATCCGCGAAGGCGGGGCCCACGCCGCAAAAGAAGAAGCCGAGGCCGCGGGCCGCATCCGTCAGGTGCCCGAGCCCCGGATCGGCGATCGGAGCGGACAGCTGCACCGAGTGCGCGCCCAGCGCCCGCACGTCACGCAGCGCCTGCTCGAGTTCGATGGCGCAACTCGGACCGATCCGCTCGAACCGGATCATGCCATAGCCGCGATCGTTGACCTTGATGGCGGTGCGCGAGTCCGGGGCAGCCGCGCCCGATGCGTCTGCCACCGTCACCGTCACGTTGAGGCTTTTGTAGATCTTGAGAAGCATCTCGCGGTAGGGCGCAGGCGCCTGGATCGCGCGCGCGGCCGGCGGCTGCACGAACCGGAACGTGCGCAGATAGCTCTGGCGCTGTCCGGCGGTCGGACACGCGATATCCTTGGGCCGGAAGCTTTCCGGATTGGCCCCGAGCAGCACCGCACAGATCGGCATTCCCGCACGCTCGTCATTGCGCTGGGAAAAGGTATGGATGGTGAGCGGCTCCGCATAAATGCCGAGCAGGCCGCGTTTGGGCGCTTCGTCGGAGAGACGCTCGGTCATGCGCTCCAGAAGGTGATGGCCCCGGTATTCCGGCAGCACCACCGCCTCGCCACGTTCGGCGACCAGCGCGCCGGATTCGCGTTCCAGCGCGAGATGGCCGATCACGTCGCCGTCACTGCCCCGCGCGACAACCGGGATCAACTCGCCGCTCTCGACTCTCGACCAGTATCGATGGGGCGAGAACACGTCGGAGTGGACATAGTGATGGCCGTAGACCGCTAGGAAGCAGCGGGCGATCGCCGCCGTATCGGTCTGCTCCGGCAAGTCGATGCGAAACTCGCCCGAGGCAGGCGTTGTCGAGGCCGGTGACTCCACAACCGGCTCGGCTGCAGGCGCCGGTGCCGAGGCCAGCGCCTCGGCGAACCCGCCCAGGCTGCGATGCAGGCTGATCTCCCAGCCGTCGATCCCGGCTTCGCGACACGAGATACCGGCATCGGGCTGCAAGCGGCCGCCCAGCGCCGCCACCACCTTCGCAAATCGCGAGTGGCCGGAGAGTGTAATGCTCGCCTTGATCTCGCGCCGGGCGACCGACAGCGCGATACGGACCCGGTCCTGGCCCGACGCGTCGGCCGACACCGTCAGCCAGACTTCCGCACAATCATCGGCGATCAGGCTCGCGCAGGATACCGGCACACCTTCGGCGAGCGCGGCCTCGCGCACGAAGGCGCGGACCAGGTCGCGGCGCCCGGCGTCGAGCATGAGATGCAATTCGCTATGCCGCGGGCGTGTTGGCGATGTCATCGTCTGGTCGATCCTCGATCGGCGATCGCTTCGAGAATGCCAGAAATTCCTAAATTAAGATTCCAACGAGATGACGCCCCGCACCGCAGGCCGCGCCCTGCGCCAAGCGACGGGATTAACCTGCAGGTCTCACGCACCGCTCGCGGCACAAAGGCCGGCGGTGCGACTTCGCAGATTTCGCAGAGGAGCTTTGGGTCTGCTACCGCGTCGGTACCGGCTTTTCGCCGCGATAGTCGTAGAAGCCGCGCTTCGTCTTGCGGCCGAGCCAGCCGGCCTCGACATACTTCACCAGCAGCGGACAGGGGCGATATTTCGAATCCGCCAGCCCCTCATGCAGCACCTGCATCACCGAGAGGCAGGTATCGAGGCCGATGAAGTCGGCCAGCTCCAGCGGGCCCATCGGATGATGCGCACCAAGCTTCATCGCGGTGTCGATCGCGTCCACGGTGCCGACGCCCTCGTACAGCGTATAGATCGCCTCGTTGATCATCGGCAGCAGGATGCGGTTGACGATGAAGGCGGGGAAATCCTCCGCCACCGCGATGGTCTTGTGCAGGGTGCTAACGAACTGCTTGGACGTCTCGAAGGTGGGATCGCCGGTGGCGATGCCGCGGATGATCTCCACGAGCTCCATCAGCGGAACCGGATTCATGAAATGGATGCCGATGAACTTCTCCGGCCGGTCGGTCGCGGATGCGAGCCGCGTGATCGACAGCGACGATGTGTTGGTCGCAAGAATGGCCTCGGGCTTCAGCGACGGACACAGCTGATTGTAGATCTTCTTTTTGACCTCTTCCTGCTCGGTGGCCGACTCGATCACCAGATCGGACTCGGAGAAGTCTTCCATCGAAGGCGCGGCCACGATCTTCGCGATCGCAGCCTGACGCTGTTCCTCGGTGATGATCTTCTTCGACACCTGGCGCGCCATGTTGCCGTTGATGGTGGCGAGCGCCTGCTTGATGCGGTCGGCGGATACGTCGTGCAGCTTCACGTCATAACCGGCGAGCGAGCAGACATGGGCGATCCCCGAGCCCATCTGGCCTGCCCCGATCACGCCGACCTTTTTGATATGCGCCATTTTGTCCTTCACTCCTCCCCGGCAGGGGAGCTTGATTTTCAGCGCTTGAGCTTGCCGAGTTCGGCGTCCAGCTCCGGCAGCGCCTGATACAGATCGGCGACGAGGCCGTAATCCGCGACCTGGAAGATCGGCGCTTCCTCGTCCTTGTTGATAGCAACGATCACCTTGGAATCCTTCATCCCGGCGAGATGCTGGATCGCGCCCGAAATGCCGACCGCGATGTAGAGTTCCGGCGCCACCACCTTGCCGGTCTGCCCGACCTGCCAGTCGTTCGGGGCATAACCCGCGTCCACCGCGGCGCGCGACGCGCCCATGGCAGCGCCCAGCTTGTCGGCCACCGGCTCGATATACTTGGTAAAGTTCTCGCGATTCTGCATCGCCCTGCCGCCCGAGATGATGATCTTGGCGGAGGTGAGTTCCGGCCGGTCGGATTTCGACAATTCCTCGCCGGCGAAGGCCGACACGCCGGGATCGGCAACGGCCGCCACGGTTTCAACCGGAGCCGAACCGCCCTCGCCCGTCGCCTGGAAGGTCGAGGTGCGGACGGTGATCACTTTCTTCGGGTCGGTCGACTTCACCGTCTGCAGCGCATTGCCGGCATAGATCGGCCGCACGAAGGTGTCCGGAGCTTCGACCTTGATGATGTCGGAGACCTGCATCACGTCGAGCAGCGCCGCGACCCGCGGCATGAAGTTTTTGCCGTTGGTGGTCGCGGGCGCGACGATCGCGTCGTAATCCTTAGCCAGCGAGACGACGAGCGCTGCGACCGGCTCCGCGAGCTGATGTTGATAGGCATCGCCGTCCGCCAGCAGCACTTTTTTCGCACCGTCGAGCTTCGCCGCCGCGTCCGCTACGGCTTGCGCGCCCTTGCCGGCGACGAGGACATGCACATCGCCGCCGAGCGCCCTGGCGGCGGTCATCGCCTTGGCGGTCGCGTCCTTGAGATGAGCGTTGTCGTGCTCGGCGATCAGAAGGGTGGTCATTGCAATACGCCCGCCTCGTTCTTCAGCTTCTCGACAAGTTCGGCAACGGAGCCGACCTTCGCACCGGCCTTGCGGCCGCCCGGCTCCACTGTCTTCAGCACTTCCAGCCGCGGTTTCACGTCGACGCCGTAATCGGCCGGGGCCTTCTCGTCGATCGGCTTCTTCTTTGCTTTCATGATATTGGGAAGGCTCGCATAGCGCGGCTCATTCAGGCGCAGGTCGGTCGTCACGATCGCCGGGCCCTTCAGCTTCACGGTCTGCAGTCCGCCATCGACCTCGCGCGTCACCGACACGTCGCCACCATCGATCACGATCTTTGAGGCGAAAGTGCCCTGTGGCCAGCCCAGCAAGGCGGCAAGCATCTGGCCGGTCTGGTTTGAATCGTCGTCAATCGCCTGCTTGCCCATGATTACGAGGCCGGGTTGCTCCGCCTCGACGATGGCCTTCAGGATTTTGGCGATGGCAAGCGGCTCCGGCATCGCGTCGACCTTGACCAGGATGCCGCGGTCGGCGCCCATGGCAAGCGCGGTGCGGATGGTCTCGGACGCCTGCGCCGGGCCGATCGAGACGGCGACGATTTCGGTCGCCTTGCCGGCCTCCTTCAGACGGATCGCCTCTTCCACCGCGATCTCGTCGAACGGGTTCATCGACATTTTGACGTTGGCGAGTTCGACCCCGGAGCCGTCCGCCTTCACCCGCACTTTGACGTTGTAGTCGATAACCCGTTTGACGGGCACGAGAATTTTCATGATCGAAGCCTTCGCAGATGCGAGATCAGGCGGCTACCTAAGAGTGGGAGGGCGTGGGTGTCAACGGCGTGTATGGCAGACGAACCGTGTGCCCTCTGCACAGCGTTAGTGAGGTTTTGGGGGCCCGGCAAGGGTCGGCGCGTCTCCGGACGCTCCGTCAGCGGTTCTGCCCGGGCTGCCAGAGCACGTCCTTTTCGCCCCGGTCATTGGCATGGCGGCCCGCCACGAACAGAAAGTCCGACAGCCGGTTCACATACTGGATCGCCTCCGGCGTGACGTCTTCGCCCGGCTGATCGCGCAGCGCGACCATCAGCCGCTCGGCGCGCCGGCACATCGTGCGGGCCAGATGCAGGTAGGCCGCGGCCGGCGTCCCGCCCGGCAGGATGAACGAGCGCAGCGGCGGCAAGGTCTCGTTGAGCGCGTCGATCTGCTCCTCGATCCAGCGCACCTGCTTTTCGGTGACGTTAAGCTTCAGGCCGCCGGGTCCCTTGCCCTTGCTGCCGTCGAGAATGCAGAGGTCGGCTTCGACGTCGAAGATATCGTTCTGGATATGCCTCAGCATTCCATCGAGTTGGGCGTCGTCTTTGGTGTGGAGCCGCACGATCCCGATCGCGGCATTGGCTTCGTCGAGCGTGCCATAGGCATCGACCCGCAGATCGTATTTCTTGCGCCGCTCGCCGGAGCCGAGGGAGGTGGTGCCGTCGTCACCGGTGCGCGTGTAGATACGGTTGAGGATCACCATGCGGTCAGCGTCCCATCATCCAAATCGCCAGCATGATGATGACAAGCGCGATCGCCTGCAACAGCACGCGCAGCCGCATCAGCTTCTGTGACAGGTGCGGCGACCCGCCACGTAGCATGTTCACAAGGCCGAAGACGAGAACGATGGCAACCGCACCGATGGCGAACGGAATGAGAGTATAGAACGGATTTGACATTACGGCTTTCTATCACCGGACTGGCAGCGCGACTACCGGTCCGGCAGGCACTCGCCCGCTGTCAGGCCGCGAGATGCTTTTCGATCTCGTAGACCGGCATCTTCACATAATCCTTCTGGACTTCCTCGCGAACCGCCTGTTTCAGCGCATGCGTGTAATGCTGGCGAAGCACCCCGATCGCACGTGGCGGCGCCACGATGATGATCGACTTCATCTGGCCGGACTGCGCGGCAGCATCGAGCTTGATCATGATCGAGCGCAGGAATTCCTCTTCCTGCTGGGTATGAAAATCCGTCTGCTGCACGGAGGACCGGCCAGGCCCCACCGACGAATGTGAGCGGCCCGGCTTGTCGGTGCCCAGTTCACTGGTCGGCGGCACCTCCTGTTCCATCACCTCGCGGGTCTGCAAATTCGGAAACTTCGAATCCCCCGCATTTTGCAGAAACAGCGCCTTGGCGCCGTCACAGACAATAACCCACTCATCCTGCTCGATCTTGATCGATTTCGAAGACATCAAATGCTCTCCTTGCGGGCTGTCAGGGCACCTTATCGCAAATAAGCCCGCCTTGCGGCAGGTCAACGCCTCGGAGCGATTTCGGTTGCCGCGCAGTCGAAGCACGAACGGCGAACGGCCATGTCACGGAGCCGATGCAAATGGTCTCAGTTGCTGCCGTCAAGCAAGCGCTTGGCGATCACCTGCGCCTGGATCTCGGCCGCGCCCTCGAAAATATTGAGAATGCGCGCATCGCACAGGATGCGAGAGGCTGGAAACTCGAGCGCGAAGCCGTTGCCTCCATGGATCTGCACCGCATTGTCGGCGGCGGCCCAGGCGACGCGGGCGGCCAGGAGCTTCGCCATGCCGGCTTCGAGGTCGCAACGCCGCCCTGAATCCTTCTGCCGCGCGGCGTAATAGGTAAGCTGGCGCGCGATCAGGATTTCCACCGCCATCATCGCAAGCTTGTCGGCGACGCGGGGAAATTCGACGATCGGACGGGCGAATTGCGACCGCTGCTGCGCGTAGGCAAGACCCTGATCCATCGCCGCCTGCGCCACGCCGATCGCGCGCGCCGCGGTCTGGATGCGAGCGGCCTCGAAGGTCTGCATCAATTGCTTGAAACCAGCCCCCTCGATGCCGCCGAGCAGGTTGTCGGTGCTGACCTCGAAGCCGTCGAAGGCGATTTCGTACTCCTTCATACCGCGATAGCCCAGCACCTCGATCTCGGTGCCGGACATGCCAGGCGCAGGAAACGGATTCTTGTCATCGCCGCGCGGCTTTTCCGCAAGCAGCATCGACAGGCCGCGATACCCGCTCTGATTTGGATCGGTGCGGACTAGGAGCGTCATCAGGTCGGCGCGCACCGGATGGGTGATCCAGGTCTTGTTGCCGTAGATCTTGTAGACATTACCGTCGCGCACGGCACGGGTCTTGAGTGAGGCGAGATCCGATCCGGTATTCGGCTCGGTGAAAACGGCAGTCGGCAGGATTTCGCCCGAGCCGATCAGCGGCAGCCACTTGCGCTTCTGCTCCTCGGTGCCACTGCCGAGAATGAGTTCGGCTGCGATTTCCGATCGGGTGCCAAGCGAGCCCACGCCGATATAGCCGCGCGACAATTCCTCCGACACCACGCACATGGATTCCTTGCCGAGCCCCATGCCGCCATACTCGTCGGGCAAGGTCAGCCCGAACACGCCGAGTTCCGACATCTGGTCGATCACATCGAGCGGAATATACTGGTTCTTTAGATGCCAGGCCTGGGCATACGGCACCACCTCGCTCGCCGAGAATTTCCTCATCTCTTCACGGATCGCTTCCAGCGTCTCGTCGAGACCGGCATTGCCGTAGGTCGGCTCGGTGTGATGATTGATGATCTCGGCGAGGCGTGCGCGTCGTGCGGACGTGTTGCCGGTGTCGATCAGATGATCGACCGCGGGCTTCATGCGCGACGCCACATCCGCACGCGGCAGGCCGAGATCGGACAGCCGCACCGTCTCGCCCTGGCTCATCGGAATGCCGCCGAGGATCTGCGCCAGATACTCACCGAAGCCGATACGGACCTGCAGGTCCTCGATCTCGCCGTATTTGCCTTCCGCCTGCATCCGCTCGGCATAGGCTACGAGTTGGCGCAGCGCTTCGACATAGGTCGCGAGCCATGCAAGTCCGTGGGTCGCACGCTGCTCGCGGTCGAAGACGCGGTTCATGGTGTCGCCGCCTTCGGTCGCGACGCGCTTCCGCACCGCAATCTGCGCGTCCTGAAACAGCGCTTCCGCAAACGCCACAGCCTCGCGGGCAAGGGGCATGAAAGCATCCGAGACGTCGGACCGTTGCGCTGCGGCTGGCATGGTAAAGCCCCGTTAACAGATGGATCACGGCAACAGACTAATGGTGCAGCGCACAAAAGCAACTGCGAGCTGCGGGGCCGGTATTCCTCCGATAATTAACCATTTCCGGCTTTAATGCTGCTGCCAAATCGCAGGCGAAGCCATCATGCAAGCCGCTCCCCTCCCCAGCGCTGGTCAACCTGTCCGCCGTGTCGGCTGGAGCCCTTCACGGCTGATACGCGCGCTGTCGGTCCGCTCGCGCATTCTTCTGATCGCCCTGATTCCAGTCCTGGGGCTCGCTGCCACCGGCGCCGCTTTCATGGCCGGCGAACGCGAGGTTGCCGACGCCTTCGAGCGCTACCGGCGCGCGGACGCGACCGCCGCTGCCAGCCACAGGCTGAAGGAGGCTATCAGCCAGATGCGGATTGCCGCCCGGGATTTTGCCGCCGACCCCAGCGACGACACGATCAAGGATTTCGAAACCGCAAGTTTGCAGGCGCGCAACAACCTGGCTTTCATCGAAAGATCGCTCGATCAGACGGAGCGCATGCGGATCGCATGGATCCCGAATCGCCTGAAGGACATCGACGGCCGGTTCGCCGAGGTCATACGCGATCAGCGCAAACTCGGATTTTCGGAGAAAGACGGCTTGCGCCGTCAGTTGCACGATACGGGTGTTGCGGTCGAGCGCGTCATCAACCAGGGCATTGCATGGCTGGGCGAAAACGAAGCAAGAAAGCTCCTGGTGTCGCTCCTGATGATGCGGCGCTACGAAGCCGAGCAGCGCCTCAAATCGACCAGCACATCCTACACCTTGTTCTTCGCGGAATACGACAACTTCGCCAACACGATCAAAAGCGTTGCCGCAACGCCCGAGCACCGCGCTGAATTGGAAAGCCGCGTCAAGGCTCTCGCAGATACCTTCGCGGCCTGGTCCGCAACCGCCGACAGGTTGCGTCCCAATCTCAAGATCATCGATCTCGAGACGCAGCAACTCGCACCCGCCGCCGATGCCATCATTCAAACCGCGAGCGTGGGCGCGACCCGTTCAGCAGCGCAACTCTCCGAGGCGCAGAGCCGCACCTGGTCGATCATCCTGTCATTCGGCATCGTCTCGGCGAGTCTCGGTTTGGCGCTGAGTCTGCTGATTGGCTGGAGCATCACCCGGCCCTTACAGAGCCTGGCCGACGCCATGGCGCAATTGGCCAAAGGTGACACCGCGGCGGTGATCCCCGGTACGCGCGCCCGGGACGAGATCGGGGACATGGCGCGGACAGTGATCGTGTTCCGGGACACCATGCTGGAGCGCGAACGTCTCGCCGAATCGCAAAGCGAAACCGCGAAGGCGCGCGAGATGCGCAATTACACCATTGCGGCCACCATCGCGCGTTTCGAGAAGTCGGTGGACGATATGCTCGGCCGGGTCCGCGGAGCGGCGCAGCGTCTCGAAACCGCATCCAGCCGGCTCAATGCATCTGCCGACGACATGTCGGCCGAAGCGCGGACGGCGGAAAGCCGCGTGCTGGCCGCGTCCGGCAATGTCACCGCCGCGGCGGGGTCGGTCGAGGAACTGGCGGCCTCGATCGGGGAAATTGCCGGCCAGGCACATCAGTCGACGCAGGTCGCCGGACGGGCCGTCTCTGAGGCACGCCGGACCAGCGCAACCATGGCGGAACTCGCCAATGCCGCAACGCGGATCGGCGAAGTCGTCAACCTGATTTCGTCGATCGCCGGGCAGACCAATCTGCTGGCGCTGAATGCCACCATCGAAGCCGCTCGCGCGGGCGAGGCCGGCCGCGGCTTTGCGGTGGTGGCCTCGGAAGTCAAATCTCTGGCCGGCCAGACCGCGCGGGCAACCGAAGATATCGCCGGGCAGGTCGGCGCCATCCAGTCGGCCGCTGCGGATGCCACGGATGCGATCACCCAGGTCAACCGTATCATCGAGGATATGTCGTCGCTTGCCGCCAATGTGGCGCTTACCGTCGAACAGCAGAGCACCGCGGTGACGATTATCGCGGAAGGCGTCAGCAATGCCTCCGGCGCGGCTCGCAATGGCGCCGAAGCCATGAGCCGCGTTTCGACGGCGACGGTGGACGCGCGAGCGACGGCGGCGGATGTAAGGGCGCTTGCCGATGCCCTTGCGGTCGAGGCGGAGGGGCTCGATTCCCGGATCCGCCAGTTCCTGATCGAGGTACAGGCGGCCTGATCTCACGCTTAGGCGAGCGCCTCACGCGGCCCTTGAGCCGGCCGCGCGCTTTGCCTATGTCGCTTGAGCAAATGCACCGGGGCGCCCTTTGAAATTGCTCAAACGAACATATCGCGTCGTCATGGACGCCTTCTGGCAGTTCAATGCCGACGATGGCTGGGCCATCGCGAGCCATATCGCGCTGTCGACCCTGATGGCGATGTTCCCGTTTTTCCTGGTGCTGACCGCGCTCGCGGGCGTGTTCGGGTCGCAATATCTCGCCGACGAAGCCGCGAACCTCGTCCTCGAGGCATGGCCGGAAGAGGTGGCCGGTCCGATCTCACGTGAAATTCACAACGTGCTGGTTGGCGCCCATGGACAGGTGCTGACCGTGGGCGTGGTGCTCGCGGTCTATTTCGCGTCGAGCGGAATCGAAAGCCTGCGCATCGGCCTCAACCGCGCCTACACCGCGGTGGAGACCCGCTCGATCTGGCTGCTGCGGCTGGAATCGATCGGCTACGTCATCCTCGGCGCGCTCGGCCTGCTCGCCTTGTCATTCCTGGTTCTGCTTGCGCCATTGATCTGGACCACACTGATCCGGCGCTTCCCGGCGCTTCAGCCCTTCGGCGAAGTGATCACGCTGGTGCGGCTCTTAACCGCGAGCGTGCTCCTGATCGTGCCGTTGTTCGTCGTTCACAAATGGCTGCCGGCCGGCAAGCGCAGCCTGATGGAAATCCTGCCGGGCATCCTGGTCACCCTGGCGCTATGGCTGATCACCGGCATCGCGTTCGGCCGCTATCTCGCCGACTTCGCCTTCACCTATTCGGTCTATTATGCCGGCCTTGCCTCACCGATGATCGCGCTGGTCTTTCTCTACTGGACAGCGTCGATCTTCCTCTATGGCGGCAACCTGAACGCCATGATTTCGAGGGCGCGCGCAGATCAGGAGCCGGCGCCCGTCTAACACCCGGCCGCCGGTGGCGGTGAACACACCGGGCCGCGCAGGCACTCCGAGAATAGAGGCGCCGAGGCTACCCGCCCGCCGCCTCGATCGTATCCTCAAGATTGCGCAACCCCGTGCGCGGCGCCGACACCAGCACCGCCATGTTGCCCGGCTTATGCTGGTTCTTCCACATCAGCTGATGCGCGGCCGGGATCTTGTCCCACGGAAACACTTCGCCCATGCAGGGATCGATGCGGCGGTCGATCACGAACTGGTTCGCCGAACTCGCCTGTTTCAGATGGGCGAAGTGCGACCCCTGGATTCGCTTCTGCCGCATCCAGACATAGCGCGCGTCGAACGTGATGTTAAAGCCGGACGTGCCGGCGCAGAACACGACCATGCCGCCGCGCTTGACCACAAGGCATGACACCGGGAACGTCGCTTCGCCCGGATGCTCGAACACGATATCGACATCGCGTTTTCCGGTGATGTCCCAGATCGCCTTGCCGAACTTGCGCGCCTCTTTCACCCAGTCATTGTATTCCGGCGTATTCACCGTCGGCATCTGACCCCAGCAATTGAAATCCTTGCGGTTGATCACGCCCTTGGCGCCGAGACCTAGAACATAGTCGCGCTTGGTTTCGTCCGAGATCACGCCGATCGCGTTGGCGCCCGAGGCCGCGCAAAGCTGCACGCCGAACACGCCAAGACCGCCCGACGCCCCCCACACCAGAACATTGTCGCCCGGCTTCAGCGTATGCGGCGAATGTCCGAACAGCATGCGATAGGCGGTTGCGAGCGTCAGCGTGTAGCAGGCAGCCTCTTCCCAAGTCAGATGCGCGGGCTTCGGCATGAGCTGTCGCGACTGCACCCGACAGAATTGCGCGAACGAACCGTCGGGCGTCTCGTAACCCCAGATGCGCTGCGAGGTCGAGAACATCGGATCGCCGCCGTTGCACTCTTCGTCGTCGCCGTCATCCTGATTGCAGTGGACGATGACCTCGTCGCCGACCTTCCAGCGCTTGACCTTGGGGCCGACCGCCCAGATAACGCCGGAGGCGTCCGAGCCCGCGATGTGATACGGGTGCTTGTGCACATTGAACGGCGAGATCGGCTGACCAAGGCCGGCCCAGATGCCGTTGTAATTCACGCCCGCAGCCATCACCAAAACAAGCACATCGTTCTCGCCGATCGGCCAGGTTGGTAGCTGCTCGATCTGCATCGACTCTTCGGGCGGACCGTGCCGTTCCTGCCGGATCGCCCAGGCATTCATCTTTTCGGGGACGTGTCCCAGCGGCGGGATCTCGCCGACGGCATAGATATCCTTAACCATTTGCAGCTTCGGCGCAGCGGTCATGGCGGTTCGGGCTCCGGCTCGTACGAGCATGAATTGTGACCCAGACCATATTGCGCCGCAACAGAGTTCACGCCACCCAAAAGTTGCAGTGGGAACTTTGCAGGGTGGCGGGGGGAGTTTACCGTGTTGCGGCAGACTGTCGCGCAAGGCGCGCATTTTAGGCCTTTTCTCAGGCTTTCCGGTCGAAATGGGCCTTTCGATCGACGTTCCAGGCGAACTGCATGCTGCGCCCGATCAGCTTCGAGGCCTTGGATACGACCCTGCCGATTTTGTCGCGCGGGTTTCCCGGCATGCGTCCAGGGGACTGGACCTCGGCAATCGCAAGATTGCGTGCCTTCGGCGCATCCGACATGCAGACAGGCGCGGGCTATCTGCTGGAGCACGACGGCAAGGATGTCGGCGTTATTCTCACGATCCCCAGTACACGCAGCGACGACTCTGGCGAGCCGCGCCGCGTCGTCAATCTGTCGAGCTGGTACATCGACCCGGACCACCGCTGGCGCGCGCCGCGGATGTTGCAAACCGTCACGGCGTGCAACGCAACCCTGTTCACCGATCTGACCGCGACACCGTCGGTGCGCAACATGATCGGCCGCCTTGGATTCCGCGGCTGGACCGAGGGCACGCTGGTTTTCGCGCTGCCGTGGCACGCGATGAAAGCCGCCGGATCGTCTCACGTGGTGCCGTTGCGTGACCTGCCACCCGATGCGTTCGCCGGACCGACCCGCCGGATGCTCGACCGGCACGCGGCGCTGGACTGTATCAGCGGCGGATTGTGGGACGGCGCGGCGCTGCACCCGCTGATCTTTTCGCGCAAGATCTATCGCGGCATTCGCGCCGCAAGGCTGGTCTTCGCCGACAGCCGCGCCGCAATGTTCGCGCATTTGCCGGCGATCGCGCGCTTCCTCCTGCGTGAGAGGATCCTGCTGCTCGCGGTCAATGCCGACCAAAGCGAACGCGTCCCCGGCAGCCTGTTCACGCGGCGAACCTCGCCGGCCTTTTACAAGGGGCCGGCCGCGCCAGCACCGTGCGATCTCGCATTCTCCGAATTCGTCTTCCTTCAGATCTGACCGCGACCATGGCAGGAGCAAACATGTTGGCACCCGAAAAGATCGACATCCGAGCCACCGTCGCCGATTTTCTGCGCGAACGATTTCCGGCGCTGGCCGGCAAACCCCTCGACGATGCGACGCCGCTGCTGACCGGCGGCGCCATCGACTCGCTCGGCATTCTCGATCTCGCCGCGTTCCTCGGAGAACGGCTGGGCGTCGAGATCGGGGACGAGGACTTCGAGCCCGCCAACTTCGAGACATTCGGCAGTCTGGTCGCGTTCGTGGAGCGACGGAGATCGTGATCCGCGCGCCACTTCTCGTCCACGATCTGCTCGGAGAAGCGGGAGACGAGGACCGCGTCGCGCTCGTCCACGACTCGCGCCGTCTCGCTTATTCCGACTTGCGCGCGCTCGTTCGCTTGCAGGCGGCTGCGCTTCATGCAGCCGGATTGCAGCGTGGCGACCGGGTCGCGATCCTGCTTCCGAAATCGATCGAGGAATGCGCCGCGATCTTTGCGGTGAGCTGCGCCGGAGGCGTCTGCGTCCCAGTCAATCCGTTGCTGCGGCCGGCCCAGGTGCGCCATATTCTGGAGGATTGCGGCGCCGCGATCCTTCTCACCGATTCAGCGCTCCACGAGACCCACGCGGCGGCGCTTGCGGACCTCGACGGGCTGACGGTCATCGATGCCGGCGCGTTGCCGGCCGCGTCCGAACGCGATCTGCCTTCATCGGGAGCCATCGGCGAGGACCTTGCCGCCATCCTCTACACCTCCGGCTCGACCGGTCGTCCCAAGGGGGTAATGCTCAGCCACCGCAACCTGATCGCGGGTACGCGCATCGTGCGTAGCTATCTCGGGATCAACTCCGACGATCGCATTCTGTCGATCCTGCCGCTGAGCTTCGATTACGGGCTGAACCAGTTGCTGACCGCTGTGGAACAGCGCGCCACGCTCGTTCTGCTGACCTTCCGCTTCGGCGACGAGATCGTACGCACGATCCGCGATCATGGATGCACCGGGTTGGCCGGCGTGCCGACCGTCTGGTCGATCCTGACACGCGCGGCGCCGCTCCTGCCGAAAACGCCACTGCCATCGCTTCGCTACATCACCAATTCCGGCGGCGCCGTGCCGTCAGCGACCACCGCGCGCCTGCGCGAGTTGCTGCCCGACACCAGCATCTACCTGATGTACGGCCTCACGGAAGCCTTCCGCTCGACCTATCTGCCGCCTGATCAGGTGGACCAGCGGCCGACGTCGATCGGCAAGGCCATTCCCGAATGCGAGGTGTTCGTGGTCACGCCTGATGGTCGCCGCGCCTATCCGGGCGAGCCCGGCATCCTGGTGCATCGCGGACCGACGGTGTCGCTCGGCTACTGGAAGCGCCCCGAAGATACCGCGCGGGTGCTGCGCCCGAACCCACTGATCGAGCCCGGCTGTGGCGCCGACATCGTCTGCTATTCCGGCGATCTGGTGACGCAGGACGAGGATGGCTTTTTCTATTTCGTCGGCCGTGACGACGCGATGATCAAGTCGTCGGGCTATCGCATCAGTCCCAGCGAAGTGGAGGAGGTGCTGATGGCCACCGGCGGATTCCGCCAGATTGCCGTCATCGGCCTGCCCGACCCGGTGATTGGTCAGCGCGTACATGCGGTCGCGGTCGCGCGCGAACAACCGATCGATGTGCGAAGCGCGCTGACGGCTGCCGCTGAGAAGCTTGCCGCCTTCATGCTGCCGCGTGACATCGAACTGGTGAGCGAATTGCCCGTCACGCCGAACGGCAAGGTCGATTATAAGGCGCTGGTGGCGAAGCGGGCCGATCATGCCGGTCATTGACGCCTCCGCCAGCCGCTCGCTCGCGCTGACCTTGGTCGCGGAGCATTACGCTGCCCGCGGCAGAGACCTGCTGATTGGGGGCTTCACGATCCAAGCCCTGGCCGAACGCTTCGGTACGCCGCTCTACATCTACGACGCGGAGGCGATGCGCCGTTCGTTCATGGCGCTGAAGATCGCGCTGAGCGGCTTTGCCAGCATCGTCTATTCCATCAAGGCGAATCCGAACCCCGCCATCGCGGGCATCTTCGTCGAACTCGGTGCCGGAATCGAGATCGCATCGGCCGGGGAATACGAGCGCGCGCGGCAGGCCGGCGTTGCCCCTCAAGCCATCCTGTTTGCCGGGCCGGGCAAGCGCGACGACGAACTCAGCCACGTCGTGCAAAACGGCATCGGCGAAATTCATCTGGAAAGTCTCGAGGAGATGATGCGCCTCGATGCAATCGCGGCCCGCGCAGGCGCGCGTGTCGCAGTCTCCCTTCGCATCAATCCGGTTTCCGCTGCGCAGGGCGGCGCGATGCGGATGGGTGGCAAACCGTCTCCCTTCGGGTTTGACGAAGAGCAGAGCGACGAGGTGCTGCGGGCGCTGGCGTCGGCCGTCCATCTCGACCTGTGCGGGGTGCACCTGTTCGCCGGCACCCAAATTCTCGACGCCAATACCCTGCTCGCGCAATGGCGGCATGGGATCGACGTTGCCGCGCGGATCGCCCGCGCGGCGCAACGCCCGCTGCGCAGTATCGATCTCGGCGGCGGCCTCGGCATTCCGTATTACGCCGGCGACGTAACCCTCGATCTCGCGTCCATCCGGAACGGGACCGGCGCGCTTGCCGCGCAGAAGATGGCCGAGCCGCTTTTGCGTGATGCCGGTGTCATCGTTGAGCCCGGCCGCTACCTGGCCGGACCCGGCGGGCTCTATGTCGCCCGCGTGATTGCCAGCAAGATCTCGCGTGGCACCCGCTTCATCGTAACCGATGGCGGCATGCACCATCACCTCGCCGCATCCGGCAATCTCGGCCAGGTGGTGAAGCGGGATTATCCCGTGATCGCACCTGCGCGCATGGATGCGACTTCGTTCGAGCGCGTCGTCGTCGCCGGGCCACTCTGCACGCCGCTCGACACGCTGGCGCGCGCGGTTGACCTCCCCGCGCTCGAAGCCGGCGATCTCGTCGCGGTGATGCAATCCGGCGCTTATGGATTGTCGGCCAGCCCCGTTGGCTTCCTCAGTCACAAGGCTCCGGCTGAGGTGCTTGTGGATAACGGAACCGCCACTGCAATCTAGACCGGCACGTTCCGGGGGCGTCGTGAAGGCCTGCCAACCACGCAATCCCTTCGCCTTGCTGGCAAAACAACCGTTGCGGATCGCACGCAACCGGATATGCTGCGCTGCAATAATATGCTGCAGGTTGGCTGGACGTGCGCTGGATTGCACCCGGTCTTTCGCTGACTTCCGGTTCCGGCCGCAGTAGAATGCTCTCGCTGCAATGCAACAAAGCCGCGGGGGCGGGGCTTAGGCAGCGGGTCCCCGCGCATGTCGGGGAGACAGAAATGGGTATCGAGAGCCTTATCGTCTGGTTGATCGTCGGCGGTGTCGCGGGCTGGCTCGCCGGCCTGATTGTGAAGGGTTACGGCTTCGGCCTGATCGGCAACATCGTGGTCGGCATCGTCGGCGCCTTCATCGCCGGCTGGCTGTTCCCCCGGCTCGGAATCTCGATCGGTGGCGGCATTATCTCGGCGATCATTTACGCGATGATCGGTGCGGTGATCCTGCTCGTGATCATCGGCTTCTTCAAGCGCTAGGGCCAACGCTGCGCGGAGACTGAATGAGCGATAGCGCGAACGATAAGTCGAAGAAGGACAGACCCTGGATTTTCCGGACCTATGCCGGGCATTCGACCGCTGAAAAGTCGAATGCCCTCTACCGGCAGAATCTCTCGAAGGGCCAGACCGGACTGTCCATCGCCTTCGATCTCCCGACCCAGACCGGCTACGATTCCGACCACGTGCTCGCCGCAGGTGAGGTCGGCAAGGTCGGCGTACCGGTTTCCCATCTCGGCGACATGCGGGCGCTGCTCAACGGCATTCCGCTCGCCGAGATGAATACGTCGATGACGATCAACGCGCCGGCGGCCTGGCTGTTGTCGCTGTATGTCGCCGTTGCGGACGAGACCGGCGCGCCGCGCACGAAACTCACCGGCACGACCCAGAACGACATCATCAAGGAATATCTGTCGCGCGGCACCTATGTGTTTCCGCCCGGCCCGTCCATGCGTCTGATCAAGGACACGATCCTGTTCACGACGAAGGAAATGCCGAAATGGAATCCCATGAATGTGTGCTCGTACCACCTGCAGGAAGCAGGCGCGACACCCGTTCAGGAACTCGCTTACGCACTCGCCACGGCGATCTCGGTTCTCGACATGGTGAAGGCCTCGGGCGAAGTGCCGGACGGCCAGATGGGCGAGGTCGTCGGCCGCATCTCGTTCTTCGTCAATGCCGGCATGCGCTTCATCACCGAAATCTGCAAGATGCGCGCCTTCGTCGACATGTGGGACGAGATCACCGCGCAGCGTTATGGGGTCGCCGATCCGAAGCAGCGACTGTTCCGCTATGGCGTACAGGTCAATTCGCTCGGCCTGACCGAGCCGCAGCCGGAAAACAACGTCTACCGCATCTTTCTGGAAATGCTCGCGGTGACGCTGTCGAAAAAGGCCCGTGCCCGCGCCGTGCAACTGCCGGCCTGGAACGAAGCGCTCGGCCTGCCGCGTCCGTTCGATCAGCAATGGTCGCTGCGTGCGCAGCAGATCCTCGCCTATGAATCGGACCTGCTGGAATACGGCGACATCTTCGACGGCTCGACCGAGATTCAGAACAAGGTCGATGCGCTGATCCGCGCGGCCAAGGAAGAGCTGGCCACCATCGACCGGCTGGGCGGCGCCGTTGCCGCGGTCGAGATGGGCTACATGAAGCAGCAGCTGGTCGAGAGCAACACCCGGCGGCTGGAGGCAATCGAAAGCGGTGACAATGTCGTCGTCGGCGTCAACAAGTTCACCGAGAGCGAACCCTCGCCGCTGACCGGCGGCATCGACGCGATCATGACGGTATCGCACGAGGTGGAAGCGGAGCAGATTGCGCGGCTGAATGCCTGGCGATCTTCTCGCGACGCGAAGGCCGTCGATGCTGCGCTCGGCGAACTGCGCCGCGCCGCCAAGGAAGGCATCAACGTGATGCCGGCCTCGATCGACTGCGCCAAGGCAGGCGTCACCACCGGCGAATGGGGCGCGGTGTTCCGCGAGGTGTTCGGCGAATATCGTGCGCCGACCGGTGTGCCGAAGGCCGCGCGCCAGGTGGGCGGCGAATTGCTCGAACCGGTCCGCGCCGAAGTCGAGCGGGTCTCGCACAAGCTTGGCCATCGCATGAAATTCCTGGTCGGCAAGCCCGGCCTCGACGGCCATTCCAACGGCGCCGAGCAGATTGCGGTGCGGGCGCGCGACGTCGGCATGGACGTGATCTATGCCGGCATCCGCTTCACGCCGGCTGAACTCGTGAAGACCGCGAAGGATGAAGGCGTCGACGTGATCGGACTGTCGATCCTCTCGGGGAGCCACGTGCCGCTGGTGCGCGACGTGGTCGAGCGGATGCGCGCCGAGGGGATGGACGACGTGCCGGTGGTGGTCGGCGGCATCGTGCCGCCGGAGGATGAGGCGACGCTCAAAAACGCCGGCGTCGCCGCCGTCTACACGCCGAAGGATTTCCAAATCAACCAGATCATGTCCGACGTGGTGCGGATCGTGGAACAGAAGAATTCGAAAGCCACCGTTTGACGTGTAACTTGTGTCGCCTCACACGGCCGTTTCTTGCTGCCGGGCGACGGCACGTGCCAAGGCTTCCGCCAGAGCCGCCGGACGCACCGGTTTGGTCAGATAATCCGTCATCCCGGCTGCACGCGCCTTCAGGATATCGTCCTCCGAAGATCGTCCCGAAACGCCGATGATCGGGATGCGGCCGGCTTCGCCCGGCAAGGCGCGGATCCGGCGCGTCGCCTCCAGTCCGTCGATATCCGGCAGCGTGACATCCATAAGCACCAGATCGTAGCCGCCGCCTGCCACTGCCGTGATGGCCGCCGCGCCGGTCCCCGCGAAATCCATGCGATGGCCGAACTCGGTCAGCACTGCGTTCAACACCACCCGACCGAACGGATTGTCCTCGGCGCAGAGAATGCGCAGCGAACCTGCAGGCACACCGTTCGCATCGCCGTCGCCATCCGCCGCGCGGGCACGGCCCGATACCGGCTCCACCGCCACCGTCAGCGTGAAGGTCGAGCCCTCGTCCTTCTTGCTGGCAACGCCGAGATCGCCGCCCATCGCCCTGGCCAGCCGCTTCACCAGCACGAGGCCGAGCCCGGTGCCGCCATAGCGCATCGACACTGCGCGGCTGGCCTGGGCGAAGGGACGAAACAGCTTTGTGATCTCCGCTTTGGTCAGGCCGATACCGCTATCGCTCACCGAGAAGCTGAGCCGCACGCGGCCACGCGGTGCGGGCTCCGCTTTCGCCCCAAATCTCACGCCGCCGCGCGCCGTGAATTTCACCGCATTGTCGATGAGATTTTCGAGTGCGGCCCGGATCCGCACCGGATCGCCAATCGCCTGCGCGGGGAGACTGCCCGCAATGTCCATCTCGGCGGCCAAGCCGCTCCGCGCGGCGCGGGCTGACAGCGAAGCCGCAATCGCTTCGGCAAGCTCCACCGGCGAGAACACATCCTTGCGCAAGGCAAGACCGCCGCGGTCGGCCTTCACGGCGTCGAGCACCAGCGACGTTTGCTGAGCCAGATGATCGGCGGCGCTGCGGATTGCCCGTGCCCAGCCGCGTTCGCGCTCGGGCAGATCGCAGGCGATGAGCAAATCCGAGAGCGCGAGGATGCCGGTCAGCGGCGTACGGATATCATGCGCGAGCGAGGCCAGCGCGGCTTCCAATGCCTGGCGATGTGCGGGCACGACAGCTTTGGGCTTGCGCGCGGTTTTGCGCGCCCGCTTCACGGCCTTCCGTTTTGGTGTGCCCCGCCCCATGATTCGATTTTGCCAGCATGACACGGCCCCACAGGGGCGGCCATTCACGGTTCCGGCAGGCTGATCATCCGCCGGATGTCGGCGGGGGTTACACCGCCCGCCCGCAGGGAGCGGAGTGCGGTCGCCTGCGTCGACTTCGACAGCTTGCGGCCGGATGAATCGACGATCAGGCGGTGATGCCGATAGGCCGGAGCCGGCAGCCCCAGCAGCGCCTGCAACAGCCGGTGGACGCTGGTCGACCAGAACAGATCCTGTCCGCGAACCACACGCGTCACGCCCTGGAGTGCATCGTCGACCACGACCGACAGGTGATAGCTCGTCGGCATCTCCTTGCGGGCGAGGATGACGTCGCCCCAGGCGTCCGGCCGCGCCGCGATCTCACCGGTCTCTCCGGCCGGGGCGCGCCCGGCTTCGCTCCAGCTCAATGCACCTGCGCGCGCGACGGCTTTCGCCATATCGAGTCGTAGCGCATAAGGTTCGCCGGCAACCATCCGTGACGTGCGCTCAGCATCGCTCATGCTGTTGCGGCTGCCGGGATAAAGCGGCGCACCGTCCGGATCGCGCGGCCAGTTCGCGCCACGCTCGGTGACGAGGGCCGCAATGTCGCCGCGGCTTTCGAAACTCGCATAGACGAGGTCCTGCGCCTGCAGCGTTTCGAGCGCTTGCCGGTAAGCATCGAAATGTTCCGATTGCCGCCGCACCGGCTGTTCCCATGCCACCCCGAGCCAGGCGAGATCGTCATAAATAGCGCTTTCGTATTCCGGCCTGCAGCGGGTGCGGTCGATATCCTCTATCCGCAACAGCAGGCGGCCTCCGCTTTCGGCAGCGAGATCGGCGTTCATCAGCGCCGACAACGCATGGCCAAGATGCAGAAAGCCGTTCGGTGACGGCGCAAAACGGAAAACGGGTGGCGTCATGTCTGGCCGCTGGCTCTGACACCCTCTCCCCGTGAGGGAGAGGGTTCCGAGCGAAAGCGAGGAACCGGGTGAGGGGTTTCTTGCACAAACAATATTGGAAAGTTACCCCTCACCCGGTTCGCATCTTCGATGCTCGCCACCCTCTCCCTCAAAGGGGAGAGGGTGATGGAGAATGCCGCACGCGACGATGACCCAGTTCCTCCACACCCAATCCGATCTCGCTCTGGCGCTCGCACAGCTTGTGCGGGCCGATCCGCGCCTTGTGCCCGTTCTGGAGAAAGCCGGCGAACCTGCACTTCGTCGCGGCGAGCCCGGATTTCCCGGCATCGCCCGGATCATCTGCGGCCAGCAATTATCGACCGCCAGCGCCGGCGCGATCTGGGGCCGGCTGCAGGCGGCCTTCGATCCCTTCCATCACGATTCGCTCCGCCGCGCGCGCGCCAACCGGCTGGGCCGGCTCGGACTGTCTGCAGCCAAGATCAAATCCATCAAGGCGATCGCGAATGCGCTCGCCAAAGGCGAACTCGATCTCGACCATATCGGACAAAGCGACGCTGACACCGCCCATGCCGCGCTGATCGAGATGCACGGCATCGGCCCCTGGACCGCCGACATCTATCTGCTGTTCTGCCTCGGCCATGCCGATGCGTGGCCGGCCGGCGATCTCGCCTTGCAGGAATCAGCGCGTATCGCGCTCGGTTTGGAGGCCCGGCCCAGCGCCAAGGAACTGACGGCGATCGCTGACGCATGGCGGCCCTGGCGCGGCGTGGCGGCGCATCTGCTCTGGGGCTATTATCATGTGGTCAAGCGGCGCGAGGGCGTTGCGGTCGACACAAAACCGAAGCCATCGGGCAAGAAACCGGCGGCAGCCAAAGCCACAAGGAAAGCGAAGCAGAATGGCCGAACCCAACGTCCCGGTGCTGTCGGGACCAAGCCTCGAACCAAAAAGCGGTAAGGCCAAACGGCTTGTCGTGTTTCTTCACGGCTATGGCGCCGACGGCAACGACCTGATCGATATCGGCCGCGCCTGGCAGCCGATCCTGCCGGACACCGCCTTCGTGTCGCCGCACGCGCCTGAGCCCTGCGGCCAGGCACCGGTCGGACGGCAATGGTTCGGCCTGACCTTTCGCGATCCGGACGAGCGCTGGGTGGGAGTGAATCAGGCGGCGCCGGCCCTGCAGGCCTATCTCGATGCAGAATTGCAGCGGCGGCAATTGCCGCCCTCGGCGCTGGCTCTGGTCGGCTTCAGCCAAGGGACCATGATGTCGCTGCATGCCGGACTGCGCCGGCCGGTCGCGCCGGCGGCCATCGTCGGCTATTCCGGGATGTTCATCATGCCGGGTGACGGTCCGCCCGAAACCGTCGAGGGCGAGATTGCCGCACGCCCGCCGATCCTCCTGATCCACGGCGACCAGGACGAATTGATCCCGGTCCAGGCGCTATTCCACGCCTCGTCGTCACTATCCGCGCTGGATGTGCCGGTGGAATGGCACATTTCGAAGGGCATCGGCCACGGAATCGACCAGGAGGGGCTGCGCCATGGCGGCGAGTTCCTGGCGCGCCGATTCGGGCTGTGACGGGCCTTTCTTCCCCGCCGCCGCCCGGCGCCGGGGAGGAAACAGCGCAGCCGCGGTAAGCCTTAGTCGCACCTTCACATTCCCGTCACGCTCCCCTATACATTAGGGGCTATCCCGGTGCTTGAAAGGAGCGCCATCGCTTGAACGTGCACGTCTCGCCCGCGGGATTTCCGGCACTGGTTCTGAACGCCGATTTCCGGCCGCTGAGTTATTACCCGCTGTCGCTGTGGTCCTGGCAGGACGCGATCAAGGCGGTGTTTCTCGAACGCGTGAACATCGTTGCGAATTACGACCGCGCGGTGCGCTCGCCAAGTTTCGAGATGAAAATTCCGAGCGTCGTCTCGCTCAAGACGTTCGTCAAACCCTCAACGCATCCGGCCTTCACACGCTTCAACGTGTTCCTGCGCGACAGATTCGCCTGCCAGTATTGCGGCGCCGCCGACGACCTGACATTCGATCATCTGATCCCGCGCTCGCGCGGTGGTCTCACCACCTGGGACAACGTGGTGGCCGCCTGCTCGCCCTGCAATCTGCGCAAGGGCAGCAAGACCATGGCGGAAGCGAGCATGCATCCGGCGCAATTGCCGTTCCAGCCGACGGTGCAGCATCTGCATCGCAACGGACGGCTGTTTCCGCCGAACTACCTGCACGAAAGCTGGATGGATTATCTCTACTGGGACACCGAACTGGAGCCGTGACGCGCTTGTTCAACTGCGTCCGTTTTCTTGTTCGGGTCTAAGACGCGTCTAGCCGACACTCAGCTCAGCTTCTCTTTCGGCGGCAGCGTCAGCCACACGCGCCACGCGCCCCAGCCTGCAATCAGCGCCAGCACCAGCGAGATGATCGCGTTGTAGCCCGCGAGCGAAATGCCGAGGAAGCTCCACGGAATTTCGTCGCAGCGCACCACCCTGATGCTTTTCAGCTTGTCGAGCAGACCGCCCGCGGTGCCGAGATCGGTCAGCCCCCCACCGGAGCAATCGCGCGGGCCTTCCCAGAATTTCCACTCCACACCGGCGTGATAGGCGCCGAGACCGGCGTTCCACAGCATGCCGAGCGCGATCACCGCCAGCGCCGCGAACAGCACCTTGCGGGACGCGCCGACAGACGATCCGAGCAGCACCATCAGCGCCAGCGGAATTGAGAAATAATAAGCGTAGCGCTGTTCGAGGCAGAGCGGACAGGGCGGCAGTTCCATAACAATCTGGAAGAACCAGGCGCCCAGAATGGTCGCCAGCCCCAGGATCGCTACCGCGCCCGCGGCGAGCTGCACCGGCTCGTTGCGCTTCATGTGGTCGAAGGTGGCGGCAAGGTCGTTCATGGCATGGCCCGGTAGCGCTTCGATCGGACCCGCATTCACGGGAAAGCAGGCGGTCCGTCAAGACACAGGGCCGCGAGCGAGGCGCACCGGCCCCAACGCTGCGCCGGGCCGGCGGAAAGTCCGGATTGCAAATCCGCTTGATCGCCCGGGTCGATCCCCTTATGTCTGCCGTCGGGCGAGTTTACGCTTGCCCCGCGCCCGAAAAGCGTCTTGTCGCGGCGTTGCCCCTGTGGCGGAACTGGTAGACGCGCCTGACTCAAAATCAGGTGGCCGTAAGGTCGTGCTGGTTCGATTCCGGCCAGGGGCACCACTCAACGCGAAGCAAGCTTGGATATTCATCTCCATCGCGGCACTGACGGCTGCCGACCAAGCGCGCTCGCCGAACGGGGTCATGCGCCCGTCTGCTCCACGCTGATCTCGCGCTGGATGTCGTCGGCCTTGAAGCCGATCGCTTCCGCCGCGCGCACGCCAGGCAGCACCGCGACGTCGTAGAGTTCTTCGATCGTGTGTTCGAAGCGCAGCCATTCGACGATATGTCCGGTATCGATGTCGACCACGAGCAGGCCGCAGCGGGCCTCGGCGTCTTTCGCGCGCAGCCGTTCGTCGAGCGCCAGTCCATCGAAGGTCTTGTTGCGCCGCGGCTTAGACAAGCCGATCACGGCGTGACGGCCGACAAAGGCGAGGCCGCGCGCATAGCCCGGACAGAATGCAACCGCCGTGAAAGCGCCGGTCGCCGGATCGATGATGCCGAATTCCCCGGTCCCGGAATTGTGCAACCACAGTCTGCCGTCATAGAGCCGCGGCGAGTGCGGCATCGACAGGCCACTCGCCACGATTTCGTTCGATGCGACATCGATCACCACACCGCCATCCTGCCGCCGTTCGCGCCAGCCGTCCGCGACATCGGAACGGCTCACCGCGGTGACAAAGGCGGGCCGCGTCCCGTCCATCGCAAGGCCGTTGAGATGGCAGCGATCCTCCGGAGCGAGCGCGCTCAGGAATTTCGGGTGCCACAACGGACGGAAGCTCGCGGTCTGGCTTATGGTGGCGAGGCAGCCGTAAAGTGTGTTGACGAAAATCGGCCGCCGTACGCCCTCGACAGCGCCGAGCGCGATGTCATGGATGTCGGTGCGGCCGGTGATGCGGCCCTCGCGCGGCACGAATTTGCGGTCAGCACCGGCTGGCGTCGTCTCGCCTGCGCGCAGCACATTCTCGAACCGCCAAAGCGTGTAGAGCCCGCTGGTCCACAGCGTCTGTCCGTCGGTCCACAACCCCTGGCATTGCTCGATGATGCGTTCATGCGCCCGCACGCTGCCGTCCGGCTTTCGACCTATGAAAAACAGCCGCCCGGCCTGATAGGTGGTCAGCGCAAGGCTCACATCGGCCGCCTCCAGCCACGCTGCGAAGCGCGGCGATAGCATCAGCGGGTTGGCGTTGCGGGGGATCTCGGTCACGGCGCTTTCCTGCCAGGTTCAGACGGCAGCTCTATCAGCAAAGCCCTACGCCTTGGCTAAGCTGGCGGAATATCCGCTCCGGTTGCGCAACGAAATCCGGCTGCGCGGTAACCATCGGACAGATTGTCACGCGTTTGTGGGTCCTGCCGGGTTGACCGCAGCATGGAACATCGCGCAATTTGCAGTTAAGAAACGTTTAATTCTTGCGGCCAGTCGCTTCCTGTCCGGCGGCAAGCGCAACCAGCCGCTGCGGGGAGCGGTCTTTTCCCTCTGATGCATGTCGCAGTTGCGTCGCCGGTTCGGCGCGCAGGTGTTGCGGTTGCGTGGTGATGTAGAGAGTGAGGAATGCCGCATGACTGCGCCGAAATTAACCGGCCTGACCTCGCCGGCCACGTTTCTGGAAAACACGATCAACGCGGCACCGCAACTGCTTGCCGCCAGCATCATCTTCACCGACCCCGACAACAACTTCGACGGTGGCACGCTGACCGTTGCCGGGCTGTTGGCGGAGGACAGCATCGCGATCCGCAATCAGGGCGCGGGCGCGGGGCAGATCGGCGTCTCCGGCAGCAATGTCAGCTTCGGCGGCACGGTGATCGGCACGTTTGCCGGCGGCAATGGCGCGACGCTGACCGTCACCTTCAACGCTTCGGCCACGGCGGCGGCGATCGACGCGCTGATCCAGAATCTCACCTATGCCAATGCGTCCGATACCCCGACCGCGAGCCGCACGCTCACCGTCACGGTCACCGATGCGGCGGCCGAAGCCACCACGCGCGCAAGCTTCGCCGCGGCGATCGGCACCGCCAATCCGTTCAACGGTGTCACTGTGGGTCGCGTCTCGGCACCGACGTTGGCGGACCTCGACGGCGACGGCGATCTCGACGCCGTGGTGGGCGAGTATGACGGGACGCTGAATTACTTCCTCAACACCGGCAGCGCCACCGCGCCCACCTTCGCGCAGCAGACCGGCGCCGCAAATCCGTTCCCCTTCATCGACGTGGGCAAATGGTTCACCCCCACGCTGGCCGACCTCGATGGTGACGGCGATCTCGATGCCGTGGTCGGGAAATTCGACGGAAATCTGATTTATTTCAAGAACACCGGCAACGCCACCGCGCCCGCCTTCACGCAGCAGACAGGCGCCGAAAATCCGTTCCACTTCATCGACGTGGGCTATCGTGCCAAGCCCACGCTCGCCGACATCGACGGCGACGGCGATTTCGACGCCTTGGTGGGGATGTACTACGGCCCCTATTTTGGGGACGACAATCTGGCCTATTTTCTGAACACCGGCAGCGCCACCGCGCCCGCCTTCGCATATCAGCCCGGCGCCGCCAGTCCGTTCGACGGCATCGTTGGGGGTCCGACTCAGCCCCACGCTGGCCGACCTCGACGGCGACGGCGATCTCGACGCCGTGGTGGGGTTAAACTACGGAACTCTGGCCTATCTCCTCAACACCGGCAGCGCCACCGCGCCTGCCTTCGCTTATCAGCCTGGTGCCGCAAATCCGTTCAACGGCATCGATGTGGGATTTGACTCTGTACCCACGCTGGCCGACCTCGACGGCGACGGTGATCTCGACGCCGTGGTGGGGGAAAACTTCGGCGGCAGTCTGATCACCTTCCTCAACACGCCGGCGGCGGGCATTCCGATCGTGGTCAATGTCACGGCGCAGAACGATGCGCCGGTCCTCACCGACGTGACCTCGTCGGTCACGTTCCTGGAAAACACCGTCAACGCTGCGCCGCAGCTGCTAGACACCAGCGTCACCTTCACCGACCCGGACAGCAACTTCGACGGCGGCACGCTGACCGTCACCGGGCTGCTGACGGAGGATAGCGTCTCGATCCGCAACCAGGGCAATGGCGCGGGCGAGATCGGGCGATCCGGCAGCGATGTCAGCTTCGGCGGCACGCTCATCGGCACGCTCGCTGGTGGCAATGGCGCGACGCTCACCATCACCTTCAACGCTTCGGCCACGGCGGCGGCGATCGACGCGCTCATCGAGAACCTCACCTACGCCAATTCATCCGACGCGCCGGCCGCGAGCCGCACGCTGACCGTCACGGTCACCGATGCGGCGGGCGCTGCGATCACGCGGGCGAATTTCGCGCAAGCCACCGGCGCCGCCAATCCGTTCAACGGTGTCTATGGTGGCTACTCCAAGCCCTCACTGGGCGACCTGGACGGTGACGGCGATCTCGACGCCATTGTCGGGCAAGCTGACGGTACGCTGCATTTTTTTCTCAACACCGGCAGCGCCAGCGCGCCCGCCTTTACGCGGCAGACCGGCGCCGCCAATCCGTTCAACTTGATGGATGTAGGGTACAATGCAGCACCGGCGCTGGCCGATCTCGACGGCGACGGCGATCTCGATGTTGTGGTGGGAGCTTTTTTTGGAGATCTGAATTATCTCCTCAACACCGGCAGCGCGACCGCGCCCGCTTTTACGCGTCAGGTCGACGCCGCCAATCCGTTCAACTTCATCCTTCCGGGCTCTTATTCCACCCCCGCCCTGGCCGACCTCGACGGCGACGGCGATCTCGACGCCGTGGTGGGCGAGTATGACGGTACGCTGAATTATTTCCTCAACACCGGCACCGCCAACGCGCCCGCCTTTACGCAACAGACCGGCGCTGCCAATCCGTTCGACGGAATCGATGTGGGAGAGTTATCGACACCCACGCTGGCCGACCTCGACGGCGACGGCGATATCGATGCCGTGGTGGGGGAGTGGTATGGAACGCTGCGCTTTTTCCTCAACACTGGCAGCGGCTCGGCGCCGGTGTTCGTTGAGCAGACCGGTGCCGCCAATCCGTTCGATGGCATCGACGTGGGAAACTCCGCCCTTCCAAGCTGGTCCGCTCCAACATTGGCCGACCTCGACGGCGACGGCGATATCGATGCCGTGGTGGGGGAGACCGACGGCACCCTGGGCACCTTCCTCAACACGCCGTCCGCGGGCATTCAGATCGCGGTCAATATCACGGCGCAGAACGATGCGCCGATGCTCACGAATGTGCCTCGCCGGTCACGTTCCTGGAAAACACCGTCAACGCCGGGCCGCAATTGCTCGATGCGGATGTCACCTTCACCGACGGCGACAACAACTTCGACGGCGGCACGCTGACCGTTGCCGGGCTGTTGGCGGAGGATAGCATCGCGATCCGCAATCAGGGCAATGGCGCGGGCGAGATCGGCGTCTCCGGCAGCGATGTCAGCTTCGGCGGCACGGTGATCGGTACCTTTGCCGGCGGCAATGCCGGTACGACACTTGCCGTCACCTTCAATGCGTCCGCCACGGCGGCGGCGATCGACGCGCTGATCCAGAACCTCACCTACGCCAATTCATCCGACACCCCGACCGCCAGCCGCACGCTGACCGTCACGGTCACCGATGCAGCGGGCGCTTCGACCCGTGACCTGTCGCAGCCGAGCTTTGCGCAAGCCACCGGCACCGCCAATCCGTTCGACGGCATCGATGTGGGATCCGCCTCAGCCCCCACGCTGGCCGACCTCGATGGCGACGGTGATCTCGACGCCGTGGTGGGCGAATTCGACGGCACTCTGAAATACTTCCTCAACACGGGCAGCGCCACCGCGCCCGCCTTCACGGAGCAGACCGGCACCGCCAATCCATTCAACGGCGTCGATGTGGGCTTTTTTTCCGCGTCCACGCTGGCCGACCTCGACGGCGACGGCGATCTCGACGCCGTAGTGGGGGAAGGTGGGGGTACGCTGAAATACTTCCTCAACACGGGCAGCACCGCGGTGCCGGTGTTCGTTGAACAGACCGGCGCAGCCAATCCGTTCGACGGAATCGCTGTGGGAGGGTCATCGACACCCGCGCTGGCCGACCTCGACGGCGACGGCGATCTCGATGCCGTGGTGGGGCAAAATCTTGGCGGTACGCTGAATTATCTTCTCAACACCGGCAGTTCCACGGCGCCGGTGTTCGTTGAGCAGACCGGCGCCGCCAATCCGTTTAATGGTACCCTTCAGCGAAGCAACGCGGCCCCGGCGCTGGTCGACCTGGACGGTGACGGCGACCTCGACGCCGTGGTCGGGGATAGGGATGGAAGGCTGTCGACTTTCCTCAACACCGGCAGTTCCACGGCGCCGACGTTCGTTGAGCAGACCAGCGCCACCAATCCTTTCAACGGCATCGTTTCGGCCATCCCCTACTCCGCACCGACGCTGGCCGACCTCGATGGCGACGGCGATATCGATGCCGTGGTGGGGGATACTTCCGGAGGGCTACGCACCTTCCTAAACACGCCGGCGGCAGGCATTCCGATCACGGTCAATGTCACCGAGCAGAACGACATTGGCGTCACCATCGTTGGGTCAAGAAAAGCCGACCTGGTCGATGCGACCAACACCGTTGCCGGACAGCCGCTGCCGACTAACAACGACGACACCATTTTCGGCAACAGGGGCAATGACGATCTGTCCGGCCTGCTCGGCGACGACACCATCGACGGCGGCAGGGGCAACGACATCCTGCGCGGCGGCGGAGGCAACGACATCCTGCAGGTCAAAAGGGAAGAGGGAGCCGGCGACATTTTCGAGGGCGGCCTGGGTTCAGATACCCTGCAATTCATCGGTGGCGGCAACGTCAAGCTCGCCGGCTTCAATGCCAGCGCATCCTCGATCGAGATTCTTCAGGGCAACGGCAAGGGGCTGAAAGGCACGTCGGCCGCGGATACTTTCGATTTCAGCGGGCTGACGTCGATGTCAGCTGTCGCCTTTGTCGACGGCAATAGCGGAGACGACACGCTGATCGGCTCGGTCTTTGCCGACGATCTGCGGGGAGGAGGAGGCGCCGACCGTCTCGACGGCGGCGATGGCGCCGATCTGTTGAAGGGCGGCAACGGCGCGGATACGTTCGTATTCGCCGACGGCTATGGCGCGGACACCGTGCTCGACTATCAGGCGGGCAAGGACGTCATCGACCTGACCGGGGTCGCGGGCGTCAACGCCTTCGGTGATCTCTTCCTGACCCAGATCGACAAGAAGTCCGTGCTGATCGACTTCGATGGCGTTCTCGGCGGCGACACCCTGACAGTGCAAAAGACCACGATTGCGCAACTGACCGCAAATCAGGCGGATTTCCTGTTCTAGCGAAACGCGTCCGAAACGCGCTTCAATCCGCCAGGGTGAACACCAGGAAATTCTGCCGCGGCAGGAAATCGAACGAGGCTGCCGGCTTGTAGCCCGCCGCTTTCATCTCGTCGGTAATCGTCTCAGCTGAAATCCGCATGTGCTTCGGCGCGCCGGCCGGCGCGTCCGGCCGGAAATCGACGATCGCCACCCGGCCGCCCGGTTTCAGCGACGCGCGCAACCGCCTGAAGTAATCGGAGCGCTTGTCGATGTGATGATAGACATTGAGCATGAACGCCACATCGACCGGCTCGGGCAGGTTCGGCGTGTTTTCGCCTCCAACGACGGCGCGCAAGTTGCCGATCCCCGCCGCCTTGGCGCGCTCTGACATATGCCTGACCATGTTCGGTTCGATATCGACGGCGAATACGTTGCCGTCCTTGAGGGCGCGCGCGAACCGCACCGCCATGTATCCCGTTCCAGCGCCGATATCGGCGACACTGTCGGTCGGACGCAGCGCCAGCGATGCGACGATACGGTCGGGCATCTGCCATTTGTCGCGCTCGGGATCGTCGAACGAGGCCGACCATTTCTTAGGGTCGTCGAAGCGCGGATGATGTCCGTGATGCTTGTGCATGTCCTGCGCGGCGAGCGGCGAAGCCGCGAACAGGCAGATCACTCCGCAAAAAAAGAGTCCTCGCATCCCGCCCATCCGGCTCGTCTCCACGCTGCAGCTCATTTTGGCTCGCGTATCACAAAGCCGGCCGCCTTGTCCCGGCCGGAGTGGGCCGCGTGTGGGCCGTCTTCGTCATGTTCCCGTGATTGACGCACCAACGGCGTGCCAATAGCCTCCCGGGATTCATACAAGCCCGCGGCAAGCGGGCTACGGGAGGATAGCATGTTACAATCGGCCCTCGCATTTCTGATGTTCGTCGCGTTTGCATGGACCGCACCCGCGCAGGCGCAAATGACCGATGCGCAGAAGATGGAGCGCAACAAGAAGAACGTGGTCGAATTCTACAACGCCGTTCTGAACGAGAAGGACTTCGACAAGGCTGCGACCTATGTCGGCGCCACTTATATCCAGCACAATCCGGTCGGCGCCGACGGGCTGGAGGGCATCAAGGGCTTCATCAACTTCCTGAAGGGCAAGTTTCCGAACAACAAGAGCGAGATCAAGCGGGTCTTCGCCGACGGCAACTACGTGATCGTGCATGTGCATGCGGTGCGAAATCCCGGCACCGACGAGCGCGGCTTTGCGATCTTCGACCTGTTCCGGCTCGACGATAACGGCAAGGTGGTGGAGCATTGGGACGCCGTGCAGGCGATCCCCGATCCGGAAAAGGCGCTGAACAAGAACGGGATGTTCTGAGACTTCGCTGCCGCGAATTGACGGTTCATACACTCTCGACGAGAATCCTGCTGGACAGGCGCGACCGATTTCATTCGACTGCGCCTGTCCGTTTCCGATTCGAATCGCGGGGTCGTCATCATGAAGCGCATTGTCGTCGCTGCCGCCTTGTGCCTGTTGGCCACGCCCGTCCTGGCTCAGCAGGATCTGTCGCTGGTCGGCACCTGGACCGGGCAACGAGAGCGGATGGCCAAGGACGACGGCTATCGCGATGGCCTCGCCACCCTCGTCATCACCGAGCAGAAGGGCCGGGCCTTCAAAGGCTATCTCAGCCGCTCCAACAAGGACGGCGACGTCAAGGAAGAGCTGTGGGGTGCTTTCACCCCGAACGGTCATCTGATGGTTGGCTCGGATGAGGAAGGCTTTTACTGGTTCACGCTGGTGAACGTCGACACGCTCGATTATTGCTATTCGGAAGCCGGCAAGTCGGCGCGCACCACCTGTGCGCGGGTGATGCGGCAGAAGAAATAGCAAGGCGGCGCCGCCATTGACGGTACGCGCTACGCCTCCAGCCAGAACGTCTCCATCAGGCCCGCGCCCTTTACCTCGATGGCGCCGCGCGGAACGAAACTGAACTGGCCGGACAACCGGTCCGCCACCGTTTTCGAGACATGCACGCGGTCCGCCGCCCCATGCGATTCCATGCGGCTTGCGATGTTCACCGTGGTGCCCCAGATGTCGTAGGCGAATTTTCGCTCGCCGATCACGCCCGCGATCGCTGGCCCGGTATGGACACCGATGCGCAGCTGGATTGGCGCATCGATTTCGCTGCGGATCTCGGCGAACATCTCGAGCATCTTCAGCGACAGTCGCGCGGCGACCTCGGCATGATCCTCGCGCGGCTCCGGAATGCCGACCGCGACCATGTAGCCGTCGCCGATGGTCTTGATCTTTTCCGCGCCATACTGGTCGACCAGCCGGTCGAAGGCGGAGAAGATGCGGTTCAGCACCCCGACCACGTCCGATGGCGAGAGATTGCCGGAGAACGGCGTGAAGTTGACGATGTCGGCAAAGATGATGGTGGCTTCCGGAATGTGGTCGGCCACCATGGCGGCGCCATCATTGATCCGCTCGACCACGGCGCGCGGCAGGATCGACAGCAGCAGGCTTTCGTTGCGCTCCTTGGCGATCTGGATTTCGCGCATCATCGCCCGCTCGCGGTCGCGCAGCAGCTTGTTCTCCAGCGAGGCGCGGATGCGGGCGCGCAGGATGGCCGGCGCGAACGGCTTCGGCAGATAATCGACCGCGCCGGCCTCGATGCAGCGCACGATCGAATCGATCTCGTCCAGCGCCGAAATCATGATCACCGGGATTTCCGCCGTCCGCGGATCGTGTTTCAGCTTGCTCAGGACTTCGTAGCCGCTCATTTCCGGCATCATCACATCGAGCAGGATCAGGTCGAAGGCACGCTCGGCCGTGAGCGCCAGCGCCTCGCGGCCCGATCCTATCGTTTCCACCGCATGGCCGTCGCGGGTCAACTGCCGCGCGAGCAGATCGCGATTGGAGGCGTTGTCGTCCACCACCAGGATCTGGCCTGCGATCGTCTGCTGAGCCGCCGCCGGCTCGGCGACGCGCAAGGCGTCGACCACGCGCGAGGCGTCGGCGAAGGACGGCTGCTCTCCGTCGAGTGAATCGCCCGAGAAAGCGACCAGCGCGTCGATGCGTTCCAGGATGCCATCCGCCGCGGTGAGCAGCTTCTCGAGATCGGGCAACAGCGACTCGTGACCTGAGTCGCGCGCATCCTCCACGATCATCTCGCCATAGCCCTTCACGGCATTGATCGGCGTGCGCAGATCGTGCCGCAACTTGGTGCGATAGGAGTCGATGTCGTCGACCTCGCCGGTCTGCTGCAACACCTCGTCGAGCAGCGCCTGCAGGCTTAGGCCCGCACTCCTGATGCGGTCGAGGTCGGTCGAATAGTCCGCGAGCCCGGCGCGCTCGGCGTCCTCGATCACGATGTCGGCGAAGCCCACGATCGCGGCCGCCGGCGCCACGAATTCCTGACGCAGATGCGCGCGCAGCGCGTTGTGCAGGCGAGCGCTCTCGCTATCGGCCCGGTCGATCATTTGGGCAGGAGCGCGTTGATCTTCCCGAGCAGCCGCGGCAATTCGATCGGCTTGGTGTCGAAATCGTCGCAGCCGGCCTGCAGCGCCTGCTCGCGGTCGGATTCCATTGCGTGCGCGGTCAGCGCGATGACCGGAATAGCCTTGGTCGAGTCGTCGGCCTTGATCGTGCGGGTCGCGGTCCAGCCATCCATGACCGGCAGGCTCATGTCCATGAGGATGAGATCCGGCCGCTCGCTCTTTGCCATGTCGACGCCTTCCTGCCCGTTCACGGCCATCACGACCTCGAAATTGTTGCGAAGCAGCCGCCGCGACAGCATGTCCCGGTTCATTTCATTGTCTTCGACGAGAAGGATTTTCGGCATTGCAGGGTTCACTTTGCGAAAGTCAGGGTGATCAAGCGTCCTCGTCCCTGAACGGGACAGGACCGGGTCGAAACGGGGTGTCTCACTCGGCGGCCTCCCTCGGCCGCTGCGCAATCGCAGCGAGGGCCGAGCCGAGCGAGGAGAGCGGCTGCGCGCCCTTGGTCAGCACCAGCAGGGTGCGTTCGTTGACCACGCGTCGTTCGTCTTCGGTCAGATCCTTTGCGGTCAGCACCACGATCGGCACCTGCGCCAGTTCTGGCACATCCTTGACCCGCTCGAGGAACATGAACCCGTCCATCACCGGCATCATCAGATCGAGCAAGACCAGTGCGGGGGCCGGGTTTTGCTTCAGCCAGTCGAGCGCGGCCTGCCCGTTTTCGGCCTCGACCGTCTTCAGACCGGCCTTCTCCACGGTCGCGCGCACCACCGCCCGCACATCTTCGGAATCGTCGACCACCAGAACGACAGCCTCGCGCGTCGTTGCCGCAAAACGGCGCAGCAATTCGATCAGGCGATTGCGGTCAACCGGCTTCGTCATGTATTCCGACGCGCCCAGCGAATAGCCCATCGTGCGCTCGTCGACGATGGTCAGCATGATCACCGGGATCGCCGCCAGCGCCGGGTCGGATTTCAGCTTGCCGAGCACGCTCCAGCCATCGAGCTTCGGCATCATCACATCGAGGGTGATCACGTCCGGCTTTTCGCTGCGCGCCAATTCCAGCGCCTGGGCGCCGTCATAGGCATGGAGCAGGCGATAGCCTTCCTTGGCGATGGTCGCGCGCAGCACGTCGTGCACCGTCGGATCGTCGTCGACGACCAGCACGGTTCTGCCGGATAAGTCACCGTCCGCCGCGACGGCGCCGAGAGCGGGGCGCGGCATCGCCACGTCCTTTCCGCCGTCGGGCAAGGTGATGACGAAGGTCGAGCCCTCGCCCGGCGCGCTCGTCACTGTGATGTCGCCGCCCAGCATGGTGCAAAAATGCTTGGAGATGGTGAGGCCTAATCCGGTCCCGCCGTAATTGCGTGTGGTCGAGGCATCGGCCTGGGTGAAGGCCTGGAACAGCCGGGCAAGCTGCTCCTCATTCATGCCGATCCCGGAATCGGAGACCGCGAAGGTGAATGTCGCCGGCCGGTGATCGGATTCTGTCTTGGCGATCGTGAGCTTGATCAGTCCGTCCTTCGTGAATTTCGCGGCGTTGCTGAGCAGGTTGAGCAGGCTCTGCTTCAGCTTGATCAGGTCAACCCGCATGACCCCGATATCGGCGGGGACCTCGACCTCGAGCCGGTTGCCGTTCTTGTCCATCAGCGGCGTCACCAGCATGCGGACCTCGGCGACCAGCCGGTTGAGGTCCACATCCTCGAGATGCAGATCCATGCGGCCGGCTTCGATCTTCGACAGATCGAGGATGTCGTTGATCAGCCCGAGCAGATGCTTGCCGGCGGTTTCGATCTTGACCAGATCGCCTTCGCTCGCCGTGTCGCCGCGGTCCTGCGCGTCTTCGCGCAGGATTTCGCTGTAGCCGATGATGGCGTTGAGCGGCGTGCGCAGTTCATGGCTCATATTGGCCAGGAAGGCGGACTTGGTCCGCGACGCGGCTTCGGCCTGATGGCGCGCCGCTTCCGCCTCTTCCCGGGCATTGCGGATCTCGCGGGCATTGTCACGAAACACGACCAGCGCCCGGCGCATATCGCCGAGTTCGTCAACACCTGCCGGGGGCAAGGGCGCGTCGAGGCGTCCGCTCGCCACGGCGAGCATGGCCGTGGTGACCTTCTGCAGGCGTGCGACCACCGAACGCTGCACGAAAAACCAGGCGACAAACACCGCAACGATGAGGCTGAGCAGCGAAATGCCGATCAGCCAGAAGCGGGTATTCTCCAGCGCGCTGTTGGTGGCGGCCGTAGTTTCGGCAGCAACCGCCTCGACACCGTCGACCAGCGCGGAGATCTGGACCTGCATCTCCGCGGCTGCTTTCTCGAGCCCAAGCTGCAGGACCTCGGCCGCGGCGCGCTCGTCGAGATCGGATGTCCGCAGCGCAAAGATGCCGCCGGCGCCGGACCCCAGTGACAGCACGGAACGCGCCACCTTGTTGATGGCTTCGGCTTCGGCGCGATCGAACGAGGTATCGGCCATCATGAATGCGAGGCCGCCTTCGAACCGCTCCCTGATCTCGTCGAATTGCTTCTGGCCCGTCGCCACCGCGTTTGCATCGCTCGCGGTCGCCGCGCGATACAGCACGCCAACGGAACGGTATGTGTCGCCGCGCAGCCCGTTGATCACCATCTGCAGCTGATCCGGCTGCCGCGGCAGCAGCAACAGCCGCTCCGCCAGTTCGGTGCTGTCGCGGGTGAGGCGGGCAATGGCGTTGTCCAGCGCGGACGCCACCGAAATCCGTTCGCGCACGTTGCGCTCGAGCTGGCCGATCTGGCCGTCGAGCTGCGCGATCAGCGGCTGCAATTTCTCGATCACGGCCGCGTCGTTGGTCGCATCGCGCAATCGCGACAAGGCCGACCAGAGCTGCCCCACCCGCTCCGTCGCGTCGTTCATGCGCGAGAAGCGCTGCGCTTCGGATGTCGCCCCCGCAAGCCGCGCACCGTCGGCTGCGATGGCTCGCGCATTGCTTTCCACCGCAAGGGCGAACTTGACCTCCGGGAGGCTTTCCTCCGTCAGCCGCCCCATCGCCGTTTCGATCCGGCCGAATTGCAGGACCGCGACAAGGGCCGCAATCGCCGTCAGGGCCGCAATCACGATGAAGGCAGCGAGCAGCTTCGCGGCGATGCTCCGCCGCCACGGCCGCCCTGTGCCGACCATCATTGGTTCGTCCACAATCGCCATCCTCAGCCGCCTCTATCCCGCCGCGGTGCAAGCTCATAGCGGATTGCTCACCGCAAGTCTAAGCTACCCGTTAAACTGGAGGTCGCCGACATGAACGAAGATGCCCTTAACAACTCGATTCGGAAATTCCTCAAGGAAGTCGGAGTCACGTCGCAGCGCGAAATCGAAAAGGCCGTGCGGGAGGCCGTGGCCAGCGGCAAGATCAAGGGCAATACCCCGCTGCCGGCGCGCGTGGTGCTGACCATCACGCCGCTCGGCCTGACCCACGAGGTCGATGGAGCGATCAGGATCGACTAGCCGGGAATCCGGTTCCCCCGGAACGGATTGTCGCGTCCCGGCATTGTCGGGCGACAAAACGTGAAACGGAGAATCCCTGGATGCGACTCCTCCTGGCCACCATCGGCACCACCCTCGCCATCGCCGCGGCAACCTTCGCCGCCCCGCCGGCCCAAGCGCGCTTCGACAAGACGATCGTCGCGCCCGACCACGTCGAGGATGTCGCCTGCCGCGTGGTGCGAACCAGGGTGGTGCGGCCAGGTGGCCGGGTCATCTATCGCACTCGACGCGTGTGCGGCCCTGCGGTCGGTCCGCGTTGCCGGGTGGTGCAGCAGCGCACCGTGCGTCCGAACGGCACCGTAGTGGTGCGCACGGTTCGGCGCTGCGGCTAGGCCAAGACGCTGCGTTAAGACGCTTCGGCCGCCGCATTGCGGCGGCCGAACGCCGCTTCCATCTCGCGGCGCACGCGGACGGTAAGGTCCGTCGAGTCATAATCCACGTCGCTCCAGCGCAACACGGCGCCTTCCGCGATGTTGCTCCTCAGCCGAACCTGATGCGCCAGCCCGAGCGGCAAACAGCCGGCATCGAGCGACGCCTGGGCCGGCATCTGTTTGCCCCAGACGCAGAAGCCGCCCTCCCCGTCCAGCATCTCGCCGGCCTTGAGGTCGCGCTTGGCGGTCGCGACAACATCCGAGACAAAATCCACCGGCGCACCGGTCGGCTCGCCTCGCAGCGCCACAGACGCAATTGAGATGCCCAGTTCGAGACCGATCATGTGGGTTGGCCGATACAGCGCCGCGTAACGCCCGCTCGTGTCCGGCATCAGGTGATATTCGCGGAAGCATTGCCGCGCATAGGCACTCTCGCCCTCGAACACCACGAAGGTACCCATCGCCAGATGATGCGGCACGTCGCGCTCTTCGCGATCGACTGAGGAGACAACTTCGGTGACGCCCGCCATCTCCAGCGCGCCACCTTCGGACTTCGGCTTGCAGATATCGGCGAGTTCGAAGCGATTGGCTGGCGGGAAGCCAAGACCGTTTGTCTGAGGCTTGAGGCCGGTGGCGTTGCACACCGCCGTCATCTCGATGCCGGACTTGGTGCCGTCGATAAAGGAATTGAACATTTTCGGATTGATCGAGGCGCGGTCGTCGATCTTCAGATACTTGTCGAGAATTTCCCACACGCTGTCCGGATTGGAGCGATGATAGGTCGGGTGATAGCGCGTGCCCTTGCCGGCGGCGATCACCTTGAAGCCGCAGGCCCTGGCCCAATCGACCTGCTCGCAGATCAGCGCCGGCTGGTCGCCCCATGCGAGGCTGTAGACCACGCCGGCTGAGCGCGCCTTGCGCGCCAGCAGCGGACCCGCCAGTGCGTCGGCTTCGACATTGACCATCACGATATGCTTGCCGTGCGCGATGGCAGCGAGCGCAAAGCGGATGCCGGTCTTCGGATCGCCGGTGGCCTCGACGATCACATCGACATCGGGACAGGCGATCAGCGCGTCCGCGTCGTCGGTGACGGAGGTCGTGCGGGACTTCAGCGCGTCGCCGAGCGAGGCCGCCGCATATTGCGCAGCGTCCCAGCCCGCCGACGCAAGCTGGCTCTTCGCGCGCGAGACGTCGAGGTCGGCCAACCCGACCAGATGCATGCCGGGCGTGCGGCGCACCTGGGTCAGAAACATGGTGCCGAACTTGCCGGCGCCGATCAGACCGATGCGGATCGGTCGTCCGGCGGCTTCGCGCTCAGTGAGTTTGGCGAACAGATTCACGGATGGTCCTCCCGGCTGCGATCAGGCGCGCGTGCCGCTACGCACGGCGTCGCTTCATCACTGACTGCGGACCCATCCTTTTCGCCCGATGGGCTGTCGGGTCAAGCCCGGCGGCGGCGGCGTTACTGGCACGCCGCCTTGATCACCACCGTTTCGGTGCGGCACTGGCTTTCGTCGCGCTGCAACAGCGCGCGCGCCGAGCATTTTTGGGTCGTGGTGATGTCGGCACTCTTGCCGATCGCGAAGCCCTTGCCCTTGCAGATCACTTCGGCAGCGGCCTGACAATCGGGTGAGCCGTTGGCCGCAGTTTCGCAGACCTGTCGACCCTCGATAAGCCGGGTATTGGCGAGATTCTTGAACGCATCGGCGGCCTCTTTCTGGGCCGCCGCAGCTTCTTTCGCGGCCTTTCCGCTCCGTTCGCTGAGTTCGCGCCACTTGGCGTTGTTCTCGTCGACGCTTTGCTTCAGCTTGGCGTTGGTCTCGTCGGTGCTGGCCTTCAGCTTCGCATTGTTTTCCTCGACGCTGGCCCGCCACTTGGCATTGGCCTCGTCGACCTTGGCCTTGAAGTCCCGTGACCAGCGGTTGAACGCGTCGAAGAAACCCTCGGGTTTACGGGGCGCTTCCTGAGCCTGCGGAGGTGTCGGCGGGGTTTCCGCCGCCCTTGGAGCCGCGGCCTCGGGAGCGGTCGGCGGAACTTGCGCGATGCCGGGATGTGCCCAAAGCCACGCGACGGCGCAGGTTGCCAGCGCCGCGCCGACGGCGAGCGGACGTAAGGTTGAAGTTACTGGTACCAATTGGGCCATCGCGCGATCCAAGCTTTCCCCAAATCTCGGATGCCTGTGTGTCGAAGCGATAACACACCGCCTCGGCGTCGCCGACAGCGCTCTTGTAATGCCTGAATGGCGAAAATGAGGTAGCCGCCGGAAAGTCCCGAAAAAACAGGCCTTCCAGAACGCTGTCGTCGGAGATGACACCTTAGAAATAATACATGGCGAAGGCGAGCCCGGCCACGCCCAGCACCGCCGCTATCGCCGTCAGAAGCTCGAGCCGCTGCTCAATCATGGTGCGGGCGCGGTCGCCATAGCGATGCAGCAGGAACGCCACCAGATAAAACCTGGCGCCGCGCGCAATGACCGAAAAGACGATGAACAGCAGCAGGTTATAGCCGGCGAAACCGGATGTGATGGTGATCAGCTTGTAGGGGATCGGGGTGAAGCCGGCCAGCAGGATGATCCATGCGCCCCACTTCGAATACTGGCTGATGAAGACCTCAACCTTGTCGGTCAGGCCATAGGCCGAAATCACCCATTGCCCAACCGAGTCGAACAGCAGCGCGCCGATCGCATAACCGAGCAGGGCGCCTGCGACCGAAGTCCAGGTACACAGGAACGCGTAGGAATAGGCCCTGTCCGGACGCGCCAGCGACATCGGGATCAGCATGGCGTCCGGCGGGATCGGAAAGAATGAGCTCTCGATGAAAGAGACCATCCCCAGGATCCACTTCGCGGCCGGGCGATAGGAGGCCGCGACGCACCAATCATACAACCGGCGAAGCATGCTGACCCTGTCGGTAGACCCGCCGCTGACGTCGGAAGACTTCGGCCGTCATCGATGCGCAGCTCTGGCAGGCCGGAATTGCGCGCGGCAGGAGGGGCCGGATCAATAGCCGGAACGGCGCCGCTTGGGAATGCGGCGGGCTTCCAGCGCCACCACTTTTCGGCGTACAGCCGCGGTTGCGGTCACGGCAACCGGCTCCAACGCCGACGCCGACGTTTTCGGCGGCTTTTCGGCAATCCCGAGCAGCCGCTCGCGGCGGTCCATTTCGGCCCAGACGTCCTGCGGGCGGATGCCGGCATCGGCCCATAGCACCACCAGATGATACAGCAGATCGGCACTCTCGCGGATGGCGGCCTCGCGGTTGCCGCGCATCACATCGACCACGACCTCGACCGCCTCCTCTGCCATCTTCTTGGCGATCTTGGCGCGGCCCGAGCGCATCAGCCGCGCGGTGCGCGACGTCTGCGGATCGCCCTTCTGCAGGGCAACCACGGATTTGTGCAGCCGCTCGAGCGAATCAGTCATGGGACGACAATACCGTCAAACCTTTCAGACATCGTTAACGATTTATGACTGCTTTAGAAATCGGGTCGATGACAAAAAAAAGCCCGGCAGGGCGTCCTGCCGGGCTGTGCAGTCGAAATGTCCGGCTTTGTCCCGCCGGTTTACCAGTCGCGCTGCGGCCGGACGCGCAGGCCGTGCGTCGCAGCGGTGTCTCGTGTGATGCGGCGATGATCTGCGCCGGATGCGTCAGCCTGCTGCCTTCGCCGTCAGGCGCTGATTGCCGCTCGCGCAATTGCCTTCGCGCAATCATCCATGTGACGCGTCGGGCCAACATTTGGCATCGCAATCGCGGCGACGGGAGAGCGCCGCGGATTATGTTTTCGTAATGCCGATGTCATGATGCGGTAATGATCGGCGCTTGCGGCGCCACCGATCCGAGCCGCAAAATCGGCCATGGGCGGCAAATCACGTTTTGCATATTGTTTTTGGCTTCGGTCCCGAATTGTCTCGAAACGAGGCTCACGAGCGTCTATATAAGGTTTATCACCGCGCTCGATCTTGCCTGTGGCATGTCCGGTGACTGAGAGTAGCGCGCGCTCCCGCCATCGACGGAATTGGCTCAGCGATCGACTCTGGTTCGATCGCGTGGCCGATTGACAGGAGCGCCGCCTGCCCGGCGCGAAGACAGCGGATATACGACATCATGATCAAACAGGACACGGCCAGCTTCGACTGGCATGTGGTGGTTGGCGACAGGGAAATGAGCGGCACGGCCCGCACGGCTGCGGAGCGTGACTCCAGACAAACCGGCGCGAGGGATCTGATGGTCCGCGATCCGCAAGCGGGGACCGCAAAATCCGGCGCCTGATCAGGTTTTGAAAGTTATGCCCCGCTTCGGCGGGGCTTTTCATTTGTGGAGATGACAATGCAAGGTCTCACGCTCGTCCTGACTTACGTCGTTCTTCTTATTGCCGGTTTGGCTGTCGCCATCGGGATCGGGCTCGCAACCGACCGGATCAATGCGCCGATCAGCCTGCTCGTCTTCTTTGGCAGCGCCGCCTGCGCCATTGCCCTGACATGGCCGCTTGCTGTCAGGCTCACCAAGCCGGCGGTCTAGCCGCAACGTCGCTTGTTCAGCGCGGGAGTTCTTTACTCCTCCGTCGCCAGCAGGCTCGCATTGCCACCCGACGCCGCGGTGTTGATCGCGATCACCTGCTCGGTCGCGAACCGCCGCAGGTAATTCGGCCCGCCCGCCTTCGGTCCGGTGCCGGACAGCCGCGTGCCGCCGAACGGCTGGGTGCCGACCACCGCGCCGACCATGTTGCGATTCACACAGACGTTGCCGTTGGCGAGACGGTTCGCGATCTCGCTGACCCGCGCGTCGATGCGCGAATGAATGCCGAGCGTCAGCCCGGTGCCATTGCTTTCGATCTCGTCGAGCAGCCTGTGCAACTCATGCGCGCGGAAGCGCACGACATGCAGGATCGGGCCGAACACCTCCTCCTGCAGGTCGGAAGCGCGCTGGAGTTCGATGATCGCCGGCGGCACGAACAGCCCGCGCGCGGGCAGCGCATGATCTTTGTCCCAGCGATAGCGGATGTGCTTCTCGTGCTTCGCGATCCATCCATCCAGCCGCTCCTTCGACTCGGCATCGATCACGGGGCCGACATGGGTCGCAGGATGGGAGGGATCGCCGAGCGTCAGCGTCGCCGCAGCCCCCGCCACCATGTCGAAGATATGATCCGCGACATGCTCCTGCACGCAGAGCAGCCGCAACGCCGAGCACCGCTGTCCGGCCGAACGGAAGACAGAGCCGACCACATCGTCCGTGACCTGTTCCGGCAATGCCGTCGCATCGACGATCATCGCATTGATGCCGCCGGTCTCGGCAATGAAGGGAACGATCGGCCCGTCCTTTGCAGCCAGCGCACGGTTGATGATGCGCCCCACTTCCGTCGATCCGGTAAAGGCGACGCCCGCGACGCGCGGGTCTCCCGTGAGCGCCGCGCCAACCTTGCCGTCGCCCAGCACCAGATGCAGCGCCGCATTGGGCACGCCGGCGTCATGCAGGAGTCGCACCGCGTGATAGGCAACGAGCGGCGTCTGCTCCGCGGGCTTCGCCACCACACTGTTGCCCGCAGCAAGCGCCGCGGTCACCTGGCCTAAAAAGATCGCCAGCGGGAAATTCCATGGCGCGATGCAGACGAACACGCCGCGGCCGCGATAGCGCAATTCGTTGGTCTCGCCGGTTGGTCCCGGCATCATCTGCGGAATGAGCGTCCTGCGCGCCTGCGCGGCGTAATAGCGGCAATAATCGATCGCCTCGCGCCATTCGGCGACGCAATCGTCGAGCGTCTTGCCGCCTTCCCTCTGCAGCAGCGCGATGAAGTCACCGCGGCGCTGTTCGAGCAGGTCGGCGGCGTGATCGAGGATGCGTGCGCGGTCTTCGACCGGTGTCGCGGACCAATGCGTAAAGCCCTTCTGCGCCGCGGCCATCGCATCCTGCGCAACCGCCGCATCGGCCTCGGCCACTTCGCCGATGGACTCGCCGGTTGCCGGGGAGAGCACCGGACGTTTGCTGCCGGCGCGCTCCTTGCCACCGACAATCGATTTCGCCGCACGGACAGGCTTCGCGTTCGCGATCTCATCCAGCAAATCGCGCAAGGCAGCGCTGTCGCCGAATTCCACGCCCGGCGAGTTTTTGCGCTCCGGCATGTAGAGATCGCGCGGCAGCGGAATCTTCGGATGCCGTGCATGCGCGACCGAGGCGATCCATTGCCGCGGCCGCATCAGGATGGTTTCGATCGGGACATTCGGATCGGCAGACACCGACACGAACGAGGTATTCGCGCCGTTCTCCAGCAGCCGCCGCACCAGATAGGCGAGCAGATCGCGATGCCCGCCGACCGGCGCATAGACCCGGCATTCCACCTCCGGATAATCGGCCCGCAGCGCGTCGTAGAGTTCGAGGCCCATACCGTGGAGGCGCTGGAATTCGTAATCCGCAACGCCGCCGGCCTGTTCGATCACGCTCGCGACAGTGAGCGCGTTATGGGTGGCGAATTGCGGATAGAGCCGTGGCCGCGCCTGTAGCAGCAGCGAGACGCAATCCATGTAGCAGAGGTCGGTCATCGCCTTGCGGGTGAACACCGGGTAGTCGGCGAGCCCGCGCTCCTGCGCGCGCTTGACCTCGGTGTCCCAATAGGCGCCCTTGACCAGGCGCACCATCAGCCGGCGCGACAACGCCTCCGCTGCATCGTTGAGCCAGCCGATCACAGCGGGGGCACGCTTCTGATAGGCTTGCACAGCGAGGCCGAAGCCGTCCCAGCCCGAAAGCGAAGGATCGCGTAGCACGTCGCCGATCACGTCGAGCGACAATTCCAGACGATCCGCCTCTTCTGCATCGACCGTGAACGGCAGATCGTAATGCTTCGCCTTGCGCGCCAGCTCCAGCAGCCGCGGCCCCAGTTCGCGGATGACGCGATCCTCCGACACCGCCTCGTAGCGCGGATGCAGCGCCGACAGCTTCACCGAAATGCCGGGCCGCTCATGCAGGTCGGTCGCGCTGGAGGATTTGCCGATCGCCTCGATCGCATGGGCATAGGAGTGGAAATAGCGCTCGGCATCCTTCGCGGTGCGCGCGCCCTCGCCCAGCATGTCGAAGGAATAGCGGCTTTCCGGGTCGGAGGCGGCGCGCCCGAGCGCCTCCTCGATCGTCTGGCCGTGCACGAAATGCGAGCCCAGGAGCCGCATCGCCTGCCGGGTCGCAAGCCGCAGTGCCGGCAGGCCGAGGCGGCGGGTGAGGCTGTCGATGATGTTTTCGGGCGTCTGGCCCGGCGTGATCAGCCGGGCCGAAATGCCCAGCGTCCAGGCCGAGGCCGCCACCAGCAGCGTTTCGCCCTTCTGGTCGGGATGCGACCAGTCGCGGCCAGAGAGCTTGTCCTCGATCAGCCGGTCGGTGGTCTCGGCATCCGGCACCCGCAGCAGTGCCTCGGCCAGCACCATCAGCGCGAGGCCTTCCTGGGTCGACAATGAATAGGCGTGCAGGAAGTCCTCGATCCCGCCGAGGCCGCCGGCATGCGAACGGATCGCCGCGATCAGGCGGGCCGCCAGCGCGTCGACGCGCCGCTCCGCCTCCGCCGCCGGCTGCTGCGCGAGGAAGCGGCGGGCGAATTCCTCGTCCGGCGGGGAATAGGGTGCGCGGAAGGGGGACAGGCCAGCCACCGCGTGTGTCCCGTTATCGTCCAGGCCCGCCATCGTTTCGATCCTCCGCACGCCTTTCATGTAGGAGATTTAACCCGCCACACAGCATCGGCATTTGCAGCCTGCCTGCCAATTCGGCACGATATGCGACAACCCTGTGCAGGGAGAGTGTGCCGCACCGTCCTACCTTGCTCTTTCCGGCGGCATATTCTTTGCTGTGAAGAGGGCTTAGGGCGTGCCCCCAGAGGTGAGATACCGCCTGCCAGGCCAACGGCCCGGCAGGCCGAAGTCGGGAAAGGAAACGAAAAAATGAGTAAGGTTGAGTCGAGGATCCGGCGATGCGGCATGGCCGCCGCGGTCGCCACGTTGCTGGCCTGCGGTTCGGCGTCCGCCCAAACGCCGGTGAAATTCACGCTGGACTGGAAATTCGAGGGCCCGGCCGCGCCGTTCCTGGTCGCCGCCGACAAGGGCTATTACAAGGCCGAAGGCCTGGACGTGACCATCGACACCGCGGGCGGCTCGCTCGAGCCGCTGAACCGCATTGCCTCCGGCACCTATGACATCGGCTTCGGCGACATCAATTCGCTGATCAAGTTCCGCGACGCCAATCCGAACGTGCCGATCAAGGCCATCTTCATGGTCTACAACAAGCCGCCGTTCGCCATCGTCGGCCGCAAGAGCCGCGGTGTGACGAACCCGAAGGATCTCGAAGGCAAGAAGCTCGGCGCACCGGCGCCGGACGGTGCCTATGCGCAGTGGAAGATCTTCACGCAAGCCAACGACATCGATCCGAAAAAGGTGACGATCGAGAATGTCGGCTTCCCGGTGCGCGAGCCGATGCTGGCGGCCGGACAGGTGGACGCCATCACCGGCTTCTCGTTCTCGTCCTACATCAACCTGAAGGACCGCGGCGTTCCGGCCGACGACATTTCCGTCATCCTGATGGCCGACCATGGCGTCAATCTCTACGGCAACGCGATCATCGTGAACCCGAAGTTTGCCGCCGAGAAGCCGGAAGTCGTCAAGAAATTCCTGAATGCCTTCCTGAAAGGCCTGAAGGACACCGTGAAGTCGCCGGACACGGCGGTCGAATCCGTGGTCAAGCGCAATGACGTGGCCAAGAAGCCGGTCGAGCTCGAGCGCCTGCAGATGGCGTTGCGGGACAATATCGTCACGCCGGAAGTGAAGGCGAACGGTTTCGGCGGCGTCGACATGGGCCGTCTCGACAAGTCGATCGACCAGATTGCCATCACCTACGACTTCAAGAATGCGAAGCCGAAGGGCGATGCGATCTTCGATCCGTCATTCCTGCCGCCGGCTGCCGACCGCAAGCTGTAAACCGGGTCTGCCGGTTCATTGAAGACGGCTTGGGGGAGCCAACGGGAATGACGGAGCCAGGCTTCGTATCGCTGACCGGCGTCAGTCACCGCTATGGCGGGATGAATGCCGGCCCGGATGGCGTCCTCGCCGTCGAGGACCTCACCATCAACATCAACCGCGGCGAATTCGCCGCGGTTGTCGGCCCCTCCGGCTGCGGCAAGTCCACATTGATGAAGCTTGCGACCGGGCTGCAATTCCCGTTCGCGGGTCATGTGCATGTCGCGGGCGAAGAGGTGACAAAGCCGGTCAAGATTGCCGGCATGGCGTTCCAGGCGCCAACGCTGCTGCCCTGGCGCACCACGCTCGACAACCTGCTGCTGCCGCTCGAGATCGTGCGGCCGCACCGCAGCGAAATCCGCCGCAACAAGGCGCAATATGTCGAGCGCGCCGAGAAGCTTCTGGAATCGGTCGGCCTTGGCGGCTTCGGCAGCAAGTTTCCCTGGCAATTGTCCGGCGGCATGCAGCAGCGCACCTCGCTGTGCCGCGCGCTGATTCACGAGCCGCAACTGCTGATGCTGGACGAGCCGTTCGGCGCGCTGGATGCCTTCACCCGAGAGGAATTGTGGTGCGTGATCCGCGACCTGCAGGCGGCGCGCAAGATCACCGTGGTGCTGGTCACCCATGACCTGCGCGAGGCCGTTTTCCTCGCCGACCGCATCTTCGTTATGTCGCAGCGCCCCGGCCGCATCGTGGTCGAGCGCAAGGTCGAGTTTCCGCGTCCGCGCGATCTGGACATCACCTATACCAAGGAATTCGCCGACATCGTGCACGACCTGCGCGGTTACATCCATCAGGCCCGCCAATGAACGGTTCCAAAGCCTTTATCCGGATGGCGCCTTGGGCGTTCACCATCGGGCTGTTCGTGTTCTGGGAAATCATCTGCCGCGCCTTTCAGATCCCGGAATTTTTCCTGCCGCCGCCGACTGCGGTGTTCAAGGCGACGGTCGATTACTGGCCGGCGATCCTGCGCAATTCCTGGATCACGCTGGAAGCCACGATGGTCGGCTTTCTGATGGCGGTCGGATTCGGTTTGGCGCTTGGCCTCGTGATCGGCTGGTCGCGGACCATCTATGCCGGCATCTACCCGCTGATGATCGGCTTCAACGCCATCCCGAAAGTCGCGGTGGTGCCGATCCTGGTGCTGTGGTTCGGCATCGGCTTCATCCCGGCGGTGCTGACCGCGTTCCTGATCTCATTCTTCCCGATCGTGGTCAATGTCGCGACCGGGCTTGCCACCATCGAGCCCGAACTCGAGGACGTGCTGAAGGCGCTCGGCGCCTCCAAGCTCGACATCATGCGCAAAGTCGGAATCCCTCGCTCGCTGCCTTACTTTTTCGGTTCGCTGAAGGTCGCGATCACGCTCGCCTTCGTCGGCACCGTGGTGTCGGAAAGCGTCGCGTCGAACAACGGCATCGGCAATCTGATGCTGCAGGCGCAGGCGCAGTTTAACGTGCCGCTGATCTTCGCCGGGCTCCTGGCACTCGCGGTGCTCGGCATCGTCATGTACTGGGTGATGGCGGTGCTGGAACAGCGCATGACCGGCTGGGCGCAGCGCTCGGGCTTTGCGCAGAACTGATGGGTCCCGGTTACGGTCGCTCGGTTCCGGGCAAGCGAAAGTCTTAGGCCTGGACTTCGGCGGCGGTGCGCACCGGATCGGCCGCCTTCGTGTCCCGGGAGGCCGGACGCGGCGCGATGACCTCGTAAATCGAGTCCGCGAGTTTTTCGAGCAGCTCCCGGTCCGCACTTTCGCTCAGATAGATGCCGCAACTGAGCTGCGCGATCGGCGGCAGCGGCGCGTCCTCCCATATGGCAATCCCCGGAACATCCGCGCGGCGGGCTGAGACTGCCGCCACCCCCAGGCCACACCGGACCGCCTCAACGATGCTCGCCTTGCTCTGCCCGATGAACACCACCTCGAAGCTGCGCTGCGCTCGGCTTAGCGCTGCGACCGCGGCCCGGTGCAGTGCCCAGCCTTCGCCGAGCGTCACCAGCGGAACCGGCGCGTCTGGGTCGAGCGTTAAGGACGGACTGCGCACCCAGACCATGTCCTCGCGCCATTGATGACGGGCATCGAGTTCGACACCGGTCTCGGACAGGCCGATCAACAGGCTGAGATCGCCCTGACGCAGATCGCGCGACATCGCATCGAACAGATCGGTTCGCAGCGACAGCCGAATGTCCGGAAAATGCGTGTTTATTTCCCTCAGCAGCTGCGGCAATACCGGGGTCAGGAAGTCTCCCGGAATGCCGATGCGCAAGGTGCGGGATCCGAGGCGCGGCGCCGACAGGTCGATGATCTGGTCGTTGATGCTGAGCATCCGTCGCGCGTAATTCACGACGAGATCGCCCGAATGGGTGAGGCTCACGCCGGGCGCGCTTTTGTCGAGAAGCTCGCAATCGAGAAGTGTTTGCAACCGCTTGATTTGCGCGCTCACCGCCGGTTGCGTCACACCGAGTGAATTGGCCGCCCTCGTAAACGAGCGAAGGTCGACGACCGCAACCAGCGTTCGCAGCAGTTCAGTCGGTATGTTGATCATCGCCAAGTCTTTTGAATTTTATTGTCAGAACCCGTACGCAAGTTATCTTGCCGCGTCGCCGCCGCCGGTCATACTGATACGAGCTGTAGTTTATTACGTTTCAAATCTGGCCCCGCAATGGTGATGAAGCGCGAAGACCCCGGCAGCGGTATCAAGGTATGCATAACTCACTCACCTTGCCGTTATCGGCGCGGTCGTTGACCACGATGCGGGACGGCCGGCGATGAACCTCGTTCGGCTCTACACGCGCGTCCTCGGTCTGCTCGGCCCAGAGGCCAGGCTCGGCTGGCTACTGGCATTCGCCAATCTGGCACTGTCCGCCGCCATGTTCGCCGAGCCGGTCCTGTTCGGCCGGATCATCGATACACTGGCAGGCTCGCAGAAGGCCGGCGCCGAACCGCTGACATTCAACGCGCTCCTGCCGCTGCTCGGGGCCTGGGCCGGCTTCGGTCTTTTCACCATCGTCTGCGGCGTGTTCATCGCGCTGCATGCCGACCGGCTCTCGCACCGGCGCCGGCAGGCCGTGCTGTCGGATTATTTCGAGCACGTCCTGCAACTGCCGCTTGCATATCACGGCGGCTCGCATTCCGGCCGGCTGATGAAGGTGATGCTGACCGGCACCGATTCGCTCTGGGGCCTCTGGCTGTCCTTCTTCCGCGAGAACCTTGCCGCCCTCGTCTCGCTTATCATCCTGCTGCCGCTGTCGTTGTACCTGAACTGGCAGCTTGCCTCACTCCTGATCGTGCTGTGCACGATCTTCGCCGCATTGACGACCTTCGTCCTGCGCAAGACCGGCGAATTGCAGGCCTCGGTCGAGAGATATTATTCCGACCTCGCCGAACGCGCGTCCGATGCGCTCGGCAACGTCGCGCTGGTGCAAAGCTTCGCGCGGATCGAAGCGGAGGTGATGGGGCTGAAGATGGTGGTCGAGCGGCTGCTCGGCGCACAGATGCCGGTGCTGTCGTGGTGGGCGATCATGACGGTGCTGACGCGCGCCTCCACCACGATCACCCTGCTGGCGATCTTCATCGTCGGCACCTGGCTGTTCTTCAAGGGTCTCACCACCATCGGCGAGATCGTCATGTTCATGAGCTTCGCCACCATGCTGGTCGCGCGGCTCGAACAGGTCGCCGGCTTCATCAACAGCGTGTTCATGGTGGCGCCGCGGCTGCAGGAATTCTTCGACGTGCTCGATACCGTGGCGGAGGTGCGCGACGCGCCGCAGGCGATCGATCCCGGCCGCCTGACCGGCCGGGTCGAATTCGACAATGTGTCCTTTTCCTATGACGGCAAGCGCGCCGCCATCGCCGATCTCTCCTTCACCGCCCAGCCCGGCGAAGTGATCGCCCTCGTTGGTCCGACCGGCGCCGGCAAGACCAGTGCGCTCGCGCTGCTGCATCGCGTGTTCGATCCGCAATCCGGTCGCATCACCATCGACGACATCGACCTGCGCGAGATGAAGCTCGCGGCTCTGCGTCGCAATATCGGCGTGGTGTTCCAGGAGGTGCTGCTGTTCAACCGCTCGATCCGCGAGAACCTCACCACCGGCAAGCCGGACGCCACCGACGACGAGATGATGGAAGCCCTGCGGCGCGCGCAGGCTTACGACTTCGTCGCTCGCAATCCGGACGGACTGAATGCGGTGGTCGGCGAGCGCGGCCGCTTCCTGTCGGGCGGCGAGCGCCAGCGGCTGTCGATCGCGCGCGCGCTCCTGAAGAACCCCCCGATCCTGATCCTGGACGAGGCGACCTCGGCACTCGACGCGTCGACCGAAACCAAGGTGCAGGCTGCGCTCGACGAGGTGATGAAAGACCGCACCACTTTCGTGATCGCACACCGGCTGGCGACCATCCGCAACGCCACCCGCATTCTGGTGTTCCGGGATGGCCGCGTGATCGAGAGCGGCAGCTTCGACGAACTGGTGGCGCGCGGCGGCGCCTTCGCAGAGCTGGCGCGTTCGCAGTTTCTGGTGGCGGAGAAGAAGCCGGAAGCGGAAGACGCGGCGGAGTAGGTCTTCCCTCTCCCCGCTTGAGCGCAGAGAGGGAAAAGACCCGGCTTACCGGATCCGCTCCAGGATGCTGACGTAATTCGCCACCGCCGCGCCGCCCATGTTGAAGATGCCGCCGATCCGTGCGTCCTTCACCTGGATATCGCCGGCCGTGCCGAGTAGCTGCATCGCGGTCAGCGCGTGCATCGACACGCCGGTGGCGCCGATCGGGTGGCCTTTGGCCTTCAGCCCACCCGATGGATTCACCGGCAGTCTGCCGTCCCTCTGGGTCATGCCCTCGGCAATCGCACGCGCGCCCTGCCCTTCCGGCACCAGCCCCATCGCCTCGTATTCGATCAGCTCGGCGATGGTGAAGCAGTCATGCGTCTCCACGAAGGACAGATCGGTGAGCGCGATTCCGGCCTGCGCCAGCGCCTGTTTCCAGGCCAGCGAACAGCCCTCGAATTTGAGGATGTCGCGCTTCGCCATCGGCAGGAAATCCTGCACGTGCTGCGCGGCCCGGAACGCGACCGCCTTGTCGAGCCGCAAGGCGGTCTCGACATCGGCCAGCACGATCGCGGCGGCGCCATCCGACACCAGCGAGCAATCGGTACGCTTGAGCGGCCCGGCCACGAACGGGTTCCTGTCGCTCTCCTTGCGGCAGAACTCGAAGCCGAGATCCTTGCGCAATTGCGCATAGGGGTTGCCGACGCCGTTCTTGTGGTTCTTGGCCGCGATCATCGCCAGCGCGTCGGACTGGTCGCCGTATTTCTGGAAATACAGCCCGGCGATCTTGCCGAAGATGCCGGCGAAGCCGCCCTCGATATCGGCCTCGTCGCGGACATAGGAGGCCTTGAGTAGGTTCCTGCCGATCTCGGGACCGGGCGTGGTCGTCATCTGCTCGACACCGACGACCAGCACGATCCGGGCGGACCGCGCAGCGATGCTCTTCAGCCCCTGATGAACCGCGGCCGAACCGGTGGCGCACGCATTCTCCACCCGCGTCGCGCGCTTGAAACGCAGGTCCGGCGAGGCCTGCAGCACCAGCGAGGCGGTGAAGTCCTGCGCCGAAAAACCCGCATTGAAATGGCCGAGCACGATCTCGTCGACGTCCCGCGGCTCGACGCCGGCATCGGCCATCGCATCGGTCGCGACCCGCACGATCAGGCTTTCGACGGTCTCGGCATCGAGCTTGCCGAACCGGCTGTGGGCAAAACCGACGATACAGGCGGTCATGGAATATCCTCCCGGTGCTGGTCGAACTTTGGTCGCTTTCTTGGTGGATGTGCAAGCGGACGGTAGAAAAAAACCGGCGCCCCTCCGGCCCTTCTGCTTTGCGTTCCGGAGCGCGTTCGGCGTAAGTTGCCGGCAAATCACATCCAGGTTCGTTCCGATGGGCCGAAACCAGAAACCCGGACCGTAGCTCGTGACTTTTGGACATTCGGCCTTCTTCCGTTCGGTTCCATTCGCCCTCGGCCTCGCTGCTGCCCTTGTCGGGCTATCGCCCGATCGCGCGTCCGCCCAGGCCATGCTGCTGATCGAGGCCGATAGCGGCCGCGTCCTGCATTCGGAGAATGCGACCCAGCCCTGGTATCCGGCCTCGGTCACCAAGGTGATGACCGCCTATGCGACGCTGAAGGCGGTCAAGGCCGGGCGGCTGTCGCTCGACACGCTGCTGACCGTATCGCCAAATGCGGCGGCGCAGGCGCCGACCAAGATGGGCTTCAAGGTCGGCTCCAAGATCACCGTCGACAACGCGCTGAAGACCATCATGGTCAAGTCGGCAAACGACATGTCGGTGGTGCTGGCCGAAGGCGTGTCCGGCTCGATCGCGGCTTTCGCCGAGGAAATGAACCAGCACGCCGCACGCCTCGGCATGACCCAGACCACCTACGTCAATCCGAACGGACTCCCCGCCGACGAACAGGTCACCTCGGCGCGAGACCAGGCGATCCTCGCGCGCGCGGTCTATAACGAGTTGCCGGAATACGACCGTTACTGGAACATCTCGGCGATCAAGTTCGGCAAGCGCATCATGCGCAACTACAACACGCTGCTCGGCCGCTATCCCGGAACCGACGGACTGAAGACCGGCTTCATCTGCGCATCCGGGTTCAATGTGGTGGTCACCGCCAAGCGCAACGGACGGCGCCTGATCGCGGTGATGCTGGGCGCGCCCTCCGGCGGCGTGCGCGCCGTCAAGGTCGCGCAGATGCTGGAGCGCGGATTTTCGACCGGCGGCTTTTCCTGGCTGACGCCGTCGATGGGGACCGTTGACAGCTTGCAGCCGGTCAACGCCGCGCCGCCGAACCTGCGCGAGGAAGTCTGCGGCAAGAAGCGCAAGCGTCCGGCCCGCGAGTCCGAAGACCTCGAGGACGAGGCGGAAGCCGCGCTGCCGCCCGGTATCGACCCGAATTCTCCGCAAGCGGTGATGCTGTCCAGCCTGCGCACCGCCAACACAAAACCCTCGGCGCTGCTGGGCGACTACACTCCGACATCGCCCACCATCGAGGTGTTTCTCGGCGCGTCCAAGGGTTCGGTCCCGGATGAGGAGCCGCGCACGGCTGGCCGCAAGTCCAAGAAGAAGAACAACGTCGCGGCTACGCCGGCGCCCGCAGCCGCTCCGGCGCCCGCTGCCGCTGCCGCGGTGGCGCAGCCCGCTCCGGCAATTCGCGGCACCCAGCCCACCGCTCCGGCGCAGGGCGTCGCGGCAAAGCCTGCCGCTCCGGCGCAAGGCGTTGCGGCGAAGCCTGGGCAAAAGCCATCACCTTCGGCGGCGCAGGCCTTCCCGACCCCGATCGGACAGAAGCCGCCGGCCAAGAAGAGCACGAAGAAGCCCGATCCTACGGCTGAGGCGACCGCAAAGCCGGCGGCGCAGAAGCGTACGCAACCCGTCGCCCGGTGACCGCGCCCGACCAAGCCCGCCGTCCGCCGCCGCCGATCCCGCTGACGCTCCTCACAGGCTTTCTCGGCGCCGGCAAGACGACGCTGCTGAACACCCTGCTGCGCGATCCGGATTTGCGCGACACCGCCGTCCTGATCAATGAATTCGGCGAGATCGCGCTCGACCATCTGCTGGTCGAAAAGATCGACGGCGACATGATGGTGCTGTCGAGCGGCTGCCTGTGCTGCAACCTGCGTGGCGACCTCATCACCGCGCTCGAAAAGCTGCTGCGCAATCTCGATAATGGCCGCGCCTCCTTCAAACGCGTGATCGTCGAGACCACCGGCCTCGCCGATCCGGCGCCGCTCTTGCAGACCCTGATGCAGCATCCTTATCTCGTCATGCGCTTCCGGCTCGACGGCGTGGTGACGCTGGTCGATGCGGTGAACGGGTCCGACACGCTCGACAATCATCCCGAGGCGGTGAAACAGGCCGCGGTCGCCGATCGCATCGTGCTGACCAAGACCGATCTGCTGCAGAGCGAGGACGGCGCTGCCAAGCGCGACGCCCTGATCGCGCGGCTGCGCAAGCTCAATCCGGCTGCGCCGATCCTCGATGCAGCGGCCGGAGACGCGAGCGTATCGGCCCTGACCGGCTGCGGACTCTACGATCCGGATCGCAAGATTCCGGATGTGTCGCGGTGGCTGGCCGACGAGGCAATTGCTGCCGCGCACAGCCACGGTCATCACCATCATCATCATGACGTCAACCGCCACGACGAACGGGTGCAAGCGTTCACGCTCGCGACCGACCGCGCCATCCCTGCCGCGATGCTCGATCTGTTCCTGGAACTGCTGCGCTCCACGCATGGGCCGAACCTTCTGCGCATGAAGGCGATCGTGAATATCGAGGAGACGCCGGACCGGCCGATGGTGCTGCATGGCGTGCAGCACGTGCTGCATCCCGCAACGCAACTCGATGCCTGGCCGGACGCCGATCATCGCACCCGCATGGTGTTCATCGTCCGCGACATCGAACCGCGCGTCATTCAGGAATTGTTCGACGCCTTCCTGGGCTACACCGCCGCGCCTGACCGGCCGGATGCGCAGGCACTCACCGACAATCCGCTGGTGCCTTTCGGCGGACTCGACCGCTGAGGTCCGCGTTCCGGCCCACGGCCGGCATCCGCAATCGTTAACCACCTCTTGAAACCGGCTGGCGACTCTTCGATGGTAGCCTCATCGCCCGTTGGAGCCGGGAATGGGGTTCTTCAGCCAACTCAAGGGCGATCTGGTGTTTCTGCGGGGCGTATTGCGCGCGCTTCGCATGACAACGCGTATTGCGAAAAATCCAGCCCGCATTTTCCCGAACGTCATCGAGGAACTGGCCGCGCGGCATGGCGACGCACCCGCGCTGCTGTCGCCACGCGAGACCTTCAGCTACCGCCAATTGTTCGACCGTTCGAACCGCTATTCGCGCTGGGCGCTGGGCGAGACCATCGCCAAGGGCGACACCATTTGCCTGCTGATGCCGAACCGGCCGGAATTCATGGCGGTCTGGCTCGGCATCACCCGCATCGGCGGCGTCACCGCCCTGGTCAATACCAACCTGATCGGCGCGTCGCTGGCGCATTGCATCGACATCGTATCGCCGAGGCATGTGATCGTCGCAGCCGAATTCATGGCGCAGTTCGACGCCATCCGGCCGCTGCTGAAATCCGCCCCGAAAGTCTGGGTGCATGGTGCCGACGGCGAACACCGCATCGACACCGTGGCCGACAGCCTGTCCGGCGCGACGCTCGCCGCATCGGAGCGGCGCGCGCTCACCATCGAGGACCCGGCGCTCTACATCTACACCTCCGGCACCACCGGCCTGCCCAAGGCCGCCAACATCAACCATTACCGCGTGATGCTCGCCTGTTTCGGCTTCGCCGGCATGATGGGGACGAAAAAGTCAGACCGCAATTATGTGTGCCTGCCGATGTACCATACCGCCGGCGGTCTCTGCGCCACCGGCTCGCTTTTGGTGAATGGCGGCTCGGTCTATATCCGCGAACGCTTCTCGGTGCGGGAATTCTGGGACGACATCGTCAACAACGATTGCACGATGATGCAATATATCGGCGAACTGTGCCGCTATCTGGTCAACGCGCCGCCCAATCCGAACGAGACCAGACACAAGCTGCGGCTCGCCTGCGGCAACGGCCTGCGCCCCGACATCTGGGATGAGTTCAAGACCCGCTTCCGGATTCCGCTGATCCTGGAATTCTACGCGGCGACCGAAGGCAACGTGCTGATGTTCAATCTCGAGGGCAAGACCGGCGCGGTCGGCCGTCTGCCCTGGTTTCTCGAACACCGCTTTCCCACCGCGCTGGTCAAGTTCGACGTCGAGGCTGAGCAGCCGGAGCGCAACGCCGAAGGTTTCTGTATTCCGTGCGGCCCCAACGAGATCGGCGAGGCGATCGGCAAGATCGTCAACGATGCCAACAAGCCGGGCAACCGCTTCGAAGGCTACGCGCGGCGCGAGGACACCGAAAAGAAGATCCTGCGGCATGTCTTCTCGCCGAACGACATCTGGTTCCGCACTGGCGACCTGATGCGCAAGGACGAGAACGGCTACTTTTATTTCGTCGACCGCATCGGCGATACCTTCCGCTGGAAGGGCGAGAATGTTTCGACGCTCGAAGTCGCCGAAGCGATCAACAAGTTCCCCGGCATCCAGGATACCAACGTCTATGGCGTCGCCGTGCCCGGCCATGAAGGCCGTGCCGGCATGGCCGCGATCGTATGCCAGGATTGCGATCTGCCCGCGCTCTATCTGCATCTGCAGGACTCGCTGCCGGAATACGCGCGGCCGGTTTTCGTACGCGTCCGCCGGGATCTCGATATGACAGCGACCTTCAAGCAGAAGAAGGTCGATCTGGTGAAGCAGGGCTTCGATCCCGACGCGATCGCCGACCCGATCTATTTCAACGATCCGTCACGGCGCGCCTTCATCCCGCTGGACCGCGCGGTCTACACGAGCATCCGGGCCGGCCAGACGCGGGTGTGAGTTGGGTGCAGCCTCCTTCTTAACCTCCCCCTGAAAGGGGAAGGTCGACTGCCGAAGTGCAACGAAGGCGGTCGGGTGGGGGTCAGTTGCGTCCGCAAAATTCGTATGGTCCTTAGACCCCCTCCCCGATCCTCCCCCTTTCAGGGGGAGGGAGACCAATATGGCAGGGCCGATGCAATCAATGACCACCATCAAAACCGCCGAAGACGTCCTCGGCTTCTGGAAACAGGCCGGCCCGGACAAATGGTACAAGAAGGATGACGCCTTCGACCAGGCGATCCGCGACAATTTCCTCTTCACCCATGAAGCCGCCGCCGCGGGCAGCCTGAGGTCATGGGAAAGCGAGCCCGACAGCGCACTTGCGCTCGTCATCGTGCTCGATCAATTTCCGCGCAACATGTTCCGCGACAGCCCGCGCGCCTGGGCGACCGATCCGCTCGCACGCGATGTCGCCGATTCCGCGATCGACAAAGGCCTCGATCAGGCCATCGATAAGGACTTGCGCGTTTTCTTCTATCTTCCGTTCATGCATTCAGAGGATCTGGAGGATCAGCTCCGTTGCGTCGAACTCTGCCGCGCGCTCGGCAACGAGGACAACCACGAATACGCCGAGATCCATGCCGACGTAATCCGCCGCTTCGGCCGCTTCCCGCATCGCAATGACGTGCTCGGTCGCGAGACCACGCCGGAGGAAAAAGCGTTTCTCGAGAGTGGCGGCTTCGCGGGCTAGGTATTTGTTACCCGTCGAAGTGGGCATCCTTCTGGTTTAAATAAAGCGACTGGCATCCCCTGGTGCGTCATCCCCTTGGCGCAACGGCAAACTTGCGACACAGTCGCGTGCCGGTTGCGTTGAGACAAGCGATGATCATCAGGACTGCGGCGGCGCCGACAGCCAACCTGTTCGGGCACCCGAAGGGCCTGACATTCCTGTTCGCGACCGAGATGTGGGAGCGCTTTTCCTATTACGGAATGCGCACGCTCCTCGTCCTCTACATGGTCAAGCACCTGCTGCAACCGGGCCAGGCGGAAGGCGTGATCGGATACGGCGCGATCAAGGGCGCGCTGGAATTCATGTTCGGGCCGCTCGGCGTACAGCCGCTGTCGTCGCATATCTACGGCCTCTACACCGCCTTCGTGTATCTCACGCCGGTGATCGGCGGGCTGATCGCCGATCGCTGGCTCGGCCAGCGCCGCACCGTGATCGGCGGCGCCGTGCTGATGGCGATCGGCCATTTTATGATGGCATTCGAATCGCTGTTCCTGCTGGCGCTGTTCGTGCTCATTCTCGGCAACGGCGCATTCAAGCCGAACATCTCGACCCAGGTTGGTGGCCTTTACGCACCGGGCGATCCGCGTCGCGACCGCGCCTTCTCGATCTTCTATGTCGGGATCAATATCGGCGCGTTCTTCTCGCCTTTGGTCTGCGGCACTCTCGGCGAAGCCTATGGCTGGCATTACGGTTTCGCGGCCGCCGGCATCGGCATGCTGATCGGGACGCTGATCTATGTCGCGGGCTGGCACGCGCTGCCGCCGGACGAGCGGACGCTGCGCGCGGATGCGCCGCGCATCCCACTCGACCGCGATGAGTGGCGGCGCATTCTGGCGCTCGCGCTGCTGTTCCTGCCGGTCTCCCTTTTCTGGGCGACCTATGAGCAGCAGGGCAATACCATCGCGCTGTGGGCCGACGCGCAGACCGACCGCAACGTGAACCTGTGGGTCTGGCAGGGGCAGATCCCGGTGACCTGGTTTCAGGCCTTCAACCCGTTCATGATCTTTGCCTTCACCCCGTTCGTCATCGCGCTATGGGCATGGCAGCCGCGGCGCGGCAACGAGCCGTCGACCGTCGTGAAAATGGCTTTGGGCTGCTTTGGCGTGGCGCTCGCCAATCTCGTGCTCATGCTCGCGGCGTGGCAGGCCGGCATCGGCCAGGCGAGCTGGCTGTGGCTTGCGCTCTATTTCGCCATCGTCACCATCGGCGAGCTTTATCTCTCGCCGACCGGCCTGTCGCTCGTCACCAAGGTTGCGCCGGCGCGCGTTGTATCGATGGTGATGGGGATGTGGCTCGCCACCAGCTTCGCCGGCAATTTCATCGGCGGTTGGCTCGGCAGTTTCTGGAGCGCGATGGACAAGGACTCGTTCTTCCTGATGATCGCCGCCGTCGCCGCATCGGCGGGCGCCGCAATCCTCGCGTTCAATCGTCCGCTGCGGCCGATTCTGAAGACACAATGATCCAAGGCCGCAGAAGACGGAACGTCCGGTCTATTTCGCGCCGACCAGCTTGCCGCCGACCGCGCGTCCCGCCTGCTTAGCTGGCCGCCTTGCGTCGGCTTTGATCCGGCGCAACGCCTTGCCGGGAAGCGGGCGGCGCTCGTACCATCCTTCGCGCCGGCCAAATCCGAGGCTGGTATGCTGTTCGAGCTTGTCAAGCAACGAGACCAGCGTCTTACGCTCGTCCGCAGTCAATCCGCCGAGGAACTCGGTCTCCATGGCGCCAACGACCAAATCAATCTTGTCGTGAATTCGTTTGCCCTTTGCCGAGAGCGTCAGCACCACCTTGCGGCGATCGGCTTCGTCGCTCTTGCGAATGACATAGCTGCGATCCACCAGCGTATCGACGGCGCGGGTGACCTTGTCGGGATCGAGGCTGGTGCGGACGCCAAGCTCGGTCGCCGACAACGGACCGGAAAATGCGATCACCCGAACGATTTTCCAGTGGCTGACCGAGAGGCCGAGCTTTCTTGAATGCATCGCAGCGAACGCCTGATCGAACCGCTTGGCAATGAGAAAGAAACGATGCATCACGCGCTCTTCGAGCGGGACGTGCCGGACCTTGCCGGTCCCGCCTTTGGCTTTGCGCACTGCCTTTGCCACCCGAACGTCCCCCGCATGTTATGAATTGTCGTTGCGCAATGTCGTCGTCGCGCTCCGCGTCTTTTATCAACGCACGAAAGCCGCGGCGCATTGATTGTCACCCATAACATTTGCGAATTGCAACAAACGAAACCGCATGCCTGCGCATCGTTGCGCGCGCCGGCGCGATATACTGTATTCGCTTGAAGCGTAAAGGAATGGACGGCGGTGGCTCGCGTCGCGGCGACACAGTTGTCACATCATCGCGGAGATCGTGCGGCCAATTTTGGTACGCATCACGGGAAGCGAATTCGCAAGCGAACACAGTTGCGGATCCCACCTTACTGAGCGGATGCTCACTTTTTGGAACAGGGAGGGGTATAGAATGGGGCAGGGATCGGGGCGAAGTCCCGCAGGGACAACGCGTCCCCGGATCGCTGCAGGAATGCACAGTCGATTGCCTCCGCAGCCTCACGCCTGCGACAAAAAGTCGCTAGATTAGGCCCGTCGCCGCGATCGGGAGGCCCGGCCGAGAGAGCATGATCCGCCTCGGCAGCAAACTGTCATGGCCGCCCAGAACTTGGCATGCTGCGTGCAGAAATGGTCGCGAGCCATCGAAAAGGAGAGGATATGCTGCATCACGGTTTTGAGTTGCGTCGCGTCCGCCGTCTGTTGCAGCTGTTGCCGGCGCTGATCCTCGCGGTCGCAGCGGGTCCGCACGCTACCGCTCAGGAGGCTTATCCCTCACGACCCATCAAGATCGTGCAGCCGACAGCGGCGGGCGGACCAAGCGATGTCCTGGTGCGCCTGATTGGAGAAGCGTTGCAGGAACGCCTCGGACAACCGGTCGTGGTCGAAAATCGGCCCGGCGCCGGCGGCGTGATCGGCGCCGATGCGGCGCTGAAGGCGCCGGCCGACGGCTACACCATTCTCTCGGTGGGCAATTTCCATTTCACCACCGCAGCACTGCGCGAGAAGATGCCGTACGACGCGGTGAAGGACTTCGCAGGCATCAGCCTGATTTCGAAGGCGCCAATCGTGATGGTCGCCAACAAGGATTTCCCGGCCGACTCGCTTGCCGAGGTCATCGCGCTCACCAAGAAGTCGCCGGACGGACTGACCTACACCTCGCCGAATTTCGGCGGCGTGCCGTTCCTGGCCGGTCAGCTGCTGATGAAGGAAACCGGCATCAAGTTGCAGCACGTGACCTATAGCGGCAGCCCCGCGGCACAGCTCGATGTCATCGCTGGCCGCGTGCCGCTGATGGTCGACATGTGGTCGTCGGCCAAGCAGCATGTCGAGACCGGGGCCTTGAAGCTGATCGCCGTCGTTACCAAGGATCCGCTGACGGATTCACCGAAGACGCCCCTGATGGGTGCGACCTTTCCGGTATTCGACTTCACCATCAACAATGCGCTGATCGTCAAGGCCGGAACGCCCCAGCCGATCATCGACAAGCTCAACAAGGAAATCGCGGAGATCGTCAACCGTCCGGAGATTCAGGCGCGCATGCGTGCCTTCGGCCTGACCCCGGTCACATCGACGCCGGCGGAATATGACGAGCTTGCCGCCCGGGAGCTCGCCAAGTGGCGCGACCTCGCCGCCGCCAACAAGCTGAGCATCAAGTAAGGCTCATCCGACATCGTCACAACGCGACGGGCAGCGCGGAGCTAGCCAGCCGTCGCGCCTTCCCGCAGACCGCGGGCCAGCCGTCCGGTCAACGTGACGTGCTCGTTCAGCAGCCGGATCGCCTTGCGCGCATCGCGCGCCAGCACCGCCTTGGTCAGTTCGTTATGTTCACCCGCCACATCGCGCGATCCGACCAGGTCGGATCGCAGCGCCAGATTCTGATGCCGCTGCGTCCAGTCGAACAGCTTTTCCGATAATTCGAGCAGCCAGCGCGATCCGCAGGGCGCCAGGATCGACATGTGAAACTCGCGATGCCGGGCGAGATAGTCGTCGTTGGCACCGCCGTCCGAGGTGAAGGGCGGCGTCTTCGACAGATGATAATGGGCAAGCACCACGCGCTCCTCCCAGGCGGCATCGCCATTGGCGAGCGCCGCGGGAAGCATGATCTCGTTCAGCGCGCAGCGCGTGAACAGGATTTCCTCGATATCGGCCGCATTGAGATCGGCGACGGCGAAGCCGCGCTGATCCTTCTGTTCGACGAGCCCTTCCGCCGAGAGACGGTTCAACGCCTCGCGCAGAGGGCTCGCCCCGGCCTGATAGCGCGCGCGCAGCGCATCGATGCGCAGCCAGTCCCGCGGCGGTAGCACGCCGCGGATAATGTCGTCCTTCAAGGCGCGATAGAGCAGCGTGGCGCGCGTCGCGTGGCCGATCGCAGCGCCCTTGTCGTCGGCTGGCGCTCCCTTCGACCGGGCTTTGACGGCACCGATTTTCTTGGGCTTTGCCATCGGGTCAGGCCGACAGATATTCCTGCCACTTGGTCCAGAACACGCGCATGCGGCCCTCGTCGCCGTGCTTGACGAAGCTCATCGGATCCTTCGGCGCCAAGCCGGCCGAGATGTCGTTCCAGCCGCCGTAATCCTCGGCGCCCTTGTAGCCGCGCTGCGCCGCCTCGATTGCCTCGACATCGTCCGGCGTGCCGAAGCCGGCCGGCCCGAGAAAGTCCATGTAGCTGTAGAGGCGCAGCTTGCGGATCTCGGTCGATTCTTCCTTCGGCGCCAGCGTCCAGCTCTGCACCAGCATTTCCGCCGGCGTCTTCGAGAAATAGGTCCGGATCATGATGCCGTGATTGTCGACGATCGCGAGGTTCGGAAAGATCAGGATGTGATGGTCGAAGGTCGCCATCTTGTGCGCGCGCTCCGCGCCCACCCGCTTCACCGCCTTCTCGTAGATCGCTTCCAGCTCCGGCTTGAATTTCGGATCCCAGGTCGGGTGCCATTGCGCGAACGGCCGGCCATGGGTCGAGGGATAGTCATAGGCCATGTGGCCGTTTCCGAGATCGAACTGGAACTTGGTCTTGGTATTCATCAGCGCCTTGTAGCGCCCGCTCATCATCGTCTCGGCGCTGGCCTTCAGTTCGAACTCGTCGACCGACACGCCCTGCGATCTGGCGCGCTCCTTGCCGACCTTGGTGGCATCGCCGGCATAATCGAAATAGGTCTGATGCACGCTGTGGACATGGAACGGGTCCATGCCGTTCTCGTGCCAGAGCTTCCAGTTGGCATCGACCTGGAAATTCTGTCCGCCGGGCACGATCTCCATCGTCAGTTCGGACTGATCGACGATGTTATCGATATATTCCTTGGCGCCGGCCAGATAATCCGACAGCGACATCGCGTTGGCGTCGAGGCAGATGAACCAGAAGCCGCGATATTGCTCGAGCCGCGGCACGTGCACGAGGCCGCGGCTCTCGTTCTTGTAGCCTTCCGGATAGGCGCCTTCCTGCGGGATGCCGCGCAGCGATCCGTCGGTGTTGAACACCCAGCCATGATAGAAGCACTGGAAGATCGTGGCCTTGCCGGACCGCTCGCGGCAGACGCGACCGCCGCGATGCGTGCAGAGATTGTAGAACACCCCGACCTTGCCCGTGGCGTCGCGGTTGAAGATGAAATCGCGACCGGCGACCATCCGCGTGATGAAGGAGCCGGGCTCGGGCAATTCGGTGTCGTGACCGCAATAGAGCCAGCAGCGTTCGAAGATCTTCTCGTGCTCCAGGTCCAGGATGGCCTGGTCGGTGAACACGCGCCGCGACACGTGGAAGGTGCCTTCCGCGGGATTGTGCCGGACTTCGAGTGGCGTTCCGATATGCTGGTCCATGGGACGGCCCTCCGATGGGCTGAGGCTGACGCGAGACGGTGCGGGACGAGATTGCGTTGGGATGCAATCAGAGAATGCGATCTAGAGAATAATGGTCAGCCGGCCCTGTGGCACCAGCTGATCGACGCCGAGATCGCAGCGCTTGTAGCGGATCAGGACATCCTCACCCTGTTTCACCAGGTGGTAGCGCATGCGGCCGAGGAAGATGTCGGTGATGCCGTCGCGGTAGCGCGAGACGTGAAAGACGCCATGCACATGGGTGCCCTCGGCATCCTGCGCGGCGATGCGCAGGTTCGAATACATGTGCACCGTGGTCGAGTGCGGATATTCGGAATGCGCGGTCTTTTTCTTAAGGCGCACGACGCGGCTTTCCATGCGGAAGCGGTCGTCGTTGATCAGGAACAGGCTGGTGTCGGGCGAGCAATCCATCGGCATGCCGGGTGACGGCACCAGATAGGTCATGTCCTCGGTATAAAGCTTCAGCCAGTCGTCCAGCCGCCAGTCGTCCAGCAGATCGCCTTCGAGATAAATCAGCCGCTCCGCTTCCGCGATGGTGATGTCGGCAGGCCGCGGTGCAAGCATGAAGGGCTCCGGTGGTTGACGTTGAATAATTATCGATAAAAATTGTCTCGTCAACAAATCATCGATTATTTTCGCTTCGCACTGCGCGCGCGCCGCCGGCAGGAGCAGGCGGTGATACTTATTTCCGCCTTAGGACCTGCGGCAATTTCACGGTCGCGCCGCAATCTCGCCTTTTCATAAAGGCCGATGATGGGGGAGCGTATCCGGACACTGTTGGAAAGTGCCGCAGCATCACTGCTGGCGACGGCGCTGCTGTCCCCCGCCCATGCCTGTGGCAAGGAGCCGCTGCCGGAGGGCCGCGTCGCGGCGATCGAGGATCCCCGGACGCTGCGCCTCGCCGATGGCCGCCTGATCCGTTTGGCCGGCGTGGAATGGGGCGTGCCCGACGCGGCCGCCCGGGAGGCTTTGGCCGGTCTCGTTCTCGGCCGCCCGGTCAACCTGAAGACCGCGCCCGCGAAAACCGCCGGAACCACCGACCGTTACGGCCGGATTCATGCTTTCCCAGTCGTAAACGGCTCGGAAACTCCGATCCAGTATGCCTTGCTGGATCGGGGTCTGGCGGTCACCGGAACCCGCATCGGCGATCCGACCTGCGCCAAGGCCCTGCTCGTCCGGGAACACGCCGCGCGCACGGCAAGGCTTGGCATCTGGGGCTCCGGGGATTATCGATTGCATCAGGCGGACGACCCGGCGGCGATCCTGCAGGACCTTGGCCGCTTTGCGATTGTGGAAGGCCGCGTGCTGTCGGTGCGCGAGAGCGGCAACACGGTCTACGTGAATTTCGGGCGGCGCTGGTCCGACGATTTCACTGTCACGATCGCGAAGCGGGCGGAGCCTGGCTTTGTATCCGACGGTCTTTCGCCGCGTTCGCTGGCGGGACGCGTGGTGCGGGTGCGGGGTGTGATCGAGGAGCGGGGCGGCCCCTGGATCGAGGCCATCGCGGCGGATCAATTCGACTGGGACGGGCGGCCATGATGAGTGGGTTCATGCGCCGTCGCATGATGGGGATGAGGCGTTTGCCGGATGCGGGGCCCAAAGGGCCGATGTGGCCGATGGTGGGGCAAAAGCGGCCGATGGAGCTGAGGCGGGCCGGGGCGCTGGCGCTGGCGCTGCTGCTCGGCGCCTGTTCGGGCACGTCCTACCAGGCCGCGCGGCATATCACCTTGCCTGAGCCGCCGAAGGCCGAGCGCGCCGAGCCGCTGACCGCGGCACAGCGCGAGCACCGCCGTATCCTCGCAGTCTATGGCGGCGCCTATTCCAATCCGAAACTGGAAGAGCAGCTCAACGCCACGGTGGAAAAGCTGGTCGCCGCCTCCGAGCGTCCGGACCTGCATTACAAGGTCACGATCCTGAACTCGCCCGCGGTCAATGCCTTCGCGCTGCCGACCGGCCAGCTCTATGTCACCCGCGGGTTGCTGGCGCTGGCCAACGACACCTCGGAAGTCGCCTCGGTGCTGTCGCATGAGATGGCGCATGTGATCGCCCGCCACGCCGCCATTCGCGAGGACCAGATCCGTCAGGCCACTCTGGTCAACCGGGTTGCGAGCGACGTTCTCGGCGATCCGCAATCGAGCGCGCTGGCGCTCGCCAAATCGAAGATCGCGCTCGCCACCTTCTCGCGCGGCCAGGAATTCGAGGCCGACGGCATCGGCGTCGGGATTTCCTCGCGCGCCGGCTTCGACCCGTTCGGCGCCACCCGCTTCCTCACCGCGATGGGGCGCAATGCCGAATTGCGCGCGAGCGCGAAAGCCGATCCGCGCACCCAGGAATTCATCTCCTCGCATCCCGCCACGCCCGAACGCGTCGCCAACGCCACCCTCAACGCGCATCAATATACGCAGGGCAATTCCAGCCGCCGCGAGCGCGCGGAATATCTGCGCCAGCTCGACGGACTGATCTATGGCGAGGACCCGAGCGAAGGCTTCGTGCGCGGCCGGCGATTCCTGCATCCGAAGCTCGGCTTCACCTTCACCGCACCGGAAGGCTTCGTGCTCGAGAACACGCCGCAGGCGGTGTTCGGCGTCAAGGATGGCGGCGAACTGGCGCTGCGTCTCGATGTGGTGCGCATTCCCTCCGACCAGAAGCTGACCGATTATCTGAAAGCGGGCTGGATCGAGAATATCGACGAGGCGTCGGTCGAGGAGGTCACTATCAACGGCCTGCCCGCCGCCACCACCATCGCCAAGGGCGACGCATGGGGCTTCCGGCTCTATGCGATCCGCTTCGGCAGCGAGGTCTATCGCTTCATCTTCGCGGCGAAGAACAAGTCGCCCGAACTCGACCGGCAATTCCGCGAAAGCGTCGCGAGCTTCCGGCGCATGAGCAATGCCGAGGCGCGCTCCGCGCGGCCGCTGCGCGTCAAGGTCGTGACCGTGCGGAGCAACGACACGATCGAGCGGCTCGCCGCGCGCATGGCGGTGTCCGACAAGCCGGTGGAGCGCTTCCGCGTGCTGAACGGCATGGACCCGACCGACAAGCTCACGCCCGGCGATCTGGTGAAGCTGATCGTGGAGTAGACGGCTATTGCGCTCATTGATCGCACAACAGGCGTGGCACGCCCACCCGCGTCGTTTGGCAGCGGGCGGCAGATAAGCCTCGACTTCGCGCCATCGAGGGCGCACGCTGACCACAATCGAAGCGCTATCGCAAAGCGTCGATCACCACACATTTCGATGACCGGACCCCATCCTGGGTATCCGTCAGTCGTCCCGGGCCCGTCCCGGACGGAAGGAAAAACTGTGTCCAGAATCCCGGCCTTTCTGCAGGGCGAGTCGATGACCCGCCTGATCCAGGGCGCCTGCATCGGCGCCGTCGCCACCATGGTCGTCGGCTTCTATTGGGGCGGCTGGTCGCTGAACAGCACCGCGCAGAAGATGGCGCAGGAAAAGTCGAATGCCGCCGTGGTGGCGGTGCTGGCTCCGGTCTGCGCCGAAAAATTCCGGGCGCTACCGGATTACGATGCCAAGCAGGTCTCGTTGACCAAGGCCGATTCCTGGAAACGCCGCGATGAATTTCCAAAGGAGCTGGTGACGCTGCCGGGCGAGTCCTATCCAAGCTCGGCGCTCGTGGATGCCTGCTACACGCTGCTGCAGAAGCCGGCCACCTCGGCGGCGGTTAAGTAGGACGTCTGCGGCTGCCGACGGACGCGACGCAAAGCGCGCCCGCCCTCTTCAAGCGAGCGCTGCTTCACTCCCCTCCCGCGCTTGCGTCAATGCCGCGATCGGGATGCACCGGCCTTTCGGGCGCCCGGACGGCTGGAGCGACCCGCTCCTGCCGCTTCGGCCGGCGTCGCGGCGGCGGCCGACCAGGCCGGCAGAACAACACAGACCAACGAAAACGCCCGGCCAGAAGGCCGGGCGCGCATTCGCAGAACAGATGATCGGCTATCGCCCACCACAGGTGGGCCGCCGATCGATGGGCGACAGAGCCGCCCGGACGAATGGCTTACGCCGCCTCGTCCTCGACCTTGTCGGTGTCCTCGTCGGCCTCGTCCTCGGCCGCCGCACCCTCGGCCGGCTTCGGTCCGCGGCGCGGGCCCTTGGCCAGCGCGCCCTCGATTTCCTTCACGGCCTCGGTCTCGGTGATGTGCTGCACCGCCGAAATCTCGCGCGACAGCCGGTCGAGCGCGGCCTCGTAGAGCTGGCGCTCAGAATAGGACTGCTCGGGCTGCTGCTCGGAGCGGTACAGGTCGCGCACCACCTCGGCGATGGCGACGATGTCGCCGGAATTGATCTTGGCCTCGTATTCCTGGGCGCGGCGCGACCACATGGTGCGCTTGACGCGGGCGCGGCCCTTCAGGGTCTCCAGCGCGCGCTTGACCATCGCCGGCTCGGACAATTTGCGCATGCCGACCGACGCGATTTTCGCGGTGGGAACCCGCAGCGTCATCTTGTCCTTGACGAAATTGATCACGAAGAGCTCGAGCTTGGCGCCGGCAACCTCCTGCTCCTCGATCGCCAGGATCTGGCCCACGCCATGGGCCGGATAGACGATGAATTCGGTGGTCTTGAAGCCTTGACGCTGCGTCGTCTTCTTATTGACAGTCATTCCAGAGGGTGCTCCTTCGCCAGCCGGATTGGGTCGGCTGGGCGCTGCTTTGGCCACGGGAGCTCCACGGCCGGCAAGCCGGGAGCCTTGCGAGTTCCGCCTCGTCGGGGCGGAAGGCGTCTGGGCCCGGCGGGCAGTGCCGCTGGGCGCTTTCTTCGACTTCGACGGCTTCGGAGCCGCCGACTTCTGAGATTTCAGCTTTTGGGACGACGATTTCGAACGCGATTTATCGGGCACGGTACGCGCGTGGGGTTTCCACGCCCTCTCTGGAGCGGCTCCTCTGGAACGGACCCGAAAAAATAAGCTCCCCCGGACGTGAATGGTAAAAGGGGGAGCTTCGTTCCGGTTAAGGCGTTCCAATTCCGTGACTATAGCACATTTTCCGCAAAAATCAATGTGTTAAGCCCCCGCAACGGACCGTGCGCAGCGCTCCGGGGGTGAAAAATTCGGACAAGAGGTTAAGAAGCGGCGGTGCCGACCGGCTTAATTTCCGGTTCCCGGTTCGGGCGAAAAATACTGTTCCTTGCCCTCGACGCCTTCCCAGTCCTTGTGATCGGCCGGCGGCTCTTTCTTGGCCGTGATGTTGGGCCACTTGCTGGCGTATTCAGCATTGATCTGCAGCCACTTCTCCAGCCCCGGCTCGGTGTCGGGCTTGATCGCCTCGACCGGGCATTCCGGCTCGCAGACCCCGCAATCGATGCACTCGTCCGGGTGGATGACGAGCATGTTTTCACCCTCGTAGAAGCAGTCCACGGGACAGACTTCCACGCAGTCCATGAACTTGCAGCGGATGCAGTTGTCGTTGACGATATAGGTCATTCAGTACCGACCGGATTCTAGAACGCTGAAAATGTGCGTAGCGTAAGGGTTACGGGCGCGCAAGGGACCGCGCAAGGGATCGCATCGTGATCCGTCAGCCGCTATCGGGCCGCTTCAGCCGCAGAAGCTCGCGGCGCTCGTGTTTGGATGGCCGCCCACCATGTTCCGGTTGAGCATCCGTCTTCATCACAGCCGGTACGGCCGGCGACATATCCTCAAACAAAGGGGCTGCGTCAGCCGCAGAGCCGCGGCGTTCGGCAAAGCCTGCGACGCGCAAGATACGGATACGGTCGAATGCGATGGTGATGACGTCGCCGATGCGGACAACGCGGCTCGCGGCGTCGACCCGCGCGCCGTTGAGCCGGACCAGACCATTGTCAGCGAGGCCCGCGGCCGCGGTGCGGGTGCGCACCACCCGCGCGTGCCACAGCCATTTGTCGATCCGCTGCCGATCCAATCCGTCCGCGCGCGACTAGCGGCGCTCCTTTGAATCCGCCTCGAGCTGCGCCTTCAGGGCGGCCAGTTTCGCGAACGGAGAATTCGGGTCGGGCTCGCGCTCGCGCCGGTCCGGACGCGGCCGCGCATCCTGCGGACGCGGCCGATTGTCCGGCTTGCCATGCCGGGCTGCGTCCTGGCCGCCTTCGGGGCGGCGCGGGCGGCCGCCACGATCCTTGCGCGGCGGACGGGGCCCGTGCTGGCGCTGGTCTTGACGCTGGTCCTGGCGTCGCTCCTGACGGTGCTCCTGCGGCGCAGCACCGGTCTGGGAGGCAGCCTGGTCACCTGCCGGCGCCGCTTCAGGCGATGCCGCTTGCTGGCCCTCCGGAGGCCGGTGACCACCATGCCGCTCGCGGCGATGATGGTTGCGTTGCGGACGCTTCTCGCGGCTTTCGAAACGACCCGGTCGCCACACTTCAATCAGTTCGGGCTCGGCCGGTGCAGTCTGGCTGTCGGCGCCGGCGGCATCGGACGCCGCCTCACCACTTCCGGTCTCTGCCGCCGCGCCGACGACCTGTTCATCGTCGGAAGATGGCTGCCCTTCGTCCGACGCTTCATCGCCAGAAGACACGCAGTCCGGCGCGTTTGCCGGTGCCGCGTCTGCCGATGCATCTGCGATGGTCTGCGAATCTTCTGCCGGCGGGGATTCCGCAACCGTGTCCGGGCTGTCCGGCTCAGGCTCGGCTACGCGATCGGCGGCCGCGTCAGCCGGAGCAAGCGGCGTATTGTCGTTTGCGATTTGAACGGCGGGGTTCTCGGTGCTGTCAGCGGCATCCGCTTCGGCCGGTTGCGGCGCGCTTTCCGCGGCAACCACCTCAGGCTGGGAAACCGGCTCCGGCGGCTTCGGCCGGCGCTCCATGCGGTAACCGAGCGAGCGCAGGATCGAGGCGAAATCCTCTCCGGACGAACCGACCAGCGACGTCATGCCGACGGTCACGGTGAAGCCGGTGCCATCCAGCGCGCCCTGCGGTTTGATGCCCGGCGAATTGTTGCGCCAGGCCAGCGCGGGCCGGATCAGATCGGCAAGACGCTCGAGGATATCGACGCGCACGGCGCGCTCGCCCGCGACCCGGTAACCGGCGACCCGGTACAGATTCTTCGGAACATCCTTGTTGGCCGGAATCGAGGTGCGCCCACTCGATGCCAGTTGCTGAACCTCGTCGAGACCGCGCATGTCGCCGGAATCGTTCTTGATCGCGTAGAGCAGGGTCGCCAACCCGCGCGGAGCGGGCTTCAGGAGCGGCGGCACGTAGAGGTGATAGGCACCGAAGCGCAGTCCGTATTTCCTCAGGGCCGCACGGGAGTTCTGATCCAGACCCTTCACATCGTCAGCAACCTTCTGGCGCTCCAGCACGCCGAGGTCCTCGATCAGCCGATAGGCCACACCGCGCGCGATGCCGGTGACGTCCTCGGCCGCGGCAAGCGCCGACAGCGGACCGAGCAGCTTTTCGATATGCGCCTTGATCCACAGATCGAGCCTCGCCTGCACCTGCTCGCGCGCGGCGCCGGTCAGTTGCTCGTCAGCGAGGATACGGACGCGTGGCCGCAACACCTCTTCGCCAGCCACCAGCTTGCCGACCGTGTCACCCGTCCAGCGGATCGTGCCGTCCGAGGTCAGAACGAATTGCTCGTCCGGCGCCTGAGCCAGCTTTGCCGCCCGTGCGTCGATCTCGCCGGCGAGTGCCTTCTGTGCGGCGGCGTGCAAGGCCTTCGCTTCGGATCCGCCTGCGGACGGGTCCGCAGCAAAACGAAAGCCCTCAAGCCGTCCGAGCAGATGGCCTTCGACGGTGACTTCGCCGGTCTTTGAAATTTCACTTTCCAATGTGGTGTTCTCGCGCAGTCGCCGCATCAACACGCTGGTACGGCGATCGACAAAGCGGGCGGTAAGGCGCTGGTGAAGCGCATCCGACAACTTGTCCTCGACCGCGCGCGTGACGCCCTGCCAGTGTTCTGGATCGGCAAGCCAATCTTGCCTGTTGGCAACGAATGTCCAGGTTCGAACATGCGCGATCCGGTTGGAGAGAGAGTCGATGTCGCCTTCGGGGTGGTCTGCCTGCGCGACCTGGCGGGCAAACCAGTCATCCGGGATTTTACCCTCCCTCATCAGAAATCCATAGAGGGTGGTGACAAGTTCGGCGTGGTTTGCCGGAGCGATCTTCCGGTAGTCCGGAACCTGGCAGGCTTCCCACAAACGCTCGACTGCGTCCCGCGTCTTGGTCAGGGCCCGGATTTCTGCATCACGCGCTGCATGTTCCAGCACCAGAACATCCTCGGCGAGCGGCGCGCGGGTGAGGCCCTGTTCGGCAGGAATCTCGGAAAGTGAAGCTTGCAGGGCGCCGATCGAAGAAAAATCGAGATCGGAGTTGCGCCATTGCAAGAGCTTCAGAGGCTCGAACGAGTGACTTTCCAGCCGCTGGACCAATTCGTCGTCAAACGGAGCGCAACGGCCGGTGGTGCCGAAAGTACCATCGCGCGTGGCGCGGCCGGCGCGGCCGGCGATCTGCGCGAGTTCAGCCGGCGCAAGGTTGCGGAACTGATAGCCGTCGAACTTCCGGTCGGAGGCGAAGGCGACGTGATCCACGTCGAGATTAAGCCCCATACCGATTGCGTCGGTGGCGATGAGGTAATCGACATCACCCGACTGATAGAGCGCAACCTGTGCATTTCGGGTCCGTGGGGACAAGGCTCCCAGAACCACCGCTGCGCCGCCTCGCTGACGCCGCACCAGTTCGGCGATCGCATAAACCTCGTCGGCCGAGAACGCGACGATCGCCGATCGGCTCGGCAGCCGTGTCATCTTGCGGTCGCCGGCAAATGTCAGTTGCGACAGGCGCGGCCGAGACACGATATTGGCGCCGGGAAGCAGCCGCTCGATCATCGGCCGGATCGTGGCGGCCCCGAGAATCAGTGTTTCCTCGCGCCCGCGCCGGTTCAGGATGCGATCGGTGAAGACATGCCCGCGTTCGAAATCCGCCGCGAGCTGGATTTCGTCAATCGCCACGAAAGCCGGATCGAGATCGCGCGGCATCGCCTCGACGGTCGAAACCCAGAAGCGCGGATTGGCGGGCTTGATCTTCTCCTCGCCGGTAATCAGCGCAACCGAATCCGCGCCGACACGGTCTGCAACCTTGTTGTAGACCTCGCGCGCAAGCAGGCGAAGCGGCAGCCCGATCAGGCCGGACGAATGCGCGAGCATCCGCTCGATGGCCAGATGGGTCTTGCCGGTATTGGTCGGGCCGAGCACGGCGGTGACACCGGCGCCGCGCATGCGAGCGTCGCTTCGAACGCCAGGCGAAAATGAAATGGGCATCAAGTTTCCGACAACCGAGGTCTCACGAGGGCGGCGGGCCGGGCCAACGAGGCGCGAGACCGGTGCTTCAGTCAGCAAACGCGCCAGCTTGTCACCCGGACTGTCTCACAACGCAACACTGTCCGTGATTTTTGGCGCCGCCGGTTAAAGTATGGAACGAGTCTGGAACGAAACACGGCCGAATCGCTGACTCAGGCGTGTTCCCATCCGTTCACCGCGAGATGTAGAGCTATTCCTAGAGAACCCCCTATATCGGGTAAAAATCGATGAAATCAGAGCCGACCGATGCGTCCAGCGGCTAACGTCGGCGAGTCCAGAGCCAAGCCAAAGAGTCAACCGGGCCTCAGCGGGAATGTGGAGAACAGCGGGGATATTGCAAGCGACGCAATTGGTCCGATGCGATCTAACGGGCCCAAAAGCACCTAATCGGTTTTCGCGCTGGCCCGGCTCGGCAGCGGCGACACCGCGAGTTGCGTCGCCTGCAGGATCCCTTGCCCAAGCGGCGTCGGGATCACCACCCTGTATGGGACCAGCACCCGCGTGCCGGCGATCGGCACCAGCCAGGTTTCCATATCGCGCTGGTCGATCAGATATTTGACCGCGCTGCGGTTCGGGACATACCCCGCCAGTGGCGCGAAATAGATCGCGCAAACCAGGGCCGGTCCCGAATACCCGTTGGTTTCAACCTGCTCGATCCGCTTGTAGGCCAGCGTGAGATCGTAGCGCATGCGGCCGTCGAAGATCGGGGCGTGCTGCTTGCAGACCTCCGGCGCCATCAGGTCGCCCTTCCCCTGCACCCGCAGTAGCGAACCGGTCATCGGGTCGAGCACATTGCGGCGATGCGCCTCAGTCACGCGAATACGGTCGGGGTGTTCGACCATGGGCGGCTCGATGGTGAGGTCCTTGACCGCCCCATCGGCAATCTTCATCCGCAGGTCTTCGAATTTCTTTCCCCATTTGATCGAGAGGGCGTAGTTCGCCGGCGCGAGCTGCCCGTTCTTGATGGCTCCGCGGGACGCCGTCGTGCCACGCCCGGAGCTGAAAAAGCTCGCCAGCCCGGCGGTCGAACCTTTCGCTTCGGCGGAAAAGCGGTCTTCCCGGACGTCGACCAGCCAGGACCCCTCGCCCAGCTTGATCCCGGCCAGCGAGGCCGTGTAGCGCGCATCGAGGCGCGCCTGGGCGTGGACATCCGGAGCCGAGGCAAGGCCGAGGAACAGCGCGCCCAATGCCGCGCAGATACCGGTCTTTGACAGAAACTGCACCTGGTCCTCGCGGAGCCCGGTCGGGCTCTTCGGTTGGAACTCTGGCCATCCGATCGTGCCGCCACGATCAACGCCTATAAACCTAAGCGATTCGGCACCATTATGCCGTTTCTGTGGTCTTGCCGGGTCGGCAGCCGCCTGACACGAGCCTTGACCTCCCTGCCTGGCGTCTTTATAGGACCGCGTCTTAACGCGAAAACGCAATCACGGCCTGCGCCCCGCGCGGCGCCCCTGGTCATATTCGGGATTTTCAATCATGTCGCGCAAGTGCGACCTCACCGGCAAGGCGTTCCAGACCGGTCACAAGGTGAGCCACTCGAACCGCAAGACCAAGCGGCGGTTCTTGCCGAACCTTGTCAACGTCACGTTGGCTTCGGAAACGCTTGAGCAGTCGATCCGGCTGCGCGTTTCCGCCAATGCGCTCCGCACGGTCGATCATCGTGGCGGTCTCGACGGCTTCCTGGCCAAGGCCAAGGATGTCGAGCTGTCGCCCAAGGCGCTCGACTTCAAGCGCCAGCTCGAAAAGAAGCTCGCTGACGCGAGCTGATTTTCGCCTCCCGTCTGGTTTGGTGATCGTGGCCGGGCTCGTCCCGGCCATTGACGTTTTAGTTTCCGCACAAGGCGTCGAGGCTGGTGCCGTTCGGGGCGGATGCCGCCATGACGATAGAGAGCCTGCGGCTCAGCCGTCGCTTCACCGATCGAGCAGCGTGAATTGCAGCAAGATCGTCCGCTGGATGATCGAGAAATTGTCGTCCGACACCAGCGTCAGCACCGTCTCGCCGCTCGCGGAGCGATGCACGCTGAGGCCTTCCATATTGTCGATCTGAAAACCCATGTCGGACGAAATCAGAACCGTCCCTTCCAGCACGGCGCCCGGTACGACCTCGGACAAGGCAACGCGACGCAACCGCATCGCCACGCCGCGCCGCCACGAAAAATGCCGTTCGAGGATCAAGAGATCGGAATTCGGCGCCAGCGCACAATCGACGACGTCGAAGTCATCGCTCGGCTTCACCGAGAAAAGACCTGGCTTAGGTCCGCCGATCAGAAAGGCCCGGATGTTCTTGGCCGCATCCAGACCGCGCTCCGAAATGGCGATCAGCGCGCCCGCGATCGGCGTTCCCTTCGGCGCGACCACAAGACACTCGACGCCCTTGTTGCTTGGAAGCTTCGCGAATTCGGACGGCACCGGCACGAGTGTCGCCCGCGCCATCAAGCCGCGCTTGCCGTAGTCGAACTTCAGAATGCGGTGCACGCGCTCGATCGACACATAGACAAAACCGCCGTCCTCGGTGAGCGCCTCGGTGTCGTACCAGCCCCGCGCGGTGATCGGCCGGCCATCGGCGTAGAGCATCGGCGCAATTTCGGCACCGGCAATCCCGACCGGCGCATCGCCGCGATAGACAATGCGCCCACGGATCCAGTCGGCCTTGTCGGTCACGGCGAGAAAGTTGCCGTTGTCGGACACCCGAATGCCCGAGAGCCCGCCGAACTGCTTATGCGACGACGACAACTCCAGCCCGCCGCGAAAGATCAGGTTTCCGAATTGACGGCGTTGCGGCTCGCGCGGGTCGAACGCCTCGATCGGCTTGGCCTGGATCTCGAACTTGGTGGGCGGCGTTGCAGGCGGAGACGGCAAACGCTGCGCCGAGGCCGACCATCCGCATAGCAGAAGGCTCGCTGCGATCAGCGCACCGCAAACCCGGCTGCGATCCATCACGAATGCAGCCGCCGCGGAACGCGCCGAACGGCAGCCGCTACTGCACTGGCATCATCGTCGAACAATTCGGCAAGCTTCTCGGTCATCGCGCCGCCAAGCTCCTCCGCATCGACGATGGTCACCGCGCGGCGATAATAACGCGTCACGTCATGACCGATCCCGATCGCGATCAGCTCGACCGGCGAGCGGGTCTCGATTTCCTCGATCACCCAGCGCAGGTGCCGCTCGAGGTAGTTGCCCGCATTCACCGACAGCGTTGAATCGTCGACCGGTGCACCGTCCGAGATCATCATCAGGATCCGGCGCTGTTCGGGACGCGCCATCAGCCGTTGATAGGCCCAGTTCAGCGCTTCGCCGTCGATATTCTCCTTCAGCAGCCCCTCGCGCATCATCAAGCCGAGATTCTTGCGCGCGCGTCGCCACGGTGCGTCGGCCGCCTTGTAGATGATGTGGCGCAGATCGTTGAGCCGGCCGGGATTGGCCGGCTTGCCGGCCGCAAGCCACGCTTCGCGCGACTGCCCGCCCTTCCAGGCGCGCGTGGTGAATCCCAGGATCTCGACCTTGACCCCGCAGCGCTCCAATGTGCGCGCGAGAATATCGGCGCAGGTGGCGGCGACCGTGATCGGCCGTCCGCGCATCGAGCCGGAATTGTCGAGCAGCAGCGTGACCACCGTGTCGCGGAAATTGGTGTCCTTCTCGCGCTTGAACGACAGCGGATGCATCGGATCGACGATGATGCGCGACAGCCGCGCCGGATCGAGCATGCCCTCTTCGAGGTCGAACTCCCAGGCGCGGTTCTGTTGCGCCATCAGGCGGCGTTGCAGGCGGTTGGCGAGGCGCGCGACCACGCCTTGCAGATGCGACAATTGCTTGTCGAGATAGCTGCGCAAGCGGTCCAGTTCGTCCGGCTCGCACAGATCCTCGGCCTCGATCTCTTCGTCGAATTTCGAAACGAAAGCGCCGTATTCCGGCCCGCGATGCTCGTTGTGGCCGCCGCGCGGACGCCACGGCTCCGACGGGGTTTCGGAATCGCCCATGTCGGCGTCGTCGGACATGTCCGAACTCGGCGCGTCGGTGGCCTCGGCGGCGGCCTCCTGGGCATCTTCGGCGGACGCTTCGGCCTGTTCGACCGACATGCGCTGCATGTCTTCGGAGTCCGACGCCTCGCCCTCCTCGCCGTCCTCGTTCTGGCTGCGGTCGTCCTCGCTCTGCTCGGTGTCGTCGTCTTCCTCGGAATCTCGGTTGCGATCCTCACCCATGTCGAGCGAGTCCAGCAGATCGTGGATCGCGTCGCCGAAGCGCGCCTGATCCTCGATCAGATATTCCAGACGGTCGAGCCCGCGCCCGGCCTTGTTCTCGATGATCGGACGCCACAAATCGACAAGCTTCTTCGCCGCCGCCGGCGGCGCCTGGCCGGTCAGGCGCTCGCGCACCATCATCGCGACCGCTTCCTCGATCGGCGCATCGGCGCGGTCGGTGATCTCGTCGAACTTGCCGCGATGAAACTTGTCATCGAGCATCGCCGTGAGATTTTTTGCGACACCCGACATCCGGCGCGCGCCGATCGCTTCGACCCGCGCCTGCTCCACCGCATCGAATACCGCGCGGGCCTGCTGGCCGCCCGGGATCAGCTTGCGATGCACATTGGGATCGTGACAGGCGAGCTTGAGCGCGACCGAATCGGCATGGCCCCGGACGATCGCCGCTTCGCCCTTGGTGAGCTTGCGTGGCGGCTCCGGCAACCGCACCTTGCCACCGATAAGCCCCGGCCGCTCCGCGGCGAAGGCGATCTCCATCTCGGGGCGCTTGGCAATCGCGCGCAGGCAACCGGCCACCGCACGCTTGAACGGCTCGGCGGGGGATTCCTTTTGAGACGGCTTCGATTTGTAGTTCGAGGACATGGCTGCGGCTTGCGGTTCCTGCGTCTTCTTCATGTAGCGGCCAACTTGCCCGTCGTCGATCCGGGGACCGGCAAGGGCTCGATCTTCAACGGCGATGTGACACCCATCGACACATAGATGCTGACGAGCTTTTCCACGCCGATATCCGCCGGCTGAACCCATTCGGCCGGTACATAAGCAAGGCATCCTCCGACCGGAAGCGGCGCGGAGGGAATGAGAACGGCGTGATAGGCCGTCTTGCCGACCATGATCGGCTCGGGCGTCGGCAACAGAGCCAGCACCGCCGCACTTTCGGGACCACCGAAAAAGCACCAGACCGGGCTCATGCTCTTGAGGCCCTCGACGTCTTTCTTGTCCATCAACGCCACGAAGCGATGGATCAGGTCATACAGGTTTCCGATCACCGGGATTCGCCGCATGGTCGAATCCAGAAACTGCGACAGATGGCTGCGCAACCGGGACTCGACCGCGAGGCCGAGCAGATAGACGACCACCAGGAACAGAACGAGCCCGATCACATAGGCCACGAACTGGGACGCCGAGAAACCGAATCCGATCGTCATCAGCGCCTGGCCGACGACGCTGGAGGGGCCGACGTAAGTGATAATGAACTGGCCGAGCCACGCCACCACCGCAAGCGTGATGATCAGCGGCAACAACAGAATGAGGCCGGACACGAATGTACGGAACATATGCGTCATGGGCAGCCACCAGTCCGGTTGCGCAGCGCCGCGGCACGCGACGCGAGCGCTGCAAATCCGGCACCCATCGTATACGCCGCCGCGCCGGCTTGTCCCGCTATGTCAGTGCAACATTCACCGACGATTCCGGCAATTCCTGCCCGAAGCTGCGCTGATAGAATTCCGCGACGATCGGACGCTCCAGTTCGTCGCACTTGTTCACGAATGTGACGCGCAGCGCGAAGCCGACATCGCCGAAAATGTCGGCATTCTCCGCCCAGGTGATGACCGTGCGCGGGCTCATCACGGTCGAGAGATCGCCGTTCATGAACGCGTTGCGGGTGAGATCGGCGACGCGCACCATCTTCGAGACGATGTCGCGGCCTTCCTCGTTGCGGTAGTGCTTGGCCTTGGCCAGCACGATGTCGACTTCCTTGTCGTGCGGCAGATAATTCAGCGTGGTGACGATCGACCAGCGGTCCATCTGTCCCTGATTGATCTGCTGGGTGCCATGGTAGAGCCCGGTGGTGTCGCCCAGCCCCACGGTGTTTGCGGTCGCAAACAGCCGGAAAGAGGGATGCGGCCGGATCACCTTGTTCTGGTCGAGCAGCGTCAGGCGGCCGGACTGTTCGAGCACGCGCTGGATCACGAACATCACGTCGGGGCGGCCGGCGTCGTATTCGTCGAAACACATCGCGATATTGTGCTGGAGCGCCCAGGGCAGAATGCCGTCGCGGAACTCGGTCACCTGCAGACCGTCGCGGATGACGATGGCGTCCTTGCCGACAAGGTCGACACGGCTGATATGGCTGTCCAGATTGACGCGCACGCACGGCCAGTTCAGGCGCGCCGCGACCTGCTCGATATGGGTCGACTTGCCGGTGCCGTGATAGCCCGTGACCATCACCCGGCGATTGCGGGAAAAGCCTGCCAGAATTGCAAGCGTGGTCGGCCGGTCGAACAAGTAATCGGGGTCGAGATCCGGCACATGGGCATCCGGCTCGGAATAGGCCGGGACCTCGAGGTCGGAATCGATGCCGAAAACCTGCCGGACAGAAACCTTCATGTCGGGCAGCCCGCCGGGGCCCTGGGGGATCTCTTCGGATGCAGTAGCCATTGCTTCTCCATGCGCCAGCCGGACCGGGGCGCGCCAATGTCGCTTCAGGTGGGCAAATCGGTCGCCAACCTAGCAGAAACGGCAACCGCCGCGAAACCCGCCAGACCGCGTGCGAATGTCGGGATGCACGGGAAAGATAGGCATTCCGGGGTCTTCGGGAAAGGCGGAACAGGATTGCGCCGGGCGGGAACCGGGAACGACGGCCGGTTCAGCAGAAGCCGACGGATTTGAGATAATTATAGGCCTGAATGATCTCGATCAGCCGGTCCTCGGTCGAGCGGTCGCCGCCATTGCTGTCCGGATGGTGGCGCTTTACGAGGTCGTGAAACTTGGCTTTGATCTCGACCCGTGAGACCCCGATGTCGAGCCCGAGCGTATTGAAGGCCTTGCGCTCGGCGTTGCGTATGGTGCGGCCTTCCGGCTTGGGCTTGGCCCGTCCGCCGGCCGGCGCGGCGCCTTCGCCACCCAGTTCACGGTACATCGCGAACGGATCGATCCCGTTCTCGGCGTAAAAGCGGCCGGGATCGGCATTCTTGCCGGTGCCCATTTTCCAGGTCGGGCGGTGTCCCGTCAGGGCGTCCTTCTGATACTTGCGGACGTCGTCGTCGCTCATACCCTGGAAGAAATTATAGTTCTGGTTGTATTGCCGCACATGATCGAGGCAATAGCGCCAGTAATCCTTCTCGCGGCCCCGACCTTTCGGGGCGCGATGCGATGCCTCATTGGTGCAACCGGGCCACTCGCAAACATGCTCGGTCGCGCGAGCCCGCCGGTCCTCTCCGGGCTTTACGCGAATCTTGTCGAACAGGGGCGAGTCGAATTTCATGGCTTGAGAGTATGCGAAGATTGCGCGTTGAGGTTCAAGACTTGACATTTCCAGGATTGATCTGGCTTCAACCGGATCAAACTGAAGCGAGTATACGACCATGCAAACGAAAGATGTCATCACGAAGAAATTGACGGAAGCTTTCGCGCCCGAGAATCTCCGCGTCGAAGACGAGTCACATCTTCATGCTGGGCATGCCGGACATCGTCCGGGCGGGGAAACGCATTACCGCGTTTATATCGTATCAGAGGCGTTCCGTGGCAAGAGCCGCATCGACCGGCATCGCGCGATCAATGCGGCGCTGTCGGCGGAACTGGCGGGCAGCGTACATGCGCTTGCGCTTCATGCCGCGGCACCGGGCGAAGGCGGGCAATAGCCACACGCGGAGAACGCGACGAACGCGGCCGATCCGTCGCTACGCCGGGTCAGGTCGAAGCGCCTTCGCCATGCCGGCCGCGAGGTCTCGCAATTGCGGGCTGTTTCTTTCCTCGTTGATATAGATTCCAAGTTCCAGCGGAGGCAGGGCGGGCAGGAAATGCTCGCGCGCCACCCTCAAATCGGCGGGCACGACGCGCTCCGGAAGCACGGCAAAACCGAGACCAGACCTGAGTGCCGCAAGATGCGCGCTCAGGTCCGATGCCGCGAAAACGACGGAATAGGACAATCCGGCATTCTCCAGCGCTTCAATCGCCAGCCGGTCCGAAATTCCGTGCGGCCAGCTCTGCAACGGCACCGGAGCGCCCGGGCTCGTCGTGAGGTCGGGCGCACAGACCCAACAAATCTTTTCCTGCCATTGTGCGGCCTGAACGGCCGACGCGACGCTTCCTCTCGATACGAATACGACATCGAGAAAGCCGCTGGCGACGTTGCGTGCCAGTCCGGTAGATGTGTCGCAGGAAAATTGCAGCCTCTCGCCTTTTGCCAGTTCCCGGAAAGTTGCAATCAACGTCGCCAAGGTACTCGAGGCAAACACATTCGGGACCCCAATGCGGACCGTTCTGGCGACCGACGCCGTTCCTGACAGCGACAATATCTGATCGTTCATGGCGAGGATGCGCCGTGCGTAGCGGCTGACGATCTCGCCTTTCGCAGTAAGCGAAACACCAAAGCCCGATCTGACGAAAACCTCGCCGCCAACGATCTGTTGCAATCGCTTGACCTGCGCGCTGATCGCCGGCTGCGTCAAATGCAGCGCCTCGGCCGCTTTGGTGAAGCTTCCGGATTCCTGAATCACAACAAACGAACGCAGGAGTTCGATCGGGATGTTTTGCGCTTCGTGCCGCCGCTGCATGTCAATGAGACGCTGTTGTTGGCCCGGGTTCGGACCTGCTTAGGATCAGTGGACAAACGACTGAGGGCCGCGTCTGGCGTATCGCGAACTCAACACGCGTTGCTCGGCTGGGTTCAACGGATCACGTTTTGATCGGCCCGAAAGCGGATTTGCATCGATGAAACAGGACCGCCGGCCGTCAATCGCGTTGGCAGACGACCCCGCAACCCTTGGATGCAAACAGTCAGATCCGTCCATCGGGCGGCCGGACCGACCTGGTTCGCAGGTACCTGCGGCAGGCCTTTGAATCAACTGGAAATCAAAACTTATGAGGCATCATCCAACAATTTCGGCAATATAGAACTTATTAATGTCACACAATCAATGATTGTGTATCAATTAGTATGATGATGCCATGCCGGAAGCCTCACGCGTCGCCGCGGGTTCGCGCCTGCCAGCCTGGCGCACGCGACAGCGGCGTTATGCGAAGCGACGTCAGCCGGTTTCGGTCCTTCAGCAGGACGCCGAAGCGAAAGCCGTAGAAGGTGAAGGTCTGTCCGACATCGGGAATGGACCGCGCCTCATGAATGACAAGCCCCGCGATCGTGGTCGCCTGCTCATCCGGCAGGTTCCATTCCATCGCGCGGTTGAGATCGCGGATCGGAACGCTGCCTTCGACATGCACGGAGCCATCCGGCTGCGGCCATACACCTGGCAGATCCACGTCGCGCTCGTCGGTGATGTCGCCGACGATCTCCTCGATGATGTCCTCCAGCGTGACGAGGCCCATCACTTCCCCATACTCGTCCACCACGAGGGCCAGCGGGGTCTTCCGGCGGCGGAACGCCTTGAGCTGTTCCGTCAGTGACCGCACGTTCGGGACGAACCACGGCGGCCGCGCGAGCGAAACCACATCGATCTTCGCCAGATTGCCGCCAGCCTGCTGAATCGCGACCAGCAAGTCGCGGACATGCAAGGTTCCGACGAAATTGTCCGGGGTGCGGCTCCAGAGCGGAATGCGGGTCACCGGTGCATCGAGCACCGCTTTCAGAACACTTTCGGGACTCTCGTCGGCGCAAACCGTGATCATCTCGGTGCGATGGATCATCACGTCGGACACCTGCAATTCACGCAGATCCAGAACGCCGCCCATCATGTCACGGTCGTGCTTCTCCACCGCGCCATCGCGATGCAGAAGGTCGACGGCGCCGCGAAGCTCCTCACGCGCGGAGAGGATCGGCTGGCTCTCGCCAACGCGCATGCCGAATGCCGAGAGCAGCAGGCGGACCAGCCTCTCGATCCAGATCAGGATCGGACCGAACACCCTGACGACCCAACGAATTGGCCGGGCGACCAGCAGGGCAATGCGCTCGGGCGCGTTGATGGCGATGGTTTTCGGCAGCACCTCCGTAAAGACCACCACCACCGCCGTCATCACCACCGTTGCATAGACCACCCCGACATCGCCGAACCACGCGAGCATCACGCCGGTGGCGAGCGAGGACGCCGCGATGTTGACGACGTTGTTGCCGAGGAGAATGCCTCCGATCAGCCGCTCGCGCGCATCCGTCAGCCTGTTGACGATGCCGGCATTACGGCTGCCGCCCTTCTCCATGCGCAGCATGCGCGCGCGAGAGAACGCGGTCAGCGCCGTCTCGCTGCCCGAAAAGAAGAACGACAGCGCGAGGCAGAACAGAATGATGAGCAGTGACAGCCAGTCCGGAATATCCATCGGTCAGTCGAGCTGGCTGGTGAGAAAGTCCCGCACATCGGCCACATCGATATCGGGCGCGATGAAGCTTTCGCCGATACCGCGCGCCAAGATGAAGGTCAGCCGGCCCCGCTTGACCTTCTTGTCCTGCCCGATCAGTTCGAGCAGCCGGTCGGCGTCAGGCCGCTCGCCGGGCATCTCGGCAATCCGGGTCGGCAGTCCGACGGACGCCAGATGTCGCGCGACCCGCTCTGCAACCGCCGGCGCGCACAGGCCCCGGCGCGCCGAAAACGCGAAAGCCAGCGCCATCCCGATGGAAATGGCCTCGCCATGATAGAGCTTGTCGGAGAAGCCGGCCGCCGCCTCCAGCGCATGGCCGAAGGTGTGACCGAGATTGAGCAGCGCACGGTCGCCGGTCTCGCGCTCGTCGCGCGCAACGATCTGCGCCTTCATGCGGCAACTCACCGCGATCGCATGCTCGCGCGCGGCCGTGCCGGCAAAGACATCGCGCCAGTTGGTCTCCAGCCACGCAAAGAAATCGGCATCCGCGATCAATCCGTATTTGGCGACCTCGGCATAGCCTGCACGCATGATGCGAAGCGGCAAGGTGTCGAGCAGCGCGGTGTCCGCGACCACCAGGATCGGCTGATGGAAGGCGCCGACCAGGTTCTTGCCATGCCGCGAGTTGACGGCGGTCTTGCCGCCGACTGACGAATCCACCTGCGCCAGCAGCGTTGTCGGTACCTGCACATAGTCGACGCCGCGCCGCACGGCCGAGGCGGCGAAGCCGGCAAGATCGCCGATGACGCCGCCGCCGAGCGCCACCACCAGATCGCCGCGCTCGATGCGTGCCGCAATCACGTCCTCGCAGACACGCTCGAACATCGCGTAGCTTTTGGTTGCTTCGCCGGCGGGAACGACAACGCGGCTGGTCTCGATGCCGGCCTGCGCAAACGAGGCCTCTGCCGCGGCAAGGTGCTGCTTTGCGACAACCTCGTCGGTCACGATGGCAACGCGCGCACCCGGGCGCAACGCGGCCACACGTCCGCCGAGACCGGCCAGAAGACCGCGCCCGATGGCGATGTCATAGGCGCGCCCGGCCAGCGCGACATCGACCACGATCGAAGCGCTCGAGCGAATGGGGACGGTCATGGCTGGCTGCTCCGCGAAATCGAAAAATAATCGGCCAGCGCCGCGATCACTTCCTCGACGATCACTTCATGCGAGACGTCGCGCGACTCGATTGCCAATTCGGCGAGCGCATAAACCGGATAGCGCTCATCGATCAGCCGCTTCAGCGTGGCGTCAGGATCGGCAGTGTGCAGGAGCGGCCGGTCGGTACGGCGCCTGATCCGCCTCATCAGCACATCGAACCCAGCCCGAAGCCAGATCGAAACGCCCTTGTCTTTGATCAGCTTCCGGGTTTCGGCATTCATGTAGGCGCCGCCGCCGGTCGCAAGCACCTGCGGCCCGCCGTCGAGCAGGCGTGCGATCACCCGCGCCTCGCCGGACCGGAACTCGGGTTCGCCGCGGATCTCGAAAATTTCCGGGATGGTCATGCCGGCCGCAGCTTCAATCTCGGTGTCTGCATCGGCAAAGGGCAGGACAAGCCGCGCCGCGAGCTTGCGCCCGACGGAAGACTTGCCCGCACCCATCATGCCGACAAGCACCAGCGAACGGCTGCCGAGCGCGTCCACGATTCCCGCCTCGATCGGGCGGGCGGCAATATCGGCTAAAGTTTGCGTCATGCGACCTTACGGAGGTTCCTTGGCCCGCCACTATACCATGACCGGAAGATTGCAAGGCAGTGGCGGTCCCGGCCGGCCTTGTGTCCGGTCAAATCCTGGCCGTAACCTTGTCAGGACCGCGCGAACATGTTGGTACTCACGTCTCTCATTCATCGAGGCGCCGTCACTCGAGCCGCGATTGTCGATCCATGCCGAGCCTGTTCCGCTTCCTTGCCGCCGTTGCGATCGTCGTTGGAGCGATCTATGCGGGCATGCTCGCCCTCGCGGTGCTGGTGCAGCCGCAACCCCGCGAGATCAGCGTGACGATCCCGCAGGACCGGTTCAGCAAGCAGCGCTAGCGTGGCGGGCCCCGTCATGCCGAACAAGGCGGCCGGAGCGGATACCAGGCAGATCGGGATGTTCCTCGACATGCTGGCGGCCGAACGCGGCGCCCGCCCCAACACGCTCTCGGCCTACCGCTCAGACCTCGACGACTTTTCGGACTATGCGGCGTCGACGGGAAGCAGCGTCGCCGCCGCCACCAGCGACGATATCCGCGGCTATCTCGGCGAACTCGCGCGCCGCGGGTTGGCACCGACGTCCGTTGCGCGAAAGCTTTCGGCGGTACGGCAACTTTTCCGCTTTTTGTATGCCGAGCGGTACCGGTCCGATGATCCGGCCGCGATCCTGGAAGGACCCAAGCGGGGACGCTCGCTGCCGAAAACGCTGACGATTACCGAGACCGATCGCCTGATCGCGGCGGCGCGGGCCTATGCCGACAAGGCGGAACTCTCCGCGGCCGAACGGCAACGCGCGGTCCGCCTGCATTGCCTGCTGGAATTGCTTTACGCGACCGGGTTGCGGGTGTCGGAACTGGTTGGCCTGCCCGCCTCGGCCGCACGCCACGACCAGCGGATGCTGCTGGTCCGCGGCAAAGGCGGCAAGGAACGCATGGTGCCGCTCAACGACGCCGCACGTAACGCGGTATCAAGCTACCGAGCCCTGTTGGGCGACACCAAGCACCGCGATTCTCCCTGGTTGTTCCCATCCTTCGGGCAGGACGGGCACCTCACGCGACAGCATTTCGCGCGCGACCTGAAGGAGCTGGCCGCACAGGCTGGATTGCGGTCGCAGGCCGTCAGTCCTCACGTCCTGCGCCACGCCTTTGCCAGCCACCTGCTGCAGAATGGCGCCGATTTGCGAGTGGTGCAGACGCTGCTCGGCCATTCGGACATTTCGACCACGCAGATCTACACGCATATCCTGGAGGAACGGCTGAAGAGCCTGGTCCGCGATCTGCACCCCCTGAACGATGCCACGCCCCCGGAGCACGGTCGTTAACGCGTCCCGCAGCGCCGCTTGCTTGACTTGCGCGCAGCAAAGGGTCATGTGCGCCCGGCCCCGGGCGCCCCGCCCGCAAGCTCCCCCATAGCGATGCGATCTTATCTCGATTTTGAAAAACCGGTCGCCGAACTCGAAGCCAAGATCGAGGAATTGCGTGCCGTGCTGGCTGACGGCTCCGGCGAGGTGCAGGTCGATGAGGAAATCGCCCGGCTGGAGTCGAAGGCGGCCGCCACGCTCAAGGAACTCTACGAGGATCTGACCCCCTGGCAGAAGACGCAGGTGGCGCGCCATCCGCAGCGGCCGCACTGCCTCGACTTCATCAACGCCATGATCGAGGATTTCGTGCCGCTGGCGGGAGACCGCAAGTTCGGCGACGACGATGCGATCATCGGCGGCTTTGGCCGGTTCCGCGGCGAAAGCATCTGCATCCTCGGCCACGAGAAGGGATCGACCACCGAAGCGCGGCTGAAGCACAATTTCGGCATGGCGCGGCCGGAGGGCTATCGCAAAGCCGTGCGCCTGATGGACATGGCGGATCGTTTCAATATTCCGGTGCTGGCGCTGATCGACACCGCCGGCGCCTATCCTGGCATCGGGGCGGAAGAACGCGGCCAGGCCGAGGCCATCGCCCGCTCCACCGAAGCCTGCCTCAATCTCACCGTACCGAATGTTGCCGTGGTCCTTGGCGAGGGCGGGTCGGGAGGCGCGATTGCGATCGCGACCGCGAATCGCGTCCTGATGCTGGAACACGCGATCTACAGCGTGATCTCGCCGGAAGGGGCGGCGTCGATCCTGTGGCACGACACCACCAAGGCGCAGGAAGCCGCCACCAACATGAAGATCACCGCCCAGGACCTGATTCGGTTCGGCGTGGTGGATGAAATCATCACCGAGCCGGCCGGCGGCGCGCACCGCGACCCGCAGGCCGCAATGAACGCAGCGGCGGACGCGATCGCTGCAGCCTTCGCTGCCATGCGAGACCTGGACGGCCTCGCCATCCGCACGATGCGGCGCGACAAGTTCCTCGCGATCGGCCGCGGAAAATTCTAATTCGGGAGCCCGCACGGGTTACCATCGAGCGTTTTTTCCTTGTGATTTGAGGGGTTAACGTTAACGCTAATCGGCGTTGCCGCGATGTCGCCATAATCCCGCCGCGTTGAAAGTCTGTATTTCCAGTGATTTTACCGGTCGTTCATCGTGATATGCTCAACCGGACGGGGGCTGCTGGCCCTTGCACAGGCTGTGACGGGGGGATAGCAATCCTTCCCGGCGCTTGGGGACGTGATGGTGGGGGCTAAGGGTTTGAGAATGCGCCCTGTTTTGTTGCGGACGCTGATGATCTCGGCGGCCCTTCTGGGCGCTGTGGCGTTGCAGGGCTGCAAGTCCGACGGCAACCTGCCTTACGCCGCCGGCAAGGCAAACGCTCCCATTCCGCCGAAGCTGCTCGCGGAAATCTCCGACAAGAATATGGAAGTCAGCTCGCCGATCCTGGTGCGCGTGTTCAAGACCGAGTCCGAACTCGAAGTCTGGAAGAAGGATCGCTCCGGCCGCTATGCGCTGCTGAAGACCTATCCGATCTGCAAATGGTCGGGCGATCTCGGGCCAAAGGTCAAAGAGGGCGATCGGCAGGCGCCGGAAGGCTTCTACGACATCACCCCGGCGCAGATGAATCCGAACTCGCAATTCTATCTGGCCTTCAATCTCGGCTACCCGAACGCCTTTGACCGTGCCCATGATCGCACCGGCGCGCATCTCATGGTGCACGGCGATTGCTCCTCGCGCGGTTGCTACGCCATGAGCGACGAGCAGATTCTGGAAATTTTCGCACTGGGACGTGAGTCGTTCTTCGGCGGCCAGAAGTCGTTCCAGGTGCAGGCCTATCCGTTCCGCATGACGCCGGCCAACATGGCCAAGCACCGCAACAACCCGAACATCCCGTTCTGGCGGATGCTCAAGGAAGGCTACGATCATTTCGAAGTCACCAGACTCGAGCCGAAGGTCGATGTCTGCGAGCGGCGCTACGTGTTCAACGCGCAGGCGCCGGGCGGCCAGCCGGCCAATTTCAGTCCGCGCGGCAGATGCCCGGCCTACGAAGTCCCGCAGGAGATCGCGTCGGCGGTCTACGACAAGCAGCGCAACGACGAACTGCAATTCGCGCAACTCGCTTCGCGCGGCACTCCGGTTGCGCCGGTTCGCAGCGGCCGGGACGGCGGCATGCATCCGACCTTCGTCGCAAAGCTGCAGCCGCGCGAGGTCGTCGACGAGCGCGGCAACGTGAAGCTGGTCGTCGATCGCAACGCGACCGGAAGTGTCGCGTCCTACAGCGCTCCGACCTGGAACAACAACGAGTTTGCGAATTCGCCGCCGGCTGCAGAGCCTGTGCGTACGGCGAGCGTGCCGTTGCCTCGCGCGACGCCGCAAGCTGCCGCCGAACGGCCTGCAGCCGAGCCGAGCTTTGCGGACAAGCTCGGTAACTTCTTCCGCACCGGCTCCACCAAGCCTGAGCCCGCTCCGGCTCAAGTGGCCGTCGCAGAAGAGCCAAAGCCCGCACCGAAGCGCGAAAGCGTGAAACAGCGGGTCTCGAAGATGGTCGGCCTGCGCGGATCGACCGCACCCGCGGCACCGGCGCCGAGTCAGGCCGCCAGTCGCGATGACGCTGCAAAGGTGAAGACGGCACAGGCGCCTGAGCCCACCCCCGCGCCCGTTCCATCCGGCGCGATGATGAACGGCGCGCAGCCGGCGCCGTCCTCCAACAATTTCGACAGCCGCTGGAGCGCCTTCCGGTAATCCCCCGGCAGGCGCCAGCGGTCAGGCCACCGGATCAGGTGCCGGCACCGTTCGTCGCCGGCTTCACGCGGATCTTGGTCGCCATCGGCCCCGTATCGCCGACCTCCTCGACATAGCTCACCGCATCGCCGCGCCGGAGACGGTCGAAATCGCCGATCAACACGGCGTTGCGGTGGAAATAGAGCAGCCCGCCTTCCTTGGTCATCACGAAGCCATGGTCCTTTTCCGGGGCCATTTCCGCCACCTGGCCCAGAAATTCGTTGGCGGCTTCGTGCGTCGCCGCGGTCTTGGTGCGATCGGCGAGCTTGTCCTTGAACTCGGTGAGTTGCCGTTCGGCGATACGGAACGCCTCGTTGATCGCGTTATGCAAATCCGGCCGCTGGAATTTGCGCTGCAGGCGCTCCGGTTCGTGCGCGACGACTATGTCCTTGTGACCCGGCACTCCGATTTCGATACGCACCACCGGTGGAATCGTCTGATGTGCATTGCTCGCACGCTGATCGACGCGCACCCGGCAAGAGGTCAGCCGCTTGTAGATGTCTTCGAGGCGGGCGACATGGCTTCGAATTTCGCCTTCAGCCCAGTCTGAATGCTCGACATTGTGAAACGCAATTTCGAGAGGGACCTGCATTTTTTGTCACTCGCTGGATCAGCCTGATGAATGCCAACGCGTAGCCGCAAGGTTGGTTCGGCTGCGTTGACAGCGGACACTCCAAGCAGAAAGGCCGGGCGTGAGCCCGGCCTTGACAATTATCAGACTTTTGCGCGAACCGCGATCACATCACCCGAAGCGGCCGTGGCAATGCTTGTACTTCTTGCCGGACCCGCACGGGCAGACCTCGTTGCGCCCGACCTTGCCCCAGGTCGCCGGGTTCTGGGGATCGCGATCGATCGCGCGCTGCGTTCCGTTTCCACCCGCCATCGCCGGGGACAGCGTTGCGTCCGCATACGCCATCTCGTCTTCGCCGGTAAACGGATCGATCTTGTGCGCTTCCATATAGGGAAGCTGCTGCTGCTGATCTTCGGGCGGCGCCTGCATCACCTCGACGCGCATCAATTGCGCCGTCACGCCTTCGCGCATGTTCGCGATCAGCGCCTCGAACAGCTGGAAGGCCTCCGACTTGTATTCCTGCAGCGGATCGCGCTGGCCGTAGCCGCGCAAGCCTACAACCTGTCGCAGATGCTCGAGCATCACCAGATGCTCCCGCCACAGATGATCCAGCGTCTGCAGCAGGATCGACTTCTCGACATAGCCCATCACCTCGGGGCCATATTGCGCGACCTTCGCCGCCATGTGCTCGTCGGCGCGCTTGGTGATACGCTCGCGCACTTCCTCGTCGGCGATGCCCTCTTCCTTCGCCCAGTCCTGAACCGGCAGATCGAGATTGAGGATGTGCTTCACCGCATCCTGAAGGCCGGTCGTGTCCCATTGTTCGGGATAGGCATTCTCCGGAATATGTTTCGACACCATTTCGTCGATCAGCGCGTGGCGCATATCCGCCACGGTGTCGGAGACATTGTCATCCTTCATCAGGTCGATGCGCTGGTCGAAGATCACCTTGCGCTGGTCGTTGGCGACGTCGTCGTATTTCAGGATGTTCTTGCGCAGATCGAAATTGCGCGCCTCGACCTTCTGCTGCGCCTTTTCGAGCGCCTTGTTGATCCAGGGATGGATGATCGCCTCGCCCTCTTTCAGGCCGAGCTTGGTCAGCATGCCCTCGAGCTTGTCCGACCCGAAGATCCGCATCAGGTCGTCGTCCAGCGACAGGAAGAACTTCGAACGGCCGGGATCGCCCTGGCGGCCCGAACGGCCACGCAACTGGTTGTCGATACGGCGGCTTTCATGGCGTTCCGTGCCGAGCACGAACAACCCGCCGGCGGCCAGCGCCTTTTCCTTCAGACGCGCCACCTGATCGCGGATTTCCTTCTCCCGCCTCTCGCGGTCCTCGCCCTCGACCCCGCCAAGCTCCTGCTTGATGCGCATGTCGGCATTGCCGCCGAGCTGGATGTCGGTGCCGCGGCCGGCCATGTTGGTCGCGATCGTGATCGCTCCCGGAACGCCGGCCTGCGAGACGATATAGGCCTCCTGCTCGTGGTAACGCGCGTTCAGGATGGCGAACACCTTGGTCTCCTTGGCGCCCTCATCGCCGGTATAGAGCGCGGCGAAAGCGTTCGGGTCGGTGAAGTCGTGCGCCTGCCAGCCTTCCTTGCGCAGCATGTCCGCAAGGGTCTCCGACTTCTCGATCGAGGTCGTACCGACCAGAACCGGCTGGCCGCGCTGCTTGCAATCTTCCAGCAGCGCGATGATCGCGCGGTATTTCTCCGTGTTGGTGCGGTAGACCTCGTCGTCCTGATCGTCACGGACCATCGGACGGTTGGTCGGCACCTCAACCACCGTGAGATTGTAGATATCGAGAAACTCGTCCGCTTCGGTGAGCGCGGTGCCGGTCATGCCGCCGAGCTTGTCGTACATGCGGAAGTAATTCTGGAAGGTGATCGAGGCGAGCGTCTGGTTTTCAGGCTGGATCGGCTGGTGCTCCTTCGCCTCCAGTGCCTGATGCAGTCCTTCCGAATAGCGGCGCCCCGGCATCATGCGGCCGGTGAACTCGTCGATGATCACGACTTCGCCGTTGCGCACGATGTAGTCCTTGTCCCGCTGGAACAGCTTGTGCGCGCGCAGACCCTGGTTGACGTGATGCACGGTCGAGACGTTCTCGATGTCATAGAGCGAATCGCCCTTGAGCAATTCGTCGGCGCGCAGCCACTGCTCCATCTTTTCCATGCCCGCTTCGGTGAGATGCACCGTGCGCTGCTTCTCGTCGACCTCGTAGTCGGTCTTGTCGAGGCGCGGGATGTACTTGTCGATGGTGTTGTAGAAATCAGAGCGATCGTCAAGCGGACCGGAAATGATCAAAGGCGTGCGCGCCTCGTCGACCAGAATCGAGTCGACTTCGTCGACGATGGCGAAGACATGCCCGCGCTGCACCATGTCCTCGAGCCGGTACTTCATATTATCGCGCAGATAGTCGAAGCCGAGTTCGTTGTTGGTGGCGTAGGTGATGTCGCAATCGTAGGCCTTCTTGCGCTCCTCGTCATCGAGGCCGTGCACGATGATGCCCGTGGTCAGACCGAGAAAGCTGTAGATCTGGTCCATCCACTCGGCGTCGCGCTTGGCGAGATAGTCGTTGACGGTGACGACATGCACGCCCTTGCCGGCGAGCGCATTCAGATACACCGCAAGTGTCGCGACCAGCGTCTTGCCTTCGCCGGTCTTCATTTCGGCGATACCGCCTTCGTGGAGGATCATGCCGCCGATCAGCTGAACGTCGAAATGACGCTGGCCGAGGACGCGCTTGCCGGCCTCGCGGACGGTGGCGAAGGCCGGGACCAGGATGTCGTCGAGGGTCTTGCCCTCCGCCAGCTGTTTCTTGAAATCAGCGGTGCGCGCGCGCAATTCGTCGTCGGACAGCTTCTCGAGTTCGGGCTCGAGCGCGTTGATCTGCTGGACACGCGGCTGGTAGCCCTTGATCCGCCGGTCATTGGCGGAGCCGAACAGCTTGCGGGCGACTGCGCCAAGCATACGAAATCCTTTTCTTCAGATCGTCTTTGGTCGGACGACTGGAACCGCGGTTCGGCCCAAGCCGTTCCCACACGAAGTTTTGAAACCGCGGAGACCCCCGGCCAGCCGACCGCAAATCCACCCCGGAAACGGTCTCGGCCGCACCTCAATATAGCGGATCGTGCGCAAATTCGGGGAGTGCGGCCGGGATTATCTGGAGAAATAGGAGGGGGTCACACCCTTGTCAATCAGCGTCCCAGGGGCCGCGATTGCCGAAAATTAAAGGTCTTCGGGCATTGCCAAGCCCCATTGCCTGCGTAAGTGTCCGCCGCAATCGTCGGCGCCACGCCTCTTAAGGAACCCCTATGACCCGGACCCGCACCTCCCTGTTCTCGCTGCCCGCGCTTGCTGCCGCGGCCATGTTTGCCGTCGCCGGCCCCTCGGGCGCAGCGGCCCAGACCGATCCGGTGGTTGCCAAGGTCAATGGCACTGATATTCGCGAAAGCGACCTGGCAGCCGCGGAAGCCGATATCGGCTCCCAGCTTCCGCCGATGGCTCCCGACGCCAAGAAAGACTACCTCATCACCTATGTCGGCGACATGATCCTGGTGTCCAAGGCGGCTGAAGCCAAGAAGCTCGGCGACACCGACGAATTCAAGAAGAAGCTCGCGCTGGCCCGGACCAAGCTCCTGATGGAAGCGCTGCTGCAGGACGAAGCCAAGTCCGCCGTGACCGACGAGGCAATGAAGAAAGTCTATGCCGACGCCATCAAGGAGGTCGGCAACGAGCAGGAGGTCAGCGCCCGCCACATCCTCGTCGAGTCGGAAGACGACGCCAAGGCGATCTCCGCCGATCTCAAGAAGGGCGGCGACTTCGCGGCGATCGCCAAGGAAAAGTCCAAAGACCCCGGGTCGAAGGATAGCGGTGGCGATCTCGGCTTCTTCACCAAGGATCAGATGGTCCCGGAATTCGCCGAAGCCGCATTCAAGCTCGACAAGGGCCAGGTGTCGGACCCGGTGAAGTCCCAGTTCGGCTGGCACGTCATTCGCGTCGACGATAAGCGCACCAAGGAGCCGCCGACCTTCGAGCAGGTGAAAGACCAGATCGAGAATTTCGTGCAGCGCAAGGCGCAGGCCGATCTGATCCAGAAGCTTCGTGCCGACGCCAAGATCGAAAAGATCGGCGACAAGCCGGCGGCTCCGGCTCCAGCCGCGACGCCGGACACCAAGGCCCCGGCGAAGAAATAACCTCCGCTCCAGCAGTGATTTTGAAACGGGACGCGCAGGCGTCCCGTTTTATTTTGGCCGTGGTCCCGCTATGACGTGGGCCGCCCGCATTGTCGCCGGGCTGAGAGGCCCGCAATGTCCACCGCCGTCTCCCCGCTCGCCCCCACACATGTGCCGGACATGCCGCCCATCGAGGGCGTCAGGATCGCCACGGCGCAAGCCGGCATCCGCTACAAGAACCGCACCGACGTGCTGTTCGCATCCTTCGATGCGGGGACGACGGTCGCCGGCGTCTTCACCCGTTCGAAATGCCCGTCGGCGCCGGTGGAATGGTGCCGGGACCGGCTCAAGGGCGGGGCCGCCCGCGCGCTGGTGGTCAATTCCGGCAATGCCAACGCCTTTACCGGCAAGTCGGGCCGCACGGCCACACAGCTCACCGCAAAACTCGCCGCCCAGGCCGTCGGCTGCAAGGCCAGCGATGTCTTCCTCGCCTCTACCGGAGTGATCGGCGAACCGCTCGACGCCAGCAAGTTCGACGGCGTGATGCAGGCGCTGGTCACCGGCGCGGCGCCCGGCCGTTTCCTGGATGCGGCCAAGGCGATCATGACCACCGATACCTTTCCAAAGGTCGCGACCGCGCAGGCCCGCATTGGTAAGACCACGGTCACGATTAACGGCATCGCCAAGGGTGCCGGCATGATCGCACCGGACATGGCGACCATGCTGTCCTTCATCTTCACCGATGCGCCGATATCGGCGCCCGCCTTGCAGAAGCTGCTGAGCGAGGGCGTCGTTGAAACATTCAATGCCGTGACCATCGACGGCGACACCTCGACCTCCGATACCCTGCTCGCCTTTGCGACCGGCGCCGCGGCCGCGCGCGGCGCGCCGAAAATCGCGCGCGCCGCCGATCCGCGCCTCAAAGCGTTCCGCAAGGCGCTACAGGCCGTGCTGGCGGACCTGTCGGAACAGGTCGCGCGCGACGGCGAAGGCGCCCGCAAGCTGGTCGAGATCAAGGTCGAGGGCGCGACATCCGACAAATCGGCACGGCGCATCGCCATGTCGATCGCCAATTCACCGCTGGTGAAGACCGCCATTGCCGGCGAGGACGCCAATTGGGGCCGCGTGGTGATGGCGGTCGGCAAGGCCGGCGAGCCCGCCGACCGCGACAAACTCTCGATCTGGTTCAACGGCATCCGAGTCGCCACCAAGGGCGCGCGGGATCCGTCCTACGACGAAGCCCAGGTGTCCGAGTCCATGCGCAAGCCCGAGATCGCGCTGAAGGTCGCGCTGGGCCTGGGCAAGGGGCGCGACCGCGTGCTGACCTGCGATCTCACCAAGGAATATGTTGCCATCAACGGCGACTACCGGTCGTAGTTTCGACGTATCGTTTAAGCGGCCGTTAACGCCGGGCTTTTTAGAGTGATCGACGGTTGTGAGCGCCAGACTTCTTATTGTCGTTGCCTGTGCCCTCCTCGACGCCGATGGCCGCGTGCTGATTGCACAAAGGCCGGAAGGCAAGGCGATGGCGGGTCTCTGGGAATTTCCCGGCGGCAAGGTGGAGACCGGCGAAACACCGGAGCAAACGCTGATACGCGAATTGCAGGAGGAACTGGGAATTGTTGTCAGGGAAGCCTGTCTTGCGCCCCTGACCTTTGCGAGCCACGCCTATCCTGATTTTCACCTCCTGATGCCACTCTATGTCTGCCGGCGATGGGACGGTGACGTTACCGCAAACCACCATGCGGGGCTCGCCTGGGTCAGACCGAACAAGCTCAGGACTTATGCGATGCCGCCGGCCGACGAGCCGTTGATCGCACACCTGACCGCCCTGTTGTAATGCTTGAGACAGACGGGAAAGCGCATGGATACGGCAAAAGAGAATACCTGGACGATCCGCGGCTTCCTCCGCGACGAGCGCGGTGCGACCGCGATCGAATACGCCCTGATCGCGGCTGGCATTGCCGTCACGATCGTCACCGCCGTCAATTCGCTCGGAGATTCCGTCAAGGCAATGTACGAGACCATCAGCACGGCCATCGCCGGCTAGCCAGGTTTCTCTCCCGCCGGCAATTCGGTGGTCTTCAGTGCATCGGCAAGCCGCGCCTTCGCCGATCCCGGACGCAGCGGTTGCTGCTGGCTTTCATGCGGCGCCCATCCTGACAGCCAGACGATGTCGAAGCTCGCGCGCAGGCGTCCATCCGGATCGCTGAATCGCCTCGCATAGATGTCCGCCATGCGCAGCAAGGTTGCGCGCTTCAATGGCAGACGGCGGCGTTCGACGAGCGCATTGGTCCAGCCCATCCCACGCAGGTCGCGCATCAGATCGAACGCCGTCGCGTAACGCACGGTCACACGGTCGGCATCGACAACCGGCAGCGCGAAACCCGCGCGCTGCAGCAGCGCACCCAGATCGCGCAGGTCGGCAAACGGCGCGACACGCGGCGAAACGCCGCCCTCGACCTCCGCTTCCGCTTCGGCAAATGACTGGCGCAGTTCGGTCAGCGTCTCGCCGCCGAGCAAGGCCGCAAGGAACAGGCCGTCCGGCTTCAGCGCGCGGCGGATCTGCGTCAGCGCTCCGGGCAGGTCGTTGACGGCCTGAAGCGCGAGAGCGGAGACGATCAAGTCGAGCGAGGCATCGGCGAAGGGCAGCGCCTCTTCGTCGGCGGCCACCGATCGGAGTGTGTCACCGCTGCGAAGCGCGCGGACCAGCGGATCGACGGCGATGAGATCGGGCACGAGCCCCTGAGACCGCATCATGGCCCGCAACGCGTCGCCGGGCGTCCCGATATCGGCCGCACGCACAAACGAGCGTTTCACCACCAGAAGCCGCTCCGACAGTTCCTGGGCAACATGCCTGAGCAGAAAATCCACGGGGTCGCCGCGCATCGCTCGCAGCCGACGACGGCGCTGCAAGTCACGGTCGAAGATCCGGGGTGGGCCCACCACTTTCACGTGTCTCCTCGAGGCGCTACGATGGTTCGGGGTTGGGACCTCCGCGCATGCCCGGCATCGCTATAACCGAACGCATCTCCACGCGCCTGTCGCAAATTGCAGCCGCGCTGCGGTTGCCGGTCCGGCTGGCGCTCGATGTGGCGCTGCCGCCGTTGTGCCCGTCCTGTCGCGACCCGGTCGGCGATGGAGCCGGCCTTTGCGCATCGTGCTGGTCCAGGCTTTCGCCGATCGAACGTCCGTTCTGCGAGAGACTTGGCATCCCGTTCACCTATGACCCCGGCCCCGGCATTCTGTCGATGCAGGCGATTGCCAGTCCGCCGGCCTATACCCGCGCCCGCGCCGCGGTCCGCTATGACGACATTTCCCGGGCCATGGTCCACGCTCTGAAATATGGCGACCGGCTCGACCTCGCGCCGGTCATGTCCCGCTGGATGGACCGTGCCGGGGCCGACCTGCTGGCCGACGCCGAGGTCGTGGTGCCGGTTCCGCTGCACTGGCGCCGCATCTGGGCCCGCCGCTTCAATCAGTCGGCGGCGCTGGCGACGCTTCTGGCTGCTTCGCGGGACTTGCCGGTGAGCTACGCGGCCTTGCGCCGGGTCAAGGCCACCCCGCAGCAGGTCGGCCTGTCGAAGGCCGAACGGGCCGCCAACGTGCAGGGAGCATTCCGGGTCGAACCTTCCGGCAAGGCCGACATCGCCCGGCGGCATGTGGTCCTGGTCGACGACGTCCTGACCTCCGGCGCAACCGTGGATGCGTGTTCGCGCGCGCTGCTGCGGGCGGGCGCCCGCCAGGTGGATGTGCTGGTCTTCGCGCGGGTTGTCGACAGCGTGCGCACGCCCATATAGTAATTTCACCAAAGTGAATCCCATGCCTCCGGTCGAAATCTATACAACCGCATATTGTCCCTACTGCGCCTGGGCGAAGGACTTGCTGGTGAAGAAGCGCGTCACCTTCAAGGAGATCGACGTCGGCGGCAATTCCGCATTGCGGGCCGAGATGAGCGCGCGCGCCAACGGCCGCACGTCGGTGCCGCAGATTTTCATCGGCGCGACCCATGTCGGCGGCTGCGACGACCTCTATGCACTGGAGGATTCCGGTAAACTCGATCCGCTGCTGGCGCAGCCCGGTTCCGCAGCATGAATCGGTCTCCCGATCACGGTGGCGGCAAGTTTCTTGCCGGCCTGGTGCAGATGCGTTCCGGGCGAAAGCCGGAGAACAATCTCGATGCGGCGTCGGCGCTCATTCGCGAGGCCGCGGCGGCGGGCGCGCAATACGTGCAGACACCCGAGATGACCAACATCATGGAGCTGTCGCGCGAGAATCTGTTCGCCGCCATCGCGGAAGAGGAGAAGGACATTTGCCTCGCCGCCTTCCGCAAGCTTGCGCGCGATCTGAAAATCCATCTGCATATCGGTTCGCTCGCCATCAAGGTGTCGCCCGAAAAAGCGGCTAACCGCGCCTTCGTGATCGATCCGCGCGGCGAGATCGTCGCCCGCTATGACAAGATCCATATGTTCGATGTCGACCTTGCCGGCGGCGAGAGCTATCGGGAATCGAACAATTTCCGTCCGGGCGAAAGCGCCGTTGCGGTCGATCTGCCGTTCGCGCGGTTCGGACTGACCATCTGCTACGACCTGCGCTTTCCTGCACTCTATCGTGCGCTTGCCGAAGCGGGCGCGACGATGCTGGCGATGCCGGCGGCGTTCACGCGCCAGACCGGGGAAGCGCATTGGCATACGCTGATCCGTGCGCGCGCGATCGAGAACGGATCGTTCGTGCTGGCCGCGGCGCAGGGCGGCGAACACGAAAACGGACGGGCCACCTATGGCCATTCCCTTGTGGTCGACCCCTGGGGCCGCATCCTCGCGGAAGGCGGCACCGAGCCCGGCGTCATCATGGCGGAGATCGACCCCGCCGCGGTGGCGGCTGCGCGGGCCAAAGTACCCTCGCTGCAGCACGGCCGCCGCTTCGACATCATCGAGCCGATGGCGGAGCCGGCGCATCTTCATGTCGTTGGTGATCCGGCATGATCAAATACGCGCTCGTCTGCGAGCGGAAGCATAACTTCGAAATCTGGTTCAGCGACTCAGGGGACTACGACAAGCAGCGCAAGCGCGGGCTTGTCACTTGCCCGGTCTGCGATTCGAAGAAGGTCGAAAAGGCGATCATGGCGCCGGCGCTCGGCCGCGGTGCAAAGAAGCGCAGCGCCCGTATCGAGGCGCCGATGCCGGCAGCGGAAACACCTTCCGCTCCCCCGCCAGAACAGGTGGCGATGATCTCGCCGCAGGAGCAGGAATTCCGGGCGAAGCTGAAAGAGCTGCGCGACCACCTCACGGCGAATGCCGACAATGTCGGCAAGAAATTTCCGGAGGAAGCGCGCAAGATGCATTACGGCGAGGCCGAGCATCGTTCGATCTATGGCGAGGCATCGCCGGACGAAGCCAAGGAATTGCTCGACGAAGGCATCGAATTTCATCCGCTTCCGATATTGCCCGACGAGCGAAACTGATTTCGGCACAGGCGGGACACATTTCCGCTCTATGCAGGCCCGAATTGAGACGCGGAAAACGTTCGCTCAAGATTTCTTTCCGCCGGTAACAAAGTAGTAAGCCTGCCACATCGTGGTCGCATTCGACCGGCAAGCGCGCGCCTTCTCCAACAAAAGAGGGACTTTTTTGGATGCAGGCACGAGCCTACGCATTGGCGTTTGCAGTTTGTCTTTCCTTCGCAGGGGGCGCTCAAGCTGAATCCGGTATTGCATCGGTCTACGGGTCCGGCGACGGTTACGCTGGCCGAAAAACCGCAAGCGGGGAGCGAATGAATCCCGGCGCAATGACAGCCGCACACAAGTCGCTTCCGTTCGGAAGCCGCGTGCGCGTCACCAACAAGAAGAATGGACGCTCCGTCACGGTCCGAATCAACGACCGCGGACCGTTCGTGCGCGGGCGCGTTATCGACCTGTCTCCGGCTGCGGCGCGTGCGCTCGGCTTTGCAGGTCTTGCGCCGGTCTCACTGGCTCGCTGACATTCATCGCGAGCCCACCATTTCAGAAGCCCTCGTTCCGACGTGAACGGGGGCTTCCGCTTTTCAGTGCGCCCATATCAACAGCACCACGCCGATCACGATCAGCGCAATCCCGAGACCTTCTCTCGCCGTGGTCTTGTGCCCGAACACGAAGCTCGATATCGCCTGCGCGAACAGCACTTCGACCAGCGCCAGCGTGCGGACGCTTGCCGCCGTCGCCAGCGCGAAGGCGAGAAACCAGAATTGCGAGGCGGTCGCGCCCATGAAACCGGCGAACAGCGACGGCCGCCAAGCCTTCACGATCGCGCGCATGACCTCCGGGCTGCGCAGCATCAGATAGCCTGACAGCAGCACCGCCTGCATCAGCAGGCCAGCCGTCAGCGTGAAGGTCGCCGCCATCACGAAGTCGGATAGCCCGAGGCTGAGGATACCGCCGCGATAGCCGATCGCCGACAATGCGAACGCGGCGCCGGATGCAAGCCCGAGCAGCATCGGCCGCCAGCTGTCATTCGCGGCGCCGTCGGGCTTCAGCGACATCACGATAACTCCGGAGGTCGCGATCAGGATCGCGGCCACCATGCCAGGCGTGAGCCGGTCACCGAGAAAGATCAGCCCGAACAGCGCCACCTGCACCGGCTCGGTCTTGATATAGGCGATGGTGACGACGAACGAGCGTTCCCCCATCGCCATCAGCATCAGCGCGGTCGCCAAGATCTGCGCGCCCATGCCTAGCAGCACCCACGGCCAGAAGACCGGCGGCGGCGATGGCAGCCGCGCGCCGGTGACCAGCATCAGTCCGGCCAGAAACAGAACCGCGAATGGGAAGCCGAACAGAAACCGCACATGGGTGGCGCCCGCGGTGCCGAGCATCGCGGTCAGTTCGCGCTGCATCGCATTGCGGATCGTCTGTCCGGCGGCCGCCAGCAGCGTGAACACGATCCACAGCCAGCCGGTATCGGGCATCCGGATTCAGAACAGGTTTAATTGGGAGCGAACTGCATGATTTCCGTTCGTGCAGCAAAGCATCGGGACGATCACGCGGTCTCGAGCTGACGTGCCTTGCCGCTCGCGTCCCACTCCGTGACTGTGCCGTTCTCATTGTCGACGAGCGTCATGAGATCGAAATAACGGATGGTCGGATAACCGCCGGTGCGCTTCTTCACGCCTTCGCGCCACTCGTCACCATGGGCCCGCTCGGCGGCTTCGATCGACGGCCAGATATAGACGCCGGCTCCGGTGCCTTCGGCCTCGCCGACACCCCAGAGGAAATGCTTGCGCACCAGATCTTTGTTGGCGGCCCATTTCGCGGTGACACCGCGCACAGCTTCCAGTTCGCTGTCGCGATCATGGCCGGCGGGGAAATTGAAGGTCACGAGTTCGACGATCATGGGCTGCTCCTTAAGCGATGGCCTCGCATCATCGCACAGCTCCAGCCCGGAGGGATAATTTTTCTGCCCGCGTTGCGCCGCACCTAATGCAACGCGATCATGCACCGCGCGCAGCGGTCAGCATGTAGTTCACGTCCATGTCGGACGACAACTCCCAGCGGTCGCCCATCACGCGGTACACCACACCGCGCTCGTCCACCACATTGAGCCCGGCCGCCTTCATCGCGCCCTCCAGTTCGGCCGGGGTGACGAACTTGTCCCAGCGATGGGTGCCGCGCGGCAGCCAGCGCAGCACATATTCGGCGCCGACGATCGCGAGCGCGAAGCTTTTCATGGTGCGGTTGAGGGTGGCCGCGATCATCAGCCCGCTCGGGCGCACCATCTCGGCGCAGCGGCGCATGAACAGGCCGACATCGGCGACATGCTCGACCACCTCCATCGCCAGCACCACGTCGAATTTCTCGTTCTTGTCGGCGAGGTCCTCCGCCGTCACCGCACGGTAATCGATCACAAGGTCGGCCAGCGCCGCATGCTTGCGCGCCACCTCGATATTGGCCTCGGCCGGATCGGCCCCGACCACGCTGGCGCCCAGCCGCGCCAGCGGCTCCGACAGGATGCCGCCGCCGCAGCCGATATCGAGAATGCGCAAGTTCGACAGGCAGCCGATCTGCCGCGGGTTCCGCCCGAAATGGGTGGCGGCCTGGTCGCGGATATAGGCGAGCCGCACCGGATTGAACTTGTGCAGCATGGCCATCGGGCCGCGCTCGTCCCACCATTGCGCGGCGAGCTTCGAAAACTGCTCGACCTCGGCCCGGTCGATTGTGGTCTCACCCCGCTTCGGCATCGTTTCACCCGCATTCCCACCGGCCTGACGAAGCGGCGCGACGCACCGATCCAGACGCTGTCCTTCTAGCCTCCCGGTAGCGCCCCAGCCCATCACTTTTCGCTGACTCCTGCGCCTTGCAGCCGAGGCATGGCGTCGCTATGACTGCGCCGCGCCGGGCGTCCGCCCCAGCCGCCGCGCGCTAACTTTGTCAGGGGCGCCGATCCTTTCATGTCACGTCTCGTGCTGAAATTCGGCGGAACGTCGGTCGCCGATCTCGACCGCATCCGCAACGTCGCGCGCCATGTGCAGCGCGAGTACAAGGCCGGCCACGATGTGGCGGTGGTGGTCTCCGCCATGGCCGGCAAGACCAATGAACTGGTGGCCTGGTGCAAGGACGCCTCGCCGATGCATGACGCGCGCGAATACGACGCGATCGTGTCCTCGGGCGAGAATGTCACCGCCGGGCTCCTTGCCATCGTCCTGCAGAATATGGGCATCACCGCGCGCTCCTGGCAGGGCTGGCAATTGCCGATGTACACCTCGAACGCGCACGGCTCGGCCCGCATTTCCGAACTGAACGGCTCCGAGATCGTCAAGCGCTTCCGCGAGCGCAAGGAGGTCGCGGTGATCGCCGGCTTCCAGGGCATCCACAAGGAGACCGGCCGCATCACCACGCTCGGCCGCGGCGGCTCGGATACCTCGGCGGTAGCGATCGCGGCCGCGATCGAGGCCGACCGCTGCGACATCTATACCGACGTGGACGGCGTCTATACCACCGACCCGCGCGTGGTGCCGAAGGCGCGCCGTCTCGACAAGGTGGCGTTCGAGGAGATGCTGGAACTGGCCTCGCTCGGCGCCAAGGTTCTGCAGGTTCGCTCGGTCGAGCTCGGCATGGTGCACAAGGTGAAGATCTTCGTGCGCTCCAGTTTCGACAAGCCGGAAGACATCGATCCGCACGGCATGCCTCCGGGCACGCTGATCTGCGACGAGGAGGATATCGTGGAGCAACAGGTCGTCACGGGAATCGCGTTCTCGAAGGACGAAGCGCAGATTTCGATCCGCAATGTCGAGGACAAGCCCGGCATTGCCGCCGCGATCTTCGGGCCGCTTGCCGATTCCAGCGTCAATGTGGACATGATCGTCCAGAATGTCTCCGCCGACGGCAAGACGACCGACCTGACCTTCACCGTGCCGGCGAGCGATTATCAGCGCGCCATGGACGTGATCCAGAAATCGAAGGAGACGATCGGCTTCCAGCGCGTGGACGGCGCCACCGATGTGGCGAAGGTGTCGGTGATCGGCATCGGCATGCGCAGCCATGCCGGCGTTGCCGCGCGCGCATTCAAGGCGCTGTCCGAACGCAACATCAACATCCGCGCGATCACCACGTCCGAGATCAAGTTCTCGGTGCTGATCGATGCCGCCTATACCGAGCTTGCGGTGCGCACGCTGCATTCGCTCTACGGGCTGGACAAGGCCTGATGCCTGGGTTTGTGCGTCGGGCGGATTAGCGCAGCGTCATCCGCCATTGTTGCTGCAACCCGGCGGATTACGCCTTCGGCTCATCCGCCCTACGACACCAGCCAAAGCTCCGCCAGCCCTGTTTTTTGGCCGGCGCGGGCGCGCCCGTATTCGTCATCGCATTCCCTCCCTTGGACATCCCAAGGGCGCGCGGAACTCCGGGCTTCCAGGAAGCCCGCAGCCTCGTGTGGTGTTGAGAGAGTATCCACACGAGCATAGTCACCACGGACAGCCGGTCGCCCGGCGTTCCGCGCGCGGTGTTTGAAGGTCTGCTCCATCGTCCCCAGTGGACGTTCCTCCACCGAAACGCCGCGTGGCTAACGCGACGGGACGCGGCTTGAACCTTCCATTGCGAGCGCTACGTCTTGCGTCCCGCAACGGCCACCGCTTCCCGCCCCGCGTCTCATGACGCTGATCAGACGCCCCTTGGACGAGGCGGGATGAAATGACTATATTCCTAACGCAGCAAAATGTCAAGAGGCGCATCGGATCGCAATGGCGCCTTGCCGCGGGATGGGGGCAGTGACATCAATTGACGGTGCCGGTGGCGAATGGAACCGGCCGGCACGGCGCTGCTGCGCGCCTCGGCCCAACCCTGCGGACGCGCAATCCGGCTGGTCGTAGCGTGAATTTGGCGTGAATGGAGAAACCGATGTTACCCACAATCGCCATCATCGCGCAGGGCAGCATGGGCGCAGGCGTTGCGAAGCGGCTGACTGAAAACGGCGTACGCGTGCTTACCTCGCTTCACGGCCGCAGCGAAGCCAGCGCCAGGCGCGCGCAAGCCGCGGGCATGATCGATGCGAGCGATGCCGAAATCGCGGCGGCCGATGTCATTCTCTCGATCGTGCCGCCCGGCGATGCCGCGGCGCTGGCCCAGCGCCTCGCCCCCGCGCTCACCGCCACGACCACCAAGCCGCTTTATGCCGATTGCAATGCGGTCAATCCGGACACCGTGAAGCAGCTCGGCGCGGCCATTGCTCGCACCGGCGCCCCATTCGCCGATGCCGGCATCATCGGCGGACCGCCGCGCGCGGGCTACGGCGGACCGGTGTTCTATTATTCAGGCGCCGACGCTGAGCCGCTCGCACGGCTGAACGATGTCGGACTGGTGTTCCGGCGGGTCGAGGGCGGGATCGGCGCCGCCTCGGCGCTGAAGATGAGCTATGGCGGGATCACCAAAGGGCTCACCGCGGTCGGTTCGGCGATGCTGCTCGCCGCCGAACGGGCCGGCGTCGCCGAGGCGCTGCATGCCGAGCTCAGCGCCAGCCAACCGAATCTGCTGGCCTATTTCCAGCGCAGCGTGCCGGACATGTTCGGCAAGGCCTATCGCTGGGTGGCCGAGATGGAAGAGATCGCCCAGTACACCGGTGGCGGTCCCTCGCGCGAGATGTACGAGGCAATCGCCGACCTGTACGAACGGCTGGCCGCCGACAATCGCAGCGAGAAAACCGATATCGGCGCGCTGGCGAAGTTTTTCGACAATTCGACGAAAAAATAGTCGTCATTCCGGGGCAGTGCGAAGAAGCCCCCCACCCCCAACCCCTCCCCACCACTCGCTCCGCTCGCGGGGGGAGGGGAGAAGAGTTGCTTGCGGCTGGCGTATCGCACCCGCTATAGCCCGGCATAGCCGGTTTCGCCGGCCACCCCTGGAAGGAATTGCCCATGCGAGGCGCAATGGGCGGCCCGCGCGTGCTGCTGCGAAGGCTCCGCGAAGTGATGGCGGAGCCGGTCAGCGCGCAGGACCGGCTCGACCGGATCGTCGTGCTGATCGCCGCCAACATGGTTGCGGAGGTGTGCTCCGTCTACGTCTTGCGCGTGGACGGCACGCTGGAACTGTACGCGACCGAGGGCCTCAACAAGGAAGCGGTCCACCAGACCGTGATGCGGATCGACGAGGGCCTGGTCGGTCTGGTCGCCAGCCAGGCCAATCCGATCAACCTGTCGGACGCGCAGACCCATCCGGCCTTCTCCTACCGCCCGGAAACCGGCGAGGAAATCTACCATTCCTATCTCGGCGTGCCGATCCTGCGCGCCGGCAATACCCTCGGCGTGCTGGTGGTGCAGAACCGCGCCCACCGCAATTATTCCGAGGAAGAGGAAGAAGCGCTCCAGACCACCGCCATGGTGCTCGCCGAGATGATCGCGTCCGGCGAGTTGACCTCGCTCGCCAAGCCCGGCGCCGAACCGGCGGTGCATCCGCGACGGCATCTGTCCGGTACCGTGCTGGCCGAGGGCATCGCACTCGGGCATGCGGTGCTGCATGAGCCGCGCGTGGTGATCAAGAATTTTGTTGCCGACGACGTGCCGGGCGAATTGAAGCGGCTCGACGACGCGATCGGCGCGATGCGCTCCGACGTCGACGTGATGCTGGAGCGCGGCGAGATCGCCGATGGCGGCGAGCACAAGGATATTCTCGAAACCTACCGCATGTTCGCCCATGACCGCGGCTGGCTGTCGCGCATGCGCGAGGCGATCCGCACCGGCCTGACCGCGGAAGCCGGCGTCGAGCGCGTGCAGTCCGACACCCGCGCGCGGATGCTGCGCGCCACCGACCCGTATCTGCGCGAGCGGCTTCACGATCTCGACGATCTCGCCAACCGGCTGATGCGCCAGCTGATGGGCGTGCAGCATGCACCGCACCGCGACCAGCTGCCCGACAATGCCATCGTGGTCGCGCGCATGATGGGACCCGCGGCGCTGCTCGACTACGACCGCAAGCGGCTGCGCGGCGTGATCCTGGAGGAAGGCGGCCCGACCTCGCATATCGCGATCGTTGCGCGCGCGCTCGGCATTCCCGCCGTCGGCGAGGTCGAGAATGCGGCGGGCCTGGTCGAGCCCGGCGACCCGATGATCGTCGACGGCATTTCCGGCGACGTTTATCTGCGGCCGCCGCCCGATATCGAAGCCGCCTATGTCGAGCGGGTGAAGCTGCGCGCGCGCAAGCAGGCGCAATACCAGACGCTGCGCGGCAAGCCCTGCATCACCCGGGACGGGCACGAAATCGCGCTGCATCTCAATGCCGGGCTTCTGGTCGATCTCCCCCATATCGAGGAGACCGGAGCCGCCGGCATCGGCCTGTTTCGCACCGAGCTGCAATTCATGGTCGCGCCGACATTTCCGCGAATCGGCGAACAACTCGCGCTGTACCGCTCGGTGCTGGAAACCGCCGGCGAGAAGCCGGTGACCTTCCGCACGCTCGATATCGGCGGCGACAAGGTGCTGCCCTATATGAGCGCCTTCGAGGAAGAGAACCCGGCCATGGGCTGGCGCGCGATCCGGCTCGGTCTCGACCGGCCCGGCCTGATGCGCAGCCAGATCCGCGCGCTGCTGCGCGCCGCCTCCGGCAAGGCACTGAAGATCATGTTTCCGATGGTGGCGGTGGTCGACGAGTTCACGCAGGGCAAGGCCATGGTCGAGCACGAACTCACCTATCTGCGCCGGCACGGCCATACGCTGCCCGAGCGGGTGGAGATCGGCGTCATGGTCGAGGTGCCGTCGCTGCTGTTCCAGCTCGACGATTTGTTGCCGCAGGTCGATTTCCTGTCGGTCGGCTCGAACGATCTGTGCCAGTTCCTGTTCGCGGCCGATCGCGGCAATTCGCGGGTGGCGGAACGCTACGATCCGATTTCGGTGCCGGTGGTCCGCGCGCTGCGCCTGATCGCGCGCAAGGGCCGCGAACACAAGAAGCCGGTCACCCTGTGCGGCGAACTCGCCTCCAAGCCAATCGGTGCGCTGGCGCTGGTCGCCATCGGCTACCGCGCGCTGTCGCTGACCCCGTCCGCCGTCGGTCCGGTCAAGTCCATGCTGCTCGAACTCGACGCGGAAAAGGCGCTGGCGGCGATCGGGCCATTGCTCGATCACTCGGAAACCGGCATGACGCTGCGCCAGCGGATCGAGCAATTCGCCGCCTCCGAGAATCTGCAGCTTTAATCAATGCTTCCACAGGTCAAACTCGACGCCCTGATCGTGCGTCACGCTGAAATCGAAGCGCGGCTGAGCGGCCAGCTCGCCGCCGACGATTTCGTCAAGCTGTCGCGCGAATTGTCCGACCTCTCGCCGGTGGTGGAGGCGATCCGCAATTACCGCGCGGCCTCGGCCGAACTGGAGGATGTCGAGGCGCTGTTTGCCGATGCCGATTCCGACGGCGAGATGCGCGACATCGCCGATGCCGAGCGCCGCAGCTTGCGCGACAAGCTCGAACAGCTGGAGCATGAAATCCAGCTGCAATTGCTGCCCAAGGATGCGATGGACGAGCGCAGTGTCGTCATCGAAATCCGCGCCGGCACCGGCGGCGACGAGGCCTCTCTATTCGCGGGCGTGCTGTTCCGCATGTACGAGCGCTATGCCGCCAAGCAGGGCTGGAAGGTCGAGATCGTGTCGGCGAGCGAAGGCGCGGTCGGCGGCTACAAGGAAATCATCGCCGACATCACCGGCCGCGGCGTCTATGCCAAGCTGAAATACGAATCCGGCGTACATCGGGTGCAGCGGGTGCCGGAGACCGAAGCGTCGGGACGCATCCATACCTCGGCCGCAACCGTCGCTGTGCTGCCGCAGGCCGAGGATGTCGATATCGATATCCGCGACGACGATCTGAAGATCGACACCATGCGCGCGCAGGGCGCCGGCGGCCAGCACGTCAACAAGACCGAATCGGCGATCCGCATCACCCATCTGCCGTCGGGAATCGTGGTCGCCGTGCAGGAGGACCGCTCGCAGCACAAGAACAAGGCCAAGGCGATGGCGCTGCTGCGCACCAAACTCTACGATTCCGAGCGGGAGAAGCTCGATAGCGCGCGCGCCGCAGACCGCAAGGTGCAGGTCGGCTCCGGCGACCGTTCGGAACGCATCCGCACCTACAATTTCCCGCAAGGCCGCGTCACCGACCACCGCATCAATCTCACGCTCTACAAGCTTCCCGAGATCGTCGAAGGCGAAGCGCTGGGCGAAATCATCGACGCGCTGGTGGCGGAAAACCAGGCCGCCCTGCTGGCGGCGCAGAACGACGCGGCATGAGCCTGATCGATCTCGCGGCCGCAGCGGATATCGCAAGCGCGCGCCGGCTGGTGGCGGCGCGTTTCGAGGCGGCCGGCATCGATACGCCGGCACTCGACGCGCGACTGCTGGTCGGACACGCGCTGTCGCTCGATCACACCGCCCTCGCCTCGCAAGCTGGCCGCGAACTGACCGCCGCCGAGCGCGCGACGATCGCACAGCTTGCCACGCGGCGGATGCGCGGCGAACCCGTGGCGCGCATTCTCGGCGTGAAGGAATTCTGGGGGCTGCCGCTCAAACTGTCGCCGGCAACGCTGGTGCCGCGTCCCGATACCGAGACCGTGGTCGAAGCGGCGCTGGCCGCGCTCGGCGAAAGCCGCAAGCGCGATCCGTTGCGCATTGCCGATCTGGGCACCGGATCGGGCGCGATCCTGTTCGCGCTGCTGCATGAATGTCCGCACGCGACCGGGCTCGGCACCGATATCGAACCGCAGGCGCTGGAGACCGCGCATGCCAATGCGGCCGCGCTCGGGCTGCAATCGCGCACCGGCTTCGTGCTCGCCGATTTCGGCACCGCGCTGAACGAGACGTTCGACCTCGTGGTGTCGAATCCGCCCTATATCCCGACGGCCGAGATCGGGGCGCTGGCGACCGAGGTCCGCGACCACGATCCGATGCGCGCGCTGGATGGCGGCGTCGACGGGCTCGATGCCTACCGCGCGATTGCGCGGGAGGCGCCGCACCTGCTGCACGATGACGGCGTCCTGATCGTCGAGATCGGGCCAGGTCAGAGCGGCGACGTGGCCGCCATCCTGACCGGGGGCGGCCTGGAACAGCGCGCGATCCACCGCGACCTGTCGGGCCGCGAGCGGGCTCTCAGTTTCCGCCGCCGGACGCCCTAAGCGGTTGAAAACCGGTCCATTTGCCATACCCTGACCGCATCCCGTCCCGCAAAAATAACGCTTGGATTATCGGATCGGACAGACTAGCTTCCGCTGCAGATATCGGCCCTGACGCAGGGCCGCCAATTGAGGCCCGGGCGTGGTTCCCGAGGGAAGAGGGCTTCCCCGAACCGGCTCCCGCGAAGGCGGCGGCAAATCAGCATCACGGGCGTAGCCGAAACGGGCATGTAGCCGAAACGGGCATTGATCGACGCAACGGGTCGAACGACGAAATAAGGCCGAACAAAAGACGATTTTGCCGATTTGATCGGGTGCAGCTCCGGCAGCATCGGGCCGATGACGATTAGGATCATCGGCGACCCGATCCACATCGGCTCAAGGTGGCGCGCGTTTGTCGCGCCGGGGGTTGAGAACTGTCGGAGCGATAGCGATCCAAGGAGACGCGGTCCGCCGCACATGCGAGCGGAAGCTGGGTCGTTGCGACACGATGAATTGAGGTTCGAGTGATCCGCAACGCGGCCGCAGGCCGCGCATCAGGAGTTGGCAAACAGGCGAGCCATGAGAAACGGTCAGAACAACAAGCATCGGATGCGGGGTCGTAACAATCGCGGCGGCGGTGGCAAAAGCCACAACCCGCTGACCCGGGTTTACGAATCGAACGGGCCTGACGTGAAGATCCGCGGCACCGCGAATCACGTGGCCGAGAAATACATCCAGCTGGCGCGCGACGCGACCGCGTCCGGCGATCCGGTGGCCGCCGAAAACTACTATCAGCACGCCGAGCATTATTTTCGTCTGATCGCGGCGGCGCAGGAGCAATTCCGTCAGAGCCAGCCGTTCCAGCAACGCGAAGGCGGCGAGCAGCGCAGCAACGACGAGAGCTACGACGACGACGACTCGCAGCCGAATTACGGCAGTGCCGAGCCCTATTCGCCGCGCGAGCAGCCGTATCAGCAACAGCAGCAGCCGCGCGATGCGCAGCCCTACCAGCCGCGCGAGCAGCGCGATCATCAGCCGCGCGGGGATTATCAGCCGCGGCAGGATCGCAATCGCGACAACCGTCAGGACCGTCACGACAACCGGCAGAACGACGCGCGTCAGCATGAGAGCCGTCAGCCGCAGCAGGCCAACGGCAGTCAGGACGAGACGGTCGGCTTGCCGTCCTTTATTACGGGCGCGGCTCCTGCCGGTGCCGGCGACCAGCCCAATGGCGGCCATGAGGCCCAGGGCGATCGCTTCCCGTTGCATCGCCGTCGCCGCCGCGGTCCGCGTGGACCGCGACCCGAGGGCGTTGGCGAAGGCGGCGACGAGGCGCAGACCCAGCCGCCGGCCGGAGAATAAGGCTTCGCGTTTTTAGTTCTCCTCGCTCGCGGGGAGAACTGAATCGCGCGCGGCCCCGCCCGTCGACGGCGCCAGCGCCGGTTCGAGCCGTGGCACCAGCACACGCTTTTCGCGTCGCACCGGAATCGCCCGATAGGCCTGCTTGGTCGCTTCCACGATATGCACACCGGGAAACGGCGACAGCAGCGTCGGCCCCAGACGCTCCCACATACCGGCCGACCGCAGGAACCAGGCGCGCTGAACCGGCGGCACGAACAGCGCCTCGCCCCAGCCTTTCGGCGTGAACATGGTCTCGCGCAGGATGCGGGTGATCTGCGAGCGCGAATAGGGCCGGCCGTGGCCGAAGGGCGTCGTGTCCATCCGCGCCCATAGACCGCGGCGATTTGGCACAACCGCGAGCAGCCGCCCATTCGCGGACAGCACCCGCCACACTTCGCGCAACAGCCGCACCGGATCGTCCGCCATTTCGAGCGCATGCACGAGCAGCACGCGATCGACCGCGGAATCGGTCAGCGGCAATTCGGTCTCGTCGACCAGCGCCGCGAGGCCGGGCCGATTCGACGGCCATTTCACCACGCCCTGCGAGGCCGGCATGAATGCCAAACAGCGCTCCGCATCTTCGCGGAAAATGCCGAGATACGGCGTGGTGTAGCCGACGCCCGCAAGGCGCTCGCCGCGAACGTCGTTCCAGTGCGCGCGGATGGCCTGTCCGACATGGCGCCGGGCCACAGTGCCGAGCGGCTGGGCGTAGAAATTCCGCAGGTCCACGACGTCGATGAACATGCGATCATGCTAGCATGAAACGCGGGGCCGGGCCCCGCATCCACAGGTGGCGGCCCGCATTCTCGAACCCGTGCCGCCGTGTTAGCGTTGACGATCACTCCCACATAACGGAACCGACATGCCGGCGAAAATCCACCAATTCCCCTGTCTTTCAGACAATTTCGGCGTCCTGATCCACGATCCCGAGACCGGCGCCACGGCCGCGATCGACGCGCCGGAGGCGGCCGCGGTGGAACAGGCATTGAAGGACACCGGCTGGACCCTGACCGACATTCTGGTGACGCATCATCATGCCGACCACACCCAGGGCATCCCGGAACTGAAGGCCAGGCATAAATGCCGGGTGACGTCACCGAAGAATGAGGCGTCGAAGATTCCGGATACCGACGCGACCTATGGCGAGGGCGACAGCGTGAAGGTCGGCTCGCTGGAGGCGCGGGTGATCGATACGCCCGGCCATACCGCCGGCCATATCTCGCTCGTCTTCGACAAGGAGAAAATCGGATTTTTCGGTGACACGCTGTTCTCGATCGGCTGCGGCCGGGTGATCGAGGGCACACCCGCGCAGATGTGGGACTCGCTATTGAAGATCCGCGCGCTGCCGGACGACATCAGCTTCTATTGCGGACACGAATACACGCAGGCGAACATCAAGTTCGCGCTGACCATCGAGCCGGACAATCCGGCGCTGCAGAAGCGCGCGGCCGAAGTCGAGGAATTGCGGGCGGCGGACAAGCCGACGCTGCCGCAGACGCTCGGCGCCGAGAAGGCGGCGAACGTATTCCTGCGCGCGGACATGCCGTCGGTTGCGGACGCGGTCGGCCTGAGCGGCAAGCCGGCCGTCGAGGTGTTCACCGAGGTCCGCGCGCGGAAGAACAAGTTTTAGCTTGGCGTTATTCGGACGGCAGGAGATGCGTACTCCGTTCATTCCCGTGAAAGTGGGAATCCAGTGTTCGTGGCTCTGGGTCCCCGCTTTCGCGCGGACGAACGGAGAGTGCGTTCCATGACCCTGCCCCTCTCCGGCCTCCTCGTGGTCTCGCTCGAACAGGCTGTGGCAGCGCCGCAGGCAACCTGCCGGCTTGCGGATGCCGGCGCGCGCGTGATCAAGATCGAGCGGCCGGAGGGCGATTTCGCGCGCGGCTATGACGGCTATGTGCATGGCGAGAGCGCCAATTTCGTCTGGCTCAACCGCGGCAAGGAATCGGTGGTGCTCGATCTCGGCCGCGCCGAGGACAAGACGCTGTTCGCCGCGATGCTGACGAAGGCGGATGTATTCGTGCAGAACCTGAAACCCGGCGCGATTGCCAAACTCGGCTTTCCGATCGCAGAACTGCGCAAGAAACATCCGCGGCTGATCTGCTGCTCGATCTCGGGCTACGGCGAGAGCGGTCCCTACCGAAGGCGCAAGGCGTATGATTTGCTGGTGCAGGCGGAGTCCGGCCTGGCCTCGATCACCGGAGGTCCGGAGGCGCCGGCCCGGGTCGGTTTTTCCGTCGCCGACATCGGCGCCGGCATGAATGCCTATCAGGCGATTCTCGAAGCGCTGATCGCACGCGATCGCACCGGCGAAGGCGCTGCGATTTCGGTTTCGCTGTTCGACGCGATGGCGGAATGGATGACGGTGCCGCTGCTGTCGCACGAAGGCGGTCATCCGTTCAAGCGCATCGGCTTGGCGCACGCGGCGATCGCGCCCTACGGCGTATTCAAGAGCCGCGACGGCGCCGACATCCTGATCTCGATCCAGAACGATCGCGAATGGCGCGTGCTGGCCGACAAGGTGCTGGGCAACGCCGCGCTCGGCACCGATCCGAAATTCGCCACCAGCATCCAGCGCGTGACCCATCGCAGCGAAACCGACGCTGCGGTCGCCGCGGCCTTCGCATCTCATGACGTGGCGGAGTTGATGACGATGCTGGAAACAGCCGATATCGCGTTCGCGCGCGTCAACGATTGCGCGCTGTTGTCGTCGCATCCGCATCTGCGGCGGATCGAGGTCGACACGCCAAGCGGACCGGCGGCCATGCCGGCGCCGGCCCCGATCGTCGACACGCAGCGACGCTACGGCGCCGTGCCGTCTCTCGGCGAGCACAACGACAAGATCCGCAAAGAGTTTTCAGCGAACACCAACGAAGGGAAACGACCATGAACCAGGACATGTACGACAAGGGCCTGTCGATCCGGCGCAAGGTGCTGGGCGATGCCTATGTCGATGCAGCGCTGAAGAACGCCGACGACTTCAACCGGCCGCTGCAGGAACTGGTCACCGAATATTGCTGGGGTTACGTGTGGGGCCGCGAAGGGTTGCCGCTGAAGCAGCGCTCGATGCTGAACCTCGCGATGATCTCGATCCTGAACCGGCCGCACGAACTGAAGGCGCATATCAAGGGCGCGCTGACCAACGGCGTCACCAAGAACGAGATCATGGAAGTGTTCCTGCAGGTTGCGATCTATGCCGGCGTGCCCTGCGCGGTGGATTCGTTCCGGATCGCGCGCGAGGTGTTCGCGGCGGAGGAGAAGGCATGACGCCATGCCGCGCGCGACATGGCTGACTTCCTGATCGCCGATATCGGCGGCACCACCAGCCGTGCGGCGCTGGCGTCGCAGGGCGGCCGGCCGGAGCGGATTGTCACCATCGCCAATGACAGCGTCGAGGGACCGGAGGGCGTGCTGGCGCGGCTGCTCGATGGCGCTAACCAGCGGCCGCGTATGGCAGTGCTGGCCTTCGCCGCGCCGGTCGAAGGCGAGGAAATCACACTCACCAATCGCAACTGGTGTGTGCGGCTGCCGGACCTGTCGCAGCGGCTCGGCATTTCGTCGATCCATGCGGTCAACGATTTCGAGGCGCTGGCCTGGGCGCTGCCGCACCTGCAGCGGGACGATCTACAGCCAATCGGCGACGATCGCGCTTTTGCCGACGGCGTGAAGCTCGTGGTCGGTCCCGGCACGGGACTTGGCGTGGCCGCGCTGGTGCCAACCCGCGATGGGCTGCATGTCATCGCCAGCGAAGCGGGGCATGTGTCATTCGGTCCGGCCTATGCCGATGAGGAAGCCATCTTCCACCGGCTGGCTGAGACACGCACGCCGCTCTCCGCGGAATGCGTGCTGTCGGGCACCGGTCTTGCGGCGCTGCATGAGGCGATGCATCCCGGCACGCTGAAGGTGAAACCGGAAATGATTGTGCGCCAGGCGCGCGCGGGCGATCGCGAGGCGCGCGCGACCGTAGCGATGTTCGTTCGCCTGCTCGGCCGCTTCGCCGGCGACATGGCGCTCGCGTTCCGCGCGACCGGCGGCGTGTATATCGGAGGCGGCGTCGCCACCGGGCTCGGCCCGCTGTTCGATGCGCGGCTGTTCCGCGCGGCGTTCGAACAGCACCCGCCGTATGAAGCGATGCTGAAGGCGACCCCCTCGGCGCTGATCACCTGCAAGGAGCCGGGACTGATCGGCTGCGTCGCGGTGGCTGAGCGGCTGATGAAGGCTTGACTTATCCCAGCCCCATCTCCGCCAGCGCCTCGACATGGCATTGCGCGGATTTCGCATCGAAGCAGCACAGCACCACGCGCGTAATGCCACGGGATTTGGCCGACAGTTCCGACACCACCGTTCCGGCGGCAATGCGCGCGGCGCGTTCGGGCGGAAAGCCGTAGATACCGGTCGAGATCGCCGGAAAGGCAATGCTGTTGAGCCGGTGTTCTGCGGCAATCTCCAGCGAGCGGCGATAGCAGGACGCAAGCAACGCATCCTCATCCTGCGCGCCGCCGCTCCAGACCGGCCCCACCGCATGAATCACATGCCGCGCGGGAAGCATGTAGCCTTCAGTGATTTTTGCATCGCCGGTGTCGCAGCCGCCGAGACTCCCGCATTCCCTGTCGAGTTCCGGGCCGGCTGCACGGAAGATCGCGCCGCACACGCCGCCACCCGGAAGAAGCTGCGCATTCGCCGCGTTGACGATGGCATCGATATCCAGCGTCGTTATATCGGCGATCACGAGGTCGAGTTGCGCGGCGCCGATGTCGTGGGTAATGAGCGGTGTGGGGACAGGCATCCGGAGAATGTATTCGTCTGCCTTCGATCCGTCACGCGGCGGATTTGTCAGGCCGCCGTCTCCTTCACCAGATCCAGCGTCGACCGGTGCCCGATATCGGCGAAATGGCGGTCGAGGAAGCGCCGCGCGGCTCTGCGCCCAGCGCGATGCAGCAGCTTGAAGAAGTCGAAATCGGTCTTGAGACGCGACCCGTTCAGCCGCTTGTCGAGACCATCGAGCAGGATGCGATGCACGTTGATGCCGGGCGCGTTGCCGCGTGCGCCGCGTCCGACGAATTCCAGCGCGCGCAATTCCGCCGCCAGCGATGAGGAAAACGAAATCTCGTTGACGCGGTTGAGAATATCGCGCGCGGATGTCGGCGTGTCGTCGCGCCGCAGGGGCGCGATTTGCACCAGCAGCACGTCGTCCGCATTGGATGCGACCAGCGGCAGGATCGCCGGATTGCCGGTGAAGCCGCCATCCCAGTAGGGCTCGCCATCGATCTCCACGGCACGGAACACATGCGGCAAGGCCGCCGACGCCATCACCACATCGGCGGTGATATCCTCGCGCCGGAATACGCGCAGCCGGCCGCTATGCACATTGGTGGCCGAGACGAACAATTCCATCGGCGCATGATTGCGGATCGCTTCGAAGTCGACGAAGCGCTCGATCAGACCCTTCAGCGGATTGATGTTAAGCGGGTTGAAATCATATGGGCTCATCAGCCGCGACATCGCATCGACGAACATCTGCACCGGCGAGCCGCCGGCGGGGAACAACGCCAGCAGACGGTCGAGCGCGGCGCGCTGCGGTCCGGGAAGATCGCCGCCGAGGCTGGCGCTGCGCCAGAATTCCGCCAGCCGCTTGCGCGCCGCATCGGGACCGCCGCGCGCGAGCCCGTCGGCCAGCATCACCGCATTGATGGCACCGGCCGATGCGCCCGACACGCCGGAAAACGTAAGCCGGCCATCCTCCAGCAGATGGTCGAGCACGCCCCAGGTGAAGGCGCCATGCGCGCCGCCGCCCTGCAGCGCCAGATTGACCCGTTTCACGCCCGGACGGGGCCGGAACCCCGTCAGAATACGGTTAACGCCGGCGGACATGTCTTTCAGCATTCAGCTTCCCAGAATGGTGCCACCCCGCGTGAACGAAGCTAAGCAGGAATTGTTGCGTTGCAATAATCTTTATTGTGCATTGCACAACAGGATTTCGCCACATCTCGCCGTCTTGCGGTTCGAAACGGGGCCTATATGAGAGAAGCATGAGCAGCCCGATCTTCCCCGCGCCGGATCACGACCACAATCGCTGCAGCGTCGACGCGCTTCGCTATGCGGAAACGCTGTGCGATCAGCGCGCGCAGAAGCTGACGCCGACACGCCGGCAGGTGCTCGAGGCGCTTCTAGAAAACCACAAGCCGCTCGGCGCCTACGAGATCATCGACCGCGCGGCGAAAAAGCATGGCACGCGGCACGCACCGATCACGGTGTATCGCGCGCTCGATTTCCTGATCGAGAACGGGCTCGCTCACCGGATCGAAAGCCGCAATGCCTATATCGCCTGCGTGCATCGCCACGACGCCGATGACCTCGTGGTGTTCCTGATCTGCGAGCGCTGCGGCGAAGTTGGCGAAGCGCCGTCGCAGGCGGTGGCGGACTCGCTGAAAGCCGCAACCCGCGCCGCCGGCTTTACCCCGAAAGCGCCGGTGATCGAGATCACCGGCATTTGCGCGCATTGCCGGTAGATTGAATTTTGCAGTGAGTGTCCTTCTCCCCGTCAGAACGGGGAGAGCGAAACACCGCACATGTCCGCCATGCACATGCCCGCTTCCGGCGCAGGCGCATAACCGGTACGAAAGTCGCTGATCATTCCCCGCCGGGAACCCGACCATGACCACAACCACGCAGGCGCCGCATACGGCGGCCACACGCCCGCTCGAACTCGGTGCGGCCGCGGTTGTGGTGTTCCTGTGCCTGTGCTGGGGCTTCAATCAGGTGGCGGTGAAGCTCGCACTGCCGGACATTCCGCCGCTTACGCAGGCGGCGATCCGCTCGGCCGGCGCGGCGCTGATCATCTGGATCTATGCGCGCACGCGCGGCATCTCGCTCGACCTGGGCGGCGAGACGATGAAGGCCGGCCTGCTGGCCGGCTTCTTGTTCGGGCTGGAATTCATCTTCATCTATCCCTCCCTGCTCTACACGACGGCGAGCCGCGCCACCCTGTTCATCTACGTCGCGCCCTTCGTGGTGGTGCTCGGCGCGCATTTCCTGGTGCCGAGCGACCGCTTCCGCTGGACCCAATGGGCCGGCCTGCTGATGTCGTTTTCCGGTCTGGTGCTGGCTTTCGGGGTGCCGACGCCGTCCGCCAACGCGAACCAGTTCCTGGGCGACCTGCTGGCGCTGGCCGGCGGCATCGCCTGGGGCCTCACCACGCTGGTGGTGAAATCCACCTCGCTTTCGCGCGCCGCACCCGAAAAGACGCTGCAATATCAGCTGGTGATCTCGGTGCCGATGCTGGCCGTGGCGGCGTGGCTGCTGGGCGAGACCATCACCAGCATGCCGGGCGCCCTCGCCCTAACCTCGCTGGTCTACCAGACCGTCTGGGTGGTCTCCCTGACGTTTCTGATCTGGTTCACAATGGTGTCAAAATACTCGGCCAGCCGTCTTTCGGCCTTCACATTTCTGACGCCATTATTCGGGGTATTCGCGGGTTATCTGGTCATGGGCGACCCGATCACGCCGCCTTTCGCGGGCGCCGTGGCGCTGGTGATCGGCGGGCTGATCCTGGTGAATCGGCCGCGTTGAGGCTTTCTTTAGCGGCCGGAGCGCCTATACCTCCCGGTTCCGGCCGGAAACAGCGGGCAGATCGACCTCCCGTTTTCACATTGAGATGCTAGATTAGGGTTATGGATCAGATTACCACCCCGGACGTTCTCGGCGGCCCCGCACCGCGCCATTCCTCGGTTGCCGTCGATGTCGGCGGCGTAACCGTCGGCGGCGGCGCGCCGATCGTCGTGCAGTCGATGACCAACACCGACACCGCCGACGTCGAACAGACCACGCGGCAGGTCGCCGCCCTCGCCCGTGCCGGCTCCGAACTCGTGCGCATCACCGTCGATCGCGACGAAGCCGCCGCAGCCGTCCCGCATATCCGCGACCGCCTCGCCAAGATGAATGTGCGGGTGCCGCTGATCGGCGACTTCCATTACATCGGCCACAAGCTCTTGGCCGACCACCCGGCCTGCGCCGAGGCGCTCGACAAGTATCGCATCAATCCCGGCAATGTCGGCTTCAAGGACAAGAAGGACAAGCAGTTCGGGGCCATCATCGAGACCGCGATCCGTCACAACAAGCCGGTGCGGATCGGCGCCAATTGGGGCTCGCTCGACCAGGAATTGCTGACGCATCTGATGGACGAGAACGCCAACTCGGCGGCGCCGCTTGAAGCGCGCGCGGTGATGCGCGAAGCGATGGTGCAGTCCGCTTTGCTGTCCGCCGATCGTGCCGTCGAAATGGGTTTGCCGAAGAACCGCATCGTCCTCTCGGCCAAAGTGTCGGCGGTGCAAGATCTGATCGCGGTCTATCAGGTGCTGGCGACACGCTCCGATTACGCGATCCATCTCGGCCTCACCGAAGCCGGCATGGGATCGAAGGGCATCGTCGCGTCATCCGCCGCGCTCGGCATCCTGCTGCAGCAGGGCATCGGCGATACCATTCGCGTCTCGTTGACGCCGGAGCCGGGCGGCGACCGCACCGTTGAGGTGAAGGTGGCGCAGGAAATCCTGCAGACCATGGGCTTTCGCACCTTCGTGCCGCTGGTCGCAGCCTGCCCCGGTTGCGGCCGCACGACCTCGACCACATTCCAGGAACTGGCGCGCGACATCCAGTCGTTCATCCACACCTCGATGCCGGAATGGAAGACGCGCTATCCCGGCGTCGAGGCGCTCAATGTCGCGGTGATGGGCTGCATCGTGAACGGTCCGGGCGAGAGCAAGCATGCCGATATCGGCATTTCGCTGCCGGGCACCGGCGAAGCGCCGGCCGCGCCGGTGTTCATCGACGGCAAGAAGGCGGTGACGTTGCGCGGCGCCAATGTTGCGGCGGAATTCAAGACCATGGTGATCGATTATATCGAGCAGCGCTATGGTCGCGGCGGCGCGGGACGCACGGCGGCGGAGTAGCGCGCGGTTAGCTCCCACGATCAACCGGATCTCCTCGGCGCGATCGACCGCAGGCCGGCTTTCATATGGGCGGGCCGGCCTTCATATGACTTGCGTCGCCGCTTCAATTTCATTTTTCAACTGCAACGGATGATGCGAAATTGAGCGCAGCTTGGCGGCCGCCCGATGAACCCGGTATCGGGCGGACTCGACAAATGCCGAAACGGAGCGAACGATGCGGTGGCGGCTGGCTCTTGCCCTCGCGCTGGCGGGTGTTGTCCAATTTGCTTCCGGCGTGGAGGCGAATCCGAAAGTCGCGGCGCCACCAGCCTGCTCCGCCTCAAGCTCCGGAGAACCGGAACAGATTGTCAAGGAGTGCACAAGCGCGCTGACTGACAAGCGCAGATCGTCCCAAGAACGCGGGACCTTTTTTAGAATCCGCGCCCACGCGCTTTACCGGCTTGAGAAGCTCGATGCGGCACTGACGGATATTGACGCGGCGATCAAACTCGATCCGCAAAATTACCTGCACCACAACGGCAAAGGCATCATTCTCAGGAAGAAAGGTGATTACGAACAAGCCATCGAAAGCTACACCGCCGCCATCGCATTGAACCCAAAAGTATCGGTCCACTATCTTAACAGGGGTGTCGCCTATCGGTACAAGCGCGATTACGACAAGGCGCTTGCCGATCTGAATACGCTGATCGGCATGAAGCCGACCGAGACACGGGGCCATGTCGAAAGAGCGATCGTGTACCGGTTAAAGGGCGATTTTGCCCGCGCCCGCGCGGATCATGATATATCGATCAAACTCGATGCCAAGAACTGGCTGAACTACGCCGAACGCGCCCGTACCAGCGAAACCGCGCAGGATTACCGCTCTGCGCTGACCGATATCAGGCAAGCCGCAAGCATCGATCCCGGCAACGCGTCACTGACCCGATCGCTTGCAAGGCTCGAGGCCAGACTCGCACAGCAAAGCGGAACCGCCAAAACCCCGGCGGGCAGCAACGCACGTGTCGCGCTGATCATCGGCAACAGCCAATACCGCAACGTAGCTCCCCTCATGAATCCCAGAAGCGACGCGGAGACGCTGAGCAAGGCCCTGACGGCGGTCGGCTTCAATCGCGTCGATCTGAAGCTCGACCTCACGCGCGAGCAACTTGCGACTGCCCTGAAGGATTTTGCAGCGCTTGCCGACCGCGCCGAATGGGCCGTCATCTATTATGCGGGCCACGGAATCGAAGTCGCCGGGACCAATTATCTGGTCCCGGTCGATGCGCGGCTCAAATCGGACAGGGATACGTCTTTCGAGGCGATATCCCTGGATCAGTTGCTGCGCTCCGTCGAGGGTGCAAGCAAGCTGAAGCTCGTCATCCTCGATGCCTGCAGGGACAATCCATTCGCTACCAGCATGACGAGAAGTCTCGGAACGCGTTCGCTCGGCAGAGGACTGGGCAACATCGAACCGGAAGGGGCTACTCTTGTCGCCTACGCAGCGAAGCACGGGCAGACGGCTCTGGACGGCAGCCAGGGCAACTCGCCATTCGCATCTGCGCTCGCCCGCGCCATCCTAACACCCGGCCTCGAAATCAATCTGGTGTTCCGAAAGGTGCGCGACGAGGTGTTGACCGCGACCAACCGCAAGCAGGAGCCATTCACCTACGGTTCGCTGCCGAGCGAGGCGTTCTTTTTCCGCAAGTGATGTCCAACTCAGCTTCTGCGGTCGCCATGCAGCGACGCCGCTTCGATCAAGAACCAAAGCACGCCGAAAACAACTGCGATCAGAATCGTCAACGGAATCAGGTTTTCAACCATGGGCGGTCCTCCTGTCGCCTCTGCGATGAAAACAATTGCTCCTTATCCGCGTTCCGGAAAAAGCGCATCATGACCAGTCGGTAATAATTGCGGCGCACAAAGCGCGGCCTTACTGCGACCATGCGAACAAGCCGCGACGCAGATGCTGCTGTCGCTTGTGTACACAATCAGGGTCGCGTCATTTTGTCCGCTGACGGTGCCGCATTGCGGCCACGCGGCTCAGGTCCCATATCCTTGCCATGTCCTACACCGATCCAACGAAGCCACCCGTGGAACGCCCGCGCGTCGAGCCCGAGATCATCCCGCCCAATGCCAGGCGCGGTGGCGGCGGGTTCGAAAATCTGTTCGTGCGGGTCGAGGAGGGCGACGACGGTTTCCGCCGCGTTCAGATCAAGAAGATCGGTCCGTTCACGCTGGCGATGATCCTGCTCGGGGTCGGACTCGCGGTCGGCATCGTGTTTCTGCTGCTGGCCGGCCTGGTGCTGCTGTGGATCCCGATCGTGATCCTCGGCATCCTGTTCGCCCTGTTCTCGGTATCGGCGCGCGACATGTGGCGCCGCGTCCAAGGCTTTTTCGGCGGACGCACCGGCCGCTGACACCGGACATTTTCATCTCTCTGATGTCGGCCCCTCTCTGACGGGCGCCACGCATTCCGAAAGGCCGTGCATTGTCTGGTGGCGCCGACCAGCCGTCAGCCCAAATACACTTTCTGGTTGCATTTTTATAATTACTATCTAAGATTGTATTTGTTCTTGATTGCACCTGCGCTGCCTTCACACATCGGATTTCGGTCTCCGCCATCACGCATTCGCGTTGCGGCGCATGCCTCTTTGCGCGCGTCGACTGGATGGGCCCGAACCGTCGAGCCGGCAGCGCGCAGCACCGCGCGGGAGGCGGTTCTTCGATGTCTGAACAAATCAGTATTCAACCCGGCCACGGCACCGCCGGACGTCAACCCAATCCAGAATTGCTGGCACGGCAACGGCTACAGGGACACGACGACCCTGGCATGTTCGGCCGCATGTTTCCTGACCTGCCGCCGTTGAAAGTCGCACCTGCGGCATTGCAGGCGCTGGCCAACGCCATGAAGGATGCGAGCCCCGGCGACCCGGCCGGCAACAACAGCAAGATCCCGGCGGGCTTCACCTATCTCGGTCAGTTCGTCGATCACGACGTCACGCTCGACCTCACCTCGATCGGCGACAAGGCCGCCGATCCCGAAGGCATCGAGAACTTCCGAACGCCGGCGCTCGACCTCGATGCAATCTACGGCCTGGGGCCTGACGGCAGCCGGCAACTTTACGCGCGTGAGTCAGGCGCTAACGCCGGCAAGGCACCGGGTCCGAAATTCCTCATCGGCAAGACCATCAATGTCGGCTTCGGCGGTGTCACCGGCGACCATCGCAACGATCTGCCGCGCAATCCGGAAGGATTTGCGCTGATCGGCGATCATCGCAACGACGAGAATCTTGTCGTCGCACAAACGCATCTCGCCTTTCTCAAATTCCACAATGCGGTCTGCAACCGGATTGCAGCGCCCGGCAAGACCGCGGAGCAGACCTTTCTGGAAGCGCGCCGCATCGTCACCTGGCATTATCAATGGATGGTGCTGCACGATTTCGTCGAGCGCATCACCGAACCCGGCATCGTCGCCAAAATTCTCCATCAGGGGCGCAAATTCTACCGTTTCAAGAAGCTGCCCTACATGCCGGTCGAGTTCTCCGCCGCGGCCTATCGCTTCGGCCACAGCATGGTGCGCGAACGTTACAACCATAACCGGATCTTCCCCCAGGCGACACTTCAGCTCTTGTTCGACTTCACCGGACTTTCAGGCGGCATCATCGGCGATCTTGCGCCGGTACCGTCTCCCGCTCCGCTGCCGCAACCGGTGCTGCCGTCGAACTGGATCATCGATTGGCGCCGCTATTATGATTTCAGTCCGCCTGCCAATCCGGCGGACGTCGCACTCAACCCGTCACGCAAGATCGATCCGTTCCTCATTCCGCAATTGCACACACTTCCCGGCGGCGGCGGAAATCTCGCGCTGCGCAATCTGCAGCGCGGCGTGTTTCTCGGCTTGCCGTCCGGTCAGGCCATCGCAGGGGCGATCGGCGTCAAAGCCCTGACCCCGGACGAGATCGCGACCGGTCCCGATGGCAACGCCGCGCGCGAGGGCGGCCTGCATAAGCAGACACCGCTCTGGTACTACATCCTCAAGGAGGCGCAGATCAGAGGCAACGGCGAGAAGCTCGGACCGGTCGGATCAACGATCGTCGCCGAGGTGTTTGTCGGCCTCGTTCACGGCGATCATGAATCGTATCTGTGGCAGAAGGGCGTGAACTGGAAGCCCGACCTGCCCGCCAAGGTGCCCGGCACGTTTACGATGACGGACCTGTTGCGGTTTGTCGGCGATATCAGTCCGATCGACGGCATCACGACATTGCCTTGAGCGGTGGCAACGCGCGCATTCTCCGATCGCTTGCGGAGAATGCGTGCGGTCGCATCGATCACGCCGGCTCCAACCCTCATCCGGCGAGGTATTTGCGCTGGCATCTCGTCATCGAGATGGAATTGCCGCGCTCCCCGACATCCGGCCGTCAGATTTGCAAGCTATTGAATCAATTTGAATCTGACTCCGTCCGCCGCGCGCGGGGCTGCGTTACCGAAGGCCCAATCGCGCCCCAAATTTTGCGGTCGACAGGATTTTAACCCGATCGGTTCATTGAAAGCGGGACGCCACACTGGCGTTGCGCGCCTGGTTTGATCGCAGGGGTCGGATACCATGAAACGCCTTCATCGACTGATTGGAGCGGTTTGCCTATCCGCGGCGATGTTGCCGGCAACATTGCCGCTGCACGCTGCCGACGTGGCCGTGGCGCCCTTCTACGCCAAGGTCATGGCGATGAAGCCGCAAGGCCCGTTGGGGACGGTGATCGCGCAAGAGCCCGTCGAAACGTCGCTCGCAACCGCGCAGGCCTGGCGCATCGCCTACATCTCCTCAGACGTACGTGAGCGGCCAACGATCTCCACTGCACTGGTCATCGCGCCAAAGGGTGAGGCCCCGACAGGTGGCCGGCCGATTCTGGCATGGGCACACGGGACAACCGGCACGGCGCAGAATTGCGGCCCGTCGCAGGTTCTCGATCCGGCGCAGGATCTCAACCAGTATTTCCTCGTCGGCGGAACGTCCTGGACCGATTTCGGAGTACCCGCGCTGTCGGAATTCATCGGCCGAGGCTATGTCGTGGTCGCAACCGATTATCAGGGATTGGGTGGCGGCGGGCGCCACCAATATGCAATCGCCGCCACGCAGGCACGCGACGTCATCAACTCAATTCGCGCCGTCGGGAGCATGGGTCTTTCAGGACAGAACCGAAAAGCTGCGGTCTATGGCTGGTCACAGGGCGGCGGAGCGACGCTCAGCGCAGCCGGCCTGGGTGACTATGTCAGGAAGGCCGGAACGGCCTTTGACGCAATAGACATCGTCGGCTTCGCAGCGTTAGCGCCGCAGGATGTCGCAGCGATCCTTCCCAAGGAAACGCCGGACGCGAAAGCGGCCGACGCGCTCCTCCAGGGTCTGGCGAAGACCTTTTCCGACAACGTCTTCAACTTCACCCATTTCGCGATGATGATGTGGGCGACGCCTGCGGCATTTCCCGAAGTTGCGCTGTCGGATCTGTTCTCGTCGGAAGGCGTGAACGCGCTCGAGGCGATCTTCAGCAAAAAATGCATGCACGCCGCTGCCGATACGATGAACTTTGCATTCGGAGACGAATACAAGTCGTTCCTGAAAGAAAATCCCGCGCGATCGGGGCAATGGGTCAAAACGCTGTTGGACGGCAGCGTCCCGGCAGTGAAGGCGATCGCACCCGTGATCATTTACTGGGGAACGAAAGACACCGTGGTCCCTCCGGTGATGGGTCAGCTTTATCGCGAGCAGATGTGCGGCATGGGCGGCAATGTCGCGCGTGTGCAATTGCCCGGCGAGCAGACGCATTTCTCGACGCCCGGTGCCGCCAAATCCATGTATGTGCAGTGGCTCGCTGACCGCTTTGCCGGCGCGCAGGCCGCCGACGGCTGCAAGTAAATTCGTGGCCGTGAGCGCCGCGGAATGCGGCGCCGCGCCTCACGTATGCCGCAGCGCTTCGATCGGATCGAGGCGCGACGCGCGCAGCGCCGGATACCAGCCGAAGAACACGCCGACCAGTCCTGAGAACACCACCGCGATCACGATCGAGGCCGGCTCGACCAGAAGCGGCCAGCCGGCAGCATTCGAGATCAGATAGGCTGCGCCAACGCCCAGCATCACCCCGATCAGCCCGCCGATCGCGGCGAGGCCTGTCGCCTCGAACAGGAATTGCCGCAGGATGTCCCATTGCCGCGCACCGAGTGCGAGCCGAAGCCCGATCTCGCGGGTGCGTTCGGTGACCGACACCAGCATGATATTCATGATGCCGATGCCGCCGACCGCGAGCGACACGCCGGCGACAGCAGCCAGCAGGATCGCGAGCGTGCGGGCCGAGGCTTCACGGGTGGCGGCGATATCGGCGAGATTGCGGATCGAGAAATCGTCGTCCTGACCGGGCTGCAAACGATGCCGCTGGCGCAGGAGACTTTTCACCTGCTCCTCCATCAGGCTCAAATTCTCGCCGTCCAGCGCCTTCACATAGATCGAGCCAACCGCGCGCGCATTGGCGAGATTGCGGCCGAGCACGCGCTGCCGCGCGGTGTTGAGCGGCACGAAAACAACGTCGTCCTGGTCCTGGCCCCAGGTTGTCTGTCCCTTGCGGCCGGCCACGCCGACGATGCGGAACGGTACGTTGCGGATGCGCAATTCCTGCCCGACCGGATCGAGCCCGCCGAACAGATTGCGGGCCACGGTCTGGCCCAGAACAGCGACCTGCGCACCGCGCGCGATCTCTTCGGGATCGAAGCCGCGGCCAAGTTCGACATCCCAGTCACGCGCCTCGAACCAGCCGGCATCGATGCCGATCAGCGCACTCGCCCAGTTCATTCCGCCGGCCACGAGCTGGCCGGAGCCGCGCATATTGGGCGCTGTGACCTGAACCCCCGGCACTTCCGCCATGATCGCCGCGGCATCGTCATCGGTCAGGGTGGACGCGGCACCCGACCCCATCCGCACGCCACCGGCCGTCACGTTGCCCGGCGTCACGATCAGCAGGTTCGAGCCGAGGCTTCTGATCTGCGCCACCACCTGTTCGCGCGCACCGCCGCCGACCGCGACCATCGCAATGACGGCGCCGACACCGATGATGATGCCGAGCATGGTCAGCGCACTCCGCAGCTTGTGCAGCCGCAGCGCGTCGAGTGCGGAGACGATCGCATCGCGGTTCGTCATTCGGCGGCCTCATGATGCGGATGGGGCTGCTTCATCAGTTCGGCCAGGCGTTCGTCGGCATTGACGGGAACATGCCGGCGATCCGACACCACGTGACCGTCGAGGAAACGGATCAGCCGGTTGGCATAGGCCGCGATGTCCGGCTCATGCGTCACGATCACCACCGTCGTGCCCTCGCGGTTCAATTCCTGGAACAGCGCCATGATCTCGACCGAGGTCCGGCTGTCGAGCGCGCCGGTCGGCTCGTCGGCGAGCAGCATTTTCGGATTGTTCACCAGCGCGCGCGCTACCGCCACACGCTGCTGCTGGCCGCCGGACAATTGCGTCGGACGATGATGGATGCGTTCGCCCAATCCGACCCGCTGCAGCGCCGCAACAGCCTTCTCCTTGCGGCCGGCGCGGTCGGTCTCGGCATAAATCATCGGCAGTTCGACATTGGACAGCGCATCGAGCCGGTCGAGCAGATGGAATTGCTGGAACACGAAGCCGATCTTCTTGTTGCGGACGGTGGCGAGCGCGTCGGCGCTGAGCGTCGATACCAGCTCGCCGTCAAGCCGGTAGGTCCCGGAGCTCGGCTTGTCGAGACAGCCGATCACATTCATGAAGGTCGACTTGCCCGATCCCGACGGTCCCATAACCGCGACGAAATCGCCCTCGTCGACGGACACCGACACGCCATCGAGCGCGGTGACGGTCTCGCCGCCGAGCCTGTAGAGCCGCGTCAGTTGATCGGTCTCGATCAGCGGCATGTCGGTGCCCGACGCGCTGTCATCGTCAGAAGCCGAAGCTCGGACCGCGCTTCTTCGCGCTGCCGGGCCGTCCGGCGCCACCGACGATGACCTCGGCGCCGGCATCCAGCCCCGCGATCACTTCGGTCGAGCCGCCATCGGTCGCACCGATACGAATGGTGACGCCCTGCGGCTCGCCGTCGCGGCCGACGATGAAGACCCGGCCGGATTGAGCCGTCCCCTGACCCGCACCCACCGCCTGCCGCTTCACGATCTCGTCGAAGGCGGACTTCTGCTCGGGCGTCAGGATGCTCGCGATGCGCTGCTCCAGCTCGCGACGCGCGGCGAGGATGCGCTCGCGCCGCGCATTCTGGTCGCTGTCGCCGGCGCCCGCCATGAAGGTCTTGCGCATGTCGCCGAACGCGGCTTCGATCTCGCGCAGTTGGTCGGCACCGGGCTTGATCTCGGCCTTGATCGCCTCGAGGAATTCCCCGCTGTTTCCACCGCTGGCGCGGCGCGGCGCTCCGGCCGGCGCACCAGCCGGCGCACCCGGTGCGGCGGCGTTCCTGACCAGCGGCTGCTCCGCAAGCGACGGCGGCCTCCAGCGCAATGCCGCGTTCGGGATCCGCACCACGTCTTCGCGCCGCTCGGTCTCGACCCGCAGGTTGGCGGTCATCCCCGGCAGCAATTCACGCCGCGGATTCTCGATCGAGATGATGGTGGTGTAGATCACCACATTCTGCACATTCTGCGAGCCAAGCCGCACCTGCTTGACGGTGCCGTCGAAGGTGCGGCCCGGAAACGCATTGACGGTAAAGGTCACGCGCTGGCCCGGCTTGATGCGGCCGATATCGGTCTCGTCGATATTGGCGGAAATCTCCATCTTGCGGAGATCGTCGGCGATGCGGAACAGTTCGGGCGCCTGCAGCGACGCCGCGACCGTTGCGCCGAGTTCGACATTACGCTGCACGATCACGCCGTTGACCGGCGACTTGATTTCCGAATTCGAGAGATCGACCTCGATCTGCCGCACCGCCGCCTCACGCTGCTGGCCCTGCGCGGTGACCGCGGCGAGATTGGCTTTCGCCACCTGCAGATCGGCGGCAAGGCCGAGCAGCGCCGCCTTTGCCGAATTGACCTGGGCACGCGCGGAGGCGAGCGCCGCTTCCTGCGCGTCGCGGGTGGCGCGTGCGGTATCGACAGCGGCGTCGGCGGCGAAGCCGCGCGTGCGCAGGTCGCTCTGGCGCTTGTAGATGCGGTCGGCATCGGCCAGCAGCGCCTCGTTGCGCGTGACCTGCGCCTCCATGTCGACCTGAGCCGCGCGCGCCTTCTCGGTCTCGGCCTTGACCTTTTCGATCTGGCCCTCGGTCACCATCCGCTGCGCGCGCATCTGCGCGAGATCGGCGCGCGCTGCATCGAGCCGTGCCCGGATCTGATCCTGATTGAGCCGCGCCACCACCTGGCCGGCTTTCACTTCGGAATTGTAGTCGGCGAGAATCTCGACCACCTGCCCGGACAATTGCGAGCCGACGATCACCGTCGTGGTCGGGTTGATGGTGCCGGTGGCGCTGACGGTGGCGACGATCTCGCCGCGTTCGGCCTTGGCGGTGCGGTAGCTGCCTTCCGCCGGCGCGACATTCCAGCCGGGCACGAAATAGAGCGCGGCGCCGCCGAGCGCGGCCAGCACCAGAACGATCGTCGGCAACTTGCGCATCTTCGTCTACCCCGGGGAACCAGATGTAGTGCTCGACCCGCGCGTCGTCACCTTACGTTTTCGATAGCCTGCGGACACAATTGGACACAAAATCGCCAACCGCGTCCACATCGGCGGCGATGCCGGCCACGCTCATTTCTCGCGCGCGGCAATGAATCGTGCGGTTTCGCGCAGGATCGCGCCGCGCTCGCCGAACGGCGCCAGGGCCGCCTCCGCGTCCGCCACCACGCCCGCGAGCCGCTTCCGCGCGGCCTCGATGCCGAGCACCGAAACCAGCGTGGCCTTACCGACCGCAGCATCCTTGCCGGTCGCCTTGCCGACGGTCGCGGCATCGCCTTCGACATCGAGGAGGTCGTCGGCAATCTGGAAGGCTGTGCCGACCGCGCGGCCGTATGCCGACAGCGCGCGAAGCTGCTCCGCCGATGCGCCGCCGAGAATGCCGCCGGCGATGCAGGCGAAGTGCAGCAGCGCGCCGGTCTTCATCGCCTGCATGGTGATGATGAATGTCTCTTCGCCCGCGGGCATCGCACCGAACCGGCCCTCCGCAGCGAGATCGAGCATCTGTCCGCCCGCCATGCCGCCGAGCCCCGACCCGCGCGCCAGTTCGCGCACCAGCGCGATCCGCACCGCCGGATCGGGATGGGTTTCGTCACGCGAGAGAATGTCGAAGGCAAAGGTGAGCAGCGAGTCGCCGGCAAGGATCGCGGTGGCGTCGTCGTAGGCGCGATGCAGCGTCGGCCGGCCGCGCCGCAGATCGTCATTGTCCATCGACGGCAGGTCGTCATGGACCAGTGAATAGCAATGGACGCATTCGAGCGCGGCGCCCGCCATCAACCCGCGCTGGCGGGGAACATCGAACAGGGCCGCGCTTTCCACGACCAGGAAGGGCCGCAGCCGTTTGCCGCCGCCGAGGCTGGAATAGCGCATCGCATCGAGCAGGCGCTGCGGGCGTTCGATCTCACCCGAAGCAGGTTGCGTCGACAGCAGCGTGCCGAGCAGATCTTCGGTTTCGGACGCGGCGGCATCGAGTGCGTTGGTAAAGCTGGTTTTCATATTCGCCATATTCGCGGCACAGCGCCGCATTCCTTGTCTTGTCACGTTAACGGAGAGTCTCTACGGGGGACTGTCTGCCGGGGCCCGGTTTAATGACCTTATTGCAGCAACGATGGACGGGTTCCAGTCCGCGCCTCCGCCGCGCCGTGAAGGTCGCGGTGCTTGTGGTCCTCGCCGCCCTGCTGCTGCCCTATCTGCTGACACCGCTTTACCTTGTGGTGCGCCCGGTTTCCACGCTGATGGTCTGGCGCTATGTAACATTCCAGCCGGTGACGCGAATCTGGCGCCCGCTCGAGGATATCGCCCCGGTGCTGCCGCGCACCGTGATCGCGTCCGAGGATGGGCAATTCTGTAACCATCGCGGCATCGACTGGCGGAGCCTGCGCGACATCCTCAAGGAGGCAGAGGATCTGGAGGACCTGCGGGGCGGTTCGACCATCACCCAGCAGACCGCCAAGAACCTGTTCCTGTGGCAAGGCCGATCGTATGTCCGCAAGGCGCTGGAACTGCCGCTGGCGGTCTGGATGGACCTGATCCTGGGTAAACGCAGGGTCATGGAAATCTACCTCAACGTGGCCGAATGGGGCCCGAGCGGGCAGTTCGGGGCCGAAGCCGGCGCCCGCCGGGCCTTCAAGACCTCCGCGGCCGATCTGGACGCCCGTCAGGCGGCCCTGATGGCCGCCATGCTGCCCAATCCGAGACGCCGCGACGCCCAGAAGCCCGGACCTGCGGTGCGCCGGCTGGCCGGGATTTACCAGCGCCGGGCCAATAATGCTGGCCTCGACGCCTGCCTGAGACGGGCGCCCCGGGTGGTGAGGGCCGGAGGCCAAAAGCGCTAGCGCAAACGCCTCTATTCCTCTATAAGCCGCCGCAATCCATTACATCCGGTCCGGCAGGGTTCCCCTGAATGGGATGTCCCGGCCGGATTGTCTTTTTTTCGGGAGTTCCGCAAATGGCCGTTCCTAAACGAAAAACCTCGCCGTCGCGGCGCGGGATGCGCCGGTCCGCCGACGCCCTCAAGCAGCCCGCCTATGTCGAGGACAAGGACTCCGGTGAGTTCCGCCGCCCGCACCACCTCGACCTGAAGACCGGCATGTACAAGGGCCGGCAGGTGCTGAAGGTGAAGAGCGCCGAAGCCTGATCGACCGGTCCTGTGGGCGCGAAACCGGCGCCCGCATTGCTGATTGCGCCGTGGACGGGAAAGTCCCGGAGGACATGATCCATGTATCTCGTCGGCTTTCCTCTCCTGCTGGTTCCGCTCGCGATCTACAACATGATCGCGTTCCTGTTCAGCCTCGGCTTCAGCGACACGGCGTTCTCGATTCCGATGATGTCCGGCGCCACGCTCGGCGTCACCACCGGCGATCTGCTGATCATCCTGTCGATCCTGCTGCTGTTCATTGAAATCCTGAAAGCCACCCGCTTCGGCGTGAAGTCGATCGTCGACCACCTGTTGTCGTTCGTGGTGTTCGTCGCTGCCTTGCTCGAATTCATCATGGTGAAGCAGGCCGCGACCTCGACCTTCCTGATCTTTCTCGTGATCTGCGCCGTCGATGTGATCGGCGGCTTCTCGATCTCGATCCGCGCGGCCTCGCGCGACTATTCCGTCGATGGCCATCCTCCGATGGCGCATTGATTGGTGCCAACACCTCCGGCGCTGCTCCCATGACCCGTGATTTTCACCTGCCCGGCCGTTCGCCGGCCTATGCCACAGGCGGCATGGTCGCGACCTCGCACCCGCTCGCCTCGCTGACCGCGGTGGAGATCATGCGCGCTGGCGGCAATGCCGCCGATGCGGCGGTTGCCGCGATGGCGGTTGCCTGTGTCGGCGAGCCGCATATGACGGGCATCGGCGGCGACTGCTTCTGTCTGGTGGCGCGGCCCGGCCAGCCGGTCTGGGGCTATAACGGCTCCGGCCGCAGCGGCGCGGCGATGCGCGCCGAAACACTGATCGCGCAGGGGCTAAAGGACGTCGCGGTCGATTCGGTCCACGCCGTGACGGTGCCGGGCGCGATCGAGGCCTGGGACAAAATCATCAAGACGCATGGCCGTCTCAATCTGGGCCGCGTGCTGCAGCCGGCGATCGACGCGGCCGAAGCCGGCGTCGCGGTGCAGCCGCGGGTCGCGCTCGACTGGTCGCTGGCGGTCGCCAAGCTCAGCAAGCACGCGGCCACTGCGAGGCATCTACTGGTCGACGGACATGCGCCAAAGGCCGGCGATGTCGTGAGATTTCCGGCGCTGGCCCGCACGTTGCGGGCGCTGGCCAAGGACGGTGCCCGCGCCTTCTACGAGGGCGAGATCGCCGACGACATGGTGGCGACGCTTCAATCGCTCGGCGGAGTTCTGACCGCGGCGGATTTCGCGGCGCATCGCGGCGACGAGGTGACGCCGATCTCGACGAATTACCGCGGGCTCGATGTGGTCGAATTGCCGCCCAACGGGCAGGGCCTGGCGGCGCTGGTGATGCTGAATATCCTCGAGCGCTTCGACATGGGCGCGCTCGACGCCAATGGCGCGAAGCGGCTGCATCTCCTGATCGAAGCCAGCCGCCTCGCCTATGCGATGCGCAACACCAATATCGCAGACCCTGCTCTCATGACCGAGAGTGTCGACGCGCTGCTCGATCGCGGCTTCGCGGCAAAGCTCGCCGGCATGATCGATCCGGCGAAGCGCTCGTCCTTTCCGAAGGCGATCAAGCCGATGGGATCGACGGTGCTGGTCTGCGTGGTCGACAAGGACCGCAATGCGGTCACCATGATCAACTCGCTGTTCTCGGCCTTCGGCTCAGGCATCGCGACGGACAAGACCGGCATCCTGCTGCATCACCGCGGCTCGGGCTTCAATCTCACGCCGGGTCATCCGAATTGCATCGGGCCGTCGAAGCGTCCGCTGCATACGATCATTCCCGCTCTGGCCATGCGCGCCGGCCGTGTCGACATGGCATTCGGGGTGATGGGCGGTGCCTATCAGGCCATGGGGCATGCGCATGTCATCTCCAACGTCGTCGATCACGGCATGGATCTTCAGACCGCGATCGACTGGCCGCGCGTGTTCTTCGAGGGCGAGCGCGTCGAGGTGGAGAACGGCGTCAGCGATGACGTGATGCAGGCGATGCGTGCCATGGGTCATGACGTATCCCGCCGCGCGCTACCGCATGGCGGCGGCCAGGCCATCCGCATCGATTGGGACCGCGGGGTGCTGATCGGCGCATCCGATCCGCGCAAGGACGGTCTCGCGCTAGGCTATTAGCGCGACGCGGCGTCAGATCTTCTTCGACAACACGCGTCCGAGCTTCGACGGCTTCTTCGCGCTTTTGCGATAGCTCGCATTCGCGTCGGCGGGATCGGCCCGGCGCTTCTCGCGTTGCTGCGGCGCATCGAACTTGCTGGCAAAGACGTGGGCGAGGAACAGCGCATCGGCATAACGCGATGGCTTGCCCCTGGGCGCCGTTTGCTTCGGATTAACCACGGCAAGATCACGCGACCCGGTGCCAGCCGCCGCGTTGTCCGGGGCGGCATCGTCCGCGCGGGCGCTTGCAGCCTCGCTGGGGAGCGATAATGCGGGCGGACGTTTGATCCTGTCGGCGAACACGGGCCGCTCCTGCGTCAAACTGGGACATCGGCGTCCCCTGAACCTCCAACTCGCAAGGGCTATGCCGCAAGTCCTGTGCCGCAAAGCTGTCTGCCGCGAGCCCCATGCGACGAACGCCACACCGGCCCGGTTGTTCCTAGAATGCAACCGTCTGATTTTTCCGATTCTTTAGAGTTCGCTACTACTTTTCCGTTGTCATGGCGCCGCCCTGATCGTGACGCGCGCATCAACGAGGCCAATGTTGACCGGAGCAGCGAACAGGTCGCGCCCCATACCGGGTGAGCAGCAACGCGACGTTGCTGCCGGCGGCCTTCAATCAAGGGACACGCTGAACTGCGCTGCGATCCTACAGTCGGCGGGCGAAATTCCCTATGAATGGACACTCGATACTGACGCACTGATCTGGGGTGCGGGCGCAGCCCGCCTGTTCGGCCTGCACGACACTGCGCCGATCGCAACCGGCCGCGGCTTCGCCAAACTGCTCGACCCGGCCAACGACACCACCCCGTTCGACGCGATCATGCATTCGGCAAAGGCCGACATGGGCGCCGGAATTCCGTATCAGCTTCAATATGCAATCCGGTCCGATACGCGGTCACCCAAGCTGTGGATCGAGGATACCGGCCGCTGGTTCGCCGGTCCGGACGGCAAGCCATGCAAGGCGCATGGCATCATCCGCGCGATCAACGACCGTCACGAACGCGAACAGAAACTCACCTATCTGTCGCGCTTCGACGTCCTGTCCGGCGAGATCAATCGCTGGAACCTGACCGAGCAACTGGCCGAAGCGTTGCGCGAGGCATTGCTGTCACGAACCTGTTGCGGCTTTCTGCTGGTCGCCATCGACAATCTCGGGCGCATCAACCGGGCTTACGGATATGACGTGGCCGATGAGGTGATCGGCGTGATAGCCAAGCGCCTGCGCGGTCGCATGCGCGGCCTCGACGTCATCGGCCGCTTTTCCGGCAACAAGTTCGGCATCATTCTGAAGAACTGTACGCCGGACGAGATCGGCGTCGCCGCCGAACGCTTTCTGACCGCCATCCGCGACGACGTCGTGATGACCACGGCGGGTCCGGTCTCGGTCACCGGCACGATCGGTGGCGTGACCGCCCCGCGCCACGCCGCCACCGTCGACGAGGTTCTGGTGCGAGCGCAGGAAACGCTCGACCTCGCCAAGAACAGGCGGCCGGGTTCGTTTCTGTCCTATCAACCCAGCATCGAACGCGAGACCCAGCGGCGCGCGAATATCCGCGCTACCGACACGATCATCAATGCGCTGAACGAACGGCGCATCCTTATCGCCTACGAACCGGTGGTCGATGCGCAAACCCGGGAGGTGGCCTTTCACGAATGCCTGCTGCGCATCCGCCGGCCCGACGGCACGCTGGTGCCGGCCGCGGATATCATGCCGATCGCAGAGCCGCTCGGGCTCGCCCGCCTGCTCGATCAGCGCGTGCTGGAGCTTGTGGTCGCGGAGATGGTCGCGCATCCGGACTTTCGTGCGAGCCTCAACGTGTCGGCCTCGTCGACCATGGATCCGGATTGGTGGTCGCGGCTCGAGGCCTCATTGCGTATGCACGACAATGTCGCCGAGCGCCTGATCGTGGAGATCACGGAAACCACCGCCATCCACGACATCGACAACGCCCGCGGCTTCGTGCAGCGCGTGAAGGATCTCGGCGCGCGTATCGCGATCGACGATTTCGGCGCCGGATTTACCTCATTCCGCAATCTGCGCGAGCTCGGCGTCGACCTGATCAAGATCGACGGCGCCTTCGTGCAGAACCTGGCGCGGTCCGAAGACGATCGCACCTTCGTGCGCACCATGCTCGACCTCGCCCGCGGCCTGAAGCTGAAAACCGTCGCCGAATGGGTGCAGGACGAACAGTCGGCCGCCATTCTCGCGGCCTGGGGCTGCGACTATCTGCAGGGCGAACATATCGCGCTGGCGCGGCTCGACTGGTATCAAACGCGGCACGATCAGCCGACGCCGCGCCCGAACCAGGCGCGGTCGTGACCCGGCTCCGCTTAGCCGCTCAGCTCTTGTCGCTGATCTGGTCGATGCGCCGCTGCATCTCTTCGATCTGACGCTTGAGCGCGTCGATGTCTTCTGATGCGCCGGCTGTCTTTTCGGATTCGGCTTTGCCCTGATTGGCGGCGGCGCCGCCCCGGGCGAACGGCGTGAACATGGAAAACGCCTTTTCGAACATCTCCATGTTGCGCCGGACCTGATCCTCCATCGGACCGAAAGGACTGGCGCCGACGCCCACACCGAAGGCCTGCGCCATCTGCTGGCGCATCTTTTCCTGTTCCTTGGTGAAGGATTCCAGCGAGACCTCAAGATAGCGCGGCACCATCATCTGCATGGAATCGCCATAGAACCGGATCAGCTGGCGCAGGAAATTGATCGGCAGAAGGTTCTGACCTTCCTTGTTTTCCTGCTCGAAGATGATCTGGGCGAGCACCGAGCGGGTGATGTCCTCGGAGCTCTTGGCGTCGAAAACGACGAAATTTTCGCCGGCTTTCACCATGGTCGCCAGATCTTCCAGCGTCACATAGGTGCTGGTCCCGGTATTGTAGAGACGGCGGTTGGCGTATTTCTTGATCGTGATGGGATCGTCGGATTTTGCCATGATTTCGCTTGCGGGCGCCCGTTGACATGCGGAATAGGTTCCAAGACCTAAAGAGTAGGCGGTTTCAATCCACCTAGCCACCGTTTTATGCGGGTCAAATCCGGCCATATCGCATGGCCGGAGGTTTTGAGGGCTGAACGCGCCATGCTATGGCGATGCCTAACAGACAGGGAGCAACTTCATGCAGGACGACATCGTCATTGTGGGTGCCGCGCGCACGCCGGTCGGCGCCTTCAACGGAGCTTTCGCGAACCTGCCGGCGCATGAGCTCGGCAAGGTCGCCATCGAGGCGGCCTTGAAGCGCGCCGGAGTGGACGGAAAGGACGTCTCCGAGGTCATTATGGGACAGATCCTGACCGCGGGTCAGGGCCAGAACCCGGCGCGGCAGGCCTCGATCGCCGCCGGAATCCCGGTCGAAAGCCCGGCCTGGGGCGTTAACCAGCTGTGCGGCTCGGGATTGCGGGCGGTTGCGCTCGGCTACCAGGCCATCCTCAACGGCGATTCCGACATCGTGGTCGCCGGGGGCCAGGAATCCATGAGCATGGCGCCGCATTGCGCACATTTGCGCTCTGGCGTGAAGATGGGCGATTTCGCCATGGTCGACACCATGATCAAGGACGGCCTCTGGGACGCCTTCAATGGCTATCACATGGGGACCACCGCCGAGAACGTGGCCAAGCAATATCAGATCACCCGCCAGCAGCAGGACGAGTTCGCGGCCAGTTCGCAGAACAAGGCCGAAGCCGCCATGAAGGCCGGCAAGTTCAAGGACGAGATCGCGCCGGTCACGATCAAGACCCGCAAGGGCGATGTCGTGGTCGACACCGACGAATATCCGAAGGCCGGCGTGACCCCGGATTCGATCGGCAAGCTGCGCCCGGCCTTCGACAAGGAAGGCACCGTGACCGCAGCCAATGCCTCCGGCATCAACGACGGCGCCGCCGCCGTCGTGCTGATGAAGGCATCGCGGGCTAAGAAGGAAGGCCGGCCGATCCTCGCCCGCATCGCCTCCTGGGCGCATGCCGGCGTCGATCCCTCGATCATGGGGACCGGCCCGATCCCGGCGTCGCGCGCGGCGCTGGAAAAGGCCGGCTGGAAGGTCGGCGACCTCGACCTGATCGAGGCCAACGAGGCCTTCGCGGCCCAGGCCTGCGCGGTGAACAAGGAGCTCGGCCTCGACACCTCGAAGGTCAACGTCAATGGCGGCGCCATCGCCATCGGCCACCCGATCGGCGCCTCCGGCGCGCGGGTTCTGACCACGCTGCTGTACGAGATGCAGAAGCGCGATGCCAAGAAGGGCCTCGCCACGTTGTGCATCGGCGGCGGCATGGGGATCGCCATGTGCCTGGAGCGTCCGTAGGACGCGACGGGCACGAGCGGGACCATGTGCCTGGAGCGTCCGTAGGACGCAGCGCCCCGGCGCTTTTCGCCGCAGTTTGAGTTGCGTCATGGCCGGGGCTTGCCCCGGCCATTTACGTCTCTAGTGTAGGCGGTCCGGATCGGTCGTCCGGCCAAGAAACAGGGGGAACAGATGTCTCGGGTGGCACTGGTAACGGGGGGAACGCGCGGGATCGGCGAAGCGATCTGCAAGGCGCTGAAGGCGGCCGGCTACAAGGTCGCGGCGAGCTATGCCGGTAACGACGAAGCCGCCCAGAAATTCAAATCAGAAACCGGCATCCCGGTGTTCAAATGGGACGTGTCGAATTTCGAGGCCTGCGCCGCGGGCATCAAGCAGGTTGAAGCCGAACTCGGGCCGGTCGAGGTGCTGGTCAATAACGCCGGCATCACCAAGGACACGATGTTCCACCGCATGACCGCGGATCAATGGAATGCGGTGATCGGCACCAATCTCGGTTCGCTGTTCAACATGACGCGAAACGTCATCGAAGGCATGCGTGCGCGCAAGTTCGGCCGCATCGTCAATATTTCCTCGATCAACGGCCAGAAGGGCCAGATGGGCCAGGTCAATTATTCCGCCGCCAAGGCTGGCGAGATCGGCTTCACCAAGGCGCTCGCGCAGGAAGGCGCCAAGAGCGGCATCACCGTGAATGCGATCTGTCCCGGCTATATCGGCACCGAGATGGTGAAAGCCGTGCCGCAGGACGTGCTCGAGAAAAGCATCCTGCCGCATATCCCGATGGGACGGCTCGGCGAGCCGGAGGAAATCGCGCGCTGCGTGGTGTTCCTCGCCGCCGACGAATCCGGATTCATCACCGGATCGACGCTGTCGGCGAATGGCGGGCAGTATATGTCCTGACCGCCCGAACGCGGCGTGACGAGCGTGGCGTCAGTCGCGCTCGTTTCGCAGCGTCTTGCCGCTGGTGGCGTCGATATGCAGTTCGCGGCGCTCGCCGGCCTGCGTTCGGCCCTCGATCTCCCACTTGCCGTCGTCGAGCTCGATCTCGCGTATCATCGCCAGACCGGCATCGCGCGCGATCTTAGTGGCTTGTTCGACCGAAATGGCGGGTGCCTGCTGTGCAGAGGCCGCCCATCCCGCCGCGATGGCAACGAATCCGATCATGGCGATGGCGAGTGCCGGCTTCAGCATGACAGTCTCCTGGTATGGCTTGGTCAGGAAACTGAACTCGTCCCACACTGAATGTTTCCACAGGCGGGACAATCCGTCGCGCCGGCTGAGCACTGTGCCGCAACGGTGCGGCACATGGGCCATCGCGTGCCATTGAACCTTCGCTAAGCTTGCTGCGACTCACGCACATCAAGTGTGCCGGAGGCGCAGTCCATGTCCTATTCCTACGTCCTTCCGGGCGAGCGATCCTCGTCCGGACGAGCGAAGCGTTGGCTCCTGGCCTATCCGGTGGCGCAGGTCCTGTGCCTCGGCGCGGCTGCGGCCATTGGCGCATTGGGACGCAGCCTGAAGGACATCTCGCCAGACCTCGACGCCGCGACGGTGACATTCGCGACAGGCCTTGCGGTCGCCTGCGTCTATGGCCTGACCTTCGGATATCTGCGCGGCGGCCTGCTGCGCGAACAACTCGCACGCTTCTCGATGCTGTTGTGGTGCGGCGCGATCGCGGCGGTCAGCGTGTTCTTTCTCCCGCCGGCCCCGGAGGCGCTTCCCGGTCTCACCTCTGCCGTATCGAACCTGCAGACTGCCGCCCACACCGCGACGCCAATTCTGCTGTCCGGATTCGTTTATGGAATCGTCATCGGCGCTGCCGAGGCGCTGAGCCTGCGACGCGCGGCCTTCGGATTGTTCGGCTGGACCATGCTGTCCGGCTTCGCCTGGGGGATCGGGCATGTCGCAGCCACGGCTGCCGCCGCGTTCGCCGCACCGGTTGCCGTGACCGCGTTCCAGGCCGGCACCGTCCATGCCGCCTGCATGGTGTTGCAGGCATCGCTCGCCGGGCTGGTGATGCTGCCCGCTTTGCGGTTGCTGACGCCGCGGCTCAGCTATTACGGGCCGCGCGTCTACCGCTCGGCGCTGCGCACGCGCGGATAAACTTACCCTGGAGACCAGCCTTTCGGGGCGAGTTCGAAGCCGGAAAACTCAAAACCGGGTGCGACCGTGCAGCCGACCAGCGTCCAGTCGCCCAACGACTCGGCGGCCTGCCACGCATGCGTCGGCACGATGCCCTGCGGCCGCTCACCGGCCGCAAGATCGGACCCCAGGATGAGTGTGGTGCGCGTGCCGCTGTCGTGGATGTCGAGGCGGAGGGGTGCGCCGGCATGCCAGTGCCAGGTCTCGACGGCGTCCACCTTGTGCCAGTGCGAGCGCTCACCGCGCGCCAGCAGGAAATAGATCGCGGTCGAGTATGCGCGGCCGGTGTGATCGGTTCGGCTGTCGCGGAAGGTCTCGCAATAGTGCCCGCCCTCCGGATGCGGCTTGAGATCGAGCAGGCGAATGATGTCGGCGGCGGTGACGGACATGGGATCGGGCCCTCAATACGAGCGCGGCAAGCCGAGCACATGTTCGGCAATATAGGACAGGATCAGGTTGGTCGAGATCGGCGCCACCTGATACAGCCGCGTCTCACGAAACTTTCGCTCGACGTCATATTCCTCGGCGAAGCCGAAGCCCCCGAAGGTCTGCACGCACATGTCGGCGGCCCCCCATGATGCATCGGCCGCAAGCAATTTCGCCATGTTGGCCTCCTCGCCGACATCGGCGCCGCTTTCATAACGCTCGGCGGCCTCACGCACCATCAATTCGGCGGCGCGCATCTGCGCATAGGCACGCGCGATCGGAAACTGCACGCCCTGGTTCTGGCCGATCGGCCGGCCGAACACGTTGCGGTCTTTCGCATAGGCCGACGCCTTAGCAATGAACCATTTCGCGTCGCCGATGCATTCGGCCGCAATCAGGATGCGCTCGGCATTCATGCCGGACAGGATGTAGCGGAAGCCCCTGCCCTCCTCGCCGATCAGCGACGACGCCGGCACCCGCATGTTGTCGAAGAAAACTTCCGTGGTGGCGTGATTCATCATGGTGCGGATCGGGCGGATGTCGAGACCCTTTCCTTTCACAGCGCGCATGTCGACCAGCAACACGGAGAGGCCGTCGGTGCGTTTCTGCACCTGATCGCGCGGCGTGGTGCGCGCCAGCAGCAGCATCAGGTCGGAATATTCGGCGCGCGAGGTCCAGATTTTCTGGCCGTTGATGACGTACGCGTCGCCGTCCCGGGTCGCGGTGGTGCGCAGCGACAGCGTGTCCGTCCCCGAAGTCGGCTCGGTGACGCCGAAAGCCTGCAGCCGCAACTCGCCGCGCGCGATCGCCGGCAGATAATCGCGCTTCTGGGCGTCGCTGCCGTGACGCAGCACGGTGCCCATCGTGTACATCTGCGCGTGACAGGCCGCACCGTTGCAGCCGGACGCATGGATTTCTTCCATGATCACCGCCGCGGCGCGCATCGACAATCCGCTGCCGCCATATTGCTCCGGGATCAGCGCCGCGAGGAATCCGGCATTGGTCAGCGCGTCGACGAATGCGGTGGGATAAGTGCGCTCGCGATCGAGTACGCGCCAATATTCGCCGGGAAAATCGGCGCATAATGCGCGCACGCTGCTGCGGATCGCGGCAAGATCGTCGTCGTCGTCACGCATCAATCCACCTCCGCGCGGCCATTGTTGATCGCGACAGCATCGCGCTCGACCACACGCGCGCGGAAACTCACGACATCGCCGTCGCGCCACATCTCCGTGCGGACGGTCTCGCCGGGATAAACCGGCGCGGAGAAGCGCCCGGCGATGGACCTCAAGCGCGCGGGATCGTAATCGCAGACGCTGCGCAGGATTGCATGGCCCGCCACGCCGAAGGTGCCGAGCCCCTGCAGGATCGGCCGCTCGAAGCCTGCGGCACGCGCAACCGCCGGATCGGCATGCAGCGGGTTCACATCCGCCGACAGCCGATAGATCAGCGCCATTTCGGGGCGCGTTTGAAGATCGCAGATCAGGTCCGGCGCGCGGTTCGGGAGCGCATGAACCGGCGGCGATGGCCGCGTGCCACCACTGAAGCCGCCATCGGCACGGCAGAACACGGTCTGGCGAATGGTGGCGAGCGGTTCGCCGGTCGCCTTGTCGGAGATCGCGCGCTGCATCAACAACAACGCGCCCTTGCCCGCGCCCTTGTCGATGACGTCGAGGATGCGAAGGCGCGCGAGGATGGTGCCGGAGGTGGCGAGCGATCGGTGCAGGATGAGGTGCTCCTCGCCATGCACCGTCATTTCGAAATTCACGCCGGCATCGTTATCGCGCAGCAGGAATGGGTCGAAGCCGAGCACCACCGGAAAGGTCGGCAGCACCTTCAGGTTTTTTTCATAGACGAAGGGGAGTTCGCGCTCGTCGACCGGATCGTGCCCGAGGCCGACGCCAAGCGCGTAAAGCATGACGTCTTTTTCGGCGTAATGCTGCTCGATATCCGGCAGCTTCAGCGACAGAAGCCTTTCGGGATCGAGCGGCATCGCAAGGCCTGCAGGCGCGACAAGGCGCTAGTTCGCGCCGAGCCCAAGCCGCTTGATCAGTTCGCCCTTGAACTTGTAATCGGCGACGGTCTGATCGTGGAACTCTTTCCCTTCGAGATAAACAATCGGCGTGCCGGTATTGCCAGCAACTTTCAGCACGCCGTCAGACTTGACCGCGGTCGCGCAGGCCTTCTCGAGCGCGGCTTTCACCTCGGCCGGCAATCCCTTCGGCGCATACAGCCCGTTCTGTCCGGGCGGCACCGACGTCTTCACACCGAGTTCGCCCGCGGTCGGCACATCGGGATACGACGCGCTGCGCTTGCCTGCGAAGATCACAAGCGGACGGATCTGGTCGTTGCCACGGATCGACGACAGCGCCGGCGCGCCGAAATCGAGATCGCCCTTGATCAGCACCGGCAGCATTCCGGCATCGCCGCGGAACGGCAGATGCTGCACCTTGATCTTCATCGCATCGGCGAAATTCTCGACCGAGAGATGCGGAATCGAACCCAGGCCCGCATGGCCGAAATTCAGGCTCTTGTCCTTGGCGGCGGCCAGCAGATCCTGCGCGGTCTTGTAGGGCGAGTTCGGCCCCACGGCGATCGAGAACGGATTCTCGAACACCTGGCAGATATATTCGAACGATTCCGGATTGTAGCGGACGCCCTTGACGAGATAAGGCGCATTGGCAATCGGCGTCGAGGGACCGAAGCCGAGCGTGTAGCCATCCGGCGCCGCGGCCGCGAGCGCGCCGAAGCCGATGGTACCGCCGGCGCCGTCGCGGTTCTGCACGATGACGCTTTGCCCGAGCTGCTCGGCCAGCGACGCTGCGATGGAGCGGCCGATCAGGTCCACGCCGCCGCCGGCGGCGAAGGGAATGATGACCTCGATATTGCGGGAGGGATATTTCTGCGCGGGGGCCACGCCGGTCATCACCAGCAGGGCCGCTGCCGTTGACAGCATCGTCCTGATCATTGTCTCACTCCCGTTTCTCGTAAGGCTCGTATTCAGCTTGGGCGCTTGTATCCCTTCTCAGGCCGTGGTTTGCAAGCCTCGGAACGTTGAGGACAGGACATGCCGCGCCGCATCATCGATATCTCGATCCCGCTCGAAAGCGATGTCGCCAGCGATCCGCCGGTTGCGCTGCCGAAGATCCAGTATCTGCGGCATCATGAGACGATTGAGCGCATCCGCGGCTTCTTCCCCGGATTGCAGGCGGACGATCTGCCGGACGGCGCGGGCTGGGCCCTGGAGAAGGTCGAGATCACGACGCACAACGGCACCCATCTCGACGCGCCGTGGCATTACCATCCGACCATGGATCATGCGCTCGGCGCGCCCAAGCCGGCGATGACCATCGACCAGGTTCCGCTCGACTGGTGCCTGCAGCCGGGCGTGAAACTCGACTTCCGGCATTTCCCCGCAGGCTATGTGGTGACGGCGCAGGATGTCGAAGCGGAGCTGAAGCGCATCGGCCATACGCTGAAGCCGCTGGAAATCGTGCTGGTCAACACCGCGGCCGGCATGAAATACGGTCAGCCCGATTATGTCGATTCAGGCTGCGGCATGGGCCGCGACGCAACGCTTTATCTGACCGAGCGCGGCGTGCGTGTCACGGGCATCGATGGCTGGAGCTGGGACGCGCCATTCTCCTTCACCGCGCAGCGCTACGCGAAGGATCACGACGCATCGATCATCTGGGAGGGCCACAAGGCCGGCCGCGATATCGGCTATTGCCATATCGAGAAGCTGCACAATCTGGAAAGCCTTCCGGCGGACGGCTTCACGGTGTCGTGCTTCCCGGTCAAGGTGAAGGGCGGCTCGGCCGGCTGGACGCGAGCGGTGGCGATCCTGGAAGAGTGACAGCGACCTGAACGCATCCAAACAAGGGGATCATCGACTATGCCCGGCCTGATCGATATCCATGCGCACTTCCTGACCGAAAATTATCTGACCGCAATGCGCGCGGCCGGGATTGAAGACGTCGACGGCTTCCCGTTGCCGGACTGGTCGCCCGACAGCGCCCTCGCACTGATGGACCGGTGCGGGATCGATACCCAGATTCTGTCAATCTCCGCGCCGGGGATCGACTTCGTGACTGGCGAGGCGGCCCGCTCTTTGACGCGCGACATCAACGACGAACTGGCCGGCATTGTCGCGAGCCATCCGCGCCGCTTTCGCGGTTTTGGTTTGCTGCCGCTTCCCGATATCGACGCGGCGCTGCGGGAAACAGCCTACGTGCTCGATACCCTGAAATTCGACGGGATCGGCCTTTATACGAATTTCGGCGGGATTTATCCGGGCGACAGCCGTCTTGATCCGCTGTTTGACGAACTCGACCGCCGCAAGGCCGTGGTCTACGTGCACCCAGTCGCGCCGCCCGGTTTCGACATGTCGCAGTTGGGCTTCCCGGCGCCGACGGTCGAGTATCCGTTCGATACCACGCGGATGATTCTCAATCTGGTGTCATCCGGTACGCTGCGCCGGTTTCCCAACGTTCGCATGATCGTCTCGCATGGCGGCGGCACCTTGCCTCTTTTGGTGCCGCGCATCGCGCGGCACATGGTGCGGTTCGCACGCAGCCCGGTGACGGCACACGAGGTCATGGCCGATTTCCGGTCGCTTTATTTCGACGTCACCGCGGTATCGCATCCGCACGCGATCGACACCTTGCTTGCCATTGCGCCGCGCGATCACCTGCTCTACGGCAGCGATCATCCCTTCATGTTGCCAACGGTGATCCCGCAGGGCATCGACTTCCTTGCGAAATCGCCGAAGTTCGACGAAGCCACCCGGCGCGCGGTGTCCTACGAGAACGCGCAGCGACTGTTCCCCGGACTTGCAGCGGGGTAGCTTATTTTTGCGGGGCGAAGCCGATCTGCTTTACGACCGGTCGCCACACCGCCTGCTCGTTGCGCAGGAAGGCGGTCGTGTCGGCCAGTGACATCGGCCGCACCTGCGTCGCCATCGCACCGAGCTTGTCCTTCACGGACGGCGAGTCCAGAACGGCATTCAGGTCGCGATTGACCTGCTGCACGATCGCGTCCGGCGTACCGCGCGGCGCCACCAGCGCGAACCAGCCGGTCGCCTGGAAGCCCGGCAGCGTCTCGGCCACCGTCGGGATATTCGGAAAATTCTCCAGCCGCGTCAGCGAGGATACGGCCAGCGGCTTGAGTGAGCCGTTCTGGATCGATCCGAGCAGCGTCCCAAGACCCTCGACGATCACCGAGATTCGTCCACCGAGCAGATCCTGCAACCCAGCCGCCGCACCGGGATAGGGAATGTAGGTCATATCGATGCCGGCCTGCGATTTGATGCGCTCGGCAGTGAGATGCGGCAGGGTCCCGCGCGCATTGGCAGCAAAGTTCAACGTCCCTGCCTTCTCCTTGGAGAGCTTGACGAGATCGGCCAGCGAATTGACGTTCAACGATGGGGACACGGCGATCACAAAAGGCTGCTCGGCGAGCAAACCGAGCGGCACGAAATCGCCAAGCATATCGATCTTCAAGGTTGGAAACATCTCCGGCATCACGATGAAGGCCGACGCAGCCGGGACGTATAGCGTGTAACCGTCCGGCTCCGCCTGGATGGCCTGCTTAGCGGCTACGCTGCCGCCGGCACCGGTCGCATTGAGGATGACGATCTGCTGCTTCCAGCGCCGCGACAATTCGTCGGCGACGATGCGCGCCACGACATCCGGGCCGCTGGCCGGCGCTCCCTGCGTGATCATCTTCACGGGAGCGGAGGGATAGGTCTGTGCCTGCACTGCTGATGCTGGCGCAAGACCCAATGCGACACAAAAAAGGAGTTTTGGAGCGCAGCCACTCATGTCTTTCCTCCTGTGCTTGTCGGCGCGTGTGACGGGCCGCCTATCTTCCGGAGGCGGCCGCAGCGTTTATCTCCCCCACACCTCTTCGGCGACCTCGACGCAGAGCCGCAGCTTGGCCCATTGCTCGTCCTCGGCCAGCACGTTGCCTTCCTCGGTCGAGGCGAAGCCGCATTGCGGCGACAGGCAAAGCTGCTCGAGCGGCACCACCTTGGTCGCTTCCTCGATGCGCCTTTTGAGCAGGTCCTTGCTTTCCAGCGTGCCGGTCTTCGAAGTGACCAATCCGAGCACCACGCGCTTGTTGGCCTTCGGCAAAAATCGCAACGGCGCGAAATCGCCGGCGCGATCGGAATCGTATTCCAGGAAATAGCCGTCGATGCCGATCTTGTTGAACAGCACATCGGCCACCGGCTCGTAACCGCCGGACGACACGAAGGTCGAGCGGAAATTGCCGCGGCACAGATGCATCGCCGTGACCATGCCAGCCGGCTTGTCCTTCAGCGCGGAATTGATCATGTCGGCCCAGGCATCGGCGAGCCAGATCGGGTCCTCGCCGCGCGCCTGCAGCGCCGCGCGCCGTTCCTTGTCGCACAGATGCGCGTAAGACGTATCGTCGAGCTGCAGATAACGGCAGCCGGCATCGCCGAACGCCTTGATCGCCTTGCGATAGGCGAGCCCAAGATCGTGCAGCAAGTCTTCCGTCGACTTGTAGAGGCCGTCCTGAATAGGCTTCGGACCGACGCGATATTGCAGCACCGTCGGCGACGGCAGCGTCATCTTCGGCGTGACCTTGCAATTCGCCTCGAGGAATTCGAAATGATCGATCATCGGCGCGCCGGAATAACCGAGCTTGCCGGTGACGGCGATATCCTCCGGACGGGTCTCGACGCCGGCAAACTTGATGCCGTGCGCGGTCCGCACCAGTTCGGCGCCATCGAGCAGCTTGAAGAAATCGAACTGCCACCACGAGCGGCGGAATTCGCCGTCGGTCGCAAGCTTCAAGCCCACCTCTTCCTGCTTCCTGATGATCTTCCTGATTTCTTCATCTTCGACCGCTTTCAGTGCCGCGGCGTCGATCTCGCCCTTCTCGCGTTTCAATCGCGCTTCTTTCAACGGCGCGGTGCGCAGGAGCGAGCCGACGTGATCGGCGCGGAAGGGTGCAGTGGTGTTGGTCATTTTCAGGTCTCTCTTTTCGTACTCACACTTCGCCGCTCCTTACCTCTCCGCGCAATGCGGGGAGAGGTCGATTTGCGAGCGAAGCGATGCAAACCGGGTGAAGGGCCGGCTTAGTACCCATGCGAACTCGCCCCTCACCCGGCTCGCATACGCTCGCCACCCTCTCCCCGCTGACGCGGGGAGAGGGAAGCTGCGGCGCTAATTCCTACCCCAGACCTCGTCGGCGATCTCCACGATCAGCCGCAGCTTGGCCCATTGCTGCTCCTCGGTCAGCGTGTTGCCTTCCTCGGTCGAGGCGAAGCCGCATTGCGGCGACAGGCAGAGCTGATCGAGCGAGATGTATTTCGAGGCCTCGTCAATCCGGCGCTTGATGACATCCTTGCTCTCCAGTTCGCCGGTCTTGGTGGTGATCAGACCCAGCACCACGCGGCGATCCTTCGGCACCAGCCGCAACGGCTCGAAGCCGCCGGCGCGCTCGGTGTCGTATTCCATGAAATAGCCGTGCACCTTGATGCGGTCGAACAGCACCTCGGCCTCGGCGTCGTATCCGCCCGCCCCCATGAAGGTCGATTTGTAGTTGCCCCGGCACAGATGCATGGTGATCGTCATGTCGGAGGGGATATCCGACATCGCCGCGTTGATGAGATCGCCGTAGAGCGGCCCGAGCTTGTCCGGATCGTCACCGCGCTTTCTCATCTGCTCGCAATAATTCGGGTCGCACAGCATCGCGATGAACACCTCGTCGAGCTGCAGATAGCGGCAGCCGGCATCGGCGAAGCCGCGCACCGCCTTCTTGTAGGCATTGCCGAGATCGTGCCAGAACGTGTCCATGTCTGGATAGGCGCTCTTGTCGATGGGCGTTGCGACCGGCCTACCGTAGATCGCCGACGGCGACGGAATGGTGATCTTCGGCGTCTGCTTCGTGTGCGCCGCGACGAACTTGAAATGCTCGACCATCGCATGCGGGCCCGACATACCGAGCTTGCCGGTGACCGCCACGCCCTCGTTGCGTGTGTTGACCGCGGCGAACTTGATGCGGGTGTCCATCACATGCTTTTCGGCGCCGTCGAGGCCCCAGAGAAAATCGAGATGCCACCAGGAGCGGCGGAATTCTCCGTCGGTGATCGCCTTCAGCCCAACCTCTTCCTGCTTTTTGATGACGCGCTCGATCTCGCGATCCTCTATTTCCTTCAATTCACCGGCGCTGATCTCGCCTTTGGCGTGCTTGGTGCGCGCGTCATGGATCGCCTTCGGGCGCAGCAGGCTGCCGACATGGTCGGCACGGAAGGGGGGCTTGGTATCGTTCGTCATGTGAGGTTCCGCCCTATCGGTTTGCCGCTCGCTCCCGCGAAAGCGGGAACCCAGGGAGGCTTGTGAAGTAGCTCTGGGTCCCCGCTTCCGCGGGGACGAACGGAGAGATTGTTCTCAGCCCCCGGTCAATTCCTTGCGCACCATCTTCGTGCCATCGACCATCGCCTTCAGCTTCCCGAATGCCACCTGGCGCGGCAGATATTTCATGCCGCAATCGGGTGCGATCACGAGGCGCTCGGCCGGCACCACCTTGAGCGCGGCACGAATTCGGTCCGCGACGGTCTCCGGCCGCTCGACGACAAGATCGCCAAGGTCGATGACGCCGAGGATGATGGTCTTCGACGGCAGTTGCTTCAGCACATTGAGATCGAGCTTCGGCTGCGCCGCCTCGATCGAGACCTGATGCACGCCGCTATTTTCGAGTTCGCCCAGGAACGAATAGCCGGTCGGCTTTTCATGCACGACCTGCGCATAGCCGAAGCACAGATGGATCGCGATGGTGCCGGTCACTCCGTCGAGCGCGCGGGCCAGCGTCTTCAGCCCGTATTGCCGCGCCTTCTCGGGATGCTGCTGCATCCACGGCTCGTCGATCTGCACGATGTCGGCGCCGGCCGCGAACAGGTCCTTGATCTCTTCATTCACGGCAGCGGCGTAATCCATCGCCACCGCTTCCTCGTTTCCGTAGAAGTCGTCCTGCGCCTGCTTGCCCATGGTGAAGGGGCCGGGCACCGTCGCCTTGATCTTGCGATCGGTATTGGCGCGCAAAATCTTGACGTCGCGCACCTCAACCGGATGCATGCGCCTGATCTTGCCGGCGACACGCGGCACCGGAATGGTCTTGCCGGTGCGGTTGATGGTGGTGCCCGGCTTGTCGAGGTCGATGCCTTCGAGCGCGGTGGCGAAACGGTTGGAATAGCTCTCGCGGCGCTGCTCGCCGTCGCAGATGATATCGAGCCCGGCCCGCTCCTGGTCGCGGATCGCGAGCAGCGTGGCGTCGTCCTGCGCAGCCTCAAGGTGCTTTTCAGGGATAAGCCACAGGTCGTGCATGCGCACCCGCGGCACCTGCTTGGACAGCCGCTCGCGGTCGATCAGCCATTCGGGTTGGGGATAGGAGCCGACGAGACTTGTGGGCAGCAGCATCAAGACGATCCACCTTTTCTTGGACTTGCAGGCTTGGGTTCAGAAGAAAACGGCGCCGCACGATGGCTCGCACGGCGCCGCGATGGTTTCAACCCTCAGCGCGTTACTGCTGCTGCGCCTTTTCGAACGGCAGCACCGCTTCACCGGTCTTGTGCTGATCCGGCGTCAGGATGATCTGGGTATCGAGGCCGCGGAACTGCTCGAGGTCGTTACCCTTGATGCCCTTGTACTGAACCTGCATCATTCCAGACTCGGTCCATTCGCCATTCTTGCCGAACTTAACCGGACCCATGATGGTGTTGATGGTGTTCTGGCGAAGATATTCCGCGATCTTGTCGTCGTTCAGGCTCTTGGCGCCTTCGACTGCCTTGCCAAGCAACTCTGCATAGGCATAGCCCCAGGTACCGAGATAGTAGCCCAGCGGATCGACGCCCTCGGACTTGGCGCGTGACTGATATTCCTTCAGGAACGCCTCAGCGTCCGGATTCAGGAAATGCTTGGTCGGCGCCCAGGTCTCGTAGTTGATCCAGCCATTCATCAACGGGCCAAGCTGGGTCTTGATCGCGCTGATCTGCAGGCCGACCATCGAACCGCCGATCATCTTCGGCTTGAATCCGATTTCATTGACCGCGCGCACCATGCCGACCGAGTCCGGCGGATAGGAGCAGATGACGACGGCTTCCGGATTCGCCGCCTGGATCGCGCGAACGATCGGCGTGAAGTCCGTCGTGGCCGGCGGATATTTCCGATCGTAGACCACCTTGATGTTGTGCTTCTTCGCGTTCGTCCGCGCGCCTTCGCAGGCGTTGTTCGCGAACTCGGCGTCAGCTGCCACCAGCGCAACGGTCTGGATCTTGTTCTTGGCGGCGACTTCGAAGAAGCCCTCAGTGAAAGACGGCTTGGTGTTCTGCCCCGTCGGGATCATCGCGAAATATTTCGGGTAGTTGAATTCGCTGTTAACCGCGAGACCGAACAGGCCGATGATCGTCTTGCCCTTCTGCATGACGACCGGCATCGCCGGTGCGATCATGTTCGTGGCATACGGTCCGAGGATGAGGTCGACTTTGTCGACGTCGATCAGCTTGGTGTAGATGCCCGGCACGGTCGAGGCATTGGTCTGATCGTCATACGCGATGATCCGGACCGGACGCCCGAGCAGGCCGCCCTTCTTGTTGATCTGATCTTCCCAGATTTTAACGCCGAGCAGCGCCTGCTTGCCGGGGCCGGCGAGACCGCCGGTCATTGCGATGCCGAGACCGATCTTGATCGGTTCACCGGATTGCGCGTTCGCTTGCGGGCTTGCGAGCAACGACAGAGCCGCTGCACCCGCCGCAAGCATGCCGGTCAGGTTTCGTAACATGGGTTCCTCCCTTAAAGGCCCTTATTGATTTATGGGGGGATTCTTCCCGATCCGACCGGCGGCTTCAAGCTCTAAAACTCGACACCGCGCCAGCGCGGTTAATCGGCTCGCCCCGAAGCCCTTGGGATCGTTGCCTCCCGCCGCCTCGCGCGGTGAGGTTATCTTTTCGAAATACGGAGGATCTGCCGGGTGGCGGCGAGCCACCCGGCATTGGATCACACCCTGCCGGCGCGAAGCCGGGCTCGGCCTATTTGCCCCATACCTCGTGGGACAATTCGACGATTTCCCGCATCTTGGCCCATTGCTGGTCCTCGGTGAGGATGTTGCCCTCCTCGGTCGAGGCGAAGCCGCATTGCGGCGACAGGCAGAATTGCTCCAGCGGCCCGAATTTCGTCGCCTCGTCGATGCGGCGCTTCACCTCGTCCTTGCTTTCCAGGGTGCCGCTCTTGGAGGTGATCAGCCCGAGAACCACCTGCTTCTCGCCCTTTGGCAGGAAGCGCAGCGGCTCGAAGCCGCCGGCGCGATCGGAATCGTATTCCAGGAAATAGCCGTCGAAATTCACCTCGCCCAGCAGCACCTTGGCCACCGGCTCGTAGCCGCCCGAGGAGATGAAGGTGGAACGGAAATTGCCGCGGCAGGCATGCATGGTCACGGTCATGTCCGCTGGCTTGTCCTTGAGCGACAGGTTGATCATGTCGCGATATTTCTGCTGCAGGTCGTCGGTCTTGTCGCCGCGCTCGCGCGATTGCGCCAATTCCTTCTCCGAGCAGAGATAGGCCCAGACCGTGTCGTCGAATTGCAGATAGCGGCATCCGGCGTCGTAGAAGGCCTTCACCGCCTTGGCGTAAGCCTTGCCCAAATCCTCATAGAAGAGGTCGAGATCGGGATACACATCCTTGCTGATCTTGGCCCGCCCGCCGCGGAAATGCGCCACCGTCGGCGACGGGATCGTCATCTTCGGCACGACCTTGGTGTTGGCCTTCAGAAAGCGGAAATGGTCGAGAAACGGATGATCGTCCGGAAAATCGATCTTGCCCGTGGTGCGGATGTCCCAGGCCTTTGTCTCGGCGCCCTGAAACTTGATGCCCTGCGAATGGTCGTAGAGATCGATGCCGGTCATGCCGCCGAGAAAGTCGAAGTGCCAGAAGGTGCGCCGAAACTCGCCGTCGGTGGCGAGCTGCATGCCGACGTCTTCCTGCTGCTTGATGACCTTCTTGATCTCTTCATCCTCGACGGCCTTGAGCTGCGCCGCGGTGATCTCGCCCTTGTCGCGCCTGGCGCGAGCCTCCTTCAGGCGCTCGGGGCGCAGGAAGCTGCCGACCTGGTCGGCGCGGAAAGGCGGCCTTGTACGTTGCGTCATGAAGCATTCACTCCCATTCTTTTGTGCGTGTTTTCTTGAAGGTCAGTAGCGCGCCGGCACGGCCTTCCTGATGAGAACCGCGCCGGGCACGAGATCGCGGGTGCCCTGGTTGCGGAAGGCCAGCTGCAGATTGCGATGCGCCAGCCGCGCATGCTCGCGCATCAGCGCTTCGGCGCGCGCGCCTTCGCGTTCCTCGATCGCACGCACGACGCAATGATGATGGTCCTGGGCGATGGTCAGAATCTTTCGAGCTTCCGGCAACATGGCCTGAACCATAACGAAACCGCTCGGCGAAGCGAACGGAAGATTGAGTGCGCGATCGATCTGGCGCGCAAGCACGGGCGAGTCCGCGGCATCGATCAGCAGCGCATGAAACTGCCCATTCAGTCCCACATATTGCGAGAAGTCGTCGACGCTCAGAGTGGGCCGGCCCACCAGTTCGTCGAGCTGCGCCAGCCGGTCCTTGATCTCCAGCATGACAGCATTGCGGACGCCGCGTTCGGCCGCGAGCCGCGCCGCGAAACCTTCCAGCGTGCCGCGCATTTCGATCGCGTCGTGAATATCGCGCTCGGAGAATGCCTTCACGGCAAATCCTCCGGACGGTATGGCTTCGAGGAACCCCTCTTCTTCGAGCCTGACAAGGGCCATGCGGATGGGAGTACGGGAAATGCCGAGCCGCTCGACCACGGAAAGCTCGGAAATCCGGTCCCCCGGCTTCAGTTCGCCGGACAGGATCAGGTCGCGCAGCGACAGCTGCGCCTTGACCGTCTGCGACGACGACCGCTCGTTGTCGGCTGCCTGAACCGGCACAGATGCCTCCCCTTCTTCCCGGCCTTGAGATTGCCGGGAATTCATGCTGTATACAATACAGGCAGGAGGGGTGGTTAGTCCATCCGGAGCGCCAAGAAACGTCAATCCAACGCTAAGTTTTCGAAACAGGGACGAAACAGGCAGAGGGTGGGAGCGGCGGCTTTTCGCGCCTCTGTATACAGACACAGACGGATTTGCCGGTCTCAGGGCCAGGGCGGAAACGCCTCGCCTCGCGCAACCGGCCGCCTTGCGGTCCGCCACGCAACACTATCGAACCATCATCGGAGGAACATCAGATGGCTTACAAGAACCTGGAAGAGAAGTTGAAAGCGGCCGGCAATACGGTCGAGATGATGCGCAATTCGCAGATCGGCGCCTATGTGTATCCGGTCGTTGCGCCCGAATTCACCAACTGGCGCGACGAGCAGCGTGCATGGCGCGAGACCTGCGTGCTGTTCGACCAGTCGCACCACATGGTGAACCTGTTCGTGCGCGGCAAGGACACCGTGAAGCTCTTGTCCTATCTCTCCACCAACTCGTTCAAGAATTTCACCGTCGACAAAGCGAAGCAATTCGCGCCGGTGACGCCGTATGGCCATGTGATCGGCGACGGCATCCTGTTCTATCTCGCCGAAAACGAGATGGTGTATGTCGGCCGTAACCCGGCGGCGAACTGGATCGAATTCCACGCCAAGACCGGCGGCTTCGACGTGCAGACCGAATACGACGATCGCTCGCCGTCGCGCCCGATGGGCAAGCCGGTGACCCGGAGCTATTATCGCTATCAGATCCAGGGCCCGAACGCCGAAGGCGTGATCAAGAAGCTGACCGGCGGCACGTTCCCGGATATCAAGTTCTTCAACATGGGCTACGTGACCATGGCCGGCCGCAAGATCCGTGCGCTGCGTCACGGCATGGCCGGCGCGCCCGGTCTCGAAATCTGGGGTCCGTATGCCGAGGGCGACGAAGTTCGCAACGCCATCCTCGAAGCCGGCAAGGATTTCGGCATTGTGCCGGTCGGCGCCCGCGCCTACGCGACCAACACCCTGGAATCGGGCTGGATCCCGTCGCCGGTGCCGGCGATCTATTCCGGCGACAAGCTGAAGGCCTATCGCGAGTGGCTGCCGGAAACGAGCTACGAGGCGGTTGCCGGTCTCGGCGGTTCGTTCGTGTCGAAGAACATCGAGGACTATTACACGACTCCGTATGAGCTCGGCTACAACACCTTCACCAAGTTCGACCACGACTTCATCGGCTCGGATGCGCTGAAGGCGATGGAAGGCAAGAACCACCGCAAGAAGGTGACCTTCGCGTGGGATAACGACGACGTGAATCGCATCAACGCGTCGATGTTCGCTCCGCATGGCGAGAACTTCAAGTTCATCGACCTGCCTCTGTCGAACTACGCCTCGTCGTCCTACGACACCGTGATGGCGAAGGGCGGCAAGATGGCCGGCGCCTCGATGTTCTCGGGCTATTCCTTCAACGAGCGCAAGATGCTGTCGCTCGGCTGGGTGGAAGCCGAATACGCCAAGCCCGGCACCGAACTCACCCTAGTGTGGGGCGAGGAAAACGGCGGCACCAAGAAGACCACGGTCGAGCGCCACAAGCAGACCGAAGTGAAGGTCGTGGTCGGCCCGACTCCGTATGCGGCCGAAGTCCGCGAGGGCTATGAGGGCAAGTGGCGCCACCAGGCGGCATAAGCCTTCGTTCCACGTACCGGAATGACGAAGCCCCCGTGCGATGCACGGGGGCTTTTCTTAGTGCGACCCTTCGGACGTCGAACGCAGCCGCTGCAGAAGGCCGTTTCGCGCGCGCCCGCTTGATCCGCTATTCGACAGCGGCCGGCATCCTCGCCACCGACATCAGCGGCTGGGCCACCTGGTCGAGAAGCTGATCGGCGTTTTGCTCCTCACCGAGGGACTGGGTCAGCAGATGAACAATCACTGGCAGATGCAGCTGCGATGCCAGATTTCTCGCTGCGGTATAGGCCGCAATCTCGTAATGCTCGACGCGCTGGGCCGCTCCGATGAGTGCGATGTCGGCCGGCGCATCTTCCTTCTCCTTACCCTCGCCCATGACCTCTTCGCCTTCGTCGACCAGCCCGGCCATCCCCTTGCAGGGCTTGGCTCTCGCTGCGCCTCCCAGCATTTTGAGACATTCGGTGAGACGATCGACTTGCAGCTCCGTCTCGGCGAGATGGGTTTCGAACAGCGTCCTGAGTTGAGCGGTACGCGCAGCTTTCGCCATTTTTGGCAAGGCTTTCAACAGCTGCTTTTCGGCATGAAGGATATCTCGCAACTGATCGACGAGAAGGGCTTCCAGAATGTCGGAGCTGCCTTCCGAGCTCGCAGCATGAATTGAAGGGTTTTCACCGCCGTCAGCGAAATCCTGAAAAGCAGGAGCCTCCACATATTCCCACGGCTCTCCTTCGTTCCAGGGACCACGTGCATCGACTTCACCGTGATCGCCTTCTCCGGTCGAGTCGTTGAAATACTGATCGACCAATTGCGGCGTGGGCGCAATTCGACCAATCGAGAAAGGCGGTTTGCCCATGCTCTCCAGCGCAGCGGTGAACGCCCGCATATGCGTGATTTCACGCGTCATGAGAAACTGAAGGGCATCTTTGGTGCCGGAGTCCCGGCAGAAGTTGATCAGTCGCTCATAGACGATTTTGGCACGAGCTTCGGCAGCGATGTTGCTGCGCAGATCGACATCGAGCTCGCCCGTGACCTTCAGGTAGTCAGCCGTCCACGCGTTGCCCATCGAATTGAACAGATTTACGCCGCCGCCGCCCGCGATCGCGATCAGGGGATCGGCCTCCGCTTCTTCCCGGATGGATTTCATCGGCTTGAGATGCATCCGCGCCAAGGTCCCGACAATCTCCAGATGGCTCAACTCTTCGGTTCCGATGTCCATCAGCAGATCCTTGCGAGCAGGATCTTCGCAATTGAGACCTTGGACCGAATACTGCATCGCCGCAGCGAGCTCACCGTTGGCGCCGCCAAACTGCTCCAGCAGCATGTTGCCGAATCGGGGGTCGGGCTCATCCACGCGAACCGTGTACATGAGTTTTTTAACGTGATGATACATGACGTGACCTTGTGATTGCGGAAACGGATAGTGGACTTAGGCGAACGCGCCCTGGGCCTGCTCGTTCCGGCTGCAGACTTTATATTGCAGTTCCCATGAGCCTGAATTCACGTCAAAAGACGCACGTCGTTCGAAGACGAGGACATTGCTTCAGCGCCGCCGCAGGACAGCTTTTTGTTTTCATCAATGGAGACGCTATAACGAGTTGTGGCAGCGGATCGCTCTCGAAGTGCGGACCGCCTGATCAGCTTTCGCACCCACGCCCCAGGATCTCCGACGTGCAAGACCACTCGCTACCTCCCGACGCCCACGCCGCCGATTTCTGGCTGGCATGCGGGGCCATCCTCACCGTCGCGATCCTGCAATTCTTTCTGATCAACGATCTCTCGCTCGGGCCGCGCTGGCTCGCGCCGGCTATGGAGATCGCCCTTTTGATTCCGCTCGCCGTGATGTTCCGGATCGAGGAGATGCGGGCGCCGATTGCGATCGCCGATGGCAAGATCGTCGACCCGAAGCGCCGCACCATCCGCCACTTCGCGCTGGCGCTGATCCTGGTCATGACCGTCATGAATTTCGTCGCGCTGAGCGAGCTCGTGCAGGCGCTGCTCGACGGAAAGGCGGAGAACGCGCGGACGCTGCTGGTCGATGCGGTGATCATCTGGGTGATCAACGTGATCGTTTTCGGATTGTGGTTCTGGGGACTGGACGGCGGCGGCCCGGCGATGCGGCATGCGCTGGGCCAGCCCTATTACGAGTTCGTCTTCCCGCAGGCGACGGTCCATCGCGCGAAAGCATCATCGTTTTCGCCCGGCTTTATCGACTATCTGTTCCTGGCATTCACCAACGCGACCGCGTTTTCGCCGGCCGATACCATGCCGCTGTCGCAACGGGCCAAGCTGTTGATGATGGCTGAGGCGATGATCTCGCTGCTGACGGTCGCGTTCGTCGCAGCGCGCGCGGTGGGAATATTGCAGTAGCACCGACCGCGTAAATCCGCAGGGCAATGCACCTCCTCCCGAAGTCGTGAACCGCGATGGGCCGCCCGCTGTAACAGCGGGACAACCCGCCACGAAGATAGTTCGTCGACTGCATATGCGCCGGTCGGCCCTGCGATCTCAGGCATGTCAGCGCATGGGAGGTTTACGAATGCGATTTTCCGCTTTGAATGCAGCGCTTGTCGCTGTCGCCGTGCTGTTCTTTCCCGCTACATCGGCGCTCGCGGCCGACGAGCATTACGTCAAGGATGGCGCAGCCGTAGCCGGCTACGATGTGGTCGCCTATCACACCGTCGGGCAGCCGACGATGGGATCGAACCAGTTCACTGCCGAATATCAGGGCGCGACCTGGCGCTTTGCGTCTGCTGCGAACCGCGATCTGTTTGCTGCGGACCCTGCGAAATATGCTCCGGCTTATGGCGGGTGGTGCTCGGCCGGGGCCAGCAAGGGCAAGAAAGTCGCGACCAAGCCGGAATTCTGGAAGATCGTCGACGGCCAGTTGTATCTGAACAGCTCGGACGCGGCGCATACCAAACTGTTTCTCGCCGATACGTCGAATGTGATCCGGAAAGGCGAATCCAACTGGAAGGTGATTTACGCGACCAGCGCCGACAAGCTCTGATCGAAGAGCGAGTTATAGCCGAAACGCATACGGCCCGGCGCCTTGAGCCGCCGGGCCGTTCGTATGGACTCTGAAACAACAGATCCGCTGGAGCAGCCGCTGCGCTGGGCGCAGCGAATTACACCGCGAAGAACACCGTCTCCTTGTCGCCCTGCATGTGGATGTCCCAGCGCCACACGTCGCCTTGCTTCTTCGCCATCAGCGTGGCGCGGCGATCGGCCGGCACGAGGTTGAGCACCGGATCGGTTGCATTTGCGGCCTCGCCGTCGAAATAGACGCGGGTATAGACCTGCCGCAGCATGCCGCGCGCGAAGATCGCGACCACAATATGCGGCGCCTGCGCCTTGCCGTCGGGACCGGCCACCGCACCCGGCTTCACCGTGTCGAACTGAAACACGCCCGACCCGTCGCAGGCCGAGCGACCGTGGCCCTTGAACGCGGTGTTCGGCAGCCGGCGGCTGCCCGGCTCGTTCGAGTATTTTCCATTTCCGTCGGCCTGCCAGATTTCCAGCATCGCGTCGGGAATTGGCTTGCCGTCGCCGTCATAGATGCCGCCTTCGATGCGAATGCGGTCGCCGACAACATCGGCGGTGACGAGGTTCGAGCCGATGGTCTCCTTCCAAGAATAGGTCCCGTCCGGATCCCAGTGGGCGCGGCCCTTGGGGGTGAGGCCGTAGGCGTAGAACGGGCCGACGGTCTGCGAAGGTGTGAGAACTGACATGGTGTGAAATCCCGTTCGTTTTAATCCAGATCCGGAGGAGTCTGTTCGCGGCCGCGCAGCACGATGTCGAAGCGGAAGCACAGCGCCCAGTCCGGAATGGTGTTTTCGAGGTCGAAGGTCGAGACCATGCGATCCCGGTCCTTCGGGTCGGTCACCGAATTGAAGATCGGATCGAACGGGAACAGGTAATCGCCAGGGAAATACATCTGCGTCACCAGACGCGACAGGAACGAATGGCCGAACACCGAGAAATGGATGTGGTTCGGCCGCCAGGCATTGTGGTGATTGCCCCACGGATAGGCGCCGGGCTTCACGGTGATGAATTTGTAATAGCCGTTCTTGTCGGTGACGGTGCGGCCCGCGCCGGTGAAGTTCGGATCGAGCGGCGCCGGATGCTGATCGACGATATGCACGTAGCGACCGCAGGCATTGGCCTGCCAGATTTCCACGAGCGAATCCACGACCGGCCGCTTGTCCTCGTCGAGCACGTAGCCGTGCACGATGATGCGTTCGCCAAGCGGTTCGCCGCCCTTGCCCTGCTTCGTCAGGTCGTTGTCGTTTTCCTGGATTGCATCGTGGCCGTAGACCGGGCCGGTCAATTCCGACAGCGTATGCGGCGCCAGAATGAGCGGCTTGGTCGGCGAGCGTTTGACCGTGCTTTTGTATTCCGGCGTCAGGTGTTTCGGATAGGCCGACAGGCCGTCCAATGGATAGATCAAGGACATCGTTTTACTTCCCCTCGTATCTCGCCCGCTCATTCCCGCGAAAGCGGGACTCCAGTCTTTTGACTTAGGGTCCCCGCCTTCGCGGGGACGAGCGTTTTTCTCAAATCTTTTCCAGCGCGAGCGACACGCCCTGCCCAACGCCGACGCACATGGTCGCCAGCGCCTTCTTGCCGCCGCGCTTCTCGAGCGCATGCGCCGCGGTCATTGCGATCCGCGCGCCCGACATGCCCAGCGGATGGCCGAGCGCAATCGCACCGCCATTCGGATTGACCTGCTCGGCATCGTCCGGCAGCCCGAGCTGGCGCATCACCGCCAGACCCTGCGAGGCAAACGCTTCGTTCAGCTCGATCACGTCGAAATCGGTGATCTTCAGGCCGAGCTTGTCCATCAGCTTGCGCGTGGACGGTACCGGGCCGATGCCCATGATGCGCGGCGGCACGCCGGCCGACGCCATGCCGAGGATCCGCGCGCGTGGCGTCAGACCGTATTTCTTCACCGCCTCTTCCGAAGCGAGGATCATCGCCGCGGCACCATCGTTCACGCCAGACGCATTGCCGGCGGTGACGGTGCCATTTTCACGGAACGGCGTCTTCAGCTTGGCGAGCTGTTCCAGCGTAGTATCGGCGCGCGGGTGTTCGTCCTTGTCGAAGATCGTGACCTCGCCCTTGCGCCCGGCAATCTCGACCGGAACGATCTCCTCGGCGAAGAAACCGGCCGCCTGCGCCTTGGCAGCGCGCTGCTGCGAGCGATAAGCGAAAGCGTCCTGGTCGGCGCGCGTCACCTGATAATCTTCTGCGACGTTCTCGCCGGTCTCCGGCATGGAGTCGACGCCGTATTGCTTCTTCATCAGCGGATTGATGAAGCGCCAGCCGATGGTCGTATCGAAAATGTCGGCCTGGCGCGCGAAGGCTTCCTGCGACTTGCCCATCACGAACGGGGCGCGGGTCATGGATTCGACGCCGCCCGCGATCGCAAAGTCGATTTCGCCGGCGCGGATACCGCGCGCGGCATCGCCCACCGCATTCAGCCCTGAGGCACAGAGCCGGTTGACGGTGATGCCGGGCACGGAATCTGGCAGCCCCGCCAGCAGCAGCGCCATGCGCGCGACGTTGCGGTTATCCTCGCCGGCCTGATTGGCGCAGCCGAAGATCACCTCGTCGATCGCCGACCAGTCGACATTCGGATTGCGCTTCATCAGCGCCTTGATCGGCACGGCGGCGAGATCGTCCGCCCGCACCTTCGACAGCGAACCGCCATAACGGCCGATGGCGGTACGGGCGGCGTCGCAGAGGAATACTTCACGCATGCTTTGTCATACCTTTCCCCGTCACCCTGAGGTGCTTGCGCGTAAGCGCAAGCCTCGAAGGGCGACGGCCATTGTCTCAAGATCCGGGCCGCTCATCCTTCGAGGCTCGCTTCGCTCGCACCTCAGGATGACGGATAGTCGAGTTACATATAATCGCCGCTCACGCCGCCTCGCCGTGGGCGCGCGCAGTGCGGGCATGCAATTCGCGCAGCACCGACAATTCCTTCTCGGTCGGCGGCGGTGTTTCCGCGACCTTGTCGGCGTATTTCACGGTCCAGCCGGTATTTTCCTGGATCTGCTCGCGGGTCACGCCAGGATGGATCGAGGTGACCGTCATTTCCTTGGTGACCGGGTCGGGCTCGAAGATGCACAGATCGGTGACGAGCTTGGTCGGGCCCTTGGTCTTGACGCCAAGCCGCTCGCGATGATTGCCGCCCTCGCCAAACCCGAGCGAGGTGATGAAATCGAGCTTCTCCACGAACGAGCGCTTGCCCTGCGCCATGATGATGAAGATTTCGCCGCACGAGGTTGCGATCTCCGGCGCGCCGCCGCCACCCGGCAGCCGCACCTTCGGCTTGTCGTAGGGGCCGACCACTGTGGTGTTGAGGTTGGCATATTTGTCGATCTGCGCGCCGCCCAAAAATCCGACGGTGATGCGTCCGCCCTGCAGCCAGTAGCGGAACATTTCCGGCACCGACACCGTGGTCAGCGCGGTCTCGCAGAGTTCGCCATCGCCGATCGACAGCGGCAGCACGGTCGGCTTGGTCGCGAGCGTGCCCGACTCGTAGATCAGGGTGATGTCGGGCGCGTGGGTGAGGCGCGCGAGGTTCGATGCCGCCGAGGGCATGCCGATGCCGACAAAGGTGACGTCGGTATTCTTCAGCGCACGCGCCGCGGCGATGGTCATCATCTCATTGGGCTTGTAATTCATGACTCTCACTCCGCCGCCGTCCGCAGGCCTTCGACATGGCGGGCGAAATCCTCCGGCCGCTTGTCGAGCACATTCTCCTTCATCCAGGCGAGGAAGGAATCGCGGTCGCGCGCGATGCCGTCCCATTGCTTGTAGAAAGCGTTGAAGCGCTTGTAATAGCCTTGAGCATAGGACGGGAACGCGCCGCCCGGCACCACCGCGATTGCGCCGAGCGCCCAGCCCGGAATGATCACCGCGTTGAGATTGCGCGGGCCGAAATCGTCGACGATCTCCTCGACGGTGACGATCGACTTCTTCGCGGCAAGCACCGCTTCCTTCTGCACGCCGAGAATGCCTTCGAGCAGCACATTGCCGCCCTTGTCGGCGCGCAAGGCGTGGATGACTGCGACATCCGGCCGGTGCGCAGGAATCGTGGCCAGCTTTTCGCCGGTATACGGGCATTCGATGAACTTGATCGCCGGATTCACCTTCGGCAGATCGGTGCCGATGTAACCGCGGAACGTCGTGAACGGCAGGCCCGCGGCGCCGGCGGCATAGGCATTCGCCATCGCGGCATGCGAATGCTCGACGATCTCGAGCTTGTTGGGCCATCCGTTCTCGACCGCATCGCGCAGCCGGTGCAGCGAGCCGACGCCCGGATTGCCGCCCCAGGAGAAGATGATCTTGTCGGCGCAGCCCATCCCGATCATCTGGTCGTAGATCAGATCCGGCGTCATCCGCAGAAGCGTCAGATGCTTCTTGCCCTGACGAATGATTTCGTGCCCCGCGGCATGCGGGATCAGATGGGTAAAGCCTTCCATCGCAACCGTATCGCCATCCTTGATGGTCGATGACACGGCCTCGGCAAGCGACATCACACGCGACATATCAAGCGGTTCCTCGGGCGCGTTGTCGCGCCGGTTTGCTTTATTCTATTTACGGAGCGGGTTTCGGAGGGTCAAATGCCAGCGAATTCGCGCCAAGTCCAATATTTTTGGCTGCGGAACGCCCTGCCCTGACGCACGCCCGCCGCACCGCATGACCGCCAGCCGGAAACAACATGAACCTGATCTCGCCCGCGCCCATCCTGACCGTCCACGCAGAACTTGCCGACATCCTCCAGTTCGGGGCGACGCCGATCGGCGAACGGCGCGTCATCAACATTCTTGGCGGAACCGTCACCGGCAAGGTGACAGGCAAAATCCTGCCCGGCGGCGCCGACTGGCAGTTCATCCGTGCCGACGGCGCTGCCCATGTCGAGGCGCGCTACACCATCCAGGCCGACAGCGGCGCCTATATTCTGGTCTATAGCGAGGGCATCCGGCATGGGCCGCCGGAAGTACTGGCGCGCCTCCTGACCGGAGAGCAGGTCGATCCCTCGCTTTATTATTTCCGCACCTGCATGCGATTTGAGACCGGCGACAAGGACCTGGACTGGCTGAACCGCGTCATCACCATCGCCCGCGGGCAGCGCGAGAAGAATGCGGTGAAGCTGGAGGTATACGAGGTCCTTTAGCCCGTCCCTGCCAACCGCCACACCGGCGTGCCGGCAGGCTCAGTGGGCAGAAATCCCTCTATTTGGTGGCTTTTTTCTCCATACCTCCAAGGATGGGGATTGACCCCGGGCCGGTTTTCGGGAATTTGTTGTCAACGACAACGATTAGACCAAGGCCGGACAGGCCGTCTCGGGGACCGATGCCAAGGACCAAGATCGACATTCCAAACCTGCCTGCCTCGATTACCGCCGAACGTGACGGCGAGATCGGATTCCTGCGGCTGTCGCGACCGGAAAAGCGCAACGCCCTGAACGACACGCTGGTGATGGGCATCGAGGCCTATTTCGCCGGCCTGCCCTCCGACATCCGCGCCGTGGTGCTGACCGGCGATGGCGACCATTTCTCCGCCGGCCTCGATCTGTCCGAGTTGACGGTTCGCGGCACGGTCGAGTCTGTGCATCATTCGCGCAACTGGCATCGCGTCTTCGACATGTTCGAATTCGGCAAGGTGCCGGTCATCGCGGTGCTGCATGGCGCGGTTGTTGGCGGCGGCCTCGAACTGGCCTCGGCCTGCCATGTGCGGGTGGCGGAAAAGTCGACCTATTACGCGCTGCCGGAAGGCGTACGCGGCATCTATGTCGGCGGCGGCGGCTCGGTTCGCATTCCACGCCTGATCGGCGCATCGCGCATGATGGACATGATGCTGACCGGCCGCACCTATGGCGCCGAAGATGGGCTGACAATGGGCCTGTCCCACTATCTGGTGGAAAACGGCACCGGCCTGGAGAAGGGTATCGAACTGGCCAGGCGCTGCGCGGCCAATACCGCGATGACGAATTATGCCGTGATGCATGCGCTGCCACGAATTGCGGACATCGACCGTCCGGGCGGCTATATGATGGAAGCTCTGATGGCTGCGATTTCCTCCGGCAGCGAGGAAGCGCAGTCGCGGCTGAAGGATTTTCTTGAGAAACGGGCGCCCAAGGCTCTGCACAAGGGCTGAAGAGAAGGCGCCGGCAGGGTGGATAGCCATGGCGCAAGCGCCTCAGACGACACGTACAGCTACATCGGCTCCGATCCGGCCGGTGAAACTCGAAAAGCCGGAGATCGATATCGAGCGGCGGCCGGACGGCACCATGCTGATCCGTTCGCGCTATCCGCTCGACGATTATCCGGCGCGGATCACCGACCGATTGGTGCATTGGGCTAACAAGACGCCCGACCGCACCTTCATGGCCGCGCGCGATGCCAACGGCGAATGGCGCCACATCAGCTACGCGCAGGCGCTGCAATACGCCAAATGCATCGGCCAGGCCCTGCTCACGCGCAACCTGTCCGCCGAGCGGCCGGTCGCGATCCTGTCCGGCAACGATCTCGAACATGCGATGCTCGCGCTGGGCTGCCTCTATGTCGGCATCCCGTATGCGCCGATCTCGCCGGCTTATTCGCTGGTCTCATCGGATTTCGGCAAGCTGCGCTACATCCTCGATCTGCTCACGCCGGGCATGGTATTCGCCTGCGACGGCCAGCAATATTCTAAGGCGATCGAAGCGATCGTTCCGAAAGAGACCGAACTGGTCTTCACGCGCAACCCGATCCCGGGCCGTCACTCGATCGACTTCAATCATCTCGCCGCCACCATTCCGACCGATGCGGTCGAGGACGCGCATGACAAGGTGGGGCCCGACACGATCGCGAAATTCCTGTTCACCTCGGGCTCGACCGGCATGCCGAAGGGTGTGATCAATACCCAGAGGATGTGGTGCTCGAACCAGATCATGGTGCGCTCGGCGTTGCAGTATCTGCAGGACGAGCCGCCCACGGTGCTGGACTGGGCGCCGTGGCATCACACCGCCGGCGGCAACCACGACGTCGGCCTCGCGCTCTATAATGGCGGCACCTTCTATATCGACGAGGGCAAGCCGCTGCCGGGCGCGATCGAGCACACGGTGCGCAATCTGAAGGACGTTGCCTGCACCTGGTATTTCAACGTACCGAAAGGATACGAGGCATTACTGCCGTTCTTCCGTTCGGACGAGCAACTCCGGCGCAACTTCTTCAGCCGCCTCAAAGTGCTGTGGTACGCGGGCGCCGCCATCGCGCAGCACGTCTATGACGAGTATCAGGACCTCGCGATGCAGACGATCGGGCAGCGCGTCCTGTTCCTCACCGGTCTGGGCTCGACCGAAACCGCGCCCTTCGCGATGAGCCGGATGTGGGAGAGCGTCCACGGGGTCAATATGGGCCTGCCGGCGCGCGGCTCGACGCTGAAACTGGTGCCGGTCGACGGCAAGCTGGAGGCGCGCTTCAAGGGGCCACATATCACGCCGGGTTACTGGCGCCAGCCGGACCTGACCGCGAAAGCCTTCGACGAGGAAGGCTTCTACAAGATCGGCGACGCGCTCAAATTCGAGGATGAGAACAATCCGCTGCAGGGCCTGTTGTTCGACGGCCGCATCGCCGAGGATTTCAAGCTCGGCACCGGCACATGGGTCAGCGTCGGCCCGCTGCGGGCAGCTTTCATCTCGCACTTTGCGCCGTATGTCCGCGACGTGGTGATCGGCGGCGCCGACCGCGACTATATCGGCGTCATCGTCATCCCCGACGTAGAAGCACTGCGCAAATATGCGCCGGACCTGCCGAAGGACGCAGCTGCGGCCGACGTGCTGGACCATGCCGGCGTGAAGGCGAAGTTCAGGGACTTGCTGGCGGACTTCGCAAAGTCCTCGACCGGCTCGTCCAATCGCGTGATGCGGGCGATCCTGCTCGCCGAGCCGCCATCGCTCGATGTCGGTGAAATCACCGACAAGGGCTCGATCAACCAGCGCGCGGTGTTGAGCCATCGCAAGGCGATGGTGGCGGAAATGTATTCCGATCCGCCCTCGCCCCGCGTGATCACCATCGACAAAAAGGCCTGACATGTCTGAAAAAACACGCGGCATCGGCGCCACGTTCACCGATGCATGGCTGGTCGAGGGCGTGCGCACGCCGTTCGCCGATTACAACGGACCGCTGGCGGCGATCTCGCCGACCGATCTTGGCATCAAGGTCGGGCGCGAGGTGCTGAAGCGCGCCGGCGTCAAGGGCGACGATATCGACACCGTCATCACCGGCAACATGGCGCAGGCGAGCTTCGACGTGTTCTGCCTGCCGCGCCATGTGGCGCTTTATTCCGGCGCTCCGATCGAGACGCCGGCGCATCATGTGCAGCGCGTTTGCGGCACCGGCATCGAGGTGCTGTCGCAGGGCGCCGATGCGGTGTCGCTCGGACGCGCGGACGTCGCGCTCTGCGTCGGCACGGAGTCGATGAGCCGCAATCCGGTCGCGTCCTATACCAGCCGCAGCGGCTTCCGCCTCGGCCAGGTCGAGTTCAAGGATTTCCTCTGGGAGGCTTTGCTCGATCCCGCTGCCAAGGTCACGATGGGAGACACCGCGGAAAATCTCGCGCGGCAATATCAGATCACCCGCAAGGAAGTGGACGAGTTTGCCGCGCGTTCGTTCGACCGCGCGCTCGCCGCTCAAAAGGACGGTTTTCTCGATGGCGAGATCGTCCCGGTCACGACCGAGACGTTCGAACTGGAAGGCTACGAACCGCGCGGCATCAAACTGTCGCGCAAGACCCCGGAAGTGAAGGCCGACACCCATGTGCGGCCCTCGCCTGTGGATACGCTCGCGAAAATCCCGCCGGCCTTTGGTGGCGTGCAGACCGGCGGCAATTCGTCGGCGATTGTCGATGGCGCCGCGGCGGCGCTGGTCGCGAGCGGCGATTATCTGAAGAAGAACGGCAAGACGCCGCTGGCGCGCCTGGTGGCGTCCGCGGCTGTCGGCGTGCCGCCGGAGGTGATGGGGATCGGACCTGTGCCGGCCATCAAGGCGGTACTGGAACGCGCCGGGCTGAAGCTTTCCGACATCGACCGCATCGAGATCAACGAGGCCTTCGGTGCGCAGGTCATGGCCTGCGCCCGCGAACTCGGCATCGACGAGGACAAGCTCAACGTCAATGGCGGCGCCATCGCCATCGGCCATCCGCTTGGCGCCACCGGCATTCGCATCACCACGACGCTCGCTCGCGAGTTGAAGCGCAAGGGCCTGCGCTACGGCATCTCGTCGGCCTGCATCGGCGGCGGCCAGGGGATTGCGCTGCTGATCGAGAATACCGAAGCCTCGAAGAATTAGGCGGTCACATGGACATCAACGGACAAGTCGCAATCATCACCGGCGGCGCATCGGGGCTGGGCGCCGCGACCGCGCAAGCCTTCGTCAAGGCGGGCGCCAAGGTGGCGCTGCTCGACATCAATCTGGCCGCAGCCCAACAGGTTGCTGACAAGCTCGGCGGCATCGCAGTCAAATGCGACGTCACCGACGATCAGAGCGCGGCGGACGCGCTGTCCGAGGTGCAGAAGAAATACGGCGTCGGCCGCGTGCTGGTGAATTGCGCCGGCGTCGGCCCGCCCAAGCGCATCGTCGGCCGCGACGGGCCGATGCCGCTTGCCGACTACAAGAAGGTGATCGAGATCAACCTGATCGGCACCTTCAACATGATGCGGCTGTTCGCGGCGGCGTTGAGCAAGGCCGAACCGCTCGATGGTGGCGAGCGCGGCGTCATCATCTCGACCGCATCGGTCGCCGCCTTCGAAGGGCAGATCGGCCAGGCCGCCTATTCGTCGTCGAAGGGCGGCGTGGTGGCACTGACCATGCCGGCGGCGCGTGAATTCGCCCAGTTCGGCATTCGCGTGATGACGATCGCGCCCGGCATTTTCCATACGCCGATGCTCGACGCCTTGCCGGAAGAGGCACAAAAGAGCCTCGGCGCGTCGGTGCCGTTCCCGCCGCGGCTCGGGCGGCCAGAGGAATATGCCGATCTGGCGATGTTCATCGTGCGAAACGGTTATATGAACGGCGAGACCATCCGCATCGACGGCGCCTTGCGCATGGCGCCGCGTTGACTTTTTCCTTCACCTCCCCCTGAAAGGGGGAGGTCGACCGTCGAGCGCAGCGAAGACGGTCGGGCGGGGGTCACGTTACGACCCCCTCCCCCAACCCTCCTCCTTTCAGGGGGAGGGAGTCCAACCACCCCGCATCGCTGCGCGAGAATACGTCAATGCTCAGCAACAGCCGTAGCGTCAGGATCGAGTGGGGGGATTGCGATCCCGCCGGCATCATTTTCTATCCGCGCTATTTCGCGATGTTCGACCATTCGGTCACCATGCTGATCACCGCCGCGTCCGGCGTGAGCAAGGCCGAACTGCTCAAGCGCTACGAGTTCGACGGCTATCCGCTGGTCGCGACCCAAGCCAAATTCATCGTCCCGACCCGGTTCGGAGACGATGTCATCATCCAGTCGACCTTCGTGCGGGTCGGCCGGTCCAGCTTCGAGATCAAGCATCAAATCCGGAAGAACAACCAGGTCGCCGTCGAAGGCCAGGAAACGCGCGCCTGGGTGAAGCGCGAAGCCCACGACAAGTCAAAGATCAAGTCGCATCCGTTGCCGGAGGAACTGGCGGCGCGATTCCGCGGCGAGTTCTGAGCGCCCGCCTGGCGACAGGCGCGGCGCGAACGCTACAGACCTAGCGCCGTCGATATCTTCCGCAACGTCCTGACGAACTGCTCACGCTCCGCCGGCCCGACGATTGCGTCGAGTTCGCTCTCGTGACGCTGCGCGCATTCGTGCATCGCCCGCATCACCTTGCGACCGGCATCGGTCAGCGACAGCTCGTAGAGCCTGCGATCGCTGCGCGTCCGAACCCGGCTGATCAATCCGCGCTTGACCAGATTGTCGAGCACCGGCGTGAGTGTGGATTTGTCGCTACCGATTGCGCGCGCGAGTGCGGTCTGGCTGATCCCGGGATTGCGATCGATCAGGGCCAGAGCGGCAAATCGTCCAGGGCTCAAGCCCACGGATTGGGCATGCCGCGCGAAGGATTGGAACGACGCGATCTGCGCGATCCGAAGCCGGAAACCGATCCAGTCGTCGAACGGACCGAAATCGAGGGTGTCATCCACGCTGGCGCGCGGACTGACATCGCTTTCGGCGCTGCTCAGTGCGACCGTATCGCGCGCCAAAATGTCCCCCTTGATGCGTCGAAAGATCAACCTGAAAATTGTTTTATATCCAACTATTCTCCCCTACAATGCCGGGAAACATCTCGCATCTGCGAAATGCATAAAGAACCGCGATCTCAGACCCGAGGGAGAAACATCCGAATGATATCCAGACAATCCATTTGCTCGCTTGCTGCCGCTGGCGCCCTGCTGGCGTTGGCTTCGCCCGCGATGGCGCAGGACAAGACCTTCGATCTCAAACTTGCCCACTGGGTCCCGCCGTCTCACCCGCTGCAGAAGGCCCTGGAAGACTGGGGCTCGTCGGTCGAGAAGGCCTCGGGCGGAACCATCAAGTTCAAGGTCTATCCGTCGCAGCAACTCGGCAAGGCCTTCGACCATTACGACATGGCGCGCGATGGCATTGCCGACCTCACCTACATCAATCCGGGCTATCAGCCGGGCCGCTTCCCGATCATCGGCGCCGGCGAATTGCCGTTCCTGGTCACCAATGCCAAGGGCGGTTCGCAGGCGCTCGACGCCTGGTACCGCAAATACGCGGGCAAGGAGATGAAGGACGTCAAATTCTGCCTCGCTTTCATGCACGATCCCGGCACTTTCCACTCCGTGAAGAAGAAGATCACCGTGCCCGGCGACATCAAGGGCATGAAGGTGCGGCCGGCGCATGCGACCATGGCGCAATATATTTCGCTGCTTGGCGGATCGAACGTGCAGTCCAGCGCACCGGAAGTGCGTGACATCCTCGAAAAGGGCGTGGCCGAGGCCGTGACCTTCCCCTGGGGCTCGGTGCCGCTCTTCGGCATCGACAAGGTGACGAAATATCACATCGACGCACCGATGTACGCGACCACCTTTGCCTTCGTCTTCAGCCCCTCGACCTACAACCAGATGTCGGCGGCGCAGAAGAAGGTGATCGACGATCACTGCACCAACGAGTGGGCATTGCGGGTCGCGGCCCCGTGGGCAGACTACGAGCATGCCGGCATTGGCAAGCTCAAGGCGGATTCGTCCCGCGAGGTCTACTCGCTGACGCCCGAACAGCTCGCCGAATGGAAGAAGGCCGCCGAACCGCTCGAGAAGGCGTGGGCAGCCAATGTGAAGAAGGCGGGCGGCGATCCGGACGCGGTCATGAAGGAACTGCGGGATTCGCTTTCGAAGTTCAACGCGGCCTATTGATCGCGCGACGCGTTCCAGGCGATATGCAACCGACGGCGGGGGACTTTTCTCCCGCCGTTATGCCGAGAGAGCCGCAGATATTTTGCCGCCGTCCGAACGGCGCCGTGAGGTTGGGGGATGAGCAGAGTCAGCAGATGGATGGACGGCTTCATCGATTCGATCGAATGGGTCGCCGCGTTCTTCATTGGCCTGGTGGCATTCGACGTCTTTATCTCGGTGATCCTGCGCTACTTCTTCGGATACACCATCCCCGACGCCTATGATTTCGGACAGCTGCTGCTCGGCATCGTGATTTTCTGGGGCATCGCCGCGACCAGCTATCGCGGGACCCATATCACCGTCGACCTGCTCTGGGCCAACGTGAACAAGACCTGGCAGCGCGTGATCGACGTGTTCGCAACGCTGGTGCTGCTGTTCGTGGTCTCGGTGCAGACCTACACCCTGTTCGACAAGGTCTCGACCACCTACGGCGCCAACGTACAGACGTTCGACATGCGCATCCCGGTCTGGCCGTTCTTCGCGATCGCATGGATCGGCGATCTGGCCGCCGTTCTGCTGATTGCCGTGCGCACCTACCGGCTGATTTTCCATCCCGAATTGATGAAGCCGGTCGACGAAGCTTCGAAGTCGGGCGAGTGAGAAATTCCGATGTCTACTGACGCAGTTGCCGTAATCGGGTTCGTGTCGCTGTTCACGCTGATGCTGCTGCGCGTGCCGATCGGCATGGCGCTCGGCCTCGTCGGGGTGACCGGCTTCGGCTATCTCACGTCGATGAGCCCGGCGTTGAAGATCGTCGGCCACACAACCATGCGGACGGTCACCGACTTCAACTACGCGGTGGTACCGCTGTTCCTGCTGATGGGCGCATTTGCGACCACCTCGGGCATGAGCCGCGAACTGTTCCGCGCCGCGAATGCCTTCATCGGCCATCTGCGCGGCGGGCTCGGTATCGCCACCATTCTTGCCTGCGGCGGCTTTGCCGCAATCTGCGGCTCGTCGGTCGCCACGGCAGCCACCTTCTCGCGCGTCGCCTATCCTGAGATGCGCCGCTTCAACTACCCGGAAAGCTTCTCGGCCGGCGTCATCGCGGCCGGCGGCACGCTTGGCATTATGATCCCGCCGTCGACGGTTCTGGCGATCTACGGGATCATTACCGAACAGGATATCGGCAAGCTGTTCATCGCCGGCGTCATTCCCGGCATCCTCGCGGTCATCATGTACGCTGCCACGGTGTCGATCATCGGCTGGACGAAGCCAGGCTTCCTGCCGGCGGGCCCGCGTTCGTCCTGGAGCGAGCGCGTCGAAAGCATCAAGGGCGTCTGGGCCACCTTGCTGCTGTTCGCCTTCGTGATCGGCGGCCTCTATGGCGGCATGTTCACCGCGACCGAAGCGGCCGGTGCCGGCGCCGGAGGTGCCTTCATCATCGGCGTCGCTCGCGGGCGGCTTAACGGCAAACAAATCCTGCAATGCCTGCTCGAGACCACCCGCACCACGGCGGCGGTGTTTACAATCCTGATCGGCGCGCTGCTGTTCGGCTATTTCCTCACCATCACCCAGACCCCGCAGAAGGTCACCGCCTTCCTGACCGGTCTCGGCATCGGCAATTACGGCGTGCTGACGCTGATCCTGCTCATGTACCTGCTGCTGGGCTGCCTGATGGACGCGCTCGCGATCGTGATCCTGACCGTCCCGATCATCTTCCCGCTCATCAAGGAGATGGGATTCGACCCAATCTGGTTCGGCATCATCATCGTCATGACGGTGGAGCTCGGCCTGATCCACCCGCCGGTGGGCATGAATATATTCGTCATCAAGAGCGTTCTCGAGGACATCAAGATATCGACGATTTTCATCGGGGTGATCCCGTTCATCATCACCGACCTGATCCGGCTGGTCATCCTCGTCCTGTTCCCGGCGCTGGCGACCTGGCTGCCGTCGCATATGTAGCGGGCAGCTTGTCGCACCATGGCGCGGCGGTTTGAGGGGCCAAACCGCTGCCTTTTATAATTGTGCCAAGGTGCTAAATACCGGACAGACAGCTCACGATTGTCCGGCGGCAGAGGCTCATGGAACGTTCATTCAAGAAGGAAGTGCAGTCCCTGCGGCTCGGCGAGGGCCAGACCTTCCACGGCGAGGGCATCCTGGCCGTGACTAAAGCGTTGCTGCAATCCGGGGTGTCCTATGTCGGCGGCTATCAGGGCGCGCCGGTCTCGCACCTGCTCGACGTCATGGTGGACGCGGAGGATTACCTCAAGGAACTCGGCGTCCATGTCGAGACCTGCACCAACGAGGCCTCCGCCGCCGCCATGCTCGGCGCCTCGATCAACTACCCGATCCGCGGCGCGGTGACCTGGAAGGCGATTGTCGGCACCAACGTCGCCTCCGACGCGCTCTCCAACCTCGCCTCGCCCGGCGTCATGGGTGGCGCCATGATCATCGTCGGCGAGGATTACGGCGAAGGCGGCGCCGTGATCCAGGAGCGCTCGCATGCCTATGCGCTGAAATCCTCGATCTGGCTGCTCGATCCCCGTCCGGACCTGCCGAGCATCGTGCGCATCGTCGAGAAGGGCTTCGAATTGTCGGAGGCGAGCCACGCCCCGGTGATGCTCGAATTGCGCATCCGCGCCTGCCATGTCACCGGTGCGTTCGAGGCAAAGGACAACATCAAGCCGGCCATCTCGGAACTCAGCCGCACTTCGCCCGCACCGCATAACTTCGCGCGGCTCTCGCATCCACCGGTCACCTTCGTCCATGAAAAGCTGAAGGTCGAGCAGCGCATGCCGGTGGCGCGCGACTTCATCCAGCGCGAGAAGCTGAACGAGTTCTTCCCCGGCGACCTGAAGGATATCGGCATCATCGTGCAGGGCGGCCTGTTCAACGGCACGCTGCGCGCGCTTGAGCGGCTGGGCCTAGCCGACACCTTCGGCGAATGCCGCGTGCCGGTGCTCTGCCTCAACGTCACCTATCCGCTGGTGCCCCAGGAGATCCGCTCCTTCTGCGCCGACAAGAAAGCGGTGCTGATCGTCGAGGAAGGCTTCCCGGAGTATATCGAGCAGATGGTCGCGACCGAGTTGCGGCGCGGCGACATCCAGACCAGGCTTTACGGCAAGGACGTGCTGCCGCCGGCCGGTGAATATACCCAGGAAGTGCTGATGCGCGGCCTCGCGCAATTCCTGATCGAAGCCCGCCCCGCCCGTCTCGATACCGCAGCCGTGGGCGATCGCATCAACAAGCTGACCGCGCATCTTCCAGCCGTGTCGCATGCCTTGCGCGACATGCCGCCGCGGCCGCCGACATTCTGCACCGGCTGCCCAGAGCGTCCGGTCTTCTCCGCTCTCAAGCTGACACAGCAGGAAACCGGCAACGCGCATATCTCGGCCGATATCGGCTGCCACTGCTTCGGACTTTTCGCACCATTCAGCATGGGCAATTCCGTTCTTGGCTACGGCATGTCGCTGGCAAGTGCGGCCGCGGTCGGCCCCAATACCAACAAGCGCCCGATCGCGGTGATGGGCGATGGCGGCTTCTGGCACAACGGCCTGATCACCGGCGTCACCTCGAACCTGTTCAACAAGGGCGACGGCCTGCTGATCGTGTTTCAGAACGGCTACACCTCGGCGACCGGCCTGCAATACATGCCTTCATCCAAGGCCAGCCGCTCCGGCGAAGGCCAGACCGCCGATATCGAGCAGACGCTGAAAACCATGGGCGTCAAATGGCTGCGCAAGGTGCGCACCTATTCGGTCGGCAAGATGATGGCGGCCATCAAGGAAGCGCTGGCCAGCGCAGAGCATGGCCTGAAGGTCATCATCGCCGACGGCGAATGCCAGCTCGCGCGGCAGCGCCGGGTGCGCGCCGAGGATGCTGCAAAGCTGACGCGCGGCGAGCGCGTGGTCCGCACCAAGTTCGGCGTCGATGACGAAATCTGTACCGGCGACCATTCCTGCATCCGTCTGTCCGGTTGTCCCTCGCTGACGGTGAAGCCGTCGCCCGATCCGCTGCGCACCGATCCGGTCGCCAGCGTCATCGAATCCTGCGTCGGCTGCGGTCTCTGCGGCGAGGTCGCGCATGCCGCGGTGCTCTGCCCGTCCTTCTATCGCGCCGAGCTCGTGCGCAACGCAACCTGGTGGGATCGCACCCTGTTCAGCATCCGCCGCACCGTGATCGGCTGGTTCGGCGGTCGTCCGCGTGAGGCCGATATGCCCGCAGGCGCGGTGCCTGCCGCTGCGCGCGAACAGGTGACCGCATGACGAAAGAGCAGCGTCCCGTCACCATGTTGATCGCCGCGCTTGGCGGCGAAGGCGGTGGCGTGCTCACCAACTGGATCATGTCGGCCGCGGCCGATCTCGGCTTGCCGGCGCAATCGACCTCGATCCCGGGCGTCGCCCAGCGCACCGGCGGCACGACCTATTATATCGAGATCTACCCGACGCCCTGGCATGAACTCGGACTGCGCCGCCCGGTACTGGCGCTCGCGCCCGGCATCGGCGACATCGACGTGCTGGTATCCTCGGAGTTCATGGAAGCGGGACGCTGCATCGCCAACGGCTTCTGCACCCCCGACCGCACATTGCTGATTTCCTCGACCAGCCGCTTCTACGTGATCAACGAGAAGATGGCGCTGGGCGACGGCCGCTTCGACGATGCACGGCTGCTCGATGTTGCAGAGAAGAATGCGCAGTCGCGCATCCTGTTCGACATGGAATCGGTCGCCAAGGAAGCCGGCGCCATGATCAACGCGGTGATGCTCGGAGCCATTGCCGGCTGCGGCAAACTGCCGATCCCGGTGGAGGCCTTCGAGCGCGCAATTCGCGCCGAGGGCAAGGCGGCGGAGGCCAACCTGCGCGGCTTCAAGGCGGGGCTGACAGCGGCCCGCACCGAAGCCACGACCTTCCGCCGGGCGTCCGAAGGCAAGCGCCGCGAGAAGCCGCGCAACGATCTCGCCAGCCTGGAGCGCGAAATCCGCGAGACCATGCCGCAATCGGCACAGGACGTTGTGATCGAAGGCGTGCGGCGCCTCGCCCGTTTCCAGGACGACAATTACGCCCGCCTGCTCCTCGACCGGCTTGCTCCGGTGCGCGATATCGAGGCGCAGATGCATGGCGACGGCAAGCTTCTGCGCGAAACCGCGCGCCATCTTGCGGTCCGGATGTCGTTCGAGGACCTGATCCGCGTCGCGCAGGCAAAGATCGACCCGGCGCGCATGCAGCGGATCGAGCAGGAGCTGGGCGCCAACAACGGCGAGCCGTACAGCGTCACTGAATTTCTCAAGCCGGGCATCGAGGAGATGTGCCAGGTGCTGCCGCATGCGCTGGCGCGCCGGATCATCGCCTATTCCGAGAAGCGCGGCTGGCTCGATAAAGTGCATGTCGGCATGTACGTGAAAACCACGTCGGTCACCGGCTACCTGCGTTTCTGGCTGCTCGCCAAGCTGCGCCCCCTGCGCCGCTTCATGCATCGCTATGTCGTCGAGCAGGCGCAGATCGAGTCCTGGCTGGCGACGATCCTGCAGGCGGCGCGGCTGTCACCCGCGCTGGCGCTCGAAGTCGCCGAATGCGCGCGGCTGATCAAGGGCTACGGCTCCACCCACAAGCGCGGGACCGAGAACTTTCAGACCATCGAAACGCGCCTGATCCATCCAGCCCTGCAAGGCCAGATCCCGGTCCAGGACGCCATCGACGGCATTGCCAGCGCCCGCACCGCGGCGCTTATGGACCCCGAAGGGCAATCGCTGGCCAAGTGTCTGGACGAGTTCGATGCGCGCCTGTCATTCCGCATCGCTGCGGAATAGCCCGCATTCCCGAGCGGCATTGTAACCCCATCGGTCGTCCGCTAGAGCTAGCGCCGCAAGATCAAAGCCCCGACCCGTTTCGCGCAGCGAGGCTGCCTGGAATGCCGAAAGCCGGGGCGCCGTCGAGGAAGCGCGAACACGCATGGCCAAACAGCAAGGTGACCGCGCCCCGATCGCGGCCGAGATTTTCCTGAAAACGCTGTCCGAGCATGGCGTCGATTATTTCTTCTGCAATCCCGGAACCGATTTCCCGCCGATCGTCGAAGCCTTCACGCGCGCCGAAGGCAGCAATGCCAAGCTCCCGCAGCCGGTGCTGGTGCCGCACGAAAACCTCGCGGTGGCGATGGCGCATGGCGCCTATCTGATGACCGGCCGTCCCCAGGCCGTCATGGTCCACGTCAATGTCGGCACCGGCAACACCATCAACAATGTCACAAATGCCGCCCGCGACCGGGCGCCGTTGATCCTCGCTGCCGGGCGCACGCCCTTCACCGAAAAGGGCAGCTTCGGCTCGCGCAGCCGCTCGATTCACTGGGCGCAGGAAATGTTCGACCAGGCCGGCATGCTGCGCGAACTGGTGAAGTGGGACTACGAGATGAAAGTCCCGGAACAGGCCGCCGACGTGGCCGCCCGCGCCTTCGAGATGACCATGACGTCGCCGCGCGGCCCGGTCTATCTGGTGCTGCCGCGCGAGCCGCTGTCCGCGCCGGTCTCGGACACGCTGTCATCCGCGCCACGGCAATTGCCGTCTCTGGGACATCCCGATCCGCATGCGATCGAGACGCTCGCGGGATGGATCGCCACGGCGCAATCGCCGCTGATCATCACCTCGTCCGACGGCGATCCGCGCGCGGTCGCGGCGCTTGCAAAGCTCGCGGAGACTTACGCGCTGCCCGTGGTCAATCACAATCCGCGCGTGGTCACCTTGCCGTCGAGCCATCCGATGCATGCGGGCTATGATTCCGGCCCGCTGGTGCCGGAGGCCGATCTCATCATCAACGCCGAATGCGACGTCCCGTATTATCCGCATTACGACAAGGTCAAGAGCGGCTGCCAGGTCGCGCATGTCGGCGAAGACCCGACCTATCAGCGCTACCCGATGCGGTCGTTCCCGAGCGATCTGTCGATGGTGGCGCGATCGGCCGACGTGTACGAGGCGCTGCATGCGGCGCTGGAGAAGCACCGGCCGGGCATGGCGTCCGCCATCGAGACGCGCCGCAACAAGATGGCCGAGCGCCGCAAGCTTCGCGCGGAGAAATCGGCGACGGAGGCGCGTGGCTCCGCTGACAAGATTACGCCGGCCTATCTCAGCCATTGCATCGGCGAAGCGTTCGGCACCGACGCCATCATCTTCAACGAATACCCGCTCTCGCTCGAGCATTGTCCGCGCGACAAGGCCGAAAGCTTTTATTCGCTCGGGCCGGCAGGCGGGCTTGGCTGGGGACTTGGCGCCGCAATCGGCGCCAAACTCGCAGCACCGGAAAAACTGATAGTCGCCACGCTCGGCGATGGCAGCTACATGTTCGGCAATCCAACGGTGAGCCACTGGGTGCAGCAGAAGTTCAACCTTCCGATCCTGTCGATCATTTTTAACAACAGCCGCTATGGCGCGGTCCGCAAAGCTACGCTGTCGATGTTCAAGGACGGCGTTGCCGGCGAGACCGATGGCCGTTTCCTCGCCGATCTCGACCCATCCCCGCCATTCGACGAATTCGTGACGGCGCAGGGCGGACATGGCGAGCGCGTCGAGCGCCCCGAGGATGTACCGGCTGCACTCGCCCGCGCCCGCGATGCTGTCATGAAGGACAAGAAGCAGGCGCTGCTGAACGTCATCACCCCGTACTGAAACCACTCGACCACCAATCCGTCCTAACGAGGTTCCCTCCGCATGCGTATCGACGCCTTCAATCACTTCTTCCCGAAAGCCTATTTCGAGAAACTGCTGGCCAGCGGCCTGCCCGATATCGGCAAGCGCGCCACCGAATTACCGGCGCTGCACGACATCGAACATCGCCGCAGGATCATCGGCGGCTTCAAGGACTACAAGCAGGTGATCTCGCTCGCGGCCCCTTCGCTCGAGCAGCTCTCCAAGGGCGATCCCGATCTCGCGGTGGAGTATGCGAGGATCGGCAACGACGGCATGGCCGAGCTGTGTCAGAAATATCCGGACGAGTTCGCGGGCTTCGTTGCGCAGACGCCGCTCACCGCGAAGGATGCCGGCGTTGCCGAAACCACCCGCGCCATCAACGAACTCGGGGCCTGTGGCACGCAGATTTTCACCAATGTCAACGGCAAGCCGCTCGACCGTCCGGAATTCCGGCCGTTCTTCGCGGCGATGGAAAAACTCGACAAGCCGATCTGGGTGCACCCCTCGCGCGCCGCGAACTTCCCGGATTATCTCGACGAGAAAAAGTCGCTTTACGAAATCTGGTGGACCTTCGGCTGGGCGTATGAGACCGCGGCGATGATGTCGCGCCTGGTTTTCTCCAAGATGCTGGACGACATGCCGAAGCTGAAGGTCATCGTCCATCATTTCGGCTCGATCGTGCCGACTCTGGAAGGCCGTATCGGGCCCGGCTGGGATCAGTTCGGCGCCCGCACCTCGGATGAAGATTACGGCGCGCTGCTCAAGAGCCTCAAGAAGCGTCCGCTCGATTATTTCAAGCACGACTTCTATCCGGACACCGCGACCTTCACCTCCGAGGGCGCGATGAAGATCGGCTTCGGCTTCTTCGACTTCGACAAGGTGATCTTCGCGTCGGACTGCCCGTTCGATCCTGAGAAGGGCACGATGTATATCCGCGAGACCCTCCGCATCCTCGACGAATACGGCATGCCGAAGGAGGACCTCGACAAGGTCTATTACAAGAATTTGGAACGGATCACCGGCAAGACCTTTGTGAAATAGCGATTCCGGCCGCAAGAAGCCGAACTCTGAAGACTGCGCCGGGCTTGTCCCGGCGTTTTCTTTTGCGGGGGACGCCGCCTGTGAACGCCGCCCCCAAAACTCATGCCTGTGCCGTTTTGTTCTGCTAGCGTGCCCGTCACCATGGATGCCCCACACAAGCCAACACCGGCCGAAGCCGCGCCCGACACAGCGCGCGTGACGCAAAAGGCGAGCGACGATGCCGCTCGCGTCACGCCAATGATGGAGCAATTCATCGAGATCAAGGCCGCCAATCCGGATTGCCTGCTGTTCTACCGGATGGGCGATTTCTATGAGATGTTCTTCGAGGACGCCGAAATCGCGTCGCGCGCACTCGGCATCGTGCTCACCAAGCGGGGCAAACATCTCGGCAATGACATTCCGATGTGCGGGGTGCCGGTCGAACGCTCCGACGAATATTTGCACAAGCTGATCGCGCTCGGACATCGCGTCGCGGTCTGTGAGCAACTGGAGGATCCGGCAGAAGCGAAGAAGCGTGGGGGCAAGAGCGTCGTGCAGCGCGGCGTGGTCCGCCTCGTCACGCCCGGTACGCTGACGGAAGACACGCTTCTCGATGCCAGGCGCAACAACTATCTTCTTGCGCTTGCACGCGCTCGCGCCTCGTCGGTGGAAGATCAAGGTCGTTTCGCGCTGGCCTGGATCGACATTTCGACCGGCGAGTTCAAGGTCACCGAGAGCGACGCGGGTCAGCTCGCCGCCGAAATCGCCCGCATCGATCCCGGCGAGATCATCGTTTCCGACGCACTTTATGCCGACGCAGACATCGCGCCGCTGTTGCGCGCGTTTGAGCATGTGATGCCGCTGACGCGCGACGTATTCGATGGCGCGACAGCCGAGCGCCGGCTGGCGGACTATTTCAAGGTCGCGACCACGGAGAGCTTCGGCCCGCTGTCGCGGCTCGAACTGACCGCGGCCGCGGCCTGCGTCACCTATGTCGAGCGCACCCAATTCGGCAGGCGGCCGCCATTGTCGCCGCCATTACGCGAAAGCGCCGGTGCGGCACTGGCGATCGATGCCGCCACGCGCGCCAATCTCGAACTGATCCGCACACTGTCAGGAGAACGCCGGGGCTCGCTGCTGGCGGCCATCGACCGGACGGTCACCGCGGCCGGATCGCGTCATCTGGCGCAGCGCCTGGCCGCGCCGCTCACCGATGCGGATGCCATCGAACGCCGGCTGGATGCGGTGGCGCTGTTCGTGTCCGATCCCGCGATACGCGGCGATATGCGCACGAGCCTGAAGTCTGCGCCCGACCTGGCGCGCGCGCTGTCGCGCCTTGTGATCGGACGCGGCGGACCACGCGACCTTGCCGCGATCCGCGACGGACTTGCAGCCGCATCGACGCTGGCGGCGCAGCTCTCAAGCCTTCCCGATCTCCCGCAGGAGATTGCGGAGATCGCACGCGAATTGGGACGGCCGGCGCAAGGCCTGCTCACTGAATTGTCGGCGGCGCTCGCCGAGGAATTGCCGGCGCTCAGGCGTGACGGCGGATTCATCCGCGAGGACTATGATGGCGCGCTCGACGAGACGCGTGCGCTGCGCGACCGCTCGCGCAAGGTGATCGCGCAATTGCAAGCCGGCTATGCCGAGGAAACCGGCATCCGCATTCTCAAGATCCGGCACAACAACGTACTGGGCTATTTCGTCGAGGTCACCGCGCAGCACGGCGACAAGCTGATGGCCGCACCGCTCAATGCGCGCTTCATCCATCGCCAGACGCTGTCCGGTCAGGTGCGCTTCACCACCACCGAACTCGGCGAGCTGGAAGCGAAGATCGTCAGCGCCGCCGACCGCGCGCTCGGACTTGAAATCGAAATATTCGACCGGCTGGCAGCGCAGGTGCAGGCGGCGAGCGACGACATCATGGCGGCAGCCGGAGCGCTCGCGGCGCTCGACGTCGCAACCGCGCTGGCGGCGCTGGCCGTCGAACGCGATTACGTGCGGCCCGTTATCGACCGTTCGCAGGCCTTTGTGATCGAAGGCGGCCGCCATCCCGTGGTCGAGCAATCCCTGAGCGAGCCTTTTATCGCCAATGACTGCGACCTATCGGCGCCACCGCCCAAGGCCGGTCAGGAGGCCCGCGAAACCGGCCGCATCTGGCTGCTCACCGGGCCGAACATGGCCGGCAAGTCAACCTTCCTGCGTCAGAATGCGCTCATTGCAATCCTTGCACAGATGGGAAGCTTCGTACCGGCGCGGCGCGCGCGGATCGGGATCGTCGACCGGCTGTTCTCGCGCGTCGGCGCCGCCGACGACCTCGCCCGCGGCCGCTCCACCTTCATGGTCGAGATGGTGGAGACTGCCGCGATCCTGAACCAGGCGACCGAGCGCTCGCTGGTCATTCTCGACGAGATCGGGCGGGGCACCGCGACGTTCGACGGCCTGTCGATCGCCTGGGCCAGCGTCGAACATCTGCACGAGGTCAATCGCTGCCGCGCGCTGTTCGCCACGCATTTCCACGAACTGACCGCGCTGGCCGCGAAACTGCCGCGCATTCATAACGCCACCATGCGGGTCAAGGAATGGCAGGGCGAAGTCGTGTTCCTGCATGAAGTCGTGCCGGGCGCCGCGGACCGGTCCTATGGCATTCAGGTCGCCAAGCTCGCAGGCTTGCCGGCGAGCGTCATCGAGCGCGCCAAGGTGGTGCTGGCCGAGCTCGAGGCCGAGGATCGCGGAAGACCGGTGCGGGGCTTCGAGGATCTGCCGCTGTTCCAGGCGGCGCGCCCCGCATCATCGGCCCAACCGGCGCCGCTCGACAACGTGATCGCGGCACTGCAGGCGTTGCATCCCGACGAGATGTCGCCGCGCGAGGCGATGGAGGCGCTGTACGCCCTGAAGGCCAAGCTGTCCTCGGCGAAAGATTAATCCATCGGCAGGCGCGCGCTGAGCTGCGTGCGCCAGGCCCAGAGCAGCGCATTCCACAGCAGCGACGCCATCAGCGCGACCAGCAGCGCCCACCACTCACCCAGCGGCACCGCGAGCAAATGGACCGCGAGGAAGGCCGGGATCAGTCCCAGCATCGGGATCTGGGCATGGGCGATCACATTCGAGGTCGCAGGCCCGCCGATGCGGTTGTGCAGGATGACGATGAAACTCGACATCGCAATCGGGAATACGGCGAAAATGCCGGACGCAGTCGCACCGATCGAATGGCTCAGCGTGGTCACGATGATCACAAAGACCGACACGGCGGCGGCGCGCAGCGGGATGTCATAGCGACGCCGCACCACGGCAGCTTTCGGGAACGAGGCTGCCCGCGCCTGCGCCGTCGCCCAGATCGCGACTGCGCCGACCGCCAAATTCAATGCGATCGCCTGCCACATCGTGAAATCAACGCGGCTCAATGTCAGCGCGCTCGCGAACCAAATAACAAGCGCGCCACCGAGGCTGACGATCAGCGACGACTTGCGAGCCAGCAGCGCATATATCGCTGCAAAGGTCACGCCGGCAGCGTTCGCCGTCAAACTGCCGAGTGCCGATTTCGAGATGAAGTCGGGCGAATGCTCGACCGACATCACGATATAGGCCGCGCCGACCGATGTCGGCAGCGACGCAATCATCGCGCCCAGAAAGGCGCCGCCGCGCTCGACGATCAACGAGGCGGTGACGATGATGGTCGACGTCAGCGCTGCCTTGAGCAGCAGCGAGAGCCAGAAATAATCGGACGGGGACATGCGGACGTTTGAAACCGGAGGTTGTTGTTATGTATCGGAGCCAAGCCGCGTATGCCAGCCCTCGCCAGCCAGCGAAGCGTGTTTATGAGCAGGACTGGTCATTTCGAAACTCAATTCGGCGCGAGCACGAGGCGGCCTATCACCTTCCCGTCCTTCAGGTCGCTCAGGCTTGCATTGACGCTATCGAGCGGGCGGACCTCAACCGGCATCCATGGCAATGATGCCTTGCCAAGAAGCGCGATGAGTTCCTTCAGCTCGGGCAGGCTACCGGTATAGGAGCCCTGCAATGTCATCGCCCGCATCGGAATATAGGGCGTCGGCAATGTGATTTCGCCGCCATACAGACCAACCACGATCAGATGGCCGCCCTTTGTCAGCAGATCGATTCCCAGCGTCACGGAGGAACCCGAGCCGACGAAATCGACCACAGCCCAGATCCTGTCATTGACGAGCGCCTGAACCTGCGTCGCAACATCGGCGGCCCGCCCGTCAACCACCGCAAGCGCCCCGGCCCGCATCGCTGCCTCGCGCTTTGTCGGGTCGATATCCACGACGATCGCGCCTCGCGCGCCCATAGCCCGCAGAATGGCAAGCGCCATAAGCCCCACGCCGCCGGCCCCGATCACCACGACCGGTTCGGTCTTCGGCAGATCGCCGAATTTCTTCAGGGCGCCGTAGGCCGTAAGGCCGGAACAAGCGAGTGGCGCGGCCTGCTCGGGCGCCAGATCGCCGTAATCGACGAGGCACCGCGGATGAGGCACCAGGAGATGATCGCTGAAGCCGCCGGGCCGGAATGCGCCGACGAACTGCGGCTTGAGACAAAGCTGTTCGTCGCCGCGCCGGCAGACCGCGCAGGCACCGCACCCGATCCAGGGATAAACCAGACGTTCGTCGCCGATCGCGACGCCGCTGACTTCAGGACCGACCGCAACCACCCGTCCGACATTCTCGTGTCCAAGCGTCAGGGGAAGCTTGAGCCCGCGGTCGGTCAGCCGCATCACTTTGCCGCCGCCGATGTCGTAGACGCCCTCCCAGAAATGGATGTCGCTATGGCAAATCCCGGCAGCGGTCACCTGCAGCAGAACTTCGGTGCCCACCGGTACCGGCGTTGGCTGCTCGCGCAGTTGCAGCGGCGCACCACATTCGCACACTTCGTAGGATCGCATGTTCGCTCCCCCGTTTCGGCGAAAGGCTTGCCCGCTCCCGGGCGCCCGCTTCTTTTGTTGCCGTTAACCACTGATACTGCTGGGCTTTTCATAGCACCTCCAACCGACGAGGCACATTAAACTTCGTCAACCGGCGCGCTTAAGCCCGTGACAGCCGCCAAGCGCTCCGGTATCCCCTTCGGCATGCTGTCACCGGACCAGACATCCCGCGCCGCAGGGGAGGTTTTTGACTCCACCGCCGCCGCGCTCGAGATCGAGGCGCTGGCCTCGACCTATTCGGGGCGCGACCGCGAACTGCGCACGGCTGTTGCCCAGTTCATGAAAGGCGAACTGATCCGCGGCCGGGAAAAGGCTGAGCAACTCCTGCTGAAGGAACGCCAGGGGCGCCGTTGCGCCGAGCGGCTTTGTGCGATGCAGGATGAGATCATTCGCGTCCTGTTCGAATTCGCGAGCAAGCATCTTTACCCGTCCGAGAATCCGTCGGAAGCCGAGCGTATGGCCATCGTCGCGACCGGCGGCTATGGACGCGGATTGCTGGCTCCGGGATCCGACATCGATCTCCTGTTCCTGCTGCCTTACAAGCAGACCGCCTGGGGCGAATCCATCGCCGAAGCGATCCTCTATTGCCTCTGGGACATGGGCCTCAAGGTCGGGCATGCAACGCGCTCGGTGGATGAATGCGTTCGCCAGGCAAAGGCCGACATGACAATCCGCACGGCCGTTCTGGAATCCCGATTCCTGAACGGCGATCGCACTCTGTTCGACGAACTCGTGACCCGCTTCGACCACGACGTAGTGCGCGGCACCGGTCCGGAATTCGTCGCGGCCAAACTCGCCGAGCGCGAAGAACGCCTGCGCCGCACCGGCCAATCGCGCTACCTGGTCGAGCCCAATGTCAAGGACGGCAAAGGCGGCCTGCGCGATTTGCACACGCTGTTCTGGATCGGAAAGTATGTTTACCGCGTGCGCAATGTCGAAGAGCTCGTCGATCACGGCGTGTTCGACAAGGACGAACTGAAACTGTTCCGGCGCTGCGAAGAATTCCTGTGGTCGGTGCGATGCCACCTGCATTTCGTCACCGACCGTCCGGAGGAGCGGCTGTCCTTCGACATCCAGCGCGAGATCGCAGTCCGGCTCGGCTATACCGAACATCCCGGCATGCGCGACGTCGAGCGGTTCATGAAGCACTACTTCCTGACCGCCAAGAATGTCGGCGATCTGACCGCTATCCTGTGCGCGGCCCTTGAGGCCAATCACACCAAATCCGCACCGATGCTCGGTCGGATGATGGCGCGTCTGCGGCCCAATACCGGACGCCGGGCGCTTTCCGAATCCGACGATTTCATCGTCGACAATAACCGGATCAATATCGTCAGGCCCGACGTCTTCGAACGCGATCCGGTCAATCTCATCCGGATATTCTATCTCGCGCAGAAGCACAATCTCGCGTTCCATCCCGATGCGATGCGGACCGCCACTCGGTCGCTGTCGCTGATCAACAAGGAGGTGCGCGAGAACGCCGAGGCCAACCGGCTGTTCTTTGAAATCCTGACGTCGCGCAACGATGTCGAGACAGTTTTGCGCCGCATGAACGAGGCCGGCGTGCTGGGTTCTTTCGTGCGCGCGTTCGGCCGCGTCGTGGCGATGATGCAGTTCAACATGTATCATCACTATACGGTCGACGAGCACCTGATCCGCTGCATGGGCGTGATCTCCGAAATCGAGGCCGGCACCAACGAAGAATACGGGCTCGCCAACGAGCTGGTAAAAAAACTGCCGCCGCGGCAGCGCGCGCTGCTGCGCATCACGTTATTCTTGCACGATATTGCGAAAGGACGGGTGGAGGATCACTCGATCGCCGGCGCCCGGGTGGCGCGGCGTTTCTGCCCGCGCCTTGGTCTCACCAATGCCGAGACCGAAACCGTCGCATGGCTGATCGAAAACCATCTGGTGATGTCCACGGTGGCGCAATCGCGCGATCTGTCCGACCGCAAGACCATCGAGAATTTCGCGGCGATCGCCCAATCGCTCGATCGGCTGAAGCTGCTGCTGGTGCTGACGACGGCGGACATCCGCGCGGTCGGACCGGGCGTCTGGAACGGATGGAAGGCGCAGCTGCTGCGGACCCTTTATTATGAAACCGAACCGGCGCTGACCGGCGGCTTCTCGGAGGTCAATCGCGAGCGGCGTGTTGCGATGGCCCAGGCTGAATTCCGCGACGCGATGAAGAATTGGCCGACCCAGGAAGTGGACGGCTATATCGCACGTCACTACCCGGCCTATTGGCTCAAGGTCGATCTGCCGCGCAAAGTTGCGCATGCGCATTTCCTGCGCGAGGCGTGGAATTCGGGAAAGACGCTCGCGACCCAGGTCTCGTTCGACGCCGCCCGCGGCGTGACCGAGCTGACCGTCATCGCACCCGATCACCCCCGTCTGCTATCGATCATTGCAGGCGCCTGCGCTGCGGCGGGTGGCAACATCGTGGATGCGCAGATCTACACCACAACCGACGGACTGGCGCTCGACACCATCTCACTGACGCGCGAATTCGAGCATGACGAGGACGAAGGCCGCCGTGCCGGCAGGATCGCCGATACCATCGAGAAGGCCCTGCGGGGCGAAATCAAGATGCCCGATGTCGTGGCGCGGCGGGCCCTCCCGAAAGGGCGGCTCAAGGCCTTCGTGCTCGAGCCGGAGGTCAATATCAACAACGAATGGTCGAACCGCTATACGGTCGTGGAAGTCACCGGCCTCGACCGGCCGGGGCTGCTTTATGAACTGACTGCGACCATCTCCAAGCTTTCGCTCAACATCACGTCGGCGCATGTCGCGACGTTTGGCGAACGTGTGGTCGACGTGTTCTATGTCACCGACCTGCTCGGCGCGAAAGTCGCCTCGCCGACGCGGCAGGCCGCAATCAAGCGCGCGCTGCTCGCCCTGTTCGCCCGGCCTGCATCGGAGACCGCGACCCGATAGGCCGATCCCGGCTTTCCAGGCGAGCAAGAAAAAGGCGCCGAAGCATTGCTCCGGCGCCGCAAGATTCCAGCCGCTTGGCCGATTATTTCTTCTTGGGGGCCGGCTTGACAACCCAGATGCTCTGCCAAGCGTAATACGGCTGCATCATCGCGGCATAGACCAGCTTCTGGCCGGCAGCATTCGGGTCGGACGGTGCCTTGGCCTTCTTCGCCGCGAAAGCAGCGGTCGGTGCAGCAGCGAGCACAACGAGAGCGAGCAGTAGAGCGCCTTTGCGCATGGTTTCAATCCCCCAGAGTTTGAACCCACCGGCAGGTCCGGTGCGGTCGGGGATCATGCATAAATCCGCGGTCTTGAGAACACGAAAGTCCCCTGTTTACAGCCATTCTCATCACTGTGTTGAATGCGTCGCATGCGCGTCACCAAGCCCAGCCCGCTGCCTTAACCGGCCCTTAAACCGGGTCCCGTAGCGTTGGCTGCCGAACCGCGCGGCGCCCCCGCCGCGGGGTCCGGCGGGGGATGGCTTTGGGACGGCGAAGCAAGTCCGTACGCCGCGAGCCAAAGTTCGATGTCGGCGTTCCCAACCGCGAGTTGCGCGCCGATCCGCAGGACAGGCTTGCCGGCAGCGAAGACCAGGAGCGTCGCGTGAAGAGCGCGCGCACGCGCAGCCGTGCGGCCAAGACGGCATCGTCAAAGCCACAGCAAAAGCCCGCCGGGAAAAAGGGACGGCGGCGTTCGTTTCTGGGCCGCATGATCTATTGGAGCATCGTGCTCGCGCTGTGGGGCACCATCGCCCTGATCGGCCTCGTGGCATGGGTCGGCGCGCATCTGCCGTCGATCCAGTCGCTCGAAGTTCCCAAGCGCCCGCCCTCGATCCAGATCGCGGGCACCGACGGTCGCATTCTCGCCGTGCGCGGCGACAGCGGCGTCTCGGCGAAGCTGACAGAACTGCCCGCCCACGTGCCGCAGGCCTTCATCGCGATCGAGGACCGCAGATTCAAGTCGCATTTTGGGATCGACCCGATCGGCATCCTGCGAGCGGCGGTCGCCAATGTCATGCACCGCGGCGTTTCGCAAGGCGGCTCCACGATCACGCAGCAATTGGCCAAGAACCTGTTCCTGACCCAGGACCGGACCTGGACGCGCAAGCTGCAGGAAATCGCTCTGGCGCTGTGGCTCGAGCGCAAATTCACCAAGGACGAGATTCTCGAACTGTATCTGAACCGGGTTTATTTCGGCGCCGGCGCCTATGGAGTGGAGGCTGCCGCGCAGCGCTATTTCGGCAAGCATGCGCGCCACACCACCTTGTCGGAAGCCGCGATGCTGGCGGGCCTGGTCCGCTCGCCGTCGCGTCTTGCGCCGACCCGCAACCCGAACGGGGCCGAGCGGCGCGCGCAGGTGGTGATCACGGCCATGGCCGATGCGGGCTTCATCGGCGACCAGGCGGCCAAGATGGCGATCCTGCAGCCGGCGCATGCGCTCAAGCAGAAGACCACCGGCTCGATCAATTACGTCGCCGACTGGATCATGGATGTGCTCGACGACCTGATCGGCCGGGTCGAGGACGACATCGTGGTCGAAACCACGATCGATCCGGCGTTGCAATTGCTGGCCGAACAGGCGTTGTCGGAAGAACTCGCCATGCGCGGCGGCAAACTCGGCGTCGAACAGGGCGCCGTGCTGTCCATGTCGCCCGATGGCGCAGTGCGGGCGATGATCGGTGGCAAGGATTATTCGGAAAGCCAGTTCAACCGCGCGGTTGCGGCAAAGCGGCAGCCCGGCTCTGCATTCAAGCCGTTCGTCTATCTTACGGCGCTTGAGCGGGGCCTGACGCCGGACACGGTGCGCGAGGATCGCCCGATCGTGGTGAGAGGCTGGCGCCCGGAAAACTACACGCGCGAATATCACGGCCCGGTGACGCTGACCCAGGCGCTGGCAATGTCGCTGAATACGGTGTCGGTGCGCCTCACGCTCGAGTTCGGAGCGACCGCCGTGACGCGCACCGCGCACCGGCTCGGCATCGCATCGAAGCTCGAGCCCAATGCCTCGATCGCGCTCGGCACCTCGGAAGTCTCCGTCCTCGAAATGGCGTCGGCTTTCGCAACCTTCGCCAATAACGGCATGGCGATCACGCCGCATGTGGTCGAAAGCATCCGTGGCAAGGACGGCAAGGTCCGCTTCCAGCGACGACCGCAAAGCCTCGGCCAGATCGTCGAGCCGCGCTATGTCGCGATGATGAATACAATGATGCAGGAAACACTGCTGACCGGCACCGGCCGCAAGGCCGATCTCGGCGGACGGCCAGCCGCCGGCAAGACCGGCACCAGCCAGGATTTCCGCGACGGTTGGTTCGTCGGCTACACCGCGCAGCTCGTCACCGCGGTCTGGCTCGGCAATGACGATTCCTCGCCGACCAAGAAGATGACGGGCGGCGGATTGCCGTCGGAAATCTGGGCGCGCTTCATGAAGAATGCGCATCGCAACGTGCCGGTCGCCAGCCTGCCCGGCGTGCATGGCGGCATCGCCACGCCCTTCCCCGGTGCGCCGTCGCAGACTTATGGCCAGGGTTCGCAAGATTCGTATCAGGGCTCATATCAGGACTCTCGCCCGGTGCCGCCGGGATCGATCCCCGGACGCGGCGCACCTGCACCGGCCGGCCGCAACGATGGCATGGACAGCTGGCTGCTCGACCGCCTGTTCGGCCGCAGATAGGTTTCTTTGCATTGACGCGTTTTCTTCACGCGAACCGGTACCCACTTCGCTCGAAAACGCTTTAGACCCGCCTCGACGGCGCGAGCCACAGGACGAGCCACAGCAGCAGTACCAGCGCCGCCATCGCCAGCACGGCCAGTGCCGCCGGCCAGGCGCCCGACGCGATCGACGCCACTACCCAGGCGCTCAGGGTGGCTGCACTCACCTGCGGCGCAAAGCCGAGCAGCGACGACGCCGCCCCGGCGCGCTCCGCCGCACAGGACAGCCCGCCCGCCATGGTCTGCGGAAACAAGAGACCGAACCCAACCAGATTGATCCCGACCGCGATGGTGACCGGGATCACCGAATTCAGGTCGAGCGCGACCGCGGCGCAGATCGCCAGCGCGCCGGCCAGCATAACCACGGCGCCCATGCCCATTGTGCGGACGATACCGGTCCTGACCACGATCCGGGTCGCGATCATGGTGCCGATCAGATAGCCGACGGCGCTCGCGGAAATCGACAGCGACATCAGGAACGGCGTCAGGCCGTATCGCTTCTGATAGAGGAACGGCATCGACGCCAACCACGCGATCAGCCCGGTATAGGATGCGGCTCCGATCATCAGATACAGATTGAAGTCGCGGATGCGGATCAGGTCGCGGTAGCCTGCCAGCATCGATGACAGCGACATCGCCACGTCCGGCTTTTCGGTGAGCGTCTCCGGCATCTTGCGCACCACCATCGCCGTCAGCGCGACCCCGAACACGAGCAGCGCGGCAAAAGCCGAACGCCAGCCGAACATCGCATGCAAGGCGCCGCCGATCAGCGGCGCCGAGACCGGACCGAAGGCCATGACCAGGCCCATCATCGACAATTCCTTGCCGGCGCGCGCGCCGCTGTAGAAATCGCGCACCACGGCGCGCGCCAGCACGATCGCACCGGAGCCGCCGAAGGCCTGCAGCACCCGCGCGCCGATCAGCACGTCGATGGACGGCGCCAGCAGGCAGATCAGGCTGCCGAGGCAATAGCAGCACAAAGCCACCATCAGGCCGGAGCGCCGGCCGTACCAGTCCGAGATCGGGCCATAGCTGATCTGGCCGAGCGCGAAGCCGACGAGATAGCCCGACAAGGTCAGTTGCACCTGCGACGGCGACACGCCGAAGGCGCGGCCGATATCCGGCAAGGTCGGCAGATAAAGATCGGTCGACAGCGGCGCGAGCGCGGTCAATGCGGCGAGCAGCGCAGTCAGCGCGAAGGTGTCGGGCTTCAGCATCGAAGAGTGACGGCGTCTCAACGCCGCGGCTGGCGTCTTCCATCGACCGGAACGTCGGGCTCGATCCTTGCCCGCGGCGAACCATAGCGGTGAAGCTCAGGCCCGTGCATGTCAAGCCACGCTTTTGCACGCCTCACATTCGGACACAGCCGGTCCACCACCCGCCAGAAACGCTGTGAGTGATTCATCTCGACCAGATGGGCGACCTCATGGGCGGCGAGATAATCGAGCACGAAGGGTGGCGCGAGAATGAGCCGCCAGGAATAGGACAGCACCCCGGTGGTGGAGCACGAACCCCAGCGGCTCGACGGATCGCGGATCGAGACCGTCTTCACCGACACGCCCAGTTTCTGGGCCAGCGCGCGGCTGGCCTGTTCGAGATCCCGCCGCGCCTCCTTGCGCAGGAAATCGCCGACCCGCCGGTCGATATGCGGCACCTCGCCAGCGACGCACAGCCGACGCTCGCCGTCGTCACCAGTCTCGACCCAGACCGTGCCGCGCTCGCCCTTGCGATGGACGATGCGGTGCGGCTGCCCGCGCAACGGCACCACGCCGCCATGCGCGAACGGTTCGGCCGCGGGCAGATGATGCAGCCGCGACGCGATCCAGCCGCCGTGCTTCTGGGCGAATTCCCTGGCTTCCTTGAGACAGCCGCGCGGCGGCATGGTCAGCACGACCTCGCGGGTCGCGGCCTGGATACGCAGCGTGTAGCGGCGCGCCTGCCGGTGCCGGCGCACGCGCACCAGATAGATGTTCTTGTCGTGGACGACCTGGATCGCCTTCGGTTCGGCCGGTCGCCGGTACAGGAGCGCGCGGAGCGGCATGTCACCCTCGACTGCTTCGGCCTGCGATACTGCCATAGACCGGTTGCCAAACATCCCTTCGGGCAAAAAATAAAACAGACGCCGGCCAAGGTAGGAGGCGGCGGCGGACACACCATATCTTGATTGAAAAAGTGGATAAAGATTCATTCCTTCGTCCAGCCGGGGTGCCCTCTGGCGGGCGGGCGCGAATCATCGCCGCCGCGATGCCTTGCAGCATCCGGGTTGCGATGGGTGGACGCAAACCGGAACACCCGGCTTGCATCGAGAGGGGCGGACGGCGCGCCGACAGACGCAGGGCCGTTCCTGAATGCCGCGCCCCATTGCTGAGACGCAGCCGCCTCTCGGCGCACCGTCCTGGCGGCGTTCTTATCCCGGCGCCGGGCCGCGCTTTGCCTCCATGCGCCTTGATCTGCGCATGGCGTCAGCCAGCTCCTGGCAGGGGTCCCTAGTGACCCCGGGCGGAGCCCCGGCGCCGCCCGAGTGCTGGATTGCGAATCCAGCCCGCAGGCGCCGCACCCTGCTCCGCCATCAAGAACGCCTCCGGACGGCGCCCCTCATTGAGCAAGGCAATAGGACTATAATGCTAATAGGAATATTGTCAAGACGCCCGACGGTGCTCGGGACGGGCGACCACCAGGCACACCCGTCATTGCAAGGAGCGAAGCGACGAAGCCACCCATCGCAGCACCGAAGGGCCCCGTGGATTGCTTCGCTGCGCTCGCAATGACGCGAGAGGAAAGCGCAGAGGCGAAACAGCGGTCGATTACGACGCTGCGCGTTCGACGACGCGGGGGAATTTCGCCGCCGCCTTGCCCTGCTTGCTCTGGCTGGTCAGCATGAAGTCGGAAATGCGCGGCGCGATCTCGGAGCGGAAGCGCGAACCGTTGAACACGCCATAATGCCCGACGCCTGGCTGCACGTAATGCGCCTTGCGATCCGGCGGAATGTTGGTGCAGAGCTTGTGCGCCGCTTCGGTCTGGCCGAGACCGGAGATGTCGTCCTTTTCGCCTTCGATCGTGAGCAGCGCAACATTTCGGATGGCCGACGGATCGATCCGCACACCGCGATGCATCATCTCGCCTTTCGGCAGCAGGTGCTTGACGAACACCGTGTCCACCGTCTGCAGATAGAACTCAGCGGTCAGGTCCATGACGGCGAGATACTCGTCGTAGAACTCGCGATGCTTCTGCGCGGAATCGCCGTCGCCCTTCACCAGATTGAAGAACAGGTTCTTGTGCGCATCGAGATGCCGGTCGAGATTCATGCTGACGAAGCCGTTGAGCTGCAAAAAGCCCGGATAGACTTCGCGCATCACACCCGGATGCGGGAACGGCACCTTGGTGATGACATTGCGGCGGAACCAGTCGATGCCGCGGTCCTCGGCGAGCTTGTTGACGCCGGTCGGGTTGACGCGGGTATCGATCGGCCCGCCCATCAGCGTCATCGAATGCGGCACATACGGATCGCGCTCCGCTTCCATCCGCGCGACCGCAGCCAGCACCGGGACCGACGGCTGGCATACCGCGATCAGATGACAATCGCCGCCAAGCGCATGCAGGATCGAGATGATGTAGTCAATATAGTCGTCGAGGTCGAAACGGCCTTCGGCGAGCGGCACCAGACGCGCGTCCACCCATTCGGTGATGTAGACGTCATGGTTCGGCAGAAAGGCCTCGACGGTGCCGCGCAACAGCGTCGCGTAATGCCCGGACATCGGCGCCACGATCACCACCTTCGGCTGCGGACGACGCGGCGGCGATTTCATCACCCGCTCGAAATGCAGCAGCCGGCAGAACGGCCGCTCCCAGACCGGCGTGATATGCACGTCGACGCGCTCGCCGCCGACCATTGTGTCGTGGATGTCCCAGTCCGGCTTGCTGTAGCGGCGAGTGAAGCGCTCGAACATTTCCGCCGATGCAGCGACGGTCTTGCCGAATGTGGTGTGCGACCACGGATTCAAGGGATTCTTGAGATAGAGGCGGGTGACATCGGAGAACGCCCGCGCCGGATTGAGCGCGGCGTGGCTCATCTCGTAGAGCCAGTACATGCCGGTGGAAACGACGGGGCCGGCCTCGACGGGCAGGTCAGGTGCGGCGCCGAATTCCCCGATTGCGATGTTCTTTTCCGGCATTCTTTGCGTTCTCTCGGCTTTTTCTCGGCCCCGGGTCATTTTGCAACGCAACATCCGGCCTTTTGTTCAAGACGTCAATATAGGCGAAATACATTCCCAAGTGCTTACGAAATCATCATTCGCCGCTCTGCACCAGCGATCCCGCAATCCTCGCGCTGTGGAGAAGTGCCAGAAACCCAATGATCGCGGCGATAAAATAGGCCGCATTCAGCGCGAAGGCCCACACCATCAGGTCGGCCCGGAAGGTGTGGTCGATCAGCAACGCGCGCATGCCCTCGAACACATAGGTCGGCGGCAGCAGCCAGGCCACCGGCTGCAACCATGCCGGCAGCACCGCGACGGGATAATACACGCAGGCCAGCGGCAGCAGCAGGAACATGATGGTCCAGGCCATGCTCTCCGCGCCCATGCCATTGCGCAGGACGATGCCGGATACGAGGATACCGACCGCCCAGCTTGTCAGGATCAGGTTCATGAAGAACACCGCGAGCGCGAATCCCAGGCTGTAGAGATTGAAGTCGAAAAACGCGAACGCCATGATCGTGACCGGCACCATGCCGATGGCGAGCCGCACGATGCTCATGATCATCAGCGCGCAGATGAACTCGACGGGGCGCAGCGGGCTCATCATCAGATTGCCCATGTTGCGCGCCCACATCTCCTCGAGAAACGAGATCGAGAATCCGAGCTGGCCGCGAAACAGGATGTCCCACAGCAGCACCGCGCCGATGAAGGTGCCGCCCGCCTTGGCGAAGAAGCCGGCATTCTCCGACACGTAAAGCTGCAGGAAGCCCCACATCAGCATCTGCACCGCCGGCCAGTAGACCAGTTCGAGCACACGCGGCCAGGACGAGCGCAGCAGATACCAGTAGCGCAGGACCATCGCGAAGATGCGGGCGGGCGAGAACGCGATCGCCTCGCGCACCGGATATTGCCGCGGCTCGTTCGTCATGTCGCCGCTCCGGCTGCGAGATCCTGCGCCTGCCTTCGGTCGCGCGCGATGTCGAGGAACACCTCTTCCAGGCTCTCGCGACCGTAGCGCGCCAGCAGCTTTGCAGGGGCTTCGTCATCGACGATTTCGCCGCGCTTCATCATGATGACGCGATCGCAAAGCCGCTCGACCTCGGCCATGTTATGCGACGCGAGCAGGATGGTGGCGCCGCGCTCGCGGCGATAGCGCTCGAGTTCGGCGCGCACCCAGTCCGCGGTATCGGGATCGAGCGAGGCGGTCGGCTCGTCGAGCAGCAGGATTTCCGGATGGTTGAGCAGCGCCTTGGCGAGCGACACCCGGGTCTTCTGTCCGGACGACAGCTTGCCGGTGGGACGATCCAGGAAAGCGTTGAGATCGAATTGCGCCGCGAGTTCGCGGATGCGTTCGCGGACCGGTGACACACCATAGAGCTTGCCGAACACGGTCAGGTTCTGCCGCACCGTGAGCCGCATCGGCATGTCGACATAGGGGCTCTCGAAATTCATCCGGTGCAGCACGCGATGGCGCTGCCGCGGCATCTGCGCGCCGAGCACGGCGACACGGCCGGAGGTCGGCGTCACCAGCCCCATGATCATGGCGATGGTGGTGGTCTTGCCGGCGCCGTTGCCGCCGAGCAGCGCGGTCACCGACCCCGCCGGAAGCGCGAAGGAGATGCCGCCGACCGCCATGCCGCCCTTGTAGATCTTGACGGCGCGGTCGAGCGAAATGGCAGGTTCGGCAGCGTTCATTGAGACCCGGGCGGCTGGTCCCGACCATGTGCCCTCCTGCTCTCGGAAGCGCAAGGGTACGGGGCGCATGGGACGCAAACGGACGGAAACACAAGAGGCCGGGGCCGCGCTCATTGACGCTGCGCGCAATGGCCTCGTTTTATGCTACGAGCCGCCTGACTAGAACGTGAGGCATGTTACCGATGGACCTCGAGCGCCTGCCCATGCCCCGCCGCAACGTGCGGCTCGATACGCTGGTGCGCCTGCGCTGGCTGTCGATCATCGGGCAGACCGCCGCCGTGCTGGTGGTCTATTTCGGGCTTGAATTCGACCTGCCGATCTATGCCTGCCTGTCGGTGATCGCGCTGTCGGCGTGGCTGAATATCGCGCTCCGCATCCGGTTCCAGCAGGCGCGGCGGCTCGAGCCGAGCCGCGCCGCGTGGCTGCTGGCCTTCGATATCGGCCAGCTTGCCGTGCTGATGTATCTGACCGGCGGACTCGACAATCCGTTCTCGTTCTTCTTTGCCGGTCCGGTGCTGCTGTCGGCCACCGCGCTGCCGGCGCGCATGACCATTCTGATCGGCCTGCTGGCGATCACCTGCGCGACACTTCTGATCTTCTTCCACGAGCCGCTGCCCTGGTCGGAAGACTACGGTCCGATGCCGGTGCTGCCGAATCTCTACATGATGGGCGTCTGGTTCTCGATCGCGCTGGCGATCTTCTTCATCAGCATCTATGCGTGGCAGATCAGCGAGGAATCGCGCCAGCTCATCAATGCGCTCGCGGCGACCGAACTGGTGCTTGCCCGCGAACAGCACATCACCCAGATCGATGGACTGGCCGCCGCCGCCGCGCACGCGCTGGGCACGCCGCTATCGACGATCTCGCTGATCGCGCGCGAACTGGAGCGCGAGATCGATCCGAAATCGCCGCATGCCGACGACGTCAAAATGCTGCGCGAGCAGGCGCAACGCTGCCGCGACATTCTCGCCAAGCTCAACGAATTGCAGGCCGAAGGCGTCCCGTTCGACGGCCTGCCGCTGTCGAACCTGCTGGAGGAGGTCGCGGAGCCGCACCGGCATTTCGGTATCGCCATCGACGTCAAATTGCCCGCCGGCCAGCCTTCGCCGGTCGCCGCCCGCAATCCGGCGATCGTCTACGGGCTGGGAAACCTGGTCGAGAATGCCGTCGATTTCGCCCGCGAGCGCGTCGAGATTGCAGCGGATTGGACCGCCGACACCGTGACGGTCGTCGTCAGCGATGACGGTCCGGGCTTCGCCCCGGAGGTCATCAGCCGCATCGGGGAGCCCTATGTCCGCAGCCGCAGGCTGCGCCGCATGTATGCCACCGGCGAAACCGGAATGGGGCTCGGTTTCTTCATCGCCAAGACCCTGCTGGAGCGCACCGGCGCCAAATTAACTTTCGTCAACAAAGCCTTGCCCGAGAGCGGCGCCGTGGTTGCCATCCGCTGGCCGCGTTCGGTTTTCGAGTTTACCGGCCCGGCCGAGCTTGAGCAGAAGGCTGCAAGTACCTAATTATGGAAGATTGGCGGCTTCGGAGAGTTCCATGACCCTGCAACCGGCCATTTCGAGCGAGCGCTCGCTCCTGATCGTCGAGGACGACAAGTCCTTCCTGATGCGGCTTGCCCGCGCCATGGAAGGTCGCGGTTTCACTGTCACCACTGCGGAAACGGTGTCGGAAGGCCTGATGCAGGTCGAGCGCTCCGCGCCGGCCTTCGCCGTGGTCGACATGCGGCTCGGCGACGGCAACGGACTCGACGTCATTTCGGCGCTGAAACGCCGGCGCCCCGATGCGCGCGGCATCGTGCTGACCGGATACGGCAACATCGCCACCGCGGTGAATGCGGTGAAGCTCGGCGCTGTCGATTACCTCGCCAAGCCGGCCGACGCCGACGATGTCATCAACGCCCTGCTCTCGATCGAGGGCCGCAAGCCCGAGCCGCCGGAAAATCCGATGTCGGCCGATCGCGTGCGCTGGGAGCATATCCAGCGCATCTACGAATTGTGCGGCCGCAACGTCTCCGAAACCGCGCGCCAGCTCAACATGCATCGCCGCACCTTGCAGCGCATCCTGGCGAAGCGCGCACCGCGGTAGTCTCGCTTGGTCATTCCGGGGCGCTTGCGAAGCAAGCGAACCCGGAATGACAGCGGGTTACATCTCATTCCCATAAGGCCCGGCCGGATCCATCAGCGATTGCAGCCGCAGCGATGCGCATTGCGCGACCCGCAGCGTCATCACTTTGCGCGTCGGAGCCGGCAGCTTGTGCTCGGGCGCGTCGCAAACGAATTCCCCGCCGAAGCCGTCGGCGACGATCAGCCCGGTATCCTTCGGAAAGATCTCGCAGGGCACCTCGACCGTCGTTGCAAAGAACAGCCGGTCGCAATGCATGCGGTAATCCATCCATTTCTGGTCCGCACGAAAGTCCGCGATCGACGACTTGATCTCGACGATCCAGATTTCGCCGCTGCGGCCGATGCCGACGAGATCGGCGCGGCGGCCCGACGGCAACGGCAATTCACTCACGCAGGTAAAGCCGTGCGAGAGCAGCAGTCGCATGGTGCCGCGCGCCACCGTGAGCGCGGTCTGCGACTGCCGGCCGTCCACCGGCATCTCGGCGATGCGGCGGATCAGTTCGCTCATTCGGCAGCCTGCCGCGGCTGTTGCATCGACGGATGATCCGGAAACGCCGCTTCCAGCGCCTCGCGCGAGGCCGCGAGCACGCCGCGTTCGGTGATGAGCCCGGTGACAAGCCGCGCCGGCGTAACATCGAAGGCGTGGTTGGCGACAGCCGAGCCATCGGGCACGATCGTTACCGTTTCGACTCGGCCATCGGCGGTGCGGCCGGTCATGGTCGCAACCTCCGCCGCGTCGCGCTGCTCGATCGGAATTTCTGCCACACCGTCACCGAGAGAGAAATCGATCGTTGGCGATGGCAGGCCGACATAGAACGGCACACCGTTGTCGTGCGCCGCCAGCGCCTTGAGATAGGTGCCGATCTTGTTGCAGACGTCGCCGTCGCCGGTGGTCCGGTCGGTGCCGACGATCACCAGGTCGACCTGGCCGTGCTGCATGAGATGCCCGCCGACATTGTCGGCGATGACGGTGTGCGGCACGCCATGCTGACCCAGCTCGAAAGCCGTGAGCGAGGCGCCCTGATTGCGCGGACGGGTTTCGTCGACGAAAACGTGAACGGCAATACCCTTGTCATGTGCGGTGTAGATCGGCGCGGTCGCGGTGCCGAGATCGACGGTCGCAAGCCATCCGGCATTGCAATGGGTGAGGATGTTGACCGGCTCGCCCGGTTTCTTGCGCGCGGCGATGGCTTCGATCAGCGGCAGCCCGTGCCGGCCGATCGCCTGGTTGATGGCGACATCCTCGTCGCAGATCGCGGCCGCGCGCCGGTAGGCCGCGTCCATCCGCTGCGCAGGCTGGAGATGCCGGACCTCTGCCGAGATCTGGTCCAGCGCCCATTTCAGGTTGATTGCGGTCGGCCGGGCGGCGAGCAGCAACGCATACGCGCGTGCGAGATTGTCGTCGGAGGCGTCCTCGCGCAGCGCCAGTGCGAGCCCATAGGCCGCGACCGCACCGATCAGCGGCGCGCCGCGCGTCTGCATGCTGACGATGGCATGCACGGCGTCGCCGACGCTTCGCAGCGTCACCCTCTCGATCCGCCACGGCAGCAGGGTCTGGTCGAAAATGCCGACTGACCAGCCATCCGGCTCGAGCCAGATGCTCCGCGTCGCGATGCCATTCACCTTCATGAGCCAGAGATAAACCGGTTCAGCGCGCAAGCGAAAGCAATTTCGCAGGACCCGAAGGAACCCCTGGTTTCCGGGGCCAAATATCGGCCGCAGATGCTTGAATGCCGGGATATTTTTGCGGCCCGGCCATGAGCGCTGATCGCTTGCACCGGGCGTTTCGCTGACGCAATCTCCCGCCGGATTTTATCTGGCGGAGCTTCCCGGAATGGCGATCGACAATAGCGCAGCCTATAACAACCGCGCGGCGGTGCCTGATTTCCCGAATATCGTGACGCAGTGGCAGCGCGACGCCGCTGCCTATCGCGAGATGATGATCAAGGACGGCCGCGCCGAACTCGATATCCGCTACGGGCGGAGCGAGCGTCAATATATCGATTTGTTCAAGGCCAAGGACGACGAGGCGCCGGTCGCGCTGTTCATTCATGGCGGCTATTGGCGCGCGATGAGCCCGAAGGAACACAGCCATCTGGCGCGTGGGTTGACCGGTAACGGCGTCACCGTTGCGGTCGCGGGCTATGACCTGACGCCGCAGGTGTCGATCGCGCAGATCGTCGATGAGATGCGCGCCGCCGTGCTGTTCCTGTGGAAGCGCTTCGGCAAGCGCATCATGGTCTATGGCCATTCGGCTGGCGGCCATCTCACCGCCTGCATGATGGCGACCGACTGGCAGGCGCTCGATCCGACCGCGCCGGCCGACCTGATCCCGGCGGGCTCCGCCATCTCCGGCGTGTTCGACCTGACCGGGCTCGTCACCACCGACATGAACGCGGATTTCAAGCTGGACGAGGCCTCGGCGCGGGCGAGTTCGCCGCTATTCTGGCCGGCACCGAAGGGCCGCGTGCTCGATGTCGTGGTCGGCGCCGACGAATTGCCGGAATTCATCCGGCTGTCGCATGTCATGGCCGACACATGGGGCGCCGCGGGTGTGGAAACGCGATACGAGGCGGTGCCCGGTACGCATCATTTCAACGTGGTGGCGCCGTTCGCGGACCCGCTCAGCGCGATGACCGGACGCCTCGTCGAATTGTGCGAGCTGACGCGGAGATAATTGCGTCACGCAAGCGGCGCTTCAGAACCAGTAGCGCCACGCATAGACGGTGGTCAGCACCACGCCGATGCCGGTGACCACCCAGCGCATCAGTTCGCGCGGCGCATGCCGCGCGATCCGCGCGCCGATCACCGATCCGACCAGGGCGCCGCACATCATGGCAAGCGCGGCCGGCCAGTTGATGCTGCCCTGAACCGCAAACACCGTCATCGCCACCGATCCGTTCAGGGCGGCAACCAGGTTCTTGGTGGCGTTGGCCGGCCGGTATTCGCCGGAGGTCGCAAGCTGCAGCACCGCGATCAGCAGCACGCCGAGCCCGGCGCCGAAATAGCCGCCATAGACGGAGACCGGCAACAGCATCGGAATCGAGGTGAGCTTGATCTCCGGCTCGCGACCGTGCTTCGCGAGCGCGCGCGCACGCACCACCGCACTGATTTTTTCCCCGAACGCGAACAGGATGGTCGCAAAGCCGATCAGGAGCGGCACCAGAATCTCGAACACTCGATTCGACGTCAGCATCAGTAGCAGCGCGCCGATGCCGGCGCCGAGCACCGAGGCGAGAACCAGACCGATAAAGCCGCGGTCGAGCGGCGGCAATTGGGTCCGGTCGGACAGGGCCGCTATCAGGCTGCCCGGAGTCAGGGCCGCGATGTTGGTGGCAATGGCGGCAATCGGGGTCAGCCCGACGGCGAGAAAGGTCGGAAAGGTGATCAGCGCCGCGCCGCCAGCGAGGCTCGCAATCGTGCCGCCGGCGAGCCCGGCCGTTGCCAGCAATGCGGTCGACGCGATGTCCATGATTCAACCAGTCGGGAAAAAAGCCTGCCGCGACGGCGACACACTGCCGGGGCAATCCGACCTGTAAAGACATGAATGCCCGGCGCAAGGCCGGGCATCACAGGAGAGTTATGCTTTCCAGCAGAGCGACAGGCAGACGATCAGAAGAACGCCTGAATACCGGTCTGCGCGCGGCCGAGGATCAGCGCATGGATGTCGTGCGTGCCCTCGTAGGTATTGACCGTCTCCAGGTTGGCGACGTGGCGCATGACATGGAACTCGTCGGCAATGCCGTTGCCGCCATGCATGTCGCGGGCGACGCGGGCGATATCGAGCGCCTTGCCGCAATTGTTGCGCTTCATCAGCGAGATTGCAGGCGGACCCGCACGGCCCTCCTCGATCAGGCGGCCGAGACGCAACACGCCGTGCAGGCCGAGCGTGATTTCGGTCTGCATGTCGGCGAGCTTTTTCTGAATCAGCTGGTTCGCGGCGAGCGGCCGGCCGAACTGCTTGCGGTCGAGGGTGTATTGACGCGCGGCATGCCAGCAGAATTCCGCAGCGCCCAGCGAACCCCAGGCGATGCCGTATCGCGCATTGTTGAGGCAGCCGAACGGCCCCGCGAGGCCGGACACATTCGGCAGCAGCGCATCCTCCGGCACGAAGGCGTTATCGAGCACGATTTCGCCGGTCACCGAGGCACGTAACGACAGCTTGCCCTCGATCTTCGGGGTGGAGAAACCCTCGGTGCCGCGCTCGACCACGAAGCCGCGGATCTTGCCGTCCAGCTTCGCCCAGACGATGGCGATGTCGGCGATCGGCGAGTTCGAGATCCACATCTTGGCGCCGGTCAGCCGGTAGCCGTTCGGCACCTTTTCGGCGCGGGTGACCATCGAGCCGGGATCGGAGCCGTGATCCGGCTCGGTCAGGCCGAAGCAGCCGACCATCTGGCCTGAGGCGAGCTTCGGCAGGTATTTCTTCTTCTGCGCCTCGGTGCCGTAGGCGTAGATCGGGTGCATCACCAGCGAGGACTGCACCGACAGGGTGGAGCGGTATCCCGAATCGACCCGCTCGATCTCGCGGTTGATCAAACCGTAGGCAACATAGCCCAGGCCCGCACCGCCATACTCCTCGGGAAGCGTCGGGCCCAGAAGGCCGAGTTCGCCCATCTCGGGCAGCAGGGTGCGGTCGACCTTTTCGTCGCGATAGGCCTCGATCACCCGCGGCATCAATTTGTCTTGAGCATAGCCGCGCGCGGTATCGCGGACCATGCGCTCCTCTTCGGTCAGTTCCCCCTCCAGATCGAGCGGGTCTTCCCAATTGAAATGCGCGTCCTTGATGGACCCGGGGCGCTGGGCTGTAAGCTTTTCTGCGGCCTGACTCATGATGCTTTCTCTCCCTGCAGGAGCCTGTCTGCCGGCTATCCGTCAGATATTCACCGTAAATGCAACACTAACGATGCGAATGCTGGCCGCCAAACGACCGGACATGATCCTGAAAGTTACATCCACTAACATTATGTTCGGAATCGGCACCTAAGATGCGGCTTTCCGGGGGCGAGGGTTAGGACCGTGTTTATCAAGAGTGCGTTTTTCCGCCTGAAAGCTGGAGCGCTCGGCGGGGCCAGCATGCTGACCCTGGCATTCGCGACCGGGTCGGTGTCCCCGGCCGTGGCGCAGGACTTTTTGTTCTTCCGGGATAGCCCCCGCTATGACCGGTATGACGGGCCGCCGCCGCGCCTCGAAAGCCGCAGGCCGGAACCGCGCCAGCGCCTCACCCCCCGGCAGCCGGCCCGCTCGGCCGGCAAACCGCCCAAGTCGGAGATCGCCAGACCTGCGAAGGAGGCACCGCCTCCCGCCGGCCCGCACATGCTGATCGTGTCGGTGAAGTCGCAGAATGTGTCATTCTACGCCAACGGCAAGCTGGTGTCGCAATCCCCGGTTTCAACCGGCAAGGCCACCAACCCCACGCCTTTTGGCGTATTCAGCGTCATCCAGCGCAACCGGCACCACCGCTCCAATATCTATAGCGGCGCGCCGATGCCCTACATGCAGCGGCTGACCTGGTCGGGCATCGCCCTGCATGAAGGAAAGCTGCCGGGCTACCCCGCGTCTCATGGCTGCATCCGGCTGCCGGAGCGCTATGCGGATTACCTGTGGCGCACCATCCGGATGAACACGCGCGTGATTGTGTCACGCGAGGATGTCGAACCCGTGGACGTGGCGCATCCGTTGCTGTTCCAGCCCAAGCCGCCGGTTGCTGCCGTCGAGACGCTGCCGGACCTGCGCAAGACGCTGGACACCACGATGCCGGAACGGGTGCGGACCGCCAGTGCCGCATTGATCGCCACCGACGGCGCCGGTGAAGCCGCAGAGGGCACCGATGCAAAGCCTGCCATGCGCGACCTGACGTCCTCGGTCGAACAGGCCGGCACGCATGTGGAAGCTGAGGCCACCCCCGAAGCAAAGACCGCGGCCGAGGTTCAGGACAGCGAGCGCAATTCCGACACGACCGCCTCGATCTATCCGCAGCCTGCGAATATCCCGGGGCCGATCCTCGCGAGCTTCGCGCAATCGCTGGACGCCAAGCAAAAGAAAGCGCCACCCAAGGGCGCGATCACGGTCTTCATCAGCAAGAAGGACAAGACGCTGTACGTGCGCCAGCACTTCATTCCGCTGTTCAGCGCACCGGTGACCTTCAAGGACGACAAGCCGAATTTCGGCACCCATGTCTTTACTGCGCTGGCGAAAGACGGCAGCGACACCGAGGTGAACTGGAAGGCGGTCACAATGCCGCCGGAACTGCCGAAAGCCGAGAACGTCAAGACCCGCGTCGAAACCGATCGTCGCGGCCGTCCGATCGAAGTTTCGGCGAAGCGGCTGAGCAAGGCCCCCGAACCGACGCAGAGCCTCGGCGCAGCGGCGGTACTGGACCGGATCGAAATCGCGCCCGAGGTGGTCGAGCGAATCTCGGAATATGTCACCCCCGGCGCCTCGCTGATCGTCTCGGACCATGGGCTTGGCCACGAGACCGGGCTTTACACCGACTTCATCGTGGTGACGCGGTAAGCCGCGCCGCGGCCCGCGTCATTCCTTCCGCACCACCTGATGCGGCTGCTCGTCATAGGGCGGCCCGTAGATCACCAGCATCCGGATCACCGGGCTGGTGACCTTGATGTCGTGAAACACCTTTGCCGGAAAGTACACGAGATCGCCGGCCCTGATATCATGCGGGACGTCGTCGATCCGCACCACCGCCTCGCCCTCAAGCACATAAACCGCCTGTTCGAGATCGGGATGCATATGCGCAATTGCGCCTTCGTTGCGCTCGATCTCGCCCAGCACAATTTCGAGGTGCCGCGCGCCATTGACGCGCGGTCCGATCAGCCGCTTGTTGCGGGTGCCGGTGTGATTGGCCGGTGAATAGGCTTCGATCTCTTCGGACCGAATGATGTATTTCGAACGCTGCGACATGGCGTCACCTGATCCCGTTCAAGACCTCGTCAATGACGGCCCGTCAATCTCCGCCGGCAGCAGGCCGCGATCACGTGCCAGCTTGGTCACGATCGCGGCCACCGTGTCGAGCGTCGGCGTTGCGATATTCGCCGCGCGCGCGAACGCAACCGGCGCCAGCACGATCTCGGCAATCTCCATCGGACGATGCTGCTCGTAGTCCTGCAGGATCGACGCCTTGTGGTCGAGCAGCCGTGCCAGCATGCGTTTCGGTTCTATATCGAGGGCATAGCCATGCGCGGCGGAAATGCTGAGACCTTCGCGCATCACGCGGCAGTAGATTTCAGCCAGCGCCGGGTCCTTGCGCGCACCATCTGACGGGCTCGCGGTCGCCAGGCCGATGGTCGATCCGCTCATGTTGTTGACGAGCTTGGTCCAGACCGCAACGCGGATGTCGCCGGGATCGGGCGACAGGATGCCGGCCTGCTGGAGGGTTTCGCGGACTTCGGCGATCCGCCCGGGTGCATCCGCGCGTCCTGGCGCGGCATTGTCGGCAATCGAAGCCAATTCCAGCCGGTTATGTGTGGGCGAATTGTTCTTGATGACGCCCGGCGTCTCGACTTCGTTGGCGGAATAGATGATGCCGCCGAGCACCTGATCCATGCGCATCGCCGCAAGAAAGGGTTTCGCCAGTTCGAAGACGGGAAGCGCCGGCGGCTGCGGATGCTGCGATGGCAGTCCGACCGGGTACCACCAGGTCATGCCGTTTTGCGGAAACAGCACCAGCGTGTCCTTGCCGACCAGCGGCGCGATATGCGGAGCGATCGCCGCCAACGCCGTCGCTTTGGTGGCGACAATCACCAGATCCTGCGGACCGAGATCGCGCGGCGTGTCCGTGGCTGTAACCTCTGCCGCCAGAAGGTCGGCGCCGGTCTTGAGTTGCAGGCCGCGCTCGCGGATCGCCGCCAGATGCGGCCCCCGCGCGATCACCGAGACGTCGTGGCCCGCGCGCGCAAGCCGCACCGCGAAATGCCCGCCGCTGGCCCCGGCTCCGAAAATGCAGATGCGCACGGCTCACCTATTGCTTTTCGATCTTCGCGGTCTCGACCGCTCCGCGCCAGAACTTCAGATCGTCCGCGATCAGCCGGTCGAAAGCTACCGGCCCCATGGGAACGGGTGTCATGCCGAGCGCAAGCATCTTTTCTCGTACGTCTGGCATCGCCATCGCGGCAGCCACGATCTTCGCCAGCCGCTCCCGGATGTCCATCGGGGTTCCTGCGGGTGCGAGCATCCCGACCCACGAGGTTGTCTCTACTCCCGCAATGGTCTCGTTGATCGTCGGCAGGTCCGGCAGACCCGGATAGCGCTTCGGCTCCGCCAGAGCCACGAGACGAAGCTGCCCGCCGGTCACGAGCGGCATCACCGACGGCAGCGTGGCAAAGCTCATGTCGATATGGCCGCCGGCGAGATTTTGCACGGCCGGTGCGCCACCCTGAAACGGCACATGATTTACATTGATGCCAGCCTTGGCGTTGAGCAGCGCGCCTGCAATCTGGTGCGCGGAGCCAACACCGGCGCTACCAAATGTAAGCTGCCCGGGCTTCTCCTTGGCAAGCTTGATCACATCCGCCACCGACTTGATCGGCGAGTCGCTGCGAACGACCAGCGCAAGGTAGGTCTCGGTCAGCAACGACACCCCGGCCAATCCATTCGACGGATCGAACGGATAGCTCTTCTGCAGCGCGGGCCCCATGACGACGGGAGCGTTGACGCTGACGAGCAGCGTATATCCATCCGGCTGCGCGCGGGCGACTGCCGCCGTGCCGGTCACGCCGCCGGCGCCGCCCCGGTTCTCGATCGCCACCGACTGGCCGAGCGCCTCGGCGAGTTTCGGCTGAAGGATCCGCGCGGCGGCATCCGATAGCGCACCAGCCGGAAACGGCACGATGATCGTAATCGGACGCGTGGGGTAGCTTTGCGCATTGACCGAGGAGGCGGCAGCGGCACAAGCCACGCCAAGCGAGATCAGCAGGGTGACGAATCGTTTCATCAGCTCACTCCTCACGCTGTCGTGGAGTCCGCGCCTCGACTTCCTGTGCCAATGCGCGCGGCGCCTTGATCTTCATTTCCAGCGCCATCTGACCGAAGGCCTTGCCCTGCGAATCGATACGCCGCGAGGCCATGCCGCCACCGCCGAGCGCGTCTTCGAGCAGGAAGTTGAAAGCATGAAGCCCCGGCGCTTCGTATCGTGTGACCTTGCCATGGACGAGGCCCTCGAAATGGGCCGCCATTTTCTCGGGCGTCACCTCACGGCGGATCAGCGACACGTATTTCGGATCGCGTGCGATGATCGCGATGTTGGATGAATTGCCCTTGTCGCCGGAGCGCGCCACGGCGAGCGAGCGCAAGGCGACTTCGGATTCACCATCGTTTTGCTCGCTTGGCTCCGCAGCAAGCGTCGCGCCCGCTGGCGCGGCATAGCCGCCTTGCGCAGGAACATCCACATCGAACGGCTCGCCGTCGCCGATCTGGACCTTCGGCGATCCAAGCACCGACTTGTCGACAAAGAACGTGAACAAACGCACGACCGGCGTCGGCTTAGGCCGCCCGGACAAAATGCCGGTCGTGCCCTGCGCGAAGCTGATGCCGACGGAGCCGAGTTCGCGCGCGAAAATATCGATCGCTTCGCGGTCGGCATGGTCGACCACCAGACGCAACAGCACTTCGCGCACGCCGCGCGCGTTTGCTTTTGGCCCGTAGGCGGATTCCGAGCCCAGCACTTCGGTGTGCGTTGCCGTGAAATCGGGAAGCTGACGCTGGCGGAACAGCATGCGCGCACGCGCCAGCAGTGCTTCCGCTGTGCGCTCGGCCTTCGCGACCGCATCCGGTCCAACGATGGAGACCGTGGCCACGCCGCGCCAGCCATCCTGCCAGGTGGCCGAGACCTTGTATTGCGATGTCGGCGGATAACCCTTCGCGCCCGAGATGCGCACGCGGTTCTCACCCACCTGTTCGAGGATGACCTGCGTGAAATCGGCGACAACGTCCGGCAGCATGTACGCGGCCGGATCGCCGACTTCGTACAGCACCTGCTCGGCAACGGAGGCCGGCACGATCAGCCCGCCGGTATTGTCGGGCTTCCACAGCGTGAAGCTGCCGTCGATTTTGCAGGACGCGATCGGATAACCGATATTCTCCCAACCAGGCACCTTGTCCCAGTCCGTGTGCACGCCACCGGTCGATTGCGGCCCGCATTCCAGGATGTGCCCGACGAGGCTGCCGGCAGCGAGCTTGTCGTAATCGTCGGCTTTCCAGCCGAATTCATGCATCAGGATGCCGAGCGCCAGCGCCGAATCCGCGCAACGGCCGGTGATGACGATGTCGGCGCCGCGATCGAGGGCAGCGGCGATCGGCAGCGCCCCGAGATAGGCGTTGGCGGTGAGCAGTTTCGGCGGCAGCGCTTCACCGGTCGCGGCCTCGCGCGTGGTTGCACGCAGCGCGTCGATGCGCGGCATCACGTCGTCGCCTTCGACCACCGCAATCTTCAGCGACAGTCCAAGCTCGGCACAGGCTGCGTCCAGCGCGCGCTTGGCGCCTTGCGGATTGACCGCGCCGCCATTGCTGACAACCTTGATCTTGCGCTTGGCGATTTCCGGCAGCGAGCGCTTGAGATAGGCGACGAAATCCGGCGGAAAGCCGGCATTGGGATCCTTCATGCGCGCGCGGGCCAGAAGCGACATCGTCACTTCGGCGAGATAATCCATCATCAGGTAATGGACATCGGCGGTCAGCAATTGCGGAATCGCCATCGGGCTGTCGCCCCAGGCCCCCGACGCGCCGCCGATATTGATGACCTTTTCGGCCATGTCGTGCCCCACGCGCTCTGTCAGTATGACTTCGGCAGGCCGAGTTCGCGCTCGGCAAGGAAGTTGAGCACCATCTCGCGCGACACCGGCGCAAGCCGCATCACCACCGCTTCGCGGAAATAGCGCTCGACGTGGAATTCCGCAGCATAGCCCATGCCGCCATGCGTGCGCACCGCCTGGTCGGCGGCCTTGAAGGCTGCGTCGCCGGCGAAGTATTTCGCCGCGTTCGCTTCCGCACCGCATGGCTGTCCGCTGTCATACAGTTCCGCCGCGCGAAGCGTGAGCAACTCGGCGGCCAGCAATTCCGTCCAGTTCTCGGCCAGCGGATGCTGGATCGACTGATTCTGGCCGATCGGCCGTCCGAACACCACGCGCTGTCCGGCATAGTTCACCGCACGCTCGAGGCAGCGCCGGCCGATGCCGACGCATTCGGCGGCGTTCAGGATGCGCTCGGGATTGAGGCTGTCGAGGATGTAACGGAAGCCCTTGCCGTCCTCGCCGATGCGATGCTCCACCGGCACTTCGAGGTTGTCGTAGAAGGTCTGGTTCGAATTGACCGCGTGCCGCCCCATTTTCAGGATTTCGCGCACCTCGATCTTCGAGCGGTCGAAGTCGGTATAGAACAGCGTCAATCCGTCGGTCGGCTTCTTGCACTCCTCGATCGGGTTGGTGCGTGCCAGCAGCACGATCTTATCGGCCTGCTGCGCGGTCGAGGTCCAGATTTTCTGACCGTTGACGACATAATGGTCGCCCTTCAGCACCGCGCGGGTCTTGATCTTCGAGGTATCGAGGCCGGCATCCGGCTCGGTGACGCCGAAACAGGTGCGTGACGAGCCATCGATGATCGAGGGCAGCCACGCCTTCTTCTGCGCGTCGGTGCCGTGCTTGACGATGGAATGCAGTCCGAAAATGTTGATATGCACGGTCGAGCAGGCGGCGAACGCGCCGGCCGAATGCGCCACCTCCTGCATCATGATCGCGGCTTCGGTGACGCCAAGCCCCGCGCCGCCATATTCCTCCGGCATCGCAATGCCGAGCCATCCGCCATCGGCCATCGCCTTGGCGAACTCGAACGGAAAGGCGTGCGCCTTGTCTTTTTCGAGCCAGTAATCGTCATTGAAGCGGTCGCAGATCGCGCGAACGGCGTCACGGATTTCGCGCCGTTCCGGCGTGTTGCACAGCGCGTCGAAGGTCTTCACTTGCGTCAGCTCCCGGTGCTGGTTTTCGGCTTTGATTTTGATATGGCGGCGCGCTTCTTCGCACGCTCGGGCAGGATTACGTCGGTGTGCTCTCCGAGATTCGGCGCAAGACAGCGGATCCGGGCCGGCGTCTTCGAAAATTTCACCGGGAAGCGCGAAACCTTCACCCTGCCTTCCGTCGGATGCTCCATCTCGGGGAACATCTCCACCGCTTTGAGGTGCGGATCGTCGAACAGATCTTCCAGACGGTTCACCGCATGCGCCGGTATGTCGGCTAAGTGCAACGCCGCGATCCACTCCGCTGTGGCCTTTTGCGGCAAATGCTCTTTCAGGAAATGCCCCATATCCTCGGAATGCCGGGTGCGTGTTTCCTGCGTCCTGAACCTTGGATCGGTATCGAGCAGATCGGGCTTGCCGACCATCGCCGAAAATGCGCGCCAGTGCTTGTCGGTATAGACCACGAGCGAAAGATGGCTGTCCTTGGTTGGATAAGGCCCGCGCACGCGTGACATCAGGCGTTTGTAGCCCATCGTGTCGAGTGGCGGAACGAACGCGCCGCCGCCCATGTGATCGGCGAGCACGAATTGCGCCATGGTCTCCAGCATCGGCACTTCGATTTCCTGCCCTTCGCCCGTCACGGCACGATGATGCAAGGCCGCAATGATGGAGATCGCGACATAGAGACCGACCACGCGGTCGCACATATTCACCGGCGTGTAGCGTGGCGTGCCATCGATCGCGCCGAACAATCCGGCGACGCCCGCGCCCGCCTGGGTAAGATCGTCATACACGGCCTGGCCGGATTTCGGTCCATCGGAGCCGTATCCGACCGCGAGGCAGTACACGATCTCGGGATTTACAGCCCGGACCTCGTCGTAACCAAGCCCGAGCCGCGCCATCGCCTGCGGCCGCACGTTGGAGACGAACACGTCGGCATCGGACACAAGCGACAGCAGCGCCCCGCGATCCTCGGCATCCTTCAGATCGAGAACGACGCTGCGCTTGTTGCGGTTGGCATTGAGGTAGAGCGGCCCCATGCCGTCGGTGCGGTTCGGACCGATCCAGCGCAGGGAATCGCCGCCAGCGGACTCGATCTTGATCACGTCGGCACCGAGATCGCCGAGAATCTGCGTCGCCGACGGCCCCATGATGACCGTCGTCAGATCGATGACGCGGATGCCTGACAATGGGCCCCTTGGGCCACGTGCGTCCCGCGTTTCGGCCGCCCCGGACGCTTCCACCCGCTTCGTCATATTTCGCTATACCGAAAGAACTATCGCTATTTCGAATATTTCTATGGCCGGGCGACGCCGGTGTCAATCGACCGGCGTCGCTTCACCAAGGCGCCCTATCCGCCCTGCCCGAGCGTTTTGCATGCTTCGGTGACGAGCTTGATCGCCTGATCGAATTTGCCCGTCATGCGTGAGGTCGGCCCGGCAATGGTCACGATGTAATCGGCGCCCTGCCACCGGAACAGCGACGACACCGTGGTGGCGTCCTCGAAGCTTTCCGCCTGATTGAGGAAATAGCCGCGGCGTCGGGACGCCTCGATATCCTCGCGCAAGTCCTGCTTCGAGCGGATGGTTTTCGCCGTCATCGGAACGAGCTTTGCGGCTTTCAGCCAGGCCTCGAATTCTTCTTGGCCGAGGCTGCCGAGAAAGGCCTTGCCGGCCGAGGTCGCATGCAGGCTGCGCACCTGGCCGCCGGCATCGACGATAAAGCGCAGCGGATGGCTGGGTTCGAATACCAGCAGATAGGTCGCGTTGGTCTTGCCCGCCTTCGCCAGCGACACCGACTCGTCGATGGCGTCGCGTATCTTTCGCAGCAGCAATTCGGCGCGCAGCAGGATCGGATCGTGCTGCGAGATGGTCGTTGACAGATTCAGCAGCCGCACCGTCGGATAGAAGCCCGCACGCGGTCCAATCTCGTAGATATAACCGCGCGCCAGCAGCGCCCGCAGCACATCGTGGCAGCTCGACGCCGGAATGCCGAGCAGCCGCGAAATGTCGGACAGCGACAACGGCCGCCGCTCGGTCGCAAACAATTCGATGAAATCCAGCGTCCGCTCGACGATCTTGGACATGCTCTGGTCGCCCCCGGAGGCCATCGCGATACCTGCGATGCATACAATGAATGGGCCGAATGCCAAAGCGGCTTGCAACGCGGCTCGCGATTGACGCCATGCGGGCGCCTGCTACACACAATCCCACGAGCGAGGTCGTCCCATGAGCGCGCGCAAACAGATTTCCTATATCGGCGGCTATATCGACCCGGGATTCGATCGCAGCATCGAGGCCTGCGCCGATCTCTCGCTGATCCGGATCGACAAGTCGCAACCGTTCGAAGCTCTCCATGCAACGCTTGCTGCGTCGCACGCAATCCAGATCGATTCGGCGCGTCTCGACATTCCCGAACATCTGCGGGTCGGACGCGAATTCCTGTCGCGATGCCCGAATGTGCTGGTGGTGTCGGCGAGCGGCGCAGGCTTCGACGCCATCGATGTCGACGCCTGTACCGAAGCCGGCGTGATCGCGGTCAACCAGACCGGCGGCAACCGCGAAGCCGTCGGCGAGCATACGCTCGGCATGATGCTGTCGCTGACCAAGCGCATCGGTGAGGTCGACAAGGCGCTGCGATCCGGCGAGGTGGTCGACCGCATCGCCTATATGGGCGACGATCTCTACGGCAAGACCGTGGGGATTGTCGGCTTCGGCAATACCGGAACGCGGGTCGCGGAATTGTGCAGCGGCCTGTTCGCCATGACGGTGCTGGCCTATGACCCCTATGTCGGCGAGAACGTGATGACCGCTCGCGGCGTCCGCAAGGTCGATCTGCACGAACTGCTGCAACAGTCGGATTTCGTGTCGCTGCATTGCCCGCTCACCGCCGAGACCACGCGCATGATCGGCGCGCCGGAATACGCGCGGATGAAGAAGGGCGCGTTCTTCGTCACGGCCGCGCGCGGCGGCATCCATGACGAAAAGGCGCTCTACGATGCCTTGAAATCCGGCCATCTTGCCGGCGCCGGCGTCGACGTCTGGGAGCAGGAACCGCCGCCCGCCGATCATCCGCTGCTGACATTGCGCAATGTGATCGCCAGCCCGCACACCGCCGGCGTGACTCATGCCGCGCGACAGCGCCTCGCCTTGATGGCGGCCGAACAGCTCATCGACATCCTGCGCGGCGGCCAGCCGCAACGCATGCTGAACGCCGAGGCATTGCCGCGCTTCCGAGAGAGATTCGCGCAGGTGTTCGCGCATGCGTGACGTCACTCGCAATCCCGCGGCGGCGGCGCCGCCTGCGCTGAACCGGCGGCTGCTCGATATCCTGTCGCTCGAGGATCTGGAGCCTGCAGCAGAACGCTATCTGCCGCATTGCATCTACAGCTTCATCTCGGGCGCGGTGGAGACCAACGCCTCACGGCATGAGAACCGCGCCGCGTTCCAGGACTACGACTTTCATCCCCGCGTTCTGATCGACGTGTCGGCGCGAACCACCGCGACAACGCTGTTCGGGGAGACATTCAGTGCGCCGTTCGGCATCGCGCCGATGGGCGGATCGGGACTGGCCGGCTATCGCGCCGATCTTGCGCTGGCATCTGCCGCTGCGGCCGAGAATGTCCCGTTCATCCTGAGCGGCGCGTCCCTGGTGCGGCTGGAGGAGATCGCAAAAGCCAATCCGCTGGCCTGGTTTCAGGCCTATCTGCCGGTCGATCGTGGCGCCATCGGCGGCTTGATCGATCGCGTCTCAGCCGCCGGCTACCGGCACCTGGTCGTCACCGCCGACGTACCGGTCGGCGGCAATCGCGAAAATCTGGTGCGCGCCGGCTATACCTCGCCGCTGCGTCCGACGCTGAAACTCGCGCTCGATGGGCTTGCTCATCCGCGCTGGCTGTTCGGCACCGCGCTGCGCACATTGCGCCATCACGGCATGCCCTATTACGAGAATTCGAGCGTCGAACGCGGCATGGCGGTGTTCTCCAATGCGGCAACGCGCGCGCACCTGCGTGACTCGTTGTCGTGGCAAGACCTCGAATGGATCCGCGAGCGCTGGCAAGGCAAGCTGATCATCAAGGGCATCCTGTCTGCGCCGGATGCGGAGACCGCGCGCCGGATTGGCTGCGACGGTGTCATCGTCTCGAACCATGGCGGGCGGCAACTCGATGGCGCAGCCGCCCCGTTGCGCGTGCTGCCCCGCATCGCTGAAGCGGCGCAGGGCATGACAGTGATGATGGACAGCGGCATCCGCCGCGGCAGCGACGTGATCAAGGCGCTCGCACTCGGCGCCGCTTTCGTGTTTGCCGGACGGCCGTTTCTTTATGCTGCGGCAATCGGACAGGAAGCCGGCGTGCGCCGCGCGATCGATCTGCTGCGCAGCGAAATCCACCGCAATCTGGCGTTCCTTGGATCGCGCGATCCGTCCGACTTCGACGGACGGGTGATGCGGATCGCGCGTTGAGATGTCATTCAGCGCTGGTGGACGTAAGTGCCCGGCGCAGGGCATAGCGGCGCAAGCCCGCGATGCACCGCGCCCATCGGCGGCGGCGCAACGCGGCCGCTGCTGCTGCGGGTCAGCAGCCAGTCGGCCAGGGCAGGCCACCACGATCCTTCGGCCCGCGTCGCCTGTTCGAGCCAGCTATCGGGGTCGAGATAACGATCGAACGGACGCCGCATCCCGAAGGAATAATGTCGGTCGGTGCGGCCGGGCTCAGACACGATGCCGACATTGTGCCCGCCATTGGTCAACACGAAGGTCAGCTCATTGTCCGTGAAGAGGCTGATTTTGTAGACCGAACGCCACGGCGCGATGTGGTCGCTCTCCGTGCCCACGACGAACATCGGCGCGTGGATATCCTTCAGGGCAATCACTCGCCCGTCGACGGCATAGCGCCCGGCCGTGATCCTGTTCTCGAGGAACAGCGCGCGCAGATATTGCGAATGCATGCGGGCTGGCATCCGCGTCCGGTCGGCGTTCCATGATGTCAGCGCATTCGCCTTCTCGCGCTCGCCCAGCCAGTATTCCTTCAGCATCGTCCGCCAGATCAGGTCGTTCGCGCGCAGAATCCGGAAAGCGCCCGCCATCTGGCGGGTATCGAGCACGCCCTGATCCCACATCATGTCTTCGAGGAAGGCGATCTGGCTCTCGTCCACGAACAGCATCAGGTCGCCGGCTTCGCTGAAATCGACCTGCGCCGCGAGCAGCGCGATGGTCGCAAGCCGCTCGTCGCCTTCGCGCGCCATCGTCGCGGCCGCGATCGACAGCAGCGTGCCGCCGATACAATAGCCGCACGCGTGCACCTTGCGGTCGGGGACGATCGCGTTGATGGCATCGAGCGCGGCCATCACGCCGGACAGGCGGTAATCGTCGAACGACACATCGCGATCGTCGGCGTCCGGATTGCGCCAGGAGATCATGAACACGGTGAAGCCGCGCTCGACCAGATAGCGGACCAGGGAATTATGCGCCTCCAGATCGAGGACATAATATTTCATGATCCAGGCCGGAACGATCAGCACCGGCTCGGCGACGACCGCATCGCCGGCCGGCCGATACTGGATGAGTTCCATCAGGTGATTGCGGAACACGACGTCGCCCGGCGTGGCGGCCACATGCTTGCCGACCTCGAAGCCGTCGCGGATCGGCAGCTCCTTCGACGACAGCAGGGCAAAAATATCCTCGGTGTAGTTCTTCGCGCCGCGCACGAGATTGGCGCCACTCTCGCGCAGGGTGGCCTCCACAATCTCTGGATTGAGCCACGGGTTGTTGGACGGCGAGGCTGCATTGAGAATTTGGTTGACCATGAAGCGGACGCGTTTGGCCCTGATCGGACTCATGCCCCGCACCTCGCGGGTCGCCTCGCACCACCATCGCTCCTGAGCGAGTTGCGCCTGCTGCCAGAAAACAAGTGGCGCCTTGCTCCACGCCTCGTGCTGGAAGCGCCGGTCGTGCGGCTGGGCATGAAATGGCGGCGGCGGCATTGCTCCGGTCAGCGCCTGTGCGACGAAGCGCGAATACAGCGTTGCGATCTGCGCGGCGGCGATGCCCAGTTCCGCTTGCCGGCCGGGCGCGCGCGCGAGATGCGACGCCCAGTCGAACCACGCCGCCGCTTGTGCGTGGGGCGACAATCCCTGAGTCAGGCGCGCGGCCGTCGCCCGCAGGACACGATTCCAGTTCTCGAACGACGGCACCGAAATGCCATCGTCCGCATCGGCAGCAGGCGCCGCCTGCGACGCCGCCGCGACACGGGTCTCCGTTCGCGCCGGCAAGTTCAGGACGCTCAACGTCTGCCGATCGTCGTGCAAGGCCATCGATCGCTCCCATTCCGAGGCCGATGAGGGACCTGCGGACCAGACCCGCAACATCCTCTTCGTGGCCGATAAAGGTTTTGCGTCAGATCAAGCCGGGCCTGTGACAATATCGCGCCTCCGCGACGATTCAGCCACAGGACGCTTCCGCCGCTGCCACCGTCTGATATCTGTGTGCCAAGGAATTCCTACCCGCACCCAGGAGCGACTGATGAAGGCCGGCCTTGCCTCCCCGAACGGCATTACAATTCACGACGTGCCGCAACCGGCCCCAGGCCCGGCGGACCTTCTGGTCGCAGTGAAGGCGATCGGGCTGAACCGCGCCGACCTCGGCGCTGCCAAAGCCGGGGCGAGCGACGGCGGCAAGCCGATCGGAATCGAATTTGCCGGCGAGGTCGTCGCGACCGGCGCTGAGGTGCAAGGCTTCGCCGCCGGCGACCGCATCATGTGCCACGCGACCGGCAGTCACGCCGAATTTGCGCTGTGCGACTACCGCCGCGCGCTCAAGATTCCGGAGGGTATGAGCTATGAGACGGCCGCGACACTGCCGGTCGGCCTCAACACGCTGCACAATGCACTGGTCACGGCCGGCCGTCTCAAGCCAGGCGAGAACGTGCTGGTGCAAGGTGCGAGTTCCGGCGTCGGCATCATCGGGCTGCAGATGGCGAAGCTGCTCGGCGCGAAATGCGTCATCGGCACCTCGACCAACGATGCCAGACGCGCGCGGCTGACGGAATTCGGCGCGGACGTCGCCCTCAACACGGCCGATGCCGACTGGCCCGAGCAGGTTCTCAAGGCGACCGGCGGCCGAGGTCTCGATCTGACCGTCGACATGCTGTCCGGTCCGACCGTCAACCAGACCATGCGCTGCACGGCGCTCAAGGGCCGTATCGTCAATATCGGACGCCTCGCCGGCGCGCGTGCCGAATTCGACTTCGACGAGCATGCACGCCGCCGCATCGATTATATCGGCGTGACGTTCCGGACACGCAACATCGATGAGGTTCACGACATCATGGTCCGGATGCGCGACGATCTGTGGGATCACGTCAAGGCCGGCCGCCTCGGGGTGCCGGTCGACCGCAGCTTCAGCCTCGCGCAAGCCGCCGAAGCGCATGCCTACATGCGGGCGAACAAACACTTCGGCAAGGTTCTGCTGATCCCCTAGCGCCGCCCGACTCTTGTGCGACGCCGGCTGGTGACACGAGCGCCAGCCGCGGCAAGTAAGGTTAACCTCAGCCACGCATGGAACCGGTCCGGCAGCACCAGTATGAGTTTTCGTCCGCCGCAAACGCGGCCCGAAAAGAAATCAATGAAGCCTTCGCCGAGTCACTCGCCGCACCAGACGCGCTTGGAAACGCCGACCTTCTACTGCGTCGATAGCGGTGATGGCACGCAGACCAGTCCGTTCTGGCTAACCGACGTGTCGGCGCGCGGCGCGAGATTGATGGGCCGAAGCGTCGCCGACATGCCCGACATTTTTCAATTGCGGGTCAAAGGCCATGAGGACGGACTCTGGCAATGCCAGGTCGTGTGGCGTTCGGAAAACGAAATCGGGATCGCAATCCTTCGATCCGGCGCGCAAAGCGAATAGCCGCACGTCCCAGTTGATACACAATGTGTGCGCACGGAGCGTTCCGTGCTTCAGGCCGCCTGTCCGGCAATGAGCTGCCGATGCCGCGCGAAATGCCGGTCGAGCTGCACGTCGACCGAAAACGGCATCGCGCAGTCCCGGATCGCGTCGACGGACAACGCGTCGCGCTGGATCGCCGACCAGACAGCGGCCAGCCGGTCCGCCAATGCGTCGGCGAGGCGCTCGTCGTCGATCATGCGCCCGGCCTCGTCCAGGCGATCGACCAGATAGCCGCTCTTGCCCGGCGCGATCACCAGCTTGTATTGCGGCAATGTCACCGCAACGACCGGCCGTCCGACCGACAGCAATTCAAGCAGGTAGCACGGCATCCCCTCGAACCATGAGGTCAGAATGCCGGCGTGGCACCGCTTCACGATGTCAGCCACCTCGCGCGAGGTCCGGAAGCCATGGAACGTCGTGAACGGCCGCACTAGCTCGAATTCGGGATAGCGCGACGGGTCGCTGGTGCCGATGTAATGAAACTCGACCTTGCCGCCCAGACGCTCGTGCAGGCGTCGCAGGCTCTTGAACATCAAAGGCGGATTCTTGAACTCATCGAACCGGCCTGCAAACACCACACGAAAGATGCCATCCGCCTTGTCGAACGCCGCCGCCTTGAAAATCTCAGCATCGACCGCGACCGGCATGAACACCGCGCGTCTCGCTGCGTCCGGCTTCTCGCGCTCGAGCCGTGCGAGGATGTTCGGATTCACGCAAATGATTCCGCCAGCCAGGCGGATCGCGATCTCCTCGTTCATCCGATGCAGGAACCAGAATTTCTTGATCAGCGAATCCATCTTGTCGGACTTTGAGCCTTCGCCGTGGATCACCTGAACGGTCGGACGACCGAGCAGCGGTCCAAGAACCGCGAATTCGAACCGCTGCAGTTCGATGGTGGCGCTGGGCGTTGCCCGGATCGCGCGCCGCAGCGTCGCGAAATGCCTAAGCAAGCCGGCCCCAAACCGGAACGTCAGCGAGGCAAAGATTGATCGCGCCGCCTGCGTCTGGTCGTCCGGAAAATGCAGCACCGGTAGAAAATCGAACGTCCGCCCTTCCAGCGTCAGGCGCTGTATTTCGCCGAGCCGGCAATCGCCGCGGCCGTCAACGCCGACCAGCAGGACTTGCCAGTCGCGCGGCGCGTGCGCCAGCAGCATGCGAACATGGGTCTCGATGCCGCCGACCTTGTTGCCGCGCGGATCGATCGGATGGATCAGGCAGAGCATGTGCGGACGCGAGGCCCGCGACGCCTGAACGCCATCCGCCTCATTCATAACGTCCGGCAGTTCCTGTCTTGCCAGCATCTCAATCACCGCCCTTGCGATTCGATGGTCGGCAGCGCCTGCAATCTGCCCGCTTGCGTTTCAGGCGATCAGCCCGCCAGAATTCGACTGAGGCTGACCGACAAAGCCTGCCACGGAGACGGCACCGACGCCGGCACGCTCACATGCGGCGGGACGAAAATGAAATTGTTGATGTAGTCCTTGTAGCTTGCGCGGTCGCCCGCGCCGATCAGCGATGTCGATTGATGGCGGGCGATGTCGAATTCATGGATCGGGCGGATCAGTTCGCCTTCGACGAAATAGCTGCGATAGCCGTGCCCCTCCATGAAAGCCACGATGTCCGCAACCGATCCGCGACGGTGCCGTTCTTCGATCTCGATCAGGAAGACCGGCTTGTCTTGTTCAACGATCCGGAGCGCGCCCTCGAGCACTTCGCGTTCATGGCCTTCGACATCGACCTTCACGAAGCCGACCGGCTCCTGAACGATGTCGTCCATACGGAACAGCCGCACCCGCTGTGAGCGCCACCGGCCGTCGTCCTCGCCGCCGAAGTCCAGATGCGACAGCGAGTCCCATTCGCGCAAGGGAATACGCAGCGTCGCCTCACCGGTCTCGCGCGACAATGCACCCTCGATCAGCGTAGTGCGCGGCGGCATCGATTTCCGCAGCGTCTGCGCCAGATGATATTGCGGTTCGACCGAAACCACGCGGCGGGAAAACAGACTGGTGCCGAGCGTGTAGATTCCGTGATGCGCTCCGATATCCAGCGACACGAGCGAGCGGTTACACAAAAACGGAAGCAGCCGCAATTCGACTTCGCCGCGGAACAGCGCCTTGATGTATCGCGCATACACGGCCTGTTTCGGGAAACGGGACAGCAGTTTCTGCTTTGGGCTGTTGAGACGGCCCAGTTCGACGTCATACGTTGTCATGGGGGATACGGCACTTTTCACTATTTCAACATCGGCTGACAAATTGAGCATCACCAAATTTCGCCGCTCGCATCAGCCAATCATTGCTGATTTGTAAGGTTCCTGCGTCGTCCCCCGCGTGTGATTGAACCGGGCATCGCACGCATCGTGGTTTTATATGACCTCCTTTCGCTCATGACAGCCCAATTGGCGGATTAACCAAAACGCCATAGCCTTTACCTTAATGCGCGCCGCCGCAGCGGCTGACTTTTCGTTGTTTTGACCGCCTTCACGGTGCGTGATAGCGACCGCCATGCACCTGGAAATCCCCAGCGATCGCCGGAACGTCCTGCGCGGCATGGCAGCCCTTGCCGGAGCGACGTTTCTCGGCGCGTCCCCGGCGCGCAGCGTGGTCGCCCCTGCAAAGAAAGCGCGCGACGTCGCGGCGGCGCGCGGCATTCTGTTCGGGTCGGCATTCGACCAGCACATTTACGCGAACCCGCCCTATGCGAAGCTTCTCTGCGACGAATGCGCGATCCTGACACCCGACTACAGCCTGAAATTCGGCGCGCTGCGTGGTGGTCCGGATACGATCGACTTCACGGTCGCAGACCGCCTGTTCGCGTTCGCGGCGACATGCAATCTGAAGATGCGCGGACACACGCTGATCTGGAACGACTTCATGCCGGACTGGACGCGTCGCATGTCCGCGCGCGAGATGGAACGGCTGCTGGATCGCCATATCGACGACGTGGCCGGCCGCTATGCCGGGCGCGTGCATTCGTGGGACGTGGTCAACGAGCCGATCTGGATCGAGAGCGGGCATGAAGGCGGCCTGCGTGGCGGGCCGTGGTACAATGCCATGGGCCGCGATTACATTGCCCGCAGCTTCAGGCGCGCCAGGCAGGCCGATCCGGCCGCCAAACTGGTGCTGAACGAGGCCTTTCTCGAGTATAAATGGTACGATTCCCCGTTCGCGAAGAACCGGTCCCGCAAGCCGGACTCGCCATGGTCGAAATTCCGCAGCCACTTCCTCGACCTGGTCAGGCGCCTGCGTGACGAGAATGTGCCGCTCGACGCGATCGGCATGGAATCGCACATGTCACCGAAATTCCGCGACGAATATGATCGCGATTCCCTGCTCGCGTTCATGCATGCGATCAAGGCGATGGGCCTCGACATCTACATCACCGAACTCGACGTGGACGATTCGCCGTTTCCCGACGATTTCGCAAAGCGCGACAAGGGCGTCGCGGATTTTTACCAGATGTATCTCAGGGATGTCCTGTCGGTCGACGCAGTCAAGCTGCTCGTTACCTGGGAGCTCAGCGACAGGCATACATCGGTCGCGGAAAACATCATGGCCGGGCGCCTCTCCGATGTGAGGATGCCGCGCACCCTGCCGTTCGATTTCGACATGCGGCCGAAGCCAGCCTACAACGCCATCGTCTCGGCGCTCATGGGCAAATAAGCGAAGCACCGGCGCGCGCAAGGCGACCGGATTGACGTAACTCAGCCGGCGGCCGATCCGCCGGCCCCGACCTCGTGATACCCTTGCGTCAGGCCGCGTCCGGCATCTGACGTCTGCCGTCTACCGCGCGCGCGGGACTGTCGGACACCTTCTCCAGCCATTCTTCGCGCCACCACGGATAAATTGCGCGCGGACAGAGCATCCGGCAATCACTGTAGCGGGATTGACACCAGACATTCTCCAGCATGACGGCGCCGGCCTTGAGCGCGACCAGCTTGCCGGTTTTTTCGTTCAGAAAATTTTTGACTCTGGACCTGACGCGATAGGTGCCGCCGCAGAACGGCACCATCTCAGCATCGAAGAACAAGCCACCAAGCTTGTTGCCCCGGTCGAGGGTCGACAGAATCTCGTCATAGGATTTGATCCGAACAACATCGCCCGGCTCGAACTGCTGTTCGTCTGTCGCCGGCCTCCCGTCCGGTAGCCGGCCCTTCTTTCGAGGAAACGGAACGCCCTGCCACAGGGATTGAGTGACATCGTAGAGCCAACGCGCCGGCCGGCCGATTTTGTCACGATAGGCCAGGGTCCCATTATAATATGCGGCGTAAAGAGCCCCGCGCACGATTCGGCCGAGCGATGTGTTGCCGGACGTATAGTCCTCGACATATTGCCTGAGGTCCCACCACGGCAACGGCGTTGTGAAGCGCGGCAGCTCGGTTGCCTGGCACGCGTAGCGGATCTCTTTAGGATTTGCGCTGTCGACGCGTCGAACGGCCTTCCAGACATCGTCTTCCGTGCAGACCGCGCCCTTGCCTACATTCAGGGCCCTGTCACTCGACGCCGCCATGGACACGTCCGCGGCATCGACTGTTTTGAGCCAGGCTTCCTTCCAGAAGATCAGGCACGCAGCCTGACAGCCGCCATAAGCCTTGCCGTCGCAACGAAGGTCGAGATGGACAGTGTCGGGAAGGCTGCGGCCGCCGGTTCGATCCACGGTATCGCAGGTCTTGTGCGCCCGTTTGAAAACCTGAAAGCGCTTTCCGCAAAAGCCGAACATCTGCGGCATGAACGGAAGTCCTTCAAGGCGACCCTGCTTGTCGAGGGTTTTCAGGATTTCGTCCTTACCGCGAACTTCGATCCAATCACCTGCACGCAACATCACTAACGTCCCAGTGTCGGCCAGATCAGAGACGCTCCGTCAGGGAGATCTCGGATGGCCAGCTTTCGTTTCGCCGCCCCGCGCTCAGAAAAAAACTACAGTAGAGTTCCGTAGGTATTAGCACTTGAAGGTTGTTTCAAGCCACGAAGCACATCCAGATAGAGGTCTTTCTGTCTTAAGATAAACAGCAGAACGACAGCGTAGATCACAGCCATCGCACCACCGCCGAGGCACAACCTCATCAGCGGCGACAGCGCATAAGCGTCGTTAACGTAAAGGCCGATCCCGATCACTGCGCCGGCGGCGATGAGCCCTGACAGCAGCGGGCGACTGATGGCGGAAAACAGCTCCTTCAGGGAGATGGACGTGCCGTGCAGACACCACGCGATATGCGGGACGAGCCAGAGCGCCATTACCGAGGAATACGCAGCCGCGACGCCATTCGCGCCGTAAGGCAGGCCGATCAGATATGCGCCCACCAGCAGCGGCGTCATCGTGAGAGAAATTTTCAGGCTCCTCCGCTGCAATCCAACCGAGAAGAGCACCCACGACAGCGGGTTGATCATCGCGAATATCAGAATGGTCGGCGACATCAGGCGGAAAATCGGCGCCGCTTCACTCCATTGCCGCCCCAGCACGATCGTCACAATCTCGTCGGCGAATACCCCACAGAAAATCGTGACCGGAATCGTCATCGACACGACCAGCGAATAACCCTTGAGGAAATAAGCCTTGAAGCGAACCGGATCATCCTGAAGCCGCGACAGCGCGGAAAAGGCGACCCCTCCCACCGCCACGTTCAGATTTGAGATCGGGATATTGATAAGCTGATAGGCCCTTCCGTAGACGCCGAGTGCTTCGACGCCCCACACCCGGCCGAGCAGCACCTTATCGAGATTGTAGGCGATATAGACGATCACGCCGCTCAGGGTCACCGTCCCGCCGTAGCGCAACATCGAACCGATACTCGTCGACGCGTCGAAGCGGCCGGGGATCCACCTGGTGACCGCGACCGCACAAATGGTCGACACCGCCTGCACGGTGACGGCTGCGCCCACAATCGCCCAATAGCCAAATCCGGCGAGCGCCATCCCGATTCCGACGGCGATGCTGGACAGCAACGCAATGATCTCGATCACCGTGATCGTGACGTAGCGCAACTGACGCTGCAAGATCGCCATGTGCTGCACGCCGGCCGCACCGAACAGGAATGCCGGCGCCATCGCAATCGTGACCCATAACAGCCGCGGTTCATGGAAGAAGCTGACGAGCACTGGCGCCGTTGCGACACACAGAAGCGCGAGCAAGGCGCCAACCAGCAGGTTGACCCAGAACAACTTGGAAATCTGCTGGTTGGTGATCGTCGCCTGCTGAACCATCGCCGACGACAACCCGGCAGACGTAAAAAGCTCAAACACACCCGTCACCACGGTGACCATGGCAACAAGACCAAAGTCTTCCGGTGTCAGCAGCCGGGCGAGGATCATGAGGTAGGCGAAACGCAAAGCAAAGTTCGCGCCCTGGCCGCAAACCTTGGCAAGGCCTCCGCGAAGTGTCCGCCCTTTCAAATTATCCATGACGATCCCGCCTCAAAGCCCCGCCGAACCGGCGGGCTTGCCGGGCAGGAAGCGGCGAACCATGGCCGGCGGAAGCCCTGCAATTGCAACCACCGCCAGGATATTCTTCGCGCGCTTCCAGAGGGGAATGCCGGGATAAGTGATGAACTTCTTGATCGCCTGCGCGGCAGCGAACGGGAATCCAATGTCGCCTACTTTCGTAATGTCGCGATAGCCCCTGTTCAGGAGCAGGATCGTTCGGAAGTCATAAGGCCCGAGATATTGCAAAGGCGCATCCGCGTTCAGTCCGAAGCGAGCCATGTTGCGGACCAGCCCCTCCCGAAACTTGATGTCATTCAGAAGCTGACGCTGAAGAGACTGCGCGTTGACGCTTGCGGACGGGGACGCGTTCCGCCCATGAACACGATAGTATCCCAGGCTCCGGTCGATCTGTCCGACCTGGCCGTAGAGCGGTGCGCAATACACAAGGTATCCGTCAGCGGCCATGTGATCGCTGGGCGCAGGCACCGAGAACAAGCTGGCGAGATACGCTCGCGAGAACGCATTTCCCGACATCGGCGAAGACGGGATATATCCATAGCGCAACAGGAAGCCCAGATGACCGTCGGCGACGAATTTCTGGTTGGGATAGGAACCGATCGTCCTGCCTGCGCCGTCGATGATCTCGAGGCCATATTGCAGAAGCGATAACTCCGCGCGCCAGGCCTGCGTGATTTCGTGACACGCATCGAGTGCGAGGAAATCGTCGGAGTCCAGATAGACGACAATGTCTCCGCTCGCCTGCGCGAAGCCCGCCTGCAGGGCAGATAATTGACCGCCATTGCTTTTGTAGACGCGTTTGACGCCCGGATAGGACTCGATGACGGATCGCGATCCGTCCGTCGACCCGTCATCGACGACGATGCATTCCACTTCGACGCCGACCTGCCCGAGCGCGGACTCGATCGCCGCCCCGACATACTCGGCGTAATTGTAGTTGTTGATGACGACCGAGATCGACCAATCACGCATTGGTGCCCCGGTAGCTTGAGACCGCGGGGCGCTTCCATGATCGCAGCGCGTGGCTGATCTGCCCGATCCAGTTCGTGACGAAACGTGGAAACAGGATAATTGCGGCCGGTCTTGCCAGGTTACCGATGTCGCCCGGCTCCAGGCCGAGATATGCGAGCTCACCCCTGCATCGCCAGATCACAGGCAACACAGACTTCAGCGAAGCACCACTCTTGCGGTATGACGCAAGAATAGCGACCACGTCGCGCGCCACATAACGGCGCGCCTGCCGCTTGACCCTGGCCCGCACCTTCGGGTCGTGAACATATCGCTCCGCCGCGGCGTCAATCGTATCGACAAACTGACGATCGGCATCAAGCCGCAGATCGATCGAGAAATGCGACGTGGCATTCTCGCTGTGCCACGCGAAGGTCCCGCAACTCGTGTTGACCAGCCCCGCCCGGCCGGACATCAGCAGCCGGCCCCACATGGCAGTGTCGCCCGCATAGGGCCAATCGTTGACGAACCCGCCGTCCTTGCGAAGCGCATCCGTGCGCATCACGATGCCGCAGAGCTGCACAGACAAATGGCCCCTCAGATATTCGAGGAAGATCTCGACACCCTCGTGAATGCCCGTATCGAGCGACCGGCTGGCGATAGCGGGCAGCGTTCTGCGTTCGTCGGTCAGCCGGACATCGCTTAACGCGACGACCGCCACAAGCCCGGGCTCCTGCTTCAGCAGATTGACACAGCTCTCAAGCATCCATGGCGACATTCGATCGTCGTCGGGAAGGAAGACGATAAGTTCGCCCTTCGCGGCCATCAGACAGGCATTCCAGTTCGGCATCAGCCCGATATTGGTCTGGTGAGCGATCGTTCGCAGCCGCGGATCGCTAAACTCCCTCATAACGTCCTGCGTGTCGTCGGTCGAAGCATTGTCCGACACCAGCACTTCAATATTCCGGTAGGACTGCGAAAGTGCGGAGCGCACGCAATCGCCGAGCCATGACGCACGATTGAACGTTGGGATCGCAATCGTAATCATCGGGTTCGCGGTCGACTCCGCCGCAATCGAGACCGGCTGCATCATCGCTCTCCGAACCGCTGCGCGCCGGCAGGATGGCCGACCATCCGCGCCGAATGGCGAGACACCGCGTGTCGACCGACCGGAGCCTTGCGAAGTGCATACGCGCGCCGCTCCTCCTGCGGAACGGCCAGATCTTTTCGCAGGAACGCGAAAATGACCGCGAGGCCGGTGGCAAAGGCGGTATTCTTCGCCCACAGATCGTTAGTCGCGTTTGACAGAATAAGCTGAAGCAGCGCGACGTAGTAGATGCCGGAGGTGCAATAGCGCGGGTTGGATTTGAACATGAACAGGAGATAGCTGACCAGCAGCGGGATCGTGAATACGAGGCCGCAGATCAGTGCGAAATTGATCCAGCCATTCTCGATCGCGACCAGCCCGAATTGCCTCTGCAGGTTCACAACATCCGCCAACGGCATTCCAAACCAGAGATCTTCGGGGCGCGACTCCAGCAAGATTTGCAACGCATATTCGCGGCTCAACGTACTGCCGTCGTCTCTCGCGAAGCGCGCGAGCATGGTATCGAAAACATCGAAATGATACATGACCGGCAGCATCAGAATCACGCAGGTCAGGAACAGGACGAACCAGACAAGTCCTGCCTTGCTGAAAGATCCTCTTGCCAAGCTGCGAAAGGCCGCCAATGCGACAAACGCAGCCATGATCAGCCCACCGACCAGGAGTCCGGAGCGGCCGCCGGTCGGGAAGATCGCCAGAAATGCAAGGGCGGATAGCAGCAGTCTGGTCATACACCCGATTGTCAACCGCATCGGCGTCGATACGAGATTCAGGATGGCGTACAAGGCGAAGAACCCGGCTGCGGCAAGCGGGTGACCGAAAATGCCGGCGGCACGGAATTCAGTGGTCACGATCTGCTGGGTGATGGGATCGTAGAATGCCACGTTCTCGAAAATGATGCTGCGACGAAGGACAAATTCGCCAAGGACCGTCACGACCCCGACAATGAAGAGCAGATCGATAAATCGCCGGAACCAGATCATCGGCCCGCGTGGCATCGCCACGATGGACAACCTCACGATCAGGGCCAGGGCAAATGTCTCGATCAAATTCGCGGCCGATGCACCCCGCGCGACGATTGCGAACAGCGACGTCGCCAGTGCGGCAATTCCGAACGCAACGAAGGCGTAATCCGTGGTCAGCTGAACCATGCAGCGCCGACGAAACGCACCATCGACAATCAGCGCCAGCGGAAACACGGCCAACAGCAGGTAAGTCGCCGGATGGAGCTTCTGGAATTCCGGTCCGCCGCCAAAATAGTGCCATCCAATGGATGGAAGAAGGCTGCCCGGAAGCAAGAAAAACATCGCCACGAAGAGCATGATTGCCGAGGCCGGCGACATGGCCGGCCGCGAGCCTGTCACGTGCTCGTGACCATATCCGGTAACGATCGGGGGCCGGCCGACGTTGATCATCTACTGAGCTGTCCAGCAACAGGGCCCGGGTGGGCGTTCGCCCGATCTATCGCATGACAATGCCGCTCAATGTGGGGCGAAACTTCCGCCGCGCCGCCAAATGCGCATTAACCTAAACGGTCGCGCGGTCGGGCAAGCATGGATACCGGGCCCCGCCGCTCGTGCCGACAACGATCTTCATGGACAAGTGCGCGCAGGGCTTTGCTTCACACACAGCCGCTACGACGTCACGTTAGTCTTAATTGACCGGCACCATTGACTGACTGGCGCGAATTGCGCTCCCCTCCGCCGATCCGAGACGTCGCTTCGCGACGACGATGGCCGCATGGCGTCTCCCGCAGCACGATTGTCGCGCGGACGCTGCATGAAGAATGGCCCCGAGCTTAGTATAGGGAGTGAATGATGCGCGTTCTTCTTACCGGCCATATGGGATACATCGGCACCGTCATGACGCCGATGCTGATCAAGGCCGGACATGACGTCGTCGGCCTGGACAGCGATCTATATTCGCGATGCACGTTCGCGAACGGTGGCGATATCGTAAAGGTTCCCGCGATCCGCAAAGACACGCGAGACATCACGGCCAGCGATCTGGCGGGCATCGACGCAGTGGTGCATCTGGCAGCGCTCTCGAACGATCCCCTCGGCGACCTGCAGCCCGGCCTGACAGACGATATCAATCACCGCGCGAGCGTTCGGCTCGCTGAGCTGGCGAAAAGCGCCGGAGTCCGGCGCTTCCTGTTTGCATCCTCGTGCAGCAATTATGGCCAGGCCGGGGATACGATGATCGATGAAACCGCCCCGCTCAACCCGGTCACCGCGTACGGCGAATCCAAGGTGATGTCCGAACGGGGCATATCGAGGCTGGCCGGTGACGGCTTCTGTCCGGTCTACCTGCGCCCGGCCACCGCTTATGGCGTTTCGCCGCGGCTTCGGTTCGACATCGTCCTGAACAATCTTGTGGCCTTCGCTCTCACCACGGGAAACATCTTCCTGAAATCGGACGGCACGCCCTGGCGCCCGATTGTTCATATCGAGGACATTTCACGCGCCTTCATCGCCGCGCTCGAGGCCCCGGAAGCTGCCGTATTCAACGAAGCCTTCAATGTCGGCCAGACCGAACACAATTACCGCATCCGCGACCTCGCGGAAATCGTCGCCAGGACCGTGCCCGGATGCAAGCTTGCATTTGCCGACGATGCCGGCCCGGACAAGCGTTCCTATCGCGTGAACTTCGACAAGATCCGGCGCAAGCTGCCTGGGTTCAAGCCCCAATGGGACGCGCAACGGGGCGCCGAACAGCTCTACAGGGCCTATCGCGAGGCGCGCCTGACGCTGGAGGATTTCGAGGGGCCGCGCTATCAGCGCATCAGCCATATCAAGATGCTGCTGTCGGACGGCGTTCTCGACTCCCGCCTCCGCCATACCCAGCTCGTCGCCGCCTGACAGACGGCGCGGCCGCGCGGAAACACGCGCGGCCGGACTGTCTTCCGACGTCTCTTCCTGCCCGTAAACCTTGAGTGCCTCATCTGCGGTGCGTGAGCGCTACCGCAATTGCTGGCCACGCCAGCCGCCCTGAAGCGAAAAGCTTGCAACACCGCGCAGGATCGAAGGCCCGCCGGATCTCAGATGGAGATGCCGGCGGCTTCGCTGACCTGGGCAGTGATCAGGCGGCGACTTTCAGGGCCTCTTCCAGCCAGGTCGCTCCGAGGAAATGGCGGTATTGTTCGGCGCGCAGGCGATCCGAGATGCGGCCCTGCGGCAACACCACATCGTCGTACCGGATTACGCCGTCCTTGCTGATGTCGCGAACCAGCTTGCAGCCTTCGACCAATCCTTCCGGCAGGTAGCGCTGCTCGCACATCTCCTCGGCATTCACGGCTTCGCCGTAGGTCATGTACATGCCGTAATCGTCGAGAACTTCGCCGGCCTTCAGATCGCGCTTGGCAACCGCACAGACCTCCACCACCGGACCGCCGAGCGGCTTGGCGACCGGATCGCGGAACAGCGCGACGCGGGCGATCGCGTTCGGCACTTCGAAATGCACCAGATGATACGGAACGAAGAAGGAATAGAGCGGCCCCTCGCCCATCTTGTAGAGATTGAGATAGTGCTGCTGCTTCGGATCGGTGTGTTCCGCCAGCACATAGACCTTGGTCAGCGGCGTACCGACCACGTAATCGATGATGCCACCGAGCCGACGGCACTCGTCGATGTCGTAGAGCTGGCCGATCTGCATGACGTCGCCGCGATATTCCAGCCCGCGCGACATGCCGCGCGACCGCACCTTGAAGCCGGTCGCATTCGCCACGATCGCCTGTTCGAAGCTGATCTTGGAGCCATCGGCAAAGCTCGTGACCATGGCCGGATTCTGGCCCCACTTCTCGGCGAAGCCCTGCTGTGTCGTCGGATTGCGATAAGGATCCTGCAGCCCCTTCACGTTGCCGATCACCCGCGGCGTCAGGCCGAGACCCTTCACCCAGCGATACAGGTTCATCTGCGCGCCCGGCTCGTCGCCGTCGCAGGCCGACAGGATGACGCCGTGCTTTGCCGCATAGGTCTGGAGAATGGGACCGATCGTGGCGTCGATCTCCGCATTCAACAGCACGACGTCCTTGCCGTGCTTGAACGCTTCAAGCGTCACCCGGGCGCCGAATTCGACCGAGCCGGTGGCGTCGACCAGAACATCGACCAGGCCGGATCGTGCGAGCAGGAACGCATCCTCGGTGACCACCGGCCGCCCGCACGCAATCGCGTCGTCAAGCGCGCGCTGTGTATCGGCGAATGCGACGTCCTGATAGCCGGAATACTTGAACACGCCGGCGGCGCGCTCGACCTTCCGGTTCGAGATCGCGACGACCTGCATCCCCGCAACGCTATGCGCGATCTGATTGGTCAGGCCCTGGCACATGAAGCCAGCGCCAACCACGCCAACGCGGATCGGATTGCCGGCGGCCTCGCGGGCTTGGAGAGCGTCATCGACGAGTATCATGTCATATCCCTTGTCAGCACAGGCCTGTGATCGATCCGTCCCGGCTCATGCCGGTTCGAGCACGCGGCTCATCTTGCGCTTCAGTTCACCCTCGATCTCGCGATAGAGCGGGAATTTCTGGTCCTTGTCGGAGATCACGCTTACCGGCAGCGGCCAGTTCAGTTTCAGGCTCGGATCGTCATAGAGCAGCCCGCCCTCCGCATCCGGCGTGTAGAATTCGCCGACCAGATAGCTGGTGTCGGTCTTGTCGGTCAGGGTCTGATAGCCGTGCGCGAAACGCTCCGGCACATAGAGCGCGCGCTGATTGTCCTCGTTCAGCTCTACGCCGATATGCTGGAGATAGGTCGGGCTTTCCGGTCTGAGGTCGACGATGATGTCGTAGATCGCGCCGCGCGTGCAGCGAACGAGCTTGCTCTCCGCCGCGGGCGGATACTGAAAATGCATGCCGCGAAGCGTACCGGCCTTGATATTCGAGGCAATGTTGCCCTGGGCCACGGTCGGCTTCAATCCGTGCGCCCTGAACTCGTTCTGGCAGAACCCGCGCGCGAAAAATCCGCGCGAATCCTCGCGCCGTTCGAGTTCGATAATGAATGCGCCCTTCAGCTTGGTTTCCGTGAAGATCACGCTGGCCTCCTCGTCGATATCTGATGACCTGCTATCACGCGGCGCGCAAAGCGGCTGGACAGCCGCACGTTAACCTTAAGCAGGACGTTGCAATTTTATCGATGCTTCAACGCGCTTCTCGGACTTGCTCTTTTGTGGTGCGCACCGATCTACGATAAAGGCGCTCGATCAACGAGGCGCTGAAAACACCAGTCGTTATTGCTGTTTACGCTAACGCTCACATCCTGCGACTACGATGCGTGCAACACTTGATTCCGCACCGCCGCTTGCGCAGAGATTGTGGTGCGAGATGACAAAGAGAAAACCCGGCGCGGCGTGAGTTCAACAACGCGTTACTCATCGCCACCGGGAAAAAAGCAGGCGGATCACCGATGAAGGTCGTATTGTTCTGCGGAGGCCTTGGAACCCGCATTCGGGAATATTCCGAAAGCATTCCGAAGCCGATGATCCCGGTCGGATCGCACCCGATCATGTGGCACGTCATGCAATATTACAGCCGGTACGGGCACCGCGATTTCGTGCTCTGCCTCGGCTACAAGGCCAACGTCATCAAGGACTATTTCCTGCACCTCGATTCCGCCGCCACCCACAATTGCGTGGTGTCGCAATTCGGCAAGAAAATCGAGATCCTGGGCGAACAGCAACCGGACTGGCGCCTGACCATGATCGACACCGGCGTGTGGCGCAACATCGGCCAGCGGCTGGTTGCGGTGAAGGAACACGTCAAGGACGAAGAGATTTTTCTGGCGAACTACAGCGACGGGCTCACCGACGCGCCACTGCCCGAGATGATCGACTTCTTCAAGGCCAGCGGTAAGCTCGCCTGCTTCATCGCGGTTCGTCCGCCGTTCAATTTCCATCTCGCCGAATTCGACGAAGGCGGCCTGGTCAAGCGGCTTCGCGCGAACACCGAGTCCGAAGTCTGGATCAACGGCGGCTATTTCATCTTCCGCAATGAAATCTTTGATTACATCCAGGACGGCGAAGAACTGGTGCTGCAACCCTTCAACCGGTTGATCAAGGACAACAACCTGGTCGCCTTCAAATACGAAGGGTTCTGGCGCGCCATGGACACGCTGCGGGACCGCCAGGTGCTGGAGGAAATGGTCGAGAACGGCCAGATGCCCTGGGCGCCCGAAAGCGAGAACCAGCGCGAACGCAATCTGGTCCGGCGGATCTGACGCTCACATGCTCTCCCTCAATCTGCCCGCTCCCGGTGAGCGTTTGTCCGTTCTGTGCCTGGGTGCCCATTCCGACGATATCGAGATCGGATTGGGCGGCACCCTGCTCGGCCTGATTGCTCGCGGAATCCAGCTCGACGTGCATTGGTGCGTCCTGAGCGCCGCCGGCGATCGTGAAGCGGAGGCGCGCAACTCGGCGACCGACTTTCTTTCCGGCGCGGCTGGGCAAAGCATCCAGACCCTCGCGTTCCGCGACGGCTTTTTCCCCCAGCAGGGTGAGGCCATCAAGTCGTGGTTTGAGGATCTCAAGGCGCGCGTGTCACCCGACCTGATCTTCACACATCGCAAGGACGATGCGCATCAGGATCATCGCGAGGTGTGCCGGCTGACCTGGAACACTTTCCGCGATCACTTCATCCTCGAATACGAAATTCCGAAATGGGATGGCGATCTCGGGCAGCCGAACCTTTTCGTGTCGATGCCGGCCGCAATCCTGCAACGCAAGATCGAGCTGCTGGACAAGCATTTCGCGACCCAGCGTTCCAAGCAATGGTTCGACGCCGATACCTTCCAGGGCCTCGCCCGGTTGCGGGGAATGGAGTGCCGCGCGCCTGAGCGATTTGCCGAAGGCTTTTTCGCGCGCAAGATATCGATGCTCTGATCTCAGCCTCGCTTCAGGAGCGGGACTGAGCCGGCCACCAGTTGCGCCATGCGTAGCCGGCGTAGAGTCTCGCAAATAACGCAGCGCAGGCCGCATAGCGCGGCACCAGGCGACGCGGACTGGACGCAGCGCGCCACGCCCATTCGAGATTGAGTTTCCGCACCAGCAGCGGACAGCGCGTCTGACTGCCGGCGATGAAATCGAGCGACGCGCCGATTCCCAGGAATGCCATGCCCGCCGTCTTGTCGACCGCGCGTGCCGAAAACAACTCCTGCCGTGGCGCTCCCAGGGCGACCAGGCAGATGCGGGCGCCGGATTGTCCGATGATGGCGATGGCGTCGTCCGACACCGGCGAGACGACGTCGAAGTTTTGCGGCGGCGCCATGATTCCCGCGATCTGCAGGCCCGGGATCGTCGCCGAAAGATTGCGGCCGGCAACGCGCAGCGTTTCGAATGTCGAGCCGAACAGATAGACCGGATAGCCCAGCGCTGCGGCCTCGCGGCATAGCGGCACGATCAGGTCGGCGCCGGTCGCCCGTTCGAGAGACACGCCCTCCATCTTTGCGAAAGCGACGATCGGAAATCCATCCGGCATTACGATCTCGGCCTTTGCGTAGGCATCGCGAAAACGCGGATCGCTGCGCAGCTTCACAAGATGGTCGAGATTGAGAGTGCAGACCAGAAACGACTTCATCTCACCGAGACGCCGCACGATCGCGCCGACCGAGTCGGAGAGATTGCGGGTGGTGATGACCTGGCCGTCGATTTCGACGAGTCCATAACGGTTACGCATAGACTGGCATTCCATTGCAAACACGAACGAGCGATCCGGAGCGCACCCGGCGCGACGTCATCGCGACCGGAGCGCTGGTCCGGACCATGTCGAATTTTATCGGCGTTTCAGCCGGAACAGGGAGGATTGGCGTGTTAAGCCTAACCGCCGCAAGAGCGGGAGACCGGCATGTTTGGGCCGGCGAAACCGGCGCGGTTCAGAAGCGCTGAACGTTGAATCGCGGATCGACAATCCGGAACTGGCTCGGATTGGTATTGTAGTTGAGCGAGTCGACCCGCGAGCGAATTCGTGAATCCGTCCGATTGCTCAGCCCATACTGGCTTTGTGAATCGTTCGGCCCGAGCGTGCTCGGATTGGAATTGTATCTCAGCGAATCAACGCGGGAATTGATCCGAGCCGGCGTCGGCGCGGTCTGCGCTTCGGCATAAGCGGACGCCGCGATCAGAAAAGCTCCGGCGAGAAGGAATGGCTTCATGCGAGCGCCTCCCGAGACGGTGATTCAGCGCGCAATCTGCTGCCGGTATGGTTAACGAAATCTAAACAGCCGCCCGCAGACGCTGGTGGCAACGTTATGCAGCGCGGGAGTGCGCCGGCGCGGCGTCGGCGATATCGCGCATTGGCCGCTCCAGGCCCAGCATCTGCGCGAACATGCCGCACACCGCCGCATGATCGCTCTCGGCCAGCGCGTTCCAGCGCGCGACATTGGCCAGAGCCGCCTCGGTGGATCGGGCGCGCCAGCCCTCCGACGCGTACAGCGTCGCGATCGCGGCCGCCGCTGCGCCAGCATTCTCCGCATCGACCAGCAGGCCCGAACGTCCCAGCACTTCACGAAACACCGGCATATCCGGTGCGATCACCGGCACGCCGCCATGCTGGACTTCGAGCAGCGGAAGGCCGAGGCCTTCGTCGCGAGAGGTGCAGATCAGAAAGTCGGCGGCCTCGATCGCAGCGCGCGCGTCCCGGTCCGGCAGCGGACCGAGCAGCTTCACATACGGCTGTTGCGCCAGCCATTCCGCATCGGCGCCCCAGCCCGGGCGTCCGATAATGTGCAGATGCACCGGAATACCGAGGCGGACCGCGAGCGCTGCGCAGATCTGCGCCGCCGCCCGGAAATTCTTGCGGGGTTCGATCGTCCCGATCGCGCACATGGTCAGCGAGCCCGGCACGTCGGTGCGGGATGCGCGGTCGCCGACTTTGAGCCCGAACACATTGCGCACCGAGGGGCGGCACAGCGTGATGCTCGCATCGGCTCGGCAGAACGGCCGTAGCGTCGAAGCCGTGTATTCGGAATTGGTCAGGAAGTATTTCAGCGAACGCACCGCGAGCGCGAACAGAGGTGCGAAATAGAGACGCGCGGCGAGATTCAGTTCGGCGCGCCGCGTCAGGAGAAACACGTCGTGCACGTAAAGAATCGTGCTTTCGCGGCGGGCGAGAGAAAAATACGGAGACGGCGGGAAACCGGGAAACAAGAAGACATCGTCGCTGTGCCGCAGCGCCTCGCGCGGCAGCGTCATATTCTGCGCCATGACCACGCCGAGGCGCCCGCTCCCCGCGGTGACGGTCTCCACCGGCAGCGGCGACAACACCGATGGACTGAACAACTCGCGGGTGATGCGCTCGATTCCGGTCGAGCGCCGGCCCATATGGGTATGATCGATGCGCAGGCGGCGCTGAACGGGCTCGCGTTTACCGGTCACCGAATGCTCCCGCCTGTCGCGGCAAATCCGCGGTTGCCGGCCGCGTATACCCGGTGAGGGCCGCATCGAAGATGGCTTCGGTCTCGCCGGCTGCCTTGCGCCACGAGAAGCGCGCGGCATTGTCGAGACTGGCTTGCGACATCCGCCGCTGCAATTGCGCATCGCCGAAAATCGATCTGATCCGGCTGGCCAGCGCCGCCGCGTCATGCGGCGGAAAGAACAGCGCGCCCTCGCCGGCGACCTCGCGCAGCACCGGAATATCGGCACAGATGACCGGCGCGCCGAGAGACTGCGCCTCGACCACCGGGAGGCAGAAGCCCTCGTTCAGCGACGTATTGATGAAGCAGGTCGCGCCGCGATAGGCGCTGACGAGGTCGGCATCCGACAGCGTGCCCATCTTGCGGATGATGTTGCCGCCCGCGCGCCGTTCCGCCTCGGCCAGAAGCCCGGCCTGGTCACGACCGATGTGACAGATGACGGGCGCATCGCCATCCCGCTTCAGCTGCTTCAGCGCTTCGACGAGAATGGCGACATTCTTGTTCGGCGAGACATTGCCGACATAAAGGCCATAGGGTGCGTCGAACCGGCCATCCGGCTGCGGCACGCCGGGTTGCGCAGCATCGATGATCGGCGCTTCATGGACCACAGCGAGCTTGTCCCGGGCGAACGGATGTCGCGTCTCGACATCGCGCCGCGTGGCCTGCGACACGCAGACGACCGCCGAGGCCGCTCGCAAGCTGAGCGGAAACAACGCTTTCCACCACAGGCGATGCCTCAGCGGATAGGAAGCCGGCATCGTCTCCATGTACATGTCGTGCACGGTGATGACGCGTGGCCAGCCTCCCCAGAAACACCCGACCGGATTGCAGTTGAACTCGAGCGCGGCGCCGGTCTCGCGCATCAGCCGCGGCACGGTCGCGACCTGGCTCATGACGTTGACCGGCGTCTTCGGATGATAGGGAAGAGTGCGGATGTCGATCGCCCTCCGCCGCAACGATGCCGGGAGACTTTCGGCATCCCATGTGGTCGCGAGCACGTAGCGATAGCGCCGCGACTGCGCCAGTTCCTCGAGCAACGCAAACAGATAGCGCGAGATCCCGGAAATCAGGTTCGGCGGCTCGAGCAGATGATTGACGAGAATCGTGCCGGTCATCGCGGACACAATCCCCGGGACGAAGGCCGCTTGACCGCGCTAGCGCGCTTCATGCCCTCATGCCCCTCTTGTAGCCCTGGCCCGCGCGATACCGATCGTAATAGTTGCTCTCGCCGTTCCGGCAATAGTGACTGAGCTTGTCCACGTCGGCCTTGTTCAGAAGACAACCGAGAAGCTTGTCCTCGATGCCGGGCGCGGCCCGGAGCGCGGACAACGCCGCGTCGCGGCTCGTATTGCCCCATTCGACGATGAAGACGAACGAATCGACGACGTCGATCATCGCGCGAACATCCGCGAATGGGACGATGGGCGGAAGATCGAGCACGACGAAGTCGTACCGTTTGCGGAGCGCCTCGACGAGATCCTGCAGGCCCGCCGAAGCGAGCAGATCGTGCGGATTGTGAACCTGCCCCTGCGAAGCGGCAGGCATGAACGCCATTCTTGTGAGACTGTCCGTCCAGACCGCGCCGTCCAGCGCCGCCCGCCCCTTGACGATTTCGGCCAAACCGTAATCCGCTTCCGGGCTGAGCATATAGGTCAGCGCCGGATACCGCAGATCGCAGTCGACCAGAATGCAACTCCGGCCGCTATCGGCCATCGCCTCGGCGAAGTTCGCGGCGACGAAGCTCTTGCCTTCACCTGGTCTGGTCGAGCAGAAGCCGATCACCTGGCCGCCACTTGCGACCGGCGCAATGGCGGCCGCCTCAAGCTTGACGTGGCGCAACGTCTCGGCGAAGTGCGACGTGGGATTGTCGACTGCATAGCGCAGCGATCCGAGATCGTCGCTGAGCAAGCGTTTTCCGGGACCGGCGCGCGCCATCGAACCGCTGCGCAGCGTGCGGTACGGCAATGTCGGATGGCCGATGTCCGGCAAAATTCCCAGCGCCTTGCAGCCGAGAACGTCTTCGACTTGACCCTGTGTGCGGAAGGTCGAGTCGGTCGCCTCGAGGCCGAGAGCGAAAATCAGGCCGAGAAACAGACCGAGAAAGCCGCTCCCCAGTGTGATGCGGGTAGTCGCGGGGGAGCTCTTGTAGCGGGGCGTCTTCGCCGTCGAGATGATCCGCGCCTCGGTGACCGGGAAGGATTCCTGCTGCGCGATTTCCATGTATTTCTTGAGGAAATTTTCCTGCACTTCGCGCGACGTCTGGACGGCGCTTTCCAGGGCACGAAGCTTGACCTGCGCCTGATTGGTGTTCTGTGTCTGCGACACGAGCGCATCGAGGCTGTTCTGCAGGGTCGTCTCGCGAAGCTTTGCGATTTCGTAATCGCTTTTGTAGCTCTGCGCGATGCGCCGGAGCTCATCCTTGATGTTGTCGAGAAGCTGGTTCTTTTCGGTTCGCAGATTGACCGCGGCCATGTGCTTGAAGCCATAGCGCGCCGACAGCTCGGCTTCGCGCCGCGCGACTTCCAGATATTGCTGGCGGAGCCTGACAATGACGTCGTTGCGCAGCGACTCGGTAATCGTCGCGTCACTGGCGTCGCCCTTCAGGATTTCTTCGACACGGTCCCACCGGGCCTTAGCTTCTGCCACCTGCGTCCGCGCCAGAATGATCTGCGTGCTGACCTCGGCGATCTGCTGCTCGTTGATCAGGCCGCGTCCGGTATTGACGATGTTGTTGTCCGACTTGAACTTCTGGACGGCCTTGTCGGACTCCGAGGTCTGTTCCGACAATTGCTTCAAACGCTCTTCGAGCCAGAGTCCGGCACGCCGGCCCATCTCGTGTTTTGCTTCCAGAATATCGGCGAGATAGGCATCGGCGACGGCGTTCGCGACTCGCGCCGCCTGTTCCGGATTGCGCGACGTAAACCTGATCTCGATCACATTGGTGAAGCCGACGCGCCGGACATCGAGATCGCTTCTCAGCCAGTCGACCAGCAGTTCGTCCTCGAAAGGCTCCGCCTGCTCGACTTCTCCGGGTGAAATCAGCCCGGCGATCGTGTTCTTGAGTTTGGTCACCAGGCCCGGCTGCTTCTGGAACTCCGGCTCTTTTGCGAGGTTTAACTGCTTCACGACGCGCTGGAGCACACGCTCGGACTTGATGATCTCGACCTGGCTGTCGAGCGTAACCGACACGGGTGAATCCGACGTCGCAGACTGGTCGCGCAACGCCTTGATGCTGCTGTTGTCGACCAGAACCCGGGAAGCTGCCGTATATTTGGGAGTTGCCGTCAGGCTGTAGATCAGACCCATCAGGCCTGTCACTGCAGCAACGGCGACAATGACAACCGCACGCCGGCGCAAGAACCGGAAGATACCGTGGAGGTCGATCGCAACGTTGCCGTCCGACCCCGGCGCGGTCGGTGCGCTGATCTCCGGTCGCCTGAGCGGGCTGGCGTTAAGCATGGCGATGACCTACTCACACACTTACGTCCCGTGCCGTGGGACGTTGTCGGTTCGAAAAACGGCCGCCCGACAAAGGCCTACCCCCCAAAGCCGGATATGGCATCGCCTCCTGCGGCGCAAGCAAACAGCCCTTGAATGATTAACTGCCGGCCCGCGCCGGACACGGCCGAATAGCATCAAGCGGCGGAATACGGTCGCCCGCGGCGGACGCGGCCGCGCTTCTTAAAGCTCCATTAACCATAAACTTCGAATTATCGCCCCAGTGCTCGCATGCCGAACTGGGTTCGATGACGATTTTCAGGTGCCCCATTGTTGCGGTGGGTCCGCGCGACCGGTTGCCCCGCGAGGGTGCGAGCCGCGCCGGTTCCCGTCCGCAATCCGCTTGGGCGCGAACCTGGCTGGCGCGCATCTCGGTCGCGCTCGTTCCGCTGCTGACGACCGGTTGCGGCCTGTTTTCGGCATCGGGCCCCTACAGCCCCGACATCATGGCCTATAATGGCGGGCCGGACGCTCAATACGAACTCGTGCCGCTGTCGCCTCGCGTGGCGACTGCGCTCTCGCGCCGCGGCGGGCTCAAGGGCGTAGGTACGTTTTCCGACCGGCCGCCGGCGCCCGACATAAGGCTCGGCGTCGGCGACGTTGTCGCAGTCACGGTGTTCGAGGCGCAGGCCGGCGGCTTGTTCATTCCATTGCAGGCGGCATCGCGTCCCGGCAATTTCGTCCAGATCCCCAACCAGACCGTCGATCGCGCCGGAAACATCACCGTTCCCTATGCGGGGCAGGTTCGCGCCTCCGGCCGGACCGTGCCGGAGGTTCAAAGCGACATCGTCAGCCGCCTGAAAAACCGGGCGATCGAGCCGCAAGTCGTCATCACGATCGCCGAGCAACGCTCGAACCTTGTCAGCGTCATGGGAGACGTCAACAGCCCGCTCAAATTTGCGCTGTCGCTGCCGGGAGAACGCATTCTCGACTCGATTGCCCGCGCAGGCGGTCCGAAGAACCAGGGCTGGCAGACATTTGTCACATTGCAGCGGCGTGGCCACAAGCAGACGGTCGGCTTCAACCGGCTGATCGCGGAACCGGACAACAACATCAACGTGCAGCCCGGCGACACCATCTACGTCTTCAGCGAGCAGCAGACATTTCTCGCCTTCGGCGCGACCGGACAGCAGGGCCAGTTCAATTTCGACCAGGACCGCCTGTCGCTGGCCGAAGCCGTCGGCAAGGCCGGCGGCCTGATCGACTCCCAGGCCGATCCGCGGACGGTCTTCATCTATCGCGTGGAGCCGACCGAATATCTCGCAGAACTGGGCGTCGACATCAGCCGCTGGGGCAACACCCGCCAGGTCCCGGTGATCTACTGGGCGAATTTCGGCGATCCGGCCGGATACTTTCTCGCGACCTCAACGCCGATCCAGAACAAGGACGTCATATATATCTCGAATGCCGCGACCGTTGACTTTACCAAGTTCCTGACATTCGTCCGCACCATGATTGCGACGGCCGGCGACGGCTTCGCGCTGCGGAACACGATCAACGTCAAGTCCGTCAATTAACGCCGCCATGAATTAACGCTGCCATGGATCTTCGCGTTCGCGTGCCAGCTTAGGACATCCGGCACAGCGTCGCGGCGGCCCGGGCGACGCGGCCTCTCAGCGCACGCCGCACGTCAACTCAGACGAACCCGCATTTTTCAGGCGCAACACAAGTCGCGCGCTCGGACGCCATTGGTAAACGCGGCCGCGGCCCCGCAATTGCTGACTCGTCATCACAAGCGATGGCGGTCGCGCAAACCGCCTCTTTTTGGAACAGGCGGCGTTTGCGGTGACGAATACCTGGTTGAACCAAAGGTCGGGAACGGGCCCGTCAATCGTGTCACGGCCATCGCTGCGCCGTTTCACCCTTGCCCTGATCGCCGGCGGCGCAGACGCGGCCACCGTGATCCTCGTCTCGGTCGGCACGGGCGTGCTCTATCACACATTCGTTTATCAGGACGCGGGGCCGCTCACCGACTACGTCAAGGTCGGACTGATGACCGCGCTGCTTTACCTTATTCCCTGCCTCTACCGCGACGAGTATCTGTTCTCGAAGCATCTGAAATTCGATCTGCGTCCCGCGCAGATTGCACGCTACTGGACATTCGCCTTCATCTGCCTGGTGATCCTCGGCTTCCTGTCGAAAACGAGCATTCTCTATTCGCGCGGATGGCTGGTCCTGTTCTATGTCGCCGGGCTGGTCTCGCTCACCAGCGTGTATGTGCTGCGCGTTCTCGCCTTCGATGCCGCGAGCCGGCTCGGGCTGATTTCCGGACAGCGCCTGTTTCTGGTCGGACACGAGGCCGATGTCCGCGATTTCACCCAGCGCTACAATCTCCGCTCCCTGGGGTGTCAGATCGTCGGCATTGGCTATCTGTCGCCGACCGAGGACCAGACAGGCGACTCGCTGAACAGCGCCGTCGCGAAAGCGCGCGCGCTGTCCCCGGACAACATCATGCTGATTGCACCGTGGTCGAACCAGGCCACGATCGATCGCTGCATCGATGCATTCATGACGCTGCCGTGCTCGATCAGCCTCGCGCCGGAACGGATTCTGGAGCGCTTCGATCACATCACGATCGAGAAGCTCGGACCGATCGCAAGTCTCCATCTGCTGAATCCGCCGATGTCGGGCGCAGCCACCACCGTCAAGCGGGTGTTCGACATACTGGTTGCGTCGCTTCTGCTGCTGGCGCTTCTGCCGTTCTTTCTCGTGATCGCGATCCTGATCAAACTCGATAGTCCGGGCCCGGTGCTGTTCCGGCAGCAACGTTACGGCTTCAATCAGAAGTCTTTCCTGATCTACAAATTCCGGACGATGTCCGCGCTGGAAGACGGCGCGCATGTCCGTCAGGCCACGCGTCACGATGAGCGCGTCACCCGCCTGGGCCACTTCATGCGCCGGTGGAGCATCGACGAGTTGCCGCAGATCCTCAATGTGATCAGAGGCGACATGTCGCTTGTCGGCCCGCGCCCGCACGCCCTCGCTCACGATCGCGCATGGGGATCGAAGATCGCGCTGTATGCACGGCGGCACAATGTCAAACCCGGCATCACCGGCTGGGCGCAGATCAACGGCTTCCGGGGCGGGATCGTCGCCGAGGAGCAACTCCAGGGCCGCATCCTGTGCGATCTCTATTATATCGACAATTGGTCGATCTGGCTCGACATCAAGATCCTGTTCTCGACGGTGTTCTCTAAAGCCGCTCACAAGAACGCCTATTGACCGGCGGCCAACGCGATCCGCCCCTGGGCCGGCAATCGCGCAGCGCCGCCCTATGGTTAAATTTTCGTTATTTACCGTAGCGGCAAGTTGATCGCTCGCCCCATTTGGATGCGGGTATTGTGGCGCTGTCGAACGAGATCCTTGCCATGTCAAAGCATATCCGTGGGGTAATTGCGGCGCGCGCAGCGTCATCGAAAGCGCCGGAACGCGCCCTCGCGATTGCCGATCTGTCCGAGGAATATATGCCCAGCTCTTCCGCTCTCGCAGCCGAAGCGCTGGTCGTCAGTCATCCTCGTTCAGGGATCGGTCGCCGCCCCGGAAAGCGCTCGCGGCGTCCGTATACGCGGTCGGTCTGGCTGCTTGTTGGTTGGCTGGTCGTGTCGATGTCGATGATTGCAGGCGCCGGCGGCGTGGTCGCCTTGTATTTCTGATCCAGCGGGCCGGCCCGCCTGAGTCCGCCCGACCTGCAGCGTCAAAAAACAATCGTTAAGGAAAGGCTAACGCGCGGTCGGCTGAATTCTCCGGGTCGCAACGCTATTTAACCTCTTCTTTACCATAAAAGAAAAAGGTGAGCGCTGAAGGCAGCCCCTGCTTCGCGGCGCAAGCCAATCTTTAGAATTCTGCGCGTGCGGGCCGCCGGTCGTTGAAGCTGAGCGGGTCGAGAGCATGAACAGGCGCGGGTCGACAAACGAGCATTTCGCGCAGAATGGATGGCGGGCGCCCGTTACGCATCCGTATGGTCCGACCGATGACCGCATAGCCCCTGCCGCTACGCGACTGCAGCAGGGTCAGCCGGACGCCGCCTTCGGCTATCCGCGCCAATATCCCGTCGACGCAGCCCCCAGCTTCGCATTTCCCAGCACGGCACAAACTCGCCAGCCGGCGCCGGCGGGTCCGTCTGCATATCGTTTCCCAAGCCGGGACCGGGCCGAACGGCAGCCCTCTCACGGCGCCTATGTCGCAGCCGTTCAATCAGACACCACGCGTCGGACCGGCTTGTGGTGGCTGCAGTCTCGCGCCCCGGCTTCCGACAGCAGGTCCCATGCGGCGCCGGTCGCCCAGACACCGCCGGCACTGGACGGACAATTGCGAGCCCTGACCGCTGGGATCGAAGCGGTGCGGCATCACGCCGCCGCTCCGGCAGCCGCCGCAGGACAGGTGCAACAGACCCTGGATGACATCGTCGCACCATTGATGCGCGCGATCCCGTTCCGCACGATCGAGACTCTCGAAGGCGGCATCGCCACGCTGGTTCAGCGTATCGACGCAAGCCGAAAGTCGGGCGTCGAGCTCGACCGTCTCGCGCCGATCGAACAGGGATTGAGCGACGTTCGCGAGGTTCTGCACCATTTGAAGCCGCGCGAAAGTCTTACGGCGTTCCACACAGCGCTGCAGAACCTCACGCAGCGCCTCAGCCCGGAACAGGGTACCCGGCAGGTCTCGCCGAAACCCCAGATCGAAGCCGTCATCTCTTCCCTGAACGCCATTGCGCGGCTCGCCTCGTCGGCAGACACCTTGAATGCACTGTCTGAGGAAGTGCGCGGGCTTATCGCAAGGTGCGACCGTTTGGCGATTTCAGACAGTCCCCGTCGCGAACCTGCGAAGCCTGCGCCGACATCCGCGGAGACCCTGCCCGCTTCGATCGAACGCAGCCTGAAAGATATCAATCTCAGGCTGGATGCGTTGCAGAAGGAGGCTCCGGCACTCGCTGCTCCGGCTCATGAGCCAGGCATCACGGCCGGTGACAGAAGCGCGCAGGACGCGCTGGAGGAAGCCCACGACACGCTCTCGCGACTGGTCGGCCAGCTTGCACTCAATCTGAAAACACCGCGCGAGCCGCGGACTGCGCTCACGCGGCACGATCCCGTTCCGGATTACGCGAGCCCGACCGACGGACGTCATCCTGCAACGAGAAGCCTCCGTGGCGTCGCGAACGACTATGACCGCGACTTCCCGCAAGCCGGCCGTCATGACCACGCCTATTCAGATCTGGGCGGAGACGACGAGCCGCAGATGCAAAGGCGAGCGATCGTCATCCCGATCCGCCCGCTGATCTTCAGCCTGGTGGTGATCGCACTTGCAGCTGTGGCGGGCCGGGTTTCGATGCAACTGACCGATTTTTCGCTGCCGGAAATCTCGAAAGCCGGCGCATTGCAGGCTACGGTCGCCAAGACGTCCGTGGACCGGACGGACGCCGCCGAGCAGGAGGTCCCGGACCTGGCGCGATCGCAGGCTCCGGAAACGATCTCGCCGTCACCGGAACGGCAGGTTCAGCAAACCGCTTTGGCCGCCGGTGACAACGAGAATACCGGCGTGATCGGCCGGCCGGTCCCCGTCGCGGCCGGGGCGCGCGAAGCCGCGCGTGAACCCTCCCTGCCGTTGCCGGAGACTCTTCCGTCGCAACTTCGCGCCGAAGCAGCCAAAGGCAAGCCTGCAGCCGAATACGAAGTCGGCGTCAGACTCGTCGAAGGCAATTCCGCACCCGTGAATGCCGAGGAAGGTCTGCGCTGGCTCAGGCGTGCGGCAAAGTCAGGCATTATCCCCGCGCATCTGTGGATCGGAAGCCTGTACGAAAAAGGTCAGGGCGTGGACAAGGATCTTGCGCTGGCTCGCACGCACTACCTCGCCGCGGCCGAGAAAGGCAACGCCAAGGCAATGCACAATCTCGCCGTGCTCTACGCCGAAGGGATCGATGGCCGGCGCGACTACAAGACGGCGTCGCGCTGGTTCCAGCGTGCGGCTGAACGCGGCATTGCAGACAGTCAGTACAATCTGGCCGTTCTGCTGATGCGCGGCATTGGCATCGACCAGAGTCATCAGGAAGCCTACAAATGGTTCGCGCTGGCGGCAATTCAGGGCGACCGCGAGGCCGCACGACATCGCGATGAAATCGGCAGCAAGCTCGAACCGGCACTCCTGGCCAGCGCCCGAACCGCCGTTCAGCAGTTTACGCCGAAGGTGCAGCCGAAAGAGGCCGTTGTCGTCGCCACCCCCCCGGGTGGATGGGACCACACGACGGGCGACGCTGGCGCAGGACGCAAATCACGATCCGGAATTCTCGCACGCGGCGCATCCTGACGCGGACTGATCCCGGAGCCTGCGAGCGCAGACACCGCCACGCTCGGCGCGCGCGTCTGAACAACACCGGCAACAGCGGATGCTTCAGTAGCTCATAGCAGGCTGCGTTCACACGACCGCGGTCTGTCGGCACGACAAACCAGCCGCGCCGCTCGGCACGCTTCATCGAGATGACGTGAAGCCGAAAGCAAGAATTAGTGCGCTGCGCGCAGTCTCGGCAAGTCGGGGTTAATACGAAAACGCGCGTCGGTCAGTATTTCGGACCGACAAACGGCCGTCCCCAGTCGAAAATGTAATTGACCCCGAGCCTGCCGGTGCTGAATCCGAGATCGGCGTTGATGCCGCCCGGAACCGTTCCGGCCAGATAATTTTCGGCGCCGAATCCGGTGTAGAGATATTCGACTTTCATCGTCCAGCTGCGCGACAGCGCCCACTCGAAGCCCGCCCCGGCGACAAAGCCGATATGGCTGTTGTTCGATGTCGCGTAACCGCTCAGTTGTTGCCAGTTGACGTAATATCCGAGCTCGCTGTGCGCCCAGGCCAGGCCGCCGGTGCCGTAAATCATCGCGCGGTCGATGGCGTAGCCAATCCTCGCGCGCGCGGTGCCGAAGTAATTGACCTTGCTGTATGCGCTGGCGAACGTATTGACGGTGATGCGGTCGACGTCGCGCTCGATATTGCCGAAAGCGGAATCGACTTCGATACCGAACACCCAGGGCGATCGGCCATTCTGCCAGTTGAAGCCGATCTGCCCGCCGGCGAACCAGCCATCGATGTCCGTGCCGCGAGGATTTATGTCGAACGTGCCCCAGCTATAGCCGCCCTGGCCGCCGACATAGATGCCGGTCCAGTTGTACAGGGAGGCTGCCGGCGCGGGCACGATATAGCCCTGGGGGACATCCGCCGCCCGCGCGCTTCCGGCAAGGCCCAGTGATGCGACCATCGCACCGACGACGGCAGGAACGACTCGTTGCATCTTCGGCCCCCGAAATCCGGCCGCACGTCGAGCCCAAGGGCACGCCGCGACCCACCGTCGATGAGCAGCGGCTTCCCGGCCTGCCGGTGCAGTTATGCTTAATGAATGGATAACCGCGTATGGTTTACGGAACGTAAACTCGCGTATCCGCGGCTGCGCGACCCGCTGGGCAAAGCCGCCAAAACGGCGATACGGCACGCGATTTGCGCGCTTTTCCGTGCCAAAAAGCGAGGCATTGCCGCGCGGGCGTGGCTTAGGCTATGTAGGCCCCCGAAGCACCCGTAGCTCAGCTGGATAGAGCGTTGCCCTCCGAAGGCAAAGGTCACACGTTCGAATCGTGTCGGGTGCGCCACTGAAAATGTCAGCTCTCTCCGGTCCGCACCTGCAATGGCGGGGCCTGGCCGGCGTCGATTTCGGGAACCTGCGACAATCGCTGGACCCGCTATTCTGGACGAGCGCCGCCGCCCCTATCTCCGGCCCACCGCAACGCGAGAGGCAGGCTGAAATGAAGCTCCCCGACGCCAACCACCCCATCACCATCGAGCCGGCCGGCCATCGGATACGCATTACACATGGCGGCCGGGTGATTGCGGATTCGCGCCGTGCGCTGGCGCTCCGGGAAGCCGCCTACCCGGTCGTTCACTACATTCCCCGTGCGGATGTCGACATGAGCGCGCTGTCGCGCACCGATCACACAACGCATTGTCCCTACAAGGGTGACGCAGCCTATTATTCGATCGCGGTCGATGGCCGCATGTCCGCCAACGCGATCTGGACCTACGAAGCGCCATTCGACGCGGTGCGTGACATAGCCGGCCATTTGGCCTTCTATTCCAGCCGGGTGGACGCGATCGAGCTGATCCCGGCCGCCGAATGAGCCGGGAGCGCGGCCGTTAACCGTGCCGGCCGGCGGCCGACGTGCCCGGCAAGTTCCGGAAGCAATCGGCGCAGCGGTCCCCTATAGTTCCCGGAGCTGAACGAGTGACGAGGGATTGCCGCTGCGGGCGGCGACATTGATGGCGCCGACATTCGCAACCGCAATCCTTGCGCCGGTCGCAGCCTTGGCGATTGCGACCGGCATTGCCGGTCCTGCATCTGCGCAGGCGCAGTTTGACGCGCGCTACACGCTAACCATGGCCGGGATCGCGATCGGGAAACTGACCTGGCGCGCCCAGCTCGCCCCTTCCGACTATACCACCTCGGCCAAGGGCGGGGTCAGCGGCTTCCTCAGTCTCCTTGTCAAGGGCGAAGGCACCGTCATGGCCAGGGGACGGATCAAGGACGGGCAACCGGAATCTGTCAGCTTCGTCTCCGACGTCGTGCGCGAGGACGAGAAGGTCAATGTGCAGATCACCTTCGATGGCGCGAGGGTGCGCGACCTCAAGGTCGAGGAGCCGCCGCTCGAGTCCGATCGGGTCCCGATAGCGCCGTCGCACAAGATCGGCGTCATCGACCCATTGTCGGCTTTTCTGATTCCGGGTACCGAGCCGGGCCCAGCCGACGCGCTTTCGCGCCAGGCATGCGAGCGAACGCTGTCGATGTTCGACGGGCGCCGCCGCTACGATCTCGCGCTGTCATTCAAGCGAACCGACATGATCAAGGGCGAGGGCGGCCGGCAGAAGGCCGCGCTGGTCTGCGCCATCAAGTTCACGCCGATGTCCGGTCATCGATCATCGAGCCAATTGATCAAGTTCCTGTCGGAAGGCCGCGACATCGAGGTGTGGCTCGTTCCCGTCACCGGCACGCGCATTCTCGCCCCGATCCGCTTTTCGGTCGCGAGCCTGATCGGCAACATGGTGCTTCAGGCCGATCAGTTCGAAACGACGGCCTACGCCGCATCCGGCAAATAGCCGTCCAATTGCCCGCGCGGCGCAAACGCAGCCGCCACCGTCAATGCATGCGCGGCGTCTTCAGAAACCTGCTGCGGTCTGCCGACTTGACGATGATGTCGACAGTGCGTTGCTCGCGCGAGAGCGTCAGCGGCACGTCGACTCCCGCAGCTCCGATCGCCCAGATTCTCCGGAACAGATCGGCGAGGCTCGCCACCTTCGTCCCGCCGACCGCAAGCACGATGTCGCCCGTCTCGACCTTCGCACGCTGCGCGGGACCGCGGCCGGCCAGTCCCATCACCACCAGTTTCTCGTCGGAATCGGCAACATACATTCCAAGCCACGGACGTGGCGGTTCGTTTCTTGCGCCGTAGGTGAGCATGTCGTCGAGCACCGGCTTCAGCAGATTGATCGGGACGACCATGTTGATGTCGCTGCCCGTGCTGCCCTCGAGCTGTAGCGATCCGATGCCCAGCAGCTGTCCGGTTTCGCCGATCAGCGCCGTCCCGCCCCAATTCGGGTGCGACGGCGCGGTGAAAATCGCCTCGTCCAGCACGTATTCCCAATAGCCGGCGAATTCCTGCTTGCCGACCACCCGCGCCGCGACCGACCGCTTGCGGCCGCCGGCACCACCAAGGACCACCCGGTCGCCAAGCGCGACGGTGGCTGAGTCTCCTAGCGGCAGAGCCGGCAGATCAACACGCCCCAGCGCCTGGACCAGCCCAAATCCGCTCACGGCGTCGAAGCCAATGACCGTCCCCGGAACGGCGCGGCCGTCGGCGAGATGCAGCCAGATCTGCTCTGCCTCCGTAATCAGATAGCCAATGGTGAGGATCAGTCCACTGTCGCGGATCAGCACACCGTGTCCGGCCCGCTCTGTGCCCAAGGTGTCCGCCGTGAATGCATCCGGAGGCATGGTCGCGCGCAGGCCGACCACCGATTGCAGGGCGCGATCGAGGTCGTAAGCATAATCGTCGGGTCTGGGCTGCACGGCCGCGGCAATTTTCCAGTCGCTTATCGATGGCATTCGCCATTTTCCCTTTTGCGCCTACGTTGGCGGTCCGTAAGAGCAGGCCACCCCCGGAGATGCCAGTGACCCTTGCCGAACAGATCGAATCTCTGCTGCAGGACCGTTTCGGTGAGAAGGTGCCGGTCGATCCATCCTGGCCCGGCCTCGATCGCGTCGAACCAATCGTCAAACATCGCGTCCTGCGGCGTTATTCCGCACAACCTTTGGATGAGGCGATGGTTCGCCTGATTTGTGCCTGCGCGCTGTCCGCGCCCTCGAAAAGCGACCTCCAGCAGCGCGACATCGTGGTGGTCGAAGACCCGGACATCCGGCGCGACATCGCGGCCCTGATCCCGGACATGCCGTGGGTCGGCACCGCCCCGGCCTTCCTGGTCTTCCTGGCCAACGGGCGCCGTCTTCCGGCAATCGCGGAACTGCGCGGGAAACCGTTTCCGAACAATCACTTCGACCTTGTCTTCAATGCCGCCAGCGACGCCGCGATCGCATTGGCGACGGCCGTCACCGCGGCGGAAGCGATGGGTCTCGGTACCTGCCCGATCAGCGTCATCCGCGACCACGCGGCGCGGATCAGCGAACTGCTCGCCCTGCCGGAACGGGTGATCCCGTTTGCCGGACTTTGCCTCGGCTGGCCCTCGGACCAGGGACGGATGTCGCCGCGGCTGCCGCTGACCATGACCGTCCACCGCGACCGGTTCGGCGACCATGACTTCGCGACCGAGGTCGGGGCCTATGACCGGCGCAGGGAAAAGGCAGCGCCCTATCGCGAGCAACGCGACAGCGGGATCTGGGGTCAGGCGCCGGAATACGGGTGGTCGGAGGAGAAAGCCCGCCATTATGCGCAGCCGCAGCGCCAGGATTTCGGCGCCTATGTCAGGAACCGCGGCTTCTCGACCGAATAAACGAACGGATCACAAATTCGTTGCTTCATGGCGGCCTTTACCACGCCTTCATGCTGCCTAATCTATCTAGCATAGGCTAACGACAGTTCGAGACGGACGGGGGACTTAAGCGGCATGCGGCGTCTGGTTTTATTGTCATCGCTCGCGACACTTGGCGTCGCTATCGCAGAGCCGGTATGGGCGCAATATTCCTATCCGCCCGGTGGGTATCGCGGCGGCGAGCGGAACGGCGTGATCACGCTCGACGACGACGACGATGATGATGGACGCCTGCCGCCCCCGGGAATAGCGACGCAGCGTCCCTACGATCCCTCGATCAGCAGCCAGCAGCTGCCCCCGGCCAACGATCGTGAGCGCGGCGCCTATCCCTACGATTTGCATCCGCGCGTGTCGGCGCCGGCCGGAACTTTGCCGCCGCCGCCGGATCGAAATTATGCGAGCCCTGCTCCGGGATATGGACCGGCTTATCGCGAAGCGCCGGCCGCCTACTCCCCGCCACCGGCCGGTTACGGCGCTCAACCCCCGGTCGCTTATGGTGCCCAGCCTCCGGCAGCCTATGGCGCGCAGCCGCCTGTAGCCTATGGCGCACAACAGCCGCCGGCCGTTTACGGTGCTCCGCAAGGAACCTACGCGCCGCCGGCAGCCGGACCGTCTTCGGGTCCGAACGACCCGCGCTACGGCGCGCCCCGTCCGCCGATGGGAATTGAATCGGGCCGCTCCGGCTATCCTGGCACCACCGGATCGATTCCGCCGGCGGTGATCGCGGCATTGCCGCCGGAGGACCAGCCGGAAGTCGGCAAGCCGAAGGAACTGCCGCCGCAATTCCGGCGACAGGTCGTCGACTATCAGACCAAGGAACCGGCCGGCACGATCATCATCGATACGCCCAGCACCTTCCTCTATTACGTGAACGGCGATGGCACTGCGATCCGCTACGGAATCGGAGTTGGACGCGATGGCTTCACCTGGGCCGGAACCGAGAAGGTCACCCGCATGGCGGAATGGCCTGACTGGCATCCGCCCTCGGAAATGATCGAACGCCAGCCCTACCTGCCGCGTTTCATGGCCGGCGGCGAAAGCAATCCGATGGGGGCACGCGCGCTCTATCTCGGCAAGACGATCTACCGCGTGCATGGCACCAACCAGCCGTCGACGATCGGCCAGTTCGTATCCTCGGGCTGCATTCGCATGCTGAATGAGGACGTCATGGACCTCTATTCGCGGGTCAAGGTCGGCACCAAGGTCGTGGTGCGCGGCGACGGCAAGGGTCCGCGCGCACCGGGCAGCACTGCGGCTCGCTGAGCCGCGCTTCGTCGCGCCGATAAGCCGATCGGGGAATTCGCGGGATCCAATGTTCCCGCGAGTTCTCAAGCTTTTATACCGACCGTCCCCGACATTCTTTTGTCCCAATATTTGCATGACGGCCCCGCACGAATCAGAAAGGATTCGTCGATGAGGTCGGCGGTCCGTCGGCCTTTACAGCTATCACGACCATGATGCGGCGCTGTTGCGCCAGCCTTCTTAGCTCTGGTGTCGTGCGTGCTGCGCCCGGTTCGGGCGAACCATCGGTTTATGGCTGCCGGATTCGCAAATGCTTCCCGATCTTCGGATCGTCATCGCTGCCGTGATATCGACCTTCGTACTGACGGTGGGCGTCGGCTTCTACGCGTCATCGCGGCTGATCAGCGAACCCAAGAAGAGCACCGACTCGATCGCCGCCCTTGACGCGACACCGGTCAACCGGATCGCTTTGAGCTGGCCTGCACCGACACGACAGCCGGAACCCCTGGCGCTTGATTTCGCGGTCACGGCGAAAGCCCTGCGCAACCCGGTTCGCGACGTGACGCATGACTTCCCCGTAGCGGAGAAGCCATCGGAACCGGAACCGGCGCCGGTTCGGACCTCAGCCATCGATGCGGCAAAAACACCGGTCGAGAGAGCGGCGACGTCATCGCCGACAGCCGCGCCATTGAGCTCCGCGTTGCCGCAGGCCGTAACGCCACAAGTCGTAGCGCCACAAGCCGCACCGGCGGAGACCGCAACACCGCAGTCCGCACCGCCGGAGGCAGCAAAGCCGGAATCCGGACCGCCAGCGCCGGCCGCAGCCATTGCCGTGACCGAAGTGCCGAAACCCGCGCCCGAGCCGGATATCCGCGTCGCGGTCCAGTATCCGCCGATCTTGGAACTTCCGCCTGAATTGCGGGCTCCGGTCGTGTCCGCCGCACCGGCCATAACCGCCGCCGCGCCCCCCTCGGAGGCGCCGGCCACCACCGGCTCGATTGCCGAACAGGGCGCGAAAGCCGACGACGAAGCCGATGTGCGGCCAGGCAAGGAGCCGGAGACCAAGCTCGCAAGCCGGCCGGAGCCGGACGATTCAGTCGGTTCGACCTGGCAGTCGATCGAGACCGTTCCGGTCCCGAAAGCTGCGCCGGGGCTGAAACGAGCCAAGGCCGCTCCGAAAAAAAAGGCCGCAGCCCCGAAGAAAGTCGTGAGACGGCCGGTCCGGCGCGCCGCTCCGCCCGCCCAACCGGCCGCGCCGAATTTCTTCAATATGTTCACGCTGCAGCAGCCGCCGCGCTGACCGGCGCCAAGCGGATAGGCATAGCGGGCATAACTGGCGTTTCGGCTGATCCGGCTTACATCGGCTGATCAGCCAGGTACGGTCCGCCGCATGATCCCACTCTCGATACTCGATCTCTCTCCCGTCCCCGCAGGCGGCTCCGCCGCGCAGTCGTTGCGCGACTCCATCGATCTCGCGCGCCACGCCGACACCCTCGGCTATCGGCGCTATTGGCTCGCGGAGCATCACAATCTTGCAAATATCGCGAGTTCCGCCCCCGACATCATGATCGGCCAGATTGCCGCGGCAACGCGCAACATGCGCGTCGGCTCGGGCGGCGTGATGCTGCCGAACCATGCGCCGCTCGCCGTTGCGGAGCGCTTCAAGGTGCTGGAAGCGCTGTTTCCCGGCCGGATCGACCTCGGCCTCGGCCGCGCGCCCGGAACCGACCACGTCACCTCGATCGCATTGCGACGGCGGCAGGACATTCGCGACGAAGACGACTTTCTCGACCGCTTCCAGGAATTGCTGCTGCTGGAAAACAAGGGCTACCCGAAAGATCACCCGTTCAGCAACGTGCAGGCGATGCCGAACGATGTCGCGCTGCCGCCGATCTTCCTGCTCGGGTCAAGTGACTACAGCGCGCAGCTTGCAGCCCAGATCGGCGCCGGCTTTTCCTTCGCGCATCATTTTGCCGGACACGATGCAGCCGATGCGATGCGGCTCTATCGCGACAGGTTCAAGCCGTCGCAATTTCTGAAAGAGCCGCTGGCAATCCTTGCCACCGCAGCAGTCGTTGCCGAGACAGCGGAGGAAGCCGAGCGGCTTGCATCCACCATCGACCTGAATTTCGTGCGCCGCGCCAAGGGCACCTACGCTCCGCTGGAAAGTCCGGAAGTGGCGCTGGCTTACGATTATTCGCCGATCGACCGCGAACGCATCGCGCAAAATCGCGAACGGCTCGCGGTCGGCACACCGGCGATGGTGAAGGCGCGGCTCGATGCCCTCGCCGCAGCAACGCAGGCAGACGAGATCATGATCACGACCATGGTCTTCGACTACCAGGCCCGCAAACGATCCTATTCGTTGCTGGCGGAGGCGTTTTCTCTCCTGGCATCGCGTGCTAAGCCGCAACCGCAGCCGGCCACGGCTGGTTGAGTGATCGCACGAGAGACTTTGGAAGATTAGACCTTTGGGGAGATCAGACTTGGGCAAGCATGTTTCGCTCACCACCACCGATCAACATACACTCGGCGCCTACCGTGCCGATCCTGCGGGCAAGCCGAAGGGTGCGATGGTGGTCGTGCAGGAAATCTTCGGCGTCAACAGCCACATCCGCAATGTCTGCGACCGTCTCGCCGCGGAAGGTTATGTCGCGGTGGCACCCGCGGTGTTCGATCGCTTCGTGCGCGATTTCCAGTCGGGCTATACGCCCGACGAGGTCGCGCATGCGCGGACCCACATCGCCAAGGTCGACTGGTCGAAGTTTCTGCTCGATATCCAGGCCGGCATCGACGAGGTGAAGTCGGTCGGACCGGTGGGAGTGATCGGCTTCTGCCTCGGCGGCAGCGCGGCATTCCTGGCCGCGACGCGGCTCGACGGCATCAAGGCAGCAGTCGCCTATTACGGCGGACAGATCGTGAAATACGCCGACGAGAAGCCGAAATGCCCGGTGCAGATGCATTTCGGCGAGACCGACGCCAGCATCCCGATGGCGGATGTCGAGATCGTCAAGCAGAAGCGGCCCGATTGCGAGATCTACGTTTATCCGGCCGGGCACGGCTTCTATTGCGATGAACGCGCAAGCTTCCATGACGACAGTGCGAAGCTCGCATGGCAGCGGACCACCGCTTTTCTTGACAAGCATATGAAATAGCGTCGCGCGAGATCGCGCCACCGGACATGCATATGGCGCGCCGGATGTGGCGCGCCATTCGCTTATCAAAAAATTGAACATGCCCGACGCAGCCGATTGCGATTCGGATGCGATCTGTTATCCCGTTCACGGTTCCATCCCGTTCGATCAAAGGATTGCGCGATGCCGTCGAACACCTTTCTCCGCCTGATTCAGTCTTGCGTTTGCGTTTCGGCGACCATGTTTGCTGCCTCGTCCGTCTCCGCCCAGACGCCACCGAACCTCGTCGGCACCTGGAAGGGCAAAGCCGAGGCGGTCATCATCGGCGCCAACCCCTATCGTGTTGCCGAGACCCCCGGGCCCAATTTCGGTGGCCCGATGGAATTTACCTATGTCGTCAAGCAGCAGCAGGGCACCCGCTTCTCCGGCGAGTTGTCGGCCAAGGTCAGCGAAACGGTCATCGGCACGCTGCGTCCGCCGGAATTCCGCAGCGGCATCATGCTCGACAATGACGGCGAATACGACTTCACGCTGCGCGATCCGAAGACCATGGACGTTTGCTACCGGCACACCAACATGACCAGCAAGGCTGTCGCATGCTGGACCATGGAGAAGCAGCCGTAATATCGAGCGGTGAGCAGCCCGCATGTCGCGGTCGCGACATGCGGGACCACCCGTCCAGGATTTTTGCGAAACGCTCGACCCGGCGACGCGTTCGAGACTGTCAGATCAGAACCAGCGCTCGCGCACGGTGATGGTGTCGCCGGGCCGCATCGGGAAATCCGCGGGCACGCGGGTGCGCATCACTTCGCCGTTGAAATTGCGCGCGACCAGGATGTCACTCTTGCTCGCGCGCGGTGCGAATCCGCCGGCGATGGCGACGGCGGCCTCCACGGTCATGTTGGGAACGTACGGATATTGCCCGGGCGCATTGACCTCGCCGAGGATGAAGAACGGGCGATAGACCTCGACCTCGACCGAGACATGCGGATTGCGGATATAGCCCGAGCGCAGCCGGCTCGAGATCGCAGCGGCGACCTGGCTGGTGGTCAATCCACGCACCGGTACCGACCCGATCAGGGTCATCGAGATATTTCCGGACGCGTCGACGATGTAGGAATTCGTCAGGCCTTCCTGGCCGAACACCTGCACCCGTAGCCGGTCACCGGCATCGAGCTGATACGGGGCGTCATAGCCGGTCAGTCCGGCCGGAGCATAGGGCCCACCCGCCGCCACCAGGACCGGTGCGGGCGCCTGGACCTGCACCACCGCCGGCTCGCCCTCGACTGCGACCGGGGCAACCGCAACCTGATTGTGCACGCAGGCGGGTAGCGCCAGCGCGACAAGCAATACGGGCAGGCGAAGCGTGGCCTTGGGCCGCATAAGGAGGATCCGGGCAGTAAATTCCAGCCCAATTAACCCCCTGTATGGTTAACAAAGCCTCACCAAGCCCGGGTTAGTGGCTATCAGCCTCCGGGGCTGGGCTCTTGCGCTTGGCATAGGCGCCGTCTTCCAGCGGGATGGATTTGACGGCGATCCGGTCCGAGATCGCCGCGATCAGCATCGAGCCGAGGAACACGACGTGGATGCCGGCCATCCAGGCCAATTTCTTGTCGTCATAGGTGCCGACATTCATGAACGCCTTCAGCAACTGGATTGCCGAGATCGCGACGATCGACGACAGCAGCTTCATCTTCAGGCCGCCGAAATCGACCTTGGCCATCCATTGCGGCAGGTCGTGATGTTCGACGTCGAATTTTGAGACGAAATTTTCGTAGCCCGAGAAAACAACGATCAGGATCAGATTCGCCACCAGCACGATATCGATCAGAGCCAGAACACCGAGGATCACCTCCGCCTCGGTCAGGGTGCCGGCCTTCAACGCGAAGTGGGCCAATTCGCGCAGGAAATGCACCAGCAATACGACCAGCCCGATCACGAGGCCGATATAGAACGGGGCCAGCAGCCAGCGGCTGCGAAACAGCATCGCCTCGAAGAACTGCTCAAGCCGGCGCATCGATAATGTCCCCAAGCAACGTGACCCGGGCACCAGCTACAGAGGCGGTGCAAAGGCAGGAAAACCAACCGCGCATTCAAAGAGCGGCGGGTTGACCCGCCGCCCTTCACGCTCGCACGACCGCGATAACTAGGCCGCGACGCCGGTGCCGATCGGACAGCTCACACCGGTGCCGCCGAGCCCGCAATAGCCGGACGGATTTTTCGCCAGATATTGCTGGTGATAGTCCTCGGCAAAGAAGAATTCCGGCGCGTCGACGATTTCGGTCGTGATCGCACCGTAGCGCTTGTCTGCGAGCGCCTTGGCATACATCGCCTTCGACTCTTCAGCCGCTTTGCGCTGGGCCTCGTCGAAGACATAGATCCCGGATCGATATTGCGTTCCGATATCGTTGCCCTGACGCATCCCCTGGGTGGGGTCGTGATTTTCCCAGAAGGTCTTCAGCAGCTTCTCGTAGGAAATTTTCTTCGGGTCGAAGACCACCAGCACCACCTCGTTATGCCCGGTGCGTCCCGAACACACCTCTTCGTAGGTCGGGTTCGGGGTGGGACCGCCGGCATAGCCGACCGCGGTGACGAAGATGCCGTCGCCCAGCTCCCAGAACTTTCGCTCGGCGCCCCAGAAACAGCCGAAGCCGAACAACGCCATCTGCGCGCCCTCCGGATAGGGGCCCTTCAGCGGGTTGCCGTTGACGTAATGGGTGCGGGCGGTCGGGATGGGCGTAGCGCGGCCGGGCAGCGCTTCGGCCTTGCTCGGGATGGTCAGAGACTTCTTGAACGTGAACATCGGGGGGTCTCCTTCATTCTGCTCCCCAATATAAGGGCGGCGGCGCCGTTCCGCAGGCCCCTCCCGGATCACGACCTGCACCGGGACCTGACGTATCGGGACCTGGCGTATCGGGATCTGGCGTGTCGGGACGCAACGTCACGTCATCTTCCCCTCGCTTCGCCGACGCCCTATGCTGGCGGACTGAATCAGGTCGTGTGAGAGGCAAATCATGAGGTTCAACGCCGTCGCGCTCGGGCTTGCCGTGTCCCTGCTCGCGAGCCCGCTCTCCGCCCAGACCGGAACGCCCCCGCCCTATGGTGCGCCGATCCCGCTGGAAGCGGCGAAGAAGGTCGTTGCCGCAGCCGAGGCAGAGGCAGTCCGCAACAACTGGCAGGTGGCGATCGCGGTCATCGACAGCGGCGGGCACCTCGTCATGATGCAGAAGCTCGACAATACGCAGCTGGTCTCGATCCGGGTGGCCGAGGCCAAGGCGAAGTCGGCCCTCGGATTCCGGCTGCCGACCAAGCTGCTGGAGGACGCCGTTGCGGCCGGCGGCGCCGGCTCGCGGCTCTTGGCGGTGCAGGATATCGCGCCGTTCGAGGGCGGCTTCCCGATCATCGAGGACGGCAAGATCATCGGCGCCATCGGGGTCGCCGGCGTTCTCTCCGCCCAGGATGCGCAGATCGCAAAAGCCGGGCTTGCCGCGATCGGCAATCCGAGCCGCTAGCGACAGGCGCGGTTTCGGGCAGGAGCGATCAGCGCGCGTAGCCGATCAGGGGCTTGCGCTTGCGGCCCAGGAGGATGAGAACGGCCCCGATCACGCCGAAAATGAGCCAGGACGGCTGGTCGAGCACGGTCGTAATCACCGGATTCCACACCACCGCCGGCAGGCTGGCCTGCACGTTGGCCTCAGCCGATTGCAGGCTCGCGGCGTGGACATCGGTCCAGAGCTGCCCGAGCTTGTAGATATAGATGCGGCTGTCGGCGATCGACTTCGCACCGTCGTACATCAGGAGAATAAAGCCGGCGGCGAGAAAGATCACGCCGATCAATCGCAACAGAGAACGGATCATTTTGGGGTCCCAGGCATCCGAAGACGGTCGGCGCGGACGGCCCAGTCGATACCTCCCCGCGCCGTTCGGTTCAACCGCTATGGTCGCGTCAATTAAGCATCCGGTTCATCCTTGAGCATCGTGGGCAGGTTCCGCTAACGTCCGGCGAGGCGGGGTCCGCCCAAAAATTTGTTCTGAGTCCAGGGAGTTGTAATGCCCGCCACGCCTCCGGGCCGTTCAAAACGGCCTCATTTCACCGATCAGGAAGCTCTTCTGTTCCATTCCGAGGGCCGCCCCGGAAAGCTGGAAGTCATTGCCACCAAGCCGATGGCGACCCAGCGCGACCTGTCGCTGGCCTATTCGCCGGGCGTCGCGATCCCGGTGCTGGCCATCGCCGAGGACGAAAGCCGGGCCTACGACTACACCACCAAGGGCAATTTCGTCGCCGTCATCACCAACGGAACCGCGATTCTCGGCCTCGGCAATCGGGGCGCGCTGGCAGCCAAGCCCGTCATGGAAGGCAAGGCAGTGCTGTTCAAGCGCTTTGCCGATGTCGATTCGATCGATCTCGAGGTCTCGACCGAGGATCCGGACGAATTCATCAATTGCGTGAAGCTGCTCGGCAAGGGCTGGGGCGGCATCAATCTCGAAGACATCAAGGCGCCGGAATGCTTCATCATCGAGCAAAAGCTGCGCGAATTGCTCGACATCCCGGTCTTCCATGACGACCAGCACGGCACGGCGATCATCGCCGCCGCGGGCCTGATCAACGCCCTGCACCTGACCGGCCGCGACGTGGCCACCACCAAGCTCGTCTGCAATGGCGCCGGCGCCGCCGGTATTGCCTGCCTCGAACTCCTGCAGGCAATCGGCTTCCCACGCGACAACCTGATCCTGTGCGACACCAAGGGCGTGATCTACCAGGGCCGCACCGACGGCATGAACCAATGGAAATCGGCGCATGCGGCGCAGACCAAGGCCCGCACGCTGGCAGAGGCGCTGGTCGGAGCCGACGTGTTCTTCGGCCTGTCGGCCAAGGGCGCAGTGACCAAGGACATGGTCAAGTCGATGGCGGACAAGCCGATCATCTTTGCCATGGCCAATCCCGATCCCGAGATCACCGCCGAGGAAGTGGCTGAAGTGCGCGACGACGCCATCATGGCGACGGGCCGATCCGACTATCCGAACCAGATCAACAACGTGCTCGGCTTCCCCTACATTTTCCGGGGTGCACTCGACGTCCGCGCCACCACCATCAATATGGAAATGAAGATTGCGGCCGCGCATGCACTTGCGGAACTCGCGCGCGAGGACGTGCCCGACGAAGTGGCCGCAGCCTATGGCGCGCGGCCCAGATTCGGGCCGGATTACATCATTCCAGTGCCGTTCGACCCGCGGCTGATCTCGTTCGTGCCGCCGGCCATCGCCAAGGCAGCGATGGATACCGGCGTCGCGCGCAAGCCGATCGTCGACATGGACGCCTACCGGCAGCAATTGCGGACCCGGCGCGATCCGGTCGCGGGCGTGCTGCAGCGAGTCTATGACCGGCTTCGCCGCTCGCCGAAGCGCGTTGTCTTTGCCGAAGGCGAAGAGGAGCAGGTGATCCGCGGCGCCGCCAGCTTCGTGCATCAGGGACTCGGCACCGCCCTCCTGGTGGGGCGCGAGGATCGTATCCGCGAAGCGGCGGCTGATCTCGGCGTCGAGCTCGGCAACAATATCCAGCTCGTCAACGCCGCGCTGTCGCGGCGCAATGCCGATTACGCGAGCTATCTCTACGAACGCCTGCAGCGCAAAGGCTATCTGGTCCGCGATTGCCAGCGGCTGGTGAATACCGACCGCAATCATTTCGCCGCCTGCATGGTCGCGCTTGGCGACGCCGACGCGATGGTGACCGGCGTCACCCGCAATTTCTCGGTCGCGCTGGAAGACATCCGCCGCTGCATCGACCCGAAACCGGGGCACCGCGTCATCGGCGTTTCGCTGGTGCTGGCGCCGCGCGGCCGCACGGTGATCGTCGCCGATACCGCCGTCACCGAAATGCCGAATGCGAGCGATCTCGCCGACATCGCGGTGGAGGTTGCAGGTGTGGCGCGCCGGTTGGGATACGAGCCGCGCCTCGCGCTGCTCGCCTATTCCACCTTCGGGCATCCTCCGGGCGAGCGCGCGGCGCATGTGCAGGAAGCGGTGCGTCTGCTCGATCAGCGGCGTGTCGATTTCGAGTATGACGGCGAAATGGCCGCCGACGTCGCGATCAATCCGGAATTGCAGACCGCCTATCCGTTTTGCCGCCTGACCGGCCCCGCCAACGTTCTGGTGATGCCCGCGTTTCACTCCGCTTCGATCTCGACCAAGCTGTTGCAGGAGCTTGGCGGCTCGACCGTGATCGGGCCAATCCTGGTCGGCCTCGACCGGCCGGTTCAGATCGTGCAACTCGGAGCCAAGGACACCAACCTCGTCAACATGGCGGCGCTGGCGGCCTATAACGTCAGCGGGTAAGGAAGCGCGTCGCGAGCAGTCGAAAGCCTTCTTCGCTGTTCGCTACTCCCTATTCGTATTTGCCGGGAAACAAGAATGACCACCAGAACCCTGCGCGGCGTGATCGCCGCGATCGCAACCACCATCGACAAGAACGGCACGCCCGACCAGGCGCGCGCACTGAAGCTCGCGCGTTTCCTGCTCGACAATGGCTGCGACGGACTGAATGTGCTCGGCACCACCGGCGAGGCGACGTCGTTCTCGCGCGAGGAGCGCATGGGCCTGATGAGCGCCTATCGCGACAACGGCTTGCCGATGCAGCGGCTGATGGTCGGCACCGGCGCCGCGGCCGTCTCCGACGCGATTGCGCTGACGCGGCACGCCGCAGGGCTTGGCTTTGCCGGCGCGCTGGTCCTGCCGCCGTTTTACTACAAGGGCGTGCCGGATGACGGGCTCGTCGCCTATATCGACGCGATTGTGGCCGCGACCGCCGATAACCCGATCCCGCTCTATCTCTACCACTTCCCCGCCCAATCCGGCCTGCCGTGGCATGTCGGCCTGATCCGGCGCCTGCTCGATGCCCATCCCGGCCGCATCGTCGGCCTGAAGGACTCGTCCGGCGACATGGCCTATGCCCGCGAGGCGGCGAAGATCGAGGCCGGCTTCGACGTGTTTCCATCGACTGAAGCGGCGCTGCTGGAGGCGCGGTCCGGGGTCTTCGCCGGCTGCATTTCCGCTACGGCCAATTGCAACGCCGATCTGTGTCAGCGGGCCTGGACATCGGGTGACGTCGCGGCCTCGGAACAGGCGGTGACGATCCGGAACCTGTTCAACGGCAAGCCGCTCGTCTCCGGGATCAAGGCCCTGCTGGCCCATATCCATGGCGATCCGGCCCTGGCAGCCATGAAACCGCCGCTGGCGGAGCCTTCCGCTGCCGACCGGAACGCGATTATCGCCGGATATGAGGCCGCCCGGGCCCGGAAAGTGGCCTAAAAGCCGTTTTCGGGCCGTTTTCGTTCGTTGACGAAAACCGGTCCCGCGACTATAACCCGGCCAAACGAGGCGGCGGCTATCCGCCGCCTTTTAGTTTTCCGAAATCACCCGTCCGGTCGCGCCCAGGCATTCGCTCGGACCCATGTTACAGAGGGCCCCATGGCCAATACGAAATCGGCGAAGAAGAAGACGCGCGTGATCGCACGCCGCACCGCCATCAACCAGCATCGCCGGTCGATGATGCGCGGATTTATTCGCAAGGTCGAAGAGGCGATCGCCGGCGGCGACCGCAACGCCGCGCTCGAGGCGCTGAAGGCGGCGGAGCCGCAGATCATGCGTGCGAGCCAGAAGGGCATCGTTCACAAGAAGACCGCAAGCCGGAAGGTGTCGCGTCTGACGGTTCGCGTTGCGAAGCTCGCCTCGTAAAGCGTAACGGCCTTCGTCGGCCCTCGCTTTCTTTTATGTTTAAAAGACCCGGCAGTGCCGGGTCTTTTCATTTTCGGACCGACAGAGACCCGGCGCGAGCCGGGTCTTGTCGTTTGCAGGCCCTTGCAGAGCGCCCGCGGATCGTTTTGAATCACAGGTGTCGCCCGCGTGTCACACATCCAGCGCCTGCGCACCGCAAAATCCGCCGCCGCGACTTTTCAGAGCGTGCATTGGTTTGAAAACTGAGCACGAAAAGCGCCGGTAAAATAAAGATTTAGGTCCATAGCGCAGCAGGGACTTTCAATTCGGCATTCGACTGCCATCGCGACGCTGCCGGTTCGACGGTTGAATCACCCTGCAAAAGCGGTGCGAACCCGAAAAAGCATGCGGCGATTCAAGACGTTGCAGTGACAGACGCATGAAAAGGGCCGTCGTTACTGCGAAATCGCGATCTCGCGACGCTGTGTCCGAGACAAACTCGTTGCAGTTTGGGGGCGCGCGTGTATCTTCAAAACACCGCCGCGCACTGCAGCGGCGGCCTTCAATAATCGGTCTGTTTTGAAACTCAGTAAGATGAGGATGGGTGAGCTGTGTCTGAATTTCTCATCATCTTGATCTTGGCAAGGGCGACTGCGGACTCGACGGACTAGAAGATCTAATTCACTGCTGAACTTCGCGACGCTGCGTATTTGTATCCGCGTCGCTGGGAAGCTCCCGTAACTCAAACGTTGACTAAGAAATCGGTCCACCGCGTGGAGGCGCGCGGATGGTAGGGGGAGTTATGACGACGGGTCAGACGAATAACAAAGGCCGCCGGCACAAGCGGCGCGAGGCGCGGCATTCATCACCGCAGCAAAGTGATTGTGGACAGGACTTTGCCCGGCTTCTGCCGGGCGCGACTAACCGGGTGCGGACCGCAATGACCGCAATCGGATCGCTGGGCGCGGCATCTCCTCCCAACGATGGCTAGGAACAACGCTCATTTGCGAGTGCGCACGATAGCCGGATCGTTCTGAGATCCGTCCCGAAGCATCTTTCGCTTCAAGCGCTGCATTCGAAAATGAGCCGAGTTCCAAGTGGGGCGTTTCCGCCCCGGCATTTCACCCATCGTTTTTCGACATTCGGGAAGAGGCGACCGAAATGACGAGTCTGGAACAAGAGCGTTGGTCCCGGGTCAAGGGACGGCTCAAGGCTGAAGTTGGCGAAGATATTTTCTCGAGCTGGTTTGCTCGCATGGATCTGGAAGCCGTCGAGAAGGACACCGCACGCTTGTCGGTGCCGACGCGGTTTCTGAAGAGCTGGATTCAATCGCATTACAGCGATCGCGTGCTGCGTTGCTGGCAAGCCGAAGAACATTGCGTTCAGCGCATCGAACTGACGGTGCGAACTGCGGCCATCAAAGTGCCGGCGACGAAGCCGCGCGCGGACGAACAGCCGGAGCCGGTGCGCGAGCACAAGATCGAAAAGGCGAACGACGTCGAGCCGCGCTTCGCAAGCGCCGCCGCACTCCCGGTATCGGCAGCGCATGAAGCGTCTGGCGGCTCGCCGCTCGATCCGCGGCTGACCTTCGATACTTTCGTGGTCGGACGCTCCAACACTCTCACGCATGCGGCCGCCAAGCAGGTCGCCGCGGCGCGGCGTGGCGATCTCGTGATGTTCAACCCGCTCTACATTCATGCGGGCGTGGGCCTCGGAAAGACCCATCTGCTGCAGGCCATCACCTGGGCCGGCAATGCGAGCGGCGATCGCAAGATCCTTTATCTGACGGCCGAAAAGTTCATGTACGGCTTCGTCTCGGCGCTGAAGAGCCAGACCGCCATTGCGTATAAGGAAGCCTTGCGCGGCATCGACGTGCTGGTCATCGACGATCTGCAATTCCTCACCGGCAAGAGCATGCAGGCCGAGTTCTGCCACACGCTCAACGCGCTGATCGATGCCGGCCGTCAGGTCATCATCGCCGCGGATCGCCCGCCATCCGAACTCGAAACGCTCGACGATCGGGTGCGCTCGCGCCTGGCCGGCGGCCTGGTGGTCGAAATGGGCCCGCTTGGCGAGGAACTGCGCTTCGAAATCCTGAAGAACCGGATTCTGGCCGCACGCGCGCACCATCAGGGCTTTGAGGTTCCGGATACAGTGGTGTCCTACATCGCGAAATCCGTCACCCATAACGGACGCGATCTCGAAGGCGCGCTCAATCGCCTGCTTGCGCTCAGCAAGCTGACCGGCCAGCCGATGACCATGGAAGTGGCTGAGCGCGAGGTCCGGGACCTGATCCGTCCGCAGGAACCCAAGCGCGTCAAGATCGAGGACATTCAGCGGGTGGTGGCGCGGCAATACAATGTCAGCCGTTCCGATCTGTTGTCCTCGCGCCGGACCGCCAATGTGGTGCGTCCCCGCCAGGTCGCGATGTATCTTGCGAAAACCATGACGCTGCGGTCGTTGCCGGAAATCGGGCGACGGTTCGGCGGCCGCGACCACACCACCGTCCTGCATGCGGTGCGCAAGATCGAGAACCTGATCGGGAATGACGCCGCCTTGGCCGACGAGGTGGACACCCTGAAGCGGCAATTGCAGCAAGAATAGATGGGGCTTGCCGAAACCGTTCCAACACGGCAGTTTCGCGTCCCCCGGTCGTCCGGCACCCGCCGGCGGCCGGGCATCGTCACAGTGCCGCCGTTCCCGGCGCCTCAGGGTTTTGCGAGATGAAGGTCACCGTCGAGCGTGCGCAATTGCTCAAGTCGCTCGGCCACGTGCATCGCGTGGTCGAGCGCCGGAACACCATTCCGATCCTGGCCAATATTCTGCTGCGCGCAGAACGCGGCAAGCTGGTCCTCAAGGCGACCGACCTCGATCTTGAGGTCAACGAGACGATCGCGGCCGAGGTCTCGCCCGGCGGCGCAACCACGGTTCCTGCGCATATGCTGTTCGACATCGTGCGCAAATTGCCGGATGGCTCGCAGATCGTGCTCGAAGCCTCCGGCGAACGCGGTGTGCTGACGATCCGCGCCGGCCGCTCGCGCTTCACGCTGCAGACTCTGCCCGAGAGCGATTTTCCGGATCTGAATGCCGGCGACATGACGCACAGCTTCAGGATGCCGGCAGCCGACCTGAAGAAGATGATCGACAAGACCCAGTTCGCGATCTCGACCGAAGAGACCCGCTATTATCTGAACGGGATTTTCCTACATCCGGCGACGAACGCCGCCAGCAAGGCTGAAATGCTGCGAGCGGTCGCGACCGACGGTCACCGTCTGGCGCAGTTCGAAATTCCGTTGCCGTCCGGCGCCAACGGAATGCCCGGCGTGATCGTGCCGCGCAAGACGGTGGGCGAGGTCCAGCGCCTGATCGAGGACACGGAAGCGGAAATCCTGATCGAAATGTCGACGGCAAAGATCAGGTTCACCATCGGCGACGTGGTGCTGACCTCGAAGCTGATCGACGGCACCTTCCCGGATTACGGCCCGGTGATCCCGCTTGGCAATTCCAAGATCCTGCAGGTCGACAAGAACGAGTTCGAGCATGCGGTCGATCGCGTCTCGACAGTCTCGAGCGAGCGCGGGCGCGCGGTGAAGCTGGCCTTGGCCGGCGGCAAGCTGACCTTGTCGGTCAACAATCCGGATTCCGGCAGCGCGACCGAGGAACTGGAAGTCGAGTACGATTCCGATCCGCTCGATATCGGCTTCAACTCACGCTACCTGCTCGACATCGCGTCGCAGATCGAAGGCGAAGTCGCGATGCTGAAGCTCTCCGATCCGGGCTCGCCGACCCTGATTCAGGACAAGGACGGCGGCAAGACGCTTTACGTGCTGATGCCGATGCGGGTGTAGTCAGTTTCGGTCCGTAGCCCGGATGAGCGAAGCGATATCCGGGACATGCACCCCGCATTTCGCTGCGCTCATGCGGGCTACGATCTGGATCCCCGCTTTCGCGGGGACGAGCGGATACTGATATCCCGCCTATGCCTGCGACCCCTGCCCGCATCCTCCGCCTGAGCCTCACCAATTTCCGCAGCTATCGCGCCGCGAGCCTCATCGTGGGCGAACGCCCGGTGGTGCTGGTCGGCCCCAACGGAGCCGGCAAGACCAATATTCTCGAAGCCATCTCCTTCCTCGCGCCGGGCCGTGGCCTGCGCCGTGCCACCCTCGACGAAGTCGCGTTCAGCGAGGGCGATGGATCCTGGGCCGTATCGGCGGAAATCGAAGGTGCGGTCGGGCTCGCGACCCTCGGCACCGGTATCGAGGCGCCGCACGGCGACGAACAGCCTTCGACCCGGCTCTATCGGATCGACCGCGAACCGGCGGGCTCCGCCGCGGACTTTGCCGAGCACCTGCGGATCATCTGGCTCACGCCGGCGATGGACGGCCTGTTCGCCGGCCCCGCCTCCGAGCGGCGGCGCTTTCTCGACCGGCTGGTGCTCGCGGTCGATGCCTCGCATTCCAGCCGCGTCTCGGCGCTGGAGCGGGCGCTGCGTTCGCGCAACCGCCTGCTCGAAGACGCAAAAGCCGATGCGCACTGGCTCGACGCCATCGAGCACGAAACGGCGGAACTGGCCGTCGCGGTGGCGGCCTTGCGCGCGGAGACGGTCCGGCGCCTGCAGACCGCCTTGTCGGCGAGCCAGGGCGCCGCGGCCAGCTTCCCGTTTGCCGAAATCGCCCTGAAGGGCTGGATGGAGGAGGCGGCGCTGTCTCAGCCCGCGTCCGAAGTCGAGCAGCGCTATCGTGCGATCCTGCGTGAAGGGCGCCCCCGCGACGCCGCCGCCGGCCGCACGCTCGACGGTCCTCATCTCACCGACCTGCATGTGATCTATGGCCCGAAGGGCATCGCAGCCGCCGATGCGTCGACCGGCGAGCAGAAGGCGATCCTGATCCGCCTCGTGCTCGCGCATGGCGCGCTGCTCGCCGGCATGACCGGACATGCGCCCCTGCTCCTGCTCGATGAAGTCGTGGCGCATCTCGATCCCGGCCGCCGCCGGGCCTTGTTCGAGGCGCTTGGCGAGCTCGGCGCCCAGGTCTGGATGACAGGCGCCGATCCGCAGGCGTTTGCCGATATCGGGGCGGATGCGCAGATGGTCGATATCGCACCCGGCCGCATCGTCAGCCGCGCCTGAGGTTCCCGGCGGAGACGCGGTATTCGCCATCGTCTTGCACAGGAACCGTCCGCTGACATCAGGCTTTGTCCCCTCGAACCGATGGAAGGCGGCACACAGGACTGGGACGGGCGGTCATGACAGACGGAAAAACAGGCCGTGACGACGTCAACGAACGCCTGCACAAAGCCATCGCCGGTTTGCGCTCGAACATCACGCGCGTCGAGATCTGGGCGACCGCCCTGTTCACGTTTTCCCAGCCGATTCCCGACTATGAGCCGGACCCGAAATTCGAGCTCGGCCAGCCAGTCAAGACCGGGCGGATCGCCGGCCATGCCGCCTCGGAACCGGCAAAAGAAGCCGCCGAGGAACCCTCGAAATAGGGCGTGGCACAGGGCCATTTTTTCGCCCTCAAAGCGGCTTGAATTTCTTTGAATTACAATTACTTAGCCATACAGAAATAGGGCTGTACGGGTCCCGTTTTTCGTGTCACGAAGAACACGTTCCAACCCCTTGTTTTGCAACTGATTCGAAGGCTGCCTGATGGCTGAGCCCGCCCGCCAGAACATATCCGATGCATCCGCCGATTACGGCGCGGAATCGATCAAGGTCCTCAAGGGCCTCGATGCCGTGCGCAAGCGTCCCGGCATGTATATCGGCGATACCGATGACGGCTCGGGCCTGCACCACATGGTCTACGAGGTCGTCGACAACGCGATCGACGAAGCGCTGGCCGGTCACGCGACCGAAGTGACGGTGACGCTGAATCCGGACGGCTCCTGCACGGTGCGCGACAACGGCCGCGGCATTCCGGTCGACATTCACAAGGGCGAGGGCGTGTCCGCGGCTGAAGTGATCATGACGCAGCTTCATGCCGGCGGAAAGTTCGACCAGAATTCCTACAAGGTCTCCGGCGGGCTGCATGGCGTTGGCGTGTCGGTGGTCAACGCGCTGTCGACTTGGCTGAAGCTGACGATCTGGCGCGACGGCACCGAATACGCGATCGAGTTCGGCCACGGCGTCGCGAAGGCGCCGCTTCAGGTCGTCGGCAAGGTCGAGGGACGCAAGGGTACGGAAGTGACGTTCCTGCCGTCGCCCGAAACCTTCACCATGACCGAGTTCGATTTTCCGACGCTGGAACACCGGCTGCGCGAGCTCGCCTTCCTGAATTCCGGCGTGACCATCATCCTGTCCGACATGCGCCATGCCGTCGAGAAGCGCGAAGAGATGCGCTACGAGGGCGGCGTCGAAGCGTTCGTGAAGTATCTCGATCGCAACAAGACCGCGCTGATCCCCGCCCCGATCAACATCAGGATCGAACGCGACGGCGTCGGCGTCGAATGCGCGCTGTGGTGGAACGACAGCTACCACGAGAACGTGCTGTGCTTCACCAATAACATTCCGCAGCGCGACGGCGGCACCCATCTCGCCGGCTTCCGCGGCGCGCTCACGCGCCAGGTGACGCAGCACGCCGAGAGAATGGGCTCATCGCGCAAGGAAAAGGTCGATCTCAGCGGCGACGATTGCCGCGAAGGCTTGACGGCGGTGTTGTCGGTCAAGGTGGCCGATCCGAAATTTTCCTCGCAGACCAAGGACAAGCTGGTCTCCTCCGAAGTGCGTCCGGTGGTCGAAGGGATCGTCAACCAGGCTTTGCAGGACTGGTTCGAACTTCATCCAAATGAAGCCAAGGCGATCGTCGGCAAGGTGGTCGAAGCCGCCGCGGCACGCGAAGCCGCGCGCAAGGCGCGTGAATTGACCCGCCGCAAGGGCGCGCTGGATGTCTCATCCCTGCCCGGCAAGCTCGCCGATTGTCAGGAGCGCGATCCGGCCAAGTCCGAATTGTTCATCGTCGAGGGTGACAGCGCCGGTGGCTCCGCCAAACAGGGCCGCAACCGCGAATTCCAGGCGGTGCTGCCGCTGCGCGGCAAGATCCTGAATGTCGAGCGCGCGCGCTTCGACAAGATGCTGTCGAGCCAGGAAATCGGCACGCTGATCACGGCGCTCGGCACCGGCATCGGGCGTGAGGAATTCAACCCGGACAAGCTGCGCTATCACAAGATCATCATCATGACCGACGCGGACGTGGACGGCTCCCATATCCGCACGCTGCTGCTGACATTCTTCTACCGGCAAATGCCGGAACTGATCGAGCGCGGCCATCTCTACATCGCGCAGCCGCCGCTCTACAAAGTGAACCGTGGCAAGTCCGAGCAATATCTCAAGGACGAACGCGCGCTCGAGGATTATCTGATCGGCACCGGTCTCGATGAGATGGTGATCCGGGCTGCGAACGGCGCGGAGCGTGCAGGCGCGGACCTGAAGCGGGTGATCGAAGAAGCGCGCGTCGTTCGCAACCTGCTGAATGGCCTGCACAGCCGCTACAATCGCAAGGTCATCGAGCAGGCCGCCATCGCCGGCGTGCTGACGCCGAGCGTCACCAGCGATCCGGCCGCAGCCAACGACGCCGCGGCCTATATTGCCAGGCGCCTCGACGCGCTCGCCGAGGAAACCGAACGCGGCTGGACCGGCCGCTTCGACGACGCCGGCTTCCATTTCGAGCGTATCGTCCGCGGCGTGAAGGAATACGCCATGATCGACCAGGCGCTGATTGCGTCGGCCGACGCCCGCAAGCTCGACGAATATGCGCCGTCGCTGCAGGAGCTCTATGCCAAGCCCGGCACGCTCCGGCGCAAGGACGAAACCATCTCGATCCACGGCCCGGTCGGGCTGTTCGACGCCGTCACCGCCGCCGGCCGCAAGGGCGTGACGCTGCAGCGCTATAAGGGTCTCGGCGAGATGAACCCCGAGCAGCTGTGGGAAACCACCCTCGACATCAACGTGCGCTCGCTGCTGCAGGTGAAGGTGAAGGAAGGCGATGACGCCGACGACATCTTCAGCAAGCTGATGGGCGAACTGGTCGAGCCGCGGCGCGACTTCATCCAGGAGAACGCGCTGCAGGCAAGCGTCGACGCGTAGGCTCGTCGACAAACTACGCTTCGCATCAACTCCGCAGGCCCGGCGCCTCCTGGCCGGTGCGCGCGACATATTCCGTGTAGCCGCCGCCATAGGTGTGCACGCCCTCCGGCGTCAGCTCCAGCACGCGGTTCGACAGCGCCGCAAGAAAATGCCGATCATGGGAGACAAACAGCATCGTCCCCTCATAGCGCGACAGCGCAGCAATCAGCATCTCCTTGGTGGCGATGTCGAGATGGTTGGTCGGCTCGTCGAGCACCAGGAAATTCGGCGGATCGAACAGCATCTTCGCCATCACCAGACGCGCCTTCTCGCCGCCGGAGAGAACGCGGCAGCGCTTCTCCACATCGTCGCCGGAAAAGCCGAAGCAGCCCGCAAGCGTGCGCAACTGTCCCTGCCCGGCCTGCGGAAATGAATAATCCAGTTCCTCGAACACCGTGCGCTCGCCGTCGATCAGATCCATGGCGTGCTGCGCAAAATATCCCATCTTGACGCTGCCGCCGACCGTGACGCTGCCGTCGTCCGGCTCGGTCGAGCCGGTCACCAGCTTCAGCAGGGTCGATTTGCCGGCACCGTTGATGCCGAGCACGCACCAGCGTTCGGTGCGGGCAATATGGAAATCGAGGCCCTCGTAGATGCGCTTGCTGCCGTAGGATTTATGCACGCTCTTCAGGCTGGCGACATCGTCGCCCGAGCGCGGCGGCGGCATGAAGTCGAAGGCGATCACCTGCCGGCGCTTGGGCGGCTCGACCCGCTCGATCTTGTCCAGCTTCTTGACCCGGCTCTGCACCTGCGCGGCATGCGAGGCGCGCGCCTTGAATCGCTCGATGAACTTGATCTCTTTCGCCAGCATCGCCTGCTGGCGTTCGAACTGCGCCTGCTGCTGCTTTTCGTTCATGGCGCGCTGCTGTGCGTAGAATTCGTAATCGCCGGAATAGCTGGTCAGCCCGCCGCCATCGATTTCGATCACCTTGTTGACGACGCGGTTCATGAACTCGCGATCGTGCGAGGTCATCAGCAGCGCGCCGTCATAGCCTTTCAGGAAGCTCTCCAGCCAGATCAGGCTTTCGAGATCGAGATGGTTCGACGGCTCGTCGAGCAGCATGCCGTCCGGCCGCATCAAGAGAATGCGCGCCAGCGCCACCCGCATCTTCCAGCCGCCGGAGAGATTGCCGACATCGCCGTCCATCATCTCCTGGCTGAACCCTAAGCCCGCAAGCACCTCGCGCGCGCGCGCGTCGAGCGCATAGCCGTCGAGTTCCTCGAACCGCGCCTGCACCTCGCCATAGCGTTCGAGAATCTCGTCCATCTCGTCGGCGCGATCCGGATCGGTCATGGCGCTCTCGAGCTCTTTCAACTCGGCCGCGACCGCGCTGACCGGACCCGCCCCTTCCATTACTTCGGCCACCGCGCTGTGGCCGCTCATCTCGCCCACATCCTGGCTGAAATAGCCGATGGTCAGCCCGCGATCGACCGAGACCTGGCCCTCGTCGGGCTGCTCGGTGCCGGCGATCATGCGGAACAGCGTGGTCTTGCCGGCGCCGTTCGGGCCGACGAGGCCGATCTTCTCGCCCTTGTGCAACGCGGCCGAAGCCTCGATGAACAGGATCTGATGGCCGTTCTGCTTGGAGATATTGTCGATGCGGATCATGGGAGAGTGCGGGCCGGAAAAAGGAAGCGGCCCGCTTAGCGCATGTCCGTGACAGACGGAAGCACGAAAGACTGACCCGCGCGCGATGTCGAAATTGCTGTGGCCGACCGCCCGCAGGCAGCCGGCCATCGCACGGGGCCCGTCAGATCAGAACTCGTCCCAGCCCGCGTCATCTTTCAGCGCATTCGCGCCATGGACACGCGGAGCCGCCGCAGCGCGCCGCGCGGGTGCTTTCGGCTCGGGCTTCGCCTCCGCCTTGCCAACGGGTCTCGCCGCGGGCGCGGCCTTTCGGGTGATGACCGGGGTGACGACGTTCGGTCCCACGACGGTCTGCCCGAAAGAGAAGAAGCTCATGCGCTCGCGCATGGCGCTCTGCTGATCCTCCAGCGTTTTGGCGGTGGCGGCATTCTGCTCGACCAGCGCCGAATTCTGTTGGGTGACCTCGTCCATCTGCACCAATGCCTTGCTGATTTGCTCGAGACCGGTGGCCTGCTCGGCGCTGGCATTGGCGATGTCGGAGACGATGCCCGCAACCTGCCTGATCGAATTCACGATCTCGCCGAGCGAGCTTCCGGCGCGGTTGACCAGGCCGACCCCGTCCTGCACCTGCGCCGACGAATTGACGATCAGGTCCTTGATGTCCTTCGCCGCCTGCGAGGAACGCTGCGCGAGGCTGCGAACTTCCGACGCCACCACGGCGAAGCCACGGCCGGCCTCCCCGGCGCGCGCGGCCTCCACTGCGGCGTTGAGCGCCAGCAGGTTGGTCTGACGCGCGATCTCGTCGATCACCGAAATGATGTCGGAAATCTTGCGCGAGGATTCCTCGATCCGCGCCATGGCCGAGACCGCCTCGGACACGACCTGCCCGCCCTGATCGGCAATCTGGGCGGTGCCCTGCGTCAGCGAATTGGCGTTCTGGGCGTTACCTGCGTTCTGCTTCACCGTCGCGGAGATTTGCTCCATCGAAGCCGACGTCTGTTCGAGGCTGGCCGCCTGCTCTTCGGTCCGCTGCGACAGATCGGTGGTCGCCGCCGCGATTTCAGCCGCCGCGTTGGAGACCTCGTCATTGGCCTGTGCGATGGCCTCGATCGTCGACTGCAGGCGATCGAGTGTCGCGTTGAAGTCTTCCCTGATGCCCCGATAATCGTCCGTGAAGCCCTCGTCGAGCCGAATGGTGAGATCGCCATCCGACAGCCGCTTCAGTCCTTCGCCGAGCGCGCGCATGGCGCTCGCCTGTTCGTCGGCGGCACGCGCCCGCTCCTCGGCCGCCTTCGCCTGCAATTCGGCCTCCGCGGCCTGACGTCTCAGCGCCTCGTCGGCTTCTTCCTTCGCCTTTTCGACCACGACCACCTTGAAACGCTCGACCGCATTGGCGACCGCACCGATTTCGTCCTTCCGCTCAAGCCCCGGAAGCACGACCGATACGTCACCCTCCGCAAGCTTGAGCATCGCGCCCTGGATGCCATGCAGCGGGTTGGTGACGCGGCGCGACACCAGGATCATCATCGCGGTTACGAAGACGAGAACACCGAACAGAACGCCAAGGGCCACCATCAAATGCATCAGCGACGAACGGGCCTTCTCGGCGGCATGCTCGCTGGCGATATTCAACGAGGCTTCCGCGACACCGAGCAAGGATGCGAGTTTGCCGACTGACATCGGCGTCCAGTCCTGCGCCTTGATCCCGGTATCCTCGCCGGCGAGCACGGATTTCAGCACCTTGAGGCGCAATTCCGCGAATTTCGGATCGAAGAAGTCGTCCTTGGCCTTGCGCAGCGCCGCGCTGAAGGACGGCTGCAGGTTGAGACCCTTGGTCGTATCCTCGAGGACCTGCCAGACGGCATCGGTTTTGGCGAGATTGGCCATGTAGATGGACAATGCGTCCGGCGGCAGTTTCAGGCCGCCAAGGCCATTCGATATGATCACAGTCGCGTCGCCTGCCGTATTGCGGGCAACCCAGGCGAGTTGTTTCAGTCCCAGCATCTGATCGACAAATGCGTCATCAAGCTTGACCATGGCGGTCAACTGCTCGGAGAGCCGATCGAGCGCGACCAAGAGGCCGGTGGTGAGGTCGGTGTACTCCTTTGCCAGATCGGGCCGGCGGCCGGACTTCGGCAAGGTGATGGCCCGCTCGGTTTCCTGGTGCATGGCCGTCAGCCGCTGCACCGACTGGATGAGCGCCGGCAGAGTGGCGTCCTTGCCGGGGAAGGACAGACCCTTGAGCGCCTCGATCGCGGGCGCAAGCGCCGCCATTTCTGCTGCACGGACCTCCAGAGTCTGACGGCCAAGGCCGGACAGGGCGGCATCGCTGTTGAGATCGCGCATCGTTGTCGAGCGATCGACACGCAGATTGTGGAGTGCGGTGAACAGATCGCGGGAAATGTCCACGACAGCGGCGCTGCGGGTGGCGGTCTGGTACTGAGTCCAGGCGGTGTACGCGTCGCGACCGACCAGGAGGATCGCCAGCACCGCCAGAATTCCGATCACCGATTTCAACAGCGTGCCAACGGATATGCTATTCAGCATGATGCAAAGCCCTTTCGCCCTCCGGCCCTGATGAGCCTTAAGCGCCGAAAGTAAATTGCTGGTAATGGATGAAAGGGCGCCGTTGAAATTCAGGCGGATAACCTGTTTTAGGTAACTCGTTTCCGGCTGGCAGTGACTTGGCAAGGGCCGGCACGACTGACACGACCGAATTCTGTCTGAGAACATGCAAGCCGCGCAACAATTGAGCGGCGAAAATTCAATCGTGAAGAATTTTACGGTCGGCCTTTAGAACAAATCAAAATACTCTTTCTGTTCCCAATGCGTGACGTCGGCGGTGTCGCTTTCGACCTCCGTGCGATAGCGCACGATCTCCGCATCCTTGATACGAATGTAGTAATCGACGAAATCCTGACCGAAGGCGCCGCGGAAACAGGCATTGTCACGCAGCGCCGCCAACGCCTCGCCGAGATTCTTCGGCATCATGTCGGCTTCGGTCTCGTATGGCGTGTCGGCCGAAGGGCCCGGATCAAGCTTGCGCGATACGCCGTCCATGCCGCAGGCGATCTGCGCAGCGAGATAAAGATACGGATTGGCCGCGGGCTCGCCGATCCGGTTTTCCAGATGCGTCGCCGGATCTCCCTGCTGGCCGATCACCCGCACCATCACGCCACGATTGTCCTGCCCCCAGATGACGCGATCCGGCGCCAGCGCATAGGCGCGGTAGCGCTTGTAGCCGTTCAGCGTCGGCGTGGTGAAGGCGGCCGCGGCGCGCGCATTGGCAAGCAGGCCCGCCAGCCAATGCTGGCCGAGCGGTGGCAGCGTCTGCCCGGGATCGTGCGAGACGAAGGCATTGGCTTTGGTTCTGGTATCGATCAGCGACTGATGCAGATGCCAGCCGCTGGAAAAGGCGTTGGGCAATCCCGGCCGGCACATGAAGGTGCAATGCAGGCCGTGCCGGCGCGCGATCTGCTTCATCGCGCTGCGGAACAGCACCATCATGTCGGCGGAAGCGAGTCCGATCTCCGGGCGAAAGGTGAACTCGCACTGGCTGGGTCCGAGTTCGACTTCCAGCGACCGGAACGGCAAACCAAGCGCGGTGACCGCCTTCCAGAACGGCTCCAGCACCGGCTCGATCTGGTCGGACCGCGCCTCGGTCAAAAGCTGGAAGCCTTGATGGATGTAGCTGACATCGACCGGCTCGCCCGGCCAGGTCGCGTCGGCGGGCATGAGCCGCGGATTTTCGATCCGGTACAGATGAAACTCGACCTCGAGCCCCGCCATGATGTCGAAGCCGGACGAGCGCAGCGCTGCGAGCTGATCGCGGCAGAGCTGGCGCGTCGAGAACGGCACCGGCTTGCCGTTCGGGAAATACATGTCGCAGAGCACCCAGCCGGTATTCGGCGCCCAGGGCAACACCTTGAACGTCGACGGATCGGCGATCATCAGGAAGTCGCCGGCGCCCTGCATCTCCGGCATGGCGAAGCCGCCGCCCGGCGTGAACACCGGAAACACCGTGCGATGCGAGGTATCCTTGGCGAGCAGCGTCGTCGTCATCGAGACGCCGTTGCGCATCAGCTTCGCGGCCTCGGCGGCGACGAGGGTCTTGCCGCGCAACACGCCATGCTGATCCGGGAAGGAGAAACGCACCAGTTCGAGCTGGCGCTCCTCGATTTCCTTTTCGACCGCGGCGGCGAGGCGGAATTGCTCCTCGCTCCACAGATTGTGGCGCTCGACGAAACTCAGGGATGCGCGGTCGCGGGAGGACATCATTGCACTTTACGGTCTCCACCTCCCCCTGAAAGAGGGAGGTCGACTGCCGAAGCATAGCGAAGGCAGTCGGGTGGGGGTCAAGGGAAAGAGTATCTAACAGACCCTCCCCGGCATGCTTCGCATGCCGACCCTCCCCTTTCAGGGGAGGGAGGAAGAGAGTTCAATGCCCGTTGGCCCAGCTCTTGGTCTTGCGGCGACGCTCGTGCGCCGTCGCGGCGTAGCCCTGCCAGTCGGCTGCGGGGCCGACACCATCGACGCAGACCGGACCGGTGATCGCCGGGGCCTGCTGCGGCTCGAGCACCATCAGTGGACGCTCGCCCTTGCCGGCCTGTTCGATCGCCGCGCGCAGCATGCGCCGATATGCGCTGATCGCCTTGTCGGACTGGCCGAGATGCTCCTTGGTGCGATCCTGGATCGGCCCCATCGACTCGCACGCCCATTGGTCGTGAATGTTGATGTCGGCGCCCATGCCGGTATAGGTCTCGTGCGCCTGCTCGTGCGGATCGAATCCGTAATCGTTGGACTTGTTCTTGCGCGGCACGTAATTCGGCAGCTCGTAGAGCTCCAGCCGCTGCCGGCGCATCTCCTCCTTGTCGACCTTCTGGCCGAAACTGGTGAAGATGCAGTACCAGTAATGCGTGGTCTCATCGATCGGCACATGCCATTGCGAGATCGTCATCTCCTGGCTCATCGGGATCATGAACGCATTCGGAAACACCAGGTTGGTGGTCCGCACATGCACCGACTGATCGCTGATCTGGCGCAGCGTATTCAGCCGCAGACCGTAATCGGTGTGCTCGACCTCGATGCGCGGACGCGGGAAATCGCGCATGATCTTGGTCATCGGCATATCGGCGTCCGACGTCGAGTCGCGGAACATCTTGCCGTAGGATTTCGACGTATCCTCATCCTCGAAGAAGCGGTGCAGCCACGATGTGTGCGCGGGGTCGATGCCGACCTCCAGCGATTGCAGCCAGTTGCACTCGATCAGTCCCTTGAAGGCGAAGGTGTATTCGTCCGGCGCGACAAAGCAGTCGAAATCCGGAAAGGCCGGCGGCTCGCCCGGGCCCATATAGGCGAACAGGATGCCGCTCTTCTCCACCACCGGATAGGACTTCTGGCGGATGTTGGCGCAGAGGTTCGAGCCTTCCGGCTCCGCCGGGGTCTCCAGGCACTTGCCGTTGACGTCGAACTTCCAGCCGTGGAAGGCGCAGCGCAAGCCATCGGCTTCAAGGCGTCCGAACGCGAGATCGGTGCCGCGATGCGGACAACCGCGCGCGATCAGGCCATAGCGGCCCTGCCCATCCTTGAACATCACGAGGTCCTCGCCCATCAGCCGCACCGGCTTGATCGGGCGATTGCCTGACAATTCCTCGACCAGCGCGGCGGGCTGCCAATAGCGCCGCAGCAGGTTGCCGGCCTTGGTTCCGGGATTGGTGCGGGTGATGAGGTCGTTCTGTTCTGCGCTCAGCATGGCGATGATCCTTTCATCCAGGACTGGCCGACAGGACTGGCCAATCGGGCCGCACATAGGTATGTTCGGTGACCGAACGTTGGTTCGAATTACACCAGACTGAGAGTGGGAGCGCAAGGTCAGGATGTGACCGGCGCAGTGCAAACATGCCGCGCATCAAGCGATTGCCCGAGGAGGAACGACTCGCCAAGGACGCCGGACCAGAGTTCCTGGAAGCGCTGGCGCGCGGGCTTCGCGTAATCCAGACCTTCGGTCAGGAACACCGGCAGCTTTCGCTGAGCGATGTCGCGAAGCTGGTCGAATTGCCGCGCGCTTCGGTGCGGCGAACGTTGCACACGCTGATCCATCTCGGCTTCGCCGAAACCGACGGTCGGATGTTCCGGCTGACGCCGCGGGTGCTGATGCTGGCCGGCGCCTATCTGGGCTCGAACCCGGTCTCAACCCTGATCCAGCCGGCGCTGGAGCGGCTGAGCGGTGGCATCAACGAGGCCTGCTCCGCAGCGGTGCTCGACGGCGACGACATGGTCATGATCGCGCATGCGTCTCCGGCGCGGGTCCTGCAGCTCAGCGGGCAGATCGGCCTGCGCATCCCGGCGGTGTCAAGCTCGCTCGGACGCATCCTACTGGCGAGCTTCGACGACAAACAGCTTGAGCAGCTTCTGGTGCGGGCGCACGTCAAACGGCTGACGCCGCAAACGCTTGTGAAAAAGGACGAGTTGCGGCGCGCGATCCTGAAGGCACGCAGCGAGGGCTATTCGCTGGTCGATCAGGAGGTGGAACTCGGCTTCCGCTCGATATCGGTCGTCCTGCGCCGGCGAGATGGCAAGGCCATCGGATCGCTCAATGTCGGGGTCCACAGCGAGCGCGGCTCGCCCGAGACCATGATCAAGACGTTCCTGCCGAAGCTCCGCGCGCTGGCCGACGATCTGCAGCAGCAACTGATCTGACGAGAGAGGCGATCAGGCCCAGCCGGACGCCTTGCGCCGCTGGATATAGGCCCGCCGCAAATTGTTCAGCCGGTCCTCTTCGGAGCGGGCATCCTTGACCGAGGCGGTGGCGCAGACCCGGTATTCCAGATCGACCGGACGATGCACGATCCGCTTGCGAGCAAATATCGAGCGCAGGCCGGACGCCTGAGGCTGGATCAGGGTTTCCAGGCTGGCTGCAACATTGGCCGAGACCGCAAAGGCGATCTGTTCCCCGGTGGCGATATGCCGGACCTCGAACACGCCCGGCCCGTCCGGTGCGTCGAGCCGCAGGCCCGTATGCAAATCCGGGAAGGTCTTCCAGTCGGTCCAGGAGACAGGCATTTTTGTTCTTTCGGGCAGGTTAACAATCGTTAACGAATCGTGCGGTGCTTTTGCACCATGGCCCAACCCAACTCAAGCGGCTTCGTTCCGAAGCCTCTGAAACTTCTAAACATTTTCGTGAAGCAGGCCCGGGCGGGGGGCAAGCCGGCGCCGGCGGGACGGGAGCGTCAGCGGCCCGGCAAGACCAGTATTTTCGGCTTCGCCGGCAGCGTGGTCTTCGAAATGACCACCGACGGCGTATCGGAAAATTCGATGTCGAATTTCTCACGCATGCGGTCGAGGAAGCGGTTGAGGGTGAAGACGCTGAAGTAATGCATCGGGATGATCAGCGGCGCCTTCAGCCCCTCCATCACCTCGACCATGCCGTCGAGATCGAGCGTGTAGCTGCCATCGACCGGGACCAGCACCGCGTCGATGCGACCGATATCGTTCAGCTGCTGCTGCGTCAGCGTGTGATGCAGATGGCCGAGATGCGCGATGCACATGTTCGCGATCTCGAACACGAAGATCGAATTGCCATGCCGCTGGGTGCCGCCGCCGTAATCGCGGATATTGGTCGGCACGTTGCGCACCCGCACATCCTTGACGCTCACGTCATGACGCATCGGCTGGCCGCGCTCCTCGGCCCAGCCGCGCAACACATGCAAGATCCCAGGCTCGGGATTGTCGGTATAGTGCGTCGAATGCGCGCGGTTCATGGTGACAATGTCGGGCAGCATCGGCGGCCGCACATAATCGTTATAGTCGGTGGCGATCCGCACCACGCGCGGGCTTTCGATCAGAAAGGTGGAGTGGCCGATATAGGTGATGCGAACCTGATCGAATTTGAGTTGCGCCACGCGAAACGCCGCCGGGATGACGCGCGGCCGGTCGGCCGCCACAAGGCCGGGGCAGTTCTCGGTCATTTCGGGTTTGGCGGCAGGCGCCTGGATGCGCTCGAACGCCGAGGCCGGTCCGCTCGCAAGATTTCCGCCGGAAAGACAGAGCGCGGCGACAGCCCCTGCACCCAGCCAACCGAAGGATATCCGCATCCACAGCTCCCTTGCCGCGCCAAGTATGACATGGCGGGACGGAGCCGCAATTCACCAGAATGTGCAGCCCTGCGGCGAACTGCCCAACAAAAAAGCGGCGCCTCAACTAGAGAGGCTTGCCTCAGCGCTGCGACACGATGAAGCCCTTCGGGGTCACCACCACCCAGCGGCCATCCTGACGGCGGATGGTTTCGACCCGGCCGAGACCGGGAAGATTGGCGCCCGGCACCACTTCGAACATGCCCATGCGCTCGTTCTCGACCATGGCGCCGCCGCGAAACACCTCGCGCAGCACCCAGCCATTCACGACCGACGGACGGTCCTGCTGCTTGGTCGCAATCGACCCGGTGACGTCCGGCGCAGAGGCCAGCGCCGGTGCCACAGGCGCTGCGGCAGCCGACGCGGTGCGCTTGTCGATCCGCTCCAGCATTTCGGACAGCTTGGCCACCCGCGAGGCCGGCTCGGCCTGCGCCTTCTCGGCACGTTCGACGCGGTCGGCCATCTTGGCCAGTTGCGCATTCGCGGTCTTGGCATTGCTGTCGATGCTGGCCTTCAGCGATGCAACTTCGGTGGACAGCTTCGCAATCACACCCTGCAGCGCCTTCACCTCGATGGTGCGCGCATCGTCGGCGACCGGTTGCGGCTTGGCGAACGCCACCGCTGCCACCGCGCCGACCGCGGACCCCGCCGCCGCCGACAAGGCAATTGCAACCGCCAGCACGGCGGCGCGGCCGAAGCGCTGACGGCTCGCCGGCACGAACAGGATCGGTGCTTCATGCGATTCAAGCTTGCGGCGCCGCGCGTGATCGAATGGCTCGACATTGATCTCGGACGCGTTGCCATCCGTGGCTTCGGCTTCGGCCTTCACCGGTTCGGCAGCGCCGGACGCTGCATTCAGGCCGGACTCGTCTACTGGACCCATGGATACTCTCCGGATGGTGATACGTCGCTTCACCAATCGGTAACCAAGGGCACTTACGAAAAAGTTAAACTTTTAAGGGATCGCGCGGACGTGATTGCGCGCGCCGCATTGGTAAATGCAATCCTAATGCGTCGGCTTCGATGCCGCGCTCTTCAATGCATCAGCATCCGCGGCGAAAATCCCGGCCCGGTCTTGCCGAAGCTATCGGGCGTATCCTTGCCGCATCGGAATCCGCGCGCCGTCTCGTCCGCGACCTTGCGCGCGAGTTCATTCGCATCCGGATTGGCGCGGCCGTCGACATAGCCGACATGGCAGACGCCACCCGGATCGAGCCGCGTGATCACCAGCACTTGCCCGCGCACGATCTCGCCGTCCGGATTGGGCTCTTCTTTCTGCACCGTGGTCGACCAGCGCATGATGGCGGCGAAGGGTCGTTTCTTGCCATCCGGCAAGGTCTCGATCCGCCACTCCACGACATCGCCGTGTCCGTTGAACGACATCAGCGACTCACGGTTTGCCAATTCCTTCTTTGCGTTGCGCCCGTAGCTCACGAACGAGCGCTGATCGCCGCCCGAAATGTAGATCGGAATCCCGGCGTAACCCTTGCACAGCCACGAACCATAATCCTCGACGTCACGGCCGGGCGTATGCTTGCAGGCTTTCAGGTCGATCTTCGTGTAGGCGTGTTCGATGGATTGCGCCGACGCGCCAGTGGCAACACCGATCACGATCGCGAAAACACCAAGAAGCCGGACCATCGCATCATCCTGTCGTGCGCGGATATATCCGTCGCACGGCACAGTCTGACGGTTCAATCAGACCTTCGGCTCCGGCAATCCCGCGGACGCGCAGGCCGCGCGCAGCGTATTGAGGATCACGCAGGCAATGGTCATCGGCCCCACGCCACCCGGCACCGGCGTCACCGCGCCCGCGACCTCAAGCGCTTCCTTGTAATTGACGTCGCCGACCAGCCGCGTCTTGCCGGCTTCTCCCGGCACCCGGTTGATGCCGACATCGATCACGGTCGCGCCCGGCTTGATCCAGTCGCCGCGCACCATTTCCGGCCGGCCGACCGCCGCAAACAGCAGGTCGGCGCGACGGCAGACATCCTTCAGATCCTTGGTCTTCGAATGCGCGACGGTGACGGTGCAATTCTCCGCCAGCAGCAATTGCGCCAGCGGCTTGCCGACGATGTTGGAGCGGCCGATCACCACCGCATCCATGCCTGCGAGCGACGGATGCATCTTCTTCGCCAGGATCACGCTGCCGACCGGCGTACACGGCACCAGCGCGCGCTGGCCGGTGGCGAGCCGTCCGGCATTCACCGGATGGAAGCCGTCGACATCCTTGCCCGGATCGATGGTGTTCAGAATGAGCGTGGAGTCGATCTGCGACGGCAGCGGCAATTGCACCAGAATGCCATGCACGGTCTTGTCGGCATTGAGCTGTTCGATCAGCTTGAGCAGATCGGCCTGCGAGGTGTCGGCCGGCAGCTTGTGATCGAACGACTTCATCCCGGCTTCGGTCACCGCCTTGGACTTCGACTTCACATAGACTTCGCTCGCAGGATCGGAACCGACCAGCACCACCGCAAGACCCGGCACGATGCCGTGCTCTTTCGTGAGCTGTGCCGTCGCGGTCGCGATGTTGCCGCGCAGCTCCTGCGCGATGGCCTTTCCGTCGATGATGGTCGCAGTCATTTCAAATCCGCCAGCAGGTGTTGAAGCCGTGCCGCGAGCGCGGCGCCGTCGCCTTTGATGACGATGCGCTTGATGCGCGCGGTGTCGCCGGCCGCCAATGTCACCGTGCGGCGCGGCACGTCAAGCGTCTTTGCCAGCAGCGCAACCAGTGCGGCATTGGCTTCGCCTTCGATGGGCGCCGCCCGCACCCGCGCTTTCAGCACGCTTCGCCCATCGGCGAGCGTCTCGATCCCATCGAGCGCGTCCCGCCCACCCCTTGGCGTCAGCCTGATCGTGACGGAAAGCCCCGACGCCGTTGCATTCCAGGGCAACGACTGTGGGCGCTCCACCGTTGCCCAACCGGTCCGGTCAGAACACGTTGGGATAGATGTAGCGGGTGATCACGCTCTGGATGAAGATAATGATCAGGATCAGGATCACCGGCGAGATATCGATGCCGCCGAGATTGGGCATGATCGAGCGGATCGGCCGCAGCACCGGCTCGGTGATGCGCCACAGGAAGTCGCCGACCATCGCCACGAACTGGTTGCGGGTGTTCACGACGTTGAAGGCCACCAGCCAGGACAGGATCGCCGAGGCGATCAGCAGCCAGATGTAGAGCTGCAGAACGATCAGGATGACGTCGAGGAGGGCGCGCATCGGGCGATGTCTTCTCTTCGGGGATGGTGGCTTTCATCTATCGGCTCCGCCGATTCCGGGCAAGCGGCGGAACCGCCGGCCGGCCCGCGTAACATCCGCGCGCCCGGCCGTTGCAAGGCGGCGGCAAATCCGCCGGGTCCGGGGCGGATTGGCGCTGCCCTCCGCACGTTGCGGGCGGGCACCCCGGCGGTCCTTGACTTGGCAAAAGCCGGGTCCTAAATGGCCGCTCTTCGCCCATTCCCGCATCCGGACAGGTTTCGCCCGGTTGCGGCTGGCGGGGGCCGTAGCTCAGCTGGGAGAGCGCCTCGTTCGCAATGAGGAGGTCAGCGGTTCGATCCCGCTCGGCTCCACCAATTTCCGGCGGAAATTTCTGCATTTGTGGCTGGCATCCGGGAGCCGCCGTCTGCAATCCTTCGGGTAATCGGCCAGCGCGGCCCCATTGTCGCGCCGGCGTCTCCGCTTAGGATGGAGCACCGTGCAAATGGCAGGGACCCCGATGAACGAGAAGAGCAAGGCCCTCGGCGAACAGGTGCGCGCGCTGCCCCCGCAGGAGCGTATCGCGCTTGTCGAGGATGTGCTCGACAGTCTCGACCGTCCTGATCCGGACATCGATCGGCTGTGGGCGGCTGAAGCCAGACAACGTCTCGCGGCGTATCTGCGCGGTGAGCTTGCGGCAAACGATCTCAACGAAATCGTCGCCAAGTATCGGTCGTGAAGATACGGGTTCTGAAGCCGGGCTTCAAAGGAAGGTGTTCGCTAAAACCTAAATCGCTTTAAAATTGAACATTCAGTCTAGGTACTTCGCAGCGCCTTCAAAGATGCCCAGATTTTATTTTGGCAACACCATAATTGCATTGTTTCTCTGTTTGGGGATCCCAGCAACGCTTTTGTTCAATGGGTTCTGCCTTTCTTCGACCGAACATACGGGAGGGAAAGAATACAGCCGAACATACCACGTTTCGTTTTTGTCGAACGAAGATGCGGTTAATGCTGTAATCGACTCAATCATAGCGGGCCGAAAGCCGACGCTAAGTCGTCAAGATTTTCGCATGCTTCATCCCGATTGCTGCAAAGTTGTGTGGATGAATATTGAAAGCATTTCCGAGCGACTGCTGGGGCAGGCGGCCAAGGAGGTCCGAGTAGATTTGGCGGATGGCGGCGACAGACTCCACTATACAATCTCGAACTGCGGCCGGGTTCGGTTCCTCGGGGCTTACTTCCGTTAGCCTTGTCTCTCGAAACAGGCCCGACGATTTCGCAGCCGTCCCCGTGGTTTGTCTTCTGATACGAAGACTGGATAGCCGCATGCGTCGGGCCTCGTATTTGCCTACCTCCCACCCGCCTTGATCTTCCCCTCCAGCCGCGCGATCGCCGCAGGCCCGTCGGGATCCTTGGGCGAAAGCTTCGCGAACGTCCTGAAATCCGAAAGCGCATCGGAGAGCGAACCCTTCATTTCCAGCGCATTGCCGCGATTGAAATAGGCGCTGGCATCCTTCGGGTTCAGCTTGATCGACTCGTTGAGATCGGCAATCGCCTTGTCGAGCTCCTTCTTGCGGATCAGCGCGACACCGCGATTGTTGTAGGCCTTGGCGTAGCGCTTGTTGATCCGGATCGCTTCGGTCGAGTCAGAAATCGCCTTCTCGGGGTCGCCCTTGCGGTTCCAGGCGACGCCACGATTGCTGAGCGCGCGTGCGTGCGTCGGGTTGATCTTCAGCGCCTCGTTGAAGTCGGCGATGGCCCTATCCTGATCGCCCTTGAGACTCCAGGTGAAGCCGCGATTGGCGAACGAATCCGCATCCTTCGGATTCGCCGCAATCGCCTTGTCGCAGGCCGCGAGCGCCGCATCGCCGGTCGCCTTGGCGCAGAGTTCGCGTTCGCTTTGCGCCAGAACCGCAGCCGGCGCGATGACGGTGGAGATCAGGATCAGGCTAAGCTGCAATGTCCGGGGTCGCATGGTGTCCATCCCCTGTGGCAAGCTCTTTGTCACCTGCCGCTAGCTTAGCTTTTTGGCGAAAAGCCGAAACTTCAATAATGCGGTTTTGTGTGCGACATCTTCGGTGATCCCGCCTGCGAAGTTCCGCAGCCTCACCCGCCTACCGCAGTTCCACGTCGTGTCGGCACAACCGGGCCTCTCGCCGAACCTGACCATGACCACGCCCCCCGACACCGCGCCGCTCGGCCGATACCGGCCGTTCGTCCTGTTCTGGTTCGCGCGCGTCTCGGCGAGCCTGGCGCTGCAGATGATGGTCGTTGCGGTGGGCTGGCAGGTCTACACCATGACCGGCCGCGCGCTCGATCTCGGGCTCGTCGGGCTCGCGCAGTTCGTGCCGGCCTTTCTGCTGGTGCTGGTCGCCGGCGCCGTGGCCGATCGCTATGACCGCAGCAAGGTGGTGCGGCTCGCCCAGTTGACCGAAGGCAGCGCCGCGCTGCTGCTTGCGATCGGCACCTGGCAGGGCTTCCTCACCCGCGATCTCATTCTGGCGCTGGTGTTCCTGCTCGGCGCCGGCCGCGCCTTCGAGGCACCGACGCTACAGGCGCTGTTGCCGCGCCTGGTGCCGCTGCCGGTGCTGCCGCGCGCGGTGGCGGGTTCGGCATCGGCGAACCAGGCCGCCACGATCTGCGGCCCGGCAATCGGCGGGCTGCTTTATGTCGTGAGCCCGACGCTGGTTTATGCGCTGTGCGCGGCTTTGTTCATCGGCGCCAGCATCCTGGTGGCGCTGATCCGGATCGAGCAGGTGGCCCCGAAGCGCGAGAAGATCGATATCTCAACGCTGTTCGCCGGCATTGGCTTCATCCGTAGAAGTCCGCTGATCCTAGGCGCGACCTCGCTCGACATGTTCGCGGTGCTGTTTGCCGGCGCGACCGCGCTCATGCCCGTTTATGCCAAAGACGTCTTCCATGTCGGCCCCTGGGGGCTCGGCATCATGCGCGCGATGCCGGCGATCGGTGCGCTCTTGATGGCGCTCGCGCTGGCGCGCTTTCCGCTCGTGCGCAATGCCGGACGCAAGATGTATCTGGGCGTCGCGCTGTTCGGGATCGCGACCATCGTGTTCGCGTTGTCGACATCGTTTCCGTTATCGTTGCTGGCGTTGTTCGCGCTCGGCATGGGCGACATGGTGAGCGTGGTGGTGCGGCAGACTCTGGTGCAGGTGCAGACGCCCGACGACATGCTCGGCCGGGTGATCTCGGTCAACGCGCTGTTCGTCGGCACCTCGAACCAGCTCGGTGAATTCCGCGCCGGCGTGTTCGCGCATTTCGCCGGCACCGTGCCGGCGGTGGTGTTCGGCGGAGTCGCGACCTTGCTGATCGTCGGATTGTGGACGAAGTTGTTTCCCGAACTGCTCAACGTGCAGAGCCTGCAGAAGGACCAGCGATGACCGGCAACGCGCAGATCGCAGTCCGCAGATCGCGGTCAGTCGTCGCGGTCAGGCGGTGAGGATTTTCGGCGTGGACTTTTCGGGCGCCGGCTTGGCGGGCGCAGGCTGCGGCAGCCAGCGCTCGAGAAAATGCGCCAGCCAGTTCTGCATCGCGTAATCGAACACGAAGCGGTCCTCGAAATGCGCGGCGCGCTGCTTGGCGCCCGGCAATTCCATCCGGTGCTGCCCGCGGATGGTCCAGCGGCACATCATCGCGTGCGTCACTTCCGGGTGGAACTGGATCGCATAGGCGTGATCGCCCTGCCGGAAGGCCTGCACCGGGAAGGTGTCGCCCTCGGCGATCAGGGTCGCACCGCGCGGCAGGTCGAAGCCCTCGCGATGCCATTGATAGACATGATCCGGCCAGATCTCGCACAGCTCGCGGCCTTCGCGGGTCGGCCGGATCGGGTAATAGCCGACCTCGACATGGCCCTCGCCGTGGAAATCGACCCGTGCCCCGAGATGCCGCGCCAGCATCTGGCCGCCGAGGCAGATGCCCAGATACGGCTTGTTCTCCTTCAGCGGCACGCCGATCCAGTCGATCTCGCGCTTGATGAAATCGAGCTCGTCATTGGCGCTTTGCGGCCCGCCGAAAATGACCGCGCCGGCATGCTGGTCCAGCGTTGCCGGCAGCGGGTCGCCCAGAACCGGGCGGCGGATATCGAGCGGGAAACCGCGCTTGCGAAGATATTGCCCGACCCGGCCGGGGGTCGAGTTTTCCTGATGCAGGACGATGAGAACGGGTAACGACATCGGTCTGCTGAACGAGGCTCCAGCGATTCACACGTCAAACTATCCGGTTTGCGCGGTCTGACAAGCGGCGGCGGCGGAAAGGCCGCTATGATGAAAAGCGCTATCCCGGCTCGGAGTCGTGCCGCTTTGCCACCTGGGGCAGCAACACCCCGTGCGGGACCAGCCCAATTCCGTAGACCAGCAGCTTGTTGAGAAAGCCTGGCACCACCAGCCGCTTTCCGGCGATCAGGCCGCGATAGCCTTCCAGCGCCACGCGATCCGCATATGTGGTCATCGGTGTCTGGATCACCTGGTCACCGGTCCTGGCGACAGCCTGAAACTCCGTCGGCACCGGTCCGGGGCAAAGCGCGGTGACACGGATGCCGCGGTCTCTCCATTCCTCGTGAAGCGCCTCGGTCAACGACACCACATAGGCCTTGCTTGCGTAATACACCGCATGCTTCGGCCCCGGCAGGAACCCCGCCACCGACGCCACATTCATCAGGCCGCCGCGCTGGCGCTCCATCGCATCGGCGAAGCGCAGCGACAGATCGGTCAGCGCCCGCACATTGAGATCGATCATATCGAGCAGCCGCCCGCGCGGCCGCGACGACGCCGGTCCGGCGAGACCGAAGCCCGCATTGTTGACGACGTATTGTGGCTCCAGTCCGTCGCGGACCAGCGCCGCCTCGATCGCCTCGCCGGCATCGCGCGCCTGCAGATCGATCGTCAGGACCAGCGGACGCGGGCTGCCGCCTGCCGCGATGTCGTCGGCCAGTGCCTCCAGCCGGTCGGTGCGGCGAGCCGCAAGAACCAGCCGATGCCCATGCCGCGCGAATACCCGCGCGAGTTCCGTGCCGATGCCGGACGAGGCGCCGGTGACCAGCGTGACCGGTTCAGGCATCGTCGCGCGATTTGAGAGCCTCGGCGACCTCGAGCCGCATCTCGACCCGGTCGCGCTGCGAAATGCCGAGCAGATCGGAGGCGCGCCACACGATGTTGTCCTCGAATTCGTTCATCCGGCCGTCGGCGTAGACAATCTCCCACATCATCTTCACGATGCGGCGGCGTCCATCCTCGTCGAGCGAGCGATTGATCAGGCTGGTGAAGCTGTAGAGATCGACCGCCTCGCGGTCGGCCGCGGTCGCGGCCGCGATCAATTCATCGACCGCATCGTCATCGAGATCGAACTGCCGCTTCAGCAAGTCCTGCAGCATGTCCTGCTCCGCGCCAGTCTCCTGTCCGTCGACCGACATCACATGAATGAGCAGGGCGGCCGCGGCCAGCCGGTAGTCGCTCTCGCTGAAGCGGCTGGCCGGCTTTTCGCCGATGCCGACGTCGTTCAGAAACTCTTTCAAAAGCTGCAGCATGAGACCTCGGCGCTGTGATCGCAGGAATGTGGTTGCCGGACCGGCGCTTGTAAAGCGCGTTTGGCCTCATGACCAATTTGTCATGGACGCTCCGGTACGGCCGAAAGCGGGCAGTTCACACCCGTCATCCTGAGATAACGGAGACGGATTGCGCACGCCCGGTTCTCGGGGAGGCTAAACGATCAGCGCACCGCCGCGCTGTCGCGCAGGCTCTGGTCCAGGAGATTGAGATTGTTCTGGATATACGGGTTGCCCGGGTCCTTGGCCTGCGCCGCCAGCAAGGTCTTGCGGGCACGATGCCGGTCGCCGCGCAGCAGATAGGAATAGCCCTGGTTGTTCAGGATTTCAGCCGTCGGCCCGGCGATGCGGATCGCCTGCGCATAGGCGCGGTCGGCGAGATCGAACCGCTTGAGTTTGTCGTAGCTGGCGGCAAGCCCGACCCAGGCCTCGAGATCCTGCGGCCCCTTCTCGACCGCGCGGCGGAAATGCTGTTCGGCGAGCCCGAAACTGTTTTCGCGGTAATGCTGCTTGCCGAGTTCGAGATCGCCCTTCGGATCTTCGCCCATCAGCCCGGTGGAACTTGGCGTGTTGTCCCGTATGCCCGCTACCGAGCCGGTATGCTCCGTGGTCGTCTCGCAGCCGGCCAGCACGAGCAGGCAAACGGCCGAAAGCACAGCACCGGGAAGGGATCCACCACGCATTCTACGCTCCAGGCGCGCCGGATCCCGGAAGACCGCCGCACAGCCGGCTTTTACGCGCCGGCGACCGGACGGTAGCGAAGGCTGGTTAAGTTTCTATTCCCTGCCCCGCGGGCGCGGAGATTACTGAAATCCGCCGGTCACCATGCGCACTGCAACGGGAAGTAGAATGACTACGAACAGCACCGGAAAAATGCAGATCATCATCGGCAGCGCGAGCTTGGCGGGAAGGCTGTAGGCCTTCTCTTCGGCGCGCGACAGCCGCTTGTGCCGCATGTCGTCGGAATAGACCCGCAGCGCCTCGGTGATGCTGGAGCCGAGTTCATCGGATTGCTGGATCAGCGTCGCGAACGAGCGCGCCTCCTCGAGGCCCAGCCGGTCCGCCAGATGTTCGAGCGCCTCGGTCATGGTGCGGCCGGCGCGGATTTCCAGATTTGCCATGTGGATGTTGGCGCAGAGCGACGGATAGGAATCGGCGAGCTCGCGCCCGACGCGGTCGAGCGACGCTTCCATGCTCAGGCCGGCATCGGCGCAGACCACCAGCAGATCCATGAAATCCGGGAAGCCGGCACGATGTTCGGCGCGCCGCGAGGCGATACGCCGGTCGAGATAGACGCTCGGGGCAACATAGCCGAACATGCCGGCGGCACCCACGATCATCCAGTACATCGACTTGCCATCGCCGGGCGCGAACATCATCGCGGTCACCGCCAGGCCGACCGCAAGGGCGGTGCGCATCACGAAGAAGACGCCAACGCCGCGCGGATCGTAGATGCCGGCCAGCACCAGCCGCTTGCGCAGCACCTTCATATCCTTGGAATCGCTTTCGGCGTAATGCTTCTGCGCGTAGCCGATAATGCGTTCGGCCGCCTGGAAACCGGACTTGCGCTGATGATGCTGCTGGAAGCTCTCGGCCTCCCCGGTCAGCTTGGCGTTGATGCCGGCGGTGCGCCGGCGCACGGCGCCATGCACGCGCACCATTGCCATCATCGCAAATGTCAGGGTCGCCGTGGCCAGGAACACCATCAGCGTCAGCAGGGTCGATTCCGAATCTCCGAATGGGGCGAAGTTGAAATCCATGATCAGATCTTGAAGTTGACCATGCGGTACATGATGAAGATGCCGACGCTCATCCAGCCGCCCGCGGCGGTCAGCGCAATCTTCGTCAGATCGTGATGCCAGACGCTCGAATAGAAATCCGGCGCGAGCAGGTTGACGATGGCGAACACCGCGATCGGCAGCGACGCGAGAATGATCGCGGATGCACGCCCCTCTGCCGCGAGAGCGCGCACCTTGCGCCGCATCTTGAACCGGAGCCGGATCACGCCGGATAGGTTTTCCAGAATCTCGCTGAGATTGCCGCCGGTCGAACCCTGGATCGCGACCGCCGTCACGAACAGCGGCAGATCGTCCTGGCCGACACGGAAATACAGATTGCGCATCGCGCCTTCGAGATCGGCGCCGTAGGTGATCTCGTCGGCGACGATGCCGAATTCGCTGCCGCAGGGATCGGCCATCTCCCGGCCAACCATGGTGATTGCCACCGGCACCGGATGGCCGGCGCGAAGGCTGCGCACGATGATATCGAGCGCATCCGGGAACTGCGCACCGAACTTCTTCTGGCGGCGGCTGCGTAGAAATTTGAGCCAGAGCAGCGGGCCAAGCGTGAGAAAGAACACCAGGACGATTGCGGTATAGCGCGCATCGCCCTTGATGACATGCATCGCTACCGCTGCCAGCACGGCCGTGACCGCAATATAGAGCGAAAGCTTGCCGACGCCCGCCGACACGCCCGATTGCAGGATCAGCCGGTTGATCGATTCGATCGGCAGCCTGTAATCGCCACCCTTGGTCAGGCCGCGCTCCTTGCGCAACTGGATCAGAATGCCCTCGCGATCGGTCTGCCCCTTCAGCAATTCGATCCGGCGATTGATGCTCTGACGATAGGATGCGCTGCGGAAGAACAGCAGATAGACCGCCTCGAAGATCAGGAAGGCGGAAATCCCGATGAAGGCGTAGAAGAGGTATTCGGTGTCGAAATCGAGCCAGGCCATCGCTTAACCCCTATTGAAGCGGCTGGCTTGGATCGAAATAGGTGCCGGGAATGCGAATGCCGCGCGCCGTAAGCTCGGCGAGAAAACGCGGCCGCACGCCGGTCGCCTGGAAATGGCCAATCACGGCGCCGTCGTCGGCGGTTCCGGTCCGGACGAATTTGTAGATTTCCTGCATCTGCACGATGTCGCCTTCCATGCCGGTGATTTCGGCGATGGAGGTGACGCGGCGTTTTCCATCGGACAGGCGCTGCAACTGCACGATCATCCGCACGGCAGCGGCGATCTGGCCGCGGATCGAAGGGATCGTCATCGGCAGCCCGGCCATGCCGATCAGCTGTTCGAGGCGCGACACCGCCTCGCGCGGATTATTGGCATGGATGGTGGCCATCGAGCCTTCGTGACCGGTATTCATCGCCTGGAGCATGTCGAAGGCTTCCTCGCCGCGGCACTCGCCGAGGATGATGCGTTCGGGACGCATGCGGAGCGCGTTCTTGACCAATTCGCGCTGGCGGATTTCCCCCTTGCCCTCGACATTGGGCGGTCGCGTTTCCATGCGCGCAACATGCGGCTGCTGCAATTGCAGTTCGGCGGCGTCCTCGATGGTGATCAGGCGCTCCTTGTCCGAGATGAAGGCGGAGAGGGCGTTCAGCATCGTCGTCTTGCCGGAGCCGGTGCCGCCGGAAATGATAGTGGTGATGCGCGACTTGACGGCCGCCGCCAGCAGTTCCGCCATCTGCGGCTTGAGCGCGTCGATCTCCACCAGCTTGTTCAGGTTGAAGGGCTTCTTGGAGAATTTGCGGATCGACACCAGCGGTCCGTCGACGCCGACCGGACGCACCGCGACGTTGACGCGTGAGCCGTCGAGCAGGCGCGCGTCGCAAAGCGGATGCATTTCGTCGACGCGCCGTCCGACCGCCGACACGATCTTGTTGATGATGCGCAACAGATGCGCCTCGTCCTTGAACCGGCAGGCGATCGGTTCGAGCAGCCCGCCACGCTCGACATAGGTGGATTCATGGCCATTGATCAGGATGTCGCTGATCGAAGGGTCTTTCAGCAGCGGTTCGAGCGGGCCGAGGCCGGTCATCTCGTCCAGAATTTCCGCGACGAAGCTGTTCAGCTCCTGCGCATTCAGGGCGAGCCGTTCGCTCACCACGTACTGGCCGACGAGCTTCTGGATATGCTCGCGCATCTGATCTTCCGGCAGCTTCTCCAGCGCCTGCAGATTGACCTCTTCCAGCAGGCGGCGATGCAGCCGCACCTTGGCGTCCAGCAGCTTGTCGGTATGCAGCGGATTGGCGGCCGGCGGCGGCTCCATGGCAGCTGGCGCCAGCGCCGGCTCCGGCTCGGCCAGGACGCTCCAGGACGGGGCGTCGGACGCAGGCGAGACCGCCGGCGCGGGAGCAGAAACAGACGCCGGCAGCGATTGCGACGGCGGTTGCGCAACCGGATTGCGTCGTGCTGAGAACCGTCCGGCCATCTTCGTTCTGCGTCCCGGCGATAAAGCTAGCGTGCGAAAGACAGGCTGAGTTTCTTCTGGCCCGCTGGCGCCTTGCTTGCGGCTTTCGCCGTTTGCGGAGCGATCAGCTTGCGCAGTTCCTGGGTGATGTTGTTGCCGCGCTTGACGTCCTCGAGCGGCACGCCGCGATCGATCGCCTCACGCACCAGACGGTAATTGTTCGGAATGGTGCCTGCGAACGCGTCGCCGAGCGCCTGTTCGAGATCGGTCTTCTTGAGGCCGGGCGCAAACATCCGCTGCTCGAAGCGGTTGATGATCGCCTGCGGCTGCGGACCGTCCGGCATGCGCTCGCGGATGGCGGCGACGATGTTCTTGGTGTGCTTGAGGCTCGGCACCGTCATTTCGCTGACAATGAACAGGCGGTTCGATCCCTCCAGCACGGCATCGGTCCAGGCGAACCAGGTGCGCGGCATGTCGATCACGACATGTTCGAAATTCGAGGCGACGAGATCGAGAAGCTTGGTCACTACGTCGGGATCGAAGGTGCGCATCTCGGCCGGGCGCGGCGGCGCGGCGATCACCGAAAGACCGGAGGCGTGGTGCGCGATCATTACGTCGAGCAATTGCTTGTCGAGCCGGTCCGGACGCGGCTCGATCTCCGACAGGTCGAGACGCGGTTCGAGGTCGAGATAATCGGCGCAGGCGCCGTGTTGCAGGTTGAGATCGACCAGACAGGTCGATGCGCGGCCGCGCGGGCCGCTCGACAGCAGCAGCAGGGCGGTCTGGATCGCAAGCGTGGTGACGCCGGCGCCGCCGACAGCCGGGATGAAGGTGAAGATTTCGGCTTCCGCACCCTCTGCCGCGACCGGCTTGACCACGCGCGCGCAGGTGCGGACCAGTTCGACCGGCGACACCGGCTTCACCAGGAAGTCGGCGATCTTCATCTGGATCAGCGTTCGGGCGACGTTGGCGTCGAAATCCTGCGCCACCACCACGATCGGCGGCCAGCCGCCGGTGCGGATCGCGAGCCGTTCCAGCGCCAGCATCTCGTCGGCGCGGGTGGTGTCGAGATCGACCACGATCACCGTCGCGCCGTCGGGATCGATCCGGTCTCCCGCTGCGGCCACGCTCTCCGCCCGCAGGTCGAAGTCGATCTGCGGGCTGGTGCTAAAGGTCTGGCGCAGCTGCTGCTCGAATTGCGCATCCGCGGTCAATGCAACGACGCGCGTATGGCTGCTCGGCGGTGCTTTTTCTTTCATGCGCATGCGAGGATCCGGGCTTCTAGGAGCATTACGGTTGCGGCTGGGCCGGCGCCGGCGCGGCGTTTTGCGGTCCGCCCCAGGCCGACGGCGGCCGCCCCGTCCCCCGCGTCACCTGCGTCTGGGTCTGCGTCGTCGACTTGACGTATTCGGTGGTGTAATCGGGCGGCGGCTGCGGCTGGCTACCCGAATCCGACGTCAGCGGATTCATCGGCCGGATCACATTGCGCGTACGATATCGTTCGACCGCGCCCGACATCCGCTCGCCATTGAAGGCGATGTTGCGATTGGCGCTGTGCGGCGGCCACGGATCGACCATCATGGTCATCTGGTTGACTGCCATGGCATTCCCTGCCGAAGGCACGATCGTTTCGCGCCGGTCGAAATAGATATCCGAGCAGCCGGACAGTACGCAGGACGCAGCGAGCGCAAGGAGCCCAAGCGACGTCGCCTTAGTATTTGACGGACAGGACATGACCCACCTCCTTCGTGGCGACAGCGGCAGGACGCGGCTGCATGTCGAGCATATGGCCGGTATAGGCGCGCACGACGCCGTTCTGCAGCTTCTCGATCGCACGCGGCACTTCCGGCTTGCCCATCAGGAAGAGATCGACATCGTTCGGCGGCAGCGTCGAATCGAGCGGCGTCGCGATCTTGTCTCCGGGCGCTGCGGGACGCACCAGCCGCGGCGTCACGATGATGGCGAGGTCGGTCTCCTTCTTCTTGTAGGCGGCGGAGCGGAACAGCGCGCCGAGGATCGGCACGTCGCCAAGCCAGGGCAGTTGCTCCTGGGCGGTTTCGCCCTGGCTCTGCAGCAGCCCGCCGATGACGAAGCTCTGGCCGTCACGCAGCTCGACCGTGGTCGACGCACGCCGTACGATCAGTGGCGGCACTGAAACGCCCGCGACCGTCACCGGGTTGGATGCGTCGAGCTGACTCACCTCCGGCTCGATCTTGAGATTGATCAGGCCGTCCGACAGCACGGTCGGCGTGAAGGCAAGGCCGACGCCGTATTTCTTGTACATGATGGCCACGGCGCCAAGGCCTTGCGGCACCGGCACCGGGAATTCGCCGCCGGCCAGGAAGCTTGCGGTATCGCCGGACAAGGCGGTCAGGTTCGGCTCGGCCAGCGAGCGTGCCATGCCCTTCGCTTCCAGCGCGTTGATCAGTACGTCGACGGACAGGCCGTTGGTGATCAGCTTGCCGATCAGGAAGCCAAACGGGGCCGCACCCGACAGAACGCCGGCAGCGACAGCCGACGAAATCGTCAAAGCCGACTCAGCAACGTTCGGACCGCCAGCCGTCACGCCCGGCTGCTTCCAGGCATCGGCGCCTGGGGTCGCGCTTGTTCCGGTGATCGGCAGGCGGCTCGCGGGTTGGCGCGAACCGATATTGCCCATGAAGCGGCCATTGCTGGCGGTCGGATTCCACTGGACGCCCAGTTCCCGGCCTGCCTGGCGGTTGGCTTCGATGAAACGCACTTCCAGCATCACTTGCTGCGGCGACATCACCGTCATCGTGTTGATGATGTCCGGCCCGAACTGACGCGCGAGCAAGACCGCCCTCTCCGCCGTCGGCGCGTCATGGACGGCGCCCGACAGCATGATGCGGCCATTCACGGACGAGGCTCGGATCTTCGAGCCGGGAAACTGGCGGGCCAGCGTCGCCTGCAGCATCGACGTGTCGTGCGTCACCTCGACATCGAACACGCCGACAAGCTTCTTGCCTTCGGCATAGGCCGAGACCCGCGTGGTGCCGCTCCTGCGGCCCAGAATGGAAAGCGTGCGGTCGGTGAGCGGCGACACGTCGGCGATCTCCGGATCGGCGACAACGAGCTCCACGAAGCTCGCATCCGTCCGCACGTCCTCGGTCTTGCCGATGGAGACGCCGACGGTCGCGGTCCGCTTCGCCGCAACGATCTGCACGATCCGCTGCGCGGACGCGATTCCGAAGCCGGGCAACGCCGGCTCGGCAATCACCACCGCGAGGCCGACCGCCAGCGCACGAAACGCGAGCGAGCGCCGTGCGTTTTGCTTCAGGCTCCTGTCCGCGCGCCCCGTCGACGCGGCGGATATTTCGATCTTGTTGTTCACGACACGCTCCCCAACCAAAACAAGGTCCCCGTTATTGCTTCCGCGCTTTCGTCCCCCCGGACGCGAGCAGGGAATTTCCGGTGCCTTCGACCGGCACCTCGTAGCTTTGCCTCTGACCGCCGCGCTGCACCGATACGCTGGTCACGGCGTTGTTCTTCTTCTTCGGCGCTGCCTGATCAGGCTTGCTCAGATCGTCGAGCGTCACGCGACGCGTCGACTCGGAGCTCAGCTCACCGGCCTTGCGCAACAGAAGCGAAAGACTGCCGACCGAAGCGGCCAGCCAGATTTTCTGGGCACCGAGGGTATCGACCTCGAGCGTCACCGCCTTTGCGACCGCAGCCTTGCTGGTGCGATCGTCGGCACTTTGGTCGACCGCGAGAACGCGTGCATTCTGCAGCACCACCTCGGTGGTGGCGTCGCCCTTCTCGATCTGGCGCGTCAGCACCACATCGACGCGGTCGCCCGGCAGCACGAAGCCGCCAACGCCCTCGACGTCGTTCACGCGAACAGACACCGCCTTCATGCCCTCGCCAACGATGGCGGACAGGGTCGCGCGCTGACCGGGTCCCGTGACCTTGACCGCAAGGACCGGCTCGTTCGCTTCTATCGGCGCGAGCACCACGCGCTTGCCGGCGGACAGAAGTCCGCTGACATTTGCGAATGCGCCCTGCGGCATGGCGTCAGACGGCCACGGCACTTCGCGCAAATGCTCTGCCGCGAGTTCAACGCCAAAAGGCAGCCGCTGCGTGGCCACCACGATGGTGTTGGTCGACAACGGCTTCTTCTGCGCTTCAAGACTCCGCAATCGCCGCTCGGCCTGGCCGTTCAGCCATGCCTGCGCGATGAAGACCGCGAGCAGTCCGAAGACTACTGCAAACGCGACCATCACGATTGTGGACTTTCGCACGACGACCTTCCCGAACCTCGGCGCTTTGTTTGCGCCCTTTATCGAGGATCACTATCGCGATGTGGTCGTATGGAATTGATGAAGCGAAACTGGCTTCTGGCTCTATGCTAAAAATTGGTTGAATGCGCAGGCTTTACGAAATCTGTCGAGAATTGAACAACGCGCGCTTAACCTTGAGCGCATCGACCGACGCTAATTGGCGGCGGCAATGTGTGGTTAGGTCCACACCATAGCGCACAGGCGCTTTGCCAAAAGGGATTTCTAACGCGCTTCCGCGACCGGCGCGTTTGCTGGCTTCGCAATCCCAAGCCTGGTTGGTGAATCGATTCCGAATCGATGTGGTTAAGCGCCGCTCACCGCACGATTGAAATCGTTCACCTTGTCAGGAAGAGCTACGCCGGCACGGCAGGCCGCGGCTGCGCAGACTGCGCCCGCTCCTCTTTCGCGAGCTTTGCAAGCGTGAGCAGGTCCACCTTGCCGGACCCGAGCATCGGCAACTTTTCCATGACGATGACTTCGGCAGGAATCATCAGTTCGGATGCATGTCGGGAACGTGCAAAGGCGATGAAGTCGGCGCGCGTCGCCTTCTCATTGTTGGTGTAAAGCAACAGACGCTCGCCCTTGCGGGCATCAGGCACCGACACGACCGCCGAAACTGCATCCGGCCAGAGGTCGCCCGCCAATGCCTCGACCGCGGCGAACGACACCATTTCCCCGCCGATCTTCGCGAAGCGTTTGGCTCGGCCCATGATCTTGATGAAGCCCTGTGGGTCGATCGTCACGATATCGCCGGTGTCGTGCCAGCCTTCCGCCGGCCGCTCCAGAACGCCGGGATTCTCGGCGCGCAGATATCCCAACATGACGTTCGGCCCTTTGACGAACAGCCGGCCGCCCTCGTCCACGCCCTCGACCTTCTCCAGCCTCGCTTCCATGCCGGGAAGCAGCCGGCCCACCGTGCCGAATTTATTGAACATCGGCGTGTTGAGTGCGAGCGCGGGCGCGGTTTCGGTCACCCCGTAGCCTTCGAGAATCCGGATGCCGAACTTCTCCAGATAAATCTGCCGCGTCGAGTCGCGCACCGGTTCGGCACCCGCGAGCATGTAGCGGATCGACCGGAAGTCATAGGGGTTGGCAGACCGGGCATACCCGTTCAGGAAAGTGTCAGTGCCGAACATGATGGTGGCATTGGTGACATAGACCAGCTCCGGCACCGTCCGGTAATGCAGCGGCGACGGATAGAGGAAGATCGGCACACCCGATACGACCGGCAGGATCACGCCCACCGTCAGTCCGAAGGAATGAAACACGGGCAGGATGTTGAAAACCTTGTCCATGCGGTTGAAATCGATGCGCGCGCGCGCCTGCGCCGCGTTGGTGAGGATGTTGCGGTGGGACAGGACCACGCCCTTCGGCACACCCTCCGATCCAGACGTGAACAGGATCGCCGCCCAGTCATCCGGCTTCCTCCGCACGATCGGTTTCTTGTAGCTCAGCAGTCCGGCGAGCTTGTCGAACGTACCGACCGTCGCACGGACATCTTCCAGATAGACGAACTTGACGTCGGCCGACATCTTCTCGACCAGCGGCTCGAGCTTGCCGCGCTCGATGAAGGTCCGCGATGTCACCACCGTAGACACTCCTGCCGCGCGGCAGCCGGCGAGGATATTGGTGGCGCCGGCGGTGAAATTGATCATCGCCGGGACCCGCCCTGCTGACATCAACCCGAACAGGGTGACCACAGCACCGTTCGCATTCGGCAGCATCACGCCGAGCGGCTTGCCCGGCTCGGCAAGCGGCATCAGTTTCTTGCCGAGGATACGGGTACCGAGCAGGAGCCGCTTGTAGGTCAGCGTACCGGTGACGAGATCCTCGGTCGCAACGGTTTTCATGCCGTGCTCTTTCGCGGCCTCGATCAGCGCCTCGACGATGGTGCGGTCGGTGCTCGTGGTCTCGTAGATCATGTTCGACATGACGTCGTAGAGCGCCGCGCCCGCCGCACGACGCCGCGCCTTGCCGCGCAGGGCGGGGTCGAGATTGAGCTTGGTCGGCTCCAGCACCGTGACACGGACCTTGGGGAAGAGCTGCTTGCGGATCTGGTAGCCCTTCAGCCGCGTCAGATACGAACGCTCGAGACCCTCGATACGGATCGGGACGATCACCGCATCCGACTTGTCGGCGATCAGGCCGGCGCCGTCATAGACCTTCATCAGCGAGCCGGTCATGGTGAGCCGGCCCTCCGGGAAGATGATCAGCGTTTCGCCGCTGGCAACCGCCTGAATCAGGGTACGGGTCGCCATCGGCTTCAGCGGATCGATCGGCAGCGCGCGCGTGAGGCGCGTGAAAGGCTTGACCCACCATTTCTGCGCCATGGTCGTGTCGATGGCGAAGAGCGGGTCGCGGCCAAGCAGCGACAGCGCGATGCCGGCGTCGAGGAAGCTGACATGGTTGAGTGCGAGGATCACATTGGGCTGCTTCACCTTCTGCAGATTCTCGAGACCGATCACCTCGGCGCGGAAGAAGGCGCGGTAGATGATGGACAGCGCATCGGCGAACGGCCGCGTCGGCATCGTGAAGGCGATCAGCACCGCCACGATCGCGTTCGCCACGCCGAGGCCGATAAACAGCGTCGGTGTGGTGACGCCGCCAAGCCCCTGCAGCATCGCCACCACCAGCGTGGCGACGGTCATGAACAGCGCATTGAGGATATTGACCGCCGCAACCACGCGGGCGCGTCGGTCGGCACCGGCCCATGCCTGCACGGCGGCAAAAGCCGGCACGATGAACAGACCGCCGCCGATGGCGAGACCGGCCAGTGCGACCGCGGCATTGATCCCGCGCGGCGTGCGGAACACTTCGAGAGGGCCCATGAGCTGCGCCGGCGGCGGTGCGCCATAGAGCGACCAGCCCATGAACAGCGCAAAGCCCGCCAGCAACAGAGCGCCAAGCAGCGTCGGCAGAAGAATGATGCGCCCGCTCGCCAGAAAAGCCGCGAGGCCCGAACCGATGGCAACCGCGATCGAGAACACGGCCAGATAAGCCGTCACCGTATATTCGTCACCGCCTATGATGTTCTTGACCGACGGCGGCAATAGCGACAGCACGACGACGCCGGCGAGCCAGAACCAGCTCGTCACCAGCGCGCCCCACCAGAGCCGCCCGTCGCTGCGCAAGTCCTTGATCAGCGTCCAGGTCGAGGTCGCGATATTCTTGTTGATGATCAGGTTGGGCGCCGCCTCGCCGGTGCGCGGGATCAGCAGCGCCGAGACCCAGCACAGCAAGGCAAAGGCCATCACCAACACGGAGAACACGGCCGGGCTGCCGCCGCCCTTGGCGGCGATGCCGCCGACAATCGTGCCGAGCAGGATGGCGATGAAGGTCGCGCCCTCGACTAGCGCATTGCCCGCGGGCAATTCGCGGCGCGCCAGATGATCGGGCAGAATGCCGTATTTGATCGGGCCGAACAGCGCGCCGATCACGCCGAACCCGAACAGGGCAACGAACAGAATGACCAGAGAAACGACCGGTGGCTGACCGGGATCTTCGCCGGCATGGACCACAAAACCAAGGACCGCGATCGCGGCGACGCCGATCTCGACGAATTTCAGACGCCGTGCCACCACCGCCTTGTCGTAGCGGTCAGCGACCTCGCCGCCGAGCGCCGACAGGAAGAAGTAAGGCGCGATGAAGACCGCACCCGCGAGCGTAATGAGCGCCTCGCCGCCGGACCCCATATGGAACAGGATCAGGAAGACGATCGCGTTCTTCAGGAAGTTGTCGTTGAAGGCGGAGAAAAACTGGCACCAGAACAATGGCGCGAAGCGCCAGGACAGCATCAGCGGCTTCGACGATTCGGCCATGCGCGTCAGTCACCCGATGTTGTGCAAAATGGATTTCATCCTAGCAGGTCATGCCCGCCGCCGGTATGACGGAAAAAGGCCGCCCGGCGCGGCTTCGCAAAGTCCGATCACCGGGACGCCCGGGACGGAGGCGGCTTCGGAGGACACTAAACCGAGCGCGCCAGCACCGTCGGCTGCTTCATGCAATCCTCGTCGACGCCATTATGCAGCTTGAACTGACTGAAGCCCACATGGCTCGCGGGCGAACCCGACACCACCACCAGATAGGCGAATTCGGTCCGGTGCCGCTTGGCGTCGCTGAAAACCTCGTCATATTCGGCCCAGCCCCAGATCAGCAGCTTGCCCTGCAGATCGCGAACCTGGCGCAGGATTGCCGGTTCCATCCCGATAATCGGCGACAGCGCAGTGGCGCGAGGCCCAACGATCAGTGGCTTGTAGGAATCGTACGACAGGATGCGGTTTCCGAGTTCGTCGAAATCGGCGAAGTCGAAATCCGCCGGCACTGAGCGGTCGAAATACTTCCAGTTCACATGGCCCCGCCCGTTCCGGGTCGGCGTCGTGCCGGTATTCTCCCAGATCGGCTGGATGGTGCAGGTCTGAATCTCATCGTTCAGCGGATTCTTGGTCAGCGCCACCTGGAATTCGCGCAGCGAGACGTAGGCGCGCTGGGCCGAAATCAGCCCTTCGTTGACGAGGCTGGCGGTGCGGTCGGACGAGCGCACCGCACGCAGCATCCAGAGGCCCTGGAAAATGGTCGCCAGCAGCAGAAACGCGGCAAAGCCGATCAGCAGCACATCGGTGATGCGGATATCGCACAGGAACCGGTTCCGCCAGCTCATGGTCTGCGGCCGCGGCTGCGGGGTAGCCTGCGCCTGCCACAGCAGCGCATCGAGGCTATCGCGGGTCAGGACCGCGCGCTCGACCACTGCGCCCAAGCCGTCCTGCTGGAAATGGATCGGCAGCCGTGAGGGCGTCCGGGTCTGCTCAGGCGCCGGAGCCGGCTGAACCGAGCAGACGGCGGACAGAACACCGACCGACCCCACGATCACAACCAGCGCGACCAGCGCCGAAATCAGAAATGCACTGATAGTTTTCATTGTCAGGAACGCCTGGCGGTGCCGCTCGACCAGTCATGGATAGCGCCGCGAGGCCCCCCGCGACTGGGGTGACGTTAGAGAGCAGACCCGGATCAGTCAAACCGATACCGCCGCCGGACCGGGACATCGGCGCCCGCGATTCGCGCCGCACATGGCAGCAACTCAGCCGGCGCCATAGCCACAACGGGACTGACCTTGTATCCGGGAGATCAAACGAATCGGATCATGTCTTGCCGGACCAACATGCTCGCGCCGGGCTGTCGGCGACCGCCCTCGGGGTCCTGTGCGGTATTGCCGCCTCGATCTGCTGGGCCATCGGTTTCGTGGCCGGCAAGCACGGCATCGCCGCCGGGCTGACCCCTCCCGATCTCGCGTTTCATCGCTTCGTCTGGTCCGGGATCCTCGTCATCCCGCTTGTGGCACGGGCGGGCCTGGCCGATCTCGGCGGCCTTGGATGGGTCCGCGGATTGATCATCCTCGTTCTGGCAGGTCCGCCTCAGGCGCTGCTGAACTACACCGGACTGACGCTCGCGCCGTTGGGGCACGGCGCTGTCATCCAGCCCGGCTCCGCGGCGCTCGGCGGGCTGCTTCTGGCCTTCCTGGTGTTGCGGGAGCCGCTGACCCGGGCCCGCGTGATCGGCGTCATCGCGATCCTGCTCGGCCTGCTCGTGCTGGCCGGCGAGGCCATCACCGCGATTCGCGGCGGGGCGATCACCGGCGACCTGATGTTCTGCATGGCCGGATTGACCTGGGCCACCTTCACCATCTGCCTGCGCGGATGGCGCACCAGCGGGCTGCTCGCGGCACAGGTGGTCGGCGTGCTGTCACTGGTCGTCTATGTGCCGGTCTACGCGATCCTGTTCGGCTTCGACCACATGATCGCGGCTGGACTGACGGAAAACCTGATTCAGGTCGTGGCACAGGGCGGCTTTGCCGGCCTGCTCGCGCTCTATCTGTTTGCGCGCGCGGTGACCGCGCTCGGCGCCGGACGCGCGTCGATGTTTCCGGCACTGGTGCCGCCGATGACGATGCTGATCGGATTTCTGGCGATCGGCGAGGTTCCGACGATCCCGCAACTCGTGGGACTTGCGATCGTAGTGGTCGGCTTCCGGTTCGCGCTCAAGCCATAGGGCGGCCGGAAACTCGCAGGAACGAATGCCCTAAAGCGTCACTGCGCCTTGCAAAGCGTCGCTTTCCGTTTCGGCCGCTTCAGGGTCGCCTCCTGACCCTTGATCCAGAACGACACCCCACTCTTGGAGTAGCGGGCACCCGATGCCGATAGCCGTTTCGGCAACGCATAGGCGTGCCCGTCGAATTGCAGCCGCATCCTGTTGTCGCCTCGATACAAGGCCGCGGAGACCGGCGTGCCATCCGCACAGGTGTAGCTTACGAAAATCACCTGGGCATGCGCGGGCACAGCCCACAGCACCGGCAGCAACAAAAACCCTACCCGCGTGATGAACCCGGCTGTCATTGCGCTACACCGCTTTTCGTGTCGACAGAAACTCACCCATGCGATCGAGGGCCTTAAGAATATTCGCGGTCGAATTGGCATAGGATAGCCGAACATAGCCCTCGCCGAGAATACCGAAATCCGGGCCGCCGATAATCGCAACGCCGGCATCATCCAGTAACGATGAGGCCAGCGCCTTCGCCTTCCAGCCGGTCTGCTTGACGTTCGGGAAAGCGTAGAATGCGCCCTTCGGGGTTGCGCAGGACACGCCGGGCAGCTTGTTCAGGCCATCGACCACGACCTTGCGGCGCCGATCGAACTCGGCAACCATCTTCGTGACCTCGTCCTGCGGCCCGGTCAGGGCGGCGAGGCCGGCATATTGCGCGGAGGCATTCACGCAGGAATGCAGGTTGACCGCGAGCTTGCGCGCATAGTCGTAGAGCTTGCCCGGCCACACCGCGTAGCCGAGTCGCCAGCCGGTCATCGCATAGGTCTTCGACCAGCCATTCAGCAGGATCAGCCGGTCGCGGATCTGCGGATAGGACAAGAGGCAGACATGCTTCTCGCCGTCATAGACCATGTGGTCGTAGATTTCGTCCGACATCACCGCCACATCCGGAAAGCGCTCGAGACCGGCGACCAGCTTGTCGACCTCGGACTTTGGAGTGACACCACCGGTCGGATTGGCGGGTGAATTGACGATCAGAAGCCGCGTCTTCGGTGCGATCAGTTTCAGCGTTTCCTCGGCGGAAAACGCGAAACCGTTCTCTTCGCGGATCGGCACCGGCACCGGATTGGCGCCGGTGAATTCGATCATCGAGCGGTAGATCGGAAAGCCGGGATCGGGATACAGGATGTCCACGCCGGGCTCGCCGAACATCATGATCGCCATGAACATGGTCGGCTTGCCGCCCGGCATGATCATGACTTCATCCGGCGACACCTCGACCGCGTAACGCTGGTGCAGGTCAGCCGCCACCGCCTCGCGCAATTGTGGGATGCCGGTGGCGGGCGTGTAGCCGTGATGGCCGTCGCGCAATGCCTTGATCGCGGCTTCGACGATGAAGTCGGGCGTGCGGAAATCCGGCTGGCCGATGCCAAGATTAATGACGTCGCGGCCCTGGGCGATCAGCGCATTGGCACGCGCCAGCACCGCGAAGGCATTCTCCTCACCGATCCGGTCGAAAGCGGCAATGGTACGGAGCATCGGCAATTTCCTCTGGTGGCATCATTAAGTTCGGTTCGATACCCGCCGGTCAACTCTTTCGATCGATCCGGCCGATCTCCACTTCCGCCATCCGCATCACATCGAACAGAATAAAGACCGACCACCCGATCAGCAGGAGGCCATTCAGGGCCGCCATCGGACCGAACAGCCGCAGGCCGGGCGGCGGCACCACGTCGCCATAACCGAGTGCCGTATAATTTTCGAATGCAAGTTCGAAGGTGGAGATGCCGTTACCGGGAGCGAAGCCGACAAGGTTGTATAACCCCGTCCACAGGCCGATCTCCGCAAGATGAGCAATGCTCAGCACCGCGACCGTGACCAGCAGAAGCGCGATCAGGCGCGTCACGAAATGAAAGTCGTCGGTGGCGACGGCGGTCCGTCTGGTCCCGACCATGATCAGCGCCGACATCACGGCGTGGATGACGAAATTCACCAGGCTTACGCCCCCGCCCGCCGCCAGCTGCCAGGTCATCTTTGAGAATCCTCCACGGATGCCGTCAGAAATAACTTAAGTCATGGACATTGCCGAGTAGCGAGCGGCGTGCCACATAGGGTGGATTATGACCGTCTGGCTTGAACTGGCCATCGTCGTTGGGCTCATCCTGCTCAACGGCTTTTTTGCAATGGCTGAGCTGGCGATTGTGTCCTCGCGGCGCATTCGGCTCCAGCAGATGGCGGAAGCCGGCGACAAGGGCGCCGGTCGCGCGCTGGCACTGGCCGAGAGCCCGGGGCGTTTCCTGTCGGGCGTCCAGGTCGGCATCACATTGATCGGCATCCTGTCGGGCGCCTATGGCGGCTCGACCCTGGGGGCGCGCCTCGGTTCCGTCCTGAACGAGTATCCGGTCTTTGCCCCGCGCGGCGAGGAAGTCGCCTTCATTCTTGTCGTCATCGCCATCACGGCGTTGTCCGTCGTCGTCGGAGAACTGGTTCCGAAGCGTATCGCCCTGCTGCAGCCGGAACGCATCGCGGCGGTCGTGGCCGGTCCGCTTCAACTCCTCGTTCTGATCGCACGCCCTCTCGTCTGGTTACTCGAAACGTCCACCGCGCTACTGCTCAGGCTTCTTCGCATCCCGGAAACGAAGACCGACTCGGTCACCGAGGAGGAAGTCAGAATTGCGATCGCGGAAGGTACCGAAGCCGGCGTGATCGATGAGGTCGAAGAGAAGATGATTCACGGCGTGCTTGCGCTCGCCGATTCGTCCGTTGCGTCAGTCATGGTGCCGCGGCCGGACGTCTACTGGATCGATCTCGCGGACAAGCAGGAAACCATCGAGCGCGAGATCGCCGATTGTCCCTATTCCCGCATCGTGGTCGCGCGCGACGGCGATCTCGGACGGCCGCTTGGGGTCGTCCAGAAAAAGGACCTTGTCGGCGACCTGATTTCGGGACGGGGGATCCGTGTCGAGGAGCGATTGATCCAGCCTGCATTCGTGCCGGAGACCATGCCGGTTCTGCGGCTGCTGGAGACCTTCAAGATATCACCCGTTCATATCGCCTTCATTGTCGACGAATACGGCGACTTCCTCGGCATAGCGACGCTGAACGACGTGCTGGAAGGTATCGCCGGCGATCTCGGTGACGAGCACGAGCAGCCTTCGGAAAATGTTGTGCGGCGACCCGATGGTTCATGGCTCGTCGACGGGCGCGCCCCGGCATCCGACCTGATCGAGAAGCTGAAGCTTCGGGATTCCGAGGGCGAATTCCACACTGCCGCCGGCTTTGCCCTTGAACGGCTCGCGCACATCCCTGTCGAGTGCGAAACCTTCGAGATCCCGGGATGGCGAGTCGAGATCCTCGATATGGATGGCAAGCGGATCGACAAGCTTCTGTTCACGCCGGTGCCGCAAACCGCTGACGGATAGTCGGAACGGAAGTTCGTCGCATTCGTTATCTCCTGTCGTGCTGCACGGTAGAGGCGATGACGCATAAAAATAAACGCAGACTGCGATCGCAGCTCTGGTTCGATAACCCGGACAATCCGGGGATGACCGCGCTCTATCTGGAGCGCTATCTGAATTTCGGACTTACGCTTCAGGAATTGACGGCCGGCAAGCCGATCATCGGCATCGCGCAGACCGGCAGCGATCTATCGCCATGCAATCGGCACCATCTCAATCTGGCACAACGCGTGCGCGAAGGCATCCGAGATGCCGGCGGCATCGCGTTCGAATTTCCCTGTCATCCGATGCAGGAGACCGGCAAGCGGCCGACAGCCGCGCTCGACCGCAACCTGTCCTATCTCGGTCTCGTCGAGGTTCTGTACGGCTATCCGCTGGATGGGGTGGTTTTGACCACCGGTTGCGACAAGACCACGCCGGCCGGCCTGATGGCCGCCGCGACCGTCAACATCCCGGCGATCGTGCTGTCCGGCGGGCCGATGCTGAACGGCTGGTGGAAAGGCAAACGCTCCGGCTCCGGGACCGTCGTCTGGCAGGCACGCAAGGACCTGGCGGCCGGCAAGATCGAGTACGACGAGTTTCTCGCGATCGTTGCATCGTCGGCACCCTCGATCGGCCATTGCAACACCATGGGCACCGCCTCGACCATGAACGCGCTTGCCGAGGCGCTCGGCATGTCGCTCCCCGGATGCGCCGCGATCCCCGCACCTTATCGCGAACGCGCGCAGATCGCTTACGAGACCGGCCGGCGCGCGGTGGAGATCGTTGAAGAAGACCTGAAACCGTCCGACATCATGACGCGTCAGGCGTTCGAGAATGCCATCGTCGCCTGTTCGGCGATCGGTGGGTCGACCAATGCGCCGATCCACATCAATGCGATCGCGCGCCATGTCGGAATCGAGGTGTCGATGCACGATTGGGAGCGGATCGGCTTCGACGTGCCGCTTCTCGTCGACATGCAGCCGGCCGGCAAGTATCTCGGCGAAGAATATTATCGCGCCGGCGGATTGCCTGCCGTGCTGCATGAGCTGATACAGGCCGGCCGCATCCATGCGGATGCGCAGACAATCAATGGCAGGAGCATCGGCGAAAATGCTCGCGCGGCCAAGGCGCAGGATGCCGACGTGATCCGCCCTTACAAAACTCCTCTGAAAGAGGAGGCAGGGTTTCGCGTGCTGCGCGGCAATCTGTTCGACTCCGCGATCATGAAAACCAGCGTGATCTCGGAGGATTTCCGGACCCGCTACCTCTCGAATCCGGACGATCCGGAGGCGTTCGAAGGGCGCGCCGTGGTGTTCGAGGGACCAGAGGATTATCACGCCCGGATCGACGACCCCGCGCTTGCGATTGACGAACAATCCATTCTGGTCATTCGCGGCGTGGGACCGATCGGCTATCCCGGCTCGGCCGAGGTCGTGAACATGCAACCGCCGGCCGCACTCATCAAATGCGGCATCGAGGCGCTTCCCTGCATCGGCGATGGCCGCCAGTCCGGCACCTCCGGCTCGCCCTCGATCCTGAATGCTTCACCGGAAGCGGCCGCGGGCGGCGGCCTCGCCTTGCTCGCGACCGGCGACCGTTTGCGAATCGATCTTCGCAACGGCACCGCCGACATGCTCGTTCCTGAAGCGGATCTGGCACGGCGCCGGGCTGCACTGGAAGAAGCGGGCGGCTTCCCGGTGCCGAAGAGCCAGACGCCCTGGCAGGACATTTACCGCGGCACGGTCACGCAGATGGCCGATGGGCAGGTGATCCGGGGAGCCGACCGGTATCAGCGCGTCGCGCAAAAAAGCGTTCCTCGCGACAACCATTAGCGGCTTTCAGACTGCGAAAACGCGCCCGATCGTCAGCGTCGCACGCCGTCGATAGTGTTTGACTCGCCCCCCGCCTCCCGTCGATGCTTGCGGCATAAAATAAAACAAAGCCGCGACATGCGGCATCGGGAGGAAAACATGAACCTGCGAAGTCTTGTGGGCTCGTTTGCTGTTGCCGCGCTGGTGACGACGGCGAGCACGGCGTCGGCTCAGGAAACGATCCGGCTGCGGATCGCGTCCGGCCATCCGCCGGTGAACACTTACGTCAACCTGATGCAGAATTTCTTCGTGCCCGAAGTCACCAAGCGCGTGGCGGCAAAGACCAAACATAAAATCGAGTTCGTCGAGGGTTACGGCGGCGCCATGGTGAAGGTGGCCGACACGCTCGAAGGCGTGCAGTCCGGCATCATCGATATCGGTGGCTATTGCTTCTGCTTCGAGCCCTCGAACCTGCCGTTGCATGCCTTTCAGGTGATGCTGCCATTCGGCACCATGGATCCCGTCGCCAGCGTGAAGATCGCACGCGAGGTCTATGACCAGGTGCCGTTCATGTCGAAGGTGTTCGAGGACAAATACCGGCAGAAGCTGATCGCGCTGATTGCCGACAACGGCTACAACCTCGGCACCAACTTCGAGTGGAACAGCGTTGCCGACCTGAAAGGCCAGAAGCTTGCGGGTGCCGGCCTCAATCTGAAGTGGCTGGAATTTGCCGGCGCAACGCCGGTTCAGTCGTCGCTGCCGGAGGCCTACACGGCCATGCAGACCGGCGTCTATAACGGATGGATCATGTTCCCATCCGGCTGGGTGAACTTCAAACTGTTCGAAGTCGGCAAGTTCTACACCGAGATCGGCTTCGGCGCGATCACCTGGCACGGCCTGACCATCAACAAGGCGCGCTTCGACAAGCTGCCGAAGGAGGTCCAGGACATCATCGTCGAGGTCGGCAAGGAATACGAGGCGATGACCGGCACCGTGAATCAGGCGAATTATCCCAAGCAACTCGAAGACCTGAAGGCCAAAGGCACCAACGTCCGCAAGCTGCCGGACAGCGTTCAGGCCGATTGGGCGAAGTCGCTTGCGGCCTGGCCGAAGGAGAAGGCCAAGGAACTTGACGCACAGGGTCTGCCGGCGACGCAGGTGCTGGAAGCCACGCTGGCCGCGGCCGAGAAGAACGGGCACAAATGGCCGGTGCGCTACAGCGTCAAGTGAGGCACCGATCGACGCATACAATGCGCCCTTTCCATCACCCTCAGGCGCTCGCTCGACGTCGTCGGGCGAGCGTCGATGGGCGACGGCCCGGTCAGCCTCTGAATGGCATCCGGGAGGCAAGGCCCAATGCTTGAACAATTCGTCACCCGCCTCGTCCATACGCTGCTCGCGGTTGCCGCCGCAATCATCTTCCTGCTGAGCTTTCTTGTCGTCGCCGACGTGATCGGGCGCGCCGCGTTCAACTCACCGGTCAAGGGGACGCCGGAAATCGTCTCCATGTCGATCGTGATCATCTGCTTTCTGCTCGCGGCCTATGCGATCCAGAGCGGCGGCATGCTGCGTACCGACGTGATCGTCTCGCTGTTCGGACGACGCGGTTATGCGTTCGCCGATTTTGCCTCCGGCTTGCTCGGCGCCGGCTTTTTCCTGCTGATCGTGTGGGGCAGCTTCGAACCGGCCCTGCATGCATGGACCAGCAACGAGTTCGAGGGTGAAGGCGCCTTGCGTGTACCCGTGTGGCCAGCACGCTATGTGGTCATGCTTGGCTCGGCGCTCGTGGTTACGATCTATCTGGGACAGGCCCTGCTCGCTTTCCTCGCCCTGATACGTCCCGACAGCGCTCCGCCGCCGAAACCTTCCGCGCACTGATCGGGACACCAGCGATGTTCGGCCACAGCGAAATGATCCTGGTCATCGTGGTGTTGCTGGCGCTGGTATTTGCCGGCGTCCATATCGCGATCGCGCTTGGCGTCACCGCCGCGATCGGCATCTATCTGATGCTGGGCGACATCGAGGTGGTGCGGACCTTCGTCGCCAACACGGCCTACGAAGCGCTGCGCGATTATGTGTTCGCAGTCATCCCATTGTTCATGCTGATGGGCGATTTCCTCGCCAAATGCGGTGCCGCAACCGATCTTTACACGCTTGCGCACCGGCTCAGCCGCTGGCTGCCCGCAAGGCTTGCAGTCGCCACCATCGTCGCCAATGCGATTTTTGCTTTCGTCACGGGCGTCAGCATCGCCGCCGCAGCCGCCTTCTCCCGCATCGCCTATCCGGAGATGCGCCGCTACGGCTACAATCGTCAATTCGCGCTCGGCTGCATCGCCGGCAGTGCCTGCCTCGGCATGCTGATTCCGCCCTCGGTGCTGATGATCGTCTGGGGGGTGCTGACCGAACTATCGATCGGCAAGCTGTTCCTCGCCGGCGTATTGCCGGGGCTTCTGCTGGCCTTCGGCTTCTGTGCGTATGTCGTGATCGCAGCAATCATGAATCCGGCGTTGGTCGGAGGGTCAGGCAACACGATACGGACGGCTCCGCTCGGCGCTGCGGTTGCCTCTTCTCCCGATGACGAGGACGACCGTCCCCTCGGCGCGCTGCTGTTCAGCACAGCGCTGGTGCTGGCGCTGATCGCGGCGGTGCTCGGCTCGATCTGGCTCGGGCTCTGCACGCCGACCGAGGGTGCCGGCGTCGGCGCGGTCGGCGCGCTGGTGCTGGCTCTGATCAAGGGGATCACCTGGCGCGAAATCTGGCAGGTGGTTCTGAATGTCGGGCGCACGTCCGGACCGCTGCTGCTGCTGCTGTTCTGCGCGCAGCTTTACTCCCGCGTTCTCTCGATGACCGGCTTCACCGAAACCGCCAAGGCATTCCTCCTCGGCACCGGGCTCGGCCCGACCGGAATTCTCGCCGTCATGCTGCTGATCTGGTTCGTGCTCGGCTGCCTGATCGACTCGATCTCGATCATCCTGCTCACCGTGCCGATTTTCGCACCGATTGCTGCCACGCTCGGCATCGATCCGCTCGCCTTCGCCATCATCGGAATCCTGGCGGTCGAGACCGGTCTGCTGACGCCGCCTTTCGGCATTCTGGTCTTTACGGTGAAGGCGGCTGTGCCTGAGCCCAATGTGCCGCTGGCGGAGATTTTCCGCGGCGCCATTCCTTATTGGTTGATACTGCTCGCGGTGATCGTTGCGATCGTCATCTTTCCGCAGATCGCAACCTTTCTGCCGACGCTGTGATCGTTACTGGCTGGCCGGTCGGAGAGCGCCAATCCCCCCAGACCTGCCCCTCAGAACTCGCCTGTTGAGTGATCCGGCAGCGCCGGCTTCTTTCGCAGATGCGAGAAAATCCGAGGCAAGCGAGCGAGATGTCGGGAGGCGCCGGCATGTCAGCGATGCGCCGCACGGATACCTGACGACGGCGATTGTGGTTTAACAACCGCTCCTGCTGACCCACAATGCATATCCATAAGCCTCGAGCCCGGATTTCAGCATGCCATCGATCGCCGAAAAGCGCCGCACCTTTCGACAGCTTCACGACAGCGGATGCTTCGTCATCCCCAATCCGTGGGACATCGGGAGCGCACGCTATCTGCAGCATCTTGGATTCAAGGCGCTGGCGACCACGAGCCTCGGCTACGCGTTCGCAGCAGGCTACGCCGACGGCGCGGTTCCGCGCGACCTCATGCTCCCCCATATCGCCGAGCTTGCCGCGGCCAGCGACGTTCCATTCAATGCTGATTTCGAGGGCGGCTACGCGGACGATCCGGAGGGCGTGGCTGAGAGCGTGACGCTGTGCGTGAAGACCGGCGTCGCCGGGCTGTCGATCGAGGATTCGACCGGCGACAAGGCAAAACCGCTCTATTCGTTCGACCTCGCCCTTGCCCGCATCAAGGCGGCGCGCGCCGCCATCGACAAGACCGGCGAGGACGTGATGCTGACCGCGCGCACCGAAGGCTTCATCCGCGGGCGTCCCGACATGGACGAGACGTTGCGTCGTCTCAGGGCTTTCGCAGAGGCGGGCGCCGATTGTCTCTATGCGCCCGGCATCCGGACCCGCGAGGAGATCGAGACGGTCGTTAAGGCGGTGGCGCCAAAGCCGGTCAACGTTCTGATCGGATGGCCAAGCGACCTGACCGTGAAGCACATCGCAGCACTCGGCGCGCGACGCATCAGTGTGGGTGGGTCGCTTGCGCGGGCCGCGTGGGGCGGCTTCATCCGTGCCGCCCGGCAACTCGCCGACGGTGGCTGTTTCGGCGGCTTTGCGGATGCAGCGCCCGCAGCAGATCTGAACACCCTTTTCCGCGAGGACCGCGCCAAGCGGCCGGCAGCGTGACGGACCTTTTCTTCGCTGGCGCGGCACGGCCTGGGCCGGTCGTACTGACGGGACGATACGGCCGGGTCGAGAAACTCGATCCAGCCCGGCACGGCGCCTCCCTCTGGGAATCCGTCAGCGTGACGCCGGCGATGTGGGACTACATGCCCTATGGCCCGTTCGAAGATGTAAGCGCATTCCAGGCGTGGCTCAGAGAACGCGCGACACTCGATGACCCCTATGTCTATGCCGTCGTTGCACCGGATGGCCGCGCAATCGGCATTGCGGCGCTGATGGCCATACGCCCCGATATGGGAGTGATCGAGGTCGGACACATCGCCTACGCGCCGGCGCTGCAACGCACACCGCTCGGCACCGAGGCGCAGTATCTGCTCGCCCGCTACGCCTTTGATACGCTCGGCTATCGGCGTTATGAGTGGAAATGCAATGCGCTGAATGCTGCGTCGCGCCGCGCCGCAGAACGTTATGGATTCACCTTCGAGGGAATGTTCCGGCAGCACATGATCGTCAAGGGCAAGAACCGCGACACCGCGTGGTTTTCCATCATCGATTCTGAATGGCCTGACCGCCGAGCCGCCTTCGAGCGCTGGCTCGCACCGGCGAATTTCGATGCCGACGGGCGGCAGAAAGCCAGCCTCGCGTCTTTCATGGCGGCGAAAGCCTAGCCATGGCGGGCCGTCTGACGAACAAGATTGCCGTCATCACCGCTGCGGGCCAGGGCATTGGGCGCGCAATCGCCGAAACCTTTGCCGCCGAAGGGGCCCGCGTCATCGCCAGCGATCTCGAAGCCTCCAAACTGGCAGGGCTTTCAACCGAACGATCGCTCGCCCTGGACGTCCGCTCCGATGTGGCAATCGCGGCATTGGCCCGCGACGTCGAGCGGGATTATGGCGGCACCGATATTCTGGTGAATTGTGCGGGCTTCGTGCACCACGGCACCGTCCTCGACTGCAGCGACCCGGATTGGGACTTCTCGTTCGATCTCAATGTCAAATCGATGCATCGAACCATCCGCGCGTTCCTGCCGGCGATGCTCGCGAAAGGCGGCGGCTCGATCGTCAACATCTCCTCGGTGGCATCGTCGATTACGGGATTGCCGAACCGCTACGCCTATGGCGCATCCAAGGCGGCCGTGATCGGACTGACCAAGGCGGTCGCCATCGACTTCATCAAGCAGGGAATCCGCTGCAACGCCATCTGTCCCGGCACGATCGAGTCGCCGTCGCTCGAGGGACGGATCGAATCGCTGGCGGTAAATTCGGGACAATCTTTGGAGGCGGCGCGACAATCTTTCGTGGCCCGTCAACCAATGGGCCGGTTGGGCACGGCTCCGGAAGTCGCGGCGCTGGCACTTTTTCTCGCCTCGGATGAATCGCTCTACATCACCGGGCAATCGCATCTGGTCGACGGCGGGCTCGCGTTGTAAGGTTCGGACTGCCCGGAGAGATCCATGCGTATCTTCCCTCTCGCGATCCTGCTTGCGCTTGCGCCAAGTCTCGCGCTCGCGGCGAACTGCAAGCGTAACGGCAACGCCGTGATCTGCGATGACGGGCGCACCGGCATTTTCGCGGGCGATGCGATCATATGGCCGGACGGCACCCGCTCCTCGAATGCGGCACATCCAAGCCTCCGTATCGGGCACAAGGACTCCGTGCGCGTCGGGCCCGGAGTGTTTGTCGGATCACCATCGGGCCGTGGATCGGTCCCACTGGACGATCCGAATGCGCCGCACAAGCGCGACTGTGCCGTCCTCGACGGTATCAAGTACTGCTGACGGAAATCGAAACCATGCATGTTCTCGTCACCGGCGCGGCCGGCATGATCGGCCGCAAGCTGCTCGAGCGGCTCTCACGCGACGGTGGCCTGAACGGCCAGGCGATCGACACCCTCACCCTCACAGACATTGCGCCGCCGGAAGCGCCGGACGGGCTTGCCGCCAACACCGTTCTTAAGACCGCCGATCTCGCCATGCCGGGCGTGGCCGAAGACCTCGTGCGCGACCGGCCCGATGTGATCTTCCACCTCGCTGCCATTCCATCCGGCGGTTCCGAGACCGATTTCGAGGCCGGCTATCGCGCCAATCTCGACGGCACCCGCAATTTGCTGGAGGCGATGCGCAAGACCGGCGACGCCTACAAGCCGAAGGTGATCTACACATCCTCCATCGCCGTCTATGGCGCGCCGTTTCCGCCCTCGATCCCGGACGATTTCGTTCTCACACCACTGACCAGCTACGGCGCCCACAAGGTGATCTGCGAAACGCTGCTGGCCGATTACAACCGCCGCGGCTTCCTTGACGGCGTCGGCGTCCGGCTGTGCGGCATCACCGTGCGGCCGGGCAAGCCGAACCTCGCGGCATCGGGCTTCTATTCAGGCATTATCCGCGAACCGCTTGCAGGCCTCGAGGCAACGCTGCCGGTGACGGAGGACGTCACCAACACGCATGCCTCGCCGCGTGCGGCGGCAGGGTTTCTTGTGCATGCGGCAACGCTTAAACCGGAGCAACTCGGTCACCGCATCAACATGACGATGCCGGGCGTCTGCTGTACGGTCGGCGAGCAACTGGCAGCGCTGCGGCGGGTCGCCGGCGACCGGGTCGCCGACCGCGTCAAGCCGAAGGCTGATCCCTTCATCATGAAGATCGTCGAAGGTTGGCCCAGCCGGTTCGATTGCACCCGCGCCCGCGAGCTCGGATTTACCGCCGAATCCTCGTTCGACGAGATCATCCGCGTACATATCGAGGACGATCTGGGCGGCGATTTCGTGCGGTGACGGCGGTTTCCGGCCCCGAGTCTCGGGAAGGGCAGCCATCCGGATGTAAACTTGCATCGCCGTTCCGATCGCATACATTGCGAGAAAATCCCCTCCTCCGAGGACCTGCATGAATTATGTCGATGCCGCCCTTGCGCCGATGCGCAAGACCGGACAGATCAAATTGCACAAGGCGGAAGCATTCGCCGGCATGCGCAAGGCTGGCCGCCTGGTTGCCGAATGCCTCGATATGCTGGTTCCCGAGGTGCTTCCCGGCGTACCGACCGAACGGATCGACCGGCTGGTGCACGACTTTGCGATGGACCATGGCGCGCTGCCCGCGACGCTGATGTATCGCGGCTATCGCAAGTCCACCTGCACCTCGATCAACCACGTCGTCTGCCACGGCATTCCCAGCGACAAGCCGATGAAGGAAGGCGACATCGTCAATATCGACGTGACGCTGATTCTCGACGGCTGGCACGGCGATTCGAGCCGGATGTATGCGGTCGGCGAGATCCCGCGCCGGGCCGAGCGGTTGATCGACGTGACGTTCGACTCGATGATGCGTGGCATCGCCGCGATCAAGCCGGGCGGCACCACCGGCGATATCGGAGCCGCTATCCAGTCTTTCGTCGAGGCGCAGCACATGAGCGTGGTGCGCGATTTCTGCGGCCACGGGCTCGGTCGCCTGTTCCATGACGAGCCGAATATCGTGCATGTCGGGCGCGCCGGAGAAGGCACCGTGCTGCGGCCCGGCATGTTCTTCACCGTCGAGCCGATGATCAATCTGGGCCGTCCGCACGTGAAGGTGCTGTCGGATGGCTGGACCGCGGTCACGCGCGATCGCTCTCTCTCCGCCCAGTTCGAACATACCGTGGGCGTGACCGCAGACGGCGCGGAGATTTTCACGCTGTCGCCGAAAGGGCTCGACAAGCCGCCCTATGCCGTAAAGGGGTGATCCGGCCGATGCCGCGATCTTGCCCGCGGCGAAACCATCAGTTCACCGCGCGGTAAAGCCGCTCATCGTAGAGACTGCCGCTTTTCGGCAGCAATTGCTGACGAAACTCTTTCGTCGACGTTGCGGCGGTGTGGCGCTTCCAGGCTTCGAGGTTGTTCCACACCGCAACCAGCGTCATGTGGTTTGGGCGGCTGGCCTGCGTGAAGACATCGAAGCGGGCGTTGCCATCGCTGCGGCGCCCTTCGAAGGCAAAATCCTTCAGCATCTCTTCGCCCTGCGGACGGAACGTCGGCACGAAATCGACGTGAGTGACCGCGTAGATCGTTCCGCCTGGATTGTTCTGGCCGGTCGAAAGCTCCCGATGCGGCCGCTCGTCATAGGGTGCGGTCTCGATCGCCTGCAGGGCCTGGAGCGTGGCCTTCACATGCGGCTGATCGGCATGGGCCTCTCTGGCCTTGTTGTCTTGCCAATGCTCAATCAGTGCAAAATGATTGGGCTGGCCGTTGCGCTGAAGCACGATCATCGACTGGAAGCCGTTGTCCTTCGCGCTGGCCGTCTTGAGCGCCTTCAGCGCCGCAAGCGCTTTTGGTTCGCTGCCCGGCGCAACCTCGATATAGGTGATCACCCAATTGCCCAATGCCGGCTGCGAGCCCGGCGGCAGGCCCCCCTGCGGTGCCGGCGTCTGGGCCTGCGCGGCGCCGATGCCTGCCAGCAGCAACGCAAAAACGATCCCGCGTATCATCATGGTCAATCCTCCCGGCAGCCGATTGGCGGCGTCAGCCGGCTCCCGTTTCGATCGAAGCCTAGACAATTTTCCGCCCTGATGAAACGTGGTCGGCGACGCCCCATCGCGACATCCCCCGATCATTTCCGCATTGCAAATGATCGCAATCCCGTCATGCTTGGGACGCGAGGACATATGCGGCGAGTGCAAAAACCCAGCGGCGACGGCGAGCCTGCCACCGGTCTTGAGGACGCTACGCCGCATTATCACGGGCATCGTGAACGATTGCGCGGGCGCTTCCGCGAGGCCGGCCCCGATGCGCTCGCCGATTATGAACTTCTGGAACTGATCCTGTTTCGCGCCATCCCGCAGCGCGACGTGAAGCCGCTGGCCAAGAAGCTGATCGAGACATTCGGCTCGTTTGCCGAAGTCATCGGTGCGCCCGAGACGCGGCTGAAAGAGGTGAAGGGGCTTGGCGAGGCCGCCATCACCGAGTTAAAGATCGTGCACGCATCGGCCAGCCGGCTGGCGCGCGGCCAGGTGAAGGCCCGCACCGTGCTGTCGTCATGGTCCTCCGTGCTGGATTATTGCCGTACCGCGATGGCCTTCGCCGACAAGGAGCAATTCCGCATCCTGTTCCTCGACAAGCGCAACCAATTGATCGCCGATGAAGTGCAGCAGACCGGGACGGTCGATCACACACCGGTCTATCCGCGCGAGGTGGTGAAGCGCGCGCTCGAATTGTCGGCGACCGCGATCATCCTGGTGCACAATCATCCCAGCGGCGACCCGACGCCGTCGCGCGCGGACATCCAGATGACGCAGTCGATCGTGGAGGTGGCGAAGCCGCTCGGCATTTCGGTGCATGACCACATTATCGTCGGCAAGGACGGCCATGCGAGTCTGAAGGGGCTGCGGTTGATTTAGTCGAGGCGTAGCGTGATCACTGGTTCCGCAACGCGCTGCAGGGACCTAACCTCGATTGGACGGCGGCCGCTATTTCTTCTGCAGCACGATCTGGTCGCCGCCTTCCGGCACCCGCCACCATTTGCCCGGCTCGCGCTCCTCGAACCGCCACGCCTGACCGTTCGGAGACACCAGCACAAGCTCGCCCTTGTCGAGCCGCCACACATTCGGATTCAGCCGCGACATCGCCGGATCGCAAGGCTGCCGGACCTGCAGGCGATACTCGTCAAAGCCCTTGGTCGCTGTGGTGGTGAAGTTCAGCGAGCAGACCGGCTTGTCGGCTCTCACCATCGACCATTCGCCCGCGATCTGGTCGACCGAGCGCTTCGGTGTGAACACCGCCGCCGAAGCCGCAGTTTGCAGGAAGTAGAGCCCCTCTTCTTTCCGCTCGCCCTCGAACATGCCGATCTCCACCTCGGAGAATTCGAACACCACGCGCCCGCGTGCATCGATCAGCTTCAGCGTATGGTTGGCGAGGCTCCAGCCCTCCACATCCTTCAGCGCCGGAATGGCATCACGGCAGGTGGAATCAAATTCGACCTGCGAACCGTTGCGTGCCGGCTCCGGCTTGAAGGTGAGGTTGCAGACGCGATCGCGTTCGGAATTGGACAATTCCCATACGCCGGTCATCCCCTTGCCGGTATCGCCGGCCTGCGACGCGGGGGGCTCGGATTGCGGCGCCTGCGGGCTGGGCGCCTGCGCGAGAGCATGGCCCGCCGCAGCAACCAGGAACAGACTAAGGAGAACCCGACGCATCGCCGCCCTCGCTACCGATCGCGAAACGCGTTTTAGCACAGCGCTTGCGGCGAAATCACGCCGGCTTGCGCGGCGGATAAGGCGTTTCCGGAACCGGGGTTAGCGGACCCTTGCCCGAGAACCACGATTTCAGGTTGTCGACCACCAGCTGGTCCATCGCCTTTCGGGTCGCGACCGAGGCCGAGCCGAGATGCGGAAACAGCACGATATGCTCCATCTCGATCAGTTCCTGCGGCACCTGCGGCTCGTTGACGAACACATCAAGGCCCGCCGACATGATGGTGCGATCCTTGAGTGCCTTGATCAGCGCCTGCTCGTCCACCACCGAACCGCGCGCCATGTTGATCAGCACACCGTCCGGCCCAAGCGCCTCGAGCACCTCGGCGTCGATCAGGTTCCTGGTCGCCGCGCCACCGGGCACGATCACCATCAGCGTGTCGACGTCGCGCGCCATGTCGACCAGCTTCGGATAATATTTGTACGACACGCCCGGCTGCGGATTGCGCGAGTGATAGACCACCGGCACACCGAACGCTTCGAGGCGCCGCCCGATTGCACGGCCGATCCGCCCCATGCCGACCACGCCCACGGTCCGACCGCGCAGCGTGGGTGACAGCGGATATCCGCTCTTGAGCCATTTCCCGGCGCGGAGATAACGATCGGCCTGCGGGAATTCGCGAAGCGTGCAGAGCAGGAGGCCGAGCGCGGTGTCGGCCACTTCCTCGTTGAGGACGTCCGGCGTGTTGGTGACGACGAGGCCGTGCTCTCCCGCCCATTTCGCGTCGACATGGTCATAGCCGACGCCGAAGCTCGACACGATTTCGAGCTTCGGAAAGCGCGACATGAAGGCGCCGTCGATCTTGTTCGCGGTATAGGCGATCGCGATACCGCGGATGCGCGGGGCGACCTCCTTGACGAAGGCATCCTGATCCTTGGCTTCGGCCAGTTTGTGGACGGTCGCGAACGGTTCGACACCGCCGACTATGACCGGCTTGGCCTGTCCGATCAGCAAAATCTCGGGCTTTTCGGCGGCCATGTGATTCTCCATTCGCATTGATCTCGGTCAAAATATTGCGGCCGGTTTCGGCCGCATTTCATCTATACTAGTGTGCGCCCGTCCGCAAAATCGACGGTCTCTATCGGCCCTCCAGATCTTTCGGCTCCATGAAAATCCATACCGTCCAGGCGATCCGCAAGATCGTCCTCTATGTCGTGGTCGCGCTCGGCGCATTTGTGTTCGCTGTCACCACGTCGATTTACCCAAGCGGCGAAACCACCCATGAGATGGTCGAGTGGTTCGGCATTGTGCTGATCGTGAGTTGCATCCTCGGCCGGACCTGGTCCTCGCTTTACATCGGCGGGCGCAAGATCGAAGAATTTGTGCGAACCGGACCGTATTCGGTCATGCGCAATCCGCTCTATTTCTTCTCTTTCCTCGGTGCCGCCGGGGTCGGCATGCAGGTCGGCAGTGTAATCCTCGGCCTGATCTGCGCGACACTGGCCTGGTTGGTGTTCTATGTGGTGGTGCTGCAGGAAGAACAGGTGCTCGCCGATCGTTACGGCGACGCGTACCGGGACTACCTTCAGCGCGTGCCGCGGTTCTTTCCCAATCCGTCGTTATGGCATGACGAGCCAACGCTGACGATCCGGCCGCCCCGCGTGCTGATGACGTTTGCCGACGCCCTGGTGTTTCTGCTTGCGGTGCCGCTCGCAGAGCTTTTTGAGCATCTGCAGGATACCGGCGTCATTCCCGTGCTGCTGCGCCTGCCGTAATCGATAGCGCTTCGAGCAAAGTGGCGACCGGTCCGCGTGCAGAAAACGCGTCACCGCGAAGACGTCAATTCCGCACGACAATCGTCGCCGCTGCGCCGACCATCGCAAGCCCGGCCGTTCGGTTGACGGTCTGCAACGCACGCGGTGACGTGAACAGGCGGCGCGCATAGGCCGCGAGCAGCACGTAACCGGTGAGCACGATGCTGACCACCACCGCAACGATCGCGGCAAGCTCGGCCATGTCGGTGAGGGTGAGCCGCGTGAGGTCGATCACCGTCGGCATGAGCGCCAGATAGAACAGCATGATCTTCGGATTGCCGAGCGACAGCAGCAGCGCCGCGCCGAACAATTGCCGCCCCTGGCCGCGCACCGGCTCGGCCTGAACCGGCGCACCGGAATCCCGCCACAGCTTCCATGCGAGGAACAGGAGATAAGCAGCACCGGCATATTTCACGATCAGGAAGACCGGCTGAAACAGCGCCGCAAGAGCCGCAAGCCCGAACATCGCGCAGGACAGCCAGATCAGGTCGCCCAGCACCAGCCCGGCACAGAACGCGAGAATGCCGTCGGTGCCGCGCGCCATGATACGTGCTACCAAAGCCGCGATTGCGGGCCCCGGCGAGATCACCGCGACCAGCAGCACCATGGCGAAGGTGAGGAAAGCGATCTGTTCCACGGCATCGCACCAGCAGACAATTAAACCAGCATCGTAACAGGCTGCTCCAGATAGCCCTTGAGCGCGGCCAGCAATTGCGCACCCAGCGCGCCATCGACGACACGATGATCGCAGGACAGTGTCACCGTCATCTGGCTTTCGAAGCGCACACCGCCGTCGTCCGTCTCGACCGGACGCCGCTGCGCCGCGCCAACGGCAAGGATCGTCGATTGCGGCGGGTTGATGATCGCGGAGAAATCGCGCACGCCATACATGCCGAGATTGGAGATCGCGCTGACGCCGCCCTGGTATTCGTCCGGCTTCAGCTTCTTGTCCCGGGCGCGTTCGGCGAGCGCGCGCATTTCATTCGAGATTACGCTCAGCGACTTCGTATCGGCGGCGCGGATCACCGGCGTCATCAGGCCGCCTTCGAGCGCGACGGCGACGCCAATATCGGCGCGCTGGAAACGCAGGATGCGGTCCTGCGCCCAGATCGCATTCGCGGCCGGCACACGCTTCAGCGCAAGCGCAAGCGCCTTGATGACAAAATCGTTGACCGACAGCTTATAGCCGCTGTGGCCTTCCGGCGCTCCGGCGTTGGCTTCGCTGCGCACCTTCAGAAGCGCATCGAGCGTGACATCGGCGGTCAGATAGAAATGCGGGATCGTCTGCTTGGCTTGCGTCAATCGCGCGGCAATCGTCGAGCGCATGCCGTCAAGCGGCACCTCCTCGAACGGCACATCGCGATAAAGCGCCAGAATGTCCGACGCGGACGGACCAGCGGCGGCAGTCGCAGCCTGTCCCGCCAATCGCGACATACGGGATTCGACGTCGCGCGCAACAATTCGACCATGCGGGCCCGAGCCGGTGATCCGTGTCAGATCGATGCCGTTCTCGCCGGCGAGCCTCCGCGCCAACGGTGTAACGCTGACGCCTCCAATCCGCGCCGGACCGAAATTGCGTTCGGGGGTGCGGACTTCGCGGAACAGCTCCATCTTGACGGGTGCGGAGTGGCGAGGGGCCCGCTCATAGGCCTGGCTTATCGCCAGCGCTGGAATAGGCGTTTGAGAGACGGGCGCCGGATCCAGCTTCTGAACTTGCGGCGCGGACGGCTGCGCGACCTCGCCCTCACCGAGGATCACCGCGACCACAGCGCCGACCTTGGCCACATCGCCGACCTGAAAATTGATGTTCGACAGCGTGCCGCCAAAGGTCGCCGGCACTTCCATCGAGGTCTTGTCGGTCTCGATCTCGAACAGGTTGTCGCCCGGCGCGATGGTGTCGCCCGCCTGCTTAAACCACTTGACGATCTTGCCCTCGGCGACCGTTTCGCCGAGCTGCGGCATCAGCACGTCCATTTTCGCTCGCTTTCAGATCACCAGCTCACCGACACGTATTGCGTTTCAAGGAACTCCATCAGCCCCTCATGCGCGCCCTCGCGGCCGATGCCGGACTGCTTCATGCCGCCGAACGGCGCGGCCGGGTCGGAGACAAGTCCGCGATTGAGACCGATCATGCCGAAATCGAGTTTCTCCGACACCCGCATGCCACGGCCGAGATCCTTGGTGTAGAGATAGGCGACCAGTCCGTACTCGGTCTCGTTGGCGCGCTTGATCGCCTCATCCTCGGTCTTGAAGGTCTGGATCGATGCGACCGGTCCGAAGATTTCCTCGTTCAGCATTTTCGCTCCGTCCGGCACGTTGGTCAGCACCGTGGCGGGATAGAAGAAGCCCGGGCCGTCCGGGGTCTTGCCGCCGGTCAGCACCTTGGCGCCCTTCGACACCGCGTCCTCGACCAGTTCGATCACCTTGTCGCGGCCTTCCTTGTTCACCAGCGGCCCGAGATTGATGCCGTCATCGAGGCCGTTGCCCATCTTCAGCGACTGCATCTTGCCGGTGAGCTTCTTCGCAAACTCGTCATGCACGCTCTCGTGCACGTAGAAGCGGTTCGCGGCGGTGCAGGCCTCGCCCATGTTGCGCATCTTGGCGATCATGGCGCCTTCGATCGCCGCATCGATATCGGCGTCCTCGAACACCAGGAACGGCGCGTTGCCGCCAAGCTCCATCGCCGGCTTGATGATGTTGTCGGCGGCTTCGCGCAGCAGCACGCGTCCGACTTCGGTCGATCCGGTGAAGGAGACCACACGAACTCGTGGGTCATGCAGCATGGCGCTCACGACTTTCCCGGATGAGCGCGACGGAATGACATTCACCACGCCTGCAGGCACGCCGGCTTCCTCGAGGATCGGCATCAACGCCAGCATGGTGAGCGGCGTATCGGAGGCGGGCTTCAGCACCACCGGGCAGCCGGCCGCGAGTGCGGGCCCGATCTTGCGGGTCGCCATCGCCGCCGGGAAATTCCACGGCGTCACGAGGACAGCAATGCCGGCCGGCTTGTGCTGCACCAGGATGCGCGCGCCCGACGCCGGCGCCGTGGAGAGTGAGCCGAGATTGCGCACGGCTTCTTCCGCGTTCCAGCGGAAGAACTCGGCTGCGTAGGCGACTTCACCGCGCGAATCCGGCAGCGCCTTGCCGTTCTCGACCGTTATCAGCTTGGCGAGCCTTTCGGCGTCGCGCATGATCAGTTCGAACGCCTTGCGCAGGATTTCGCCGCGCTCTCTGGGCTTCTTCGCTGCCCATGCGGGAAAGGCGGCCTGCGCTGCATCGAGCGCGGCAATGGCGTCGTCTACCGTCGCGCTGGCGACCGAGGTGACCTTTTTCTCGGTCGCGGGATCCATCACATCGAAGCGCTGGCCGTCGGAGGATTTGCGCCACTGGCCGCCGATCCAGAGATCGGTCGGGACATTGGCGAGGAGATTTTCGTACATGAATTGCTTCCTTGTGCTACGCGCGGCGCCGGCGGGAGACCCGCCGCACCGCAGCGCACGACTCAATCCGGCCGCTTCAGCTCGATCAGGATGTTGCGATAGGTCGTGGCCCCGACATTGCGCAAATCGTGCACCTCGCCGGCCTCGCGCCAGATCGGGCTGCCGATCACGCTTTTCGGTTTTTCGATCTGGCCGGTCAGCGCGGATTCGATCTCGATCTCACCCTCGGTCATCGGGATAATCACATACGGCAGTTCGTGCTTGTGCCAGCCCTTGCTCTTGCCGGGCTCGACCGTGAAGTCCCACACCCGCACGCGATCGTTCTCGAACATCACCGTATCGCCGATGGGGCCGAGCTTCAGGGTGTTGATGTCGTACTTGGTTGTCATCTCCAGGATCATCCCACCTAGGATCCGAGCGAGCGCCGCACCGTCTCGGCGATGCGGTCCACATTCGGCAGCACGGCGTCCTCCAGCAGATCGGCGGACGGCAGCGGGATATGCGGCGTGGTGATGCGCACCGGCGGGCCATCGAGATCGTAAAAGGCCTCGTCAGCGACGATGGACACGATTTCCGCACCCCAGCCGCACAGCCGCGGATTTTCCTCCACGGTGAACAGCCGGTGCGTGCGCCCGACCGATCCGAGAATGGTCTGGGTATCGAGCGGCACCAGCGAACGCACGTCGACGACTTCGCAATCGATGCCGTGCTCCGCCTTCAGCTTGTCCGCCGCTTCGATCGCGCGCGGCACCATCAGCGCGAGCGCAAGGATGGTCGCGTCATTGCCGGGCCGAACGATCTTGGCGGTGCCGAGCGTGTCGACGATTTCGCCGTCCGGCACCTCGCCCTTCATCGGATAGAGCGACTTGTGCTCGAAGAAGATCACCGGATCGGGATCGCGCACCGCGGCCGCAAGCAGGCCGATCACGTCGCGGGGAGTCGAGGGCGCGACCACCTTCAGTCCGGGGATCATCATGCACCAGTTTTCGACGCTTTGCGAATGCTGCGCGCCGAAGCGCGAACCCGCGCCATTGCCGGTGCGCACCACCAGCGGACACTTCACCTGCCCGTTGGTCATGTAGCGGCTCTTCGGGAATTCATTGGCGATATAATCGAAACACACCGCAATGAAATCCGAGAACATGATTTCGGCGATCGGCTTCAGGCCGGTCATCGCCGCACCCATGGCCGCACCGAGGATCGCCTGTTCGGAAATCGGCGTATCGCGCACCCGCAACGGCCCGAACTGTTCGTAAAGACCAACGGTCGCCTTGAACACGCCGCCGGCCTTGGCCACGTCCTCGCCGAGAAACACCACGTCCGGATCGCGCGCCATCTCCTGTGCGATGCCGCGCGCAACGGCATCGCGATAGGTCAGTTCCGCCATGTCAGTTTCTCCACGCGAAGCCGCCGTCGGCATAGACGTCGGTGTGGATGATGTCGTGCGGCGGCGGCGGCGAGGCCTTGCACTTTTCGGTCGCTTCATCGACCTCGCGCAGGATGCCGGCCTCGATGCTGGTCATCACGTCAGGATCTATACCGAATTCCAGCAGGCGCTCGCGATAGATCTTGATCGGATCGCGCTCCTTCCATTTCTCGAGTTCGCCCTCGGGGCGATACTTGGCCGGATCGGCGCGGGAATGCCCGCTGTGCCGGTAGGTGATGCATTCGATCAGCGACGGACCGTCACCCTTGCGCGCCTTCGCATAGGCCGCCATCGCGATGCGATAGACCTCGTCGGCATCATTGCCGTCGACGATGATGCGCTCGAGCCCGTAAGCGGAGGCGCGGTCGGCGGCCGGATGCGGCACCGCCGTCACCTCGCCGATCGGGGTGTATTCCATGTAATGGTTGTTCTCGCAGACGAAGATTACCGGCAGCTTCCAGATCGCGGCGAAGTTCAGCGCTTCATGGAACGCGCCGATATTGGTGGTGCCATCGCCGAAGAAGCAGACCGAGACGTCGCCATCGCCCTTGTATTGAGCGCGCCAGGCCGCGCCGCAGGCGATCGGCAGATGCGCGCCGATGATGGCGTAGGAGCCCATCACCCCATGCTCCACCGAGGTGAGATGCATCGAGCCGCCCTTGCCGCGCATCAGGCCATTGTCGCGGCCCATCAATTCGCCGAGCACCTGCTCCACCGGAACGCCGCGCGCCAGCGTGTGGGCATGGCCGCGATAGGTGCAGAATGAGAGGTCGCCCGGCTTCATGGCGGCGGCAAAGCCGGCGGCGACCGCTTCCTGACCGAGCGAGAGATGGCTCGTGCCCTTGACTAGGTTCTGCAGGAACAGGTCGAAGGCGCGCTGCTCGGCCTGCCGCAGCAGCACCTGAAGGCGGAACAATTCCAGCCGCGTATCCTCGCCGATATCGTCGTTCAGGCCGGGTTTTGTCTCTTGGGCTTTGTCCAGCATTGCGGTCCTTGCGGCTTCCTCGTTATTGGCATTGCTGCCTATGGCGCGCGGCCGGACGGAAAACCGGTATCCGCTTTTCCTGGCCGTGCGAGCGCCTTTGCGCCGGACCATAGCAGGGTGGCGCGCCGGGGAAAAATGCGAAAAACGCGAGGCGCCGCGTCATGCCGTCCCGCGCACTCTTTCACGATGCAAAAGGTAAAGCCCGGAGGCCACCACCACCGCCGCGCCGGCCAGGGTCCAGCGGTTGGGCACATCGCCGAACACGAGATAGCCGAACGCAGTGGCCCACACGAGCTGGGTATACATGAACGGCGCCAGCACCGAGGCCGGCGCCAGCCGGTGGCCGACGATCAGGAGGTAATGACCGAAACTGCCGAAAGCCCCGAACGCCACCATCAGAAAAATGATCCAAGGATCGTCCGGCATCGTCCACACGAACGGCAGCACCGGCAGCATCGCCACCGCGCCGACCAGATTGGAATAGAACAATGTCGTGTCGGTGGTGTCCGTCTTCGAGAGCACACGGGTGGCGACGATATAGAGCGAATAGAACACCGCGCTCGCCAGCGAATAGAATGCGGCCCAATGCACGTCGCCGATGCCGGGGCGGGTGACCAGCAGGACGCCGGCAAAGCCGACCAGGATCGCGACCCAGCGCCGCCAGCCGATCCATTCGCCGAGCAGCGGACCGGCCAGGATCGCCACCAGGAACGGCGTCGAGAACAGGATCGCCAGCGCCTGATCGAGCTGCAGATAGCGGAAGGCCATGAAGTTCGTGACGGTCGAACCAAGCAGCATGGCCGAGCGCACGAGTTGCAGCACCGGCCGCGTGGTCCGCATCATCCCCGGCCGCGACACTGGATTGAAAATGAACAGGGTCAGGATGAAGGCGCCGGTATAGCGCGCCCACACCACCTGCAGCGTGTCCATATAGCCGTTGAGATATTTGGCGATGGCATCGAGGCAGGCGAACGACAGCACCGCGGCGCACATCAGGCCGATACCGGTCAGCCGGGCCCGCATCTGGTCGGATTCGGTGGATTGCGGACCTGATGTCATCCTTCTCTGTACCCAAGTTGGGCGGTGGGAGCGAGGCGCCGAATGGAATGGCCATGCGCAGGCATTGCAAGTCTCCAGATCCCGACCTACTCTGACCGTCGCGGGGCCTGCGACGGTCGCCCCGCGTTTCCGAAGGCTCGCAAGGCCCAAGCACCGTCTCCTTCCTTGACGGAGGAGGCGTCGGCCTATGCATTTCTCAATCACCCCCGAAAGTCTGTGGCGAAAGATCGGGACGTCCTCCGCGCCCGTCGTCGTCGATGTCCGCAAGCCTGAAGCCGTCGTCGCGTCGAACGGATTGCTGCCTGGCGCGATCCTGCGCGATCCGCGCGATGCGGCGTCGTGGACTTTCGAGCAGAGTTCCGGAGCCGTCGTGCTCGCCTGTGTCCATGGGCACCAGCGCAGCCAGATGGCGGCGGCGCAGTTGCGGGCACGCGGCGTCGACGCCTCCATTCTCGCAGGCGGCACTGACGCATGGCGCGCAGCCGGGTTGCCGCTGGTCGATTGCGGTGCGGTCCGGCGCTTTGCTCCGAACCCGCCGAGCCTCTGGGTGACGCGACGGCGGCCGAAGATCGACCGCATCGCCTGCCCGTGGCTGATCCGCCGCTTCATCGATCCGCAGGCGCGCTTCCTGTTTGTCGATCCGCAGCAAGTGACCGACGTCGCTCGCGAAACCGGCGCCATCCCATTCGATATCGAAGGCGTGGAACTGTCGCATGAGGGCGAGCGGTGTTCGTTCGACACCATTCTCAGACTCTTCGGTCTGGAAAACGAGCCTTCGCTCGCACGCCTCGCGCTGATCGTGCGCGGCGCCGATACCGCGCGTCCCGATCTCGCACCGGAAGCGGCCGGGCTGCATGCGGTATCGCTCGGTCTGTCCGAACTGGCCGGCGACGACGATCATGGCCTGCTTCGGAGCGGGTTTGCAATTTACGACGCGCTGTTTGCGTGGTTACGTTTCGCGTCATCCGAGCGTCACAACTGGCCCGCAAAAGCCGCCTGACATGCCAAGCATAGAACAAGCAGCTCCTGCGAACGCGGCACCCGGCTTTCCCGAATTCCTGCGCACCTTCTTCAAGATCGGCTGCCTCGGCTTTGGCGGCCCCGCCGGCCAGATCGCACTGATGCACCGCGTTCTGGTCGACGAGAAGAAGTGGATCGAGGAATCCCGGTTCCTGCATGCGCTCAATTTCTGCATGCTGCTGCCGGGGCCGGAAGCGCAACAACTCGCCACCTATACCGGCTGGCTGATGCACGGGGTGCGCGGCGGGATCGCAGCCGGCATCCTGTTCGTGCTGCCGGGCGCTTTCGTGATGCTGGCCCTGAGCCTGATCTATGCGCTCGGTCAGGGCGTCCCGCTGATCGAGGGCGCGTTGTTCGGCATCAAGGCTGCGGTGCTGGTGATCGTGGTGGAGGCGCTGATCCGGATCGGCAAACGCGCGCTCAAAACCAACGTGCTGGTCGCAATCGCGGCCTTTGCCTTCATTGGCATTTTCTTTCTGGCGCTGCCGTTCCCGCTGATCGTGATCGGCGCGGGACTGATCGGCTATCTGGTGGCGCGGCAGGCGCCGCATCTGCTCGCGATCAAGATCGATGGCACCTATCCCCCGCCCGTCCCCGGCCGCTGGAGGCAGGCGGCGAACGCAATCGGGTTCGGGCTCTTCGCCTGGTGGGCACCGGTGGCAATCGCGGCCTTGTTGCTGGGCCCGACCCACGTGCTGGTCGATATCGGTATCTTTTTCTCGAAGCTTGCAACGGTGAGCTTCGGCGGCGCCTATGCACTGCTCGCCTATATGGCGCAGGAGGCGGTGGACAAGCAGGGCTGGCTGAGCGCGGCGGAGATGGTGGACGGACTTGGCCTTGCGGAGACCACACCGGGCCCACTGATTCTGGTGACGCAATTCGTCGGCTTCCTCGCCGGCTATCGCGACGCCGCGCCGTTCACACCCGTGACCGCCGGCGTGATCGCCGCCGCGATGACGACCTGGGTGACGTTCTCGGCCTCCATGCTCTGGATCTTCGCCGGCGCGCCGTTTGTCGAACAACTGCGATCGAACCGCATGCTGACCGGAGCGCTGGCGGCGATCACCGCAGCCGTGGTCGGCGTGATCCTCAATCTGACGGTCTGGTTCGCGCTGCATGTGCTGTTCGGAGATGTCACCGAGCAACGCACCGGCATCTTCCGCTGGTATGCGTTCGATCCGCTGGCGCTCGACCTGAAGACCGCGGCGCTCGCGGTCATCGCGGCGCTGCTGGCGTTCCGCTTCCATCGCGGACTGGTGGAAATCGTGGCGATCATGGCGGCGTTGGGGATCGCGGTAAGATTGGTGTTTTGAAGACAAAGCGCCGCCCGCCCTGTTCTTTGCAGCGGACGCGCTTGTGCGGCCCTATTGTTATGACGGCGCGGGCGCGCCCGTATTCCAACTCGCATTCCTCATCCCCTTGGAAACCCAAGGGCGCGCGGAACGCCGGGCTTTCAGCCAAGCCCATGGCCCATGCGCGAAGTGAGTAAGCGCATGAGATTGTAATCACCACGGACCGCCGAAAGATTCCGGCGTTCCGCGCGCGGTGTGAGTGGCTTGCTCTGCGACAACCCCGGAGGACAGACACCGTTGACCGGCATCGCCGGGCGGACTTTCTTTGTATCCTCCGCTGGTGACCCACGGCCGGTGAGCCGGATCATCGCAGCTTGGGCCTCCGCTGCACGACGCACGTCTTGCGCCTTACAACGGCCACCGCATCCCGCCCCGCGTCTCATGACGCTGATCAGACGCCCCTTGGACGAGGCGGGATGAGACGGAATAGATCAGAGGAAGATGGCGGAAATAAGGATTTTATTCCTGAATCGCATCTTTGGGCCTCGTATCCCGGACGCGCCGCAGCATGGAGCGAAGCGTAATGGTGCGGTGCTGAGCCGGGACCCATCGTAGCGTGCGCCAGTTTTGCGTGGGTCCCGGTTCTGCAGCGCACCGTTTCACGCTGCGCTGCGCCCGGGACACGAGAGCTGTCGTCGCATTGAGCGAGGTGAACTGAGAAGGGAGACTACGAGTCCCCCACTGCGCTGTCGTGCCAGCGTCGCAGCACGAGATGCGAGATCAGCGACAGCACCGCGAAAATCACCACGCCCGCGACCGAGAGCAGAATCAGCGCCGCGAACATGCGCGGGATGTTGAGCCGGTAGCCGGACTCCGCGATGCGATAGGCGAGGCCTGAGCCCGCGCCCGCAGAGCCGGCGGCGATTTCCGCGACCACCGCGCCGATCAGCGACAGGCCGCCCGCGATCTTCAGTCCGCCGAGCATATAGGGCAGCGCCGCCGGCAGCTTGAGATCGCGCAGCACCTGCCATCCGCTCGCGCCATAAAGCCGGAACAGTTCGGCGAGGTTGCGGTCCACCGAGTTGAGCCCGAGCGTGGTGTTGGCCAGCACCGGAAAGAACGCGACGATCCAGGCACAGGCCAGCACCGCCGCCTGCTGCGGCAGATAGATCAGCAGCAGCGGCGCGATCGCGATCACCGGCGTCACCTGCAGGATCACCGCATAAGGATAGAAGGAATATTCGACGACGCGCGACTTGTTGAAGGCGATCGCCAGCGCGACACCACCGACGAAAGCCAGCAGCAGCGCCTGCAAGGTCACGCTCAGCGTCACCAGCAGCGACGACCACAACAGCGACCAGTCCGCGATGAGCGTTCGGAATACAAGGCCCGGCGACGGCAGCACGTAAGGCTGGATGTCGTTGATGCGAACCACCAGATCCCAGACGAGGATGCCGAAGCCGAGCGCCACGAACGGCAGCACGCCGCGCATCACACGTTCGCGGCGCGAGCGCTCCTGCGCTTCTTCGGCGCGCGTGGCGGGCCGCGTGGTCATGCGGCCTCCTCGGCCATCGCCTCGACCAGCGCTTCCGACACCGTGCGGCAGAGCGCGGCATATTCCGGCGAGGTGCGAAACGCCTCGGTGCGCGGATAAGGCGCTTCCACCGCGATCTCCGCATGCACGCGGCCGGGGCGCTGCGTCATCACCACGATACGACTGGACAGATAGACCGACTCGAACACCGAATGAGTGACGAAGATCGCGGTCTGGCGCATCGCAGCCCAGAGCACGAGCAGATCGTTGTTGAGCTTGAAGCGGGTGATCTCGTCGAGCGCGGCGAACGGCTCGTCCATCAGCAGCAATTTCGGATTGGTCACCAGCGCGCGGGCGATGGACACGCGCATCTTCATGCCGCCGGACAATTCGCGCGGATAGGCATCAGCGAAAGCCGCGAGCCCGACGCGCGCCAGCGCCTCCGTGATACGCGGCATGGCTTCGGACCGGCTGATGCCGGCGAGCTTCAGCGGCAGATAGACGTTGCTCGCGACACTGGCCCAGGGCATCAGCGTCGGCTCCTGGAAGACGAAGCCGATATCTCCGCTGGCGCCATCGGGCGCGGCATTGCCGCGCCACACCACGTCGCCGTCCGAGGGTTCGATCAAGCCGGCGAGAATGCGCAAGGCGGTGGACTTGCCGCAGCCGGACGGGCCGAGCAACGACACGAATTCATGCTCGCGCACGGAGAAGCTGGCATCGCGCAAGGCAACGACGCCGTTCGGAAAGGTCTTGCCCACGTTGTGGAGGGAGACGAGGGGTGATGCTGTTGAAGACAGTGCTTCCACGCTTGGCGTCTTTCTTCACCTCTCCCGGCTTGCGGGGAGAGGTTGATTTGCGAGCAGCGCGAAGCAAATCGGGTGAGGGGCTGCGTCCGCATGGCAGAGCCCCTCACCCGGCTCGCATCTGCGATGCTCGCCACCCTCTCCCCGTAAGAACGGGGAGAGGGACGAGAGATCACGCTCGCGGCACCAAGACGTCACGTGCTTTCGCCACTCACTTCGGCCGGATATCGTTGCCGACGCCCTTGTTCACGAATTGCAGCGTGTAGGCTTTTTTGTAATCCAGGTCCGGTTTCAGCACGCCGGAGCGCGCCATCTTGTCGAAGAAATCCTTGATGCGCGCGTCGGTCATCGCGCCGATGCCGAGCTTGATCGAGTCGCCCGAGTCGACAATGCCGTATTGCTTCATCTTCTCGATCGAATAGGCGAGGCGCTCGTCGGTCATCTCCGGGTTCTGCTTTTTGATCAATTCATTCGCGGCCTTGTTGTCGCCGTAGATGTAATTGGCCCAGCCGACCGCGGAGGCATCGACAAAGCGCTGCACGAGGTCCGGCTTCTTCTCGACCAGATCGCGCCGCGTTTCGATCAGCGTCGAATAGGTCGAGAAGCCCTGATCGGCCAGGAGGAAGATCACCGGCTTGAACTTGCCCTGGGTCTCGACCGCATAGGGTTCGGAGGTGACATAGCCCTGCATCGCCATTTTCTTGTCGGCGAGGAAGGGCTGCGGGTTGAAGGTGTAGGGCCGCACCTGCGCGTCGGTGAAGCCGTAATCCTTCTTCAGCCACTGGTAATAGCCGGCCATGCCTTCCTTCGAGACCAGGATGGTCAGCTTCTTCAGGTCCTCGAACTTGTCGATGCCCTGCCCCGGATGCGCCATCAGCACCTGCGGGTCCTTCTGGAAACTCGCGGCGACGGCGACCGTCGGGATGTTCTGCGCCACGGCGTCGAAGGCCTGCAGCAGATTGGCGCTCATGTAGAAGTCGATCTTGCCGACCGGCAGCAGGATGCGGTTGTTGGCATTCGGTCCGCCCGGCAGGATGGTGACATCGAGGCCGTATTTCTTGTAGGTGCCGTCGGCGAGCGCCTGGTAATAGCCGCCGTGTTCGGCCTGCGCGACCCAGTTGGTGCCGAACGTGATCTTGTCCAGCGCCTGCGCGCCGGACGGATTCGCCTGCACCAGCAGCGCGAACGAGAGCGCGCCCCAAAGCAAACTTCGCATCGTTGGATTCCCTGCTTCGCCCGGCAAGGGAACATAGGCGAGGATGGCGGTTTTGCCCAGCCTCGCACCGATCGATCAATCCAGACTTGCGAGCGGGCGCGCCACCTGCTCCAGCGGCTTGCGCTCGGCCGCGACGCCATACCGCAGCGCGACGAAGGCGGCACCGATCATCAGCACGGCGGCGAACAGATAGCCGGCGAACACGGTCGGACGCGATCCGGTTTCGATCAGCATGCCGAACACGATCGGGCCGGCGATGCCGCCAACGCCGGTGCCGACGGCATAGAAGATCGCAATGGCGAGTGCGCGGACTTCCAGCGGAAAGGTTTCGCTGACGGTGAGATAGGCCGAGCTAGCGGCGGCGGAGGCGAAGAAGAAGATCACCATCCAGCAGATCGTCTGCGTAGTCGCGGTGAGGTATCCTGCCATGAACAGCCATCCGGTCAGCGCCAGCAGCAATCCCGACATCAGATAGGTGAAGAAGATCATCGGCCGGCGTCCGATCGTATCGAACAGGCGGCCGAGCAGGACGGGTCCAAGGAAATTGCCGGCCGCGAACGGCAGGATGTACCAGCCGACCTGATAGGCCGCGATGCCGAAGAAGTCGGTCAGCACCAGCGCATAGGTGAAGAAGATCGCGTTATAGAAGAACGCCTGCGCCGCCATCAGCGCGAGGCCGACCCAGGCGCGATCGCGATGGATGACGAACAAGGCGCGCGCGGCTTCGATCAGCGGCGTGTGGCTGCGCGACCGCAGCCGCACCCGCGGCAGCGGTTCTGTCGGCGCGACATAAGCCGGGATGCGCGCCTCGATGCCCGCGACGATGCGTTCGGCCTCCGCGGCGCGGCCATGCGTCATCAGCCAGCGCGGACTTTCCGGCAGCCACATCCGCATGAACAAAATGATCAGGCCGAGGACACCACCGATCAGGAAGGCGAGCCGCCAGCCGGTCTCCGGGTCGATGATGGCCGGGTTGAGCAAGATGATCGATCCGGTGGCTCCGATCGCGGCGCCGATCCAGAAACTGCCGTTGATCACGAGATCGGTCCAGCCACGCACCCGCGCCGGGATCAGTTCCTGGATGGTGGAATTGATCGCGGCGTATTCGCCGCCGATCCCCGCGCCGGTGAAGAAGCGGCACAGCGCGAAGGTCCAGAGATTCCAGGTGAAGGCGGTCGCCCCGGTGGCGACGAGATAGACGGCGACGGTGATGAAGAACAGCTTCTTGCGGCCGAAGCGATCGGTCAGCCAGCCGAAGAACAGCGCCCCCAGCACCGCGCCGGCGAGATACGCGCTGCCGACAATCCCGATATCGGTGTTGGAGAATTGCAGCACCGGGCTGTCCTTGAGAGCGCCCGACAGCGCACCCGCGAGCGTGACCTCGAGCCCGTCGAATATCCAGGTGATGCCGAGCGCCACGACCACCAGCGTGTGGAACCGGCTCCAGGGCAGCCGGTCGAGCCGCGCAGGTATGTCGGTCTCGACAACTTCGCTCATTTCGGCATGCGTCCCGTGCACAACGGCCGGGGTTCTAACCAATCTTTGTCTGGACGGTTCCGCAAAAATCTGGCGCTTTGCGGCGGCAGGGTGGGCCTGACGGATAATCCTCGATTCATGCCACGACGCGAACGCGTGACCTTACCGCAGCGGACGGTATCGAGAGCCCTGCTCATGCTCCTGACGGTGGGCGGCGCGCTGCTGTCCATCTACGCCGCGCGCGAGGAGTCGCAGCAATATCGCGCGCTGGAGCGGCTTCGCATCGGCGAGGTGGTGGATGCGCATTTCTCGGCGGTGAGCGAGCATCTGCAGGAGCGCGCCAATCTGGCGAAGACGGTGTCACGGTTTTTCCTCCCGCCGCCGCTGCGAACACCCACGCCACTTGGAACTTTCGGCATGCGGGCGGTCGGGCTGGCCGACGATCTCGCCACCGTCGGCTGGCTCCCCGAAGTCAACGCCACAGATGCCGGACAGGTGCTGGATTCTCTGCGGGCGTCCGGCGCTCCCAATCCGACCCTGCGCGCGGGCAACGGACAGCCGATCGATCCGGCGACACTCGACCGGCCGATGTTCCCGGTTGTCGATATCGCACCTGCGCATAACCGGTTCGCGGTCGGAATCGATGCCGGTTCCTTTCCCGACCGGCTGACGGCGATCCTCAAAGCCAGGCAATCGCATGAGGTGACGCGCACGCGGCCGGTCCAGCTCCTGCAAGCGCCGGATGACAGAGCATTGCTGCTCTATGCGCCGATCTTCGATGCCGAGGACCGCTTCATCGGCGTGATGGGCTTCGGCTTTCCGATCGACCGGCTGTTCCGGACCGCGCTGGCCGACGCGAAAAGCCCCGCCGGCACCGCGCTCAACGTTTATTCGCACGGGCTGGACGAACCGCTGTTCAGCCTGCCCTCCGATAACGAGATGGGGCGGCCGACGCTGTTCGAGCGGACCATGGATTTCGGCCAGGGCGAACTGAAATTCGTCTATGCAGTGCCGCGCAACCTTCAGCGCGAAGGATTTCTGCGCGGATTGAGGATCGCGGGCGCCGGCATTGCGATGACGCTCGGCGCCGTGTTCATCATGGGCTTCGTCACCCATCGCGCGGCGCTGCTGTCGGACGAGGTCGCCTCGCGCAAATCCGCCGAGGAGCGGCTGAAAGTCCTGATCCATGAACTGAACCATCGCGTGCGCAATGTGATGGCGGTGACGCAGGCGGTGGTGCGGCTCAGTTTCACGCCCGGCCTCAGTCTGTCGGAAATCCAGAAGACCTGCGAAGGGCGGCTGCAGGCGCTGGCCAAGGCGATGTCGATCCTCACCGCCAGCGACTGGAAAAGCGTCGGCCTGCGCAGCCTGATCTCGGACGATATCCTCCCCTTTGCCGGCCGCATCGAGATGGAAGGGCCTGACATCGCGTTGCGCGCGCGGACCGCGCAGACCTTCTCGCTCCTGCTCTACGAGCTTGCCACCAATGCCGCCAAGCATGGCGCGCTGTCGGTGCCGGAGGGACGCGTGACGCTGCAATGGTGGATCGACAATCTCGGCGGCGATCCGCTGTTTCACCTGCACTGGAAGGAGAGCGGCGGCCCGGTTGTGGACACGCCGACGCGCAGGGGGTTCGGCGAATTGCTGGTGCGCCGCATCGCACCGCGCGACATGGCCGGCAAGAGCGAGGTGCGCTACGCGCCTGAGGGTTTCGAATACCAACTGCAAGCGCCGTTGCGGGAACTGATCGACACGAAATCGGCGGCGAAGACGGTGGCGTGACAGGGTCCCCCTTGGCGGGTGATCCTCCTCGATGGGCGAACCCGAGGCTTTCGAACCTCCAAGCCTGTTCCTCCGGAACCTTCTCATTTTCTCCTTGCCAAGCGGACCAAAGCCCGGAATCTATAAGAACAAATAGAGAACTTATCGCTTATCCTGCGAGGCTCCTGGAGCAGCTGATGACCGGCGCGCAAGCCCCGGATGCGCTCGCGCGCCTCCGGCAGACCATAGAGAATACTCAGTCTTATCAATATGATAAGGCTGCGCGCCCGCTGTCGCTTGGGCTCGGCGGGCCGGACGCCCTGCTGGGCGGCGGGCTCGCCCGCTGCGCCCTGCATGACATCTCGCCTGTCGCCCCCATCCATCTGGGCGCCGCGACGGGCTTCGCCCTGGCGCTGGCGGCGTTGTCTGGCAAGGCGGGTGCCGGCAGGGCGGGTACGGGCGGCCGGGAGACGCTGTTCATCCAGACCGACATGGCCCGGTTCGAAGCCGGTGCGCCTTACGGCATCGGCCTCGATCTGTTCGGGCTGCCGTCGCGGCGGCTGCTGGTGCTGCGGGCGCGGCGCCCGATCGACGCGCTGTTCGCGATGGAGGAAGCCCTCAAATGCCGCGGCATTGGAAGCGTGATCGCCGAAATGCCGGACGATGCCGCCGACCTGACCGCCACGCGGCGGCTGTCGCTCGCCGCCCGCACCCATGACGGCATCGGTTTCCTGCTCCGGCATCGGTCCACATCGGCGCCGAGCGCCGCGATGACGCGCTGGGAGGTCGCGGCAAGCTCAGGGCCGCGCGACGCTTTCGGCGGCGTCGGCACCACCGCCTTCCTGCTCTCTCTGGTGAAGAACCGGCGCGGTCCCTGCGGCGGTTTTCGTATTGCGTGGAGTCATGATGAGCTCGCATTCGTCGAGGCGGATCCTGTCGCTGTGGCTGCGGCGCCTGCCGACCGACCGGCTGACGCGGCAATCGCCTGAGCGTGCCGGCCAGCCGCTGGCCGTGGTCGCAACGGTGCGGTCGGCACGGCAGATCGCAGCGCTGAACGACGAGGCGGCACGGCTCGGCCTGCGCGCCGGGATGGCGCTCACCGACGCGCGCGCGATGTATCCGCAGCTTGCGGCGATCGATGCCGACGACGCAGCCGACGCGGCAACGCTCGCGCATGTCGCCGACTGGTGCGACCGCTATACGCCGCTGATCGGGCTCGATCCGCCGGATGGCTTGTTCCTAGACATCAGCGGTTGCGCGCATCTGTTCGGCGGCGAAGAAGCGTTGCGACGCGATCTGGTGCGGCGTCTGGCGGCGCAGGGATTCCATGCGCGCGCGGCGATTGCCGATACGCCGGGATGTGCCTGGGCGGTGGCGCGATATGGCGTTGCTGTCTCTGACCGGGACTCACACTCCGTTCCTTCCCGCGCAAGCGGGGATCCAAACTCTTACAGCGACTCCTTGCTGCGCGATTCTGGGTCCCCGCTTTCGCGGGGACGAGCGGAGGAGGGAGATGCGCAACGTATCGTCTCCACACTGCACTCTCTTCCCCTCGCCGCCTTGCGCATCGATCCGAAGATCGCCGCTCCTCTTGCGCAAAGCGGCCTCAAGACCATCGGCGACGTCATCGACATGCCGCGCGCGCCGCTCGCCGCCCGCTTCGGGCAAGGTTTCGTGCGCCGCATCGATCAGGCGCTCGGCCGCGAGGACGAGCCGATCGTGCCGCGTCTGCCGCTGCCGTCCTTTCTGGCCGAGCAGCGCTTCGCCGATCCGATCGGACGCGAAGACGATGTGCTCGGCACCGTCGTTCATCTCGCGCAGGAACTGGCTCGCGCGATGGAGCGGCACGGCAAGGGCGCGCGGCGTTTGCAGATCGCGTTGTTTCGCACCGACGGCAAGGTGGCGCGCATCGACATCGGCACCTCCGAGCCGCTGCGCGATCCCGATCGCATCAGGCGGCTGTTTCTCGACCGGCTGGCGGTGATCGGAGATGAGGCCGATCCCGGTTTCGGCTTCGACATGATCCGGCTGTCGGCACTCGCGGTGGAGGATTTCGATCCGGTGCAGGCCGGACTTGTTCAGACCGGACTTTTAGGCGATCCGGCGCGCGAGACTGCGCATCTGGTCGACCGGCTGATTGCGCGCTTCGGCGCCGACCGGGTGCAGCGTCTTGTTCCGCAAGACACGCATATCCCGGAATTCGCGAGCGTCGCCGCGCCGGCGCATCTGCGGCAGCAGGCTCAAACGGCTTCGCATGATTTCGTACAGGACAGCCACATCCCGGCGCGGCCGATCCGGCTGTTCGAGCGACCCGAACCGATCGAGGCCAATGCGCAGGTGCCGGACGGTCCGCCGGTGCAATTCAAATGGCGGCGCGTCACCCATGACGTCGCCCATGCCGAAGGCCCGGAGCGGATCGCGATGCAATGGTGGCGCGACGAGCAGGGCCGCGCGCTCGCCCGCGACTATTTCCGGATCGAAACGCGGCAGGGCGCGCGCGTCTGGCTCTATCGCGAGGGCATCTATGCGGCGGGACAGGCGCTGCCGCGCTGGTTCCTGCATGGGATTTTCGCATGAGCGATATTCTCGATTTTCCCACGCGCTCAAACGATCCGTCGAGAGGCGCTGAAGCGCGCACGGCACCGCCGCCCGCCTATACCGAATTCGCCGTCACCACCAATTTCTCCTTCCTGCGCGCGGCCTCGCATCCGGAGGACATGATCGAGCAGGCGGTACTGCTCGGCCATACCGGCATCGGCATCGCCGACCGCAATTCGGTCGCGGGCGTGGTGCGCGCGCATGTGATGGCGAAGGAGCGCAAGCTGAAGCTTGCGGTTGGCGCGCGGCTCGTTTTCGCCGATGGCACGCCCGACATTCTCGCCTATCCGTCGAACCGTGCCGCCTGGGGACGGCTGACGCGGCTCCTCTCGCTCGGCAAGCGGCGCGCCGAGAAGGGCGATTGCATCCTCAATCTGGCCGACCTGCTCGACAAAGCCGAGGGCCTCAATCTCATCGTCATGCCGCCGGCGCGCATCGACGCCGCGCGGCTGACGGCGCTGATCGGAAAACTGACGCAGCACGCATCGAAGCGCTCGGTCTGGCTGGCGGCAGGCTTTCTCTATCGCGGCGACGATACCCGCCGGCTGCGCAGGCTCGCCCAGATCGCGCATGATGGCTTCGTTCCGCTGATCGCGATCAACGACGTGTTCTATCATGTGCCGGAGCGCCGCATGTTGCAGGACATCGTCACCTGCATCCGCGAGCATGTCACCATCGACCAGGGCGGGCGGCTGCTGTCGCTCAATGCCGAGCGTCATCTGAAATCGCCGCAGGAAATGGCGCGCCTGTTCGCGCTGTATCCGGATGCGCTGGCGCAGACGCAAGTCCTGCTCGCACGCTGCCATTTCTCGCTCGACGAGATGCAGCACGATTATCCGCATGAAGCGCATCACGGCACGCCGCAGGAGCGGCTGATCGCGCTGGCCGAAGCCGGCATGACACGGCGCTTCCCGAACGGGCCCAAGCCGAAAGTGCGGCGCGCGCTCGATCACGAATTGCAGGTGATCGGCGAACTCGGCTATGCGCCGTTCTTCCTCACCGTCCATGACATCGTCCGCTTCGCCCGCACGCGAGAAGAGCCGATCCTGTGCCAGGGCCGGGGATCGGCGGCGAATTCGATCATCTGCTATTGCCTCGGCATCACCGATGTCAGCCCCGACACCGTCGATCTGTTGTTCGAGCGGTTCGTGTCGGCCGAGCGGCGCGAGCCGCCGGATATCGACGTCGATTTCGAGCACGAGCGGCGCGAGGAGGTGATCCAGCACATCTACGAAAAATACGGCCGCGAACATGCCGGCCTTGCCGCCACCGTGATCTCCTATCGCGGCCGCAGCGCCGTGCGCGAAGTCGGCAAGGCCTTCGGGCTTTCGGAGGATGTCGTGTCGGCGCTGGCCGCAACGCTGTGGGGCTGGTCGATGGACGGCATCGCCGAAAAGGAAGTGCGCCGCGCCGGCCTCGATCCGTCCGACCCGCGGCTGCAGATGACGCTTCAACTGACGCAGGAATTGCAGGGCTTCCCGCGGCATCTGTCGCAGCATGTCGGCGGCTTCGTCATCACCCGCACGCGGCTCGACGAAGTGGTGCCGGTGGAGAATGCGGCGATGGAGGATCGCACCGTCATCGAATGGGACAAGGACGATCTCGACGCGCTCGGCCTGCTCAAGGTCGACGTGCTGGGACTCGGCATGCTGAGCTGTTTGCGCCGCGCGTTCAATTTCCTGCGCGTGCATTACGATGAACCGCGCGACCTCTCGATGCAGGACGAGGACGATGCGACCTACCGGATGATCCGGCGCGCCGACACCGTCGGCGTGTTCCAGATCGAAAGCCGCGCGCAGATGTCGATGCTGCCGCGGCTGAAGCCGGAAAAATTCTACGATCTCGTCATCGAGGTCGCGATCGTGCGGCCCGGTCCGATCCAGGGCAAGATGGTGCATCCCTATCTGCAGCGGCGCGAGGCGCCGCATCTCGTGACCTATCCGTCGCCGGCGCCGCCCTGGCCGGCCGACGAACTCGAACAGGTGCTCGGCAAGACGCTCGGCGTGCCGCTGTTCCAGGAACAGGCGATGCGGATCGCGATCGTGGCGGCCGGCTTCAAGCCGGCGGAGGCCGACAAGCTGCGCCGCGCGATGGCGACGTTCCGCCGGGTCGGCACCATCGGCACGTTCCAGCGCAAGATGATCGATGGCATGGTGGCGAAGGGCTACGAGCGCGAATTCGCCGAGCGCTGCTTTGAGCAGATCAAGGGCTTCGGCGAATACGGCTTTCCGGAAAGCCATGCGGCGAGCTTCGCCAATCTGGTCTATGCCTCGTGCTGGCTGAAATGCCATTACCCGGATGTGTTCGCGGCGGCTTTGCTCAACAGCCAGCCGATGGGATTCTACGCGCCGGCGCAGATCGTGCGCGACGCGCAGGAACACGGCGTCAGCGTGCGCGACGTCGACATCAATGCATCGGACTGGGACTGCACGCTGGAGCCTACTTCTCCCCTCCCCCCGCGAAGCGGTGGGGAGGGGCCGGGGGTGGGGGGCCTTTCAAATCAAAATCGAGGAGGCACCCCCCATCCGACTCCTCGCTTCGCTCGGAGCCACCCTCCCCACCACGCTGACGCGTGGGGGGAGGGTAAGGAAGAGTGCGTGCGGCGCGTCTCAAACCTCCATACCCGCCATGCCTCGATGCGGGACGACATCCGCACCACCCATGCGCTGCGGCTGGGGCTGCGCCAGATCAGCGGCCTGTCGGAAACAGATGGCCGCATCGTCGAGGAGAAGCGCGGCGCGGGCTACGATTCGATCCGCGATCTGTGGCTGCGCACCGGCTTGCGTCCCTCGGTGCTGGAGACGCTCGCCAATGCCGACGCGTTCCGCTCGCTCGGGCTGTCGCGCCGCGATGCGCTCTGGACCATCCGCGCGCTGCACAGATCCGGCGACAAGGACGACCTGCCGCTATTCGCGCGCGTCGTCATGCCGGAGATGGAGCCCGATGTCGCGCTGCCGCCGATGCTGCCGGGCGAACAGGTCGTGGAGGATTACCGGCACCTGAAGCTGTCGCTGCGCGCGCATCCGGTGTCGTTCCTGCGCGCCGATCTCGATTCCCGCGGCATCCTGCGCAACGAGACGCTCACCCGCACATCGTCCGGGCGCAGAGTCAGCATCGCCGGCATCGTGCTGATCCGGCAGCGGCCCGGCACCGCCAAGGGCGTGATCTTCATGACGGTGGAGGACGAGACCGGCATCGCCAACACCATCGTATGGCCGAAGACCTTCGAGACCTTCCGTCCGGTGGTGCTTGGCGCGCGTCTCGTCGGCGTCACCGGCCGGCTGCAGAACGAGAAGGGCGTGATCCATGTGGTGGCGGAGCAGATCGACGATCTGACGCCGCTGCTGGGCCGGCTGTCCGAGCATGGGCCGAGCATCGAGTCGCTCGCCCGCTGCGACGAGGTCAAGCGCCCCGAGCCCGGCAACCGTTCGGCGAAGAATCTCGCCAAGGGCGCGCATCCGCGCCGCGGCGATGCGCTGGTGCGCCTCCTGCGCGAGCAGCCGGAACTGGCCGAGGACCTGATCGCCATGCACAAGGTGATGCCGAAGGGGCGGAATTTTCATTGAGGGCCATTTGACACAACCCCTCCCGCTGCGGCATCGAATGCGCCGGTTCCGAACGGGAGCATCCTGAGTGGGCGACTTCGTCAACAAGCGGCACTTCACCATCGACTGGGCCTATTGCGACCCGGCCGGCATCGTCTTCAACAGCCGCTTCTTCGAATTTTTCGATACCTCGAGCTGGCACCTGTTCGAGGCCGCGCTCGGCGTCAAGCCGCAGGAGATGGCAAAAACCTTCGAAATCCTCGGCGTGCCGCTGGTCGATGCGCGCGCCAAATTCATGGTGCCGGCGAAATTCGGCGACGTTGTCGAGATGCATTCCTGGGTCGGCGAGATCCGCCGGTCCAGCTTCGAGGTCTGCCATCGCATCTTCGTGGATGGGCAACTCGCGGTCGACGGTTCCGAAACCCGCGTCTGGGCGATGCTGGACGAGCACGGCCAGCTGAAGACCAAGCCGATCCCCGCCGACGTGATCGCGAAATTCAAGACGCCCTGAGCGGGGCGCTTCCGGACCGCCGCGGACGGCCGCTTCGCCAGAACGCATCCAGACCAGGCATTTTTCCACCGACGCGGGTCCGGCTCGTGCGCGAGCGGAACGACTGCGCGAAAAAGTGGCCAGCGATTCCCGGCTCTCCGGATTGCATAGTTGGGGATCAAACTATTACACTGTAGCGATTCAAAACACCGCGCCGGACCACCGGCCGGCCAAGAAACGACTGCTGGAAACGCACCACGGGAAACGCATCGATGGCGAGACTGCTCGAGCTCGTGCTCAACGGCCGCAAGCGCGTGGACGCGGTCCAGGACAACCTGCTGCTGCTCGACTACCTGCGTGAAGTCACCGGGCTGACCGGCACCAAGACCGGCTGCGACGGCGGCGAATGCGGCGCCTGCACGGTGCTGGTCGACGGCAAGCCGGTACTGTCCTGCCTGACGCTCGCGGCCAGCGCCGCCGGCCGCAAGGTCGAGACCGTGGAATCGCTCGGCCATGACGGACAGCTCTCGGCGGTGCAGCGCGGCTTCCACGAAAAGCTCGGCTCGCAATGCGGCTATTGCACGCCGGGCTTCATCATGGCCTCGGTCGGCCTCCTGCGCAGCAATCCGAACCCGACCGACGACGAGATCCTGGAGGCGCTGGGCAGCAACATCTGCCGCTGCACCGGTTATGTGAAAATCATCGAGGCGGTGAAATACGCCGCGGGGCTGAAGGCCGAAGGAGTCGCGCCATGAACAAGCCGGTTCCCGCACGCGACGCGCTCGCGCATGAGGTCGTGCCGTCGCACAATATCGGCGATTATGTGCCGCTGGTGGACGGACCGGAAAAGGTCTCCGGCCGCGCCAAATACACTGCCGACATTCTCGCACCCAATATGCTGGCTGGCCGCATCTATCGCAGCCCCTATTCGCATGCCGAGATTCTCGACGTCGATATCTCCGAAGCGTTGAAAGTCCCCGGCGTGAAGGCGATCGTCACCGGCGCCGATTGCGACAAGACCTTCGGCGTGCTGCCGATCGCGCGCAGCGAACATCCGCTGGCGCGCGGCAAGGTGCGCTATCGCGGCGAACCGGTCGCGGCGGTGGCTGCGGTCGATGACGCGGCGGCGCGCGAGGCGATCCGGCGGATCAAGATGACGGCGCGCGAACTCCCCGCCTATTACAAATCGCAGGACGCGCTGGCGCCTGACGCCGTGCAACTGCACGAGAAGAAGCCCGGCAATCTCGAACGCGACGTGTTTTTCGAACTCGGCAATGTCGACGATGCCTTTGCCGATGCCGATCTGGTGCGCGAGGGCGTCTACAATTGCCCGGAAGTCTGCCAGGTGCAGATGGAGATGCACGCCGCCATCGCCGATTACGACGCGGTGCGCGACCGCATCACCGTGCATGCCTCGACCCAGGTGCCGTATTACGTGCACATGATGCTGTCCGACATTCTCGACATGGACATGTCGCGCATCCGCGTGATCAAGCCGCATGTCGGTGGCGGCTTCGGCTGCCGCACCGAGACGCTGAATGTCGAGCTGATCACCGCGCTGCTGGCGCGCAAGGCGGGCGGCATTGTGCGCACGGTCGTCAACCGCGAGGAGACCTTCATCACCCATCGCGGCCGGCCCGAAACCGATATCAAGCTGAAGATCGGCCTGAAGAAGGATGGTCGCATCACCGGCGTCGAATGCGAGGCGATCCAGCGCGGCGGTGCGCATTCTGGCTACGGCGTGGTCACGATCCTCTATGCCGGCTCGATGCTGTACGCGATCTACGATCTCAAGAACGTCAAGTATGTCGGCAAGCGCGTGCTGACCAACACGCCTCCCTGCGGCGCGTTTCGCGGCCACGGCACCGTCGATATGCGCTTCGCGTTCGAGAGCCTGCTCGACCAGATGGCGCACGAGATGGGGATCGACCCGTTCCTCGTGCGGCGCGCCAACCTGCTGCACGCGCCGACCTTCACTGACAACGACCTGATGATCAATTCCTACGGCCTGCCGGAATGCCTCGACCTGGTGGAAGAGGCGAGCGGCTGGAAAGCCCGGAAAGGCAGGCTGGGCAACGGCAAGACGAGCCTGAAAAAAGGCTTGGGCATGGCCTGCTCGCATTACATTTCCGGCGCCTCAAAGCCAGTGAACTGGACCGGCGAGCCGCATGCCACGGTGAAGATCAAGGTCGATTTCGACGGCTCGCTGGTGGTGATGTCCGGCGCCGCCGATATCGGCCAGGGCTCATCCACCATCCTGGTTCAGGCGGTCGCCGAGGTGCTCGGCCTCGACATGTCGCGGGTGCGCGTGGTCACCGGCGACAGCGAGGTGGTGCCGAAGGACAACGGCTCGTATTCGTCGCGCGTGACCTTCATGGTCGGCAATGCCGCGATCGATGCGGCGCGCAATCTGAAAGCCCTCTTCATAAAGGCCGCGGCACGCAAGCTCGATGCGCGGCCGGAAGATATCGAATGCCTCGGCGAGGTCTATCGCGCCGGCGCACAGGACAAGGGCGCGACCTTCGAGGAGGTCGTGGTCGAAGCACTGAAAGATTCCGGCACCATCACCGTCACCGGCAATTACTCGACCATCCCTGAATCGCATGGCGGCAAGAAATATCGCGGCTCCGCCATCGGCGGCACCATGGGCTACAGTTATTCGGCTCAGGTCGTGGAGGTCACCGTCGACGAGGACACCGGCGTCGTGACCGTCGACAAGGTGTGGGTCGCGCATGATTGCGGCAAGGCGCTCAACCGGCTCAGCGTCGAAGGCCAGGTGCAGGGCTCCGTCTGGATGGGCATGGGCCAGGCGATGAGCGAGGAAGTGGGGTATCACGAAGGCCTGATGGTGACCGGCAACATGCTGGATTACCGGGTGCCGACCATCCAGGACTCGCCGCCGATGGAGACCTTCATCGTCGAGAGCAACGATCCGCACGGGCCGTTCGGCGCCAAGGAGGCGGGCGAAGGCTCGCTTGCCGCATTCCTTCCGGCGCTGACCAACGCAATCCATGACGCGATCGGCATCCGCTTTAACGATCTGCCGATGACGCCGGATCGCGTCTATGAGGCGATCGAGAAGAAGAAGCGCGCCGAAGCGCGTGGCAAGAAGAACGGGGGCTGATGACATGGACGCCTTGCCCGAATTCTCGCTGCTCCGCCCCGGCAGCCTCGACGAAGCGCTGAAGGCGCGCGCCGCGAACCCCGATTCAAGGCCGCTCGGCGGCGGCACCGATCTCACCGTCAATATCCGGCGCGGCATCGTCGCGCCGTCGGTCCTGATCGAGATGAATAATGTCGCCGAACTGCGCGCGATCAAAGCCGATGCGAACGGGATCGAGGTCGGCGCCTCGGTGACGCTCGCCGAACTCTCCGAGCATCCGCAGGTGCGCGCGCATTATCCCGTGGTGGCGCAGGCCGCACACGAGATCGCGGGTCCGACGCATCGCATCATGGGCACGGTCGGCGGCAATTTGTGCCTCGATACCCGCTGCATCTATTACAATCAGAGCGAATGGTGGCGCGACGCCAACAATCACTGCCTCAAGACCACCGGCACCATGTGCCATGTCGCGCCGAAAAGCCGCGGCGTGTGCTTTGCGACGTTCTCGGGCGATCTGGCGCCGGCCTTTCTCACGCTCGGCGCGGAAGTCGATCTTGCGGGCCCGGAGGGACGGCGCACGGTGCCGCTCAACGATATCTATATCGGCTTTGCCCGGCAGGACATTCCGGTGACGGAGACGCAAGGCGACGGCAAGTTTTTCCTTGCGCTGCGGCCGGGCGAGATCGTCACCGCGGTGCGCGCGAAGAACACGCCCGGACTGCGCTCGGCCTATGGCAAGATCCGCATCCGCCGCTCGATCGAATATCCGGTGGCGGGCGCTGCCGTGGCGCTGAAGCGCGAGGGCGACACGCTCGCCGATCTGCGCGTTGCCTTCACCGGCACCAATCCGCGTCCGGTGCTGCTCACCGGTACGCGGGACTTATGCGGCGGTCCGCTGGATGAGGCCTTCTACAAGGGTCTCGACGATCTGGTCCGCGACCAGATCATGGCGATGAAGACCACCTTCACGCCGGGGCATTATCGCCGCCGCGTCGCTTCGGTGCTGGCACGCCGGCTGGTGACGACCCTGTTCGAACAGGGCTAGTTCGCGCGTCAGCCCGCCAGACGAAGCACCCGCTTCCAGGCGCGCTCGTACCAGGGCTTCGGCTCCTCGTCGGCCAGTTGCAGGCCGATGGTCAGCGCGTGATCGTCCTTTACCCGGTGCACCACCAGCGCCACGTCGCCGAGCCGCATGGTCTCGCCGGCATGCGGCGCACGGCCGAGCCGCTTCTTGAACAGCTCCGCCACAGTCATCGCCTGCTGCGACGGCTCAGCCGCGATCCCGTAGATCTCCACCAGCGAGCCGAGCGTGGTATCGCCGCCGATGAAGAAATCGCCGAGCAATTCCGGATCCGGTGAGGATGGCGGCGGCAGATTGGCGAAGAAGCGGTCGAGCGAGGTTGCCTTCTCCTGCGGGGCGAGCAGAAAGACGTGGTCGCCCTCGTGCAGGCCGCGCGATTCCTCCGGCGTCAGAACCTTCTCGTCACGGATGACCAGCGCGAGCTTCGCCCAGGACGGCAGAATGCCACCGCGCAGATACGGGCTTCCGGACGTCACCCGATAGCCGACCAGCTCCTGCGCGCGCTGACCCGGCAGATCCAGTTCGATGCGCGGCTGGAAGGTATCGAGCCTACGTTTGGCGATCCGCATCTTGCGCGCGACGTAGGGCACGCTCCAGCCCTGAACCAGGAGCGACACAACCACCACGACGAAGCCGATGTCGAAGTAGAGCTGGCTGTTCGGCAAGCCGACGAGGAGCGGAATCGAGGCCAGAAAGATGCCGACCGCACCGCGCAGGCCGACCCAGGAGATGAACGTCATTTCGCGAAAGCTGAAACGGAACGGCGTCAGACACAGGAACACCGCAATCGGACGCGCCACCAGGATCAGGGTCGCTGCGATGGCAAGCGCCGGCAATAACCGGTCTGGCAGCGAGGCTGGCCAGGCCAGCAGACCGAGCAGCACGAACATCACGATCTGGCCGAGCCAGGTGGCGGCATCGAGAAATGCGACGATCGTGGAATGGGCGCGCTTGACTCGATTGCCGACCATCAGTCCGGCGAGATAGACCGCAAGAAAGCCCGATCCATCGACCACCGCGGCGACACCGAAGGTCACAACGGCACCGGTCGCGACGAACGGCGCGTGCAGACCCTGCGGCAGCGTCAGGCGGTTCAGCACCGCGGTGATGGCGTAGCCGCCGGCAATGCCCATGATCAGGCCGATCACGCCCTGTTTCACCAACATCAACGCAAGATCGGCAGGGGCCTGTGCGCCGTGCAGAATGATCTCGACCAGGACAATGGCGAGGAAAATCGCGAACGGGTCGTTGGTCCCCGATTCCACCTCGATGGTGGCGCCGACACGCGGCCGCAGGCGCAAGCCGCGCGAATGCATCAGGAAGAACACCGCCGCGGCGTCGGTGGAGGCGACGACGGCGCCGACAAGGAGCGACTCGGTCCATCCGAGATCCAGGAGATAATGCGCCACCGGAGCGGTGACGGCGGCGGTCAGCAACACGCCCAGGGTCGCGAGGGTGCCGGCCGGCGCCAGCACAGAGCGGAATGTCGCAAAGCGCGTGCGCAGGCCGCCGTCGAACAGAATCAGCGCCAGCGCCACCGATCCGACGGTGTAGGTCATGGCGACGTTGTTGAAGCTGATGCCGCCCGGGCCGGACTCGCCGGCGAGCACGCCGACGGCCAAAAAGATCAACAGCAACGGGGCACCGAACCGCAGCGCCACCAGGCTCGACAGGATGCCGGTCAGAACCAGCACCGCTCCGAGCAGAATGACGATATTGATCGATTCGAGCGCCGCCATCCGTGATGTTTCTCCGCACCCTTGGTAACGGCTGGACGCTGCGGTGCAATAAAAATGTGCGCGATCAGCGCGGCCGATCAGGCCGGCTGATCGTTCCGTTCGACGCTGTCCGTCACCGGCCCATCGGCTCCCGGCGTCTGCGATCGTGCGCTCGCCTCAGTGTCCTGCGGAATGGCTGCGATCATGGCGTTGGCGATCTCGTGCTCGCCCATGATGACATCAGTCGCACCATGCTTCTTCAGATGCGCGGTCTCGTCCTCGGAATGCGAGCGCGCGATGATTGGCAACGCCGGATTGGCCTTGCGGCCGAGTTCCGCTGCAAACCCGCCCTCAAAGGCATCCGGAACCGCGACCAGAAGGCAGCGTGCATTCGCGAGATTGGCCGCGGCAAGCACCTCCTTGTTCACGACATTGCCGCGGAGCGTCTCGACCCGCGTGCCGCTCAGGCGCTTGAGCGCTTCGGCATCGGTATCGATGACCAGCAGCGGCAGTCCCGCCTCGATCACGCGCGGTGCGACAAACCGTCCGACGCGGCCATAGCCAAGCAGCACCACGTGGTCGGTCAGCCGGGTCTGCGGGATCGGCTCGCGCGTGGCGCGCCTGCGGGTCTCTTCCTCCTCCTTCATCCGCGGCTTCTTCTTCGCGAGATAGCGGTCGAGCATGGCGAAGAAGAGCGGATTGAGCAGGATCGACAGGATCGCCCCGGCGAGGATCAGGTCCCGCGCATCCGGCGGCAACAGCGCCAGGGTCACGCCGAGACCCGCGAGGATGAAGGAGAATTCGCCGATCTGCGCGAGGCTGGCCGAAATCGTCACCGCCGTGGAGGGCGGATAGCGGAACAGCCGCACGATCAGATAAGCCGCGATCGACTTGCCGAGCACGATGATCAACAGCGTCGCCAGCACCGGCAACGGCTCGCGCACTACGATCATCGGATCGACCAGCATGCCGACCGACACGAAGAACAGCACCGCGAAGGCGTCGCGCAGCGGCAGCGTCTCCTGCGCGGCGCGCTGCGACAATTCGGATTCGGCCAGGATCATACCGGCGAAGAACGCGCCCAGGGCGAACGAGACGTCGAACAGCACGGCGGCGCCGAAGGCCACCCCGAGCGCGATCGCCAGCACCGCCAGCCGGAACAATTCACGCGAACCGGTATGGGCGACCCAGTGCATGATCCAGGGAATCACCCGGCGGCCGACGATCAGCATGATCACGACGAAGGCCGTCACCTTGGCGAGCGTGAGCGCGAGCGGCCACAGCAACTGGTCCCAGGTCAGGTCCTGCCCGCCGCTTTTCAGCGTGTCCGCCAGCACCGGCAACAGCACCAGCGCCAGCACCATGGCGATGTCCTCGACGATCAGCCAGCCGACCGCGATACGTCCGCGCTCGGTTTCGACCAGCCGGCGCTCCTGCAGAGCACGCAACAGCACGACGGTGGACGCGACCGACAGGGCGAGACCGAAGACCAGCCCGGCCGCGACCGGCCAGCCCATCAGATAGGCGAGCCCCATGCCGAGCCCGGTCGCGACCGCGATTTGCACGATCGCGCCCGGAATCGCGATCGCCTTCACCTTGAGCAGATCGTCGAGCGAGAAATGCAGGCCGACACCGAACATCAGCAGGATGACGCCGATTTCGGCGAGCTGATCGGCGATCTTCTGGTCCGCCACATACCCAGGCGTGAACGGCCCGATCAGAATGCCTGCAAGGAGATAGCCGACCAGCGGCGATATCCTGATGCGTTGCGCCAAAGCCCCGAGGATGAAGGCAACGACAAGACCGATGACGAGCGTGGAGATGAGCGGCGTATCGTGATGCATTTGCCTTTCTTAAAGGCACAATGCGCCGATGGCGAGACACCGCGACGATCCGCGCGGCGATGGCCGCGCGGATTTCCCATCGGGCAGCGAGGAGGGACGTAAGGTCAGAACCCGACCTTGTCGCCGCCCTTGAGCGCGAGGATTTCGCGGGCATCGTCGGGCGATGCGATTTCGAGCCCGAGGCCTTCGAGAATCTTGCGCACCTGCGTGACCTGCGCGGCATTGCTCTCGGCGAGCTTGCCCGGCCCGACCCACAGCGAGTCCTCCAGCCCGACGCGCACGTTGCCGCCCATCGCTGCGGCGATCGCCGCGACCCGCATCTGGTTCGCACCGGCGCCCAGCACCGACCAGTGGTAATTGTCGCCGAGCAGGCGGTCGGCGGTGCGCTTCATCTGCATGATGTCTTCCGGGTGCGCGCCGATGCCGCCGAGAATGCCGAACACCGATTGCACGAAGACCGGCGCCTTGATCACGCCGCGATCGAGGAAATGCTTCAGCGTATAAAGATGGCCGATGTCATAGCATTCGACCTCGAAGCGGGTGCCGTTCTCGGCGCAGGTGGTGAGGATATATTCGATATCGGCGAAGGTGTTCTTGAACATGCCCTTGCGCGACCCCTCGAGATACGGCTCCTCCCAGTCGTGCTTGAACTGGCCCTTGTAGCGCGGGATCATCGGGTAGAGCCCGAAATTCATCGTGCCCATATTGAGCGAGGCGACTTCCGGCTTGAAGGTCGCAGCCGGACGTACGCGCTCCTCGATCGCCATGGTCGGCGCGCCGCCGGTGGTGATGTTCACTACCACATTGGAGCGCTGCTTGATCACCTGCAGGAACGGCGCGAAAGCCTCCGGCGTCTGGTCGGGGCGGCCGTCCTGCGGATTGCGCGCATGCAGATGCACGATCGCTGCGCCCGCCTCCGCCGCGCCGATCGCGGCATCGGCAATCTGCTGCGCGGTGACCGGCAGATGCGGCGACATCGACGGCGTATGAATCGAGCCGGTGACGGCACAGGTGATGATGACTTTGCGGCCCTTCGCCATATTTCCAACCCCGGATTTTGTCGTTTCAGAAGCGGCGGATTGAGCGCATCGCGCGCCCCATTCGTCAAGCGTCAAAGCGTGCGCAGACGCTCCAGCAGCCGCTTCACATCGTCCGCATTGTGGTACAGACCGAAGCCGACACGCAGCCGCGTGTCGCGCACATCGACCACAATATTGCGCGCCTTCAGCCGCGCCTGCCATTCCGATGCTTCGGGATGATCGAAGGTGAGGAAATTGCCGCGCGACATTTCCCGCGCCGGCACCACAAGACGCGCGGGATCGAACAGGCCGATCGGGCTTTCCGAAATACCGGCGAGGAAGATGTCCTGCAGCGCCATCACATGCGCATGGATCCTTGCCGCGTCGAGACCGCGCGAGGCCATCCAGTCCAGCGCGGCACGCATGCGATAGAGCCCGCTCGGATCGAAGGTCGCGCCCATGAAGCGCTGGCCGTCGGTCGCGTAGCGCACGCGATCCTGCGGACCCGACAACGAGGCGAAGCTCGCATACCAGCCGGTGTTGCGCGGCCTCTCGCCAAAGCCGGGCGGACAATGCATGAAGCAGGCGCCCTCGCCCGCCATCGCATATTTGTAGCCGCCGGCGAGATAGAAGGCGCGGTCCGCGACATGCGAGAGATCGACCGGCAGCGCCAGAAAGGCGTGATAGCCGTCGATCACCGTCAGCCGGTCCGGTGCGGCGACAGCATCGACCAGCGCATCGAGATCGGGCAGCGCGTAGCCGGAATTGAAGTACACCTGGCTGACGAACACCATGTCCGGCGCATGCGCGCTCACCGCCTCGACGATGCGCGCCGGCAAGGTGGCGAACGGCTCGGTCGGCACCGCGACCAGGCGGATCAGGCCATCCTCGGCGAGCCGTTCGGTCTGCCGCCTGAAGGAGTGAAACTCGCCGTCGGTGGTGACGATGACGGGCGTGCGGCCAAGCGGCAGCGCCGAGATCAGCCGGTTGACGAATTCATGGGTGTTGACCGCGGAGACCAGCGTCGCCGGATCCGGCAGGTTCAAATGCCGCGCGATCCCGCCGGTCACCGCGGGCCAGACTTCGCCCAGCACGCGGGTCCATTTTTCGTCGACCAGACGGGCGGCATCGTCCCAGAGTTGAATCTGCGCCTCGCGCGTCACATCCGGCCAATAGGCATGGCTATGCGCGGCGAAGTGCAGCCGGTCGGGATCGGCGTTGCGGAAGCGGGAGAAGTCGGCGGTCAGGTCGAGCGGGGCTTGCATGCCTGCATGCATATTGGGTCTTTGGGATCATTGCCACACCGGCATGGCGCACTAGAGTAGCGCCAGCAAATCAGGATCGGACAAGAAAAGTGGCAACCAACGAGTCACCGCCCGCAAGCCGCATCGGCGACGACATCCATGTCGACCTCGCCGGCCGCATGACCTATGGCGATTATCTCCAACTCGGCACCCTGCTGGCCGCCAAGAAGCCCCTGTCCGGCAAGCATGACGAGCACCTTTTCATCACCATCCACCACGTGCAGGAATTGTGGCTCAACCTGATGGGCCACGAACTCGATGCCGCGGTCGATTTCATCCTGCGCGACCAGCTGCCGCCGTCGTTCAAGTCGATGGCGCGGATGACCCGCATTCTCGAGCAAATGATCAGCGCCTGGAACGTGCTGTCGACCATGACGCCATCGGACTATCTGGAATTCCGCGGCGATCTCGGTCAATCGTCCGGCTTCCAGTCCTTCCAGTACCGCGCGGTCGAATTTCGCCTCGGTGCGAAGGACCCGAAGATGCTGCTGCCGCACCGGCACGACAGCGCCAATTACGACCGGCTGAAGGCGGCGCTCGATGCACCGAGCCTGTACGACGCCGCGCTGATGCTGCTTTACCGTCGCGGTTTTGCGATCCCCGACGAGATCGTGAAGCGCGATTTCTCGGTCCGGCATGTGCCAAACGACGCCGTGCGCGACGCCTGGCTGAAGGTGTATCGCGAGTCCAAGAAGTATTTCGACCTGTACGAACTGGCCGAGGAGCTGGTCGATCTGGAAGATTGGTTCCAGCAGTGGCGTTTCCGCCACATGAAGACCGTCGAGCGCATCATCGGCTACAAGCGTGGCACCGGGGGCTCGAGCGGCGTCGGATTCCTGAAGTCAGCGCTGGATCACTCGTTTTTCCCTGAATTATGGGCGGTGCGCACCGAGCTCTAGTCCAATCGCCCCGCCAGTGAGGTCGGCGCAAGCGGCCGTTAGCGTCGGTCACGGTTCGTTTACGATAACAAATGATGACCGGAACCCTTTAAGCTGCCGCAAATCCATCGTTGGTCATATGATCAGGGGACCCGGTGGGGGTTTGAGTTCGTTATGCGTGCGTGGATGGGACGGGTGTTTGGCTGCGCCGGCTGGCGGCGTGCGGCCACGGTTGCGTTGGCTGCGGTTCTGCTGACCGCCTGCGCCAGCGTCGAGCGCATCCCCTATACCCAGCAGGAACAGGAACTGGCGATCATCCCCGGCATCCCCGACGCGCGGGTTTGGGCGGACGATCCTGCGCTCGCGCGGCGCAACCCGATCACCAACATACGCCCGGGCGATAACCCGGCGATTCTCGCCTTGTCCGGCGGCGGCGCAGACGGCGCGTTCGGCGCGGGCTTGCTGAACGGCTGGACCCAGCGCGGCGACCGGCCACGATTCACCATCGTCACCGGCGCGAGTGCCGGCGCGCTGATTGCGCCATTCGCCTTCCTCGGACCGCAATACGATTCCGTTCTGGCCGACGTGTTCTCCAGCGGCGCGTTCGAGGGCTTCCTCAAATTCCAGGGTGTACGCGGGCTGTTCGGCACCAGCCTGTTCGAAGCCGCGCCGCTGCGGCAGCTGATCGCCAAACACGTGACGCCAGATGTCATCGAAGCAGTAGCGCGGGAATACCGCGCCGGGCGGCGGCTGTTCATCGTCAGCACCCAACTCGACGCGCAGCGCACCGCGATCTGGGACATGGGCGCCATCGCTTCAAGTGTCGATCCGCGCGCGCCTGAGCTGTTCCGCCAGGTGATCGAGGCCTCCGCCAGCATTCCCGGCATTTTCTCGCCGGTGCTGATCGATGTGGAAGCGCAGGGCAAGCGCTTCGCCGAGATGCATGTCGACGGCGGCATCATCTCCAACGTGCTGGTGATCCCGGAAGCGATGCTGCTGTCGAACAAGCCGATTGCGCCAAGCGGGGTGCGCCCGCGCATCTATGTCATCCTGAACAGCAAGCTCGGCCCGTATTTCGATGTGGTGCCGGCCAACACGGTGCGGATTGCCGTGCGCGCCTTCGAGACATCCGTGCGCGCGAATACACGCAACACGCTGCTCGCATCCTATGAATTCATCCGCCGCCGCAACTGGACGCTAACGCTGGCAGCGATCGACGACAGTTTCCCGTCGCAGGCATCGGCCGGCTTCGACACCGCCTATATGAAGGGCCTGTTCGAATTCGGTGTCGAACAGGGCCGCACTGGCGCTGCCTGGCGGCGTGGTCCGGGCTCGGACGCGCCGCCGCCGATACGCGCGCCGCGGGTCAGCCAGCGCGCGGTGACGCAGTAGCGTCTACTTCCTAACCGCCGCCAGGAAATCGAAGTCGCAGCCCTCGTCCGCCTGCTGCACATGCTCGCGATAGAGTTTCGCGTAACCGCGCTGCGCATCGTCGGGCACCGGCGGCGCAATCCATGATTTGCGGCGCTCTTCCAGTTCGGCATCGCTCACCAGCAAATCGAGGCTGCGGTTCGCGACATCGAGCTTGATCCGGTCGCCAGTCCGAACCAGCGCCAACGGCCCGCCAACGGCGGATTCCGGCGAGACATGCAGCACGATGGTGCCGAACGCCGTACCGCTCATGCGCGCATCGGATATGCGCACCATGTCCTTCACGCCCTGCTGCGCCAACCGCTTCGGAATCGGGATATAGCCCGCTTCGGGCATGCCGGGCGCGCCGATCGGGCCGGCATTGCGCATCACGATCACGTCGTCGGCGCCGATATCGAGCGAAGGATCGTCGATCCGGTTGGTCATGTCCTCGACCGATTCGAACACCACGGCGCGGCCTTCATGCTGCATCAGTTTCGGTGACGCCGCCGCCTGCTTGATCACGGCGCCGCGCGGACACAGGTTTCCGCGCAGGATCGCCATGCCGCCTTCCTTCTTCAGCGGCGCGCTGCGCGGACGGATCACGGTCTGGCCGGGCACGTCCTCGAAGGTCTTGATGGCGTCGCCGAGCGTGCCGCCCATGACGTGCTTCGCGTCGAGCTTCAGCACGTCCTTCAATTCCTGCATCAGCCGCGGCACGCCGCCGGCATAATGGAAATGCTCCATGTAGTGATCGCCGGACGGCTTCAGGTCGACCAGCACCGGCGTCCGCTTGCCGATCTCGTCATATTCCTCAAGCGACAGCGGCGTGTCGGTTCGGCCCGCGATGGCGGAGAGATGCACCACGCCGTTGGTCGAGCCGCCGATCGCCTGCAGCATGACGATCGCGTTATGCAGCGCGTCCTTGGTAATGATGTCCGACGGCTTCGGCCCGCCACTCTTGGCAAGGGAAGCAGCCTGCTTGCCCGTCGCTTCCGCGACGCGAACACGATCGGCATGCGGCGCCGGAACGGTCGCCGCACCCGGCAGCGCCATGCCCATGGCTTCCATCATGCAGGCGATGGTGGACGCGGTGCCCATCACCCCGCAGGTGCCGACCGAAGGCACCAGCCGTTCGTTCGCCACTTCGATGTCCTCGCCCGAGATGCGGCCGCCGCGAAATTCGCCCCACAGCCTGCGGCAGTCCGTGCAGGCGCCGAGCACCTCGCCCTTGAAATGACCGACCAGCATCGGCCCGACCGGCAACACGATGGTCGGACGGTCGGCGCTCACAGCCGCCATCACCTGCGCCGGCGTGGTCTTGTCGCAGCCGCCAATCAGCACCACCGAATCCACCGGCAGCGCGCGCATCATCTCCTCGGTGTCCATCGCCATCAGGTTGCGCAGGAACATCGAGGTCGGATAGGCGAAGCTTTCGTGGATCGAGATGGTCGGGAACACCATCGGCATCGCGCCGGCCAGCATCACGCCGCGCTTCACCGCCTCGATCAGTTGCGGCACGTTGCCATGGCACGGATTGAAATCGGAATAGGTGTTGGTGATGCCGACGATGGGGCGATCCAGCGCGTCGTCCGAATAGCCCATGCCCTTGATGAAGGCCTTGCGCAGGAACAGCGAGAAATCCTTGTCGCCGTAGCTGGTCAGGCCCTTGCGCATTCCGCTGGTCACGCCACCACTCCGTTCGCTCCGTCATCCTGAGGTGCGAGCCCGAAGGCGAGCCTCGAAGGATGAACGGCCACCGCTTTTTAGCCGTCGCCCTTCGAGGCTTGCGCTTTGCGCAAGCGCCTCAGGGTGACGGCGAAAGGTTCGTTGGTGGTGTAGGCAGGAAGCCGCAGCGGCGCAATGCTCTTGCCACGCAGCTATTGCAGCGTCACGCCGGCTTTTTTCACAATCTCGGACCAGAGGTCGGCTTCCGCCTTGAGGCCGGCGGCCCATTGCTCCGGGCTCTCCTGCGGAACGCCAAGGCCGATCGCCTTGTAGCGGGCAATCACGTTCGGTTCCTTCAACGCCGCCTGCACCGCCTCGCGCAGCTTCCTGATCACCGGCTCGGGCGTGCCCGCAGGCGCCGCCATGCCCCACCAGTTTGCGCCGGTGAAGCCGGGCAGACCGCTTTCGATCAGCGTCGGCGTGTCCGGCAGTTCCGGCAGCCGCTCCGCCGTCGCCACCGCAAGCGCGGTAAACTTGCCATCCTTGAGATGGCCGAGACCCGCGGCCAGCCCAACCGTGAAGAGCTGGATGTCGTTCTGCAGCAGCGCCAGAACGCCCTGCGGCGAACCGCGATAGGGGATGTGCTGCATATCGAGATTGCGGGCGAGCTTGACGCGCTCGAGCAGCAGGTGATTGACGGTGCCGGGCGCCGGCGAACCGAAATTGACCTTGCCCGGATTGGCCTTCACGTAGTCCATGAACGCGGCGAAGTCCTTCGCCGGAACCGTCGGGTTGGAGAACAGAACCAGCGGCACGTCGGCCAGTTTCGCCACCGGCGCGAGCGCGGCGAGCGGATCGATCGGCATCGCCATCGTGAACTGGTTGATGACGAAATTGTTGGTCGCCGTCACCACCAGGGTGTAGCCATCGGGCGCGGACTTCGCGACCTCGATGGTGCCGATATTGCCGGCCGCGCCCGGCTTCGCTTCGATGATCAGCTTCTGGCCGAGCACCTCCTCCATTTTCGGCGCCAGCAGACGCATGATACCATCGGAGACGCCGCCCGCGGTATAGGTCAGCACGACGCGGATCGGCTTATCCGGAAAGTCCTGCGCATGACCTGAAAGCGCGGACAGCGAGAGCATCATTCCGGCGGCGGCAAGACGAAGAAAATTCGTGCAACGCATAACCCCTCTCCCATCGTGTCAGTTGGCTCGGTGCTGCTCCAGCGGGGCTATTCCCTGACTTTTCTTGTGACCGGCAGGTTCGAATATCGCGAGATCAGAATTTCGGAAACAATTGCTTGTCGGCGAGCCAGCGCGACATCTGCAGCCGCTGTTTGCGCGAGCCGGACAGGAAGGCCTGATGCTCCTTCTTGTTCGGCCAGACGTGATCCGGCGTCACCGCCATGCGAACGAGAATGTCGTCCTTCGTGACGTTGAAGACCATCAGATCCTGCGCCAGCGTCAGTGGGCCCTTCCAGGCCTGACGCACGTCACGCTCCATCTCGGCCGCGGTGTCGAAGTCGTTGAAAAAATGATAGATCACGGCGTGCCGCGGGTTGGTCTTCGCAAACACATGCCCAACCTCCGATGGCGCGGTGTGCGCGATGGTGCCGATGCCCTTCGCCATGCGCTCGTCATAGCCCGAGCGCTGCATGAGCTGCGACACGGTATTGAAGGCTTCATGCACCAGAAGGTCGGCGCCCTGCGCGTTATCGACGAAGAACTGGCTGGGCGTGGTGTCGCCGGAAAAGACGAAACACAGCCCGTTCCATTCCAGCCGCAGGCTCACCGGCCCGTCGTAGATATGGATCGCCGGGAAGCTTTTGATGACGACGCCGTTCTTGTCATAGATCACGCCGGTTTTGGTGAAGTCGAATTCATGCACCTCGACCTCGGCGCCGGCATCCGGAAGCAGTCCGTGCCGGGTATCGGTGTCCCATGCAAAGGACTCGATCTGCTTCTCGACGAAATGCTTCATGCCGTATTTCGGCTCGGGGCCCGACGGACCATACATCACCAGCGGCTTTGACCGCCCGCCCGCCCAGCTTCCGATCCAGACCTGCGCGAAGTCGCCGACATGGTCGGCATGCAGGTGGGTGGCGAAATAGGCGGTGACGTCCTGGTGCGGAATTTCGAGCGCCGTGAAATTGGTCTGCGAACCCGAGCCGAAATCCCAGATGAATTTGTCGCCGTTGCCGAGCTCGATCAGAAACGAGGTATTGGCCTGCGCACGCCGCACGAACGGGCGCCCGGTGCCGAGCGCCGTTATGCGCATCTCGTCCGCTGCGAGCTCCTCGGTGTTGGGAAAATAATAGTCGCGCTTCGCACTCATTCCGCACCTGTTGTCATGACATGTCGTCGAGATCGGCAATATCCGCCATCCTGCGCGTGTTGGCCTTGATCTGGCGAAGCACGCGCATCAGCATCTCGAATTCACCTTTGTTGACGCCCTTGAACGCCTCGCGATAGTGCCGCCGGGCCACCGCCCGCGCGACCTCGAAGGTGCGCCGTCCTTTGTCCGAAAGGCTCACGACCAGGGCGCGGCGATCGTCCGGCAACGGCTCGCGTTCGACCAGCCGATCGCGCGCCATGTCGTCGAGCAGACGCCCGAGGCTCGAGCGGTCGAGCACGGTGAGTTGAGCCAGTTCGCCGATGGTCTGGCCATCCTTCTGCCGGAGCGCCGCCATCGCCCGCCACATCGGCACCGAGATGCCCACGCCGCGCAAGGCGCGCGCCAGGTTGAGCTGGTTCTGCCGCTGGATGGCGGCGAAGTAATGCATCGGATAATCGGTGATGCGGTAAGGCTTTTCGACCGCGCGCCTTGCACCGGCGAGCGAGGCCGCTGTGGCGCGGCGGCGCGCCGGCACGTCAGCCGATGGCGCGGACTTGGCGGGAGTGGCTGGTTTCTTGGCCATGCAGATATAATACTTGTATTATATCTGGCAGACAATGGCCGCTATTTCGCCATCAGGCCGACAGCACACATGGCCGGAGCGGAGATCACCGGGGAGATCACAGCCCGGCGGCGTCCAGCGCAGGCCGTCGGCTGGGCGCCGGCGACCTGACAGGACGCGGAAGAGTTGATTCTTCTCAATCCACCGCGTCGACGGGACGGTTAGCTTTAGTCGCGATGACCCATTTACCCCCCTGCGTAGCCAGCATCGGCGGCTCAGTCACATTGGAATCGTGCACCGCCCGCAGCGAGACATGCAGCGGGTTGCATTGCCATGCGCGCGTCCTCGCCAAGGATACGTACGTCTTTCACCAGCAGGATCGCCCGACCCACATCCACTGGGTGCGCAGGGGATTGCTGCGGCTCTACCAGACCCTTGCCAACGGCAAGCGTCAGATCGTGGGCTTCGCCTTTCCCGGCGAGTTTGTCGATCTCGCCGTCGAGCGCGAATACGCCGTCAGCGCGCAGGCGGTGACCGAAACAGAGCTTCGCAGCATGCCGCGCTCCAGCTTCACCGCCGCCGCGCAGGCGGATCCGCAATTCTCGTTTCAGCTCTTTGTCTCGGTCTCGGAGCGGCTCGCGCGCGCCTCCGATCTGGCGCTGACGGTCGGTCAGCGCACCGCGGAAGCGAGTCTTGCGGTGTTTCTGATCGAAATGCACAATCGGATCAGCCTCGGCGATCCGGCGCGGCGCGACCTGTATCTGCCGATGCCACGCTCGGATATCGCAGATCATCTCGGACTGACACCGGAGACCGTTTCGCGCCTGTTCACGCGGTTCGCGCGTGAGGAGCTTATTGCGCTCTGCAAGCGGCGCGGCGTCAACCTGCTCGACCTCGACGGTCTGCGGCGGCTCGCGCAGGGCCTTCCAGCCCGCGACGGATCGTGACATGCCGTTGCGGCACCTGTGCAACACGGCACCGCCGTGTGATCAAACCTGATCCAGATCAATTACGCGCCCTGGCCCGGATCGTCCTTTGAAGGCTGCACATTCGTATGTGCCAACGTTTTGGGGGCTGAAAACAATGATCCGAAAGCTGGTTTTGACAACCTTGGCGGCAGGCGGGCTGACCGTCGCTGCGGCCGGCATGCCGCCGGCTTATGCCGCCGACATGGCGCCGATGGTGACGAAAGCTGCGCCGCCGCCTGTCGTCTGGAATCCCTGGATGATCCGACTGCGCGCGCTCGTGGTCGATCCGAAGAACGACACCACATTCGACCAGTTGCCGGGCGGCAATGCCACGTGGTCGACCTCTGTCGTGCCGGAGCTCGACATCACCTACTTCTTCACGCCGAACATCGCAGCCGAACTGATCCTCGGCGTCACGCCGCACCGGGCGACCGGCACCGGGATCGTGACCGGCGGCGCGGCCCCCGGTCTCAACATGCAGGGACTGCCGATCGGCAAGACCTGGTTGCTGCCGCCGACGCTGACCTTCCAGTATCACGCCACCAATTTCGGCGCGTTCAAGCCTTATGTCGGCGCCGGCGTGAACTACACGGTGTTCTTCAACGAATCGGCGGCCAATACCCTCGGGGGAAACCCGGCGGTGCGGATCTCCAGCTTCAAGGTCAACAACGCCTGGGCACCGGCCGTGCAGGCCGGCTTCGATTACATGCTCGACAAGAACTGGGGCATCAACTTCGACGTCAAATATTTGTGGCTGCGTCCGACTTTCTCGGCGGCGGTCAATGACGGGGCGATCGCGCTGACCGGCAAGGCCAAGCTCGATCCGTGGATCTGGGGCGGCGGCATTACCTACAAATTCTGAACCGCATCTGCGACACGATCACGAGATGAAGATGGGCGCTACGGCGCCCATCTTCATTTGGCTCCGGAAGATGCTGCACCCGGCTCTGCCGCCATTCTGGACTCCGCCGAGATCGTATCGGCGGCCTGGTGCAGGCAGTCGAGCAGCCGGCTTGTGGCATTCGAAGGACTGCGTCCGCGCATCCGCACCGCAGAGAGCGCCGCGGCGGTGCGCAGCGTCTCGACCGGCAACCGTTTCAGCAGACCCAGCGCTTCGAAATAGGCGGTGATATCCTCCGACAGCACCCACAGCATGTCGCGCGCATTCATCAGGCTGACATTGGTCTGGATCGACGACGATTCGATCATGCAACGGGCGGGCCTGCGCTTGACGCGCCGGAAGATGCGCTCGATGCCGGCGCGCATCGGCGTACCTTCCTGCGGCAGGATCCAGTCCTGCTCGGCAAGCGTGGCCCAGCCAACCGCCGCACCGCGCGTCAACGGATGCTGCGGGCCGGCCACGATCAGGATCGCCGGATCGTAAAGCTCGTCCATCGCAAAATCGCGGTCGACCAGGGCCGGTTCGACGCGTCCGATGACAAGATCGAGCCTGCCGTCGCGCAGCATCGCGAAATGCTCCTCCATCGCGCCTTCGCGCATGGTGACGACGACATCCGGGGCGCGATCAAGCACCAGCGAGAGCGCGCGCGGCATCAGCACATAGCAGGCGCCGATGCCGGCACCGACCGCGACCGTGCCGGACAGCCCGCTTTCGATCGCCTCGATCTCGGCCTGCGCCCGATCGAGATTGCCGACGAGATTGGCCGCATGGCGGATCAGCGCACGGCCGGCGGCGGTCGGGTGCAGCGAGCGGCCCGCCTTCTCGAACAGGGCAACGTCGAGATCGGACGCCAGGGCGGCGAGCAGCTTGGACGCGGCGGGCTGCGACAGCCGCGCCTCGCGCGCTGCCGCGCTCAGCGTCGGGGCGTGTTCGAGCGCCGCCAGCAATTCGAGTTGGCGCAGCCGGATGCGGCGGCGCAGCGTCTGACCGGATTTGCGCGGCTTCGCCTGCGGCTTTGCGTTCGGCTTGGGCGGCTTGCTGGAGGGTGTTCTGGACATATGCCCATTATGACATGAATTCGCGTCAACTATTCATTTGAAGAAAGTGTACCGATTTTTCAGAATCGTTCCAGCTTCCCGCATCGAAAGCGCTAAAGTCCGGGCCGATCATGGATTCCTCCCCTCATTTTTCCCGCCCCGGACTGCAGATGACGAAACCCGCCCCGTTTATCGATCGCTTCGGTTTGTGGACCGCCGAGCAGAAAAAGCAGGCCCGCGCGCTCAAGGCGCTCGCCGCCAAACACAAGCTGAAGCTGATCCGGCTGGTGTGGTCCGACACCCACGGGCACGCGCGCACCAAGGAAGTCACGATCCCGGCTTTCCTGTCGGCGCTGTCGAGCGGCTACAACATCAATGTCGCGACCACGACGCTCGATGCCTCGGGCGCGCGCACTTTCGCCTCGTTCACGCCGGGCGGCGGCATGGGGCTCGAGGAAATGACCGGCTCGCCCAATCTCACCATCGTGCCGGACCCGTCCACCTTCCGCGTACTGCCATGGGCGCCGGGCATCGGCTGGGTGATCTGCGACGAATATTTCAACACCGGCATGCCGTTTCACTTCTCGCCGCGGCAGCTTTTGAAGAAGCAGCTCGCGCGTTTGAAGCAGCAGAAGTTCGGGCTGACGATCGGGCTGGAGGTGGAATGGTATCTCTTGCGTCTCGCCGGCGATCCGATTGCGCCGGAAAACACCAATGCCATCGGCCTCAAGGGCAAGCCGGTCCGCACCTATCCGGTCGAGACCGGCTATTCCTATCACTCCGAATCCAACTTCGACATCATGCAGCCGGTGCTGACGGCCTTGTGCGAGCATTTCGAAGCGATCGACCTGCCGCTGCGCTCGATCGAAAACGAATGGGGACCGGGCCAGGTCGAATGCACCTTTGCGCCACGCGATGCGCTGACCACCGCCGACAACCTGATCCTGTTCCGCAGCGCCACGCGCCAGATCACGCGCCGCATGGGCTATCTCGCAAGCTTCATGGCGCGGCCGGCCATTCCCGGCTTCTGCGCCAGCGGCTGGCATCTGCATCAGTCGCTGACCGACCCGAGCGGCAAGAAGAATCTGTTCACGCCGAACGGCAAAGACGCGTCAGTGGGGGACCCGTTGTCGCCGGTCGGCATGCACTATCTCGCGGGGCTGCTCGCGCATGCGAAGGCCGCCACGCCCTTTACCACGCCGACCATCAACGGCTATCGCCGCTACAAGCCGAACTCGCTCGCGCCCGACCGCGCCACCTGGGCGTATGACCATCGTGGTGTGATGGCGCGCGTCCTTGGCGCGCCTTTCGATCCGGCGACGCGGATCGAGAACCGGATCGGCGAGCCTTCGGCCAATCCCTATCTCTACATCGCCGCGCAGATCGTATCGGGGCTCGACGGCATCGCCAACAAGAGCGAGCCCGGACCGCAGGAACTGAACCCGTACAACTCGGACTTTCCGCTGCTGCCGAAGACGCTGCCGGATGCACTTGCGGCGCTGGAAGCGTCCGCATTGTTCCGCGAACATTTCGGCGAGACCCTCATCAATTACTTCACAGCCTTCAAGCGCACCGAACTCGGCCGCTTCGAGAAATGGAAGAGCGAACACGGTGTCGCCGGTCATCCCGCGGACGAACCCACCGAATGGGAGCAGAATGAGTATTTCGATTATTTTTGAGAGTTGGCAAAACGCGACTCTCTCTCCCCGTCATCCTGAGGTGACCGGCGAAGCCGGGCCTCGAAGGATGCACGGCTGCTGACCGGGCCGTCGCCCTTCGAGGGCCGCCTTCGGCGGCCACCTCAGGGTGATGGATCAAGAATAACCTCACAGCACAGGACCTGACGCCATGCTGGAAAAAACCACAAACCTGACGCGCACCGCCTATCTGTCGCCGCCCTACGATTACGACGAACTCGTGCAGCGCGACCGCGTGCATCAGCTGATCTATACCGACCCCGCGATCTTCACCGCCGAGATGACGCACATTTTTGGCGCGGTCTGGGTCTATCTCGCGCACGAGAGCCAGATTCCGAACAACGACGATTACGTCCTGAGCAAGCTCGGCCTGCGGCCGATCATCGTGCTGCGCGATTCAAAAGGACAGATCCGCGCGCTGTACAATCGCTGCACCCATCGCGGCACCACCCTCTGCCGGCTGGAAAAGGGCAATTCCAATGTCTTCCGCTGCCCCTATCACGGCTGGACCTTCAACAATGACGGTTCGATCCGCAACGTGCCGTGGCCGGACGGCTATGCGAACGACGTGACCGAGACGCGCTTCAACGCCGCGCAGATCCCGCGCGTCGAAAGCTATCGCGGCTTCATCTTCGGCACCCTCAACATGGATATGCCGCCGCTCACCGAATATCTCGGCGACGTGAAAAAGCCGCTCGACGAATGGCTCGACCGCCATCCCGGCGGCAAGGTCGCGATCTGCGAAGCCAATCGCCTGAAATACAACGGCAACTGGAAGCTCGCCTACGACAATTCATGCGACGGCTATCATGTCGTGTTCTCGCACCGCTCGCTGCTCGACATGGAGAACCGGCTGGTCGAGGAAGGCGCCAAGGGCATGTCCTATTACAAGGGACGCCCTGACGAGCAGCCGATGTACATGAAGTATTTCGGCCACGGCCATCACTTCAAGGACAAGCGCCCGAACATGGAGATCAAGCCGGGCGCGATGTGGGCCGTGGAAAGCCCGCATCCCGGCATGGAGCATTACGAAGCCGAATTGCGCCGCCGTCTCGGCGACCGCGCGCCTTTGGCGCTCGATCTCGCCTCGTCCGAGCCCGTGAACATCAACATCTTTCCGAATCTCTCGATTCTCGGAAACCACTTCCAGGTGTTCGAACCGCTCAGCGTCACCGAAACCAACGCGGTCTGGTACGGCACCGCCGTGGTCGACGAGGAAGGCGTGTGGGGCGACGAACTCCATCTGATCAATGCGCTGCGCATGCGCACGCAGGAAGGCTTCCCGAATTTCGGCGAGGTCGACGACCTCGCCAATTTCGAGGAGATCCAGCGCGGGCTCGGAGCTTTCGAGGACGAATGGGTCTACATGCATCGCGGCATGGATATTCCAGGCCGCACCGTCGATTGCGGCGACGGGGTGCTGAAAGCGCCCGCCACCGACGAGATGTTCATGCGCGAATACATCCAGTACTGGAAGCGGCTGATGCAGACCGAGCCCAACGTCCAGATCAAGCGGGAGCCGTGACGATGAACGCACCCGTCAAGCACGATCCGCACAAGACCTCGTTCTACATCACCGATGCGCTGTACGAAGAGATCATCGGGAATTTCTCGATCTGGCAGCGCGACGATCTCGTCATCAACGACCATGTCGAGCGCGATCTGTTCCGTGGCCTGCTGGAACACGAAGCACGACTACTCGATCAGGATCGTCTCGAGGACTGGCTGACGCTGTTCACCCCGGAATGCGTGTACTGGCTGCCGTCGACGCCGACCGGCGGCGATCCGCGCAAGGAGATTGCCATCACCTTCGATGACCGGCGCCGGCTGGAGGATCGCATCTATCGCCTGCGCACCGGCTATGCCTGGTCGCAGAAGCCGAAGTCGCGCACGGTGCGGCTGGTGACCAATGTCGAGGTGTTCGATGCCGGCCGCGCCGATACCCGCATGGTGCGGTCCAATATCATGATCGCGGAATTCCGCGGCTTCGAGACGCGCTGCCTGTACGGCTGGTGCGGCCATCGCTACGTGAAGCAGGACGGCCGGTGGATGATCGCGGTGCGCCAGCTCAACCTGATCGATTGCGACCAGTGCATCCGTAATCCGAGCATCGTGTTGTGATCTGACCTCGCGAGCGCCGCTGCTACTCCCCTCCCCCCGCGAGCGGAAGCGGGTGTGGGGCCAAACCGACATCACGGCCAAGATACGCGCCCCACCCCGGTTCCCGTCGCTACGCGACGCGAACGGACCCTCCCCGCCGCTTCGCGGAGGAGGGAAAAGAAAGGTGGCGTGCTATAAGCGCCGCTGTCGTTGTTCTCTGGACGCAATCGCATGCCCCGGCTCGCCTCCGCCTTTCTCATCGCCTTTTCATTTCTGCTGCTGCCGTCGATCGGCGCGGCCTTCGCCCAGGACAAATCGAAGCTGCCGCTGCAGGGCAACTGGCGCTTCGAGAAGGACGCGGCCGACGCCGCGAACCTCTCCTTTGTCAGTGACGGCAGGGTGGTCTTTCTGGTGCGCGCCGGCCGCACCATCAGCATCTGGTTCGCCTATCCGCAGGGGGTGCAGACCAAGGGCGCGGCGCGCGTCCAAATCGATACCGGCAAGAAGCGCTGGCGGATGGACGGTGACCTGACCACCGAGGAGCAGGGCGGCAAACCGGCGGTCTATTTCATGCAGAACGACTTCGGCATGAGCGAGCGCAAGAAGAAATGGGGCAACCTGGTCCAGCGCTACAACCAGTTCATCGAGGGCCTGACGACGGCACCCGTGATCGTCATCACCACCAAGCAAGGGGTGATCCGCCTCCCCGCCGTCGACATCCCCGATGCGCGGCAGCAGATGCAGCTATAATCCTCGACGTCCGTACGCGAGCATGACGCATGAAGCGCCTGCCTGTTTTCGACGAAGACCGACATTCGCTCGAAGCTTTTTTCGAGCGCTGGGGCAGTCTGGTCGGCAACGTCGATTTCAGGCGCGCCCGCGATCTCTACACCGATGACGTGATCGCCTTCGGTTCGCTCGGCAAGATGATGACGTCGCGTGACGCGCTGGAAGCCGAGCAATGGCGTGCGGTATGGCCGACGCTGGCCGACTACACGCACGATCTGTCGACGCTCGAAGTCATTGTCTCGCCGGACCGGCTGATGGCGATGGGCGCGGTGATGGCGCGCACCATCGGCATTCACAAGGATGGCTCGCATTTCGACCGGCCGGTCCGCGTGACCGCAACGCTCATGCGCGAGGCGGTGGACGCACCGTGGCTCATGACGCACACGCATGTGTCGCTGGTGCCGGGCACGCCGGCGCCATCATACGGCAGGCGGCCGGAGGCAGAATAACCATCCATCCCTATCTATCGGGATCCGATCGAGGGCCTGAGTGCGCAGCCCGTGCTCCGGATTAACCTGAAGCCGGCCAGATTTTCCCCACCATCGTCACCCTCCCCTGGACGGGGAGGGTAAGACGCGTCACAGCACCGCTTACGGTTTGCGGAAGCAGCCGGACTAGGTGCTGCTGGCAAAATCCCCGCCCTGGGTCCGGACCGGGTGCAGCTTCGGCGCCGACTCCTGCTCGTGCGCGACCTTCGGTGACACCATGCCGGCGCTACGGATCGCATGATAGCTGAGTTCGTCCGGATCGATCAGGTCCGGCACCTTCCAGCCGTCGAGATCGTATTCGGCCATGCATTGTTCGGCGAAGCCCTGCAGGTTCTTCGCCGTGCCGCCAGCCATTGCGCCGAACAGAACGTAGCGGCGGATTTCCTCGGTCGAGCCGCCGTAATTGATCTCGTAGAGTTCGTGGCGGCCGCCGAATTCGGTGCCGATCGTGTCCCACAAGAGCTTGAGCAGCTTGACCCGGCCTTCCGCGTCATAGCCGTTGGAGCCGCGCATATATTTGTCGATATACGGGCGGATCTCCGGATTCTTGAAGTCGCGCGCCGACGAATTCAGATAGATCAGGCCCGAGGCCACCGTCTGCTCGATGATGTATTTGACCCGCGTGTAGGCCATGGTCGACACGATCTGATATGCGCCGGCGGGTTCGATATCCGGCAACAAATATTCGCCCACCCACGGTTTCGGATTGCGCGCCATCGCCTCGGTCAGGCCCCAGAACAGGTTGCGCCAGACCAGCACCTCGCCGACATTCGCCTGCACGCCGCGGAAGTCTTTCGACCCCGTGGCTTCCACGGCCTTGAGCAAAAGTCCCGCAATGAAGTCGAGCTTCACAGCGAGACGCGTGCAGCCATGCAGCAGCGCGCGCGGCAGGAAGCCGGTGCGCGGGAAGAAATTGTTCGCCTTCTCCACGTCGCCGTAGCAGAACACGTTCTCCCAGGGGATCAGCACCTTGTCGAGAATGAACACGGCGTCGTTCTCGTCGATGCGGCTCGACAGCGGATAATCGAACGGCGAGCCCATCGCGGTCGAGGTCATTTCATACGACGGGCGGCAGATCAGCTTCACGCCCGGCGCATTGGTCGGGATCATGAAGATCGCGGCGAAGTTCTTATCCTGCACCGGGATCAGGCCGTGATGGGCGACGAAGGTGTAGTTGGTCAGCGCCGAACCGGTCGCGACGACCTTGGCGCCCGAGACGATGATGCCGGCATCGGTTTCCTTCTCGACATGGCAGCACACATCACCCACTTCGTTCGGCGGCAGATTGCGGTCGATCGGCGGATGGATGATGGCGTGATTGACGAACGGCACACGCTCCTGGCTGAACTGGTACCAGCGCTTGGCATTGGCTTGCCAGGGATCGTAGAAGTCGGCATTGGCGCCCAGCGTGCCGAGGAACGCGGCCTTGTAGTCCGGCGCGCGGCCGAGCCAGCCATAGGTGATCTTTGCCCACTCGGCGATCGCGTCGCGTCCCGCAACCGATTCCGCAACAGTCTTGGGCGCCTTGAAATAGGCCTGCGTCATCCCGCCATTGCCGGTATCGGTCGGCACCAGCAGCTTGTCCTTGTGTTTTGGATCGTGCAGCGCATCGTACAATCGCGCGACCATGCGCGAGGTATTGCGGAAGGCCGGATGCGTCGTCACATCCTTCACCCGCTCGCCGTAGATATAGATCTCGCGGCCATCGCGCAGCGACTCGAGGAACTCATCGCCCCTCATCGGCGTCGAAACCTTGATCTTTCCGGTGGTCGTCGGATCGGCCGCAAAGGCCACCTTGTCGTCGCGAAGCGCCGCTCGAGACATGTCTCAGTTCCTCCCGAAAAGGCCGCGTTAGCGCGGCTCGTAGGGCTTAGAATGCCTGATTGAAATCAAGCCGCTAGCCTCGTGATACGGATACGATATGGAAGCGGTTTTGCGGATGCAAGCGCGCTGCGCGAGCGGCCCTGTGCGCCGCGCCGGCGCCGGGCTAGACTGCCGCACGATGCCGCCCGCGTGGGCAAGGATGCCGGCCTGACATGACATTCACCGTCCGATCCCTGACCGGCAACCTGAATTCGATCACCCAATCCCCGTCATGGATCGGCCGGGCCGGTCTCGGCCTGGCGCTGGTCGCGGCTTTCGTGGCGCTCGAATGGGTCAGTTCGATCCACGAATTCATGAGCGTTCCGATCACGGCCTGGAATCCGGGCCTGGGCGTCGTGTTCGCGTTCATGCTGCTGCGCGGACCGATTTATGGTCTGGTGCTGTTCGCCGGAATGATTGCGTCCGAACTGCTCGTGGTCCGGACCGAATTGCAATGGCCGCTCATTGCCGCGATCTCCGCCATCATCTCGCTGGTCTACAGCAGCGCCGCCATCGTGATCCGGCGCGCTCTGCATCTGGATGCCGGCCTGCACCACCTGCGCGATCTGATGGTTCTCCTGTCCGCCGGCATTTTCGCCGCGTTGGTCAGTTCGGCGCTGGTCGCTTTACTGCTTTTGCTCGATGAGCGCATCGCACTCGACAACATCCTGATCGCCGCAGCGCCGCTCCTGGTCGGCGACCTGATCGGCATCGCGGTCATGACACCGCTCACGCTGCGTCTCGTCATGCTGCTGCATGGCCACGCGACGCTGGCGGGCTATTCACGGCCGCTCGCGATCGAGGCCTCGCTTTATGCCGTGCTGAGCTGCCTCGCGCTGTTCGTGATCGTCGGCGGTCCGAGCGGAAGCGGGCTGCGGTATTTCTATCTCCTGTTCGTGCCCGTGGTGCTCGCGGCGGTGCGTCATGGCTTCGACGGCGCCTGCGCCGCGCTCGCCATCACGCAGTTCGCGCTGGCCGGGCTGATGCACCATTTCGGCTACGACGCGCAGGCGTTTACCGAGATGCAGACACTGATGCTGGTGCTGACCGGCACCGGACTTGTGGTCGGCGCCGTGGTGAGCGAGCGGCAGAACGCCGATATCCTGCGGCGGCGCGCGGAAGATCGCCTGCGCGAAAAGGAAATGGATGCCAGCCGCGCCGCGCGCTTCACGCTCGTCAGCGGCATGACGTCGGCGCTGGCGCATGAGATCAACCAGCCGATGACAGCCGCCCGTGCGTCGGCGCGTTCGGCACAGCATCTGATCGAGAGCGCAGTGCCCGACTTGCCACGGGCCAGCAGCAATCTGGCCACCGCGATTGCCCAGATCGATCTGGCGGGCGGCGTGATGCGACGGATGCATGAGTTTCTGCAACGCGGCCGCCCGCATGCCGCGAGCTTCGATGTCTCCACCATGATCGAGGACGCGCTGACGCTCGCGCGGCCCGATGCAGCCGCGCGCGGGATCGAGATCGTGTCCGATATTACCGCCAATCTGCCACTGGCGCGCGGCGACCGGATCCAGATCGAACAGGTGGTGCTGAACCTCATCCGCAATGCGACCGAGGCGATCTCCGCAACGGCTCAGAAGGACGGGGTGATCCGGCTGTCCGCTGTGACCCTGTCGGAGCCGCGGCGGATCGAAATCGCGGTGGCAGACAATGGCCCCGGCGTCGCACCGGATTTCGCGCAAAGCATGTTCGAGCCGATGACCACGTCCAAGCAGGAAGGCCTCGGGCTCGGCCTGTCGATCTGCCTGACTATCGTCGAATCGCATGGCGGCCGGATCTGGCTACATTCCGGCGAACCGGGACACACCGAATTCCGGTTTTGGCTACCTCTTGAACCGCCTCACAACCTCCAATAACAGAAGTGACGCGAGACCTGCCGGGATGAGTTCCCCCACCATATTCGTGATCGACGACCAGCCATCGGTCCGGGATGCCATCGGCGAAATGCTGAGCGTGTTCGGATTCGTGGTCGAGGTTTTCGATTCGGCGAGCGCCTTTCTCGACAAGGTGTCCGCCACCCGCCCGGGATGCGTGGTAGCCGATGTCCGCATGCCGGGCATCGATGGAATCGCGCTGGTCGGCGAAATGGCCCGCCGCGCGATCGGAATCCCGGTCATTCTGATTTCCGGGCATGCTGATGTTCCGATGGCCGTCGCCGGCATCAAGGCCGGTGCGGATGATTTCATCGAGAAGCCGATCGACGACGCGAGGCTTGTCGCCGCCATCAATCGCGCGCTGGCGCGGGTGTTCTCGGCGCAGGACTCGTCGAAACAGCATGACGATCTGGCCGAGCGCTTTGCACGCCTCACTCCGCGGCAGGCCGAGATTTTCGACCTTGTCGCCGGCGGCTTCACCAGCCAGGCCATCGCCGCGAAACTCGACCTGTCGACCCGGACCGTCGAGAGCTATCGCGCCCAGATCATGGAAAAGATGCAGGCCGAAAGCGTCGCTGTTCTGGTGCGTCAGGCGATCCGCCTGCGCCGGATCGAGCCTTAAACGCACCCGCCTGCTCTAGTCGGAACTCCGCCGGCATGGCGGTCGCTGCAGGCACCGTAATTATACGCCCCAACCGATACGAATGCCGGATTTCGGCTTGTGCGCCTAGCGTGCCGTTCGGATCTCGCATCCGGGCGGCACGGGGCAACACATGAAGCGCGGCCTGACACAAGGCACATCGCGACGGCTGACTCGGCTGTCGCCGATCGACATTCCGTTGGCGGCTGCGGTTGCAGCCATGCCGGCGGTGTTGCTGGCGGCGCATCTACCGTCGGATTTGCTGATGCCTGCAATGGCGGTTCTGGCGTTCGCGACGGCGCTGGTCGCGTCGGTCGCGGGGTGGCTGACCCGTGCGTCGCGCCAGGCGGCCACTGTCACGATCTGGGACTTTGCCGGCGCCTGTGTGCTGATCGGCATCGCCGCCGGGACGTTCAGCGAATCTGTTCAAGTCTCACAACTTCTCGGGATCGCAACCACGACCCCGTGATATAGACCTCACCTTATCCAGGCCGGGCCCCTCTGGCGATCTGCAAGCAGGTCGCGATGTCGGACTGGAATTCCGCAAGGAATGGCCCCGCCAGGATGGGATGCGAATCCCGCACTCCGACGACCGGACCAGTCCTGTAAACAACGAGAGGAGTCCGGTCGTGTTCGACCTCATTACGCCTTCGGTTCTTACTGCCCTGTTCCAGGTCATCATGATCGACCTGGTGCTCGCCGGCGACAACGCCATCGTCATCGGTCTCGCGGCCGCGGGCCTGCCCAAGGAACAGCGCGCGAAAGTCATCCTGATCGGCATCGGCGCCGCAACGGTGCTGCGCATCATCTTCGCATTGCTGACGACGCAACTGCTGCAGATCGTCGGACTACTGCTGGCGGGCGGCCTGCTGCTGCTCTGGGTGTGCTGGAAGATGTGGCGCGAACTGCGCACGCCGCACGAGGAGGTTGTCGAAGCGGAAGAAGCGCTGTCCGACACCGATATCAACAAGGACGGCACGGTCGGGTCCAAGGCGCCGCGCAAGACATTCGCGCAGGCCACTTGGCAGATCATCATCGCCGACGTCTCGATGTCGCTCGACAACGTCCTTGCGGTTGCCGGCGCCGCCCGCGACCATCCCTATGTGCTGATCTTCGGCCTGGTTCTGTCGATCGCGCTGATGGGCGTCGCCGCCAGCTTCATCGCCAACCTGCTGCAGAAGCATCGCTGGATCGCCTATGTCGGCCTCGCGGTCATCCTCTATGTCGCGCTCGACATGATTTATCGCGGCTTCAACGAGGTCCTGCCCTACGCCATCAACTATATGGGCTAACCCGCTCCTGCGCCGCGCGGATGCCATGGCACGCCGCCATGCGCTCCGCGCGGTTGCCTCCTTGCGTGCTGAAATGCCAAGTTCCCGCCGGACATGAGCGGGGCACATTGGCCGATGGCGGATAAGAAGATTCTGATTGTGGGCGCGGGTCTTGGAGGGCTGGCGGCCGCTGCATGCCTGCTGAAGGCAGGTTTCGATGTCGAGGTCTACGAGCAGGCCCCGATGCTTGCCGAAGTTGGCGCCGGCATCCAGATGAGCGCCAATCCGATGCATGTGCTTCGTCATCTCGGGCTCGAGGATGACGTGCTGCGGCTCGGGGTCCAGCCGGGCGCCTATGTCTTCCGGTTGCACGATACCGGCGAGGTCATCCAGGACTTTCCGCTTGCCGCCGAGCATCAGCGCCAGCACGGCGCACCCTATGTGCAGTTGCATCGCGCCGACCTGCATGAATTGCTGGCCACGGCCGCCAGCAAACTCAAGCCCGACCTGATCCGGCTGAACCAGCGCGCCACTGGCTTCACCGAGACCGACGACGGCGTCACGCTGCATTTTGCCGACGGCAGCAGCGCCGAGGGCGATATCCTGGTCGGAGCCGACGGGCTGAAGTCGACCATCGCGCGGCAGATCGTCGGCGAGATCCCGGCGAGCTATACCGGCGACGGCGCCTGGCGCATCACCGTGCCGATCGAGCGATTGCCGAAGCCGTTCCTGCCGCAGGTCATGTCGGTCTTCATGGGTCCGGGCGGACACGCCGTCTGCTATTACCTGCGTGGCGGCGCGTTGCTGAATTTCGTCGGCATCATCGAGACCGAGCTGGCATCCGAGGAATCCTGGACGCAGAAATTCCCCTGGGACATGCTCAAGAAGGATTACGAGGGCTGGCATCCTGCGATCCAGACCATCATCGATGCCGCCGACCACGACCAATGCTATCGCTGGTCGCTGCACAATCGCCCGCCGGTTCGCAACTGGAGCACGAAGCGCGCCACCATTCTCGGCGACGCCGCGCATGCAACACTGCCATATCTCGCGCAGGGCGCGGCCATGGCAATCGAGGACGGTGCGGTGCTGGCGCGCGCGCTGCGGCAGAAGGACGATATCGCCGAAGCGCTCGATCTCTATCAGCGCAACCGCGTCGACCGCACCGCGCGCATTGTCGAGACCTCGACGCAGAACCGCCGTCTGTTCCATCTGCCGTCGGAGGCAGCGATCAGGGCCGAATTCTCCAAGCGCAACGAAGGCGAAAGCCGCAACCGCTGGCTCTACTCATACAATCCGCTGACGGTCGAGCTGACATGACTGCCCGCACCAGGGGCGTCACGGCCAGGGTCAGTCTGATCCCGTTCAAGCTGACTCAGGCGGTCGGCGGCTCAGGCGTCTCCGCCGTCGATGTCATCGTTGTTGAGCTGACCGACGCGGACGGTGCCCGCGGCCTCGGCTTCTCCTATGTGATTGGCGGCCATGGCGGCGTCGCGTACAAAGCCGCGCAGGACCAGGTCGCACGCTTCGTCGACGGGCAACAGCTTCCGCCGCCGGCGGCGCTCTGGCGCAAGATCAACGCAAGCTTCAACCGCACCGGGCCGGGGCCGAACCTCGTCGCACTCGCCGCGATGGATGTCGCCGCCTGGGACCTGCACGCGCGCAAGCTCGGTCTGCCGCTCGGCGTCGCGATGGGCGGCGAATTGCGCGCTGTTCCGGTATACGGCAGCGGCGGCTTCAACACCACGCAGCCACCGGAAGCGGCCGCAGATGTCGCCGCCGAGCAGGCTGCGCGCGGCCTGACGGCGGTGAAACCGCGCGTGAAAGGCATGCCGTCCGACGCCGCTGTGCTGGGCGCCGTTCGCAACGCGCTTCCTGCGCATGCGCAGATCATGGCCGACGCCAACGAGAAATGCGACCTGTCGCAGGCGTTGTGGCTGATGGCGCTGGCGCGCGAACACAGCCTGCTGTTCGTCGAGGAATTGTTGCCGGCGCGAGCGCTGGAAGGCTATCGCAGGCTTGCAGCGTCGGGCGGAGCGGCGATCGCCACCGGCGAGCATCTGCAGACGCGTGCGGACTTCCTGCCCTTCATCTCCGAACGCATTGCCAGCGTAATCCAGCCGGATCTTGCGATGGCTGGCGGGCTCACGCCGGTGCTGGAGATCGCAACGATCGCCGAGGCGTTCGACGCGATCGTCTCGCCGCATTTCCTGCCCGGCCTGTTTGCGCATGTTGCGGCGGCAGCACCCGCGTTGCGCTGGCTCGAGGAATTTCCGCTGCTGGAGCCGCTGTTCGAGGGCTGGCCCGGTGTCGATGCGAACGGGACCATGACGGCCTTGTCCGCACCGGGACACGGGCTTGCATTGAGCGAGCGCTACCGGCGCGAGATGGTGCAGTAACGATCGTACACGACCTTGGATGATCTTCCTGCGTCGACGCAACGTCATTGCGAGCGAAGCGAAGCAATCCACCTTTCACGTACAGGAGGATTGCTTCGTCGCCGACATTCCGTCTGCTTAAGCTTTAGCCCTCGATAAAGGCGAGCAGATCGGCGTTGATCGTCTCTGCATTCACCGTCGCCATGCCGTGCGGAAAGCCCGGATAGACCTTGAGCTCACCCTTCTTGAGCAGCTTGACGGCAAGCTTGGCGCTGTTGTCGATCGGCACGATCTGATCGTCATCGCCATGCATCACCAAGGTCGGCACGTCGATGGCCTTGAGATCGTCGGTGAAGTCGGTCTCGGAGAAGGCCTTGATCCCGTCGTAATGCGCCTTGGCGCCGCCCATCATGCCCTGCCGCCACCAGTTATCGACCACCGCGGGAAGAGTTTCGATACCCGGACGGTTGAAGCCATAGAACGGTCCGGATGCCACGTCGCGATAGAAGCTGGCGCGGTCCGCAGCCAGAGACTTGCGGAAGCCGTCGAACACCTCGATCGGCAATCCGTTCGGATAAGCCGCGGTCTTCAGCATGATCGGCGGCACCGCGCCGATCAGGACGGCCTTCGAGACGCGGCCGGGCTTGGCGCGCGCGACATAGCGCGTCACCTCGCCGCCGCCGGTGGAGTGTCCGATATGGACCACGTTCTTCAGATCGAGCGCCTCGACCACGGCCTCGGCATCGGCCGCATAATGGTCCATGTCGTGGCCATCGGCGACCTGCGAGGAGCGGCCATGGCCGCGGCGGTCATGGGCGATGACGCGATAGCCGCGATTGACGAAGAACACGAGTTGCGCGTCCCAGTCGTCCGAGCTCAGGGGCCAGCCATGATGGAACATGAGCGCCTGGGCGGTCTTCGGTCCCCAATCCTTGAAGTAGATGTCAACGCCGTCTTTGGTGGTCGCGTAGGCCATGGTGGTTTCTCCGGTTTGCGAGGTCGTAGGCGCATCGGTCGGCACACCAGCCGGTTTTAGATCGCGCCCTATTATTTATCGTGCGATTTAATTAGCGCGGCCGCATTTGGATGTCAATCGCTTGCGATTAGATCGCTTACGATTTATTTATGACAGGCGAGTTACCTGTTCCCATTGGAAAAGCCAACGCCTTGACCAAAAAGAGAGAGAAATCGTCCGAACTCGAGCTGGCCGCGTCGCTGCCAGATTTCCTGTGCTTCGCGGTCTATTCGACCAATCTGGCCTTTCATAAGGTCTACAAGCCGCTGTTCGACGAACTGGGGCTCACCTACCCGCAATATGTGACGCTTGTTGCGCTGAACGACGAAGCCGATCAGACCGTCGGTCAGCTCGGCGAAAAGCTGTTCCTTGAATCGAGCACGCTGACGCCATTGCTGAAGCGGCTTGAGGCGATGGGCTATGTCACGCGCAAACGCGATAGCGAGGACGAGCGCCAGGTTCGCGTCAGCCTCACGTCCAAGGGCAAGACGATTTTCGAGAAGGCATTCTGTGGCCGCGAAACCGTGATCGACGCGACCGGGCTCGATCCGGAATCGTTCGCGCGCCTGCAGCGCGATCTGATCAAGCTGCGCGACAATCTGCTGGCATGGTCGAAGACTTAGCGGCCGGCCGCAGCCTTTGCGTGGCGAACCGCGGTCAGCCCTGAGTCACGCCGGCCAGCAAATCTTCGCCGACACTCGACACCAGCGCGGGCCGACCCACAATCAGCGGATCCGCGGTCCCGATCCGTGTCAGATCGCGATTGTCATAAGGAATGCGGCCCAGAACGAAGCGCATCGCGTTCAGGCGCGCGCGCTTCTTGCAATCGCTCTTGATGACGGTCCATGGCGCGTCCGACGTGTCGGTATGCAGGAACATGGCTTCCTTCGCGCGCGTATAATCGTCCCAGCGATCGAGCGATTCCAGATCGATCGGGCTGAGCTTCCACTGCTTGAGCGGATGCAGATTGCGCTCCTTGAACCGACGACGCTGCTCGGCGCGCCCGACCGAAAACCACATCTTGAAAAGATGCACGCCGCTGCGCACGAGCTGCCGCTCGAATTCCGGCGTCTGCCTCAGAAACTCGTCATATTCCGCGGGCGTGCAGAAGCCCATGACGCGCTCCACACCGGCGCGGTTGTACCAGGAGCGATCGAATAGCACGATTTCGCCGCGCGTCGGCAAGTGCTGCACATAGCGCTGGAAGAACCATTGCCCTCGCTCGGTCTCGCTCGGTTTTTCCAGAGCCACGACGCGCGCACCGCGTGGATTGAGATGCTCCATGAACCGCTTGATCGCGCCGCCCTTGCCGGCCGCATCGCGTCCCTCGAACAGAATGACGATGCGCGCTCCGGTCGCCTTCACCCAAGCCTGCAGCTTCAGAAGCTCGACCTGAAGATCGTATTTCTGGCGTTCGTACGACTTCCGCGACATCAGGTTTTTGTACGGATAGGCGCCGCTGCGCCAGCCGGCAGACAACTCGGTGTCGGGATCTAGCCTGTCGGTGCCGCCGGCTTCGGCCGCACCGGTCAGCAGCTTGCGCAACGCACGGCGCTCGTCGGGCGACGCGCCATCCATCAGGGTGCGCAATTGTGCGATCAGGCCGGATGGCGGTGCGGTCCTGGCGTGCTGCTCCAGCAACTCCTTGAGTGTCGCGGCCTGAACAATCCGCTGTCTCACGACCTTGCGGGTGACAATCTCGTTCTTGATGTTGGCTGGATTGAGCGTGGCGACTGTGTCACCCTCACTGACGCGGCGCGCATTCCGCTTGGCTTTGCCGTTTCCGCGGCCACGCGACACCGGCGTTCGAACCCCGATCGATTCCGCCATTGCAGACTCCGCCGTTGCGACACACGATCCGTCACAAAAGCTTCATATTGCGCCCGGGAGCCGAACGGTTGACCCAAATCAAACCGCGGTACGGATCGGACGGGATGGAGACGTGCTCCCGGCAATGCCGCCTTGCATCGCCGAACCAAGGCAGCTCTGTCGGTCAACTAGCTGCCGAGATACTTCAACGCGACCGCCGAGATGACGATAATGATGGCAACGGCGGCCAGGGAGATTCCGGGCCCGTGATCGACGCTTCGATACTTCATTTTCAAAAACAACGTACGGGGAGGTTCAGCAAGCAGAGACGTTGGCGGTCTCGCGCAGGACTTCCCTTGGGAGGAAGCGGCGGCCGCCGCCGATGCGAGGAACATGATCCCATCGCCGGACGGGACACAACCGCCCAGCGCGAACGCCTGGCAGTCTTCCACACGAAAGTCGGCGATCCGAGCGCTCATGGCGCGCCATCTTCACGCGATGCGTGCAATACCCCACAAACGCATCCTTGATAAGGTCTCTGCGAGCAGCAAACCAGCGACAGGCCCCGCATGAGCACCCTGCACATCCGGCCAATGCGGCCCGACGAGATATCGATCGCGATCGGCTGGGCCGCCACCGAGGGCTGGAATCCCGGCCTGAACGATGCCGCGTGCTTCGCTGCCGTGGATCCGGACGGATTTCTGATCGGCGAGATCGACGGCGCACCGGCAGCAACCATTTCCTGCGTGAATTACGACGCGCACTTTTCCTTTCTCGGCTTCTACATCGTGCGACCGGATTTACGTGGCCGCGGCTTCGGGCTGCAAATCTGGAACGCGGCGATCGCCCATGCCGGCGCGCGCATCATCGGACTTGATGGCGTGGTCGCGCAGCAGCGCAACTACGAGCGATCCGGCTTCGTCCACGCCTATGCCAATGTCCGCTACGGCGGCATTGTTGCCAAGCCGCAAGCACCGCGCGGCGATGTCGTTGATCTGACCACGGTGCCATTGGGGCAGATCGAGGCGAGCGACGCGATGGTTTTCCCTGCCCCGCGCTCCGCGTTTTTGCGCCGCTGGGTCGGTGCGCCAGGACATACCGGACGCGCCTTGCTGCGCGATGGGGAATTGACGGCCTGGGGCGTGATCCGCCCCTGCCGGTCCGGCCACAAGATCGGGCCGCTGGTCGCGGTCGACCGCAACGCGGCGGAAGCCGTACTCGCCGCACTGCTCGACGCCATCGGCGGCGGCGAAGTGTTTCTTGATGTACCGGCCGTCAATGCGGACGCGACCGCATTGGCAAAGGAACTGGGTCTCGCCCCGGTCTTCGAAACCGCGCGCATGTATACCGCTCCGGTCTCGATACCACGGCTCGAACGCGTGTTCGGGGTCACTACATTCGAGCTGGGCTAGCGCCGCAGCCGCGCCATGCGGCGTTCGGCCTCGGATGCGGTCCGAATTCGCGCGGAACCCTGCAAGGAACAGCATCGTTGGCTCCCGTTGGGGCAGGCAGAGGCCGTCCTGACGACGGAGACAGTCTATGATCAATGCCAGCGTCGTATTGTTTGCCACCCTGTCCATCGCAGCCACCGGGGTGCTGTGGCCGGCCGTCGCGTCGGCGCAAGGCGAGATTCCCGCTCAGTCCACCGGACAGGAACCGAAACTGCCCGAGCCGAACGAAGGCCTTATTCCCACAATCAACTGGGCGCGGGCGGAACCGTGGCCAAACGGCGCGATGCCGAAGGCCGCCGCCGGACTGTCGGTGAAGGCGTTTGCCCGCGATCTCAAACATCCGCGCTGGATCTACGTGCTTCCGAACGGCGACGTGTTGGTGGCCGAAGCCGCCAGCCTGCCGTCGCCGTCATGGAGTCCGCGAGCGCTGGTTCAGAACTGGGTGATGCGGCGCGCCGGTTCGATCGTCGAAAACGCCAATCGCATTTCGCTGCTGCGCGACACCAACGGCGACGGCGTTGCCGACGAGCGCCATGTATTTCTGGAAGGTTTGCGTCAGCCGTTCGGGATGGCGCTGATCGGCGACCAGTTCTACGTCGCCAATACCGACAGCGTGGTGCGCTACCCCTACAAGGAGGGCGAGACGTCGATCACGGCGGAAGGCACCAAGCTCGTCGATATCCCGGTGGGTCATCACTGGACCCGCAACATCATGCCGTCCGCCGACAATACGAAGCTTTTCATCACCGTCGGCTCGGGCAGCAATATCGGTGAGAAGGGCATGGAGATCGAACAGGCCCGCGCGACCATCTGGGAGCTCGATCTCGCATCCGGCAAGCATCGCATCTTCGCGTCCGGCCTGCGCAATGCCAACGGCATGGCGATCGAACCCGAAACCGGCGCGCTGTGGACGTCAGTCAACGAGCGCGACGAAATCGGCGACGACGTGCCGCCGGATTATCTGACATCGGTGCAGGACGGTGGCTTCTATGGCTGGCCCTACAGCTATTGGGGCAAAATCGTCGACGAGCGTGTGCAGCCGCAGCGCCCGGATCTGGTCGCGCAATCGATCACGCCGGACTACGCGCTGGGCGGGCATACATCGGCGATCGGACTGGCTTGGTATGGCGGCGATGCGCTGCCGCAGCCGTTCCGCAACGGCATGTTCGTCGGACTGCACGGCTCTTGGAATCGCTCCGACCTGAGCGGCTATCGCGTGGTGTTCGTGCCGTTCCAGGGTGGCCGCCCGTCCGGCGATCCGATCGACGTTCTCACCGGCTTTCTCAAGGATGGCGAGTCGGTCGCCTACGGACGGCCGGTCGGCGTCACCGTGACGCGCGCGGGCAGCCTTCTGGTTGCCGACGACGCCGGCAATGCGATCTGGCATGTGACGGCAGGCAACGGCGGAGCGCCGACCACGAGCGCGGCGCCGCCTACAACGTCGGGAGCCGCCAACGACGCGCAATAGGCGCGCGCTGCCCAAGACTTCACGAGACGAGTTCCCTCGGCTATCACTCGCCGCGCACATCTGTCGCGGCGAGTGAAGCTCATGATCCTCCTGTCGAATGGCGGCACGAATATCCAGCGTGCCGCCGCCCCTTCCGACACCATTGCCGTCGGCACGGTGGATGGCGTTGCCATTCTTTCGCGGTCCGACAAGGGCTGGACCGTGACGCACCGCGCGCTGCAGGGGGTGTTCGTCAGTGCGGTCACGGCGCTGGATGACGGCACATTGTTTGCCGCCACCCGCGGCATCGGCATCGCCCGCAGCGACGATGGCGGCATCACCTGGCGATGGGTGAATAACGGCCTGGCGCATTATGAATTCTGGTCGGCCCGCGCCGGCAAGCTTCAGGGACGCGACGTGGTGTTTGCCGGCGCGCTGCCGGCGCATCTCTATGTCAGCGAGGACAAGGGCGAGACCTGGCGCGAGTTGCCAGCTTTGCGCAAGGCCGACAGCGTCGCGAAATGGACGTTTCCGCCGCCGCCGCGTGTCGGCCACATCAAGGATATCGTGCTGGACGGCGACCGCCTGCTGGTCGGCATCGAGATCGGCGCGCTGCTGGTCTCGACCGATTTCGGCGAAAGCTTCACCGATCTCAAAGTCGATCCCGATCCGCAGGAATGCGACATCCATCGCATTCTCGTGCATCCCGCGCGGCCGGAGCGGCTCATCGTCGCCAACGGCATTGTCGGCATGATGACGAGCGAGGACGGCGGCAAGACCTGGACGAAAATTCCGATGCCGCCGGCCGCCGATTACCCGGATGCGATCGCGATCCATCCGGAGCAACCGGATTTGCTGTTCATGACCGCGGGCGTGGGCTGGCCATTGCACTGGTACGAGCGCGGCCGCGCCCGCGGCAAGCTGTTCCGCAGCCCCGATGCCGGCAAGACCTGGCAGCGGCTGCTCGGGGGCTTGCCGAACGGCCAGCGCGCGCTGTTCTCCGCGCTCACCATCGAGGCGCGACCCGACGGATACGGACTCTATGCTGCCGACACCGACGGCCAGGTGTTCGAAAGCCTCGATGGCGGCGATTCCTGGACCATCATTGCCGACGTCGCGCCGGTGTCGAAGGGTGAGTTCTACAAGGGCCTGGTGCGCGACCGCGTCAAGCTTGCGGGCGTCGACGACATCGTCGCCAATGCCAAGGCGAGCAAGCGCTGGGACGAGGCTGGCAAGAAAATCTAGCGTCACGCCAGCGACGGTTTGGCGTCCCCACAACCGTCGTGCAACCGCGCCGCCTGCGTCGTAGGATGATGTCGAGGGTATGACTCGGGGTCGGAAGGCATGAGACTGCTGCGGCGTCTGCTCCAGCGCCTGCTTGTTGTCGCGGTAGGCGCCGTCACGGTCTGGCTGATCGTGTTCGTTGTCTTCGATTTCGCCGATCGCCGACTGCCCTGGGCGATCGCGCTGGCCGTGACCTATGCCATCGCGGCCTATGTTGTCCTGCCGCGCGCCATCCGTCTCGGACTGCGCATCCTGCAGCGCGGCCGGGTGCCGAGTTACACCCTGACCGGTGACGGACTCCCCGGCGATCCGGTGAACATCGGACTGATCGGCACGAGGCGTCAGCTGTGCGAAGCCTTCGCCGCCATGGGCTGGTCGGAAGCGGACCCGCTCGACCTGAAAAGCTCCATACGAATGGCGCGCGCCTTCGTGCTGAACGAGACCTACCCGAAAGCGCCCTTCAGCACGCTGTACCTGTTTGGACGCGGTCAGGACATCGGCTTCCAGCTTCCGATCGATAACAGCCCGCGCAAGCGGCACCACGTCCGCTTCTGGGGCCGTCCAACGGCGCGCGCGGAGCAGATGATCGATACGCCGGGCTTCTGGCTCGGCACCGATCGTCCGGGGCCGGACGAAGAGGCGCTCTGGGTGGGCGCCGCGACCAAGGACATCGGCTTTTCGCTCACGCGCCTGAGCTTCCAGATCACCCACGCGACCGATGACAACACCAACGAGGAACGTGACTTCCTGATACAGGAACTGGTCCGGCGCGATGCCGTTGGCAACGTGCGCTCGCATCGGTCCGGCGAGCATTTGCAGATCGGCAAGGTCAACAAATACGTCACGGATGGTGAGATCGCCGTCGCCGATTTGAAGGCATAATCGCTCTCAGACTTCGGAAGGCACTGCATCGCTGTGTATTGGGACGTGTGGGCGCGTTCGACACTTGCGGCCAATTCGGGCTTTGGTCACACTGCATGACCATCGTGGGAGCATGCCATGCTGTTTGGCCTTGATATTTTCGCCCTTGTGCTGGTCGTGCTCGCGATCATCACCCTGTTCGCCGGCGTCAAGACCGTATCGCAGGGCTACAACTGGACTGTCGAACGGTTCGGCAAATACACCCGCACCTTGCAGCCCGGGCTTACGTTCATCATTCCGTATATCGACCGCGTCGGCACCAAGATGAACATGATGGAGCAGGTGATCGACATCCCGCAGCAGGACGTCATCTCCAAGGACAACGCCACCGTCACGGTCGACGGACTCGCCTTCTTCCAGGTGTTCGATGCTGCAAAAGCCAGTTACGAAGTCGCCGACCTGCAGGAATCCATCGTCAAGCTGACCATGACCAATATCCGCTCGGTGATGGGCGGCATGGACCTCGACGAGATGCTGTCGCATCGCGACGTGATCAACGAACGGCTGCTGCGCGTGGTCGACGCGGCGGTCTCGCCTTGGGGCGTCAAGGTCAACCGCATCGAGATCAAGGATATCGTCCCGCCTGCCGATCTGGTGCAGGCGATGGGACGGCAGATGAAGGCCGAGCGCGAGAAGCGCGCCGAGATCTTGCAGGCGGAGGGGCAGCGCGCCTCCGAAATCCTGCGTGCCGAGGGCGCCAAGCAGGCGCAGATTCTGGAAGCCGAGGGCCGCAAGGAGGCCGCTTTCCGCGATGCCGAGGCGCGCGAGCGCACCGCGCAGGCGGAAGCGAAGGCGACCGAACTGGTCAGCGAAGCGATCGCCCGCGGTGACGTCGCCGCCATCAACTATTTCGTCGCCGAAAAATATCTGACCGCGTTCGGACGCTTCGCCGATTCCGACAACCAGAAAGTCCTGCTGCTGCCGGTCGAAACCATGGGCGTGCTCGGTTCGCTTGCCGGCATCGGCGAAATCGCCAAGGCGACGTTTGGTGGCGATGGCGCGGGCGGCTCGCCCTCGCCGCAGCCGCGGCGTCCGCTCGCCCCGGCAGGTCAGCCCGGCCCCACGGGCCCGGCCGTTCCCGGAGCCCCGGTTTTCACCACGCAGCGCCCATAGCCGCCGCCTGACCGGAGCTTGCCATGCTGGCCTGGATCGTTTCGCTCGGCGCCTGGAACTGGTTCATCCTGGCGGCGCTCCTGCTGCTGCTGGAAGTGCTGACGCCCGGCATGTACATGCTCTGGCTCGGACTTACGGCCATCGTGGTCGGCGCGCTGGCGAGCGCGATGACGATCCCTTGGCAGATGCAATTGATCCTGTTTGCGGTGTTGTCGATCGCGCTTGTGCCGGTGTGGTGGCATTTCGCCCGCAAGGCAGAAAAGCCGCAGGACAACCCGTTCCTCAATCGACGCGCGGAAGGCTATGTCGGCCGGGTGTTCACGCTCGAGACGGCGATCGTCAACGGTGTCGGCGCAATCCGCATCGACGATACGGTGTGGCGCGTCAGCGGTCCGGATTGCCCGGCGGGCGCCAAAGTGCGCGTCGTCCACAGCGACGGGCCGAATCTGACGGTCGAGGCGGAATAAACGCCGGCCGGAATATGGCGGAGAGGGAGGGATTCGAACCCCCGGTACCCTTGCGAGCACGCCGCATTTCGAGTGCGGTGCTTTCAACCACTCAGCCACCTCTCCGCGGGGCCGAACGGGGCGAACCGCCCCAGGACGGGGCGTTACTTAGCCAAGCTGGGTTAACGAAACAAGGGCGGCGCACGCTCCACCAAGGAGGATTCCCGGAACCGCGATGCCATGGACGGGGTCTTGGACCGTGTCTTGGCCGCCGTGTCACCGGAACCCGGTTGGCAGGACGCGCCTGGCCCTCTCCCTGCGATTTGCGTCATGCCCGCGGGGTCGCGGCGCCAGCCAATTGTCCCCGCATAAGCTGGATCTGAGCCGCGAGGAAATCGGCGAAGGCACGCACGTGCGGCACCGATCTGACCTCCTCGCGCACGATCATCCACATCTCCGATTCAACGCCTTTGACCGGCGGCAGACAGCGCACCAGATCGGACTCTTCATCGCCAACGAGGCAAGGCAGCATGGCGATGCCGAGACCCGCCTTCAGCGCCGAGACCAGATTGGCAAGGCTGTTGCTGCGCGCGCTCACCGTCGAATTCGGCGCCGCCTGCATCAGGAAAAGCTGAGCCGGACGCTCGGCAAGCGCGCCATCCATGCCGAGGATCGGATGACCGTCGATCGCCCGCGCGGAATCCGGCGCACCATTCTCGTCGGCATAGGACCGGCTGCAATATACACTCCAGGCTACGTCCGGCAGCCTGCGCGCAACGATGCCGGCGCCATCGGGTCGCGAGCCCGTGCGCAACGCAATGTCGGCGTCACCGCGGGCCAGATCGAAGCGGCGATCGTCGGCCGCCAGTTCGATCAGGATTGCAGGATGCCGTTTTCGAAAATCCGACAACAACGGCGCGACCAACAGACTCGCGAGCGCCTCGCTGGTGGTGAGCCGCACGCGGCCTGACAGCACGCGTTGCTCGGCGTCGATTGCGCTCTCCAGCGCCTTAACCTCGTCCTCGATGCGGTCCGCGACCGCGGCGATGCGCTCACCAAGCGACGTCGGATGATAGCCGCTCTGCCTGCGTTCGAAGAGCGTCACGCCGAGTGCGGATTCAAGTTGGGTTATCCGCCGCATCACCGTCGTCTGGTTGACACCGAGCGCATGCGCGGCACGCAGCGCCGAGCCACCGCGCGCAACAGCCAGGACAATACGAAGGTCCGACCACTCGAGCATCCGCCATTCTGCAAAAACGCAGAACGACTTGGCAATATCGCTGATTGTTGCAGAACGCCGCCGGACGTATCTCAGCCTCATCGGCGAATGAACAATCGCCAAGGAAAACAGAGGGTTGGCTCTCCGCAAAGGACCCGCGAAGAGCGCTGACCCGTCCCGAACGCTGCTTCACCTTCGACTGCAACCGCGCGCATTGACGCGCCACAGATGGAGTCTGCCATGACCGATCTTGTTGTTTATCGCCCCGTCAAGGAACAGAGTCTGGCGGCCCGCGCCCGACAAATCGTCGCCCGGATTGCGCAGGCCATCGAGCGCGCCCTCGTTGCCGCACGGATTAAGCGCGAACTGAGCGCGCTGCCGGACCTGATGCTGCGCGATATCGGGCTCAATCGCAGCGACATCGGCTTTGTCGCCGATGCGCTTGCCTCGGGCCAGAGCGACCCTTCGCGTCCTGCCGTCGATCGCATCAACCGCAGCGCGGCCCGGCGGCGATTGTCACACGGCCGCGACGACCGTCCGGCGCCGCGGGCAATGTTCCGCATGCTGTTCTCGGCGGCCGCTGTTGCAGTCTGCGTGTTGAGCGCCAATTCCGATGCCGGACTGGCACAGGACGCGCAGATCAAGCGCGGGCAGTATCTCGTCACGTTCGGCGGCTGCAACGATTGCCATACGCCAGGTTATTTCTTCGGCAAGCCGGACATGTCGCGCTTTCTGGGCGGTTCGGACGTCGGCTTCGAAATCCCCGGTCTTGGCGTCTTTCACGGCCCCAACCTGACGCCCGATCCCGAGACCGGCCTCGGAGGATGGTCGAGCGATCAGATCGTCGCCGCCATTACCAAAGGCCAGCGTCCGGACGGACGTGAGCTTGCACCGATCATGCCCTGGCACGCTTTCGCGAACCTGACCGCGCAGGATGTGCGCGCCATCGCCGCCTACCTCAAGAGTCTGCCGCCGGTGAAGAACAAGGTGCCGGGACCGTTCGGACCGGACGAGCCGGCGACATCGTTCGTGATGAAGATCGTGCCACCGGCAAAGACCACCGAAGGCACGGCGCCGCAATGACGCGCGCGCCAACCTTGCTCAGCGTTTCAGACAGCGAAGCAGCCATGTCCACGATACAAGGCGCTCATCTCCGTTCCGGGTCATCGTCCGCCTCGAATGTACGCCTTCGCGAGTGCAGGCCTTCGCGAGCGCAAGCCTTTGGTGCTGGGTCTGCTCCATGATCAACTCGCTGGTTTGACAAACCGATCCCGAGCGTCGAAAAATGACGCAAATGCGAAACGAGTTTCGCTGCAGCGAAAATAATGACGGGAGGACGCGATGTTCAAACGGATTGCCGGGATGCTGGCGCTATGTGCCCTGCCGCTGCTGGCGCCGGCGGCATCCGCGCAGCAATTCCCGCAGGGACCGGTCACGATCGTCGTTCCCTATCCCGCCGGCGGCGCCACCGACCTCGTGGCGCGGCTGGTGCAGCCGAAACTGTCCGAGGCCCTCGGCCAGCCGGTTGTGATCGAGAATCGTCCCGGCGCGAGCGGCAATACCGCGACCGCGGCCGTGCTGCGCGGCAAGCCGGACGGGCAGACGATCGTGCTGACCACCAACGCGGTGATGACGCTCAATCCGCATCTGTCCGATCTCGGCTTCGATCCGCTGACGCAGGCCGCGCCGATCACACGCACGTCGCAGTCGGGATTGCTGCTCGCTGTCCACCCTTCGGTGCCGGCGAACACGGTGCAGGAATTCATCGCCTATGCTGCGAAAAATCCCGGCAAGGCGACGTTCGGTACCGGCGGCGCGCCCATGCAGATCATCGGCGAGATGATGGCCAAGCGCGGCAACGTGCAGATGCAGCACATTCCCTATAAGGGCGCAGCGCCGGCCATCAACGATGCGGTCGGCGGGCATATCAATGCCGTGATCATGCAGATCGCGTCGATCACGCCGTTCATCCAGAGCAAGACGTTGCGGCCGCTCGCCGTGACCACCGCGCAGCCGGTCAAGACCTTCCCGGATGTGCCGACGCTGGCCAGCACGTTCCCCGGCATCGAAGGCGTCAACTGGTACGGGTTCTTCGCGCCGGCCGGCACGCCGAAGCCCGTCATCGACAAGCTGAATACAGCCATCGTCGCCGCGCTGAAGGATCCCGCCGTGGTCCAGAAGCTCACCGGCTCCGGCGAAGAGGTGATTGCCGGCACGCCGGAGGAGCTTGCCGAGACGGTACGTCGCGATCACGCCCGCTGGGCCGACTTCCTGAAGCAGCTTCCCGATCTGAAATTGCAGTGATGCGGCTGCGGACAGGCCTTTGCCATGCTTGAAGCAGTGCTCCCGGACGGTGCCAGGCTCGCCTACGACGTTTACGATTTCACCGATCCGTGGCGCGACGCCGAGCCGCTGATCTTCGTCCACGGCTTCAGCAAGAACCGCAAGTTCTGGTACGAATGGCTGCCGGAATTCGCGCGCGATTACCGGGTCTATAATCTCGATATGCGCGGGCACGGCGACTCCAGCGCCGTTGCGCCCGACTTCAAGATGTCGCTCGCACCGTTTGCGCGCGACATCGTCGACTTCATGGACGCGCTCAACATCGACAGCGCGCATTTCATCATGGCAGAGTTCGCGTCCGCCATCGCGATCGAACTCGCGGCCGATTACCCCGATCGCGTCCGCAGCGTCACCATGCCGGGCTTCGGCTATAACTGGCGCGCCGGCACCGTCAGTGCCAAGGCATGGGCCGATCTTCTGCGCGAGAAGGGCACCGCGGCCTGGGCTCAGGAAACCAACACACACCGTCTTCCGGCCGACGCCGATCCGGGCCTGCGTGCCTGGTATATCGCGCAGCAATCGCGGATGCCGGTCGACCTGATGATCAAACTGTTCGACCATGCGATCGATCTCGATCAGACCGAACGCTTGCAGCATTTCAAGGCGCCGGCGCTGATCATGAGCGGCACCAACGCACAACAGGCGACGGCCGACAGCACGCGCCGGGCGGTGGAGCTGATGCCGAATTGCAAGGCCGTGCTGATGGAGGGCATGCCGTTCAACGTCATGACCGCCTGTCCGCAGGCCTGCATCGCCGCGACGAAGGATTTTCTGAGATCGCTGCGCGCGGTTTGAGCGGCGGCTGACCCCAGCCGCATGTATATACATGGATTGACATGTTGTGGGCGTCTGCTATCGTGCGACCTACAACCAATCGCGTCTGCAGCTTCAAATGTCCCGCACCCGCGTATTCAAATCCGGAAACAGCCAGGCGGTCCGCATTCCCGCGGAGATCGCCTACGACAATACGGACATCGAACTCGAAATCTCGCGGATGGGCGACGTCATCACCATCATGCCAGCTCGCGAAAGCTTGCGCGATGTGGTGGCGGCGCTCCGCGAAATGCCGAAGCCGCCGGCCGTCGAGAAGCGCGATCCGATCGACGTGCCGCTGCGCAGACACGACTGACGGCGCGTTAACCGGTGCCGTTCCTGATCGACACGAATATCGCCATTCACGCGCGCGACGGCACTGAGACGGTGCTCGACAAGCTTGCCGAGCATGACGGCGAAATCCTGCTGTCGTCGTTGAGCCTGGCCGAATTGCAGCGCGGCGTATTCAAGGACGCGCGATTCACAGCAATCCGGCAAACGCGGCTTGAGCTTTTGTTGCGCGGCATTCCCGTCATCCCGTTCGACGCCTCCGCAGCGCTCGCCTATGGCCGCATTATCGCGCAATGCGGCTGGGCGAAGGGCCGCGACTTCGACCGCATGATCGCGGCGCACGCGATCTCCAGCGGATCGGTTGTAGTGACCAACAACGAAACGGACTTTCGCGACATTCCAGGGTTGACGATGCAGAACTGGAAGGTGGGAAGATAAAAGCCCGCATGAGCGCAACGAAACCGGGGCAATCACCCGCTCTTGCTACGCTCACACGACCTCGCCTCCTCACAACTTGAACAACGCCTCCGCATTCTTGCCGGAGATTTTCTTCGCCTGATCCGGCGGCAGCGCGTTGACCCGCGCAAGGCAGCCGATCATGTCACCGATATTGTGCGGATAGTCCGAGCCGTAGAGCACGCGATCGGGCGAGCCCGCCACCGAGATGCAAAGCTCCAGCGCGCGCGGATCGTACACCACGGTGTCGTACCAGATGCGCTGCAGATAGGATGATGGCTTGTCCTTGATCACCTCGGCGCAGCCGGGGATCATTTCCCAGCAGCGGTCGAGCCGGCCTGCGAGATAGGGCAGCGTGGCACCGCCATGCGAGGCGATCAGCTTGATGTTCGAATAGGTGTCGAGGAAGCCGGAATAGATCATGCGCGCGAAGGCGAGCGTGGTGTCGCACATGAACCCGATCGGCGGGATCATGTTGAACTGATCCATGTTCTGCTCGCGCACGCCTTGCGGCGCGCCGGGATGCACCAGCACCGGCAGCCCGAGCCTGTCGATTTCCGCCCAAACCGGCGCGAATTTCGGATTGGTGAGGTCCTCGCCATCGATATTGGCAATCACCATCACGCCGACCGCACCATTCTTGACGCAGCGCGCCAGCTCGGACTTGGCATCGTCGGCATATTGGAACGGCAGCGACGCGAACCAGCGGATGCGGTCCGGCTTGGCGCGCTGCTGCTCGGCCATCGAATCGTTGACGATCTGCGCCGCCTTCAGCGCGACCTCGCGCCCACCCCAATAGGCGTTCGGACAGGTCAGCGAGACGATCGCGACATCGACCTTGGCCTCGTCCATTTTCTTGATGCGCAGCTCGTAATCCCACATGCCGGGAAACAGCGTCATGAACGGCGCATCGTAAAGGTGCACCGCGTCCTGGCCGGCGCGGGTCTTTTTCAGTGTGTATTTGCCGGTGCCGTTGGCGCGCAGAAGCTCGAGATAGTCGAGCGTGAGCATGTGGGTGTGAACGTCAATTACTGGCATGCGATGTCCTTTGGAATTTCCTCAGTGCTTTTCTTGCGCGACAATTGTAAAGCCTCGAAGCCGCGACGATCACGCCTACGAATTGCCGCTTTGTTCACTTGATTGAAGGCGGGGAAGATATGGGGTTCTATGGCTATCGCATTTGATCTGGTCGGCCAACAATGGCAGCGGAAGATTATTGTCGTCGCGGCGGCGACAGTCGGAGTGGCTGTCCTGATATCCATGCGGTCGGCGTCGCCTGAAGGCGATTATTGGCACGAGGCGATCGAGCGCATCGGCATCTTCCTCATCCTGGTGGGCATCGTCGGCCGCACCTGGTGCGCCATGTATATCGGCGGCAGCAAGCTCAACCGGCTGGTTACCGAGGGGCCCTATTCGCTGACGCGTAATCCGCTCTACGTCTTTTCCGCGATTGCCGCCTTCGGCCTTGGCGCTCAACTCGGCAGCATCGTTTTCGCGCTGATCTGCGCCGTCGCGACTCTGATGATCTTCGCCCTCGTCATCAGCCACGAGGAGCGGGCGCTGGCGGAGCGCTTTCCCGTGGAGTTTGCCCGCTACAAGGCCCGGGTGCCGCGCCTGCTCCCGGATTTCCGCGGATGGCAGGATGTCGAAACCCTTCTGGTCCGGCCGGCGCTGGTTCGCCGGACCTTCTGGGACGCCTCCTTATTTCTGCTGGCCGCTCCTGGCCTCAAGGCGCTCGAAGCGCTGCGGGACGCCGCTCTGTTTCCGGCACTTTTTCAGCTTTACTGACGGTCTGACAGCCCCATTTCCTTGACTCCGCGGGCTGATCCCCCCATAAACCCGTCCAACGGCGGGCCCCTCTGGGGCCCTTTTCGTGCTGTTTCAGCACGTGCCGGACACCCAGATTTAGACTGAAAGAAGCCGGTCCGGCCTGTCCGAGCCCGGGAACCGAACACGAGGGAAAAACGATGTTCGCAGTCATCAAGACCGGCGGCCTGCAATATTCGGTCGCCGAAGACCAGGTGGTCCGTATTGGCCGCATCGAAGGCGAGCCGGGCCAGATTGTCCAGATCGGCGATGTGCTGATGCTGGGCGGAGACAAGCCGGAATTGGGCGGCCCGACGGTTTCGGGTGCCTCGGTTGCGGTCGAGATCGTGGAACAGAGCCGCGGCCCGAAGGTGATCGCCTTCAAGAAGCGCCGCCGCAAGAATTCCCGGCGCAAGCGCGGCCATCGGCAGGACTATACCGTTGTGCGGGTCTCCGAGATCCTCACCGGCGGCGCCAAGCCGACCAAGGGCCCGAAGCCGAAGCCGGAACGCAAGGCTCCTCCGGCCAAGAAGCCTGCTGAGGACGCCGAAGCGGCGTAGCACCGTCCCCGCGCAGGCGGGGACCTGTAACCGGGCTGCTGGTTATGGATTCCGGTCCCTGGCGTCGCCTCGGCTGGAATGATGACGACAAATGAGATGATTCCGTCACGGAATCGGGTTATGAGACTTTCGAACGAAGGATTTTGAGCCATGGCTCACAAAAAAGCAGGCGGATCATCCCGAAACGGCCGCGACTCCAAGGGTCGCCGGCTCGGCCTGAAGCTGTTCGGCGGCCAGATCGCCATTCCGGGCAATATCATCGCGCGTCAGCGCGGCACCGTGTGGCATCCGGGCGCCAATGTCGGCATCGGCAAGGACCATACGCTGTTCGCTCTCACCGAAGGCCGCGTTGCGTTCACGGCGAAAGCCAACGGCCGCACGCTGATTTCCGTCGTACCGATGACGGAAGCAGCGGCAGAGTAAACGGCGCATCTCTCGATCGAGGTCCGCCGGTTCACAGTCGAACCCGGGGGACCGCAAAGGGCTCCAAGTTTGAGGGGGAGACGGGTGAACCGGCTCCCCCTCAAACTTTTTGGAAAGGAGCCTGACCATGACCTGCCTGGACCTCGAAACCCGAACCTATCGGGAAGGCTGTATCCCCGTCCTCGAGACCGAGCGGCTGATGTTGCGCGCGCCGAAACTCGAGGACGCTAAGCACGTAGCCGCGCTCGCCAACGACAGGCGTATTGCCGAAAACACGCGACGAATCCCGCATCCCTATACGCTCGCCGATGCGGAGGATTTCATCGCCACCGCCAACACGCCACAAGGCCCGCACGCGCGGAGCCTGACCTTTCTGATCGCGACCCATCGCGGCCTGCCGGTCGGCGCCTGCGGCATTGCAACGCATGACGAAGCCGCGCCGGAGATCGGCTATTGGCTCGGGGTCAAGCATTGGGGCCAGGGTTATGCCACCGAGGCGGTGCGCGCCGTCATCGACTTCGCCTTCACCGAACTCGCGCATGACAGCCTCTGCGCCGGCGCCCGCGTGACCAACCCGGCATCGCGCCGGGTTCTGGAAAAATGCGGGTTCCAGTGGACCGGCGTCGGGCTCTGCCGCATCCACGCGCTCAATTCATCGGCGCCGATCGACCGCTTCCGGCTGGACCGCGGATTGTGGACCGCGCTCCGCCGCTGGAGCGATGTGAAACGGGTCTCCTGACGCGGCCGCCAGTTCCGGACGGGGCCCCGCCCTGTCCGGACCGCCAATGAGCGGTGGAAATTTTCCCCGTTTTCTGGTAGGAACCCAAGGCCTTGCGAGATGTTCTCCTGGACGCTCGTGGCGGCGGACATCTCGTTAATTTGGGGAAATAGACGTGGCTACAGGTACCGTGAAGTGGTTCAACGCGACCAAGGGTTTTGGCTTCATCCAGCCGCAAGGCGGCGGCAAGGATGTGTTCGTGCACATTTCTGCAGTGCAGCGGGCAGGCCTGACCGGTCTGAATGAAGGCCAGCAGATCGAATACGAAATCGTGTCCAATCGCGGACGCGAGTCGGCGGAAAATCTGAAGGTTTAATCGGTTCGAATGCGGCCCGGCTTGAGCCAGCCGCTGCCGGACCATCGAGGTCGAAAAGCCCGGCGCGCCAGCCGGGCTTTTTTAATGCGGAACCCGCGATGGTAACCCGCATGCGCGACGGCGTTACGCCGCCGCCCGCAGCGGCAAACAAGCCTCCGCGATCGCGGTGACATGCCGGTGATCGGTGCCGCAACAACCGCCCATGATATTAAAGCGGGTGCCTAGCGCCCCACGCAGATTGGCGTAGCGGCGGCCGAGATCGACCGGATCGCCGGCATCGAGATCGGTCGAATTGTCGAGTTCGGCATGACTGCGCGTCGATGCATTGGCGCGCAATCCGCGCAGCCGCATCAGCCAGGCTTCGCCCTTCTCCAGCGCATCCACGAAGTGGGTCGGGTGGGCGCAGTTGATCATGTAATAGGCCGGCGCGCCGGACGTGGCATCGTCGGTCTTCTCGATCGCCTCGCGCATGGTTTCACCGCTCGGCAATCGCCCGTCAGTCTCTGTGGTGAACGAGATCACGACCGGCATCTCCACCGCCGCGGCCGCGCGCGCGATGCCGATCGCCTCGCCGGAATGCGTCATGGTGAAGCCGCTGATCAGATCGGCCTCGGTGTCGGCGAACAGGTCGCACTGGAAGGCGTGATAGCGCATCGCCTCCGCGCCGGTCATCATCCGGTCCGCGGAATAGCCGTCGCCGCGCGGACCGATATTGCCGGAGATCGGCATCGGACATTGCGGCGTTTCGTGCTCGTCACGCAGCGCCACCAGGAGCGCGATGGCCTTGCGGTTCAGCGCGATGAGGTCGGACGGCGAGTAGCCGAGCTTGGCACCCCAGTCCGGGCTTGCGCGCCAGGACGTGCTTTCCAGAATGAAGCCGGCATTGCGCGCTTTGGCGATGGCGATGTGGCGCACGAAATAGTCGCGCAGCCGCCGCTCGCCCTCTTCGCTGTCATGCAGCGCGATCGATGCAAAATGCGGCAGGTCGATGCCATCATGGAATATCAGTGTGGTTTCGAGCCCTGAATCGGTCAGAAACATCCTGTCGCCGAGTTGCGGCAAATTGGAGCGATATTTCGCCATCGTCGGAATCCTTCCTCTGGACACAGCAAACCGGCGCGCAGCGGGATCGCGGCCGGCGGGCTTGTTTAGTCGCGCCGGAATAGACTTGGGTTCACGCACAAACCACCGGGTGCATGGTGCAGACAAGGCAAAACATCGGTTTTGGCCGTACTTGCAAGGCTTTACGGACGATCTGCAAAGCGGTCTGACGGCCTTCGCAGCACCAGAAGCGGTTTCGAACTCGCCAAGCGTTGCTGCTGCGCTACCTCGGCCATGACCAGCAGGTACTGGACGATCTATTCAATCGCGAGGTGCACGAGCGATCTCGATGCACTGGCAGACATGGCCGCGATTTTGATCCAGGGCGCGCTGGTGCTGTCACGTGCGTTGCGCGATCCGAAAATCCCGGCGCAGCAGGTGATGCTGTATCGCGACTTCGTGCGCTGCGTGTTTGCTAAGGGTTAGCATCGTCGACTCCCTCCCCCTGAAAGGGGGAGGGCTGGGGAGGGGGTCGGGCACGCGATGACCCCACCCGACTCCCTTCGGCAGTCGACCTCCCCCGTTCAGGGGGAGGTCGAGTTCATTCAGTGATGCGAATGCCCGCCGCCTGCGGGTGCACCGCCGCCGATCGGCCCGACCTTGTATTCGACGTCGACCTTGCCGGCCTTCTCGAACACCAGCGTGCCCTTCACCGCCTCGCCTTCCTTCAGGCCGGTCTTCAGGTCCATGAACATGACATGAAAACCGCCGGGCTTCAGTTCGACCGTTTCGCCCGGCTTGATCTCGAGCCCCTTCGACAACTCGCGCATCTTCATGATGCCGCCTTCGACTGCCATTTCGTGAACTTCGAAGCGTCCGGCGAACGGCACCGTGCCGCCGATCAGCCGGTCCGGCTCCTTGCCGGTATTGGTGATCTTCATGAAGCCGCCCGCGACCTTGGCGCCGCCCGGCGTCGCGCGCGCCCACGGCGCCTCGATGGTCAGCGATCCGACCTTGTAGACCTTGCTGTCCGCCATCGCAGCATGACCGCCGCCGTGCCCGCTGTGCTGCGCGAGGATGATCAGCGCCGGCGCCGGAGCCTTCAGCGCGTGCCGGTCCTGCCCCGGCGCCGGAATGTCGGCCCAGCGCGCTTCGCCCTTCTCGCATTCCTGCGTCACCGGGATGTAGAGCGGCCCTGGCTTGAGATCGCCGGCCAGAAATCCGGCGAACACGAACTCATCGTAATGTTCGTCCGGCAGCTTGCCGCCGCTCCACACGATTTCCCTCACGCCTTCGCTGAGCTGCTGGCCGTGATAATAGGGATAGGTCTTGTCGTATTTTCCCGTCACCGTCTCGAGCTGCCAGCCCGGCTTGGGCATCGGCTTCACGGCGATGACGCCATCGGGAATTTGTGCGCGCACCTTCAGGGTGGCGGCACCGTCGCAGCCATGCGGGATCCGCAGCGTCGCCTTGTAGGGCGCGCCGGCTTTCGCCTCGCGGACTTCGAGTGTGACATGAGCCAGCGCCGAAGCCGCAGCAAACGTGACGCCAAATGCGATGGACGATGCAAGCAAGGTCTTGCGGGACATGATTTCTCTCCAGTGATCTGTGTGGGGTTGCGCCGCGCAAGGCGGCCGGCAGTCACACAGTTAGCGGAGGCGCGCGCGCGGGTCCGTCGCGCGCAGGACTTTCAGCCTGCCTGCCGCGCGATCTTTCGACATCGGGCGCGATCGGTTGCGCAACCGTCAGGTAAGCCGGCGTCACCGTGCCGGGCAACAGGACGGCGGCGGGGCCGCAGGCGCCACAAAAGACGCATTGCAACTTGCCCTTGGCCGGGGGCCCGGCCGGATCGTCCGCGTCGGGCGCCACCGCGTTTGCACTGACGGAGCAATAGACGGCGAGGGTGCCGTCGGCGCGCACCTGCATCGGCGCCAACGTCGCGAACACCGCCTGCAACGCGAGTGCATAGGCCGCGACCAAAGCGGCCATCGCACGCAGTTTTCCGAGCGGAAAGGCGTCCATCATGCGGAAGGCGATAGCAAATCCGCGCGCCGGACACCACCGCAACCGGTCACGGCTTGCGGCCATGCGGATGATGGCCGTCCGCCGCACCATGCCCGGGGCCGTGATGTGCGTCGCCGCTGACCATCACCAGACCCTCGAATTTCGAGAACAAGGCCAGGCGCTCCGGCGGAATTCTGGCTTCCGCCGCGGCGAGGCTGGTGGACAGCGTTTTTGCCGCCGCCGCCGGAAGACCGACCTTGGTCAGGACCTCGGTCTTCTTCAGATCGTCGCCCGCGCACAGCACGACGTCCCAGGCCTGCCCCTTCTTGCGCAGCAAGGCGCGGCCGCCCATGTCGCCCTGCGACCAGCCGGCAATGGCGTGATCGCCCGACACCACCACAGGATCGACGACAAGCCGGGACTCCGGCTTGTCGAAGGTGGACATCAGGACATGGCGGATGGCGTCCTGATCGGACGCGGCAGCCGGTACGGTCCAGGTCAGCGCCACCATTGCAGCTGCGGCGCAAACACTCAGGAGCTTCGATTTGTGGTTCATGACATCACCATTTCATCTTCATGCCGGCAAAAACCGCGCGCCCGGTGCCAGGCTCGAACAGGGCCGACTGTTTCGTCGCAACATCGATGATGCTCGCGCTTGCGATATAGGTCTTGTTCGCAAGATTGCGGCCCTCGATATAAACTGAGAAGTTGGTGTCGCGCTCGAAGCCGGCGCGGATGCCCCAGAGCATATAGGGATCCGTCATCATCGAATTCACGCTGTCGACGAAATAGCCCTGCGGGATCCACTCGATATTGGGGCCCAAAAAGATCCCCGACGGATGCTTGTAGAGCAACTCTGCCCGCATCACCTGAGGCGGAATCCCCGGCAGATCGTTGTTGCCGAACCGCGCATCGTTGTCGAAGTAAAAATCGTTATAGGTATAGGCCAGTTGAAGCCACAGCTTGTCCGGATCGGGTCCATGCACGAACATGGACTTGAGCACATTGGCGCCGATGCCGAATTCGAAACCCTGATGGATGGTGCGGTCGGCATTGGTGACGTTGCAATTGCCGAACGTGCTGTAGAGGCATTGCAGCTCGTTCTGGATTTCGGAGCGGTACAGCGCGATGTCCCATGAGTAATCCGGCCTCTTGCCGCGCGTTCCGATCTCATAGGTCGTCGCCCGCTGCGCCTTGATATCGGTGAAGGGTATATTCGGCAGGTTCGGCGCGACAAACGGGATCGGCGCGACGCTTTCGCCGAAGCTTGGCACTTCGGCGCTGCGCGAGATATTCGCGTAGACCTGCGCGGTCGGATCAACATCCCAGAGAAATCCGAACTTCGGACTCCAGATTTCGAAATTGCTTTCGCCCGACTGATCGCCGTTCGACAGAAACCGGTCGGTTCGCTGGCGCGAGGCGCGCAGGAACTGGGTGCCGGCGACCGCTGCCACGTTTGGAAGGAAATAGAACGAGTTCTCGGCATAGGCCGAGGTATTCTTCGACTTGTCGAGCGACGCCGAGAGCAGTGCGCCCTTGATCGCCAACGGGCCGTTGCCGAATTGCTGGTTGTCGATCTGACCATTGTGAATATTGACGCCGGCCACCAGCCGATTGCGGAAGCCATAGAGGTTGCGGTCGTCGACCACCCGGCCGAAGCCACCGTAATCGTCGTAGGAATAGTCGAGCCACTGGAAGATCGGATGCATCAGGTGCCGATCGACATTGAATGCACCGAATTCGACGGTCGTCGTCTCGCTCAGCCTGATCGCGGTCTTGTTGGCGATGCGGTTGGAGTTGATGTTGCGCTGCCAGTCGTTGGCCGTGTTCACGGTCGCCGCTTTGCGGGGATCGTTGAGCGCCGCATCTTTGGTCACCGAGCCCGGAATCCGCTGCTCGATTGTATTGCCGTTGAAGTAGAAGCGGGTCTCGATGTCCGGCGTAATCTTGTAGCCAAAGTTGGCTGAACCCCGCATCAGGTTGCCGTTGCTGTGGTCGCGGAACCCGTCCTGCACCTGATAGGAGCCGGTGACGAAATAGTCGAACGGGCCGACCGCCGCGCCGGAACTCGCCTGGATACGGCGATAGCCAAAGCTTCCGACGTCGGCACTCATCGCGAAGGGTCGCGCATCGCGACCGCTCGGCGTCACGAAGTTGATCGCACCGCCGAGCGAATTCGCACCGAATTGCACCGCGCTTGCTCCGCGCCAGACCTCGGTAAAGCGATACGCCGTCGGATCGATTTCCTGGAAATCGAAATAGCCGTCGGCAGTGTTGATCGGGATGACGCCGTCCATATAGAGCTGCAAGGAGCGGCCGTGGAAGTTGCGCGATAGCCCCGAACCGCGGATCGACAGCCGCGTGTCCTCGCCCCATTTCGGCTGCGCCCAGACGCCGGGAACATATTCCAGAATGTCCTTGATCGTGGATACGTTGCGATCCCGGAGCTCATCCGACGGCACGATGGCGACCGCGCCGAGCGACTGGTTCAGCTCGCGGCGCGCTAAGTCCACGGTCGGGACGGTAAGGCTCTGGGTTGCCGGTGCGGCCGGTTCGCCTTGCCCGGCGGCCGGCGTGGCGCCGGGAGCAGATTGTGCCGGCGCGGGCTGACGGCGCGCGGTTGTTGCGGCGGGCGCGGATTCAACGGTGATGGGCGGAAGCGTGGAATTTTGCGCAGCCGCCATCTGCGGCAGAATCGCCGCGGCGGCCGACAGCGCGCAGGATGCGCGCCACAGACGTGACATGATCAATCTCCGGTAACGATGCGATGGATGCGGCCAGAGGCCGCGTTCGATCAGACCGTCAGCGGAGGCGCGCGGATGGACCCGGAACGGATCGCATGCCGGACCGGCGCAACATCCGGCGCCGGCGCGAACACGACGAGAGAAGCGGAATGGAGCGGCGCCGGTTCGGCAACCGGATCGGGCAGAACCGCTGCTGCGGCCAGAGCCGATCCGCACAGGACGCAATGAAATTTGCCGGCTGCGGGCGCGGGTGCATCAGGATTGGCGGGGTCCGCCGGACCTGCGTTACCGCTGCCGAAACAGAGAACGTGCCAGCCGGCGATATCGGAGGCCTGAGCATTGGCCGGAAGTGGCGCGAAGGCCGCGAACAGGGTCTGCAGCGCAATGGCATAGGCCGCGATCAGACCGATCGCTGCCCGAAACCGCACGCTTTTGACGAAACCCGACATTCCAACCCCACCCGGATTTACCCTTATCAGCGATAAATTCGCGGGTGAAGTCCTGCATCCTCACCTATATTGACGCACATGAAATTCCTCGACGAAGCCAAGATCTATATCCAGTCCGGCGCAGGCGGAAACGGCTGCGTCTCGTTCCGGCGCGAAAAATTCATTGAGTTCGGCGGGCCCAATGGCGGCGATGGCGGGCATGGTGGCGACGTGATTGCGCGCGCAGTGGACGGGCTCAACACCCTGATCGACTACCGCTATCTGCAGCACCACAAGGCGGAGCGCGGCGGCAACGGCATGGGCAAGGACCGCCATGGCGCCAACGGCAAGGACCTGATCCTGAAGGTGCCGGTCGGCACCCAGATCTATGAGGAAGACGGCGAGACGCTGCTGGCCGATCTCGATCACCTCGGCGCCGAGGTGCTGCTGGCCAAGGGCGGCAATGGCGGCTTCGGCAACGCGCACTTCAAGTCATCAACCAATCGCGCACCGCGCCACGCCAATCCCGGTCAGCCTGCGGTCGAGATGACGATCCGGCTACGTCTCAAGCTGATCGCGGATGCCGGCCTGGTCGGCCTGCCGAATGCCGGCAAGTCGACATTCCTGGCCACCGTCAGCGCCGCCAAACCGAAGATTGCGGATTATCCGTTCACCACGCTGCATCCGCAGCTTGGCGTGTTCGCGGTCGACGGCCGCGAATTCGTGATGGCCGACCTGCCCGGCCTGATCGAGGGCGCGCATGAGGGGATCGGCCTCGGCGATCGCTTCCTCGGTCATATCGAACGCTGCCGGGTGGTGCTGCATCTTGTCGATGGCACATCAGAGGATGTCGGCGCCGCCTATCGCGTCGTGCGCCACGAACTCGAAGCCTATGGCGAAGGTCTGGCCGACAAGCCGGAAATCTTGGCGCTGTCGAAATGCGACGCCATGACCGAGGACGAGATCAAGGCCCAGATCAAGGCGCTGAAGAAAGCCGCCAAGAAGACGCCGCTGGTGCTGTCGTCGCAATCGGGCCAGGGCGTGAAGGAGGTGCTGCGCGCGCTGCTCGACGTGATCGACGAATCGCGCGCGGAGGCCGAGCCCAGTCCGGAAGAAGCGGAAGCCTGGCAGCCGTAGCTTAGCGTTTCTTTTCCTCTCCCCAGTCTCCGTTCTTAACCCTCCCCCTTGTGGGGAGGGTCGGCCGGCCCGCGAAGCGGGCCGGACGGGGTCGGGGTCGTCATTGAGACTCCGGCGGCGCCGCGACTTTATCGCTATCATTCCCCACCCCGATCTCCTTCGCTTGCGCTCAGTCGATCGACCCTCCCCACAAGGGGGCGGGTGAACTGATGCCTGCGGCTGATGCATTGCCCCACCGTTTAGGGAAGGGTAGGAACCACCGTCATGCCTCGCCTTCTCGCCCTCACCGATTTCCGCCGCATCGTCATCAAGGTCGGCTCGTCGCTGCTCGTCGATTCCGCCGCCGGCCGGCTGCGCGAGGATTGGCTGCGCGCGCTGTGCGAGGACATCGCCTGGCTGCATGGCGGCAGGCGCGACGTCCTGGCGGTCTCGTCCGGCGCGATCGCGCTCGGCCGCTCGGTGCTCAAGCTGCCCAAGGGCGCGCTGGCGCTGGAAGATTCGCAGGCCGCCGCCGCGGTCGGGCAGATCGCGCTCGCCCGCATCTGGGCGGAGATGCTGGGCACCCACGGCATCACCGCCGGGCAGATCCTGGTGACGCTCGGCGACACCGAAGAGCGGCGCCGCTATCTCAACGCACGCTCGACCATCGACCGGCTGCTGCAATGGAAGAGCGTGCCGGTGATCAACGAGAACGACACCGTCGCCACCACCGAAATCCGTTATGGCGACAACGACCGGCTCGCCGCGCGCGTCGCCACCATGATGAGCGCGGATCTGCTGGTGCTGCTCTCCGACATCGACGGGCTTTACGATGCGCCGCCGGGCGCGGGCACCAGCGCCAATCTGATTCCCGTCGTCGAGCGCATCACGCCGCAGATCGAAGCGATGGCCGGCGCCTCCGGCTCGGAATTGTCGCGCGGCGGCATGGTCACCAAGATCGAGGCCGGCAAGATCGCGACCAGTGCCGGCACGCACATGGTGATCGCATCGGGCAAGACGATGCATCCGCTGCGCGCGATCGCCGACGGCGGACGCTGCACCTGGTTTCTGACGCCGGCCAATCCGGTGACCGCGCGCAAGAAGTGGATCGCCGGCGCGCTCGAGCCGAAAGGCACCTTGCATATCGATGCCGGTGCGGTCGCAGCGCTGCGCCGCGGCGCCAGTCTTCTGCCGGCAGGCGTCAAGCGTCTCGACGGTGCGTTCCAGCGCGGCGATGCGGTGACGATCCGCGATCTCGAAGGCGCCGAAATCGGACGCGGCCTCATTGCCTATGACGCCGAGGACGCGGGCAAGATCGTCGGCCGTTCAAAGGCCGATATCATGCTCATTCTCGGCTTTTCCGGCCGCACCGAAATCATCCACCGCGACGATCTCGTTCTGTCCGGGCGCTGAAGCGTAACGGTCGCCGCATGTGCGGCGCACCAACGGCCGGAATGTGTCGCTGGTATCGTTTGCTACAGCCATACCGCAACGATGTTGCAAAACTGCCGCGAGTGTTGCGCATCGGCATGTTGATCAATTGTGGCGGGCTTAAATGATACCGTAGCGCTTTATCGCGCCGCGCGTAACCTCCGACCAGTGGTGTCGCGTATGAGGGTCGCTTTAAGTACCGGCCGTTACTGGTCGGAATGTGTCAGTTGCGTATGCGTTTCGACGGACGGTTCGCCGATCCGTTTTTGGGCAGGGACTCCCCTGAACCGTACCTGCCCGCGGTTTCGTCGAATGGCTGGGGGCGATTCTTCGTCCGGTACGCCGCCACTACGTCGATGATAACGAGACATTCCGGTGCCTCCCGGGATGTCTCGTTATTTTTTTTCCGAAGATGCCCTGCGACTGAAGGCCAATCCTCGCGCGCTAGCGCACCGGAAAATCGAAATAGCTGTTCGGGAACGGTTCGTTGCGCAAGCTGAAGTGCCACCATTCCTTGTCGTAAGGGATGAAGCCACGCACCCGCATCGCGTCGGCCAGAATTTTACGATTGGCGCGCGCCTCGGCACTCACCTTGCCGTTCTGTCCCGATTGCGGTGACAGGAAATCGAACGGCGTGCCCATGTCGAGAGCCGCACCGCCCGGCATCCTTACCAGCGTCAGATCGACAGTGGAGCCGCGCGAATGGCCGGAGCGCGAGGCGATATAGCCTTCGCGGAACAGATTGCCCTTGGCGACATGCGGATAATATTCGGCCTTGGTGCTGGTATCGGGATCGCGCGCCCAGCGCACGAAATGGCGCACGCCGCGTGCCGGCCGGTAGCAATCGAACACCTTCAACCCGAGCCCGCGAGGCCTGAGGTCGCGCTGCACCGCCGCCAGCGCCGTGGCCGCCTGCTGGGTCAGGACGCAGACCGGCGCCTCGTAGCCGTCGACGCGCGCACCGACGAAATTGTCGGTGCCGAAATAGCGCATGTCGACGACCAGCTCGGGGATGACCGTCGCGGCATCGACAAAGGCCGGCGGCCTGGCAGGCGGGCTTTGTTGTGCGTCCACAATTGTCCCCGACAGGAGCAGAGCTGGGAGCGCGAAGCGGAGCGATCTCCGAATCATCCTCGCGCCCCGGCCAGACTGCCGGTCCGCCGCCGATTCTTCAATTTTTACAATCGGATCCATCTCAAATCCTGATCGGCCCGGCGGCCCTGTCGGGCCCCTGACGCTCGCCCCGGCGAAGCGTTACATGATAGAAGCAAATTCAAGCATACACCCGACAGGGCACCATGACCGCGCCGCTCAAATCCGTCGATTCGACCGCCTCCGTTGCGAGCCTGATGCAGGACATCGGGCAGCGGGCCCGCAAGGCCGCCCGCGCGCTGGCGCTGGCGCCGCGCGAGCAGAAAGACGCGGCGCTTCACGCGATGGCGAAGGCCATTCGCGCCACCACGCCGGAGATCCTCACCGCCAACGAAGGCGACGTGGCCGAGGCCAAAGCCGCAGGCGTGACCGGCTCGTTCCTCGACCGGCTCACCCTCGATGCCAAGCGCGTCGACGCCATGGCCGAAGGACTGGAGGTGGTCGCGCAGCTCGACGATCCGGTCGGCGAGATCGTGTCGAGCTGGAAGCGCCCGAACGGCATGAGCATCGAACGGGTCCGCACCCCGATCGGCGTCATCGGCGTGATCTATGAAAGCCGCCCGAACGTCACCGCCGATGCCGGTGCGCTGTGCCTGAAGGCCGGCAATGCCGCGATCCTGCGCGGCGGCTCGGATTCGCATCGCTCGTCGCGTGCGATCCATGCCGCCATGGTGGCCGGCCTTCGCGCCGCCGGGCTGCCCGAAGATGCGATCCAGCTCGTCCCGGTGCGCGATCGCGCCGCCGTCGGCGAGATGCTGTCCGGCCTCGGCGGCAATATCGACGTGATCGTGCCGCGCGGCGGAAAAAGCCTGGTCGCACGCGTGCAGGAGGAAGCACGCGTTCCGGTCTTCGCGCATCTCGAAGGCATCTGCCACGTCTATATCGACAAGGCGGCGAAGCCCGCGATGGCGCAAGAGATCGCGCTCAATGCCAAGATGCGGCGCACCGGCGTGTGCGGCGCTGCCGAGACGTTGCTGATCGACAAGGCCGCGGGGCAAGAGGTTTACAAGCCGGCCATCGAAGCGCTGCTCGATGCCGGCTGCGAGATACGCGGCGACGATGCCGTGCGCGCGCTCGATCCGCGCGTGAAGCCCGCAGGCCCGGAGGATTTCGGCAAGGAATTCCTCGACGCGATCATCGCCGCGCGCTTCGTCGACGGCGTCGACGGCGCGATGGCGCATATCGGGCAATACGGCTCGCAGCATACCGACGCCATCGTCACGCAGGACGATAAAGCCGCCGAGCGTTTCCTCAACGAGGTCGATTCCGCCATCGTTCTGCACAATGCCTCGACGCAATTCGCCGATGGTGGCGAGTTCGGCTTTGGCGCCGAGATCGGCATCGCCACCGGCCGCATGCATGCGCGCGGTCCGGTCGGCGTCGAGCAGCTGACGTCGTTCAAGTATCGCGTGCGCGGCAGCGGGCAGACCCGGCCGTGATATCGCTCTGATGGCAATGAAGCCCGGCGATTCGCCCCCGCGCACCCTGGTCAAGAGCGTCACCAAGGCCCGCGTCACGCTGCCTCCGCACGCGCCCGGCATGCGCATCGGATTGTTCGGCGGTTCGTTCAATCCGCCGCATGAGGCGCATCGCGCCGCCAGCCTGCTGGCGATGAAGAAGCTGCAACTCGATCGCATGTGGTGGCTGGTGACGCCCGGCAATCCGCTGAAGGACACACGCACGCTGCCGTCACTCGAAGCGCGGATCGAACAGGCGGCGGCGCTCGCGGATCATCCCCGCATCGACGTGACCGGCTTCGAATCCGTCATCGGCGCGAAATATTCCTGCGATACGATTCGCTGGCTTCTGAACGAGGCTCCAGGAACCCATTTCGTCTGGGTCATGGGGGCCGACAATCTCAAGGACTTCCATCGCTGGAAGAACTGGCGCGATATCTTCCTGATGCTCCCCGTCGCGGTGGTGGATCGCGGCGGCCTGAGCCTCAAGGCCGCATCGGGACCCGCGGCGATCAGCTTCGCGCGAGCCCGGCTCCCCGAAAACAAGGCGTCCGCCCTGCCCGGCCTGCCGCCACCGGCCTGGGTTTACCTCCACGGCGTCAAATCCGACCTGTCCTCCACCGCCATCCGGGAGGCCAGAGAGCGTGGTGAGGAACGGAAGGATGGTTGAAAGTATTCACCCAACGTGCCTACATTTGCGGGTGTTGAGTCCCCATATCTGCCGGGCACAACGTCAGAAGGAAAGGATCCCCTGAGCACACAAGCCATCGCGCGGACTCGTGCCAAATCCAGTGCCGTACCGCGAACCGTCTCGGAGGCGCGTGATGCCTCTCAGACCTTGAAGATTGTCCTCGATCGCCTCGAAGAGATGAAGGCGGAGGACATTGTCAGCATCGACCTCACCGGCAAATCATCGATCGCAGACTTCATGGTGGTGGCCTCCGGCCGCTCGAATCGCCATGTCGGCTCGGTTGCGGACGATGTCGTTGAGCATCTCAAGAAGGCCGGGCTGAACAACATCCGGATCGAAGGGCAGCCGCATTGCGACTGGGTCCTGGTCGATGCGGGTGACGTGATCGTCCACGTTTTCCGTCCGGAAGTCCGCGACTTCTACGCCATCGAGAAGATGTGGGCGGGCGGCAAAGGTAATTCGCAAGACGCCGCTCCGCGTAAGTCGAGCTGACGGCGAATCGCACCGATGCGCGTGCTCGTGCTCGCGGTCGGCCGCATGAAGAAAGGCGCGGAGGCGGAGATCGCCGACCGCTATCTGAAGCGCGCTGTGCAAGCGGGCCGCGCGGTCGGCATTCGCAATATCGAGATCGTCGAAATCCGCGAAAGCCGGGCTCAGGACGCCGAGCGCCGCAAGCTCGAAGAATCCATCGCCATCGCCAATCTGATTGCGGATGACGCCGCGGTCGTGCTGCTGGACGAGCGCGGCGAAGGGATCGGCAGTGCAGCCTTCGCCGACCAGATCGGCCGCTGGCGCGACGGCGGCCAGGCGGTCGCGGCGTTTGTCATCGGTGGCGCCGACGGCTTGGCCGAAACGCTGCGGGACCGCGCCCGGCTCACATTAAATTTCGGACAGGCAACATGGCCGCATCAATTGGTCCGGATCATGCTTCTGGAACAGCTCTACCGGGCTGTTACAATTCTGTCCGGGCACCCATATCACCGCGAGTAGCGCAGAATCTTTAATGCGCCGGCATAAGATGGCCGCGATTGGGCGGCACAAAGAAGCTGAATGAACGGGTCGCTCACGAAAACGACGGCTTTCCGCCCGGTTGTGGCGGGAACGGTCATGTTTGCGGCCATGATTGCACTCCCCCCAGAGAGCGTGGCCCAGTCGAGCGCCACAAAGTCGGAGCTCCCGGGCAGTGCCGACAACGACATCCTGAAGGCGCGCGCACTGGAGCTGGCGGCTATACGAGCCGAGCAGCAGCGCGCTGCCGAAACCGAAGCCCGGCTGCGCCGCGAAATCGAAGCGCTGGGAACCGACCGCCGCAAGCTCAACACCGACCTGATCGGCACCGCCGCCCGCATGCGCGACGTCGAAGCCCGGCTGTCGGCGACCGAGGCGCGCGTCGCGCCGCTGGAAGCGCAGGAACAGGATCTCCGCCAGTCGCTCAGCGACCGCCGCGGAACAATCGCAGAAATTCTGGCCGCGCTTCAGCGCATGGGGCGGCGGCCACCACCGGCTTTGCTGGTCAGCCCGGAAGATGCGGCAAAATCCCTGCGCAGCGCCATTGTGCTTGGCGCCTTCGTACCGGAATTGCGCGACCGGGCCGAGCGGATCTCCACCGACCTCCTGGCCTTGCAGCGGCTGCGTGGCGACATCGCCAGCGAGCGCAGCAAGCTTTCCGACGACCTCAAGACGCTGGGCGAGGATCAGAAGCGCATGACGCTGCTGGTCGAGGAGCGCCAGAAACAGCAAGCGGAATCGGAAAAGGCTCTCGAACAGAGCCGCACCCAGGCAGCCACCCTCGCCCGGCAGGCCGAAAGCCTAAACGATTTGGTCGCGCGGTTGGAGCAAGGGCTCGACAGCGCCGCCCGCGCGGCCCGCAAGGCGCCGGAACCCGATCACAAGGGCGCGACCAGACCGTCTCTGGCGGCGCTCAATGATCCTGGCCGGATGTCTCCGGCGATCAATTTTGCCACCGCCCGGGCCATGCTGCCGATGCCGGTTAATGGCGTCAAAATTCGCGATTTCGGTGCCTCCGACGGGCTTGGCGGCACGGAACGCGGTATTTCGGTCGCGACGCGGCCGGGTGCCCAGGTAACCTCACCCTGCGACGGCTGGGTGGTCTATGCCGGCCCGTTCCGCTCCTATGGGCAACTCTTGATCCTGAATGCCGGCGGTGGGTATCATGTCGTTATCGCGGGAATGGATCGGATTTCCGTCGAAATCGGACAGTTTATTCTGACCGGCGAGCCGATCGCCGTAATGGGTAGCGGCACAACAAAAGTGGCGGTTGCCTCGTCCGTTGAAGCGCGCCAGATGGGGACCAGCCAGCCGGTGCTCTACGTAGAATTTCGCAAAGACGGGACACCCGTCGATTCAGGCCCGTGGTGGGTCAAGAAAGAAAGTGAGAAGGTCCGCGGATGATGCGCAAGACATTCCTCGTACTCGTCGGTGCGGCGACAGGCGCAGCGCTCACACTGGTCGCAGTCCAGCCGCGGCTTGTGTTTTCAGGCATGAGCGCCAGCGCTGCGGCATCGGCCGACACCTATCGCAACCTCAATCTGTTCGGCGACGTGTTCGAACGCGTGCGCGCCGATTATGTCGAGCGGCCTGACGACGCAAAGCTCGTCGAAACCGCGATCAACGGCATGCTGGCCGGGCTCGATCCGCATTCGAGCTACATGGACGGCAAGAGCTTCCGTGACATGCAGATCCAGACCCGCGGCGAATTCGGCGGGCTCGGCATCGAAGTCACGATGGAAGACGGTCTCGTGAAAGTGGTGGCGCCGATCGACGAGACGCCCGCCGCCAAGGCCGGCATCATGGCAAACGACATCATCACCCATCTCGACGAGGAAGCGGTGCAGGGCCTGACCCTGAACCAGGCCGTCGAAAAGATGCGTGGACCGGTCAACACCAAGATCAAGCTTCGGGTGATGCGCAAGGGCGCGGAGAAGCCGGTCGAGATCAGCATCACGCGCGACATCATCCGCGTGCGGTCGGTGCGCTCGCGCCAGGAAGGCGATGACGTGGCCTATATCCGCGTCACGCAGTTCAACGAGCAGACCACCGAAGGCGTGAAGAAGATGATCGCCGACCTGACCAGCCAGATTCCGGCGGACAAGCTGAAAGGCTTCGTCCTCGATCTGCGCAACAACCCGGGCGGTCTGCTCGATCAGGCAATCTCGGTGTCCGACATCTTCCTCGATCGCGGCGAAATCGTCTCGACCCGCGGCCGCAATGTCGAGGAAACCCAGCGCTTCAATGCGCGCTCGGGCGACCTGACCAAGGGCAAGCCGATCATCGTGCTGGTCAATGGCGGTTCGGCATCGGCGTCCGAAATCGTTGCCGGCGCGCTGCAGGACCACAAGCGGGCGACCGTGCTCGGCACCCGCTCCTTCGGCAAGGGATCGGTGCAGACCATCATCCCGCTCGGCGCCGGCAATGGCGCGCTGCGGCTGACCACGGCGCGCTACTACACGCCGTCCGGCAAGTCGATCCAGGCCAAGGGCATCACCCCGGATATCGAGGTGCTGCAGGATGTGCCGGATGACATGAAGGCACGGGCCGATTCCAAGGGCGAATCCTCGCTGCGCGGCCACCTGAAGGCCGATGGCGACGAGCAGACCGGCTCGCAGTCCTACATCCCGCCGGAAGCCAAGGACGACAAGGCGCTGAAAATGGCGGTCGATCTGCTGCGCGGCACCGTGACCAACTCGGCCTTCCCGCCGACCGGCAAGCGCGCCGAGGCGCCGAAGCCCTAAAATTACCGGAGCGCTTTCTCCGGACCCGACGGGGCGGCCTTTGGCCGCCCCGTTTTCGTTTGGCCGGACCGGCCGCATCATACTCCGTGCTAGACTTGCCGGATGATTCGCGAATCCCGGGCACAGCCGCCGTGGATGATCTGAACACACCGCTCGGCCAGACCCGATCTCCCAAGCCCCGGTTCCCGATCTCGAGACTGGCGGCGTATGGTCTCGCCACAACGCTCGGCGCCGCCCTGACGGGCTTCGTGCTGTGGGCTGCGGTCGTGCGCGATCCGCTGGGTGGCGAACCCAGCGCGCAGGTGTCCCTGCCACCGGTCGCAGTCGCCGAAGCGCCGCCCCCGCAACAGCCCGCGACGGTCGACACACCGAAAAAAGACGCAACGCCGCCCGGAACGCAGACCGTCAACATCATCGACGGTTCGACCGGCAAGAAGCAGGAGGTGGTGATCGGGGGCACCGCCGAAAGCAAGCGCAGCGTCGCCGATCCGCGACTGATCGAGTCGTCGCGCCATGGATCGATCCCCCGGATCGCGGCCGACGGCCTGCGGCCGTTCGAGGCTTATGCCAGCAAGCCGGTTGCCGGGAAGTCCAACCCGGACGGCCCGCAGATCGCGATCGTCGTCGGCGGGCTCGGCATCAGCGCGACCGCCACCGCGAACGCGTTGTCGAAACTTCCCAACGCCGTGAGCTTCGCCTTTACCCCCTATGGCACCGACCTCGACATGCTGGTCGCGCAGGCCCGCGAGAAGGGCCACGAAGTGCTGCTGCAGGTGCCGATGGAGCCGCACGATTATCCAGAGAACGATCCCGGTCCGCAGACGCTGTTGTCATCGCTGTCGGCCGAGCAGAATGTCGATCGTCTGCATTGGCTGTTCAGCCGCATGCAGGGCTATGTCGGCGTCAGTAATTTCATGGGCGCGCGTTTCACTGCGTCCGATCATGCGCTCGCGCCGGTGCTGCGTGAATTGTCCAAGCGCGGCCTGATCTATGTCGATGACGGCTCGTCGCCGCGCAGCCAGGCCGGTCAGATCGCCGGCGCCAACAAGCTGCCCTATGCCAAGGCCGAGGTGGTGATCGACGCGACCCCGAGCGCGGCCGAAATCGACAACGCACTGAGGCGGCTCGAAACGATGGCGCGCGGCGGCAGCGGCGTCGTGGTCGGGTATTCCTCGGCTCTGCCGGCCAGCATCGACCGGATCGCCAAATGGGCGAAAGCGGCGCAGGGCCGCGGTATCGTGCTGGTTCCGATCACCACGGCTGCGGTGCGGGCGCGCTCGAGTTGATCTCGCACGAGATCACCGCGCCAGCACCACTTCGCCAAGCAGCGACGAATGATCCCAAGGCACTTGGCGACCTTGCGTAACCTGGACGACATCGGCGCGCACACGCCGCATCAGCGCGCTGATTTCGAGACCGGGCGTCGCCAGATGCCTCAGCATCGCGGTCGTGAACGGGCTGTTGCGTCCATCGCCGTCCAGGGCAACGGCATCCGGCTGCGTCGCATAGCCGATCAGGGTGCCGAGCGCGCTGCGCACCTGTGCGAGACCCGAGCCGATCGAGGCCGACCGCGTTCCCATCGAGCGCGCTAACGAGCGCGATAGGGGATTGTCGCGGCAGGCATCGAGGAAGATCAGATTGACGCGCTGCTCGGCTTCCATCTGTCCAAGCACGACGCCAATATCGAGGGTTTCGAAGTCGAGATCGGCAGGACGTTCGAGCTTGCTGTCGACCGGAACGATGTAGTTCTTGCCGCCGACCTGGAGGCCATGTCCGGCATAGAAGAACAAGGCGAGGCTGGCGCGGTCGAGCTTGCGTCCGAATTCGCGAATCTTGTCTTCCATGCCGCGCTTGTCGAGATCGATCCCCTCGATGACCTCGAAGCCGAGCTTGCGCAAGGCGGTTGCGATATCAGCGGCATCGTTCGCCGGGTTGACTAGCGGGGTGGCGTGCCGATAGCGGCCGTTGCCAATCACGAGCGCAACTCGCGGACCTGCGGACACCGGCGCGAGCGCGGATGGCTGCGGTGCGGTGACCAGCGATTGCTGCGGCGCCGCCGCGCGTTTCTGTTCATATTGCCGGAGCAGTTCGTTGCCGTCCTTCAAGCCGCGGGAGATCGCCGCTTGCAGATCGGACGTGGCACGGTCGAAATCGCTCTTCGCTGCATGGGAAAGGGCGCGGCTGCGCAGATACAGCGCGTTCGACGGATCGATTCGCAGAGCTTCACTGATATCGACGATAGCGCGATCATGTTCGCCGGTAAAGGACCAGGCGAGCCCGCGCGAGTGATAAAACTGCGCGTAGTTCGGATTGAGACGTATCGCTTCGGTGAAGTCGGCGATCGCCCTGCGATATTCGCCGGTATCGATGTAAGCGAAACCGCGTCCGCCATAGGCGAAGGCATATTCCGGGTCGAGCCGGATCGCCGCGTCGAGATCGGCGATTGCCCGGCCGGTGTCTTTCTTCCGGCGGTGAGAGGCGGCGCGGAAAGCGTGCACTTGCGCAAGCGCTGTACCCTTCTGGGTTCCGGACGCGATGATCCGGGCGCAGGCAGCGATCGCGTCGTCCGGCGTGGGCGCTCCGCGATTCGCACAAAGCAGTTCGTCGTTTGCGATGGCTGGCGACGCCAGAGCTATTAGCCCCGCAGCAAACAAATATCGGCGCATCGGTGTCACAGCTTGCCCATCCGGTTGGTTATCCGTCGCAGTCTAGACGCCGGTGGTTCAAAAAGGCTATGGAGCCCGGTCTTGAAAATGATTGCGATGACCGGCACAAACCCGTCATGCCAGACAAATACGACGACCTACCTTATCGCGCCTGCGTCGGGATGATGGTGCTGAACCCCGCCGGTCTGGTCTTCATCGGCCGGCGCACCAACGGCCCTGAGCATGTCGACGCGATCCATTCCTGGCAGATGCCGCAAGGTGGCGTCGACGACGGCGAAGACCTGTACGCGGCCGCGCTGCGTGAGTTGCAGGAAGAGACCAGCATCCGTTCGGTGGTGAAACTTGGCGAGGTCGACGACTGGCTGACCTACGACATCCCGCGACAGATCGCCGGCCGCGCATGGAAGGGCCGCTATCGCGGCCAGAAGCAGAAATGGTTCGCCTTCCGCTTCACCGGCAACGAGAAGGAAATCAACATCCTCAATCCCGCCGGCGGCCATAAGCCGGAATTCGTCGAGTGGCGCTGGGAGCCGATGCACAATCTTCCCGGCCTTATCATCCCGTTCAAGCGTCCGGTCTACGAAGCCGTGGTGAAGTCGTTTTCGCGCTTTGCGACGTGAGCCTTTCGCAGCAGGCGTCACGGATCGAACCGGTAGAAATGCGGCGGGGCGTTTCGCCGCATCCGGACGCCGTGGCGCTGCCATTTCGCATTCCTAGCTCACTCCGGTCGAACCCGGAGGATGACCCCGACCATGCTGGACGCGAAACGCCTGCTCGATCAATTTCTCGGCGCCCCCATGCAGGGCGGCCTGCCGCAGGGTCAGAATCGCGGCGGCGTTCCGGCCCGGCAGCCGCAGCAGGGCGGTATCGGTGACATCGCCGGCGGTTTGGCCGGTAGCCTTGGCAACGTGCTCGGCGGCAGCATGGGCGGCATCGGCGGCGGTGCGGTCGCCGGCGGTCTTGCCGCCTTGCTGATGGGCTCGAAGTCCGGACGCAAGATGGCCGGCACAGCGCTGCAGCTCGGCGGCATGGCCGTGGTCGGTGCGATCGCCTACAAGGCCTATCGCGACTGGCAGGGCGGCAAGACGGTGACGCAGTCGACGATCCCCGCCGGACCTGCTTCGCTGCAGCAGCCGCCGGCCGATACGCCGTTCGCGCCGGGCAGCGAAGCCGAACAGCAATCGCTCAGCCGGCATCTGCTGCGTGCGATGATCGCCGCGGCCAAGGCCGACGGCCATATCGACGCGAAGGAGCAGGCTGCGATCTTCGCCGAGATGGACAAGCTGCCGCTCGATACCGATGACAAGGCCTTCGTGATGGATGAGTTGCGCAAGCCGCTCGATGTCGACGCGGTGGCCCGCGCCGCCCGCACGCCGGAGGAAGCGGCGAGCATCTACGCCGCCTCGCTGCTGGCGATCGACATCGACAATCCGTCGGAGCGCGCCTATCTCGGCCTGCTCGCGGCGCGGCTCAATCTCGACGATGCGCTGGTCAGGCACCTGCACGCGACCGTCGAGGCCGCTTCATTGCCGGCGAAAGTAAACGCGGCGTAAGCGGTCAATCCGCCTGCTCGGCAGCGGCCACGCCGGCGGCCCGAGTCGCAAACAAAAAAGCCGGGCATTGCCCGGCTTTTGCATCTCAATCAGCATCGCGCTCAGTGCAGGCCGGTACCCTGCAGGTGATAATCCAGCGCCTTGAAATGATCGAGCCGGGCGATCTCCTTGTCCAGCACTTCGCTCGCATCCATCTTCGCCACCTTTTCCTCGACGGCCTTGATGTGCGTCGCGAGCACGGCGCGATCGAAGTCCTCAACCGAGGCCGCCGTATCGGCCAGCACCGTGAGGCCGGCCGGCGACACTTCGGCAAAGCCGCCGAGGATCACGATCTTGATCTCTTCGCCGCCGCGCATGATGGTGAGGATGCCCGGACGCAACGCCGCCACCAATGGCGCGTGACCGGCCAGCACGCCGAAATAACCCTCCGAGCCCGGCACGTCGACCTGGTCGACTTCGCCCGACAGGAGAAGCTTTTCGGGAGAGACGAGATCGAATTGGAATGTGGCCATTGAATCTTACCGCGTTCTCAAACCGTCATCCTGAGGTGGCCGCTGGAAGCGGCCCTCGAAGGATGGCGGTTCGAGCCGTCGCCCTTCGAGGCTCGCTGCGCTCGCACCTCAGGGTGACGGCGCAGCGTTGATCGTGTCGGCTAAGCCGCTTCCGCCGCGAGCTTCTTGCCCTTTTCGACGGCCTCTTCGATGGTGCCGACCATGTAGAAGGCCGCTTCCGGCAGATAGTCGTACTTGCCTTCGACCAGGCCCTTGAAGCCCTTGATGGTGTCGGCGAGGTCGACCAGCTTGCCCGGCGCGCCGGTGAACACTTCCGCGACATGGAACGGCTGCGACAGGAAGCGCTCGATCTTGCGGGCGCGCGCCACCGTCACCTTGTCCTCTTCAGACAGTTCGTCCATGCCCAGGATGGCGATGATGTCCTGCAGCGCCTTGTAGCGCTGCAGCACCTGCTGCACCGAACGTGCGACGTTGTAATGCTCCTCGCCCACGACCAGCGGGGTCAGCATGCGCGAGGTCGAGTCGAGCGGGTCCACCGCCGGATAGATGCCCTTCGCGGCAATGTCGCGCGACAGCACGGTGGTGGCATCCAAGTGGGCGAACGAGGTGGCGGGCGCCGGATCGGTCAAGTCGTCCGCCGGCACGTAAATCGCCTGCACCGAGGTAATCGATCCCTTGGTGGTGGTGGTGATGCGCTCCTGCAGCGCGCCCATGTCGGTTGCGAGCGTCGGCTGATAGCCCACCGCCGAGGGAATACGGCCGAGCAGCGCCGACACTTCCGAGCCCGCCTGCGTGAAGCGGAAGATGTTGTCGACGAAGAAAAGCACGTCCTGGCCCTGGTCGCGGAAATATTCCGACAGGGTCAGCCCGGTGAGGCCGACGCGGGCGCGCGCTCCGGGCGGCTCGTTCATCTGGCCGAACACCAGCGCGCATTTGGAGCCTTCGCCGCCGCCCTTCTTGTTGACGCCGGACTCGATGAACTCGTGATAGAGGTCGTTGCCTTCGCGGGTCCGCTCGCCGACGCCGGCGAACACCGAGTAGCCACCGTGAGCCTTGGCGACGTTATTGATCAGCTCCTGGATCAGCACGGTCTTGCCCACGCCGGCGCCGCCGAACAGGCCGATCTTGCCGCCCTTGGCATACGGCGCGAGCAGGTCCACGACCTTGATGCCGGTGACGAGAATTTCCGCGTCGGTCGACTGGTCGGTATAGGCCGGCGCTTCCGCGTGAATCGGCCGCTTGTCGTCCGACTTGACCGGACCGGCTTCGTCGATCGGCTCGCCGATGACGTTGATGATGCGACCGAGCAGGCCGGGGCCGACCGGCACCGCGATCGGCAGGCCGGTATCGGTGACGTCCTGGCCGCGGACCAGACCCTCGGTCACGTCCATCGCGATGGTGCGAACCGTCGACTCGCCGAGATGCTGCGCGACTTCCAGCACCAGCCGGTTGCCGCCGTTGTTGGTCTCGAGCGCATTCAGGATCGCCGGCAGATGACCGTCGAACTGTACGTCGACGACCGCGCCGATCACCTGGGTGATTTTTCCGGACTGGTTTGCGCCTGCCTGTGGTGTGGCCATTTCGGTCTCCTTGAAGCTTCTATCAAACGGCGGTCAGCGTGACCGGCACGTTGTTGCGCGTGGCGCGCGAATACGGGCAAATGGTGTGGGCGTCTTCGATCAGTGCCTGCAGCTTGGCCTTGTCGGCACCCGGCAGCGCGACCTTGATCTCGGCCTTGAAGCCGAAGCTGATCTCATCCTTGTCCATCGACAGCGCGACGGTGACTCGCGCGTCCTGGCCGTCGAGGCCGTGCTTCTTGGCCAGCGCCAGGATTGCCTGTCCGAAGCAAGCCGACCAGCCGAGCGCGAAAAGCTGCTCGGGATTGTGGCCTTCGCCGTTGCCGCCGAATTCCTTCTGCAGGCCCATGGCGAGCCCGAGCCCGCCATTGTCGAGAATGGCGCGGCCGTTGCGGCCGCCCTTGGTCGTCGCGGAAACGGAATAAGCCATGACGGTCTCTCTACAGAGCCTCCGCGCCGGAGATGATCTCGATCAGTTCCTTGGTGATCATCGCCTGACGGGTGCGGTTATAGGTGATGGTCTGCTTGCGGATCATATCGCCGGCGTTACGGGTGGCGTTGTCCATCGCCGACATCTGCGAGCCGTAGAACGAGGCATTGTTCTCGAGCAGCGCGCGGAAAATCTGGGTCGCGACGTAGCGCGGCAGCAGCTCGGCCAGCAATTCTTCTTCGTCGGGCTCGTATTCATAGATCGCGGTGGCGCCGGCCGTTGCCGCGGGAGCCTCGAATTTCGGCGGCACGATCTGCTGCGCTGTCGGGATCTGCGAGATCACGGTCTTGAAGCGCGCATAGAACAGCGTCGCAACGTCGAACTCGCCGCGATTATACATCTCGATCACGGTGTTGGCGATGTCCGCACCGTTTGCGTAACCCAGCGTCCGCACGCCGCGCAGTTCGATTCGCTCGACGATGTTCTTCTCGTAATTGCGGCGAAGCTGCTCGTAACCTTTTTTGCCGACGGTGAGGATTTTCACCTCTTTGCCTTCGGCGAGCAGGCGATTGATGTGCTCGCGGGCCAGACGCACGATCGAAGAGTTGAAGGCGCCGGCCAGGCCGCGCTCACCGGTCGCAACGACCAGCAGATGAACCTTGTCGTTGCCGGTGCCGGCCAGCAGGCGCGGCGCGCTGTCGGAGCCGGCCATGCCGGCCGCGATATTCTGCAGCACCGCCTCCATCCGCTCGGCGAACGGACGGGCGGCCTCGGCGGCCGCCTGCGCACGGCGCAGCTTGGACGCCGCCACCATCTGCATGGCCTTGGTGATCTTCTGCGTCGCCTTGGTCGCGGCGATGCGCACGCGCATGTCTTTGAGGCTGGCCACGAACTACCCTCTTGCTCCGTGGGATTCCCTCGCCCCTTGCGGGGGAGGGTTAGGGAGGGGGGTAAACTGCAAGCTCTGAACTTGCGGCTTACCCCCCTCCCGGCTCGCTTCGCTCGCCGACCTCCCCCTCAAGGGGGGAGGTGAAGAAAGAAGCGACATGAAAATCATCACGCAAACGACTTGGCGTAACCGTCGACGATGCCCTTGAGCTGAGCCGCCGCGGCATCGTCGAGATCGTTGGTATCGCGGATCTTGTTGAGCAGATCGCTATGCTTGCCGCGCATCAGCGACAGCAGGCCGCTCTCGAATTCCTTGACCTTGTTGACCGGCAGCGCGTCGAGATAGCCGTTGACGCCGGCATAGATCACGACCACCTGCTCCTGCATCGTCAGCGGCGAGAATTGCGCCTGCTTGAGCAGTTCGGTCAGACGCGAACCCCGCGCCAGGAGACGCTGGGTGGTGGCGTCGAGGTCGGAGCCGAACTGAGCGAACGCAGCCATTTCGCGATACTGCGCCAGCTCGCCCTTGATCTTGCCGGCGACCTTCTTCATCGCCTTGGTCTGGGCGGCAGAGCCCACGCGCGACACCGAAAGACCCACGTTCACCGCAGGACGAATGCCCTGATAGAACAGGTCGGTCTCGAGGAAGATCTGGCCGTCGGTGATCGAGATCACGTTGGTCGGAATATAGGCCGACACGTCGTTGGCCTGGGTTTCGATCACCGGCAGCGCGGTGAGCGAGCCCGCGCCCATTTCGTCGTTCATCTTCGCCGCGCGCTCGAGCAGGCGCGAATGCAGATAGAACACGTCGCCCGGATAGGCTTCGCGGCCAGGCGGACGGCGCAGCAACAGCGACATCTGGCGATAGGCGACGGCCTGCTTCGACAGATCGTCATAAATGATCACGGCGTGCATGCCGTTGTCGCGGAAATACTCGCCCATGGTGCAGCCGGTGAACGGCGCCAGGAACTGCATCGGCGCCGGATCGGAGGCCGTGGCCGCAATCACGATGGAGTATTCCAGCGCGCCCTGCTCTTCCAGAACCTTCACGAATTGCGCGACGGTGGAACGCTTCTGGCCGACCGCCACATAGACGCAATACAGCTTGATCTTCTCGTCGGGCTGCGCGTTGAGCGGCTTCTGGTTGAGGATGGTGTCGAGCGCGATCGCGGTCTTGCCGGTCTGGCGGTCGCCGATGATCAGTTCGCGCTGGCCGCGGCCGATCGGGATCAGGGCGTCGATCGCCTTGAGGCCGGTCGCCATCGGCTCATGCACCGACTTGCGCGGGATGATGCCCGGCGCCTTCACGTCGACGCGCATGCGCTTGTCGGCCTTGATCGGGCCCTTGCCGTCGATCGGATTGCCGAGCGCATCGACCACGCGGCCGAGCAGACCCTTGCCGACCGGCGCGTCCACGATCGAACGGGTGCGCTTGACGGTCTGGCCTTCCTTGATCTCGCGGTCGGCGCCGAAAATAACGATACCGACATTGTCGCTTTCGAGGTTCAGCGCCATGCCGCGCGTGCCATTCTCGAACTCGACCATCTCGCCGGCCTGGACGTTGTCGAGGCCGTAGACGCGGGCAATACCGTCGCCGACCGACAGCACCTGGCCGACTTCAGAGACTTCCGCCTCCTGGCCGAAATTCTTGATCTGATCCTTCAGGATCGCGGAAATTTCTGCGGCGCGGATGTCCATCAGCGAGCCTCTTTCATGGCAGTCTTGATCGAATTGAGTTTGGTGCGGAGCGAGGTGTCGACCATGCGGCTGCCGAGCTTGACCACAAGCCCGCCGATGATGGCCGGATCGACCTCGACATTCAGGTCGACGTCCTTGCCGGTGATGGCGTTGAGGGCGTCCTTCAGCGACTTCAGATGCGCATCGGACAGCTGTTCGGCGACGGTGACGCTGGCCGAGACCTCGCCCTTATGCTTGGCGACCAGGGCGCGGAACGCCCGGATGATCAGCGGCAGAGCGAACAGGCGGCGGTTGGACGCGACCAGCTTGATGAAATTGGCGGTGATGCCGTCGATGCCGGCTGTCTGCAGGATCGGCACAAGGGCCTTCACCTGCTGGTCGGCGGAAAAGACCGGGCTGCGCACCAGCCGCTTCAGGTCGTCGCTGCCGGCGATCATCTGCTCGAACCGGTCGAGGCCTGCCCGAACCTTGTCGAGCGCCTTCTCCTCGAGGGCGAGATCGAAAAGCGCGGTGGCATATCGCCCCGCCACTCCGGCAACAATCGGTTGTTCGCTTGCCATTGACCTTTAGCGCGCGTGCTGTCCGCAAGCCTGATGCCGTCGCATGAGCGGCGAATCAAACCATTGGAATTCAAGGGGAATTCCGATTCCGCCGGCCGTCACGGGAGGCCCGGCTCCCTCGACCTTTTGCCCCTGCGAAATCGAGGCGGTTGCTAACACGCCAATGACGGCGGTGCAACATAGGGAACGCCCTGAATCGATCCAAAAACACCGGCTTTTCCGGCGCCTTTCGTCGCAAGTCGAGACCGGCTTGCCTGTGCCACCCGGCAGCCCTATCTGGGCCGGCGAGGACGGCCTCCGCGATGTTCCGCGCCCACCCCGCAGGGACGGCCCTGCCCCGTGATGGAGATGCGGGATGTCCACCCAACTGCCCTGGCTTTACCTCCTGATTGCCGGCCTGTTCGAGGTCGGCTGGGCGATCGGCCTCAAATACACCGACGGCTTTTCCAGGCTTTGGCCCTCGCTCGGCACTGGCGCCGCCATGATCGTCAGCCTGGGCTTTCTGGGGCTGGCGCTGAAGGATCTGCCGGTCGGCACCGCCTATGCGGTCTGGACCGGCATCGGCGCCATCGGCACCGTGATTCTCGGGATCGTGCTGTTCGGGGAGCCGGCCACAGCGCTGCGCCTCGCCTGCGTCGGGCTGATCGTCGCCGGCATTATCGGACTGAAGCTGGTCGCCTGACGCAATTGAGCCGTAGCAAAGACGCGGATCGGAATCGCGCTCAAATCGGCTATAAAGTTCCCGATCTAGCCATTTGAGGGTGGAGATGGACGCGACTGCGCCTGCGGGCCACCGCAGCGAACCGACTTTTGCCGACCTGTTCACCCCCAAGCTGATCACCGTGCTGCGCGAGGGCTATGGGCTGGATGGCCTGCGCGCCGACGCCGTTGCCGGACTGACCGTCGCCATTGTCGCGCTGCCGCTGTCGATGGCGATCGCGATCGGCGCGGGTCTCGGCCCCGAGCGCGGGCTCTATGCCGCCATTGTCGGCGGCTTCCTGATCTCGCTCCTGGGCGGCAGCCGCTTTCAGATCGGCGGGCCCGCCGCGGCCTTTATCGGGCTGGTCGCCCTGACCGTGCAGCGGCACGGCTATGATGGCCTCATGCTGGCGACCCTGATGGCGGGGGGCCTGCTTCTCATCATCGGCTTTCTGCGGCTTGGCACCTACATCAAGTACATCCCCTATCCGGTCACGGTCGGCTTCACCGCCGGCATCGCTCTCACTATTCTGGTCACACAGGTCCGCGACCTGTTCGGCCTGACGCTGACGAACGATCCGCCCGAAACCCTGCACAAGGTCGAAGCGCTCTGGCACGGACTGGGTACCGTCAACTGGGTGACCGTTGGCCTGTCGATATTTTCGGTCGCCACAATTGTCCTGCTCAGACGGCTGCGTCCGAACTGGCCGACTCTGCTGATCGCAGTCGTCGCCGCGACGCTGATTACATATTTCTTCGGTCTGCCTGTAGAGACCATCGGCTCGCGCTTCGGGGCGATCCAGTCCGGAATGCCGACGCCCGCGTTGCCGACATTCAGCCTCGAGAAGATCCAGGCGGTCGCCCCTGATGCGGTCGCCATTGCGATCCTCGGCGCCATCGAATCGTTGCTCTCGGCTGTCGTTGCCGACGGCATGTCGGGGCGGCGCCATCGTTCAAACAGCGAACTGGTCGCGCAGGGCGTCGGCAACGTCGCTGCTGCGGTCAGCGGCGGCATGCCGGTCACCGGCACGATCGCACGGACGGCGACGAATATCCGCGCCGGTGCACGCGGGCCGGTCGCCGGGATCATGCATTCGCTTTACTTGCTGGTCTTCGTTCTCGTCGCAATGCCGCTCGTTGCCTATGTGCCGCTGGCCGCGCTGGCCGGCGTGCTCGTGGTGGTCGCCTGGGGCATGGCCGACAAGGCCGAGTTCGCTCTCCTGCTGCGCACCTCCGTCGCCGACGCGGTCGTGCTGCTCTCGACTTTCCTGCTGACGGTATTTGTCGATCTTCTCACCGGCATCGGCGTCGGCGTGCTGCTCGGCTCGTTCCTGTTCATGCACCGGATGGCGGAAGCGATCGACGTGCAGGGCGGCGCCAGATTCGTGCGCGACGACGTCTCCGACGAAGAAAACGGGCGGCCGGCTTATCGTGGCCAGATCATGCCGGCCGATGTGATGGTCTACCGCATCAGCGGCGCGTTCTTTTTCGGGGCGACGGCGCGGGTGAACATCATGCTCGATCGCGTGGTCCATCCGCCGCGGGTTTTCGTCCTCGATTTTTCCGATGTGCCGTTCATCGACATCACCGCGTCTGCGGCGCTCGAACGCTTCGTGCATCGGCTGCACAAGGCCGGCACGAAAGTGTATTTCGCGGGCGTGCGCCCCAATGTGCGACGCGCGTTCGGCCTGCCGGGATTGCGTGGGCGCTCGGTGCATTACGTCGCAAGCGTCGAGAAGGCGCTCGAGAATGCCGCCACCCGGCGGAATGCATAAGATCGAGAAGAACGGGCGCACGTGATTGAAAGTCTCGATCTCCCCTCGTTCTGGACCACGCTGGCCATTGCCGTTCCGACGCTCGCAATAGCCTATGTCATCTTCGGCATCACCGGCTTCGGCACCGCGCTGATCGCGGCGCCGGTGCTGGCGCAGGTGATGCCGGTCGCCTTTATCGTGCCGATGCTGGCGCTGCTCGACTGCACCGCCGCGATCATCAACGGCGTCAAGCTGAACGACAAGATCGCCAAGCGCGAGATGATCTGGCTGGTTCCGCTGCTGATCGGCGGCAGCCTTCTCGGCGGATATCTGCTGCTCGTCATTCCGCCGCGGCCGATGATGCTGGCGCTCGGCGTGTTCGTGGTCGGCTATGCGATCTGGTCGCTCGCAAGCCCGTCATTCAAGGGCCGTCTCAGCCAGCTCTGGGTCGTGCCGTTCGGTGCGATCGGCGGCGTGTTCAGCGCGATGTTCGGCAGCGGCGGCTTCATCTATGCGATCTATCTGAGCCGGAGGCTCGACGACAAGGATGCGGTGCGCGCGACGGTGAGCGTCCTGATCGCGCTCGCCGCCTTCACGCGGCTTGTGATCTTCGCGTTTGCCGGCCTGTACACGACTCTCACCCTGCCGCTGCTGGCGCTGATGCTGGTTCCGGCGATGCTGGCCGGGCTCTATGCGGGCCATCGCATCACCCTGCACATGTCGCGCGAGCAGTTCATCCGGGTGCTGAGCGTCGTGCTGATTGTCACCGGCGCGACGCTGGTGGTCCGCGCATTGCTGCTGGGCTGACGCACACGGCGAGTCAGGCGACGCGGCCATTGCCGCGCCGCAATCGCGCCCGACCGTCCGCCGGACTTGCTGCAAGCGGTAGCAAGGCGCAAGGGTGAACGATGCGGCAATTCAGGCATATCGCCCTGATCACGGTCTGTGTTGCGACTTGGCATGGCGCCTCCGCGCAAGGCACATCCGTGGACGATGCGGAGGCCGCCTATCGCCGCGGCGATATCGGCAAGGCAATCGCCATCGCGACAGACGCCGCCCAACGATCCGATCCGCGGGCGCAGGCACTGCTGGCGTTTTATCTCTACACCAAGGTCCCGCCGGCGCCGGTCGAAGCGATGGCATGGTGGCGTCGCGCAGCGGAGCAGGGCCATGCCGAAGGCCAGTTCATGCTGGCGACGCAGTATTTCTATGGCGTCGTAACGCCGGCCGATTATGCCGCCGCTTACAAATGGGCGCTGATCGCGGGTCGAAGCGCGCAATTGAGCGAGACCGCGAGGAACGAAGTGCTGAAACTCACCGCCGAGATCCGGATGAAGCTCGCTCCGGATCAGATCAAGATGGCGCAGGAAGAAGCCGTCGCCTTCCATCCGAGGCCGGAGCGCTGAATGCATATGATCGCATTCGCGCGCGGCCTGGCTATTCCGCCGCCTCCGCCACCTGCCGCACCGCGCGCATGTCCTTGACCGGCGGCAAGCCGAACATCCGAGCATACTCACGGGTGAATTGCGGCACGCTTTCGTAGCCGACGGCGAATGCTGCGCTGCTGGCGGATGCACCGTCCGCGAGCATCATCCGGCGCGCCTCTATCAGCCGCAACTGCTTCTGGAATTGCAGCGGCGACAACGACGTGATGGCACGGAAATGCTGGTGAAACGACGACAGGCTCATCCCGGCGATCGCTGCCAGCCGCTCGACCGGTAGCGGCTTGGCGTATTCCGCGCGCAGCACCGACACCGCGCGCGACACGCGCTGCACATGACTCTCCGGCCAGCCGAGACGCCGGATCGCCGATCCGTGCTTGCCGGCCAGCAACCAGTAATGCATCTCGCGAACGAGCTGCGCCTGCAGGATCCGCACCGAGTTTGGCCGCTCGAGCAATCGCATCAAGCGCGCCGCCGCTTCGGCGACTTCCGCGTCGGTCGGCTCGACCCGCATGGGCGCATCGTCGGTTGCGCGGCCGGCTCCCATTTCGACCGCCAGTTCCGCGATAACCGCAAGATCGAGTTCCAGCACCAGCGAATAATACGGCGCCGCGACACTGGCGCGGGTGACCCGACTCACGATCGGGACATCCGCCGTCACCACCAGCGAGTCGCCTTCGGAAAAGGTGAAGTCCTGTGCGCCCATGGTGACGTTCTTGCTTCCCTGCACCAGCAGGCAAACCAGCGGCCGGTATACGGCGTGAACGAGCCCGCTCGGCGCGGTGGCGCGCACCAGCGCCAGGCCGGGAATCGGCGTCTGCGCCAGGCCCTGGCCATCGGCATGGGCGTCGGCGTAACGACGGACGGAATCGAGCAACGTGGTCATGAGGCTTATCTAGGTGTCTCGGCCGGACTGTGCAGGCCCTTTGGAGAAACAGGCAAGATTTGTCGCGATTCCGGCAAGCAGCAGCGCCTGGTCTTTCCGATCTCCGGGCGGTCACCACAGGAGTCGAACATGATCACCCTCATTACCGGCGGAAGCCGCGGCCTCGGCCGCAATACCGCGCTCAGTGTCGCCCGACGCGGCGGCGACGTCATCATCACCTACCGGAACCGCGCCGAGGAGGCGCAGGCCGTGGTCACCGAAATCAAGGCCATGGGCCGGACCGCGATCGCGTTTGAATTCGACACCGGAAACATCGCCGCCTTTGCGCCGTTCGCGGACAAACTGAAGACCGCGTTGCGCGAGACCTGGCAACGCGACACCTTCGACCACCTCGTCAACAATGCCGGCCACGGCGACCAGGCCGCCATCGCTGAGACCAGTGAGGCGCAGTTCGATCGCCTGGTGAACGTGCACTTCAAAGGCGTGTTCTTTCTGACGCAGTCCTTGCTGCCGCTGATCGCGGACGGCGGCCGCATCGTGAACACCTCGACCGGACTGACCCGCTTCGCCTATCCGGGTTACGCTGCTTACGCGGCGGTGAAAGGCGCGGTCGAGGTGCTCACGGTCTATCTCGCCAAGGAACTCGGCCCGCGCGGCATCACCGTCAACACGGTCGCGCCGGGCGCGATCGAAACCGATTTCGGCGGCGGCGCGGTCCGCGACAATCCGGAGATCAACAGGCATCTCGCCGGCATCGTCGCGCTCGGTCGCGTCGGCGTGCCGGACGACATCGGTCCGATGATCGCAGGCTTGTTGTCTGCGGATAACCGCTGGGTCAATGCACAGCGCATCGAAGTGTCGGGTGGTCAGGCGATCTGATCTGATCCAGATTTTCGATACGAGCGGCGGGACCGATGTTTGGTTCTGCCGCTCGTTTATCAGGCGACCGCCGCGACCGGCCGCACGTCGCTCGTGGTATCCACCGGCTGCGCCCAGACCGACATGCCGGTCATCTGCGCCTTGCCGTAGAAGGATGCGAACGACACCTCCGCCGCATCGCGCCCGGTGCCGATCCGCACGATCGCATCGAGCTTGGCCTGCCGCGTCGGATCGAACAGCCACCAGCGCCCGTCCAGATAGGCCTCGAAGATCGCGTGAAAGTCCGGCGGCACAAGTCCGGCCGCATAACAGCTCACCAGCCGCGCCGGAATGTTCAGTGCGCGGCAGAACGAGATGCCCAGATGTGCGAAATCGCGGCAAACGCCCGCGCGGCGCTCCAGTGTATCGGCCGCCGACGTGAACGGATCGCTGGTGCCCGGCTGATACGCGATGTTGTCGTAGATCCAGTTGCAGATCGCGGTGACGCGCGAATGCCCTTTCGGCAGGCGGCCGAATTGCTGTTCGGCGAACTCCGCAAGCCGGGCTGACGGACAGAATCGGCTCGGCATCAGGTATGGGAACATGTCCAACGGCAGATTCTCGACTGGAATCTCATCGATTGCCTGCGGATCGTCCAGCGTCAGCTGCAGATCGAGCGAGGCTTCGTAGCGAAGCCGCAGCACGCCATTGCGCGCCACCAGCCGCGTGTAGCGATTATCCAGGCCGGCAAACGTCGTCTCGGCCGCAAGGGCCGGCTCGATCAGCCAGGTTTCGTCGAGTTGCAGATGCGAGCGGCTTTGCGCAACCGCGACATTGAAGATGAACGTGGTGACGTCCCCGATCTCGTAGGCGAGATCGCAACCAACTGCCATTTTCATAAGCAAACCCGCGCATCGCCGACGGATGATCCAGGGCGTTCAATTCAACGCGCCCGATCCAACGCGCAGGAACGCCGGGCGCAGCGAAAGGTTCCGTATCAGCCGTTTCGTCCGCGACGAGACGTTGTCTGCGTCGCGGCGATGCGGGTCACTTCATCAACCCGGCCGCCTTCAGTGCATTGTTGATGACCGCGCCAACATCGAAACGCGGCGGCGGCGCATCGCGGCCCTGCGACTGATGATCTCGCGGGCCCGCATCGTCCGGAGCGAGGATCTCGCCGTCCAGCGCGCGAGACTTCGCACGGGACGGCTGGATCTGCCGGCCCGGCGACGGTCTCGCCGATGTGTCCTCTTTCGGCGCCGAGGCCTTGCGTGCGGCCGCGCCGGTGAGACCGAAAAAGCTGGCGATGTGGTAGGATGATGAAATCCCGACCTCGAGCAGAAACGGTCCGGCTGCGCCGCATTCATGATCGGCCTCGCCGGTCGCGAGCGGCGTACCATGCGCCATGTTGGTGATGGTGTAGGACTCGATCACCTCGTCGCCAGCTGCATTCACCCATACCTGGCGCGGATAGCCGTCGACCACACTCTTCGACGACGGCGCAAGCGGCAGCCCGTGGATGTCGGTCCATTGCTTGATGATCTCGCCGGCATTCGACGGGATGACCGTGGCATCGATGCCGCCATGCCAGACCGAGACGCGCGGCCACGGACCCTGATGCGATGACGCCGCGCGCACCAGATCGCCCCAGGCACTGGCCGGACGCGGCGGCGACTGGAACATGGTCTCGAACGCCTGCTGCACATTGTTCGCCGCGCCGAAAGGCAGGCCGGCGACAATCGCGCCGCCCGCAAACACGTCGGGATAAGCCGCAAGCATCACCGATGTCATCGCGCCGCCGGCCGATAGCCCGGTGATGAATACCCGCGTCGGATCGATGCCGTGATCGACCACCATGCGGTCGATCATCTGCCGGATCGATTGCGCCTCGCCCTGCCCGCGTTCGTTATCGCTCGGCTGAAACCAGTTGAAGCAGCGGTTAGGATTATTGGCCGCCTGCTGCTCCGGCAGCAGCAGACAAAAGCCGAAGCGATCCGCCAGCGTCGACCATCCCGCGCCTAGATCGTAATCCGCCGCGCTTTGCGAACAGCCATGCAGCACCACGACCAGCGCAGACCCGCGCGCCACCCGCGGCGGAAGATGCACGGACATGCGCAGCGCGCCCGGATTCGCACCGAAATCCCTGACCTCGTGGAGATGGTCTTGCCTCGGGCCTGCGTGAGGGCCCGCGTTCTTCATGCGGGCTGCGGCTTGCAGCATCTTGTCCCAGTTCGGGCTGTGCATCGAAAATCGGTCAGACGTCTTCCGCATCGAACCCCCGGGGCTTGGTCAGGAACAGCCTAACGGCGCGAGGCCGAAAAAGGTTGCACCGCAACATACGGTCTTTCTTCGATTTTACAGCGTCTTTTCACACTTTTCACGAAACTTATATCGCGATGCAGCATTAACCCTGCAATGACAACCCTTGGGAGACGTACCATGTCCGACAATATCCTCCAGACCGCCACCCGGAACACCGAGCGTTCGGCAGAGACCTTCAAGGATTTTGCACAGCAGGGCGCCAGTTACGGCAAGGAATTCGCCGAAAAGACGGAGGCCGCGGCCCAGGAAGCCGGCAAGTCGTTCCAGAAGAGCTACGTCAATGCCGCCAGCGACGCGGCCGATTTTCGCGCGCAATGGATCGAGATGCTGCGTGAGAACGCCAATGCCTCGTTCGACTTCGCACATCGGCTGATCGCCGCGAAATCCCCGAGCGAAGCGCTGGAGTTGATGGCGGCGCATTCCCGCCGGCAGTTCGAAACCTTCCTGCAGCAGAGCCAGCAGCTCACCGGTCTTGCGCAGCAGGCCGCCACTGGCGTGGTGAAGCCGATGCAGGACGGCATGAAGCGGGCTTTCGACAAGGCGGCGTAAACAATATCGCAGCCTCGTCATGTCATGCGCCTCCCTCACAACAAAGGGAGGCGCTTTTTTTATGTCATGGCGCGGCATCGTAGGCATTGCGCGGCACCAGCAGCGCCGTGCCCGGCGCCGGCGGATCTGCGGCGCTGACAGTATTGATGCTGGCGATCGCCCAGGCCGGTGCGCCCATGCGCGCCGCAAAGCCGTCCAGCGTTTCGTCCGGACCGAGCGTTGCGCGAACCGCGCTGTCCCACAGCACGATCGGCACGCCCGGCGGCACCACATAACGCATCGACAGCGGCGTGACGGTAACAACAGGCGCCGCGCCGCCTTTGGCATTGCGGCCGCGCGCGGAAGCCGTCGGACGCTCGGGCGGGCGCAGGATGGCGACGATCTTGCCGGCGACCAGCGCATGCAGCACCGGCGATTTATCCAGCGTGATGTGAATGATCTCGCGCCGCTCGCGTAGATCGACATTGACGATGCGGCCGCGAAAACCATTGGCGCCGACGGCCTCGCCACCGCCGATCAGATTGGTCTTCTGATACAGATTGATGAAGACGCCGACATTGTCCGGCACCCGGCCGGCGATCGGTGTGGGATCGAAACCGAACATTAGCGCCACCGGGATGTTCGCTGCGCGCAGCCGCTGCGCGATCGAGATCGCGGCATCGGCGCCGGACGAATGGCCGATCAGCACCACCGGCGCCGGTGTGCGGCGATGTTTCGCGATGATCTCGCCGGCGAGATTGCCGGGCGCGTACATGCTGTGCACGCTGGCCTCGACGCCGCTCTCCCTGATTCGCTCGGCGAGATCATAGAAGCCGGTCGAGAACACCTCGCCGACCAGTCCGCGCAGCAGATAGACATGGCCGGGAATGCTGCCCGTGGGCGCGCGGGGTGCAGCAGTGGTATTCTGGTCGATGACCGCGCTGCTGCATCCGGCGAGCCATGTCAGCGCCAGCCCGACAAGCGCGGCGAAGATCGGGGGGACGGACTTCGGACGCCGGCGCATCCGAGATTTATGCTCGTGACTGCATGCCGGCCGATCCTATCCGGGTTTGTCGGAGGCGCACAGGGGTTGGCCGTTCGAGTTGGGACCACGTGATCAGATCATGACAGCGGGTGAAGTGAAGACCCTCTCCCCGTTCGTCCCCGCGAAAGCGGGGACCCAGACTCTTCGGAGTGCGAGCCCGCGAAACCGCAATGCTAAACTCTTTGGAACGATAGCCAATGAATGAGACTCCGGAGCCGCGAAACCGGTGCCCGTCGCAGTGCCCTCTCCCCTTGAGGGAGAGGGCATCTCCGACTTGGCCACGCCTGATGTCGGGTGAGGGGTAACGGTGTTGAAATAAACCCCTCACCCATCACAACTTGCCGGGCCTTTTGTGTAGCCCTCTCCCTCAAGGGGATAGGGCGCAATCTCCGGCGCCTCGCTCGGGCAAAGGAAGCTAATAAAAACTCTGCGGGTCGATATCGACTTCCAGCTTCAAGCTCTTGCGCGTCTTCGGCGCATGTTCCAGCCACACCCGCATGAAACGCGACAGGTCGTAATTGCGCGGCGCCTTGATCAGCAGGCGAAACCGATAGCGCCCGCGCACCACCGCGAGCGGCGCTTCGGCGGGGCCGAGCACGCGCACTGTCTCATCCAGTGGTGACGCCGCCGCGAGCTTCTTGGCGAAGCTTTCGGTCTCGTGCTTGTCTGAGCCCGACACGATCAGCGCGGCGAGCCGGCCGAACGGCGGATAGCCGGTGGCTTCGCGCTGCGCGATCTCGGTGTCGTAGAACGCGGCGCGGTCGCCGGAAATCAGCGCGCGCATCACCGGATGTTCGGGCTGATGCGTCTGCAGGAAGCCCTGGCCCTGTCCGGTCTCGCGGCCGGCGCGGCCCGACACCTGATGCAGCAATTGAAAGGTGCGCTCGGCCGCGCGCGGATCGCCGTTGGCAAGTCCGAGATCGGCATCGACGATGCCGACCAGATTGAGCTTCGGGAAGTGATGGCCCTTCGCCACCAACTGCGTGCCGATGATGATATCGAACTTGCCTTGCGCGACTCCGTCGAGTTCTTCGCGCAGCCGCTCGACCGATTCCATCAGGTCGCTGGAGAGCACGATGGTGCGCGCCTCCGGAAAAAGCGCCGCGGCCTCTTCCTGCAGGCGCTCGACGCCGGGACCGACAGGCGCGAACGAATCCACCGCGCTGCATTGCGGGCAGGTCTTCGGCTGCGGCATCGAGAAGCCGCAATGATGGCAGACCAACCGCCGCTTGAACCGGTGATCGACCAGCCAGGCGTCGCAATTCTGGCAGGCCAGGCGATAGCCGCAGGAGCGGCAGAGCGTCAGCGGCGCGTAACCCCGCCGGTTCAGAAACAGGAGCGCTTGCTCTTTCCTCTCCAGCGCGAACTTGATGGCTTCTGCGAGCCTCGGCGCGATGAAGCGTCCGCGCGCGGGCCCCTCGGTCCGCATATCAATGGCTTCGACATGCGGCAGGTGCTGACCGCCGAAACGCTCGGGGAGCTTCAGCCGAGCATAGCGGTTTCTACGAGCATTGACCTCGGTCTCGACCGAGGGCGTTGCCGACGACAGGATCACCGGAATTTTTGCGCCATGCGCGCGCACGATCGCCATGTCGCGCGCGTGATAATGTACGCCGTCTTCCTGCTTGTAGGCCGGATCGTGCTCTTCATCGACGATGATCAGACCAAGGTCCGGATATGGCAGAAACAGCGCAGACCTCGCGCCGACCACGACCGAGATGTCACCAGAACACAGCGACGAATAGGTGCGGGCGCGCTTGCGCGGCGGCAGTTGCGAATGCCATTCGGCCGGCCGGGTGCCGAACCGCTGCTCGAAGCGGTTGAGAAATTGCGTGGTCAGCGCGATTTCCGGCATCAGGATCAGCGACTGACGGCCCTTGCGAATGGTCTCCGCCACCGCCTCGAAATAGACTTCGGTCTTGCCCGATCCGGTGACGCCATCGACCAGAAAGGCCGCGAATCCGCCGTTGCGGACGGCGGTGCGCAGGATGTCGGCGGCTTGGCTTTGCGCCTCCGTGAGGTCAGGCGAAAGATAAGCAGGATCGGGCGGATAGGCGACAGGCTCGGGCGGCAGCACCAGCGTTTCCAGGGTGCCCTCGTCGATCAGACCATCGATCACGCCGGCCGACACGCCGGCCTCGTGGGCGATATCCGACTTGGTGCGAACCATCTGATCGGACAGCAGTTTAAGCACACGGGCGCGCGCCGCGGTCATGCGCTGCGGCGCCGGGCCCGCGATCCGGATGCCGACCCGCTCGCGCGCCGGTCCCTGCGCCCCCATCCGCAGCGCCATCCCGAGCACGGTGCCTTTTGCGCCCAGGGTGTAATCCGCCACCCAGTCGATGAAGCGGCGCAGCTCATCCTGCAGCGGTGGGAGATCGAGCTTGGCGTCTACGTCCTTGAGCTTGTTGTGCAATCCGGGCCGGGGTTCGGACTCGCCCCAGACCACGCCGGCATATTCGTTGGGGCCGAGCGGCACCGCGACGACGTCGCCCGCGGCCAGCGTCATGCCCGCCGGCACGCGGTAGGTATAGGCGCGGTCGAGCGCGACCGGCAGGATGACATCGACGGTTTTCGGCATCATGGGGGACGAGACTCACCCGATTCCGGGCGCTTAAGGAAGGGTCAAGGAAGGCGGTGGGATAACGACAATATGCCCGAACACGCCGATGCTCTGCCCTTCTCTGCCGACATGTCTGCAGAATTTCTGCGATGGTCGGCGTTTCTCGGCGACGAGAAGCGGATGTCGCCGAAAACCGTCGAGGCCTATCGCCGCGACGTCACCCAGTTCCTGCTATTTATGTCGGACCATCTCGGTGGCCAGCCCTCGCTTGCCGATTTCGCGGAACTCACCCCGCAGGATGTGCGCGCTTTCATGGCGTCGCGCCGCGCCAAGGGAATTGGCGGGCGTACCCTGATGCGCCAGCTGGCCGGCGCGCGCAGTTTCGCCCGCTTTCTGGAGCGCAATGGCAAGGGCAAGGTCGGCGCGCTCAATGCGGTGCGCGCGCCGAAAATTCCGAAGAGCTTGCCGAAGCCGCTGGCGGTGCCGCAGGCCAAGCGCATTTCCGATACCGATCTGCGCGCCGGCGAGGAACGTGAGCCCTGGATTTTCGCACGCGACGCAGCCGTCATGGCGCTGCTCTATGGCTCGGGCCTGCGCATCGCCGAAGCGCTCGGCCTCAAGCGCCGTGATATCCCGGCATCAGGCAGTGGCGATACGCTGACGGTGCTGGGCAAGGGCAACAAGGCGCGCATGGTGCCGGTGCTGCCGGCGGTTCTCGCGCTGATCCACGATTACATCGCACTCTGCCCCTACGACCTGCCGGATGACGGTCCGCTGTTCGTCGGCGCCAAGGGCGGCAAGCTGTCGCCCCGCATCATCCAGCTGACGATGGAGCGCCTGCGCGGCGCGCTGTCGCTACCCGACACCGCGACCCCGCACGCGCTGCGGCATTCCTTCGCGACGCATCTTCTGTCGCGCGGCGGCGACCTGCGCGCGATCCAGGAATTGCTCGGCCACGCCTCACTCTCGACCACACAGATTTATACGGCGGTCGACACCGAGCGGCTGCTCGAGGCCTATAACGCGGCGCATCCGCGGGCGTGAAAGGTTGCACCGGAAACGGGGCCGTACGAAAAAGCCGATCACCGCAACGAGCCCCGATCATGCAGAACCAAATGATTGCCGCCCTCCTGTTTCTCCTCGCCGCGACATCCGCGCACGCCAGCGAAGGATTGAGCTGCGAGGCGAGCGACAAAGCCGTGAAGCTCTCGATCGAAGCCGGTATCAGCCGTGGAGTGGGCTCGGGCTTTTTCAGTTTCAAGGGCGAACTCGAAGTCCTGTCGCCCGGCGTGCCGAAGGATTTCCGCAAGCTCACATTCAGCAGGGACCATCTCACCCAGCAATGGCTCGACGACCGCAATCTCAAGCTTCGGATCTATCGGGAGCGGGAAGGCAAGCCCCATGGCTATGTCGATATCGTGATCGAGGCATGGCCGCGCAAAGGCGATGAGGTTGAGTTCCGCGGCGGCTATGTCCTGACAATTTTCGACATTCCGAAGCCCGGGACAGACGGGAAAATGACAACTCTCAAGGGCCGGGTGACCTGTTCCGCAGGGTAAATATTTTGTGTCCCCGATGCGAATTCGCCTCCCAGGCGTTATCTCTCGGGTACAGGGAGTCCACGCGTATGAAGAACCATGTGGTTGCATTGGCCGAGGCGGTCCGGCTGGCCCGGCGAGAGCTTGAAACCGTTGGCGATTCCGCCAATCCGTCCTCCGCGGACAAGGCGATCAGACGCCTGAGCGAATTGCTCGAGAGCGAGGACGTGAATCACGCATTGGCGGCTTTGAATCCCGTCGACGACGCGCCGTCGATCCAGTCCGACCCGCCGGTGAACCTGCGGGTGCCCTATCCATGGCGGTCGCACTGACATCGCTCTGAAGCGCGGTCAGTATCCGCGCTGCCAGCGGGTGCGCAGCTGGCGCACGGCCGCACCCACCACGTTCGAATAATCGTCAGACCAAACACGCTGCGCCGGAATGCGTTCCTGCACCGGCCAGTATTCGGATTTCGCCAGCGCGCCGAAATCCTCCTCGCGCTGCGCCAGCACCGCGACCTTCGGCACCCACAGATAGCGATCCGCATCGTCCTCGGCATCGCCGCCGTCATAGACGCGAGCGATCAGGCCGTTGGCTTCGGCGACACCCGCGACCACCGACGCCAATTCCAGATTCTTGTTCGAGATATGCATGGCAATCAGCCCGCCGGGCTTAAGCTTGCGCTGATAGAGCGCGATCGCCTCCCGGGTCAGCAGATGCACCGGGATCGCAGCGCCGATGAAGGCATCGATCATAATCAGGTCGTAGCTTGCATCCGGCGCGGCGTTCAGCTTCTGCCGGGCGTCGCCAATCAGGATCGGCGCATCCGGAGCGCATTCCGAGACGAAATTGAACAGCGCCGGATCCGACGCGATACGCACGATGTCCGGATCGATTTCGTAATAGGTCAGCTTGTCGCCGGGCCGCCGCTGGCAGGCGAGCGAGCCGGTGCCGAGCCCAACCACCGCATAATCGATCGGCCCTTCCTTCTTCGCATGCACCGCCTTGAACACCTGATCGATGCCGAAGCCCTCATAGAATTCGGAGATCATCTCCGGCCGGCCCTTGATGCGGTTTCCGTCGTCGTCGCGCACCTGCTGCGTGCCCTGGCTCGTGCTGCCATGCCACAGCCCGCGATATTGTCCGTCAGATGAGTCGACGACACTCAGGACGCCGAAGAAATTGCGTACAACATGGACCGTCTGGTTTTCGCGGAACGACAGGTTGACAATGAACAGGGTGGCGAGGATCGCGGTGAACGGCAACGGCGCCTGCCAAAAACCCACGGTCAGCCCGATCAGAAGACCGACGATGACGTAAAGCGTGTTCCATTGCGGACGCAGGTCGAAGGCCAGCGCCGCACCGAGAATCAGCAGACCGCCCGCGAGTGCAGCCAATAGCACATATTGACCGCTTCCCCGCACCGGCAACGACAAACCCGGACGGCACAGCACCGCAAGAAGCAACAGGATGGGATATTCGGCGATCCAGGTGAAGACGTGCGGCGCCACCAGCCCGGTGAGAATACCGCCGATCGTGCCGCCGACCGAGATCCACATGTAATAGCCGGTCAGATAGCGCGGCGGCGGGCGGCGGCGGGCCAGTTCACCGTGACACATCAGCACGCAGACAAAGAACACACTGAGATGCAGGGCGATTGAACTCACGATCGAATCGATCGGGCCCAGCACGAAACCCGCGGCCAAAGCGAGAATGAAGAGCGGCTGCACCTTGACGACCAGCGCATGCGGAATGACCGGCCGCGTCTGAAAGACAATCACAAAGGTGACGAGATAGAGCGCGAGCGGCAGAACCCAGAGCAGCGGAACGGCGGCAATGTCCGTCGCGATATGCGCGGTCACCGCAATCAGCAGGCCCGACGGTACGGCGGCCAGAAACACCCACCACACGATGTCGCCTGCGCGCGGGCGCGCCGCCTCGTCAGGTTCGGACGCGCTGGCGGTTGCGGCCTCGCCGGGATGGCGCAGCATCAGCAGCCCGCAGGCGCCGATCAGCACGATCAGCACATAGAAGCCGCCGGTCCACAGCCACGATTGCGGGCCGAGCCGGATGAAGGGCTCGATCGCGACCGGATAGGAGATCAGCGCGATAAAGCTGCCGGCGTTGCTGGCGGCATAGAGAAAGTACGGGTCCTTCGCCGCCGGATGACTGGTGCGTGCGAACCAGGCCTGCAGCAGCGGGCCGTTGGCCGCGAGCGCGAAGAACGGCAGCCCGATCGAAACCCCGAACAGCGCCAGCAGCCAGAAGGCCTCACCCGATTGCGGCGGCGGCCCGAAATGCGTTGCGATATGCAGCGGCAGGAAGAAGCAGGCGAGGATATTCACCGCGATATGGATGATCAGCGACCTGCGCCCGGGGGCCAGCCGCGTGATCAGATGCGCGTAGGCATAACCCGCCAGCAAGGCGGCCTGAAAGAACACCAGCGCGACCGACCAGACAGCCGCGGCGCCGCCAAGCTGCGGCAGCACCATCTTGGTGAACATCGGCTGCACGGCAAACAGCAGCGCCGCGCTGACGAAGATCGCGGTGATGAAGGTCGCCAGCAAGGCGCCGTACGGAGCGGCTTGCGCCGGTGCGCCGGTATCGGTCGAGATTTGCGAGGTCATGCGATTGAGCGCGGGTCGGACGCCGTCCTCTCCGCGATTGTGTCACTCCACGATTGTCCGCAAGCACCCCACTTGCCGTCACTCCGGCCGCGCACTCACGTCACGGCCGGCATACTTCAGTCCCTTTAGCCGCCTACATCGGCGGGACGCACCAGTCCCAATAGCCGCTCGTCTCCGAGGAATCGACCCAGAACCAGCACAGCCTGTCGTCTGGAACCGGAGGTACCGCGCTGACTGCAAGGATGGTGCCGAGCGTCACGCCCGCGATCGCAGTGCCGTACCAGGCGCGGCTCGACCAGGGACGAACGCCGCGAACGTAAACGTTGGTGTTGCGATTGCGGTTGATGTTGACGTTGTTGCCGCCCATTCCCCCCATGCCACCCATACCGCCGCCGCCCATGCCGCCATCACCGCGCATGCCGCCACCCATTCCGCCGTCACCGCGCATGCCGCCGCCCATTCCGCCGTCACCGCGCATGCCGCCGCCCATTCCGCCGTCACCGCGCATGCCGCCGCCCATGCCGCCGTCACCGCGCATGCCGCCACCCATGCCGCCGCCACCGCCCATGCCGCCGCCACCGCCCATGCCGCCACCGCCCATGCCGCCGCCGCCCATGCCGCCGCCGCCCATACCACCACCCATGCCGCCACCACCCATACCGCCACCCATGCCACCGCCTCGCATGCCGCCACCACCCATACCGCCGCCCATTCCTCCCATCCCGCCCATCCCGCCCATTTGAGCCAGGATGATCGGATCGGCGGGCGCGGGCGACTCGTGCATGACCGGCCAGGCGCCGGCGGTTGTCGTTCCGACGATCGCAGCGGTCGAGAGAAGAGCGATGAGGGTGCCGGTGTAACGCATGGTTTCCTCCCGGGCGCGGGTCAGCAGGTCCTGGTCCAGTCCTGTTCCGGTTCCAAAGTTAGCACAGTTTGTTCCGTGTCAAAGCGCCCGGCATGTGCCGCGCTGCCGCATCGCGCGCTAAACCCGCACCATGCCACCGTCCACATACAGCGTCTGGCCGGTCATGAATGCCGCATCATCGCTCGCCAGGAACGAGACCACGCCGGCGATATCGGCCGGCAACTGGACGCGGCGGATCGGCTGCAGCTTCGCGATCTGCTCGAACTCTTCATCCATGCTGGAGCGGCCCGGCCGCGGCGCACGACCCTCGGTGCCCGGCGTCCGCGTCAGGCTCGGCGAAATCGCGTTCACGGTGACGCCGAAATTACCCATCTCGGTTGCGAGCGCGCGGGTGAATCCGACCACACCGCCTTTGCTCGCGATGTAATGGGTGTAGCCGGACGCCACCGTGTTCAGTGTCGACGACGAGAGGTTGATGATGCGGCCCCAGCCGCGCCGCTTCATGCCCGGGGCGAACGCCTTGGAGACCAGAAACACCGCATCGAGATTGAGCGACATGACTCGGCGCCAATCGGCGAAGGTCACCTGCTCGAACGGCTGGATCGGATAGATCCCGGCATTGTTGATGACAATGTCGCAGCGACCGAACCGCATCTCGGCCTCGGCGGCGAGATAGCTGACGGATTCTTCCGAGGTGACATCGCAGATCACGGCCATGGCCTCACGCCCGGCCGCCTCGACCATCCGAACGGTGTCGTCGCAAGGCTTGATGTCGACGAGGACGAGATGCGCGCCGTCGCACGCGAGCCGCTGCGCGAAAGCCTGGCCGAGGCCGCCGGCGGCGCCGGTCACGAGCGCGATTTTGTTTTCGAGTGATGCTGCCATCAGAACCTCCACGTGCGAACCTCTCCCCACTTCAGCGCCGAGAGGGACCCAACCGCCGTTCTATATCGGTTAGCGCCTTCTTCAACCGCGGCGCGGCAAATTCGAGAAAGCGGCGCAGCTTGAGCGGGGTATGGTTTTGCGCCGGATGGATGAGATGAACCGGCAATGGCGGCGGCTCCGCGTCCGCGAGCACGATCCTCAGCCGACGCTGATGAATCGCGGACTCCACCTGATAGGATAGCACGCGCACGATCCCGACACCGGCGATGGCGGCATCGATCGCGGCTTCGGCGGTATTGACCACCAGGCGCGACCGCACCGGAACGGACATCGCGCGGCCTTCCGACGCGAACGACCAGGATGTCGCCGCTGTGACGCCGAACGTGACACAGGGTAGCGCGGCCAGATCGCCGGGGGTTTTCGGCATGCCGCGCGACCTGAGAAAATCCGGGCTCGCGCAGACCACCTGCCGCACTGCGCCGACGCGCAGCGCCACCATGGTGGAATCGTTCAGCGATCCGATCCGCACCGCAACATCGATCTGGTCTCCGATCAGGTCGGCGTTGCGATCCGCCAGCACGAGCTGCACATCGATGTCGGCAAATGCCGCGAGAAACGCGGTGACCGCGGGCAGCACATGCAGTCGGCCAAATACGATCGGGGCGGCGATGGCAAGATCGCCGCGCGGTGTGAGATATTCGCCGGAGGCGGCACGCTCGGCCTCGGCCACCTGCTCCAGAATGTTCCGCGCGGCGGCGAGATAGGCCGCGCCTGCGTCGGTCAGCGTCAGCTTGCGGGTGGTGCGGATCAGGAGACGCGCCTTCAGATGCGCTTCAAGCTCGGCCACCTTGCGGCTGACACTGGGCAGCGGCACGCCCAGCCTGCGGCTTGCGGCGCTGAAGCTTCCGGCCTCGACCACGGCAGCGAAGATCGACATCGCATCCAGCCGGTCCATGCACCCTCTCATTTATCGAGATAATCATTATCATTCTCTCTCCATTATTCCAAATCGCATCCGGCCTTATGTTGCCCACATCAGGAGGCGGCCATGCCATACGGGTTTCTGGACATCGCGATCACGCCCAGCGTCAAGGCGGCGCAGGCGCAGAATGACAGCGCGCATCTGTGGGAAGATTTCAAAGGCCACCGCGAATTCGATCGCTTCACCGAAAGCGAGATCGCTTTCATCGCCGAACGCGACAGTTTCTACATGGCGAGCGTATCGGAGACCGGCTGGCCCTATGTGCAGCATCGCGGCGGCCCGCGCGGATTCCTGCGCGTGATCGACGACAGGACTTTGGCCTTCGCCGATTTTGCCGGCAATCGTCAATATATCAGCCTCGGCAATCTCGCCGCCGATGCGCGCGTCTCGCTGATCCTCGTCGACTACGCGAACCGCCGGCGGCTGAAGATTTTCGCCCATGCCGAGGCGAAGAGCCTGGCCGACGATCCCAGGCTGGCGGAGGCGATCGCGACGCCCGGCTATCGCGGCCGCGCCGAACGCGCCTTCGTACTCCGTCTCGACGCGTTCGACTGGAATTGCCCGCAGCACATCACGCCGCGCTTCGATGCGCCGGATGTCGCGCAGGCCATAGGCACGTTGCAGCGCCGGATCGAGGAGCTCGAGGCGGAGAACAAGGCGTTGCGGGAGCAGGCGCCGGCTTCATGAAGCTCCGGCGCGTCAACGTGTCGGCGTCGCAACCTGCTCGGCGAAATTGGCGCGGGCAAAAGCCGGGCGCGCAAGCAGCCGAGCGTACCAGTCCGCAACCGCAGGCCAATCGCGATCGAGATTGTATTCGGCAAAGCTCGCGAGCCGGTGGACGAAGGGCGCGATGTTCACGTCGGCGAGAGAATAGTCGGCTCCCGCGAGCCATGTATGCGCAATCAACGCGTCCTGCATGCGGTCGAGCATGCGGCGGAGATCGGCATCGGCTGCAGCTAGCTCCGCAGCCGGAATGCCGTTGCGTGCGGCATCGCGCCAGCGCCGCGCAGTCTCGGGGTTCGGCATGCGCGCCACCGCGGCGTCGATCTCTGCCGCCGGCAGCGATTGCAGGAACGGCCGCATGTTGCGCTGGAAACTCGGCTTCTTGATCGCGAGCGTCAGCACGTCGTCGATGAATCGATTCCACACCGCGACCCGCGCCCGGTCCTTCGCATCGGCGGGACGCAAGGGACGCTCCGGAAACGCATCGTCGAGATAGTCGTTGATGATGGTCGACTCGCGCACGACGAAGTCGTCATGCACCAGCACCGGCACCACGCCTTCGGGATTGATGCTCAGAAAGTCCGGCGCAAGCTGCTCGAAACGGCGCAGGCTCAACACCACGCCCTCGTATGGCAACTCTTTCTCGGCGAGCGCGAGCCGCACCTTCTGGGAGCAAGTCGAAGCCCAGGCGTGATAGAGGCGAAGCATCGCGTCGCGCGTCTGGCGCGATCACATGTGGATCGCGCGCTTCTCGACCGCCATCGCCGCTTCCTTCACTGCTTCCGGCAAGGTCGGATGCGCGTGGCAAGTGCGCGCGATATCTTCCGACGACGCGCCGAATTCCATCGCCACCGCCGGCTCCGCAATCATGTTGCCGGCATCGGCGCCGACGATATGCACGCCCAGCACCCGATCCGTCTTGGCGTCTGCGATGATCTTCACGAAGCCATCGGTCTGCTGATTGGCCTTGGCGCGGCCATTGGCTGTGAATGGAAACTTGCCGACATTGTAAGCGATACCGGCCTGCTTCAGCTCATCCTCGGTCTTTCCGACCGATGCGATTTCCGGGAAGGTATAGACCACCGCCGGTATCACATCGTAATTCACGTGCCCGGCCTGGCCGGCAAGGATCTCGGCCACCGCCACGCCCTCATCCTCGGCCTTGTGCGCCAGCATCGGCCCGGCAATCACGTCGCCAATCGCATAGATACCCGGCACATTGGTTGCGAAATGCGCGTCGGTCTTCACGCGGCCACGCTCGTCGAGTGCAACGCCGGCCTCAGCGAGACCGAGACCCTCGGTGTAGGGCACTCGGCCGATCGCGACCAGTACCACATCGGCATCGATGGTTTCCGCTTCGCCGCCTTTCGCGGGCTCGACCTTGACCTTCAGTTTCTTGCCGGATGTATCGACGGCCGAGACCTTCGAGCCGAGCTTGAAGGCCATGCCCTGTTTCTCGAACAGGCGCTGGGACTGACGCGCGACCTCCGAATCCATGCCCGGCAAAATGCGATCGAGAAATTCGACGACCGTCACCTGCGAACCGATGCGGCGCCAGACCGAGCCAAGCTCGAGACCGATCACGCCGGCGCCGATCACGACCAGCTTCTCCGGCACCTTCTCGAGCGCAATCGCACCGGTGGAGGAAACCACCCGCTTCTCGTCGATCTCGATGCCTTTCAGCTTCGTCACATCGGAGCCGGTGGCGATGACGATGTTCTTGGTCTCCAGCGTCTGCGACTTGCCGTCAGCACCTGTGACCTCGACCTTGCCTGCTGCTGCGATGCGGCCGGTGCCGAAAACGACATCGATCTTGTTCTTCTTCATCAGGAAGTCGACGCCCTTGACGTTGCCATCGACCGCTTCGTCCTTGAAGGTCAGCATCTGCTTGAGATCGAGTTTCGGCTTGCCGACGCCGATGCCCATTTTCGCGAAGGCGTGGCCGGCTTCCTCGAACAATTCGGACGCATGCAGCAGCGCCTTCGACGGAATGCAGCCCACATTCAGGCAGGTGCCGCCCAGCGTCGCGCGCTTTTCGACCACAGCCACTTTCATGCCGAGCTGCGCCGCGCGAATGGCACAGACATAGCCGCCGGGACCGGTGCCGATGACGATCAGATCGTAGGACATAATGAATTTCTCTTCCTGCTAAGCCATCAGACCGGCCGTTAGCGCACCGGCGTCAAAACCTCTTCGCCGCGCCCCTTGCCGAGCAGGCCACGCAGCGTGCCGTCGGTATCGAGCGCGTAGATCGCGGGCAATCCATCGGCGCGCGTCACCTGCAGCAGATTGCCCTGCCGCTTGCCCTTGCCGCGATGGCTTTCGGTTCCCGCGTGCCAGACGAGTTCGAAAGCATCGCCGGTGCGCGCGATGGAGACCGTGCCGTTATAGGCCGTGCCATCGGGCTTCATGCCCTCGAGACGGTACCGCCCCTGCGGCACCGGAGCCGGCTCCGGATCGATCGGCGCGAACAATTCGAGCGTTTCGTTGCCGGCGCCGTCATCCCATTCTCCCGACAACACGCCCTCGTCGGTGGACGAATAGACCGCCGGATATTTCTCGCCCCATCGCACGACCAGCGAATGGCGGTCCAGTTCGCCGACGCCGGAGACGGTCTCGTTGTCGACCCACCAGATCATCCGCACATCATCGACCCGCGGCAGAACCGCGGTGATGCCGCTATAGGACTCACCGGCGCCATCGGTGCCCTTGTTTCGGTACAGACCGCCGATCGATGCCAGATATTGGAGCTCGGCATCGCTCGCGACCATGTTGCCGGCCGGCGGCAGCGCAGCACCGCCCGGCTTCGTTACGAGAACAGCAGCGACCACCAAAGCGCACAGCGCGAGACGTTTCGGTTTCGTCATTGTGTCGTCCAGCAGGATCGGGGGCGGCGTCCACACCGCCCTTGCGTCACTCACAGATCCAGAATTAGCCGCGCCGGGTCCTCCAGCACTTCCTTCACGCGCACGAGGAAGGTCACCGCCTCGCGGCCGTCGACGATGCGATGGTCGTAGGAGAGCGCGAGATACATCATCGGCCTGATCTCGACCTTGCCGCCGATCGCGACCGGGCGCTCCTGGATCTTGTGCATGCCGAGGATGCCGGATTGCGGCGCGTTCAGGATCGGCGTCGACATCAGCGAGCCGTAGACGCCGCCATTCGATATCGTGAAGGTGCCGCCCTGCATCTCCTCGATCTTGAGCTGGCCGTCACGCGCGCGCTTGCCGGCGTCGGCAATGTCCTTCTCGATCTGCGCCAGCGACTTGTGATCGCAATCGCGGATCACCGGCACGACGAGTCCCTTCTCGGTGCCGACCGCAACGCCGACGTGATAGTAATTCTTGTAGATGATGTCGCCGCCGTCGATCTCGGCATTGACCGCGGGGATGTCCTTCAGCGCCTGCACGCAGGCGCGCACGAAGAAGCCCATGAAGCCGAGCTTCACGCCGGTCTTCTTCTCGAACGCATCCTTGTAGTGGCTGCGCAATTCCATCACCGCCTTCATGTCGACCTCGTTGAAGGTCGTGAGCATGGCGGCGGTGTTCTGCGCATCCTTCAGCCGGCGGGCGATGGTCTGGCGCAGCCGCGTCATCTTCACCCGTTCTTCGCGCGCGGCGTCGTCGGCCGGCGATGGCGCCCGCACCTGCACCGGAGCTGTGGCCGGGGTCGGCGACGCGGCGGCGCGCTCGATCGCGGCCATCATGTCGCCCTTGGTGACACGGCCGTCCTTGCCCGAGCCGGGCACGGTGGACGCTTCGATGCCGGATTCCGCCGACATTTTGCGTACCGACGGTGCGACCGGCATGTCGCCGGACGGTTTCGGAGTCTGGGCCTCCGGCTTGTCCTGGGCGCGCGGCTTGATCTCCTCCTCGCCGGCCTTGATCGGCGCGGTGGTACTCTGCTTCTTGTCGGGCGCGCCGGTCGTGGTCGCAGCGGCGGCGGCGCCCTTGGCGCCGTCCTTGATTTCGCCGAGCAGCGCACCGACGGCGACAGTCTCGCCGTCCTTGGCCGCGATCGCTTCCAGCACGCCGGCCGCCGGCGCCGGCACTTCGATTGTGACCTTGTCGGTCTCGAGCTCGACCAGCGGCTCGTCGACCGCCACAGCGTCGCCGGGCTTCTTGAACCATTTGCCGATGGTCGCTTCGGAGACGGATTCGCCTAGAGTGGGAACGCGGATTTCGGTCATTGTTGGTTCCGTTCGCTTCTATCTCACTGTGTCATCGCCCGCGCAGGCGGGCGATCCAGCGACCACAGCACTAGATTGCCGTGGCGATTGCCGGGTCCCCCGCCTTCGCGGGGGACGACAGGATCCATTACCCAAGCGCTTCGTCGAGGAATTGCTTGAGCTGTGCATTGTGTTTCGACATCTGCCCGACCGCGGTCGAGGCCGATGCGGGGCGGCCGGCATAACGCGGACGGCGATGCTTGGCCTGAATCTGGTTGAGCGTCCATTCGATGAAGGTGTCGACGAAGAACCAGGCGCCCATGTTGCGCGGCTCTTCCTGGCACCACACGATCTCGGCCTGTTTGAAGCGCTGCAATTCCTGCATCAGCGCCTTGGTCGGGAATGGATAGAGCTGCTCGATCCGCAGCAGGTAGATGTCGTCGATGCCGCGCTTCTCGCGCTCGTCGTAGAGATCGAAATAGACCTTGCCGGCACTCAGCACCACACGACGGATCTTGTCGTCCGCGACCAGCTTGATCTTCTCATCCTTCAGCACCTGCGCATCGTCCCAGAGGATACGATGGAAGGTGGTGTCGGCGCCCATTTCGTCGAGCCGCGACACCGCCTTCTTGTGGCGCAACAGCGACTTCGGCGTCATCAGGATCAGCGGCTTGCGGATTTCGCGCCGCAACTGGCGACGCAGGATATGGAAATAATTCGCCGGCGTCGTGCAGTTGGCGACCTGCATGTTGTCTTCGGCGCACATCTGCAGATAGCGCTCAAGCCGCGCCGACGAATGCTCCGGCCCCTGCCCCTCATAGCCATGCGGGAGCAGGCAGACGAGCCCGGACATGCGCAGCCATTTGCGTTCGGCCGACGAGATGAACTGATCGAAGACCACTTGCGCGCCATTGGCGAAGTCGCCGAATTGCGCCTCCCACAGCACCAGCGCATTCGGCTCCGCGGTCGAATAGCCGTATTCGTAGCCGAGCACGGCCTCTTCCGAGAGCATCGAGTTCAGCACTTCGTAGCGCGACTGGTTGTCGCTCAGATGATTGAACGGCGTGTAACGCGCCTCGGTGCGCTGGTCGAACAGCACGGAATGGCGTTGCGAGAACGTCCCGCGTTCGGAATCCTGGCCTGACAAGCGCACCGGATGGCCGTCGAGCAGCAGCGTACAGAACGCCAGCGCCTCCGCCGTCGCCCAGTCGATGCCCTCGCCGGTCTCGATCGCTTTTTTTCGGTTTTCGAGAAAACGGTTGATGGTGCGGTGAACCCGGAAATCCTCCGGCACCCGGGTGATCTTCTCGCCGATCTCCCTGAGCTTCGCGACATCGACCCCGGTATTGCCGCGGCGCGGATCGTCGATCTCCATGCCGGCCTTGATGATCGACCAGCGGCCGTCCAGCCAGTCGGCCTTGTTCGGCTTGTAGCCCTGGCCGGCCTCGAATTCGGCTTCGAGCCGATGGCGCCAGTCGCCGCGCATCTTGTCGACTTCACCTTCGGTGACGACACCTTCGCCGATCAGTTTCTTGGCATAGATATCGAGGGTCGACGGATGCTGACGGATCTTCTGATACATCAGCGGCTGGGTGAAGGCCGGCTCGTCGCCTTCGTTGTGACCGAAGCGCCGATAGCAGAACATGTCGATAACGACCGGCTTGGCGAAGCGCTGGCGATATTCGATCGCAACCTTGGCCGCGAACACCACCGCTTCCGGATCGTCGCCGTTCACATGGAAGATCAGCGCCTCGATCATCTTCGCCACGTCGGACGGATAGGGCGATGACCGTGAATAGCGCGGATAGGTGGTGAAGCCGATCTGGTTGTTGACGATGAAATGCAGGCTGCCGCCGGTGCGATAGCCCTTCAACTCCGACAGGCCGAAGCATTCCGACACCACGCCCTGGCCGGCGAAAGCCGCGTCGCCATGGATGAGCAGCGGCAGCGCCATGGTGCGGTTGTCCGGCGTCGCGCCGAGCTGATCCTGCTTGGCGCGCACCTTGCCGAGCACCACCGGATCGACGATTTCCAGATGCGAGGGGTTGGGCGTCAGCGACAGATGCACCTTGTTGCCGTCGAATTCACGGTCGCTCGAAGCACCGAGATGATACTTGACGTCGCCAGAGCCTTCGACCTCGTCCGGCGTCGCCGAACCACCCTTGAATTCATGGAACAGGACGCGATGCGGCTTGCCCATCACCTGGGTCAGCACATTCAGCCGGCCACGATGCGCCATGCCGAACACGATTTCCTGCACGCCGAGATTGCCGCCGCGCTTGATGATCTGCTCCAGCGCCGGGATCAACGACTCGGCTCCGTCGAGACCGAAGCGCTTGGTGCCGGTGAACTTCACATCGAGGAACTTCTCGAAGCCCTCGGCCTCCACCAGCTTGTTGAGGATCGCGCGCTTGCCCTCGCGGGTGAAGGTGATTTCCTTGTCCTTGCCTTCGATGCGCTCCTGGATCCACGCCTTCTGCTGCGGATCGGAAATGTGCATGAATTCGACGCCGAGCGTCTGGCAATACGTGCGGCGCAGGATCGCTACGATCTCGCGCATGGTCGCGAATTCCAGACCGAGCACCTTGTCGAGATAGATCTTGCGGTCCATGTCGGCTTCGGTGAAGCCGTAGCTGCGCGGGTCGAGTTCTTGCTCGCTCTTCTCGGGTTCGAGATCGAGGGGATCGAGCTTGGCGTGAAAATGACCGCGGATGCGGTAAGCGCGGATCAGCATCAGCGCATGCAGCGAGTCACGCGTCGCCTGCAGCACGTCGGTCGAGCTCAGTTCGACGCCGGCCTTCTGCGCATTGCCCTTGATCTTGCCGGAGATGACCTTCTCGGTCTCGGCCCAGTTGCCGTCGAGCGCCGCCACCAGTTCGCCGTTCGAGAGCTGCGGCCAGCCCGGCTGTTTCCACGACGCGCCCTTCGCGCTTTTGGTCACGCTCGCCGGGTCGTCCTTCAGGCTCTGGAAAAAGGATTGCCACTGGGCATCGACCGAAGCCGGGTCGGCTTCGTACCGGGCGTAGAGGTCTTCGATATAGGCGGCGTTGCCGCCGTAGAGGAAAGAAGTAAGGGCGAAGGCTGCGTTCGCGTCCTGACGAGACATGCGGGCGTCCTGGCGTGGATCCAAATTCTGGATCGATGGCGTCTGGTATCGTTGCTGACCGCCGGAAGCGGCCATTTCGGGGTCGAATCGGCTGAAAAATGCGTCCCGGCGGAGACCCTTTTACAGATATGGGGACGATTGGGCCACGATAACATGACATTGAAGTGAATTCGGATTCACTATTTTATCCCGATCCGGCGCTACCGAAGTAGCGGAAATCGCAACGAAAAAAGCCCGCGCCGGAGGGCGCGGGCCTCAATCGAACTTGAAACCTGACCGCAGAAATCCGGTCTCCTCAGCCTTTTAGCACCTCGACCAGCGTCTTGCCCACCCGCGCGGGGGACGGCGACACCTTGATCCCGGCTTCTTCCATTGCCGCGATCTTGGATTCCGCATCGCCCTTGCCGCCGGAAATGATCGCACCGGCATGGCCCATGCGACGCCCGGGGGGCGCGGTGCGGCCGGCGATGAAGCCGACCATCGGCTTCTTGCGGCCCTTGCGCGCTTCGTCCTTCAGGAACTGCGCGGCATCCTCTTCGGCCGAACCGCCGATCTCGCCGATCATGATGATCGACTCGGTTTTGGGATCGGCGAGGAACATTTCCAGCATCTCGATGAATTCGGTGCCCTTGACCGGATCGCCGCCGATGCCAACTGCCGTGGTCTGGCCCAGGCCTTCGCGCGAAGTCTGAAACACCGCCTCGTAGGTCAGCGTGCCGGACCGCGACACGATGCCGACCTTGCCCGGCTTGAAGATATTGCCGGGCATAATGCCGATCTTGCATTCGCCCGCGGTCATCACGCCCGGGCAATTCGGCCCGATCAGACGCGACTTCGATCCGCACAGCGAGCGCTTCACCTTCACCATGTCCATCACCGGAATGCCTTCGGTGATGCAGACGATCAGCGGAATCTCCGCGTCGATCGCCTCGCAGATCGCGTCGGCCGCGCCGGGCGGCGGGACGTAAATCACGCTGGCATCGGCGCCGGTCTTCTCGCGCGCTTCGCGCACGGTGTCGAACACCGGCAGATTGAGATGCGTGGTGCCGCCTTTGCCGGGCGAGGTGCCGCCGACCATCTTGGTGCCGTAGGCGATCGCCTGTTCGGAATGGAAGGTGCCGTTCTTGCCGGTGAAGCCCTGGCAGATGACCTTGGTGTTCTTATCGATGAGAATGGACATTATGCGGCAGCCTTCTTCACAGCGGCGACAATCTTCTGCGCGGCATCGTCGAGATCGTCGGCGGGCACGACGTCCAGTCCGGATTCCTTCAGGATCTTCTTGCCGAGATCGACATTGGTGCCTTCGAGACGCACCACCAGCGGCACTTTCAGCCCGACTTCCTTGACCGCGGCCACCACGCCTTCGGCGATGATGTCGCACTTCATGATGCCGCCGAAGATGTTGACCAGAATGCCCTTCACCTTCGGATCGGAGGTGATGATCTTGAACGCGGCCGTCACCTTCTCCTTGGTCGCACCACCGCCGACATCGAGAAAGTTCGCCGGCTCCGCGCCATAGAGCTTGATGATGTCCATGGTGGCCATCGCGAGACCGGCGCCATTGACCATGCAGCCGATGGTGCCGTCTAGTGCGATGTAGTTCAGGTCGAACTTCGACGCCTCGATCTCCTTCTCGTCTTCCTCGGTTTCGTCGCGCAGCGCGAAGATGTCGGGATGGCGATAGAGCGCGTTGCCGTCGAAATCGATCTTGGCGTCGAGGCACAGGAGCTTCTGGTCCTTGGTGATCACCAGCGGATTGATTTCCAGCATGCTCATGTCGGTCGAGATGAACGCCTTGTAGAGCTGGTTCAGCAGCGGCCCCATCTGCTTCTGCAGGTCTGCCGTGAGGCCGAGCGATTGCGACACGTTGCGCACATGATGCGGCATGATGCCGGTGGCCGGATCGACCGCAATGGTCAGGATCTTTTCCGGCGTGTCGTGCGCGACGGCTTCGATATCCATGCCGCCTTCGGTCGACACCACGATGGCGACGCGCGAGGTGACGCGGTCGACCAGCATCGACAGATAGAATTCCTTCTCGATCGCCGAGCCGTCCTCGACATAGAGCCGGTTGACCTGCTTGCCCTTCGGCCCGGTCTGGTGCGTCACCAGGGTCGAACCGAGGATGCGCGTGGCTTCGGTCTTCACATCGTCATGAGACTTGACGACCTTGACGCCGCCGGCCTTGCCGCGGCCGCCTGCATGAATCTGCGCCTTCACCACCCAGACCGGCCCGGGCAATTCGGACGCAGCCTTCATCGCTTCATCGACGGTGAAGGCCGCGATGCCCTTCGGCACCGGCACACCGAATTCGCGCAGCACCGCCTTGGCCTGATATTCGTGGATATTCATGGACGCTCCGTTCCCAACCCTCGGATGTCATTGCCCGCGAGGGCGGGCAATCCAGCGAGCAGAATAATGGCGGGATGGCTCCCGCTTGCGTAACTGACGTGCCCCGCCTGCGCGGGGCACGTCAGTGTAGTTACTTGTTCAAGTCCGGCGCGATGGTCTTGCAGGCATCGACCAGCTGCTGAACCGACAGCGCCGACTTGTCGAACATTTCACGCTCGGACGATGACAGATCGATTTCAACCACGCGCTCGACGCCCTTGGCGCCGATCACCACCGGCACGCCGACATACATGTCCTTCACGCCGTATTCGCCGTTGAGCCCGGCGGCGCAGGGCAGCACGCGTTTCTTGTCCTTGAGATAGCTTTCCGCCATCGCGATCGCGGACGATGCCGGCGCGTAGAAGGCCGAACCGGTCTTCAGCAGGTTGACGATTTCCGCGCCGCCATTGCGGGTGCGGATCACGATATCGTCCAGCCGCTTCTCGGTGGTCCAGCCCATCTTGATCAGATCGGGCAACGGGATGCCGGCGACGGTGGAATAGCGCACCAGCGGCACCATGGTGTCGCCATGGCCACCGAGCACGAAGGCGGTCACGTCCTCGACCGACACGTTGAATTCGTCGGCGAGGAAATAGCGGAAGCGCGCGGAGTCGAGCACGCCCGCCATGCCGACCACCATGTTCTTCGGCATGCCGGAGAATTTCTGCAGCGCCCAGACCATCGCATCGAGCGGATTGGTGATGCAGATGACGAACGCGTTCGGGGCGTATTTCTTGATGCCGGTGCCGACCTGCTCCATCACTTTCAGGTTGATGCCGATCAGATCGTCGCGGCTCATGCCGGGCTTGCGCGGCACACCGGCGGTGACGATGCAGACCGAGGCGCCCTCGATCGCATCGTAGGAATTGGTGCCGGACATTTTGGCGTCGAAGCCGTCGATCGGCGACGACTGCGCGAGATCCAGCGATTTGCCCTGCGGAATGCCTTCCGCGATGTCGAACATCACAACGTCGCCGAGCTCACGCAATCCGATGAGGTGGGCGAGCGTTCCGCCGATCTGGCCGGAGCCGATCAATGCAATCTTGGGACGCGCCATGAGGAGATGAACCTTTATGTCAGGACCGTTTGGGCGTCACGGACCGAAACCGCTTCGGCTTCGGCATGACGCTCGTGGGAAGGTCGCGGAACTGCGACCGGGCGGTGGTTAACGTGTCCTGCCATCGGCGACAAGCTTGCGAAAGGCGAAGGTCGCATGGATCAGCCTCACTGCTGATATACATTATTCCAGTGAGGTGGGCCGTTGCCAAGGGCGAAGACGCCCAACCATACACAATTCGACATTGCAGCGCACAAGGGGGTGCCGCGGCAGCGAGATCGCGAGAGCCGGGATGAGGCCTTTTCCCTTTCGCCCGTGGGCGAGGGACGTCACGTATCGATGATCCGCCCGCCGCGCGTATCGGCATCGCGGCGCGGTCCGTGCGGAAGCGCCAGGTAGCTCTGCGAACCCATCTCGATCAGGCGCGAGACCGTGCGCTGGAATTCGAATAGTTCGAGCCCCTGGTCGGCGACATACAGTTCGTGCGGTTGCGCCTGCGCGGATGCAATCAGCTTCACCGCATTGTCGTAGAGCGAGTCGATCAGGATGATGAACCGCTTGGCCTCGTTGCGCTGGGCAAAGCGCATCACCGGAATGCGCTCGATCACGAGCGTATGGTATTCATGCGCGAGCCGCAGGAAATCCGCCGAGCCGAGCGGCAGCACACACAAATCCGGAAACGAGAAGCGCGCCGCACCCATCGCCGCCTGCGGCACATGCAGCTTGCGGCCCTTCACGACGAGATCCTGCGGTGAACCGCCCTGCCCGAGCGTGATGCGCGACCACGCTTCGTCGATCTCGCGATCGGCACGCTCGTCCGCCGGCACATACCAGACCCGGCCTTTGACCAGCTTTTCCAGCCTGAAATCGGTGCGCGCATCGAGCCGCACCACATCCATCTTCTCGTCCAGCAGCCTTATGAAGGGGAGAAAAAGCGCCCGATTCAAGCCGTCCTTGTAGAGATCGTCCGGCGCCACATTCGACGTCGCCACCACCACCATGCCGCGGCTGAAGAACTGCGTGAACAGCCGGCCGAGAATCATCGCATCGGCGATGTCGGTGACATGGAATTCATCGAAACACAGCAGTTCGGCGTCGTCGGCGATCGCATTCGCGGTCAGCACGATCGCGTCTTCGTCGGGTATCTCGCCGGCTTTCGCTTTCTGGCGAAAATCGTAGATGCGCTCATGCACCTCGGACATGAACTCATGGAAGTGCACGCGACGCTTGTTCGATATCCGGCTCGATTCGTAGAACAGGTCCATCAGCATGGTCTTGCCGCGCCCGACCTTGCCGTAGATGTAGAGACCCTTCAGCGGCGATTTCTTCACGCGACTGCCGAACAGCCAGCCGAGCGAGGATGATTTCGACGCGCGCCGCTGTTCGACGAGCCGCTGTTCCAGCGACCCGAGCTTCTCGACCGCCGCGGCCTGCGCTGCGTCGGGCGAGATGGCGCCGTCCGCGATCAGGGCGGCGTAGCGGTCGCTGATGGATGAAATCATGAGGATCGGCGGGCGAGGCGGAAATGAAGCCGAGGCATAGCCGCCGCAGCGCAGGCGCCGCAAGACCGCGTGGGCGCGGTTAACGAAGGTTTAACGGCGGCAGCCAGCCGATGCATGGCTGCTGCCGAAAAATGCAGCTTGGCCCTGTCTTAAAAATGCTGCATCGCAACATTATCTTTCGAATCGCCGCCTTGGCCGCTACCGGCCGCGCGGCGCGTCTCTGGGGAGGGACGAGGAGGGTCTCGCTAAGTCAGGAGACCGAATGACCGTACTCGACCCGCTCCCCGATGGGGGCCTGATCCGCAAATTGTGGATCGGGGAAGCTTATAAATATCGCGACCACCTGCTGCGGCTCGATCCCGAGAGCCGCCATCGCCGGTTCGGCGGCGGCGTGTCGGACACCTATATCCGCAACTTCGTCGACACCACGATGTGGCTGGACGCGATCGTGCACGGCTTCTTCGTCGACGGACAGATGCACGGCGCGGCCGAACTGCGCCCGATCGGCGGGCGGTTCACCAAGCAAGCCGAAGCCGCCTTCAGCGTGGAAAACGAATGGCAGAGCCACGGCGTCGGCTCCGCGCTGCTGGAGCGCACCCTGCTGACCGCGCGCAACCGGGGCATCGCTCATCTGCATATGGCCTGCCTTGCCGACAATCGCAGGATGCAGCAGCTGGCGCGGAAATTCGACGCCGAACTGAGTTTCGATTTCGGCGAAGTGGTCGCCGAAGTGGAGGCGCCGCATCCGACGCCGCTGTCCGTGGTGCGTGAGATGGTGTCCGACGGCCAGAGTTTCGCAACCGCGATCCTCGACGCGCAATCCCGCCTTTTGAAATCAACCTGACGTTAACCAGCCGGTATCCGTTCCCGGCGCAAGCTGTCGCCCTCTCAAGGGAAAAGGGCGCAGCATGACCAGCAACGGCTATGACATCAGGGTGCTGCCCGCCTGCAGCATGGAAGACCATCACGCGCATCTGCTGCGTCTAGATTATCTCGACCGCTGCCTGTTCTTCGCGAACGGCAACGACGATCATGCGGTCGACGCGCATTGCCTGCGGCTCTTGTCCTCGCAGGCGATCGTGATCGGCGCCTATGAGCAGGGGCGCCTGCGCGCCAGTGTCGAGATCATCCCGGACCGCGGATGCAAGCGCGCCGCGGCGACATTGATCGCGGAACCCGATTATCAGACCGACGATCTCGCCCAGGTGATGATGAAGCGCGCCAGCGACGAAGCGAGGAAGCACGGCCTCGACCGTCTCGATATGGTCGCCATGACCGGCGAGCCGCATACCATCCGGTCGCAGATGGCAAGGTTCGGCTGACACCCGGCGGTCGTTGCCGGGCCTGACCAGTCAAACCGCCCGCTTCGCCGGCATCGCCACGAGCGGATAGGCTTCTTCGACCACATACGGCCCGCCGCCGACCGAGTCGCGCGACGAATACAGCACGAAGCGCTCCACGCTAAACGGCGCCGAGCGGAACGATGCCCGTTCGGTCAGATAATCCGCGACCTGCCGGCTCGACGAATCGCGCAATCGGGCGAGCGTCACATGCGGCGTGAATTTGCGGCCCTCGGGCGCGAGGCCGACCCGCTGCATCAACCGCTCGATCTCGGCCTGCAGATCCATCAGCGCCTGCGACGGCGCGACATTGGCATATACCGATCGCGGCTTGCGGCCGCCGAACGCGGCCAACCCGTCGAGCCGCAATTCGAACGGCGTTCGATCCACGCCATCGAGGATCGAAGCCACGTCGTTCGCCACACTGGCGTCGATGTCGCCGATGAAGCGCAGCGTGATGTGATAATTCTCGGGATCGATCCAGCGCGCACCCGGAAGTCCGCCGCGCAGGAAGGACAGCATCTGCCCGACATTCGCGGGAATCTCGATCGCGGTGAAAAGGCGCGGCATCGAGAACCTCCCATTTCCGTCACGTGCTGGACGTGACAATCGCGTGACAAAACGCAGCAGGGCTGCGCACAACAAGAACGGATTCGCCGAAGCGGCGCAAGCGTTAGCTTGGCGCCCGCGTTTTCGCGCGCGCGATCAGCTCTTCGACTTTCGGCAGTATCCCATCGACAATGATCTGCACGCCGGCTCCGTTCGGATGAACGCCATCGCGCAAGGCAAGCTTGGGATCGGCGGCGACGCCCTCCAGAAAGAACGGATAGAACACCACGTCATATTTCTGCGCGAGCGCCGGAAAGATCGCTTCATATTCGCGGACATACTCGGCGCCCATGTTGGGGGCGGCGCGCATGCCGCTCAGCAGCACCGGAATATTGCGCGCCTTCAGTTTCGCAAGAATGTCGTCCAGCGCCTGCCGCGTTACCTTGGGCTCGACCCCGCGCAGCATGTCGTTCGCGCCGAGTTCGACGATCACCGCATCGGTTCCGTCGGCGATCGACCAGTCGACCCGCGACAATCCGCCCGACGCGGTGTCGCCGGAGACCCCGGCATTCTCGACCTCGACATTGTGGCCCTTGGCCTTCAGCGCGCGTTCGAGCGCCGCGGGGAAGGCGTCCTGCGCGGACAGGCCGTAGCCGGCGGTGAGCGAATCGCCGAAAGCCACGATCTTCAGAGGCGATCCTTTTGCAGGCGTCTGCGCGGCAACCGGCGTCGCGAGTGTGGCAGCGAAACCAGCCAGCGCGAGTGCCGTAACTTTGAGCCTATGGACTAAACTCGTCATCGCACCATATGGACCTGATCGGACCCGGATCCTGCCATATCGTCCTGCGAAGCAAAGATTTCAATGCAGCAACACCAAGCGCCTGCCGGAACCGCCGTCACCCTGTCCGGCGTCAATCTGTCGCTCGGCAGCGGTGCAGCCCGGGTTCACATTCTCAAGGATATCGATCTGACCATCGGCCGCGGCGAGGCAATCGGCCTGGTCGGGCCCTCGGGCTCGGGCAAATCGACGCTGCTGATGGTGCTCGCCGGCCTGGAGCGCGCCGATACCGGATCGATCGTGGTCGCCGGCGAAGACCTGCGCCGCCTGAACGAGGATGCGCTGGCGCGCTTTCGCGGCCGCAATGTCGGCATCGTCTTCCAGTCCTTTCATCTGATCCCGACCATGACGGCGCTCGAGAATGTGGCGGTGCCGCTCGAACTTGCCGGTGTGCCGGACGCCCATGACCGCGCCGCCGCCGAGTTGGCCGGCGTGGGACTGAAGGAGCGGCTGTCGCATTATCCCGCGCAACTGTCCGGCGGCGAACAGCAGCGCGTGGCGCTTGCGCGCGCGCTGGCTCCCAATCCCGCAATCCTGGTCGCCGACGAACCGACCGGCAATCTCGACGAGAAGACCGGGTCGCAAGTGGTCGAGCTTTTGTTCAAGGGTCACGTCGATCGCGGCATGACCCTGATCCTGGTCACGCATGATCCCTCGCTCGCGCGCCGCTGCCGGCGTGTCGTGCGGCTGCGGTCCGGCCGCATCGAAAACGATGCCGCGCCGGAAGCAGTGCGCGAGGCCGCAAGCGCATGAGCCTGACCTTGATGAGGCCGAACCCGTGAGTCTGGTTGCGACTCCAGCGCGGCAGAGCGGCTGGTCGTTGCCGCTGCGATTTGCCATGCGCGAATTGCGCGGCGGGTTGCGCGGATTCTACGTTCTGATCTTCTGCATCGGACTGGGCGTGATGGCGATCGCGGGCGTCGGCTCGCTGGCCGAAAGCCTTGCCGGTGGGCTTGCGCGTGAAGGCCGCACCATTCTCGGCGGCGATGTATCCTTCGCGCTGTTTCATCGCGAAGCCAATGCAGAGGAACGCGCTCTGCTGGCGCGCTACGGCCGCGTGTCCGATGCAGCAACCTTGCGCGCGATGGCCCGCGCCTCCGGCAACCGCCAGGCGCTGGTCGAGATCAAGGCGGTGGACGGCGCCTACCCGCTTTACGGCACACCGGTGCTGGAGCCTGCGATGCCGCTTTCCGACGCGCTCGCCACTCGCGGTGGTGTGTTCGGCGCGGCCGTCGATATCGCGCTGCTGACGCGTCTCGATCTCAAGGTCGGCGACCGTATCGAGGTCGGCAAGGCGCCGATCGAAATCCGCGCGGTGTTGCGCGGCGAACCGGACAAGCTGGCCGGCGGCATTGGCTTTGGCCCACGCCTGCTGGTGAACATCGACGCGCTGCGCGCCACCGATCTGCTGCAGCCCGGCAGCCTGGTACGCTGGCATTACCGCGTTGCGCTCGACGGCAATGACGCGAGCGATGCCGCTGTCAAAACGCTGACCGCCGACGCCGAGAAACAATTTCCCGATGCCGGATGGGAAATCCGCTCGCGCGACAATGCCTCCCCGCAGCTCGAACGCAATATCGAGCGCTTCACCCAATTCCTGACGCTGGTCGGTTTGACCGCGCTTCTGGTCGGCGGCGTCGGTGTTGCCAATGCCGTGCGCAGCCATCTCGAACGGCGCCGCGATACCATCGCCACCATGAAGTCGCTGGGGGCGACCGGCGGCCGCATCTTCGCGATCTATCTGGTGCAGGTGATGGCGATCGCCGCCATCGGCACCGCCGCCGGACTCGCCATCGGGGCCGCGCTGCCATTCGTGATCGCCTGGACGTTCGGCGCGATCCTGCCGCTGCCGGTCGACCCGGCTCTGCAATGGACGCAGCTCGCGCTCGCCGCGATGTTCGGATTGCTGACCGCGCTGGCCTTCGCGCTGTGGCCGCTCGGCCGCGCGCATGACATCCCGGTCTCGGCGCTGTTCCGGGAAGCGGTCAGCGGCCGATGGAGCCTGCCGCGCAGGTCCTATCTCGTCGCCGCCACGGCGGTAACGCTGGCTCTGGCTGCGCTCTCGATACTGCTTGCTTATGACAAGCGGATCGCCACGTTTTTCGTAGTCGCATCGGCCGCGACGTTCCTCGTTCTTTACGTGATCGCCTGGTTGATCATGCGGCTTGCGGCGAAGCTGCCGCACTCGAAGATCACCGCGCTACGGCTCGCGGTCGCAAATATCCACCGCCCGGGCGCGCTGACGACGTCGGTCGTGCTTTCGCTTGGCCTAGGTCTCGCGGTGCTGGTGATCGTTGTCCAGATCGACGGCAATCTGCGACGGCAATTCCAGGACGCCTTGCCGGAACGTTCGCCGGCTTTCTTTTTCGTCGACATTCAGAACGCCGATGCCGCCCGCTTTGACGACTTCATCCGCAAGACCGTGCCCGATGCCACACTCGGACGCGAGCCGATGCTGCGCGGACGCATCGTCGCGGCCAACGGCGTCAAGGCCGAGGAATTGAAGGCGTCCCCACAGGCCGCCTGGGCGCTGCAGAGCGACCGCGGCATTACCTATGCGGCCGACGTCCCGAAAGGCTCGCGGGTGATCGAAGGCGAGTGGTGGCCGGCCGATTATCAGGGCCCTCCCCTACTCTCGATGGAAAAGCGTATCGCTGACGGTCTCGGCCTGAAGATCGGGGATACGCTAACCGTCAACGTGCTCGGCCGCAACATCACCGCCAAGATCGCCAATCTGCGGATGGTCGACTGGCAGAGCCTCGGCATCAACTTCGTGCTGGTCTATTCGCCGAACGCGTTTCGCGGCGCGCCGCACACCCATATCGCCACCCTGACGTTCCCGGGCGACACCACGGCGCAGCAGGACGCCGCGATCCTGCGCGAGATGGCGACGGCGTTTCCGGCGGTGACCACGGTGCGGGTCAAGGATGCGATCCAGGCGGTGGGATCGGTTGTTTCAAATCTTGTGCTGGCGATCCGGGGCGCCAGCGTGATTACCCTGATCTCGGCGGCGCTAGTGCTGGCGGGCGCGCTAGCGGCGAGCCACCACAACCGGGTTTACGACGCCATCATCCTCAAAACGCTGGGCGCCACCCGCGGCCGGCTGATTTCGGCCTATGCCCTGGAATATACCCTGCTGGGGCTGGCGACCGGGCTGTTCGGCGTCCTGGCCGGGTCGGTGGCGGCCTGGCTGGTCGTCACCCGGATCATGAACCTGTCATTTGTCTGGCTGCCGGGCCCGGCGCTGGCGGCCGCGGCCGGCGCGCTGGCGGTCACGGTGGTATTCGGGCTGGCCGGCACCTTCAGCGCACTTGGGCAGAAGCCCGCATCGGTATTGCGAAACCTGTAGCTTTGCGACATCTAGCCGCGTCGGTTGGTCTGATCTGCGACGTTCGCGACAGAGTATTTTTACCGCAATCCCCTGTATCATCAGGAAAGCTTCGCCATATGAGCGACTGACGTCGCGCGATAGGGCGATGAATTTTGGGGCGACAACTCAGGGAGTTCGATGATGTCGGACTTTGATCGAAACGCGGCCACCTATGACAGGGCCGCCGGGCGCGCAACAACCGCGGTCATTGACCAAGGTCTGCGCTCCTACATGCTGCACGTCTACAATTACATGGTGCTCGGCCTGGCCATCACCGGCTTTGCCGCGCTCGGCATCTACATGCTGTCGGTTACCGGCGACGCCGCGGCGGCCGCCAAGGTGATGCGAAACGGCGCGGAGCTGCCGGCTGCCATCCGTGGCGGCCTGTTCCTGACGCCGATCGGCTACACCATCTTCGTCAGTCCGCTGAAGTGGGTCATCATGCTGTCGCCGCTGGCGCTGGTATTCGCGCTCAGCTTCGGCATGGAGCGGATGCGTCCGGCCACGGCGCAGATGCTGTTCTGGGTGTTCGCGGCGCTGATGGGCATCTCGCTCGGCTCGATCTTCATGGTCTATACGCAGACCTCGATCACCCGGGTGTTCTTCATCACCGCGGCGACCTTCGGCGCACTCAGCCTGTGGGGCTACACCACGCAGCGGGATATTTCCGGCTGGGGCTCGTTCCTGTTCATGGGCCTGATCGGCGTGATCCTTGCCTCGCTGGTGAACCTGATCTGGCCGAACGGCATGCTGCAGTTCGTGATTTCGGTCGTCGGCGTCCTGGTGTTCGCAGGCCTCACCGCCTACGACACCCAGCGCCTGAAGAACGAGTATGTCTACGGGCAGATGGAAGGCGAGGCACGGGAGCGGTCGGCCATCATGGGCGCGCTGTCGCTGTACCTCAACTTCATCAATCTCTTCACGCTGCTGCTGCAACTGCTCGGACAGCGCGAGGAATAGCGGCCCGTCGGCTGCGCCGACCGATACCACGTTACAAAGAGTTAAGGGGCCCGGACGATTCCGGGCCCTTTTTCGTTGCAAAGGCCAAGCGCCGCTGGAAACCGGGGCCAAGGTTCCTTATGTTCGCGGCGAGTGTGGCCGCCCGCCGGGTGGCCTGCCGGCCCGGCGGTATCCGGGCTTTTGAAAGGGTTTTCCCATGTCCGATTTCGATCGGAATGCCGCCGCCACCCGCGGTGGCTATGCGGACCGCACGGTCGCCTATGATGCCGGCCTGCGCGCGCACATGATCCGCGTCTACAACTACATGGCCTCGGCAGTCGCACTGACCGGTGTCGTGGCGTACCTCACCTTCCAGATGGTCGGCGGCAATTCCATCTCCGTCGTTGGCGGAAAGATCAGCGGGCTCACCCCGCTCGGTCAGTTCCTGTTCGGCGGCCCGTTCATGTGGGTGCTGATGCTGGCGCCGCTCGCGATGGTGCTGGTGCTGAGCTTCGGGATCCAGCGGCTGTCCGCCGGCACCGCGGCGCTGCTGTTCTATGTCTATGCCGGCATCCTCGGCGTGTCGCTGGCGACGATCTTCATCGTCTACACCGCGAACTCGATCGCCAACGTGTTCTTCATCTCGGCGGCGGCATTCGGTGCGCTCAGCCTGTATGGCTACACGACCAAGCGCGACCTCTCGCCGATCGGCTCGTTCCTGATCATGGGCTTGTTCGGGGTGATCATCGCCTCGCTGGTGAATATCTGGCTGAAGTCGGACGCGATGTCGTTCATCATCTCGATCGTCGGCGTGCTGGTGTTCGCCGGGCTGACCGCCTGGGACACCCAGAAGATCAAGGAGATGTACTCAGCCTCCGACGACGCGCAATCGGCCGGCCGCAAGGCCGTGATGGGCGCGCTGTCGCTCTATCTGGACTTCATCAACCTGTTCCTGATGCTGTTGCGCCTGTTCGGTGGCCGCCGCTAAGGCGGACAGCACAAACCGAAACGCAAAACGCCCCGGCTCCTGCCGGGGCGTTTTCGTTTTTGCTATGCTGACCTGAACCCGGTTCGACCTCCGCCGCAACCATGTCGCCGATCACAATCCGGCCGGTTCAACCGGACGATATCCAGGGCATCACCGCGATCTATGCGCATGCCGTCACGCACGGCACCGCGTCATTCGAGACCGAGCCGCCAAGCGAGTCCGAGATGGACCATCGCCGCAGGACGCTGGAAAACGGCGGCTTTCCGTATGTCGTCGCCGACATTGCCGGCCGGATCGCCGGCTATGCCTATGCCGGACCCTACCGGACGCGGATCGCCTATCGCTACACAGTCGAGGACAGCGTCTATATCCATCAGGATGCTCAGCGGAAGGGGATCGGCCGCATGCTGCTGACCGAGCTGCTGACCCGGGCCGAGGCGCGGGGTTTTCGTCAGATGATCGCGGTGATCGGCGATTCGGCGCAAACCGCCTCTATCGCGTTGCACCGTTCTCTCGGCTTCACAGCCGTCGGCACCTTCACCGATATCGGCTTCAAGCACGGTCGCTGGCTGGACTCGGTTCTAATGCAGCGCGCGCTGGGAGACGGTGCCAGCACGCCTCCCGTCACCCCGCAACCAGACTGAGCTTCTTGTCGAACACCCGCAGGACGCGGTCGAGTTCGTGCCCGCGCCGCATGATCAGCCCGGTGGCCGAGATCACGCTGAAAGCGCCCTGCCGGCGCGACAGCTTCGGGTTTTTCTCGATACGATAGATCGGAACTTCGGACGAGCGCCGGAACACCGAGAACACCGCGCGGTCCTTCATGAAATCGATGGCGTAATCGCGCCACTCACCGTCCGCGACCATGCGCCCGTACACCTGCAGGATCCGGTCGAGTTCGCGGCGGTCGAACCTGACCTCTGCGGGAGCCGATGCCGTCGCGCCGGGCACGCCCCCCGATCGCGCGCTGGGTTCGGTATCGCCCGTCAGACTCATGGGCGCCTCCTTCCTTCTGTGACAGGATGATGATTGCCGCTGGCGCGCGTGACCGCAAGACCCGCATCCGGAAGCCGGCGCGTGTCAGCGAATAAATTTGCGCAAGCCTTTCAATCGATGCGCTGAGAAGCCGCAGTCACGGCTTCGTGCAGGGAACCACAATAAGGCCCAAATTCGGTCCAGCGCCCGCCCCTAAGGATAGCGATCTTGGATACTCAAGACCCGATCCGGAACGAGCTCCGGATCCTCAGCCCCCCAGCCCCCCGGGGTTCCAACGGATCGGGTCGTTTGTATCGCGTACGTTTTGAGTACCGCGTACGGTTCAATCCCCAACGCTTCAAGGCCGGCTTCGCGCCGGCCTTTTTTTCGCGCTGCCTGCTGACAGATCGTTATTGCAGAGACGCCGTGGTCGCGCCGTGGACTCCACCCGGCGCATCGGGCTTGCCGGCCTGCACCAGGATCGCGACCGCATCGAATTTCCCCTTCGCGAGGATCTCGGACACGGATTTGGACAGGACCAGTTCTTCGCCCTTCCAGTCGCCGAGCTTGATCCAGCCACGCACGACATTGGTATAGGTCACGCTCTGCCCGCGGTTCTCACCGCGCCCGATATGCACGGCAACTGTCTTGGCCAGCGGACATAACCAGACTTCGCCGGACTGCCCCGGCTGACTTGCCGCCGGGATCGATACCTGAAGCTTGCCATCGGCAACGGTCGCCTTCACCGGCAGTTGCTGACGCTGTGCATTGGTGCGTGCCTGCTTGATGGCGCGCTCAATGGCACCCTTGTCGCTGCCAAGCACATGCGTGGTGCCGTTGATCACGACCTGCGGCGTATAGATCGCACGGTCGCCGCGTACGCCCGCATAACCGCGTTGCCGCTTGACGTGTCCCGGCAGCGCCAGCGTGTCCTTCCAGCCGAGATAGTCCCAATAATCCACGGACAGACTCATCGGCAGGATCGACGGATCCTGGGAGAGCTCGCTGAGCAACTTGTCGGCGGCAGGGCAGGAGGAGCATCCCTGGCTCGTAAACAGCTCGACCACCACCTTCGAGTCACCTGCGGCAACCGGCGTACCGGTCATCCAGGCCGCGCAAACGGCAACGACGACAGCAAGGGAATTGCGCTGGATCATGCTGACTTTCTGGTTTCTTGGCCGGCTTGTTCTTGGCCGCACGTGCCCCGCACTGGCAATTTGATGATGCGCCCACTTAACCGGCTGGGGCGCCATCCGCCACTCAATTTGGAGTGACATCGTTAAGGAGAAATTCCGTTGCCGGAACAGTGAATAGAGCGGTCCGGCGCCCGATGGCGCCGGACCTTGCCCGTCAGGCCGCGAGCTGCCGCAGCACGTATTGCAGAATGCCGCCGTTTTTGAAGTATTCGAGCTCGTCCAGCGTGTCGATGCGGCAAATCAGCGGCACGGTTTTCACACTGCCGTCAGCCATCTTAATTTCTGCGGTCACCTTCTGGCGCGGCCGCAAATCTTCAAGCCCGCGGATCGTGACGGTCTCGCTGCCCTTCAGTCCAAGCGTCTGCCATGACGTCCCCTCTTCGAACACGAGTGGGAGAACGCCCATGCCAACCAGATTGGACCGATGGATGCGCTCGAAGGACTGCGTGATCACCGCCCGGATGCCGAGCAGAACGGTGCCCTTCGCCGCCCAGTCACGCGAGGAACCGGTGCCATATTCCTTGCCGGCGAAGACAACGAGCGGGACCTTCTCCTGCTTGTAGCGCATGGCGGCGTCGTAGATCGGCATCTGCTCGCCGTCGGGATAATGAATCGTCACGCCGCCTTCGACACCCGGCACCATCTGGTTCTTGATGCGGATATTGGCGAAGGTGCCGCGCATCATCACCTCGTGATTGCCGCGGCGGGTGCCGTACTGGTTGAAGTCGATCGGCTTCACGTTGTGATCGATGAGGTACTTGCCGGCCGGCGAGGCCTGCTTGATCGAACCGGCCGGGGAGATGTGATCGGTCGTGATCGAGTCGAGGAAGAGCCCGAGGATATGCGCGTTCATCACATCGGTCAGCGGCGTCGGACGCGGCTGCAATCCGACGAAATACGGCGGATTCTGCACATAGGTGGAGTTGTTGTCCCACGCATAGGTCAGGCCGCCTGGCACGTCGATCTTGCGCCAGTTGGCGTCGCCCTTGAACACGTTGGCGTATTTCTTCGCGAACACTTTCTTGGTGACGTTCTTGCGGATGAACGTGTCGATCTCCTTGGTGGTCGGCCAGATGTCCTTGAGCATGACCTTCTTGCCGGCCTTGTCGAAGCCGATCGGCTCCTTGGCAAGATCCTTCTGCATCGAGCCGGCGATGGCATAGGCGACGACCAGCGGCGGCGAGGCGAGATAATTGGCGCGCACATCCGCATTCACGCGGCCTTCGAAGTTGCGGTTGCCGGACAGCACAGCCGCCGCAACCAGATCGTTGTCGTTGATGGCTTTCGAAATCTCCTCCGGCAGCGGGCCTGAATTGCCGATGCAGGTGGTGCAGCCATAGCCGACGAGATTGAAGCCGAGCTTGTCGAGGTCCTTCTGCAGTCCCGAGCTTGCGAGATATTCGCCGACGACCTGGGAGCCAGGCGCGAGCGAGGTCTTCACCCAGGGCTTCGACGTCAGACCCTTGGCCGCCGCCTTCCGGGCCAAAAGACCCGCGCCGATCATCACGCTCGGGTTGGACGTGTTGGTGCAGGACGTGATCGCGGCGATCACCACGTCGCCGTTGCCGAGATCGTGCTCGCGGCCGTTCACCGGCACGCGGGTCGAGAGATCGCCGGCCTTCTTGAATTCCTTGTCCATCGCCGCCGCGAATTCGGTCTGCACGGCTTTCAGCGGCACGCGATCCTGCGGACGCTTCGGTCCGGCGAGCGAGGGCTCGACCTTGCCGAGATCGAGTTTCAGCACATCCGTGAAGGCCGGGTCCTTGGTCTCGGGCGTGAGATACATCCCCTGCGCCTTGGAATAAGCGGCGACCAGCTTGACCCGCTCTTCGTTGCGGTTGGTATCGCGCAGATACTTCACGGTCTGTCCGTCGACCGGGAAGAAGCCGCAGGTCGCACCATATTCCGGCGCCATGTTGCCGATGGTGGCGCGATCCGCGATCGACAAATCGAGAACGCCGGGGCCGAAGAATTCCACGAACTTTCCGACTACGCCGCGCTTGCGCAGCATCTCAACCACGGTCAGCACGAGGTCGGTGGCGGTCACGCCTTCCTTCAACTTGCCGGTCAGCTTGAAGCCGACCACTTCCGGCAGCAGCATCGACAGCGGCTGACCCAGCATCGCGGCTTCCGCCTCGATGCCGCCGACGCCCCAGCCCAGCACCGCCATGCCGTTGACCATGGTGGTGTGCGAGTCGGTGCCGACCAGTGTGTCGGGATAGGCGATTTCGGCTGTGACCGGCTTGCCGCCGACCTTCAGCTTGCTCTTCTTGCCGGTCCAGACAACCTGGGAGAGATATTCGAGATTGACCTGGTGGCAGATGCCGGTGCCGGGCGGCACCACGCGGAAATTGTCGAACGCCTTCTGCGCCCATTTCAGGAATTTGTAGCGTTCCTGGTTCTGCTTGTATTCCTCATCGACATTCAGCTTGAACGCGGAATTGTTGCCGAAGAAATTCACGATCACCGAATGGTCGATGACCAGATCGACCGGCACCAGCGGGTTGATCTTCTGCGGGTCGCCGCCGAGCAGATTCATCGCATCGCGCATCGCCGCGAGATCGACCACCGCCGGCACGCCGGTGAAGTCCTGCATCAGCACGCGCGCCGGGCGGAAGGCGATTTCCCGGTCGGAGGATTTGGACTTGAGCCAGGCCGCCACCGCCAGGATGTCCTCCTTGGTGACCGTCCGACCGTCCTCGTTGCGCAGCAGATTTTCCAGCAGCACCTTCATCGAGAAGGGCAGCCGGGAAATTCCCTTCAGCCCGTTCTTTTCGGCGACGGGCAGGCTGTAATAGGCGTAGGTCTTGGCGCCGACTTTCAGGGTTCGGGCACAATTGAAACTGTCGAGCGAGGTCATGGATGGATCTTCCGTTTGGCGTTCCAGCTCTCACGAATCGGAGCTAACGTGCTGGGAACACGAAGCTTTTTCCGGGCGCGCCGGCGCGGCACCAAGGATTGGCGAGAAGCGGTCTAATCTGCGAGCTTATAAATTCTTTTTCGGCGATCTGCCATATGAACCCAAGGCTTCAACAACAATGCGGCGCATGTGTCGCGCCCTCGCCGCAGCCGGATGTCGCATAAGTGGCTGATACGATGATCCTTTCGGCGGAGGCCCTGTGCTGCCAGCGGGGCGGACGCTCGATTTTCGAAGGGCTCGGATTTTCCGTCGCGGGCGGCGAAGCGCTGCTGGTGACCGGGCGAAACGGCGCCGGCAAGTCGTCGCTGCTGCGGATGATCGCAGGCCTGCTGCGAATCGCCGGCGGCACCCTGTCGCTTGCCGGCGGCGATGCCGAGCGCAGCATCGGCGAACAAGCGCATTATCTCGGGCACAGCGACGCGCTGAAGCCGGCGCTCACGGTCGAGGAAAATCTCGTCTTCTGGACCGCATGGCTCGGCGGTGGCGGAGAGCCGCACGAATCGCTGGCCGCAGTCGGGCTCGATAGCCTGTCCGGGTTGCCGGCGGCCTATCTCTCGGCCGGGCAGAAACGCCGCCTCTCGATCGCGCGTTTGGTCGCGGTCAAACGTCCGCTTTGGCTGCTCGACGAGCCGACGTCCGCGCTCGATACCGCGTCGCAGGCGGTGCTGCTCGAGCTGATGCGCGGGCACCTGGCGGGCGGCGGGATGATCATCGCCGCCACGCATCTTCCGCTCGGGATCGAAGGCGCACGCGAGCTTCGGCTGGAGCGCGCCGCATGAGCGCGCTCAGGGCCCTGTTCATGCGCGACATCCGGATCGCGATCCGGATCGGCGGCGGCGCGATGATAGGCGTCCTGTTCTTTATGACAGTTGTGACGCTGATGCCGTTCGCGATCGGTCCCGATCTCGCGCTGCTGCAGCGCATCGGGCCGGCGATCCTGTGGCTGGGCGCATTGCTGGCCAGCCTGCTGGCGCTCGACCGGCTGCTCTCGGCCGATCAGGAGGATGGATCGCTCGACCTGCTGGTGATGGGGACGGCGCCGCTCGAACTCGCGGTCGCAGTCAAGGCGCTGGCCCATTGGCTCACCACCGCGCTGCCGCTGGTCGTGGTGTCGCCGCTGCTGTCGCTGTTTCTCAATCTCGATCTCGCAGCGACCGGTGCGGTCGCCGCCACGTTGCTGGTCGGAACCCCGGCGCTGACCTTCATCGGGCTGATCGGGGCTGGCCTGACCGTGACGCTCCGCCGCGGCGGCCTGCTGCTGCCGGTGCTGATCCTGCCGCTGGCGGTGCCGGTGCTGATTTTCGGGGTATCGGCCTCGAATGCCGCAGTGATCGGCCCGGTACCGTTTGGCACGCCGTTCACGATCCTCTGCGCGCTGACGCTGATGTCGCTGGTGGTCGGGCCGTTCGCCGCGGCGGCGGCGCTGCGTGCGGGGCAGGAATAACGTTCCCGACCGCGAGCGATCACGAATCCGTGTTCGGAGGCAGCGTCCGGTCCTGCCACTGCGACACAGGGTGGCAGGGCCCGGTGTGACACAGTTTGGCAGGACGCCGGACAGGTCATGACGGCCGATTGGATTGTGTATAAATAGCGGACACCATGGCCCTGATCGACCTCGCCAATCCGACCCGCTTCCTGTCGCTGTCCGGGCGTATCCTGCCCTGGCTCGCGGCGGCGACTGCGCTTTGTTTCGCTTGGGGTTTCTGGCTCGCCGCCGGTGCGCCGGACGATTACCAGCAGGGCGCGACGGTCAAGATCATGTTCATCCACGTGCCGTCCGCCTGGCTCGCCATGATGGGGTGGATGGTGATGAGCGTTGCGGCGCTCGGCACGCTGGTGTGGCGGCATCCGCTGGCGGACATGGCCGGCAAGGCCGCAGCCCCGATCGGCGCCGCCTTCACCCTCATCTGCCTGATCACCGGCTCGCTCTGGGGCCGGCCGATGTGGGGCACCTATTGGGTGTGGGACGCACGGCTGACGTCGGTCTTCGTGCTGTTCCTGATGTATCTCGGCGTCATCGTGCTTTGGCGCACCGTCGAGGATCCGACCCGCGCGGGCCGCGCCGCTGCGATCCTGACGCTGGTTGGCGCCATCAACATTCCGATCATCAAGTTTTCGGTCGATTGGTGGAACACACTGCACCAGCCGGCATCGGTGGTGAAGATGAGCGGCCCCGCCATTCATCCGACCATTCTCATGCCGCTGCTGGTGATGGCGCTGGCATTCACGCTTTTGTTTTTCACGCTGCATTTTGGGGCAATGCGCAATGAAATCCTCAAGCGCCGCGTCCGCTCGATGCAGTTGATGCAGGCGGAAGCCGCACCCGGACGATGAGCTGAGCAATGATCATGGATCTCGGACCGCACGCCACGTTCATCATCGCTTCCTACGCCGCGAGCGCCATTATTCTGGCGATCCTGATCGGCTGGATCGTGATCGAGAATCGCACGCTGAAACGCACCCTGGCGGATCTCGAATCACGCGGCATCAGGCGCCGCTCCGACGAGTCGAAGTCCGGATCGAAGCCCGACGCCCGCAAGCCCGTGGCACATTCCCTCGCATGAGCACGGCATCCGAACCCGCCAGCGGCGGGATGCGCCGCAAGCTTCTTGTCGCGCTGCCGCTGATCCTGTTCCTCGCACTCGCGGCCTTGTTTCTTTACCGCCTCGGCGCCGGCGATCCCTCGCGCATTCCCTCCGCGCTGATCGGCCGCGAAGCGCCGGTTGGCGAACTTCCGCCAGTGCTCGGGCTGGTGTCGGACGGCAAGCCGGTCCCCACGCTCAACGGGGCGGACTTCAAGGGCAATGTCACGCTCGTGAATGTGTGGGCGTCGTGGTGCGTGCCCTGCCACGACGAGGTGCCGCAACTCGAGGAACTGGCGAAGGACAAACGCATTCGCCTGGTCGGCATCAATTACAAGGATCAGCCGGACAATGCGCGCCGCTTCATCGGCCGCTATGGCAACCCGTTCGCCGCGGTCGGCGCCGATCCGAATGGACGCGCGGCGATCGAATGGGGCGTCTATGGCGTGCCGGAAACATTCGTTGTCGGCCGCGACGGCCGCATCTCATACAAGCTGGTCGGGCCGATCACCGAGCAGAATCTGAAAGCGGTCCTGATGCCCGCGATCGAGAAGGCGCTGGCAGCGAATTAACTCTGGTGGGTTGTTCAGCCCTGTCTCGCCTTGAGCGCTTGCGCAGCTTGCACCACCAATGCTTCGCGCCTTTCGCGTCGGGGCCGGCCCATCTCCCTCGCCGCGGCGACAATATGCGGCGGTGAGGTAAAAGGCGTCCCGCCGGCGAATGGCGGCGCCGGATCGTATTCGATCATGAGCTGGATCTGCTGCGCGACGTCCTGCCCCTTTACATCGGCGACGACCTTGAACGCCGCGTCGATCCCGGAGGTCACGCCACCCGACGTGTAGAATTTGCCATCGACGGTCATGCGCTCGTCGGAAGGAATCGCACCAAAATGCGCGAGCAGATCGCGCGCTTGCCAATGCCCACCGGCACGGCGACCCGTGAGCATTCCGGCGGCTGCGAGCAGGAACGAGCCCGTGCAAATGCCGAACACGTATTTGGCGCGTTCGGCTTCGCGACGGACATAAGCCAGCCATGTCTCGTCCAGCATCGCGGTGTCGATCCCGGTGCCGCCGGGAATGACAAGGATATCGCTCGGCTTCGCGGTGTCGCGGGTCTGGGTCGGCAGCAGGGTGAGCCCGCGATCGGTGCGCACCGGGTCCATCGACGCCGCCACGAGATCGAGCGTCCAGCCCGGCACAAGCGCCAGCACCTGATGCGGGCCGGTGATGTCGAGCTGCACCATATCCGGCACGATGACGATGTTGACCTGCATGATGCGGCTCCTTTCGCGGGCGATCAGCCCTGCGCCTCGTCCGGCTTGGCGTATTTCTGCAAGACGGGAAACTGCGCCAGCGCGTACACAAGCGTCAGCGGGATAAAGCCGAACGTCTTGAAGGCGACCCAGAAGTCCGTGGTCTGAGTCCGCCACACGATCTCGTTCACGATCGCCATTGCGACGAAGAACACGATCCAGCGGATGGTGAGAATACGCCAGCCTTCTTCGGTGAGGTGGAAGGCGGAATCGAATGCGATTTCCAGAAACGGTTGCTTCAGGATCAGGCCTGCGGTCAGCACACCGGCGAACAGCAGATAGATGATCGTGGTCTTGAGTTTGACGAAGGTCGGGTCGTGCAACCAGATCGTGAGCCCGCCGAACACCAGCACAACGGCGCCCGTCACCAGCGTCATCACCGGGAAGCGCCGGATGAGCGCATAGGAGACCGCGACCGATAGCACGAAAGCGGCCATGAAAGCCGCCGTCGCCCAGAAAATTCCGGCGCGTCCGTTCACGACAAAGAACAGGATCAGCGGCCCGAAATCGAGCGCGAGCTTCACAAACGGATTGAGCTGGGCTTTCTGTTCCATGACCTTCAGTCCTCAATCCCCGCCATCGCCCGCGCAAAATCTCGCGCCGTGAACGGCTGCAGATCGTCGACCCCTTCGCCGACGCCGATGAAATGAACCGGCATTTTGAATTTTTCGGCGATCGCGACAAGGATGCCGCCGCGCGCGGTGCCGTCGAGTTTGGTCATCACCAGGCCGGTGACATTCGCGCTCTTGCCGAAGGCCTCGACCTGCGAAATCGCATTCTGTCCGACGGTCGCGTCGAGCACCAGCAACACGGCATGCGGCGCGGTGGCGTCGACCTTCTTCATCACGCGGATTACCTTCTCCAGCTCCTCCATCAGCTCGGTGCGATTCTGCAGCCGCCCGGCGGTGTCGATCAGCAGCACGTCGACGCCTTCGGCCCTGGCGGCGGTGACCGCATCGAAAGCGATGCCGGCGGCGTCCGCCCCCTGCTCCCGCGCAATAACCTTGGCGCCGACCCGGCCGCCCCAGATTTTCAGTTGTTCGATCGCCGCCGCGCGAAAGGTGTCACCGGCGGCCAGCATCACCGTGCGGCCTTCGGCCGCGAATTTCGACGCAAGCTTGCCGATGGTCGTGGTCTTCCCCGAACCGTTCACGCCGGCGACCAGAATGACGAACGGCTTCGCACCCTCGATCTTCAGCGGCTTCGCGACCGGCAGCAGCACTTTCTCGACTTCTTCGGCGATAATGGACTTGAGACCCTCGGCATCGAGATTCTGCGCGTAGCGGCCCTGCCCGATCACGTCGCTGATCCGCGCCGCGGTCGCGAGCCCGAGATCGGCGCCGATCATCGCCTCCTCGATCGCATCAAGCGAGGCATTGTCGAGCCGGCGCTTGGTGACGAGGCCGGTGATCGCGGTTCCGAGCGAGCCGGAACTCCGCTTCAGGCCGGAGCTGAGCTTCTTCCACCAGCTGGTGGGTTGTTCTTCTGTGCTGCTGTCATTCATGGGCGGCCGTGATAGCGGTTTACGCATGACACCGGAAGAGATGGTAACGCGGCTTCTGTACCGCGACGGGCTGATGCTGGTGCTCGACAAGCCGGCCGGGCTGCCGGTGCATCGTGGGCCGAAAGGTGCTGCAAGCAAGGCGGCCGGCATCGCGGGCGCGTTACAGGACCATTTCGACGCGTTGCGCTTCGGCCTGCCGCGGGCGCCCGAACTCGCACACCGGCTCGACCGGGAGACCGCCGGCTGCCTGGTCCTGGGCCGACACCGCAAGGCATTGGCGACGCTCGGCGATCTGTTCAAGGAGGGCAAGGTCGGCAAGACCTATTGGGCGGTGGTCGAGGGCGGTCCGGAAGCGGATCAGGGGACGATCGACCTCCCATTGGGCCGCAGGGACCAATCCCGCGGCTGGTGGATGAAGGTCGACCCGGCGGGACAGCCGAGCCTCACAACCTGGACGGTGATGGGGCGCGCGGCTGCGCCCGGAGCCCAACCCCTGACCTGGCTCGCGCTCGAACCGGTCACCGGCCGCACCCACCAACTCCGCGTCCACTGTCAGGCGATGGGCTGGCCGATCCTTGGCGACAGCATATACGGCACCGCGCCGCGTTCCGGAGGACCGGGACTACATCTGCTGTCGCGCGAAATCGTGGTCCCGCTCTACAAGAACCGCGATCCGGTTCGCGTCACCGCACCCGTGCCGCCGCAGATGCGCGACGCGTTGATGGCGTGCGGATGGAAAGAGGAAACGGCTACAGCTTGTCCGCCAGCATGACGCGGCCGGTAGCGGCGACAGCAAGTTCGCCCTTTTCGTTGGTCACGCGACCTTTCATGTCGACCACATCACGGCCCGCAGCGGTCGCATTTACCTCGACGACCTCCCAGGTCAGCGTGATCGTCTCATCGGCATAAACCGCCTTGTGAAAACGGATCGAGAAATCGAGCCCCACCGCTTCGCTGCGCGCGGTGAAATAGGTCGCAGGCAATGCCATCAGATGTGCGGCCATCTGCGTGCCGCTGACGATGAGTTTCTTGTAGCGGCTATTCGCGGCCGCATCCTCGTCGAGATGCAGCGGATTGAAATCCCGCGCGGCGCGCGAGAATGCCTTCGCCTCGCCGGGCGTCATGGTCAGTGTTTCGGAAAAGGTCTCACCGACACGCGCTCGCATGACGTCACGCCGCAATCAGATGGCGGCCGTCATGCGCGGAAATGCTCACGTCGACAATGCTGCCCACCGGCGCGCCGCCGCCAAAGCGCACTGGCGTGAACTGCGCGGTTCGCGCGATACCGCCGCGCTCGATCAGCACGCTGCGGATGTGACCGACTTCGCCGTCGAGATGGCGACGCAACGCGACCGCAGCCTTCTCACGCAGCCTGCGAGCGCGGTCCTTCACCATCTCGCGCGGAACCGGAGGCATGCGCGCAGCCGGCGTTCCCGGCCGCGGCGAGAATGGAAACACGTGCAAATGGGTGACGCCGCATTCGTCCACGATATCAAGTGAACGCGCAAACATCGCTTCGGTTTCGGTCGGAAAGCCGGCGATGATGTCGGCCCCGAACACCACATCGGGCCGCAACCGCCGCACCTGATCGCAAAATGCAATCGCGTCGCCGCGCAGATGCCGTCGCTTCATCCGCTTCAGGATCATGTCATCACCCGCCTGCAACGACAGATGCAGATGCGGCATCAGCCGCTGCTCCGCCGCCAGCGCATCGAGCAGATCGGAATCCGCTTCGACGGAATCGATCGAAGAGAGACGCAGCCGCTCGAGCTCCGGCACATGCTTCAGGATCTGCTTCACCAGTACGCCAAGCTTCGGCGCGCCGGGTAGCGTCTGGCCATAGCTGGTGATGTCGACTCCGGTGAGAACGATTTCGCGATAGCCGTTTTCGACCAGCTTGCGGACCTGCGTGACGATCTCTCCCATCGGCACCGAGCGCGAATTGCCGCGGCCATACGGGATGATGCAGAAGGTGCAGCGATGGTCGCAGCCATTCTGGATCTGTACCGTCGCCCGCGCGCGTCCCTCGATCCCGTCGATCAGGTGAAGTGCCGTTTCGCGCGCGGCCATGATATCGTTGACGACGATTTTTTCTTCCGCGTCGATCCCGAAGGCGCCGCGCGCGAAGGCCGCCTGCGTCTCGCGCCAGGCCGAAAGGTCGAACTTCTCGGTGTTGCCGACGACGCGATCGACCTCCGGCATCGCGGCGAAGGTCGCAGGTTCGGTCTGCGCCGCGCAGCCGGTCACCACGATGCGCGAATCGGGCTTCTCACGGCGAAGCCTGCGGATAGTCTGGCGGGCCTGCCGCACCGCTTCCGCCGTCACCGCGCAGGTATTCACCACCACCGCATCGGTCAGCCCGGCCTCATGCGCCTTGTTGCGCATGATTTCGGATTCATGCGTGTTCAGGCGGCAGCCGAAGGTGACGATCTCCACGCTCATGCGGGCGCCTTTGCCGCGAACAGCGCCGGATCGAAGGTGCCGTCGTATTCGAACGCGACGCCGCCGGTCATCAACACATGGTCGTCGCGCTCGCGCCACTCGATCATCAGTTCGCCGCCCGGCAGCGACATGCGGACCTTGCGGTCCGTTCGCTTGAGGCGGGCGGCGGCGACGGCGGTCGCGCACGCCGCCGAGCCGCAAGCTTTCGTCAGGCCGGCGCCGCGCTCCCACGTGCGCATGACTATATGTTGTGGCGACTTGATCGCGGCCAACGTGATGTTGGCGCGTTCGGGAAAAACCGGATGGTTTTCGAGCAGCGGACCCAGCTTTTCAAGCTCGTAGACGTATGGATCCTCGACCCAGAACACCGCGTGAGGATTGCCCATATTGACCACCGAGGGCGTGTGCAGGACCGGAGCATCGATCGGCCCGATCTGCAATTCGATCCCCCGCGTGTCGCGGAACTCCTCGGCCAGCGGAATCTCCTGCCAGCCGAAGCGCGGCTTGCCCATGTCGACGGTGAAGGTGCCCGGCTCCGGCCCGCGCCAGCAATTGATTAGCCCGGCTTTGGTCTCGAAGGTCAGCGCGTCCTTGCCGGTTTCCTCAAACATGATCGAGGCGACGCAGCGCATGCCGTTACCGCAGGCGCCGGATTCCGAACCGTCATTGTTGAAGATGCGCACGAAGCTCTCGGTTCCGGCCGCGCGCGGCGGATAGAGCGCCATCAGCTGGTCGTAGGGCGCGCCGGCGGGCGAAGCGACCGCCCGCGCATCCTCGGCCGTGATCGGCTGCGCCTGCGCGCGCATGTCGACCACGACGATCTCGTTGCCGATGCCGTTCATCTTGACGAAGGGTTTGTTGGCGAGCGCGCTCATGCCGGATGCCGCTGGAATGCCTGAATGCTGCCTATATGGGGCAATCGGCCGCTCTTGACCACCCGCGCGGTTCCATGCGGCCGGTGCGGAATGGCCGGCGCCGTGGCGGGGTTCGACATGAAAAGGTCTGCATCCGCGCCATAAGGGTGAAGCCCTCAAGGAGATCATGACATGCTGTCCCGCCGTTCGCTGGCCGCCGCCGCCCTGGCACTGGCGCTCGCGATCCATCCGGGGCTGGCCGCTCAGGCGCAGCAGGAGGATGTGTTCGGCGCCGAGATCACGCTGCCGGAGCAGACCGTCGTCTATCTGCAGGGCACCGGCACCTGGGACACCGCCTATGAGACGGTGGTCGAGGCCTTCAAGACGGTGCACGAATATATCGACAAGCGCGGGCTCAAGCCCGACGGCGCCGCGATGATGGTCTATACCGGCGCCGACGATACCGGCTTCGATTTCCGCGCCGCGGTGCCGGTGATGGGTCCGTTCGACAATCCGCCCAAGGGCGACATGGCGGTCGGCACCTCGCCCACCGGCAAGGCCTACAAGTTCGTCCATCGCGGCGCCTATGACGGGATGGAAAACCTGTACGAGGCGATCACCAATTTCTTCGACGAGAAGAACCTGGAACCGGGCGACCTGTTCATCGAGCGCTATGTCACCGATCCGCGCACCACGCCGGAAGACGAACTGGTGATCGAGGTGATTTTCCCGGTGCGGAGCGAAGGCCCGGCCGAGGCCCCGAGCTCCCCGGAGACCGTGCCCGCGCCGGATGAAACCCAGCCGAAGCCGCAGTAACAAGCCTGTTTGAGCGGTTTCCTTGACTTCGGGGGCCCCCGCCCCTAGTTTCCGCCCGTTCTCGCAAGAGATGGACGTCTGAACCGCCGACCGGTCCCATGAGGCCGGAGGTCCCCGCCCGACAGCGCTGTGCGCCCTCGGGCGTAAAGGTGTTTTTGTAATGTTCGACAATCTGTCGGATCGGCTGAGCGGAATTCTCGACAACCTGACGCGCCGCGGCGCGCTGCAGGCCGAGGATGTCGACGCCGCCATGCGCGAAGTGCGGCGCGCGCTGCTCGAAGCCGACGTGGCGCTGGACGTCTCGCGCGGCTTCATCGAGCGAGTGCGCGAAAAGGCGGTCGGCGAGATCGTCGTCAAGTCCGTCACCCCCGGCCAGATGGTGGTGAAGATCGTCCATGACGAGCTGGTCAATACGCTCGGCTCGGACGCAGACCCGATCGACCTGAATGCGCCTGCCCCGGTCGCGATCATGATGGTCGGCCTGCAGGGCTCCGGTAAAACCACCACCACCGCCAAGGTGGCGAAGCGCCTCACCGATCTCTCCAAGAGCAAGGTGCTGATGGCCTCGCTCGATACCCGCCGTCCGGCGGCGATGGAGCAGCTTGCCATCCTCGGCAAGCAGGTCGGAGTCGATACGCTGCCGATCGTTGCCGGCCAGACGCCGCCGCAGATCGCCAAGCGCGCCATCGAAGCCGCGAAACTCGGCGGCTATGACGTGGTGCTGCTCGATACCGCCGGCCGCATCACGCTCGACGAAGCGATGATGGCGGAAGCCGCCGAGGTGAAGCGCGCCGCAGCTCCGCATGAAGTGCTGCTCGTCGCCGATGCGCTGACCGGCCAGGACGCGGTCAATCTCGCGCGCTCGTTCGACGAGCGCGTCGGGCTCACCGGCATCGTGATGACCCGCGTGGACGGCGACGGCCGCGGCGGCGCGGCGCTGTCGATGCGCGCCGTCACCGGCAAGCCGATCAAGCTGATCGGCACCGGCGAAAAGATGGATGCGCTCGAGACCTTCGATCCGCAGCGCATCGCCGGCCGCATCCTCGGCATGGGCGACATCGTCTCGCTGGTCGAGAAGGCCGCGGCGAATATCGATGCCGAGAAGGCTCAGCGCACCGCCGAGCGCATGCGCAAGGGCACGTTCGATCTCACCGACCTGCGCGAGCAGCTCAAGCAGATGCAGAAGATGGGCGGCCTCGGCGGCCTGATGGGCATGATGCCCGGCATCGCCAAGATGAAGAACCAGCTCGCCGCCGCCAATCTCGACGATTCCATCCTGAAGCGGCAATGCGCGATCATCGATTCGATGACGCCGCAGGAGCGGCGCAATCCGGACATCCTCAAAGCCAGCCGCAAGAAGCGCATTGCCGCGGGCTCCGGCACCTCGCCGGAACAGATCAACAAGCTTCTGAAAATGCATCGCGGCATGGCCGACATGATGAAGGCCATGGGCGGCGCCAAGCGCGGCCCGCTGGCGGGTCTTGCCAATGCGCTCGGCCTTGGTGGCGGCATGCCCTCGCCGGAAGAGATGCAGAAGATGGCGGAGAAGATGCAACAGCAGGGCGGCGGTTTGCCGCCCGGCATGCCCGGACTGCCGCAGAACATGCCGGGAATGCCCGGCGGATTGCCCGGCCTCGGCGGCGGCAAATTGCCTGGTCTCGGCGGCGGCTATCACGGCATCGGCAAGAAGAAATAACCGACACACTCACTCACAACCACTCACGACATTCGAACGAAAGGAAACTGAAAATGCCCGTCGTCCTGCGCATGGCCCGTGCCGGCACCAAGAAGCGCCCGGTCTATCATATCGTCGTCGCCGACTCGCGTTCGCCGCGCGACGGCCGCTTCATCGAGCGGCTCGGCCATTACAATCCGCTGATGCCGAAGGATAACGAGAACCGGCTCAAGTTCGATGTCGAGAAGGCGAAGGCCTGGATGGCCAAGGGCGCGCAGCCGTCCGACCGTGTCGCCCGTTTCCTCGACGCCGCCGGCGTGATGAAGCGCGAGAAGCGCAACAACCCGGAAAAGGCGATCCCGCGCAAGGAACGCAAAGCGATGGCGGAAGAGGCCGCGAAGGCTGCCGCCGCTGCTCCCAAGGCGAGCTAATCGCGCATGTCGCGTCCGAGCGACGGGCGCGAAACACGAGTCTGCGTGGCGCAAATCGGCGCCGCGCACGGCCTGCGCGGCGGCGTGCATCTGCGCTCCTTCACGCAGGATCCGCTGGCCTTTGCGGATTATGGTCCGCTCGAAACCGAAGACGGATCGCGCCAGCTTGAGATCGACAGCGTCAAGCCGTCGAAGGACGGCTTCACCGTCCGCTTCGTTGGTGTCACCCGCCGCGAACAGGCCGAAGCGCTTCGCAACATCAACCTCTATGTCGATCGCGACCGGCTGCCCGCAGCCGACGAGGACGAGTTCTACTTCGCCGACCTGATCGGTCTTGCAGCGGTGGACCCGGGCGGCGAGACGCTTGGCGAGGTGATCGCCATGCATAATTTCGGCGCCGGCGATATCCTAGAATTGAAGCTTGCGGCGCACGGCGCCACCACGATGCTGCTGTTCGACAAGGCGACGGTGCCGGAGGTGAACATCGCCGGCGGCCGGATCGTCGTGGTCATGCCGGAAGAGATTGTGGTGCAGGAGGATGACGCAAACTCCGACTCTTCACCTCCCCCCTTGCGGGGGAGGTCGGACGCGAAGCGTCCGGGAGGGGGGTGAATTGCGCAGGTTCATTTCTTGGTCACCCCCCTCTCCAACCCTCCCCCGCAAGGGGGGAGGGAGCGCGGCTGCGCCAGCGGCGAAACCATGACCTTCCGCGCCACCGTGCTCACCATCTTCCCGGACATGTTTCCGGGGGCGTTGGGCATGAGCCTTGCCGGCAAGGCCCTGGCGGCCGGAGTCTGGTCGCTGGAGACGATCGACATCCGCGATTTCGGCATCGGCATCCATCGTCAGGTCGACGACACCCCGGCCGGGGGCGGCCCGGGCATGGTGATGAAGGCCGACGTGCTGGCCCGCGCCATCGACTCGGCCGGGGCGGACGACCGGCCCCGCCTGCTGATGAGCCCGCGCGGTCGGCCATTGACCCAGCAGCGGGTCATCGAACTGGCAGGCGGGCCCGGCGCGCTGATCCTGTGCGGGCGGTTCGAGGGGGTGGACGAGCGGGTGATCGAGGCGCGCGGTCTTGAGGAGGTGTCGATCGGCGATTACGTGCTGTCCGGCGGGGAGATTGCGGCGCTGGTGGTGCTCGATGCCTGCATCCGTCTGCTGCCGGGGGTCATGGGCAAGGCGGTGTCCGCGCAGGAGGAGAGTTTCGCGCAGGGCCTACTCGAATACCCCCATTATACACGGCCGCAGGTCTTCGAGGGGCGCGCCATTCCCGAGATCCTGACCTCGGGAGACCACGCCAAGGTGGCGGCCTGGCGTCGGTCAGAGGCCGAGCGGCTCACGCGGGAACGCCGGCCCGACCTCAAGACCCCGGAACCTGACCCGGCCAGCCGCGAAAATCGTTCCAGAAAGCGGCCAAGTGATGGGTGACAAGTCACTGTCTTTCGACTAGAACCCGCCCCGGAACCGGACCAAGCGTCCTCCTTCTGCGCCCCATTTTGCCGTGCCGTGCATGTCGGTGATGCGAGCGTTTTCGCGCACCGAGACCCGGCGCCGCCGACCGAACCGGAGATTACCGTCATGAACATCATCGAGCAGCTCGACCAGGAACAGGTGGCGAAACTCTCCGCCGGCCGTGAGATTCCGGATTTCGAGCCGGGCGATACCGTGATCGTCAACGTGAAGGTGAAGGAAGGCGAGCGCTCGCGCGTGCAGGCCTATGAAGGCGTGTGCATTGCGCGGAACGGCGGCGGGCTGAACGAAAGCTTCACCGTGCGCAAGATCTCCTACGGCGAAGGCGTTGAGCGCGTGTTCCCGCTCTATGCGCCGATGATCGACTCGATCAAGGTGGTGCGCCGCGGCAAGGTCCGCCGCGCCAAGCTGTATTACCTGCGCGAACTGCGCGGCAAGTCGGCCCGTATCGCCGAAGCCCAGACCCGCCACGGTGCCAGCACCAATACCGGCGCCGCGAAGGTCGCCGCGGAATAATCTAATCGTCCATTGCCGGATGAATCATGGCCGGGCTTGCGCCCGGCCATTTTCGTTTCGGAGCGCTGCCGCATTCGCTTTCATTGCGGCTTCAGTCTGGAATTGTTATATCGCCGCCATGAGCTTGAGCGGTTTCATAGGGCCTTTCGCCTTCGTGCTGCGGGATCACGACCGCCTGCCCGGCCGGTTTTTCGGCCGCATGACCGCATGCATTCAGGCCGGTCTTTGAGGCGTCCGGCGCTGCGCATCGCGCGCGCCCTTCAGCATTCGTCTGCATCCGCTTAACCGACATCACGACACGCCGAGAGTCGAAACATGAAACCCCGTACCCTCTACGACAAGATCTGGGACGACCACCTGGTCGACGAACAGCCGGACGGCACCTGCCTCCTGTATATCGACCGCCACCTCGTGCATGAGGTGACGTCGCCGCAGGCCTTCGAGGGACTGCGCAATACCGGCCGCAAGGTTCGCGCGCCGCAAAAGACGCTCGCCGTGGTCGACCACAACGTGCCGACCACCGATCGCAAATTGCCCAATCCCGATCCGGAAAGCGCCGAGCAGATCGCGGTGCTGGCCGAGAATGCGCGCGACTTCGGCCTCGAATATTACAACGAGTTCGACAAGCGGCAGGGCATCGTCCACATCATTGGGCCGGAACAGGGCTTCACGCTGCCAGGCACGACCATCGTTTGCGGCGACAGCCACACCGCAACGCACGGCGCGTTCGGGGCGCTCGCCTATGGCATCGGCACCTCGGAGGTCGAGCATGTGCTCGCGACCCAGACGCTGATCCAGAAGAAATCCAAGAACATGCGCGCGATCGTCGACGGGCAGTTGCCACCCGGCGTCACCGCGAAGGATATCATCCTCGCGATCATCGGCGAGATCGGCACCGCCGGCGGCACCGGCTATGCGCTGGAATATGCCGGCGAGGCGATCCGGTCGATCTCGATGGAAGGCCGCATGACGATCTGCAACATGTCGATCGAGGGCGGTGCCCGCGCCGGCATGGTGGCGCCGGACGAGAAGACCTACGCCTATCTCAAGGATCGTCCGAAATCGCCGAAGGGCGCCGACTGGGATCGCGCGCTGCGTTACTGGGACATGCTGCGCTCGGACGAGGGCGCGCATTTCGATCACGAGATCCGGCTCGATGCCGCCAAGCTGCCGCCGCTGGTCACGTGGGGCACGAGCCCCGAAGACGTGATCTCGATCACCGGCAAGGTGCCGAATCCCGACGACATCGCCGACGAGGCCAAGCGGCTCTCCAAGAAGCGAGCACTGGAATATATCGGCCTGCAGCCGGGGACGAAGATCACCGACATCAAGCTCGACCGCGTGTTCATCGGCTCCTGCACCAACGGCCGCATCGAGGATCTTCGCGAAGTCGCGCGCATCGTGAAGGACAAGAGCGTCAACGCCAATGTCAACGCGATGATCGTGCCGGGATCAGGCCTTGTGAAGGAGCAGGCGGAAGCCGAAGGCCTCGACAAGATTTTCCTGAAGGCCGGTTTCGAATGGCGCGAGCCGGGCTGCTCGATGTGCCTGGCGATGAATCCGGACAAGCTGCGTCCGGAAGAACGCTGCGCCTCGACCTCGAACCGCAACTTCGAGGGCCGTCAGGGCTTCAAGGGCCGCACCCATCTGGTGTCGCCGGCGATGGCCGCAGCGGCTGCGGTCGCGGGCCACTTCGTCGACGTGCGTGAATGGAAATAGCGCCGCTCGCCTTGCGGCGCTGCTGACCCACAAGAAAGGCCCGCTCTCGCGAGCCTTTCTTTTTCAGACGAGACGTTGCGTTACCACCACCAGCGCGGACCGAAACCGACGCTGATGACCGGACCGCCCCAATAGGCGCGCGGTCCCCAATAGACCGGGGCTGGGGCGAAGTAGACCGGCCGCGGCCGCCACGCCGCATATCGCGGACCCCACCATACGCGGCGCGGGCCCCAATAGGCTCGACGCGGGCCCCAATAGGCCGGAGGTCCCCAGTAAGCACGGCGCGGCCCCCAATAGGCGCGACGCGGCCCCCAATAGGCACGACGCGGGCCGTAATAGCGACGGTGATAGCGGCGCTGCGAGGATATTTCCGAGTTTTTTGCCGCGGTGTCGGCACTATTCAATCCGGCAGTCTTCGCCCGAATTTCCGCATGAGCCGGCATGGCCAGCATCAGGGCGAAACATGCTGCTGCCACGGCGATGAGGGGCTTGTTCATGATCGACCATCCTTTGCACGAGAACGCACAAGTGGGAGTCATCAACGCATCGGCCTGAAAGCGGTTCGCTTCGAGCAGACCCGTGTGCACAAAAGATTAGGCCCGCCTTTCGGCGGGCCTTTGACCTTTCGCAAAATGTGACGGGATCAGAACCACACGCCGAAGCGCGGTCCGCCCCAGAAGCCCAGGCTCACGCCCGGCCGGTAATAGTAAGGATAAGGCCGAGCGTAGCGATACGGCCGGTAATAGCCATAACGCGGTCCGCGATAATACGGCCGATAGCGATAACCGTAATGACGCCGGTAATGACGCCGCTGCGAACTCACATCGGTGTGCTGGACCTGCGCCGCCGGGTTGCTCGCGCCTTGTGTCCTGACGGTTCCCTCAGCCTGCGCAGGCATCGAGAAAACGGCCGCGAAGCCGGCGGCTGCCAGAGTTGCAACAATCGCTTTCATACGCGCACTCCTTTGTTCCGTGTCGCCTCTCATCCCATTAACGCGCCAACGCCGGTTCCGTTTCAGCGGCGCTGCGACGATCTGGCTGACGAGCCATGCACGCGCGAACGCGCTTCGCGCCACGAAAACAAAAGGCCCGCCTTGCGGCGGGCCTTTCTCGTCGATCCTTGAGATCGCGCGATCAGTAGTAGCGGTAATACCGATAGGGCCGGTACGGCCGGTAATAATAGCGCGGGCGATAGTAATACCGGTACGGCCGATAGTAGCGATAAGGCCGATAGTACCGGTAATAGCGGCGCGCGCTGATCTCGTCGTGTACGACGGTATTTTCCGCATTACGTGCACCGTCCGCAGCCGCGCTCGCCGGCGCGGGCGTCAGCGCAATCAGCACACCGAACAGGGCGAGGAAGCCAAGACTTTTCAGCATGAGGGTCTCTCCAAGGTGAACCTGCCTCTCCACCAGATAGACGCCCTGAGGCATTCGTTGCAATCGTCCCCGACGCACAACATAGCGCAATGGAGAATGAAAGTTAACCCCGCACCCAGCGGCAGCGCATCTGCGGCGTCATTACGGTTCCGCTCGGCCGGTACTCGGTCGCGTACCAGTCCACGCATTGCCGCACGTAGCCAGGTCCCGGCGGCGCATAAGGGCCGGGACGCGGATAGTCATAGGCCGCTGGCTGATCCCGCTCGATCCGGATGCGAGGACGCTGACGCGTTTGTGACGAGAATTCGGTTCCCTCAACGCGTGCGTTTTCGTCCGATGAAATCGGCACGACGACCGCCGCAGCCGGCGCCAGCAGCGCTGCAGCGAGTATGAGGCAAGACAACCTGTTCATGCCGGAACGCTCCCTCATTCGGAACGGGTCGTCAACCATTTGAATCCGGAACGCGAAAGCGCCTAGGGTGCGGTCATGGAACCGCGATCCCGAACCGACAAGGAACAGGCGGCGCTGGCCGATCTTGCGCGGCTGCAGCGCGAGGGCGACGCGCTGGCCGGCTTTTTCGGACGTCCGCGGGATCATTTCGCCGCAGCCGACGCACCCGCCGACGATTCGATCGAAAGGTGGGGCCGTCGGATCGGGCGCGCGCTCAGCGCCATCGCGTTCGTGGCGCTGGCCGTCTATCTGTACCTGACCTATGTCCGCTGACGATCCTGAAAACCCGATCACCGATCCGCTGGGCTGGCGCGCCGTCAAGGCGCTGTCGCTCGCCGAGATGGAAGCGATTGCATCCGACGCTTACCGCCGGCTGCCCGATGGATTTCGCGCGCTGTGCGAGGACGTGATCATCCGCGTCGACGATTTTCCTTCCGACGACGTGGTGGCCGAGATGCGGCTCGAAAGCGAGTTCGACATCCTCGGCCTGTTCCAGGGCGTCGGCCTGCCGTTCCGCTCCGAAAGCGCATCGGGCCAGATGCCGAACATGATCTGGCTCTATCGGCGGCCAATCCTCGATTACTGGGCGGAGCACGACGAGACCCTGGGTGCGATCATCACCCATGTGCTGGTGCACGAGATCGGCCACCATTTCGGCCTGTCGGACGACGACATGGAAGCGATCGAAGCCAGCGTTCAATGACCCTGTAACACCGTCTTTCCGAAGGGGAGAACCACCATGCGCAAGAAGCCGTGCCTGCAAGCAACCGACGTTCGCAAAATGGCCGACGCCTGCCGGGCCGAGGCCGAGAAGAACAAATGGGTCGTGACCATCGCCATCACCGACGATGCGGGCGTTCTGCTCTATCTCGAACGCATGGAGGGCGCCGGCCCGACCAGTGCCGAGGTGGCGGCGCTGAAGGCGAAGACCTCCGCGATCACCCGGCGGCCCACGAAATTCTGGGAGGAACGCGTCAAGGAACGTCCGGTTTTCATGAATTTCCCCGGCGTACTTCAAATCCAGGGCGGGCTGCCGATCATGTATGAAGGCGAATGCGTGGGCGCGATCGGGGTATCGGGCGTGCAATCGCACGAGGACGAGCAGATCGCCAAGGCGGGTATCGACACGCTGGCGTGAGACCTGGTGGTCGGATTCTAACGTTTGCATCCCATTTCGGCGACCTTGCCGCCGGCCCCGGCTCATCGACTTGACCGGCGGCCGGTCCGGCGGCATGACAGGCGCAATTCCGGGCTGCCTCCGGGCGGCCGGCCAAGGATCAAGACATCATGGATAAATTCACGGTTCTGGAAGGCGTCGCGGCGCCGCTGAAAGTGGTCAATGTCGACACCGACATGATCATCCCGAAGCAATATCTGAAGACCATCAAGCGCACCGGCCTGGGCAAGGGCCTGTTTTCCGAGAAGCGCTTCAATGACGACGGCAGCGAGAACCCGGATTTCGTTCTCAACAAGCCGGCCTATCGCAATGCCAAGATCCTGGTCGCCGGCGACAATTTCGGCTGCGGCTCCTCGCGCGAGCATGCGCCCTGGGCGCTGCTCGATTTCGGCATCCGCTGTGTGATCTCGACCTCGTTTGGCGACATCTTCTACAACAACAGCTTCAAGAACGGCATCCTGCCGATCCGCGTGACGCAGGAGGAACTCGACAAGCTGTTCGACGATGCCGAGCGCGGCGCTAATGCCACGCTCACCATCGACCTCGAGAAGCAGGAAATCCGCGGCCCCGACGGCGGCGTGATCAAGTTCGAGATCGACGCCTTCCGCAAGCATTGCCTGCTGAACGGCCTCGACGATATCGGACTGACGATGGTGAAGAAGGACAAGATCGACACCTTCGAGAGCAAGGTCGCCGAAGCGCGTCCGTGGATGTGACACGAGGCGGAGCCTTTGGCTCCGTTCGCTCCCGCGAAAGCGGTAGCCCATCTCTTCAGTAGTCTTTCACCTTGGTAAATCTGGGTCCCCGCTTTCGCGGGGACGAACGGGAAATGAGATGGCTCGTGGCGATCACCGCGTGCGTGTCAGCGCCAGCCACACACCGCCGCCGATCAGAAACACGCCGCTGACCTTTGAGACCAGCCGCACGCGCGCCTGCGTGAACATGCTGCGCGCGCTGCCGGTCAGCACCGCATAGGCGGCATCGGTCACCGCAGCGGTCAGCATCGCGGTCGCGCCGAGCAGGATCACCTGCAGCACATAATCACCCGCCGTATCGACGAATTGCGGGATGAAGGCGCCGAAGAAGATCAGCACCTTCGGGTTCGACAGCATCACTAGGAAGCCCTGCAGGAAAAAGCCGCCGCGCGGCTTTGGCGTCTGTCCCGGATCGTCGAGACGGCCGGTCGAGCGCCACATCTTGATGCCGATCCAGATGAGGTAAGCCGCGCCGAAAAAGCGGATCCAGTCGAACCACACGCCCATGGTCTCGATCACCGACGCGAGCCCGATCACCAATACGCCGACGAACACGGCGAGCCCGGCCTGGGTGCCGGCGACATTGGCGAGGCCTGCGCGCGTGCCGTGCGTCAGCGAATTGGCAACAATCAGCGTCACCGTCGGGCCTGGCACGAGAGTGAAGACGACGCAGGCTAGCAGATAGGCGGCGAAGAGTTCGAGAGGCATGGCCTTACCCTTTTGCCGCGATCGCATCGGCGATCGCGACGGTGCGGCGCGCGATGTCGGCATGCATGCGCTCGACCATGCGGCCGTCGAGCATGATCGCACCCTTGTCGGCATTTTCCGGCAGGTCGAAGGCGGCGATGAATTTGCGCGCCTGCGCGATCTCCGCCTCGCTCGGCGAGAAGGCGCGATTGCACGGCTCGATCTGGTTCGGATGAATCAGCGTCTTGCCGTCCATGCCGAGATCGCGGCCCTGTTCGCATTCGGCGACGAAGCCCTCGGCGTTGCCGATGTCGTTGTACACGCCGTCGAGGATCGCAATGCCATAGCAGCGCGCCGCCAGCACGCAGGTGGTCAGCCAGGGCAGCATCGGCGCACGGCCGGGAACAAGGCGCGCCGAGGTTTCCTTGGCGAGATCGTTGGTGCCGAGCACGAAGCCGGCCAACCGGGTCTCGGAATCCTTCGCGGCCGCGGCGATGTCGATAATGTTGAGGATCGCGGCCGGGGTCTCGATCATCGCCCAGATCCGGATCTTGCGGTCGGCTTTCATGTCCAGCAGACGCTGACCGAGAATTTCAAGCTGCTCCGACGAATTCACCTTCGGCACCAGGATCGCGTCGGGCGCCGCCAGCGCCGCCGCGGTCACATCGTCGGAATGCCAGGGCGTGTCGAAGCCGTTGACGCGAATGAAGACCTCGCGCGATCCGAACCCGCCCTGCTTCACCGCGGCCGCGACCTGGTCGCGCGCCGCCGCCTTGGCGTCGGGCGCCACGGCATCTTCGAGATCGATGATCACGCCGTCGGCCGGCAGCGTGCGCGCCTTTTCGATGGCGCGGGCATTCGAGCCCGGCATGTACAGCACGGATCGGCGCGGTCGGTTGGTCATCGGTCCCCCCTTGTTCCTGAACCCTAGCGAGACGGCGTTTCTCATGCCAGCGTAAGCCATGGGCGACAATGGTCGAATGAACGGCAACGATGTCTGGCTTGCCGGGGTGGATGGCTGCCGCGCCGGCTGGCTGGTCGCGTTCGTTCGGCCCAGCGGGGATGAACTCCGCGTCCGCGTCGTGCCGGACTTTCAGGCCATATCCTCCGCTCCCGAAAATCCGGCGATCATTGCGGTCGACATGCCGATCGGCCTGCCGGAACGCGCCGGGCCCGGTGGACGAGAGGCCGAGGCGGCGATCCGGCCAAAGCTCGGCATGCGGCAGTCTTCGGTCTTTTCGATCCCTTCACGTGAGGCCGTCTATTGCCAGCCCGGGCCCTTCGCCGATCAGGCCGCGACCTATGCCGCGCATCGGCAATGCAGCGTGGTTGCCCGCGAGACGTCCGATCCGCCCCGCGGCGTGGCCATTCAGAGCTTCATGATCTTCCCGAAAATCCGCGAGCTCGACGCGACCTTGCGCGCCGATTCGGCGCTGGCGAAGCGGGTCTTCGAGACGCATCCCGAGGTCGCCTTCTGGCGGCTCAACGGCGAACGGGAAGTGACGATTCCGAAAAAGGTCCGGGGCCGCCCGAATCCCGACGGCATGGCGATGCGCCGCGATCTTCTGGTCGCAAGCGGAATGCCCCGCGAGGTCCTGACCGCGCAGCAGCCGCGTGGCGCGGGCGAGGACGATCTGCTCGACGCCATCGCCTGCGCGGCGATCGCGCGGCGCATCCATGCCGGGCTCGCAAAGCCGTTTCCGGATTCGCCGCCGGTAGATCGTTACGGGTTGCGGATGGCGATCTGGGCGTGATATTGCACCGCCGCGAAAACGACAAGGCGGTGTTGCGGAGCGCCCATTGAGCGACGTTCTCGGACTTGCTGCACAGAACCTGCTCTCGCCGATGGTTCTGTTTTTCGTTCTGGGCCTCCTCGCCGCGCTTTCAAAATCCGATCTTGCCGTTCCCGAAGCGATTGCCAAAGGCATCGCGCTCTATCTGATGCTGGCGATCGGCTTCAAGGGTGGCGTGCAGGTCGCGGTCTCCGGCGCCGACCTGCGCATGGCCGGCGCGATCCTTGGCGGCATCGCGCTGTCGGTCGTCATTCCGGTCATCGCCTTTTTCATCCTGCGCGTGACGAGTTCGCTGTCGGCGATCGATGCCGCTGCGACCGCGGCGCATTACGGCTCGATCTCGATCGTGACGTTTATCGCCGGCACGCAGGCCTTGCAGGCGATGGGACTTTCATTCGAAGGCTATCTGGTCGCGGTGGCCGCCAGCATGGAAGCGCCGGCGATCGTGGTGGCGCTGCTGCTCGCCCGGCGCTATTCGCGCAGCGCGGACGAGGACGAGCCGCTCGGCCGTGTGCTGCGCGAGGTCGCCGGCAATCCTTCCATCGTCATGCTGGTCGGCGCCTTCGTCATCGGCTGGATCACCGGCGCGCGCGGCAACGAGATGATCAAGCCCTTCGTCGGCGATCTGTTTCTCGGCGTGCTCTGCCTGTTCCTGCTCGACATGGGACTCGTGGCCGGACGCGGCATGCGCGACGGGCGGCGTTATCTTACCGCGCCCGTCATCGCTTTCGCGCTCTACATGCCGCTGATCAGCGCCGCACTGACGCTGCCGCTTTGCCTCGCGATCGGCCTGTCTGCCGGCGGCGCGGCGCTGCTGATGACGCTCGCGGCGTCGGCGTCCTATATCGCCGTGCCCGCCGCGATGCGCCTTGCCTTGCCGCAGGCGAATGCGTCGATCTATCTGACGCTGTCGCTCGGGGTTACCTTCCCCTTCAATCTGATGATCGGCATTCCGATCTATGTGTGGATCGCGCAGACCGCGATCCGGTCATAACGGGCGAGGCAACGATGGAGATGCACGCCAAGAAGCGGGTCGAGATCGTGGTCGAAGCGCCGCTGCTCAACCGCCTGCTTGCCTTGCTCGATGAGGCCAGCGTGTCCGGCTATACCGTGCTGCCGGCCATTGCCGGACGCGGCCATCACGGCTCCTGGAACCGTGAAGGACTGGCGACCGATGCGGGCCGGATGGTGGTCGTCGTGCTGATCGTCGGCGCCGACGCGGTGTCCGGCCTGATGGACCGAATTTTTCCGCTGATCGCCCGGCAGATCGCGATTGTCACGGTTTCCGACGTCCAGGTGGTTCGCGGCGACCGCTTCTGATCTTCTGCCCCCGCCGTCCCCGGCGTTGATTTCGAAGCCCGCATGCCATATCGGGACCGGTCATGGGCTCAGCTTCGAACGACCAGCAGAACCTGTCCGCCTGTTTTCCGGCGCGCCTTCTTGACGGGTACCAGCAGTTCCGCTCCGGCCGGCTGGTCGAGGAACAGATGCGTTATCAGGAACTGTCCGAAATCGGACAGTCGCCCGAAATCATGGTGATCGGCTGCTGCGACTCGCGGGTCTCGCCCGAGGTGATTTTCGACGCCAAGCCCGGCGAATTGTTCGTGGTGCGCAATGTCGCCAACCTCGTGCCGCCCTACACGCCGGACGGCGCGCAGCGCGCGGTCTCCGCGGCGCTGGAATTCGCGGTGCAGGCGCTCAGGGTCAAGCACATCGTGGTGCTTGGCCACGCGCAATGCGGCGGCATCCGCGCCTTTGCGGAAGAGGGCAAGCCGCTGTCGCCCGGCGACTTCATCGGCCGCTGGATGGAAATGATCGCGCCGGCCGCGGCCATGCTCGGCGCGCGCGGCAACGAGCCAATGGGAACTTACCTTGCCCGGCTGGAACAGGCGTCGATGGTCAAGACGCTCGAAAACCTGATGACGTTTCCCTGCGTGCGCATTCTGGTCGAGCGCGGCAAGCTGCAGCTTCATGCTGCCTATTTCGGCGTCGCCACCGGCGGGCTTTCAGTGCTCCATAACGAAAGCGGCGCGTTCAGACCGGTGGCGCAGGCCGAACACGCTAACGTGCTGGCGGAGCCGCGGTTTTAACAGCGAAGCGGATCAAGGTCGGGTAAGGGACCGGTCAGGGCCCTGCGGCAACCATGCCCCTCACCCGGCTCGCATCTTCGATGCTCGCCACCCTCTCCCCGTAAGAACATGGAGAGTGAAAAGACCTAAGCCGCTTTCTTCTTCGCGGTGATCAGCTTGCGGTTGATCAGGCTCTCGGCGATCTGGATCGCATTCAGCGCCGCGCCCTTGCGCAAATTATCCGACACGCACCACAGCGCGAGCCCGTGCTCGACCGTCGGATCCTCGCGCACGCGGCTGACATAGGTCGCGTCATCGCCAGCGGCTTCGTACGGCGTGGCGTAGCCGCCATTCTCGCGCTTGTCGACGACAAGCACGCCCGGCGCATTGCGCAGGATCTCGTGCGCCTGATCGGTGGTGATCTCGCTTTCGAATTCGATATTCACCGCCTCCGAATGCCCGATGAACACCGGCACGCGCACGCAGGTCGCGGTCAGCTTGATCTTGGGATCGAGAATTTTCTTGGTCTCGACCACCATCTTCCACTCTTCCTTGGTGTAGCCGTCATCCATGAAGACGTCGATATGCGGGATGACGTTGAAGGCGATGCGCTTGGTGAACTTCTTCACCTCCAGTTCGCCGAGCGAATAGACGTTCTTGGTCTGGCGATCGAGCTCGTCCATGCCGTCCTTGCCGGCGCCCGACACCGACTGATAGGTCGACACCACGACACGTTTGATCTTGGCAAAGTCATGCAGCGGCTTCAGCACCACGACGAGCTGCGCGGTCGAGCAGTTCGGATTGGCAATGATGCCCTTCTTGCGAAAGTCCTTGATGGCGTCGGCATTCACTTCAGGCACGATCAGCGGCACGTCCGCGTCGTAGCGCCAGGCCGACGAATTATCGATCACCACCGCGCCTTGAGCCGCGATCTTCGGAGACCATTCCTTCGACACCGACCCGCCGGCCGACATCAGGCAGATATCGATGTCCGAGAAGTCGTAGTGCTCGAGCGCTTTCGCCTTCAGCGTCTTGTCGCCATAGGAAACCTCGACGCCCATCGAACGGCGCGACGCAAGCGCTACGACCTCGTCGGCGGGAAACCGCCGCTCGGCCAGGATATCGAGCATTTCGCGGCCCACATTGCCTGTGGCGCCGACCACTGCGACCTTGTAACCCATCGTTCACTCTCCGAGGGAAAATTGCCGGTATTTCGCTCCTGCAGAAACCCGGACGGAGGGGCTTCTAAGCGAGAAATACAGCCGTGACAACGCCGACCTGAAAGGCCGTCGAGGGAGGCTGTGCTTGCGCGTCGTTGAAACTACTCCGGGGGCCGGAAGCGCCCCGCGGCAGCCTTTCGGTCGCGCCGACGGTACTGCCCGCACCGCCCAGGCGGTGCCAGCGCGGAGCGCGCTGCGCCGCCGCCTGTCGGTCTTGTGGCTGCGCGCGCAGCTCCTTTGCAACCATCGGCGAGTGGCGGAGCTCTGGCCGGGACTGACCAGTCTGGCGGTCGGCTTGTTCGACCGCGCCGGCCGCGCGATCGACGCCCTCGGCTGGCAGACGGGCAAGGCTGCGATCCGGGCGCTCGAGTGGCGGCGGGTCGTGCTCGTAGCCAGCGCGCCGTTCGTCCTGCCGACGGAATTCCGCGCCGCGATGGTGCGTATCCTTGCCTATCTCGGCGCCATCGGAGCCATGACGCTGATCGCCACGGAAATGGTCCGACAGCCACAGACCACGGGAATGTCCGAGCCGGCGCCGCGGCCCGCCTGGATCGAGGTCGACAAGCCATGGCCGGCATTCGAGCTGTCGATGCCGGGTTTCGGCGACGATGATGTGCGTTATGCGATCCGCCGGCACGCCGAGGGCGGCGGCCGCAAGGACATCCTGTCATTCGGCGAACTGGGCCGGACGCAGCGCTTTGTCAGCTTTGAGATCTATCGCGCCGGACGCGAGATCGGCAGCTTCGGCCGCGCCGCAGATGATGTCCGCAAGCTCGGCGCCGAGCATGGCCGGGTGACCGGCCTGCAGAGCGCGATGCCGATCGAATCCAAGTTCGGCGAATTGCAGACATTCGAATTCGGAATCGGTCCATTCAGCGGCTACAATTGCATCGGGTTCCTGCGCAACTTCAACACTGCCCGGGTGCAGATCGGCGGCCTCTCCTGCAACATGAAGCTGCTGGTGGATCGGTCGGCTATCTCCTGCGCGCTCGACCGGATGGCGCTGATGTCTGCCGGCAGCGATCCGGATATCGCGCGGCTGTTCGCGAGGGCCGAGCTGAAGCGCAATTTCTGCGGGCTTCGCGATCATCTGCTCTATGCAACGCCGAAGCGACCGGGGGATTTGTCTTCCGCGGAGCCGAGGCCGCGCCTGCGCGGACGCCTGGCGCGCTAGCCGGACCTTCTGCAATCCGCGCCGGCCCGGCTCAGCCAATCCGGAGCTTGATGCGGTGAATGGGATTTCCGCCATAGCCCTCCGGATTCCAGAGGCCGGCAATGTAGGGCTGCGAGATGTCGCGCGTGTCGGTCGCCCGCGACCAGATTTCATAATAGCCGTCCGACGGGATTTTGAGGCATGACGTCCAGCGCTGCCAGTCGTAACGGTTCTTCGGCGCATCGAGCTGCGTGGTCTGCCAGGTCGCTCCGTAATCGATCGACACGCTGACATCCTGCACAGCGTAATCGCCGGCCCATGATGCACCACGCAGCATCACCTCGCGCGTGCCGGACGGACGTCTCGCACCGCTTGCCGGACTGGTGATGATCGAACGCACCGGCATCGATTCCAGATCGCGGAAATTCGACTCGTCGGCCGGCTCGCCCGGCTCCATCGGCCTGATCGGAACGCGATACGACAGGCCGCCCATACCGGGCCCGTCATGCACGCGATCGCGAATCCAGATCCGCTTCAGCCATTTGGTCGAAAGCGAAGCGGGCCAGCCGCCGATCACAAGGCGGAGCGGGAAGCCGTGAATGGTTTCGAGCGGCTTGCCGTTCATGCCCCACGCAATCAGGTTGTGCTCTTCCATCAGCTTGGCGATCGGCACGCCGCGCGACATCGCCTGACGATCAGTGGCGCCGGACAGATGCGGATCGGCGCCGAAATGTCCGCTGAACACGGCGGATGGTTTCACGCCTGCCGCCCGCAGCACATCGGCCACACGCACGCCGGTCCACTCCGCACAACCGATTCCGCCATTGGTCCAGCGAACGCCGGGCACCGGCGGCTCAAAGAAAGAGCGGCCGTTGCCGCCGCATTCCAGCACCATGCGCAGCGTGACGGTTTCGAATTTCGCTTTGAGTTCGGCCGGCGTCACGACCAGCGGATTGTGAACTTCGCCATCGATCGTGAGCGTCCAGCCTTCCGGACCGCGCACCCGTTCGGGGACCCGTCCGTTATTGCGAATGTAGAATTTTTCGGTCGGCGTGGTGTCGTCGTCGAGCAGGCTTTCCGGTGTCTCCATGACCAGCGGCTCGTCGCCGAGCGTGACGAGCCCGTCGCTCTTGTTGGCAATAATCGACATCGGTCCCTCGGCCTGCGCGTGCGGCGTTTGACTAACACCGATCGCGCTGAAATTCGCGGCGAATCTGGCCGCGTCTTTCGGACGCGGGGACATGCCGGAGCTTTATTTCAGGAACGGATTTTTCCAGCCGCCGCCGCTTGCCGGCTTTCCTGGCGGATAGGTCTTCTCCAGATAATCCAGCACGAGTTCGCGATCGGAGCCGTCGATCTTCGCCATGCCGTGCTTGTCAATCATGAGCTGGAACGACTCGTCCCATTGGCGGCGGTTGAGACCCTGCGCGGCAACGAGTTTGAAGTTGTGACACGCCGTGCAGAGATAGAATGTCTCATCGCGGCCCGGCCCGTCCGGGAATTCTTCCGGCGTTTCGTCGCGCGGCACGAATTGCTTCTGCGTGTGAAGCTGCGCAACCGCGGTGAACGAAACAATGCACACGGCCAGAACGGCCGCGTAAAGAGAAATCCGCCGCGCAAGACGCGCGGCGGCGCTTAGCACATCGGGTATCAGGTCCATTCCGTCAGCCCACCAGGACCGCGACGCGGTGCATGGCGTTGCCGCCATACCCTTGCGGATTCCAGTCGCCGGTGATGTGCGGCTGCATGGCGCCGTTGGAATCGGTCGCCCGCACCCAAAGCTCGTAGTAACCGTCGGTCGGGAAATCGACCGACGCGGTCCAGCGCTGCCAGTCGTATTTGTTCCTGGGCTGCCCGAGATTGGCCGGCTTCCAATGCGCACCATAATCGGTGGAGACGTCGACCGCCTTCACCGTGTTGTCGCCGGCCCAGGACGCGCCGCGCAGATCGAGCTTGCGGGTACCGGCCGCAAGCTTCGCTCCGTTCGCAGGATTGGTGATGATCGAGCGCACCGGCATCGATTCGAGAATCTTGAAGTTCTTCGGATCGCCCTTGTCGCCCGGAATCATCGGCTTGATCGGCGTGCGATAGGAGAACTCGGTCATGCCGGGCCCGTCATGCTCCTTGTCGCGAATCCAGATGCGCGTCAGCCATTTCTGCGAGGCCGATCCGGTCCAGCCCGGATAAAACACCCGCACCGGACCCCCGTGAATGTTCGGCAGCGGCTGCCCGTTCATGGCGAATACGATCATGCTGTTGGGATCCATCGCCTTCTCGATGCGAACGCCGCGCGACAGCGGCACCCGCTTCGGATCGCCTGACAGATGTTCGTCCGCACCGTAATGCGCGGTGTAAATCCCGGACTGTTTCAGTTCTGCCATTTTCAGGACATCGGCGAGCGACACGCCGGTCCATTCGGCGCAACCGGCGCCGCCGGTGGTCCATTGATTGCCGCGGGCCGGCGGCTGGAAGCCAGAGCGGCCGTTGCCGCCGCATTCCAGCACCGCGCGCATCGTCTGCGGCTTGAACTTCGACTTCAGTTCGCCGAGCGTGATCTTGAACGGCTTGTTGACCTCGCCGTCGATGGTGATTTCCCACTTGTCCGGGTCCTTGGCTTCTTCCGGAATCTGGCCGTTGTTGCGGATGTAGAATTTGCCGAACGGCGTGGTGTCGTCGTCGAGCAATTCGGCAGGGGTCTCCGCCACCAAGGGGCGATCGCCGAGCAGCGTCAGCCTGGGATCCTTGCCCGGAAACTCGAACGGCTTCGGTCCCTTGTCGGCGGCCGCAGCCGGCGCCGCCGGTTTGTCCTGCGCCATCGCCGCCGGGATCAGTCCGCCCGGCATGTTGGCGGCGAAGGGAATCGTACCGCCCACCGCGGCCCCCATCGCCGCGAGTCCGGCCCCGCCCAGAAATCCGCGCCGGTCGACCCCGGTCTTGCGGCCGAATGCCACCGCATCCGCACGCTCCGGATCGTCCGCATAAAGCTCCTCGATCGTTCGCTCGATCTTCGCCATATCGTCCTCCCTGCGGGCACCATCGTGCCGCTTTTTTTGCCGCGGCACCGCCGTGCCACGTATTCATTAATCCTAATGCGTTACGCTCCGTGGTCAATCGGCCACACGGTGGCGTTGCGACGCGGTTGCGGGAGGTCAAGGCCGGCCGAAAGTCTTGTTGGCAGGAACCAAAGCTGCGTAAAGTGATTGGAAATCTGAATCACCCAGAGGACGGCATGCGCCTGACCATACTATCGACTCTGGCCACGACCGCGCTGGCAGGCGTGCTGCTCGTGACCGCGGACACGGCGGACGCCCAGACCCGCAAGCGGCAGGCAGACGACATGTTCTTCGTGACCGCGCAGCAGCGTGAGGCGCGGTATCGTGTGCGCCCGCGGGTGGTGGTGCGGTCGCGCTCGTATCTCGATCCCGGGCCGGAACTGCTGCCGGGCGAGTACAAATACCGGGAATATGCCGAGCCCTACGGTTATTCGGCGCTCGACAACGCAGTTCCCAACCTGACCTGGAACCGCAATCCGCTCAACGGCCCGTTCGACACGCCCGGCGGGCGTCCGTGGCCGGGCCGGGTCGACTGGTGGTAGACCCAGCCGGAATTTCGATCTGAGCAAAGCGCGGGCAAGGTCCCGCGCTTTGCTGTTTCAGGCACGTGCCGGCGCGCCACAGCCACCGCTACTGGCGGACCGACGTCCAGCGGCCGGTGCACCCGTCATTCGTCCGGAAACCGCCGGAACCGCGGTTGCCAGACACCCGCCCCCAGCCGACAGAGACGGAGGTGCGCGTGCTGACACTTCCGTTCGAGTTGACGCTCCCGGTCACGCCGCCATCGCCGCTGATCCGGCCGCCGGAGACCCAGACGCGGCCCGCGGTGCCACCGCACCCGATATTGTTCACCAGCCAGGCGCCGTCATAATTCGCAGGACGACCTGCGGGCTTCGGCGCCGCGCGCTTGGGTTCCGGTGCGCTGCGCTGCCGGGGCGGCGCCGAGGGCGCGGATCGCGGCGGCTCGCGATCGCCGGAGACCGACTTCTCCTGCACGCCGATCGACCCACCCATGCTTCCCTGCGCCTGAGCCGGCTGCGCCAACGCCAACAGGAGACAGGTCATCATGAAACCCTTAGCGCAGAGACCGAACGTCATCGCGATGTCATCTCCCCATTCACGCCGAAACCCAGATCACGGTCGGACGGCTGCAAACCATTTGTGCCGGCAGTTCGGACGCGGTTCAACGTGCCGCCAGTCTGCCTTCGCCATCGGCGCATGATGCCGCAATGATGCGGCAGGTCTTTCCGCGTTTGCCGCAATCGCTGAGCGCGGCATCTTTCGCGCGCTGCATGTCGTCTCGCGTCGAAAGCGCCCAGCTCGCATCGGACGACGCAAACGCTCCGCAGGATGTGCCGAAGAAGCTGACCTCGACCGTGCAGGTGTCCATCCCGCAGGTCTTTCGGGCATCCTCGACCGCGGCCTTGCGCGTCTGATGATCCCACGACATGCCCCACCGGCCATCGGCCTTACTGTAGACGATCGCGCCCCACGGCTTCAGCCCGCCAAGCTCGCGCAGGCGGCTCAACAGCCCCTGCGTCGGAACGCCGGTCTGCGCCAGTTTCACCCGGTCTTCGAACTGACGGATCGCCGCGCGCATCCGCTCGCCCGACGCGCCGGCTTCGGTATCGAAGTTCAGTTCGTAGAGACGATCGTTGATCTCATTGAGCAGACCGGAATCCTGCAGCGGCCGTTTCTCGTCCTTCGCGATCGGCACCGCCGCGGCCACCTTCACCTCCTGCAGATTGATCCTGGCGATCTCTGCAAAGGAGCCGTTCGGATAGCGCCGCAGATAAGCCTCGTAGAGTTGCGGATTGCGGCTGCCCTGAATCGAATTCCAGAATGCCAGCTCGAGTCCATTCTGATCGGCCGAGGCTGCCGAACCGGGTTCGGCCGGCTTGAAATAGAACTGTCCCGTCAACGACGAATGTTCCCACGGAAGCTGCTTGCCGCCCGTGGTCTTCAGCACCTCGTTGCGGACCGAAATCATCACCTCGCTGAGCGGCAGGCCGGGCCGCTCCATAATCGTCAGGAGCGCGGACGTGAACGGACTGTTGCGGCCCTCACCGTCGAGCGCGACATTGCCCGGCTGGGTCGCGAAGGCGATCAGCGTGCCAACGCCCGACGCGACCTGAGCGAGACCGCGGCCAACGGAGGCAGAGCGCGTCCCGCGCGTCAGCTTCGTACCCATCGGATTGTCACGGCAGGCGTCGAGGAAAATGATGCTGGTCTTGGCCTGCCCTTCCATGAAGCTCAGCAGGAGATTGAGATCGATCGATCCGAATTCGAGATCGGCCCGCGTCTCGATCTGCGCGTCGACGGGCAGCAGATAGTTCTTGCCGTCGACCTGCAGCCCGTGGCCGGCGTAAAATACCAGCGCCACATCGGCGCCAACGACCTTCTGGCTGAACGTCCTGATGACGTCGCGCATGCCGGCATGGCTGACGTCGATGCCACGCAGCACATCGAAGCCGAGCCGCTCCAGGGCAGCCCCCACATCGCTGGCATCGTTGACCGGATTCGTCAGACGCGCGGTGTGTTTGTAATTGCCGTTGCCGATCACCAGCGCCACGCGCTTCTGGGCGGCTGCGGATCCGGCGGTGAGAAATGCCCCGCACAGGACGAGTGCGGATAGCAGAGCGGCCAGTCGAATCAATGGCTTACCCCAAATCGCTCGTGGCAATCGGAGGTATTATAACCGCTCCTGCGAGGGCGCGCGAGGCGTGCGCCCCCGGACCGATGGTCACGCCGCCGCTTTTTCGATCTCCTCGGCGATGGCATCGCCCATCTCGGCGGTGCCGACGGTCTTCTCGCCCTTTGCAGCGATATCGGCGGTGCGAAGCCCGCGCGCCAGCACGGCCGAGATTGCCGCGTCGACCATGTCCGCTTCCTTGCCCATGCCAAACGAATAGCGCAGCGCCATGCCAAACGAGGCGATCATCGCGATCGGGTTGGCGATGCCCTTGCCGGCAATATCCGGCGCGGAACCATGGACCGGCTCGTACAGCGCCTTGCGCTTGCCCGTCTTCGGATTGACCTCGCCGAGCGAGGCGGAGGCCAGCATGCCGAGCGAGCCGGTCAGCATCGCAGCGATGTCGGACAGCATGTCGCCGAACAGATTGTCGGTGACCACCACGTCGAACTGCTTCGGATTCTTCACGAGCTGCATGCCGCCGGAATCGGCGAGCTGGCTCTCGAACTGCACGTCCTTGAATTCGCGCGCATGCAGGTCGGTCATCACCTCGTTCCAGAGCACGCCCGTCTTCATGACGTTGCGCTTCTCCATCGAGGTGACCTTGTTGCGGCGCTGGCGCGCCAGCTCGAAGGCAACGCGTCCGATCCGCTCGATTTCGTAGGTGTCGTAGACCTGGGTATCGACCGCGCGCTTCTGGCCGTTGCCGAGATCGGTGATGGTCTTGGGCTCGCCGAAATAGACACCGCCGGTCAGTTCGCGCAGGATCATGATGTCGAGACCCTCGACCAGCTCCCGCTTGAGCGACGAGGCGTCGGCCAGCGCCGGATAGGTCACCGCCGGGCGAAGATTGGCATAGAGCGCGAGGTCCTTGCGCAGCCGCAGCAGGCCGGCTTCCGGCCGCACCTCATAGGCCACCTTGTCCCATTGCGGGCCGCCGACCGCGCCGAAGATCACCGCGTCCGCCGCGTCCGCCTTGGCCATGGTCGCGTCGGTGATCGAGACCTGGTGGGCGTCGTAGCAGGAGCCGCCGACCAGCCCTTCCTCGTACTTGAATGTCGCTATCCCCTTCCGGCCGAACAGATCGATCAGCTTTTTGACCTCGGCCATGACCTCGGGGCCAATGCCGTCGCCGGGAAGCAGAAGGAGATTGTAGCTGGCCATAAGGGACGCCTCGCGGAATGGGGAAGTGGCGGAGTGCTAAAGGCCTCCACCGAAAATGACAAGCCGCACCGGGGATCTTCGAACCGCATGGCGCCCCGGCCCGACCAAGGGCCAGATGGAGGGTGCGATGCAGAAATTTGTCCCGGTCCTGAAGATCGTGTTGCTGGTTTGTGTGGTCTTTCTCACGGCCGTGACGATCCTCGGTGTCGTGTTCGGCACGGAGAAGCCGTTTTGGGCGGCAATGCCCATTTTCTTCGGTCTTTTCGCTTTCCACGCGCTTTCGACCTGGGCCTGGTCCACGCCGGATTGTCCGACCTGCGGCACGCAGCAGCCGGCGCGGCGCAAACCGACCTCCCTGCGTCAACTCATATGGGGCGGCTGGACCTGCAGTAATTGCGGGACCGAGATCGACCGGCACGGCAAGGCGACGACGACCACGACCTGATCCGTCAGACTGGGCCGGCAAGCGGGCGAGACCAATCAGACCGGTATGGTCGGACGCTCCGCGGCCGGAGACGTCATGACGCTCACCGATCCGTCCGATTCCAAAACCGCGGCTTCGGCGAAACTGACATCGCCCACGCCCTGAGAGCGCAGCGCCGCCATCACCTCATCTTTGGTGATGCGTTCGCGTCGCATCGCGTCATCGAGAAACCGCCCGCGATACAGGAGCAGCGTCGGCTCCGACTTGACCATCGATTCGACCCGCCTGGACCGAACCGACAGATACGCGACGATAAACTGCAGGCCACACAGTAGCAGAAGCGCGAGAAGTCCTTCGGCTAGAACCACATCCTTGCTGAGCAATACCGTGGCGAGTGTCGAGCCGAGGGCTACGGTCACCACGAAATCGAAAGCGTTCATCTTCGACAGCGTTCGTTTGCCGAAAAGCCGGATGAAAACGACCAGCGCCGCGTAGGCTGCGGCGCCGACCACGATAACCCTTAACAAGCTGAACCAGCTTTCGAAAAACATTGTCACAACTTTTGTGGGAGGCTCCCTGGTGACAACAGGGGAAAGGGGTCGATGTTCCGGCGCTCAGCAACCTGGCCGGATTGTCGCGCCGGGGATAGCGAAGTCCCCGGCGCGAAGTGTCGGGTTAGCTGGCCGGCAGCAGAACGGTGTCGATCACATGGATGACGCCATTCGACTGGCGCACGTCGGCGATCGTCACGGTGGCGACGCCGCCCTTCTCATCCGTCAGAGTGATCATGTTGCCCTTCTTCTTGGCTTGCAGCACGCAACCACCCACGGTCTTGACCGGATGCGTTCCCTTGTCGTCGGCGATCATCTTGTTGATGGCTGACGACATCGCGTTGGCGGCGACCACATGGCAGGTCAGGATCTTGGTGAGCGTCGCCTTGTTCTCGGGCTTCACCAGTGTCTCGACGGTGCCGGCCGGAAGCTTTTCGAAGGCGGCATTGGTCGGCGCGAACACCGTGAACGGACCCTTGCCGGACAGCGTATCGACGAGACCTGCTGCCTTCACCGCCGCGACAAGCGTGGTGTGATCCTTCGAGTTGACCGCATTTTCGACGATGTTCTTGCTGGGGAGCATCGGGGCCCCGCCGACCATCGGATTCTTGTCTTGCGCGCTTGCCGAAGCGACGAACGCGAATGAGGCCGCCATAGCGAGGAATGCGATACGCTTGGACATGGTAGTGACTCCCTTCGATGAGGTTTGATTGCGATGGGTTCTGCCCATCAAGACGCGCGACAGGATTCGCCCAAAGCGGGGGCGTGCGAGCGGTGTTGATGATGTCGTCGTCAGATCGAGTTACGGCGCGTGATGGCTCCGGTTTCCCGGCATCGCGCGTTCACGGCCTCGTGAGACCTGTTCAGCGGCAACTTGCCGAAACTCTGAGCGGAACACGCTTGCACTTTCGTCAGCGCCGGACTTGACGCCAGTTCCGGCGCGTCCATAACCACCGGTAAAACAACAATGCCAGCGCGGGATCTCGCATGACCAAAACGATTGCAGGAAATTTCTTCGAGGACTTTCGGGTCGGACAGACCATCCGTCACGCCACGCCGCGCACAATCACGACCGGCGATGTTGCCATCTATAACGGATTGTTCGGCGCACGTTTTGCGGTCCAGTCATCCGATGCCTTCGCCAAGGCGATCGGCTATCCGCGTTCGCCAATCGACGATCTGCTGGTGTTTCACATGGTGTTCGGCAAGACCGTGCCCGACATCTCGCTGAATGCGGTCGCCAATCTCGGTTACGCCAATTGCCGGTTTCTCGCGCCGGTCTATCCGGGCGATACGCTCAACGCCGTGTCCGAAGTGATCGGCCTCAAGGAGAATTCCAGCCGCAAGACCGGCATCGTGTTTGTGCGCTCGGTCGGCTATCGCGCCGATGGCACGCAGGTTCTCGAATATGTCCGCTGGGTGATGGTGCGAAAGCGCGACGAAAGCGCCGCCGTGCCGGGTGAGCATGTCCCCCGGCTGCCGACAGCCCTCGATCCGAAGATGCTGGGAGACGCCTGCCCGCCGATCGACGCTGGCGCCTACGACAACGTGCTGGCCGGCAGCAAGGATCGCTTCAGCGACTATCAGGTCGGGGAGAAGATCGATCACATCGACGGAATCACCGTCGAGGAAGCCGAGCACATGATCGCGACGCGGCTCTATCAGAACACCGCGAGGATCCACTTCAACCAGTTCGTCGAAGGACAGGGCCGCTTCGGCCGCCGCCTGATCTATGGCGGACACGTGATTTCGCTGGCGCGCGCGCTATCATTCAACGGTCTTGCGAATGCCTTCCACGTCGCCGGCATCAATGGCGGCCGTCACGTCGCGCCGTTGTTTGCAGGCAATACCGTGTTCGCGTGGTCGGAAATTCTTGCCAAGGCGGAATTGCCGCAGCGGAGCGATCTCGGCGCGCTCCGCCTGCGCACGGTGGCGACGAAGGACAAGCCTTGCGCCGGCTTCCCGCTGAAGAGCGGCGACGAGGACGATCCGGCGGTGATCCTCGACCTGGATTACTGGGTGCTGATCCCGCGCTAAGTCCGGCGTCAGGCGCAGCGTCATCCCTTGCGCATGTGCTCGACAAGTTGTCGCGCGAACGGCGACAGCGCGGCCACATCGCGTACGCAGATCGTCAGGTCACGGACAGCCCAGGTGTCGGTGAGATCGACCGCCTTGATCGCCATCGAGCGCGCGGCCCAACTGACCGTGGTCTCCGGCACGATGCCGATGCCGGCATTGCGCTCCACCAGCCGGCACACGCCGTCGAACGAGCGAAGCTGCACCCGCAGCTTCAGCGGACGGCCGATCCGGCTCGCCTTGTCGGCGAGAAAGCGCTGCAGGGCGCTGGCGCGGTCCAGACCGACAAAATCGTAATCGAGAACCTCGGCGAACGCGGCCTTCTCGCGCCGCGCCAGCGGATGATCGCGGGACACCACCATCACGAAGCGGTCGCTGCGGAACGGGAAAGTCACCAGCCGGCTGGTATCGACGGTGCCGGCCACGATCCCGATATCGCCGACGCCTTCGCCGATCAGGCCGACGATCTCGTCCGACAGCCGCTCCTCGAGGTCGACGCTGACATGCGGATGCGCCGCCAGGAACGGGCTCAGCACGTCCGGCAGGAACTCGGTCAGGGCATTGGTATTCGAGAGAATGCGGACCTGGCTGAAAAAGCCGCCGGAATAGGCGCCCAGATCCTCGCGCAGCCGCTCGGCCTGGGCGAGGATGGTGCGGGCATGCTGCAGCAGCGTCCGGCCGGCCTGGGTCGGCGTCACGCCCTGACGATTGCGGATCAGGAGCGGCGCTCCGATCGCGTCTTCCATATTTCGGATACGGGTCGAGGCAGCCGCCAGTGCGAGATTGGCGCGGGCCGCGCCCTGGGTGATGCTGCCGGCTTCGACCACATGCCGGAACAGGCTCAGATCGGGGATATCGAAACGCAAAGGGCGCTCCCTGGAACGCTTTCAATTGTGGCGTCAGCCTTCGGAAATTGCGAAGGCACCCTACTCCAATTGCTTATTGTCCGGAATGAAAATCGGGATATTGGTTCGCGGTTTCCGAAATTTGACTGCCTCTAAGGCAGCCAGATCCGAGGTTCCCGGCGTCCGAACGGTGCTTGTTGTCCCGCTTCGGGTCACGCTCGGGGAGCCAAGCTATTCCGGCCCCTTGGGCCGCTGGAGTTGATGCGAATGGCAGATACGCGCCGCGCCGTGGAAAGACCCCTGTCGCCCCATCTCAGCATCTACAAGCCGATGCTGACGATGATGATGTCGATCGTCCATCGCATCACCGGGGCGGCCCTGTTTTTCGGCACCCTACTGATGACTTGGTGGCTGCTCGCGGCCGCATCCGGGCCCACTGCCTACGCCAAGGTCCAGGCCTTCATGGGCTCGATTTTCGGGCTGCTGATCCTGTTCGGATACACGTGGGCGCTGATCCACCACATGCTGGGCGGGATTCGCCACCTGATCTGGGACACCGGCCGCGGCTTCGGCCCGGTCGAGCGCGAATGGCTGACGCTGGCCACGATCGTCGGTTCGGTCGGCCTCACGCTGCTGATCTGGATCGTCGGATTCTTCTTCATTGGAGGCGCCCGATGAACAAGCACCGGTCCATGCGCACGCCGCTGTCGCGGGTGCGCTTCCTCGGTTCGGCGCATTCCGGCACGGATCATTTCTGGAAGCAGCGGGTGTCCTCGGTCGCGCTTGTGCCGCTCACCATCATCTTCGTCTTCGTCGTGATCGGCCTGCTCGGGCGCAATCATGCCGCCGCCGCCCAGATTCTCGGCTCCCCCTTCGTTGCGATCAGCGTCATGCTGTTCGTGATCGCCAGCGCCTATCACATGTGGCTCGGCATGCAGGTGATCATCGAGGATTACGTGCACAGCGATCTGAAGCTGACGCTGATCATGTGCAACACCTTCTTCTGTTTTGTCATCGCGCTGTCCTGCCTCTATGCGCTGGTGAAGCTGTCTTTCGGAGTTTGAGGCCATGAACGACAAGAGCAACGGCAGCAAACCGAACGGCGCGCCGGCGATCAATGGCGGTGCCTATCCGATCCAGGACCACACCTTCGACGTGGTCGTGGTCGGCGCCGGCGGATCCGGGTTGCGCGCGGTGGTCGGCTGCGCGCAGGCGGGTCTGCGCACCGCCTGCATCACCAAGGTGTTTCCGACCCGCTCGCATACGGTCGCGGCGCAGGGCGGCATCGCGGCATCGCTCGGCAATATGGGCCCGGACGACTGGCGCTGGCACATGTACGACACCGTCAAGGGATCGGACTGGCTCGGCGATCAGGATGCGATCGAATACATGGTGCGCAACGCGCCGGAAGCCGTGTACGAACTCGAACATTGGGGCCTGCCGTTTTCGCGCACCGAGGACGGCAAGATCTACCAGCGCCCGTTCGGCGGCATGACCACCGACTTCGGCAAGGGCATCGCGCAGCGCACCTGCGCCGCCGCCGATCGCACCGGCCACGCGATGCTGCACACGCTGTATTCGCAGTCGCTGCGCTATTCGGCGGAATTCTTCATCGAGTATTTCGCCATCGACCTGATCATGGACGAGGAAGGCCGCTGCGTCGGCGTGATCGCGCTCAAGCTCGATGACGGATCGATCCACCGCTTCCGCTCGAGCATGACCATCATGGCGACCGGCGGCTATGGCCGGGCCTATTTCTCCGCGACCTCGGCGCATACCTGCACCGGTGATGGCAATGCCATGGTGCTGCGTGCCGGCCTGCCGCTGCAGGATATGGAATTCGTGCAGTTCCATCCGACCGGCATCTACGGCGCCGGCTGCCTGATCACCGAAGGCGCGCGCGGCGAAGGTGGCTATCTCGTCAACTCCGAGGGCGAGCGCTTCATGGAGCGCTACGCGCCGTCGGCCAAGGACCTCGCCTCACGCGACGTCGTCTCGCGCTCGATGACGATCGAGATCCGCGAAGGCCGCGGTGTCGGCAAGAACAAGGATCATATCTATCTGCACCTCGACCATCTCACGCCCGAGGTGCTGCACGAACGTCTGCCGGGCATCTCCGAAAGCGCCCGCATCTTTGCCGGCGTCGACCTGACCAAGGAGCCGATCCCGGTGCTGCCGACGGTGCATTACAACATGGGCGGCATCCCGACGAACTTCCACGGCGAGGTGCTGACCAAGAAGAATGGCAATCCCGACACCGTGGTGCCGGGCCTGATGGCACTCGGCGAAGCGGCCTGCGTGTCGGTACACGGCGCCAATCGCCTCGGCTCGAACTCGCTGATCGACCTTGTGGTGTTCGGACGCGCCGCCGCGGAGCGCTGCAGCCAGACCGTGGAGAAGAACGGCAAGCAGCCGGACCTGCCGAAGAATTCGGCAGACCTCTCGCTCTCGCGTCTCGACAAGTTCCGTCACGCCAATGGCGGCACCCCGACCGCTGACCTGCGGCTCAAGATGCAGAAGGTCATGCAGGGTTACTGCGCGGTGTTCCGCACCGGCGAGACCCTCGACGAGGGCCACAAGCTGATCCACGAGGTCTATACCGGCATGCCCGACGTGCGGGTCACCGACCGCTCGCTGACCTGGAATTCCGATCTGGTCGAGACGCTCGAACTCGACAACCTGATCGCCCAGGCGGTGGTGACGATGGATTCGGCACAGAACCGCACCGAGAGCCGCGGCTCGCACGCGCGCGAGGACTTCCCCGATCGCGACGACAAGAACTGGATGAAGCACACGCTCGCGTGGTTCGATCCGAAGACCGGCAAGGTCTCGATCGAGTACCGGCCGGTGCACACCTACACGATGACGAACGACATCGCCTATATCGAGCCCAAAGCTCGGGTTTACTGATGGCGCGGGTGTACTGAGGAAGCACACAGATCATGGTCGAATTCACGCTGCCGAGAAATTCCAAGGTCACCGAAGGCAAGACTTGGCCTAGCAAACCGGGTGCGAAGAACGAGCGCGAGTTTCGCGTCTATCGCTGGAATCCGGACGACGGCAACAATCCGCGTGTCGACGTCTACAAGGTCGATATGGACGATTGCGGCCCGATGGTTCTGGATGCGCTGATCTGGATCAAGTCCAACATCGACGCCACGCTGACCTTCCGGCGCTCATGCCGCGAGGGCGTGTGCGGCTCTTGCTCGATGAATATCGACGGCACCAACACGCTCGCCTGCACGCGCGGCATGGACGAGATCAAGGGCACGGTGAAAATTTATCCGCTGCCGCACATGCCGGTGATCAAGGACCTGGTGCCCGATCTCACCCAGTTCTATGCGCAATATGCGTCGGTCGAACCATGGCTGAAAACCGAGACGCCGACACCGCAGAAGGAATGGCGCCAGAGCGAGGACGACCGCAAGAAGCTCGACGGGCTTTACGAGTGCATCCTGTGCGCCTGCTGCACCACATCCTGCCCAAGCTATTGGTGGAATGGCGACCGCTATCTCGGCCCGGCCGCGCTGCTGCAGGCCGGCCGCTGGCTGAAGGATTCGCGCGATGAAGCAACCGGAGAGCGGCTCGACTTCGTCGAGGATCCGTTCCGGCTGTATCGTTGCCACACCATCCTGAACTGCTCGAAGGCCTGTCCGAAAGGCCTCAATCCGGCGAAGGAAATCGCCGACATCAAGAAGATGATGGTCGAGCGGCAGGTCTAGCCGCCGCTCGCGAGCCTTCCCGATTATGCGGTTTCATGATCGACCATATCGGCTTTCCTGTTTCCGACTATGCGCGCGCCAAGGCCTTCTACGCCGCTGCGCTCGCACCGCTCGGCTACACACTGATCGTGGAAGTCCAGCAAGACCATAATGGCGCCTCCGCTTGCGGCTTCGGCATCGGCGGCAAGCCGGATTTTTGGATCGGCGGCGAAGGTTCGCTGAACAAACCGCTTCATGTGGCATTCGCGGCGAAAGACCGTGCCTCCGTCGATGCCTTCTACACCGCCGCGCTTGCGGCAGGCGGTCGCGACAACGGCGCGCCCGGCATACGCGCGCATTATCATCCGAGTTATTATGCGGCCTTCGCGCGCGACCCGGACGGTCACAATATCGAGGCGGTTTATCACGGTGAGGGCGATGCCCCGGTGCAATCGGCGTTCACCAGCAGCAAAACCTGGCGCCGCAGCTTGATCGCGCTTTGGCTTCCGGTCGCGCAACCGTGATCGCAGCGCCTTGACACCCACGGGATTCGCCGCAATCCGCCGTTAAGCATGCCGGTCTAATCATCCGAACGCATGCGCGTTTGCATGCGTCGAAGACCGCGAACGCCCGTTTCAATCGGAGGCTTGTCATGCGTGAGGTTTGCGTAAGCCTTTTGCTCCTGCTCGCCAGCGCGATGTCGGCAAGCGCCCAAGGCACCATTCAGCAGCCGGGGCAGATCCAGGCACCAAAGGGCACCATCCAGACACCGGGCGAGATCCGGGTCCCGAAAGGCACCATTCAGACACCGGGCGAGATTCAGGTGCCTCGCGGCACCTGGCAGGTCCCGGGCGACATCCAGGTCCCGAAGGGTATCCAGGCGGTGAAGACGATCCAGAGCGGCGCATGCGAACGCCGTCTGAGCGTGGTCGGCGACGCGCTGTTCGATTTCGATAAAGCCGCTCTGCGCATTGATGCGGAAGAAACGCTTGTCGCCGCGTTGCCCGAAATCCAGAAGCTCGGCAGCAAGCCGGCGCTGGTCGAGGGCCATACCGATGCGATCGGTTCCGACAGCTACAACCAGAAACTGTCCGAAGCGCGGGCCAAGACTGTGCGCGACTGGCTGTCGCAACGCGGCGCCATTCCGGCAGCCACCGCGATCAAGGGGTACGGCAAAGCCAAGCCGGTCGCAGCCAATACGACCGAAGACGGCAAGGATTATCCGGAAGGTCGCCAGAAAAACCGGCGTGTGGAAGTCGTGTTCGATAGCTGTCGCTAGGGTGATTACGAAGCTAAAGCAGATCAAACCTATGGTGCGGCCTTCGATGTCGTGCTGCTAGCCGAGCCGAGCCCCAGCGCCTCCGCCATCACGCGGAACACATCCGTGTTGTCCAACTGGCCGCGGACGCCCTCGCTGCCCGGACCGGACGCGGTGACGATGATGTCCTCGCCGGAATGCACGCTGGAATTGACGAGCCGCGGCAGGTTTCCGAGCCGGAACACTGCGCCGGGCATGCTCTTGTAGCGCTCGTTGGCCTCGAAGCTGCCGGGCACCTTGCCAGCAACTGTCGGCTGGTTCGGATCGTCGAGCCTGGGCCGGAAGGTTTCGTAATGGTCCGGCAGGCTCGCAGAGAACATCGCCAGTCTCCGGCTGACATCGACGCGAGCGGGGTAGCCCTCCTCATCCGGCGCGGCGTAATTCGGGAAGCCGGCCGCGCCGTAGACGCGCACACGCTCGCGTAATGGCACGTTCGGTTCGCTGGCCATGTCGTCATCGATGGTGCCGACGATTGCAACCGGATGGGCGTGGTCGGCGAGCACCAGGATCAACGTGTCGTCGCCGCGCGCCTTCGACCAGTCGCGCACCAACTTCACCGTGTTATCGAACATGATGGTGTCGTAGACCGCACGCTCCATGTCGAGCAGATGCGTGTATTTGTCGATCATCCCGGCTTCGACCATCAGGAAGAAGCCGTTCGGATTCTGCGACAGGATATCGAGCGCCTTCGCGGTCATCTCGGTGAGGTCCGGTTGATCGGCAAAGCGCCTGACGCTGCCGGCTTTCAGGAATTTGCGATCCAGCACGCCGTCCATGTTGCGCAGATTGAACAGGCCTAGCAGGCGCCGCGTATCCTGCGGCAGCGCCTTCAGCTCGGCCGCGTTCGCCGCGAAGGCATAGCCCGCGTCCTTGAACCGCGCGACATAGTCGATCTGATCACGCCGCCGCGCACCTTCGGCGCCCTGGGGCAGGAAATTTGCAAGTCCGCCGCCCATCAGCACGTCGGGCTGCGCGGCAAAATATTGCGCGACGATCTGATCGTAGGCACCCCGCCGCCGCGTATGTGCGACCATCGCGGCCGGCGTCGCATCCTGAATCTCGGTATCGGTGACGATCCCTACCGCCATGGCGTTGCGCCGCTTCACCAGGCTGACAAGGGTCTCGACGCGAGGGTCGTCGAACGGGTCCGCCGTGCGGTCGGCATAGACGCCCATCGCACCGGCCGCGGTCTTGTGTCCGGTTGCATAGGCGCTCGCGGAGTTTGCGGAATCGGTGATGATCGAATCGGTGCCGGCGGTGGCGACCAGCGCCATCTGTGGCATGTCGTCCATCGCAAGCTTGCCGAAGGCCTTGCCCTCGGCGATGCCCTTCGACAGCAGGCGCGCGGCGGTCCGGTGCGCGAGCGAGAGCCCGTCCCCGATCAGCAGCACGACGTTCTTCGCCTTGCGCGGTGGCGTGTCGTAAACGGTCCAGCGAATTTCACCGGAGACGCCCGGCGCCGCGACCTTGACGAGATATTCGCCCGGCCGGTCGAGCGACACATCGCGCAGGATCAACGCGGATTGCTCCTTGCCGTCCTCGCGCGCGATGAATTGCGCGGCCTTGCCGAAGATGGCTGCGTGGTCGGCGCCGTTCACGGTCAGCATCGTATCGCCAGGCGCAACGAGGCCCGGGAACTCGACCTTCACGTCGAAACGCGCTCCCGCGAGAATGCCGGCGCGATCGACCGGATAGACGGTCTGGGCGGACGATGCGGAGATGGCGATCGCGAGGATTGCTGACGCCAGTATCGGCCTACGCATGGCTGAACCCTTTCATGGTTCCGTCGAAAATACCTATGAGCGGTCCGTGACAGACATATTGCAGGTGCGATCCGAACTTTTTCGATCGCGCGTGATCTGCCCCGCCTCCTGACCCGTTCCCCGGTACATACCAAAGCACCAGCGCGCGCCGTCGATGCGGCCCGGGAACGTCTGCCCGATCCCGCAGTTAACGTCTGTTGAAATAAGCGAACAGCCGAGGAGTACCGCATGAGCGACGATGCCGAACGTGTGTGGGACCTGATGGAGAAGATTTCCATCTGCATGCTGGCGAGCTGGGACGGCAACGAACTCACCTCCCGCCCGATGGGCGCCTTCGTACGGCGCAAGAACAACGCAGTCTATTTCCTGACTGATGTGCGTCACCACAAAGACGACGATATCCGCAAATATCCCAAGGTGTGCCTGGCATTCGCTGACCCCGGCAGCGAGCGCTTCGTGTCGCTCTCCGGCCCGGCCGAAGTGTCAGCCGACCGCGGCGTGATCCGCGACTTGTGGTCGACGCCCGCGAAGGCGTGGTGGGATTCGCCGGACGATCCAAACATTCGCATGCTCAAGGTCACGCCGGAGGATGCGCAATTTTGGGAAGGCCCCGGCAAGGTCGTCAGCAGTGTCAAAATGGCGATCGCTGCGGCGACCGGCAAGCGGCCGGACATGGGCGATAACAAGAAGGTTGCGATGGGCTGATGCGCGTCTGTACGTGTCCTGCGCAAGCGAGCGGCCTGCAAGCAAGCGGCACGTGAATGAACCACAAGTGAGTGGTCCGATTGACGGACGTTAATCGGAGGGCCACGTCCCCGCCATCGTTGCATTCTACAAATAAAATGAAACGACCGACGGACAGGGCGGAAGCGGTGAGCCGCGCCCGCCCTGAAATTCCTCATTCGAACAAGCGAGAACAAGATGCGTCTAAAAGGACTGCTCCTGACCGGAGCCGCCATTTCCGTAGTTGCTTTCGGACACTCAGGTTCAGCGCGCGACCTGTCTGCAAATTTCATTCTGGCGCAACAGGACCAGGAGCAAAATAAAGGCGACCAACGGCGCGACCAGAAGCAGGACCAGAAGCGCGACCAGCGGCAGGAGCGTCGTAGTCAGGAGCAGCAGCAGAACCAACAGCGGCAAGAACTTCGGCAGGAGCAGCGTGACCAGGATACCAAGGGCAGGGAGCGCCGCGAGCAACGCCAGGAATTGCGGCAGCGGCAGGAACAGCGCAACGAAGACAAGCAGCAACGGCAGCAGCAGAAAGAGCAGCGGCAGGAGCTGAGGGACGACCAGCAGAAGCAGCAGCAACATAGGCGGCAGGAACAGCGTCTCGAGCAGGAGAAGAAGCAGCAGGAGCGCCGCGATGAACGCGGGCAGCGCCAGGACCAACGCCAGGACCAGAGGCGCGATCAGAACCAGCCGCAGAACCAGCCGCAGGACAAGCCGCGCGATCAGGGCAATCAGGGTCAGGAGCGCCGGGATCAACCTCGGGATCAGCGCAATGGCCAGCAACAGGAGCAGCGCGGCGGTCAGTCCGGTGAGCAGCGCGGCGGTCAATCCGGCCGCGATAACAACGCGCGCAGGCTGGACGACATTCGCGGCGAACGCCGCGAGCGCAAGGAGGGCGACCGGACCATCATCCAGGAAGGCAACCGGACTATCGTGCGCGATGGCACCCGCACCATCATCCGCCGCGACGAATCCGACCGGTTCCGCCGCGTCGGTCGCGATGTGAATGTCCAGCGCGTCGGCAACGAAACCCGGACCGTGGTGGTCGGCCCGAACGGCGAGCGCATCGTCACCGTCACCGACGCGAACGGGCGGCTGCTGCGCCGCTCGCGCTTCGTCAACAATCGCGAGGTCATCATCATCGATAACCGCCCGCGCGGCGGTCGTCGTGCCGATGCATTTTTCGTCACGCTACCGGCGCTCGCGATCGCGTCGCTCGCCATCCCGCGCGACCGCTATATCGTGGAGGCGGAGAGTGCGCCGCCGGAATACATCTACGACGCGCTGATGGCCCCGCCGGTGGAGGCGGTCCCCCGCGCCTATACCCTCGACGAGATCCGGTACAGCCCGGAGCTGCGCGACCGCATGCCGCGGATCGATCTCAATACCGTCACCTTCGATCTCGGATCGTGGGACATCGCGCCGGACCAATATGACCGGCTGGCGCCGATCGCCGACGGCATCAAGCGGGCGCTCTCGCGCAACCCCGATGAGGTGTTCCTGATCGAGGGGCATACCGACGCAACCGGCAATGACGACGACAACCTGTCGCTGTCGGATCGCCGGGCGGAAGCGGTGTCGATCATTCTGACCGACCATTTCCAGATACCGCCGGAAAATCTGGCAACGCAGGGCTATGGTTCGCAGCAGCTCAAGGTGCAAACCCAGGCTGCAGAGCGCGCCAATCGCCGCGTGACCGTGCGGCGGATTACACCGCTGCTGCAGCAGGGTCAGGCAGCGGGCGGGCCGGCGCCGCGATAGCTTGCGACATACGTGAATGCAAAATGGCCGGGGACTCCCGGCCATTTTTTGGCTCCGACCCACCATGCGGCGACGGGATCGCGGAGAACAATCCGGTATTTGCTTCCGAACCCTGATTTAGGGCAATCTGTATCCAGCAGCACATTGCCGTACCCGGCAGCGCGCAGCCTTCGACGTCCGGGAAAGCGTCCTCCTAACCAGCGAGTCCGATATGCAACCGAAGAGCCTACTCCTGATCGGAGCGGCGATCCTGTCCGCTTATGCCTTCATGTCCGTTTCGAACTTTGACGGAAACTTCTCTGCCCGCGCCCAGCAAGACCAGGGCGGCATGGGCGGCATGGGTGGTGGCGGCCAGGGCGGTGGCATGGGCGGCATGGGCGGCGGTGGCCAGCAGCAAGGCGGCATGGGTGGCGGCGGTGGCGGCGGCGGTGGCGGCGGCGGTGGTGGTCGCCAACAAGGCCAAGGCGGCGGAGGTGGTGGAGGCGGCGGCATGGGCGGCGGCGGCGGCGGAGGTGGTGGAGGCGGCGGCATGGGCGGCGGCGGCGGCGGCGGGATGGGCGGCGGCCAAAACCAGCAGCGCCAGCAGGAGCAACAGCAACGTCAGCAGCAGCGGCAGCAGCAACAGCAGCAACGCCAGGATCAGCGGCGGCAGGACCAACAACAGCGGCAGCAGGACAATCAGCAGCGGCGCCAGCAGGAGCAGCAACAGCGTCAGCAGCGCCAGGACCAGCAACGGCAGCAGCAACAGCAACGCCAGGATCAGAGGCAGCAGGATAGGCAAAAACAGCAGCAGGAGCAGCAGCAGCGCCGCCAGCAGGAGCAGCAGCAGCGTCAGCAGCAACAACAGCAGCGCCAGGATCAGAGGCGGCAGGAAGAGCAGAAGCAGCGCGAGGATCGCCGCGGGCGGCAGCAGGATCAGCAGGACCGTCAACAAGACCGTCAGCAGGGGCGCGACCGCAATCAGAACGATCAGCGGCAGGATTCTCGCCAGGATCGTCGCGACCGCGACAACGTGCGCAGGATCGACGATGTGCGCGGTGAGCGCCGCGTTACCCGCGACGGAAATCGCACCATCATTCAGGAAGGCAACCGGACCATCGTTCGCGACGGTAACCGCACGTTCATCCGCCGCGATGAGAACGATCGCTTCCGCCGCACCGGCCGCGACGTCAACGTGCAGCGCTTCGGCAACGAGACCCGCACCGTTGTGGTCGGCCCCAACGGCCAACGTTTCGTTACGGTGACCGGACCGGACGGGCGGCTGATCCGGCGCTCGCGCTACGTCAACGGCCGGGAAGTCGTTATCATCGACAACCGTCCGCGCGGCGGGCGCCGCTATGACTCGTTCTATGTGGCTCTGCCTGCACTTGCCCTCGGAGCGCTGGCGATCCCCCGCGAACGCTACATCGTAGAGGCCGAATACGCGCCGCCGGAATATATCTACGGCGCGCTGATGGCACCGCCGGTCGAGGCGCTGCCCCGCGCCTATACGCTCGACGAAATCCGCTACAGCCCGGAGGTGCGCGATCGCATGCCGCGGATCGATCTCGACACCATCACCTTCGATACGGGATCGTGGGAGATTTCTCCGGACCAGTATAACCGGCTCGCGCCAATCGCCGAGGGCATCAAGCGCGCGATTGCCCAGAACCCGGACGAGGTGTTCCTGATCGAAGGCCACACCGATGCGGTCGGCAACGACGACGACAACCTGTCGCTGTCGGACCGCCGCGCGGAAGCGGTGTCGATCATTCTCACCGACCAGTTCCAGATTCCGCCGGAGAACCTGACGACCCAGGGTTATGGCTCTCAGCAGATGAAAATCCCGAGCCAAGGGCCTGAACGCGCCAACCGGCGCGTCACGGTTCGCCGCATCACGCCGCTGCTGCAGCAGGGTCAGGCGGCGGGAGCGCCCCCGCAATAAGGCCGCGTCTGCGAAGCACTACATGCGAATGGCCGGGCAAACGCCCGGCCATTTTTATGCGGACCTAGCCTGCCTTGAGCGCAGCGAAATGCGGCGCGGCGCTCCCCGGATGTCGTTCTGCTCAGTCCGGGCTGCGTTCGGCTAAAGATTTCGCTTCTTCCGGCGCTGTCCGAGGGTGCGCAGCCGCAGCGCATTGAGCCGGATGAAGCCCGCGGCATCGCGGTGATCGTAAGCGACCGCGCCTTCCTCGAAGGTGACGAGATCCTGATCGTACAGCGAATACGGGCTCTCGCGGCCAATCACCCACGCGCTGCCCTTGTAAAGCTTCAGCGTCACGCGCCCGGTCACGTGCTCCTGCGACTTGTCGATCGCGGCCTGCAGCATCTCGCGCTCGGGCGTGAACCAGAAGCCGTTATAGATCAGCTCGGCATATTTCGGCATCAGCTCGTCCTTGAGATGCCCGGCGCCGCGATCGAGCGTAATGCTCTCGATGCCGCGATGCGCGGCCAGCAGAATGGTGCCGCCGGGCGTCTCGTACATGCCGCGCGACTTCATACCGACGAAGCGGTTCTCGACCAGATCGAGCCGGCCGATGCCGTTGATCTTGCCGAGATCGTTGAGCGCCTTGAGCAGCGTCGCCGGCGACATTTTCTTGCCGTCGATGGCGACCGGATCGCCCTTCTCGAAATCGATGGTGATGATCGTCGGCTTGTCCGGCGCGGTCACCGGATCATCGGTGCGCGAATAGACATAGTCCGGCACTTCCTGCGATGGATCTTCCAGCACCTTGCCTTCGGATGACGCGTGCAGGAGGTTCGCATCGACCGAGAATGGCGCCTCGCCGCGCTTGTCCTTGGCAATCGGGATCTGGTGCATTTCCGCGAACGCGATCAATTGCTCGCGCGAGCGCAAATCCCATTCGCGCCACGGCGCAATGATTGTGATGTCGGGCTTCAGTGCGTAATAGGTCAGCTCGAAGCGAACCTGATCGTTGCCCTTGCCGGTGGCGCCGTGACACACCGCATCAGCCCCCACCTTCTCGGCGATCTCGATCTGTTTCTTGGCGATCAGCGGCCGCGCAATCGAAGTGCCGAGCAGATACTGGCCCTCGTAGACGGTGTTGGCGCGGAACATCGGGAACACGTAGTCGCGGACGAATTCCTCGCGCAGGTCCTCGATGAAGATGTTTTCCGGCTTGATGCCGAGCAGGATCGCCTTGGCGCGCGCCGGTTCGAGCTCCTCGCCCTGGCCGAGGTCGGCGGTGAAGGTCACCACCTCGCAGCCATAGGTGGTCTGCAGCCACTTCAGGATGATCGAGGTGTCGAGGCCGCCCGAATAGGCGAGAACGACCTTTTTGACGTCTTTTTTCGGGTTGTCGGCCATGGATCCAGTTCCGTCTGATCATTGGCGACCGGACGGGAAAACGGTGTCCACGTCCTGGTCGCGCCTGAAGGCGGGCGGGACTATAGGCAGAACCGGAACCGGTGCAACTTGCCCCGATGAAAAGACAGAGCCGCGTCGGCGACCGAGCCGGCTGTTTGGGTAAAAATCGGCCGGACCGCGGTGCCGGGTCGGCAGCCCTACCGCGTGCTCCGGGCGGGCTGCTTTTTCCGCCTCTGCGGCGGCACGTATCGCGGGTTTTGCTCGCAGCGCCCGCCGATGCCGGAGATGGTAGCGAGGCATTGCTGGAAGCTGACAAAGCCGCAATTGCGCGTCGTCCAGTCGTATCGCGCGCACCAGGGATATTCCTGGGCCTGGGCAGACCCACCGCCGAGAACGCCCGCGACAAGCATTGCCGCCACTGCAACCAGAATCATGCGCATGGAATCGATCCCTTTGCCTGCAGGCGCAACGTCGCGACGTCGGGCCCGGTTCCGGCAAGTCTAAGGATCGTCGGCGCGGCCGCAACGCTTCGGCAGCGACAGCGATCAGCGCCGTGAGGCAGCCCCCGAGACCCGAGCGAGCCGGGAACCGATGCCGGCCATCACGAAGCCCCGCGCCGCTCCGAGCCTTTGACCAATGGTGGCAACGCCCGCCCGCGCGCGACGGCCGGCATCGCCGAGCGCATCCTCGATCCTGCTGTCCGACAGCGCCCGCAGGCGCCAGCGATACAGCCACCCGTGCAGGGTCCAGACCAGCAACGCGCTTAATGCGCCGGCGAACAGCACGTCGGTAAAGAAGTGGCCGCCGAACGCCACGCGCAGGAAGCCCATCATTGCGCCGAACAATGCCGCCGCGCCGATCGCCGTCATCTGCCACGGCGCGGATACCAGCGCGGCCGGTGCCAGCATGGCGAAGGCCGCGGCACTTTCACCCGATACGAACGAGCAATTCCTGCGGCACTCCCCGCTTGCATCCCACCAGGGTTTGAAACTCATGGCGCCACCAAATTCCTGGACCAGTCCGGGCCGCGGCCGATTCCAGTTCTCCTTCAAGCCGGCATTCACGATCAGTCCCGGTCCGATTGCGATCGACATCAGGATCAGCAGCATGGCACGGCCCGGAAGCAATGCCGGGCGCGACGGAAACAGCATCTTCCCGATCAATGCGATGGCGGGAATGGCAATGCCGATCGCGATGGCCCAAGACGTCACGAAGCGAAAGCCGGCCAGAAACCGGTCGTTCTGCGCCGGAAAAATCCCGCGCGCCGGGTCGAAGAACACCGCGGAAATTGCGAGATCGAGTTCAGGATAGAGCGTGAAGACAATTACGGTCAGCGCTGTCGCTAACCCGATGACAACAAGTCCGGCACGTGACACAGCCAAGTCCCCCAATCTCGGGTCAGGCTTAAAGTTCGCGATTGACATCGGGGTGACGGAATTATGATGCGGCGAAGAGTGTGGAAAGCGTCACACGCATTTCGAAAACAGCTGCCTGCCTGTTGCGGGCTTCGCTTGGTGAGAGCCCTGGTCCCATGAGCAAGCCGGTTGTCGATTTCTGGTTCGAATTCGCATCGACGTATTCCTATCCGGCGATCATGCGCGTGCAGACACGGGCCGAAGACGCTGGCGTTGCGATCCGCTACCGCCCCTTCCTGCTCGGGCCGATATTCAAGGCGCAGGGCTGGGATACGTCGCCCTTCAACATTTACGAGAGCAAGGGCCGTTATATGTGGCGCGATCTCGAGCGGCTTTGCGCCGACCTGTCGATTCCGTTTTGCCGCCCCGATCCGTTTCCGCAGAACTCGCTCTTAGCCGCAAGGATCGCCGTCGCGGGTGAGGGGCAGACCTGGCGCGACGCATTTTGCCGCGGCGTATTTCGCGCGCAATTTGGCGAAGGCCGCCGCATCGACGATCCGGCGGTGCTCGCAGGGAAACTGGAGGCAGCCGGCGCGCCGGCGGCTGCGATCCTTATTCACGCGGGGTTGGAGCCGGTGAAACTGAAGCTGCGGGCGGAAACGGAGCGGGCTGCGGCACTCGGCATTTTCGGCGCACCGAGTTTCGTCACGGCGGACGGCGAATTGTTCTGGGGCAATGACCGTCTGGATACGGCGCTCGCTTGGGCGAAAGCGCACCAGGAATAGGCGGCCGATCTTCAACCTTGGTCGCAGGGAACTGCCGGCGCGTCTGACGAGTTGGAACAGGCTGGGCGTCGGAGCTTCAACGTCCCATCTTCACTCCGCCTCCCGGTGGCCCCGGCCCAACAGCCGGGGTCTTTTGTTTACGGGAGCGGCAGCGAAACAATGCTCACGCCGCCGCCAGAGCCTTCCCCGCCGGTCGGGCCGACGACTCCTGACCGACGGCGGGCGAGCTTTCGACCTCGACGGTGACCTCGATATCGATGCTGACTTGCCGGTCGGCCCATTGCACTTTCTTGTAATCGAAGCCGTTAACCAGCGTCGGTTTCACCACCTCGAAATAGGGAGAGATATCGAAGTCACGCGGCGCGTAGAGCGACGAGTGCCGGATCTCCAGTATTTCCTCGCGTGCGGATTCGCTTTCCACGCGGCTGATCTTCGGCAGGATCGGGTAACGCACCGAGTCGAAGGCCTGCGCGATGAGGGCCGAACAGATGATCCGGGTCGGATGGCCGGAGCCCATGCTCATCATCTTGCGCCGCCATTTCTGCGGCAGCGGCAGCGGCATCAGGAAGCGCATCAGGTCGATGATATTCTTTACATCGTAGTCGAAGCCGATCCGCTCCTTGGCATAGGCACAGACCCTGGCGCGATCTTCCAGTGTCAGTCCGGTCGGCCGGCAGATGCGGGTGTGATAGCGCGCATATTTCGACAATTCCGCACCGACCACGCCTTCCCCGAGATTGGCCTCGACCAGGACCAGCGGTTCGCCGGCCGCGGTCTCGCGATCGCCGATGCGGCCGACATAGAGCGCGGCATGAGACCAGGTGGATTGGGTGAGATACTTGATGATGCCGGAAACGTGATTATTGCCTTCGACCAGCAGCACATCGCCGGGCTGCAGCGTTGCCTGCAGGGCGCCGAAGTCGCTCGGCGTGAAGGGTTCATAGCCCTGCACCGGCTTTTCCAGATAGCGGGCAAGGAACCGCCCGATTCCGTCGAGCATGAAGCTCATGGCCGTGACCTCCCGTACGCGGCTCGTCTCCGCGTATCCGGTTGTTTTGCTGCATTTTCGTCGAAAGCGGTTGCAATCCGGTTCACCGGTTTCACGCCCCGGTGACAGCCCGGACATCGGATGTTTGCAAAACCTTGCTTTTTCCGGGTAGTGAGGCGGGAGTGCAAAGCCTCCGGTAACCATGGACGCAATCTCCCGCCGCAAGTTTCTCGCGATCACCGCCGGAGCCACTTCGCTCCCGGCATGGGCACGCATGGCGACGGCGGCCGAAACCGATGTGGCGATCGTGGGTGCCGGGGCCGCCGGCATTGCCGCGGCGCGGAAACTTGCCGCCGCCGGCCGCCGCGTTGTGATCCTCGAGGCCGCCGACCGGGTCGGCGGCCGCTGCATCACCGATACCACGACCTTCGGAATTCCGTTCGATCTCGGTGCCCACTGGCTGCACGCCCCCGATATCAATCCGCTCTCGAAGCTCGCGCCGCGCACCGGGCTTGAAATCTATCCGGCGCCGCCCGGTCAGAAGGTGCGGATCGGCCGTCGCAATGCGCGCGAAAGCGAACTCGAACAGTTTTTCGCGGTCCTGGTTCGCGCGCGACGCGCGATCGAGGATGCCGCGCGCGGAAAGTCAGATATGTCGCTGGCGCAGGCCATGCCGAAGGACCTCGGTGAATGGGCGCCATCGATTGAATTCTATCTCGGGCCGTTCAGCTGCGGAAAAGACTTCGCGGATTTGTCGGTGGTGGATTTCCAGCGCTCGAATGAGCGCGATGTCGACGCCTATTGCCGGCAGGGTTTCGGAACATTGCTTGCGAAGCTGGCCGAGGGTCTGCCGGTGCAGTTGTCGACGCCGGTGACGCGCATCGCTCCGCAACGCGGCGGCATCACGCTCGAGACCGGGAAGGGCGCGCTGCAGGCGCGCGCCGTCATCGTCACGGTGTCCACCAACGTGCTGGCCGACGGCAAGCTCATCCCCGATTTGCCGAAGCGGCAGCTCGACGCGCTGGCTCGCCTGCGTCTCGGACACTACGAGCGGGTGGCGCTGCAAATTCCCGGCAATCCGTTCGGTCTGGCCGGCGACGATCTGGTTTTCGAGAAAGCCGACGGCAAGCAAACTGCTGCTCTGCTCGGAAATGTCGGAGGATCGTCGCTGGCTTATGTGGACATCGCCGGATCATTCGCGCGCGATCTCGCTTCGAAAGGCCAGCGCGAGATGACGGCCTTCGCACTCGACTGGCTCGACAAGCTGTTCGGCGCGGACGTGAAGAATGCGGTCGTGCGCACGCATGCAACGCAATGGGCATTCGTTCCGAATGTGCAGGGCGCGTTTTCGGCAGCCTCGGTCGGCGGCCAGCCATCGCGCCGCATCCTGATGACGGAGCCGTTGCGCGACCGTGTGTTCTATGCGGGCGAAGCGGCGCATGAAACGCTGTGGGGCACTGTTGGCGGCGCATGGGAATCCGGCGAGCGCGCGGCGGAGCTGGCCCTTAAAGTGGCAACGCCACTCACCGGCACCGTGCCGGCCCAGAAAGCCCAACCGGGGAAACAACCGGTTCGCCGGCGGCAGGAACAGCAGAAAGCACCGAGGCAGCAGCAATGGCCGTCCGGCACGCCGCGGATCAGCAATTGATGCCGGATATCGCCGACTGACAGGCCCAATGAAAAAGGCCCCGCGCGACGCGGGGCCTTTGCCTTTGGTACTCTGTGTCAGCGCCGTGGCGTTACTGACAGGGATGATACTGGCCGTCATAGCCGAGATAGAGCCCGGTGGCCGGATTGAAGGACCGGTATTTCGACGAGCAATAGGCGATCCAGTCGGCCCCGCCGCCATAGGCAGGCGCATAGGCCACCGGGGGAGGCGCCGCATTGGCGCCGGCGATAACCGCGCCAAGCGCCAGGCCGCCGATCACACCGGCCGCAACCGCGCCGCCGTTTCGATAGCCACGATACCCGTAGCCGCGATAGCCATAGCCCCGGCCGCGATAGTAGCCGCCCCGGCCGCGCCATTGCACGTGCTGCACATGTTGCGTATCGACCGATCCCAGCGACGACAGGCCCGCTCCGGCAGGCGCTGCAGCGGCCTGCGACGGCGCAAGAAACGCGGCCAGAGCAAGCGCGGACAGGCCGGCCGAGGCGCTCAGGAATTTGGATGCTGCCATACTGTGATCTCCACTTGATTGAACGAGGTCCAGAGTCTCGAACGAATGCAGCGGGAGATTGTTCCTACAGCAGCGGCGACAACACGACGCATCGCACCTTAACGTTTGTCCATGACGTCGCGCGTCATGAGCGCAGCACGCCGCCGGTGCGCTTGCCGATTTCGGCCACGATCTTGCCGGCGAGCGCATCGATCTCGGCGTCGGTCATCGTCTTCTCGCGCGGCTGGATAGTGACCGCGATCGCGATCGAGGTCTTGCCCGGCTCGATGCCCTTGCCTTCATAGACGTCGAACACCGTCACGCCGGTGATCAGCTTCTTGTCGACATTCTGCGCCGCGCGCACGAGGTCGGCCGCCTTCACGCTCTTGTCGACGATGAACGCGAAGTCGCGCGACACCGGCTGGAATGCCGACAATTCGAGTGCGGGCCTGGCACGGGTCGGTTTCGCTTTCGGCTCCGGGATACGATCGAGAATGACTTCGAAGCCGACGATCGGGCCATCCGCCTTCAACGCCTCGAGCGCGCGCGGATGCAGCTCGCCGAAATGGCCGAGCACGTTCTGCGGACCGATCTGTATCGTTCCCGACCGGCCGGGGTGGTACCAGGCCGGACCGCCGGGCACGATCTGCAGCGCCTGCATCGGCGCGCCGGCTGCCGCAAGCGCGGCCAGCGCATCGGCCTTGGCCTCGAACGCATCCGCCTCCTTGCTGTCGCCGGCCCAGAAGCGTCCGCTGCCGGTCGCGCGCGACAAACCGTGACGCAGGCCCGCGGCGGCAATGAACTGGTCCTCGGGGCGGTCGCCCTTGAACACCTGCCCAACCTCGAACAGCCCGGCATCGGCGATGCCGCGATCGGCGTTGCGCTGGATCGCGGCGATGAGGCCCGGAAGAAGGCTCGGCCGCATGTCGGAAAGGTCCGACGCAATCGGATTGGCAAGCGCAAGTTCGGGCTGACCGCCGCCGAACAATTCCGCATCCGGCTTCGAGATGAACGACCAGGTCACCGCTTCCGCCAGATTGCGCGCGGCGAGCGCGCGCTTGGCCTTGCGGGTGCGGTTCTGGATCGGCGTCAGCACCGCCTTGCGGGGCGCATCGCCGCGCTCGAATGGGGTCAGCGGCACCTGATCGACGCCGACGATCCGCACGACCTCTTCGACGATATCGGCCTTGCCTTCCACATCGGCGCGCCAGGACGGCACCGCGATCTTCACCGCCTTACCGGTGCCGGCGACGAAAAAGCCGAGATGGCCAAGGATGCGCTTGATCTCGACCAGCGGGACATCGAGGCCGGCAAGGCGCTTGACTTCGTCGAGCGGAAAATCGATCGGCCGCTCGTCGGCGGGCTCGCCGCCGACCACCACATTCTCCGATGGCTCGCCGCCGCAGAGATGGAGCACCATCTGCGTCGCCAGTTCGAGGCCGGGTACCATGAAATTCGGATCGACGCCGCGCTCGAAGCGATAGCGCGCATCGGAATTGATGCCGAGCTTGCGTCCGGTCTGCGCGATATTGATCGGGTCCCAGAGCGCCGATTCGATCAGCACGTCGGTGGTGTTCTCGTCACAGCCCGACAATTCACCGCCCATGATGCCGGCCAGCGATTCGACGCCCTTGTCGTCTGAGATCACGCAGATGCTGTCGTCGAGTTTGTATGTCTTGCCGTCGAGCGCGAGCAACTCCTCGCCCGCCTTGGCGCGGCGCACCACGAGATTCCCGTGCACTTTCTGCGCGTCGAAGACATGCAGCGGACGGCCGCGGTCGTAGGTCATGAAGTTGGTGATATCGACCAGCGCATTGATCGGCCGCAGCCCGATCGCGGTCAGCCGCTTCTGCAGCCATTCCGGCGACGGGCCGTTCTTCACACCGCGCACCAGCCGCAGCGCAAAGCCCGGACAGAGCGACGGCGTCGATCCGAAATCGAGGGCCACCTTGACGGGACACGGAAACGTACCCTTCACCGGCTTCGGCGTGCGCTCGAGGAACTTGCCGATACCGGTGGCGCCAAGATCGCGCGCGATGCCGGACACGCCGGTGCAGTCGGCGCGGTTGGGCGTGAGATTGATCTCGATGATCGGATCGTTAAGGCCCAGCACTTCCGCGAACGGCACACCCACCGGCGCATCGGCCGGCATTTCGATGATACCCGAGTGATCGTCGGAGAACGCGATCTCGGCGCCCGAGATCAGCATGCCCTGACTTTCGACGTCGCGAATCTTGCCGACCTTGAGCGTGATGTCTTTCGCCGGAATATACGTGCCAGGAAGTCCGAGCACTGCCTTCATGCCGCCACGCGCATTCGGCGCACCGCACACGATCTGCAGCGGCTTGCTGTCGCCGGTATTGACCATGCAGACCCGCAGCCGGTCCGCATTCGGATGCTGCACGGCGGAGATGACTTCGACCACCTTGAACGGCGCGTATTTCTCGGCCGGATTTTCGATCTTTTCGACCTCGAGTCCGATCATGGTGAGCTTGTCGGCAATCGCCGGCAGCGGCTCGTCGGTCTGGAGATGCTCTTTCAGCCAGGACAGGGTGAATTTCATCGGGTCAACCCTTCGGCCGTATCCACCACAAGACAGGCAAGCTTAGGAAAACGGCGGTCGTAAAGTAGATCGAGATTTGATTGCACAGACGATAGAGTTCGTGCCGGATCACCAGTTCGCGCTGCACAGTCTGCCTGAAATCGCGGCCGGATCCGTGCAGGGGCAACGAGCGCGCCACCGAAAGGCAGCGCAGACAACCGACAGCGATGAGGAGATAAATCGATATCTCCAAAATGATCACCGCCTCTTCGATCCAGTGCTGCGCCAGCAACGGCATGCAGATGCCCAGACCTGCGATCATCATCGACACATGGGTCAGAAGTCCCGTTGCCTTTGTGTCGATGGTCTGGAACGTCGCCGTAGTCGCTGCCGTCTCCGCGGCGTCATGGTTCTCGAGAGCGCTGGTGAAGGATGCGAGTGTCTTCGCGTCCCACTTGCGCGTCAGCGCCGCATAAAGCGCACCGGTGCTGCCCTCGCCGCTTTTCTCGGCCATGACTAGCTGCTCAAGCCTCCCGCGAGCGTCGGGAAATCGAGCGGGCGGAATCCGTAATGCGACAGCCAGCGCATGTCCGCTTCAAAGAACGGCCGCAGGTCAGGCATGCCGTATTTCAGCATGGCGATGCGGTCGATCCCCATGCCCCAGGCAAAGCCCTGATAATCGTCGGGGTCGAGCCCGCAATTGCGCAGCACATTCGGATGCACCATGCCGCAGCCGAGAATCTCCAGCCAGTCCTCGCCCTCGCCGAAGCGGATCTCGCCCTTGTCGCGCCGGCACTGAATGTCGACCTCGAGCGAGGGCTCGGTGAACGGAAAGAACGACGGCCGGAACCGCATCTTCACGTTGTCGACTTCGAAGAACGCCTTGCAGAACTCGGCCAGAATCCACTTCAGGTGGCCGAGATGCGCGCTCTTGTCGATGACCAGGCCTTCGACCTGATGAAACATCGGCGTGTGCGTCTGATCGGAGTCGCTTCGGTAGGTGCGGCCGGGACAGATCACGCGGATCGGCGGCTTCTGCGTCAGCATCGTGCGCACCTGCACCGGCGAGGTATGCGTGCGCAGCAAGAGCCGAGAGCCGTCCGGCTTCGGATTGAAATAGAAGGTGTCGTGCATTTCCCGCGCCGGATGACCCTCGGGAAAATTCAGCCGCGTGAAGTTGTAATCGTCGGTCTCGATGTCCGGACCCTCGGCCACCGCAAAGCCCATGTCGGCGAAGATCGCGGTGAGCTCGTCGATCACCTGGCTGATCGGATGGATGCGGCCGGTCTCGGTCGGGCTTTCGCGCACGGGAAGCGTGACATCGACGCTCTCGGTGGCGAGGCGCGCATCGAGCGCCGCATTCTTCAGCGCATCGCGCCGCGCGGTGAGCGCTGCGTTCACGGCATCCTTGAGGCCGTTGATCGCCGGCCCCCTGGACTTGCGCTCCTCCGGCGTCATGGCGCCGAGCGTCTTCAGCAGCGCCGATACCGATCCGCTCTTGCCAAGCGATGCGACGCGCACCGCTTCCAGCGCAGCCTCGTCGGCGGCTGCGGCGATGTCTGCAAGGACCGATTGCTGAAGTTGCTCGATATCCGACATGACGAGTCTCACTTGCTCGTCATGGCCGGGCCTGTCCCGGCCATCCACGTCTTGCGTTACGACAGGAAAGGCGTGGATGCCCCGCCTGCGCGGGGCATGACATCATCAGGCCTGCGCGGGCAGCGCTGCCTTGACCTTCTCGACGATGACCTGGAACGCCGCCGGCTCGCGGATCGCGAGATCGGACAGAACCTTGCGGTCGATTTCGAGCCCGGTCTGGTTCAGCCCGTTGATGAACTGGCTGTAGTTCAGTCCGAACGGACGGACAGCGGCGTTGAGGCGCTGGATCCAGAGAGCGCGGAAGGTGCGCTTGCGACGCTTGCGGTCGCGGAAGGCGTATTGATTGGCCTTCTCCACCGCCTGCTTGGCGATCCGGATGGTGTTCTTGCGACGGCCGTAAAAGCCCTTTGCGGCCTTCAGGACCTTCTTGTGCTTGGCGTGGGACGTAACGCCCCGTTTGACGCGAGCCATGGCTGATCTCCTTTAACGAAACACGGAATTTGCAGAAACGAAGAAAGACGGTGGCGGAAGGCACTCAGCCGTTCGGCATCCAGTATTTCTTGATGTTTTCCCCGTCGGCCTTGAACAGGACGCGGGTGCCGCGAAGATTGCGGATCTGCTTGGTGGTTCGCTTGATCATGCCGTGACGCTTGCCGGCCTGGGCGGACACAACTTTCCCGGAGCCGGTGATCTTGAAGCGCTTTTTGGCGCCCGATTTGGTCTTCAACTTGGGCATTTGGCTCTCCTGATACGGCTGACGAACGGCAATAGCCGAGCGTTCGCCGAAAATGGCTCGAAAAACGAGCGTTTGCTGATTGAGCAAGTGTCGCCGCCACGGCAGCCCTGACAGCCGGGCGACGAGCGGCGGGGTTATGGCAGAGAGGCCCATTTTAGGCAAGTCCCGCAGGATTTTAGGGATCTGCCGCGTTGGAGCCCGAGGTCTGACCCGCGGCGGACGGACCGGAAACGCTGCCCAGGGTCGCCGCTCGTCCGGTGAGCCACCCCGGCGTCGGCACGCCTGCCCCGTTTGGCTGATTCCGAGCCGCGCACGACAGGACCGATCGTGTCGCCTGAGGCAGTCGCGGCACAATATCGTTTCGGTGACACGATATGCCGCGCCCCCGTCGGTTGAGCGAACCAGCAAAATGACTATACGTTCAGCAATCCCAGCCAACTCGTCCGAACCGATCACGCGCGATTTTGCGCGAAGCCATGCTTTTCCGCGCACCTGATCGCGTGGGCAAGCCGACCAACGGGGGCAAGACTCGATGCAAGCATCTTTTTCCGCGATTAATGAATCCAAGGCCAATTTCGATCACGTCTATGTCGAGAACGATCCCAGGCAATATTTCAACTATCTCGGCGAGCTCGATTACATCATCCCGCATCTGGCACAGCCGGTTTTCGACCAGCTGATCCGCGCCCGCGCCGCGACTCAGGATCGTCCGGTCACCGTCCTCGATCTGGGCTGCTCGTATGGCGTCAACGGTGCGCTGATGAAGTACGCGCTCACCTACGATGCCTTGCGCGATCGCTACACGGCGCCGGCTCTGCAGGGGCTCGGCCATGACGACATGCTCGAACTCGACCGCGCATTCTATATGTCGTGGCCGCGCAACCGGAATGTCCGCGTCATCGGACTGGACGTCTCCGAGACCGCGGTCCGCTACGGCCAGGCCAGCGGCGCCATGGACATGGCCTTTTGCGCCGATCTTGAAGCCGGCGATCCGAAACCCGAAGTCGCGTCGGCCATAGCGGAAGCGGACATCATCGTTTCGACCGGTTGTGTCGGTTACGTCGGCAGCCCGACATTCGACCGCGTCATGGCGCTGGCGCGCGAAGGCCGCAGCGCCTGGGTCGCGTCATTCGTCTTGCGGATGTTCCCCTACGACCGGATCGCAGCGACACTTTCGCAATACGATCTCGAGACCGAAAAATTCCTTGGCGCCACCTTCGTCCAGCGACGGTTTGCCAACCGGGAGGAAATGGAATCGGTCGTGCGGGCGGTGGAGATGCGCGGGATCGATACGCGCGGCCATGAAACCGAAGGCGTCTATCACGCCGATCTGTATGTTTCACGTCCGCGCAGCGAGATCGAACGCATCCCGCTGCAGCAACTCGTCAATGTCGTGAGCGGTGCCAACAAGCCCTGGTCGATCAGCACCAATGTGATGGGGCAGCACGGCCCCGGCGCGCGGCAGCGCGCGCGGGGTGCGCGGCGCCTTACCTTGGCGCCAAAATCATAATCATCTGACGGCCCTCGAACCGGGCGTCCATCTCGACTTTTGCGAGGGGCGCCAGGTCGGTCTTGACGCGGTCGAGCAACTGCGTACCGAGCTCCTGGTGCGCCATTTCGCGGCCGCGGAAGCGCAACGTCACCTTGACCTTGTCGCCTTCGTCGAAGAAGCGCTTCATGGCCCGCATCTTCACGTCGTAATCGTGGTCGTCGATCATTGGCCGGAATTTGATTTCCTTGACCTCGACGACCTTCTGTTTCTTGCGGGCTTCGGCGGCCTTCTTTTGCGCCTGGAATTTATACTTGCCATAATCCAGGAGCTTGCAGACCGGCGGGTTGGCGTTGGGAGAAATCTCGACAAGATCGAGCCCGGCCTCTGCGGCCCTCGCGAGCGCATCCTGAATCGGAACCGCGCCAAGATTGGTGCCGGTCTGGTCGATCAGCTGGACCTCGCGGTTGCGGATCTCCTCGTTGACGCGCGGACCGTCCTTCTGAACGGGGAGCGCGGCCTTCATTGGACGACGAATGGAAAATCTCCGTAGCTGTTGCGATAAACCGGCTGGTGCAGCGCGCATTCAAGGCGGTCGGCCAAGCGTCCGCAGCCAGCGATGGCGGTCAAGATCGGGACAAAACAGGGCCAAGTCAACGGCAGACCCTGCTAAAACCGGCAGAATCCTGCGGAATTCTGACACACCGGGCCGTATCAGACCGAATTTTTGCTGCCCACGAGCCCCGAATAGAGCCGCAACGTCAGGTCGCTGACCGCCGGCTGATTGAAATGCTCGGTCACCCACTGGCGGCCCCGAAGGCCGATCGCCGCCTGCTGCGCGGGCGGCATCGAGAACAGCCGGATCAAGGCGGCGGCCAGCGCCGCGGCGTCGCCGGCGGAAAAACGCAGACCCGTCATCCGGTCTTCCGGCACGATCGGGGGCGCCAGAACCGCGTCCGGACCAGCGCCGAGGTCGGAGACAATCACCGGCCGCTGCATCGCCTGCGCTTCCAGAATCGTACGCTGCAATCCTTCCGTCTGGATCGCGGCCGAGACCACCACCGATGCGGCGGCATAGGCAGCCGGCATATCGTCGACCGGACCGATCAGCCGCACCACATCGGTCAGCTCGCCGGCCAGCACCTGGTCCCAAACTTCCCCGCCATAGCTGCTGTTGCCGCCGGACTCGCCCACGAAAATGAATGTGAAATCCTTGAGGCCCATCTCCTTGAGACGGCGCGCCGCCTGGACCGCGACATGGTGCCCCTTCCGCCGCAACATTCGTCCGACCACAAGCACGACCCTGTCGCCAGCGGTCACGCCGAACGTCCGGCGCATCTGCTCCAGCCGCTCGGACGACATCAGCGAGGGATCGAATAGGCCCAGATCGACACTGGCCGGCACCACGTCGATCCGATCCGCCGGTACGCGATAACGCTCGCTGATCATATCCGCGAGCTGGTCGCTGACCGCGACGATCCGGTCGCCGCGCGCCATCACGCTGTTATACAATCGCTTCAAGGCATTCTGTTCGCGGAAGCCCTTGTACCAGCTGGTGACGAGGGGAACGCGCGTCAGCTTGGCAGCGACCAGGGCGCTCCAGGCCGGCGCCCGCCCGTGAGCATGGATGATGTCGCAATTTCGGTTGCGCACGACGCGCGAAATCAGCGCAGCATTGCGCGCCATGATTGCCGGATTCTTGCTCGCCACATCGGCGTAAATGAATTCGCCGCCCGCCGCGGCGATGCGTGACTCGAGCCGTCCGCCGCGCGACATCACCAGAGCGCGATGACCGGCGGCTGTCAGGATGCGCACCAGATCGACGGCGCCCATCTCGGCGGCGCCCGCCTGCAAGGTCGGCACCACCACCAGAACCGTCAGCGGGCGGAGTTGAGTCACGACGCTGCGGGCCTGCACAGAAGCGGTTGCCGTTTCGTCAACGGCGGTCTCCATCCTTCGCGCTGCGGAACGGGAATTCACATTCGGCCTCTTCTGCAGTCGGTCTGCGGCGCACATGCAATTGCGCCTGACGCGATCTCGCTGACGGAATGCGGCCTGGGAAGCCCGATCACGCATCGACGTGATAAGACTTCTCGGGTCGCGAGGCAAACGTGTTGCAGGATATCGTCGCCCGATGCGAGGCTGCATCCTGCTTTGGGGCGAAAAGATGATTGGGAGACCGGCTTGGCCATCAGTGACGTAGAATTGACCGCGATCGAGGTTGGCGAGGGCAGTCTGCGCCGAACGATCGCGGTCCGGCGCCGCAGCGGCCGCGGGCCCGCGCTGTTCTGGATTGGCGGCTTCAAGTCCGACATGAAGGGCACCAAGGCCGAAGCGCTCGACCGCTGGGCCGCCGAACAAGGCCGCGCCTGCATCCGTTTCGACTATTCGGGCCACGGCGAATCCGGCGGCGCCTTTGCCGACGGCACCATCGGCCGCTGGCTGGAAGAATGCCGCGCCGTCTTCTCGCAGTTTTGTGACGGCCCAACGATCGCGGTCGGCTCGTCCATGGGAGGATGGATTTCACTGCTGCTGGCGCGCGACATCCGGGCGGGCAACACGCCCGGCGCGAGTACGGGCACCGGATCGCTTGCCGGGCTCGTGCTGATCGCGCCGGCCGTGGACTTCACCGAAGTGCTGATGTGGCAGAAGATGACGCCGGAGATCCGGCAGCAGATCGAGACCACCGGCTCCTGGCAGCGGCCGTCGGACTATTCCGACGAACCCTATCTGATCACCCGGCAATTGATCGAGGACGGACGCAATCATCTGCTGCTTGGCGGACTGATCGAAACCGGCTGCCCGGTCCGCATCCTGCAGGGCGTCAAGGACGACGACGTTCCGTGGGAACATGCGGTGGCGCTTGTTTCCCGAATCGCGCGCGACGACGTTGTGCTGACACTGGTCAAGGATGGCGATCATCGGCTGTCGCGGCCGGAGGATATCGAGCGGCTCTTGGCGGCCATCGGTGAATTCAGTTAGACCATCCAGTTAAAGCATATGCATCACTTTCCGGGCAGGCAACGCAATGAGCTACAACACGATTCAGGTTGAAACGCAGGGGCGGGTTGGACTGATCCGGCTTCATCGACCGCAGGCGCTGAATGCGCTCAATTCCGAACTTGCTGGCGAACTGAATGCCGCCATCGCCGCGTTCGAGGCCGATGCGAATATCGGCTGCATGGTCATCACCGGATCGGACAAGGCGTTTGCCGCCGGCGCCGATATCAAGGAGATGGCCGGCCAGAGCTACATGGATACGTTCATGGACAACTTCGCCGCCGGCTGGGACGCGGCGGCGCGCGCGCGCAAGCCGGTGATCGCTGCCGTCGCAGGCTTCGCGCTCGGCGGCGGTTGCGAACTCGCGATGCAATGCGACATGATCATTGCCGCCGACAACGCGAAATTCGGACAACCGGAGATCAAACTCGGCGTCATTCCCGGCATCGGCGGTACGCAGCGTCTGACCCGCGCGATCGGCAAGGCCAAGGCGATGGAGATGACGCTCACCGGCCGGATGATGGACGCCGCTGAGGCCGAGCGGTCCGGGCTGGTCGCGCGCGTGGTGCCGCTTGCGTCACTGATGGACGAGACGATGAAGATCGCCACCACGATCGCATCGATGTCGCTGCCGGCGGTGATGATGGCGAAGGAAGCCGTGAACCGTTCGTTCGAGACCACGCTGGCCGAAGGCGTGCTGTTCGAACGCCGGGTGTTTCATTCGCTATTCGCAACGGCGGACCAGAAGGAAGGCATGGCGGCATTCGTCGACAAACGGCCGGCGAAGTTCGAGCACAAGTGACGGCGGCACGGGCGCGCGTTACTTCCGCACGCAGATCACTCGCACCACCGCATTCTTTGCCGCCGCGACATCGCCGCGGCCGGTGACGGGCGCCACGCCGGCGCCTTCCAGGAATTTGCGGATGCTGGCAGTCGGGACAAACGAGGCCTGGCCGGCGCTGGCCCCCGGGCCCGCAACGGCCGCCGACGCGACGTCGATCATCCCGGCAAGGCGGCCCTCGCCATCGAGCGCGGCACCTCCGACGAAGCCGCGCGCCGGCACGGTATCGATCAACACGCGCGCGCCATCGACGCCGCGTAATTTTGCCGGCACCGTCGTGACATTGCGCGCGCCCGCCTGCGCCGCCGGCTCGGCGATGCCGACCAGCGTCAGGTCGGTGCTTTTCGGTGGCTCAGCGGAAAACGGCGCCGCGTTGAGATTGCGCGCGCCATTGACGCGGATCAGCGCGAGATCCGACGACGCATCCTCGGCAATCCGGTCCGCACGCCCGACGCCTGCGACAACGATACCCTGACAATCGTCGGTCAGCTGGCGCTCGGTGACGACGTATCCGCGCGCGCCCACCACGATGCCGGAGCCGTAGCTGACGCGCCGTGAGGTCGACGCCGTCGCAGGATCGCCGAATGGCAAGTACGAACTGGTGATGATGTCGACCAGCGGCAGCATGATGGTTTCCATCGCCTGATCGAACAGGATGGTCAGCCCGCGCGCCTCGTTGTCCTTGAGATAAACCCGGACATGAAATTTCTTCAGCCCCTGCAGTCCCGAGAGCGAAAAAGAATTGGCCTGGATCGCATTCTGCTCGACGCGCCGGTTTGACGGCCGTCTCTTCATTTCGTCGAACAGATCCTGCAGCGCCGCGCCTGCCATTTTCTCGCGGAAGGTCTCGATCTGGATTTCGCCGCGCGTTGACGACCAGCGGGTGCCGACGGTGCCAATCTCGGTATTCGGCACGAGCTTAGACGGCACGCCAAGCCGCACGCCCGGCGTTGCGATGTCCTCGACCAGTTCCCAACCGTTATAATCTTTGCGGCTACGCATCGAAGCAGCGAGGGTTCGGCGCTGTTCGGGCGTGAGGATGCCGGTGTCCTCGAATTTGTTGCGTCGCTGGAAGGCGCGGACGGCCGCGATCGCGCGGTCGCCGAAATCGGTATCGATCGACCCCGACAGGTCTCCGGTCCAGATCAGGTCGGACTGGATCGCGATCCGTTCCGCCACCGCAACAGCCGCATAGGCCGCGCGTTGCTCCGGCGTGGCGGTGGCAACCGCCGCCGCGGGCTTTTCCGTCTTTGCGGCTTTCTTGTCGGTTTTTTTGGCGGCCTTTTTCGGAGGCGTCTCGGCGGGCTTGGCTTTCGCCTTGTCCTTGGCCGCCGCAACCTGGGAGCCGGTCGGGGCCTGTGCCGCGGGCGTCTGGGCCTGTGCCGACGCCTGCGAGAGCAGCGCGAACGCGATCGCCGTGACCCACGCAACGGCACGCATGTCAGCCAACACCCCTAAGCCACCCTTGTCGGCCTATGATGACCGGGCAATTAGGAATTGCGCAAGGCCTTGACGGGCACCCTGCCCGGAGACGCAGAATGGCGCGTGAATTGGGAGCGAACGCAATGCTGAGCCGGGAGGAACTGGAGCGCTATGCCCGCCACATCGTGTTGCGGGACGTGGGCGGCCCTGGACAGGCGGCGCTGAAGCGGGCCCGGGTGCTGGTGATCGGCGCCGGCGGGCTGGGCGCGCCGGTCCTGTTCTATCTGGCAGGCGCCGGTATCGGTACCATCGGGATTGTCGACGACGACCTGGTTTCGCTCTCGAACCTGCAGCGGCAGGTGCTCCACACCACCGCCGATATCGGCGACGCCAAGGTCGATTCGGCGGCCGCCGCGATCGGGCGCCTGAACCCGCATGTCTCGGTCGAGCGCCATTCGGTCCGCATCACCGCCGGCAACGCGCTGGAGCTGATCGCGCAATACGATCTGGTGGTCGACGGCTCGGACAATTTCGCGACCCGCTATCTGGTCTCCGACGCCTGCTATCTGGCAAAGCGGCCGCTGGTCTCCGGCGCGATCGGAACCTTCGATGCCGCGCTCACCACCTTGCGGGCGCATGAGCGCTCGCCGCAAGGCGAACCCAATCCGACCTATCGCTGCCTGTTTCCGGAACCGCCGCCGCCGGGATCAATTCCCGCCTGTTCGGAGGCGGGAGTGCTGGGCGCTTTGCCCGGGATCGCCGGATCGATGATGGCGCTGGAGGCGATCCGCGAGATCGTGGGTTTCGGCGAGGGCCTGGTGGGGCGGCTGCTGATGATCGATACGCGGTCGATGCGGTTCGAGTCGCTGAGCTACGCCTGGGACAGCAACAATCCGCTGTCGGGAGACGCGCCCAGCATCACCGATCTGACGATCCACGAAAAACCTTAGCCCGAAGTCGCTCGCGCGTCTTCACGCCAGTGACGAGAGGTCTTGCGATGATCAAAGCTGCGGCTTGGTCCAGCTCGCGACCGTGACTGCGCCTTTCATCACCGACCATTTGGCGTCGTCGAGCGAGTTTGGGACCAGGCGGTAGCAGGTCGCGGGCGAGCCCTGTTTCCACGAGGTGCAGAACCCTTCCTTGACCACTTTCCAGGTGCCGACGGTCTTCTCGGGCTGCTCGCCGGAAGCCTTCTTGAGCGGCTCGCGCGTCGCCTTGCCGTCGGGCGTAAACACCATGGTGAAGCGCTGGCGCGTGGTGGAGGTGGCGACAAACGGTTTGCCGTTGAAGAACGCGGCCTTGATCTCGTCTCCGGTTAGCGCCTGCGCATGCGCGGGCGCATATAGAAACGGGAGCAATGCGAGAGATACGAGTGCGCGCATTGGGAGCCTCCGGCGAAGTCGATTTCGGCCATTCTAGGCCCGGAACCGGCGGGGCAAAAGCGCAACAACGTCACACGGGAACCCGTTCCGCAGGATTGGTTAAGGCGCCGCGATCCGGCACCCTATCAAGGAAAAGCCCGGCGGGCGCGCAAAATCGGGACCGATGACCGGCCGGCAAGACCGTCAAAGCATCGACGGCAAGACCCGGTCCGGCGGCTTGTGCCCGTCCATGAAGGTCTTGATGTTGATGATGACCTTCTCGCCCATGTCGACGCGGCCCTCGACCGTCGCCGAGCCCATATGCGGCAGCAGCACGATCTTGCCTTCGCGGGCGAGCTTGACGAGCCGCGGATTCGCAGCCGGTTCATGCTCGAACACGTCGAGACCGGCGCCGGCGATTTCACCCGCGGAGAGCATTCGGATCAGCGCGTTCTCGTCGATCACCTCACCGCGCGCGGTGTTGACGACATAAGCGTCGGGGCGCAGCAATTTCAGCCGGCGCGCCGACAGCAGGTGATAGGTCGCAGGCGTGTGCGGGCAATTCACCGACACGATGTCCACACGCGCCAGCATCTGGTCGAGGCTTTCCCAATAGGTGGCGCCGAGTTCTTCCTCGATCTGCGCCGCCACGCGGCGGCGGTTGTGATAATGGATCTGCAGCCCGAATGCGCGGGCGCGCCGGGCCACCGCCTGCCCGATCCGGCCCATGCCGATGATGCCGAGCCGCTTGCCCCAGATGCGGTGGCCGAGCATCCAGGTCGGCGACCAGCCGGTCCAGTCCTGGTCGCCGGTCAGGATCTGCGATCCTTCGGCGAGGCGGCGCGGCACTGCGAGGATCAGCGCCATCGTCATGTCGGCGGTGTCCTCGGTGAGCACACCCGGCGTATTGGTCACGGTGATGCCGCGCTGAAGCGCGGTCGCGACGTCGATATTGTCGACGCCATTGCCGAAATTCGCGATCAGTTTCAGGTTCGGCCCGGCATGGCTCAGCACCGCCGCGTCGATGCGGTCGGTCACGGTCGGAACCAGCACGTCCGCGACCTTGACCGCCTCGGCCAGGTCGCTCTGGGTCATCGGCTTGTCGTCGAGATTGAGCCGCGCGTCGAACAATTCCCGCATGCGGGTCTCGACCCGCTCGGGCAGCTTTCGCGTCACGATCACCAGGGGCTTCTTGCGGTTCGACATGTCTCGGTGCGAGCCTTCGGCATTTCTTCGAGCGGCGTTGTGCGATGCCGTTCAGGCCTCCTTAACCGGCCTCCCCGACACTGCGCCGTTCCGTATCCGGCGTCTTCGTTCCCATGTAGCAGATGACTGTAGCAAGACAAACCATCCGACCGGGCGCACTCGCCACCATCTTTCTGGGCACCATCCTGGGCTCCGTCTCGGCTCCGCAGGTCTGGGCGGCCGGCGAAGTCGCAGCCGGCACCGCCAGTGGTCTGCCGGTACCGCGCTATGTCAGCCTGAAATCCGACCGGGTGAATGTGCGCAGCGGGCCGACCAAGGATCACGACGTTGCCTGGGTGTTCACCCGGTCCGGGCTGCCGGTCGAAATCACCGCCGAATTCGAGAACTGGCGCCGCATCCGCGATTCCGAGGGCTCGGAAGGCTGGGTCTACCATTCGCTGCTGTCCGGCCGCCGCACCGCCGTGGTCACCGCGCGCGACAAGGATCAGCTCATCGCGGTGTCAGATAGCCCGAAACCCGAGAGCGAGGTGACGGCCCAGCTCCAGCCGGGTGTCGTCACCCAGGTCAAACGCTGCGACGGGAAATGGTGCCGGGTCAACGGCAAGCAGTTTGACGGCTGGGTGCCGCAGGAACGGCTCTGGGGCGTCTATCCCAACGAGAAGGTGGACTGATCCGTCACCTTGAAGTGGCCGGCGAAGCCGGCCTTCGAAAGGCGGCGCCACTCACGGGTCCAGCCGCATCGGCAGACCCGCTTTTGCCATGTGCTCCTTGGCCTGGCGGACCGTGAATTCCCCAAAATGGAAGATCGACGCCGCCAGCACCGCGGTGGCGTGACCGTCGCGGATGCCTTCGACCAGATGATCGAGCGTGCCGGCGCCGCCCGAAGCGATCACCGGAACCGGCACCGCATCGGCGATGGCGCGCGTCAGCGGAATATTGAAGCCCTGTTTGGTGCCGTCGCGATCCATCGACGTCAGCAGGATTTCGCCGGCGCCGAGACTGACGACCTCCCGCGCGTATGCGACCGCATCGATGCCAGTCGGCTTTCGTCCACCATGGGTGAAGATTTCCCAGCGCGGTGTTTCGCCGGGCCCGGACACCGTCTTCGCGTCGATCGCGACCACGATGCATTGATCGCCGAATTTCTCCGCGGCCTCGCGCACGAAGTCGCGCCGCTCGACCGCCGCGGTGTTGATCGACACCTTGTCGGCGCCGGATTGCAGCAGCACCCGGATGTCTTCCACCGTACGCACACCGCCGCCAACCGTCACCGGCATGAAGCAGGCCTCTGCCGTGCGCCGCACCACGTCGAGCATGGTGCCGCGATTTTCATGGCTCGCGGTGATGTCGAGGAATGTCAGTTCGTCCGCGCCCGCCGCGTCATAGGCGATTGCCGCTTCCACCGGATCGCCGGCATCGCGCAAATCGACGAAGTTGACGCCCTTGACCACGCGTCCGTCCTTGACGTCGAGGCAGGGAATGATGCGGACTTTGAACGTCATGTTCGCGCGCTCATGCGCCCTTCGCTGCGCGGATCAGCGCCAGCGCCTCGGCGGGATCGAGCCGTCCGTCATAAAGCGCGCGTCCGGCAATCGCGCCTTCTAGCTTGCTCGCGCGCGGATGCAGCAGCGACTTCACGTCGTCGATCGAGGCAAGTCCGCCGGACGCGATGACGGGAATCGAGACGGCATCCGCCAGCGCGATGGTGGCATCCCAGTTGATGCCCTTCAGCATGCCGTCACGCGCAATGTCGGTATAGACGATCGCAGCAACACCGGCATCTTCGAAGCGCTGCGCGATCTCCAGCGCGCTCAGCTCGGAGGCTTCCGCCCAGCCCTGCACTGCGACCTTACCGTCGCGCGCATCGAGTCCGACCGCGACGCGTCCGGGATAGGCCGCGGCAGCGGTACGCACAAAGGCGGGATCGCGGACCGCCGCGGTGCCGATGATGACGCGATTGACGCCCTTGTCGAACCAGCCTTCCACCGTCGCCATGTCGCGAATGCCACCACCGAGCTGCACGCGTATATTGGTCGCCTCGAGGATGCGATCGACTGCGCGCCCATTCACCGGTTTGCCGGCAAAAGCACCGTCGAGATCGACGATATGCAGATATTCGAAGCCCGCACGCTCGAACGCATGGGCCTGATCGGCCGGGTCGGTATTGAATATTGTGGCGCGCGCCATGTCGCCCTGCTGCAGGCGAACGGCCAGGCCGTCTTTCAGATCGATGGCAGGAAACAGGATCACGATATGCTGCCTTCACCCTCCCCCTTGTGGGGAAGGTCGATCGCCGCGCAAAAGCGAAGCGATCAGAGTGGGGTTCAAGGCTTCCATTTCAGGAAATTGGCGATCAGCGCAAGCCCGAGTTTTTGGCTCTTTTCCGGATGGAATTGCGTGCCCACCATATTGTCGCGACCGACAATGGCCGTGACCGGCCCGCCATATTCCGCCTCCGCGATCAGATCGTCGCGGCTGGCCGGCGTCAGCTGGTACGAATGCACGAAATAGGCATGCAGCCCGTCGTCGCCGGTGGCGATGCCGTCCAGCAGCGGATGCTGCTTCTGCGCCCGCAGCGTGTTCCAGCCCATATGCGGAATCTTCAGCGCCGGATCGGACGGATGGATGCGGTCGACCTCGCCCGCGATCCAGCCCAACCCATTCATCACTTCTTTCTCGTGACCGCGCGAGGCCATCAGCTGCATGCCGACGCAGATCCCGAAGAACGGCTTGCCGCGCTGTCCGACCTGCTCATTCAGCGCCTCGACCATGCCGGGCAGCGCATCGAGGCCGCGGCGGCAATCGGCAAACGCGCCGACACCCGGCAGCACGATCCGGTCGGCACGCGCGATCCGATCCGGATCGCTGGTGACGACGATCTCGCCGTTCAGCGCGTGTTCGCGCGCCGCGCGCTCGAAAGCCTTCGCCGCGGAATGCAGATTGCCGGAACCGTAATCGACGATGGCCGTGGTCATTCAAGTGTCGTCATTCAGGTTTGGTTGGGATGTGCGTCACGGCCGGCGATCGGGCTCGGGGAACGAGCCGATCACGCCGGACGCTTCGTTGCGCGGATAGGGCGCGCGCAGCGACGGCGCGACAGGACCGCGCACCACGCTCGCCGCCTGTGCAGGCGGTGGCGCGGCGTTCGGCCGCGCACCGGCCTGCCAGTTGACGAAGAAGCGGCGCTCGGCATCGTCCTGATTGTCCGCGATCACGACGCCGACATTGGTCCAGCCGCGCAGCTTCAGGGTCCAGCGGCGCAGCGTCGCGCCTTCAAGCCCGACCAGAAAGGCCGGCGCGACAAGGATCAGCGTGCGCCATCCGCTGCTGACGCCTGCATAGCGCAAACCTATTTCGAGCAGAATGATGAGCGCGACGAACAGCACCGCGGCCAGCCACAGCCGGTGCCGCAGCATCCAGAAAAACGACAGCAGGAAACCCCAGACATAGAAGCCGTCGCGCACGAATGTGAAGCGCGCAGGGTCCGGCGCATTCTCGCCCTTTCCGAGCGGCGGCTGATGAACGGTGTAAACGGCCATATGGTTTTTGGTCCTGTTTCCGCGCGTGCCGCTCCAAATGCCGTCATCCTGAGGTGCGAGCGCAGCGAGCCTCGAAGGATGCACGGCCGATGCGGCGCCACTTTGGCCGCCGCCCTTCGAGGCCGTTGCTTCGCAACGGCACCTCAGGGTGACGGGGATAGATACATCACCCGCCCAGACTGCCCTTGGTCGACGGAATTTCGCCCGCCGCCTTCGGATCGATCGCAAAGGCCGCACGCAACGCGCGCGCGAGCCCCTTGAAGCAGGACTCCGAGATATGGTGGTCGTTGGAGCCATACAATGTCTCGACATGCAGCGTGATGCCGGCATTCATCGCGAAAGCCTGGAACCACTCGTTCACCAGCTCGGTATCGAAGGTGCCGATCTTGTCGCGCCCGAATTTGACCTTGAACAACAGAAACGGCCGCCCCGAGACGTCGATCGCGACGCGGGTCAGCGCCTCGTCCATCGGCAGATGCACGTCGGCGTAGCGGGTGATGCCTTTCATGTCGCCCAGCGCCTGTTTCACCGCCTGGCCGAGCGCGATGCCGACGTCCTCGGCGGTGTGGTGGTCGTCGATATGCAGGTCGCCCTTGGCCCGGACCGTGAGGTCCATGCGCGAATGCCGCGCCAGCAGATCCAGCATGTGATCGAGGAAGCCGATTCCGGTCGCGATATCCGAACGGCCGGTCCCGTCGATTGCGACCTCGACCGCAATGTCGGTTTCCTTGGTTTTGCGCGCCACCTGGCCTTTGCGCATGGCTTTAATGTTCCGGTTGAGATTTCGGGGCCTTTTAACAGGGGTCCCGCCATTCTGCCACCGGCGTCCTGCCAATTTGCAAAGACCGCCGCTCGTCCTTAGATCACCGTTCGCACAGGGTTAATCCATATGTCCTCAGCCGAAACGTCGCCGCTCTGGCACGGCACCACCATTCTGACCGTCCGCAAGAACGGGATCGTCGCGATCGGCGGCGACGGTCAGGTCTCGGTCGGCCAGACCATCATGAAGGCCAACGCCAAGAAAGTGCGGCGGTTGGGGAAGAGCGACGTGATCGGCGGCTTTGCCGGCGCCACCGCCGACGCCTTCACGCTGTTCGAGCGGCTGGAATCGAAACTCGAGCAATATCCGGGTCAGCTCCTGCGGGCATCGGTCGAGCTGGCGAAGGACTGGCGCACCGACCGCTATCTGCGTCGTCTGGAAGCGATGATGATCGTGGCCGACAAACAGGTCTCGCTGGTTCTGACCGGCAACGGCGACGTGCTGGAACCCGAATCCAGCATTGCCGGCATCGGCTCGGGTGGCAACTACGCGCTCGCCGCCGCCCGCGCACTCGCCGACGGCCCACTCTCGGCCGAAGAGATCGTGCGCAAGTCGCTGGATATCGCCGCCGATATCTGCGTCTACACCAATCGCAGCATCACCGTGGAAACGCTTGATGCAGTCTGACCTGCGGCAGATCGGCTTCGTTCCCGTACAGGCGGACCATTACCCGTTGCTGGAGGCCTGGCTCAACGCACCGCATATGCGGGAATGGTGGGGCGATCCGGACGAAGAACTCGGGTTCATCCGCGACATGGTCGAGGGTCGCGACACCACGCGTCCGTTCCTGATCGTGCTCGACAATGAGCCGATCGGTTACATCCAGTACTGGTTCATCGGCCATCACCAGAACGAACAATGGGTGAAGGACCATCCCTGGCTGATGGAATTGCCCTCCGATACGATTGGCGTCGATCTGTCGATCGGCGACCCGCTGAAATTGTCGCGCGGCATTGGCTCTGCGGCGCTTGCGGCATTCGTGCGCATGCTTCGCGATCAAGGACACGATACGATCATCATCGATCCGGACCCGCTTAACACCCGCGCGGTGCGTGCTTATACCAAGGCCGGTTTCCGGCCGGTGCCGCATCTCGAAGGCCGAACCGACGGCGTACTGATCATGCAGCACCACGCGTTTGCACACGAGTTGACATGACCGACTTCTCTCCCCGCGAAATCGTATCCGAGCTGGACCGTTTCATCATCGGCCAGCATGACGCCAAGCGCGCGGTCGCGATCGCCCTGCGCAACCGCTGGCGGCGCCTGCAACTCGACGACAAGCTGCGCGAGGAAGTGCTGCCGAAGAACATCCTGATGATCGGCCCGACCGGCGTCGGCAAGACCGAGATTTCGCGGCGCCTGGCCAAGCTTGCGGGCGCGCCGTTTCTCAAGATCGAAGCCACCAAATTCACCGAAGTCGGCTATGTCGGCCGCGACGTCGAGCAGATCGTGCGTGACCTGGTGGAAGTCGGAATCGCGCAGACCCGCGAGCGCAAGCGCAAGGACGTGATGGCGCGGGCCGAGGCCGCGGCCGAAGACCGCGTGGTCAATGCGCTGGTCGGAGAGAATGCGAGCCCGGCAACCAAGGAATCGTTTCGCCGCAAGCTGCGCGCCGGCGAACTGAACGACAAGGAGATCGAGATCGAAGTGTCGTCCGGCGGCGGTGGCATGCCGATGTTCGACATTCCCGGGATGCCCGGCGCCCAGATGGGCGCCATTTCGATCGGCGACATTTTCGGCAAGCTCGGCGGCAAGTCGAAGACTCGCCGCATCACGGTCGGTGAATCGCACGATGTTCTGGTCAACGAGGAAGCCGACAAACTGCTCGATACCGAGACCCTGGTGCAGGAAGCGATCCGCGTGGTCGAACAGAACGGCATCGTGTTTCTCGACGAGATCGACAAGATCACCGCGCGTGACGGCCGCGTCGGCGGCGACGTGTCGCGCGAGGGCGTGCAGCGCGATCTGCTGCCGCTGATCGAAGGCACCACCGTGTCCACCAAGCACGGGCCGGTGAAGACCGACCACATCCTGTTCATCGCCTCCGGTGCGTTCCATGTGTCGAAGCCATCGGACTTGTTGCCCGAATTGCAGGGGCGCCTGCCGATCCGCGTCGAACTGAAACCACTGACGCGGGAGGATTTCCGCCGGATCCTGACCGACACCGAAGCCTCCCTGATCAAGCAATATATTGCGCTGATGGGGACCGAGGGCGTTACTCTCGAGATCACCGACGACGCCATCGATGCGATCGCCGATATCGCCGTGCTGGTGAATACCAGTGTTGAGAATATCGGCGCGCGACGCTTGCAGACGGTGATGGAGCGGGTGCTGGACGACATCTCCTTTACCGCGACCGATCGCAGCGGCGAGACGCTGACCATCGACGGCGACTACGTGCAGAAGAATATCGGCGACCTCGCCCGCAACACCGATCTCAGCCGCTTCATCCTGTAGAGCGCGGACAAGCTCGCGCTCCGCACCCGCGGTTCACGAATCACTTACGAACGACGAAGCGCGAGCCCGCGGGCTCGTGCGCAGTCCCGGTGATTCGCGGGACATCGCCGGCGGCCTGACCTGATTGCCGTCGACCGAGGCCCTCCAGCCACACTGCCGTTGCTTCCGTGACCAAGCCAGCGCCACAGCCCCCGTGCGCGTTGACACTCATGGCCAACAAAATGTTATATTATAACATCACTGGGAATGGGGACTATCATGGCTGCTCGCCGTGTTGCTGCTATAGCGCTGATATCGCTGCCGGTTTTTGAAACTCCGGCCGTTGCGCAATCGGTCGAACTGCCTGCCATCACCGTGACCGCCAGCCCCATCGTACGCCGCGCCGTTCGCCCGGCGCCGACGCCCGGCCCGCGCGAGAGCGCGCCCGACACGCCGTTCGATGCCGCGCCGACGCCTCCCGCGCCGGAACTCTACCAGGGCACGCTGCCGATCGTGGCCGACCAGTTTGCGACCGTCACCCTGATGCCGCGCGGCGAAATCGATCGGTCCACCGGGCAGACGCTCGGCGAAATCCTGCAGGAAAAGCCCGGCATCACCTCGTCCGGATTTGCGCCGGGTTCAGCCAGCCGCCCGATCATCCGCGGTCTCGATAACTACCGGGTCCGCATCCAGGAAAACGGCATCGGCTCGAGCGGCGTGTCGGAACTCGGCGAAGACCATGGCGTGCCGATCGATCCGCTGGCCGCGCAAACGGTCGAGGTCATCCGTGGACCGGCAACGCTGCGTTACGGCTCGCAGGCGATCGGCGGCGTCGTCAATGCGGAGAACAACCGCATCCCGACCTCGATCCCGGGACGCGGCCTCGCGCTGGAGGGCCGCGGCTCGATCACCACCGTCGATCGCGGCCGCGAAGGTGCGGTCCTGCTCGATGCAGGCGGCGGAAACTTTGCCGTTCACGCCGACATCTGGGGCCGCAATTCCGGCGACTATCAGATTCCGTCCTATCCGTATCTGTTTCCGGAACAGCCAGCGCCCTTCGTCAGCAAATGGCAGCCGAACTCCGCGCATCAATCGAACGGCAACTCGATCGGCGGTTCGTATGTGTTCAACCAGGGCTATTTCGGTTTCGCCTATACGAATTTCGAGAGCAAGTATCAGGTGCCGGGCCAGGAGGCGACCGAGACCCGCACCAACATCGACATGAAGCAGACCAAGCTCACCAGCAAAGGCGAGTTTCGTCCGGACGGCGGTGTGGTCGAAACCATCCGCTACTGGTTCGGCGCCACCGACTACAAGCATGCCGAAATTGCCGATGAAGGCGGCTTCTATGGCGAGCAGCAATACTTTCTGAGCAACCAGAAGGAAGGCCGCGTCGAGGTCCAGTTTCATCCCTTCGATCTGCGCTTTGCCGCGCTCACGGTCGCGCTTGGCGTGCAGTCGAGCCGCGAAAAACTCGATGCGCCGGGCCTCGAGGGGGGATTGTTCGATCCCAACACCACGCAAAGTGTTGCCGGTTACATCTTCAATGAATTCCGCTTCAACGCCACGCAGCGCATGCAGCTGGCCGGCCGCATCGAAAGCAACACGGTCAAAGGCACTGTCCCCGACCTGTTCGTCGATCCCGACGCAAACATCTGGCGCAACCGCTCGTTCACGCCACTCAGCGGCTCGGTCGGCTTCCTGCAGGACCTGCCGGGCGACCTGGTCGCGGCTGTAACCTATCAGCATGTCGAGCGCGCGCCGCGCGCGCCGGAATTGCTGTCGCGCGGCGTGCATGAAGCCACCGGCACCTTCGACATCGGCAATCCGAATCTCAACACCGAGCTTGCCGATTCGGTCGAAGTGAGCCTGCGCCGCGCGACCGGCCCGCTGCGTTTCGAGGCGACCGCGTTCTATACCCGCTTCAACGGCTTCATCTATCGAAACCTGACCGGCCAGACCTGCGGCGAGGATTTCGCAAGCTGCGGCTTTGGCAATGGCGAGGAACTGGCGCAGGCGGTGTACGACCAGCGCGACGCCACCTTCCGCGGCGCCGAAGTGCAGGCTCAGTATGACGTCGCACCGATCCTGAACGGCGTCTGGGGCATCGACGGCCGCTACGACATCGTGCGTGCCACCTTCACCGACGGCACCAACGTGCCGCGCATCCCGCCGCAGCGGCTGGGCGGCGGCATCTATTATCGTGACGGCAACTGGTTCGCCCGCGTCGGCATGCTGCATGCCTTCAACCAGAACGACGTCTCCGACTATGAAACCCCGACCGGCGGCTATGACCTGCTGAAGGCCGAACTCAGCTACTCCACCAAATGGGCGGGCGATCGCAGCGGCCTGACCGAGCTCAAGTTTGGCGTGGTCGGCGACAATCTGCTGAACGACGACGTTCGTTTCGCGCAATCCTTCAAGAAGGACGAAGTGCTGCAGCCGGGTCGCACCGTGAAGGTATTCGCGACGGTGAAGTTCTGATCCGGAAGTGGCGAGCTTGGCTTTACCGGTCAGGCTCGCGCAATTTTCTCAGCCGCACATACAGCGCGCCCTCGCCGCCATGACTGGCGGCGGCGGCATCGAAGCCGATCACCATCGTCCGGAATTCCGGCAGCGCCAGCCACAGCGGCACCGCGCGCTTGAGCACGCCACGATCGCTCTCGCCGCGACCGCCCTTTCCGGTGATGACCAGAACCACGCGGCCGCCCTTCGTCTGGGTCCGGCGCAGGAATCGTAACAGCACGTCATGCGCTTCGGCTTGCGTATGACCATGCAGGTCGAGTCTCGCATCGATGCTGTCGTGGCCGCGCGCGATCTTCTGCCTGGTCTTGCGATCGAGTGCGGCAATGGGCGGCGGCATTTTCGCGACGGGCCTCGCAACCGGCGCGGCCGCGACGCGCTTCGGCGGTTTCGGCATCTTGAGCGGCTTGGGTGGACTTGGCGCCAGTTCAGGAACGGCGACCGCGACCACCGGCGGCTTTCGCTTCCGCAACGGCCGCACCGAGCGGGTGACCCCGTCCCACAGCGCAATATCGTCCAAGGAAAGCCGCCGTCCCCTGCGGCTTTCGTCCGCGGTCATGACGACGGCTTGCTCGCAGGTTTGGTTGCCGGCTTCGTTGCAGGGCTGCCGGCAGGGGTCGACGAAATCGGCTTCGGAAACGGATTGCCGTTCTTCGCGGCCGGCGCACGAGGCTTCGCCGACGGAGTGTCGCCTTTGGTCTGTGCGGTCGCGCCGGTTTGCGGCTTGGCCGCCGGGGCAGGCTTGGCGCCGGGCTTGGTATCCGGTTTCGGATCGGATGCGGCCGCCTGAGGTTTGGCTTGCGGCTTCGCTTGGGGCTTGGGTGGCGGCGTCGCTTCAATCCTGGGGGCTGGATCGCTTTTCGGCGCAGGCTTGGGCGTTGGCGCCGGGTCGCTCCGCGCGGTGGTCTGCGGTTTGGACCTGGGGTCGGGCTTGGGCGTCGGTGCGGCGACTGAGGGGACGGCAGCCGCGGGCATAGCGGCCGCGGGCTTCTCGTCCGATTTGCCTTGCGGCGTCACGCTGGCGACAACACTGGTGTCTTTCGGCCGCGGCTGCGGCAATGGCATCCCGAGCGCCTCATCGTCCGGATCTAGCTCGTTCGGAAGCAGCATCACGAACTGACCGGGATGCTTGAAGCGGCCGGCCGCCCGCGCCGCCTCGTCGCCCGCACCGAGATAGATGTCGCCGCGCGCCGGACCGATGATCGCACCACCGGTATCTTGTGCAATCAGCAGTCTTCGAAACCAGGTGTCGGGCTTCTCGCTCACGATCGGCAGCAATGCGTTGACGAAGACCGGCATGCCGTAGGTGTGGATTCTGCGGTCGACCGCGAGCGAACGCGCCGCCGACAGAGAAATACCCTGCGCACCGATCGCCTCGTCATGTTCGCCGAGATCGGTTTCGCGGAAGAACACATAGGACTTGTTCATCCGCCGCAGCTCTTTGCCCTCTTCCGGATTCTTCTCCATGAACTCGCGAATCTTCTGCATCGAGATTTCTTCGCGAGTAACAATGCCGCGCTGCACCAGCACCGAGCCGACCGCGAAATACGGGTGGCCGTTTTTGTCGGCATAGTTCAGCCGGACCACCTTGCCGTCTTCCAGGCGAACGCGAACCGAGCCCTGGATTTCAGCGAAGAAACCGTCGATCGGATCCTTCAGCCAGACGATTTCGAGGCCGCGGCCGGCGATCGCACCATCCTCGATCTGGGCACGATCGTAATAGGGCGCGCTGGACCGCTTCACCGTCCGCTTGCCGGCCTTGCCCTTGCCGCCGGAGCGCCGCAGCCGTTGCGTGACGAGATTGGGCGGCCGCGCATAAAGCGGCGTGGTGTAGATATCGCTCGGCCAGCGGGCGCCTTCGACCACCGGCTCGTAATAGCCGGTGAAAAATCCGTTCGCTTCGCCCTGTGCGGTCAGCCGGATCGGTCGAAAATTCTGCTCGAAGAAATGCCGTGCTCCGGTCTGATCGAGCGGGACCGCAGCGACCGCCCGGCCGCAGACCGAAAACAGCGCGCCATAGGTTTCGCCGCGCGTGGCTCTCGCTTTTTCCGAACTGCGCAGGATCGGCTTGCAACTTGCCAGGAAGGTCGAGAATGCTTCGGCGTGATCGTCTTCGATCCAGCCCTTGACCTCGTGCCAGGCCATCCCTTCGAAGTCGCTATTGGGGATTTTCAGCGGATGCGCCTTGCTGGCGCGCTTCTTGGCAGACTTGGTTTTTTTCTTCGACGACGCGGCGCCGGTGGTCTCGGCCTCCGAGGCCGATGAAGGCTGAACGAGAAGCAGCGGAGCCGCGGCAATCGCGAGACCAAGGGCAAGAGCCAGACCGGCGTACCGGACCGGGCGCGCCTTCAGACCTCTCAATATTCGCCGACGGACCCCAGTCAAACCAAGAGAACCCCGCTAATTCAGTTCACCCCGATCACTGCCCGGCTTCGGTCGCCACCAGCTTCCAGTTCGGATCGCGTCCGGTCACGTCGCGGGCGAAGGTCCAGACGTCGGTGACCTCGGTCACCCTGTCGGGACTGCCATCGATCACATTGCCGGCCCTGTCGCGCGTCGCCGAGATCAGCTGCGAGACGAACCGGACGGTGACCTGCGCAGTGTTGCCGCGCAATTCCGCCCCGATGATGTCGGCGGTATCGAGCGACACGAATTTGTTCTCGACCGACTCGCCCTTGGCCTCGCGGTCGCGAATCGCGGCCTCGAAGCCGTCATAGACCTCGCGCGAGAGCAGCCCCTTGAGGCTCTTGCGGTCGCCTGCGGCGAAAGCGCTCACGATCATCTCGTAGGCCTGGCGCGCGCCGGTGACGAAATGTTTGGCGTCGAAGCTGCGATCCGCTCCGGCAATGGCATCGAGCCCGGTGGCGACGGCGCTGCCCTCGTCGGCAATCCCCTTCCAGCGATCCGGAGCGGGTTCCGCCGGGCGCGCCACGGATTCGGCGTTTCGGGTCGGCAGGGTGACGACCTTGTCGCTGGCCGGTGCCCGCGCATCGCGGGCTGAATACGGATCATAAGGCGGCCGCTCACGTCCGGTGCGCTGGCCGAGCACGCTGCGCAGGCGAATGAAAATAAAAATCGCCAGCGCGAGAAAGATGATGGTGTAGATGTCGAACACGTCGCGAATGCCTTTGCAGCCCGGGACAGACGGGGCCGCCGCGTCAGCCCGAAAGCGGAAGAGGCGCCGACCGAGGCTATAATCTAAGCATGCGGCCGGTCTTAGCCATAGGTCGCTTCGAACCAAAAACTGAGCTTCGAGCCGATTTTAGACGAACCCGGCCGCAAAGGCCAACACGAGACCGCGATTGGGACGCGCCGATGCCGGTCGGAAAACTCATCCTGTTCGGACTTTTAGGCCTGGTTGTGGCCGAGGTCGCGGTTTTTCTGACCATTGCATGGGTATTCGGCTCATTCGTCGCGGTCTTCGCCCTGCTGGCGACCTCGGGCTTCGGAATGCTGGTTCTCGCCCGGATGGGCCGGCGACTGGCCGGTCGCCTCGCGGACTTATTGTCTCAGGGCGGCTTGTCTCAGCGCGGCCTGGGCGTCGCCGGCGCCCGGTCCGGCGGGCTGCTCACGACACTGGGCGGGCTGCTGCTCGTGCTACCGGGCTTCATCACCGACTGCGTGGGCCTGGCTTTGCTGGTGCCGGCGATCCAGCAAAGGTTGATCGACCGCGCCCCGACCGGCCGGCCCCGCCCGACCAAGGGCGTTATCGAACTGGACCGCAGCCAGTGGCGCGACCTGCCCGACCGGCACATCGAGAACGCCAGCGACCAGCCCCCCAAGATCCCGCCCAAACGCCGGCGGCGCTGATCGCCGGCAGCCTTTATGGAAGAGATATAAGCTGAGGCAGCTGGGCGCCGCCCATCCTTGTTCGCCTTCGAGGCGTGTGTTAGCCACACCGCCGCACGCGCTCTTTCGCGGCGCGCAACACTGACGCAGGATTGACGATGGCGAACCCGACCAATGGCGGCCCGCACCCTTCCGACGAGCAAGTGGCTCCGCCGCAGCTCAACGTGCTGGCGCAATATGTGAAGGACTTCTCGTTCGAGAATCCGAATGCGCCGCGGTCGCTGCAGCCATCCAACGAACAGCCCCAGATCAACATCCAGATCAACGTCAACGCGTCGCCGCTGCAATCCGATTACGAGATCGACCTCAAGATCGAGGGCAAGGCGGAGCTCGGAAACTCGCTGCTGTTCGCCTTCGACCTCGTCTATGGCGGCGTGTTCCGGATCCAGAACGTTCCGCAGGAAAGCATTCATCCGGTCCTGATGATCGAATGCCCGCGGCTGCTGTTCCCGTTCGCACGCGAGATCATCGCGTCGGCGGTGCGCAATGGCGGCTTCCCGCCGCTCTATATCGATCCGGTCGATTTCGTCGGGCTCTACCGCCAGAAGCTGGCGGAGCAGGCCGCAGGCCAGCAGCAGCCAAGCTGACCCTTGCGGTCATGGCCGGCGTAGCCGTTCGAAGAACGGCGTCGCTTCGCTAGCCTGTGACCCGGCCATCCATCGCCTCGATTCTATTTTGCGTTGTTGATGGATGCGCGGGTCAAGCCCGCGCATGACAGGATCAATTGGTTACGCCGTAACCTCGCCACACCGCGGCATCGCCCAGCGTCGCGACAAAAGCCGCATGCGCGATGCGCTCCTCGTCGCTGATCCGCGGCGGCAGCGGTGTCGGCCGGACGCGGCTGGCGATCTGACCGCCGACCGTCACGATGCGGCTTCCGGTCGCGACCAGACCAAGCGTGGTCTGCCGCGCATCGGTCAGCTCGATATAGACTTCGGCCAGCAATTCAGCATCCAGCAGCGCGCCGTGCTTGGTGCGTTTCGAGTTGTCGATCTTGTAGCGGGCGCAGAGATCGTCGAGCTTGTTGGACACGCCAGGATGCTTGCGGCGGGCGAGCATCAGCGTGTCGATGATGCGGTCGCGCGCGAAGACCGGACGCTTGGCGAGATCCAGTTCTGAATTGATGAAGGCGAGATCGAAATAGCCGTTATGCGCGACCAGCGGCGCGTCGCCGACGAAATCGAGAAACTCTTCGGCGATATCGTGAAACAGCCCGTGCTGCCGCAGAAACTCGATCGACAGCCCGTGCACGTTGAAGGCTTCGATAGGCATGTCGCGCTGCGGGTTGACGTATTTGTGAAACGTCCGTCCGGTCGGAAACCGGTTCAGCAACTCGACGCAGCCGATCTCGACGAGCCGGTGGCCCTGAACCGGGTCGAGGCCCGTGGTTTCGGTATCGAATACGATCTCGCGCAAGATGGTCCGCCTGCAGTCCGAATCAGCGTTTCGGCGGCATGTTAACAACCTTCGCCAGGATGTCCCGCACCTGCAGACGTGCCTGTTCGATGCCGTGCCCGCTATCCACGATGTAATCGGCCCGCCGCCTCTTTTCGGCATCGGGAGTCTGCTTGGCGAGCAGCGCCTCGAATTTTTCCACGCTCATGCCGGGCCGCTCCAGCACCCGCTGCCGCTGAATCTCCGGTGCCGCCGACACCACCACCACGGCATCCACGAGCGCGTCGCCGCCGGTTTCGAACAGCAGCGGAATATCGAGCACGACCACGGGCGCACCCGCTGCACGGGCCTCAGCGAGAAAACGGTCGCGAGCCTGCGCGACCAACGGATGCACGATCGCCTCGAGCCGCTTCATCGCATCGGGCTTGCCGACCACCGCCTGCGCCAGCAGCACGCGATCGACGCGGCCATCGCGGGTGGTCCCCGGAAATGCGGCTTCCACCGGCGCCACGGCCTCGCCTTCATAAAGCGCATGTACGGCTGCGTCGGCGTCGTGCACCGGCACGCCTTCTTCCGCGAACAGCCGCGCGGTGGTCGACTTTCCCATTCCGATCGAACCGGTCAGACCGAGGACAAACATCTCTATCCTGTGGTCATTGCCGGGCTTGACCCGGCAATCCATCGTTGCTGCGCAAAACCTGTATTTGTCCGATGGATGCGCGGGTCAAGCCCGCGCATGACGGCAAAAGCTATTCCTTCAGGAAGCCCTGCTGCCGCAGGAATGCCAGCAGCGGCAGCAGCGGCATGCCGAGAATCGTGAAGTAGTCGCCTTCCACCCGCTCGAACAAATGCACTCCGAGCTTTTCGAGCTGATAGCCGCCGACGCTCTGGGTCACCGACGGGCCGGCCGCTTCCAGATATTCCTCCAGGAACTTGTCGGAGAAATTCCGCATCCGCAGCCGCGCGGTATCGACCACCTTGAACAGCACCGAACCGTCTTGCACCAGCGTCACGGCCGATTGCAGGGTATGGCTGTTCCCGCGCAGTCGTCGCAATTGCTCGCGCGCCTCGTCGCGGTCGGCCGGCTTGTTGAATCGCACCGAACCCATTGCCAGCGTCTGGTCGGCGCCGACCACGATCCGCGATGGCAAGTTGAACGACACCGCACTGGCCTTCTCCCAGGACAGCAGCAGCGCCAGTTCGTCCGGGTCCCGCTTTTCGCCGAGCGTGCGCTCGATCGCCCGCTCGTCGATCTGCGCATGCACGATTTCGATCGGAATGCCGGCTGCACTCAGCATGGTGCGCCGCGCCAGGCTTTTCGACGCCAGAATCAGCGGAGCCGGAGCGGACCAGAACTGCATCTAGAGTAACGGAGCGCGTCGCTTCTCGGCGAGAAGCTGGAGCACGGCCGCGGCGGTTTCCTCGATCGAGCGGCGGGACACGTCGATCAGCGGCCAGTTGTGACGACCGCACAGCTTGCGGGAGAAATTGATCTCGTCCGCGACCGCCTGCCGGTCGATATAGGACGCCTCGTTATGGTGAGCCTTCAAACCGAGAAGCCTGTTCTGCCGGATCTGCACGATGCGTTCCGGGCTCGCGAATAACCCCACCACCAGAGGCTTCGTCAAGGCTTCGATCTGTGCCGGTACCGGCACGCCCGGCACCAGCGGATAATTTCCGGTCTTCACCCCGCGATTGGCAAGATAGATCGAGGTCGGCGTTTTCGAGGTGCGCGAGACGCCGACCAGAACCACATCGGCCTGCTCGAGATCGTCGATATGCTGACCGTCGTCATGCAGCATGGTGTAGTTGAGAGCATCGATGCGCTTGAAATATTCGGCATTCAGGGTGTGCTGGGCGCCGACCCGCGGCGTGGTCGTCGCTCCGAGATAGGACTGGAACACCCGCAGCACCGGTCCGAGGATCGAGCGGCAGGGCAGGCTCAGTTCCAGACACTTCTTCTCCAGCCGATCGATCAGCTCCTCGTCCAGCAGCGTGTAGAGGACGATCCCCGGCGCCTCCTCAATCTCGGTCAACACCCGGTCCAGCTGCTTCTGGGTGCGGATCAGCGGATAGACATGCTCGATCGGCGAGATCTGGGCATATTGGGCCGCGGCCGCATGCGCGACGGTGGTCAGGGTCTCTCCGGTGGAATCGGAGACCAGATGCAGATGGAAATAGCTCGGATTACGATGCGGCAAAGGAGGGCTCAGACCGGGTATATACACGGGACGATATGTGCGGCGCTGGGGAGAAGGCCATGCCGTTGGGCAAAGCGCAAGGCGATCGGCCGGCCGGGCGGTCCATTGCTCCACATGGCTGGCCGGTTGGACAGAATTCGGGAAATTGCCGATGCTGGTGTTGAAAACGGGACAGTCGACGGCTCCGGCGCGGTAATTGCGCCCGACAAGCCTTACGAGTCAGTGACTTGCCACCTGTTGATGGATGTGAACAAGCGCAGGCGAAAAGTGGGGATGTGTGCAGAAGCGATGAGCAAGCCTGCAACAACGAGTCGTGAGTCCAATCAACCGCGTAATAAAAACTGAACTGAAGATTCTAAGACTCTTTTAAGGGAAGGATGCCTGCGGTGAGTGCCCTTGTGAACAAACCTCTCCTGAGCGTGCTGAACGGTCAGCGCGCTAAAGTTCCGCCGGTCTGGATGATGCGGCAGGCGGGCCGCTATCTTCCCGAGTACCGAGCAACGCGGCAGCAGGCCGGTTCGTTCCTCGATCTGTGCTTCAATCCCGAACTGGCTGCCGAAGTGACCCTGCAGCCGATCCGCAGGTTCGGGTTCGACGGCGCCATCCTGTTCTCGGATATTCTGGTCATCCCCTATGCCCTGGGCCGCAAGGTCGATTTCGTGGCGGGCGAGGGACCGAAGCTCGAGCCGATCACCGAGCCGCAATCGGTAAGTCAGATCAACCGCGAGGTCGATCACGGGTTGCTCGAGCCGGTCTATCAGACGATCCGGCGGGTCAAGCCGCAACTGCCCGAGCATGTGACATTCCTCGGATTCTGCGGGGCGCCCTGGACGGTCGCGACTTACATGATCGCGGGTCACGGGACGCCCGACCAGGCGCCGGCCAGGCTGTTCGCCTACCGGCATCCCGATGCCTTTGACGAGCTGATCAATGTGCTGGTGAAGGCCTCGGCCGAATATCTTATCCAGCAGCTCAAAGCTGGCGTCGATGCGGTGCAGATCTTCGACACCTGGGCCGGCGTGCTGCCGCCGGAGGAATTCGCGCGCTGGTCGATCGCGCCGACCCGGCGGATCGTGCTTGCGGTGCGCGACGCCATTCCGGATGCGAAGATCATCGGCTTTCCGCGCGGCGCGGGCGCGACCCTTTTGCCGTATGCCACCGAAGTGCCGGTCAACGCGGTCGGTCTCGACTGGATGATCGACAAGACCTTCGCGCGCGAGCGCATCCAGCCGATCAAGCCGGTGCAGGGTAACCTCGATCCGCTGGTGCTGATCGCGGGCGGCGAAGCGCTCGACCGGTCCGTCGACGATGTGATGCGGGCGTTTTCAGACGGCCCGTTCATTTTCAATCTCGGTCACGGCATCACGCCGGAAACGCCGATTGCCCATGTCGAGCAGATGCTGCGGCGGGTGCGGGGCGGCTGATGCCGGCGATGTCTGCGACCGGCACCGTGATTCTGCGCGCGTCGATCGCTCTGGCGATCACAGCAGCACTCGCCTTCCTGCTGTTCTGGTGGAACCCGTCCGGTCTGTATCCCTGGCTGAAGTCCCTCCACGTCATCGCCGTCATCGCTTGGATGGCGGGCATGCTCTATCTGCCGCGGCTGTTCGTCTATCACTGCGAGGCGGAGCCGGGTTCGAAGCAATCCGAGACCTTCAAGGTGATGGAACGTCGGCTGCTGCGGGCGATCATGAATCCGGCCATGATCGTGACATGGGTTGTTGGCCTGTGGCTGATGTGGTCCGCCGGTTTTCTGAGCAGCGGCTGGATGCACGCAAAACTGCTGCTGGTTGTCGCGATGTCGGCCATGCACGGGATGCTGTCACGCTGGGTGCGCGACTTTGCTGCCGACCGGAATCTGCACAGCCAGAAATTCTACCGATTTATCAATGAGGTACCGACCCTCTTGATGATCGTCATCGTCATCCTGGTGATTGTGAAGCCGTTCTGATGTCAACATCCGGCGGCGATGCGGCAGGATAGCCACTTGCGGAATCGGATGTCTGTCCGTATTCTCAGTCATCCCCCCGAACGCAGGCGGATGCCCGACAGCGCCATCGGTACACCCGTAAGGGCGCAAGCATCGGCCGGGACGTAATGCCCGTCAGCCAGGTCTCTAAAACTCCAGACTTTCGGCACGACCCTCCGGCCAAGACCTGCGGACTCCTCTCCTGAATCGCTGCCGCTGTTTCGATTTTTCGTCTGGCGCCGGTGATCCTCATCCCAAGGACTGCCCCCTATGCGGGAAGTAAAGCTTCAAGACCTCAAGACCAAAACCCCCGTCGAACTTCTCTCCTTCGCCGAAGAACAGGAGATCGAAAACGCCAGCACGCTGCGCAAGCAGGAGCTGATGTTCGCGATCCTGAAACAGCTCGCGACCAAGGAGATCGACATCGTCGGCGAAGGCGTCGTCGAAGTGCTGTCCGACGGCTTCGGGTTTCTCCGCTCGCCGGAGGCGAATTACCTGCCGGGCCCGGACGACATCTACGTCTCGCCCTCGCAGATCCGCCGCTTCGGCCTGCGCACCGGCGACACCGTCGAAGGCCATATCCGTTCGCCGAAGGAAGGCGAGCGCTATTTCGCACTGCTCAAGGTCTCGACCATCAATTTCGAGGACCCTGACAAGGCGCGCCACAAGATCAACTTCGACAACCTGACGCCGCTTTATCCCGACGAGCGGCTGAAGATGGAACACGACGATCCGACCAAGAAGGATCTTTCGGCGCGCGTGATCGATATCGTGGCGCCGATCGGCAAGGGCCAGCGCGCCCTGGTGGTCGCTCCGCCGCGCACCGGCAAGACCGTGCTGCTGCAGAATATCGCGCACGCCATTACCGCCAATCATCCCGAATGCTATCTGATCGTGCTTCTGATCGACGAGCGTCCGGAAGAAGTCACCGACATGCAGCGTTCGGTGAAGGGCGAAGTGGTTTCGTCGACCTTCGACGAACCGGCCACGCGTCACGTCGCCGTCGCGGAAATGGTGATCGAAAAGGCCAAGCGCCTGGTCGAACACGGCCGCGACGTGGTGATCCTGCTCGATTCGATCACCCGCCTCGGCCGCGCCTACAACACCGTGGTGCCGTCATCCGGCAAGGTGCTGACCGGCGGTGTCGACGCCAACGCGCTGCAACGGCCGAAGCGCTTCTTCGGCGCCGCGCGCAATATCGAGGAAGGCGGATCGCTCACCATCATCGCGACCGCGCTGATCGATACCGGCTCGCGCATGGACGAAGTGATTTTCGAAGAGTTCAAGGGCACCGGCAATTCCGAACTCATCCTCGACCGCAAGGTGGCCGACAAGCGCACCTTTCCGGCCATGGACATCACCCGGTCCGGCACCCGCAAGGAAGAGCTGCTGGTCGAGCCGCAGGTACTCAAGAAGATGTATGTGCTGCGCCGCATCCTCAACCCGATGGGCACCATGGATGCGATGGACTTCCTGCTCGACAAGCTGCGCAACACCAAGAGCAACGCGGAATTCTTCGAGAGCATGAATACTTAAAGAGCAGCCGGTCCAGTACCGACACTGCGAAAAGCCGGGCATATCGCCCGGCTTTTTTGTTTCGACGTGTCCTGTCGGCATGGCGATGCGGGCCAATCGTAATTTCGGATGATTCTAATTCCAGTCTGAAGCTGCAGAGCAACGCGGCGATGTTTCACGCGGCTCGGGCGGTCATGTCGCGTGCGCCTGTGCGCCCGATGCCTTACGGTGCGATGCGCACCATGAGGCTTCACAAACGGGAAAGCGGCATGCACCTGATTGTTCGATGCGCTGCTGTGATTGTTGCGGCGGGATGCTGGGCGTCCGCGACTCAGGCGGATGACCGCGCCTTGTGCTCGGGCAACGAGGGAACCCGGGACGACCGGATCGCGGCTTGTACGCGGCTGATCGAGCAGGACAAGGTGGAAGGCGCGGGCCTTGCCCAGGCGCTGCAGAATCGCGGCATGGATTATGCGGCCAGGGGCGACCGCGAGCGCGCGATTGCCGACTACAGCCGGGCGATCGAGATCAATCCGTCGCAGACGGCTGCGTTCGTCGCCCGCGCCAACGCCTATGTCGCGATGAAGCAGTATGACCGGGCGATCGCCGATTACAGCGCGGCGATCAAGCTTGATCCGGATTCGGCCGTTGCCTATCGCAATCGCGCCATCGCCTATGGCGCCAGGGGCGAAACCGGGCCCGGCATCGCCGATTACGGCGAGGCGATCCGGATCGATCCGAAGGATGCGCTGGCGTTCTACAATCGCGGCAACCTGCATTACCGCGCCAAGGACTACGACCGCGCCATCGTGGATTACAGCGAGACCGTCCGGCTCGATCCGGATCATGCGGCGGCTTACAACAATCGCGCCAATCTTTACCTGATGAAGCGCGAGGCCGACCGGGCGATGCCGGACCTCGACGCGGCGATCCGGCTCGATCCCAAACAGACCGCGGCCCTGATCAACCGCGGCAACATCCGTCGCGACCGCAAGGATTACGAGGGCGCCATCGCCGATTATAGCGAGGCGATTCGGCGCAATCCGGATTATGCCCTGGCCTACAACAACCGCGGCAGCGTGCACCGGATCAAGGGCGACATCCGGCAGGCGATTGCGGATTATGGCGAGGCGATCCGGTTGAACCCGAAGTCGGCGACCGCGTACAGCAACCGCGCCAATGCCTATCTGGCGCTTGGCGACAGCGACAATGCGATTGCTGATTTCGGCGCGGTGTTGCGGCTCGATCCGAAGCAGACGGCGGCATGGATCGGTCGGGCCAATGCGAGTCGCGGCCGCAAGGATTACGACCGCGCCATATCGGATTACAGCGAAGCGATCCGCCTCGATCCCAACAAGGCCGGCATCCATAACGATCGCGGCAGCGCCTATCACATCAAGCAGGATTGCGGCCGGGCGATCGCCGATTACAGCGAGGCGATACGGCTCGATCCGACCTTCGTGGCGGCTTACAGCAATCGCGCCAATTGCTACCTCGTTCAGGGCGACACCGATCTTGCCATGGCAAACTTCGACGCGGTGATCCGGCTCGATCCGAAACACGTCGCCACCCTCATCAATCGCGGCAATATCTTCCGGGATCGCAAGGACTATGACAGCGCCATCGCCGACTACAGCGAGGCGATAAGGCTCGATCCGTCAAATGCCATCGCTCACAACAATCGCGGCAACACCTTCCGCAATCAAGGCGACATCGCCCGTGCTATCGGCGATTATGACGAAGCGGTGCGGCTCGATCCGCATTATGCGGTGGCCTACATGAATCGCGGCGCTGCGCATTACGAAGCCCGGAAATTCGAACGGGCGCTGGCGGATTTCGAGAAGGCTTTACAGATCGATGCCGCCTTGTCGGACGCGATCAAGGGCCGCGACCTGGCTAAGATTGCGCTCTCAGCGGCAAAGCCTGTGGACCGCCGGAAGCCATAACGCCCCACCTCGCCTCACCGAGTCTTGACCCGCCCGGAGTCGCGACAAGTCCGCCGTCCGTGGTAAAACGGTGCGGCGAGTGGGAGGGCTCCAATGGGTCGCGGTTCGATTCTCGGAATTGCGTTGCTGGTCCTGATGTCGTCAGTTGCCGTCGCGCAGAAGAACGATCAGAATCTTTGCGCCGGCGAGACCGGGACCGCCGAAAGCCGGGTGGCGGCCTGTACGCGATTGATCGCGGCAGGACGGACCAAAGGTGAAGCGCTCGCCGATCTCTACGTCTATCGGGCGTTCGAATTTTATACGCACCTGAACGACTATGACCGCGCCATAGCCGACTACAATCAGGCGATCCGCCTCAATCCGAAATCCGCCACGGTCCATCGCAGCCGCGGCAACGCCTATCTTCAAAAGAAGGACATCGATCGTGCGATCGATGACTTCTCGACCGCCATTCGCCTCGACAAGAAGTATGTCGATGCGTACATTTCTCGCGGCGACGCCTATCACGGCCGCGGGGATTACGATCTCGCCATCGCCGATTACAGTGCGGTGATCCGGCTCGATGACAAGAACGCACTCGCGTATCACAGCCGCGGCAATTCCTATCACGACAGCAAGGATTACGACCGCGCCATCGCCGATTACAGCGAGGCGATTCGTCTCGAACCGAAGGACGCGACGCGCTATGCCGCGCGCGCCGGTTCCTATGGTGACAAAAAGGATTTCGACCGCGCGTTGAAGGACGCCAACGAGGCGGTTCGGCTCGATCCGAAACTGGCCGACGCCTATTTCAGGCGCGGCTATATCTACGGAGAGCTGAAGGATTTCAAAAAGTCGATCGCGGAATATGATGCCGCCATTCGCCTCGATCCGGAGATGAATTCGGCATATCAGAATCGTGGTCATTCCTATTGGCAGTTGAAGGACTACGACAGGGCCATCGAGGACTATTCGGCTGCGATGCGGCTTGCTCCGGACGATTCTGGTTTGATCCGCAGCCGTGGAGAGATTTATCTTGTGAAGGGAGATCACGCGCGCGCGTTTGCGGATTTCAACGAGGCCATTCGCCGCAATCCGAAAGATGCGTTGAATTACCGCTCTCGCGGTGAGGCCTATCAGGAATTGAAGGATTTCGATCGGGCGCTCGCGGACTATCGAGAGGCGATCCGGCTTGATCCGAAAGACCCGGAGAACATCGCGCGGCGCGGCGGCGTTGCCTATGACCGGAAGGATTTCGACGCTGCACTGGTTGATTTCGACGAAGCGCTGAAGCTCGATCGCAAGAATGTCTTTACGATCAACTATCGCGGCGTCACCTTGTACGCTAAGAAGGAATACGACAGCGCGCTGGCCGAGTTCAACGAGGTGCTGCGGCTCGACGACAAGCTTGCTGTTGGCTACAGCAATCGCGGCGAGGTGCTCAACGCCAAGCGGCAGTTCGACCGCGCCATTGCCGACCTGAACGAGGCGATCAAGCTCGATCCCAATCTCGGTCAGGCGTTCAGCCATCGCGGCATCGCCTATCTCGGCAAGGGCGACGTGCAGCGCGCGCTCGCTGACCTGAACGAGGGCATCCGGCTCGCACCCAAGGATCCCTACACCTATTCGAAGCGCGGCGACTTCTACCATGCGCAGGGCGACAACCAGCGGGCGCTGGCCGATTACGACGCTGCGCTGCGGATCGACCCCAGGCTGAACGAGGCGCTGGAAGGCCGCGAGATCGCGCTCGGTACCACCAGTCGCGGCAACGCTGCCGCCGTCGCGACGGCGGCGACGCCCTCGGTGCCGGCCGGGCCGCAGGCGGCGCTTGGGCTGATGTCACCGCCGGCGGGCGCGGGCGCGGGCAGGCGCGTGGCGCTGGTGATGGGCAACAGTGACTACCGGCATGTTCCGAAGCTGGACAATCCGATCACCGATGCACGGACGATGCGGGACATTCTGACGAAGCTGGGCTTCGAAGTCGTGTATGGCGAGAATCTCGACAAGCGCGCCATGGGCCGTCATATCGGCGAGTTCGGCGCGATCGTGCGCGATGCCGATGCCGCGATCGTGTATTTCGCCGGGCATGGCTCGACCTTCGGCGATGTCCCGTATGTCGTGCCGGTCGATTCCAGATATGCCAAACTCTCGGATATCCCGTCCGAGCTGATCCAGGTCGAATCGCTGGTCGGCGAATTGAGACGTGCGCGCGGCGTGCGATTGGTGATCCTCGATGCCTGCCGGGACAACGAGCGCGAGGTGGAGCTGCGCCGGCAGGACGCGGTTGCGCGCGGCGCGGCCACGCGCGGCGGCGGCGGCAGCCGCGGGCTGGCGCGGCTGCAGAATCCGGACGGCCTGATCGTGGTCTATTCAACCCAGCACATGACGACGGCGGCCGATGGTGCGCCGGGCAGCAATAGTCCGTTCACCGGTGCGCTTGCCAGGCATCTCGTCACGCCCGGCATTGACATCAAGGACGTGCTGTTTCGCGCGGGACAGGAAGTGATCAGCAAGACCGGCGGGACGCAGCGGCCCGAGATTTCGATCTCGCTTTATGAGCCGTTCGTGCTGGCGCAATAGGCCACGCGCGCGGCCGCCCTGCGCATTTCACTGTCACATGCGGTGCAATGCTCAGCATAAAATATGAGCGGCCGCTGACTCAAATTCGTGCGTGGCATCGGCCTGGTCAATAACGCTTTGGCAACGGCATCCGTGTGAAGTCCATTCCAGTCGAGTGACGCCGGTCATCGATTCGGAATTTCAGATGACACAGACTGTTCAGAAACCGGCGCTCTGGCTTTCAGTGCCGGTTTTCCTCGTCGCGCTGATGGCGCTCGGCCTGCAGCTCGCCGTCGGATGGACCGTTGCGGTCGGCGCTGCCGCATTCGGTGCGGTGATTGTCGGATGGTTTGCGGAGAACCGGATTTCCCGCCTGCTCGCCGGACTTGTGCGCATTGCGCAGGGTGATCGCTTTGCGAGCCTTCCGGAGGCGGTGGGCGACGGCAGCGTGCAACGTTTCGGCGAAGCGGCCGAGGCCATGCGTCTGGCGCTGAGCCAGGCGGACAACGTCGCCATCGACCGTGATCGCCGGATCACCGAATCGCGTTTGCGTCAGGCCGGACGGCAATTCATCACCCGACGTTTCCAGTCGGCGATCGACGATGTGACGCAGGCCTTCACCAGTGCGGGAGAGCGAATCCGCGTGACCGCGGCCGATCTTGCGGTTCGTAACCGCGATATGTCGGACCGCGTCGCCAATGCGTCGCAATCGGCCGAAGCCGCCGCGATCGATGCCGGCAAGGTCGCCGATGCCGCGCGCGAGATGCGCGAGATCGTGCTGCGGTCCCGCCGGTATGTCGAGGCGGCGCGAAGCGCCAGCCACCGCACCGCTGCGGAGCTTCGCCACGCCGACCAGACCATCCACCAGCTGTTCGACGCGGCAAAGCAGATCGATGCAGTGATCAAGCTGATCCAGTCGATTGCCGGTCAGACCTCCCTGCTCGCGCTCAACGCCACCATCGAGGCCGCGCGCGCCGGTGATGCCGGCCGCGGTTTCGCCGTGGTGGCAAGCGAGGTGAAGGAGCTGGCCAACCAGACGGCCGGCGCCACCAAGGAGATCCGCGCGCAGATCGCCGCCATTCAGAACGCGGTGAGTCAAACGGTGTCGGCGATCGTCGCGGTCGGCACCAGCGTCGAGGCAACCGGCGCCGTCAATCACGATCTGGACGCGATCCTCGAGCTGCAGCTCGAAGGCCTGGACCATATTGGCGATGAGGCCAACCGCGTGGCGACGACGGTGTCGCGCGCGTTGCCCGATATCCAGTCGGCGATCGTCGAGGTGGCGCAGGCGGGCGAATGCGTCCTGGGCACGGCCGACGATCTCGCCTTGCGCTCGCAGACGCTTGTCGGTTCGATCGGCGGTTATTTCAGGGAGCTGGATCACGGCGCGATCCGCGTCGGCATCCTGCATTCGCTGTCCGGCACGCTGACCGCGGCAGAACGGCCGCTGCAGCAATTGCTGGTGATGTTGATCGAGCAGCTGAACGAGGCCGGCGGTCTTCTGAACCGGCCGGTCGAGGCGGTGATCGCCGATCCGGCTTCCGATCCGGCGCTCTACGCGGAACATGCGGAGGCGATGCTGACCGAACAGGACATTGCCGTCCTGTTCGGTTGCTGGCGGTCGGCGTCGCGCCATCAGGTGCTGCCGGTGCTCGAGCGGCACGGCGCATTGCTTTTCTATCCGAGCCAGTATGAGGGCGAGGAGCAATCGCCGCATGTCTTCTATACCGGTGCGACACCGCGGCAGCAGGCCTTGCCGGCGGTCGATTACCTGCTCGATCGGGGCAGCCGTCGCTTCATCCTGGCGGGGACCGACGGTGTCTATCCGCGCACGACGAACGCGATCGTGAAGGCGTATCTGGCATCGCGCGGCGTGCCGGACAGCCAGGTCATGGAATTCTACGCTCCGTTCGGCGAGCGGTTATGGCGTGAGCCGATCGAGCGCATGGCGGCGTTCGGCGCCCGGGGCAATACCGCGATCGTGTCGACGATTTCGGGCGACGCCAATGTGCATTTCCTGCGCGAATATGCGCGGCAGCCGCTGTCGTCTGTCTTGCTGCCGGTGATGACGCTGTCGATCGGAGAGCGCGAACTTGCCTCGCTCGCGGGCGTGCCGATGGGTGGGCATTTTGCCTGCTGGAGCTATTTCGGCGCGATCGATCATCCGGCGAACCATGTCTTCGTGAACCGCTGGCGCAACTTCAAGGGTACCAATGCCGCGTTGCCCAACGACGCGATGGAGGCGACGCTGATCGGCTTCTGCATGTGGGTGGCTGCGGTCGAGCGCGCCGGAACCACCGATCCGGTCGCGGTACGGGCCGCGATGGCGGATATCACCTATGGCGCGCCGAGCGGCTTCACGGTGCGGATGGATGCTGTGTCCCAGCATCTGCACAAGCCGGCCTTCGTCGGACGGTTCGACGGTGCGGGCGCCATCGTACCGGTCTGGGCGAGCGAAGGTCTGGTGCCGCCGGAGCCATGGAGCCCCTGGCTCAAACGCGCCGGTGAGATGCGGCTGGCGTCGTAATCGCGCAGATCTGGCGCTACGGCCAGAAGTTGCGCTGCATCCGCATGGTCGCGGTCCAGTGAGTCATGGCCGCAGCCGCTTCACGGCGTCGCTGACGGACGCCTGACCTGACTAGCAGGATGATCCGCGGCGTCGGTCAAGCCGACGCGGCGTTGGCGGCATGCGAGACGATCCGGTCGGGGTCGGTGACCGGGAGCGAGCACGTCTCGCCGATGCAGATGAAGGCCGCGGGCCCGCTGGCCGCTTCCACCTTCTCCCGCGCCGGATGCGCGTCCGGCAACGCCTCGACCGATGGCGCGCGCAGCACCGCTCGGTTGACATAAGGCAGCGCGAGCGCGGCACTCACCAGCGCGTCGGCGCCCGCGCCCTCCCCGGTCACGACGATCTCGGCCAGGTTGAGCCGCATGTCGATGGCGTTCAGGAGCGCGACATGCATGAACAGGTTGTCGCCGCCCAGCGACAGCACGCCTTCGATCAGCCGGTCGGCCTGCTCGCGGAAGGCGTGATCGCCAGTGAAGGCGGCCAGCCGGATCAGGTTCTGCGCAGCGATCCCGTTCGGATTGGGCGTGGCGTCGTCGGTGGTCAATGCGGGCCGGATCACCAGGCCCTCGGCATCGTCGGCGGTCAGGTAATAGGTGCCGGTGGCCGGATTGACGTAGTGGCGGTCGAACGCCGATTGCCAGGTCAGGGCCTGATCGAGATAGCGCTGCTCGCCGGTGGCCTCGTACAGCGACAGCGAGCCCCGGATCATTAAGGCATAATCGGAGGCGAGACCGGGATAAACCATCCGCCCCTCCCGCCAGGAATGGCCGAGCCGATCGCCCCGCGCCATGTTGCGCTGCACAAATTCGAAGGCGCGGGCGGCCAGAGCCACCCAGTCCGGCTGCCAGAAGGCGGTTCCAGCGTTGACTAGCGCCGTAATCATCAGGCCGTTCCAGTCGACCAGTATCTTGTCGTCAAGGCCCGGACGCACCCGCCTTTCCCGCACTTTGTGCAGCATGGACCGCAGGATGGGGAGCGCAGCATCGATTTCCATGCTGCGCGGTAAGCCATTGAGACGGTTGAGGATATTTTTGCCCTCGAAGTTGCCGTCACGGGTTACGTCGTAATGCTGCGCGAAAAGCGCAGCATTTTCGGCCCCCAAGATCGCCTCGATCTCCGCCAGTGACCAGACGTAGAACTTGCCCTCTTCGCCCTCAGAATCAGCGTCCAGCGAGGCGTAGAATGCGCCCTCCCCGCTGGTCATCTCGCGCTGGAGCCAACCCACAGTCTCCTCGGCCCGTTCCCGGTACAGCATTTTTCCGGTTCGGCCCCAAGCGAGCGCCAGCAGGTCGAGGAGCTGGGCATTGTCGTAGAGCATTTTCTCGAAATGCGGCACCAGCCACTTGTCGTCGACCGAATAGCGCGAGAAGCCGCCGCCGATATGGTCGTAGATGCCGCCTTCGCTGATTTTCGTGAGCGTCAGATCGACGATGTGGAAGTAGCGCGCCTCCCCGGTCCGCAGCCCCGCCCGCCACAGATTCTCGAACATCGCGCATTGCGGGAATTTCGGTGCGCCGCGCAGGCCGCCATTCACCGGGTCCATCGCGCTGCCGAGCTGCTGCGCCACCTGATCGAGCTCCTGCCGCCCGATGGTGACGCGCTTCGGATGCCGCGCCACCTCGGACAGCCGCGACATGAGCGCCGCGCGGTTCTGCTCGATCTTGGCCGGTTCCTCGCGGAACATCCGCGCCACTTCCCGCATCGCGTCGACGAAGGCCGGCCGGCCGTAGCGCGAGGTCGGCGGAAAATAGGTGCCACCCCAGAACGGCTCGCCATCGGGCGTCAGAAACATCGTCAGCGGCCAGCCGCCCTGCTCGCCCAGGTGATGCAAGGCCTGCATGTAGATCTGGTCGATGTCCGGCCGCTCCTCGCGGTCAACCTTGATGTTGACGAACAGCTCGTTCATCACCCGCGCCGTCGCCTCGTCTTCGAAGCTCTCACGCGCCATGACGTGGCACCAGTGACAGGCGGCATAGCCGACCGACAGCAGGATTGGCTTGTTGCTGGCTTTCGCCTCGGCCAGTGCATCCGGTCCCCACGGCCGCCAGTCGACCGGATTGTGCTTGTGCTGCAGCAGATAGGGCGAGGTCTCGTGCGCGAGCCGGTTTTCGCGACCGAAGTTTTGGGTCGATGCGGTGCCGGACATAACGAGCCTCGCGGAGGTGCTGGATCCGACGTTAACGGCTGAGCGCCGCAAATGGCAGTACAGCCATTCCCTTTTTGCGAAGGCAGCCTTCGCGGTTTAGGCATTGCGGCGTCGGGCGACTCGTTTCAAGTGCGGCGCATGGATCCGTTTCTCATCGCGCTTGTGGTCGCCGCCTATCTGCTTGCGGGATTCGTCAAGGGCGTGATCGGCATGGGATTGCCGACAGTCGCGATGGGGCTGCTTGCTGCGGTGATGTCGCCGGCGCAGGCGGCGGCGATCCTGATCGCGCCATCGCTCGCCACCAATATCTGGCAGATGGTGGCGGGACCTTACCTGCTCGCTCTGGTCAGGCGCCTCGGCGCCATGTTGCTCGGGTTGTTCGTCGGTGCCTGGCTGGGCAATGGCATCCTCACAGGTGAAAACGCGAAGCCGGCCGCGATTGGGCTTGGTGTCGTGCTGATCGCCTATGCGCTGATCGGCCTGTCGAAGGTGAAGTTTGCGGTGCCGCGTGCCAGCGAAATCTGGCTCGCGCCGATCGTCGGCGTGGTGACGGGCATCGTGATGGCGGCGACCGGCGTGTTTGTCATTCCCGCTTTGCCCTATCTGCAGGCAATCGGTTTCGACAAGGATGAGCTGGTTCAGGCGCTCGGCCTGCACTTCACGGTATCGACCGTCGCGCTCGCGCTGATCCTGTGGGATGGCGGCGCGTTCGATATATCGCTCGGCACGCTGTCGCTGTTTGCGATCGCACCTGCGGTCATTGGTATGTATGCGGGACAACGGATGCGCGCGCGCATCAGCGCGGAAAGCTTCCGGGTGTTTCTGTATGTCGGATTGCTGGCGCTCGGCGCGCTGCTGGTGGTGCGGAATTTGGCTTGAGTTGGCGCAGGAGCGCGTGGTCGGAGAACGATTTCGTAAAATCGCCCTGTGTGGCGGTCAATAATGATAACGGCACGACAAGATTTCCAATCGCCGGTCCTTGCCTTTGCCTGTCACGCGATAGACCAGTCTGTGTTCTCCGGTGATGCGACGTGACCACCAGCCGGACAGATCGTACTTGAGCGGCTCTGGTTTCCCGATGCGTTTGAATGACGATGAAGCGATGTCGCCGATCAACGCGTTGATTCGTTCATGAACCTTTGGATCAACGTCGCGCCACCGCTCATAGTCTGCCCAGGCTTCGGTTGCCCAGGCAATTTTCATTTGAACGCGGATGCGTTCTTGGAAGCGATGATGTCGCGTTCAACGACGTCTCCCGATTTGAATTCATTGAGGCCGCGCTGAAGATGCGCGGCATTGGCCGGGTTGCGTAGAAGGTGCAACGTCTCGATCATGCTTTCGTATTCCTCTTCCGAAAGCATGACGACCGAGCGCTCGTTCTGGCGAGTGACCGTTAGCGCGTCGCGATTGTCGCAAACCTCGTCCATGTATTTGGCGAGATTGCTTCGGAGTTCGGTGTAAGACACACGAGCCATAGTGGCCTCAACTGCGTGTTTGACGTACAGAAATAGGTACGTACAAATATACGTACAATCCATTGGATGGTCAAATGTCCGGCTCATCCGACACCATCTACGCGCTGTCGTCCGGCTCGGTGCCGGCCGCGATCGGCGTGGTCCGAATCTCGGGACCGCAGGCTCGCGCCGCGCTCGAAGCGCTGGTCGGCCGGGTTCCCGAATCGCGCCGCGCCATGCTCGCCACCATCCGCGATCCGGCTTCCGGCGAGATGATCGACCAGGCGCTGGTTCTTTTCTTCGAAGGGCCGAACAGCGAGACCGGCGAGGACGTTGTCGAACTGCAGCTGCACGGGGGCAGGGCGGTGATCGCCGCCACGTTCGCGGCGCTCTCGCGTCTGCCCGGCCTGCGGCCCGCCGAGGCCGGAGAATTTACCCGGCGTGGCTTCGACAACGGCAAGCTCGACTTGACGGCAGTCGAGGGGCTGGCGGACCTGATCCATGCCGATACCGAGGCGCAGCGGCGCCAGGCGGTGCGGCAGCTTCAGGGTCTGCTCGGCGACCGCGCCGAAAACTGGCGGCTGCGGCTAATCGAGGCCATGGCGCTGGCCGAAGCCGGGATCGATTTTTCGGACGAGGCGGATGTCGCGGCGGATGTGGCGGTGCGTGCGCTGAATGCTGCGCGTTTGCTGCAGCAGGAAATCGCAGCACTGCTCGCCGAAGGCACGCGGGGAGAGCGGTTGCGCGACGGTCTGGTGGTTGCAATCGCTGGACCGCCCAATGCCGGGAAGTCGACATTGCTGAACCGGATCGCCCGCCGGGACGTCGCGATCGTCTCACCTCATGCCGGGACGACGCGTGACGTAATCGAGGTCTATCTCGATTTGGGCGGCTACCCGGTTACGCTGCTGGATACCGCCGGCATTCGGGAAACCAGGGACCCGGTCGAGCGAGAGGGCGTGGCCCGTGCCAGGGACCGCGCCGCGGGCGCCGATCTCATTTTATGGTTAACAGAAAGTGAAGGTGCGAATCCGGATTCGGAACCTGTTCCGCCCCCTGGTTCCGGGCAGGATCTTTGGAAGGTGAGGACGAAAATCGATCTTCGGCGAGAGGAACCCGCCGAGGACAAACCTCGGAGCGCGCTCCGGCCCGAGGATTCGCACTTCTACGAGCTTTCAGTGGTATCGGGAGATGGGGTAGATCGGCTTCTGGCCGACCTGGGCAAGTATGCGCGGTCGGTCTTTGGACGAGGCGAACCGGCGCTGGTGACGCGGGAACGACAGCGCCATCTGCTCGAACAGGCAGAATCCGCCCTGAATCGCGCGATTTCCGAGGGCGAGGGTGGCCGCGAGGATACCTTTGCCGAGGAATTACGCGTTGCCGCTCAGGCACTTGGCCGGCTGACCGGCCGGGTGGATGTCGAGGATATTCTCGACAAGATTTTCCGCGATTTCTGTATTGGTAAATAGCGCGTTTACCTTTTCTGATTCGAGTCCAGACTCTTCCGGCAAGGCTCTGAGACTCCTGCGTTTCACGTGAAACCTGCCACCCGAATCGTCGCTGGCGCATCCGGCCTTTTGACGGTGCGGGTCTGCTCCACTAAATGTCCGCAGCTATGGATCATCGCTTCGATGTCATCGTGATTGGCGGCGGACACGCCGGCTGCGAGGCCGCGTCCGCGTCCGCACGCCTTGGCGCATTCACAGCGCTGGTGACCCATCAATTCGCGACCATCGGCGCGATGTCCTGCAATCCGGCGATCGGCGGGCTCGGAAAAGGGCATTTGGTCCGGGAAATCGACGCTTTGGACGGCCTGATGGGCCGCGTCGCCGATCTCGGCGGCATTCAATTCAAGGTTCTCAACCGCCGCAAAGGCCCGGCCGTACGCGGACCGCGCGCCCAAGCCGACCGCAAGCTTTACGCGGCGGCTATGCAGGCGGCGATCCGCGAAACCGCGAATTTGACCGTGGTCGAGGGTGAGGCCGACGATCTGCTGGTCCAGGACGGCCGGGTTAAGGGCATTCGGCTGGCGGATGGCCGGATTCTGGGCGCCGGGGCGGTGGTTCTGACCACCGGCACCTTTCTGCGCGGGGTTATCCATATCGGCGAACGCCAGATTCCTGCCGGACGGGTCGGGGAGGCGCCCGCGATGGGGCTTTCCGGCGCCCTGGAACGCGTCGGGCTTGCTTTGGGCCGGCTTAAGACCGGGACCCCGCCACGGCTCGATGGCCGGACGATCGACTGGGCGTCGCTGGAGATGCAGCCGGGCGACGAGCCGCCCGAGCCTTTCTCCACTTTGACCACACGAATCGAGAATCCGCAGATCCAGTGCGGCATTACCCGGACCACCGAGGCGACCCACGCGGTGATCCGCGCCAATGTGCATCGGTCGCCGATGTATTCCGGCCAGATCGATAGCCGTGGACCACGATACTGCCCCTCGATCGAGGACAAGATCGTCCGCTTCGGGGAACGGGATGGCCACCAGATCTTCCTCGAGCCGGAAGGGCTCGACGATCATACGGTTTATCCGAACGGCATCTCGACCTCACTGCCGGAAGACGTGCAGCATGCGTTGGTGGCGACCATTCCCGGGCTTGAGCGGGCACAGTTCGTCCGACCCGGTTACGCGATCGAATATGACCACGTGGACCCGCGCGAGCTCGAGCCGACCCTCGAAACCCGGCGTTTGCGAGGACTTTTCCTCGCGGGACAAATCAACGGCACCACCGGATACGAGGAGGCTGCGGCGCAAGGATTGCTCGCCGGCCTGAATGCGGCGTCCCGCGCAAGTGGCGGATCCGGAATCACTTTTGACCGTGCCGAGGCCTATCTCGGGGTCATGGTGGACGACCTTGTTTCACGTGGAATCACAGAGCCCTATCGCATGTTCACGTCGCGGGCCGAGTACCGGCTGGCGCTGCGGGCCGACAATGCAGACCAACGGCTGACGGAGAAGGGGATCGGGCTCGGCTGCGTCGGACCGGAGCGGCGGGACGCCTACCGCGAAAAGGCGAAAGCCCTGACGGAAGCGCGCGAATTCGCCCGCTCGGTGTCGGTTTCGCCCTCCGAGGCGGAGCGGCACGGGCTGAATCTCAAGAAAGACGGCCATCGCCGCACCGCTTTCGAGCTTCTGTCCTACCCGGACGTCGGGCTGGCGGATGTTTCACGGATCTGGCCGCGGCTCGGGGCGCTGCAGGCGAAAGTGGCCGAGCAGCTGGAGATCGACGCCAAATACGACGTCTACCTGTCGCGTCAGACCGCCGATATTGCCGCTTATCGGCGTGACGAAGCTCTCGCGCTGCCAGACGATCTGGATTATGCGGCGATTGTCGGCCTGTCCAACGAGGCCCAGCACAAGCTGAGCACCCACCGGCCCCGGACCATCGGTCATGCCGGGAAAATCGAGGGCGTAACTCCTGCGGCGCTCACCCTGCTGGTCGCTCATCTGCGGCGGGGCGGCCGGACACGCGCCGCGACCCTTTGATGGCACGCGGCGGGCCAGCGGCGGCACCTCGCGATCTCGACGCGCGCCTGGCCGCGGACCGCGAACAGGCCCTCGCCCTGCTGTCGCGGACCCTGACCGATTCACGTGAAATACCGCCCGCGGTGCTGGCCCGGCTCGGCCGTTTCGTTGAGGCGCTGCTGCAGTGGCAGGCCAAGACAAACCTGGTGGCGCCGTCCACCCTGCCGGAGCTCTGGACCAGACACATCGCGGATTCCCTGCAGCTCCTGCCGCTGGCGCCGAATGCCCGACACTGGGTCGACCTCGGCTCGGGCGGGGGCTTTCCGGGGCTGGTGATCGCCTGCGCGCTTGCGGAAAGGCCCGGGAGTGTGATCCATCTCGTGGAAAGCAATCTGAAGAAAGCGGCCTTCCTGCGCGAGGCAGCCCGGCTCACCGGGGTGCCGGCCAAAGTTCATGCTGTCCGGATCGAGGACGTTGTGGATGGTTTCGCCGAACCGGTGGAGATCGTGACCGCCCGGGCGCTCGCGCCCCTCGATAATCTGATCGAAAGCGCCTATCCCTTGTTGAAAAGGGGCGCCGAGGCGCTGTTCCTCAAGGGACGAGATATAGAGGTTGAATTGACCGCGGCATCTAAATGTTGGAGCATCGACGCAGAGTTGATCCCCAGCGCTACCGATTCCTTTGGGCGCATTGTCCGGGTCCGCTCGGCTGAACGCCTTCGTCCAGACCGGGAATAGATACGACTATATTCCTACCGTGAGGCCACGATGACCGACGCACCCACCATCGCTCCGACCGATCCGGCGGAAGCGCCCGACCTGTCGCCCGACGCGCCCAAGGTGATGCGCGTTCTGTCCGTCGCCAATCAGAAGGGCGGGGTCGGCAAGACCACGACCGCGATCAATCTCGGCACCGCGCTGGCCGCGATCGGCGAGCGCGTCCTGATCATCGACCTCGATCCGCAGGGCAATGCCTCGACCGGACTCGGCATCGATCGCAAGAGCCGCAGCCGCTCGACCTATGACGTGCTGACGGGTGAAGCGAGTTTGCGCGACTCCATCCTCACCACGTCGGTCCCGCGCCTGCATATCGCGGCATCGACGCTCGACCTCGCCGGCCTCGAGCTGGAGATTTCCAGCGCCCGGGATCGCGCGGTGCGCTTGCGCAACGCGCTTGGAAAACTGAACGAAGGCGCCGCCGAGGGCTCCGACTACACTTACGTCCTGGTCGATTGCCCGCCGTCGCTGAACCTGCTCACCGTCAATGCGATGGCGGCGTCCGACGCGGTGCTGGTGCCGCTGCAATGCGAGTTCTTCGCGCTCGAAGGTTTGTCGCAACTGCTGAAGACCGTCGATCAGGTCAAGGAGCTGCTGAACCCGCGGCTCACCATCCATGGCATCGTGCTGACCATGTTCGATGCACGCAACAACCTGTCGAACCAGGTCGTCGCCGATGTGCGAGAGTTCATGGGCGCGAAGGTCTATGACACGGTCATCCCGCGCAACGTGCGCATTTCGGAAGCCCCGTCCTACGGCAAGCCGGTGCTGGTTTATGACCTCAAATGTGCCGGCAGCGATGCTTATCTGCGGCTCGCGACCGAGGTGATCCAGCGCGAGCGCGAGCAGGGCGCGCATTGATCCGCACGTCGCATCGGACTTGAAATTGGAGGCACGGGTGGCGCGAACATCAGGAGCGGCCGACATGGCAGAGGATTCGCGATCGCGATTGGGGCGCGGCCTTGCCGCGCTGATGGGCGATGTCGGTCCCGATTCTCCGGTGGCGGATCGTGCGGCGCAAAAGCTGCCGCCGCGGAAAGTCCCGATCGAACATCTGACGCCGAACCCGCGCAATCCGCGCCGCATCTTTGCCGATACCGAACTCGACGAACTGTCGCAGTCGATTCGCGAGCGCGGCATCATTCAGCCGATCGTGGTGCGATCGACTCCCAACGGCGGCAAGAATTTCGAGATCATCGCCGGCGAACGGCGCTGGCGCGCATCGCAGCGGGCAGGCCTGCACGAAGTGCCGATCGTGGTGCTCGAAGTCACCGATGCCGAAGCGCTTGAACTTGCGATCATCGAGAACATCCAGCGCGCCGACCTCAACCCGCTGGAAGAGGCGGCCGGCTACCAGGCGCTGGCTTCGCAATACAGCCACAGCCAGGACGACATCGCACATATCGTCGGGAAGAGCCGCAGCCACGTCGCCAATACGTTGCGGCTGCTGCGGCTGCCGGATGCGGTGAAGGCCTATATCAACCAGGGCAAGCTGACGGCGGGGCACGCCCGCGCCCTGATCAACCAGACCGATCCTGAAGGCGTGGCGCGCGACATCGTCGAAAAGGGACTGAATGTCCGCGAGGCCGAGAAGCTCCGTCAGGACAATGCCAAGGCCGCCGGGAAGAAGCCGAAGAAATCCACCGCCAAGGCGATGAAGGATGCCAACATCGCCGCGCTCGAACGGCAGCTGTCGGATGCGCTCGGCCTGGTGGTCGAGATCAACGACCGCGGCCGCGCCGGTGGCACCCTTGGCATCCGCTATCGCACCCTCGATCAGCTCGACGAGGTGGTGCGGCGGCTGCAGCGGTCGTAGCGATTCGCAAAATTTGCGCCAGACGTTAATACCACAGCTTATGCGTGAATTAAATATCGCGTGATTTCAGACGCTTACGAGCAGTCTGGAACTTCTCAGTGCAATTTTAACGAGAGTTCCGTAGCCTTTGTCGCGTCGATTGATGACGGGGCTAGGGCTCGAAATGTCCAGTGCAGGGGCATCGCTGATTGCCGAGCTTGAAAGCGCGGTCCAGAGCGGCTCCAAGACGGAGCGTGTCGACACGCTGCGCCGGATCACCGATCTGTTCCTGTCCACCCAGGAGAGGCTGAGCGCCGAGCAGATCGATGTCTTCGACGAAGTCATCGGCCATCTCGCCAGGCGCATCGAAATCCGGGCGCTCGCCGAACTGAGCGAGCGACTGGCTCCGATCGACAATGCGCCGCCTGGCGTGATCCGCAATCTCGCGCGCGAAGATGAAATCGCCGTCGCCGGTCCGGTTCTCATGAACTCGACCCGGCTCTCGAATCCGGATCTCGTGGAGATCGCAAGCACCAAGGGTCAGCCGCATCTCCTCGCAATTTCCGGCAGGCGCGCACTCGCAGAGCCGGTCACCGATATCCTGATCGAGCGCGGCGATCTGCAGGTCTATCGCAAGCTCGCATCCCGGAGCGATGCGCGCTTCTCCGAACACGGCCTGTCGCGGCTCGTGAAACATGCGGAGGACGACGATACATTGACGGAGACGCTGGGGCTGCGGCTCGACCTGCCGCTGCATCTGCTGCGGCAATTGCTCGAGAAAGCCCGCGACATCGTTCGCGAGAAGCTGTTGAGGCTGGCTTCGCCGCTGCATCGCGATGAAATCAGGAACGTGCTCTCGAGCATCGACACCGAGGTGTTGCGCGGATTGCAGCCGGCACCCGATTTCGATATTGCGCGCCGCATCGTACACAAAATGCACGTCGATGGCGAACTGGACGAAGTCGCGTTCCTGCAATTCGTGAAAGGCTCGCGTTATGCGGAGTCGATCATGGCGCTGTCGCAGATGTGTTCTGCGCCGCACGATATTATCGACCGCATCGTGCAGAGCGATCGCAGGGAGGCGCTGATCATTCCCTGCCGCGCTGCCGGCTTGAGCTGGACGGCGGTACGGGCGTTCCTGCAGAGCCGAGCGCCGGCCGGTATATCGCCAGCGGAACTCGAAGCGCTCAAGTCCGACTACGCGAAGCTGACGCCGGCCACGGCACAACGCGTGCTGCGGTTCTGGAGTGTGCAGAAGGCGGCGGGGAAAGATTTCTCCAGCTGACGATATGGCGCACGTGAACGGGTGGGAGCTCTGAGCGATCCATGACCGGCTACCGGAAAAGGGCGCTTCGACGGAAGCTGAAAATTCCTGTCGTGGTGCGACAGGAAAATGGCGAGCGGATCGTGAGCACACATACGCTCGACTTCTCGACCGGAGGAGCCAAGATCAAGCTCGATCTCTCCGTCGACCTGCCGGAGCGATTCCTGATCATCCTGTCCGAAAGCGGTGAAGTTCAGCGGCTGTGCAGCCTGATCTGGCGTTCGGCCGGCGAAGTCGGCGTGCGCTTCGTTCAACCGGAAACGCGCACAGCGCCCACCGCGCCGGGCGGATCATAAGCCGCAGCGGTCGATCGGCAGGGTCAGGCCTTTTTCCTGGCCGCGGTCGCGAGTGTCATCAAGGTGCGATGGGCGATTGTTTCCGCGAGATTCGATTGCAGCCGTGTCTGCAGCAGGGCATCGGCTAGCGCGCTCATCGCGTCCAGAAGCTTCGCCCCCGTCCACACCCGTAGTGCAGCTTCGATCGCGGGCTTTCGCTTGAAATGAATCGGCGGCCGCGCGCCTTCCACCGCGCCGGTGATCGACTGACCGTCGTCGATCGCAGCCCGCATCCGGTGCAGGTTCGACAGATGTCGCAACGCTGCCGAGACCATCGCTCCAGGCGCGGTGCCCTCGCCGCGCGCCTTGGCAAAATGGGTTTCGACCCCGGCCGGATTGCCGGCGAAGGCTGCATCGATGACGTTGTCCAGCGCGACCGCGGACGCATCCGCGACCACCTCCATCACGTCTTCGATGGCGATGCGATCCTTGCCATGCACGTAGAGCGCAAGCTTGCGCAGTTCGTTGCGCGTCGCCTGACGGTCGCCACCGAGAAACGGCAGCAGCGCCGCGCGCGCGTCCGGCGTGATGGTGAGTCCTGCGGTCTTGAGTTCGTCGTCGACGACCCTTGCGATGTCCTGCGCCTCGTCGGGATAGCAGGCGATGGCCGCTGCGTTCCTGGCCTTCTCGCAAAGCGAGCGCAATGGCGAGGTCTTGCGCAACTCACCGGCCTCGATGATGACGCGGCAATCCGGCGAGGGTGCGTTGATCACGGCTTCGACGGCGGACGCAATGTTGCGGCTGCCGGCCTTGACCCACAGCGCGCGGCGTCCGCCGAACATCGGAATGGTGTTGGCTTCCTCGACCAGCCGATAGGGATTGCCGGTCAACTCATCGCCGTCGATGCGGATCAGTGAGAACATGTCATCGACATTGTCCACCGAGACGCGGGCCAGCGCCTCGGCGCGTTCGTGGACCAGACCGGCATCCGGGCCGTAAATCAGGACGATCGGCCGGGCCGGATCGGGACGCGCGATGAAGGAATTCGCTTCGCTGGATTTCAGGGCAACCATGTCGAGTCGTCCCTGCGAAAGCGGGGACCCATAACCACCGCTCTGAAATATAGGTCCCGGCCTTCGCGGGGACGACCGAAAGATTTCCCGGCGATCGACGTCGCCTATCCGCCTGAGACGAAATAGGAGGCGAGCCGCGACTTGATCTGTTCGGCGATGATCGTCGAGGCCCGGTTCTGGGCGTCGCGTTCGCCGCGGGCGCGGGCGAAGCGCTGCTGCTGGCCGGGAATGTCATAGGACGCGCGCGAGAATGCGCGGCCGGTCAGGACCACCCTCTTGGTGCCAATCTCGATCAGGCTGTAGGTCGCGTCGATGCCGTAGATTTCCTGGTCGGCGCGCGCCGTCGTGATGTCCACGATCACGTTCTGGCGGTTGCCCTTCAGGTGGATCTTCAGCGTGTGGGTGGGCGGCAACTGGCCCGACCCGCCGGTCAGGCCGAAAATCAGGTCGTTGCGCACCTCGACCCCCAGCCGCGCTTCCGGGGTGCCGTTCGGCGCATCGATTTCCTCGACCTCCACGCTTGCCAGCGCGTTCCGGATCGGCGGCGGACCGCCGGCATCCAGGGAACCATTGCCGTAAAGAGGCTGGAAACAGCCGGCCGTCAGCGCGGCGGCCCCGAAGGCCAGCCCTAGCGCCAGAAACCGCCCGATCCCGTTGCGGGCCCCCTTGGGCGCTTGACCTCTATGTCCCTTAGGCGACGACATTCACAATCCTTTGCGGGACAACAATGACCTTTTTGGGGGCCTTGCCGTCCAGCGCCTTTATTACCGCATCCAGCGTTAATACGGCAGCCTCGATATCAGAATTTCCTGCGTCCCGTGGCACGGTTACATCAGCCCGCTTCTTGCCGTTGATCTGGACCGGGAGGGTGATGGTGTTTTCCACCAACAATTCCGGCTCCACCTCCGGCCAGGCCTGCATCGAAACCAGGGTTTTGTGGCCCATCGCGGCCCAGCATTCCTCGGCCAGATGCGGCATCATCGGCGCAAACAGCTGGACCAGGATGCCGGCGGCCTCGCGGATCGCCCAGGCGAAATCCGGCGTCAGGTCGGCCGGGGAGGCGATATCCCCGATGGCGGCCGAGAGCGCGTTCGAGAATTCGTAGATATGGGCGACGCAGCGGTTGAACCGCAGCTTCTCGATATCGTCCGAAACCTTGGCGAGCGCGCCATGGGCCGCCTTGCGGACCGCCATGGCGCGCTCGCCGAATGCCGCCGGCCGGTCCGCCGGCGCTTTCGCGGCGATCTCTGCCGCCTCGCCGATCAGACGCCACAGCCGCTGCACAAAGCGCCACGACCCCTGCACGCCTTCCTCGGTCCAGATCACGTCGCGCTCGGGCGGGGAATCCGACAGGACGAACCAGCGTGCGGTGTCGGCGCCGTAGGCGCCGATGATGTCGTCGGGGTCGACGGTGTTCTTCTTCGACTTCGACATCTTCTCGATCGAGCCGATCTCGATCGGCTCGCCGGTGGTCTTCAGCGTTGCGGTGCGCGCGTCACCCTGCGCCACGATCGCAACCTCGGACGGCATGACGTATTCGCCGTCCTGCTTGCGAAAGGTCTCGTGCACCACCATGCCCTGCGTGAACAGGCCGGCGAACGGCTCTTCGACGCCGGCATGCCCGGTCTTCTTCATCGCGCGGGTGAAGAAGCGGCTGTACAAGAGATGCAGGATCGCATGCTCAATGCCGCCGATATATTGATCGACCGGCAGCCAGCGATCGACATTGGCGCGGTCGGTCGGGGCGTCAGCGATCCACGGATCGGTGAAGCGCGCGAAGTACCAGGACGAGTCGACGAAGGTGTCCATGGTGTCGGTTTCGCGACGCGCCGGCTTGCCGCATGTCGGGCAAGCGACATTCTTCCAAGTCGGATGACGGTCCAGCGGATTGCCGGGACGGTCGAAGGTCACATCCTCCGGCAGCTTCACCGGCAGGTCGGACTTTGGCACCGGCACGACACCGCACGCATCGCAATGGATGATCGGGATCGGACAGCCCCAGTAGCGCTGACGCGAGATGCCCCAGTCGCGCAGGCGGAAATTCACCTGGCGATGTGCGATGGCTTTGCCGCCGCGCAATTCGCTTTCGAGCCGGCGCGCAACCCTTTCCTTTGCGTCCGCAATCGAGAGGCCATTCAGAAAATGCGAGTTGATCATCGTGCCGTCGCCGTCATAGGCGACGTCGGTGATGACGAAGGTCTTCGGATCCTGACCCGGCGGACACACCACGGGCACGTTGCCGAGTCCGTATTTGTTGACGAAATCGAGGTCGCGCTGGTCGTGCGCCGGGCAGCCGAAGATGGCGCCGGTGCCGTAATCCATCAGGATGAAGTTCGCGACATAGACCGGCAATTGCCATGTCGGATCGAGCGGATGGATCGCCTTGATGCCGGTGTCGAAGCCCATCTTCTCGGCGGTATCGATCTCGGCTTGCGAGGTGCCGCGGCGCTTGCACTCGTCGATGAAAGCGGCGAGCGCGGCATTCTTTGCCGCCGCCGCCTTCGCCAGCGGATGATCCGGCGCGATCGCCATGAACTTCGCGCCGAACAAGGTGTCAGGCCGCGTCGTGAACACGTCGAGTTCGCTTTCACCCGATGGTGTCGTTTTCGCATCGAGCGCGAAGCGAATGAACAGCCCTTCCGAGCGGCCGATCCAGTTGCGCTGCATGATGCGCACCTTCTCCGGCCAGCGGTCGAGCGTGTCGATCGCGTCGAGCAGGTCCTGCGCGTAATTGCTGATGGTGAAGAACCATTGCGTCAGCTCGCGCTGTTCGACCAGGGCGCCGCTTCTCCAGCCGCGGCCGTCGATCACCTGCTCGTTGGCGAGCACGGTGTTGTCGACCGGATCCCAGTTCACCTTCGACTGCTTGCGTTCGACCAGCCCCGCCGCGAGGAAGTCGAGGAACATCGCCTGCTGATGCTTGTAGTAGTCCGGATCGCAGGTCGCGATCTCGCGCGCCCAGTCCAGCGACAATCCCATCGACTGCAGCTGCGCCTTCATCTGCGCGATGTTCTGGTAGGTCCAGGCCTTGGGATGGACCTTGCGCTCCATCGCCGCGTTTTCCGCCGGCATGCCGAAGGCGTCCCATCCCATCGGGTGCAGTACCGAGAAGCCGCGCGCGCGCTTGTAGCGCGCCACCACGTCGCCCATCGTGTAATTGCGGACGTGGCCCATATGGATGCGCCCCGACGGATAGGGGAACATCTCCAGCACGTAGTATTTCGGGCGCGGATCGTCGTTCTTCGTGGCGAAGATGGCCTGATTGTCCCAGGTCTTCTGCCAGCGCGGCTCGGCGTCGCGGGCGTTGTAGCGCGAAGCGGTCATGAAAGGCCCAAAAAGCTCAGAAATCGTGCCGGACGTGCCATGAATCCGTCTTTGGGGTCAACGGCATGGCAGCCGGTCGCTGCGCGCGCCGGGCTTTCCCGCTTGCGACCGCAACCGGGCGCCGTTAGTGGACGCCTCCGGAGAGAACCGCGACCGTGAGTGAATCGCAATCCCAGCATATTGCCGCCTCCCTCGCGGCCGTGCAGGCCGAGATCGCCCGCGCCTGCCGCGAGGCGAAGCGGGACCCGGCCGCGGTGACCCTGATCGCGGTGTCGAAGACCTTCGGCGCCGATGCCATCGAAGCTGCGATTGCGGCCGGCCAGCGGGTGTTCGGCGAGAACCGGGTGCAGGAAACCAAGGCCAAATGGCCGGAGATCCGCGCGCGGCATGACGGACTGTCGCTGCACCTGATCGGACCGCTGCAATCCAACAAGGCGAAGGAAGCGGTGGCGCTGTTCGACGCCATCCATTCGGTCGACCGGCCGAGCATCTGCGAGGCGCTGGCGAAGGAAATCGGCAAGCAGGGGCGGGCACCGCAGCTTTTCGTCGAGATCAATACCGGCGCCGAGCCGCAGAAGGCCGGCATCCTGCCGGAAGAGGCGGACGGCTTCCTGCGCGATTGCCGGGACACGCATGGCCTGACGATTTCCGGGCTGATGTGCATTCCGCCCTTGGACGAGGCGCCGGCGCCGCATTTTGCGCTCACCGCCAAGATCGCGGCGCGTAATGGGCTCAAGCTGCTGTCGATGGGCATGAGTGCGGACTTCGCGACCGCAATCCAGTTCGGCGCCACCCATGTGCGGGTCGGAAGCGCGATCTTCGGTGGACGGCCGAAGCCCTGACGCGAACCAGGCCTGGCGCTCTTGCCGCCAATTCTTCGCGCTACCGCCGGAGTCTGGGAGCGCCCGCGAAATCCGGCGCCGCGCCAAGCGGCTGCTTGAGAATCCGCGAGCGTTGCGGATCGAGGCTATCGGCCGAGAAGGCCGGTTGCATCGATGGCGATTCTTCGTGCGTAAAGCCGGAGTCGTAACCCTCGTCGTCAGAGAGCCGCTGACTCATGGTCGCGCTGCGCCACCGATCGACCACCGACGCAATCAGATCGAGACCGGCATCGCCACGCCCGCGCGCGCCGTTTCCGACATCGCTGGACGGCCGCGCGGCTTCTGGAAGCCTGCTGAAGGTCATCTGCATCGGCAGCGCCACCGCCGAGCCAAACACGAAGGCTTCGCCGGTGCCAAGCGAGGGCACGAAGGTCAGCAGGCTCGACGCAGCGTCGGAAATCGCCGAGCGGATCAGCGCCTGATCGCGGTCGTTGGACAGACGCATCACGAACATGGTGTTGCACTGGGAGATGATGTTGGGATCGATTTCGTACGGGCGCTGTGTGACCAGTCCGAGATAGACCCCGTACTTGCGGCCCTCCTTGGCGATGCGCGACAACGCGCGCCGCGTCGGCCCAAACCCGGTTCTCGCTTCCGCCGAGGAGGCATACCGATGCGCCTCCTCGCAGATGAACAGAAGCGGCGCCACGCCATCGCTCCAGAGGCCGAAGTCGAACGCCATGCGGCACAGCACCGACACCACCGAATCGACCACTTCCGCCGGAAATCCGGCGAGCTGCATCACCGTCACCGGCTGACCGTTTGCCGGCAGACGAAACAGCGTCGAGATGATCTCCGCCATGGTGTCGCCGCCGACATTGGCGTTCTCGAACATGAAGGCGTAGCGCGGATTGTTGCGGAAGGTCTGGATCCGCTGCATCAGCCTGAAATGGTATGCGCGCGACGAGCGGTTTTCGAGCTTGCCCATACGCTCGTCGATCAGAGCGAGCAGATCTTCGAGCCGGTAGGGCGCCGGTGTGTCGGCGGTGAAGCCGGAGCTTTTCGGATCGCGCTTCTTGACCAGCGATCGGTCGGCGGCGTTGCGATATTGCAGGTAGGCGCCCTTGGCGATCGGGATCACCTCGGCCAGAATCTCGACCTCTTCGGGCACGCCGGGCCGTGCGCCGAAGAAGGCATCGACGGTTTCCTCGAAATTGAAAAGCCAGAACGGCAGGCGCAGATTGCGCGGGTTCAGGACCTGCGCCTTGTCGCCGAAGCAGCGTCCGTACTCGTTATGCGGATCGACCAGAAAGATGCGCATGTCCGGCCGCGCCTCGAGGATCTGCCGGAGAATGATGGCGACGCCGCTCGACTTGCCGACACCGGTTGTGCCGAGAATGGCGAAATGCTTGTTGAGCAATTCGTCGACATCGACCAGCGCTTCAATCGTCGGATCCTGGCGCAGCTTGCCGACATGCGCGGGATTGACCGTATTTCCGTAGATCAGCCGCAGCTCTTCGTTGCTCATCAGCAGCGCCGGTTCGCCGATGGCGGGATAATCGGTAATGCCGCGCGAGAAACTCGGGCGCCCGTCATGGTCTCGCATCTCTCCGAACAGATCGATCTGCGCGGTGCCCGCACCGCGAACGCTCGCCTGTTCGGAAATGTGGGTGACCATGCCGATGATCACGCCCTCGCCGCTGACGATGCCGATGAACTTGCCGACGGTGGTTCGCGCCGCATCGCGGCCGACCGTTCCGGCGAGCTGGATCGTGGCGTTCGATCCACTGACCGAAAGCACGCGGCCGATGATCTCGCGATCCTCGTCAATGGGCCCTGACTGGCCCGGTGCGTCGATGGCAGGCATGTACAACCGCTGGTAAGAACCCCGTCATCGGCATCCTGCGCGAGCAGCGTCGTCAACCCGTTAACAAATGGGAACTCGTCGGATTCTCCGTTGCCGTTCTGCTAATCGGTCGCGGCAAAGCGGGGTTGCGCCTTTAAGAGATATGAATCCAGGTCCGCGGCGAGAGCCGCTCCAGCAACCGCAGCAGGTCGTTGCGGCGGAGCGCGACGCAGCCGGCGGTCGGCGCGAAACCCGCGCGGGCGACATGGATAAAGACGGCGCTGCCGCGTCCGGCGATGCGGGGCCGGTCGTTATGATCGATCTCGACGATCAGGTCGTAAAGGCCATCGTCCCGCATCAGCCGGTCCCCCGGCTCCCCGGCGCGTCGGCGGACCGGCCGGTTGTAACGGCGGTCAGACGGATCCTCGCTCCAGGCGTCGGACGGACCGATCGGTCGGACGGGCAGGCCGGTCCGCGGCCGGGTGATTCGGTCGGCCCGCCACCACAGCCGTTTCAGGCGGAACCGGCCCCGGGGTGTTCCGCCATCCCCCTCGCGCTTGTTGGCAAGAATTCCCCCGCGACCCAGCGCAACCGGGAAAAATAGGCCGCCGGCCCTCAAAATGCCTCGCGTTTTGCTTCCAGATCGGCTCTGGACATGGATATGGACAAGGGTCCGGGGCGGCATGGTAAACAGGGCGTGGCTCGATTGCGGATACCAAATACGCAAGTCCCGCTTGCTCCTGCAATCTCCAATGCCCTATTTCGCCATAAATCGGTAATCTCTGGGCCCTTGGGGGGCCACTTATATGTCGAATGCCAGAAAACTGCTGATTGTCGACGACGACGCCGAGCTGCGCGACACCCTGGTCGAGCAGCTTGCGCTGCACGAGGAATTCGAAGCGCAGTCGCAGGACAGCGCCGCCAAGGGCATCCAGGCGGCCAAGGATGGCCAGATCGACCTGATTATCATGGACGTCGGCCTGCCCGACATGGACGGCCGCGAAGCGGTCCGGGTCCTGCGCAAGAGCGGCTTCAAGGCGCCGATCATCATGCTGACCGGGCATGACACCGATTCCGACACCATCCTGGGACTGGAATCCGGCGCGAACGATTACGTCACCAAGCCATTCCGCTTCGCCGTGCTGCTGGCGCGCATCCGCGCGCAATTGCGCCAGCACGAGGCCAGCGAGGACGCCGTCTTCACCATCGGGCCGTACAGCTTCCGTCCCAGCTCGAAATTGCTGACCGGCGACAAGGGCAACAAGGTGCGGCTGACCGAGAAGGAGACCGCGATCCTGCGCTATCTGTATCGGGCCGGCCAGCGCTCGGTGTCGCGCGAGACGCTGCTGCAGGAGGTCTGGGGCTACAATTCCGGCGTGACCACGCACACGCTCGAAACGCACGTCTATCGTCTTCGCCAGAAGGTCGAGAAGGATGCCGCGAATCCCGCGATTCTTGTCACCGATGCGGGCGGCTACAAGCTTGTGCCCTAGGCGGCAATCAGGCCGCCGCAGGTGAGCATCGACGATGATATCGCCGTGCTGGAGCAGGTCCCGATGCTCCGGGCGCTTGGCCGTGCGGCGCTGCGGCTGATCGCGCTCGGCGCCGAGACCCGCGAAATCCAGCCCGACGATATCCTGTTCCGGCCGGGCGAGCGCGTCGACTGCGCCTATGTGGTGCAGGACGGCCGCTTCCGGCTCAGCAGCAATCCGGCTCAGCCCGGAAAAGTCATCGATGTCGGTCCGGGTACGATGCTCGGCGAATTCGCGCTGATCTCCGACAATGCGACACCACTCTGTGCCACGGCGCAGGACAACTGCACCGTGATCCGCATTTCGCGCAGCATGTTTCGCAAGATCCTTGAGGACGATGCGAACGCCGCCTTGCGGCTGCGCGATTACGTTGCGCATCGCGCGCGCCAGTCGATCTCCGAAGTACTGGATATCCGCTACAGTCTCGATCCCGGCGAGAAGTAGCTAGTCCTCGACCGTTGCCGTCACCGGCACATGGTCGGACGGTTGCGCCCAGCCGCGCGCTTCCTTGGCGATGCGGATCTCCGAGACCCGATCCATCATCCCGGGCGACACCCACATGTGATCCAGCCTGCGGCCCTTGTCCGCGGCCTTCCAGTCCGGTGAACGATAGCTCCACCACGTGTAGAGCTTCTCCGGCTCCGGCACCAATTCGCGCATCGCATCGACCCAACCGCCGGCTTGTTGCGCGGCGTTGAGCTTCTCGGTCTCGATCGGCGTATGCGACACCACGTTGAGAAGCTGTTTGTGGCTCCAGACATCGTGCTCGCGCGGCGCGACATTGAGATCGCCGACCAGGATTGCGCGCGCATGGCCGTTAACATGCACCTCGCTGCAATCGCGCATCTCGTCGAGAAACGACAGCTTGTGCTTGAACTTCGGATTCAGCTCGGGATCGGGAATATCGCCGCCGGCCGGCACATAAAGATTATGCACGACGATGGGATTTTTCAGGCCTGCGCGTTCGCCAAGCGTGACCGAGACATGGCGCGAATCGTTGACGCCGCAGAAGCCGCGCTTGCTGGTTTCATCGAAGGGCAGGCGCGAGAGCACCACCACGCCGTGATAACCCTTCTGTCCGTTCATCGCGACATGCTCGTAACCGAGCCGCTTGAATCGCTTGAGCGGAAACTTGTCGTCCGGGCATTTCGTTTCCTGCAGGCACAGGACATCCGGCCGCGCCGCCTTGATGAATTTTGCCACCAGATCGATGCGGAAGCGCACCGAATTGACATTCCAGGTCGTGATCTTCAACGTCATGCGGTCTTAATAAGCTCGGTGTTGCCGGATTTCCAGCAACGGGACGGGCGTTCTCCTGGATGATGGACTGGCGGATGGATAAGCCGCGACCCCGCGTCATCATTGTCGGCGGCGGCTTTGCCGGGCTGGAATGCGCCCGCGCGCTGGCCCGGGCGCCTGTGGATATCGTGCTGATCGACCGGCAGAACCACCATTGTTTTCAGCCGCTGCTCTATCAGGTCGCGACCGCCGCCCTGTCGCCGGCCGATATCGCCTGGCCGATCCGTGGCATCCTGAGCCGGCAGGGCAATCTGCGCGTCGTGATGGCAAAGGTCACGGCGGTCGATACTGCAGCGAAGATCGTGCAGGCCGACGCGCTGGCGCTGCCTTACGATTATCTGGTGCTCGCCTCCGGCGTCACCCATGCCTATTTCGGCCATGACGAATGGGCGGAAGCGGCCCCCGGCCTGAAGACCATCGAAGACGCACGGCATATCCGCGGCCGCTTTCTGCGGGCGTTCGAACAGGCGGAAACGGCGGCCGACGATGCGGCGCGCCGCAAGCTGCTCACTTTCGTCGTGGTCGGCGGCGGCCCGACCGGTGTCGAGATGGCCGGTGCGATGGCGGAGGTCGCCCATGAAACGCTGACGGAGGATTTCCGCCGCATCGATCCGCGCATGTCGCGCATCCTGCTGATCGAGGCGGGACCGCGCATCCTGCCGGCGCTCCCCGACAATCTGTCAGCCTATGCCAAAGGCGTGCTGGAGCGGATGGGCGTCGAGGTCATGGCCGATACCCGCGTGACCGATTGCTCGCGCGATGGCGTGACGCTGGGTGACGGTCGCCGCATCGATGCGTCGACCATTGTCTGGGCTGCCGGCGTGGTGGCTTCGCCCGCGGCGCAATGGATCGGCGCGGCACATGATCGCGCCGGCCGCATCGTCGTCAACGCCGATCTGTCGGTGCCGGATCATCCGAATGTGTTCGTGACCGGCGATCTCGCGTCAGTACCGAATGTGCCGGGCATCGCGCCGGCCGCGAAACAGATGGGCGGATATGTCGGGCGGCTGATCGCTGCGCGCGTCGAAGGCCGCGATTTGCCGGCGCCCTTCCGTTACAAGCATGCCGGCGATCTGGCTGCGATCGGCCGGCGCGCGGCGGTGGTGAAGATCGGCCGCTTCGAACTCACCGGCTTTCTCGCCTGGTGGTTCTGGGGCATCGCGCACATCTATTTTCTGATCGGCTTGCGCAACCGTTTCGTGGTCGCGATCAACTGGCTGTGGAGCTGGCTCACCTTCCGGCGCGGCGCGCGACTGATTTCGGCGCGGTAGGAATGAATGATCTTTCCCCGGCATACTGAGGTGCGAGCATAGCGAGCCTCGAAGGATGTACGGCCGTCGCCCTTCGAGGCCGTTACTGCGTAACGGCACCTCAGGGTGACGGTTCGAAGACTGGCGCGAAAATTACTGCAGCATGCGCTCGTAATTGATCTTGAACAGCGCCGGATCTGGCTTCTTGGTCATGTCGAGATCGTAGATCGCGACGGTGGTGTCGAAGCCTTGCGGATCGGTGACTGTCCATTGCTTCAGCGTCAGGTCCTTGGCGTCGAACATCAGCATCAGCTTGTGCTTGCCGCCGAGCGTCTGCCGCTCCTCGATCACCACGGTGGCAAAGATATCGTCGGAATAGACGCCGACCACGTTGGTGTCGCGCAGGAGATCGACCTTGTCGGCGAGCAGGAAACGCAGCGGCGTCTGGCCGAGCGGATAGAGATCCTGTGTCGCCAGCCTGCGGTCGCGGACAACCAGCGAGGTGCCGTCGGCAATCAGCTGAACCGGGCTCGGATCGTCATATTCGAAACGCAGCTTGCCGGGCTTCTGCAGGAAAATGTCACCGGTGGTCTTGCGTCCGTCCGGCCCGACCTGGACGAATCGTCCGACCACCTGCCGCATGCCCGAGAGATAGTTGGAGATCCGGTCCACCAGCGCGCGCTGGCTGCCGTCGAAAGCGGTGGCTTCGCCAGGCTTGCCGGCGGGCGCGTTCGGCCGCACCGGGGAGGGGGCCGGAGCGATCATGCCGGGCGGGGTGGGTCGCGCCTGCGCGACAATCAGCGGCTCCACATTGATGGTGCCGGATTTGGCAAGCGGCGCCGGCCGCGGCAGCGGAACCGATTGCGCCGATGCACCGGATAGGCCGGCCAGCCCCGATATCAGGCCTGCCGTCACGAGAGCGCATAGGCTGGTCAGCGTCCGCGTCATACTTCACTCCATTGCACCGGACTTTTAATCCGCGCGTGTGGCGACTTGGCGGCCGGTTTCGAGTTAATCGGCGTCAGGCCGAATCTCAATAGCGGCAGCGATTTTGATCAGTCTAGCCGAAACGGCTGGCGCCTTCCTCAATCAGGATTTCACGTTTTCCGGCGTGATTGGGCTGCCCGACCACACCTTCCTGTTCCATCCGCTCCATCAGCGACGCAGCCCGGTTGTAGCCGATCTGGAGCCGGCGCTGAATGTAACTGGTCGAGGCCTTGCGATCGCGCACCACCACCTCGACGGCCTGCTGGTAGAGGTCTTTTTCCGCGCCCATCCCGGTGGAGTCGAACACCGCCCCGTCCTCGTCCTCGGATTCGTCACGGGTCACTTCTTCGAGATATTGCGGCACGCCCTGCGACTTCAGATGGCGCACGACCTTCTCGACCTCGTCGTCCGCGACGAATGGTCCGTGGACACGGCTGATGCGGCCACCGCCGGCCATATAGAGCATGTCGCCCTGGCCGAGCAGCTGCTCGGCGCCCTGCTCGCCCAGAATGGTGCGGCTGTCGATCTTCGACGTGACCTGGAACGAGATGCGGGTCGGGAAATTCGCCTTGATGGTGCCGGTGATGACGTCGACCGAGGGGCGCTGGGTCGCGAGCACGACATGGATGCCGGCGGCGCGGGCCATCTGGGCCAGCCGCTGGATCGCGCCTTCGATATCCTTGCCGGCCACCATCATCAGGTCGGCCATTTCGTCGACGATGACCACGAGATACGGAAGTTCCTCGAATTCGAGATCCTCCTTCTCGTAGATCGCCTCGCCGGATTCCTTGTCGTAGCCGGTATGCACGGTGCGGGTCAGCACCTCGCCCTTGGCCTTGGCTTCGTTGACGCGGGTATTGTAGCCGTCGATGTTGCGGACGCCGAGCTTCGACATCTTCTTGTAGCGCTCTTCCATCTCGCGCACGGCCCATTTCAGCGCGACCACGGCTTTCTTCGGATCGGTGACGACCGGCGTCAGCAGATGCGGGATGCCGTCATAGACCGACAATTCCAGCATCTTCGGATCGATCATGATCAGCCGGCATTGATCGGGCCGCAGCTTGTAGAGCAGCGACAGCAGCATGGTATTGATCGCGACCGATTTGCCGGAGCCGGTGGTGCCGGCGATCAGAAGATGCGGCATGCGGGCGAGATCGACCACCACCGGCTCGCCGCCGATGGTCTTGCCGAGGCAAAGCGGCAGCTTGGCCGGCGTCTTGTCGTATTCACTGGCCGCCAGCATTTCGCGGAAATAGACTTTCTCGCGAAACTCGTTCGGCAATTCGATGCCGATGGCATTGCGGCCGGGAACCACCGCGACACGCGCCGACACCGCGCTCATCGAACGGGCGATGTCGTCGGCAAGACCGATGACACGCGACGACTTGATGCCGGGCGCGGGTTCGAGTTCGTACAGCGTCACCACCGGGCCGGGGCGCGCATTGATGATCTCGCCCTTGACGCCGAAATCTTCCAGCACGCTTTCCAGCGACTCGGCATTCTCCTCGATGTCTTCGGCGCTCATCGTCGCCTTGTCGCTCGCCTTCGGCGCGGCAAGGAGATTGAGCGGCGGCAACACGAAGGCACCGGAGCGCTTGGCCGGCTTGGGCGCGGGCTTGGCGCGGGCCTTGCGCGGGGCGGGCTCTTCCTCCGCCTCCTCTTCCTCTTCGTCCGGCGCGTCGTCGTAATCGTTGTCGTCGTCGTTGTCGTACGCGTCTTCCTCGGGCTCCGCGCGCATGCGGGGCTCGGTGCGTGCCCCGCCCGCGGCGGGCCTTGCGGGTCGCACCGCGATTTCGTCATCGTCCGACAGGCGCCGCCGGATGAACAGCGACAGCCGCGCCTTCGCGCTCAGCATCAGATGCACAAGCCAGCCCAGCGACACCGAGCCGCGCTCCTCGTCCTCGTCGAACTCCTCGGCCTCGCGGTGGATGTCCGCGGCAAGATCGCCGCGTTTGCGGAAGCCGAAGCCCAGCACGATGGCGGTCGCCGCGACCGCTGCGACGCCGATCACGCATGCCAGCACGAAGCGGCTTGTGCCCGATGAGCCGAACAGAAAAAGCGGCAGCCTGACGATGGCGTCGCCGGTGACGCCGCCCATCCCGGCCGGAAGCGGCCAGCCAATCGTGCGCGGCAGGCAGGAGGCGAATGCGGCCGACAGCGCGAGTGCGACGATCCAGAATGCCAGACGAAGCCAGCGGCGGCCGGGCGCGCGATGCGTCACCAGCCGCCAGCCCCAGGCCGCGACCGGCAGCACCAGCATAATCGACGCCAGGCCGAAAAGCTGGACCGACAGATCGGAGAAGATGGCGCCGCTGCGCCCGAGCCAGTTGCGCACCGGCGAATCGGTCGCATGGCTGAGACTCGGATCCTGCACCGACCAGGTCGCCAGCGCGACGGTCAGCAGCAATGCCACCATCAGCAGGGCGATGCCGCAACACTCGCCGACGCGGCGTCGGATCGCGGCGCGCAAATCGTCGGAGAGAAATTCGAACCGGTCGAGACCGCGCTGGCTGATGGCTGGCATGCGCGCTACCCGAGCACCGACACGAGGCGATGCAGCGCCTCGGCGGTGGTTGCGTTGTCATGCACCATGGCGACGCGGATATAGTCGCGGCCCGGGTTGCTGCCGTCGGCTTCCGTGAACGAAGCGAATTCGCCTGGCAGTACGCGAAGACCCGCCTCGCGCCACAGCCGTTCGGTGGCCGCGATGCTGCCGCCCTGTGCCGATACATTGAGCCACAGGAAGAAGCCGCCCGGCGGACGCTTGTAGCCGTAGCGGCCGCCGAGGATCTGGTCGGCGAGATCGAATTTCTGTGCGTAGGCGGTGCGGTTCTCGATCACATGCATCTCGTCGTCGAGCGCGGCCGCGGCCACGGCCTGCGCCGGCATCGGAACCTGCGGCGCTGAGTTGTTCCGGTATTCCAGGAAGCGAGCGAGGAAATTGCGATCGCCGGCGACGAAGCCGACGCGCAAGCCAGGCAGGTTCGATCGCTTCGACAGCGAATTGAAGGCGATGGCGTTGGAATAGTCCGCTCCCGCGACTTCGAGAATCCCGGTCGGCTTTTCGCCGAAATAGATTTCCGAATAGCACTCGTCGGAAAACACCATGAAGTCATGCTTGCGGGCGAGCGCGACCAGCCGCGTGAGGTAATCGCGGCTGGCGACCGAGCCCTGCGGATTGGCGGGCGAGGCGATGTAGAAGGCGACCGTGCGTGCGAGCAGCGCGTCGTCGAGCGAATCGAGGTCGGGCAGGAAATCGCTCGCAGCGGTGGCGGGCATGTAGACGGTCTCGCAATGCGAGGCCGAAGCGCCGGCCGAATAGGCGCCATAGCAGGGATTGGGCACCAGGATCGCCGGCCGTCCCGCGCGCGGCGGAGCGTTGCGCGCAGCGGCGAGCGCCGCGAGGAACAGGCCCTCGCGGGTGCCGTTCAGCACCAGTACTTCGGTTTCCGGATCGAGCGGGCGCGGCAGCGCGTAACGACGGCTCAGCCAGCCGGTGACCGATGTGCGGAACAGCTCGGTGCCCTTGTTGGCCGGATATTTCCCGAGATCGGCAATATGCTTTGCGAAGACCGGGCCGGCAAAGGCGGGCACCGGATGCTGCGGCTCGCCGACGGCGCAATTGATCGCCGGCTGTCCCGGTTCGATCGGCGCCAGCAGGTCGTTCAGGCGCGCAAAGGCCGACCGATTCTGCGTGCGCGGATCGGCCGTCCGCGCGGACGACGGGGGCTGTTCGCGTTCGGCGGCATTCATGAACATCACGCGCATTTCGGCCGGATTACTCGATGCGGCCAAAGCCTAGGTGCCGCTGGTTAAGGTCCGATTAACCATCGACCGTCGCGGACGATTTCCGGGCGACCGCGAGCGCCCAAAAAAGCGAGCCCTAAAAAGAAAAGAGGCCCCGGTCTTACGACCGGAGCCTCCATTCGGCGAGGGGACGGTGCCGGGTATACGCCCCGCCGCGCGACGCTTCGAGCGTCCTACATGTTATAGGCGCGCTCTCCGTGTTCGGTGAGATCGAGACCTTCGCGTTCCTTGTCCACGGTGATGCGCAGGCCGACGATGATGCTGATGACGAACAGAATGATCGCGGTGCCGACACCCGTCCACACGACGGTCAGGAGCACGCCCTTGGTCTGGGCGATCATCTGCGTCGCGAAGTCGTATTCTCCGACCTTGCCGGTGACATAGTCGAAGATGCCGGTGCCGCCGAGTGCCGGGTTCACCAGGATGCCGGTGCCGAGCGCGCCGACGATGCCGCCGATGGCATGGACGCCGAACACGTCCAGTGCGTCGTCGTAACCGAAGGCATGCTTGATGGCCGAGCAGAAGAACAGGCACACCACGCCGGACACGAGGCCGAGCACGATCGCACCCATCGGACCGGAGAAGCCCGCCGCCGGCGTGACGGCGACCAGACCGGCAACTGCGCCGGTCACGATGCCGAGCAGCGACGGCTTACCCTTGATCATCCATTCGGCGAGCATCCACGACATGGCGGCGCCGCAGGTGGCGACAAAGGTGTTGATCATCGCCAGTGCCGCGGTTCCGTTGGCTTCGAGGTTGGAGCCGACGTTGAAGCCGAACCAGCCAACCCACAGCAGCGAGCCGCCGATCATGGTCATGACCATCGAGTGGGGCGGCATCACTTCCTTGCCGTAGCCGGTGCGCTTGCCGACCATGATGGCGGCGACAAGTCCGGCAACGCCCGCGTTGATATGCACCACGGTGCCGCCGGCGAAGTCGATCGCACCCCAGGAGAAGATCTTACCGGCGTCGGCGAGAACTTCGTCAAGTGCCGCTTGAGCCTTGGTCTTGGCAGCTTCGTCCGTTGCGGCCGCAACGGCTTTCGCGGCAGCGTCAACCGCATCCGGGCCGGCCCAATACCAGACCATGTGTGCGATCGGGAAGTAGATCAGCGTCACCCAGATCGGGATCAGCAGAGCCACCGCGGAGAACTTCATGCGCTCCGCAAACGCGCCGACCATCAGCGCGGGCGTGATCATCGCGAAGGTCATCTGGAAGGCGATGAAGGCGTATTCCGAGACGCCGACGCCGACCGAGAAGGTGCCGCCGATCGAATCGGAGGTCACTCCCGACAGGAAGGCCTTCGAAAATCCGCCGATCCATGCCGATCCACCGGTGAAGGCGAGGCTGTAGCCGTAGATCACCCAGATCAGGCCGCAGATGCAGACCGAGTAGAAGACATGCATCAGCACCGAGAGCATGTTCTTGGGGCGAACCAGGCCGCCATAGAACAGGGCGAGACCCGGAATGGTCATCAGCAGCACGAGCACCGCCGAGGTCATAAGCCAGGTGTTATCGGCCTTGCTGAGAACGGGATCGGCGAAGGCCGGGCCCGCAGCCAGCGACGCCGCGGCCAAAGCAGCGGCGGTCAATCCGGCCCGCGTTGGAAACTTGAAAGACATAGTTGAGCTCCTGTCCGAATGCGTCGGTTTAGAGGGCGGAGGCGTCTGTTTCGCCGGTGCGGATGCGCACTGCACTTTCCAGGTTCACGACAAAGATCTTTCCGTCGCCGATCTGGCCGGTCTTGGCCGCGCCGGAGATGGCTTCGATGACTTTGTCGACCTGGTCGGTGGCGACTGCGACCTCGACCTTGAGCTTCGGCAGGAAGCTCACGGCGTATTCGGTGCCGCGATAGATTTCGGTATGTCCCTTTTGACGCCCATAACCCTTGACCTCAGTGACGGTCATGCCGTGCACCCCGATCGCGGTCAGGGCGTCGCGGACCTCGTCGAGCTTGAATGGCTTGATGACGGCCATGACGATTTTCATGTGGTTCGATCCCCGTTGTCCCGAAGCTTGCGTGAGCTCCGGACTGTCTCACTCGGGTTCCGGCAGGCATGGTTTCGCCCCCGCAGGCCAGTTCCCGCGCTTACGTAATCAAACCCCGTGCCACTTCGCCGCAAGGGTACTAACAGGTTGATTCAACGAGCGATTTCAGGGGAGTGGAATCCTCCGGCGATTCGCCTTTGGAAGCAGCGCACAAACGGACGGCAGGATTGCCTAGTAAACAGTCAGGTGCCTGTGCCTGAGTCGCCTGAAATACAAAGCGGGGCCGAATTACAGCCGGCGAAGGTAATTTGGTGGGGTGGCGCGGCCAGCGCGGTGACGGCGAGGCCCACAATTTTTCGTCGGTGCGCGTCACAATCGCGCTCGAGGGCATGCCCTTCGAGGTCGAGGTGACGGGCGGATCGTCAGCGCCCTGCGGCCCGGCCGCCTGCCTTCGCGCCAAGCGGGGCTCACGCATGGAGGACGGCGGAGACTCAGCCGAAGCGAAAGCCGTCGAGGCTGAGCCCGTGCTTCTGCGAGAGCCGCCAGTCCAGCATCAGCAGCCGGTCCTGCCCCCAGAACAGCTCGCCCTCATAGACATAGGTGGGAGCGCCGAACACGCCGATGCGGATCGCTTCCTCGGTATTGCGCTCATACTCGGCCTTCACCGCTTCGTCTTCGGTCGCGGCCAGCAGCGCCTTGCCGTCGAAGCCGTTCTCGTCGGCGATCGCAACCAGCGTCGGATGATCCGCAATGTTGCGATCCTCGACCCAGACCGCGCGCAGGATCGCGTTGGTCAGCAGGCTCCAGTCGAGCCCCTTCTGCATCGCCGCGATCACCAGATAGCAGGCCCTGCGATCGGCAACCGGATGAAAGGCCGGTTCGAGATTGCACGGTCGGTGCAGGATCTCGCTCCAGCGCTTCAGTTCGAGATGCCGGTAGACCTGACGTTGCTGCGCGCGCTGCTTCAGCGGCAAGCCGCCGGACACCGACCACACCTTCAAGAGATCCATCGGTTTGTGCCGGATGGTCAGGTTGAAGCGCTTAGCGAGCTGTTCGAAGCGCTGGTGCCCGAGATAGGTCCAGGGCGACGACATCGCGTCGAAGTAATCGATGAAGGTGTCCGGCATGCTGTCTCGACGCTCTGGCAATTGCGGGCGCGGCGCATTCGCCGCGCCCTTTGCGATCAGTTGGTGTTGATCTTGATATTCGCGGCCTTCACGATTGGCCACCATTTTTCGATCTCGGCCTTCTGATGCGCTGCCAGCGCCTGCGGCGTCTGCTGATCCGGCGGCGGGATCACCTGTCCCAACGCTTCGAGTTTCGCGCGCACCGCAGGATCGGCGAGTGCATCCTTCACCGCGGTGTTGAGCCTGGCGACCGCGTCTTGCGGTGTGCCCTTCGGCGCCCACAGGCCGAACCAGATCGCAACGTGCAGCTTCGGCAGTCCGGCTTCGTCGACGGTCGGAATGTCCGGCGCCGAGGGAGCGCGCTTGTCGTCGGTGATCGCATAGGCCTTGATCTTGCCCGCCCTGATCTGCGGTAGCGCGTTCGCAAGATGATCGAACATGAAGTCGATATTGCCGGCGAGCAGATCCTGCATGGCGGGAGCCGCGCCGCGATACGGGATGTAATTGAGCTTGGTGCCGGTGAGGTTCTCGAAATAGACGCCGGCGACATGCGCCGCACTCCCCGCGCCGATGCTGCCGACCGAGATCTTGTCCTGATTGGCTTTCACCCAGGCGACGAATTCCTTCAGGTCCTTTGCCGGCACGTCGTTTTTGGAAACGAGAATCATCGGATAACTGGTGAGCAACGCGACCGGCTCGAGATCGGTGAGCAGGTCGAACGGCAGCGGATAGACCGCGCCATTGATGACATGCGTGCTCCAGTGGCCGAAGCTGAGGGTGTAGCCGTCAGGCGCTGCCTTGGCGACGCGGCCGACGCCGATGGTGCCGGCGGCGCCGGTCACGTTTTCGACCAGCACCGGCTGGCCGAGGGTCTGATGCATGCGCTCGCCGAGGGTGCGGATCAGCGCGTCGGTCGGGCCGCCGGCCGAAAACGGCACGACGACGGTCACCGGCCGGGTCGGAAAGTCCTGCGCTGGCGCGGCGGCGGTGCCGGCAGCCAGCAGGGCAGCCGCAAAGGCAGCGCCCGCGAATCGATGTGTCATTGAGGTGCTCCGTGCCGGCGGGCGCCATAAAATGCCCGCTTCGCCAGATAAGTAGAAGACTATTCTATCTCTTCGCAATATCGCCGCAGCAATTAGAAAAATCATTCTCCCGTGGGCGAGTAGGAAAAACGAATTCTCCCAAATCCATCTTCCGGACGAAGTTCCCGTTTCGACCGGACGGCCGCCCCGGCGTCTCTTCAGAGCGCGTCGGTGTCGGTCTCGCCGGTGCGGATGCGAACCGCGCGGTCGATCGGGGTCACGAAAATCTTGCCGTCGCCGATCTGCCCGGTCCGGGCGGCTTGGCTCACCACTTCGACCACCTTGCCGACCCGGTCCGAGCCGACCGCGATTTCCAACCGCACCTTGGGCAGGAAGTGCACGGCATATTCGGAGCCGCGATAGATCTCGGTGTGGCCCTTCTGACGGCCATAGCCCTTCACCTCGGTCACGGTCATGCCGTAGATGCCGACCGAGGTCAGAGCGTCGCGCACCTCTTCCAGCTTGAAGGGCTTGATGATCGCGGTAACCAGTTTCATGGACTGAGCCTCTGCCGGAGCCACAATGTCGCGGCCCGCGCCTCACCCGGCATGGACCATCCTGGGCCGCAGGTTATCGGCAACCCGCGCAAAGATTAAGCGGAGAATGAGCGCCTAATCGGGCCGCCGCCGCAGCCGGACCAGTCCCTCCTGCGCCACCGAGGCGACCAGCGTGCCGTCGCGCTTGAAGATCGATCCCCGGGACAACCCGCGCGAGCCATGCAGGTTCGGCGAGTCCTGCGAATAAAGCAGCCATTCATCGGCCCGGAAGGGCCGGTGCATCCACAGCGCATGGTCGAGGCTGGCGCCCATGAAATCCTTCTCGAACAGCGTGCGGCCGAGCGGCACCAGCGCGGTATCGAGCAGCGTCATGTCGGAGGCATAGGCCAGCACGCATTGATGGATCGCGGCATTGTCCGGCAGCGGGCCGGTGCCCTTGATCCAGACATTGAAATGTCCGTTGTCGGGCTTGCGGCCGAGATAATGCCCGTAATCGATCGGACGCAATTCGATCGGCCGCTCGCGCTTGTAATAGCGCTGCACCTGCTCCGGCAGCGTCGGCAGGATATCACGCAGCATGGTCTCTTCGTCCGGCAGCGCTTCCGGCGCCGGCACGTCCGGCATGGTCATCTGGTTGTCGAGCCCGTCCTCGTCGTTGTGGAAGGACACGATCATGATGAAGATCGGCCGGCCGTGCTGGATCGCCTTGACGCTGCGGGTGGTGAAGCTCTTGCCGTCGCGGGTGCGCTCGACCTCGTAGACGATCGGCACCGTGGGATCGCCGGCCAGCACGAAATAGGCATGCATGGAATGCGCGGTGATGCCTTCGACGGTGCGGCTGGCGGCCACCAGCGCCTGGCCGATCACCTGCCCGCCGAATACGCGCGGCCATCCGGTCTGCGGCGAGCGGCCGCGGAACAGGTTGACTTCCAGCGTTTCGAGGTCGAGGACCTCCAGGAGAGCCGAGACGGCGCCGGACATGAAAAAGCTCTTTCGTTACCTTACATAAAGAAGGCGCGGACCGCCGCGCTCAAGTCAAGTGTTGGTACGGCCGGACAGCAATGACGCAAGCGAACGCAAAGATCGATATCCTTATCGCCGGCGGCGGATTTGCCGGACTGGCGCTGGCCATCGCGCTGCGTCAGGGGTCCGATGGCGCATTGTCCGTGGCGCTCGTGGACCCGGCGATGGACCGCGCCTCCGGCGACCCGCGGGCCTCCGCGATTGCTGCCGCCGCGCGCCGGCTGTTCGAGACCATCGGCGTTTGGCCCGCGATCGCCGACGGCGCGCAGCCCATTCTCGACATGGTGGTGACCGATTCCCGGCTCGACCATGCGATGCGGCCGACCTTCCTGACTTTCGACGGCGAGATCGCGCCGGGCGAACCGTTTGCGCATATGATCGAGAACGGCCCGATGATCGCGGCCCTGCTCGGCAAGGCGCGCGAACAGGGCGTCGATCTGCGGCCGGTCGCGGTCACGCAATTTCAGCACGATCCGGCCCGCGTGACCGCGCAACTTTCCGATGGCGCGTCACTGTCCGCGCGGCTCTTGGTCGCCGCCGATGGCGCACGGTCGGTGATCCGCGAGCAGGCCGGGATTGCCGTTCATGGCTGGGACTATGACCAGGCCGGCATCGTCACCACCATCGCGCACGAGCGCCCTCACAACGGCCGCGCCGAAGAACATTTTCTCCCGGCCGGGCCGTTCGCGATCCTGCCCCTGACGGGTCATCGCTCCTCGATCGTCTGGACCGAGAGCAAGGCCGACGCCGCGCGCATCGTAGCGCTGTCCGATGCGGAGTTTCTCGCCGAACTCGAACAGCGCTTCGGGCTTCATCTCGGCGATCTCGCGCTTGCGGGTCCGCGCCGCGCCTTTCCGCTCGGCCTGCATGTCGCGCGCAGTTTCATCGCGGAACGCATTGCGCTCATTGGCGACGCCGCGCATGTGATCCATCCGATCGCCGGGCAGGGTCTCAACATGGGATTGCGCGATGCCGCGGCTTTGGCCGAAGCGGTGATCGATGCAGCGCGGCTTGGCATCGATGTCGGCGCGGTATCGGTGCTGGAGCGCTATCAGCGCTGGCGGCGCTTCGACACCATGGCGATGGGAGTCGCGACCGACAGCCTGAACCGGCTGTTCTCCAACAATTCGGATGTGCTGCGGCTGGTTCGCGACATGGGTCTCGGCCTCGTCGACCGGATGCCGAATCTGAAGGAGTTCTTCATCCGCGAGGCCGCGGGCCTGACCGGCGACGTGCCGAAGCTGTTGAAGGGCGAAGCGCTCTAAGGCGCGACCGAACGCACGAACGCGACCAGCGCAGGCATCAGCGCCGGATCGAGCGGCGCCGCCGGATCGCGATAGAGCGCCAGATTGCCAGCGCGATCGGCGGGCGATTGTTTCAGCGTATGGTTGGCCTCCGGAAGTTCCAGCGTCTGCACATCGCCGCGGGCGCCACGCAACGCGTCGAAATCCACGGCTGACACTTGCAGGTCGCGGCCGGCATGGACGATCAGCGCGGGAGTCTTCGTCTGTGCCAGTGCGGCGGCCGGATCGAAATTGCCGATGGACATCAGGAATGGCTGCACCGACGGCCGGAAGAAAGCTGCAAGCTGTTGTGGCAGGTCATCGACCCGCTTTCCGGCAGCGAGTGAATCAAGGATCGCAGTGGCGCTGGCATCGAGATCCGGCGGAAGCTGTCCCTTGAGCTGCGCCCGCATCAGCGTGAGATAGGTACGCCCCGGCGTGGTCAGCAGCACGAGGCCCGCGATCGGCACACGCGCCGCGACCGCGAGCGCGATCAGGCCGCCCTCGCTGTGTCCTGCAATCACGATCGATGACACGTCGGACCGCTTCTGCAAGCTTCGAAGCGCAATGATCGCGTCCGACACGAACGTGTCGAAGACCACGTCGTCCTCGCGCGTCACCAGGGTACGACTTTCGCCGACGCCGCGCTTGTCGTAGCGCAGCGACAGGATGCCGCTTGCTGCAAGCCCCTCGGCCAGCTTGCGATAGCTGTCGGTCTTTAGAAATGGATTGGCGCCGGGTCCGTTGCCGTTGCGATCGGTCGGACCGGAACCCGCAACGATCAGCACCGCCGGTCCACGCACATGGTCTGCGGGCTTGGCGAGAGTGCCGTGCAGACCGCCCTCGGTCCAGGCTTCCTCGATGACCTTTGCGCGGGAGGTGGCCATCGACGATGCAAGCACCAGTGCGGCAATCGCTGCAATCCAGCCGAGCCGCAACCGGGCCATCGCGCCGCCCTTACGTCAGCGGGATCGAGCCGACCTGCGCCTGGAAGGCCGGCCGCTTTTCGATCTCGGCGAACCAGCGCTCGAGATGCGGCATCTGCGGCCGCTCCGGACACAGCACGCGGAAGCGATAGGCCATCACGCCGACCGGGATATCGCCCATCGAGAAGCGCTCGCCGGCGACGTAAGCGGTGCGGCCGAGCTGTGCATCGAGCATTACCATCGCTTCGGTGGTCTTGCGCTGCGACTCGGCGATGGCCGCCATGTCGCGCTTTTCCGCCGGCGTGCGGATCAGGCCCCAGAAGGCCTGGAAGATGGCAGGCCCGGCCACCGTCAACTGCCAGTCCATCCATTGATTGGCGCGCGCGATCTCTTTCGGATCGGACGGCTCCAGCGTTCCCGCGCCGTAGACGCGCGCCAGATAACGCACGATGGCATTCGATTCCCACAGGATGAAACCGTCCTCATCGAGGGTCGGCACCAGGCCGTTCGGATTCATCGCCAGATAGTCGGGCTCCTTGTTCTTGCCGAAGGCGCCGCCGACATCGATGCGTTCGTACTTGAGATTGAGTTCGCCGATCGCCCACATCGCCTTCTGCACGTTCGACGATGAGTTGCGTCCATAGATTTTCAGCATGTTTCCCCCTTGATCCAATCCCGCCCTCATCCTGAGGAGGCTGCGCAGCAGCCGTCTCGAAGGACGAGGGCGGCCCCATCCTTCGAGACGCGCCTTCGGTGCTCCTCAGGATGAGGCCGAAAACTCAATCCAGCTTCCGCGCCTCTTCCGCCAGCATGATCGGAATGCCGTCGCGGATTGGGTAAGCGAGCTTGGCGCCGCGCGAGATCAGCTCCTGCTTTGCCGGATCGTATTCCAGCGCAGCCTTCGTCAGCGGGCAGACGAGAATCTCCAGCAATTTCGGATCGACCTTGTCGCCGATGGCTTTCTCGTCTGACATCTGCGGTTCTCTCTGGATGGCCGGCCGAGGCCGCCGGCGATGACATCGTTATTGCAAAGGCGTTTCGCCGTCGGAGGAATTCTTGGCAAGCTCGATTTCGGTGACCGCGATCAGGATCTCGGCGCGTGTCTTCAGGTCGGGCGCCTCGAGCAGCGCCTGTTTCTCGGCCGCGCCATAGGGCGACATCATCGCCAGCGCATTGACCAGCGCTTCGTTCGGAGCATTCTCGATGCCCTCCCAGTCGGCCTTCAGGTCGTTTGCGGTGAGGAAGTCCGCGAGCGTGCGCAACAGGTTCTTGCGGTCGACTTCCTCCTCGCCCTTGCGGGCGATGAAATCGTCGGCGAAGGGCGCGTAAGTCACGCGGCATTGCCGGTACGCGGTCGCGACGGTGAGCTCCTCCTCGACGCGGAAACGCGCGACTCCGGTGAGCTGCAGCAGATAACGGCCGTCGCCGCTTTCGGCGATCTGGGTGATGCGGCCGACGCATCCGACCTTGAACAGATTCGGTTTGTCCTCAGGGCCGGGATTGCCGCTGTCCGGCTGGATCATGCCAATCAGCCGGTGACGCGACGCCAGCGCGTCGTCGATCATCTCCATATAGCGCGGCTCGAAAATGTTGAGCGGCATCTGGCCGCGCGGCAACAGCAGCGCGCCCGGCAAGGGAAAAACCGGAATCACCTCCGGCAGATCCACCGGTCCGTGATAGATCGCATTCATGGGCATTGCCGCACTCCGCCCTCGCGATGGCTCAAGATCCGATCGCCATACACACGCATTGTCACCGTTCACGCATCAGGCGAACAGCACCGACGACAGCCGCTTGCGCCCTTCGACCGTGGCCTCGTCGGTCGGACCCCAGGCGTCGAACAGCTGAACCAGTTGCTTGCGGGCGCCGTCGTCGTTCCATTTGCGGTCGCGCCGGACGATTTCAAGCAGCTGGTCGACCGCGCCGTCGCGATTGCCCTTGGCATTGAGCGCCAGCGCCAGATCGAAGCGCGCCTGATAATCCTTCGGATCGGCAGCGACCTTGGCTTCGAGATCGCCGATCGGTCCGAGATCTTTCGTCTGCTCGGCAAGCTCGATTGCGGCACGCGCCGCGGCGACACTGGAATCGCCGCGCTTTGCCTCCGGCACCATGTCGAGCGTCTTCTTCGCCTGTTCGACATTGCCGGTGCCGACATAGCAGCGTGCGAGTCCGGCCAGCGCCGCGATGTTGTTGGCGTCCTGCGCCAGCACCTGCGCATAGAGATCGGCGGCGCCGGCGTAATCCTTCTCTGCCAGGGCGGCATCGGCTGCGGCCAGCGCATCCTTCTCCTCGCCGCCGACGCGATCCTTGATCATCCGCTCGACGAATTCGGTGATCTGCTTCTCCGGCAGCGCGCCGAGGAAACCGTCGATTGGCTGGCCGTTGACGAAAGCCAGCACCGCGGGGATCGACTGGATGCCCATCTGCTGCGCGATCTGCTGGAAGATCGGCGGGTGCTCGTCGATGTTCATCTTGACGAGCTTGATCTTGCCCTTGGCGGCCTTCACCACCTTTTCCAGCACCGGGGTGAGCTGCTTGCAGGGTCCGCACCACGGCGCCCAGAAGTCCACCAGGACCGGGCGGGTCTTGCTCTCCTCGATGACGTCCTTGACGAAGGTCTGCGTGGTGGTGTCGGCGATCAAATCCGCGCCGGGCGCGGCGATCGGCGCCTCGCCGAAATTCTGTAACATTGTCAGCAATCCTTGCGTGCCCAAGGCCCGAGACCGATGTCCCGAAACCCCGGGCCGGTCACCCGGTTAACTCAAGTCCATTAAATGGCACGGAAACGGTCAATTGCAATCCGTTATGGCGCCGAACCGCCCGAGACCGGCCGGATCAGCGGGCTGTGCCCGGTGGCGGCGGCAAAGGCCAGCAGGTGGTCGCGGGCGATCGAGGTGGTCATGGTGTTGACCAGCGGATGGAAATTGAGGAGCGGGCGCTCCATCATCGCTGCGTCGAACACCGGCATCACCCGGCGGTCGCGGTCGTTGATCAGCGAGAACGGGGTCACCGATCCCGGCTCAACGCCCAGCGCCTCGCGCAGCAGGTCGGCCGAGCCGAACGACACCCGGCCGCAGCCGATCAGGCCGGGCAGGGCCTTCAGGTCGACCCTGGCATCCTCCAGCAGCACGATCAGGTAGAGCGCGCCGCGGGTATCCTTCAGGAACAAATTCTTGCTGTGGCCGCCGGGTACCCGGCCCCGCAGCGCGATCGATTGTTCCACCGTGAATAGCGGCGGGTGTGACACGGTCGGATGCGGGATGGCGAGCCGGTCGAGAAAGGCGAACAGGTCGTCGGGGGTGGCGGGCATGGTTTCTGCGTCATTTCGGGGCGGGCGGCGTCGCGGCGCCCCGGAATGACGAAGGAAGCGGCCTTTATCAACCCCATCGGCGATATTTCCGCCCTTGCAGTTGCAATGCCCGGGGCCATTTGGCATAGGAAGGCCCCCGGCGAACCCAGCCGGGCTTTTACAGGATGCGGGTGTAGCTCAGGGGTAGAGCACGACCTTGCCAAGGTCGGGGTCGAGGGTTCGAATCCCTTCGCCCGCTCCAATCATAGTCGGTTCGCCACCCACGAAACGGCCTCGTCCGGGCGAAGCCCGAACCGATCCTCGATCAAGGTAAAATGACGAGCGCTCCGCACCACGCTGCGCGCATAGCCCGTCCGCATCCGCGTCGTCGCACGCGGATTGGGTTTCGATAAGATTTATCGGTGAGTCGGTGCCGCCCGCAACGCGCGGGGAATGTCTATCGGCATTTCGCCATAACGGTGCGACCACGGTGAGGGTTGGATGGACGTCAAGGCACGTGATGGAGCACCGGCTCCGTATTGGAGTCTTGTCGGGGTGCGGGAAGGGGCCATCGCGGTCATCCCCGGTTTGCCCGGTGTCGTGGTCTTCTCTGCCTCTTTCGGTGCGCTGGCCGCGCAGAAGGGCGTGCCGCTGCTGGAAACAGTCTTGATGAGCGCGCTTGTATCCGCCGGTATCTCGCAGTTTCTGGCGGTGGAGATGTGGGCGCCTTCGATTTCGGTACTTTTGCTGGCGACCATCGTTGCCACCACCATCGTCGTGAATTTGCGTCTCTCGATTCCGCCGGCGGCCATGCAGCCCTGGATTGCCGGCTCGCCGCCGTGGCAGGTTTATCCAAGCCTGTTCATGATGACGATCACAAACTGGATCCCCACCGTGCGCTATCGCGCGTCCGGCGGCGCGGATGTCGGCTTTCTGTTCGGCGGCGGGCTCGCCTGCTGGCTCACATGGGTTGGAGCGACCGCAGCGGGACAGATCTTCGGCGGCTTGATCACCGATCCGAAGCGCTACGCTATCGATCTCATTCTGCCGCTGTATTTCGTCGCCCTGCTGACGCCGACCTACAAGGGCATAGGCCGTTCGATTCCCTGGGCGGTCGCTGGCGCGGTCGCGTTGCTGATGCAGCAGCTGGCGCCCGGTTATTGGTATCTGATCGTCGGCGTTGTCGCCGGCGCGATCACCGCTGGATTGATGTCCGATGAATAGCGTCGTTCCCTACGGGCCGTATGTCGCCATCATCTGCATGGGTATAGTGACCGCGACGTTGCGGTTTTCCGGCTACTGGCTGATGGGGAATGTGCAGTTCACGCCGCGCATTCGACGCATCATGGAGGCCTTGCCCGGCTGCGTGGTTGCTGCGCTCATCTTGCCGATCCTGCTCAGGGAGGGCGCGCCCGCGGTGGTCGCTGTTGTCGCCGTGGCGCTGCTGATGGCGTGGTGGCGGAAAGAGTTCGCGGCTCTGGCCGTCGGCGTGGCCGTCGCGATGACCGTCAGGTCGCTTGCTCTCTAGCCGCTCGCTTTTTCCAGGCAAAGCGGGGAACTTTCCGCCATGATACGCGTTCAGGAGCGCCCGCACGGGCGCCTTGATCCCGGAGTGTCCCCATGACAGCGCTCGCCGTCTCTCTGCCCCGCCGCCTGACGCCAGTCCTCGCGATCCTGCTCGCCCTGTTCGTGTCGGGTTGCGGCATCAACAACATCCCGACGCTGGATGAGCAGGCCAAGGCGAAATGGGCCGACGTGCAGAACAACTACCAGCGCCGCGCCGACCTGATCCCCAATCTGGTTGAGACGGTGAAGGGCTATGCCAAGCAGGAGAAAGAGGTGCTGGAGGCGGTGATCAACGCCCGCGCCCGCGCCACCCAGGTCCAGGTCAATGCCGATACCATCACCGATCCCGATGCATTCAGGAAATTCCAGGAATCGCAGGCGCAATTGTCCGGCGCGCTCGGCCGCCTGATCGCGACGGTGGAGAATTATCCGGACCTGAAATCGAACCAGAATTTCCTGGCGCTGCAATCGCAGCTCGAAGGCACCGAGAACCGCATCGCGATCGCACGGCGCGATTACATCGAGGCGGCGCGTGCCTATAACACCGAGCTGCGCACCTGGCCGGGTATCATCTGGGCAAAGACGGTCTATGCCAGCCACAAGCCGATGGAAACCTTCACCGCGACCGCGGGCTCGGACAAGCCGCCCAGCGTGAAGTTCTGACGGGCGGCCGCGCATGCGGCTTCGCGCTTTCATCGTTGCGCTCGCGCTTGCCGTCATTTCTACGGCGGCGCTGGCGCAATCGCTGACCTTTCCCGAATTGACCGGCCGCGTGGTCGACGGGGCTGGCATTCTCGATGCGTCCACCCGCGAGCAGCTCGAAAAGCTCTCCGCCGATCTCGAGGCCAAGACCACGGACCAGCTCGTGGTCGTGACGCTGAAATCGCTGCAGGGCACGTCGATCGAGGATTACGGCTATCAACTCGGGCGCAAGTGGCAGATCGGCCAGAAGGACAAGAATAACGGCGTCATCCTGCTCGTCGCGCCGAACGACAGGCGGGTGCGCATCGAGGTCGGCTACGGGCTCGAGCCGACGCTGACCGACGCGATTTCGAGCGTCATCATTCAGGGCTCGATCCTGCCGCGTTTTCGCGCCGGCGACTTCGCCGGTGGTGTCCGGCGCGGCGCCGAGGACATCGCGCAGGTGCTGTCCGGCGATGCCAGGGAAATCCAGGAGCGCGCGGCGCAGCGGCAATCGGCCTCGCGCGGCATGAGCATCGAAGAGATCCTGATCCTGGCGTTCTGGATCTTTGTCGCGTTCATAATCATCCGCAATGTGATCGCGAATATGCGCGGACAACGCGGTGGCATCCGGCCCGGACAGGTGCGCCGCACGAGCGATTGGACCAATTACAACCCGGTGATCATCGGTGGTGGCCGGTCCGACAACGGCTGGGGCGGCGGCTCGTCGGGCGGCGGATTTTCCGGCGGTGGCGGTTCGTTCGGCGGCGGCGGTTCGTCGGGGAGTTGGTGATGCTGATTTCAGACACCGACAAGAAGCGGATTTCCGCGACCATTGCCGCAGCCGAACACAAGACGGCGGGCGAAATCTTCTGCGTGATCGCGCGGCAATCCGGTGACTATCGTCTGGTGCCGGTCGTGTGGGCCGCCTTCGCGGCGCTGCTGCTGCCGCTGCCGCTGATTTTTTTCACCGCCATGCCGGCGCAGTGGATCTACATCGCGCAGCTTGCGCTGTTCGCTGTGCTCACGCTGGCGCTGTCGATTGATGCCGTCCGCTTCCGCATCGTGCCGCGGCGTCGCATGCATGAGCAGGCGCACGCCGAAGCGGTCCGGCAATTCTGCGCGCAGGGCCTGCACAAGACCGAAAACCGCACCGGCGTTCTGATCTTTGCTTCAGAAGCCGAGCATTATGCCGAAGTCATCGCCGACGCCGGCATCAATGCGAAAGTGCCGCAGGCGGTGTGGGACGATGCGGTGGCCGTCCTGATCGCCGAGATTGCGCGGGGGCGAGCGGCGGACGGCTTTGTCGGTGCGGCGGAACGCTGCGGCAATGTGCTGGCGCAGCACTTTCCACCCGGCGCGCTCAATCGCAACGAATTGCCGGACAGACTGATCGAGATTTGAGTTTCGCGCCGCGAGGCGAAAGAAAGCCCGGCCTCAAGTCGACTTCGCCAATGCCGCATCTGTCACGGATTTGCTCGGCACGATCAGGTCATATCGATATTTTCCCTCGTGCCATCCAAGCTCGGCCTGCCCTCCCAGTTGCTGTGGAATCAGTCGCGCCAGCAATTGCGTGCCGAAACTTCGTCGTGCGGGAATGGTGTTGCTTTCGATTGGAGGGCCACCGGTCTGCAATTCGGTCCAGGTGAGCCGGAAGGTGTCGGCTTGCAAATCCCATGACAGGATGACGCGCTGGTCTTTTCCAAGAGCACCATGCTTCAGCGAGTTCGTCATCAACTCATGAATGGCGAGCGGCAACAGCTGCGCGGCGGCAAACGACAGCTTTATCTCACGGCCCGACACGTCGACATTGGTCCGAAAGCTGCGCGTAACCTCTTCAGCCATGGCTCGCAATTCCGCCGTCTCTGACGATCCCAGGCCCGCCGCAAGGGCGGACAGTCGGCCCTGAAACTCTGCAAACGCTTCCGGCGTTTCTTTAAATGACTGTCGAGCCAGTGCGATTGCCATAGCGCAGGTATTGCGCACCCGATGGTTCAACTCGCCCACAATGGTCTGCAAAACCTTTTCCGCGGCTTCCTTGCTGGAAAGCGCGGCCTGCAAAGCCACATTGTTGCGAAGGATCGAAAAGGTGAGAAGAGCCAAGAGGAGCGCGATCGTGACGCCAAAGCCAAAGATCGAAAGGCCGCTCTGCACCAGTCCATTTTCACTGTGGACCTGCAGCCGCAAAAGATAGTCGCGTCCCGCGAATGTGATGGTCCGTGTGACAGCGGACGCTTCGGACGGCGGTCCCGCATGGAACACCGGCCCGAAATCGGCGGCAGCGGTGTCCACGATTGTCAGGGTCGTATTTGCCGGGAGCGGGCTCGGCATCAATTCAGAAAACAGAAAGCTGAAGCCCAGAACTCCGAGCAACCGGCCGTTGACCGATATCGGTCCATAGATGATCAACGCAGGTTCGGACGGATTCTGGATGAGACGCAGGGGCGAAGTCGCAACCGGCCGATTTGATCCAACTGCCTTCTCGATCGCAGCCTTCGGCTGCGGGCGAGAGTTCAGCGCCAGGCCTACCGAACTGAGGTTCGGGTCGGTTGGAGGAGCGATGTCGAGGTTGACATACAGCACCTCATTGGGTGGAGGAACGTCACTGGCGGTCGGGCCGAACAGCGTCGCGTTTTTGCGAGCTAGCGCATCGATCAAAAGCGGTCGTTCGGACGGCGAGACACGTACGCCCCAGACCATGGAATAGGCATTGGGGATGAGACCCAGGACGCGGCCGGCGAAAGCGCTTAAGGCTTCCGGGTCGAAAGGGTCTTGCGGTTGAAACGTGGCGGCGGACAGGCGCGCAAAGGTCTCGTATGTCGCAAGCTTGCGACTCAAGTCCGCAGCGTAGCGATCCGCCAGGCTTTCGTGTTCGACCAAATCCGATTCCGCCCGAAGGACCGAGTCGCGGATGGCGAGTGCGCCGCAGAGGATGCAGCCCAAGCTAAACACGCAAACGCTGATCAATAAGGGACGCATCAAATGTTTATGCTTCAGATCGATTTTGCGGCGTTCCGAACGTCAAGAGACGAAGTGGAAGTCGTGCCTAAACAGCAATCGGGTCGATGAACGTGACGCCAAAGCGATCTGCTTCAGCGAAGGGTCTGGAATTCGACTCCAAGACGCTGAAAGCATCCCTTCGTGTCGCCGATTCGCTTGTCACGTGGATCAGACTGAGCGTCTCCCGGTCCCAGACCTGCAAAGCGCGGCGGTCGAACGCTGCCAGCCTGACAACGGCCTGGATCGCCTGCTCCACGCTTTCCGCATTCAGAATCGCCAGGGAGTGTCGCCCGTTGGCTTCCGAGAAAAGCAGGATAAACTCTTTCATGGGTTTCTGCCGCACGGTCCTTCGGGGCGCGCCAGTCAGGACGTAGCGGAAACCGAGAGGGCTGACCGTTCACCGATTGCTATACAATATCACGGATTGCTGCGGATGAGCGGTGTTTGGGTACCTATTTGGAGCAGACGGTCGGATGTGCGCGACTAGAGTAGATTTGCAACTTCGGGCCCTCGAATCGAAGCGTCCGGTGCGGCGCGATTGGGAAATGCGCGGCTTCTTCGCGGAGAGCGTCGACCTCTGCGCCGGCGCCGGGTTCGATTATCAATGGAGCGGAAGCCGTCACTATCTCGCGCTGCACGACATCAGGCTGAGAGATGGAGAGGCTTCGATCGATGGCGTTCAGGCTCCACACATCTTGGATTTGCGCCAAACCCTTACCTTCGCTCCGAAAGGCTGCCAGATTTCGGGATGGTCGCTGACCGAAAACAGAAACAACAACTATCTGGCATTCACATACGAACCTTCGTTACTCGAGGAGGAGTTCGAAAGATCCTTTTTATCGGTTGAGGCAAGACCGCTGCTTTACTTCAACGATACGCCACTCGGGTTCACGCTCGAAAAGATCAAGCATGAACTCAAGCTGGAGCGACCGGATACTCTCTATCTGGAAACTTTATGTCTTTGGACCGCTCTTGAAGTCGAGCGGCTTACCCAAAGTGGAAAGTTGCCGCCTGCGAGCGGACCGGGGGTATTATCGGCAGCGGCTGTCGAAAAAGTGCGCGAGTACATACACGCCAATCTGGCGAAAGACATATCGCTGAGCGAGCTCGCGTCGGTTGCGGGCCTTAGCCGGTTTCACTTTTCACGTTCGTTCAAAAAAACTTTCGGCCTGGCGCCCCGTCAATATCTGTTGCGGAGTCGTGTGGAGCGCGCCAAGACGCTGATTGCCGAGAGCGATCCGGCGCTGGCAGAGCTATCCATGCTGTTGGGATTTAATAGCCCTGCGAGACTGTCGGCCGCTTTCAGACGCTATGGGGGCGGCACCATTGCGCAGTACCGGCGAGAGAATCGGGAGCCCTGATGGGCGTCTCAAATTGACGCGCAGGCAACCGGATTCATAAGGCCGGGTTTGCTACCCGCCTCCGATTTCCCACGGTCACGCCGGATCGCCGCTGTCCTCAATACCCCACCGCCGTTGCGCCGCGCGTCCGCGTATCCGCCGCGCCGGCGAAACCGTCCTTGGTGATCAGGATCGAATTCGCCGAGGTGTTCGGCACCCGCGTGGCAATCGCGTGCCCGCGTTCGACCAGCCCCTTCAGCGTCTCATCCGGGTAGGTCTTCTCGGCAAACACCTCGTCCGGCAGCCATTGATGATGGATGCGCGGCGCCGACACCGCCTCGGCCACATTCATCCCGTGATCGAGCACGTTGAGAATGATCTGCAGCACAGTGGTGATGATCCGGCTGCCGCCCGGCGAGCCGGTGACCAGATACGGCTTGCCGTCCTTCATCACGATGGTCGGCGTCATCGACGACAGCGGACGCTTGCGCGGCGCCGGCGCATTCGCCGTCGCGCCGACCAGGCCGAACGCATTCGGCACGCCGGGCTTGGCGGCGAAGTCGTCGAGCTCGTTGTTGAGCAGCACGCCGGTGCCCTCGGCGATCAGCCCGTTACCGTAAGAGAGATTGAGCGTGTAGGTGTTCGACACCGCATTGCCGAAGCGATCGACCACCGAGAAATGCGTGGTGTTATCGCCTTCCGCCGCGACCGGGTCGCCGTTGCGGATCTCGGAGGATGGCGTCGCGCGCGCGCCGATATTCTTGGCTATGGTCCGCGCATAGCGCTTCGAGGTCAGCCCGCGCACCGGCACTTCGACGAAGTCGGGATCGCCGAGATAGACCGCGCGGTCGGCATAGGCGCGCCGCATCGCCTCGACCATCAGATGCACGGTCTCGACGCTCGATGGCCCGGTCTTCTTCAGGTCGTAGGGCTCGAGAATATTCAGCATCTCGATCAGATGCACGCCGCCTGAGGACGGCGGCGGCATCGAGACGATGCCGTAGCCGCGATACTTGCCAGTGACCGGCTTGCGCTCCTTCACCTGGTATTTCCTGAAATCGTCCGCGGTCATCACGCCGCCGGCGTCGCGCACGGCCGCCGCGATCTTTTCCGCGACATCGCCATCGTAGAAGCCCTGCGGACCCTTTTGCGCGATTGCTTCCAGCGTATTGGCCAGATCGGTCTGGATCAGCCGGTCGCCCTCGCCATAGGACGAGCCGTCGGCTTTCAGCATCACTTTCACCGACGACGGCCAGCGTTCGAACAGCGGCTTGGCCGCAACCATGGTGTCGGCAAGATCGCCGGTGACGATGAATCCGTCGCGGGCAAGCTTGACCGACGGCGCGAGCAGTTGCGCCAGCGTGAACTTGCCGGACCCGTATTTCCGGTGCGCCAGCGCCAGTCCTGCCACCGTCCCCGGCACGCCGACGCCAAGACCGGACTTCAGCGATTTCTGCGGATCGGCATTGCCGGCATCGTCGAGGAACGAGTCCCTGTCGATCTTGCCCGGCGCCATCTCGCGATAATCGATCGCGATCGCCTTGCGTGGCTTGGCGAGCCAGATCACCATGAAGCCGCCGCCGCCGATATTGCCGGCGCGCGGATAGGTCACCGCCAGCGCAAAGCCGGTCGCGACCGCCGCATCCACTGCATTGCCGCCCGCTTTCAGGATATCGACCCCGATCTGTGCGGCCATCGCTTCCTGCGCGACCACCATGCCGTTCCGGGCGGTGACGGCCTGCGCGCGCGGCGCTTCTGAGAGCGGCTTGTCGTGAACCGGGCCTTCCTGCGCGAGCGCGGGCGAGGCGAGAAGGGCGAGGAGGAAAACGAGAACTCGGATCATTGCGATTGGTCTATCCCCCGCTCAGTCCCGCGCAAGCAGGAATCCAGCAAATCTGGGTCCCCGCTTGCGCGGGGACGAGCGGACATTGGTGCGCCCCCAAGAGGTCTTGTCGTTACCGCGCCATCCCGTGATAGACGCTGTTCGGCCGCATGTCGGTCGCTGTCGCGATCCGGTTCGACATGTTGTAGAACCCGGCAATTGCGGCAATATCCCAGATATCGCGGTCGGAAAAGCCCGCGCGGCGGAGGCTGTCGCGATCGTGAACTTCGACCGCCCAGGGCTCGTTGGTCATCTTCACCGCGAAATCCAGCATCGCCCGCTGCCGCTTCGACAGCCGCGCGGCGCGATAATTCATCACCATGAGCTCGCCCAGCGCCGGATCGCCGGATATCTGCCGCACCGCGGAGCCATGCGCGGCCAGGCAATAATAGCAGCGGTTCTGCGACGACACCGCGACCGCGATCATCTCGCGCTCGAGCTTGCTTAAGCCCGATGGCCCCAGCATGAGGTCGTTATACATCGCGACAAAGGCTTCCAGCTTCTTCAGGTCGAACGCATAGGCCTTCAGCACATTCGGAATGAATCCAAGTTTCTCCATGCATTTATCGAAATAGGCCTGCATCGTTTCGTTGAGCGCAGGCTCCGGCAGCGACAGCGCCACGAATGCGGTGTCGTCGCCCGCGGTTGCGGACGGCGGGGCCGGTTTGAGCAGGGCGGTCCTGGACAGAGCTGTGTTGGACGGGCCTGTCGTGGACGGACGCGTCTTGGACGGACTCGTCTTGGATTTGTCATCACGCGATGCTTTGGTCCGCGGGTTCCGCCCGGCCGGTTTCTTCTGCGCTTTCGCCACGCGTTCCTCCCACAAGCTCAGCGCCGAAGCGTAGCGCCGGGCGCGGCCGGACGAAATCCAAGATTGCATGTTGCGATGCAGCACTCACGATCGTGACATTGGCGCCGCCAGACCTCGACGAATGGCGGTCGGTAGACGAAACTCCCGACTCAGGAGAGGCCATCCATGAACATTCAGAAGCCGCTCGCGGCAACGGGCGAACGCTCGATCACGCAACTTGTGGCGCAAGCCGGAGAGATATTGCGATCCGGGCGCAGCGGTGTTCCGGACGGTTTCGCGGCCCGCCTGTTCGAGCGCGCGTCCTTCGAGGATCTCTCCGTTTACACGCCGAAGGAGATCGCAGCCTTTGCGGCGCAGGCCTATGCGTTCCTGTCGCAGCGCCGGCCCGGAGCGCCGAAGATCCGAATCTACGCGCCTGAGGAGGCTGACGGCAAGTTCAGCCGTGCGGTGTCGGTGCTCGAAATCATCAACGACGACATGCCGTTCATTGTCGATTCGGTGATGGCGGAACTGAGCGCGCGTCATGCGAAGGTGCGGCTTGTGGTGCATCCGATCTTTGCGGTCGCGCGCGATTCCGCCGGACATCTCGAGCGGGTGTCGACCGAGGAGCCGGCGACCGAAGGCGAACGCCGCGATAGCTTCATCCACATTCATCTCGACCGCATCGCCGATGTGGCGACGCAGAATACGCTGATCCTCGGGCTCGAACAGGCGCTCGCCGACGTCAGCGTCGCGGTGCATGACTGGCGGCCGATGCTGGCGCGCGTCAGCGACCTGATTGCGGACATGAAAGCCAATCCGCCGCCGTTGCCGGAAGCCGAACGAACCGAGTCGGTCGAGTTCATGGAATGGCTGGTGGCCGAGAACTTCACCTTTCTCGGCATTCGCGAATACAGGGTCACCGGCCAGGATCGCGAACCCGCATTGATTCCGGATTCCGGATTGGGCGTGCTGCGCCGTGCCGATGCGCATGAATTGAGAGCGCGCGCCGGACAGGAGGTCATCACCGCGGCCCTGCATAAATTCTACGCCGAGCCGACCGCGCTCCTGATCACCAAGGCGAGCCTGCGCTCGCGCGTGCATCGCCGCGTGTTCATGGACATGGTCAGCGTCAAGCGCTTCGATGCGAATGGCAACGTGTGCGGCGAATTCCGCATCGTCGGCCTGTTCACCTCGACCGCCTATACGCGCTCGACCCGTTCGATCCCGTATCTGCGCAAGAAGGTGGATGCACTGCTCAAGCGTGCGCGATTCCATCCATCGGGGCATTCCGGCAAGGCGCTGGTCAATGCGCTCGAAACCTATCCGCGCGACGACCTGTTCCGCATCGACGACGACCTGCTGTACGAATTCGCGATGCTGATCCTGGAGTTGGACGAGCGGCCGCGCGTGCGCGTGCTGGCGCGCCGCGATCGCTTCGACCGCTTCATGTCGGTGCTGGTCTATCTGCCGCGGGCGCGTTCCTCCAACGACGTGGTGGAGGCGGTCGGAGAGCTTCTGTGCAAGAGCTACAAGGGTCACGTCAGCGGACTCAGCCTGTTCTTCCCGGAAGGACCGCTGATGCGCGCGCATTACATCATCGGACGGTCCGCCGAGCCGATCGACGATCCGCAGCGGTCCACGCTGGAGGACGGAGTCTCCGCAATCGTGCGCACCTGGGTCGACGCGCTCGACGACGAGATTGCGCGCACCCAGGAGGCCGGCCGCGCGCGGCAATTGTTCGAGCGCTATCGCAAGGCCTTCAGCGCCAGCTTCCGCGACCGTTACTCGCCGGAGACCGCGCTCGACAATATCCGCACCATCGAGGGGCTGTCGGCGGAACGGCCTCTCAGCGTCGACTTCCATACCCGGCCGAATGCCGAAAGCCATGTGATCGGCCTGAAGGTCTGGAGCTATGGCGGCGCCATTCCGCTCTCCAGCCGGGTGCCGATGCTGGAGAATATGGGCTTCAAGGTGGTGGCCGAGCGCACCTACGAAATTCGTCCGGGAACGCCGTCCGATACCCATGTCTGGCTGCACGACATGACGCTGGAAAGCGCGGATGGCGCGCCCGTCGACATCGCCGCATTGCAGACGGCGCTCGAAGCATGCTTCCTGATGGTGATGCGCGGCATTGCCGAGAATGACGGCTACAACGCGCTGGTCCTGAAAGCCGGACTGCAATGGCGCGACATCGTGCTGATCCGCTCGGTGTCGCGGTTCCTGCGCCAGGTGCGGGTGCCATTCTCGCAGGACTACATGTGGAACACGCTGCGCGCGCATCCGGCAATCGCGTCGCAGATCGTGGCGCTGTTCCACGCGCGGTTCGATCCGCGCGCCGAAGCCGACATCGCCCGCAAGACGAGGCAGACCGAGATTGTCGCCGAGATCGAGGCCGCGCTCGAAAAAGTGCCGTCGCTCGACGAGGACCGCATCCTGCGGCATTTCGTCAATGCGGTGCAGTCGGCGCTGCGCACCAATTTCTATCAGATCGGCGATGACGGCCAGCCGAAGGCGCAGATCGCGATCAAATACGAGAGCGGCAAGCTGACCACGTTGCCGGCGCCGCGCCCGCTCTACGAAATCTTCGTCTATTCGCCGCGGGTCGAGGGCGTGCATCTGCGCTTCGGCAAGGTGGCGCGCGGCGGCATCCGCTGGTCCGACCGGCCGCAGGATTTCCGCACCGAAATCCTCGGACTGGTGAAGGCGCAGCAGGTCAAGAACGCGGTGATCGTGCCTGTGGGTGCAAAAGGTGGCTTCGTGCCGAAGCACCTGCCGGTCGGCGGTGCACGCGATGCGATCGCGGCCGAAGGCATCGCCGCCTACAAGCTGTTCATCGGCTCGCTGCTCGATGTCACCGACAATCTGTCGGCCGAAGGCGCGGTGATGCCGCCGGACAATGTGGTGCGGCACGATTCCGACGATCCCTATCTGGTGGTCGCCGCCGACAAGGGCACCGCCACCTTCTCCGATACGGCGAACGAGATCTCAATCTCGCGCAATTTCTGGCTGGGCGATGCCTTCGCGTCCGGCGGCTCGGCCGGTTACGACCACAAGAAAATGGGCATCACCGCGCGCGGCGCCTGGGAGGCGGTGAAGCGGCATTTCCGCGAGATGGACGTCGACATCGGCGTCACGCCCTTCACCGTGATCGGTGTCGGCGACATGTCGGGCGACGTGTTCGGCAACGGCATGCTGCGCGAAACCACGATCAAGCTGGTCGCGGCCTTCGATCACCGCGACATCTTCATCGATCCCGAACCCGATCCGGCGAAGAGCTTCGCCGAGCGGCAGCGGCTGTTCGATCAGCCGCGCTCGAGCTGGCAGGATTACGACAAGTCGCTGATCTCCAGGGGCGGCGGCGTGTTCCCGCGTTCGCTGAAGGAAATTCCGCTGTCGGCGGAAATGAAGGCGCTGCTGAACCTGACCGCCGACAAGGCCACGCCGATTCAGGTGATGAGCGCAATTCTGAAAGCGCAATCAGATCTCCTGTTCTTCGGCGGCATTGGCACCTATGTGCGGGCCGCGAGCGAAACCGACGAGCAGGTCGGCGACCGCGCCAATGACGCGATCCGCGTGATCGGCTCCGACCTGAATTGCAAGGTGATCGGAGAGGGCGCCAATCTCGGCATGACCCAGCGCGGCCGCATCGAGGCGGCACATAACGGCGTACGCCTCAACACCGATGCGATCGACAATTCCGCCGGCGTCAACACCTCCGACGTCGAGGTGAATATCAAGATCGCACTCGGCGGTCTGGTGCGGTCCGGCGCGCTGCCATTGTCCGACCGCGACACGCTGCTGTTCGCCATGACCGACGAGGTCGCGGCGCTGGTGCTGCGCAACAATTATCTGCAGACGCTCGCCATCTCGCTGGCCGAACGCAACGGCCTCGACGATCTGGCGTCACGCCAGCGCCTGATGCAGACGCTGGAAGCGCGCGGCCTGCTGGACCGCGGCGTCGAGTTTCTCCCCGACGACGCCGAACTCGCCGAGCGCCGCCGCAGGGGCCAGGCGCTGACGCGGCCGGAGCTTGCGGTGCTGCTCGCCTATGCCAAGCTCACCTTGAGCAGCGATCTCAACGAGACCTCGGTGCCGGACGATCCCTATCTGGGCAAGGAGCTGTACCGGTATTTCCCGGCCGAGCTGTCGCAGCGTTATCCGGAGGCGCTCGAGCATCACCGTCTGCGCCGCGAGATCATCGCCACGCAGCTCACCAATTCGATCATCAATCGCGGCGGGCCGTCGCTGATCGCGCGCATGACCGACGAGACCGGCGCCTCGGCCGACCGGATCGTGCGCGCCTTCGCCGCGGTGCGCGACAGCTACGGCATGACCGAACTGAACGGCGAGATCGACGCGCTCGACAACAAGATTCCCGGCGCGCTGCAGCTCGATCTTTATGCAGCGGTGAAGCGCCTGATGATGGACCGCATGGTCTGGTTCATCCGCAACGTCGACCTCGACCAAGGACTGATGGGAATCGTCGAGCATTACAAGGCCGGCATCAAGGCGGTGGCGCGCGCCCTGGAATCGGCGCCGGGCGACGACGCCACACTCGCGCGCGACGGCCGCGCCAACGAGCTCACGCGCTCGGGCGTGCCGGAGCGGCTGGCCAAGCGGATCGCAAGCCTGCCGGCGCTGACGGTGGCGCCGGACATCGTGCTGGTCGCCGACAAGTGCGGACGCGACATGGCCGACGTGGCGCGGACTTTTTTGGCGGTGGTGCGCTACTTCCGGCTGGAGCGCGTGGTCGAAGCCGCGCGCCAGATCGAGGCGACCGACTACTTCGACCGCCTCGCGCTCGACCGGGCGCGCGATTCGCTTGGACGCGCGGCACGCCAGCTCACCGTCGAAGTGCTTAAGGGCGGCACGGGCACCGAAGCGATGGACGAGTGGGTCAAGCCGCGCGCTGTCGAGGTCGAGCGCATCCGCAAGTCGATGCACGAGATCGCCGATACCGGACTGACGATCTCGAAACTGTCGGTGGCGGCGAGCCTGCTGGGCGATCTGGCGGGGCGGTAAGCCGCGGACATCGGTCAGGATTGTACGCAGAGCGATGCCGCGTGTTTCCCTCGCCCCGCTTTAGCGGGGAGAGGGAAGAAGCGGGGAGAAGGGTCAATGCCGGAAATGCCGCGTCCCGGTGAACACCATGGCGATGCCGGCGTCGTCGGCGGCCTTGATCACCTCGTCGTCGCGCATCGAGCCGCCGGGCTGGATCACCGCGGTGGCGCCGGCTTCGATCGCGACCAGTAATCCATCGGCGAACGGGAAGAACGCATCCGACGCCACCACCGAGCCCCGGGTCAGCGGTTCCCTGAGGCCTAGCTCCTTCGCCGCATCCTGCGCCTTGCGCGCGGCGATGCGCGCGGAATCGATGCGGCTCATCTGGCCGGCGCCGATGCCGACCGTCGCGCCATCCTTCGCATAGACGATGGTGTTGGACTTGACGTGCTTCGCCACCCGGAACGCGAAGATCAGATCGCGCATCTCGGCCTCGGTCGGCGCGCGCCTCGTCACCGGCGTCAGCGTCATGTCGTCGGCCACCGCATTGTCGCGGCTTTGCACCAGCAGTCCGCCGGCGACCGATTTCATAAGCCAGCCCGGCGCGCGCGGATCGGGCAGGCCGCCCGCCAGCAGCAGCCGCAGGTTTTTCTTGGCGGCTACGATGGCGATCGCTTCGTCGGTCGCGTCCGGCGCCACGATCACCTCGGTGAAGATCTCGGTGATGACGCGCGCGGCGGCGGCATCGAGCGTGCGGTTGAGGGCGACGATGCCACCGAAGGCCGATGTGGGATCGCAAGCCAGCGCCTTGCTGTAAGCGTCACCGAGGGTCGCGCTTTCGGCCACGCCACACGGATTGGCGTGCTTGACGATGACGCAGGCTGCGGTGCGGGCGGGATCGAACTCCGCTACGCATTCATAAGCGGCATCCGTATCGTTGATGTTGTTATAGGAGAGCTGCTTGCCTTGCAGTTGCCTTGCGGTGGCAACGCCGGGGCGCTGCTCGGGTGAACGGTAGAACGCCGCGGTCTGATGCGGGTTCTCGCCGTAGCGCAGCGCTTCGGCGAGCTTGCCGCCGAAGGCGCGATAGGTGGGCGCCGTATCGTTGAGCTGCGCGGCGAACCAGTTGGAGATCGCCGCGTCATAGGCGGCGGTGCGGGCATAGGCCTTGGCCGCAAGCCGTCGGCGGAAATCGAGCGACGTGCCGCCGGCCTGCAGCGCGTCGAGCAGTGGCGCATAATCCTCCGCATCGACGATCACCGCGACATCGTCATGGTTCTTCGCCGCGGCGCGGATCATCGCCGGCCCGCCGATATCGATATTCTCGATGCAGTCCTCGAAACTTGCGCCCTTCGCCACGGTCGCCTCGAACGGATAGAGGCTGACCACCAGCAGATCGATCGGCTTGATGTCATAGGCCATCATCGCGCCGGCATGCTCGGCGTTGGCGCGGATCGCCAGCAGGCCGCCATGCACCTTCGGATGCAGCGTCTTGACCCGGCCGTCCATCATTTCAGGAAAGCCGGTGAGCTGCGAGACGTCGGTCACAGCAAGCCCAGCATCGGCGATGGCCTTGGCGGTGCCGCCGGTGGAGACCAGCTCGATGCCGGCCGCGGCCAGCGCGCGGGCGAAATCGATCAGGCCGGTCTTGTCGGATACGGAAATCAGCGCGCGTTCAATGCGGCGCGGGGAAGTCGGCATTCGCTATCTCTCGTGTGGGCGGCGCGGCATGCACTGTAGGCCCCCTGCCCCTGGAAGGGGGAGGGTAGGGAGGGGGTCTTCTACAAGATGCGAGGGGTCATCTACAGGAAGCTTTGAGCAAAAGGGACCCCCACCCGACTGCCGTCGATCCGCGACGGCAGTCGACCTCCCCGTTTCAGGGGGAGGTAAAGGTCAGAGCGGCAGTTCCGGCTCGTCCTGCGGTTTCCGGCGTCCGCCGCTGTCGCTCTTCTTCGGCGCCGCCTGGCGCGGCGTATGGGTGAAGGTCCAGTGCACCCGCGGCACCTGGCGGGCGCGGCCGTGGATCACGAGCTGCACGGTCCGCCGCGGCCCCTCGGAGCCGCCGAGATAGACGCTCTCCTCCAGCTCGACCCGGTCCTCGTGGCTGTCGAAGGTCCAGACATCCTTGTTCGGCAGCACCAGCATCGCGCCGTATCCGTCCGACCGCCGGCTCGCCTTCACCGCCGGATGCAGATGGAAGCGCACCGCGAATTCATCCAGCGCGCCGAGCGGCAATATCTCGCCATGCGTCGGCATGAACACGTCCTCGCCTTCCAGCTTGTTGCCGCCGGCCGTCAGCATCACCGCGCGCTGATGGATGATGCCGTAGCGGCCATAGCCGTCATGCGAGGCGCGCAGGATCATCGAATCGCCATGCTCGTTGCGACCCACCGCGACGCGTGACGGACCGTCGACGATCGGTACGCCGATCAGCTCGCGGAACGCGCCCTCTTCGCGGAAGATGCAGGACGACGCATTGTTGAACGTCACCGTGGAATGCGCCGGCGTCGCGCGCGCGACCTGCCGCCAACTTTCCTTGTTGATCGCGGGCACCCCGCAATTGACGACGATGCGATGGCCGCCGGCGCAGAACTCGAAGGCGAGACACCCGGCATGCGCCTCCTGGCTCATCGCCATCGGCGGCGGCGTGCCGGTATCCATCAGCACCAGCAGATTGTTCTGCTTCAGCCGCTGGTAGCCGGAATGCGAGGCATTCGAGATCGGTTCGCCGCGCACATCGTCATAGGCGAGGATGGTGGCGATCAGGTCGGGCGCGGTCGGTCCCATGCCGTTGAAGAGCGCGAAACAGCCGTCGTCGTGCCGGAAGAAGCGCAGCATCGGCATCATCCGGTCGATGGCGTTCAGCAGTTGCGGCGGCGGCGGCATGTTGCGGCTGGCAAAGGCCTGTTTCAGCGGCAGCAGGTCGAGCAGGAGGTCGATGATCACGCCGGGATTGCGGCTGATATGCCCGCCATCGGGCAGCACCTGCTGGTCGAGTTCGTCGCCCAGTCGCCTGGTCACGGCCGGGATATGCCGCTCCTGGCTCGCCATGCACAGCGTCGCATAGGTGAGTGCGATCGTGACCTGCAGATGCGGCGCACCCTCACGGGCCTCCGCCGCGTTGTGCCGCAGGAAGCGCACCTGCTTGGTCAGGCTGCGCATGAACCGGCGATAGAACGCGGCGTCGACATCCTGCAGGATCAGCGGCGCCTGGCTGACCCAGGAGATCACGCGCCGCGCCAGCACATCGGCGCGCCAGGCGAGCGGATGCCACGAGCCCTGCAGCGTGATCCATTCGTCCACCAGCGCGCGGGCATTGGCGCGCGTGATGGCCGAATCCGCGGCGCGCAGATGGCGCAGCCAGCCGAAGCCGCATAATTCCGTGGCCCATTCTTCCGACGGCGGATTGAACTCGAACGGCGATCGTCCGTCACAGATCACCACCTTGCCGGCGAAGGCGAAGCGGCCGGAATAGATTTCGCTGGCGCGGGTGCCGTCCGCGGTGCGCAGGTCCTGCGGCGCAAGCAGAAGCCGGTCGGCCTTGCGCGGTATCAGGCGCCACGGCAGCAGCGGCAGATTGTTGACGCGGCCGCTCGCCCGGCGCAAACCCCGGCGCATCAGGATCAAGGACAGCCTGGTCCGCTCTCCGACCGTTACCCCCGCCATACCCCGCACTGGCTCCCCGTTCCGCAGCGCGCCGCCCGCGCGCCCGCGCCTCTTGATACCCCACGCAGCCTCATCCGTGCAGCATTGCGATCGCAGGCGCGGCGCGAAAGGATGGAGCAGGGCAGGACCCTAGCTCAAGCGGCTGATTCTGCGTCCCTCAATCGGTCACGATCTGGACGCGGAAAATGCGGCGGACGCGAGGCGCGCGACCGCCGCCATAATCGTTAACGGGTTGATCCGCCGAGCATTTTAGTCGGTACCCCGCGCTTCATCTTCCCCCCTCCCCGCCGCTCGCGGGGGAGGGAAAAGAGAGTGCAGCGCGTGTTGCGACCTACCGCCCCCAGGGACCGCCGGGACGCGGACCGCCGCGGCCGGCGCCGCCCCAGGGCCCTGCGCCCGATGCCGGAACGCTGCCGCGGGCGCGCGGCTCGGCGCCGGCATAGTTGCCTTCGCCGACCGAATAGCCGCCGCCACCGCCGCCGAAGCCGCCCTGTCCCATCTCCTGCGACAGCTTCTGCAGCGCCGCGATCCGGTTTTCGGTCGCCGGATGGGTCGAGAACAGGTTGTCCATCCGCTCGCCCGACAGCGGGTTGATGATGAACATATGCGCCATTCCCGGATCGCGCTCGGCGCGCTCGTTCGGGATCGCGTGCGCGGCGTTGGCAATCTTCGCCAGCGCCGACGCGAGCCACACCGGCTGGCCGCAGATCTGCGCGCCGAGCTTGTCGGCGGAATATTCGCGCGTGCGGCTGATCGCCATCTGCACCAGCATGGCGGCGATCGGCGCCAGGATCACCATGGCGAGCGTGCCGATGATGCCCATGCCGCCACCGCCATTGCTGTCGCGGTTGCCGCCACCGAAGAACATGCCGAACTGCGCCAACATCGAGATCGCGCCGGCGATGGTGGCGGTGATGGTCATGATCAGCGTGTCGTGGTTCTTGATATGCGCAAGTTCATGCGCGACCACGCCCGCGACTTCCTCGCGCGACAGGCGCTCGAGCAGGCCGGTGGTCACGGCGACTGCGGCATTCTCCGGATTGCGGCCGGTGGCGAACGCGTTCGGCTGCGCCTCGTCCATCATGTAGACCTTCGGCATCGGCATCTGCGCCCGCGCCGCCAGCTCTGCCACCATGTTGTAGAGGTCCGGCGCCGTGCGCGCGTCGACTTCCTGCGCGCCGGCCATGGACAGGACCATCTTGTCCGAATTCCAGTAGGTGAAGATGTTCATGCCGGCCGCGACCACCAGCGCGATCATCGCGCCGCCGGCACCGCCGATCAGATAGCCGACACCCATGAACAGGGCCGTCAGGCCTGCCAGCAACATGGCTGTCTTGACGTAATTCATTTGCTCCCTCCAGGCTCGGGGATGCTGCGCCATCGGCGCGCAATGTCCCGGCCGCGACAAAGGATGGGAACCCCTTAAGGTTCCTTCAAGACCGCGCGTCACTGGGACGCTGGGTCCACGCTGGGGAGCCGACGGTATTCGGCTGCACAACCGCAGATTGCGGTTGCGAATCGGAACGGCATATGGTCCTATAGGACCATGTTCCTTCAATCGAGATTATTGTCCGGGCCGCCTGTGGCCGTGCTGATCGGGCTGGTGTTCGCCGCAGGCTTTGCGGCCGGCGCGGCGTTCCAGGCGGGGGTGCCTGCAGTTACGGCGCGCGCGGCGGATGCTGTGCCGATGGAGCAGCGGCGCCCGGAGGCGCCAGCGCCCTCTTCACTTCAGGAGTTGCGAGTCGCCGCCGGCGGCCACCCGGCCGAGGTGCTGCGGGTCAATGACGGCGATACCTTCGAGGCGCGGGTCCATGTCTGGCCGGGCATGCAGGTGACCACCAAGGTGCGGTTGCGTGGCATCGATGCCGCCGAATTCCGGTCGCAATGCGCCGAGGAATACCGTCTCGCGACCGCGGCGCGCGATGCGCTGGCGCGGATGCTCGCCGAAGGCGGCGTTACCATCGGACGCATCGACTTCGATAAGTATGGCGGACGCGTTGTCGCGAATGCCGCGACGCGGAATACGCCGGATATTTCGGAGGCGCTGCTGAAGTCCGGATACGTGCGCGCGTATGACGGCGGGCGACGGGATGGATGGTGTGGGGGGTAGATTCATCGCTCATCGTAGGATGGGTTGAGCGCAGCGAAACCCATCACCTTTCGCCGAAACCGGACGTGCCGGTTGCCCCATCGCCGGCCCAGTCTTCAGCGTAAATGCCAAGCCTCACCATGCGATGAAATGACGAGAACGGCCAGTCTGCGACGCGTTTCACATGCCCATGCTTCACCGGATTGAAATGGACGTAATCGGCATGGCGCTCAAAATCCCGCTCGTCACGAAGCGTGTGCTCCCAATATCGGCGCTGCCAAATTCCGCGTTCGGTTTTGCGAGTCCGACTTGCCGAAACGGCTTCAGTCTTCGGTAACGCGCGCGAGAAGGCCGATTTGATCAGGCGCCATCGCGTTGCGAAATCCTGATCTGCGTCAGGCAACGTCCATATCGCGTGCAGGTGATCCGGTAGTATGACGATTGCATCGATCGTGAACGGATGTCTAGCGCGGGTTTCTCTGAACGCCGAAAGCAACAGCCCAATGTGATCGGTCAAAAGCCGCTCGCGGCGGTCGGCTAGGTTCACCGTGAAGAAATAACGGCCGCCCCGAATGAAATTGCGCCGATAGCCGGTCATCGAAGGAGATGGGTTTCGCTGCGCTCAACCCATCCTACGATGATCTGTGTTGGCACGCACCCCGCAACTCTCGATCAAGGATTATATTCCTTATTTCCGCCATCTTCCTCTGATCTATTCCGTCTCATCCCGCCTCGTCCAAGGGGCGTCTGATCAGCGTCATGAGACGCGGGGCGGGATGCGGTGGCCGTTGCTGGACGCAAGACGTGCGTTCTTCAGCGGAGGCCCAAGCTGCGATGATCCGGCTCACCGGCCGTGGGTCACCAGCGGAGGATATCAAGAAAGTCCGCCCGGCGCTGCCGGTCAACGGTGTCTGTCCTCCGGGGTTGTCGCAGAGCAAGCCTAAAAACACCGCGCGCGGAACGCCGGATTCCTTTCGGCGGTCCGTGGTGACTATCGCTCATGCGCTTTCACACTTCGCGCATGGGGCCATGGGCTTTGGCTGAAAGCCCGGCGTTCCGCGCGCCCTTGGGTCTCCCAGGGGAAGGAATGCGAGTTGGAATACGGGCGCGCCCGCGCCGGCTAAAAAATAAGGGACTGCGGAGCTTTGCCTGCCGGAGCGTGGTGAGCCGCCACGCATTTCGCTTTCGCTCAACGCGCGCTACGAAGCCTCGGCAGGAGGAAACAACCATGAGCACCTACGTCCTCATCCACGGCGCCTGGGGCGGCGGCTGGAAATTCGCCCGCGTTGCCGAGCGTCTGCGCCAGCGCGGGCACGTCGTGTTCACCCCGACGCTGACCGGCGCGGCCGAGCGCTCGCATCTGCTGACGGGCGCGATCAATCTCGGCACCCATGTCACCGACGTGCTGAACGTGATCCGTTACGAGGATCTTTCCGACGTCGTGCTACTCGGCCATTCCTATGGCGGCATGGTGATCACCCAGGTCGCGGATCGGATTCCGGAGAAGATCGCGGCGCTGGTCTATCTCGATGCATTCGTGCCGGAGGACGGGCAGTCGCTGTTCGATCTCAACATCCCGGCCAACACCAAAATGTTTCTCGATCGCGCCGGCCAGAATGGCGGACTGCTGATTCCGCCGCCGCCGGCCAAGGCCTATTTCGGTGTCAACGACGCCGATGCGCCCCGTGTCGATGCGCTCGCGGCGCCGCATCCGGTCGGCACCATGATCGAGAAGGTCAAACTCACGGGCGCGTATCGCGGCGTGAAGAAAAACGTCTACGTGCACGGCGCGGTGCTGCCGCGCGAAAGTCCGTTCAAGGGATTCTACGAGGCCGCGAAGGTGAAGGGCTGGGACGCCCATGCGCTGCCCTGCGGACACGACATCATGCTCGACCGGCCGGACGAGTTGACGGAGATCCTCGACAAGGCGGGCCAGTGAATGGCGAGCCGATGATCGCGCGCGCCCGATCGCGCACGCTGAAAACAAAACGGCCGGAGCGTGAGCCCCGGCCGTTTGTGATCGTTTGCGATCGCTGTCGCGGACCTTGTCCGCGTCTGACGCCCCGAGAAACCAGATGCCGTTAGCGGGTCACGACCACGCGCGTGCCGTAGCCGACGCGATTATACAGGTCGAGAATATCGGAATTGTGCATGCGGATGCAGCCATACGACACGAAGCCGCCGATCGAGCCCGGCGCATTGGTGCCGTGAATGGCGTATTCGCCGCCGGACAAAGTGAGTGCCGCGGCGCCCATCGGGTTGGCGGGCACGCCGCCCGGAATGACGTCCGGCAGGCGCGGATTGTCGCGCTTCACCTCGCGCGGCGGCGACCAGGCCGGCTTGATGCGCTTGCCGTCGATATAGCGGGTGCCGAACCAGGACTTGCCGGCGCGGCCGACACCGACGGTATAGGCGATCGCCCTGCCGCCGCCGACGACGTAATAGAGCCGGCGCTGGCTGTGCTTGATGACCACCGTTCCCGGCGCATAGTCTTCGCGGAAGCTGACCGGTTCCCGCGCATCCGCGGGGCTGGCGACCGCAAACGAGGCGGCGACGACCGAAGCGGCGATCGAAAAGGCCAAGGCAAGGCGCATGACTTCATTCCCGAATTGCGAGTGGGGCGGCATTCTGCCCGAATTGCGCCGGAAAATAGCTTAATCCGCACGGCGGCAAAAGCGTGCGTTGGCAATAATGTAAAGGGTGTTGAAATTGGGCAACGGAGGTTATCCCGTTGCCGTTAGCGTCCCGGCAAGAGCGGTAAAGAGCTGTAAAGAGCCGTAAACGAGGCCCTAAGCGCTTGGCCGGTTCTGCCGGTTGTTGACCAGATCGTCGACCACCGCCGGATCGGCCAGTGTGGTGGTGTCGCCCAGGTTGGAGAAATCGTCCTCGGCGATCTTGCGCAGGATGCGCCGCATGATCTTGCCGGAGCGGGTTTTCGGCAGGCCCGGCGCGAATTGAAGGAGGTCCGGTGCCGCGATGGCGCCGATCTCCTTGCGGACCCAGGTGACCAGTTCCTTCTTCAGGTCGTCGCTGGGCGTTTCGCCGGCCATCAGGGTGACATAGGCATAGATGCCCTGGCCCTTGATGTGGTGCGGATATCCGACCACGGCGGCTTCCGACACCTTCGGATGTGCGACCAGTGCGGATTCCACCTCCGCCGTGCCCATGCGATGGCCCGAGACGTTGATCACGTCGTCGACGCGGCCGGTGATCCAGTAATAGCCGTCCTCGTCGCGCCGGCAGCCGTCGCCGGTAAAATACTTGCCGGGATAGGTCTTGAAATAGGTGTCGACGAAGCGCTGATGGTCGCCATAGACCGTCCGCATCTGGCCGGGCCACGAATCCGCGATGCAGAGATTGCCGGTGGTGGCGCCTTCCAGCACCTTGCCCTCCGCATCGACGATTTCCGGCTTGATGCCGAAGAACGGCAGTGTGGCCGAACCCGGCTTCTGCGCGATCGCGCCCGGCAGCGGGGTGATGAGAATGCCGCCGGTTTCGGTCTGCCACCAAGTATCGACGATCGGGCAGCGGCTGTCGCCGACCACGCGGTAATACCATTCCCAGGCTTCCGGATTGATCGGCTCGCCGACCGAACCGAGCAGCCGCAGCGACGCACGCGAGGTCTTCTTCACCGGATCGTCGCCGGCCTGCATCAGCGCGCGGATCGCGGTCGGTGCCGTGTAGAAGATGTTTACCTTGTGCTTGTCGATCACTTCCCAGAACCGCGAATTGGTCGGGTAGTTCGGCACGCCCTCGAACATCAGCGTGATCGCGCCGTTCTGCAGCGGGCCATAGACGATGTAGCTGTGGCCGGTGACCCAGCCGACGTCGGCAGTGCACCAGTAGACGTCGCCGTCGTGATAATCGAACACATATTGATGCGTCATCGAGGTGTAGACAGCGTAGCCGCCGGTGGTGTGCAGCACACCCTTCGGCTTGCCGGTCGAACCAGAGGTGTAGAGGATGAACAGCGGATCCTCCGCTTTCATCTCCTCGCACGGGCAATCGGCCGACACGCCTTTCGCGGCCTCGTCGTAATAAACGTCGCGGCCGGCCTTCATGTTGACGGGTGCGCCGGTGCGCTTCACCACGATGACCGACGTCACGCCGCCAGCCTTGTCGCAGGCAGCGTCGATATTGTTCTTCAGCGGGATCTTGCGGCCGCCGCGCAGCCCTTCGTCCGCGGTGATGATGACGGTGGACTTGCAGTCCTCGATGCGGCCCGCGATCGAATCCGGCGAGAAGCCGGCGAAGATGATCGAATGCACCGCGCCGATGCGCGCGCAGGCCAGCATGGCATAGGCTGCTTCCACGATCATCGGCAGGTAGATGGTGACCCGGTCGCCCTTCTTGACGCCCTGCGCCTTCAGGACATTGGCGAACCGGCACACTTCGGCATGCAGCTGCTTGTAGGTGACGGTCCGAAAATCTTTCGGGTCGTCGCCTTCCCAGATAATCGCGGTCTGGTCGCCGCGCTTGGCGAGATGCCGGTCGATGCAGTTATAGGCGAGGTTGAGCGTGCCGTCCTCGAACCACTTGATCGAGACATTGTGCGGATCGTAGGAGGTGTTCTTGACCTTGGTATAGGGCTTGATCCAGTCGACGCGCCTGCCCTGTTCGCCCCAGAATGTGTTCGGGTCGGCGACCGATGCCGCATACATCTCCTTGTACTTGGCGTGATCGATGAACGCCCGCTTCTGCCAATCGGGCGCAACCTCATAGATCTTGTCGGACATCTATCCCTCCCCGGCACGCTGCAGGGTTCAAACCGGTTTTCCTGAGCGTCTGTCTTGATTTGCCGCAAGTATGCGACAGGCCCTTGGGCAGCGACAAGGGCTTGTATGTTCCACTTTCGTCAAACCACTGCGCTATGCGTGGGAGAGCCCTGCGGAACGCTTTCCAGATATGGCCGTTAAGAGCCGTTGTGACCGACATCATATCCGCCGAAATACTGTCCCCCTCGATCGCTCCGGAGCGGCCGGTGCCGGCACGGGCCGGATTGCCGCGTTGGTCGGCCTCGACCGTACGACTGGCTCGGCGTTTGAAGCTGTCGCTCGTTCGGGTCGACGAGCTGACATGGAGCCGCCGCCGCTACGGAAAGTCCTACCGCTACCTGAACGCCGAGGGGCTCCCGTTGCGACGGAAAGACATTCTCGCGCGGCTGGCTTCGCTCGCAGTCCCGCCCGCTTACGAGGATGTACGATACGCGTCGGACCCCGCGGCACACCTGCAAGCCGTGGGTCGCGACGCCGCCGGCCGGCTGCAATACCGATATCACCCGGATTGGGACAGGCTCCGCGAGCTGCGAAAGGCGCGGCGGCTGGCGCGGATGGTCGATGCCTTGCCAAAGGTGCGGCGCAAGGTGGCGAAGATTTTGTCGGGCAGCCAGCCGACGCGGGATTTCGCATTGGCGGCGGTCATCGAACTGATCGCGCGGACAGCGATTCGTGCCGGCAACGAAACCTATACCCGCGTCAACGGTACGCGAGGTGCCACGACGCTGCTGAAATCCAACGTGTCGATTGATGGCGACTGCATCGTGCTGTCGTTTCGGGCCAAGGGCGGCAAGCAAGTCCAGAAGGAATGCGACGCCGAGCGCCTGGTGCATGCGGTCGGCGTCTTGAAATCGCTGCCCGGAAGCAGGCTTTTCCAGTACCGCGGCGGCGACGGCACGGTCCGGCCTGTGTCATCCGCGCAGGTGAATGGGTTTCTGCGCGACATTGCGGGGACATCGATCTCGCTGAAGGATTTCCGCACCCTGCTGGCTTCCGCCGCGGTGATGGACTCGCTTGCGCGCGTTCGGCCAGCCGACAGCGAAAGAAAGCGAAGAAAGCAGGTGCTGGATGCAATCCGCGAGACCGCGGAAGAACTCGCCAATACGCCGGCGATCTGCCGCAAGAGCTACGTTCATCACACCGTGGTCACGGCTTTCGAGAACGGCATTCTTGAAAAGTTTTCACGCACGTTGAAATCATGCCGCTCGGCTGGCGGGCGGGAAAAGGTGCTGGCTCAGGTGATTGCTGCGGCGGGCTAGACCCCGCCCATCTTGCAGACGACCTTCCACTCCGCGGCGGTGACCGGCTGCACCGACAGCCGCGACAGTTTGACCAGGGCCATGTCCTTGAGCTTCGGCTCGTCCTTGATTGACTCGAGCGTCACCGGCGTTTTCAGCGGTTCGCGGGCGGCGAAATCGACGACGACCCAGGGATCGCCGGCCTTGGCGGACGGGTCCGGATAAGCCTCGCGGACCACCTCGACGATGCCGACGATCTCCTTGCCGACATTCGAATGATAGAAGAAGGCGAGATCGCCCTTCTTCATCTTCTGCAAATTCAGTTTCGCGGAGTGATTGCGCACGCCGGTCCAGGCTTCGCCCTTCTTGCCGGACTTCACCTGCTGCTCCCATGACCAGGCATCGGGTTCGCTTTTGACCAGCCAGTAATTCATCTTTCAAACCTCTGCACGGACCGGGCGCGCCAGCAGGCGTTCGATCACGTCGTCCACACTTGCCTTGCCGTCGACTACATCGGCAACGGCCTCCATGATCGGCATTTCGACGCCGGCTTCACGCGCCATCTCATGAAGAACCGACGCCGTGAAGACCCCTTCGGCGAGCTTCTCGTTGCCGAGCGCCTCCAATGGCGACAGCCCGCGTCCGAGCGAAAGCCCGAAAGAGAAGTTGCGCGATTGCGGCGTCGAACAGGAGAGGATGGTGTCACCGAGGCCAGACAGGCCGGTCAAGGTTTCGGCCTTCGCGCCCAGCGCGCGGCCGAAGCGCATGATCTCGGCAAAGCCGCGCGTCGTCAGTGCGGCCGCAGCACTGGCGCCGAGTCCGCGGCCCGAAACGACGCCCGACGCGATCGCCAGCACGTTCTTTGCAGCGCCGCCGATTTCGACGCCGCGAAGATCGGTCGTATGATACGGCCGGAAGCTCGCGGAGCCGAGTGCCCGCGTCAGCGTGGCTGCGACCTTCTCATCCGCAGCGGCGAGCGTGACCGCGGTCGGCAAACCCTTGATCACATCGGCCGCAAAGCTCGGACCCGAAAGGATCGCGGGCGCAGCATTCGGCGCAGCTTCCGCGATCACTTCGGTCATGAACTTGCGGGTGCCGCGTTCGATACCCTTGGCGCAGGCGATGACCGGCATCCCGTTGGTGATCAGCGGCCCAAGCGCAGAGGCGACCTCTCGCAGTGCCTGGGCCGGGACGACCAGCAGGATGGCATCGCAGCGCGCGGCCTCATCAAGGCTCGCCGTGATCGCGATGCGATCGTCGATGCGGACGCCGGGCAGTCGCTCGCTCTGCCGCGTTCGGCTCAGCTTTTCCGCGGCCACGGCGCTGCGGGTCCACACCATCACATCGCGACCGGCCCGTTGTGCGGCGCTGGCAAGCGCCAGTCCCCAACTCCCGCCGCCGATAATGGAAAGCCTCTGATAGGGCATGGTCAGTCTCGCAATCCGGCATGCGCCACCGCTTCCAGCGGCCAGCGCGCGCGAGGGACGACATCGAGCGTGTCGGTCAGACCGGCCGCGAGCCGCTCGGCGCCGGCCCAGGCGATCATCGCGCCGTTATCGGTGCACAAAGCCGGCGGCGGCACGATCAGGCGGATGCGCGCTTCGCCGGCCAGACGCTGCAGCACGTCCCGCACGCTCTGATTGGCGGCGACGCCACCCGCCGCCACCAGCGCCTGCGGCGCTCCATAGCGCTCGGCAAACAGGCGTAGTCCGGCGCGCAGCCGGTCGTGGACCGTGTCGACCACGGCCTGCTGGAACGAAGCGCACAGATCGGCGACATCCTGATCGGACAACGGCGCGATCCGCTCCGCCTCGAGCCGCAAGGCCGTTTTCAGTCCGGACAGCGAGAAATCGGGTTCGCGCCGGTATTGCAGCGGCCGCGGCAATGCGAAGCGGTGCGGGTTGCCGCGCTGGGCCATCCGCTCGACCTGAGGACCGCCCGGATAGCCGAGACCGAGCAGCTTGGCGGTCTTGTCGAAGGCCTCACCAATGGCGTCGTCCATGGTGTTGCCCAGCAGGACATAGTCACCGACATCGCGCACGGCGACGATCTGGGTATGGCCGCCGGAGGCGAGGAACAGGCAGTAGGGAAAATCGACGCCATCGGTCAGCCGCGCCGTCAGGGCGTGCGCTTCCAGATGATTGACCGCGATCAGCGGGGTCTTGTGGACCATCGCGATGGCTTTGGCGGTGGTCAGCCCGACGATGACGCCGCCGATCAGGCCCGGTCCTGCCGCGGCCGCGACGCCGTCAAGCGAGGCGAAATCGCATTGCGCTTCCGCCATCGCCTGGGCGATCAGCAGGTCCAGCACCTCGACATGGGCGCGGGCGGCGATTTCCGGCACCACGCCGCCGAAGGCAGCATGCTCGTCGGTCTGCGACAGCACGATATCCGACAGAATACGTCCGCGTCCGGCGTGATCGCGCTCCACGATCGCAGCCGCGGTCTCGTCACAGGTCGTTTCGATGCCCAGCACGATCATCGGCTTGCAATCCTTGCCGGGACACGGCCCTATGTCGGCGCCAGAACGGGGCCTATTGGCAGTGGCCCGGGTTAGCATTGCGAGGTTTGATGGCGCAATCGGCTTCTTCCGCGCACCTGTTGCGGATCGGTACGCGCGGCTCTCCATTGGCGCTGGCGCAGGCGCATACCGTGCGCGACCGGCTGGCCGCCGCGCATGGCTGCGCGCCCGACGACGTTGCCATTCATGTCATCAAGACAACCGGCGACCAGATCCTCGACCGGCCGCTGTCCGAAGCCGGCGGCAAGGGCCTGTTCACGAAGGAAATCGAGGAGGCCCTGCTCTCGCACACAATCGACATTGCGGTGCATTCATCCAAGGATATGCCGACGGCGCTGCCGGACGGGCTCGCGCTGGTCGCCTATCTGGAACGCGAGGATGTGCGCGATGTCTTCATCAGCCACAAGGCCGCGACAATCGCCGACCTGCCCGTGGGCGGTCTGGTTGGAAGCGCGTCGCTGCGCCGTCAGGCTTTGGTGAAACGCTTGCGGCCGGACCTGCGGGTCGAAGTATTTCGCGGCAATGTGCAGTCGCGCCTGCGAAAACTCGGCGAGGGCGAGGTCGATGCGACGTTGCTTGCCCTCGCCGGCCTGAAGCGCCTCGGTCTTGAGGATGTTGCAACCGCGATCCTGCCGCTGGATGTCTTTCCACCGGCGGTCGGTCAGGGCGCGATCGGCATCGAGGCTCGCGAGAACGACACGCGCACGCTCGATTTGCTGGCGCCGATTGCGGATCGCGATACCGCGATTGCGCTGGATACCGAACGTGCATTCCTGGCGGCGCTCGATGGTTCGTGCCGGACACCGATTGCCGGTCACGCCATCGTCGAGGGCGATGCGTTGTGTTTTCGCGGCATGATCCTGCGCCCCGATGGCAGCGAGGTATTCGAGACTGTGCGGGACGGCGCGATCGCCGATGCAGTGCGCATGGGAGCCGACGCCGGCCGCGAGTTGAAGGCGAAGGGCGGGCCTGACTTCTTTACTGGCGGATAAAGACGTGCGGCTGTTGCTGACGCGGCCCCGGCCCGAAGCGGAACGCACCGCGGCGGCATTGCGTGCGATCGGGCACGAGCCGGTCTTCGCGCCAGTGCTCGAGATCGAAAACATTGCGGATGCCGCCATCGGTCCCGGCCCGTATGCCGCAGTGCTGCTGACGAGCGGGAACGCCGCGCGCGCCATCGCGAAGCATCAGGACCGCGAGCGTGTTGTGGCGCTCGATTGCTTTGCGGTCGGTCCGCAGACCGCGGCCGCGGCCCGGCTTGCCGGCTTTGCCAATGTCCAATCCGCCGGTGGCGATGGCGGCGACCTGGCACGGCTGATCGGGGAGCGGCAGGCCGGAGGAGGGCGCGCCGATCCACTTCTTTATCTTGCCGGCGACGATCGGGCGCGCGATATGGCCGCCGAACTCGCGCCCTACGGCTTGCGGCTCGATCTCGTCGTGGTTTACCGCGCCCGGGCCGCACGCAATTTTGCACCGGACGTGGCCGCCGCCCTGAAAGCGGGTGCGTTCGACGGTGTGCTGCATTATTCGCGCCGCAGCACCGCAATTTTCGTCGATTGTGTCCGGGCCGCCGGTGCCGAAGCGGCAGGCGCGCGCCTGACACATTTCTGCCTGTCCGCGCGGGCGGCGGAACCGCTGGCCGCGATTAACGCCAAATCCATTCTTGTTGCGCAAAAAATGGATGAATCGGCGATGCTGGCGTTGGTCTCCGCGTCCTAAGGTCAAGTTGCCGCAATGCCTCATCCTTAGTATCGAGAAACCACGGGAGCCGGGTTGCGGTTCTCGTCGTCTCGTCGCAGGAGACCGCGCATGGCCAATGAAAAGAACGATCCGAACAAGCCGGCCGGCGCGGCCGCGCAGCCTCAGAAGCGGCCGAATACCATCGACCTGACTGCCACGGAGATTAAGCCGGAACCGGCGGCGAAGCCTGAGGCGAGCGCTGAAAACAAGCCGCAAGCCAAGGCCGAGACAAAGCCCGACACCAAGCCCGAGTCGGTGGTCAAAACGGAACCCGTCAAACCGGCGGCTGAGCCGGCCAGCACACCGCCGCCGCGCGCGCCCGAAACCGTCAGGTCCGCACCGGAAACGGGCCACCGGGCAACCGGGAATGTTCCCCCGGTCGACGGTGATCGCGCCGCAGCGGCGCAGCCCAGCAGAGGCATGCCATGGTCGGTCATCGGGATCGCTCTCGCCGCTGCCGTGATATTTTTCGCGATCGGCATGGGGGCCGGCCAATGGCTGTCGAGTCGCGCGCCGCAAACGGGCGCGCTCGCCCCGCAGCCGGCCGTAGCGGCGCTGCCGCCCGAGTTGCAGGGCCGCATCGACAAGCTGGAGGCGCAAATCGGCGCGCTGCCGAAAGAAGACCCGCAATTGCAGGCGCGCCTCGCCAAACTCGAAGCGCAGCTCAATGCGCCGCGCGCCAGCGATCAGCAAATCGTCGCGCGCATCGTAGCCGCGGAAGCTGCCGTCAAAACGCTCGCCGACATGACCGCATCGCGTGAGAAGCGCAGCGACGATATCGCGGCGGTGGCGAATGAAGCCCGCGAGCGGGCATCGAGTGCGGCGTCCGCCGCCGAAGCGGCGCAGAAATCGCAAGGTCCGTCGCCGGAAGCGCGCGCCGATCTCGACGCGCTCAACACGCGGATTGCCGCCCTTGAACAATCGGTGCGCGATAGCCAGGCCGAACTCGCACGCCGCCTGTCCGCCGACGACGCCAAGGGCCGGTTCGCGATCGCGGCGCTCGCACTGCGCGATATGGTGGACAGCGGCACGCCGTTTGCCCCGGAACTCGCTTCGGCAAAATCCCTGTCAGGAGATGCTGCTGCATTCGCTCCGCTCGAATCGTTTGCTTCGTCCGGTGTGCCGAGTGCGGCATCGCTCGGTCGCGAACTCGCCGGTCTGATGCCGGCGATCTGGAAGATCGCTCGCAAGGATGAAGTGCAGCAGGAGACGTTCCTGGAGCGGCTCAAGGCCAACGCATCGAAGATTATACGCATCAGGCCCGCCGGTGATGTCGTTGGTGATGATCCGACAAGTGTCAGCACCCGGGTCGAAACCCGCGCCGAACATGCCGATATCCGCGGTGCGCTGGCCGAGCTCAACAAGTTGCCGCCGGATGCGCGTGCGCCGGCCGCGGCCTGGATCAAGAAGGCTGAAGCACGCAATGCGGCGATCGCGGCAGCGCGCAATGTTTCGCAGACCGCGCTGGCTGCACTGACCAAGCCGGGCTCCTGAGGCGATTACCTGATGGTTCGAGTCGTATTATTTCTTGTCGTTGTCGGGCTGATCGCACTCGCGAAGGCTTGGCTTGCCGACCGGCCAGGCGATGTCGCCATCAAGTGGCTTGGCTGGCATATCGAAACGTCCGTGATGGTGCTCACGGTGGGCGCCATTGCGCTGTTCGCGATCACGTTGCTGCTGTGGTCAATCCTGCGCGGTTTGTGGCGCTCGCCTGCACGGGTCTCGGCTGCGCTTCGCGACCGGCGCGACATGCGCGGACAGCGCGCAATCATGCGCGGATTGATCGCGGTCGGCGCCGGCGACGCCCGGGCCGCGCAACGCTATGCGGAGGAAGTGCGGAAGATCGCGCCCGCTGATCCGCTGGCGCTGCTGTTGACAGCGCAAGCCGCGCAACTGGGCGGCGACCGCAATGCTGCTGAAAATTCGTTCCGACGCATGGCCGGCGATGAACGCACCAAGCTGCTCGGGCTGCGCGGTCTGTTCATCGAGGCACAGCGTCGCGACGATCTCGCAAGCGCGAGCGCCTATGCCGAGGAGGCCGCGAAGATCGCACCGGCGTTGCCATGGGCCGGCAGCGCCGTGCTGCAGATCCGTTGCGCCAGCGGCGACTTCGCCGGTGCGCTCGACATGCTGGAGAAAAACCGTGCCGCCGGCGCGCTCGACCGGGCGAACTACCGCCGTCAGCGCGCCGTGCTGCTCACCGCACGCGCGCTTTCCCTGCAGGACAGCGAACGCGAGACCTCGCAGCCGCTGGTCCATGAGGCGGTGAAGCTTGCACCCGATCTGGTGCCTGCAGTCGCGCTGGCGGCGCGTTATCTCGCCGAAGGTGGCGATCTGCGCAAGGCGACCCGCATGATCGAGCGCGCGTGGGAGGTCACGCCGCATCCCGATCTCGCCGAGACTTACGCCTATCTGCGCTTCGGCGATTCCGCCCGCGATCGACTCACACGGGTGCGACGGCTTGCGGGACTTGCGCCCAGTCATGTCGAGAGCGCGCTGGCGCTCGCACGCGCGGCAATCGATGCGCGCGAATTCAGCGAAGCCCGCAACGCTCTCTTACCGTTCCTCGCGCAGCCCACGCAACGCGTGGCCCTGCTGATGGCCGATCTCGAACAGGCGGAGTTCGCCGACGAAGGGCGCTCGCGCGAATGGACGGCGCGCGCCGTCTATGCAGCGCGCGATCCGGCCTGGACGGCGGATGGATTTGTCTCCGAGCAATGGATGCCGATGTCTCCGGTTTCCGGCCGTATCGATGCGTTCGAATGGAAGGCGCCGGTTGCCGCCATCGCGTCGGCGCCTGCTGCCGATGAGGTCGTGGCGGAGCCGGAACCGGCGCGTCCGGTCATCGAGGCTGTTCCGGCACCTGACCCGGCGCCACCGCCTGCTATTCCAACCGCGGCTCCGGCGGCACCCAAGGCATCGGCGCCGGCTGCTCCGCTACCGCCCGCAGCCCCTCGCGCCGTCACCGGAGCACGCGAGGTGCCGGAATCGGTCGTTCCGATCGCCCATGTGCCGGACGATCCCGGGCCCGATCCGGACCAGGAACGCGAGCCGCTGCCGGACTCGACATCCAGTTCGCCTGGCTGGAAGCGGCTGTTCTTTTTCTGATCAGGCGGGACTGCGCCTTGAAAAAAGAGGGTCAGGCGGCTATCAGGAGCGCCTTACCGCATTGCAGTGAGCCGGCGTAGCTCAGTGGTAGAGCATCCGCTTCGTAAGCGGGTGGTCGGGGGTTCAAATCCCTCCGCCGGCACCAAAAAAACCCAATAAAATGCGATAGCCTCGAACCGGGCGAGGGGGCGTTTGTGTCTGGGGTCGATCTGGGGTCGGTCGACTAGAAGCGTGTCCGCCGCCGGCGGTCGATTTTCGCAGGAGGACCCTACACGCGTTGAATCGGGAAGGGGCTAGGTCGGAGCCTCAGAAGGCCCTAGCCCTCGCCGACGGGGCGGTTTCCCGGCACCCTAAGCTGATCTTCTTAGCACCCGTCGATTGAAGAACGCACGCAGCCTGCGGAGCCTTTTGGCTCCGCGAAGAGACGGTACAATTGGGCCTGCTGCAGTGGCAACCAGATGCATCTCCATATCGCATTGCACGCATCGGAAAGACTGAATTTCGTTGCCGTCATTCGGTTCTCGCCTGAAGCAATGGGCGTTGCCACCACATGCCGCACAAGCCACCGCAGGAACGAGATGTGAGAATGCGAGTCCAATGGGAGTATCTGGCATGGTGCTGTCGCAATACGCAAAAGGAAAGGCGAAAGCACAAACCGGTCTCTCAGCCACCGACGCCTTGTAGGGTCGATATCGGTGATGATGGAACTCTACACTGATTTGTACGCCACGCGTGTGTTCAAATACACATAGGTGATGTGAATTACGCGTATTCCACTTCCCATTGCTTACACGTCTAAGGCCGCTCCGACGTGCTTTTGGAGGTCGGAAAGGGCGTAAGGTTTGGGAAGAAAAACCGCAACATCTATTAGGGCGGGCTTGGGCCGTGCCGACGTCACAATAACACGAACCGGCGGCCAACGCTTTCGGACAGCGTCCGCTAATTTGGCGCCGTCCATGGAACCCGGCATATGGATGTCGGTGAAAACCAGCCTAATGTCCGGGTAGGTCTCCAACAGCCGGATTGCCTCATCTGCGTCTCCGGCTTCAAGCGTCACGAATCCCGCTTCTTCGAGGGCGTCGACCGCAACCGCCCTTATTAGGAGCTCGTCCTCCACGACAAGAACCACTGCACCCGTACGCATCGTGCCACCGGTCCAAACTCTCGGAACGAGTGTAGAAGCGGTGGCGTCGCGAAAAGTTCACCACGCATTTTCCTCAACTCATCATTGCCGTCCCAGCAACAAAAAGGCCGGGCAACGAGTGCCCGGCCTTAAGCCTCAAACGGCCCGCCGTCGGAACCGCTACTGTTGCGGCTTCGGCGACATGTCCATTCCTTTGTGGGGGTCGTCGCCTTGCGTCCCGCCGGGTCGCATCATCGCCATGCCGCGGCAACACGGACACATCCCCATGCCGCCCTGCGATTGTTGTTGGGGCTGGACCTTCATTCCGAATGGGTCTTCGGCTTGCGTCGAACCCGACGGACGGCCGCACATCATGCCGCCTTGCCCAGTCGATTGCGCTTGCTGACCCATGCCCATGCCGCCGCACATAGCCGACGCTGGGGCGGTGCTCAGAATCAGTGCCAGTGCCGAACACGAAAAGAGAAATGAGCGCATTGCAAATCCTCCGTCTGAGCTATCAACCTATTCCACATGTCGGAGCGGCGGGTTCACGTTCCTGTCAATTGGAACACTGACGCGGCTTGGCGACTCGTCATAAACTTAGACCATAGGGCACGCCACTCGCCGCCGACCGCGCGGAGCCGGTGCCCCATGCCTCGAACCCGAACCGATTACATCGGCACCCTTGCGGAGCTTCGGCGTGCCGTCCCGTGGTTCGTCATATGGTGCGAAGGCAAATTGCCCGGCGGCTATCAGTGCATGCACTCCGGCGCTTCAGCGGTCGTGCCGCACATGATCCGGCTCGGACCGGATGCGCCAATATACAGAATGCTCGCCGCCTTCCGCTGTACCGAGTGTGGGCACAAGGGTGCGTCGATGATGCATCCGAGTTGGGGGCTGGACAATCGCGGTGCGCTGTTTCCAACCTTCCCGGCTAATCAGGTTAGTGTCGCAGATGATGCGAGCACGAATAGAATCGGCAGAACCATGAAGCACGGCTCGGCCGCGATTCGTGTCAAGTATGTTCGCCCACAACGACTCTAGGGTTGTGAAGAGCCGGGACAAGCATACCGCCGGTTGACTCGGAACTCCGAATCCATCCGTAATCAAGCTGACAAACGAAGAGCCGCCAGTTGACGCTGGCGGCTCTTGTTTGCCCGCGCAACCCAATAAGCCGGGCTGCGGGCCGAGGCAGTGGTGAACACCCGGATTACAATCCGGGAATGCCTTCAGGTCAAGCCCGGCTCCTAAGACGGAGCTATTTCAATGGCGCAATACAAGTATGGTCAACATCTTAATCAGAGCGACCATTCAGCTTACGATTCCAAGTACAAGCCAGGGACGGTGGTCAGCGACTCCGGCATCTATCGTTGTGTAAATTGCGGGGATGAAATCGCGGCGAATAAGAACAATCCGCTGCCGCCGCAAAATCATCATCAACATCAGGACCGGAGCAAGCCAATTGAGTGGCAGCTCTTGGTCTTCGCGCAACAAAAGCCTTAACAGAATGCGCTGCGGACGCGGTGTTGTGCGCCCGCAGCGCAACTACGTTTCATAGGCGACAGCAATTTGTAAGTTCAGCGTCGAACGCACCATTTTTCAGATGCGTGTGTCGATGGGAGCAGCGAATGAGCAATGTCACACGCCGTGCGTTGAGAGTTTACGCCGCGCTCTCCGAGTTGCGCGGCCCGGATAGCGATGTACTTGACGCTCTCATTCCATTCTTCGAGCCAATATTCGTGCTCATGAATGGGAAGGTATGGAATCCGCATACCTTCTCTGCCGGCGTTCGGAAACTATATCGCTGGCGATTCACTGGCGACATTGCGGCGAGCTTCGTTCCGAGGCTGGAGCGTAAGGGAATTTTGCGCCGACAGGCCAAGACGGTCGGGAACCAAGCAATCTGGACCGTGCATTACACCGACTCCAAAGCCGATGTGACTCCGCCTGCAATCGTGACGGCGTTCGAGCAAATCATAGATGAATTTGAAAAATTCCCTCCGCGTGTGACAGACCTTCTCTCGTACAAGAAATCGCGCGATGAGTTGAAGGAGATTCTGATTCGATTCTTAGTCCTAATGGACGCGCAGGGTCAGGGTGCATATGCGCGACAACTCGGAGACTTGGAGCCAAGCGGCGAGGCTGGCGAGTTGGTATCTAAACTAGAGGAGGGCGAAACGGGCCTCGACCCGAACGATCGGTACATGTGTGCACGTTTCGTTAGGCATCTAATGCGCCGACGGCAAGAGTTCGCGCCGCATCTCATACGGCTTTCCTCTATCGCCTTGTTGGCGGAGGTCGTTGAAGATTTTCTGAAGCCGACACATACAGAGAATAAGACCGACCTAACCGTAATACTTGACGCGCCCATGGCGTTGGATTTCGTCGGTTGCTCTGGCAAAGCCTTGAAAGATGACATCGTTACAGTAGTCAACGCGTTGCGGAAGATTGGCGTTAGCTTCGTTGTGTTGCCGATTAGTTGTGTCGAAATGCAGCGTAACTTGCGAAGCATGATGGGGCTGCCGCCCGAGCAGCGCCGCGGCTACACTCACAACGCCATGATAAGAAAAGAAGTCTCTGCCGAATTTGTCTCAGCGGTCGCAAACAATCCCGAACGTGCATTAGATAACGCAGGGGTTACAGTTAGACCGCTGACCTTGGACAGCTTTCCGGGCGCTCACAGATTCTTCACCGCAGAACACTACGAAGATTTTTTGGGCTCGGTTTATTGGGGCAACTATGTCCCAGCAAAGGAGCACGACACGACATGCGTCACGTTGGTGATGCGGCTTCGCGAGGGTCGGCATAGCAGCGACGTTTTCAAGAGTCGCTACGTTATGGTCACGAGGAACGGTTCGTTCGTCAGCCATGCACGAAATTATTGCCTGCAGAACCGCATGATAAACGAAACTCAGGAGGGCCCGATTATACATGCGCGAGAGCTAGCAACGACGGCTTGGCTAAGAACTGGCTTAGGTGCCGACGAAACGATACCGCGCGGACATCTAATCGCTACATGCGAGAGGGTCTTGCAGATGCGACCCGAAGTCAGAAACGCGCTTGCCAACCATCTTGCGCAGGTCACCCCAGAACGGTTGGAGCAATTTAATCTTCTGATGCAAGACGCTCGAAGCGTCCAAAAGCTTGCTGACGAGACGCTCAATAACGAGGAGTTCGTCACAGCAGAAAGCGCTGAACACCTACTCAACGTCATGCGTGAGGCGACAGCAGAAGAACTAAAGGAAAAACATCAGGCCGAGCTTGAGGCTGAACGGGCAGCAGCTTCGTCAGAAATATCAAGCCTAAATGAACAAGTAGGTCGATTGCGTGACGCGGAGTCGCGGTCTCTCGTTTTGACTGAAAACCAAGTAAAGAACGCCGTAACGGCGGTCAATCGAAGCGCACGCAATACGGAATGGGTCGCTGCAATTGTGTTGCTCCTGCTTGGAGCGGCGGGCGCTGTAAATATGGCAACGGGCTTCTTTGAGGGTTCTCCAATCTGGAACGTTATCCTGATTTTGTTCGGAGTGGCGAGTTTCGTTCGGTTGCTATTCGGTTTGCTAGAGCGGCCGATGCCGGGCGTAGCTACGGCCCTGAATTACTATTGTCGTTGGTCGGCGAAGCGCCGCCTAAAAAGTCTGGGCCTGGACTCAAAATTGTCTCGTCTCGAATTCAAGAGTGGACGCGCGGTCCTTTCGGACGAACCCGCGGTTATTGAGCCGCCAGTGCTGCCCCGTGACATTACACCGATGAAGCGACCTGAACTTCCGCTCAGATGACGAGGCTCTAGTTGTGTTTCTGTTTGCGCTGTTTCGCGGCGTCCGAGGCGGCGGCGATATATGCACCGCAAAGTTCAAATGCGCCAGCGGCTGTTTTTGTGTCGTCTAAACTTTCAGCGTGTTTAGCTTGCTCTGGTGTTAGTGCAGCATGGTAGGCCTTTCGTAATTCGGCCAGCTTGGCGTAAATTTTAGTTTGATCAAACGTATGTGCAATCTTGTTACGGAGTTCATTAGCAGCTTTTAGCACTTGCCAAATTTGCGCATCAATTTCTGGTGGATTCAACAGTTGGCATTTGTCAACTTTGCCTTGAAAGGTGCCTCGCTTGCTCCTGCCAGCAACGGCCAAAAACTCATTTATGAACTGTTCGACGACAATGTGATTTTGCAACACAGTCAGAATTAACTCGTTGATTTGTTGTCGGCGCTCGAATAGCTCCTGCAAGTTCGCCCTTAGTTTCGGGTCGTCCGCCTTCATTAGTTCTCTCCGTGATGCCTTAAACGCCGCTCGGCGTTGACAGGTCGCGATTAATCGCATCTACTGTGCCCGCTAGATGGACTAAGAAGCAAGAATGCCCGGCGAACGGGTCGCGACGAACGGATAAGCGGCAACGATAGCCCGCCCCCCCATCGGCACCCCTGAAGCAACAGATACGCTGACAACTATTCGGGTCAGCCCTCACAGCTATTGGAGTGTCGTCATGACAAAGTTTGCGCTTGTGAATGGCGTTCGGAGCGAGGCCAAGCCGGACGTTCGCGGCGAATGCGAGGACTGCCGCGGAGCCATGGTTTCAAAATGCGGGACGCGCCGGATTTGGCATTGGTCGCACTTTGTCGAAGCGCGACTGTGACTCTTGGCACGAGCCCGAAACCGTTTGGCACCGTGCGTGGAAAGACAATTTTCCAACTGACTGGCAGGAGATTTCCCTTCGAGCGCCGAGCGGAGAGATACACAGGGCGGACGTAAAAACTAAGGGCGGCTGCGTAATTGAATTCCAACACTCACCACTGAGTGTTGCTGAGCGGCAATCGCGCGAAAACTTTTATGGGAATATGGTTTGGGTCATTGACGGTTTGCGGACAAAGAGAGCCAAACGCAATTTCTTCGATGCGCTCCGTTCGCGTCGGGCCATTGATCAGAGCAGGTTCGTCTACGTCGTTGCGTTGCATGAATGCAGTATTTTAGAAGAGTGGTCGGGAAGCGGCCGCATCGTCTTCTTTGACTTCGGCGAATGGGAATCGGGCGTAGATTTGTTCGCTAACCGAGTACTCTGGAATTTGAGCCCGAAAAGCCCCAAGGGTCAGGCTTTGCTGCAGCCCATTCCGGTCGAGACCTTCATTAAAGAGCTCTCGGATGGCTCGCCCTTCCAAGAGCGGGTCATCGAAGTTCCGGTCCCTCGTCAGTCGCCTCAGCCTCTCTCCGGCTTTCAGCGACATATGGCTTTGATGCAACGGAGACGGCGGCGATTTTGACTACTGAAGGATCGTCGGGCCAGCCGAGTTTTTGAATCTGATTCAGATTTTTGCACGGCGCGGAAGTTCGCCCGCATAGCATTCTAACGAGACCGGGACCCGAAAATATTCCTACGTCAACTCTGCGTCCAGATCAGGAGCGTGGCGCAACAATTAACCGCTGATGAATGGATCATTGTGGCCGCCTACACTTCATTAGAACTATTGCGGCCACCGCGGGCGAAGGGGTTCTACAGCGGATTAGTTGTGAAAACCAAAAATACATCTTGGACCTCGGAGGAAGAAGCGATTCTTGTCCAGTCGGTTCGTGACGGGGTAAGCCCTGCACGTCTCTCGGTACGCCTTCGGCGCTCCGAAGGAGCCGTCAAGCGGCGCATTCGCGAACTCGGCCTGTCACGATCGGGTGTCGGCCCGGAACGGGCAGCTTCGTCTCACATTCGCGTTTCCGTTGACCCCATTGCACAAGTTCAGCGGTGGCTCAGTGCATGTAGGTCCGGTGACCTGGGCTCCTGCCTTGAGTTCTATGCGTCGGAAGCGACGCTGGAATGTGCTTGTAGCGGTCCCGCTGTCTATGCTGGTCGCAGTGCGCTTAAAGAATATTGGCGCCCGAAGCTCCAATCAAACTTACCGGGCAGGTTCTCGTTGATTAGAACGGCTGTTGAGGGCGAACGGGTGACGATTGACTACCTCAGTTATGAAGGTAAGCCCGTGCGTATGATTCTGTCATTCGACGAGACCGGAGCCATCGCCCACTCTAAGTGCGGCCCACACAAGCGCGATAAGGCCCGAGGTCTGACGAAGCATTAGCTTCTTTCAACACTCGAAAAATTAATCGGTATCTCGCCCGCCAAAGCGTTACCGCCTTCGAGGGGGTCACGCACTCTTGCGCCTAGGGGGTAACGCGACTTGTCTTATTTCATGGGCATAACTTGCACGCCGTTACCCCCGATACCCCCGTTGCCCCCATTCCCTGTAGAGTGCTGGCGTAAATGCCATATCCCGCTCTGATAATCCGTATCTCCCGTCGCGGTGCTTTTCCATTAGAACTCTATAGAGAATAGGGGGTAACAGGGGTAACACCCCTAATTAATGCCGATAAAATCAGGCGAAACCCGTTACTCCCCTTGGGGGGAACGTGGGGGAAACGGGGTAACGCTATTCAGCCTCTTCAAGCTCTAGAGCATCATGTGAGACATAAGCGTCGGGTGCCGTGCCGTTTACGAACAAACGGTGCCACGGCTGCGGGCCTTTCACATAACCCTTCATGGAAATGCCGTCGGCACGGATTTGCCTTCGAACCCATCCTAGATAACGCATGCTGGCGCCCATCCGGTCGTTGACGACTTGCGTTCGCAGGCCGGGCACGGTCAGCCCCAGAATCTTCCAAACGTCTTCGGACGTGATCTTGCCAGCGGCTCCGCTCAGCACGTTCGCCAGCGTATCCGTGAACGGGTCGGATTTCGCGTCGGTACGGGCCGTCTGGGCGGCCGTTGCAGCGGCATATAGCGACGGATCAAGTCGCGTCGCGTCTCCCCATGCCTCCCGGCATGCCGCCTCGCCCCACAGCTGTTGCAGGTCGGCCCGGAGCCGATCTAGGTCGAAGCGGTCGACTTTCACGGGCCAGAATCGGCGGTTGCCGGTCCGGTCGCGCAAATAGTTGTCGGCGTTCGCCGTGCCGTAAATCACGAATTGCCGCGGGCGTTCGGTAGTCAGTCGCCCATACGCCAGGCGGGCGCGGTCAACCTGTCTCGATAGCTGGGCCTTTACGTGGTCAACGTCGGCATTCCCCATCCCGTGCAAGTCGGCGCATTCGACGATCAGCTTTCCGGTGACCGCTTCAATGGTCCGCTTGTTGTCCGCGTTCAATGGCAGCGAGTCAGTAAACCATTCCGGCCGTATCGCCAGCACTTCGAGGGCCGAACTTTTGTTTTTGCCTTGCGCCGATTCCAGCACCGCCATTTCGTCGAACTTCGCGCCGGGATTACGGATGCGACGAACGGCGGCAATCAATGGCAGGGCCGACGCCGCGCGATTGAATGGCGAATCCTTCGCGCCGCCGTAGTCAATCAAGAGGCGGTCGAGTCGCGCCTTGCCATCCCATGCGGATTGCGCTTCGTCGAGATAGTCGCGGACCGGATGAAACGACCGGCGCCGCGCATAGTCGAGAATGACGGTCGTGAAAAAAGATTTCTCCGGCCGGAAGTGAAAGCGCGCGTCGACCTTAAGCCAGAGCCGATCTAACGCGGCGTCGTCCAGATACGGGCCGAAGCCCTTCAGGCCCTCAATGCGAATCTTGTCGGCGAATTCGTCATAGCTGACCGAAGCGCCCAGCGTGTCGATTGCCATTCTGACGTTATGCTGACTCGCTGCAACGATGTCGCCTTTCTTCGACCGGTCGAACTCCGGTTCGGCGTCGAACTCGAATTCGGTGTTTGCAAGGTCGACCTCTTCGGCAATGAACGGGATATCGTCGCCGAAGGCGTCGGCCGCGGACTCGGTCGGCAAGAGCAAATCTTTTCGCTCCGCCTTCACTAGATGCCGATTCAGACTCGCAACCGTCACGCCCTCGTCGCGGTCGGCGTGAAGCGAGTCCCAGCGGTGCCCGATTTCGTCGGCCGCGTCGGCGTATTCAGGATCGGCGGTCGACCACGCGACGAACTCTTGTCGGCCCTCGCCGCCGGTCGCATGGTGGCAAGCCATCATAAGCTGTAACCAGTCGTCATGCGCCCGGAATTTCTCCGGGTTCAAGCCTTCGAGCGCGGCGGCAAGCCGCGCGGGCGTGATATGCCCTCCGCCCTCCGATGCCTCCCGGACCGGCCGCGCGATGGCCCCCAGCAGCCCAGCGGGCACGTCTGGCGCGTCGGCGAGGTTGTCACGCTCCCATTTGTAGAGCTTGCCGTTAGGGTGCCGGGAGCCGGGCGCAACGATCTGACGGCCGACGCTCTTGAACTCGACCCCGGCATAGCGGCGCGGGTCGAATTCGTTCGGTTGCTCCGGGTCTTCGTCATGCTGGAGCGTATCCAGCAGCTTCACGCCCGCGGGCTTGCGGAGAAAGTAATGCCGACCGCCGGAGCCGGTCCGTTGGCAGGGCCACGCGTCCGGGTCTAGGCCGAAGTCTTCGCAGAGCTTCGCAAAGCCTTCGTCGCCGCCGTTGCGCGGGTCAATGTCGATCACGACCCAGTCGTCAGGAATACGGGCGCCGATGTTCCAGCCGTTCGCGGCGCATTCGGCAATGACGGCGGCCGAGTCATAGTCGCGCGTCGTCCAGTTGGAGTCGCGCGGAGCCTTGCCAAGCTCCCGGCGGAGCGGCTTTCCGTCCTTACCCAGCACGGCGACGCCGTTGCGCTTCACGGTCCGCTTGGCGTCCCATTTATGCAGCGGAATCGCAGCGAAACCGACTTTAATGAGAGGCTTCAGCGTGTCTTGAAACCGGTTTTTGCCGGTGCTATTTTGTCTGGGCATTGCTCGACTCTCCAATCGACGCATTACAGTCTGAAACCCGGCCGGTTCGCTCCCGCGCCGGGTTTCGCTTTTCTGACGCTTCGAGACGCGTCGCTAGGTATTCGACCCAATTCAGCAAAAACGACTCGCGGTCGATATCGTCCTGCGAATAGAGCCAAGAGCGAACGGCCGCGCGGTTGTTGGCTAGGTCGGCGCCGCGGATCAGGTCATAAGGGCGCAAACGCTCGATTCCGAGCGGCCAATAGACGCGCCACAGTGCCGGTGGAACATGGCGAGTTTCTTTGCGTTTGCGTCGCATCACTGACTCTGCCTTCCCAGCCCGCCGCGTGCTACAAGACGTAGCGGGCCTTCACTTTCTCAAAACTTCACAATGTCCGTAAAAATGTTGCTGGGCGTGGTGGTGATAGGTTTGCGGCGGACTACCTTCGGCCGCGGCAAACGGTCGATTGTGTCGCGGTCATACGTGTTGTCGTCGCGCGGCTCAGGGTACTTGCCGGAAATGACATGCGCCCAAAACTCTTTCATGGTCAGGCCGAGTCGCGCGGCGGCTTGGTAAGGCGTGACAGTCACAGCCGGGCCAGCGGTTAGCGCGCGTTCCTCTTCTGCCAATCGTGCGGCTTGTGCCCGCTTCGCCTCTTCTCTGCGTTGGCGTCTGTCTTCAGCGGCAATCCGCGCGTCTTCGGCCGCGTCTTCAGCGGCTTGCCGTTCGTCCCATAGCCGGTCGAACTCGCGTTCCGCTTCGTCGCAGGCGCCCAGATACGCCACATAAGCGGCATCGCAAGCCGCGCGGCACGCGGCCTCAGCGGCTTTTTGATCCGCCTTATACTTTTCGTCGATAGCGAGATTCCGCGCTTTCCATGCTTTACCCGCCTTCTCATGGGCGGCGTTGTACGCATCAGCGTATCCAGCGTCGGTCCGGCCCCGCGGCTTTATCGTCGCGCTGATAACCTTTTGTTCGGCCGTCAATTTCGCCTGTGAGGCTTTGAGTGCCGCTTTGTGATCAGCGTCATTTGAGTCGTACGCCGCGTCGAGAACAGCCTCGGCAACGGCTCTTGCGCCGTTGTAAACCTCTTTGGCAGCGGCAATCGCGGCGTCCCGATCAATTTCGAGTTGGTCCTTAGCCATGGAATCGACTCCTTATCCGGTCACGCGGCGCTGGACGTTGCGGATTGTTGGAAGGCGTTCGAGCGCGCGAAGCTCATTCAATGAGAACCGGCGGCCCGGATGCTCTTGAATTTGCCCTTCGGCTGCGACTGTCAAAACGAATTCGCCACTCTTGCCGATCTCATTCGCCGCGGCGGCGAGCGGGATCAGGTATGAATCTTTCTTGTAATTACGCATGGTCGAGTCCTTTCCGTTGATTGACCCGCTCCCGACCGGAGTCTGACCACAAACACAGCCGGGAGCGGGGTTTGCCCATCGCCCGTCTGTCAACCCTACGAGTCAACGGGCGGCGAGCGTGTTGCCGTCGGTTTCCGACTTCGGCAGCAGAGCCGACGGCGGGCCGACCTTCGGGCGTTCATACCTGCTTGCGCTTCGCCCTATGCCGGTTTCCGTTTGTTGAATTTCGCGTACACGGCCGCGGTGTCGATTTCATCGAACGACTTCGGCCGACGCGCGCTCACGTCGCCGTCGTCGCCGTCGTCGACGAAGTCCGAAAAGTCGTCGCCGTCGTCGCGTGACGCCGTGACTCCGCCGGTGCGAGCGCGTTCGTCGTTCGTCACGCCGCGCATGCGGCGCTCCGCAGCTTCAATCATCTTCAGTGTTTCCGGTTTCATTGTCTTGACTCCCATAGGTTCGAGGTTGCCCGCACTAAGCGGCTTCGGTCGCCAGCTTGCGGCTTGCGATTGCGTCGGTGTCCGGCTCAATACCCAGCACGGCATTAAGCGACACGGTATCGGCACGGAGCGGAACGAAGACGCCCTTCGCTGCGAGCGCGCGAATGACTCGGCCCTCTTCAATTTCCAGCTTGTCGATTTCCGCGCGGAGCTTCTGAATCTGTTTCTTGCGCTGGGCGTGCGACAGCGGCTTTTTGCAGTCGAAGGCGTGCAGGTCGCCGATTTCCCGAAGGCGATTTTCGCCCCAGGACAGAATCAGTTCGCGCAAACTCAGCAGCCCGATTCGCTCAATGTTGATTGTGGGGCTGTATGGAAGCAAATCGCCCCTTTCGTTGTAGTCGACATGAAAAAATCCGCCGAGTCCGGTAGTGCCCGCCTTGTTTTTCAGTTCGGATTCGATCCGACGCTTGAAGGCTTGGAACGCTTCGACGACGGTCAACGGCGCCTTTTGCGCGGCTTTGATGGCGGCATTCGCGGCCGTGATCTTGCCGCGGACGCCTTCCAAAGCGTCAATCGTCGCGTTGGCTTCAGGCAGCGGCGCGCCGGGAATATCACGGTGCGGAACGTGCCAGCGTTTCCGCGCGTGATCTTCGCCTTTCTCTTGCCATGACAGAGTCCGCGACTTGGCGCGGGCGTCGCGTTTCTTTTCCGTCGCCTGTTGATGTTTGTCGAGACGGGCTTTCTTGCTATCGCGGACCGCCTCTTGCGACTTCACGAATTGCAGGTCTTTCGACGTTGCGTTCGGCGCGTCGTCATAGGCGCGCTGGACGGTCCGCAAATGATTTTCTGCTTCCATAAGTTCACGGGCGAGAACTTGTTGCCGGTCGGCGTCGACGCGTTGTTCGTCGCGAATGCGGTCTTCAGCCGCGCGCCATTGCTCAACATAGTCGCGCGCCGCTAGCGGCAGGTTGCTGAAAACCAACGCTTCAGCATCGGCGACCATATGAGCGGGATTGGTTTCGAGTTTAGACATTGCGTCTGCTCCGGTTCGTTTGAAACTCGAGCGATAATAGTGGCGCACGTCTAAGCGTTCACGGATTCCAATCGGGCATTCGAGTCCACCTTCTTCGCCGCTCGCCAGTAACGCGCCATCGTGTCAACGTCGTATCCGCGTCCCGGAGCTTCAGCGGCGGCTATCCTAATAGATTCGGCTTCGTCGACGCCGTCGGCTATAAGCTCCCGAATGCGCGCAATGGCCTTGGCTTTGGTATCGACCTTTTGCCCGCCGCGCTTGCGCTTGCGCCCGAATAATTCATCGCACCGCGTCCGATATCGCGTCTCTTGTTCGGCGGTCAGTTTGTATTGGTCGTGAACGCTCATTGCTTGCAAGATGCTGGAATAATGCTCGAACAATTCGAGCAACGCATTCCATGCGCCGTCCGATATGGTCTCCCGCGCGTTCATGCATCTAGCTCGAACGTCGGCAACGGACTGCCGCGCCGGGCCTCGATCACGCGGCGGAGCATGACAGCAGCGGCTGGTTCGCCTTTGCCGGTCAGTATCGCGCGGACCGCGTCGGCCGCTGGGCCGGTCGCCTTGTTGATGCGGCGGAACGTCTGGGCGAGCGAACTAGCGGTTGCGTCGGCCTTTATCACGCCGAAGCTCTGGGCGATTCGCAATGGAAGCGTCAGAGCGTCGGCCGCGTACAAGAGTCCGATCGGGCTTGTACTGACGTTGTTAAGGCCGCTTGCCTTTGGCAGAAGTGCGAGCAATATCCGACACGCCGTCGCGAAGTTCGCCGCCGTCGACAAAGCCGCAACGTCGGCCGCGTCGATAAGCGCGCAAACGTGTCGGACATGCGCACGGACCTCCGCCGTGCAACGATCCGCAAGCCAGCCCGTCGTGCTGGTATGAAATGAACGACGACTCATTGCCGCGGCCTCACGCGGCCTTCGTGCGATGGCCCTTATTTTTCGGCGGGTCGGCGCCGAGTGTCCGACTCTCCCATGCGAGCAGGTCGGAACGCCGCCAGTACGGGCGCGACGCTCCGAGGTACACGGGCGCCGGGAATCCAGCGTTCTGTTGTTTGCGGTGAATCCACATATCCGACGCGCCGCCATAGCGGGCGCGGACCATTGGCTTAGTCAGAAATTCGCAAGATGGGTCGTCACTGCTGGGCGTCGACATGGCACATACTCGGAACGCCGCGCCCCAAGGCGGCGCGACGTGCGACAAAATTGTCGGTTCCAGTGTATGTGCCCGAACCGTCTCAACCGGACGGAGCCGCCCTCATTGGCGTGGCAGCCGGAAATTAGGATCAGTGGTGAAAGATTGCAAGCCGGGTTATGGCGGCGATATAGCGAGTCCGATCCGTCTCGGACCCCCTGTCAGGCCGGGACGGCTTCGGCTTGTTCTGGCACAAGCGGGACAGACTCGCCCTTCACAAGCGCGGCGACATGCGCGCCCCATTGGTCGAAAGCCTCCCGCCGTTCCTTTGCGTACGATTGATGTTGATATCGGCCGACGAGTCCGCCGCGAACGCCGGAGACATGATTAAGCGCCGCCTCGATCACGACGACCGGGACTCCAAGCTCGCCCATGCCCGTTGCACAAGTCCGGCGAAGATCGTGAAACGTCCAAGCCGGAACGCCCGTCATCTTGCGGTCGAAGATTCGCTTAGCGCGGCTGAAGCCGGAGACGGGAGACTCGCCGGTCGTCGTGAAGCACAAGCCGGGCTTGTCGCCGATCTTCGGCAATGCCTTCAGCACGTCTAGCGCGACGTCGCTTAAATGAACGATATGTTCGCGACCATTCTTCACGCGGTCGGCCGGAAGCTTCCATTCGCGCTTGTCGAAGTCGATTTCGGATCGATGCATTTCGGAGACTTCCCGGAGCCGCGCGCCGGTCAGCAGCAAGAGCTTTGCCATCGGTCCGAACGGGTACGCCATTTCGTCGGCGGCTTTCCATAGTGTTTTGATTTCGTCGGCGGTCAGGACACGGTCGCGTTGCGGCTTGCCCTTGGCCGGGTGTTCGAGTCCAGCCATCGGCGAGCGGTCAATCAAGAGCTTGCCCAGTGCCCAGTTGAAAAACGCTTTGCCGACGGCGTACGCGTGCGCCCGATCGCCTGCGTTGTCGACCGCTCGCAATACTTCGGCGGGTGTCACGTCCGGCAACGGGCGCCGCGCGAACTTCGGCAGATATACCAGCTTGAAAATGGACTCAATGTTCTGAATCGACTTCGGCCGCATTTGCCGAACGTCCCGTGCCCATCTCAGGTACCGCTCATAAACGGCACCTAGCGTCTGCTCCTTATCGAGCCCGGCGACGGCCTTGCGACGAGCGACGATCTTTTCGCCTTGGGGGTCTTTGCCGGCGGCGACCTTCAGCAGCACGTCGGCGGCGAGCTTGCGGGCGTCCCCCAGCCCGACCCGGTCGAACTCGCCCAGCGTGTACTTGCGTTCGCGCTTGTCGACCGAATACCGGACCACCCATGACTTATGGCCGGAGGGCTGGACGGCGAGGCGAAGGCCCTTCACCCCGTCGTCGTGTTCCTCGAACCGGGTCGGCCGCGGGGCCAGGTTGCGATAGTACAGCGCGGACTTCAGCGGAGCCTTGGCCATGGCAAAATCCCTCTGGGGTCGGTCTGGGGTCGACGAAAAGGCCGGTTAAGGGCGTTAGGTCGCGTTAGGCCATGTGACGCTAAACGCCTTGAAAAACAAGGGTTTCCGGCGAGTCTGTTATAGCTATGTGATGGCAGGGTTAAGCGTTGTTTTCCGCTTCGTAAGCGGGTGGTCGGGGGTTCAAATCCCTCCGCCGGCACCACGGTTTTACAATCGAAAATTGGTTCGGAATGCACCGGAGCGTGTTCAGTGCAATTTCCGAATGAAAAGGGGCGGATAAAGGCCCTCTTTTTTCGCTATCCCGAGAGCCGGGCTGCCTTCGGCTCGACAACGGTGCCGCGCACCATCCATCTTGCCGGATCGGGACCCATGGGCTCATGGTATCTTGCGCTCGATCATGCCGGCGTTGCCGAGGAGCCAAACCTGATTGTCGTCTCGATCCCGGGACCAGGTATCGCGCGCTTCAGGTTTGAGACGGGTGTTGCTGCGCGTCGACCAGCTGCCGGCCAGTCTGCCCGATGCGCCGCTGCGGAAGTTCAGGCCAAGATCAAAGAGCTTCCGAAGACCACCGAGGCCGAGCGGCTTGTCGTACAGCGCATCGGCCAGGACATATTCCGGGCGAGGCTGATTGAGTACTGGCAAGGACGCTGCCCCTTGACCGGCATCTTGGACACCGCGCTGCTGCGCGCCTCCCAAATCGTACCGTGGAAGGATTGCCCCAGCGACGCCGAGCGGCTCGCTCGTAACCTTCGACGATGACGGTCGTCCTCTGCTTTCGCCCAGGCTGAGCAAGACCGCTCGTGCCGAATTGCGCTGGCAAAACTCCTTGTCGCTGACGGATAAGCATCGCGCCCGCCTCGCGACTCATAGAAGCGCTTTCTTTCAGCAATGAGTGCGGTTGGACGCTCCTAGATTGCCAGCACGCAGTGACGCACGAGATCAGGGAAACCTATCTGTCATGTCGTCCAAAAGTGCCTTCGCGGCGACCACCATGGGAAGCCAGGCTGTCATTGCGCTGCTTGGCGCAGAAATTCCCACGAGATGATGAAGCGATAGCGTCGTTAGAAATGATATCTGCCGCAGCGCACAATTCCGTCCGTAACGCATCTGCGCCGTAGGTCTGCCCCTCGGAAAATTGGCTTGCATTCAACCGGCGCTTCGTAAATTTTATGAGCGAAAGGGCGGGGGTATTGCGTGGCGCCAAGCGAGGACAGCCGTTTCAAGATTGTTCCGCAAGCGGTCGCGTCTGATGCGTCGCTGACCGAAGATCGTGGCTGGCACAAGATGGACGTGCGCTGGCTAATCACCTCCTCAACGATGCCGTCACAACAGACCGTTGTGGGAAAGACGACAATGCCGCCGGGCGTGAAGGCTCAGCACGCCATGCACCGGCATCCCAATGCGGAAGAATGGGAATATGTCATTCAGGGCGTTGGCATCAAACGCGTCGGCCAGGAAGCCTTCTATTTGCGCGCGGGCGATCTCGCATTTGTGCCCCGCAACGCGTATCACGCGCTGGAGAACGCCTCCGACACCGAGACGCTGGTGACCATCTGGGGCTATTGCGGCGCATCCAGCCTCGATGAAGCAGGTTACTTCACGCCGGAGGATGATCAGAAGATCCCCGATCGCGGCGCGTAGCCGCGTCAGAGAAGCGAATAACAAGCAACAAATTCGGCTGAAGGCAGACGCAAGATCCGTCTCGGCCAATATGGGAAGAAACGCGGAGGATACGGTGGTCAACGGGAGTTGTGTCAGCAACGCTGGCGCTTCATGCGGGCTGAGGCTCGTGCGGTGCTTGTGAAGGCCGACGTCGCGGAGACCCGTAGCGGTGTGCCAGCCGCGCAGCAGGGCGTGCCGCTCCTGGAATTGCGGAACATCAGCAAGACGTTTCCCGGCGTGCGGGCGCTCGACGATGTATCTTTTGCGATCTTCGCCGGCGAAATTCACATGCTGTGCGGCGAAAATGGCGCCGGCAAGTCTTCGCTGATGAAGGTGCTGTGCGGCGCCTATGAAGCCGACGACGGAGAACTGCTCCACCACGGGGAGAAAATCGAGATTCGGTCGACACTGGATGCCCGCAATTTCGGGATCGCCGTCATCTTCCAGGAATTCTCGCTCGTCCCTTACCTGAGTGTCGCTCAGAATATCTTTCTCGGACGGGAATTCCCTGGCCGCATTCCAGGCACGATCGACCGCGCCAAAATCCGCCAGGAGGCGGCCCGGGTGCTCGCGACGATCGGCTCCGATATCGATATCGATGCGCCGGTTCATAAGCTGGGTGTCGCTCAACAGCAGATCGTGGAGATCGCCAAGGCCCTGTCGCAGAACGCGCGTGTTCTTGTGATGGACGAACCGACGTCCGCGCTATCGGACTCGGAAACGGAGCACCTGTTTGGCATGATGCGGCGGCTCAAGGCCGACGGTGTCGCTATCGTCTATATTTCGCATCGCATGGCTGAAGTCTTTCTGCTGGGCGATCGCATCACCGTTCTGCGGGACGGCAAGAAGGTCGCAACCGTGCTGCCGGACGAAACCTCGCCGTCCGATCTGGTCCACAAGATGGTTGGGCGCAAGATCGACGCCATCCATCGGCGCGGTTCGGACATCAACGTGGGCGACATCGCACTCGATGTGCGGAATTTGAGTGCGCCGAGCGGCATCGCGGACATCAACCTTCAGGTGCGCGCCGGCGAGATCGTCGGGCTGTCTGGCCTTGTGGGGTCCGGCCGGACTGAAGTCGCGCGTGCGATCTTCGGCGCGGATCGCATGTCCGGGGGTGAAGTGCATATCTTCGGCGAGCGATTCACCGGAGGCCCGGACGATGCCGTGCGCCGTGGCGTCGCGCTGATACCTGAGAGCCGCAAGGCGCAAGGTTTGGCGCTCATCAGATCGGTCGGTGACAATGTCGTCCTTGCGACGCTTGAAAGGCTGTTCCCGTCGCGCGTGTTTCGCCCGGGAACGGCGAAGCACGTCGCCAACGACATGATCCGCAAGCTGCGGATCGTCACGCCCTCCGAGCGGCGTCCCGTTCAGGTCTTGTCGGGCGGCAATCAGCAGAAGGTGGTGGTCGGCAAATGGCTCGCCGCCGAGTCGAAGCTTTTCATCTTCGACGAGCCGACACGCGGGATCGACGTTGGCGCCAAGGCTGAGGTCTTTTCGCTGATGTATGACCTCGTACAGAACGGCGCGGCTGTGTTGATGATCAGTTCCGAACTGAGCGAAATCGTCAATGTCTGCGACCGCGCCTATGTCATGCGGGAGGGCCGCATCGCCGGGGAGCTATCGCGCGACCGGTTGACCGAAGAGAACATCCTGAGTCTGGGAATGCATCATGAGTGAGCGCGTACTTGCATCCGGCGTTTCCTTACTGGGGCGCGTGCCGGGCGTTGCGCTCGTCCTTGCAGTGCTATTCGCGATCTTCGCGAGCGTGAATCCCGGCTTCGCGTCGGTCGCGAACCTATCGAATATCCTGGTTCAGTCTGCGATCCTGCTTCTCCTAGCGCTTCCGATGACCTTCATCATCATGACGGAAGGGCTTGATCTATCCATCGGCGCCGTTCTGACGCTGGGTTCGGTCGTTCTTGCTCTTGTCGCGGTTGCGACCGGCGGACTATCGGTCGCCTTCCTTGCGGCGCTGGCCGTATGCCTAGCATTCGGCCTGCTCAACGGTTGGATCATTGCGTATCTCGACATTCCCCCATTCGTCGCAACGCTTGGCACTCTTGGCGTTGCGCAGGGCCTTTGCCTTGTCCTGACGGATGGACAAAGTGTGGTCGGGCTGCCCGCTGAACTGCAGGTCTTCTATGCCGGGCATCTGCTCGGCATCCCGAACCCGATCATCATCGCCGCGGTCGCTTACGCGGTCATGCACTTCGTTCTCTATCACACGCGTCTTGGGACCTATATCCCGGCGCTTGGCGGGAACCGCGAGGCGCTTCGGCACGCCGGCGTGAACGACCGGCTGGTGCTCGCGGTGATTTACGGTATCGGCGGCTTGATGGCAGGCCTGGCCGCCATCCTCTTGACCTCGCGCATCAACTCCGCGCATCCGACCGCGGCGATCGGCATGGAGTTTGATGCGATTGCCGCGGTCGCGGTCGGCGGTACGCAATTTGAGCGCGGCGAAGGCTGGTTGCTCGGGACTTTGCTGGGCGTTCTGGCCATCGGCGTCCTGCGCAACGGGCTCAACCTCATGGCCATGCCGTCATCAGTGCAGGTCGTTTGCGTCGGCTTGCTGGTGATTGTCGCGCTCCTGATCGACGGACTGCGGAAGTCGCCCGAATGAGCCAGATTGAAAACAGCGCGACATCGCTGCGGCCGATGCTCTCGGAGAACGTCATCAGCGTATCCTACCGGCTGCTGGCAGTGTTCATCATTTGCGTGGTGCTCTCGTTCGTCAGCGAGGCATTCCTCACGACGAACAATCTTTTGAACGTTCTGCGCCAGGCTAGTTTGCTCTTTTTCATGGCATCGGGACTGACACTCGTCATCCTTACGGCCAATATCGATTTGTCGGTTGGGGCGACGGTGGGGCTGAGCGCGTGCGTGGCCGCGACGGTCATCAAGGCAACCGGCTCACCGTGGATTGGCGCTGCGGTCGGGATCGGGATCGGCGCGATCGTCGGTCTGGCAAACGGCGTGCTGGTAACCAAGCTGCGTATTCCGTCATTCATCGCGACCTACGGAATGCTGTGGGTCGCACACGGCGCAACGTACTATTACATGGGCGGGCAGTCGGTTCATGGCTTCCCGCCGGAATTCCGGGCCCTCGGCAGTGGTCATTTGCTCGGCATTCCGATTCCGATTTACCTGATGGTGGTTTTCCTGCTGCTTGGGAACCTGCTTCTCAACCGGACCACGTTCGGGCAGCAAATCTACGCGGTTGGGGCGAACGCGGTCGCGGCGCGGTTGTCCGGCGTGCCGGTCCAGCGGCGGCTGATCCTTGTGTTCGTTGCGTCCGGCGCCATGGCGGGGCTCGCTTCGATCATCTTCCTCGCGAGGCTGAATTCGGCGGAAGGCGATATCGGTGAGGCGCTGACGCTGCCCGCCATCGCCGCGGTCGTTATCGGGGGTACTTCGCTGTTCGGGGGTGTTGGCTCGCTGTTCGGCACGCTGGTCGGCTGCCTCATCCTTACGTTGATTCTCAACGGCATGAACCTGATGAACGTGAACGCAAACTGGCAGCCGCTGGTGACCGGGTTCATCGTCATCCTCGCGGTCTGGCTCGACATGAAGACGCGAACGCGAACCAATGCGGCTTGATGAACTAAGATAAACGACAACGATTAAGATGGGAGTGAAGCGATGAAGACACTTGCGACCATAATTTCCGCGGCCGGGATCGTGGCGATCGCTGCCATCCCCGCTAATGCTCAAAAGGAGACCGTTGCGGTCTTCACCAAGAACCAGACCAATCCGTTCTTCGAAACCGTGCGAGTTGGGACTGCGAATGCCGCCAAGGCGCTCGGGGTGACGGTGATCCAGTACATTCCGATCAAGCCCGACAGCATTCCGGAGCAGCTCAGCCAGGTTGAAGACGTCGTCATCAAGAAGCCGAGCGCCGTGCTGTTCACGCCGGTCGACTACAAGGCTTTGGTGCCGGCCATCGACAAGATGGTCAACGCCAAGATTCCGGTCGTGGGCATGACCGACAGGCCTGCCGGCGGAGGCATCCTTTCGTTCGTCGGTGTCGACGATCACAAGCTCGGTGTCGAAACGGCAACCAATCTTTTCAAGGCCATGGGTGGCAAGGGGAGCGTGATCGCACTGGAAGGCGTCAAGGGGACACTGACCAGCACCGACCGGATGCGCGGTTTCAACGACGCGCTGAAAGAATTCCCGAACATCAAGCTGCTGGCGTCCCAGCCGGCCAATTATCAACGGCTGCAGGCGCTTCAAGTCATGGAAAACCTGATGCAGACCCATCCCCAGGTCGACGGGGTTTTCGCCGCGAACGATGCGATGGCAACCGGCGTCGTCGAGGCGCTGGCCGCGGCCAACCGCAAAGCGCTGGTCGTCGGAATCAACGGCAGCAAGGAAGCGGTCGACCTCATCAAGGCCGGCAAGATGCACGCGTCGGGGTCGTCGGATCCCTTCATGCAGGGATGTCTCGGGATGCTGACCACGATCCGCGCGCTGCGGGGCATGCCGATCGCGAAGGAGTTGATGGTGCCTGTGGTGGTCATCGATTCAGCTAACGTCAAGGACCACGATATCCCGATCGAGTCGCGGTCCTGCCCGAAGATAGAGGAGGTGGCGTCGAAATAGTCTCGACCACTTGAATCTATCGGTGGCGGCGCGGGCTTGGAAAGTTCGCGCCGCCGCATTTTGATGCCGCAGGGTTACGGTTGAATGCCTGATGCCGATTATCTGATCGTGGGCGCCGGTAGCGCAGGTGCCGTGCTCGCGGCGCGATTGTCTGAAAATCCTTCGACACGCGTTCTGCTGGTCGAGGCCGGTGCCGATACGCCGCCCGACGCGGTGCCCGCCGACATTTCGGATATCTTCCCGCGCTCGTCATTGAACCCCGCCTATTTCTGGCCGGGGCTGCGCGCGCGACGGACACCGGGCGGGCCGCTCTATCCGTTCCCGCAGGCGCGGATCATGGGGGGCGGCTCGAGCATCATGGGCATGTGGGCGCTCCGCGGCGTGCCTACGGATTTTGCGTCATGGCGCTCCGCCGGTGCCGACGGCTGGGATGCGGACGACGCCCTCCGCGTGTATCGAAAATTCGAGAACGATCTGGACCGCGACATGAGCCAGCGCCGCTCGGCAGCACCCTACACCATACGGCGTGCGCCGAGGAGCGAGTGGTCTCCGGTGGCCGAAGCATTCCAGCGCGCGGCGATAGCGAAGGGATTGCCGGTCGCCGAAGACATCAATGAATCCGTAGGCGACGCATTCTTCCCAATGCCGGTGAGTCAGAGCGCGACGGAACGGTCGTCGAGCGCGGGCGCCTATCTCACCGAGTCCGTCCGCCGCCGGCCCAATCTCCAAATCATGACCGGGACGTTGGTGAAGACGATCCGCTTCGAAGGCCACAAGGCCGTCGGAGTTACCCTGACCCGCGGTGGTGAGGATAAGGATGTGAGCGCGCGCGAGATCATCCTTTCGGCGGGCGCCATTCATTCACCGGCGATGCTTATCCGCTCCGGGGTTGGACCGGAAGATCAGATGCGGAATATCGGCGTCACGCCGGTAACGGTCCGCCCCGGCGTCGGGCAGCGGCTTCAGAATCACGTCTACCTGAATATCGCGCTGACGCTTCCGCCGCGCTCGCGCCAAAGCCAGGCGCTGCGCAATTTCGCGATCGCCGGCATCCGGCTGTCGTCCGGGCTAGACGATTGCCCGCCCACGGACATGCTGGTCTTCCTGATCGGCCGGGTCAGCGCGCGCGCTTGGGGACCGAGTGTCGCCATGGTCGGAGCCGGCCTTTATGCCCCTTATTCCCGTGGACAGGTCACGGTGTCGAGCCGGGACGCCGGAGTGCATCCGCACATCTCGTTCGGACTGCTGTCAGATCCGCGAGACGCGCCGAGGATTATCAAGGCTGCGCGTTTCTCAGAAGAACTCCTCTTTACGGCGGACACTGCAAACCTGTTCCGCGATGCCTTCCTGCTGCCGCCGGTCATGGCGCTGGACCAATTCAACAAGCCGGGCATCCGCGGGGCGCTCCTGGGACAGGCGGCGAAGCTGGTCCTCGATGCGCCGTCTGCCATGAGCCGCACGGTTCTCGGCAGGATGTTGCGGCCGGGCAGATGGATCGGAAACAGGTCAGGCCGGCGGCCCCTGTCCGATGAGGACATCCTGTCCGCCATTGCGCCAATGGGCCATGTGACAAGCACATGTTCAATCGGCCGCGACGACGATCCGATGGCGGTCGTGGACAGCGCCTGCCGTGTCTATGGTGTCAGCAATTTGCGGGTGGTCGACGCATCCATCATGCCGTCGGTGCCGAGCGCGAATACCAATCTGACCACCATCATGGTCGCAGAGCGGGCCGCGGAGCTGATCGCGTCCGAGGCGTAAGGCCTGGGCGCTTCGGCCTACAATGTCCACCTCCTTCAGCAATCGAGAGAGAGAATGCCAGGTAAGAAAATCGCCGTGCTCGGAAGCGGAGCGAATGGTGCATCGATCGGCGCGGACCTGACACGCGCCGGCCTGGACGTTGTCCTGATCGATCAGTGGCCCGAGCATGTCGATGCCATGCGCCGGAACGGGATCAGGATCGAGATGCCCGACGAGACGCAGGTGACGCCGGTCCGTGCCTATAACCTGTGTGACGTTTGCACATTCCGACACCAGTTTGACATCGTGCTTCTGCTGATGAAGGCGTACGACACGCGCTGGGCCTGCCAGCTTATCGAGCCGTATCTGAAGGCAGACGGTCTTCTCGCCGGTGTGCAGAACGGTATGACGATCGACGTCGTTGCGGACGTCGTCGGCGCCCACCGCACGATTGGCTGCGTGATCGAGATTTCGTCCACGATGTTCGATCCTGGCGTCGTGATGCGGGACTCGCCGCCGCCGCGCTCATGGTTTGCGGTTGGCGGAATTGACCCTTCGACCAAGGGGCGCGAGACCGAGGTCGGCGATCTGCTCAAGCATTCCGGCGCCGTGGCCTATGCCGACGACATCCGGGCCAGCAAATGGATGAAGCTCGTCAGTAACGCGACGACGCTCGTGACGACCGCGGTGCTCGGGCTGCCGATTCACGAGGCTGCCAGGATTCCAGAAATGCGAGAACTGATGGTGCGATCCGGTCAGGAAGCGCTCGATACTGGCCGTGCGCTCGGGCATCCGGTGCTGCCGATCTTCGGCCTGTCTCCCGAAGATGTGCGGCAATCCAATCGGTTGGTGGAGATGCTGCTCGATACGTTGCTGGCGGGGTTCACCTTGCCCAACACGAAGACCACGGTGCTGCAGGACTGGATGAAAGGCCGGCACAGCGAGGTCGACGACCTCAACGGCTGTGTCGTGAAAGAAGCAGAACGACTTGGCACTGCGGCGCCGGTCAATGCAGCTGTTGTCGAATTGGCGCACCAGATCGAAAGCGGAATGTTACGGCCTGACCCGTCCAATCTCGCCTTGTTGCAAGCTAGAATTCGATAGGTGTTTTGCGCCTCAATACGGACATGCAGTGTGGCGTCGCCGCAGAGGAGGCGATGCTTGACGAATATTTGCCCCGGCGGCTTTGCGACCATACCGTCTGGACGCATTCTGCGGCACGTCGGCCCGCGCCGACCGACGGGTGGTCGGGGTCGGAACTTGGACCCCCACGCGCCCACGCGTTGAAGTGAGAAGCTAGGGGAGTAGCTTGGAATGGCTGGGTGGTTCGGGGCCACACTCGGTCCGATACGTTCTAGGAAGACGTCCGCTTGTGACCCATGTCGAAAACCCCGGTTTCGACTCCACAGCGGCTTGGTATATTGGACGGGTGGCTAGTTTGCCTGGGAGGCGCGCATGGGTCGGATTCTGATCAAGGGTGGGTCGATCATCTCGATGGATCCGGCGATCAAGGACCTACCCCATGGTGATGTGCTTGTGGAAGACGGCAAGATCGCTGCGGTTGCGCCGTCGCTGAGTGCGGACGGCGCCGAGACGATTGACGCAGCCGGGATGATCGTCCTACCCGGTCTGATCAACGCACACGTTCACACTTGGCAAAGCGCGCTGCGCGGTATTGCCGGCGATTGGACAGTACCAAAATACATGCAGTCCATGCATGGCGGGCTTGCCGGCCATTATCGTCCCGACGACCTCTACATTGCCAACCTCATGGGCGCTCTCAATCAACTCAACTCCGGAACGACCACGCTAGTCGATTGGTGTCACGCCCGAACACACCGATGCTGCCATCGCTGGGCTCACCGATTCCGGCGCCCGCGCAGTATTTCTACACGGCTCGCCGAAGCCCGATCCCAAACCCGGCCAGAAACATTTCAGCGAAGTCCCGATGCCGCGGGCGGAGATCGCGCGGTTGCGCAAGGGCCGCTTCGCCAGCGACGATGGCCTGATCACCTTCGGGCTAGCGATCCTTGGGCCCTATTACTCGATATGGGAGGTGACCCGGGCCGACGTCCACCTGGCGCGGGAGTTCGATCTGATTGCCAGCATGCATGTCGGCGGCGGCAGCGCGATGCAGCCGAATGGGTTTGAACGTTTGCTGAAAGAAGGTCTGGTCGACGAAAATTTCAATATCGTCCACGGCAACGACATGAAGCACGATGTGATCCGCGCCATAGCCGATCAAGGCGGCCAGTTCACGGTCACCGCCGAGATTGAGCTGCAGATGGGCTACGGCGATCCGCTCACCGGCGTGCTGAGTGCTTGCGGTTCGGCCGTGTCGATCGGCTCGGACGTGGAGCCAGCGGCGCGCGGCGATATGTTCAGCGCGATGCGGATGACACTGCAGCATGAACGCCACCGTCGCACGCTCGAAATCCTGGCCGAAACCGGAAGCCGGCCGATGGCGATGCCGGTTACCTGCCGTCAAGCGCTGGAGTGGGCCACTATCAATGGCGCCAAGATGGCTGGTCTTGAAGACCGTGTCGGCTCCCTTACCCCCGGCAAGCAGGCCGACATTCTGTTGCTGCGTGCGAGCGACCTCAACATGTTTCCGGTGGTGGATCCGGCCGCCTCCGTAGTGATGCAGGCTGGCGTCGCTAATGTCGACACTGTTCTAGTCGAAGGAAGAGCGGTAAAGCGGGATGGCAAGCTGCTCCATGAACAAATTGCGGACAAGAAAGCTACTCTGCAAAAATCCGGCGAGCGCATTCTCACCGATTTTGGCTTGTTGCCGCTGCGGGCCGCCTGAATGGCTTCACGTCGAAATGCTTAAATGCACTTGAGAATCAGTCGTGTAAGGCGTTGCGATGTCGCCTAATGGCACAAAGCGGACTTTCCTCGCTAAGGGATCTGTAACCGGCATGCAACCGAATACGACGTGCCGATCTGTCAAAAGAGCGCGCCTTCCGGTATTCTCGCGCGCCTACTGTGGCGGTCACTTTGTTCGATGGCAGGTTCTGTGTAACCGCAGTAGTAACCGCGACCACTTCAATGATCTCTCGATACCGTCCCGACGCACTCCGTAACGTCGGACGCTCGCTCGGTTGGCGGGTGGTCGAGGCAGGAACTTGGACCCGCACGTCCACGCGCGTTGAAGAGAGAGGTGAAGGGGAGTCGGGTAATTTGCCCAGCCTTCGTTGACGTAGCTGGCCGCCTCACGGCGCTCGTGAGGTCGCTTTAGTTATGTGTTTGACCGATCAGAACGAACGCCATTTTCGCGGGGGATGAACTGTTATTCCGCCATGCATGCCGAGTTCCGTTCTGTACGACGACATCGTGCTTTTTCAGGTGAACAGTTTTGCCGTCATCAAGTTCGAGCCAGATTTCGCCCTCCAGTATGATACCGTAGTCAACGGTTGGCGTCGTATGCATCCCTGGCGCGTCCGGCTCGAAGCAATCGACGAGTCCTGGCGATTCTTCCGCGTGTTCGCGGCCGGCCGCCTCCGGGTTGAAGGTGGGATCGGTCATCACCGAGTCCGGCGGAAAGGTCACTATGAGAAACGAACTGCCGCCGGGGCCCGGGACGATTGTGGTCGCCACTTCGGTTGGATCGGTCGCATCGGCTTTCACATCGGAACAGGTCGCCCAAACGAATGACGACGCGAAACCCGGTGTATGCTCAAAGTCCTTCGACCATGGCGGTGTACCGTCATGCACGATGACAGATTTGCCTTGGCTGTCTCGGCCTGTAACGATGCGTCGGACGATCATCGGCGGTCTCCAGCTATCCGATCCATCTGAGAACCCCAAGTGACAGGAATGGAATGTAGGTAATCAGCATCAGCACGACGATGCTGAGCCAGATGAAGGGCAGCACACCTTGATAGATGACGCCAACAGGCTCCTTAAATACGGCCTGCGCGATGAAGATGTTCACACCAAAGGGCGGCGTGAAGCAGCCGATGCTTAGGTTGGCCGTCATCACCACGCCAAAATGAATCGGGTCGATCCCGGCGTCTTTGACGATCGGCATCAGGATCGGCGTGAGGAGAAGGATGGCCGGTGGCGGATCGAGAAAGATCCCAATAAGCAGAAGAAATACGTTTATAAGAAGCAATAGCAACCAGGGTTCCAGCGCCCATTGCTTGAAGATAGCGGTGATCGCCGGGGCCGCGCCGCTGGTTGTGAGAAGCCAAGAGTAAACACCCGCTGCCGCCAGCACGATCATCACCTGCGCGGTGATGTAGCTTGCGCGCATCCCCAAATTACCGAGGTCGTTCCAGCGGACTTCGCGGTAGATCAGAACCGATACAAGGATGGCATAGACGCATGCGACGCCCCCGGCTTCGGTCGCGGTAATAATCCCGGAATAGATTCCCCCGAGTATGAGGACCGGCAAACCTAGCGCCCAGAATGCATTTCCAGTCTGCGCCATGAGCCGCGGCACGCTGAAAGGCTCCGGTTGATCCACTGCACTGCGATGGCCCTTGACCCAGACATAGGAAGCAAAGGCCAGCGCGAACAAAATGCCCGGCACGATTCCCGCGGAAAACAGGCTTACCACCGACTGCTCCGCGATCGCGGCGAACAGGATCATCGCAATCGACGGCGGGATCATGTTGTCGATCAGCCCAGACGCCGTCAGAAGTCCGACCGCAAACTTACGATCGTAGCCGGCTTCGATCATCGGCCTGTAGGTGATCCGGCCGACTGAGGCTACGGTTGCTGCAGATGAGCCGGAGATAGAACCGAACACCACGCAGGTCGAGATCGTCGTGATCGGCAAACTGGCCCGCGTGCCGCCGAACAGCGACCTCGACCAATCAACCAGACGGCGGGAGATGCCGCCAGTTCCCATGATCTCGCCAGCCAGTATGAAAAAGGGCACCGCGAGGAGCGCGGAATTGTCCAGCGACCCGAACATGATCTGTGGCAGCGCGGTCGCTGGAATCGAATAGAAGAACACGATAACGATCGCACAGGTCGCCAGTAGTGTGATGTAAATCGGTAGGCCCGCAAGCAGCAGAGCAGCGGGCAGCAGCGTCATCGCCCAAGTCATAAGCCGGTCTCAACGCGACCTGGTCCTAACGGTCCGGCATCTTTCTCGTTCAGAAGGAATCGGGCCGTGACGGCACCCGCGATCATCACGAACCCAAACGTCAGGGAGGCCTGTGGAACTGCCATCGGAACGTCCAGCGCCACAGAATTCTGGCCGTTGCGCATGAGTATGCGCAGTAGCGCAAGTGATTGTGTCGCCATGAACAGGCACACGAGAACCGTCGCACTCGTCATGACCGCGTCCGCCAACCGCTTCCATCGCTTCGGTAGCCAAGAGGAGAAGAAGTCCATGGCAAGTTCTGCGCGATCATAGGCGACCGCTATAGCGGCCAGGAATACGGCCCAGATCGCAAGAAAGACCATGGCTTCTTCAGCCCAGAAAATCGCAGCCCCGAAGAAATAGCGGCCGACCGCATTAATGAAGTTGATCGTGACGCCGGTTGCCAGCAACGCGGCCGCGAGCCCAAGCGGAAGCTGACGGAAAACAAGTCGGCAGAAGCGAGATATACTCGGTTGATCCATCCGATCGGCACTCAGCGTGTCGAACGCGCCTGCCTGGACAGGCACCCCCAGGCAGACGCGGTCTCGATAACCTGCGACTTCAGTTCTTTTCCACCACTGACTTTATACGATTGTAAAAGGTGTTCAGCGCCGGATTTGATTTGGTCACTTCGGCGCCAACCGGTTTCAGAATCTCGGTCAGTCTGGCCTGATCCGCGGCCGGCAAAGTCACAATCTCGCCGCCGGCGTTAATCCACTTCTTGCGCATTTCATCGACGACCTCAAACGAGCGCGCCTGAACCTTGCCTTGCAACTTTCGGCCTTCATCGATCACCAGCTTTTGCAGGTCGGGCGGCAGCTTGTCGAGCCACGCCTTGCTGACCACAGCAATCGGTACCAGCATCGTATCGTCGGTCTGAGTGAGAACCTTGCCTAGGTCGCTGTATTTGAAGTTGACGAAAAGGGCGATCGCGCTTTGGGTGCCGTCGATCGCACCCCGTTGCAGGGCGGGCACAACTTCATTAGTCGGCAGTGGTACCGCGGTCGCGCCCAGTACGCGCATTCGCTCGCGTTCGGCGGGGGTAGCATTGATGCGGAATTTCTTGCCCTTAAAGTCGTCGAGTTTGCGGATTGGATCCTTGCCGAAATAATCGGCCGCCGAATAGACGAAGGCGGTAATCCCGACCATGCCTTTGCTTTCGCCGAGATCGAGAATTTCTTTGTTTAGCGCGGGATCGGCGATGGCGGCAGCCGCGTTTTTCATGTCCTTGAACAGGCCGGGAATGCTGAACACGCCATATCGTGGGTCAAGGCCCACGAAGAAATCGGCCGGAAGCAGGACGGCTTCGATGGTCCCAAGCTGCACGCCCTCTATCTGTCGCGGAACAGGTCCGAGTTGGCTTGCCGGGAAGATCTGCACTTCGATGCGCCCGTTACTGCCCTTTTCGACGGCTTCCTTGTACCAGTTGGCCCATTGCTGATTCTGGTCGTTGATAGTGACGAAGCCGATTTTCATGGTGAAGTCGGCGGCGTGAGAGAAGCCTGCGCTGGCGGCGATGAAGACCGCGGCGACCAAGTTTGCAGCCAGTCGTTGTGACGCTGTTTTCATAATCTCCTCCCATGCGACTTGGCGCTTGCGCGCTCGTTGCGTCGTCTGGGAAAAACCTTCCCATAGTTTTCGACCCATGGCAATATTTTCGAAAATCATGTATTTGTCGAATATTGCCTGATTGCGGGTGTCACGGAGGCCGGATTTCAACATGCAGACGACGATGCGGGCCGCGCGAATGCACGCGGTGGGTCAGCCGATGACGATTGACACGATCCCGGTGCCGAAACCTGGCTCAACTGATGTGCTGGTTCAGGTTAAGGCCTGCGGAATGGTGCCCAATCTAGGCAATGTGCTTGCCAACTGGACGAAGTGGTTTCCGCAACTTCCGCTGCCCAAGCTGCCGGCGATCTTCGGGCTGGATCCCGCTGGTGTTGTGGTCGAAGTCGGCGACCAGGTCGTGGACGTGCGTGTGGGGGAGCGAGTCTATGTCAATCCGCTGCGGTCGTGCGGTGCCTGCCAGATGTGCCGCGGTGGCGAGCGCAATCGTTGCCGATACTTCGTGTTCAACGGCTACTTCGGTTTCGGCCCAGATGCCCAGAAAATCTACGACATCTATCCGTATGGTGGGTTCTGCGAATACATGACTGCGCCGCAATATGCGCTGGTCAAGCTGCCGGATAACGTGACCTTCGAGCAGGCCGCCCGTTTTGGATATACCGGCACATCATATGGGGCCTTGAAGAAGGCGCAGGCTGTTGCTGGCCAATCCATGCTGGTGGATGGGATCAGCGGTACGCTTGGGCTCGGTGCCGCCCTTCTCGGTCTTGCGATGGGGATTACGCGCATCTTCGGCACTGGCCGCAACCGCCAGCTTCTTGGGAGGGTTAAGGCGCTCGCGCCCAACCGCATCGAGGTTCAGTCGCTCGATGACGGCTCGACGTCCGCGTGGGTTAAGTCGCGCACAGGCGGCGAGGGAGTCGATTTCATGATCAGTGCGCTCGGGCCCGGTGCGCCAGCGAGCACCATGGTCGACGCCCTGCAATCGGTCCGGCGAGGCGGTCGGGCAGTCAATGTCGGCGCCGTCGCCGAGACATTGCCGCTCGACATTCACTGGCTGATGGACGAGCAGATCCAAGTCATCGGGTCGAACTGGTTCACGGCGGCCCAAGGCCAGGAGATGGCGGAACTTGCGCGCGCCGGCTTGCTCGACATGTCGGTGTTCGAGCATCAGCGTTTCCCGTTGGAACAGGTCAACCACGCCATTTCGGGCTTGTCCGATCGTAACGGCGGTTTTAGCAACTATGTCATCGTTCCCTGACCGAATCGGAGCAGGCTTTTGACCTCCCCCAGCTCACGACCGCGGAAGGCGCCGGCCTTGGCCGAAGGGCTGGACGCGCGCGGATTCGTGTCGATCACAAGCGCTCCTCGGACTGACGCGGAGGCAACCTCGTCCTTCGACGTGCTACGGCAGATCCGCGAGGACATCGTTTCCGGCGTATTCCAGCCCAACGATCGGCTGAAATTCGAGGATCTGCGGGATCGCTATCAGGCCAGTATCGGAACCTTGCGGGAGTCGCTCCTGCATCTTCTTTCGGAGGGATTTGTCCGTTCGGAGTCGAACCGCGGCTTCACGGTTGCTCCGGTTTCGGCAGCTGACCTCATGGACATCACCAACCTGCGCGTCCAGTTTGAACTTCAGGCGCTGGAAGATTCGATCCGGCACGGCGACGATCAATGGGAAGCAGAGATCGTGACGTCACTACATCTCTTGATGAAGCTGATATCCGGAGATACCCCACCGACGCGTTCGCCGGATTGGCCCGGGCGGCACCGGCGTTTCCATTACGCGCTTGTGTCAGCTTGCCGGTCGCCATGGCTGCTTCATTTTCGCGGCACTCTTTTCGATCAGGCGGAACGATATCGCAGTCTCGGCCGGATGTATCGGAGGTCGCCACGCGACGTAGGCGCCGAGCATCAGGCGCTTGCCGACGCAGTGCTGGCGCGGAACGTTGAACTGGCTTGTGATCTCGGTGAGAAGCATATCAGGAGCACGGTCGACAATGTCGTGCGGAATGTGCCCGCCCTAAAGCAGAGCCGCAAGAGCGTTTGACACGCCACGTTCGATTGATCGGTCCGCTCTGTTTCGGTAGCTCAGAAACGCTCGGCTTGGCCGACCAAAAGTCCGATGAACGTGTTGGACGTCATGATGCCGGTGGACAGAACTCGCAGCGTCAGCAGCGCAGCCTCGTGATGAGAGGGGTCCGAGGAGCAGCAGCAGTCCTCCAGTAAGATCGTACGAAAGCCATATTGAACCGCGTCGCGCACGGTGTGATCGACCGCGACATTGGTAGCGACACCTGTGACCGCCACGGTCTCGATGCCGTGTCCGATCAGCATATCGAGAAGATCAGTACCGTGAAATGAACTGATGCGGCTGTGCTCTACGATAGCGTCGCCGGCATGTGGCTTTAGCCGAGCGATGACGTCGACGCCCGGCGTCCCGCGAATAAAGCCCTTTTTCTCCACCACGGAATTGAACAGCGCGTTGTTACGGACATGACCGACATAGTTGGGCCAATACTGCACGTTGACGTAGACCACCATTGCGCCGGCCACGCGAGCCGCGTCCAGAACTTCGGCTGTGCGGGGAATGACGCCGGATGCTTCCACGGTGGGCGCGAAGGTTTTGCCGAACACACCTTCGGGCGCGACCACATCGACCTGCCAGTGAATGGCAAGCACCGCAGTGCGCTTTGGATCAACCGCGCTGAGGTCGCGGAGACGGTTTTCGATGAGGCCCTTCATCCTGTTACGTCCATTCTTCGCGAGTTATCCGCGCTTTACGCCCACAGCGGAATCGGAGAGAAGGCCGCCATCCACCAGGAAGGAGGATCCGCTGATATATCCGGCACGATCCGATGCGAGGAAAACACAGATCGATGCAACTTCATCAGTAGTGGCCGCGCGCTTCATCGGCAACCCGGCCATGACATCGCGCCAGCGGTTCTCGTCTCCGAATTTTTCCTTGGCGAGACGGCGCGTGTCCTTGATGTGCTTTTCGGTCTCTACAGGTCCAGGATTGACGGCGAGCACGCGTACGCCATACCGAATACTGTCGCCGCCCAGCGAGCGCGAGAACATGGAAAGCGCCACGTTGGCCGTGCTCCCGGCGATGTAATGGGCGTCGGGACGCTCCGCCGCGAGACCTGCGATATTGATGATGACGCCACGGCCGCGCTCGCACATCGGGCCGTAGATCTCGCGGGTGAGGTTGATGGCACCGAAGAGCTTCAGGTCCCAAGCCTTGCGCCAACGCTCTTCATCGATCTCGAGCAAGGTGCCCCGGGGGATCGCGCCAGCCGAATTGACGAGGATATCGACCGCACCGGCTTCAGCGGCGACTCGTCTCACCTCGCCGCTTACACTGAGATCTGCGGCCAATCCTCTCGCATCGACAGCGAAGTCTGAACGGATTTGCGAAGCTGCGGCGTCGACGTCGGATCGGGTGCGCGACACGAGGATAACATTGCAGCCTTCCTCCGCGAGGGCGCGAGCAATCGCAAGGCCGATGCCCTTGGACGATCCCGTCACCAGCGCGTTGCGTCCCTTCAACCCCAGATCCATTCTCGGCCTCCCGTTGCGCCAGCGTGTCTTAGCTTATAATTCGAAAATGACAACGAGTTTCGAATATATTGCCATCCATCGAAATGACGTCTAGCGTGCTGTAAACGCGCGAAAAAGCGCAAGACGACGGATCAGGGAGGGCAACCGAATGCTGTCTGGAAAATTCAGTATCGTGAAAATTGCTCTGGGATGGGTTTGCTTGACGATCGTTAGCGGGTCGGCGCTTGCCCAGAATTATCCATCTCGGCCGATCAAGATTGTTGTTGGTTTCCCGGCGGGCGGCGGCGTCGATACGTCAGCGCGCGTTGTTGGCGAGGCATTGTCGCGCGGACTTGGGCAACCGGTTGTCGTCGAGAACAAGCCGGGCGCAGCTGGAACCATCGCTGCGGGCGAGGTCGCCCGCAGCGAGGCGGATGGACACACGCTGCTCGTCACGCCTGGCGGACATTCAATTTATGGCGCGATTTTCAAGTCATTGCCGTTCGATACGGTGAAAAGCTTCGACTGGATATCCAGCATTGTCTCGGCTCCATTTATTGTCGTGGTGCCGGCCGATTCCGAATTCAAGACATTGTCGGATTTGATTGCAAAGGCCAGATATGCACCGGGCACGATAAATTTCGGTAGCGCCGGGCCGGGGACCACGCATCATCTGGCGCTCGAACTGCTGGCGCAGCGCTCGGGCACGAAGCTGCAGCACGTGCCCTATCGCGGTGACGCGCCGCTGAACACAGCATTGCTTGCGGGTGAAGTTCAGTTCGGGCTTGCTACACCGACGCTTGCTATCGGCAACATCCAGTCGGGCAAGTTGCGCGCCCTCGCTGTCACTTCCAACGAGCGGCTTGATCGCCTCCCGGAGGTTCCGACTGTCGAGCAAGCGCTCGGCATCAAGGATTACGATGTTCGCACATGGTTTGGGCTCGCCGCACCATCCGGGACACCACCGGCTGTGCGTGAAAGGCTGAGCGCCGAAGTGCGGAAAGGGTTGTCCGATCCGGAGGTCCGCAAGCGCTTGTCTGGTATCGGCGATACTGAGCCTACATCGCCCGAGCAGATGCGAGACCGCGTGGCGCGCGAATTGCAGATTTGGACCACAACCGTCAACGATGCGGGCATACCCAAACAATAAGCGGCCACCACGGCCTACTGCCAGCCTTCAGACGAACGCCACGGATTTGCGGACATGGATTTGGGTATCGAAGGACGAACCGCGCTGATTTGCGGCTCAAGTCGCGGGCTCGGTTTGGCGTGTGCCGAGGCCTTGGCCCGTGAAGGTGTGAATGTGGTTTTGAATGCACGAACGCGGCAGTCACTCGACGACGCGGTCCGCAAGGTTAAGGAGATCGGGCAGGGAACGGTGACGGCCATTCTTGCCGATCTCAGTACAGCTGAGGGGCGGGATCTGATATTTCACGCCTGCCCTGACCCCGACATCCTCGTCACCAACAATGGCGGGCCCGGCACGGGATTTATTGCCGACGTCGATCATGACATGTGGGTGCAGGCGCTCGAAGCCAACATGATTGCGCCTTTGCTGCTGGTCAGAGCGATGGTTCCCAAGATGAAGGAGCGGCGGTTCGGCCGTGTTGTCAACATTACCTCCGCCATGGTGACCGCGCCGCGTCCCCACATGGTGATGTCAGCCGGCGCGCGCGCAGGGCTTACCGCTGCGCTCAAGGGCCTCTCGCTTGAACTGGCCCCGTTTAACGTCACAGTCAACAACATGCTCCCCGAACGCTTCGATACCGACCGCCAGCATCGAATGGCTCAGGCCACGATGAAACGTGAAAACATCTCGTACGAAGAAGCGCGGGCACGCCAAGTCGAATCAATTGCAGCGAAGCGACTTGGCGATCCGAAGGAATTCGGTGCGGCCTGTGCATTTCTATGCAGTGCCTATGCAGGCTATATCTCTGGACAGAATCTCCATCTGGATGGCGGCTCCTATCCGGCCCTGATCTGAGCCAACTCGACATGACCATACCGAAATCTGCTTATCCGCCCCCGTTCAATGTCACCCGCGCGAGTCATGTGGTCATCACCAGCCGCGATCTTGCGGCGGCACGCGCCTTTTACGTCGACATGCTTGGTTTGATTGTAAGCGACGAGGACGCGAGCACGCTTTATCTGCGCGGACTGGAGGAGTCGTGCCACCACAGCCTCGTGATCCGGAAGTCCGATGCCACTGTGTGCGAACGGGTCGGTATGCGCGTTTACTCGGAGTCCGACCTCGATGCCGCCTTCGATACGCTATCAAGGCGTTCAATTTCATGCCGTTGGGTCGAGGCGCCACATCAGGGCAAAACCTTGCGCTTCAACGATGCGAGCGGCGCGCCGATTGAGTTATGCGCGCGTATGGACGTCAAGCCTCGCTTGGTTGTCGCATTCGATCAATTCCGCGCAGGTGCGCCGCACCGGCTTGACCATTTCCAGATTCTGACGCCAGAAGTGCAGGCTGCAGCGGATTTTTATACGCAGATTGGCTTCAGGTTGTCCGAATACGTGGCCGTTGATGGCACCGACAATCTCGTTTTCATCTTCCTTCAGCGCAAAGGCAATCCGCACGACATTGTATTTGCCAACGGCTCCGGTCCGCGGCTGCACCACTTCGCCTACACGGTACCCGATGCGAGCCACATCATTCATGCCTGCGATGTGGCAGGACGCATGGGCTTCAGCAAAAACGTTGAATATGGACCCGGCCGTCACGGGCCTGGACATGCGCTGTTTGTGTATTTTCGCGACCCGGACGGGCACCGGGTGGAGCTTTTCACCACGCACTATCAATGCATGGATATCGAGAACGAGCCGGTGCGCTGGGATGTCTCGTATCTTGCGAACCGGCCTTGGGGTTTTCCCCCGCGTGAGCGCTGGTATGAGGAGGCGAGCTTGTTCGCTGGCGTCACACCCACAGATCCGACGAAAGGTGCCGGCCCTGCGACGCTCGAAGGTATGCTTCGTGGCAGCGCCGATACAATCCAGAAATGATTTGCAATTTTATGTCGAGCGGATCATGGCGGCCCGCCATCGGTTGATCAAGGGGCTAAAAACCACGCAGCAGATAAGTAATTGGACCCGATTGCCTCAAGGTGCGGTCGCATCGCCTTATCGCTTTTGCGGCATTCAATGCGAACCCTCTTGCGCAAGTTACATCCGAAGTCGCGGCGTTGACTGGAAGCCCTCGAAGCCGGCAACCGTGAGGTACGATCCTTCGCCGGCTCGCGCCTCGCGATGCAGGTTGCACGCGGGTTGCAATTGTCTCGTTTCAATCCCCTTCGAGACGCTCCACCCGATCAGCTTGAGGTGCATTCTCATCGGCAGACTCAGTTTCGTAAGACGGCCCGTCGAACCGGTGCCATCCGCATCAAAAGAGGGCACTGAGGGGCACTTATGTAAAACATTGAAACGATTGAAATTTTGGCCTCTTAAGTGGGTGGTCGGGGGTTCAAATCCCTCCGCCGGCACCAACTGCTTCTGTTTGTCCAGCCCGAACACAGAGATTACAGATCGCATTCCCGAACACATTGCGCCCAAGACATGGGCGACAATCTCGCGCCGCACGGATTGTCGATGCGGAGCAAGCATCTCTCTCCATGTGCATGAAGGTCTGCAGCCTGACTCTATGACGGTTCTGACTCGTTCGGTTTTGGCTTCAGGCGACCTGATTTACGAGCCACATGCCGTCATCGACCTGACTGATGCTGAGCGCTAACTCCCATTGCATGGTTGCAGGCGACCGGCGTTGACCACGTCGCGGTCATGCGTCGTTTTTGCAGGGCTATGGAAGTTCGTGGCTGGACCGGGCAATCTCTCTTGGCTCACAGGGAGGTGTCCAATGCTGAAGACCAGCAATCCGAAAACGATCGCGCCGCCGGTCGCCATGTACAGCCACAGTGTTGAGGTGCCCCCCAACGCGCGATGGCTTTACACGGCGGGACAGGTCGGTGTCCGACCTGACGGAACCTTGCCGGAAGGCTTCGAAGCACAACACGATCAGATTTGGCAGAACACCCTGGCCATTCTCGCCGATGCCGGGATGGGGCCGGAGAACATCGTCCGCCTCAACGTCTATTCGACCGACCCCGAAGGACTTAAATTCCTCAAGGTGCATCGCGAGAAATATCTGAAGCCTCACCATATCCCGGCGTCGACATGGGTCGTTGTCAGCCGTCTCGCCAATCCAGCCTGGGTGGTCGAGATGGAAACGGTCGCCGCCAAGGTTTAGTTGGGCATTGTGAAATGCGAAGCGCTATTCGCAGTGAAATCGCGGCAAAGGCATTGCCAAGCCGAAGGTGAGTAGACAATCTGCTGCTGCGCCCGTTGAACGTTCGGGCCGAATGAACCGTCAGCGCTATTGGAGCTTCCGGAATGACCGTTCGCGGGCCAGCCTTTCAGGTTTCTCCCACCAACCCTTCAATCGGGGACATTCAGACCAATCCGTCTCGCAAGAAGGATATGCCCTACGCGCCGGCGATTCGCATCGAGTCGCCCGGTGATCTGCTCTTTATTTCCGGCGCGACTCCGTCGCCGCTCTACCACAAGCATCCGCACGAACTGCATGAGCACAACCATCCGGTCGGCATCAAGGACCAGACCCGGCTGGCGATGGAAAACGTCAAGGGTATTCTGGACCATCAGGGGCTGACCTGGACCGATGTGGTCAAGGTCACGAAATACCTGACCGACATGCGCGACATGGATGGGATGGTCGAGGTCCTGGCCGAGTATTTCGGCAACTGGACTCCAGCAAGCACCACGGTCTGCGTCAACCAGCTGTCTACTCCGGGTGCTCGCGTCGAGCTCGACATGATCGCGGTCTTTCCCAAGTGACAGCAGAGACGTCGCTGCGGCATTGTGCGATCTTGTTCATAATCAGCGATACAACAGCCACAGGCTCAAATCCGGGACCAACATCACCAGCAGCGTGACCAGCGTCATCATGATGACGAACGGTAACGCGCCTGCGAAGATGGTGTTGAGAGGGACGAAATCCTTCGGCAGCACACCCTTCACGACATAGACCGACAATCCGAACGGCGGCGTAAGCAGGCCGATTTCCACGGCGATCGTGGTCACGATACCGAACCAGATCTTGTTGCCGTCCAGCGCGTCCAGAACCGGCAGCATGATCGGGAGCACGATCAGCAGGATCGACACCGAGTCGATGATCATGCCGAGCAGGAACACCACGACGACATGCACCACGAGGAAGGCCGTCATGTCGAGGCCCGCACCGGTCACCCAGTCGGCGAATTTGCTCGGGATGCCGGTGAGAGCCACCTGCCGAGTATAGAGGTTGGCGGCGACGATCAGAAACAGGATCACCGCCGAGATAAAGCCGGTCTCGAGAAGGATCGACTTGAAAATTTTCCAGTCGAGACGTCGGCGCACCAGCGCAATAACGAACGCGATGGCGGTGCCGATCGCTGCCGCCTCGGTTGGTGTGAAAATGCCGCCATAGATGCCGCCGATCACCGCAACCACCAGCAGGGCGATCGGCGCGAGCTTCGCCAGCATTTCGACAAAGCCGATAACCGGCAAGTCCGCGGCAGGACGCGGCGCGCCAACGAAGCGCGGCATAAACACCGCCATCAGATAGATGCCGATGCAGAACGCGATCGCCAGAATGATGCCGGGGACGATCGCCGCAATGAACAGGCGGCCGACGGATTGTTCGGCAACGAGTCCGTAGATAATCAGCAGAAGGCTCGGCGGAATTAGCATGCCAAGCACCGAGGAGCCGGCAACGCAGCCGACAGAGAATTTCTTTGTATAGCCGTGATCGACCATCGCCGGTACGGCAATGCGGCTGAACACGGCGGCGGAGGCAACCGAAGAGCCTACGATGGAGGCGAAGATCGCGTTGGCGAACACGGTGGCCATGCCGAGGCCGCCGCGCAGGCGGCGCAGTAGCGCGGCCGCGACCTGGAAAGCATCCTGGCCGACATCGGCCTTTTCCAGGATCACGCCCATCATGATGAAAAGCGGGATGACGCCGAACTCGTAAGAGCCGACCGCGCTCGAGGCTGCAAGTCCGAGCGTGTTGAGCGCGTAAAATTCTCCGCCGCGCGCGATCCAGATACCGAGATAGGAGATGCCCATCAGCGCAATTGGAATTGGCATGCCGAGCAGGACAAGAACCAGCATCGCACACAAACAGTAAATGCCGACATTGATCGGCCGCGGATCGGTACTGAACATGAAGGCCAGAAAACCCACGACGGCGGCGAGGAAAACGAGGCCGGCCAACAGACTCGCGGCATCGGTCGGCTTGTCCGGATCGCGGCGGATCAGGAGGGTCAATTCCTGCACAGACAGTTTGACGAACTGGACCAGCGAGAAGCTGCACCCCACGATCAACGCAAGCTTGAAAGGCCACAGCGGAATTTTATAGGCGCCGGGCGTTCCGGCGAATTCGTCCGAATTCCAGGCTTTCACGAAATCCGGCCAGGCCCATTGCAGGATCTTGCAGAACAGAAACAGCCCGACCAGCATGTAGACCAGGTTGAAGATCGCCGCCGCGCGCGGCGCGTGTTTTTCCAGCGGTTCGATGATCATTTCCGCGCGCAACAATCGCCGGTGTGCGATGGCGCCCGGCAATTGAAGAAATACGAAGCCGGCCACCGACAGGGCGACGAACTCGACCACGCCCGAAATCGGCGCGTTGAAGAACGTGCGCATCGCCACATCGAGGCAAATCAACGCCATGATGGCGAAGATCCAGATCGAGCTGACGACCGAAAGCAGGGAATTGAAGCCTGCGTCGACGCGGCCGATGAGGCTTTCGGCCCGGGTTTCTTTGACCGGAATATCCATGTTCAAGCGCCGTTTGTAATCAAACGGGCGCCAGCATCAGCCGGCGCCCGGATAGCGTCGTGAAGGTCCGGCGAGGCCCTCGCGGGATCGCCGTTCGGTGTCAGAGACCCGCGTCCCAGTCGCGGAGCGGCTTGGCACCAGCCTTGCGCAGCGCGTCCATGTATTCCTTCATGATCTGACGGGCAGGCACACCCTTCTTCTCATTGTCCTCGACCCAGGCCTTCGCGAGGTTCGGCATGGCATCCGCCCAGCGCTTGCGCTCGTCATCCGGCAGGGTCGAGATCTTCGCCCCTTCTTTCTGGATGCGTGCCATGCCGGCCTGCTCGCGCTCCTTGACGATGCGAACATTTTCCATCGCGTATTCGAGCGCGATTGGCTTCAACACATCGCGGACCTCGGCGGGAAGACTTTCCCACTTCTGCTTGTTGACGGCGAAGCCTCCGAACGCCACCGCCCCGAGATTGACGATGGTCACGTACGGCGCCACCTCATGGAGCTTGATCGGAATGGCGCCCGATGGAATCAGAATGACGCCGTCGCCGACGCCGGTCTGCAGCGCATTGTAGAAGGTCGGAATTCCGGCATTGACGAACGTGGCGCCGAGACCTTCAGCCCAGGCGCCAACCGCGCCGGCTGCGAGCAGTTTTTTGCCCTTCAGATCGGCAAGCGTCTTGACCGGGAATTTGGTGAACAGCTGATAGCTGTCGGACGTCGTGGTCGAGAAGAACACGGCGTTGTTGGATTCCCATTCCTTGATGAAGGCCGGATTCTTGGTCGACAATTCATCCATCACCTTGACGATGATGTCAGGATTGTCGTTGGCGAAGGGTGTGACGAAGCCGATATTGTGGAGCGGCATCTTGGCCGGCTCCCACAGCGTACCCACCCATGCGAAATCGGTGATGCCTTGCTCGACGGCCTCGATGGTGTTCTCGAAATTGAACAGCACGCCGCCATAGGCTTCGTTCCATTCTATGCGGTATTTCGATCCCTTGGCTTCGAGCGCCTTGTTGGCCTTCGCGACCACCGTATTCTTCATCGACAGAACCCACGGGATCACCGGCGGGTGGCTCGATCCAATCGTAAGCCGGATTGTCTCGGTCTGCGCGCTCGCGGCCGAGGTCCAGGCGAGCGCGGCTGCCGCGAACACCAATGCTTTCAGCGTCATGTCTTTCTTCCCTATCTCGAGACGAACTTGAGTGCCGACCCTTGCACTCATTGAAGCATGGACTTCGTTCCTGAGCGAGCCCCGGAAAGCAAAATGCGACACTTGAGCCGGTTGTTGCGGGCAGGGCCCGCGTCGCGAGGTGGCGGATGAGCGGGCATTCCAATTGCCACATCATGAAAATTTGCGGATGGGCAATTTGCGAGCTCAATGCGATCTGTGCGTGCGATTTCTGGCTGCGATACTTTGCGGCGAGACTTGGCATCGAGACTTGGCATCGAGGCTTGGCATCGAGCGCCCAAGCGTGCTTCGATCCAACCGTCCCGACCGGACTGAATATTCAAGGTAGGTTGCGCAATGACCCCGCCGGCTTCGCAAAACGGTGTCCGCATTCTGACGCCGCCTGGCGCCATTGCGCCCACCGGCACGTGGAGTCTCGCTGCGCGAGCCGGGGATTTTCTGTTTGTCGCCGGCATGCGCGGTATCGATCCCGCGACCAACCGGCTGGTTGACGGAGACGAAGCACGCATTCGTCAGGGCTTTCTCAACATGCAGGCGATCGCCGCGTCAGAGGGAGCGCATCTGCGCGATGCCGTGCGTCTCGTCGTTTATGTAACCGACATGCCGCTGAGGCGTCCTCTGGTGAATAAGGTTCAAGAGGAGTTATGGGCCGGCGGTCCATACCCGCCTCGCACCATCCTGGAAGTCGCGAAACTGAACCAGGATGACATCTTCGAGGTGGAAGGGACATTCTATGTCCCGCGCGATAATGCGCCACGATAAGAGTTTGCGGCGCGGATCGTGATGACAGTTGCAAACGGCGCCAAACGGAATCTCAGACTTCGAGCTATCCGATATTTCCCGACGATAAGGCGGATAGATTTGCGGGCTGTCGATCGTTTGCGGCGTTCCTGCGTTGCAGTAGCAACTCACCAAAAACAATCAGGGCTTCAGACGACCGGCTTGGATTAAGAATAAATCCAAACAAGAAAAATAGATTGCCGACTGCCCGCTACCACGTGTAGTGAGACCGAAAGCTCTGCAGAGACATCTGCATATCGACGCTAGCAAGCCAGACAAGCCAGCCAAGCGGTTCCTTCATCGCAGGAGGCCTGGCTATGGCAATTACGATTACCGCTGGCATCAACGGCATTAATGTAGCGGCCTATCTGGCTCAGTTCGACGCGAGCTTCGCGCGCTCGGGGTTTGGCTGGTTCGACGGTAACCCGAGCTCCATGTCGGGCTCGCAATTTGCAACCACCGAAGCTCCGAACCTTCTCGGCGATCCGACCAAGCAAGCGGTGGTCTTCGACTCCACCGGCGGCTTTTCCTATTCGATGGCGACACATGACGTCAGCGGTTCCGTCAGCGCGATCACGTTCGGCTATGGTCTGACCTACGGTTCCGGATCGTTTCAGTTATCGCAGATGGACATGCGGATTTCCGGGATAACGTCCGGCAACTCCGCCCGGGATCTTCTCTGGGACGCGATGAACGGAAACATTGGTACCCTCAGTAGTCTGCTGAACAGTAACGAGATCAATTTCATAGGGGGCAGCGGTAACGATACGTTCTCCGGGTTTGCCCAGGATGACGTCATCGACGGCGGCGACGGCAACGACACGTTTGGCGGCGGAGGCGGAAACGACACGCTGACCGGGGGTACCGGCAACGACACCTTCATCTATGACGCGCAAGGTGCGGACACCATCACCGATTTCGAAGCTGGTAGAGATGTGATCCGAATCACCTCGGGCTACGCGAGCTTTTCGCAGGTCCTGGCCAATTCCTCGGTGGCTGGCGGCGACACGGTGATCAACTTCGGTGGCGGCAATTCGCTGACGCTGACCGGCTTCAACGGATCGCTGAGTGAAAGCTACTTTGAGTTTGACGCCGTTGTGCCCCCGGATCCCGGTCCGGAAGTGTCGGTGTCAGGCAACGGATTCAACATCGCCGACGGCGATTCCGATCCGGGAATAGCGGACTGCACTTCATTCGGCGCCGCAGTCACCGGAGATGTGGTCATTCACACCTTCACCGTGACCAACAGCGGCGACGAGGCGCTCTCGACCTCCAAGCTCAAGTTGCCGAAAGGCTTCTCGCTGGTGGGGCAGACACTGCCGGCGAGCATCGCTCCGGGGGGCTCCGCGACGTTCCATGTGCAACTCGACACCAGAAAGGTAGGCATTTTCGGCGGGGATATCAGCTTCAAGACCAACGATGCGGACGAAGGAGTCTTCAACTTCAGGGTTTCCGGCTCTGTCGTCGAGCCGAAGATCAACGTGCTGGGCAACGGCGTCAGCATCAAGGACAATTCCAACAAGGCGTCCATCGCCAACCACACCCAATTCGATGCCGGTGTCGGCTTCGAGGATGCGCCGCCGGTCCGCACCTTCACGATCAGCAATGCCGCAGGCGCGGCCCCGCTGACCATCAGCAACGCCACGTTGAGCGGCTCGGGCTTCACGCTCCTGACCAATCTGACCGGAGTGGTGCTGCAGGGCGGCGAGTCCATCTCGTTCGATGTCGAGATGGACACCACGATCGCCGGCACGCGCTCGGCGAAGATCATCATCAACAACAATTCCGGAAAGCTTTCGGAATATGACTTTGTCGTCACCGGAACGGTCGGTCCGCGCAATGTCGTCGGTAGTGACGGGGTCAACGATGTCTTTGACGCAACCGCGAATGCGGAGAACTTCGACGGCAAGTCAGGCATCGATACGGTGAGTTATGCCAATGCCACAGCCGGTGTCGTCGCAAGCCTCATTAGTCCCAAGAAGAATGCCGGCTTTGCGGCCGGCGACGGCTACACCTCGATCGAGAACCTGGTTGGCTCGGATCACGACGACACGCTGACGGGGAGTGCCGAGAACAACATTCTCGAAGGCGGCAAGGGCGCCGACAAGCTCGACGGCGGCAAGGGTATCAACACGGCCAGCTACGCCAATGCCGAAACCGGTGTGACAGCCGACCTGATGAGCGCCAAGACCAGCAACACCGGGGAGGCCGCCGGCGATACCTACAAGAATATCCAGAACCTCCTCGGTTCTGCATTCGACGATACCTTGGCGGGTGACAAGAAGGACAATGCACTCGACGGTGGCACCGGCAGCGACAGGCTGATCGGAAATGGCGGCTCCGATACGCTGACTGGCGGGCTCGGTGCCGACACCTTCGTTTTCCTCAACGTGAAGGACGGCGGCAAGACCGGCGACGTCATCACCGATTTCGTGTCGGGGAAGGATCTGATCGGCATTTCCAAGAGCGGGTTCAAGCTCTTCGCCGGTCTCGATCTCAACGGCTTCGTCACCGACGACTACTTCGTCAGTAATGTAAGTGGCGTGACCGCAACTGCCACCGATCACGGCCAATTCCTGTTCGAGGAGAGCACCAGCAAATTGTGGTGGGATGCGGACGGCGCCGGCAAGAAGCCGGCGGTGCTGCTGGCCACCTTCACGAACGGGGCCCATGTGCTGGCCACAGATTTTGACTTGCAGTGAGCGTCAGTTTCCGCAGCCAGTGTGTGATCTTTGAAAGAGGGGCGCAGGCGGGCGGGATGCTCGCCGCGCCCGCTGGCGTTTCTGGCGCAGACCCGTCCTGCGCAACTTTCATATTGCGATCGCAGCGTCTCGCGTGTAGCTCACTCAAGTCATTGATTTTACTGCTTAAAATCGATCTAAACTGATGCGCTTCTTGGAGGCGCTCAAAACTGTGCCGCAAAGGCTCGAGTGATGGCGGACCACGATAACGCGAAGATGACCCCGCTGAGCCCCGCATCGTCGTCGGTCGCGCGCACGCTGACGCTGGCCGGCAATCAACTCGACAGCCGTGACCTCTTCGCTTCGGTGCGCGAAATCGTCATTGCGCATGGTGCCGATCGTTACCGTCTTCGCCTCACCTCGCAGAACAAACTCATCCTGACAAAGTAAACGGCTCGACTATGTTTCTGCGCCGACTTGCAAGCCTTCCGCTGTTCGCCGCGATGCTGATGCCGATGCCGGCGATGGCTCAGGCCGTCGCTGTGACGGATGCGGGCGGTCGCGAAGTCGTGGTCGGGGACAGCGCGCGCATTGTGTCGGTCGGTGGTTCGATCACCGAAATCCTCTATGAACTGGGTGCCGACAAGCGGATCGTCGCGGTCGACTCGACCAGCCAGTTTCCGCCCCGTGCGCTGACTGAGAAAAAGAATGTCGGGTATATGCGCGCCTTGTCTCCCGAGGGGGTGCTGGGCGTTGCGCCGACGCTGATCCTGGCGCTGCATGGTGCCGGCCCCCCACAGACGCTGTCCGTGCTGGATTCGGCCGGCGTGCCGATGGTGATGGTTGGGGATGAGTATTCCGGCGATGGCATTCTCCGCAAGATCGAGCTGATCGCGAAGACGATGCATCTTGAAGAGCGCGGTCAATGCCTCGCGAACCGCGTCCGTCGCGACCTCAAGTCGCTGGAGCAATGGCGCACCGGCATCGACCGGCCTCTGCGCGTGGTCTTCGTCATGTCCTTCGTCAACGGTCGCGCAATGGTGGCCGGCCGGAAGACTGCGGCCGATGGCATTATTCGCATGGCGGGGGCAACGAACGCCGCGGACCAGTTCGAGGGCTACATGCAGCTCGAGGACGAAGCCGTGGTCGCGGCTCAGCCCGATGCGGTGCTGGTCATGGTGCGTGGCGGCGCTGACCCGCTGACCGCGAAGGAGGTCTTCGCGCACCCGGGTTTTGCGCTGACGCCGGCCGCCTCGCGCAACGCCTTCGTCGCGATGGACGGTCTGTATCTGCTCGGCTTCGGTCCGCGCACGGCGTCGGCGGCGCGTGATCTGGCGCAGAAGCTCTATCCCGACCTGCAGCCGCCGCAGACCTTGGGCGTGGCTCCGCCAGCTGCGCCTCCCGCCTGCGACCGATGAGCGTCGCGGACGTATCGCATCGCGGCTTCGGGCGATTGCGGCATTCGCCCGCAGCGCGGCGGACCCTTGTGCTTGCGCTGGCCATATCCCTGCTTGTCGTGGCCGCGCTTGCGGCCACCATCGGCGCTGCGGGCATTCCGCTGCAGCGCCTTCCGGCGGCGCTCGGATGGTTCGGGGTTGACGGAGATCCAGCGCTACTGGCGCGCGACCGGCTGGTGCTGTGGACCATCCGTCTGCCGCGTATCGCGATGGCGGCGATCATCGGCGCCTTGCTGGCCGCCGCTGGCGCCATCATGCAGGGCTTGTTTCGGAATCCGCTCGCCGATCCAGCGCTGGTCGGAGTCGCCGGTGGCGGCGCGCTGGCCGCCGCCGTCGTTATCGTGATCGGTGATCGACTGCTGACGGCGAGCGGCATGCATCTGTCGATCTGGCTGCTGCCGGCGGCCGCGTTCGCAGGCTCGCTACTGGCGACAATGCTGCTCTATCGCATCGCCACGCGAGAGAACCGGACCTCCATCGCCGTGTTTCTGCTCGGCGGGTTGGCGATCGCATCGCTGTCGAATGCCGGGATTGGCATGCTGGTGTTTACCGCCGACGACCGCCAGCTCCGCGATATGACCTTCTGGATGCTGGGTTCGATCAGCGGCGCCACCTGGACCAAGGTGTCGATCCTTGCGCCGTTTGTCTTCGCGATGCTGGCGATGGTGCCGAGCATCGGGCGCGGTCTCGACCTGCTCGTGCTGGGTGAAAGCGAAGCGTTTCACATGGGGGTCGAAGTCGAACGGCTGAAGCGCCGTGCCATCCTGCTGGTTTCGGCGATGACCGGCGCTGCGGTGTCGTTCGCCGGTATCATCGGATTCGTTGGAATCGTCGTTCCGCACCTGCTTCGCCTGGTCATCGGCCCCGGCCATCGGCTGCTGCTGCCAGCGTCCGCTGTGCTTGGCGCCATCCTCCTGCTTGGAGCCGATACGCTGGCCCGCACGCTCGCCGCGCCTGCTGAAGTGCCGATCGGAATCCTGACCGCGATCGTCGGCGCGCCGGTCTTTCTGTCAATCCTGCTGCGGCAGCGCGGGCTGATTGGCTTATGAACGCGCTCGTCGAAGCCAGCGAGATCGCGGTGCGATTGCCGGGCAAGGCGCTGATCGAAAGCGTGTCGCTGCGGATCGCGCCGGGCTCGGCCGTTGCCATGATCGGACCGAATGGCGCCGGCAAATCGACGCTGCTTCGGGTCATCTCCGGCGACCGCACGCCGAGTTCCGGTGTTATCAGGCTCATGGGACGCGCCCCTGCGGATTACAGCCCCCGTGAGCTGGCCCTGCGCCGAGCGGTGCTGGCGCAAACGGTCAGCGTTGCCTTTCCGTTTTCGGTGATAGAAGTCGTCCGCATGGGTGCAGGCGAGCGCACCGGCTCGGCGATTGAAGCGATGGTCGAGCAGGCGCTGTCCGAGGTCGATCTGCTCGACATGCGTGACCGCATCGTGAACACCCTGTCGGGGGGTGAACAGCAACGAACGCATTTCGCGCGGGTGATGGTCCAGCTGGCTTGCGGCGAGGCGAAGAATGGACCGGGCCTGCTGTTGCTCGACGAACCGACGTCGAGTCTCGATCTTCGCCATCAGCTTGATCTGCTGTCGTCGGCGCGGCGCTGCGTTGCCCGCGGGGTCGCGGTGGTTGCCGTGATGCACGATCTCAATCTGGCGGCTATGTTTGCCGATCGCATTCTGATCATGCAAAGCGGTCGCGTCGTGCGCGATGGGCCGCCAGGCCAAACGATCACCGAGAGCAATGTGTCCGACGTATTTGGCGTTACGTCCGCAGTCGGTGTACTTCCACCCGCCTCGGTTCCATTTTCACTGCCTCATTCTGCCCGACCGACGGTGCCGGTATAGGGTAGGCCGGCCTCGCATCGCTTAATCGTATCGAAGGAGACAAGAAGTGACCAAGCCATTGAATGCGGATTCGCTGCAGGCGAATGCCAGCGGTGACTTGTCCGGCCGCGCAAAGCGTCTCAAGGAGGCAACGCATTCGACCCATGACCGGCTGGACAAGTCGATCATGATGCACAAGCCGTTCGAGAGCCGCGAGCGCTACAGCCTCTTCGTAAAAGTGCAGCATCAGTTTCACCGCGAAATCGACGCGCTGTATGCGAACCCGGAGCTTGACAAACTGCTGCCCGACCTTGCCGGCCGCAGGCGGTTCGATCAGATCGAGCAGGATCTTGCCGATCTCGGGGCAAGCGCTTTCGCAGCGAGTGTGCCGCCCGTTTTCGAGAGCGGTGCCGATGGCGATCTGCCGACTGCGCTTGGATGGTTGTACGTGGCCGAAGGGTCCAATCTCGGCGCGGCCTTTCTTCTCAAAGAGGCGAAGAAGCTCGGTCTCTCCGAAACTTTCGGCGCACGCCATCTCGCGGCGTCACCGGAGGGCCGCGGGCTGCATTGGAAGACCTTCACGGCTGCGCTCGATGGTGTCAGGCTGACCGGCCCGGAAGAAGAGCGCGTCGTTGCCGGTGCGCGTGCCGCCTTCACGCGCGTCCAGGGACTGGTCGACGAAATTTTCGTCGGCTGATGGAATCGCCAAGCGTTGTGGGTGCAGTTGTTTCGCTTTTCAGAATGGATCAATTCCAATCTTGTCCCGAGCGATTGACATCAAACCCGTCGACGATGCAAGCAACTAAGGCGACGTGAATTCATGTCGCAAGCCAGCCAGCCCCCGCGAGCCAGCTAATCATCTCAAAGCATGGAATGTGGCTGCATGCGTTGCGCCATGCATGCATCGGATCGCTGTGTCCGGTGCAGTAGCGCGACGCCGCTGGGGCATAACGGTTCACATGGCGTGTCGTAGCAAGGGCCGATCGGGGATACTGCGAAGGGTCGCAATAGGGGCGCTTGGCGCCACAGCTCTGTGCGCTTATGCGACCCCATCTGCCGCGCAGGTCACTCTCGACCCGATCGATGTTGCCGCCGGTAAGCCCCGCAAGAAGCGAGGGGCGCAAGTCCCGCCCGTTGCCCCCGCAAGCACCGGCGATCAGGATGGTGGAGCGCAAAGCACGCCGAGTGCCGCCCCTGCCGGCAGCAGTGAGCCCAAGGGTTTCCAGGGAACGCCCGACTGGGTCTACAACACGCCGGCATCCGTAAGCGTCATCAGCCGCGAGACACTCGAACAGCGCACACCCCGCAACACCAGCGACCTGTTCCAGGACATGTCCGGGGTTTTCACGCCAACCGACCGACAAAATCCCGGCATGACCGTGAATATTCGCGGACTGCAGGAGCAGGGCCGCGTCAACGTGTCGATCGATGGCGCGCGCCAGAATTTTCAGCAGGCGGGCCATAATGCCGTCGGCTTCGTCTATGCCGATCCGGAGTTGATCGGCGGGGTCGTTGTCGAGAAGGGGCCGATCTCGACTGTCGGCGGCGCCGGCGTGATCGGTGGCGTCGTCTCCATGCGCACGCTCGAGGCCGACGATATCCTTTTGCCAGGCAAGGATTACGGGATCCGCTCGCGGGCCACGACCGGCACCAATGCGTTCCGGTATACGACCAGTCATGCGGTTGCGGCCCGCGGCGACAATGTCGAGATGGTCACTGCGGTGTCGCGCAAGGAAACCGGCGCCTATTTGCCCGGCCAGAATGGCGTGCTCGAATTTGTCGGGCCGGGCGATCCGGTGACGTTCACCAACCAGAATAACTGGTCGGGTCTCACCAAGCTGATGCTGCGCCCGACGCCGGACCAGACGGTGAAATTCGGCTACGTCGCGCTGCAGAATTCGTTTTCGACCGGCCAGGGACAGTACATCGACACCAATCGCCTGGTTACGCAGACTGCGACCGCAGATTATTCCTGGAAGCCCAACCAATGGATCGATTTCAACGCCAAGGCGTGGTGGTCATCGACCGATAATCATCAGTTCCGGCCTCCACGGACCACCTACGGCTATTTCGACCTGCAATACGGACTGAATTCATTCGGCGGCAGTGGGTCGAATACGTCGCGCTTCGATATCCCGCTGTTCAACGTCGAATGGATCAACGGCGTCGAGTATTTCAAGGATCAGACCAAAACCGGAGTCCTGACGGATCAGACCAATCCGTCCGACTCCGAGTGGTTTTCCGGTCCGACCCCGTCGGGCGCGCGCGACATCGCCAGCGCCTTCAGCCAGATAAAACTGAAACAGGGCGAATGGCTCGAACTTATCGCGGGCGGGCGTTACGACCTCTATTCGCTGAATGGCTCCGGCAACTTCATCAACGCCTGTGGTCCGTTCGCAGTCCAGTGCACACAGCCCTTCTCTGTCGACAAGTCGGAGGGCCGGTTCTCGCCGGCCTTCACCGTGGCGGTGACGCCGTTCAAGGGGCTGCAGTTCTACGGGAAATACGCCGAAGGCTTTCGGCCGCCGCAGATCATGGAAACCCTGCAATACGGCCAGCATATCGGCAACGGCGTGCTGTTCGGCCCCAATCCGAACCTCTTGCCCGAGACGTCGAAGACCTTCGAGGCGGGTGCCAATTTCAAATACGACAACGTCTTCTTCCAGGGCGACGGCTTCCGCGCCAAGGCTGCGATTTTCGAGACCAAGGTCGACAATTTCATCGCCAATGGCGTCGGTCGCTATCCGCAGGCCGGTAGCGGGGGCGATAGCGTCCAGACGGCCTATGTGTTCGTCAACCTGCTCGGCCCGACCACGACGATGAAGGGCTTCGAGTTGGAGGCGTCATACGACGCCGGCCAAGCCTATATCGGCGGCAGCTATACCAGCCTGAAGGCAACCTATGACGGTGTGTTCGACCCGTTCTTCGCCGGCCCGCCGGATGGAGATGCCTATCTGCCGCTGTTGCCGAAATGGGAACGCGACTACTTTTTCATTTTCGTGCCACCGAAGGAAAAGTACACCCTAGACGGAGGCCTGCGCTTCTTCGATCGCAAGCTCACGGTTGGCGGCCGCATGACCTACGTCGCCCCGACGGTTCCGATTGCGACGGCGGAGCTTCTGCAGACCTACGAGCAGAGCAGCTATCACCTCTATGGCCTCTACATGTCGCTTGCGCTCAACGAAAATCTGACCGCGCGCATCAACGTCGCTAACCTGATGGACAAGGCCTATGTCGATGCCATGGGCATCCCGACCTATCCGGCGCCCGGACGCACGATAACATTTTCAATGCAGGGCAAGTTCTGAGGCCAGATTTCCCATCCCAGTATTGGATCGTTCCAAAGAGTGCGCTGGCTTATCTGTTTTCTAAATTTGAAGCGTACTTTCTGTGATGACACGCTCGATTTTGTGATGCAGTAGTTGGCGCATCAAGCGCCAGCAAGCCCTCCCAGCCAGCCACGCTAGCAATGTTTACGGGGAGTTTTGGCGTGCTCACATATCCGTCGCAAGCAAGAATGCAGGCTGCCTCCGATGCGTGAGGCGGCGGCATCGACGTTACGGCTGGTCTCGCGAACGTCCTCGCGATCGAAATAGGGCCAGACCCTCCAGCATACCGACCGGCATCCCGGACACCTGCACGCCACCGCATTGCTCCACTTCGGTCCAAAACGATTGGGCTTAGAGCGGTCGCAGCGTGCGTCATGAATCAAGGAACGAGAATATGGCAACTTTGATCACCATCGATGCATCGACCGCAACGTCGGCGATGAATTTCGAGGAATTCATTCGCGGCGGCTTCATCGCCGATGCCGCCAGCGGCGGTCTGCCGGTCTTCGACAATTCATCGCAGTTCTCCGGCACCGAGATGATGATAAGCTATGGCTCGGACCCGTCGTCGAAATACGTTCTCGCGCAGGGCTCCCTGGAATATTTTTTCGATACCCACACGGTATGGGGAGATATCGGCAGCATCGAATTCGGCGTCAGGGGCTCGGGCACCTACGACATCAACGGGTTCTTCATCGGCGGCGCCGTCGAACTGAAGATCACCGGCCTTGTCGACTTCGCCAACGCGGTTTCCCCTGAATTCGAAGTCGAGGCGACCGGCGAAGTGCATAACTTTGCGATCGCCTACATGTATGGTTCCGCTGCCAGCGAGGAGCGGCTCGATCTGTTCGGCGAGCAACTCGACCAGTACGCGCAATATTTCATTGGCTCGGCGTTCAACGACGTGTTCACCGGCACGGACTTCGAGGACGTCGTCGAGGGCGGCGATGGCGACGACACGCTGACGGGTGGAAGCGGCAACGACACTATTGACGGCGGCGAAGGCAGGGACACCGCGGTCTATGGCGGCAACCGGGACGACTACTCGATCGTCAACAATGGTGACGGCACCTGGACGGTGACCGACAACCGCACCGGCGACGACAACGATGGCGAAGACACTCTCACCTCGGTCGATGTCGTAAAATTCGCCGATACGTCGGTGTATCTCATGACCGAGGGAGACGACGTATTCTCCGGCGATTCGCTGGGGCTACGGTTTGCCGGGATTGAAGTGCACGGTGGCGCCGGTGACGATTATATCGTCACCAGTAATTCTGCTGCGCAACCCGACAAGATTCATGCAGGCGCCGGCAACGATCTGATCTTCACCGGCGGTGGCAACGATTACGTTGACGCCGGCGATGGCGACGATGTGATTCACGCGCGCGGCGGCAACGAAACCGTCATCGGTGGCGCCGGCGAAGACACTTTCGTTATCCGCTTCACCGATACCGGGACCACAACGATCATCGATGATGACGGCGCGTTGTGGCACGGAACGTTCCGGCCTGAAACTTATCCGGGCTCATGGAGCCCGGTACCCGGAGCGACCAGCGGTTATGGCATCGGTGGCGCTGCGACCTATGTCGGCGCCGGTGTCTGGAACCTGGAAGTGCTCGACCAGAGCAGCAACGTCGTGAGCCTCACGCTCAGCATGACGGGAGACGACCTCACCATTGTGCGCGAAGGCAGCCCGCAGACCGTGGTGATCAAGGACTATGTCAACGGCACGTTCGGCATCACCCTCGAAAACACGCCACCTGTTGCTGCCGATGACAGCGCTGCGACGGTAAAGGATCTCCAGAAAGTCATCGACGTTCTCGCCAACGACGCCGATGTGGTCGGTACGCTGCACCCGACCACAGTAACCATCGTCGACCAGCCCGCCAACGGGACGGTGACCGTCAACGCCACGACCGGCGCCATCACCTACAAGCCGAATACCGGCTATGTCGGACCGGACAGCTTCACTTACACGGTTCAGGACAGCGACGGCGTCACGTCCAATGCGGCGACCGTGACCCTCGATGTCGCGGCGGCTCATATCCTGACCGGCGGTGACGACGTGTTCTCGGGCGACTCGCTTGGCCTGCGCTTCGCCGGGATCGAGGTCCACGGCGGCGCTGGCGACGACTACATCGTCACCAGCAACAGCGCTGCGCATCCCGACACGATCTATGGCGGCGACGGCAACGACCTGATCTTCACCGGCGGCGGCAACGACTTTGCCGACGGTGGTGCTGGCGACGATGTGATTCACATGCACGGCGGGAACAATACCGCGAACGGCGGAGCGGGCGACGACACCTTCGTTATCCGCTTCACCGATATCGGGACCACCACCATTCAGGACGACGACGGCGCGCTGTGGCACGGTACGTTCCGGCCGGAAAGCTATCCGGCCTCGTGGAGTCCGGTGCCTGGCCCCACCAGCGGCTACGGTATCAGCGGTGATGCGAAATACATCAGTCCGGGCGTCTGGAACCTGGCGGTGCTCGACCAGACCAGCACTGTGCAGATCCTCACGCTCACCCTGGTCGACGGCGACCTCGTAATCACGAACGGCAGTAATCCGCAGAACGTAGTGATCAAGGACTATGTCAACGGTACATTCGGCATCAACCTGCAGCCCTCGGGCCCGGAGGTTGAAGTTTCGGGTAACGGTGTCGATATCCCCGACGGTGCTGTCATCCCGGATGGGACGGATGGCACCGCGTTCGGCACGCACGCAGTCGGTGCATATTTCGAGCGCACCTTTACGGTGACCAACAGCGGCACGCAGGACCTCAAGCTATCGGGGCTGAAACTTCCCAAGGGCTTCAAGATCGTCAAGACCGACAAGCTCGAATCGATCATCGCGCCCGGCGAGACTGGCTCCTTCACCGTGATACTCGACACCAAGAAGGTTGGCGTCTACGGGGGCGTGATCAGCTTCAAGACCAACGATCCGAACGAATCGCTGTTCGACTTCGCGGTGTCCGCCTCTGTGGAGGTGATTCCGCCTGAGGAGCAGCTCGGCGATTCCAGCGACAATGTTTTCGTCGCCGCGACCCATCCGCAAGCATTTGTCGGCGGCGAGGGTAGCGATACGGTGAGCTATGCGGACAGCACCAGCGCGGTTGTCGTGGACCTCGGCAAGCCGAAGAACAATGCGGGGTTTGCATCCGGCGACATCTATGACTCGATCGAGAATCTGACCGGGTCCGCCTACGACGACAAGCTTACCGGCGATACCGGGAACAATATCCTCGAAGGCGGCAAGGGCGCCGACAAGCTCAACGGCGGCAAGGGCATCGACGCCGCAAGCTATGCCAATGCCGAGACCGGCGTGACTGCCGATTTGTCGCGGTCGAAGAACAATACCGGTGAAGCTGCAGGCGATACCTACAAGAACATCCAGAACCTGATCGGCTCGGCTTTCGAAGACAGGCTGGTCGGCGACAACAAGGACAACGCAATCGATGGCGGCGACGGCAATGACGTCCTGATCGGCAATGGTGGTTCAGACACGCTGACCGGCGGGCTCGGATCCGACACCTTCGTGTTCGGCAGGACCAGCGATGGCGGCAAGTCCGGCGATGTCATCACCGATTTCGTGTCGGGCGAGGACCTGATCGGGATTTCAAAGAGCGGTTTCAAGATCTTTGCCGGTCTCGATCTCAACGACTTCACCGCGGATTACTTCGTCAGCAATGCAAGCGGAGTGGACGCGACCGCCACCGGCCACGGCCAGTTCGTGTTCGACGAATCGACCAGCCAGCTTTGGTGGGATGCCGACGGTGCGGGCAGGAAATCGGCCGTGCTGCTCGCCACCTTCGAGAACAATGCGCAGTTGCTGGCTACGGACTTCGACCTGCTTTGAGAAGCAGCTTCGGGAGCGGCGCGCCGTCGCTCGCGCGCGGACGTCATGGCTGCGGGCGGAACAATCTTCCGCCAGCAGACTCTGATGCAGCCAAAAGGTCTTTCCTGAGAGAGGCGACGCCCGCGGACGGCCGGCGTAGATGCCCGTTATGCGACCCCGCACGCGCAGCCTAGGGCAACATTGAACGTCATCGAGCTCGGCGTGCCGCTAGCGGGCAATGATCCATTGCCACGATAGCTCGTGAGGTCGAGGTAAGTGGAGTTCAGAAGGTCGATGTAGGCCATGACGCACTACCTCCACGGACTCAAGCCGAATTGCTTGCAGCAGATTTCCGCCGGCGCACCTTCGAGCAGTATTTGTGAGAATGCTAGCTTGGCATTGATGTTTTAACTAGCTTCCCTTGTAGTACAAAATCTCACATTGGTGATTATGAAGAGCCGTTCACTAGCTGCGCCGGTCGCGCTGCTGACTAGGATTGCGATGTCTGCCACCCGATAATGACGGCTATTGAAGCCTTATCTCAGCAACCATCTCACGTTTGCTTTGGTAACCGATAAGAATGCTAACGCGTTAGCGGCGGCCAAGGCGATCAGCCGGCCGGAAAATGATCAAGGGACAAATCCTTTGCAATAATTGGGTCAGGAAAGGGCATTGAGATGTGAGGTTTGGACAGGATCATCAGCGCCAAACTCGGAATCCGATCGAGACGTTTGAAGTACTGCCTAAAGATTTTGTTGGGTCAAGCTGCAGAAAGCGTGTTGGACGCGGTGCATCTCGGAAGCATCTTAGTACCCATCAGCGGTCCTTTGTGTCCACAGCGCTCTGATTGTGGCGATGGGAGGCCTCGTCAATGCGACGAATGTAGGCGGCCCGTCTCTCTTCATCGATCCATGCGCCGAAGAAGGCGTCCTTTACATGGCGGACAACAGCGCTCGCATCCCATTGTGCAGTGGCTGCGACCGCCGTCATCATATTGTTCAAATAGCCGCTTTCGAAATAGGCAGGATCATCAGTGTTCAGCGATACCGACAGGCCAAGACTGCGCATTTTTTCGATACGCTCGACGCGACGCGGTTTCGGATCGCCCTTCCGCCAGGTCGGACAGGTCGTGAAGTGGATGCCGCGCTCGAGCGCGGCGTCGATCAGCGACGGATCGTCCAGCACGTTTATGCCGTGGTCGATGCGCTCGACGCGGATATCGTGGATGCATTGGCGGATATGTTCCCGCGCGTCGATCATGTCGACGTCGCAATGAGCGGTAAGTCGATATCCCTGATCGCGTGCCGCATCGTAGACAGTCCGGAACTTGTTCGGCGGGTGACCTTCTTCGACATTGTCGAGGCCTAGGCCGGCAATTCTGTCGCGATAAGGTCGTGCGGCGTTCAGCATGTCGACGGCGCTCTCCAGCGTCAGGTCGCGATTGATGCACATGAGGAGCTGGCTCTCGATGTCGAAAGTCTCGCGTGCGGCCTTTTGCGCCGCCACGAGCCCTTCAATTACCGCGCCGAAGGCGACGCCGCGATCGGTGTGGGCCTGCGGATCGAAAGAGACTTCGGCATAGACAATATTGTTGGCCTTGCACTGGCGGAAATATTCGATTGCGAGTTCGAAAAAGTCCTGCTCGGTATACATAACCTTCAGCCCCTCGAAATACAGGGCGAGAAACATCTTGTATTGCTGAATGACGATCGCTTGGCTGCCGGGCTCTTCCGGGACCTCCAATAGCGGCGCGAAGCTCGCGTCGCCCAGACGGAGCCTGTTTCGATCCGCAAAGCGCCGCTTCATCTCGACAGAAAGCGTTCCTTCAATATGAAGGTGTAACTCCGCCTTCGGCAGGCCGGAGATGAATTCGGCGCTGGCAATCGCTTCCATACCGTTTACCGCAGAGCGAACCGGGATCGACCCGAAGGAGGCTCGGGCCGACAATTGCGTAATACGAACGGCAGCCGAATCAGGCGGCTGCCACACGATATTTCTGGACGTCGCGGAAGCGGCTGAGCAGATAATCGCCAGAGGTGATCGGCTGGTATTTTGGCGGATTGCTCGGCGACTGGCAGGTCGGCAAACAGGTCATCAGCGTCCGATAATCTAGATTGAAAAACATCGGGATCGAATAGCGTTCCTTGCCGGTGCGATTGACCACACGATGCTGGTTCGATGTATAGACGTCGTTGGTCCAGCGCTGAAAAAGGTCGCCGATATTGATTACCAACGTGCCCGGGATGTAAGGCGCGCTCACCCATTCCCCGTCGCGTTTTTTCAATTCGAGGCCGCCGATCGGGTCCTGCAACAACAGCGTAATCATGCCGTAATCGGTATGCGGAGCCACACCGAAGGCCTTCTCGTCGCTCATCGGCTCTTGCGGCGGATAATGAAACAGCCGCATCTGCACCATCGGTTTTTTGCAGAATTGAAGGAAATAGTCCTGCGGCATGTCGAGACTCACGGCACATACCTTCAGCAGACGGAGACCGAGGGACTGTGCTTCCTCAAAATAGGTTTCGGCCGCCGGACGCAGCCACGGGCAATCGGTCGGCCAGCGGTTTGGCCCATGTAGCGGAAGGTCCGCCGCCACGTCCGGATCGGTGAGCGGAAGATCGGTTCCGATTTCGTAGCTTTCCTTGAGGTCGGGCGCGAAGCCAGGGTGCTGGTTGATGCCCTGCGGCATAAACCCACGTCGATACTTTTCGTCCATGCGGTGCGGCATGCGCTGCTCTATCGGCAGATCGAAGTAACGCCTTGTCGCGTCGAATACGCCGCTGACGACGCTTTCCGGAATGCCGTGATTGGCCACGTAAAAAAAGCCTGTGGTCACGCAGGCATGTCGCATCTTCTTGGCAATCGGCCCGAGGTCGCCGCCGTGATTCAGCGCAGTAAGATCGAGGATCGGCATTTCATCGGCGCTGGCAGCGCGGACGGGTTCATGCATTGGCGGCCTCCTTTGGCTGGTCTGCTTAATCACGCGGGTCTAGCGCGCATGGATCTCAGGCGCCCACGACGCGGTCGTTATCGGTGTCCATCCAGAACACAATGCGTCGCTGCAGGAAATTGATGATGCTGTGCAGGCCGACACCGATCAACGACAGGATGATCAGAATGGCGAAAGTGCCGGCCATGTCGAAGTTGAAATTCTTCTGCAGGATCAGATAGCCCAGGCCGGCTTTTGCGCCGACAAACTCGCCGACAATGGCGCCGATCACCGAAAGAACGATAGCGACATCGAGGCCGACAAAAATGTAGAGCAGGGCCTGCTTCAGCCGCACCATGGTAAACACCTGCCAGCGCGAGGCCGTATAGGAGATCATCATTTCGATCTGGTCGCGTGGGGCGGCGCGTAGCCCCACAATGGTATTCGCGAGCAGCGGGAAGAAGGCAATGGTCGCAGTGATTACGACCTTGGAGGCGACGCCGTAGCCGAACCAGATCACGATGATCGGCGCGATTGCGACCTTCGGTACGGTCTGGAATGCGACCACGTAGGGATAGAGGATTCGCTCGGCGAGGGGCACCAGAGCGATGAGAAAGCCCAACAGGAGGCCGCACACCGACCCGACTAGGAAGCCCGCGAGAATCTCATACATTGTGACCGCGAAATGCCAGGCGAAATCGCCGCTCAGAAGACCGTCGCTGAACGACTGGGCGATCGCGGAAGGTGCCGGGAACACGATCTTCGGAATATTGAAAAGGTATACAATCAGTTCCCAGCTGCCCACGAAGAAACAGAAGGTCGCAAGCGGGACCAGCACGACATTGGCGAGATGCGACAACTTTGCCCTAGTCATCAGTCGATCGCTCCACTCGCATTGAAGTGCGCGCGAATACGCGCGGTGAAGCGTCCGAACTCGGGCGTGTTATGCATCGCGAGCGTGCGCGGACGCGGAAGGTCTATCGGTACGACATCCACGATGCGGCCCGGGCGCGGCGTCATGACAACCACGCGATCGGCGAGATAGACCGCTTCGGGGATCGAATGGGTGACGAGCAGAACCGTCTTTTTGGCGTCGGTCCAGATGCGTTGCAGCTCCTCGTTCATCTGCTCGCGCGTCATGGCGTCGAGTGCGCCGAACGGCTCGTCCATCAGCAGAAATGATGGGTCATGAACCAGCGCGCGGCAGATCCCGACGCGCTGTTGCATGCCGCCGGAAAGCTCACCCGGATACTTGCTCTCAAATCCTGAGAGTCCGACCATCGCCAGCAATTGCCGTGCGCGCGCTTCGAACTTTCCGTGCTCGCGCTTTTGCACCTCGACCGGTACCATCACATTCTGCAGAACATTGCGCCAAGGCAACAGAACCGGCGCCTGGAAAACAACGCCGATCTCGCGGCTCGGGCCGCTCACCGCCCGGCCGTCGATGCTCACGTCACCTGACGACCGCTTCAGGATACCCGCCAGGATTTTCAGAAGAGTAGTTTTGCCGCATCCGCTCGGCCCGACCACGCTGATGAACTCGCCCTTGGCAATTGCGAGATTGACGTCCGTCAAGGCCTGAATCGTCTGACCGTCCTTGGTCGTATAGATTTTTTCGAGATCGGTGACCTTGACTAGGGTTTCCTGCGGCGGCGCGTCCACGATTTGTGGTGTCGACGCAGGAATTGGGTTTGCAACGCGGACGAGCGGCACGGGATCCGGCATCACGGTTCCGCTTCTTGGGTTATGACTTGCAGGCCTTGGCGTCCGCCTCGATGGCCTTGGCGTCAAAGTCGTTCACCTTTTCGTAGAAGTTCGGGATGTTGACCATCATCGATTTCGCGGTGACGGACTTGTCGATGAGCTTGGCCTCCTGCATGAACTTGACTAGCCGATCGAAGGAGTCGGCATTGGGTTGGCCCCAGAGCTTGCCTCCGCCGAGCTTGAAGCCTTCCGCAAGCGAATCGAGCTGTGCCTGCTGGGCGTTGATATCCCACTTCAACAACGTCGCCTCGTCGGCACCGCTGGGCTTGCTGGACGGATAGCGCTGCCAGTGCAGTTTGACCGCACATTCCGGATTGGCGAGCGCAAACACCGTCGCCTTGGCGACGCCGCGCGCGATACCGATCACCATCGCCGGATCCTTGTCGACCGCGCCCTGCATGGTGGCCAGCGAGAAATCCGGATAGGTCCGCCAGTCCTCGCCGACCAGCTTGTTCAGCTTCAGGCCGGCATTCTGGAAGCTCGCGACAGCGGCCGCCCAATAGAGCAGAGCCTGGACGCGGTTCGATTTCATCGCTTCCAGCGGGGCGGCGCCGAGGCCAAGCGGAACAAGATCGACGTCCCGTGGATCGAGACCATTGGCGCGTAGGAGATTGTTGAAATAGGCTATGCCGCCGGTCGCGAGACTGAACACGCCGACGGTCTTGCCTTTCAAGTCCTTCACCGATTTGATCGGGCCGTCGGCATCGACCGCAATCGACCAGTCGAGTATGCCGTTTGCCATCACCACACGAACCGGCAGGTCGTTCTTCGCATTGGCCTGCACAATAACGCTGGCATTGATCTGCCCGAACTCGGCATTGTTGGCGACCATCTGCTGCAGCGCTTGCAGCGAAGCGCCGGCCGGAAGCAGTTCGACGTCATACCCCTCCGCCTTCCAGTAACCAAGCGTCGAGGCTAAGGTCAGCTGCGGATAGGCGATATTGAGAACAGTTGTGCCGATTGCGATCCGGACTTTCTTGAGCGGTTTGTCCTGTGCCTGACCCGGTGCCGCGAGCAGCGCCAGCAGGATGGCGGCAAAGATGGCAAGTTTACCGACTGAATGGCGGCAAAGCATAACGATCTCCCTATTGTACTTAGTTGTACTCACTTGGCCTTTAACCGGCGATGGATATACCCGAACAACTTCAGCAAGATGCGTGCCAATGTCCCTGTGGCGCAACGCCTCGCAATTCGCCGAAATCCAGCTAAGGTCCGCCTTCCTCGGTTAGAAAGCGTATCCGGTGACGCCAATCGAATCAATGCGGATGCATAAGAAGTGGGCGAATGCTAACAGGCCGATCGTTGCGCTTCGCAAAGGACTTCGCCAATGACCCAGACACCCGCATCGGACTTCATCTCAAGCCTGCCAAAAGCCGAATTGCACATGCATCTCGAAGGTTCGCTCGAGCCGGAGACGCTCATCAAACTCGCAGCGCGTAACGGAATCCGGCTTCCTTACGCCGACGCAAGCGAGGTCCGGCGTGCTTACAGCTTCGACGACCTGAAGTCGTTCCTTGACCTTTTTTATCTGGGCCTGACCGTTTTGCAGAAAGGCGACGACTTCCACGAGATGACCGCCGCCTATTTCGCGCGCGCGGCACGCGACAACGTGCGGCATGCGGAGGTCTTTATAAGTCCCCAGGCTCATCTGCGCCGCGGGATTCCGATAGAGGCCGTCATGGACAATATCCTGCGCGCCATCGACGAGTCCTCCGCGAAACACGATATGACCGGGGGACTGATCGTCGGAATTCAGCGGCAATATGATGAAAGCGATGCGCTGGCGATGATTGAGGCGGTCAAACCCTGGCGCGACCGTATTGTAGGCCTGGGTATGGGAGGGCCGGAGATCGGCAACCCGCCGTCAAAGTTCAAGCGGGCCTATGAGACGGCGGCCTGCGACTGCGGGTGGCACCTGATGGCACATGCCGGGGAGGAGGGCGGGGCGGATTATGTGCGCGATGCGCTCCACACTCTGAAATGCGAGCGCATCGACCACGGCGTGCGGTGCGAGGAGGATCCGAGCCTCATGAGCGAACTGGCCGAGCGCGGTATACCGTTGACGGTTTGTCCGATGTCGAACTGCATGCTCAAGGTGTTCCCGGACATGGCCTCGCACAATATTCGCCGGCTGCACGAGGCGGGCCTATGCATCACGGTGAATTCGGATGATCCGCCTTATTTCGGCGGCTACGTGAACGAGAATTATGCAGCCATCCAGGCGTCGCTTGGCGTCTCCGACCTTGAATTGTGGCAGATGGCCCGCAACGGGTTCGCGAGTGCGTTCATTGCCGAAGACCTGCGGAGCAAATACCTTGCGGAAATCGACACGTTCAAACCTGCTGCCAACTGACGCCGCCGCCGGACGTGTAGTTGACGCGTCGCGGCGCTTTCAGGAGGCGTGCATTCGATACGAAGGCCCTGACGGACGGCGCTTCCGCGTCGGTTAGTCTGCCCCACTCATAAGCGCTGCTTGGAGAAACAAGATGCAAGATCCATTGTTCATCAGAGACGACTGGCGGTGGAGCGACGACAAACCGATGTGTTACATGGTCAAGGCTGGCGACTTTCTCTTTCTCACGGGGCAGGTGGCGCTTGACGAAAGCGGTAACGTCGTCGGTCCGGGAGACATTGCGGCGCAGGCGCGGCAGGTGTTCACGAATATGCGCCGGGTCCTCGGTCTTGCCGGCTGCGATCTTACATCGGTGATCCGGTTGACCAATTATCTGACCACATCGATGTCCGACATGGTGGCGACACGCGCATATTGGGACGTGCGGCGCGAATTTTTCGGGCACCATCGCCCGGCCAGCACCGGCGTCAAGGTCGCAGCCCTCATGCTTCCCGAATTGCTGATCGAGATCGATGCCATCGCGTACGCGCCGAAGATCGAACTGAGTCCGAACGCGCGGCTGCTGGATGGTAAATCGTAAGGATTGATCGGACTCGATGCGGGTATCGATCCGCGTCCCAGCCCTGCCTTTGAGGTTGATGCGAGATGACAAAGACGATCGATGCCGGTGTGTTCATTCCGGTCGGCAATCACGGTTGGATTCATTCGGTCAATTCGCCCGCGGTGGAAGACGGTTCGTTCCGGCGCGTGCTTGATGTAACGCGGAACGCCGAGGCGCTAGGATTCGATTTCGTGCTGAGCCCCGGAATATGGCGGGGCTTCAAGGGCCCTTCGGAACACTGGATGCGTACGCTCGAATCCATGACGACCTCCGCCGCACTGCTTCAGGCGACGACCAAAATCGGGGTGTTCGGCACGATACACATGACGGTCTATCAGCCGGCCATCATCGCCAAGATGATGACGACGCTCGACCAGATCGGGCCGGGCCGGGTGGGCCTGAACCTCGTGACGGGCTCCAGCTATCTCGATCTGTCCCATGTCGGGCTGTGGCGCGATGGCCTCGATCATGACGAGCGTTACGATCTCGCGGACGAGTGGATCGCGGTGGTGAAGCGGCTCTGGACAGAGAAGGTAGTCTCGCACAAGGGCCGGTTCTTTGAGCTGACCGAGGCCACGATGGGACCCAAGCCGTCGCGCATGCCGCCGCTTGCGAACGCGGGCGCGTCCGGGCGCGGGTTCAAATTTGCGGTGGAAAATTGCGACATCGCATTCATCGGCGCTAGTGACGACCAGAAATCTATTGCGTCGGGAAGGCAGGCCAAGGCTATGGCACGGCAGATGAACAAGCCGGACCTCAAGGTCTATGGACTGTTTGTCGTGATTCCAGGCGCCACGGACGAGGAGGCTCAGGCGCGGTTTCAACACTTCAATGACGGCGTCGACATGGAATGCCTTGAGGACATCGCTCTAGGCTATACGCTGAATCCCAACGTCAAGGATGTGAGTGCCGCATCGTTACGGCGCGCCGCCGCCAAGGAGACGCGCAGCTCCGTGTCGCCGGGCGCCATAGTTGGTTCATACGAGACAATCGCGAATCGCCTGTCGAACGCGATCCTCGAAGGGGAGCTTGATGGCATGATCCTGATCGTACCCGACTACATTAAAGATATCGATGCGATTGCGAAGCGGTCGTTCGTCCGCATGGCGGAGCATGGAGTGAGTTCCAGAATCTGTGGGTCCTGAGCTCGATACCTGTCTCGGCAGGGTCGTCTGGACCGGCGATTCCGCGGAGCTGATCAGAAACGACGACTTGCGACATCGGTTTCTGGGCGTCTGACGTCGAACGTCAACGTGTGGCGTCAAGTCGATCCTGCGCTGCTTCTGGAAAGCGGACTGCATGACAACCGGACCGGCATTTTGCACACACGCAGCCCCTGGGGATGCCAGGCACCACGCTGTTTCCGGGTGTTCACAGTCGCAAAACCTGTGCTACATCGCCTCTCGTGCGGTCCCGTAGCTCAGCCGGATAGAGCAGCGGTTTCCTAAACCGAAGGTCGGAAGTTCGAGTCTTCCCGGGACCGCCATGAGGCGCGGACGCGCCTCGTGCGGGAGCTCCGTCCATCGATCGGATATGCGTCCCTTATCCAGCTGGAACTAGACCGGGCAGGAACGCGTGTACGGCGGCTCGCAGCTGACCGGGCCGCGGCGCTCAGTTGCTCTTGAACCGGGGGACAAATCGCAGCGCATTGTCCCGATCAACGGCCCGCAAATCCTCTGGTTTGAAGAATGCGGTCAGGCCTTTGGTATGGTCGACCGCGGTGCGATAGGGAAAATCAGTCCCGTAGACGATCTGTGATATCGGAACCATTTTTGACAGGGCCGAAAGCGTCACCTCGTTCGGAACGGCTGCGGTGTCGTAGTAGAATCGGTTGATCTGCTTCTCGACGTCATCACGGGTAAACTTGCCCCGGTACGGCGGCGTCATTAGCGCTTGCACGGTAAACCGCTCATAGAATGCCGTCAGTGATCCGCCTCCATGCGAGAAGATCCAGTTGATATCTGGATATTTCTGCGCCACACCGCCGAAAATAAGCGTGAAGATCGTTCTCGTCGTATCGGTTCCGAATTCGATATAGGCATCTCCAACGCCACGAACGAGATTGACGCAACAATTCGCTGCCGTTGGATGCGTGTACACGGTCGCTTTACGACGGTTCAGCTCGGCCCAGACCGGATCGAATTCTGCATAACCAAGCCACTTGTCTCCGTAACTCGTCATGCAACCGACGCCGTCGACTTTCAGCGTATCGAAAGCGTACTCGATCTCCTTGAGGCTTGGATCGATGTGTGGCAGCGGTAGCATGGCAAACGTGCCGAAGCGGCCTGGGTGTTGAGTTTCCAGCTTTTTGGCATATTCGTTGGATTCACGTGCCAGCCTCGCTGATTCCTCGGCAGAAAAGTCACTGACCTGCGGCGTAGTCGGGGAGGTGATGGCTGTTGCCACGCCACCCTTGTCCATATCGTCCAAGGTTTTCTGCACGGACCAATTCGCAAGCGGAGGGTTGTCCTTCTTGATGCGCTTTACGGCATCAAGCCACGTCGGCGGCGAAATGTGGTGGTGGACATCGATGCGATGTGGTTTCGCCTCCTGCGCCCATGCGCTCACGTTGAAGGCGTGGGTTGCGACCCCCACAGCAGCTGCTGCAGCGCCGGCGGTGAGAAAGCTACGTCGGCTTGGATTCGGACCAGACGTATGAGGTAAGCCGCAACTGCAGCCGGAGAAAAATGAAGTCAGCGGCGACAGTCTTGATTGCACGGCATCCTCCACAGCGCTGTTTTTTGTTAGCTTCCAAACTCTTTTGGAAAATTGCAAGCGCCTTACGTGCGGCACCGCAACAGGGTGGTGTGTGTGTACGGAACCGAGTACGAAACATCGTGCCCCGATAGCGGCGTCGCATGCGCGGAGTTCTCAGGATGACCACCAAGTCGAAGCCAGCCGGATCGAAGCTGGCGGCGCGATTGAAAGAGCCGGGTCTGATCTCGGCGCCCGGTGTGTTCGACATGATCTCGGCGCGCATTGCCGACGGGATGGGCTTCGACGCGCTCTATATGACCGGCTACGGGACCGTCGCGTCGCATCTTGGCCTGCCGGATGCGGGACTTGCGAGCTATACCGAAATGGTCGGGCGTGTGCGGCAGATCGCCGAGGGTACGGTTACGCCGCTGATCGCCGATGGCGACACCGGCTATGGCGGACTTTTGAATGTCGATTTCACCGTGCGTGGCTATGAGGCCGCCGGCGCCGCGGCGATCCAGATCGAGGACCAGGAATTTCCGAAAAAATGCGGTCATACGCCGGGTCGTCGCGTGGTGCCGCTCGCCGATGCGGCGCGGCGTATCAAGGTGGCGGCCGAAGCACGATCCTCGAAGGATTTCCTGATAATCGCGCGCACCGACGCCCGCACCTCGCTGGGGCTTGATGAGGCGTTGCGGCGCGGTGAGGCTTTCGTGAAGGCCGGGGCCGACATCCTGTTCATCGAATCGCCGGAAAGCGAAGCAGAGATGGAGACGATCGGCCGTAGCTTCGACGTGCCGCTGCTGGCCAATATGGTCGAAGGCGGACGAACCCCCATTCTGAGCCGCGCGGACCTCGAGCGGCTGGGCTTCAAGCTCGCGATTTTTCCGGTAGCGGGCTTTCTGGCGATGGCCGCCGCGCTGCAATCGGTCTATGGCGAAATTCGCGCGACCGGATCGACAAAGTCCTGGAGCGGCGAACTCTATCCTTTCGAGGCGTTCACGCGACTGATGGGCTTCGAGCGGATCTGGGCGTTCGAGCGCGACCACGCGGAACCCTGACCCGGACAGGCGCGGTCGATCCTGGAACTTCGCCGTCGCCGCGTACAGTGATGCAGGCGACGCTGCATGGCCGCGGCTCGCGCCGTAATCCCTCGATTTGGCCACTCTGTCGCCGTCATCACTCAGCAAGGGTTGATCTCACTGGCCCGGGCTCGGGGCCAGCCGACACATCCGGTGCAATGATATCGATGGCGCCATCGTCAGGTTTCCTCGGATCGGTCACGCGATCCGCCATGCTGCTGCTGGTTCTTGGCGCTGCCGCCTTCGGGGCAGCCGGCTGCTCGACTGCGCCCGGCGGTGGGTCGTCCGCTTTCGCGGCGACGGGCACCCAGCAGCCGGCCAGGACCGGGATTGCCGCCGATCCGACCCTGACCGTCGTGACCACCCGGAACGCGGTGAAGGGCGCCCGCTCCAAACCGTGGTTTGGTTCGCAGCGCGCCAACCAGCCCAGCAATGTCCGGGTGCATCTGGCGTCGCCCGCCGACGGCGCGTTTTCCGCGGTCGGTCTTGGCGACTGGAGCATCAAGTCTGTCGAAACGGTGCCCGTCGGCGAAAGCTTTGCTTCACGCCCTGGCCGTCGCGACGTGCTGGTCTATGTGCACGGATTCAATCAGTCGTTCGAGACCGCCGCGCTGGATGCCGCGCGGCTGTCGGACGGGCTCGCATTCCGCGGCGAGACGATGCTGTTTTCCTGGCCGTCCAAGAACAGCCTGATGGGCTACATGTACGACCGCGAAAGCGCGATGTGGTCGCGTGACGCGCTTGAGGGCATGCTCGACGAGCTGATTGTCGATCCGTCGGTCGGCACCGTCCACATCATCGCGCATTCCATGGGGACAATGGTTGCGGTCGAGGCGCTGCGCCAGCTTTACGACCGGCGCGCCGCCGCGATGACCAACCGCTTCGGGGCGATCGTGCTTGCATCGCCCGACATCGACATGGACAGCTTCACGTCATCGGTCGCGCGGCTGGGCTCGATGTCGCGAAAAATCACCGTTCTCACGGCCGCGAAGGATCGCGCGCTCGGAACCATGCGCGATATGGCGGGAGGCGTAACCCGTGTCGGCATCGCGGAGAAAGAGCGGCTCGAAGCGCTGGGCATCCGCGTCATCGATGCATCGGATTATGACAGTGGCGGATTGAACCACGATCTGTTCATGACCAATGCGCAGGTCCGGCAGGCGATCGGGCGCTTCATCGCCGAGTCGGGCGCTCCGGCCATCAGCGGCGCCAGCGCGATTCAGTAGCTGCCCGCGCTTGCTTGCCGCAAGCTCCTGAAGACAATACACATCCTGTCGTGCGGCTTGGGCGCCGGACCATTCGGCGTCCGCTGCGCCAGCCAGTTTTGTGACAGCCGAATCCCGCAGCCGGGTCTGGTCCGGTCCTGATCGGGATGCATGATCGCCGAGGGGAGACCGTACCATGAGCAACGCGCCACAGGCACTCGAAAGCTATCTGTCCGGCGCGTGGCGGCGCGGCGAGGGCGTCGAGACCGAACTGGTCGATCCTGTTCGCGGTGATGTGCTTGCAACCGCAAGCGCCCGCGGCCTCGATCTGGCCGCTGCGCTCGACTATGCGCGCAAGCATGGCGGCCCGGCCCTGCGCGGGCTGTCTTTCGCCGAGCGCGCGAAGCTGATCGGCGCCGTCGCCGATGTGCTGATCGCCAACCGCGCCAAGTACGAGGGGATCGCGATCGCAAACTCCGGTAATACGAAGGTAGATGCCGCGATCGATATCGATGGCGGCATCGGCACCCTGAAGTATTATGCGCGCCTCGGCGCCGGGCTTGGCGGCGCCACCTTTCTGCTCGACGAGAAGCCGGTACGGCTCGCCAAGGCCGAGAATTTTCAGGCCATCCACCTGCTGGCGCCGCGTCATGGTGTGGCGGTGCATATCAATGCTTTCAATTTCCCGAGCTGGGGTCTGTGGGAAAAGGCTGCGGTATCGCTGCTGGCAGGCGTTCCGGTGCTGGCAAAGCCGGCGTCGTCAACCGCCATGCTCACGCACGAGATGGTGCGCGATGTCATTGCAGCGAACGTGCTGCCCGAAGGCGCGCTCAGCCTCTTGTGCGGCAGTGCGGGCAATCTGCTCGACAGTGTCACTGCGGACGACGTGATCGCATTCACCGGCTCGTCCGAAACCGCCGGGCGCATCCTGCGGCACCCGAATATTCTCGCCCGCGGCGTCCATGTGAATATCGAAGCCGACAGCGTCAATGCCGCGCTGCTCGCACCCGATGCAAGCAGCGCCGCCTTCGATGCCTTCATCAAGGAAGTCGGCCGCGAGATGACGGTGAAGGCCGGACAAAAATGCACCGCCATTCGTCGCGTGTTTGCACCCGCCGATCGTGCCGATGCGGTTGTGGAAGCGCTGCTGGCACGGCTGAAGAAGACCACGCTGGGCGATCCGCGCGACGAGGCCGTGCGCATGGGTCCGGTGGTCACGCGCGCGCAGCAGGCCGCCGCGTTCGAAGGCATCGGCAAGATCACAAAGGACGCAAAGGTGCTGACAGGCGGCGCCAGTGCGCCGTCGATTGATGGCATCGATCCGGCAAAGTCCGCCTTCGTGGCGCCGACCCTGATGCAGGTCGCGGATGGCGCCGGCGCCGATGCAGTGCATGACACCGAAGTGTTCGGCCCCGCTGCCACCATCATCCCTTACAAGACCGAAGCCGAAGCGTTTGCGCTGGTCGCGCGTGGCGGCGGTTCGCTGGTCGCGTCGGTCTATGGCGACGATCGTGCGTTCCTGGCGCGTGCCGTCGCCGAACTCGGTCCGTCGCACGGCCGCTTGCTGATGGTCGAGCAGTCCATCGCCGATGCGCATACCGGCCACGGCATCGTGATGCCGCAATGCCATCACGGCGGACCGGGCCGCGCCGGAAACGGCGAGGAACTCGGCGGATTGCACGGCCTGCGGCTCTATCATCAGCGGCTCGCGGTGCAAGGCTCGACCGATCTGCTGACCGAATTGCAGGCGAAGGCTTACGCGCTGCATTAGAAGAAGAAACGGACACGATCTCCGTTCGTCCCCGCTGTGCGCGGATGAACGGGTCAATGACCGAAACGGTCCAAGAAGAAGCGGCATAAGAAGAAGCGGCCAAGAACAAGAAACGGCAACGGGACGGAGGGAGCGCCTGTGTCGGAGCCATTCCTGGAGCGTCGGTCGTATTATAATGCGGCCGCGGATTTCGTCGACGCCAATATCGCGCGTGGACATTCCGGCAAGTCCGCCTTCATCGACCCGCAGCGCTCCATCACCTATGGCGAGTTGCAGCAACAAACCTGCCGCTTCGCGTCGGGACTTCTTGCGCTCGGGCTGAAGGCGGAAGATCGCGTCGCCCTGCTGCTGCCCGACACCATCGACTTCCCGGTCGCATTCTGGGGCGCGGTTCGCGCCGGCATCGTGGCGATCCCGCTCAACACCTGGCTCAAGCCCGAACAATACGCGTTCATCCTTGCCGACAGCCGGGTCAGCGCCGTCATCGCGGATGCCACCCTTGTAGCAGTGCTGCGCGACGCCATCGCCGCCACGCCGTCGCTACGCCATGTGATCCTGGCGGGCGACAATGCAAAAGGCCAGCCCACGCTGGCCGGCCGCACGCCGGTGCCATTCGAAGCGGTCTGTCGCATGGGCCGCGACGACGTGTTCGCCGCGCCCACATTGTCCGATGAGGTTGCGTTCTGGCTCTACACCTCGGGCTCGACCGGCGAACCGAAGGGCGTCAAGCATGTCCATTCCAGCCTGAGTGCGACCGCATCGCTGATGGGGCAGGGCATTCTCGGCATCGGCCCGGACGATGTCGTGCTGTCGGCGGCGAAACTGTTCTTCGCCTATGGGCTCGGCAACGCGATGACGTTTCCGATGTCGGTCGGTGCCACCGCGATCCTGTGGCCCGAACGGCCGACGCCTGACGCGATTTTCGCGCTGATGCGGCAGCATCGGCCGACCATCTTCTATGCGGTGCCGTCGCTCTACACCGCATTGCTCGCCCATGACGCAATGAGCCGCGGCGCGGGCTCCGACCGCCTGCGGCTCTGCGTATCGGCGGGCGAGGCGCTTCCGGCCCATATCGGCGAGCGCTGGCGCGAGATAGTCGGCGTCGATGTGCTGGACGGCATCGGCTCGACTGAAATGCTGCAGACGTTTCTATCCAACCGGCCGGGCGATGTGCGCTACGGCTCCACTGGCAAGGCGGTGCCGGGCTACGATGTGAAGATCGTCGATGAGAACGGCGGCGAGCTTCCGCCCGGCGAGATCGGCGAACTGATCGTGCGCGGGCCGTCTGCCGGCGAGGGCTACTGGAACCAGCGGCGCAAGAGCCGCCGCACCTTCGCCGGCGAATGGACCTTCACCGGCGACAAATATTATCGCGACGAGGACGGCTATCATTTTTACTGCGGGCGTACCGACGACATGTTCAAGGTGTCCGGCATGTGGGTGTCGCCCTTCGATGTCGAAGCGGCGCTGGTGTCGCACGAGGCCGTGCTTGAAGCCGCGGTGATCCCGAAAGAGGATTCCGACGGACTGATCAAGCCGAAGGCGTTCGTGGTCCTCAAGAATGGCCATGCGGATGACGAGGCCGTCGTGCACGCGCTGAAGGAGCATGTAAAGACGCATGCCGGGACATGGAAATATCCGCGCTGGATCGAATTGCGCAGCGACCTGCCGCGTACCGCCACGGGCAAGGTGCAGCGCTACAAGCTGCGCGAGGAAGAAGAGTCGCGGGGGGAGGCAGAAGGATACGGCGCGCGCACGTGACCTACATTGGCCTGGTCACCAGCGGCACCTGCGCATCGCCGATGCGGATCATGTCGACTTCCACGCCGAAAATCTCCGCGATGCGTTGCGGATTGAGCGCCAGTTCCGGTCTGTCGTCGGCGACGATCCGGCCCTTTTCCAGCACCAGCACGCGGGTCGCGTAGCGTGAGGCCAGCGCCAGGTCGTGAATGACCGCGAGCACGGCGCCGCCTGCGCGCGCGGCATGGCGCAGGACATCCATGACCACGAATTGATGGCGCGGGTCGAGCGACATGATCGGCTCGTCCGCGAGGAGGACTTTCGCCTGCGTCGCCAGCACGCGGGCAAGCGCCACCCGCGCGCGCTCGCCACCGGACAAAGTGGTGACGATGCGGTCGGCAAAATCCTTTGTGCCGGTAATGTCGAGCGCATGTGCGACAGCTTCGCGGTCCTTGTCCGACACCGGCGAGAATGGATCGGCATGCGGGTAGCGCCCGAGCGCCACGATCTCTCCGGCCGGCAGGGGCCAGGAGAACGAGTGACCCTGCGGCAGATAGGCGAGGTGGCGCGCCTTTTCTCGCGCTTTCAAGGTGCTTGCCGCCTTGCCTTCGAATTCAATATCGCCGAACGCCGGGACGAGACCGGCCAGCGCCTTGAGCAGCGTGGTCTTGCCGGCGCCATTCGGCCCGACCAGTGCCACGAACTCGCCTACGGCCAGCGTCACGCTGGCATTGTCGACGATGGTGCGGCCGCCGAGCCGGACCGAGAGGTCTTTTGCGGACAGCAGGGGCGCGGTCATGACGGCTCTCCCTCGAGCCAGCGCCGTTCGCTGAAGATCATATAGAGAAAGAACGGCACTCCGATCAGGGCCGTCACCACGCCGACCTTCAGCTCGATCGCAGACGGTACGATCCGCACCGCGATATCGGCTGCGAGCAGCAGCGCTGCGCCGGCGAGGGCGGCCGGCACCATGATGCGGGCGGGATCGGCATTGACATAGCGGCGCACCAGATGCGGCGCCACCAGGCCGACAAAGCCGATCGCGCCTGCCACCGCGGTCGCGGCGCCGACGCCGAAGGCGGTACCGAGCACCACGGCGAAGCGTGTGCGTTGCAGGTCGACGCCGAGCGACATCGCCGCATCTTCGCCCAGCGTGAGCGCGCGGAATGCGCGCGCATTGACGAGCAGCATGATCCAGCCTGCGATCATGAACGGTGCCGCGATCATCAGGTGGTCGCGCGAGCGGTCTTCCAGCGAGCCGAGCAGCCAGAACGCGACTTCAAGCGCAATGAAGGGATTGGGCGCGAGGTTCAACACCAGCGCGGTCATCGCACCGGCAAAGCTCGCCAGTGCCAGTCCGGCTAGAAGGATCACGGTCAGGCTGGTGCGCGGCCCTGCGATCAGCACCAATGCGCCAACAGAAATCAGCGCGCCGAGAATCCCGGCCACAGGAACGAACAGCGAGGTCGCCGGCAGGAAACCGAAGGCGATCACGAACGAGGCTGCCGCGGCCGCAGCCTGCGGCGCGCCGAACAAGGCCGGCTCGGCCAGCGGATTGCGAAACAAGCCCTGCAGGGCGGCGCCGGAAAATCCAAGGGTCGCGCCGATCACTGCCGCGAGCAGGGTTCGCGGCAGGCGGATTTCGCGCACGATTACGCCGGCGACGCCATCGCCGCTCCACAGCGCCTCCAGGGCGGTGCGCGCCGACAGGCCGGCCGGGCCGACGGCCAATGACGTCGTCATCAATGCAAGCACCAGCACGGCAAGTGCAGCATTGAGCCGCCAGACGGATTTCGATATCGCTTGCATGAATGGTTGAGGCCCCGAATCCCTATGCTCGCATGATGCGCGTCATCGGAACAGTGCCGCTGCTGGCCTTGTGCGTGGCCCTGTGGGCGGGCGCCGCACCGGCATCCGACGCCCCGCGCCGCGTCGTCTCTTTCAATCTGTGCGCCGACCAGCTGGTGGTGGCCTTGGCCGACCCCGACCAGATCGCGGGGCTGTCGCCCTATGCGACCGATTCGGCATTGTCGGTGGTGGCCGACAAAGCGCGTGCGTTTCGCAAGGCCGATTGGCAGGCGGAATCCACGCTTCTGCTCGAGCCCGACCTGGTGCTGATCGGGCCGAACGATCGCTCGGTGACGCGGCGGATGCTGACAGCGCAGGGGTTGCGCGTGGTCGAGACTGGCTTCGTCAGCGATTTCGACTCCGCACGAAAACAGATCCGCGAGATGGCGGCCTTGCTCGGCCATCCCGAGCGAGGCGAAAAGCTGATCGATGAGCTCGACCGCGCGCGGGCGCGGCTCGCGACCGTGGCGCCCAAAAGCGATCGCACCGCTTTGGTGGTCGAGCGCGGTGGCTATACGCAGGGGCCGGCCAGCCTGGCGGCGACGTTGCTTGTAGAGTCCGGCCTCAAACCACCAGCCGGCGCGCCCGCCGGTTATGGCGGGTTTATTCCGCTGGAGAAGTTTCTGGTACTCAGGCCAGACCTCGTGTTCCTGAAGGATCCGCCAAGCGCCGCGACCGATCAGGGCGCGATGTTTCTCGTGCATCCGGCGTTGCGCGATCTGTATCCGCCCGAACGGCGCCTCGCGCTGCCCACGCGCTACACCATGTGCGGCGGTCCGGCACTGGTCGCGGCGTTCGATTACATGGCCGACGAGATTGCCCGCCTTACGCGGTCCGAGCTTCGACCCAGTCGCGAATGATCGCGGCGAGCGCGTCAAGTCCGTCGGTCAACGCCGCCGGTCCCGGCTGCAGGATCAGCGGAGACTTGATCTCGCGCAGCCAGCCGTCTCGTACTGCGGGGATCGCGTCGAAGCCCGGCCGCGCCGCGACCTTGCCCGGCACGAACTTCTTGCCGCACCACGAGCCGATAATGATGTCGGGCGCCGCCGCGATCACCATGTCCGGTGTGACGATGCGTTCGGGCGCGGATTTGTGGCGCGACAGGTCGGGGAACACATCGACACCGCCCGCGATCTCGACCAGTTCCGACACCCAGCGGATGCCGGAAATCATTGGCTCGTCCCACTCCTCGAAATAGACGAGCGGCTTTCGCGGCAGTTCTTCGGCTTGCGCCCGGACAGTGTTCAGCTTCGCTTGCAGCGATGCCGCCAGCACCTCCGCCTTGTCCTGCGCGCCGACAAGCGCACCGAGGGTGTGGATCATCGCGAAGATGCCGGCGATATCGCGCTGGTTGAAGGCATGGACCTCGACGCCGGCGCGGATCAGTCGCGCCACGATATCGGCCTGCAGATCGGAAAAGGTGAGAATCAGGTCCGGCTCCAGCGCGAGGATTTTCGGCACATCCGCGCTGATGAAGGCCGAGACCCGCGGCTTCTCCTTGCGCACCCTCGGCGGGCGCACCGCATAGCCCGACACGCCGGCGATTCGATCCTGCTCGCCGAGGAGGTAGAGCGTCTCCACGGTCTCTTCGGTCAGGCAGACGATGCGTGCGGGCGCGTTCATGCAGGACGCCGAGCTTACACGAACGCGGCTTCGTCCGCCTTGCTCAAAATATCCGGCCCGCCGATTGCGGAAACCCGGCCGCCGTCGATACGAACGATCACATTGGCGATACGCTTCAATTCGCGTGCGTAGTGGCTGACATAGACCATCGGAATGCGCGCCTCGTCCCGCAGCCGCAACAGATAGGGCATAATCTCGTTCTTGCGCGCCGGGTCGAGCGAAGCCAGCGGCTCGTCCATCAGCAGCAATCGCGGCTTCAGCATCAGTGCGCGGCCGATGGCGACGCGCTGACGCTCGCCGCCGGACAGCTTCCCGGGCCTGCGCTGCAACAAGGGCTCGATATCGAGCATTGCGACAATGCGCGCGAACGCGGCATCGTCATGCGGCAGACCCGCCATCCATCGTCCGTAGTCGAGGTTCTTCGCGACCGTCATATGCGGAAACAGACGGCCTTCCTGGAACACGTAACCGATCCGGCGCTGGTGCGAGGGAACGTCTATTCGCTTGTCGTGATCGAACAGAACATCGCCATTGAGCGCGAGCCGGCCCGCATCCGGCCGCACCAGTCCTGCAATCATGTTCACCAGCGTGGTCTTGCCTGCGCCGGACGGGCCGAACAGCCCTGTGACCGGGCCATCGCTCTCGAACGCGATCCGCAGATCCAGGTCGCCGGCTTGCTTGCGAAGATCGACACTGAGCAACGTCATTCTCCGTGCAGCCGGCGCGTGGCGCGGCGTGCGAAGTATTCCGACGCCAGCAGCGCCGCCATCGCAATAACGATGGCGACGATGACCAGCCGTAGCGCGGCTGCATCACCCGCAGGGGTCTGCGTATAGGTGTAGATCGCCGCCGAAATCGTCTGGGTCTCGCCGGGAATGTTCGACACGAAGGTGATGGTGGCGCCGAATTCGCCGAGCGCCTTGGCGAAGCACAGCAGCGTACCGGCGATGATACCGGGCATCGCGAGCGGCAGTGTCACCGTGGCAAAGCGCCAGAAGGCATTGGCGCCGAGCGTCGACGCCGCATCTTCGAGCTTGCGGTCGATCGCCTCGAAGGAAATCCGGATCGGCCGCACCAACAGCGGAAATGCCATGATTCCACAAGCGAGCGCTGCGCCGGTCCAGCGGAATGACAACACAATGCCGAACGTCTCGTACAGGAAGTTGCCGACCGGTCCGCGGCGTCCGAACGAGATCAGCAGCAGATAGCCGGTGACGACCGGTGGCAACACCAGCGGCAGGACGATCAGTCCGTCGAGCAGTGCCTTGCCCGGAAAATTCTTGCGCGCCAGCAGCCATGCGACCGCGATGCCGAGCGGCAGCGCCACGACGGTCGCAACAGTGGCGATCCGGAGCGAGAGCCGGATTGCCGTCCATTCTTCGGGAGTCAGTTCGAACACGTGACGGATTTATGCCGAAGTCAGGTCGAAGGCTTCGCGGCCAGTACGGTGAAACCGTACTTTTCGAAAATGTCCTTCGCTGCCTTGCCCCGAAGGAATAAGAGATAGCCGGCTACGTCGGGCTTTGCGGTGGCCGTCGCCGCCACCGGATAGGTGATCGGTGGGTGCGAACCCTCCGGAAACGCACCGATGATCTTCACGCCGGGATCGACCTTGGCGTCGGTCTCGTAGACGATGCCGAGCGCCGCTTCGCCGCGCGCGACCAGCAACAGCGCCGCGCGGACATTGTCGGTCATCGCGAATTTCGGTTCGGCCGCCGTCCACGATCCGAGCTTTTCCAGCGCAGCCTTCGCATAGAGGCCAACCGGAACCGCCCTGACGTCGCCGGTCGCAATACGTCCGTCGCCGGCAAGCCTGGCGAGATCGAAGCCCTGGCCGATGGTCACATTGTCGAGCTTGGAGTCCTTCGGCGCAATCAGCACCAGCTTGTTGCCGAGCAGGTTGACGCGCGTATCGGTCTTGATCGCCTTCTTGTCCTGAAGGTAATCCATCCACTTCAGGTCGGCGGACACGAACGCGTCGGCCGGGGCCCCGCCTTCGATCTGCTTGGCCAGCGCGGAACTTGCCGCATAGCTCGACACAACCTTGGTCCCTGTCGCCTTGGTGTAGGCAGCGTTCACGTCGTCGAGCGCGTTTTTCATCGACGCCGCGGCGAAGACGGTGATGGTCTTGTCCTGCGCGACAGCGGATTGCGGCGCGATTGCGAATGCGCCGGCAAAGAATGCGGCGCCAAGGCCCAGTGCGAGTACGCGTCTCAGCATGGCGGTTCTCCAAAAACGGGTCGCCCGACAACATGGCTGTGCCACGCCGGGGAGGGCAAAGGTCAAAAGACGAAAGCGATGTTTCTGGAACCGCCGTTCCGCAAGGGCAGGGAGCGCGCACAGCGCCGCCCGGATCGCGAGGGGACTTTAGCAACCTTCCGCCATTTGCCAAGACCGGAAAAGGACGCAGACTGGATGCGCCATTGCCGGGCCAGACCCGCCAATCCATCATTTGGCGCGTAAGATGGACCTACGGATCAAGGCCGGGGTAACGAGGATCGATGTCGCAGGGTAAACGTATGGCTGCACCGACGCCGATCGAAGGCGACTACGACACCATCATCGTCGGCGCAGGCTCGGCGGGTTGTGTGCTGGCGAACCGGCTTTCGGCCGATCCGGGCAAGCGCGTGCTGCTGCTGGAAGCGGGTGGCCGCGACAACTGGATCTGGTTTCACATTCCGGTTGGCTATCTGTTCGCGATCGGCAACCCGCGCTCCGACTGGATGTTCCGCACCGAACCGGTACCCGGCCTGAACGGTCGCTCGCTGGCCTATCCGCGCGGCAAGGGGCTCGGCGGGTCGTCGGCGATCAACGCGATGATCTATATGCGAGGGCAGGCCGGCGACTACGATCACTGGCGGCAGCTTGGGCTCACCGGCTGGGGTTGGGACGATGTGAAGCCGCTGTTCCGCAAGCAGCTCGACCATTTCCTGGTCGACAGCGAGCATCACGGCACGGGCGGCGAGTGGCGGGTGGAATATCCGCGGCTGCGGTGGGACATCACCGACGCGTTTCGTGAAGCGGCGGCGCAGGCGGGCATCCCGAAATGCGACGACTTCAACACCGGCGACAATGAGGGCTGCGGCTATTTCCACGTCAATCAGAAGATGGGACGGCGCTGGTCGTCGGCGCGGGGCTTTCTCAGGCCGGTGATGAAGCGGCCTAATCTGCGGGTCGAAACCGGATGCCTGGTCGAGAAAATCGAATTCGACGGCAGGCGCGCGACAGGCGTGCGCTTCTTCCAGAACGGCGAGAGCAAGGTCGCGCGCTGCCGCGGCGAGGTCATCCTGTCGGCCGGCGCGGTCGGATCGGTGCAGGTGCTGCTGCTGTCCGGCGTCGGACCGGCGGGGCACCTTACCGAACACGGCATCGCACCCGTTCTCGACAAGCCCGGCGTTGGCGAGAACTTGCAGGATCATCTGCAATTGCGTTTGATCCACAAGGTCTCCGGCGTCACCACGCTGAACGAGACATATAAATCGTTGATCAGGCGCGGGATGATGGGGCTCGATTATGCGCTCCGCCGCCGTGGACCGCTGACCATGGCGCCTTCGCAACTCGGTGCGTTCACCCGGTCGAGTGCGCGCTACGAGCGGCCGAACATCCAGTTTCATGTGCAGCCCTTGTCGCTCGACAAGTTCGGCGATCCGTTGCACGACTTTCCGGCCTTCACCACCAGCGTCGCCAATCTGCGGCCAGCGAGCCGCGGCCATGTCCGCCTGCGAAGCACCGATCCGGCGGACAAGCCCGTCATCCAACCGAATTACCTCGCAACCGACGAGGACCGGCAGGTCGCCGTGGATTCCATCAGGGTTGCGCGCAACATCGTGGCGCAGCCGGCGCTGCAGGCATTCAACCCGGTGGAATATCTGCCCGGCGCCCAATTGCGCAACGACGACGAGGCGGCGCTCGCGAAAGCAGCGGGCGATATCGGCACCACGATTTTCCACCCGGTCGGCACCGCGAAAATGGGCCGCGCGGACGACCATATGGCCGTGGTTGACGAACGGCTGCGCCTGATCGGTCTTGCCAATGTGCGGGTGATCGACGCGTCGGTCATGCCGACGATTACCTCCGGGAACACCAACTCACCGACCATGATGATTGCGGAGAAGGGGGCTATGATGGTGCTGGAAGATGGGCGCGGATGACTGACAGCCACACCATTTCCTAAGATTCGACGGATACGACGGCTCCATGACCCTGCACCCGCTTCTTGCGCGCATCCGAAATATCGTCGCCGACCCGCGCAGCGAATGGCCGCTGATTGCGACCGAACCGGGCGACCCGATGCGGCTGTTCGTCGGTTATGTCGCGGTTCTGGCCGCAATACCGGCAGTCTCGGGTTTCATCGGATCGAGCCTGGTCGGTGTATCGGTGTCCGCCGGGAGGCTGCACGATCCGCTGATGATGGGATTGGTGCGAGCCGTCATGAGCTATCTCTTCAGCTTCGTGATCGTATATCTGACCGCGCTCGTCATCACCGTCATGGCGCCGCTGTTCCAGACCGAGCGCAATTTCACCAATGCCCTGAAAGTCGCGGTCTATTCGTTCACGCCGGTCTGGCTGATCGGGGTCGTGCTGATGGTGCCCGGACTGCGGTTCCTGTCGATCCTGGGCCTTTACGCGATCCGCCTGATCTGGACCGGACTGCCGCCGCTGATGGGTACGCCGCGCACGAAGATTCTGCCCTACGCGCTGTCGATTGTGGTCGCGGCCTTCGGAATCACGCTGGCGATGTCGGTGATCCAGGCTGCGGTTCTCACCCTGCCGTTTCGGGGCGATGCCGGCGAATGACTAGGGCATCGCCCGCAGATACCGGATCGGCCGGCCGGCGGTAAGGCCTTGCGCCGCGGCGATGATCGCGTTCGCGTCGATCCCGTAATGCCGGTACAGATCGGGAAGCGACCCGGTCTGTCCGAAGTGCTCAACGCCGAGCCCGCGCGTCCTGTGGCCATGCACGCCGCCGAGCCATGATAGCGTCGCCGGATGCCCGTCCAGCACGGTGATCAGTCCGCAATGCGGCGGCACGTCGTCCAGCAGTCGCTCGATATGCGAGCGCGCATGAACCAGGCCGCGCTCGCGCGCGCGTTGCGCCGCCGTCCAGCCGGCATTGAGACGGTCGGCGGAGGTCACGGCGAGCAAGCCGACATCGCGGCGGTCCTCGCTCATCAATCCGACTGCCTGAATTGCCTCCGGCGCGATGGCGCCGGTATAGGCAACAACGGCCTGTGCGTTCGGCCCCGGCTTGCGCAGCCAGTATGCGCCATCGATGATGCCTTGCCGCAGGTCATCGGTCATCATGCGCTGTGGCTGCTCGATCGGGCGGGTCGACAGCCGCAAATAGACCGAGCCCCCGGTCTCGTCGCGCAGCCAGTTTTTTTCGTCAGGAGCGTCGTCCGCGTCCTTCTGGATATAATCGAGCGCGAAGCGCAGGATCACCGCGAGTTCATCAACGAAAGCCGGCTCGAAGGACGCAAGACCGTCCTGCGCCATGCCGATCAACGGCTGCGCGATCGACTGATGCGCGCCGCCTTCGGGCGCGAGCGTAATCCCGGACGGCGTCGCCACGACGATGAAACGCGCATCCTGGTAGCAGGCATAGTTCAGCGCATCGAGGCCGCGGGCGATGAATGGATCGTACAGGGTGCCGATCGGCAACAGCCGTTCGCCCTCGATGGAATGAGACAGCCCGAGCGCCGACAGCAGGATAAACAGATTCATCTCCGCGATGCCGAGTTCGATATGCTGGCCTTGCGGCGAGAACTCCCAGGCGAACGTGGAGGGGATGCGTTCGTTGCGGAAGGTATCCAGCATCGACTCGCGTGCGAACAGGCCGCGCCGGTTCACCCAGGCGCCCAGATTGGTCGAGACCGTGACGTCCGGCGAGGTGGTGACGATGCGCGAGGCATAAGCCTCCTTCGACTTGCCGATCTCGTTCATCAGCGCGCCAAAGCCGGTCTGGGTCGACGTTACGGCCTGCGCCGGCACGGAAATCGTTTCCGGGATCTCGATCCGCGGGATTTTTGACGCAGGCTTTCGCTGCGCGAACGGCACCGCGTCGAGATAGCCTTGCAGCGTGTCGCCAGGCAGTGTCAGGCCTTCGAATTTCTCCCACTCATGCCCCGGCCGCACATCGTTCTGTGTGCGGAAGGCTTCCATCTGCGCTGGCGTCATCAGCCCGGCATGGTTGTCCTTGTGTCCGGCCATCGGCAGACCGAAGCCCTTCACCGTGTAGCAGATGAAGCAGACCGGCTTGTCGTGATCGATGCTCTTGAAGGCCTTGAGCAGTGCCGGGAGGTCGTGGCCGCCGAGATTGTTCATCAGCCGCGCCAGCTCGTCGTCCGAGCGCTTTTCAATCAGCGCCGTGACATCGCCCTGATCGCCGATCTCGTCGAGCAGCCGCTTGCGCCAGGCGGCTCCGCCCTGAAACACCAGCGCGGAATAAAGCGGATTCGGGCAGGCATCGATCCAGGCGCGCAGCTTCTCGCCGCCCGGCTCGCGGAACGCGGCCTCCTGCAGCGCGCCGTATTTAACGATCACCACCTCCCAGCCGAAATTCTTGAATAGTTGTTCGTAGCGTTCCCACAGGCCTTCGCGCACCACGGCGTCGAGGCTCTGGCGGTTGTAATCGATGATCCACCAGCAATTGCGCAGATTCTGCTTCCAGCCGTCCAGCAACGCCTCGAAGATATTGCCCTCGTCGAGTTCGGCATCGCCGACGAGCGCGATCATGCGCCCTTCCGGCTTGTCCTTGGCCAGGCCATGCGCGCGCACGTAGTCCTGCACGATCGACGAGAACAAGGTCTGCGCCACGCCGAGGCCGACCGAACCGGTGGAGAAATCGACATCGTCGATATCCTTGGTGCGCGACGGATAGCTCTGCGCGCCCTTGTAGCCGCGGAAATTTTCCAGCTTTGCGCGGGTCTGCTTGCCGAGCAGATACTGGATCGCGTGGAAGATCGGCGATGCATGCGGCTTGACGGCGACGCGATCCTGCGGCCGCAGGATGTCGAAATAGAGTGCCGTCATGATGGTCGCGAGCGACGCCGACGAAGCCTGGTGGCCGCCGACCTTCAGCCCATCGACGCTGTCACGCAGATGATTGGCGTTGTGGATGGTCCAGCTTGCCAGCCACAGCACCTTCTTCTCGAGTTCGGACAGAATGTCGATGCGGGACGGCTGCATGCTGCGCTCCTCGATGCGTTCCCTGGCGGCGCAATACGTGTCGGATAGGCGGAGTTTGCCATGCTGCCGGTGGCAGGGGCAGCCAATCTGCGCTATGATCAAATTCAGAATTGGCATAATCAGCCAAATTAAAAGAGAATTGTGGCGGGATCATTCAATAATGCAGGCCGACGCCATCGACCGGAAAATTCTCGCTCTGCTGCAGGAGGACGGGCGGCTCAGCCTTGCGGCGCTTGCCGAAAAGGTCGGGCTGTCGCCGTCGCCCTGCCTGCGGCGGGTGCGACTGATGGAGAAAGCCGGCATCATTTCGCGCTACGTCGCGGTGTTGAATCAGCGCGCGGTTGGCCTGCCGGTCTCCGTTTTCATTTCGATCAAGCTGGAAAGCCAGCGCGAGGAAGCGCTGACGAAATTCGGACGCGCCATCGCGCGCTGGCCGGAGGTTCTCGAATGCTACCTGATGACCGGGCCGCGCGATTATCTGCTGCGTGTCGTGGTCGCGGACCTATCGGCCTATGAGCAGTTTCTGAAAACGAAGCTGACGCGACTCGATGGTATTGCCTCGATCGAGTCGAGCTTCGCGCTGGAGCAGGTGAAGTACACGAATGTGCTGCCGGTTTAGTGACGGCGCATCACCCCCGGTTCCTCAGCACCAGGCACGCACCGCCGGCCTTGCGCAACGCGTTGCACAGCGCATTCGCTTCATTGCGGGTGTCGGCGCCGATCCGCACCTGATAGAAGGTTGCGCGCCCGCGCGTGCGCAGCACCGACGATTGCAGCCCCGGGTCCTTGTCCTTCAGCACGCTCTCGAAGCGCCGCAGCGCGCGGGCATACATCGCCATGGCGCGATCGCGCGAAAATCCGGCGCCCAGTTGCACGCCCCAGGGCTGCGCCAGCGAATGCACCACGCGCTGCCGCAATTCGTCGAGGAATGGCGATGGCGAGCGCTTGAGCATCGCCATCAGTTCGCCGCAGCCAGGCTTGGCCTTTTGCTCCGGCTTTATCGTCTCCTTGCCGTCCCGCACCTTGGTCCGCTCGGCCGCCCATTCGTCGACGGTCATGCCGGTGATGGCGGACACGTAGTTGCGGGTCTCGCCCGGCATATAGCCGCTCCCGGCGAGCCATTCGCGCACCCGCCGCGGGCCCGCATTATAGGCCGCGGCCGCAAGCCCGAGATTGCCGAATTGCAGCCATAGCTCCCTCAAAAACTCCGCCGATTTCGGCAGCGCCTGCACCGGATCGAACGGGTCGAGCAACCCGCGTTCGGCGGCGGTGCCCGGCATGAATTGCGCCATGCCCTGCGCGCGTTTTCCGCTGCGGGTCACGGGACCCACGGCGTCGGCGCGGAACCGGCTTTCCTGCCAGATCACACGGGCGAAAAACTCGAACGGCAGACCATGATCGCGCGCCGCGGATTCGATCATCAGGCAGATGGAATCATCGGATGCGGACGCTTGCGCGGCTGCTGACGCCTGCGGCGCAGCGGCGTCTTGCGCGCGGGCATCCGGCAGTGGTGCCGAAACGAGCAACAGCGCCGCCACAGCGATGGCGCCGCCATATGCCCTATGAAGAACGCCCGGCACGGCAATGGCCCGTCCAACTTGCATGCGCCCGGGCGCGGCCCCGAGCCATCGGCTCGCGGCCAAGCCTAGTCGCTTAGAACGTGCTCTTCAGCTTCAGATGATCCATGCGGTTAATCGATTGCACGTTGATATGCCGATCCTTGCCGTCGCGCTGAATGTCAAGCGGCACGGTGGCTCCGGCGGCGCCAAGCGACCAGAGCTTGCGGTAGAAATCCGGCAGGGTTTTCGGCGCGTCGCCGGCGATGTTGACGATCACGTCACCCTTCTGCAGTCCGGCCTTCTCGGCCGGAGAACTCGGCGTGACGCGCGCGATCACCAGGCCGAAATCTGTCGCTTGCGTGCTCAGCCCGATCCAGGGTTTGGGAACGCCGCCAGCCGCGCCGTTGGCGATCAGATCGGCGAGGATGGGTTTGAGAATATCGGTCGGAATATAGAGATTGCCGGCGCCGCCGCCGTTCCCGGAGGCATCGCCGACGATCAGCGAGCCGACGCCGACCAGCTTGCCCTCGCGCGTGATCAATGCGGCGCCGCTCCAGTGCGAATGGGCGGGCGCGGTGTAGATCGCGCCGTCGACCAGATATTCCCACGAGCCGGCGAATTCGCGCAGCGACACCACGCGGGCCGGTGCGATGCCGTCACGTCCGCCGAAGCTCGCCGCCAGCACCGGGTCGCCGACTTTCAGGTCGGACGACTTGCCGAACAGCATTGGCCGGACCTTGAGCGGCGCCACCGCCTTCAGAAGTCCGAAGCCGGTATCGTGGTCGTAGCCGATCACCTCCGCCGGTATCTTGCGGCCATCATTGGTGATCGCCTCCGCGGCATGCGCCTCCACCATCAGATAACCGATGGTAAGGATCAGGCCGTCGTCGTCGATCACGATGCCGGAGCCGTCCCGCTCCTGGCCGAGATTGTCGACCGTGCGGCCATCCGGGTTGATGTAGGTCTTGATCCTGACGACCGACGACAGAAGTTCCTCGGTCAGGGCCTTGGCGCCGTCACCCTGCTGCGCAAGGGCGGGGCCGGACGCGGCTGAAAGACACAGAACCGAGACCAGCAACAGCACCACGCGCAAGGGCAGTGACTTTCGCATCCAGGCCTCCTTTGGCTCGCCACCGGTACCAGACCGGCAGGAATCAGGTGTGCAAATCGGGTGCCAATTATAGAGGCACAGATCTGCAGATCAGCAAGAGGCGATGACGTCTTGGTGGCGGCTTTTAGGCCTGATCGCGGCCGGCACGCGCGCTTGTGAACGCCTTTTGCCGAAGCAAGGGCGCGTCGGCCGGTCTTGTCGCGCGATAACGGTTCCGTGACACGCGGATCGCCGCGATGTGCGCAGCGCCCTCAGGCTGTCAGCTCTTTCCGCTTTTCCTGCAGATGCGGGAAGCGTTCGGTCAGGAGCGATCCGAAATAATAGGTCACCGGATAGGCCGGGTGAGCCCGGATGTGATCGAGCCAGCGGCCAACCGAGGGATAGTCGCGCCACATATTCTCGAGGCTCAGATCGGCAAGCCTCACGATCACCGGCATTACCGCTACATCGGCCAGCGAAATGTCGGAGCCGAGCAGCCACGGGCCGCCATGCGCCGAGATGGCTTCGTCCATCCGCACGACCGTGCGGCGCAGCCGGTCCATCGCGGCATCCATCTCCTTGCGCGGGAAGCCGGTCTGGCCCATCGCCAGCATGAACTCCTTGCGCAGCGGCTTCGATTCGGCGAAGGCGCGGAATTCCTCGGCGCTCATGGCCTGAAAGCGTGGCAGGAAGGCGAGGTTGAACGTCGGCACGCGGATCGCCGCCGCCGGCATCTCGTCGATGAAGCGCATCAGCGCGCGCATGTTTGCCCGGCCGAACGCTTCATCCGGCGTGAAAGATACGGGCTCGGGCGAGACTTCGTCGAGATATTCCATGATGACCGATGAGTCGATCACGACCGCGCCATCATGGTTGAGCGTCGGCACGACGCCGTTGGGATTGAGCTTCAGATATTCCGGCTTGAGCTGGTCTCCCGCCAGCAGATCCAGCTTGTGTTCCTCGAATGGCAATTGCTTCGCGTTCAAAACGAACCGCACGCGCTGGCTACACGTCGATTGCGGTGCGTTGTAAAGGATCATCGCCATTCGAACCGTTCCTCGGTTGGATCGTTGCGCGTGGGGCTCACTCCAGCCCGGTCGGAACGTTTTTCTTTTCGCTCTCCAGTTTCATGCCGGACGCCGCCGCCATGGTTTCCATCAGGGTCGCGAAATCCTTCTCGAGATAGGCCTTGGGATCCTGTTGCAGGATCGCGTTGCCGATATGCCCCTGCAGGATTTCCCGCGTGGTCGCGGTCACCGGCATCGGCACTTTCCATTCGCGGCCGAGTTCGAGGCCGAGGTCGAGATCCTTCAGCAGCAATTCCGGCGTGAAGGTCGTGGTCCAGTCGAGATTGACCAGCGCCGGCGACTTGTAGCGGGTGAACATCGAGCCCATCACGCTGTTGCTCATAAAGCGCAGGAACGCCTCGCGCGGCACGCCCATCTTGTTCGCCAGCAGCGTGATCTCGATCAGGTTCTGGATCACCACGCCGAGCATGACGTTGTGCGCGATCTTGCAGATGCGGGCGAGTTCGCCGTCGCCGACATAGGACACGCCGTTGGGCGCGAACTTGAGAACCATGTCCTCGACCTTGCGGAAGGCCGCTTCCGGGCCGGACGCGACGGCCGACAGCTTGCCGGCGTTGATCACCTTGGCATTGCCGGAGACCGGACAGGCCACGAACTCGGTGCCGAGCGCGGTCAGCTTTTCGCGGATGTCGACCGAATCGTCGACCGATATGGTGGAGCAGTCGACCACGATCTTCGGCATCTTGCCCTTGCCGTTGGGCGCGACGCCGTCCGGGCCGAACAGCACTTCCTTCACGTCCTTGCCGGCCGACACGATGACAAAGAGCACGTCCACGCCGGAGAGGTCTGACAGCTTGTCGACCACCTTGCCGCCGATCTTGGTCAGCGGTTCGGCCTTTGCCTTGGTCCGGTTCCAGATCGAGACGTCGTAGCCAGCTTTCAGCAGCCACTCGGCCATTGCGTAGCCCATGCGGCCCATTCCGATCCAGCCGATGGTCTGCCCTTTGGTCGCCATTCATTCCTCCCGCGGATTGTTCGCATGTTTCGTAACACAGGCGGCAGATGCCGCAAGCACTTCGCATTTGTCGCGCGGGGACCTATGATTGCAATGCGGAGGTCCCATGCCGGTTATCTGTTCGCTCGTAGATGCGCTCGCGCCGATCGCCGATGGCTGCCTGCTGGCGGTGCCGCGCGAGCAGGCCGGGGTCGCGATGGAGGCGACCCGCGCGCTCATCCGCCGCCAGCGGACTCATCACAATGTGAAAAATCTGCATCTGGTAGCGCTGCCCGCCTCCACCCTGCAGGCCGATCTGCTGATTGGCGCCGGCTGCGTGGAAACGCTGGAGACCTCGGCGGTCAGCCTCGGCGAGTTGGGGCCGGCGCCGCGTTTCACCGCGGCGATGACATCCGGCACATTGCGCATGAAGGATGCCACCTGTCCGGCGCTCTATGCCGCGCTGGAAGCGGGCGAGAAGGGTAATCCGTTCATGCCGCTGCGCGGCATCATTGGATCGGACCTGATGACCATCCGCGGCGACTGGCGGGTGATCGACAATCCATTCGGTAACGACGATCCGATCGTGCTGCTGCCGGCGATCCGGCCCGATGTCGCGCTGTTTCACGCACCGATGGCCGATCGGTACGGCAATGTCTGGGTTGGGCGGCAGCGCGATCTGACCACGCTCGCGCATGCGTCGCGCAAGACCGTGGTGACGGTGGAGCGGATCGCCGGCGGCAATCTGCTCGACGATCCGGTGATGGCGGCAGGCGTGCTGCCCGGCTTTTACGTTGAGACGATTGCCGTGGTCGAGAACGGCGCCTGGCCGCTGTCGCTGCCCGATTATTATCCGGTCGACGTCGCGCATCTGTCCGAATATGCGCGGCTTGCGAAGACCGCCGAAGGCTTCGCGCGCTATTGCGATGAGTATGTGTATGCGAAGCAGGCGGCGTGAATCGTGGTAGCGACCTTCCAGCCCGAAGAACTTCTCATCGCCAGTGTCGCCGACCTCATCGGCGATGTGCGCCACATCGCGGTCGGCAACGCGTCGCCTATTCCCGCGGCGGCGGCGCTGCTGCAGAAGGCGCGCTGTGGCGGGCGCCCCTATGTGTCGCTGTTGCAGAGCCGCAAGCACAACTTCTTCACCGAGGGCGGCGCCGAATTGTTCGATTGCGCCGGCCAGGGGCGGATGGATGTGTTCTTTCTGTCCGGCGGCGAAATCGACGGCGAGGGTAACATCAATCTTGTCGGCATCGGCGACCACGACAAGCCGCAGGTTCGCTTCCCCGGTTCGTTCGGATCGGCCTATCTCTATTTCGTCGTGCCGAAAGTGATCCTGTTCCGCACCGAGCATTCGCGCCGCACGCTGGTGCCGAAGGTCAATTTCATCAGCGCGCCGGGCGTGAGCGCGGACAATGTCTATCGAACCGGCGGCCCGGTGGCGCTGATCACCAATCGCTGTCTGTTCGCCTTCGATAAGGAGCGTCGCCGCTTTCGCCTGCAAAGCGTGCATCCCGGCCATAGCGTTGCGGAGATCGAGGAGCATACCGGCTTCGATTACGACTGCCCGGACCACGTACCCGAAACGCCCGCGCCGGATGCGGAGATCTTGCGCCTGCTGCGTGAGGTGGTGGCGCCGGAACTCGCAGAGGTTTATCCGCAATTCGCGGAGAAGGTTTTCGGCATTGTGAAAGCGGCATAACGCCGTCATTGCCGGGCTTGACCCGGCAATCCATCTCGCAGTCAATGCTTGCAACAACAAGCTGCGGGGTGGAGACGAAATGCCAGTCGAGCCAATTGAAGTCGCCGTCATCGGCACCGGATGGTGTGGCGGTATTCGCGCGGAAACGCTGTCGCGCTATCCGCTGGTCAAGAAGCTTCATGTCTGCGAGATCAGGCCGGACCGGCTGAAGGAAATCCAGCAACTGACCAATGCAGCGGTCGCGACCGCCGACTATCAGGACATCGTCAGGAACGATGCGGTCAAGGTGGTCTACATTTCCACGACGCCGGAGAATACGCATTACCCGATCGCGCGCGATTGCCTGAAGGCCGGCAAGCACGTGCTGCTGGAAAAGCCGATCGCGCTAGAACTCTATGAGGCCGACGAACTCATCGCGATCGCGAAGCGCAACCACGTCAAGTTCACCATCGGCTATTCGCAGCGTTTCAATACAAAATTCGCCTATGCCAAGAAAAAACTGAATGACGGCACGCTCGGCAAGCCGGTCTCCATCATGGTCAGCCGGCATCTGTCGAGGAGTCTCGGCAAGAAGATCGCGAGCCGGGTGCGGCTGTCGCCCGCCGCGATGGAATCCACCCACGACCTCGACATCGTGTTCTGGCTGCTGGAGCCGGCCAAGCCGGTGAGTGTATTTTCGCAGGGCGCCTATGGCTTCATGAAGCCGGTCAACGGCTCCTATGACATCATGTGGTCAACGGTGAAGATGGACAACGGCGTCCTCGTCGCCATCGGCGGCGGCTGGAATCTGCCGCCGAGCTATCCGAACTATTGCGCCACCACGATCGAGATCACCGGCACCGAGGGCTCGCTATTCCTCGACGACACCGCGCGCGACCATTGGCTGAACACCGTGAAGGACGGCATGCAATATCCGATGTCGACCATGCCGGGCGAGCAGGTGGACCATGTGTTCGCCGGCCAGATGGGCCCGGAGACCATCCATTTCCTGGAATCCTGCATCATGGACCGGCCGCCCATGGTGTCGCCGGAAAGCGCCCGCACCGTGATGGAATGCTACCTGGCGGCGGACCTGTCGGCCGAGCGCAACCAGCCGGTCGACATTCCGCTCACCAACGAGACGCTGGCGGGCATCGCCGACATGATCAAGGCGCAGCGCGCGCCTCTTCCCTAAGGCGTCCCGGCCGCTTATCACCTAGCCATGGCTGCTGATTCCGACCACCCCCACCACGGTCCCCGTGTCGAGGACGATGCCCTGATCCGCGGACGCGGAAACTTCGTCGACGACGTCGACAAGCAGGGCGTCGCCCATGCCGCTTTCGTCCGCTCGCCCTATGCCCATGCCGCGATCGCGTCGATCTCGCTTGACGAGGCGCTGCAGGCGCCCGGCGTGCTGGGGATCCTGACCGCGGCCGATCTCGACGGCATCGGCAGCGTCACCCGGCATCCGCCGATTCCGGGACGCGGCGGCGCCAAGGCGATTTTCGCGCACCGGCCCTGCCTGGCCGAGGGCAAGGTGATGCATGTCGGCGAGGCCGTCGCCATGGTGGTTGCCGACAGCCTCAGCCAAGCGCTGGACGCCGCCGAAAAGGTCGTGGTCGAGTACGAAGAATTGCCCGCCCTGGTCGATGCGCAAGAGGCGCTGAAATCCGGTGCGCCGCAGCTTTACGACGGCATCGCCGGAAACCTCGCGGTGGATTATCCGGGCCCGGTCGACGATCCGGCCAATGTCGCCGCGATCGACGACATCATCAAATCGGCCGCGCATGTCGCACGCGTCAGCGTGGTGCAGCAGCGCATGGTGATGGCGCCGATGGAAACCCGCGGCGGCACCGCGAGCTTCGACGCCAAGGCCGGCCGTTACACCCTGCGCGTCTGCTCGCAGGGTGCCGGTCCGATGCGCGACATGCTCGCGGCCATCATGGGCATCGACAAGCAGAACTTGCGCGTCGTCACCGACGATGTCGGCGGCGCATTCGGACTGAAAAGCGGCGCCTATCCGGAATATCCGGTGCTGCTTGCGGCCGCCAAAAAATACGGCCGCAAGGTGCACTGGATGGCGAGCCGTTCGGAAGCCTTCAACAGCGACAACCAGGCGCGCGACAATGTCACGGCGGGTGAGCTTGCGCTCGACGCCGACGGCAAGTTCTTGGCCCTGCGCGCGCGCCAGATCCAGAATCTCGGCGCTTACGTCGCTTCCGCTGGCATCCAGCTTGCGACCAACAATTTCGCCCGCTGCTTTCCGGCGATGTACGACATTCCGAAGATCGATATCGGCGTGCAATGCGTCTACACCAACACGATTCCAACCGGGCCCTATCGCGGCGCCGGACGTCCCGAGGCCAATTATCTGATTGAGCGGCTGGTCGATGAGGCCGCACGTATTACCGGCATCGACAAGGTCGAGATCCGCAAGCGCAACCTGATTCCGGCTGCCGCGATTCCGTTCAAGACCGCGATCGGCACCACCTTCGATTCCGGCGAGTTTCCGCAAATCTTCGACAAGACGCTGGCGCTCGCCGACATCCGAGCGTTCGAACAGCGCCGGCGCGAGTCGGCCGAGCAGGGCAAGCTGCGCGGCATCGGTATTTCCTGCTTCCTCGAACATTCCGGCGGCGTGCCGAATGAAGGTGCGTGGCTGACCTTCCCCGGCAACGGCACGCTGGTGGTGAGCCTGAATGTCGGCAATACCGGCCAGGGTCACGCCACGGTCTATACGCGTCTGGTCGCCGACCAGCTCGCGATCGATCCGGCGCAGGTGAAGCACCGGCAGGGCGACAGCGATTTCGAGATCAAGGGCTGGCCGTCGGTCGCCTCGCGCTCGACCATCACCGCAGGCACGGCGGTGGTGCGCACGGTCGAGGCGATGGTGGAGAAGGGACGGTTGCTCGCCGCGCAATTGCTCGAGGCCGACGAGAAGGACATCGCCTATCGCCGCGGCCTGTTCGAAGTGGTCGGCACCGACCGCTCCATCGGCCTGTTCGATCTCGCGGCCAGGGCCGCCGAGATGGCGGAGAAGGGCGAGATTGCGGAGAGCCTCGACACCAAGCGCGATGTCGACACCCCGCAGACCTTCCCGAATGGCTGCCACATCGCCGAGGTCGAAGTCGAGCCGGAGACCGGCGAGGTCGCATTGGTCGGCTATTATGCGGTCGACGATTGCGGCATCATGCTCGATCACACGCTGGTGCATGGCCAGGTCCATGGCGGTATCGCGCAAGGTTTGGGGCAGGTGCTGTTCGAGCACGCGGTCTATGACGAGGGCAGCGGCCAGCTCGTGACCGGCTCGTTCATGGATTATGCCATGCCGCGCGCGCACAACATGCCGTCGCTGCTGCGCGACGATTCGCACCCCGTTCCCGCAACCACCAATCCGCTCGGCGTGAAGGGTGTGGGCGAAGCCGGCACCACAGCCTCGCTTGCCGCGATCATGAATGCGATCGCCGATGCAGTTCCGGCGGCGGCGCGTATGGACATGCCCGCGACCATGGAGAAGGTCTGGCGCGCCTGTCAGGGGATGGAGCTTCCGCGCCGGTTGGAAGTCGATACTGGCGCCTAACAATGTCATGCCCCGTGAAGGTCGGGCATCCAGTCATAACAAGCTTTATGAATCGCGGGCGATGACAAGCAACGCATCACCGCTGCGCGCTGTCGTTGCGCGGTCCGCGCAGCGACAGGCTGATCCGCGTCACGATGCCGTCCCACGCGCGCAGTTCCCGCTTGGGATAGGAAATGTAGATGCAATGCATGGTGCCGTGAAAATTGCAGCGGCTGTAATAGACTTCGCCGTTACGCACGCCTGACACCGCAAAGAAGCGGTCGGTGACACGCCGGTAGTCGATGGTCGACGGATTCACCTTCAGGAACTTGCGCAGATAGGAACGCGGCGTGTCGCCCTCTTCGTTTTTGAGTGCGTAGGCGGAGAACTTCGCGCGGCCGTCGTCACTCTCGAACACCCGGCCGACACCGCGTTCGGTCGTGCCGCCATCGACGGAAAACAGCGCGGACGGAAAATCGACGCGCGTGCCGGTTCGTTCGTCGACATAGGCGCGCCAGCCGAGGTCGCCCGCGCGCATCTGTGCCTGCGCGGCGTGGGACAAGGCAGAGATCGCTGCAAGAGCGCAAACGGCGGCAAAACCGGAACGAAGAGGGCTCATCTTCTATCCACCTCACGTTATTCAATGAGGCAATTGTGGAACCCGGACTACGTTCCCTAGATGAACGCGATCTGATGAACGCTCTTCCCTCTCCCCGTGCTTACGGGGAGAGGGTGGCGAGCATCTTTAGATACGAGCCGGTGAGGGGCGATTTTGCCGAAGCGTCGGCGTCGGCCCCTTACCCGACTTCTCGCTTTGCTCAGAAGTCACCCTCTCCGCCGCTGAAGCGGGGAGAGGGAAGAAAAGTGTAGGGAGAGCAGGCACTACCCCTGCGAGATGAACTTGCGGTTGGTGTAGGCCTCGAGCCCTTCGATGCCGCCTTCGGAGCCGTAGCCGGATTCCTTGATGCCGCCGAACGGCGTTTCCGGGGTCGAGATCGCGACCGAGTTCACGCCGACCATGCCGGATTGCAGCGCATCGCCGATCATGGTCGCGGTCTGCGCGCTCGAGGTGAAGGCATAGGACGCAAGCCCGAATGGCAACGAATTGGCGCGCTCCACCACCTCGTCGAAGCTCTTGAACCGCACGATCGGCGCCACCGGTCCAAACGGCTCCTCGGTCATGATCTTGGAATCGTCCGGCACATCGGTGATCACGGTGGGTTCGAAGAAATTGCCCTGGTTGCCGCGGCGCTTGCCGCCGGTGACGATCTTGCCGCCGCGCGCCTTGACGTCTAGCACGATCGCTTCCATCGCGTCGAGGCGGCGCGGATTGGCGAGCGGGCCCATCGTGGTGTCCTTCTCGAGGCCGTCGCCGAGCTTCACATTCTCAGCGAATTCGGTGAAGCGCTTGAGGAAGCGGTCATAAGCGTTCTCCTGCACATAGAACCGCGTCGGCGAGATGCAGACCTGACCGGCATTGCGGAACTTGAAGGCCGCGATGGTGTCGGCGGTCTTTTCAGGGTCGGCATCGCCGAACACCACGACCGGCGAATGTCCGCCCAGTTCCATGGTCGCCCGCTTCATACCCTTGGCGGCGAGACCGGCCAGCAGCTTGCCGACCGGGACCGAGCCGGTGAAGGAAATCTTCTTCACGCTGTCCGAACCGATCAGGTGTTCCGAGACTTCCGCCGGCACGCCGAAGACGAGGTTGAGCACGCCCTTCGGCAGACCGGCATCGGCAAAGCATTTCACCAGTTCGACGCAGGAGCCGGGCGTTTCCTCCGCGGCCTTCAGGATGATCGAGCAGCCAGCTGCAAGCGCGCCAGCAATCTTGCGTACCGGAGTCAGCGTCGGGAAATTCCACGGCGTGAACGCCGCGACCACCCCGACCGGTTCCTGCAGCACCAGCTGGCGGATGTTCTTGCCTCGGCCCGGCACGATGCGGCCATAGGCGCGGCGACCTTCTTCGGCCATCCAGTCGATGATGTCGGCGGTGGTGATGACCTCGATGCGGGATTCGGCGAACGGCTTGCCCTGTTCCTGCGTCATGATGCGGGCGATATGGTCGGTGCGTTCGCGCACCAGATCGGCGGCCTTGCGCATGATTTTCGCGCGGTCATAGGCGCTGGTCGCGCGCCACACGGCGAGGCCCGTGTTGGCGGAATCGAGCGCGCGATCGAGGTCGGCCTTCGAGGCATGCGGCAGTGTGCCGAGCGACTTGCCGGTGGCGGGGTTCATTACCTCTTCGCCCTTGCGGTCCTTGCCGTTAAGCCATTCGCCGTCGATGTAGAGCTGAAGGTCGGTGTACATGGTGCTGTTGCCTCTACGGAATGTCGACCCGTCATCCTGAGGCGCGAGCATAGCGAGCCTCGAAGGATGCACGGCCAGTGATGGGGCCGTCGCCCTTCGAGGCCCGCGCGTGCGCGGGCACCTCAGGGTGACGGAGCGGATGCAGAGGCGCGCGTCTTAGCAGACTTGGCCCGGCGCGACCACCTCGCGGTCGCCGCAACTCATTTCACGAAGTGAAATTGCAGCGGTTCAAATCTACTGTCCCTTGAACGACGGCTTGCGCTTTTCCATAAAGGCGGTGCGGCCTTCGATGTAATCCTTGCTGTCGAAGCAGCGCTTCACCGCCGCGACGACGCTGTCGATATCGCGCTCGTTCTCGTCTTTCAGAAGTTCGCTGATGGCATGCTTGGCGGCGCCGATCGTCAGCGGCGCATTGGCGGCGATCGTGTCGCCATAGTTCTTCACGTAGTTTTCAAGCTCGGCATCCGTCACCACGCGGTTCACGAAGCCCATGCGGCGCGCTTCCTCGGCGTCGAATTGCCGCGCCGTGAAGAAAATCTCCTTCGCGAACGAGGGGCCGACCACATCCATCAGCCGCCGGATGCCCTTGTGATCGTAGCCGAGGCCGAGCTTGGCTGCGGGAATGCCGAATTTCGAACCCGGCGTGGCGATGCGCATGTCGCAGCAGGTTGCGAGCGCCATGCCGCCGCCGATGCAATAGCCGCGGATCATTGCGATGGTCGGCTTGGGGAACTCGTGCACGGCGGAGAAAGCCCGCTCGGTGGTGGCGTTGTATTTCGCAATGCCCTCTTCGCTCGCCCGCTCCGCGCCGAATTTCGAGATATCGGCTCCGGACACAAATGCCTTGCCGCCGGCGCCGGTCAGCACCACCACGCGCACGTCGGGATCGTCGCGAAATCGTTCGAGGATATCGCCGGTCGCCGCCCACATCTCCATCGAGACCGCATTATGCCGCTCGGGATTGTTGAAGATCACGTAGCCGATCCCGCCATCCTTGCGCGAGAGCATCTTGTCGGTCATTCACCCGGTCCTTTGCCGTTCGTTCGCTTCATTTGATTTCCGTTCTTAGTTACGTCGCGCCTGCTTTCCTCAGCGCCTCGATCTCATCCTTGCTGAATCCGAACTCGGATAGAACTTCGTCGGTATGCTCGCCGCGTTCGGGCGTATGCATCACGACCTTGCTCGGCGTGCGCGACATTGTGAACGGCTGGCGAATGACCTGCAGCGTGCCGCGATCCGGTGTCGCCATGTCGGTGGCGACACCCAGGTGCCGCACCTGCTTGTCCGCGAACACTTCGTCCATTTTGTAAATCGGCCCGGCCGCGACGCCCGCCGCATTCAGCCGCTCGATCCAGTTGGCGCTGATGTCGGAGGCCAGCGTCTTTTCGATATCGGCATTCAGCGCGTCGCGATTTTTCAGTCGCAGCGCATTGGTCGCGTAGTCCGGATGCTCGATCAAGTGTTCGCCGTCGATGGCCTTGCAGAACCGCACCCAGGTCGGCGAGCCGGTGGTGGCGATGTTGATGTGGCCGTCGCTGGTTTTGTAGACGCCGGTCGGCACCGAGGTCGGATGATTGTTGCCGGCCTGGCCGGGGACTTCCTTGTCGATCAGCCAGCGTGCGGCCTGAAAGTCGAGCAGGAAAATCTGCGCTGCGAGCAGAGAGGTTTCGACATATTGGCCTTCGCCGGACTGCTCGCGTTCGAGCAGCGCGGTCATGATGCCAAGCGCGGCGAACAGTCCGGCCGCCATGTCGGCCACCGCCGCACCCGCCCGCACCGGCCCCTGACCGGGCAAGCCGGTGACCGACATGATGCCGCCCATGCCCTGGGCGATCTGGTCGAAGCCCGGCCACTTCTCGTACGGCCCGTCCTGGCCGTAGGCCGAGATGCTGGCATAGACGATGCGCGGGTTGACGCTCTTCACGTCCGGATAATCGATCCTCAGCCGTCTCTTCACGTCGGGCCGGTAGTTCTCGATCACGACGTCGGCCTGTTCTGCGAGCCTTAACAGCGCCGCGCGGCCGGCTTCGCTCTTCAGATCGAGGGTGATACTGCGCTTGTTGCGATGCAAATTCTGGAAATCCGAGCCGTGGCGCGCCCCGCCGATCGGATCGCCCCCCTCCAGCCGTTCCGGCGCTTCGATCTTGATCACATTGGCGCCCCAGTCCGCCAATTGCCGCGCGCATGTCGGCCCCGCCCGCACGCGGGTCAGATCCAGGACGGTAAAACGGGACAGCGCGCTGGAGGCGCGGGGAATATTCGTCGAGACCGGCAAGAGATCCTCCGGGGCAGGGCCGGCGACAATCCCCGAAGCGGACGGCAAATTCAACCAACAGAATGAGGACGCTACGCCTTCCTGATCCGGAAGATCAGGAGATCCTCGGACCGATCGGTGGCTTCCAGCACATCGCCGGTCTGGTTTATCAGGTTCGGGATATCGATCGCGGCCAGCGGATCGGTGCATTCGACCAGGATGATGTCCCCGGCAGCCAGACCCTTGAGCACCTTTTTGGTGCGCAATGCCGGAAGCGGGCATTTCAGGCCGCGCAAATTGATGGTCTTTTCGGTCATCCCCATAGGCCCAGGCTATGCCGCTCAGGTTTTGCGTGCTCGCAAACCAACAAATATTTCAGTGGCTTGACCCAGTATGGTGCGTTCGTCAGAAACGCAACCATGATTGCGGACACAGATGCCAACCAGCGCATCACGCGCCTTACCCCGCTCGCGGACGTGCTGGCGGCGATCGGCGGCGTCTCGCCCGTTGCGCCGCGTGAGGTCGCTGTCGCGGAAGCGCAGGGCTGTGTCCTTGCGCACGATGTTTGCGTCGCTGCCGCTTTGCCGGCGGCGCCGGTCGCGCTTCGTGACGGATGGGCGGTATGCTCGGACGCGACCCGCGATGCCGGACCCTATGCGCCAATGACATTGCAGCCCCCACCGCAACGCGTCGATGCGTTTGCTGCCTTGCCGCCCGGGACCGACGCGGTGGCGCCGCTGGATGCGGTTTCGGCGCTCGGTGGGATGATGCAGATCATGACCTCGGCCGCCCCGGGAGAATGGGTGTTGCCTTCCGGCGGCGATATCGAAGCGAATGCGGTCATGTGCCGGGAGGGAGCGCGGCTGCGTGCGAGCGATATCGCTGTGCTGATCGCTGCGGGCTTCGCCGCCGTCGGCATCCGGCAGCCGAGCATTCGTATCGTCAAGACGCATCGGAACGACGCGCGTGTGGGATCGGCGGCCGCGCTGCTCGCGGATGCAGTCATCGCGGCCGGCGCGACGTCCGACATATGCAACGATCTCGATGCGAGCCTGGTTCGCAACGATGCCGACGCAATCATCGTTATCGGCGGCACTGGCGAAGGCCGCAATGATCGCTCTGTGATGACACTGTCTCGCGCTGGTACCGTCGCCTGCCACGGCATCGGGTTGTCGCCCGGCGAAACCGCTGCATTCGGTTTTGCAAACGACCGGCCGGTCTTGCTGATGCCCGGCCGCATCGATGCCGTGCTCGCCTGCTGGCTGGTGCTTGGCCGTGCGTTGCTCGACCGGTTGAGCGGCGCGCGTAATGGCGAGATTGTCGGCAAGGCCATGCTGGCGCGCAAGGTAACGTCGACCGTAGGCATCGCCGAAGTCGTTCCGCTTCGCCGCGCCGGAACAGAGGTCGAGCCATTGGCGTCGGGCTATCTGCCGCTGCAGTCTCTGGCGCGCGCAGATGGATGGATGCTGGTGCCGGCGGAAAGCGAAGGCTACCCCGCAGGGACCTTTGTCGAGATGAGGCCGCTGCCGTGAGCCACATGACAACGCCGGAAAGCGCCTTGATCGATGCCGTGCGCCGTGCCGCGCGGCAGGAACAATTCCTGGAAGTGGTGTCAGCCGAGGAGGCGACGCAGCGCTTCCGCCGCCACCTTGACCTCTCGCCGCGCGGTGTCGAATCCGTATCGCTGGCGGCTTCGCTCGGCCGCGTCCTCGCGCACGATATTGGCGCACCGATCGACGTGCCGCCGTTCGACCGGTCCGGCGTCGACGGTTTCGCCGTGCGCGCCGCCGACACAACAGGCGCAAGCGACCATGCACCACGCCGGCTGACATTGAATCGCGAGGTCATCGCCTGCGGACATGCGCCGCAAATCGAGGTTCATCCCGGGACGGCCACCGCTCTTGCGACTGGCGGCGTCATTCCGCGTGGCGCGGATGCAGTGGTGATGATCGAGCATACCGACCTGCTCGACGATGCGCAGGCTCCGGCAATCGCGCTTCGCAGGCCTGCGGCGCCCGGGCAATTCATTGCCTATACCGGGTCGGATATTGCGCGCGGCGAAACGTTGCTGCGCAAGGGCACGCTGATCGGATCGCGCGAGATCGGCATGCTCGCGGCCTGCGGCATCGCGCAGGTCGAGGTGGTGCGGCGGCCGCGGGTTGCCGTGCTCTCGACCGGCGACGAACTGGTGCCGGTCGGCGAAGCGTTGCGGCCCGCCGGCATCTATGACTCCAACGGTGCGATCGTTGCGGCCGCCGTGACCGAAGCTGGCGGCGAGCCGGTGGCCCATGGTGCATTCCCGGACGATGAGGCCGCGCTCGCCAGCGCGATGCGCACGGCGCTGGCCGAGGCCGACATGCTGGTCCTGTCCGGCGGCACGTCGAAGGGCGCGGGCGATCTCTCGCATCGCATCGTGTCGAATCTGGGCAAGCCCGGCATCCTCGTGCACGGTGTTGCGTTGAAGCCCGGCAAGCCGCTCTGTCTTGCGGTGGCGGATGGCAAGCCGGTGATCGTGCTTCCCGGATTTCCGACCTCCGCGATCTTCACCTTTCATGCGTTTGTCGCGCCGGTGATCCGCGCGTTGGCCGGACTGCCCGCCGAGGATGCGCGCAAGGTCAGCGCGCGCATTCCGATGCGGGTGCCGTCCGAACTGGGCCGCAGGGAATTTGCGCTGGTCGCGCTGGTGCAGGGCGAGGACGGGATGATCGCGTTTCCTTCCCCGAAGGGTTCGGGCTCGGTGACGGCATTCTCGCAGGCGGACGGGTTCGTCGAGATCGACGCACTCGCCAGTGCACTCGACGCCGAAACCGTTGCCGACGTGACGCTGATCGGCGCGGCCGTGCGAGCGCCCGATCTCGTGATCATGGGCAGTCACGATGTGGCGCTGGATGTCGTGGTCGGCGCGCTGGCCGATCGCGGCTTCAGCGCGCGGGTGATCGCGGTCGGCAGTCTGGGCGGTGTTGCCGCCGCGCGCCGCGGCGAATGCGATATCGCGCCGGTGCATCTGATCGATCCGGACAGCGGACGCTACAACACGCATCTGCTCGAACCGGGCCTGTCGCTGGTCAAGGGCTGGGAGCGGTCGCAGGGCCTGCTGTATCGAACCGGCGATGTCCGTTTCGAAGGCAAGACCGCGGACGAGGCGATTGCAGCCGCGCTCGCCGATCCTGCCTGCCTGATGGTCAATCGCAATGCCGGTTCCGGAACCCGCGTGCTCATGGACCAGAAGCTGAAAGGGGCACGGCCACCCGGCTATGCGAACCAGCCGAAATCGCACAACGCTGTTGCCGCGGCGATCGCGCAGAACCGTGCCGATTGGGGCTTTGCCATCGAGCCGGTCGCGCGCATGTATGGGCTTGGATTTCTGCCGGTGGCGCCCGAAGAGTACGACTTCATCATGGTCGAAAGCTGGCGCGAGCGTCCGGGCGTCCAGGCCTTTCGCGAGGTGTTGCGTGACGAGGCGACACGGAACCGCATCCTGGCGCTGGGCATGCGGCCCGCGGATGACTAACTTGATCGGGTCGTCTGCCGGGACATTCGTATGCTGGTTCGCACGGTCTTCTCTGCCCTAGCCGTCATCCTGATGTGTCAGCCCGTGCTCGCGCAGATGCGCGGGCATGGCGGGCCGGTGCGCGCGGTCGCGGTTGCGCCTGATGGTGCGAGCGCCATCTCCGGCAGCTTCGACACCTCGGCGATCCGCTGGTCGCTGCCGCGCAGCGCCGCCGAGCAGGTGCTGCGCTTCCACGACAGCGCGGTGAATGCGGTGACGTTCCTGAAGGACGGTCGCGCGGTCACCGGCGGTGAGGATGGACGCATCGCGATCTGGAAGCCTGGCGTGCCGCTGCCCGAACGCACCTTCGAAGGCCACACCGCGCCGATCGTCGCGCTGGCGATTTCGCCGGACGGCAACACGATTGCATCCGCGTCCTGGGATCGCACCATTCGGCTGTGGCCGGTCGCAGGCGGCGCGCCGCGTGTGCTCGAGGGCCATTCGCAGAATGTGAACGGTGTCGCCTTCACTGCCGACGGCCAGTCGCTGGTGAGCGCTGGTTATGACGCCACGCTGCGGATCTGGCCGCTGACCGGAACGACTGCGCCGGTGATCGTCACGCTGCCGACACCACTCAATGCCGTCGCGGTTGCGCCGGATGGCGAGATCGTCGCATCGGGCGCCAACGGCTATCTGTATTTCGCGTCGATGCGAGGCGAGACGTCGGCTGAACTCAAGGTCACCGAAACGCCGGTGATTGCGTTGTCGATGACACCAGACGGAATGCGGATCGCGGCCGCCGGCATCCGCGGATCGGTGTCGATCATCGACCGCAAGACGCGCGTGATCGAGCGCACTCTGGTTGGCCCCGGCTTGCCGGTCTGGTCGGTGGCGTTCTTTCCCGATGGCAGAACGCTGCTCACCGGTGGCACCGACCGCATGGTGCGGCGCTGGGATGCGAGCACCGGCGAACATATCGGCGCGGTGCCGTTGAACGACGCGGCCGATCCGCTCGCGGCCTATGCCGGTGATCGCGGCGCCGAGATCTATCGCGCCTGCATCGCCTGCCACACGCTGTCGAGTAATGAGGGCGCTCGCGCCGGACCGACGCTCGCGGGTATTTTCGGCCGCAAGATCGCGTCGCTGCCGGGATACGATTTCTCGGATGCGTTGAGGAAGCTCGACATTGTGTGGACGCCGGAGACGGTCTCGAAGTTGTTCGAGATTGGTCCCAACGCCTACACGCCGGGGACGAAGATGCCGGAACAGACCATCGGCTCGGCGGATGACCGCCACGCGCTGATGGAATTCCTGAAGAAGGCGACCGCGGGAAAGTGACTCTTCTCTTTACCTCCCCCTGAAAGGGAGAGGTCGGCTGCGCTCGCATCGCGAGGGCAGTCGGGAGGGGGTCACGATCGTACTCTCAATAATGACCCCCACCCGCTCTCTTTCGCTTCGCTCAGTCGAGCGACCTCCCCCTTTCAGGGGGAGGTAAGACCGCCGCGGGGCGTCGCAGTATATGAGGAAGCGGACGGAGCACGTCGGAGCGATTACCCCCGCCCCTTCTCCTCCGCCTCGCGCAGATAATCCTCCGCGGTGCGCGGCCTGGGCCGCTCGGGAATGCCGCTGCCATACGGATCGAAGGCCTGCTCGGTGACCGCGATCACGCGGCAATCCTCGCACATCTTCAGCACGTTGAGCCGCTCGGCATGGCCCTTGAACATCCAGTGCTTGCCTTCGAGCTTCGCGGTCACCCGCTCGATCGTGCTTTTGACGCCGAACGGCTTGCCGCAGCTGATGCACTCGAACGGGTCTTCCTGCTTCATGATGCGCGGTGCGGCGGTGGCGGCGCGGAAGTCGAGCTGCGGCTTGAGCGTAATCACCTTCTCCGGGCATGTCGCCGCGCACAGCCCGCACTGCACGCAGGCATCTTCAGTGAATTTCAGCATCGGGCGGTCGGGGTCGGCCGACACAGCGCCAGTGGGACAGGCCGAGACGCAGGCGAGACATAGTGTGCAGCCTTCGGCATTCACCTCGATCGCACCGAACGGCGCGCCCTGCGGCAGCGCGATGACGTCGACCGGCTGCGGTGCGGCGCGATGCAGTTCGCGCAGCGCAAGCCGCTGCACGTCGCGCTTGCCGCCCGCCGGATGGAAACTGGCATGTGCCGCGCGCGGCTGGCCCGGATCGATCGCACGCAAGGCCGCGCCGAGTGCATCGGGGTCATCGGTCTCGATGGTGGCGACGCGGCCGGCACCATAGCCAAGTCCCGTGAGGATCGGATCGGCCAGCGCAATGGTCCGCTGCAGGCCGGTCACGTCGTGGCGCGGACGCGCGCGCAGCAGAAAGCGGACGTCCGATGCGCCGTAGGCGAAGGCGGCGGCAATCGCTTCCAGTCCCACCTGCGTGATTTCGTTGACCGCAAGCGGCATCGCGTTGGCAGGCAAGCCGTCGCCATGTCGCGCCAGCGCGTCGATCAGTTCGGTGCCATGGTCGTCATCGTGAAGCAGCACGATCGCATTGCGTCCGCCGGCTTCGCGATAGGTCGTCAGCATTGCGCGCAGCTTGCGCATCAGCACGTCGGCCGGCGGCAGGGCGTAGCTTGCCGCGCCGGTCGGGCACACTGCTGCGCATTGCCCGCATCCGGCGCAGATTTCCGCGCTGATGGCGACATGATCGCCCGCAGGCGTGATCGCGCCGGTCGGGCAGAGATCGAGGCAGCGGCGGCAGCCGACGATGCGCGACCGCGAATGCGCGCAGAGTTCGGAATCGTAGGTGACATAGCGCGGCTTGTCGAAAGTGCCGGTCAGATCGCGCGCCTTCATCACCGCGCGCAGCATTGTGGCCGGATCGCCCGGATCGGCGCGCAAATAGCCGTCACGCAAATCCGCCGCGGGAAACAGCGAGGCGCCGCCGGACACATCCAGTACGATGTCGCATTTCGACACCGCGCCGTTGCGCCCTGCGCCGAATGTCAGCGCATCGCGCGACGAGGGCGCCGGCTGCGCATAATCGTCCACGGTCAGTTCGAATGCGCCGAGCCAGCCCTTGGCGGCGCGGATCGTGCCGCGCACTACGGGAAACTCGGTCTTGCGGCGCGGGCTGAGATGATCCGGCTTCGAGATCAGCACGGTGACATCGAGATGATCCTTCAGCAGTTCCGCTGCCTCGATCGCGCGTTCATCGCGGCCATAGATCAGGACCACGCCGTCGCTTTGCAGGCCGACAAACGGAATGGCGGGCAGCGGCTCCGCGGCCGCGGCCAGCAGCGCGGCGATTTTCGGAGTGGCCTTGGCGGCCTCGTTCGACCATCCGGCATTCTCGCGAATATTGACGAAGGTCAGCGCGCGGTCGGGGGCTTCGGCCGCTGCTTCCTCGAAGACCGGTGTCTCCTGCGTACAGGCGACGATCAGTTCGCCGGCGCCCGGCAACAGCGCACGGAACCGGTCGAGTTCTGCGCGGCAGAATTGCCGGCCCGACACCACATCGGCGGCACGGCCGGCCTTGGTACAGGCCTTCGCGATCGCATCGATATCCAGCGGCATCGTGTCTTCGCACGAACACACAACGATTTGCCGCTTGTTCTCGACCATTCGGTCTCCCGTTCCGGCGCCCCCGGATTTGCCTGCGGACTCGTCACCCGCCGCGACGATGCTATATGCAGATAGAGAGAAACTATAATTGGTCCAAACAAAAAGTAAGGCTCACGGCGCGAACGCGCCAGGAACGCGACACCAAGCCCCGATTGCCGATGCTGACCGACGCCGATATCCGCCTGCCGCCACCGTTTCGCCTCGTCAGCCTGCGTGAGGTCGGCGACGCCTTCGCACATGCGAAGGCGAATGCCGCGGAGGAAGGCGCCGGCACGCTGGTGTTCGTCGGGCGCTTCGATCTGGCGGAATTCGCCGTGGTGCTGGAACCCGACGAGCCGCTGAGGATCGCGCGCCGGACCTTCTATGCCTGCATGGCTGCGCTTGCCGATACGCTGAGCGCGCAGGCGCCGCCGGAGACCGATATTGCAATCGGCTGGCCCGATGCCGTCAGCGTCAATCTCGGTCTCGTGGGTGGCGGGCAGATGGCCTGGCCGGACGATGCGAATGAAGACGAGCCGCCGGCCTGGCTGGTATTCGGCGCGATGGTGCGGCTGGTGTCGATGACCGGCACCGACGCCGGCCTGCATCCGCTGAGTGCGGCGCTTGAGGATGAAGGCTTCGATGAATCGGGCGCCGAGCGGCTGATGGAATCCTATGCGCGCCACCTCATGGTGATGCTCGATGCGTGGCAGGAGCAGGGCTTCGCCGCGGTCGCAAAAAGCTATCTGCAGCGCCTCGCGCCCGAGACGGAAAAAAGTGTCCGGCGCGATCTCGACGAGAATGGCGACCTGCTGGTGCGGCGAATGGGTAATGCACAAGTCGAGCGACGCGCGCTCATTCCGGCACTGGCAACGCCGTCATGGCTCGATCCGGCGACACGGGGGCCACGGCTGTGAAACTGCTCAAAACCATCAGGCTCGATCCCTCCGACACCTTCGTGTTCGAGCGTGCCGCCGAGCCCGGCGAATGGGCGGTGCCGGGCACGTTCGCGTTCGCGGACGCGGATCCCGCGGACCTTACGGGCAAGCAGCGCTCGGCGTTTCGTGCGGGCTTTCTCGGTGTGACGTCGCTCGGATGGTCGACGCTGGTGCAGATCGTCGAGACCGACGATGTGGGCCGCGCCAATGCGGTCGACGAACTGGCGCAACGGTTGGTCGACCATTATGGCGCGCCGCACATTGACGTTGCGCGCGCTGCGGCCGAGGAGGAGATCACCTTCGCAGCCTCGCTCTGCAATCATGACGTCGACACGCTGATCGCGCTTCATCGCACTGCCGAGGACGGCGACATCCGCGAGGCCTTCCGCACGTTGAAGCCGCGCGCGGACCGCAAGAGCTTCCGTGCATTTTCATTCATGGATGTCGAGGGCGAGGAAGACGAGCCGGGCGAACGCATCGATCTCGCCAATCTCGCGCAGGGAGACCGCACGTGAAGGATTTCTGGCTCGCCTGCGGCCATCATCTGCTGGATCGTGATCAGGCGGGCGGACTCGTCGTCACCGACGATTTCCTGAAAATCTATCTCGCGCGGCCCGAACTGGTGCCGCCGCCGGAGGCGTGCGATGCCGAGAGGGCGCTGTATGCGGCCTTGATGAGTGAGCCACGCCGGCCCGTGCCGCCGGAGGAGATCGCGGCGATTGCCGACGCCGACGCGCGCGAGAACTGGACCTTCATGCTGGCGTTCCGCGATCGCCTGCTGCGCCATCCGACGCTGGAGGCGGCCTATGTCGATCTCATCCGCAACGGCGCGGGCGCGATCCCGCCGATCTTCGTCAACCAGCTGGTCCATGTGATCCTTCGCAACGCATTGGACGGCTGCGAGGACCCCTATGTGCTGCGCGCGGCCGAATTGCTGTTCCGCCCACAAAGGCTGACCCTGCATGAGGGCTCGCTGATTGCGGCCGATGAGGAAACCATCAGCGGCACAGGTGCGACGCCTGCCTCGCCGCTGGTGTCGATGCTCGGCATTCCCGCGCAGGCCGATATCGATGTGATGAACGATGATAATGCCGAGCATTATTTCGAGCACAGCGATCTGTTCCACACCGCGATCGATCTCACCGCCGGACGCCAGGGGCTTCAGGCGCTGGCGCAGGTTTTGACCCGCTGGGTTTCGCATCTGCTGGGAGTCGCGGTCGATATCGAGCCACTGACCGAAATGCGCGACGTCAATCTGGTCTGGTATGTCGGACTGGATTCCGATGCGACCAGGATCGGCGATGCGTTGTGGAACGGCGAGGAACTTGACGAGGCGACACGCGGCCGCGTCGTCGGCCTATTCCGTCTGACCTTCCGCGATCCCGGCGCCGTTCTCGAAACGGTTGGGCGCGAACCGGTCTATCTCATTCTGGCCATGTCGCCGGACAAGATCATCCGCATGAAACCGCAGAATCTGATCGGCGGATTGCCGGTCCGGCACATCGAATCGGTGACGTGATGGCCGCGCTGGTCTCGATCCCCGTCGGCGTCGTGGTCGACCGCATCAAGGCGGAGAGCCAGTGGATCGATTACATCTGGCAACCCACCGCCGTGCTGGTTGGCCAGCCCGATGTGCAGCCATGGACGCTGCTGTCGGGCGACAAAGACCGCGCGTCGTTTTATGCCGGCAGCACTTCGATCGATCTCTATCGTTCCGACACCGGCAATTATCGCGACAATCTGCTCGGCGACAGCAAGTTGTGGGTGGTGCTGACACCGACCGAGTCGGATCCGCCGTACAGCCTTTTCATGGTCACGGCCGATCCGACCGAAGGCGAGGCGCAGACCGAAACCGGCGTCAATCTGGTGGAGGCGGTCGCGATGCCTGACACCGTGCGCGCGGTGCTGGACACCTTCGTTGCCGAACACCATGTCGAACAGACATTCTACAAGCGCAAGCGTGACCGCGCCAATCCTGAGGCACTCGGCCGGCGCGCGCCGTCTGATCGGGACCGCGACGATGACTGATCCGGAAGACTTCCTGTCGCGATGGTCGCGGCGAAAGCGTCACGCCAGGGCAGAGGTCAAGGCCGAAAGCGCTCCAGCCGATCTGCCGAAGCACGATCAGGCCGTCGTCACGGCGTCCGTGGAACACGGCGCGGCCGCGCCCCAACAGGCGCGCGGCGACTCTGATGATGCAAAGCCAGACAACGTTTTCGACCTCTCGAAGCTGCCATCGCTCGATTCGATCGGACCGGCGACCGACATCCGGATATTCATGCAGCCGGGCGTACCGGAAGCGTTATCCCGTGCGGCGCTTCGACGCGCCTGGTCGGCCGATCCCGGCATTCGCGACTTTATCGGCCTTGCCGAAAATTCATGGGACTTCACGGCCAGTGATGGCATGCACGGTTTCGGCGCGCTCGATCCCGCAGATGCGAAGCGATTGCTGGCGCAGCTGTTCAGCGAGCATGACGGCGAGGATGGCAAGCAAGACGAGCGCGAGCTGCACGAACCGTCATCCGACGATGCGGTGAGCACCGCCGAAGCACGGCAAGACGAGCCGGCTGACTCGGATTCGTCCAGCAATACAAACGAAGAGACGAAGTCCGGCGCAGTCGCTTCGGACACCGACGCTGACAAGCCGCAGGGCGACGTCGATACGGCTGCCGACGTTGCGCCGCAACACGCAGCGGCTTGTGTTGCGTTGCAACAAAACACAGCGGGAACGTCGCGCGAGCCCGCATTCGTCCCTCGCAATCATGGCCGAGCGCTGCCGCAATAGATCCACACGCATCGCCATGTTGTTTATAGCTGTGCACTATTGACCCATTCCAATTTACCGCTCTATTGTTTGGAACGCCTCCGAAGAAGGCGTGTGTGCACCTTTTTTCGGCATTGCAACCATAACGATAAGAATGCGCGATCAGGGACTCGACGAAGCAATCCGTGCGGCCGGTGGTGTGAGCGAGCTCGCACGTCGTATTGGAATCTCGCAACCCTCCGTTTCGAACTGGGACCGGATACCGGCGGAGCGCGTAATCGCGGTCGAGCAGGCGACCAATGTGAGCCGGACGGTGCTGCGCCCGGATCTCTATACCGAAGCGGCGTCGCCCTCCGACATCGATGAAATCGATCTGGCGCGGGCCCAGGAATACCGGCTGCTGACTGCGCTGCTCGCGCGGGCGCCGGATGCTTCCCTGCTGAAAAAACTCGCCATGCTGCGCGGCGACGCCTCTCCGCTCGGGATGGCGCATGTCGCGCTGGCTGAAGCGGCTGCCGCCGCCAACGTCGAATCGGTTGAGCGCGAATTCTTCAATGTCTTCATCGGCGTCGGCCGCGGCGAGTTGCTGCCCTATGCGTCGTATTACCTGACCGGGTTCCTGCATGAGCGTCCGCTGGCGCGGCTGCGCGACGACCTGAACGCGCTCGGCATCGAACGTGGTGAGGGCGTTGCCGAGCCGGAAGATAACGCAGCGATGCTGTGCGAGATCATGGCCGGCCTGGCCGATGGCACGTTCCCGGCACCCGCCGGGACCGACAAGAAGTTCTTCGAAAATCACCTCGCGCCCTGGATCGGCCGGTTCTTCGCCGATCTCGAGCACGCGGAAGAAGCGGACTTCTACCGCAAGGTGGGAACGCTGGGGCGGCTGTTCGTTGACATAGAAACCGAGGCTTTTGCGTTGCCGTCGTGACGGTGCGGCGAAGGCGAGCGACAGGGATGAAAGAGGAGACGGCAATGACACAGGAACGCAAGACGTCGGTCGGACGCCGTGATTTTCTGCGCGCGCTGGGCGCAGGAGCGGGCGTGGCCGTGACGGCCGCCGCACCGCTCGCAACACCGGCTCATGCCGATACCGAGACCCACGAGGACAAGCGCAAGGCCCGCTACAAAGCCAATTCACCGGAAGTGCAGACCTTCTATCGGGTCAATCGCTATCCGGGCGCGAAGTAAGGGAGGCAATGCCGTGCTGATCAAAAGGACAGAACGCGAAAAGCGCCGCGGCCAGCTCGCCGCCCAGCTTTCAAGTCATTCCGCCGGCGGGATCGACCGCCGCACCTTCCTGCGCCGTTCGGGGCTCGTGGCGGGCGGCCTGGCCGCTGTCGGCGCCGTGCCGCTTACCGGCATGCGCAAGGCCAATGCTGCGGCGGCCGCGGCCGGTCAGCCGGGTGGGGCGCCGGTCACCATCCGCAAGAATATCTGCACGCATTGCTCGGTCGGCTGCACCGTCATCGGTGAAGTGCAGAACGGCGTGTGGGTCGGGCAGGAGCCCGGCTGGGATTCGCCGATCAGCCGCGGATCGCATTGTGCGAAAGGCGCGTCGACACGCGAACTCGTGCATGGCGATCGCCGGCTGAAATATCCGCTCAAGCTGGTCGACGGAAAGTGGACGCGGATTTCCTGGGAAACCGCGATCAACGAGATCGGCGACAAGGTCGAAGCCATCCGCACCAAGAACGGACCTGACTCGATCTATTGGCTTGGCTCGGCGAAGTTCACCAACGAGGGCTCGTATCTGTTCCGCAAGTTTGCGGCCTTCATGGGAACCAACAACGTCGATCACCAGGCGCGTATCTGCCATTCGACGACCGTCGCGGGCGTGGCCAATACCTGGGGCTACGGCGCGATGACCAATTCATATACCGACATCCGCAATTCGAAGACGATCCTGTTCATCGGTTCGAATGCCGCGGAAGCGCATCCGGTCTCTCTCCAGCACATTCTCGAAGGCAAGGAGATGAACCGCGCGAACATGATCGTGTGCGATCCGCGCATGACCCGCACCGCCGCGCATGCGACTGAATATGTCCGCATGCGTTCGGGCACCGATATTCCGCTGACCTGGGGCATGCTGCACGTCATCTTCAAGAAGGGCCTCGAGGACAAGCAGTTCATCGACCAGCGCGTCTACGGCATGGACGACATCCGCAAGGCCGTCGAGCAGTGGACTCCGGAGGAGACCGAGCGCGTCACCGGCGTTCCGGCCGCTCAGCTTGAGCGCATCGCCACCACCTTTGCGACGCAGAAGCCGGCGACCCTGATCTGGTGCATGGGCGCCACCCAGCACACCGTCGGCACCGCCAACGTGCGCGCGTTCTGCACGTTGCTGCTTGCCACCGGCAATGTCGGCTCGTCCGGCACCGGCGCCAACATCTTCCGCGGTCATACCAACGTGCAGGGCGCGACCGATCTCGGCCTCGATGTCGTGACGCTGCCGCTCTATTACGGCCTGGTCGAAGGCGCGTGGCGGCACTGGTCGCGGGTCTGGGAAGTCGACTATGCGTGGCTCGACGGCCGCTTCAACACGATCACCGGCGCCGATGGCAAGCCGGTGCGGATGATGAACACGGCCGGCATCCCATCGACGCGCTGGTTCGATGCGACGTTGATGGACCAGAAGGATGTGTCGCAGAAGGATACGATCAAGGCGATGATGGTGTTCGGGCATGGCGGCAATACCGTCACCCGCATGCCGAAAGCGCAGGAAGGCATCGAGAAGCTCGACCTGCTGGTGGTCGCCGATCCGCATCCGACCACCTGGGCGTCGCTCGCGCCCAAGCGCAAGAACAACACCTATCTGCTCCCGATTGCCACCAGCTACGAAACCAACGGTTCGCGTACGGCATCGAACCGGGCGATCCAGTGGGGCGAGCAGATCGTCAAGCCGATCTTCGAGTCCAAGGACGACAACGAGGTCATCTATCTGCTCGCGAAGAAGCTCGGCTTCGCCGACATGATGTTCAAGAACATCAAGGTCGAGAACAACCTTCCGGTGCCGGAAGATGTGCTTCGCGAAATCAACCGCGGCGGATGGTCGACCGGCTATTGCGGCCAGTCGCCCGAGCGGCTGAAGATGCACATGGCCAACCAGAAGGACTTCGACATGCTCACGCAGCAGGCGACGTCCGGTCCGGCCAAGGGCGACTATTACGGCCTGCCATGGCCGTGCTGGGGCACGCCGGAATTCAAGCATCCCGGCACGCCGCTGCTCTACAACACCAATCTCTCGGTCAAGGAGGGCGGCGGTACGTTCCGGGCCCGCTTCGGTCTCGAGCGCGAGGAGAAGCTGCCGGACGGTACGACCCGCAAGGTCAGCCTGCTCGCCAACGGCTCTTATTCGGCCGGCTCGCAAATCCGGGACGGCTATCCCGAATTCACGCTTGGCGTACTCAAGAAGCTCGGCTGGGATACGGATCTGACGGCAGCCGAACTGGCGGTCATCAACAAGATCAATCCCGCTAATCCGGACGCGGTTGCCTGGTCGATCGATCTGTCGGGCGGCATCCAGCGGGTGGCGATCGAGCACGGCTGCATCCCCTATGGCAACGGCAAGGCGCGCGCCAATGCGTTCGGTCTGCCGGATGCCGTCCCGGTGCATCGCGAGCCGATCTACACCCCGCGGCCCGATCTGGTGGCGAAATATCCGACGCTGCCGAATGCTCGGCAGTTCCGGGTGCCCAACCTCGGCTTCGACGTGCAGAAAGCCGCGGTCGACAAGGGCATCGCCAAGCAATTCCCGCTCATCCTCACCTCTGGCCGGCTGGTCGAATACGAGGGCGGCGGCGAAGAGACCCGCTCCAACAAGTGGCTCGCCGAATTGCAGCAGGACATGTTCATAGAAATCAATCCTGCGGATGCGGCCGAACGCGGCATCACCGACGGCGGCTGGGTCTGGGTCACCGGCGCGGAGCATAACTCCAAGGCACGGATGAAGGCGCTGGTCACCGAGCGCGTCGGCAAGGGCGTGACCTGGTCTCCCTTCCACTTCGGCGGATGGTTCCAGGGCGAAGACCAGCGCGGCAATTATCCGCAAGGGACCGACCCGATCGTGCTCGGCGAAAGCGTCAACACGCTGACCACCTACGGCTTCGATCCGGTCACGGGCATGCAAGAGCCCAAGGCCACCCTTTGTCAGGTTCGTGCGGCTTAAGGAGACGCAACTATGGCTCGTATGAAATTTCTTTGCGACGCCGACCGTTGCATCGAGTGCAACGCTTGCGTCACCGCCTGTAAGAACGAACATGAAGTGCCGTGGGGCATCAATCGCCGGCGCGTCGTCACCATCAATGACGGCAAGCCGGGCGAGCGCTCGGTGTCGATGGCCTGCATGCATTGCACCGACGCGCCTTGCGCGGCGGTGTGCCCGGTGAACTGCTTCTTCACCACCGCCGACGCCGTGGTGCTGCATTCGAAGGATCTGTGCATCGGCTGCGGCTATTGCTTCTACGCCTGCCCGTTCGGCGCGCCGCAATACCCGCGGGTCGGCAATTTCGGTTCGCGCGGCAAGATGGACAAGTGCACCTTCTGCGCCGGCGGTCCCGACAACGACTACACCGTCGCGGAATATCAGAAATACGGCTCCAACCGTCTGGCCGAGGGCAAGCTGCCGCTTTGCGCGGAAATGTGCTCGACCAAGTCGCTGCTGGCCGGCGACGGCGAGATCATCGCCCAGATCTATAAGGAGCGCGTCACCCGTCGCGGTTACGGCTCCGGCGCTTGGGGATGGCAGACCGCCTACAAGGAAACGATCGCGTCCTGACGCGCGTCTGACGGGCCGGCGCGGGTCGTGCCGGCCAGGGTCCCGACGATACAAAAAAGTGAGGAGATGGGGATGTCGACGCTCACACGGACGTTTCAGACTGTCATTGGCGCACTGGCGATATTGTGCGTGGTCATGCTCGCCGCGCCTGCAAGCGCCCAGGTGCGCAATCCGGATGGATCGGTGAACCCGACCGCCAGTGCCGTGCAGGAGCAGCAGCTCCTGAATTCGCTCAGGGGCGGCGGCAGCATCGATGGCCGCGTTTCGATTCCGAATCAAAGCGCCGGCGTTCTGATCCAGCCGGCCGGCCAGAGCTGGCGTCATTTCCATGAAGTGACACTGCGCTGGATCGGCGGCATCGCCATCCTCGGCATGCTGATCGTGCTGGTCGCGTTCTATCTGATCCGCGGCATGGTGCGGCTGAAGAGCGGGAGATCCGGACGCACGATCGTGCGGTTCAGCGGGTTCGAGCGCTTCGTGCACTGGATGACCGCGACCTGCTTCATCATCCTTGCGATCAGCGGTCTCAACATCACCTTCGGGCGTCCGCTGCTGATGCCGCTGATGTCGGCGTCAGCCTTCACCACCTGGTCGGAGGCGGCGAAATACGCCCATAACTTCGTCAGCTTCCCCTTCACCATCGGCGTCGTGCTGATCTTCCTGATGTGGATCACCGGCAATATCCCGAACCGCGTCGATGCCGAATGGATCAAGCGCGGCGGCGGCATCCTCGGCGACGATCATCCGCCGGCCTACCGCTTCAATGCCGGCCAGAAGATGATCTACTGGATCGTTGTGATCGGCGGCGGCGCCTCGGCGATTACCGGCTATCTGCTGATGTTCCCGTTCTATGGCGACCTGACCGTCTCGGGCATGCAGACCGCCCAGATGGTGCACAGCGTCGTCGCGGTGCTGTTCGTCGCCGCCATGCTGGCCCACATCTATATTGGCACCATCGGCATGGAGGGCGCCTTCGAGGCCATGGGCACGGGCGAGGTCGACGTGAACTGGGCGCGCGAGCATCACAGCCTGTGGCTCGACGAGGAGCAGGCCCGCAACCGCACCGCCACGCCGCCCGGAGCGCGGGCGACGCCGGCCGAATAGCGCTGAAGTCACGCATTGCAAGGTTGAAGCGCCCGGCGGTACCCCCGCCGGGCGCTTTGCTGTAAGAAGCCCGTCATGCGCATCATCGGCCTCGCCGGCTGGAGCGGTTCCGGCAAGACAACCCTGCTCACCAAGCTGATCCCGTGCCTGACGGCGCGCGGCAAGCGCGTCTCGACGCTGAAACACGCGCACCATGCTTTCGATGTCGACCGCCCCGGTAAGGACTCGTTCGAACACCGCTCCGCCGGCGCGACCGAGGTTCTGGTCGTGTCGGGCAATCGCTGGGCGCTGATGCATGAATTGCGTGGCGCGCCGGAGCCGCCGCTACCGGACATGCTCGCCAAACTGTCCAGGGTGGATCTGGTGCTGGTCGAGGGTTTCAAGCGCGAAAGCTTTCCGAAGCTGGAAGTCCATCGCGCCTCGAACGGCAAGCCACTGCTGCATCCGGAGGACCGCTGGATCGTTGCGGTTGCCTCAGATACGCCGCTGCCGGACGCGCGGGTACCGGTCGTCGACCTGAACGACGTCGAAGCTATTGCCGACCTTCTGCTCGCGCAGGCGATTGCGGTCGAGCAGGTGAAGGAACACGCGGACCTTCCCTGATGGCGCAACTCACCGACGATTGCTTCGCGTTTTCCGGACCGCTGCTGCCGGTCGACGACCTCGAGCAGATCATTCGCGAGCGAGTCACGCCGGTTGCGGAGATCGAAACGGTCGCGCTTGCGCTGGCACGGGGGCGCACGCTTGCGCGTGACATACAGGCGCCGATCGATCTGCCGCCGTTCAATAATTCCGCGGTCGACGGTTACGCGGTGCGGCACGCCGATCTGTCGGCTCAGTCCGACACCGCCTTCACCGTCGCCGATCGCATCACCGCCGGCCGGGCCGCCGCGCATCCGATCGCGCCGGGCACCGCTATCCGCATCTTTACCGGCGCGCCGATGCCCGAGGGAGCGGACACCGTGTTCATGCAGGAGGACGTGCGAACCGAAGGCGGCAGCGTGATCGTGCCGCCCGGCCTCAAGCAAGGCTCGAACCGCCGGCTGGCCGGCGAGGATATCCGCGCCGGTTCGGTCGCATTGCCGGCGGGGCGCGTGCTGTCGATCGCCGATGTTGCCCTCGCCGCAGCGCTCGGGCTGACCGCGCTTCCGGTGCGGCGGCGTATTCGCGTGGCGCTGTTCTCGACCGGTGACGAACTCATCGAGCCCGGCCAGCCGCTCGCGCGTGCAGCGCTTTACGATGCGAACCGCACCCTGCTCGGCGGGATGATTGCCGCGCTCGGCGGAATCGTCACCGACCTCGGCATTCTGCCGGACGATCCCGCGATCCTCGCGCCGGCGCTGAGAGACGCCGCCGGCGGCCACGATCTCGTGCTCACGTCCGGCGGCGTATCCACCGGCGAGGCCGACCATGTGCGTGACGCCGTCGAAGCGGTCGGCAAACTGGTGTTCTGGCGCGTGGCGATCAAGCCGGGGCGTCCGGTGGCAATGGGGGTGATCCCGGGTGCTTCAGCGGAGAGCAGCGCAGCCTTTGTCGGTCTGCCCGGCAATCCGGTCGCCGCCTTCGTTACCTTCGTGCGGGTGGTGCGTCCGCTGATCATGCGGCTTGCCGGTGCCGATGCGCCGGCGCTAGTGCCGTTGCCGGTGCGCGCCGGCTTTGCCTATCGCAAGAAGCTCGGGCGGCGGGAATACGTGCGGGTGACTCTGACGCGGGATGCGGACGGCGCGATCGTGGCCGTCAAGCACAGGCAGGAAGGCGCCGGCGTTCTGACCTCGCTCACCGAAACCGGCGGCCTCGTCGAACTGCCCGAAAATGCAACGACGGTCGAGCCGGGCTCGACCGTCGGATTTCTGCCTTACGCGTCGCTGGTCAGCTGACGCAGCGTCGAATCAGATTCGCGCGCCGGTCGACGTGAATGCCACCGATGACGGCTCCTGGAACCGGTCCAGCACCATCCAGCCACCGAAGGCGAGAATGACGATTGCCGCACAGGCGGCCAAAAAGCTCTTCATGGACGCGATCCTCCCCGCATAAGCTTAGAGCTATTCAATACTATGGCGCGTCTGGCTTCAAGCCGACGCCGCGCCGGTCATTGTCGCGCCGGCTTCAGGCGAGCCGTTGGCCGGTTTGCGTAACGGCGTCCTTTTGCAGCGCAATATCGTTGGCGCGCGCGCGGTCGTCCGGCGTGTTCACGTTGAAGAATGGATCGACCGGCCGGTCCGGCCATTCGGCAAGCGCGATGCCGTGACGGGCGGTCCAGACTTCGATCTTGTGCAAATCTTCGTCGACCAGCGCGCGCCGGAGGTCGGCCCGCAACGCGACCGGCCAAAGCCCGGCGACCGGATGCCGCCAGTCGCCTGATTTGGCACAAGCGAGCGGCGTGCCGGCGGCGCTGCGCGCCGCATGCAGCCGCGCGACGAGATCGGCGGGAAGAAACGGGCAATCCCCTGGCACGCTGACCATCCATGCGATCTCCGGCCGATGGATGGCAGCCCAGTCGAGGCCCGCGAGAATGCCGGCGAGCGGACCGGCAAAGTCGGGGATGTCGTCGGCGACAACCGGCAGGCCAAAGCGCGCAAAACGCGACGGATCGCCATTGGCATTCAGGATGATGCCGTCGCATTGCGGCACCATGGTTTCGAGCACGCGGTCGAGGATGGTGCGGCCGCCGATGTCGATCAGCGCCTTGTCGCCGCCGCCCATGCGGCGTGCCAGTCCGCCGGCGAGAACGAGTCCGAGGGTGGCGGGAGTCACAACCGGCGCCACGAGTCACCTCCCCCCTTGCGGGGGAGGTCGACCGCCGAAGCGTCAGCGCAGGCGGTCGGGAGGGAGGTGAGCGATGAGTGGAGGCGCAAGTTTTGCCCCCCTCCCCAACCCTCCCCCGCAAGGGGGGAGGGAGCGCACCGCGTGCGCTGCGAGGGCGCTGATTCAATCGTCATGCATCGCGGCCTTGCGTCGATGCTTCGCGCTCTCGTCCTCCACGAAGCTGAGATCCTGGTCGAACACGATGCGGTCGAGGCCGGCGAGGGCGGTGAAGCGCTTGCCGCGCGCGCGGCCGATCAGCGTGAGGTTGGCCTTGCGCGCAAGCTCGACGCCCCAGGCGGTGAAGCCCGAGCGCGACACCAGAATGGGGATTCCCATGCGCACGGTCTTGATCACCATCTCGGAGGTGAGGCGGCCGGTGGTGTAGAAGATCTTGTCATGCGTCGGCATCTTCTGCTGGAACATCCAGCCGGCGATCTTGTCGACCGCGTTGTGGCGGCCGACGTCCTCCATATAGACCAGCGGCTTGTCCTGGTGCGCCAGCACGCAGCCATGAATCGCGCCGGCTTCGAGGTAGAGCGAAGGCGTGGTGTTGATCTTGTGGGTCAGCGCATAGAGCCACGAGGTGCGCAAGGGCGTGGCCGGCAGCGTGACGCCTTCCAGCGCGTCCATCAGGTCGCCGAAGATCGTGCCCTGCGCGCAGCCCGACGTCTGCACTCGCTTCTTGAGCTTTTCCTCGTAATTGGTTTCGCGCTCGGTGCGGACCACGACGACGGACAGCTCCTCGTCGTAATCGACACCGGTCACCACGTCGTCCGGCTGCAGCATGTTCTGGTTGAGCAGATAGCCGATCGCGAGATAATCGGGATGATCGGCGATCGTCATCGCGGTCACGATCTCCTGCGCATTCAGGAAGATCGTCAGTGGCCGCTCGACCGTGACCAGCGTCTCGATCTCCGCACCTGTCTGGTCGACACCACGCACGCGCTCGGTCAACCGCGGATCGTGCGGGTCCGGAGCGAGCAGATAGTCGTCGTCCGCCATGATCAACCGAACGGCAATTTCATGCCCGGCGGCAGCGGCAGGCCGCCGGTCAGTGCCTGCATCTTTTCCGCCATCACCACTTCAAGCTTCTTGCGGGCGTCGGCATGCGCGGTGACCAGAAGGTCTTCGACGATTTCCTTCTCGTCCGGCTTCATCAGCGAATCGTCGATCTTCACGCTCTTGAGGTCGCCCTTGCCGGACAGCGTCACCTTGACCACGCCGCCGCCGGAAGCGCCCTCGACCGATACGGTCTCGAGCTCGGCCTGCATCGACTGCATCTTGGATTGCAGCTCGGCCGCCTTCTTCATCATGCCCATGAAATCGGCCATGTCTCACCTTTCAAAGTTTTACCTGTCGTTGTCGCTGTCATCGTCGTCCGGATCGATGGGAGTAGCGTCGAAGTCGGGCTCAGCCGTCGGCTGCTCGATTTCGCGCGGGCGTACCGCCACAATCTCCGCGCCCGGGAAGCGTTCCAGCACCGCCTGCACCAGCGGATCGGCGCGCACGCCGCGCTTCAGTTCCGCCTCGCGCGCATCCATCTGCGCTTTCAGTGTCGGCTGACCCGGCTCGCGCGACAGCACCACCACCCAGGGCCGTCCGGTCCACATGCTGAGTTTGCCGGACAATTCGTTGACCAGGGTCTGGGCCGCCCCGGGTTCGAGCGCGATTTCGAGCTTCCCGTCCTCGCAACGGACCAGCCGCATGTCGCGCTCCAGCGCCGCCTTGATCCTGAGGTCGCGCTTCTCTGCCGCCAGTTGCACCACGGCTTCGAAGCTGCCGAGCACCATCGGTTGCGGTGACGGCGCGGCTTGTAGCGGACGCGGCGCTTCGTTCAGCGCCGGCGCGGCCATGGCGCGCGGTCCGCTGCGCGGCGCGTCGGAATGCGAGGCCGCCATCACCGCCGGTGCCGGCGTTGTTGCGAACGGAGCCGATGAAGAAGTGAGGCCGCCATTGCTGCGGGGAGCGGACAAAGCTGTCGTCTCGATAGACGTGCCGCCGGCGAGCGCGCGGATCGCTTCGTCCGGCGTCGGCAGATCGGCAGCATAGGCGATCCGCACCAGCAGCATTTCCGCGGCCGCCACCGGGCGCGCCGCCTGCTGCACCTCGGTAAGGCCTTTCAGCAGCATCTGCCAGGTTCGCGACAGGATGCGCATCGAGAGCTGTGCGGCGAAGGCGCGGCCGCGCACGCGCTCTGGCTCACTCAGGGACAGATCGTCCGCGACCGAGGGCACGAGCTTCACGCGCGTGACGAAATGCGTGAACTCGGCAAGATCAGACAGGATGATGGTTGGATCGGCGCCGGAATCGTATTGATCGCGCAGTTCCTTTAGCGCCCCGCCGATATCGCCCTTCAGCAGCATTTCGAACAGGTCAACGATGCGAGAGCGATCCGACAGCCCGAGCATCTGCCGGATGTCTTCGGCCCGCACCTCGCCGGCGGCGTGCGAAATCGCCTGATCGAGCAGCGACAACGAATCGCGCACCGAGCCTTCCGCCGCGCGCGCGATCAATGCCAGCGCCTCGGTTTCGGCTTTGACGTTTTCCTTTTCGGCGATGCCGGCCAGATGACGCACCAGAAGATCGCCGTCCACGCGCCGAAGATCGAACCTCTGACACCGAGACAGCACCGTGATCGGCACTTTTCTGATCTCGGTGGTCGCGAACACGAACTTGGCGTGCGGTGGCGGTTCCTCCAGCGTCTTCAGCAAGGCGTTGAACGCAGCCGTCGACAGCATGTGGACTTCGTCGAGGATGTAAACCTTGTAGCGCGCGCTGACCGGCGCATAGCGCACCGCATCGTTGATCTGCCGCACATCGTCGACGCCGTTATGTGAGGCGGCGTCCATTTCATGGACGTCGATATGGCGGCTTTCGATGATCGCCTGGCAATGCTCGCCCATCACCGGCATGTCGATGGTCGGTCCCTTGATCGACCCATCCGGCAATTGATAATTCAGCGCGCGGGCCAGGATGCGGGCGGTCGTGGTCTTGCCGACCCCGCGGACCCCGGTCAGGATCCAGGCTTGCGGAATGCGCCCGGTCTCGAAGGCATTCGAGACGGTGCGTACCATGGCGTCCTGACCGATCAGGTCGGTGAAGGTGGACGGCCGGTAGCGCCGCGCCAGCACCCGATAGCCGCCCGCGCCAAGTGCCGTAGCTTGGGGCGCAGCTTCTACCGGCTTCTGATTGCTGGTCTCGCTCATGGCGCTTCCGGTTTGGCGCTTCCGGGTTCGCGGCGCCGGCGCGGCCGGATACCTGTATTGGCCGCGGAAAAAGGGTGGGAGGCTGACACGCGACCCGAACCGAAGCTCGTTAGGGCTGCTTCCTTCCGGACCTGACCCGGTTGGCGAGTGGCTCGCCCACCGCCAACCTCCCGCGTGATATATCGGGCCTCGCCGCCCCGAAAGCAAGCAAAACGGCGCCCGGGGTGATAACCTGACGCGCCCCGCAATGCCTTGGACAATCTCATGAATTCGGATCAATGGTCGCTGCACCCGCAACTTGTGCGGGACACCATCGAACTTGGCGATCTCGCACTGTCGCGGGTCCTGGTGATCCGGGACGCGAATTACCCCTGGCTGCTGCTGGTTCCGCGCCGGCCCGGCATCGTCGAGATCATTGATCTGGAGGAGGTCGAGCAGGCCCAGCTGATGGTGGAGATCGCTCGCGTCAGCCGGGTGTTGAAGGCGGTGACCCAATGCGACAAGCTCAATGTCGCGGCGCTCGGCAATGCCGTGCCGCAGCTTCATGTGCATGTCATCGCGCGCCGCAAGACCGACAAGGCCTGGCCGAAACCGGTCTGGGGCGTCGCCCCGCCGCTCGACCATGATTCCGGCGAGGTCGAGCGCTTTATGGCTGCAATCAAGAAGAAACTCTGGGTGTCCTGATCATGCAGAATGCAATGCACTTCGGACCGTGGCCTGCGCTCGGCTATGTCGACAGCCTGCTCGACCGCGCGGCGGCGCGGCGCGTCGATCCGGATTTCCTTGAAGCCTGCTGCGTGAGCGCGGGGTCTGGCTTCTACCTGATCGGCGGCGAGATGATCGTGCTGAAACGGGCGGGGGATGCGTTCGATCCAATGTTTCTGCCGGATGAGCTTGCAGGCTTCGCGGCCGGGCCGGATCGTCTGTTTCTCGGGTTGCAGCAACAGACCGGCCGGTTCGGCATGTCGCTTGCGCAGGATGCCATCGAGACGCTGAAGGCCGACGCGCGGTTTCATGTCGTCGACCTGCGGTCGATCGCGGTGCAGGGCCTGGTGGCGCCCGAACATCTGCCGCCGCTCGCGGAAGCCAAGGCGCTGCTGCATTGGCATGCACGCCACCGTTTCTGCAGCAATTGCGGTCATCCCACCAATGTGGTGGAGGGCGGCTGGCGCCGGGATTGCCCCAACTGCCGGGCGCAGCATTTTCCGCGCACCGATCCGGTGGCGATCATGCTCGCGGTGCGCGGCGATCGTTGTCTGCTCGGCCGGCAAGCCCATTTCGCGCCGGGTATGTGGTCGTGCCTCGCGGGCTTCGTCGAGCCGGGCGAGAGCATGGAGGAAGCGGCGCGCCGCGAGACTCTGGAAGAAGCCGGAATCCGTTGCGGCCGCGTGCGTTATTTCGCCTCGCAGCCCTGGCCGTTTCCGTCCTCGCTGATGATCGGCTGCCACGCCGAGGCGATTTCGGAAGACATCGTGGTCGACCGCGACGAGCTCGAGGATGCGCGCTGGTTCTCGCGCGACGAGGCCGCGACGATGCTGATGCGGACCCATCCGGATGGACTCGGAACGCCGCCGCCGGTCGCCATCGCCCATCACATCATCCGCGCCTGGGTGGAGAAGGGCGACGATGTCCTTGCCTGACCGGACACGAGGGAAGCTTATTGTCTGCGCCGGGATGGCGGTCATCGATCATGTCTATCGCCTCACGACGTTTCCGGCTCCTGGCACCAAGACCCGCGCCCAGGATTTTTTTTCGGTGCTGGGTGGATGCGCTGCGAATGCTGCGATTACCATCAGCCGGCTCGGCGGACGGGCCCGTGTGGTGTCACCGCTGGGAGGCCCGGCCGGGCAGGATCTGACGGGCGACAACGTTGTTGCGAAGCTTGCGCGCGATGCGATCGACGTTGGGCATGTCGTGCGGCTGGATGGCGCCGTGTCCTCGCGATCCTCCATCTTCATCTCGGGCGATGGCGAACGGACCATCGTGAGCTATCGCGATCCGGCCTTGGAACGCGCTCGCCCGCATGACCCCACAGGCGCGATCTTGGGCGCCGATGGTCTCCTCGCCGACAACCGCTTTCAGGAATTCGTTCTGCCGACCGTTCGTGCCGCGGCAGCCGAGGGCAAGCTCGTGGTGCTGGATGCGGACAAGCCGATGGGACTGACCGACGAGTTGCTGACGCTCGCGACCCATATCGTGTTTTCCGCCGACGGTCTGCGCGCCACTGCTCAGACCGACGATCTGGCGACGGCGCTCGGCGTGGTCGCGGGGCATACGGACGCTTTCGTCGCCGTCACCGACGGACCACGCGAGATGCTGTGGCGGGAGAATGGTGGCATCGGCCGTCTGCCAGCTTTCGCGATCGAGGCGGTCGATACGCTTGGCGCGGGTGACGTTTTCCACGGCGCCTTCGCGCTGGCTATGGCCGAAGGCGAGCCCGTCGCGGCCGCCATGCGATTTGCCGCCGCCGCGGCCGCAATCAAATGCAGCCGCCTGGGCGGCGGGGCAGGCGCGCCGGATCGCGCCGAGGTCGCCGCGTTCCTGAGCGCCCGTGCCGAAAATTAGGCCTTTCTTGTGGAAGGATATTCTATATATAGCGGATCGCTGCTATTATTTTAGAATAATATTCCAGGTGACGCATGGATGCCATTGACCGGAAAATACTGCTGACCCTGCAGGAAGATGCCTCGCTGTCGGTTGCCGAGATCGGCCAGAGGGTCGGGCTGTCGTCGACGCCATGCTGGAAGCGGATTCAGCGGCTCGAGGCTGACGGCGTGATCCAGAAGCGCGTCGCGATCGTGGACCAGGACAAGGTCGGCCTGGGCATCAGCGTCTTCGTCTCGGTGGAGACCGACGATCATTCGGAGGAGTGGCTGGGCCGCTTCGCCGGCGCTGTCAGCGCGATGCCCGAGGTGATGGAATTCTACCGGATGGCCGGCGATGTCGATTACATGCTGCGCGTGGTCGTGCAGGACATGCAGGCCTACGACACCTTCTACAAGAAGCTGATCGCCGCCTCGCCGCTGAAGAACGTGACTTCGCGCTTTGCGATGGAGAAGATCAAGTCGACGACCAGCCTGCCGATCCCGTGACCCAATGCGTCGCTACGGGCGCGTAGGCCCGGACCCGACACTCAGATCTTGGTCACGGTCTCCGACAACCGCGGCCGCATGTAAATCTGATCGTTCAGATTCATGGCGCCGGTCACCACATAGCCGATCGACGGCTGGTACTTGTAGGTTGCTTCGCCCCAGACAAGCGAGGTGGACGGCGTATTCAGCGCGGGCGGGATGGTCACGGCGGAGCCGACCGCGCGCGCGGTGCCGTTCTTGGTGCTGCTCCACTTGATCTTGGCGTTGCCATTCTTGTCGATCTCAACGACCGACACCGTCACCTTCACGTCCTTGTCCGGATAAGGCGCCATGATCGCGGTCGCGGCTCCGAGTACGGCATTGATTCCGTTGTTGTCGATGCTTGACACCTGCGCGACGAGATCGGCCACGGTGCGAGCCGTCAGTGTCACCTTGCGGTCGATGCTGACGCCTTGCGACACCTCGACACCGCCGAGATACAGCGTGAGCATCAGCGGCAGCAGCATCGCAAACTCGACGGCCGATACGCCCCGCTTGTCTTTTGCGAAGTTGGACAGCCGCAGCGCGGCTGCGCGAACCATCATGCAATCGATCCGGTTGAGCATGGTGCGTCTCACTGGAAGGGTTCGTTGCGGAACGCGGCCGTCGCCATCAGCAGGCGCTTGCCGCCGGACAGGTCTGCGAGGTTGAGGCCGAGCAGCGATACATGGACGGGCCATTCGTAAAGCAGCCGGACAACGACGATGTCGCCCGGCGATCCGGGCTGCCAGGCAGGCGTGAAGGTGACATTGCCGTTGGCGTCGATCGGCTTCGAGGTATTGGCGGCGGCGAAAGACGAATAGGTGCGAACGTCTACCTTGATCCCGCCGTCGCAATCGAACAGCGCCAGGACCCGCTTGCAGACCTCTTCCTTGAACTGTTGCTGGTTGAGACCGCCTTTCTGCGCCTGCCCGGTCATGACCAGACGCGCGGAATCCGCCGTGGCGGTTTCAAGAACCTGACCGGCGAAGAACACGATCGCGGTTTCAAGAATGGCAAACATGAGCGCGAGAAACGGCGCGGCCACCATGGCGAATTCGATCGCCGCGGCGCCATCGTCTTTCCTGGCGAAGCGGCGAACGATGCGCGGGGTGATCCGTCGCATGAAACCCGATCGGGAAGTCTCTTTCACGGCCTCTGGCATGGCGATGATCCATTGGTCCGGACGTGCGGCCGGAGCAACGCGGTTCTAGCAAAGGCGCGTTTGTGAATTATTGCCCGGATTTCCGACAAAGGCCGGGGCGTCGTTTACCGGTTCGAAACCATGTCGGGCCGACCGATGCCGCGGCTTCATCTTACGCCGCGTCGGGACCGCTGCGTCAGCGCCCCGACGATATCGAGGTCGCCTGCGTGTTGCGGGTCGTTGTCTGCACCAGGGCCTGGTTGAAGTATTCCTGGTTGTCACCCGGTGCAATCACCGGCTGACAGGTCGGCACGCAGCTATAGGTCTCGCGGCTTGTGCCTTTGAAGACGACCACGGTGTTCAGCGCGCCGCGGACTTCGACGATTTTCTCGAACAGCGCGTTGCCCTTGCGATCCAGGGCAATGAAGTTGGTGGCTCCGTAGCCCTTTCCGGTCAGGACGGCGAGCCCGCCTGCCTGCAGCGAGGCGTCGACGATCAGCGGGTTTCCAACCACGATCGTGGCAACGCGCTCCGGCAGCTTGATGAGCTTGGCCTCGTCCATCGCTACATTCAGCCTCTCACCGGGCGGAAAGTCGCCCGCTTGCGCTGGAACTGAAACAGCGAACGCGACGATACCGGCGAGAGCGGATTGCCGAAACAGGCTCCAGAAGCCATGACGCGCCGCCATGATGTTACTCCGCACAAACGCACACACACGAGAGACCGAACGGCAAAACTCGGCGGCACACTCCGCCCCGTCGAACTCACACCAAAATGGTGAATCAATCGCCAACGGGACCGTTTAAAAAAATCCTCAACGCACGGACCTCCGCGCTACGCGTGTGGTCGCATAGATTGAGCGCGCGTTTTGTGCATCTGCATCAAATCTTCCTTAACCGCAATTTCGGACGGCGGAACTTCCAAAGCCCGCTTGCAGACAGGGAAAAGGCCTCCTCGATGCGGTGCAGGGATAGGGTGCGCTCCACAGTTTCGCGATGCGTTCATCGATCCCGTGAGAGCAAACACTGACCGGCTGCAACGTGAGCGTTGACGCATTTTGCCATGTAGAATTTGGGAAAATCTGCCGGTTGATCGCACCGGATCAAGCGCCGCCGCGCTTCATTGGCAGCGGGCTACAGGATGCGCATCACGAATGCTCACCGCCGACATCGCTAACGGATTCTAAAATCGTGCCCCGGATTCCCGAATGCCGGGCTTACAGATTCTTCAAACGCCACTGCTAGTTTCGCGTCACTGCCGGTCACCCGGCGGTCTGGTTCTAAGTCTGGTTCAACGCTGTCTCAACGGAGCTACAACAATGGTGACCTTCAAGAAGTTCATTCGCGACGAGTCGGGTGCAACCGCCATCGAATACGGCCTGATCGCAGCCGGAATCGCCGTCGCCATCATCACGGTCGTGCAGGGCATCGGTACGAGCCTGGAAGCAAAGTTCCAGGAAGTTAAAGCCGGTCTCCAGTAATATCCTGGATCGACTGCCAAGCCGCGCCCCCTGGCTTTGTCCCGCGGGCGCGGTTTCGCATTTATGGACCCTGCACCGGGCGCTTCCGGCGCGGTGCTAACCGGACGGCAAGAACGGGCCGGTTAGGTTCACGGTCGAATACGAGTAGATGTTGCGAGTGCGGCCATGACATTGATGATGACAGACGCGATCCGGCTGTTTTTGTTTCCGGCGCTCATGGCCTTCGCCGCCTTCAGCGACCTGTTCACGATGACGATCTCGAACCGCGTGTCGCTGCTTCTGGTCGCCGGCTTCTTCGTCATGGCCATGTTGGTCGGCATGGGTGGCGCGGATATTCTGTCGCATATGGGGGCCGGCCTCGCCGTGCTCGCCGTTACCTTCACATTGTTTGCCTGTGGCTGGATCGGCGGCGGAGATGCCAAACTTGCCGCCGCAACCGCGCTGTGGGTCGGCTTCGGTCCGCTGATGGATTATCTGGTCTACGCCTCGATCTTCGGCGGCATCCTGACGCTGGCCATCATCCGATATCGGGTTACGCCGCTGCCTGGGCTGCTGCAGGGCCAGGATTGGGCCTTGCGCCTGCATCGGGCAGACGAAGGCGTGCCTTATGGAATCGCGCTCGCGGGCGCCGCGCTCGCGGTCTATCCGCAGACCGTTTGGATGAAGCCGCTGGGCCTCGGCTGACCCCCGGGGTCGCGGTCGGTCAGAAAAAATTAACTTGGTTTGCAAACCGCTCATTAACCACGAATTGACCTTTGGGTGGTGAAACTCACCCTCACGGCCATGTCGGGCCGATTGCGTCATTCGTGGAAAGTGCAGCGTATGAAAGCCGCGCGACTTATCGTTCTTGGAGTTGCGGTCGCCGCAGGTGGTCTCGCCGCATTGCTGGCGGGTCGGTCAGCCTATCGCGCGCCCCCGCCGCCGCCGGTTGCCAAACTCGAGACCGTCGACGTTCTGATCGCAAAAAGCGATATCGGCCAGGGCACCACGGTGAAAGCAGACGAACTGAGCTGGCAATTATGGCCGGCGTCGTCCGCGAATTCGAATTTCATTCGCAAGAGCGATCGGCCCGATGCCATCGAACAGATCGCCGGTTCGATCGTGCGCGGCGGAACCTTCTATGCGGGGGAACCGATCCAGGAATCGCGTCTCGTGAAGGGAAGCGCCTCGGGTTACCTGTCCGCGATCCTGCCCGCCGGAATGCGCGCTGTGGCGACGGAAATCAGCGCCGAGACCAGCGCCGGCGGCTTCGTGATTCCAGGCGACCATGTCGACGTGCTTCTGACGCAGCGCGACCGCGAGGCGGAGAAGCGCACGGGCATTGAGACATTTGTCAGCGAGACCATCATCCTGAATGCGCCCGTTCTCGCCGTGGACCAGACGGTCGCGGACAAGAACGGGCAAAAGGTCGTTATCGGCAAGACCGTGACTCTCGAACTGTCACCTCGCCAGGCGGAAGCTCTGGCGCGCGGCAAGCAGGTCGGCACGCTCTCACTGGCCCTGCGCAGTGTCGTCGATACGTCCAAGAACGCCGACGACACCGACGAGGGTTCGTCCCGTGGCGGCGTGAACATGGTGCGTTTCGGCGTGTCCACCACCGCCGGATCGAAATAGGCCGAAGGAAGGAAACTGTTTATGGCGAACCAGACGACGATCCGGACGCTGTTGATCGCCGCCTCGCTTGCCGCGGGTGCAATGGCTGCGGCGCACGCCGCGGAACCCGATCTGCACCGCACTCCGGTGATTTCCGTGGTCGGCAGCGAAGCGAGTTCGCGCCCGGTGAATCTCGGCGTCGGCAAGGCGGTGGTCATTGATCTGCCGCGCGACGCCAAGGACGTCCTTGTCGCCGATCCCACCATTGCAAATGCCGTCGTCCGCTCGGCTCGCCGCGCCTACATGATCGGTGTCAAGGTCGGCCAGACCAGCATCTTCTTTTTCGACGCCGAAGGCCGCCAGATTGCGGGCTTCGACCTCGCGGTGAAACGCGACCTGAACGGCATCCGCGATGCGATCCGCCAGTCGGTTCCGGATAGCGATATTCGGGTCGAAGCGCTCGGTGCCGATGGCGTGATCCTGACGGGCACGGCGAATACACCGGTGGATGCGCAAACCGCTTTTGCCGTTGCGGGCCGGCTGCTCAATGCCGGAACGAACACCATGACGGCTGCAGGCGACAAGGTGGTGAATGCCATCACGGTTCGGGGCCGCGACCAGATCAATTTGCGGGTCACCGTAGCGGAAGTTCAACGCGAGGTGATCAAGCAGCTCGGTGTCAACCTGAACGGCACTGTCGGCGTCGGTTCCGCCGTGCTCAGGTTCAACAACGAAAATCCGTTCCCGGCCTTCGGTGCGCCGCTGGTCCCGGAAAACTTCGCCGCCGGGACCTTTACGTCGGGGAGCGGCAACCGCGTCAATGCGATCCTGCGCGCCATGGAGCGCGCCGGGGTGATCCGTACGCTCGCCGAGCCCAACCTCACCGCAATCTCCGGCGAGTCGGCAAACTTTCTGGCTGGCGGCGAATTTCCGATCCTTGCCGGTTACTCGTGCAGCGCCGTAACCGGCGGGACGGCGAATTGCCAACCGACGGTCGAGTTCAAGAAGTTCGGCATCAGCCTCGGCTTCACGCCGGTGGTGCTGTCGGAAGGCCGGGTCAGCCTCAAGGTGACGACCGAGGTCTCGGAATTGTCGAACGAAGGCGCTTTGCAGTTCGGCACCGCTGAAAATGCCCGTCAGATCCCGTCGCTGAAGGTGCGCCGCGCCGATACCACCGTCGAGATTCCGTCCGGCGGTGCGCTCGCCTTGGCCGGCCTCATTCAGGAACAGACCAAGCAGCAGATCAGCGGTTTGCCGGGCATGATGCAACTGCCGGTGTTGGGCGCGCTGTTCAAGAGCCGCGATTACGTCAACCGGCAGACCGAACTGATGATCCTGGTGACGCCCTACGTGGTGCGCGCCGTCGCGCCGAAGGATCTGTCGCGACCGGACGACGGCTATGCCGACACGTCCGATCCGTCGAGCTTCTTCATGGGCCGCCTGAACAAGATCTACGGCATCGCCGGCAAGGTCGATCCGAACCGCATGTATTACGGCAAATATGGCTTCATCGTTGACTAAGGGCGGACGAGGAGAGGATCGCATGTCACTCCCAATTTCGATCGGCCGCAGGCGCCCCGGCTGGCTGACGCCCCGGCTTCTCGCTGTCGTGGTCGCCGGTTTCTCGCTGGGCGGGTGCAACCTGCCGGCTTATACCGTGAAGGAAACGATCAGCTATCCGAACGACTATCGCAAGCGCCATCAGATCGGCTTGCGGGATGGGTCGCGCACGGTCGAAGTGTTTATCGGCCAGAGCCGCGGTTCGCTCACGCCGACGCAGCGTGCCGAGGTGCTGGCTTTCGCAAAAGTCTGGAAGGATGAAGCGACCGGCGGCGTGGTGATTGATGTGCCGACCGGCACGCGAAACCAGGTCGCGGCATCGCAGGCGCTGCGCGAAATCAATTCGATCTTCGCGGCCTCCGGCGTGCCGATGCAGAGCGTCGCGGTTCGCTCCTATACGCCGGAAGATCCCACCAAATTCCCGACATTGCGGCTGAACTATTCCACCATCGTCGCCGAAGCCGGACCCTGCGGATTGTGGCCGCAGGACCTCGGGCCGACGATGGACGCGGCCTATAACGACAACAACAATTACTGGAATCTCGGCTGTTCGAATCAGCGCAATCTCGCGGCGATGGTGGCCAACCCGGCAGACCTTGTTCAGCCGCGCGCCGAGACCCCGGCCTGGACGTCGCGCCGTACCACCGTACTTGAGAAATATCGCCAGGGTGTGAGCCCGGCGACGACCTATCCGAAAGACAACGACGGCACGGTGAGCGACGTAGCCCAATGATGAAATCCGCATTTCACAGCGCGATGGAAGACGCTGCGGAGGATTTGCCGGCGCGTGACGAGCACATCGCTCCTTCGCCCCGCATCTCGATCCAGGCCTTCTGCGAATCGGTGGAAACCGCCGCTGCGGTGCAGTCGGCGGGCGAGGATCGCCGCCTCGGCAAGGCGCATCTGAAAATCCAGATGGGCGGCATGACCGCGGCGCTCGAGGCCTATCGTTCGGCGCCGACGCCGAACGTGATCGTGCTGGAATTCGAATCGCTCCCGGAGACCGTTCTCGCCGGCCTCGATTCGCTGGCCGATCTCTGCGACCCCGGCACCCGCGTGATCGTGATCGGCCGCCATAATGACGTTGCGCTGTATCGCGAACTGGTCCGCCGCGGCGTCAGCGACTATCTCATCGCACCGGTCAACACGCTCGACATCGTGCGCGCGGTCTGCGGCCTGTATTCGGCGCCGGATGCGAAGCCGGTCGGCCGCATTCTTGCTGTGATCGGCGCCAAGGGCGGCGTCGGCGCATCCACCATCGCCCACAATGTCGCTTGGTCGATCGCCCGCGACCTGTCGCTCGACGCGGTGGTGACCGATCTCGATCTGGCCTTCGGCACCGCGGGTCTCGACTACAACCAGGATCCGCCGCAGGGCATTGCCGATGCGGTATTCTCGCCGGATCGCATCGACAACAATTTCATCGACCGGCTGCTGTCGAAATGCTCGGATAATCTGAGTTTGCTGGCGGCGCCGGCGACGCTCGAGCGGGTCTATGATTTCGGCGCCGACGCGTTCGACTCGATCTTCGATACGCTGCGCGCCAGCGTGCCCTGCATCGTGCTCGACGTGCCGCATCAATGGACCGGCTGGACCCAGCGCACGCTGCTCGCCGCCGACGATATCCTCATCGTCGCGGCGCCGGACCTCGCCAATCTGCGCAACGCCAAGAATCTCATCGACTATCTGAAGGCCGCACGGGTCAACGACCATCGTCCGTTCTATGCGCTCAATCAGGTCGGCGTCCCGAAGCGGCCGGAGATCAAGCCGTCCGACTTCGCCAAGGCGCTCGACAGCGAGGCCGCGGCCATCATCCCGTTCGAGCCGCAGCTGTTCGGAACCGCGGCCAATAACGGGCAGATGATCGCGGAAGTGTCCGGCAGCCATAAGGTCACCGAGACCTTCCGTCAGCTCGCGCAACTGATGACAGGTCGGTCCGAGGCGAAAAAGTCAAAGCCGGGTCTGCTGAGCCCGTTCATTCAGAAGCTTCGCAAGAAGGCGTAGGCCTGGAGTCTGTAGCCAGTGTTTGGAAAGCGTACCGCGTCAGGTCCTGCTTCGAGCGCATCCGGTGGAGGTGCCGCAACGCTCGCGCCGCCGCCGGCGCCGCAACCGGCCGCCCCGAAGCCGGCGGCGCCACCGCCCGCCGCAATCTCGAGCGAGGGCCGCGCGCCGCTGCCGGCCTCCGGGCTCGGCGCTCAACTGTTCTCTGCGCCGGCCGCGCCGCCGAAAGCCGCTCCGCTGCTCGCCACAGACAGCCGCCGCTCGGATAGCTATTACGAGGTCAAGGGTGCGATCTTCGGCGCGCTGATCGAGGCGATCGATCTGGCCCAGCTCGCCCGTCTCGATGCCGATGCCGCGCGCGAGGAAATCCGCGACATCGTCAACGAAATCATCGCCATCAAGAATGTGGTGATGTCGATCTCCGAGCAGGAAGAACTGCTCGACGATATCTGCAACGACGTTCTCGGCTACGGTCCGCTCGAACCGCTGCTGGCGCGCGATGACATCGCCGACATCATGGTGAACGGGTCGGGTACCGTTTATATCGAAGTGGCCGGCAAGATCCACAAAACCGGAATCCGCTTCCGCGACAATCAGCAGCTGCTGAACATCTGTCAGCGCATCGTCAGCCAGGTCGGCCGCCGCGTCGACGAATCCTCACCGATCTGCGACGCGCGTCTGCCGGACGGTTCGCGCGTGAACGCCATTGTCCCGCCGCTCGCCATCGACGGCCCCGCGCTCACCATCCGCAAGTTCAAGAAGGACAAGCTGCGCCTCGAGAACCTGGTCAAGTACGGCTCGATCACGCCCGAAGGTGCGGAAATCCTGAAGATCCTCGGCCGCTGCCGCGTCAACACCATCGTGTCCGGCGGTACCGGCTCCGGCAAGACCACGTTGCTGAACTGCCTCACCGAATTCATCGACGACGACGAACGGATCATCACCTGCGAGGACGCCGCCGAACTTCAACTGCAGCAGCCGCATGTGGTGCGTCTCGAAACCCGGCCGCCGAACCTCGAAGGCGAAGGCCAGGTCACCATGCGCGATCTGGTCAGGAACTGTCTGCGTATGCGTCCCGAACGCATCATCGTCGGCGAAGTGCGCGGACCGGAAGCCTTCGACCTGCTGCAGGCGATGAATACCGGCCACGACGGCTCGATGGGCACGCTGCACGCCAACTCGCCGCGCGAGGCGCTGTCTCGCGTCGAATCGATGATCACCATGGGCGGCTTCTCGTTGCCGTCCAAGACCATCCGCGAAATGCTGTGCTCCTCAATCGATGTGATCATTCAGGCCGCCCGCTTGCGAGATGGCTCGCGTCGCATCACCCACATTACCGAAGTGCTCGGCATGGAAGGCGATGTCATCATCACCCAGGATCTCTTCGTCTATGAGATGCTGGGAGAGGATGCCAACGGCAACCTGATCGGCCGCCATCGTTCGACCGGCATCGGCCGTCCGCGCTTCTGGGATCGTGCCCGCTATTACGGCGAGGAGAAGCGGCTTGCCGCCGCGCTCGATGCCAGCGCACAGGCCGATGACGAGGTGATGGCCTGATCATGCTCGATCCCAGCAACCAGCCCCTGATCATGGCAATTCTCGCGGCGGTCGCCGTGGGCGGGCTTGGCTGGGTGTTCGTGTATCCACTCCTGTCCGGCGAACGCAATGTCGAGCGACGCGTCGCCTCCGCGGCGCAGACGCACACGGTGCAGCGCGTGTCGCGGGGCGTGCAGAAATCGCGGCGCGAGCAGGTCGAGGAATCTCTGAAAGACCTCGAGCTTCGCCAGCGCAAGAATTCAAGGCCGACGCTCTCGCAGCGCATCGGGCAGGCCGGCCTGAGCTGGTCGGTGCGCCAGTATATTCTGATCTCGGCGGTCATGGGCATCGTCGCCTTCGGCCTCGTGATCGGCAGCGGTTTGGGGCTGATGCCGGCGCTGGGCTTTGGCTTCGCGGCCGGTTTCGGGCTGCCGTTCTGGATGCTGTCGTACCTGAAGAAGCGCCGCGAGGCCCGGTTTCTCACCATGCTGCCCGACGCCGTCGACGTGATCGTGCGCGGTATCAAGTCCGGCTTGCCGTTGCTGGATAGTCTCAAGGTGGTCGCGGCCGAAGGCCAGGAGCCGGTGAAGAGCGAGTTCAAGGCCATCATCGAGACCCAGACGGTCGGCATCCCGCTCGGCGATGCCTGCCTCAAGCTGCATGAGCGGATGCCGCTTCCGGAAGCGAATTTCTTCGGCATCGTGATCGCGATTCAGCAGAAGGCTGGCGGCAACCTTTCGGAAGCGCTTGGCAACCTGTCGAAGGTGCTGCGCGAGCGCAAGAAGATGAAGGCGAAGATCCAAGCCATGTCGATGGAGGCGAAAGCCTCCGCCGCCATTATCGGCTCGCTGCCGCCGGCCGTCATGGCGATCGTCTGGATCACCAGCCCGACCTATATCGAACTTCTCTGGACTCATCCCACCGGGCAATTGCTGCTGCTCGGCAGCGCGACGTGGATGCTGATCGGAGTGATGGTGATGAAGAAGATGATCAATTTCGACTTCTAGTGCTCTTTCCGGACGTCGTCGGTGGTTTCCGCAACTTCGAATGCGAACGCCGGAAGCGGAAGAACACTGGCAACGCGACGACTATAGGGCCGCCGTTCGATCTTCGGGTTTTCGATCGAATGTGCGGCAACGATACAGGACCTTGAATATCGGCGGCACCCAGGCTCACCATGTCCCAGATCATCATCGGCATTCTGAATGACACCCGGCTCCTCGCGATGATCCTCGCCGGGATTGCCGCGGTGGCGACGGTGCTGACTCTCGCGATGCCGCTGCTGGCCTCCGATCCGCTGCCGCGCCGCATGAAGTCGGTCGCGCTCGAGCGCGAAAAGATCAGACAGCGCGAGCGTGAGCGCATGGCGCGGGGCGAGAAGATTTCGCTGCGGGCAACGCCCAAGCAATTCATGCAGCGGGCGGTCGAGAATTTCCAGCTCAACAAATGGGTCGGCCAGGAAGAGGCGCGCGAGAAGCTGGTCCAGGCCGGCTATCGCGGCCACGCGCCTTATGTCACCTATCTGTTCTTCCGGATGGTGACACCGATCGCGGCGTTGCTGATCTCGGTTCTGTACGTGTTCTTCATCCTGAAACTCGACAAGCCGATCACTGTGAAGATCGGTATCTGTCTGTTTGCCACCTATGTCGGCATGCATTTGCCGTGGCTGTTCCTGAAGAACAAGATTCAGAAGCGGCAATTATCGATTCGCCGCGCTTTCCCGGACGCGCTCGACTTGCTGCTGATCTGCGTCGAATCCGGCATGTCGATCGAGGCCGCCTTCAGGAAGGTCTCGAACGAGATCGGATCGCAATCGATCGCGCTGGCCGAGGAGTTCACGCTGACCACGGCCGAGTTGTCCTATCTTCCGGACCGGCGACAGGCTTACGACAATCTTGCCAAGCGCACCGATATGGAAGGCGTCAAGTCGGTCTGCATGGCCTTGCAGCAGGCGGAGCGCTACGGCACCCCGCTGGCGCAGACCTTGCGGGTGCTGGCGCAGGAAAATCGCGACATGCGCATGTCCGAGGCCGAGAAGAAGGCCGCGGCACTCCCGCCCAAGCTGACCGTGCCGATGATCCTGTTCTTCCTGCCGGTCTTGTTCGTCGTCATTCTCGGCCCGGCTGCGATCCGTGTGATGGCGATCCAATAGCCAGCACTCTATTGCCCTTCAGAGGCGAACCCTGGCCTGTTTCGTTGACGGTGCGACGCGACGCAGCGCATGCTGTCTGATGGCATAGTCAAATGACGGCAACGAAGGCCTGGTCGCGCGCTCAATAATTGTTCGCGGCCTGTCGTAACGCCTGCTGCGTCGGTTTGCTCTTGTTGGACTTGTTCTCAGCCAGCATCTGTTTGAGATAGTGCAGGTTGGCGGCCGCTTCTTCCGGTGACAGATCGGCTTGTGCGATCTGCTGGGCTTCCTGGAAACGGCCCTGCAGGCCGACCACCAGCGCGAGGTTCTGGCGCACGCGCGGCTCGCGGTTGTTGGCGGTGTTGGCCCGCCGCAGGGTTTGCTCGGCTTCGCTCAGGTTCTTGGAAAGAGCATAGGACAGGCCGAGATTGGACATCACCGACGGCTCGTCGGGAACGATCTTCAGCGCGGCGATGTATTGGCGACGCGCTTCCTGGTGCCGTCCCATCTGGTCGAGCACCACACCCTGCACCGACAGGATGCGCCAGTCGGGCTGGTCCGGCGTGTGCGCGCGGCTCAGGACGTCGAGCGCCTGCACGAACTGGCCCGTATCAGCGAGCGCGCGTCCATAGGCGCCGAGAACCGCCGTGTTGTTGGGGTTGCTGAGCGAGGATTGTTCGAGCACAGCCACCGCCTGCGCGCGCTGACCGGTGGCGCGCAGGGCCTGTGCGTACCGGATGCCGGCTTCGGCATCTTTCTGGTTCTTGGCGTAGCGCTCACCCCAGATTTGCGCCTCGCGCCGCCAGTCGCCCTCGGGCGAGGATTGTCCGGCAGCGTCGGCGATGGTTCCGATCTGGGCGGACTGGCAACCGCCGAGCATCAAGGCCGCCATGAGGGCCGCGCCGGCCAGAAGGCTGGACTTGGGACGATACTTCGATTTGCAACGATACATGGCGCGCCTCGATCGGCGCCGGGGACCGCCCGCACGCCACCCTTGCTCAATAAAGCGTTAACCCTAACGGTCGGTTAAAGCGGCCCCTTGGCGGGGCGGCACCGGACCCGATAAGAAGCCTCATGCACCACGCCTTCGCCGAATCGGGCCGCGACACGGCCATTCCCATCTGGTTTGTCACCAAGACGACATGGCCCGGCATCCGGGACACCCTGAGCCCGATGGCCCGCAGCTTTGCCGAAGCCGCTGGCTTCGAGCCGAAGCGCGGCGCGCATCTCGCGCTGCCGGCAGCGGAGGGCGGCATCGCCGGGATTCTGTTCGGTCTCGAGGACAGCGCCACCGAAGCGAACCCGATGCTCCCGGGCAATCTGCCGGGATTGCTGCCGGACGGCGTCTACCGCTTCGCCAATTTGCCGCACGATACCCGCCTCGCGGCATTGGCCTTTGCGCTGGGCAGCTACCGCTTCGACCGCTATCGCAAGCGCAAAGCCAAATCGGTGACGCTGGTGCCGCCGGACGGGGTCGATGCCGCAGATCTGTCGCGCATTGTCGAGGGCGTGACCTTGGCGCGCGACCTGATCAACACGCCGTCGAACGACATGGGACCGGCCGAGTTGCACGAGGCCGCGCGGCTCCTCGCCGAGCGTCACGACGCCTGGATCGAGGCGGTGACGGACGACGAATTGCTGCTGAAGAATTTTCCGCTGATCCATGCGGTCGGGCGCGCCGCGGCGCGGCCGCCGCGTCTGATCGATCTGCATTGGGGCGACCCGACGCATCCGAAGGTGACGGTGGTCGGGAAGGGGGTCTGCTTCGATACCGGCGGCCTCGATCTGAAGCCGTCGAGCGCAATGCTGCTGATGAAGAAGGATATGGGCGGCGCCGCCGCGGCGCTGGCGCTGGCGCATATGGTGATGGACCGCAAGCTGCCGGTGGCGTTGCGCGTGCTGATCCCGGCGGTCGAGAATTCGGTGTCGGGTTCGGCTTTCCGGCCGCTCGATGTGTATCCGTCGCGCAAGGGCCTGACCGTCGAGGTCGGCAATACCGATGCCGAGGGCCGGCTGGTGCTTGCGGATGCGCTGACGCTCGCCGACGAGGCGGCGCCCGATCTTCTGATCGATCTCGGAACGCTGACGGGGGCTGCTCGGGTGGCGCTCGGGCCCGAGCTTGTGCCTTTCTACGTGCATGACAACCAACTCGCGGAATCGATGGCGCGGCACGGCACCGCCGAGCACGATCCGCTCTGGCGCATGCCGTTATGGGCGTCGTACGAATCCATGTTGGATTCCAAGGTGGCGGACACCGGTAATGTCAGCAACGGCGCGTTTGCCGGTTCGATCACCTGCGCGCTGTTCCTGCAGAAGTTCGTAACCGCGGCGAAAGCGTGGTTGCATTTCGACATTTACGGCTGGAATCCGGCAACAAAGCCCGCCCGCCCCGAAGGCGGCGAGTGCCAGGCCGCCCGCGCGCTCTACGCGCTGTTGTGCGAACGATACGGCTGAGATCTCGTGACGCTCGATCCACGTCTCACGCCGGCGCGTCCCGATCTCGCTGCCAAACATCTTGAAGGCCAGGTCGAGGCCGAACGCTTCGCCGAAGGGTCAGTGTGCGAAGTGTTCGACCCACGCGCGCCGTTGCGGCGCGCGCCGGTGCCTGACGCGCCGCTGGAAACGGAGGCGCTGAAGGGCGAACGCATTACGGTTTATGAAACGACCGAGGAAGGCTGGTGCTGGGGCCAGCTCGCTTCTGACGGTTATGTCGGATGGATCCCGGCGAACGCGCTCACGACTACACTTACGGAACCGACCATGCGTGTGCAGGCTCTCAGCACGCTGGCCTTTCCTGCTCCCAATATCAAGATTCCGCCAATCGAGGCGCTGCCTCTTGGCGCATGTGTTGCAGTTGAGAAAATCGAGCAACCGTTTGCGCGCACCGTGCATGGCGGATTTATCCCGGCGCAACATCTCGCGCCGCTCGACCAGCATGAAACCGACTATGTCGCGGTTGCGGAACGTTTCCTGGGAACGCCCTATCTCTGGGGCGGAAAGACCAATCTTGGCATCGACTGTTCCGGGCTGGTGCAGATGGCGATGTCAGCCTGCGGGATCGCGTGCCAGCGCGACAGCGACATGCAGGAGAATTCGCTTGGTGAGCCGGTCAGCGTGCTCGGCGCGCTGTCGATGCCGCAGCGCGGAGACCTGCTCTTTTGGCGCGGTCACGCCGCGCTGGTCCGCGATCGCAAAACCATCATTCACGCCAATGCACATCACATGTCAGTCGCGATCGAGCCGCTTGATCAGGCTATAGCGCGCATTCGGGAGGCGGGCTCCGACGTAACGTCGGTAAGGCGGGTGATTATCCGCACGCAATCAGGCGGATAGTTTTCGTCAGCAAGCTGCAGCCTTGCCGCATTTGCGGACCGAGTCGATCACCGCTTTGAGGCTCTTGCGGCCGGGATGACCCTGAATGGCGATATCCTGAATCAGATAGGACGGCGTTGCCTTCAGCCCGAGCGTATCGGCGAAGCGCACATGCGCTTTCATGATGTCGGTAATGCCGTCGTCATTGGCCGCGTCGAGAATTTTCTGCTGATCGAGCTTGAATGTTGATGCGGTGGAGAGCGCGCGCTGGCCGTCGATAACGCCCCTTCCGGCGTACAAAGCGCGGTGATACCGGTAGAATTCCTCGGGTTTCATGCTCCTAGAAACCGCGATCTCCACCCGTCCAGCAAGGATCGAGGGTATTCCGAGCACCGGAAACGGCACCAGAACAAGCCGCAGCTTCTTGTCCGCCTTCAGAAGCGCATCGACATCCGCCGACGCGCGACGGCAATAGGGGCAGTTCAGGTCGTAGAACTCGACCAGCGTCACATCGCCGTCCGGATTGGCGGCGACCACCGCACCCGGAAGCTTCTCGGCCGCTGCGACGCTGCCCGGTGCGATCGTGTGATTGGCGACCGGGCTGCCATCTTCGCCGACGATCGGCCTTTCCGCTTTCAGGCCCTGGGCATGGGCAGACGCGGACAGTGCAACGATGAGCGACAGGACGAGTAGACAGCGAGGCATGAGATTCCAATCATGTGAGATCACATGCGACATTGCGCATGTGGCGCCCAAAGCTAAATCAAGTTTGCGTTATGCGGCGACTGGCAGCCCTGCGCGCCAAGTGCGGGCGCGGCTCGGCGCTATTGCGCCAGGATATCGGCGGACGCCGTCTCCAGGTCGAACGCCGCCGCGAACAACGCGCGGGTATAGTCCGATTTCGGATTGGCGAAGAGTTCCTTGGCCGGGCCTTCTTCCATGATCTTGCCGTTACGCATCACGATCAGGCGGCTTGCGAGCGCGGCCACGACCTTGAGGTCATGCGAGATGAACAGATAGGTGAGACCGAGCCGCTTCTGCAGACTGCGCAGGAGGTCGCAGATCTGGCACTGGATCAGCATGTCGAGCGCCGATGTCGGCTCGTCCAGCACGATGAATTTCGGCCGCAGCACGATGGCGCGCGCGACCGCGATGCGCTGGCGCTGGCCGCCGGAGAATTCGTGCGGATATCGGAACCGCGTATCGGGGTCGAGGCCGACATCAGTGAGCGCGCTCACCACCTTGGCCTGACGCTCCTGCGCCGACAAGTCCGGGTAATGAACCCGCAGGCCTTCCTCGATGATATCGGCGACCGACATCCGTGGGCTGAGCGAACCGTAAGGATCCTGGAACACGACCTGCATCGCGTGACGATAGGGCAGCATCTCCTTGAAGGTGAGATCCTGAACCTCCTTGCCCATGAAAACGATCGGCCCTTCCGACGAAATCAGCCGCAGGATCGCAAGCCCGAGCGTGGTCTTGCCCGAACCGGATTCGCCGACAATGCCCAGCGTTTCCCCCTTGCGCACCTCGATCGAGATTCCGTCGACGGCCTTGATGTGCCCGATGGTCGACCGCAGGATGCCGCGCTTGATCGGAAACCAGACCTTGAGATCGTCGGTCTTGACCATGACCGGCTCGGTCGGCTGCAGCGGTGCGGGGTCGCGGGCCGGCTCGGCCGTAAGCAGCGCGCACGTATAGGGATGCTCCGGCTTCTTGAAGACCTGTTCGACCGGGCCCTGCTCCACGATCTTGCCCTGGTTCATGACGCAGACCCGGTCGGCGATCTTGCGCACGATGCCGAGGTCGTGCGTGATGAACAATATCGCCATGCCAAGACGGGCCTGCAGATCCTTGAGCAACCGCAGGATTTGCGCCTGCACGGTCACGTCGAGCGCGGTGGTCGGCTCGTCTGCAATCAGCAATTCCGGTTCGTTGGCAAGCGCCATCGCGATCATCACGCGCTGGCGCTGTCCGCCCGACAATTGGTGCGGATAGCTTTTCAACCGACCGGTCGGGTCGGGGATGCCGACCTGGGTGAGCAGGTCGACGATTCGGTTCTTCGCCGCGTCGCCGCGCAAGCCGACATGAAGCTCGAGTATTTCGCGGATCTGGCGCTCGATGGTGTGGAGCGGATTGAGCGATGTCATCGGCTCCTGGAAAATGATGGTGATGTCGTTGCCGCGGATCGAGCGCATGCGGCTCTCCGGCATCGCCAGCAATTCCTTGCCCTTGAAGTGGATCGTTCCGCTCGGGTGGCTCGCAGCCGGGTAGGGCAACAGCTTCATCACCGACATCGCGGTGACGGATTTGCCGGAGCCGGATTCGCCCACCAGCGCGACGGTCTCTCGCGGCTTGATGTCGAACGAAATCCGGTCGACCGCGAGCGTGGTGCGGCCGGCCTGGGTGAAGGCGATGGACAGGTCCTTCACACTGAGAAGCGGGGGCACGCTCATGAAAAGATCTTTCGCGGATCGAAGGCGTCGCGCACCGCCTCGCCGATGAACACCAGCAGCGACAGCATGATGGCGATGGTGAAGAAGCCGGACAGGCCGAGCCACGGCGCCTGGATATTGGCCTTGCCCTGCGACAGCAATTCGCCGAGCGAGGGCGAGCCGGGCGGCAGGCCGAGCCCAAGGAAGTCGAGCGATGTCAGGGTCCCGACCGATGCCGACAGCAGGAAGGGCAGCATGGTCAGCGTCGCGACCATCGCATTCGGCAGCAGGTGGCGGAACATGATCTTGAAGTTCGAAACCCCGAGCGCGCGCGCGGCCATGACATATTCGAAGTTCCGGCCGCGCAGGAATTCGGCGCGGACCAGCCCGACCAGCGAGACCCACGAAAACAGCAGCAGGATTCCGAGCAGGACGAAGAAGCTGGGCGTCAGCACCGAGGAAATGATCATCAGCAGGAACAGCGTCGGCACCGAGGTCCAGATCTCCAGTCCGCGCTGGAAGAACAGGTCCACCTTGCCGCCGAAATATCCTTGCACCGCGCCGGCGATGACACCGATGACAGATGAAATGCTGGTCAGGATCAGCCCGAACAGAACCGATATCCGGAAGCCGTAAATGATCCGCGCCAACACGTCGCGGCCCTGATCGTCGGTGCCGAGCCAATTATATTCAAGGTCGCGACAGCTCGACAGATTTTTGCGCTGCACTACCGGCTTGCATTGCTCTTCCGTCAGCAGCCAGGTCGGCTTCGACGGCGCCGGCGTCGGCAGATCGAGGTTGTGCGTGGAGTACGAATAGCGGATCGGCGGCCACCACATCGTGCCGCCGGCTTCAGCGATCTTTTTCTGCAGATACGGGTCGCGATAATCGGCCGCGGTCTCGAATTCACCGCCGAACCTGGTCTCGGGATAAGTGAACAAGGACGGAAAATAGAGTCCGCCCTGGTATTGAATCAGGAAAGGCTTGTCGTTCGCGATCACCTCCGCAAACAGCGAGGTGACGAACAGGAACAGGAATATCCAGAGCGAATAAAAGCCGCGCCGGTTACGCTTGAAGTTGGCCCATCGCCGCTGATTGATCGGGGACAGACGGAGCGGCCGGCGCTCCGGCGGCAAGACGAGACCGGACGGCCCGATCGTCTCGGTCTCCGGCATGGTGGTGGGCACACGCGCATCCATATCAGACCTCGCGCGCCTCGAAGTCGATGCGTGGATCGACCAGCGTATAGACCACGTCCGAAATCAGGCTGACGAACAGGCCGACCAGCGCGAAGATATAAAGCGTCGCGAAGGTGACGGCGTAGTCGCGGTTCATGATGCTCTCGAAGCCGAGCAGGCCGAGCCCGTCGAGCGAGAAGATGGTCTCGATCAGCAGCGCCTCGGCGAAGAACGCGGCGATGAAGGTCGAGGGGAAGCCCGCGATGATGATCAGCATCGCGTTCCGGAATACGTGGCCATACAGCACGCGGGCATTCTTGCAGCCCTTGGCGCGTGCGGTCAGCACATATTGCTTGCGGATCTCGTCAAGGAACGAATTCTTCGTCAGCAACGTCATGGTGGTGAATGCGCTGAGAGACATCGCGATCAGCGGCAGCGTCAGGTGCCAGAAATAATCCAGGATCTTGCTGTACCAGGGCAGTTGCGACCAGTTGTCGGAGGTCAGGCCCCGGAGCGGAAACCAGTCGAAGAACGAGCCGCCGGCGAACAGGATGATCAGCAAAATCGCGAACAGGAAGCCCGGAATCGCATAGGCGATGATGATGATTCCCGAGGTCCAGGAATCGAAGCGGGTCCCGTCCTTCACCGCCTTGCGGATGCCGAGCGGAATCGACACCGCGTACGCGATCAGCATCATCCACAAGCCGAGCGAGATCGAGACCGGCAGCTTTTCCTTGATCAGCTCGATGACAGTCACGTCGCGGAAATAGCTCTTGCCGAAATCGAATCGGATGTAGTTCCACAGCATGATGAAGAAGCGTTCGTAAGCCGGCTTGTCGAAGCCGAATTGCTTCTCGAGCTGCTTGATGAATTCCGGGTCGAGACCCTGGGCGCCGCGATATTTCGACGAGCCACCGTCGATGCCGGCAGCGCCTTCCATGCCCCGGCCGGCGAAATCGCCGCTTTGCGAGCCGGAAATCCGGGACGTCGCGCCTGTGTCCGAGCCGGACAATTGCGCGATCACCCGCTCGACCGGGCCGCCGGGGGCGAACTGGATCACCACGAACGACACCAGCATGATCCCGAACAGGGTCGGAATCATCAACAGCAGGCGTCGAAGAATGTAGGCACTCATGTCGTTCGGCCCATCATGGCTGCTTTTGTCGTCCAGCGGGTATCGGGCACTGCTACAATGCTAGCCCCGCCGCTCCAGTTGCGCCGCTTTGGCCGGATCGTACCACCATGTTTCCGGAATGCCGCGGGCATATTTCGGCTTGCCCTGGGCGGGCCGGTCGAACATGTCCCAATAGGCGATCCAGTGCGTGCCCTTATACCAATGCGGGACCCAGTAGCGGCCGGACCGGATCACCCGGTCGAGGGCGCGGCAGGCGGTGACGAGTTCCGGCCGGGTAGGGGCCGCGACAATGGTGTCGACCAGCGAATCGATCACCGGGTCGGAAATGCCCGCCAGGTTCTGCGAGCCCTTGATCGCGGCAGACCGTGACGAAAAATAGGAGCGCAGCGATTCGCCGGGGACGGTCGAGAAGCTGAAGCGCTGGATCACCACGTCGAAATCGAATTCGTTGGTGCGCGCCTTGAGCTGGACCGGATCGACCATCCGCACATTGGCGTCGATCCCGAGCACGGCGAGATTCTTGATATAGGGCATGTGATGCGCCTGGAAGCTTGGCTCTTCCAGCAGAAATTCGACGGTCATCGGCTCCCCCGACGGCGTCATCCGCTTGCCGTTCTTGATCGGATAGCCGGCCTCGTTCAACAGCCGCGTCGCCTGCCGCAGCAGATTACGGTCGTTGCCCGAGCCGTCGGTCACCGGCGGCACGAACGGCTCGCCGAACACCTCGTCCGGGACCTTGCCGCGGAACGCTTCCAGCAGCTTCAGTTCGTCGGCGTCCGGCTTGCCGACGGCCATCAGATCGGAGTTCTGGAACACCGAGTGGGTCCGGTCGTAGGAGCCGTACATGATGGAGCGGTTGGTCCACTCGAAATCGAAGGCGTAGATCATTGCCTCGCGCAATTTCGGATTCTGGAATTTCGCGCGGCGTGTATTGAGGAACCAGCCCTGCGCACCGGATGGAGTCTCGTCCTTGAGGACGTCGCGCTTCACGCGACCATCGCGCATGGCCGGGAAATCGTAGCGGGTCGCCCAGATACGGGAGGTGAATTCCTCGCGGAACGTGTAGCTCCTGCCGGTGAAGCCCTCGAAGGCGACGTCGCGATCGCGGAAGAATTCGTAGCGGATCACATCGAAATTATGCAGGCCGCGCTGAACCGGAAGCTTTGAGCCCCACCAGTCCTTCACCCGGTCATATTCGATATAGCGTCCGGCCTCGAAGCGGCCGACCTTGTAAGGCCCGCTGCCGAGCGGGACATCGAGGCTGGATTCCTCGAACGGCCGCTTACTGTAATAGGCGCGTGAAAAGATCGGCAAGCCGGCGACGAATAGCGGCACGTCGCGGCCACGCTTCTCCTTGAAACGCACGACGAGAGTGCGGTCGTCGGTGGCTTCGGCGCCATCGAAATCCCGCAGCAGCGCCTGGATGATGGGGTGGCCCTTGTCCTTCAAAACGGTGAGCGAGAACACCGCATCATGCGCATCGAGCGGTGTACCGTCGTGAAAGGTGAGGCCCGGCCGCAGCGTGAAGCGATAGACCAGGCCGTCGTCGGAGATCTGGACCGACCGCGCGGCGAGGCCGTACATCGAATCCGGCTCGTCGGCTGCGCCGGTCATCAGGCTGGTGAAGGTGCGCTCCATGCCAAGCGCGGCATCGCCGCGCAGGATGTAGCTGTTGAGCGAGTTGAAGGTGAGGAAATTCTGATTGAATTGCCGGCTCGCGCCGATCATCGAGAACGCGCCACCCTTCGGCGCGTCCGGATTGACGTAATCGAAATGCGGGAAATCGGCGGGATATTTGAGATCGCCGAATGCCGAGATGCCGTGCCGCTCGCGCGTCTCCGCAAATCCCGTCCGCTGCAATGCCAGTGCGCCGGCGCCGGCCGCAGCGATCGTCAGAACCTTGCGGCGCGTCAGCCTCACGAACGGGACCCTACCTTGGCGGCCTTCTCCGCGTCCCACCACCACACCGTCGGAAATGCCGCGAGGCCGTATTTCGGCAACGGATCGGGCTTGCCGAAGCGGTCCCAGCGCGCGGTGCGGACCTTGCCGTAGGTCCATTGCGGCACCACGAAATGGTGCGCCAGCAGCACGCGGTCGAGCGCCTTGGTGGCCGCGACCAGTTCGGTACGGTTCTTGGCGAAGATGACGCGGTCGATCAGTGCATCGATCCCGTCGTCGCGGATGCCGGCGAAGTTACGGGTGCCGGGCTGGTCGGCGGCTTTCGAGCCCCAGAAGCCGCGCTGCTCGTTGCCGGGCGACAGCGACTGGCCCCAGGAGGCCAGGATGATATCGAAGTCCCAGTTGCGCTGGCGGTTTTCGTATTGCGTGGCGTCGACGACGCGGATCGACACCTCGACGCCGACGCGCTCGAGCAGCGGCTTCCAGAAGCTGACGATGCGTTCGAAGGTCGGCTGCGACAGCAGCACCTCGACCGACATCTTCTCGCCGGTCTTCACGTTCGTCAGCTTCTGGTCCTTGATCTCCCAGCCGGCCTCGCGGAATAGCCGCAACGCCTCGCGCATGTTGTTGCGCACCGCGCCCGCATCGCCGCCCTTTGGATTGGTGAAGGCGGTGGTGAAGACGTCCGCCGGCACCTTGTCCTTCACGCTCTGCAGGATTTCCAGCTCCAGTCCTTCCGGCAGGCCGCTGGAGGCGAGTTCGGTGCCTTCGAAGAAGCTGTTGATGCGCCGGTATTGCCCGAAGAAAATCTGCTTGTTCATCTCCTCGAAATCGAACGCGTAGTTGAACGCGCGCCGCACCTTCGGATCCTTGAACTTGTCGCGCCGCGTGTTGAACGCGAACGCCTGCATGATGCCGAAATTGCGGATCTCGAATTCTTCCAGGATGACGCGCTTCTCGCGCACCGCCGGGAAGTCGTAGGCGGTCGCCCAGTCCTTGGCGCTGTTCTCGTAACGCCAGTCAAGATTGTCCGACTTGAAGGCTTCGAGCGCGACCGTGGAATCGCGGAAATATTCGTAGCGCAGCTCGTCGAAATTGTTGGTGCCGACATTGACGTTGATGTCCTTGCCCCAATAGTCGGCGACGCGCTCGTAGGTGATGCTGCGGCCGGCGACGAAGGACTTCACTCGATAGGCGCCGGAGCCGAGCGGCGGCTCCATCATCGTCAGCGAGACGTCGCGCGGGCGGTCCTGCGCGTCTTTGCCCTCCCACCAGTGTTTCGGCAGCACGCTGAGCTGGCCGACGATCTGCGGCAATTCGCGATTGCCCGCCTGATCGAAGGTGAAGGTGATGTCGCGCTCGCCGGACTTCTCGGCCTTGGTGACATGCCGGTAATAGGCCGCCGATTGCGGATCGTATTTCTTGAACGCTTCGAACGAGAAGATCACGTCTTCCACCGTGATGGGCTTGCCGTCATGCCACCTGGCTTCGGCGCGCAGCCGGTAGGTGCAGCTCGAGAAATCGTCGGGATGGCTGACCGATTCCGCGAGCAGGCCGTATTCGGTCGACACCTCGTCGAGCGCGGAGGTCATCAGCGTGTCGTAGATGCTGCCGATGCCCGCCGCCATCGCGCCCTTCACGCGTCCAACCACCATGTTGAAATTATCGAAGGTGCCGATCGCCACCTGGCGCACCAGGCCGCCGCGCGGGGCCTTCGGGTTGACGTAGTCGAAATGCTTGAAGCCGGCCGGGTATTTCAACTCACCGAACAGCGATAATCCGTGCCGCCAGGTTTGCGCCGGCACCGAGGTCTGCGCCTGCGCTTTTACCGGCCCGAGGCCTTGAACGGAGGACATTGCGGGGGCGGTCAGCGCGAGCGCGCCAGCTTTCATCAGGGTACGGCGGGACAGGCTCACGGTCTTGCTCCGGTCACTATCGGGATGATCGCAACTTGCCCTTTTATCTATGACAGTTTTGCGGACAACCCCAGCCACGGCGTCTTAAAATGCGGTAATTTACCGCCTTCACCGCCTCAGGCTTAACGGTAGCGCGCGCCCCCCAAAACGCAAACGGCCGGGCAGGGCCCGACCGTTGGAAAGAAACACGTTTCTGCGACTTCAGGTCTTGGCGCCAGTATTGGACGCCGGTCTCGGACCTCAGTTCTTGGCCGGCGCGGGTGCGGCTGGAGCCGCCTCGGCGGCCTTCGGCAGCGGAACCGGGTTGTCGGACAGTGTATGCAGATAGTTGATCAGGTCGGCCCGCTGCCCACCCCGGGCGAGGCCGGCATAACTCATGCTGGTCCCGGGGACGTAGGCCTTGGGGCTTGCAATGAAGGCGTCGAGGTTTTCGTAGGTCCAGGCGCCGCCTTTTTCTTTCAGGGCCGCCGAATAGTTGAAGCCGGCGACGGCCGCCTTGGCGCGATCGACGATGCCGTAAAGGTTCGGGCCGACGCGGTTCGCGCCGCCCTTTTCAAAGGTATGGCAGGCCGCGCATTGCTTGGCAGCGGCCTGGCCCTTGGCCGGATCGGAGCTCGCAAGCCGCACCGCGATCGGTTCGGCCGGTTCCGGCTTGGCGGTCTCGGTGCCTCCCGCCGGCTGATCCGGCACGGCGATCGCGTAACCGGGCTTTTCCAGCTTTCCGGGCGTAAAAATCGCCCCGGCGGCGATATTCAGCGTCAGGATGCCGAGGCAGGTCGCCAGAACGGCGCCCATGATTTTGTTGAGTTCGAAGGAGTCCATCGGCGTTCCGCAGCAGGCCGTGATCAAGGGGTCGCGCGCGGGGAACAAGACCCCGCGGCGGGGCACCATTAGCCGGTTTGCGGCGGATGTTGCAACCCGTATAAGCGGCCATTCCCTGCGACATTGGTACATTGGGGACCGCCCGGAAACATGGCCTAGATCAATGCAGAAGCGCGATATTCTGATCCTGATCCCGGCCCGCCTGGCGGCGACACGGTTGCCCGGCAAGCCGCTGGCCGACATCGCCGGCAAGCCGATGATCGAGCACGTGATCCGGCGCGCCGAGGCGGCGCAGCTCGGCGAGGTGATCGTGGCGACCGATTCCGAGCCGATCCAGGCCGCGGTCGAGAAGGCCGGCGCCCGGGCGCTAATGACCAGCGCCGACCATGCCTCCGGCTCCGACCGCATTTTCGAGGCGCTGCAGATCGCCGATCCGGACGGCCGGGTCCGGATCGTGGTCAATGTCCAGGGTGATCTGCCTATGCTCGCACCAGACGATCTGCGTTCGGCGGTCGCTTTGCTGGACGATCCTGCGGTCGATATCGGCACGCTTGCCGCCGAGATCGTCAGGGACGAGGAGCGCACCAATCCCAACGTGGTGAAAGTCGTCGGCTCGCCGGTGGCGCCGCAGCGGTTGCGCGCGCTGTATTTTACCCGCGCCACGGCACCCTATGGAGAGGGGCCGCTGTACCATCACATCGGGCTCTACGCGTACCGGCGTGCCGCGCTGGAGCGCTTCGTGGCGCTGCCCCAATCGGCGCTCGAACGGCGCGAGAAGCTCGAGCAGTTGCGCGCACTGGAAGCCGGCATGCGGATCGACGCAGCGATCGTGTCCTCGGTGCCGCTTGGCGTCGACACGCCCGAGGACCTCGAAACCGCGCGCCGGCTGCTGGCACGCGATCAGTGAAAGTGGGTACCGGTTTTACGTCCGATCGCGTGCCCGCCCAGATGCAATTGACTCCCCACTTTTGTTAAGCGTAACCAACCCCATGACCAAAAAGCGTATCTCCTTTCAGGGCGAACCCGGCGCCAACTCGCATCTGGCGTGCCGCGAGGCCTATCCCGATTACGAACCGTTGCCGTGCCCGACCTTCGAGGACGCATTCGCCGCCGTGACCAGCGGCGAGGCCATGCTGGGCATGATCCCGGTCGAGAATTCGGTCGCGGGCCGCGTCGCCGACATCCATCACCTGATGCCGCGCTCGAACCTGCACATCGTCGCCGAGTGGTTCCTGCCGGTGAAGCATCAGCTGGTCGCGCCGAAGGGTGCGACGCTGGAGGGCATCAAGACGGTCGAAAGCCATGTCCACGCGCTCGGCCAGTGCCGCAACATCATCCGCAAGCTGAAGATCAAGCCGATCGTCGCCGCAGACACCGCAGGCTCCGCGCGTGAAGTGTCCGAGCGCGGCGACAAGAGCTGCGCCGCGATCTCCTCGCGTCTCGCGGCCGAGATCTACGGGCTCGATATTCTCGCGGAGGACGTCGAGGACGAGGCCCACAACACCACGCGCTTCATCGTGCTGGCGCGCGAACCGCAATGGGCGGAAGGCGGCAACGGCCCGGTGGTGACGACCTTCATCTTCCGGGTGCGCAACATTCCGGCCGCGCTCTACAAGGCGATGGGCGGCTTCGCCACCAACGGCGTCAACATGACCAAGCTCGAAAGCTATATGATCGAGGGCAATTTCTTCGCCACCATGTTCTACGCCGACATCGAGGGCCACCCCGACGATCACAATGTGTCGCTGGCGCTGAAGGAGCTGGAGTATTTCTCCAAGGAAACGAAGATCCTCGGTGTGTATCCGGCGCATCCCTATCGCGCGACGTTCCGCGAGCAGGCGGAGTAGGTCGCTGCGGCCTTACCTCCCCCTGAAAGGGGGAAGTCGGCGGACGAAGCTCGCCGGGTGGTGGTCAATCGATACGGGGTTTCCGTTAAACCCCTCGCCAACCCTCCCCCTTTCAGGGTGAGGGAGCGCGTTGTGCCCACGGCACGAGCTCGCTGATCAAATCGTCTGATTATACTCGCCGACTTCCGGATGGGTGCGCAGCACGCCGTCGACTGCCGCGAACATCTCGCGCATGCGCGCTTCCGACGCCGGGCTTTCAACCACCACCACCAGCTCCGGCTTGTTCGATGACGCGCGCACCAAGCCCCAGGTGCCGTCCTCGACTGTAACGCGCACGCCGTTGACGGTGACGAGATCGCGGATCGGCTGGCCCGCAACCTTGTCACCCTTCTTCTGCGCCGCCTCGAAATGCTTCACCACCGCATCGACGATGCCGTATTTCTTTTCGTCGTCGCAATGCGGCGACATGGTCGGCGACGACCATGTCTTGGGCAGCGCGTTTTTCAGATCGCTCATGCTCTTGTCCGGGTTGCGATCGAGCATGTCGCAGATCGCGATGGCGGACACGAAGCCGTCGTCATAGCCGCGGCCGAACGGCTTGTTGAAGAAGAAGTGGCCGGACTTCTCGAAACCGACCAGCGCGCCGGACTCGTTCACGCGGCGCTTCATGTAGGAATGGCCGGTCTTCCAGTAATCCGCTTTCGCTTTGTTCGCGATCAGCACCGGGTCGGTGGCGAACAGACCCGTGGACTTGACGTCGACGACGAAAGTCGAGCCGGGATGCAGCGCCGACATGTCGCGCGCGAGCATGACGCCGATCTTGTCGGCGAAAATCTCGTCGCCCTCGTTATCGACCACGCCGCAGCGATCGCCGTCGCCGTCGAAGCCAAACGCCACATCGGCGCCGGAATTGATCACCGCATCGCGCATCGCATGCAGCATCTTCATGTCTTCGGGATTCGGATTGTATTTCGGGAAGGTGTGGTCGAGTTCGCAATCGAGCGGGATCACCTCGCAGCCGATCTTTTCCAGGATCTCCTGCGCGAAGGCGCCGGCGGTGCCGTTGCCGCAGGCCGCGACCACGCGCAGCTTGCGCTTGATCTTCGGGCGGTTGGTGAGGTCGGCGATGTAGCGGGCCGGGAAATTGTCGATGAACTGGTACGAGCCGCCCTCGCGGGTCTTGAACGCGGCGTTCAGCACGATCTCCTTCAGCCGGCCCATCTCGTCGGGACCGAAGGTCATCGGGCGGTTGGCGCCCATCTTCACCCCGGTCCAGCCATTGTCGTTATGCGAGGCCGTCACCATCGCGACGCAGGGCACGTCGAGATCGAATTGCGCGAAATAGGCCATCGGCGACAGCGCGAGGCCGATATCGCGCACCCGCATGCCGGCCGCCATCATGCCGGAGGTCAGCGCCATCTTCACCGAGGCGGAATAGCCGCGGAAGTCGTGGCCCGTGACGATGTCGGGCTTCACGCCCATCTCGTGCACCAGCGTGCCGATGCCCATGCCGAGCCACTGCATGCCCATCAGGTTGATTTCCTTGCCGAGCAGCCAGCGCGCGTCGTATTCGCGGAAGCCGGTGGGCTTCACCATCGGCTGCGATTCATAGGCATAGGTATTGGGCGCAAGCTGCGGCGCGGGCTTCGGAAACATGATTGTCCTCGGAAGGGCGGTCAAAACTGGCGGGAGCAATAGCCTAAACGCGGAAGGTGGGGAAATGGTTGCGCATTATGGTCATTGCAGGGCGCCGGGGAGGCCGAGGCTCAGTTCTCCAGCACCAGCTTGTTGTTGGCGTATTCGAAGCGCTTGAGCCGCGTCAGATAGGACAGTCCGAGCAGATTCTCGGCGAGCCCGCCGCCCGGCACGACCAGCGCCCGCACATCGCGCACCACAAGTCCGCCGATATCGACCGAATTCAGTGTCACCGGCGCGGCGCGCACCATGCCATTCGCGGTCTGAACAGAAGCTGTGAAAGCGGTGCGCGACGGCCGGATGCCGAGCCGGTCGGCCTCACGCTCGGTCAGGGCGATGACCGATGCGCCGGTATCGACCATGAACGACACCTGCCGGCCATCGATCCGGCCATGCGCTTTGAAGTGACCGCGGTGATCGCGGCCGATGCTGACGATGCGCGCGCTGTTGCTCGCGGGTGGCGCAAGCGAAGCGGCCGCGTCCGGCTGTTTCGATGCTGCCGTGGTGCCGCGGTCCAGCAACCCGCCGAACACGGCGGCCGCTCCGAGCGCGAGGCATGCAAAGACAATGAATGAACGCATCGGCTTAAGTCCGCTGCAGCTCCTGGGTCCGCTGCGACAAGAGCAGATGTCGGGAAACGGCGCGCTAACGGCGGCTGGTTGCGGGTGGTATTGCGGGCGTCATGACGACCCGGTGCTGAATCGGGTCGTTAAAATGTTACCGACCGGTGGCTTACGTCCCCGCGCGCTTGGTTCGCCGCGTCGGCAAGGCATTCGCCGGATCGTCCGGCCAGGGATGACGCGGATAGCGGCCGCGCATCTCGGCTTTCACCGCGGCATAGCTGCCGGCCCAGAAGCCCGGCAGGTCCTTCGTCACCTGGACCGGTCGCTGCGCGGGCGACAGCAGTTCGATTACCAGCGGCACACGGCCGCCCGCGATCGATGGGTGGCGGCTAAGGCCAAACAACTCCTGCACCCGGATCGCAATCGTCGGTCCGGCTTCGGCCTCGTAATCGATCGGAACGTTGGTGCCGGTCGGCGCCTCGAAATGCGTCGGCGCCTCAGTGTCGAGCCGCCGCCGCATAGCCCACGGCAACAATTCCATGATCGCGTTCGAGAGATCGTCCGCGCCGATATCCTTCAGCGCGGTCTTGTCCACGAGGAGAGGCACGAGCCAGTCCTGCGCGGTCGCGGTGAGCGCTGCTTCGGAAAGGTCCGGCCATTCGTTGCCTTCGGATGCGCGCAGGAACATGACGCGGTCGCGCCATTGCTTGAGATGCTTGCTGAAGGGCAGGCGGTCGATTCCGGCGCTGGCGATGGCATTCGCGAGAAGCGCGGCATTTTCAGGCGAGGGGATAACCGGGGCGATCTGTTCGGCTAGCGCGATGGCGCCGAGCTTCTTCGCCCTGCGTCCGCGCAGGCTGAGTGTCGCCGGATCGACGATGACCTCGTCGCGCTGTGCGATGCGATCGGCGAAGCGCGTTTCGACCTCGGCCTGCGTGATGGGAGCAGCGAGCAGAATGCGCGCCTGCTGCGCGGTGCCGGACAGGTCTGCCGCCACGATGAACGGCTCGCGCGCCAGCGACAGCGCGGGATCGAGCATGGCGCCGCGTCCGTTGGCCAGAAGGAAGGCGCCCTGTCCGCCGCCGCGATTTTTTGCGATGCGATCCGGATAGGCGAGCGCGAGCAGAGCGCCGACGCTCGCGTCGTCATTACGGGACAAGACTCTCTCTGCTTCACCTCCCCCTGAAAGGGGGAGGTCGGACCGCGAAGCGGTCCGGGTGGGGGTCTCGTCCGATGACCCCTCCCCAGACGACCTGCGGTCGTCCGACCCTCCCCTTTCAGGGGAGGGTGACGAAAGCGCCGCCCATCGCTTCGCCATGCCCCGCGCCTCATCCGCGCGCCGCGAGCGGTCGCGCCGGAACTGATCGAGGCGGTGCGTGAGATCGGCATCGTTGCCGCCGAGTCCGCGCTCACCGACGAGGACCGCGATCTGCGCTGCGGTTTCGCCCGCGCCCTCGCGCGCGGCATCGACCACCATGCGCGCCAGCCGCGGCGGCAGCGGCAACGCGCGCAACTGCTTGCCATCACCGGTGATGCGGCCGTCGTCGCCGAGTGCGCCGAGTTCGGTCAGCAGCTTGCGCGCTTCCGTGTAGGCGGCCTGCGGCGGCGGATCGAGGAAGGTGAGTGTCGCGGGATCGCTAACGCCCCATTGCGCGAGATCGAGCGCAAACGACGACAGATCGGCCGAGAGAATTTCCGGCCGCGCATAAGCCTCGAGCGAGGCCGTCTCCTGTTCGCTCCAGAGCCGGTAGCAGACACCCGGTTCGGTGCGGCCGGCGCGGCCGCGGCGCTGATCGGCGGCGGCACGCGACACCCGCACGGTCTCCAGCCGCGTCAGACCGGTGCCCGGCTCGTAGCGCGGCACGCGGGCGAGCCCGGAATCGATGACGATGCGCACGCCTTCGATGGTGAGCGAGGTCTCGGCGATGGAGGTCGCGAGCACAACCTTGCGGCGGCCGGCCGGCGAGGGCGCAATGGCGCGATCCTGCACCTGCGCGTCCAGCGCACCATAGAGCGCGACGATGTCCACTGCCGGATCGCTGACGCGCTCCTTCAGCAGCGTTTCGGTGCGTCGGATTTCCGCCTGTCCCGGCAGGAAAACAAGAACCGAGCCGGGATCGGCGCGCAGGGCGCGCGTCACGGCGTCGGCCACCTGCGGCTCGATATGTGTGCGGGCGTCGCGCGGCAAATAGCGCGTCTCGACCGGAAAGGCGCGGCCCAGACTTTCGATCTGCGGCGCCTCACCAAGCTTGCTGGCGACCCGCGCGCCGTCGATGGTGGCCGACATCACCAGCAGCTTCAGGTCTTCGCGCAGACCCTGCTGGGCATCGCGGGCGAAGGCCAGGCCGAGATCGGCGTCGAGCGAGCGTTCGTGGAATTCGTCGAACAGCACGGCAGCGATGCCGCTCAGCTCCGGATCGTCGAGGATCATGCGCGTGAAGATGCCCTCGGTAACGACTTCGATCCGGGTGCGCTTCGAGACTTTCGAGCCGAAGCGAACGCGTAGGCCAACGGTGTCGCCGACCTTTTCGCCGAGCGTCTTTGCCATCCGTTCGGCGGCGGCGCGGGCGGCCAGCCGGCGCGGTTCCAGCACAATGATTTTTTTGTCCGCCGCCCAGGGCTCGTCCATCAGCACCAGCGGAACCCGGGTGGTCTTGCCGGCGCCGGGCGGCGCCACCAGGACGGCGGCCTCGCGCGCCCGCAGCGCGGTGGTCAGCGCCGGCAGCGCGTCGTCTATCGGGAGGGGGGAATCGAAGCGTTGCATCACGTCATCCTACGCCGTTCCCCTGCCGCGAATGCATGACGGGAACAAGCGGGATATCCACCGCCTCCGTTGCCATCGCGCGCCGAACGGCCCACATTCCGCGCCATGCCAGCATCGAAATCCGCCAAGCCGGCCGCGAAAGCCGCCGCCGCTCCCGCCTCGACAAAGACCGCACCGGTGACCGCCGGCGCGTTGAAAAAAGGCGACCACGTCTTCCTGGTCGACGGCTCGGGATACATCTTCCGCGCCTATCACGCGCTGCCGCCGCTCAACCGCAAGTCGGACGGGCTGCAGGTCAATGCCGTGCTCGGCTTCTGCAACATGCTGTGGAAGCTCCTGCGCGACATGAAGCCTGAGGAGCGGCCGACGCATCTGGCCGTCGTCTTCGACAAGTCCGAGAAGACCTTCCGCACCGATTTCTATCCCGACTACAAGGCGCACCGGCCGGACGCGCCTTCGGATCTCATTCCGCAATTTCCGCTGATCCGCGAAGCCGTGCACGCCTTCGACATTCCGTGTCTCGAACAGGCGGGCTACGAGGCCGACGATCTGATTGCGACCTATGCGCGGCTCGCCTGCGAGGCCGGGGCCAGCGCAACCATCGTGTCGTCCGACAAGGATTTGATGCAGCTCGTGACCGACTGCGTCGTCATGTACGACACCATGAAGGACAAGAGGATCGGTGTCGCCGAGGTGATCGAGAAATTCGGCGTGCCGCCGGAAAAGGTCATCGAGGTGCAGTCGCTGATCGGCGATTCTACCGACAACGTGCCGGGCGTGCCGGGCATCGGCGTGAAGACCGCGGCGCAGCTGATCGGCGAATATGGCGATCTTGAAACGCTGCTGTCGCGGGCTGGCGAGATCAAGCAGGAGAAGCGGCGCCAAACGTTGATCGATAATGCCGAGCAGGCCCGCATCTCGAAGCGGCTGGTCACGCTGGACCAGAATGTCGATCTCGCCGTTCCGGTCGAAGACCTTGCGGTGCATGAGCCGGATTATCGCAAGCTGGTCTCGTTCCTGAAAGCGATGGAGTTCACCACGCTGACGCGGCGCGTTGCGGAACTGGCCGACATCGATGTCAGCCAGATCGAGGCGGATACGAAATTGAGCGCCGGCGCGCCTCCGCTTCCTCCGGTGCGGCCGGAGGATGGCGCGCCTCTCTCTTCACCTCCCCCCTTGCGGGGGAGGTCGACCGCCGAAGGCGGTCGGGAGGGGGGGCAACCTCAGACCGATCTTTTTGGCTCACCCCCCTCCCCAACCCTCCCCCGCAAGGGGGGAGGGGGCGCAGCGGAGCAAGCCGTCCTTACTCCAATTTCGCTGGCCGAAGCGCGCCTCGCCAGACTGAAGGCGCTGCCGTTCGACCGATCGAAATATGAAATCGTCCGCGATCTCGCACGACTGAAAGCCTGGATCGTGCGCGCCATCGATGCCGGGCAGATCGCGCTCGTGACGCAGACCTCCTCGCTCGATCCGATGCAGGCGACGCTGTGCGGCTTCTCGCTCGCGGTCACGCCGAACGAGGCCTGCTATGTGCCTCTCGCACATCGCAGCACCGGCGAGGGCGAGGGCCTGTTCGATGCCGGGCTTGCCCCGCACCAGATTGCCGAGCGGGATGCGCTGGACGCGATCAAGCCGCTGCTCGAAGACACCGGTGTCCTCAAGATCGGTCACAATCTGAAATTCGCCTGGCAGATTTTCGCGCAGCGCGGCATCGACGTCGCGCCCTATGACGATGTCATGCTGATGTCCTATGTGGTCGATTCTGGCCGCGTGTCGCACGATGTCGCTTCGCTCTCGAAGCGCAATTTCGATCATGGCGTGATCGACTTCAACGAGATCACCAAGGCCGGAAAGACCCGCGTCACGTTCGATTGCATGCCGGTCGAGCGCGCCGCTGAATATTCTGCGGAAGATGCCGACGCGACATTGCGGCTGTGGCATGCGCTGAAGCCGCGGCTCGCCGCCGAGCACATGACCAATGTGTACCAGACGCTGGAGCGCCCGCTGATCGCGGTGCTGGGCCGCATGGAAGGTCGCGGCATTTCGATCGACCGGCAGACCCTGGCGCGGCTTTCCGGAGAATTCGCAACCGAGAGCGCGCGGCTCGAAGAGGAAGCGCAGAAGATCGCGGGGCAACCGTTCAATCTCGGCTCGCCGAAACAGATCGGCGACGTGCTGTTCGGATCCATGGGTTTGCCGGGCGGCAGCAAGACCAAGACCGGCGCCTGGTCGACATCGGCGCAGGTGCTGGAGGAATTGGCCGAACAGGGTCACGAACTGCCGCAGAAAATTCTCGACTGGCGGCAGGTGTCGAAGCTGCGCTCAACCTATACCGACGCGCTGCCGACCTATGTCGATCCGAAGACGCAGCGCGTGCACACCAATTACGCGCTGGCCGCGACCACGACCGGACGGTTGTCGTCGTCCGAGCCCAACCTGCAGAACATTCCGATCCGCACCGAGGCCGGGCGCAAGATCAGGAAAGCGTTCATCGCCAAGCCCGGCCACAAGCTGGTTTCCGCCGACTATTCGCAGATCGAATTGCGGCTGCTGGCGGAAGTCGCCAACGTGCCGGCGTTGCGGCAGGCGTTCAAGGACGGCACCGACATTCATGCGATGACGGCGTCGGAGATGTTCGGCGTGCCGGTGAAGGACATGCCGGGCGAGGTGCGGCGGCGCGCCAAGGCGATCAATTTCGGCATCATCTACGGCATCTCAGCATTCGGGCTGGCCAACCAGCTCGGCATCGAACGCAGCGAAGCGGGCGATTACATCAAGAAGTATTTCGAACGCTTCCCGGGCATACGCGACTACATGGACGAGACCCGCGACTATTGCCGCGAGCACGGCTATGTCGAAACGCTGTTCGGGCGCAAATGCCATTACCCGGACATCAAGGCGGCGAACCCGTCGCTGCGCGCGTTCAACGAGCGCGCCGCGATCAATGCGCGGCTGCAGGGCTCGGCGGCGGACATTATCCGGCGCGCGATGACGCGGATGGACGATGCGCTGCGCGACGCGGGTCTCTCGGCGCAAATGCTGCTGCAGGTGCATGATGAACTGGTGTTCGAGGTGCCGGATGCGGAAGTGGAGCGCACTCTCCCGGTGGTGAAGCGAGTGATGGAAGACGCGCCGATGCCGGCGGTGCAGCTTCATGTGCCGCTGCAGGTGGATGCGCGCGCTGCCGACAATTGGGACGAGGCGCATTGATCACGTTCGTTCCCACACCCACACGCTCATCTCCGTCATCCTGAGGTGCGAGCGTAGCGAGCCTCGAAGGATTAGCGGCCGATGTTGGCCGTCGCCCTTCAAGGCCATCGCTGCGCGATGGCACCTCAGGGTGACGGATCACAGATCACTCAACTCGAAAGGCAATTTGCCCACATGTGCTCCCTCGCTTCCTTCCCCATCACCAAGAAGTGGCCCGCCAAAAATCCGGATATCCTGCAGCTCTATTCGTTCCCGACGCCGAACGGGGTGAAGGTCTCGATCGCGCTGGAGGAGATGGGGCTGCCGTATGAAGCGCATGCAGTGAACATCACAAAGAACGAGAGCTGGACGCCGGAATTTCTCTCGCTCAATCCGAATGGAAAAATTCCCGCGATTCTCGATCCGGACGGGCCGGGCGGACAGCCGCTGGGCTTGTGGGAATCCGGCGCGATACTGCAATATCTCGCCGAGAAGACCGGCAAGCTGATCCCGGCCGATCCGGTGGCGCGCTGGCACACCATCCAGTGGGTGCATTTCCAGATGGGCGGGCTCGGTCCGATCTTCGGGCAGCTCGGTTTCTTCCATAAATTCGCGGGCAAGGATTACGAGGACAAGCGTCCGCGCGACCGCTACGTCAACGAGTCGAAGCGGCTGCTGGGCGTGGTCGAGACTCGCCTGAAGGATCGCGCCTGGATCATGGGCGATGACTTCACCATCGCCGATGTCGCGATGATCGGCTGGGTGCGCAACCTGATCGGCTTTTACGGCGCGCGCGAGATCGTGGAATTCGACACGCTGACGCAAGTGCCGCGCTGGCTCGAGACGGCGCTGGCGCGTCCAGCGGTGCAGCGCGGGCTTGAGATTCCGAAGCGGCCGGTGTGAGTGTGTTTTCTTACTTCACCTCTCCCCGTAAGAACGGGGAGAGGGAGCGCACCGTGCTCGCGGCTAGTGACTCACCTCACATCCACACGCATACCTCATCCAGCGGCTTCTTTTCGATCGCGGGCACCCTGCAATCCTCCGCGGGATAGCCGGCCACCAGCAGGATATAGGCTTTCTCGTTGTCGGGCCGGCCGCAGATCTCGTTGAGAAAGCCCATCGGCGATGGCGTATGCGTCAGGGTTGCGAGCCCGGCATTGTGGAGCGCGGCGATCAGGAAACCCGCGGCGATGCCGACCGATTCCGGCACGTAATAATGCTTCACCCTGCCACCGTCCGGCGCAGTGCCATAGCGCTGGCCAAAGATCGCGATCAGCCACGGCGCGTCTCAAGGAACGGCTTCTCCCAGTCGGTGCCGAGATGGCTGAGCGCCTTAAGCCATTCCTCGCCGGCGCGACCCTCATAGAACGACTTCTCCTCCTCCTCCGCCGCCACGCGGATACGCGACTTGATCGCCGCATCGGAGATGCAGACAAAGGTCCAAGGCTGCTGGTTGGCCCCGGACGGCGCGAGGGATGCGGTTCGCACCGCATTGGCGATGATCTGGCGTGGCACCGGCCGGTCGGAATAGTCGCGCACGGTCCGGCGCCTCGCCATCAGCGCCAGGAAATCCTGCGATCGCTGCAGCATCTCGTCCGGCGCCAGTTCCTCGAAGTGCAGCTTTTGATAGACAGGGTTGAGCATGGTCGATGGTCCCGATCGCGGCTGAATTCGATCAAGATCATTGGGGAAAATGCGCCGCGCGGCCAGCGTCAAATGGCAGGACCTGCGTGTTGATGCTAGGGAGGCATCCATGACACAGACAGCCGCACCATCGAGCCGACCGCTTGCCGAGACGCGGGCACGCCTGCGCGACATCATCCGCAAGCGCTCGTTCGGCTTCGGCGAGATCACGCTCGCCTCCGGTCGCAAGAGCAATTTCTATTTCAACCTGAAGCCGACCATGCTCGACGCCGAAGGCGCGGCGCTGCTCGCCGAACTGACGCTCGATGCGCTGTCGGGTGAGAACATCGATTATGTCGGCGGGCTGGAGATGGGTGCGGTGCCGCTCGCCGGCGCCATCGCGCAACTCTCCTACATGCGCGGCAAACCGATCCAGGCGTTTTTCGTGCGCAAGAAGCCGAAGGAGCATGGCGCACGGCTAGCGGTCGAGGGGCTCGCGCCCGGCGAGTCGCTGGCCGGCAAGCGGGTGGTGATCGTCGAGGACGTGACCACCACCGGCGGTTCGGCGGTGAAGGCGGTGGACGCGGTCCGCGAGTCCGGCGCACAGATCGTGATGGTCTTCACCATGGTCGACCGCGAGGAGGGCGCCACGGATACCTTCCGCGAGGCCGGACTGGAATTCCGGTCGCTGTACAAGGCCGCGGAATTCCTCAACGGCTGACGCCAAAAATTTGCGGCCGTGGTTAGCGGATCGTTTACCGGCGATCCCTATACTCATCCGCCTACCCGTGGCGTAGGGCGCCCGGGCCAGCATATTCGGCGCAACCAAATCGTCTCTGGTGCGTTGGCTGGGCTTCGGCGCTCGCGGATGAAAGGAGCCCGTCGTGATTCGGGCTGGATCGTTGCGTTACCGGAAACTGCTCGCGATTGCGGCATTGGCCGCGTTGTTCGTGACCGAACTTCCGTCCCCCACTCCCGCATCGGCGCAGAATCTGCTGGAAGCCCTGTTCGGCGGCTTCCGCCGCGCGATGACGCCGCAGCGTCCATCTTACGTCGATCCGAACCGCACCGCCGATGGTGCCATATCCTCCGGCTATTGCGTCCGGACCTGCGATGGCCGCTATTTCCCGGTCAGCGGCCGCGGCAAGATGAACGCCGCCGAGATGTGCCGCGCATTCTGTCCGTCGGCGCCGACCCAGATTTTCTCCGGCGGCGGTATCGATCGCGCCACCGCTCCCAACGGCCAGCGCTATACCGACCTGCCGAATGCCTTCGTCTATCGCGAGAAGATGGTGGCGGATTGCAGTTGCGACGGAAAAAGTCCGTTCGGCCTGGTGCGTTTCGATGACGTCGACGATCCGACCCTTCGTACCGGCGATATCGTGGCCACCGCGAACGGCCTGATGACCTATCGCAACGATGGCCGTAGCGGCGAGTTTTCCCCCGCCAACGCCGCCCCCGGTCTGTCGCCAGCGCTGCGCCAGCAACTGACCGCGACACGGGTGACGCCGGGTCGCAGCGCACCGGCCGCGGAGTAAGCGGCCGGCGGCTCGAGCGCTTGGAGGACACGAGCCGCAATCTACCGATTGAGCGGTGTGACGATTGTGCGCGCAACGTCACCGGCTCCCATGCGTTGGACAGAGGTCATCCTGTCCCCGTTATGGAAAATCGTGTCGTGTCAGCCGCACATCGATCCCAGTTCCGTCGCCGCGGGAGTTTCGTGCTCGTCGCCATCGCGCTGATCATATCCGGCGGTCCCGCGCAGGCCTTCTTCGACATGTTCTTTCGTGGCCAACCGCGCACCGCACCGCCGTCGCTGCGGTCCTACGCCGATCCAAATTTCGATGCCCGTTCGGCTGTCCCGCGTCGTGAACGGCATGACCGCATCCGTGCCACCGGAGCCGGCGGTGTTGTCTATTGTGTCAGGCTGTGTGACGGGCGCCACTTCCCGATAAACTTCCGAGGCGGTGGCCCCGAATTATGCAAGGCATTCTGTCCGGCGTCGCCTACCAAAACATTCAGCGGCAGCTCGATTGCGGAAGCGCGTTCAACCGACGGCAAACGTTACACCGACATCCCGAACGCTTTCCTGTATCGAGAGAGACTTGTCAGCGACTGCACCTGTAACGGCAAGAGCCCGCTTGGGCTTGCGCGCCAGGACATCGCGGAAGACGAGAGCTTACGCCGCGGCGACATCCTGGCAACGCAGCAGGGCTTCATGTCGTATCGCGGTAATACGCGGCGCCATGCGGATTTCGTGCCGCTGGACTTGAAAAAAGCGCCGAAGGACGTGCGAAGACTGGCGGATACGGGAATCCAGCGGGAACCGGTAGTCAGCTCGCCGGTCGAGACCACCGGCACGGCCGGCCGCTATGTCGAGCGAGGTGATCAGGCCTCAAGATAAGACACCACCTCGTCCGCCAGCGGCAGCGACGATGTCAGTCCCGGCGATTCGATTCCGAACAGGTTGACCAGTCCCGCCATGCCATGATCGGCCGGTCCCGCGATCATGAAATCCGCCGCGGGCTCGCCTGGGCCCGTCAGCTTCGGGCGGATACCTGAATAGTCCGGCACCAGCGATCCCTCCGGCAGGCCCGGCCAGTAGGTCCGGATCCGTGCATAGAACGATGCGGCACGCGCCGGATCGACCTCGTAGGTCTCGTGCTCGATCCACTCCACATCCGGCCCGAACCGCATGCGCCCGGCCAGATCGAGCGTGACATGCACGCCGAGGCCGCCGTCCACCGGTGTCGGATAGATGAGCCGCGTGAAAGCCGGCCGGCCCGCATATGCGAAGTAATTGCCCTTCGCCAGAACCTGCTTTGGAATCCGCGGCGCCGGATAGCCCTCGATCGAACGGGCCACTGTTTGCGCCGACAGCCCCGCGCAATTCACGACGGCGTCCACGTCGAGTTGTCCCGGCTCGCGTCCGCCGAACATGACGCGCCAGCCATGCAGGGTGGGAGTGAGCCGCTCGACCGGTGTCTCAAAAGCAATGGCGCCGCCATGCGCTTCGATATCGCCCTGAAGCGCGAGCATGTAGCCATGCCCGTCGATGATTCCGGTGGCGGGAGAGACGAGCGCGGCGATGCAGGACAGGTCCGGTTCGAGATCGCGGGCCGCATTGCCGCCGATCAGTTCGAGTCCCTCGACGCCGTTGACTTGACCCTGCGCATGGATCGCTTCGATCCGCGTGCGCTCGGCCTCGTTGGTTGCCACAATCAACTTGCCGCAGCGGCGATGAGGCACGCCGTGGCTTTCGCAGAAATCGTACAGCATGCGGTTGCCTTGCGCGCACAGCTTCGCCCGCAGCGATCCGGTCGGGTAATACATCCCGGCATGAATGACCTCGCTGTTGCGCGAGGAGATACCGGTGCCGATTGCGTCGGCCTGTTCGGCGACGATCACGTCATGGCCCGCAAGGGCTGCCGCGCGCCCGACGGCAAGACCGATCACACCTGCGCCGATGACCAGAATCTGCATGAGCCGAACCCATAAAAAAGCGGCCCGGTGGGCCGCTTTTGTCGTCGCCGTCGATGCGCCTGCGGCGCCTATTCCGCCGCCAGCCGCACTTCCGGAGCGGCGGCCAGCACTTCGGCGTCCACCTTGCTCTCGAATTTGGTGAAGTTGTCCTGGAACATCTTCACCAGCGAACGGGCGGTTTCGTCGAAGTCCTTTTTGTTCTGCCAGGTCTTCATCGGATACAGCAGGTGCGGCTCGATCCCCGGCACCGAGGTCGGCACCGCAAAACCGAAATACGGATCGGTGCGATACGACGCGCTCTTCAGCGAGCCGTCGAGCGCTGCGGTCACCAGCGCGCGCGTCGCCTTGATCGGCATGCGGCGGCCTTCGCCGTATTTGCCGCCGGTCCAGCCTGAATTGACCAGCCAGCAATCGACATTGTGCTTGGCGATATAGTCGCGCAGCAGGTTGCCGTATTCCGCTGGCGGACGCGGCAGGAACGGCGCGCCGAAGCAGGTGGAAAATTCCGGCTGCACGCCGACGAGGCCCTTCTCGGTGCCGGCGACTTTCGCAGTGTAACCCGACAGGAAGTGATACATCGCCTGCGCCGGCGTCAGCTTGGCGATTGGCGGCATCACGCCATAGGCGTCGGCGGTGAGGAAGATGATGTTCTTCGGATGCCCGGCGCAGCCGGTGCGCGAGGCGTTCGGGATGAAGTCGAGCGGATAGGCCGAGCGGGTATTCTCGGTCTTCGAGATATCGGTGTAGTCCGGGACGCGCGTGTTCGGATCGAACACCACGTTTTCCAGCACCGCGCCGAAACGGTTGGTGGCGTCCCAGATCAGCGGCTCTTTCTCGTGGGTGAGATCGACGCATTTGGCGTAGCAGCCACCTTCGAAATTGAAGATACCGTCCGGGCTCCAGCCGGTCTCGTCGTCGCCGATCAGGGTGCGGCTCGGATCGGCCGACAGCGTGGTCTTGCCGGTGCCGGAGAGGCCGAAGAACAGGGCGGAGTCGCCGTTGGGGCCGACATTGGCGGAGCAATGCATCGGCATCACGCCCTGTGCCGGCAGATAGAAATTCAGCGTGGTGAAGACCGACTTCTTCATCTCGCCCGCATAGGACGAGCCGCAGATCAGCACGATCTTGCGGGTGAAATCGATCGCGACCATCGTGTCGGAGCCTTCGCGGCCGCCGTGGCGCGCCGCATCCGGCCGGAACGACGGCAGGTCGATGATCGTCATGTCCGGAGCGAAGGAGGCGAGTTCGGCGCGCTCGGGACGGATCAGCAGGGTGCGGATGAACAGGGAGTGCCAGGCCAGTTCGGTATAGACGCGCACCTTGATGCGGTAGGTCTTGTCGGCGCCGCCATAGAGGTCCTGCGCGAACAGCGACTTGCCTTTGCAATGGGCGAGGAAGTCCGCATAGAGATTGTCGAAATGCTCTTTCGAGAGCTTGCGATTGCCGTCCCACCACACGCTGTCGCGGGTGAGGTCGTCGACCACGGTATGCTTGTCCTTCGGCGAGCGGCCGGTGTGATGGCCGGTCTCGGCGCAGAGCGCGCCGCCCGCGACGATGTTGCCCTCGCCATTCTCGATCGCGCGCTCATAGAGCGGCGCTTCCGTCAGGTTCCAGTGGACGGCCTTTAGATCCTTCAGGCCGAATTTGTCTGCCCCGTAAGCCTGGTTTCTGACGCCTGTTTCCTGCACGAAATGCCCTCCGCAACGCACCGGCTGCCTAGCGCCGCCAGCTTTCAGTCACACGTCAATGTCGGTGTGGCCCTTGAGATAACTCAATCACGGCCCGGCGGCCGCGCGATTTCTTAGAGCCGCGCTTGCGTCATGCCAAGTCCTTTGAGGCTGGACGGTTGCAGGCAAAGCTCCGCTGCAATGCAACAAGTGTTGATCTGCCGCACGGTAACGCCGTTAAGAATACTTTGAGCTTCCGGTGATGCGCGCGGCTTGTGCAGTTTTTGCAGTGCACCGCGGGCGCTCCAGTCAGCGTCCATGCAAATGAAAAGGGGCGGCCATGCAAGGCCGCCCCTGAAAAACGGTCGTCGGCAGTCGCGCGCGACGTCAGTTCGAGGTGTTCACCACCTCGACCCGGCGGTTCTCGCCCGAGAGCGGCTGGTCCGGAAGCTTCAGCCGTTCGAAGCCGAAGCCGGCGACCAGCAAGCGGTCTTCCGGAATCTTGAAGGTGTGGATGAGATATTTGCGCACCGATTGCGCGCGCCGGTGCGACAGCGCGAGATTGTAGTCGGGGCTGCCGGCGGCGTCGGTATGGCCGTTGAGCAGAATGGTCGAGCCTTTCAGCGCCGGCGACAGCAGCGCCACGCCCAGTTCGTTGACCGCGCCGACCGCCTTCGGGCCGATCACGTCGGAATTATAGTCGAAGAAGATCGCGATATCGATCTTCGGCTTGTCGACGATCACCTTGGCAATCTCTTCGCGCTCTTCCTTGCTCGCGGGCGCCACCGCCTCGATGGAGATCGCGCGGGTGCGCGCCTTCTGCAGCACTTGCTGGTCAGCCGCGGCGTTTGGATTGCCATTCAGCGAACGGGTCAGGCTGCGGGTCTTGCCCGGCGTGCTCTTAGGCGTCAGCGCCTCTTCGATCCGGCTCGATTGCGCATAGGACGGAACCGCGCCTGCAATCGCGAACGCGGCTGCGATGCCGGCGATGATGACTCTTGAAATCGGCGTCATGAGACTTCCCCTCGGTCGGACGGCAAATGCGGACACATTTATACCACAGCACGTCAGTGACGTGCAGACCGCCCGCCGGTGCAGACGGTCACAGCTTGGTCGCGCCGGCGTGATCGCAGGTTCAACCGCCGAGACCGTATCGTCAGCGGTTTCGCGCTTCTTCCGCCATCTTCACCAGCACCGCCCGCAGCGGACCGGCACCGTTCACGCGTTGCGGGAAGGGGACCCGCACCGCGACGCGGCCGTGCTGCAATTCCAGGCCCTCGGGATCGAAACCGGCACAGCGCCACTCGCCGTCGGCCGCGCCGGACAGCTTCGTCGCGTAGAGCCGCAATGCATCCGCATGATCCTCGTTCATATGCGCCGACGCGCGTTCTTCCGCTTCCAGCAGTTCGTCCGCGCCCGCGATATCGACAAGGACATCCTGCGGCTTCAGGTCGACGATACGGCCGAAGCCGGCCACCAGATGCGCCGCCGAAATCTCGATCCGGTAGAACGCGAAATCCGCAAAGCCCGCGAACATTTCGGCTTCCGGCTGGCGCGCGAGGTAGCGGCGCCGGTCATGCTCGTCGGTGGTCACGACCGCGCGGCCCATCAGCATGACGCGAGCGCCTTCCAGCGGATCGCCTTCCTTGCGCTCGTCGAGCATCAGGGACACCCGGGCGTCGGCGGTCAGGTTCTTGGTATGGATCGCCAGCGTCGAGATCAGCAGCAGCGGCGCGCCGTTGAAGGCGGTGGCCACATTGACCAGCGAACAATAGGGGTCGCCCGAGCCCGGCATCAGCGTCGCGAGGGCGCCGGAACGGGCTTCGCGCATGAGTTTCCTGGCGGCGACTTTCGGGTCGAAATCGGCTTGGGGCTTCATCGGACTCTCATTCTGGCATCGCCAGGCGCACATCGACTGAAAGCATTCGTGTGCTGGCCGGGGGAACAAAAGAGGGATATGGTCGTCATTCAAGCAGAATCATGGAGTTGTTGCCGAATAGTCACATTTCGGCCCAGCTTTACGGGCTTCAAGCCACTCGGGGATTCCACCGAGCCGAAGAAAAGAGGCGTCATGCCGACCATTGCTCTCGTCGACGACGACCGCAACATTCTCACGTCTGTGTCCATCGCGCTGGAAGCGGAGGGGTACCGCATCATGACTTACACCGACGGCGCTTCGGCGCTCGACGGGTTTAAGTCGTCGCCACCGGACCTCGCGATTCTCGATATCAAGATGCCGCGGATGGACGGCATGGAGTTGCTGCGCCGGGTCCGCCAGAAGACCGATATGCCGGTGATCTTCCTGACCTCCAAGGACGAAGAGATCGACGAATTGTTCGGCCTGAAAATGGGAGCGGACGACTTCATCCGCAAACCGTTCTCGCAGCGGCTGTTGGTCGAGCGCGTCAAGGCGGTGCTCCGCCGCGGTGCGCCGAAGGACGGCACGGCGCCGAAGGAGGTCGACACCGCCAAGGTTCTGGAACGCGGCCTGCTGCGCATGGATCCGGAGCGTCACACCTGCACCTGGAAGAACGAGCCGGTCACGCTGACCGTCACCGAATTCCTCATCCTGCAGGCGCTTGCGAGCCGCCCCGGCGTGGTGAAGAGCCGCAACGCGCTGATGGATGCGGCCTATGACGATCAGGTCTATGTCGACGACCGCACCATCGACAGCCACATCAAGCGGTTGCGCAAGAAGTTCAAGGTGGTCGACGACGACTTCGACATGATCGAGACCCTGTACGGGGTTGGCTACCGCTTCAAGGAGGCCTGAGGCCGTAGCGGCCGTGCCGCAGAAGCAGCCTGCATCGGCCGTCCGATAGCGGACGATCCAGTCTGACATTCCGGCCGCCTTGCACTAGATTGGGAGAGGCCAGAGGCCGCTCCCAATGCGGCCGGGCCGATAAACCCAAGGCTCAGCAAGCGTGCTCGATCGGACCAAGCAGCTGACATCGGAAAGCCCGGCCGCCGAGCGGCCGGCCGAGGATGCCGTGGCTGTCCCGGCCGGACGCGGCGTGCTCCGGCGGGCCGCCGATTTCTGGCACTATTTCGTTGGCCAGGGCTCATCGAGCCTCACCCGCCGGATCGTCTTCCTCAACGTCGCCAGCCTTTTCGCGCTGTTCATCGGCATTCTCTACCTGTCGCAGTCGCGTCAGTTTTTCATCGAGGCGCGCATCCGCAGCCTTCAGGTGCAGGCGGAAATCATCGCCGGCGCGATCGCGGCATCGGCGACCGTCGAGACCGACTCGATCACCATCGATCCGGACCGTCTGCTGGAATTGCAACTCGGCGAAACCTACGGCGCGGATGAGGCGACGCTGGAATTCCCGATCAGTCCGGAGCGGGTGGCCCCGGTGCTGCGGCGTCTGATTTCGCCGACCAATACGCGTGCGCGGATTTACGATCGCGAAGGCGTTCTGCTGCTCGACAGCCAGAGCCTTTATGGCCGCGGTGACATTCTGCGCTTCGATCTGCCGACATCCAATTCCGAACAGCTCGGTTTTTTCGAGCGGCAATGGCAGTCGATCCGCAAGCGGATCACGCGCGGCGATCTGCCGCTCTACGAGGAGCGCGGATCGCTGAACGGCAAGGGCTATCCCGAGGTTGTTGCCGCGCTGACGGGAAGCACGAGTTCGATCGTTCGCATGAATGCGCGCGGCGAAGTGATCGTGTCGGTGGCGACACCGGTGCAGCGCTTCCGCGCCATCCGCGGTGTGCTCCTGTTGTCGACGCAAGGCGCCGATATCGAAGACAGTGTCGCCGCCGAACGGCTGGCGATCCTGAAGGTGTTCCTGATCGCGGCGCTGATCATGACAGTGCTGTCGATGTTCCTCGCCCGCACCATCGCCGGTCCGGTGCGGCGTCTTGCCGATGCGGCCGAACGCGTTCGGCGGCGGGTGCGCTCGCGTGTCGAGATCCCCGATTTCACGCACCGGCGCGACGAGATCGGCGATTTGTCCGGCGCGCTGCGCGAAATGACCAACGTGCTCTACAGCCGCATTGAGGCGATCGAAAGCTTCGCCGCCGATGTTGCGCATGAACTGAAAAATCCGCTGACGTCGCTGCGCTCCGCGGTGGAGACCATTCCGCTTGCCAGGACACAGGAAAGCAAGGAGCGCCTGTTCGCGGTGATCCAGCATGACGTCAGCCGGCTGGATCGTTTGATTTCCGATATTTCCGACGCCAGCCGGCTCGATGCCGAACTGCAGCGTCAGGAATCAGCGCCGGTCGATCTGCATACGCTGTTGACCACGGTGGTTACGGTTGCGAACGAAGTCCGTCAGGATGACGGCGTAAAGGTCTCGCTGTCGTTCGAAGGCGGCGGGCCGCAGGCCTTTGTCGTGCCGGGCCACGATTCGCGCATCGGGCAGGTGATCGACAACCTGATCGCCAATGCACGCTCGTTCTCTGCGCCCGGCGGCACGGTGCGTGTCACCGCGCGGCGCATCCGCGACAAGGTCGAGATCATTGTCGATGACGACGGGCCCGGCATTCGGCCCGACGCGATGCAGAAGATCTTCGACCGCTTCTATACCGACCGGCCGCACCAGGGCTTCGGCAACAATTCCGGCCTCGGTCTGTCGATTTCCAGACAGATCATCGAAGCGCATGGCGGACAGATCTGGGCCGAGAACCGGCGCGGTGTTCCGACCCATGACGGCGCCGAGCCGCTGGTGCTTGGTGCGCGCTTTGTCGTGCAGCTTCCGGCGGCGTGATCGGGGTTCATGACCCCGTGACGCAATCGCCGTCCACCGTCCATGCGACCGCGCTGATCGTCGGCCATCGCGGCATCCTGATCCGCGGGCCCTCCGGATCGGGCAAATCGCGACTGGCGCTGTCGCTTCTGCAGTCGGCCGGCTCCGGCTTTGTCCGGCTGGTCGGCGACGACCGCATCCATCTCGCGGCGGTCAATCGCCGGCTGCTGATGCGGCCCGCGACGGCGCTTGCCGGATTGATCGAACTTCGCGGCCTCGGCATCGTCCGCCTGCCGTTCGAGCCGGTGGCGGTGGCGCATCTCGTGGTCGATCTGGCGGCACCCGATGCGGCCCGGATCCCCGATCCTGCGGCGCGTTCGGTCGAGATCGCCGAGGTCCGGCTTGCGCGGCTTCCGGTCGCACCGGGGGGCGACGCTTTCTCGCAACTTCTGGGGTTTTTGCAGTTTAGCGAGGCATTGTGAGGCCCTCTGCCGGGGCGAAGCGCTGCAAGCGGCGGCCCCCCTCGCAAAATGCCTGTGGCTTTCCTAGCTAGTGCGATGCAACATGACGCCGAAAACGCCCGGGCGGGCCTTGCAATGGGTTTTCGGATGGTCAAGATGAGCGCCCTTTCGTGCGGCGCCCGCATGCAGAAAAGTGCCCGCCGGAGTCCTTGATGATCGGCCTTGTTCTCGTCACCCACGGCCGCCTTGCCGTGGAATTCCGCTCGGCGCTTGAGCACGTGGTCGGTCCGCAGAAGCAGATCGAAGCCATTACAATTGGGCCCGACGATGACGTCGAGCAGCGCCGCAAGGATATCATCGAAGCGGTGAAGCGCGTCGACACCGGCGATGGCGTGGCGATCCTGACCGACATGTTCGGCGGTACGCCGTCCAACCTCGCGATTTCCTGCATGAGCCGGCCGAAGGTCGAGGTGGTGGCGGGCATCAACCTGCCGATGCTGGTCAAGCTCGCCAAGGTGCGCGGCGACCAGCCCTTGCCCGAAGCGGTCGCTGCGGCGCAGGATGCCGGCCGCAAATATGTGACCATTGCCAGCCGGGTGCTTGCCGGAAAATGACCGTCGACGGCGCGATCGTCCGCGTGCTTGAGATCTGCAACAAAAAGGGTCTGCACGCGCGCGCGTCGGCGAAGTTCGTGCAGACGGTCGAACGGTTCGATGCGGACGTGAAGGTCACCCGCGGCGGCGAAACGGTCGGCGGGACATCGATCATGGGATTGATGATGCTGGGGGCCGGTCCCGGTTCGACCGTCACGGTCGAGGCGAGCGGCAAGGACGCGGCTGCGGTCATGGATGCGATCGAAAGCCTGATCGGCGGGCGCTTCGACGAAGACGACTGAACTGCCCGATGCGCGCAGAGTTTGTCACAAAAGCCGGCTAAAGCATCGCCGGCCTGCGGCGTCTTCGCAGATGCCTCGACGCCAGTGCAGGACAAGAGCACGAATCGAGTTGCTGAACCCCGGCACCAGTTAAGCCACCGCCTGAAGGACGACATCATGGACAATCCCGGAAATCAGAATACCGGCAAGCCGCAGGCCGCCACCATCCGCTATGTCGATCAGCCGGAATGCCGGGAGACCTTTGCGGATTCCATCAACAGCGTGTTCTTCGACGGGCAGACCATGCGGGTCGAATTCGGCATCACGCGCATGGACGAGATGAAACAGGGTCAGCAACTGTCGGGTCGTCGCTATCCGGCCTGCCGGCTGGTTCTGCCGGTCAGCGCTGCGATCGAACTGATCAACAAGATGCAGCAGACCGCAAATGCCCTGCAGCAGGCCGGGCTGGTGAAGCCGGCGCAGCCGAAGCCGGCGGCGTGATCGCCTGACCGGCCCGTCTCCCCGGAGCTGCAATCAGGGGTAGCAACTCCCGCATGTTCCCGCCATAATCACATGGGGATTGGGGCCGCCGCAGCGCTGTTGCGGCGGGACAGGGTCGTGTCCGTATCGGTCGAGGATATTGCGAAGCAGATGCTGGTGCTGCTGCCGGAGGATGGCACACCGGTCCTGAACCGCGTCATGCGGGTGATGCTGGCGCGCGCATTGTCGACAGCGATCGCCGAGGACCGCTACGTCGCCGCTCGCCAGAAGCTCGTCGATCGCGGCCAGGCCGGCGTGAAGGGCGGGCAGGGGGGCCGCATCTTTCTCAAGACCCGCAGTCCGGCCGAGCAGGCCAAGCGTCAGCAAGCCTCGGACGGCTGGACCGAAGCCCGGCTGATGCCATGTCTCGGAAGATATCTCGACGGCCCGATCCAGGCCGAACTCGATATCCTGCGTGGCGCGAGATGTTTCGCCTGCGACACCTCGAGCGTCGGCAGGACCGGTGTACAATGGGCCCGTCCGGACTTTACGCTGATCAGCGTGAAGCAGTTCAAGCTCCTGCCGGGAGTCGAATTCGACGTGCACAGCTTCGAACTGAAGACCGAAAGCGGCGGCGCCACCGATCTCGCCGTGTTCGAGGCGCTGGCGCAAACCCGATTCACCAATTTCGGCTATCTCGTCTGGCATCTTCCGCGCGGCTCGAAATTCGAGCGGAAGCTGCCCCTCATCGAGAAGCAATGCAGCCAGTATGGCATCGGCTTCATCCGTGCGCACGAGCCGCGACAATGCGAAGGCTGGGAGATCCTCGTCGAGCCTGAGCGCAAATCCACGCCGCCGGCTGAAATCGATCTGTTCCTCGACGAGCGGCTGCAGGATGCGCAGCGCAGGCAGATCCGGTCGCTGCTCAACGGTGCGCCCGCATGAAGGGCAAGGTCATTGCCGTCGCCAACATGAAGGGCGGTGTCGGCAAGACCGCGACCGTCATCGGCCTGGCCGAGGCCCTGGCCGCGCGCGGCGCGGAGACGCTGGTGATCGATCTCGATCCGCAGGCCAACGCCTCGATCTGTCTCGCGGGCGACCAGTTTCTCAAGGACATCATCGAAGGTGGTCACACCATCGACGCCTTCGTCGAAGACCATTTCATCAAGGGCCAGAAGGACGCACCGCTCGAGCAGCGGATCAGGACGCATATCAGCAACGTCTCGCATCTCGGACGGCAATTGCCGCTGTCGCTCTTGGCGTCTAGCTCGGCATTGCGTCTGGTCGAACGCGACCTGATCTTCACCCTGACCAAGATGGGAATGTCGCTCGAACGCGTCGTCGAGGCGCTTCACACCATCATCAAGGAGCAGCTGAAGCGGACGCGGAAGTCCTACGACTACGTGCTCATCGATTGCGCGCCCGGAATTTCGGTGATGACCGAGGTGAGCATTCGCCTCGCCAATCTGGTGATCGTACCCACCATACCGGACTTTCTGTCGACCTACGGACTCAACTCATTCTGCAGCAATCTCTGGAGCGGCCCGATTGCCGACCAGAGCCAGCTGAAGAAACCCAAGCGGCCGCCGCATGTCCTGATCACGCGCCGCCGCCCGATCCGGGAGCACGAGAACACAGCGGAACGGCTGCGCGCGGAAGCCAAAAAGGAGAATGCGAAATTCTCCGTCTTCCGCACCGAGATCATGGAGCGCGCCGCGATTGCCGAAGCGCTCGGCAAGATCGACACCCATCCGACCTTTTCCCAGAAATGGAAGGACGGGACCGACATCATGCTCGCAGACCTCGTCAGAGAGGTGAAGGAGGCCTTGCATGGCTCTTGAGTTCGATGGCTTTGAGGCATGGCGCGCCGTCGCCGAAAGCCCCGACAGTTTTGCATCGCTGCGCGCGGAGGCAGCGAAGTCCGCGCGCGCCGCATTGGTCAAATATCTCAAGGCGAAGACGACGGGCCTTGTGGAGCTTCGCCGCGCCCGCAAGGCGCTCGGCAAGCAGACGTTCGGACTCCTGATCGATGGCATGAAGGATGCCGAGGTGAAGACGCTCGTGACCCGCCTCGACAAGCATCAGCCGCAATTGAAGGCGGCCGATGCGGCGTGGTGGCGGCAGCATATCCTGCAACTGGTCAAGGGTGACGCCGAGCCTGCGCCGAAACCCGACAAGCCTGTGAAGAAAGCCAGGGCGACGCCCAAGCCGAAGCAGGACAAGAAGGACGGCGAATGGTTCGCTTCCGCCGGTGCGGTGCGGAAGCGCTGACATCCGGGCCGCGCGCTTTCGATGCGCGCGGCGCAACGAATCAGGCGTAGGCCACCCAGCCGCGCCAAGTGAAGGCGGCATAAAACAGCGTGACATTGGAAAATCCGGCGTCACGCAGGATCGCTTGATCCTGGTCAGGATCGAAGAGGGGCAAATGTGTTCCGACCGCAGCGCGCATTTTCGCCATCTGCGAAGCATCAATGCCGGACGTGACGGCGTAAGCCGCATACCGCGATAGCCATTGCCCGCGTTCTTCGTCATCTTGCGGAAAGCTGAGATGAACGGCCACGAATGGCGCACCGGGTTTGAGGCGATGCCTGATCTCTCGCAAGGTGTGCAGACGTTCGTCGGCTTGCAAGAAATGCAAGGTCAGCAAACAGGTCGCGGCATCGAAAGGGCCGTCCGGCGCGATATCGATCAAGCCTTCATGCAGACGAACGCGCGGCGCATGCGCACCGACCGTCTGCTTGGCCAGTGACAGCATTTCCGGCGACGGATCGACGCCGTCGAAAGTCCACCCGTCATGCATGTCAGCCAGCGCCTTCAGTTCGAGGCCGCCGCCGGCCCCCAGCACCAGCACCCGTGCATCGGCCGGCGCGTTTTCGCCGAGCAGCAGTCCGGTCATCCTGTGCAGATCGGCAAAACCCGGCACGGTACGACGCGGTCCATCGGTATAACGCGCCACCGCCTGCGGATCGCGGAAGGGCGCGACAAAATCGGTCATGATGCATCCTTGTGGAAAAGCTGCGCGCTGCCGCGGGCGGTCATGCGGTCGTGAAAATCCTTGCTCAGCGCGGCCAGCGTGACGTCGCCGAGCCGCGCCAGCAGCAGCGCTTCGGCATCGCGGAAGGCTGGATCGAGCGCGGCATTCACCGCCTGCTCGACCAGGCATTGGGGCGATTGCGAGCGGTGGCCGATCGCCAGAAGCGAGGGGCAGCCGAGCGCGGTGTAAACGTCCCGCAACGTCAGCGCCGACAGATCGCAGGCGAGCGTCCAGCCGCCGCCATGCCCCTTGTCCGAGCGGACATAGCCTTGCTCGCGCAAGCCACCCATGATCCGGCGGATCACCACCGGGTTGGTGCTCATGGTCTTTGCCAGCGCTTCGGAGGTTACCGGGCGATCCAGTTCCGCCATGTGCAGCAGCACATGCAGCACGCCGGAGAGCCGACTGTCGTATCTCATGTAACTCTGTATGTTGCATGACTGTAGGGCAGGTCAAGCGATCCGCGCGGTCACGGTCGGTAAAGGACACATAAAGAAATCTTTATATCCGCATTGCGCTGGCGCGCCGGGCCTGCTATAGCCCCGCCCGAACGTCGGCTCGCGCGCGGGCCGCAACCGCCATTTCCGTCACATCCACAGCACGACACAGCGTCAAGGGAGCGTCATGACTGCAGCAACCGCCAAGAAGTCCGACTTTTCGGATTACATCGTCGCCGACATCGGCCTCGCCGCCTTCGGCCGCAAGGAAATCTCCCTCGCTGAAACCGAAATGCCGGGCCTGATGGCCACCCGCGAGGAATATGGCCCGAAACAGCCGCTGAAGGGCGCGCGCATCGCCGGTTCGCTGCACATGACCATCCAGACCGCGGTTCTGATCGAGACGCTTGCCGCGCTTGGCGCCGACGTTCGCTGGGTCTCCTGCAACATCTATTCGACCCAGGATCACGCCGCTGCCGCCATCGCCGCTGCCGGCATTCCTGTCTTCGCGGTGAAGGGCGAGACGCTGAAGGACTACTGGGATTACACCGCCAAGCTGTTCGACTGGCATGGCGGCGGACACCCGAACATGATCCTCGATGACGGCGGCGACGCCACCATGTACGTGCATCTCGGCCTACGCGCCGAGAAGGGCGACACCGCCTTCCTCGACAAGCCGGGCTCGGAAGAAGAGGAAGTGTTCTTCGCGCTGCTGAAGAAGCAGCTCAAGGAGAAGCCGAAGGGCTATTTCCAGGCGATCGCCGACTCGATCAAGGGCGTGTCGGAAGAGACCACCACCGGAGTGCATCGTCTTTACGACATGCAGAAGGCCGGCACGCTGCTGTGGCCCGCGATCAACGTCAACGACTCGGTCACCAAGTCGAAATTCGACAACCTCTATGGCTGCCGTGAATCGCTGGTAGACGGCATCCGCCGCGGCACCGACGTGATGATGTCGGGCAAGGTCGCGATGGTTGCCGGCTTCGGCGATGTCGGCAAGGGCTCCGCGGCGTCGCTGCGCCAGGCCGGCTGCCGCGTGATGGTGTCGGAGATCGACCCGATCTGCGCGCTGCAGGCGGCGATGGAAGGCTATGAGGTGGTGACCATGGAGGATGCCGCCCCGCAGGCCGACATCTTCGTCACCGCCACCGGCAACAAGGACATCATCACGCTCGATCACATGCGCAAGATGAAAGACCGCGCGATCGTTTGCAACATCGGCCACTTCGACAACGAGATCCAGGTCGGCGCGCTGAAGAACATGAAGTGGGACAACATCAAGCCGCAGGTCGACGAGATCACCTTCCCGGACGGCCACCGCATCATCATGCTGTCGGAAGGCCGGCTGGTAAATCTCGGCAACGCCATGGGCCATCCGTCCTTCGTGATGTCGGCGTCCTTCACCAACCAGACGCTGGCGCAGATCGAACTCTTCGCCAACAACAAGGACGGCAAGTACAAGAAGGAAGTCTACGTGCTGCCGAAGTCGCTCGACGAAAAGGTCGCGCGTCTGCACCTCGCCAAGATCGGCGTGAAGCTGACCGAACTGAGCAAGGACCAGGCCGATTATATCGGCGTGAAGCAGCAGGGTCCGTACAAGTCGGATCACTACCGGTACTGATGCCTGTTCGTTCTCCCCGCTTCAGCGGGGAGATGGTGCCGAGCGAAAGCGAGGCGGATGAGGGGGGCTGTGTTGAATTTCGGAATGGCCGGGCAATGCCCGGCCATTTTTTTTTGGTATATCCTTGTCATAACTGGGGCGTGCGCGATGGCAAAGACGGCGTCAAAGACCGCAGCGAAAGCCGGAAAGAAGGGCGCGAAGACGGTTGCGGCAAAGCGCGCGCCGACAAAGCCCGCGAAACCGACGCTGCTCTCCGGCGGCAATCCGCAGATCGCGAAGTGCTACGGCGACGAGCCGGTGCAGGCTTACATCGCCGCGATGCCGGGCTGGAAAAGCGATGTCGGCCGCAAGCTCGATGCGCTGATCGGACGTGCTGTCCCCGGTGTTGCAAAGGCGGTGAAGTGGAACTCGCCGTTCTACGGCGTGCAGGAAGGCCTCTGGTTCCTCAGCTTTCATGTGTTTGCGAAATACATCAAGGTGGCGTTCTTCCGTGGCACCTCGCTCGATCCCGTACCGCCTGGCACCTCGAAGCAGAAGGAGGTGCGTTATCTCGACATTTACGAGGACGGCTTCGACGAGGCGCAATTCGCGAATTGGGTGAAGCAGGCCAGCGCATTGCCGGGCGAGAAGATGTGAAGCGTAGCAGGGTGTAGGATGGGTTGAGCGCAGCGAAACCCATCGGGTCATCGGACGCAATGTGATGGGTTTCGCAAGAGCTCAACCCATCCTACAAATCAAGCATGATGGGCACCGCAGTCACCACAACCACCCAAACGATCACCGCCCGCGACGGCCGCACGCTCTCCTGTTGCGAAGTCGGCGATCCGAACGGTCCGCTGGTGATTCACAATCACGGCGGCCCTAGCAGCCGCCTCGAGGCGAACCTGTTCGCGGATGTCGCGGCGAAACACAAGCTGCGCTTTGTCTGTGTCGACCGTCCCGGCATCGGCCAGTCCAGTCCGCAGCAAGATCGCAGCTATGCCGGCTGGGCCGACGACATCACGGCGGTCGCCGACGCATTGGGACATCGCGAATTCGGCGTGACCGGCTGGTCGGAAGGCGGGCCTTGGGCGCTGGCTGCGGCAGCGTATATCGATCCGGCGCGTTTGCGCCATGTCACGAATATCGCCGGCGGATGCTACGGCGCGTTCGGCGATAACTGGGCGGCGGATCGCCTGTCGAAAGCCGATGCGCTCGGCGGATTTCTCGCGTTGCATGTCGAGCCGGGCTTTCGCCTCATGTACGCGGCGATCGGCATCACCGCCGAGCATTTCCGCGCCACCTATTTCAGGGAATTGCAGAAGGCGGTGAACGATTACGATCGCGAGATCCTGCTTCGGCCCGGCTTCGAAGCCGCGTTCTGCGACGCCAGCGCCGAGTGCTTCGCGCAAGGCAGCGAGGGCCTGGTGCGCGACAGCGAACTGCTTTATCGCGCCTGGGCGTTCGACGTGACCAGGATCGAACGGCGGGTCCATATCTGGCAGGGTCTGTCCGACACGCTGGTTGCACCGTTCATCAATCTGGCAATTGCGGATCGCATGCCGGGCGCGGTCTGGCATTCGGTGCAGGAAGCCGGCCATTTCGTGGCGATCGGTGCCGCGAACGATATTCTCGCGATCGCCGCCGAGGAGTTGCGCGCATAGCCGACAGCGACAACCGTGCGCCATCCGTGTCGTCATGTTATGCTGCCGCTCACAAAACGGGAGGAACCGCATGGATCAGCGCACCTTGCCCGCGCCGCGGCTTGCGCCGCTGTCGCCGGCCACCACGCCGGAGCTGAAAGAGCAGTTCGATCTCACGCAAAAGCGCATGGGCTTTATCCCGAATTCCATGCTGATCATGCAGCGCGATCCGGCGCTGACGCGCGCCTTTGCGGCCATGTCGGGCGCGGTGTGGCGGCCGGACAGCAAGGTCGATCTGAAACTGAAGCGGTTGATGGCGCATGTCGCGAGCCGCGCGTCCGGCTGCCAATATTGCATGGCGCATACGGCCGAAGGCGCTTCAAAGCTCGGCGTCGACCAGCAGAAGCTGGATGCGGTCTGGGATTACAGGACCAGCGATCTCTACACGCCCGCCGAACGCGCGGCGCTCGATGTCGCTGTTGCCGCCGGTTGCGTGCCCAATGCGGTAACCGACGAGATGTTCACGGACCTGCGCAAGCACTGGAGCGACGACCAGGTGGTCGAAATCGTCGGGCTGATCTCCCTGTTCGGGTTCCTCAACCGCTGGAACGATACCTTCGCCACGCCGCTGGAAGACGAGCCGATGCATTTCGGCGAAACGCATCTGGCGGATAAGGGCTGGGACGCCGGCAAACACCGGCGCTGAGAGCATTTCACAGTTTATTGAAGAGCGGCGGCGGCTGTAACGTTTCTGCCCCGGCTGCGAATACCGGAGAGGCGCATGGCGCAGACCGTGCGCCTTTCTTCAGAGCTCTTCATTGGATGGGAAAAGCGATGTTCAACAAACGCCAGTTTCTGACCGCTCTTGGCCTGGCCCTAACGCTGGCTTACACCGCCTCCGCTTTTGCGTCAGGCGCCAGGCCTTTCGACCGCGCAGCCTTTAACGCCGCGCAGGCGGCGGGCAAGCCGATCCTGATCGACGTCTCGGCCCCCTGGTGTCCGACCTGCAAGGCGCAGGCGCCGATCCTGTCGAAACTGATGAGCGATCCCCGCTTCAAGAATGTGGTCGCGTTCAATGTCGATTTCGATTCACAAAAGGACGTGCTGAAGAGCTTCAACGTGCAGCGGCAAAGCACGCTCATCGTCTACAAGGGCAAACAGGAGGCCGGCCGCTCGGTCGGCGATACCAATCCGGCCTCGATCGAGGGGCTGCTGGCCAAGGGTCTGTAGCGATCCGTGACCGGTATCGCCCTCGCATTGCTAGCCGGCACGCTGTCGGTGCTGTCGCCCTGCGTGCTGCCGCTGATCCCGATCGTTCTGGGTGCGGCCGTGGGCGAACACCGGTTCGGTCCGGCCGCGCTCGCGGCCGGGCTTGCCTTGTCGTTCGTCACCATCGGGTTGTTCGTCGCGACCATCGGCTTTTCGATCGGCCTCGATCTGGATGTCTTCCGCTCGGTTGCAGCCGTCCTGCTGATCGTCATGGGCGCGGTACTGCTGATCCCGCGCGTTCAGGCGCAGGTCGCCGCCGCGGCCGGTCCGGTCGGCAACTGGATGCAGGCGCAGGCGGGCGAAGTCCCCGGCCGTGGTCTCGGCAAGCAGTTCACCGTCGGCGTGCTTCTGGGTGCCGTCTGGAGCCCCTGTGTCGGTCCGACGCTGGGCGCCGCTTCGCTTCTTGCCGCGCGCGCGGAGAATCTCGGCCTTGTGGCCCTGACCATGTTCGCGTTCGGGATCGGCGCGGCGCTGCCGCTACTGCTGATCGGGATGATGTCGCGCGAGGCGATGTCGCGCTGGCGTGGCAGATTGCTGGCGGCCGGACAAGGCGGCAAGGCCGCCATGGGTGCGATCCTTGTTGCCACCGGACTTCTGATCCTCTCCGGCCTCGACAAGCGGCTTGAAGCGATCCTGGTCGCGGCGTCGCCGGCGTGGCTGACCGACCTGACGACGCGGTTCTGAAACGCGTCACGCGCGCCGCCACCTCACAACGTCAACTGCACCAGCACCAGGTCGAGCCGCGCGCCGAATTTCTCGCCGACGCCGGGCAGGCGGCCGGTTTCCTCGAACCCCATATTCTCGTGAAGCGCGAGCGATGCCCAGTTGGACGCATCGATCGCGCCGATCATCACCCGCTTGCCCATGCCGCGTGCTTCCGCGATCAGGGCGGCCAGCAGCATCCGGCCCAATCCCTTGCCCTGCGCCTCGTCCAGCACATAGACCGAATGCTCCACCGTGTGCCGGTAGCCCTCGAAAGGCCGGAACTCGCCGAAGCTGCCATAGCCCTGGACCCCGTCAACGTCGGCCACCAGCACCGGAAACCCGGCCCTGCGCCGCCTCTCGAACCAGATGCGCCGGCCCTCGAGGTCGGAGGGCGCCTCGTTCCAGATCGCCGTGGTCTTCATGACGGCGTCGTTATAGATCGCGAGAATCGCGGGCAGATCGGCTTCCGTCGCGGGCCGGATCGTCGCCACCAGATGCGCCTCCCTGACGCTGCTGAGGGCCTGCTTTCGTTGCTTGTGGCCCTTTCCGGCGGATGCTATCCCGCCCGCCATGACAGCGGCAACCATCGATAATATCCGCAACTTTTCCATCGTCGCGCATATCGACCATGGCAAGTCCACGCTCGCCGACCGGCTGATCCAGCTCACCGGCGGGCTGGAGGCGCGCGAAATGACCGAGCAGGTGCTCGATTCCATGGATATCGAGAAGGAGCGCGGCATCACCATCAAGGCGCAGACGGTGCGCCTGAAATACCACGCCAAGGACGGCAAGGATTACATTCTCAATCTGATCGACACCCCGGGCCATGTCGACTTTGCCTATGAGGTGAACCGTTCGCTCGCCGCCTGCGAGGGCTCGCTGCTCGTGGTCGATGCGTCGCAGGGCGTGGAGGCGCAGACGCTCGCCAACGTCTATCAGGCGATCGAGAACAACCACGAGATCGTTCCGGTCCTGAACAAGGTCGATCTGCCGGCCGCCGAGCCAGAAAAGGTCAAGCAGCAGATCGAGGACGTGATCGGCATCGATGCGTCCGAAGCGATCCCGATTTCCGCCAAGACCGGGGTCGGCATTCCCGACGTGCTGGAAGCCATCGTTCACAAGCTGCCGGCGCCGAAGGGCGACCGCAATGCGCCGCTGAAGGCGCTGCTGGTCGATTCCTGGTACGATGTCTATCTCGGCGTTATCGTGCTGGTGCGCATCGTCGACGGCACGATGAAGGAAGGCGACCAGATCCAGATGATGCGGACCGGCGCCGAATACAACGTCGACCGCGTCGGCGTGTTCACGCCGAAAAAGACCGAAGTGAAAGAGCTGGGTCCGGGCGAGATCGGCTTCCTCACCGCCTCGATCAAGGAAGTCGCCGATACCCGCGTCGGCGATACCATCACCCATGCGAAGAAGCCGACCGCCGAGCCTCTGCCGGGCTTCAAGGCCGCGATCCCGGTGGTGTTCTGCGGATTGTTTCCGGTCGATGCCGCGCAATTCGAGGATCTGCGCGCGGCGATGGGCAAGCTGCGGCTGAACGATGCCAGCTTCTCGTTCGAGATGGAGACCTCGGCCGCACTCGGCTTCGGTTTCCGCTGCGGATTCCTGGGGCTGTTGCATCTCGAAATCATCCAGGAGCGGCTGGAGCGCGAATTCAATCTCGACCTGATCGCGACCGCGCCCAGCGTTATCTACAAGATGACGCTGACCGACGGCACGCAGCTCGAGATTCACAATCCCGTCGACATGCCGGACGTGGTGAAGATCGAGGAGATCCAGGAGCCGTGGATCGAAGCCACGATCATGACGCCCGACGAATATCTCGGCTCGGTGCTGAAGCTGTGCCAGGACCGGCGCGGCAATCAGAAAGAGCTGACCTACGTCGGCAACCGCGCGATGGTGAAATACGACCTGCCGCTGAACGAGGTCGTTTTCGATTTCTACGACCGGCTCAAGTCGGTGTCGAAGGGCTATGCCTCGTTCGACTATCACCTGACCGATTATCGCGTGTCCGATCTGGTCAAGATGCAGATCCTGGTCAATGCTGAGCCGGTCGATGCGCTGGCGATGCTCGTGCACAAGACCCGCGCCGAGGGCCGCGGCCGCGCCATGGTGGAGAAACTCAAGGAGCTGATCCCGCCGCACATGTTCCAGGTGCCGATCCAGGCCGCGATCGGCGGCAAGGTGATCGCCCGCGAAACCGTGCGCGCGCTGCGCAAGGACGTGACCGCGAAATGCTATGGCGGCGACGCCACCCGCAAGCGCAAGCTTCTGGAGAAGCAGAAGGAAGGCAAGAAGAAGATGCGCCAATACGGGAAGGTGGATATCCCGCAGGAGGCGTTTATTGCCGCGCTCAAGGTGGATACGTAGCAGAGTAGTTGCTTAAGCGGCTAATCTCTCTTTGCGGAGAGTGATAAAGAGACGCCGGCGTTCTCCGCGCCGTCAAACAACAGGAGCGATGATCCGCCCCCGCTATGGCCGTGCCGACGCCGCAAGCCTCGCCATCTTCTCGCGAAACAGCGCCATGACCTCGTCCGCCAGCACGCCGCCGGTGATCGACACCGGCGCGAACGTTTCGCGTGCAGCGATCTCGGTGCTTGGTACCATGATCTGGTCCATCACGGTCGCGAGTTGCGTGATCGAGGCAGCATAAACGACACGCGAGATACCGCACCACACGATCGCACCCATGCACATCGGGCAAGGTTCGCCGGTCGTATACAGCGTTGCGCCTTTCAGCGCGTCGGCGCCCGGATAGTCAACGGCGTTGCGGATCGCCACCATTTCTCCATGCGCGGTGGGATCGCGTTGGGAGCGGCCATGATTGCCGCCACGCGCGATCACGCCGCCGGCGTGAACGATGACGGCGCCGAAGGGCAAGTCCGCAGCGCGCCCCTCATCGATCGCCATGCGCATGAAGCGCTGGTCCTCGGCAGCAGGCGACCGCGTAAAGGCGGACGCGGCTTGCGGGACTACGACGCTGCATGCGAGTCCGGCGATGACCGAACGTCGCGACGGCATATGACAATCACAGGCCACACCCTTTAGGCACTCTGAATAATGCTGCATCGCGCGCGCTCCGTAGAAAGCAGGAGACGCGATGTTACACACCGATGGTTGATCTCTTTGAAGACGAATGCGCTTGACAAGCGTAAAGTCTGAAACGAGGTTGCAACGCTTCATACATCATGACGGAGGGCACATGCCGTATTCATTCGAAATCTATAAAGACAAGAAGGAAGAATTCCGCGTGCGCTTCAAGGCGCCGAACGGTGAGAAGATGTTCGCTTCGGAAGGCTATTCATCGAAAGCCGCAGCGAACAACGCGATCAAGTCGATCCTGAAGAACGGCCCGACTGCCATGGTCGTGGACAACACCAAGGCTGTGAAGAAGGCCAAAAAGGCCTGATTGGTCCGCGGCCTGCGAGATAGGCCCGCAAGATTGGTCAACATGATGGCCCGCAAGATGAGCTGCTGGAGCGGCTTCATCTTGCGGGCCATGGCGTTTTCATCGGCGCGGATGGTCAGGCTCAGCGGAAGCTCGACGTCTCCATCGTACATGGCAGCGCCGGCACAACCGGCGGTGCCGGCATCTCCGGCAGCCTGCTCCGGCGTGCCCGGGCCACGCCGATAGCGTCGTCACGCCGCGTGGCCGCGGCGCGCAGGGCATCGCGGCGGCCATACCATCCCCGGCTCTCCTGCGCCGCGCTGACAACATCGAAGCGCGTCAGGCCGATATCGGCGAGCATGCGGTCGTCGGCATGCATCAGGAGGTCGAGTTCGTGGTGATATCGCGAGGTCCAGGCCAGGCGCGTGCAGAATGCGCGCAATCCGGCCTGTACCTTTCGAAGCGCAATCCGCAACAGGCGGCTAAACGCGTGCGCCCGTCGGGTGCGCGCCTGCGCGATCGTGCGGGGGGCGAAACTCACATCGAGGTCGGCGTTCATGGCAGTCTCCATCGGTTCATGACGCGGCATATGCGCTCCGGCCGCTGCCCCGGCCATGATCGCCTGTCCGCCTCTCTTGATTGAAATGCCGGGTGTGCCCGGCCTCACGATCGTATGATCGATCGCAGACGAAGCTGTATGTCGCTGCGGCGCGGCCTGAGGTTCAAACAGTCGGTTCGGCGCCGTTCTGGCGGCTCTTGCGCCATGCGGCGGGCGGCATCCCGACCACCTTTTTGAAGGCGCGGCTGAATGCGGCTTCGGATTCGTAGCCGACATCGACCGCAATTTTTGCGATGTTCGACTGTCCCTGTGTCAGCAGACCCGAGGCGATCTGCATCCGCCAGCGCGCGAGATATTGCATCGGCGGCACGCCGACGAATTCGGTGAAGCGGTCGGCGAGCGCCGAACGGGACAAGCCGACTTCGCCGGACAGCGTTTCCAGCGTCCAGTCCCTGGCGGGATTGGCGTGCATCAGCGACAGCACGTGTCCGACATGCCGGTCCCGCAATCCCGCAAGCCAGCCGGTCTGTTCGCTGGGCAGCGATTCCAGATACATGCGGACCAGTTCGATGAACAGAAGCTCGCTCAGCTTGGCGAGGATGCTTTCGCCGCCGATGCGCTGGCCATGCGCTTCCATCACCGCCATCTGGTAGAAATGGCTCAGCCGCGCGTTGCATTCGGGATTCTGGCCGCTGCAATGGATGCGCGGCGGCAGCGCCGCCAGCAGTGGATTGAACGGCCGCACGTCGCAGCCGAGAAAGCCGCAAACGAGCTTGAGCTTCTCGCCGCCACCGCCGGTCTCGACGAGTTTCCAGGGCCGCTGCGTCGTCAGATCGAGCTGCGATACGTCGAAGCTCGCCGGTGCGCGCATCGACGGTTCGGTCGCCAGCGTATGATGATCGCCGTGCGGAAATACGATCAGGTCGCCAGTCTGCAGCCTGACCGGGTCCTGGTCCTTCTGCACCGCATAGCACTCGCCCTGGGTGACTAGATGATACGAGATCAGATGCTGCGCGTCCGGCATGATCAGGGGAATGAGATGCCGCGAGCGCGGGGCGAATGTCACCCAGGGCGCGGTGACGTCAACGTCGATGAATACTGCCCCGGTCAGACGAACCGCGCGCAACACGTCGGAAAGCGTATCGCTGCCCATCTCTCGCCTCGGCAAAAAGACAGAAGGTCAATTCATTCGGACGATCAGGCAAAAGTGAGCCTTCCGGAGGCTGGCTTGTCAACACGCCGGGACCCGGATTCGTGCGGCTTTGAAGCGACCGGGAGCGCTATTCGACCTTGGGGCTTCCTGATGCCGCAGCGGTCTCTGCCCGCTTCTCGGCCGGAGCCATGGCAGACCGGCTCGACGGTTCGATGACGATGCGGGTCTTCCCCATGCCCTGCTTCTTCACAAGGTTGAAGAGGACCGCGGCATCGCGCGGATGCAGCCGCACGCATCCCTTGGAGGCGCGCCGGCCCAGCCGGCTGACCTGGTTGGTCCCGTGAATGGCGTAATGACCGTGGAAGAAAATCGAGTACGGCATCGGCGCCATGTTGTAGAGCCGCGAATGCCAGGTCCGCTCCATCCGCTGCGGCCTGAAGGTGCCGACCGGCGGTCCGCCGGCCAGCCCGGTCGAGACCACGAAATTGTGGGTCGGAACGCCGTCCACGATCACCGACATGCGCTGCGCCGATTTGTCCACCCGGACCACGACCTCGGCCTCGGCGGCGGAACCCGCCAGGAATGCGATGATTGCGGCAATGGCGGGAAACACACGCATGACCAACCCCTACGCGGCACTGTGCAAACCGGCTTCCAGACTCAATTCAAGCATGTAAAGTCAGCGCGCAAAAATACCGTTAAGAGGTGTGGTCCAATGAGGGTGTTTTTGTTCACTTTCGCGTTTGCCCTGACGCTTGCGCAGGCGGCATCGGCGCAGGACAAGGGGACGCTCGACCCCAAACCGCTGCCGCCGCTGGCCAATCCGGACGATCCCAAGACGCCGGCCAAGGATCTGTTTGGCCGCAAGCTGACACCGGCCAATCTGCAGGCCCGCGCGATCGGCTTCTACACCCGCGGCTGCCTTGCCGGCGGCATTGCGCTGCCGGTGAACGGCAAGAACTGGCAGGTCATGCGCCTGTCACGCAACCGCAACTGGGGGCATCCCGACCTGATCGACATGCTTGAGCGGCTCGCGGCCAAGGCGCCCAGCGTCGGCTGGAATGGCCTTCTGGTCGGCGATCTGGCGCAGGCGCGCGGCGGCCCGATGCTCACCGGCCATGCCAGCCATCAGGTCGGGCTCGATGCCGACATCTGGCTGACGCCGATGCCAGACCGCGAATTGACGAGGCGCGAGCGCGAGGAAATGTCCGCCACCAATGTGGTGCGCGCGGACAAGCTCGATGTCGATCCGAACGTCTGGACACCGGGCCATGTCGGCATCATCCGGGCGGCGGCACAGGACCCGGCGGTGGAGCGCATCCTGGTCAATGCGGCAATCAAGAAGGCGCTGTGCCGCGATGCCCGCGGCGACCGCGCATGGTTGTCCAAGGTACGCCCCTGGTACTGGCACAACTATCATTTCCACATCCGCATGGGATGCCCGAAGGATTCGCCGGGCTGCAAGCCGCAGCCGCCGATCGGAGAGGGCGACGGCTGTGGCGCCGAACTGGCCTACTGGTTTCAGCCGAAGATATTGCAGCCGGAAGAGCCGAAGTCGGACCGGCCGCGCAAGCACATGACGATGGAGGCGCTGCCGGCGGAATGCCGTCAGGTGCTGGTGTCGGATTAGCGTCACAGCGTGTCAGGGCTCCAAGCGGACCCGTTTCAAACGCAATTTACGCATTCTCCGCTTCGATCGCGCGCACCACGGCGTCGGTGACCTGCCTGGTCGTGGCGCTGCCGCCAAGATCGGGCGAGTGCAGATCGGGATCGGCGGTGACGCGTTCGATCGCCTTCATCAGCCGCGCTGCTGCGGCCTTTTCGCCGAGATGCTCGAGCATCATCACGCCGGTCCAGAACGAACCGATCGGATTGGCAATGCCCTTGCCGGTGATGTCGAACGCCGAGCCATGGATCGGCTCGAACATCGACGGCGTATGCCGCTCCGGGTTGAGATTGGCGGTCGGTGCGATGCCGAGCGAACCGGCCAGCGCCGCGGCGAGATCGGACAGGATGTCGGCGTGCAGGTTGGTGGCGACGATGGTGTCGAGCGTCTGCGGCCGCAGCGTCATGCGCATGGTCATCGCGTCGACCAGCATCTTGTCCCAGGTGACGTCGGGATAATTGTGCGCCACCTCGGCCGCGATGTCGTCCCACATCACCATGCCGTGACGCTGCGCATTCGACTTGGTGACCACGGTCAAGAGCTTGCGCGGGCGCGAACGAGCCATCTCGAAGGCGAAGCGGATGATGCGCGTTACGCCGGCGCGCGTGAACATCGCGACATCGGTCGCGACCTCCTCCGGCAGGCCCTTGTGGACGCGGCCGCCGACGCCGGCATATTCGCCTTCGGAATTCTCGCGCACGATCACCCAGTCGAGCTCGGGCCCGGTGACGTTGCGGAGCGGGCTGACAATGCCGGGCAGGATGCGCGTGGGGCGCACATTGGCGTATTGATCGAGCGGCTGGCAGATCGCAAGCCGCAGGCCCCACAGTGTGATGTGATCGGGGATATCGGGCGCGCCGACCGAGCCGAAATAGATCGCGTCGAACTTGCGCAATTGGTCCGCGCCGCCTTCCGGCATCATCACGCCGTGCTTGCGATAATAGTCCGAGCCCCAGTCGAAATGGCTGACGTCGAGTGCGAAGCCGCCGTCGCGTGCGGCGCAGGCGGCAAGAACGTCGAGACCGGCCGCGATCACTTCGGGCCCGATGCCGTCGCCGCCGATGGCGGCGATCTTGTGGGTACGCATGTATCCTCTTTGAGCTGAGTGGTTCTGGTCGCGTCGGAATATGCGAGCGAGGCTTTATCAAGCCTCGCTGGTTTTAGGGAAGTGCGTCTATTTTTGAGCTGCGCCCCCCAGCAGCTTGCTCCAGCGCGCCGTTTCCGATTTGAAACGCTCGTCGAGCGCCGCTGGCGTGGCCAGCGCGGCAGGCACCGGAACGGTGCCGAGAGTCGCAAACCGTTCGATCACTTTCGGATCCTTGAGGGCCTTCTGCAAAGACGCCGCAAGTTTCTCGCGGATTGCGGCAGGAGTACCTTTGGGCGTCCAGATGGCGTGCCAGGCCGAGAGCTCGAAGCCCTTGACGGCACTCTCGTTCAAAGTTGGCACCTCGGGCAGTACATTGATCCGGTCGCGTGTTGTTGCGGCATAGGGTTTGATATTGCCGGATTTGATGTGGTTGGTCGTGTTGGTGGTCTGGTCGCACATGAAGTCGATCTGTCCGGCAATCAGATCGTTCATGGCCGGTCCCGTACCCTTGTACGGCACTACGGTTGGCTTGATCGCCGTCGCGTCGATCAGCAGCCGGCCGCAGAGGTCCGAGACCGCGCCCACGCCGGCAGTCCCGAAGGTTGCGCCGGAGCCCTTGCCCCTGAGCCAGTCGAGAAGCGCCGCGACGTCGGCGGGTGGCAAATCCTTTCGGCCGACAAGCGTAAGCGGCACGTCTGTTACGAGCCCGACGGAGTCGAAAGCCTCTTCTTGATTGTAGGGCAGGTTGGGATAGAGCGCGCCGAATGTGGCGACCCCGATGTGATAGAGGAGGATCGTGTACCCGTCGGGTGCCGATTTGGCGACGCGCGCCGCGCCGAGCGAGCCGCCCGCGCCTCCAGCATTCTCGATGACGATACGCTGGCCGAGGTCGGCGCTCATCGTCTCGGCAACCAGCCGCGCGACGGTATCGCTCGGGCCGCCGGCGGCCGCAGGCACGATCATCGTGATGGGTTTGTCAGGATACGTCGCCTGGGCCGCGGACGGACCGGCCGTCACGACCGCGGCGGCGAGCCCCATGGCTGCGGCAAACATCCGCTGGAGTTGGATCATCTCTGCTTCCTCCTGATGACGTCTAAGACCCAGCTTTCTTGTATGGAAGCTTCCATGTATTTAAATGGACGGTGTGCGGCAGGTCAATGCCTCCGCTTTTTGCTTGCGTGGGCGCCCGCGTTCGTTGCTCGGTCGGCTAGGGAGACACCATGGCCACAAAGCTGCTGGCGCCAGCCGTCCCGGACGGCAGCAGAAAACCCTCGCTGGTCGAGGAAGCCTACGCGGCGCTGAAGCAGGCGATCCGCGACAATGTTTTTGCGCCTGGCTACCAGGGCTCCGAGCAGGAAATCGCGGTGCGCCTCGGAATGAGCCGGACGCCGGTGCATGAGGCGATCATCCGGCTACAGGAGGATGGGCTCGTCCGGGTCTTGTCCAAACGCGGCGTCCTGGTCTGTCCGCTTGCGCCGGAAGACGTGCGCGAAATCTACGATGTCATCATCGCCATCGAATCGATGGCAGCGGAGCTGCTGGCTTCCTTGCCCGAACCGGAACGGCATTCCGTCGCCGACGACCTCGAAGCCGCGACCGCGCGCATGGAGGCAGCGCTGCGCGCGGACGATCTTGTCGCCTGGGCAAGCGCCGACGATGCATTCCATCGCATCCTTGTCACGCGCTGTGGCAACAGCCGGCTTCGCCGCATTTCCCAGACGGTCACCGACCAGGCGCATCGCGCCCGGATGCTGACACTCAAACTTCGCGCGAAACCCGTCGGCTCCGCTGCCGCTCACCAGCGGATCAGCGCTGCCATTCGGGACGGAGCAGGTGACGAGGCTCATCTTTCCGCGCGGCAGCATCGCGTTGCTGCGCGCGACGAGCTTGTTCCGTTGATCGTCAGCATCGGCATGAAGCACCTCTGAAGCCGACCCGCGCGGGTGGCGCCGTTCGATGCCGTCGGCTGGAAAGCGCTAGGGCTTGTCGCCGAAATTCAGTCCGCGCACGACCACGATCTGGGTACGGGCGCCGGAGATCCCGAAATCGTCGTCGTTGATCAGGACCAGTGAACGGTCCGGAAGCACGGCAACGCCTTCGGTCTTGCCCAGGATTTTCGGAAAGTCCGCGGTATCGAAACGCAGCGACTTGTTCACCGGCTCGATCAGGGCCTCGGCGACGCTGAGTTGCTCCAGCGAGGGCGACGTCGCGATCTGGTCCCACGGCGTGCCAATGATGTTGGTCGCCTTGCCGAGATCGACTTCGTAGAGCTTGGTGGTGGCCTCGGTTCGCTCCAGCACCACAAGATGGGTGGTCCCGACCACCGTCATTTCGCTGACGCGCGGGTCGTACTGGTTGGATGACGGGTCGCGCCGGAAGGTTTTCGGGTCGTCCAGGACATAGACATATTCGGCGACGATCTGCATCGAGGTGCGTTCGACCTGGAATAGCCGCACATTGCGAGAGGTACGAAAGGCTGCGACGTCCGGATTGGCGAGCGGGCTCTGCAGCGCGAAATACAGGAAGCGCTCGTCGCGCGAGACCGCGAGGGCCTCGATCCCGCGATTGAGCTGACGTCTTGCGAGGATCGCCGGCAGCGAGCCGACGACGCCGTAGCGCGCGCCGGCAAAGTCCTCTTCCATGCCCTGCGGCACATGGCGCGTGATGATCCGGCCGTCGGAGGATACGTGAATGATCGAGGGCGCGTTCTCGTCCGAAATCCAGAAGGTGCCGTCGGTCAGACGGATGACCGCCTCCGCATCGACCCCATGCACATTCTGCTCGAGCGGCTTGCCGTGTCCGTCGAATGGAGGCTCGGTAACGGCATTGCGCAACGCATTGGGCATGCCGTTGAGTGGCGTACCGTCGCGATCCTTGAGCGTGATGACATCGGTGATCCGGAACGTCCCGGTATCGGTCAGGATCACGCGATAGATCGACGGGGCGTAAGGCGGCGTCAGGAAAATCCTGGCGCTCTTGGTCTCGCGGCAGGCCGGAAGCTCCATCTGCGCCGCCGACTTGAAATCGCCGCAGGTGAGGTTCGGACCGCGATCGCCGACCGTCCAGATCACATTGGGTGGGTCGTCCGGATGACGGAAGGCGCCGCTGCCGATGCCGACAGACAGGTTCAGCATGCGGCCATTGTCGAAGCGATAGCGCGCCATCGTCAGCAGCGTGTCGTCGCTGCGGAATTCACGAACGGCGATATCGGACGCGATGACAGAGGTGGGCAGGGCGAGCAAAAGAGCGGCTAAAAGGCGAAAACGCATCGGCGCCATCGGTTATGCTGGGGGCCGGGCGCGACGTGCGCCAGACGAGTGTCCCGAATCCGAAGTCCGCTTCATTGCGCGGCGTGCTGGTGAGCGGACTTCGGGTCCGAAGGACACTAGCAAGCCTGTGACGCTGGTGCGAACCACCTGTTGGCTGGTTGTCTCACGTTACCGGTGGTCGAGGCAAAGGTCCGCGGGGCGCGACAGCCGCCCCGGCTGCCGAATTGAGGGCGGTCAGGCCGGGTTTTCCCCGGCGAACGGCTATCCGTTGAATTTTTGTGAGCCCCACACCCCATGCTTCGGTGGAAAGGCCGGGCTTTTGGTTATTTAGTTAACGGACTGTGGCAATAATGCACTAGTGGCCTTTGTCACACCGCACTATCGTGTTTTGGTTGATTCACCTGGGGGCTCCCTATGAAGAAGTTTGCGATGGCATCCGCTGCTGTGCTCGTGCTTTTGAGCGCTGCTGGCTGCACCATGTACGGCAAGGCTCCGGTCGGCAAGGCGCCGGTCGTCGCCAAGTACTAACGGTTTAGGCCGAGAAAGGGCCGGCTTTCACGCCGGCCCCTTTCTGTTCCTGACGTTGGTGGCATTCAGGTCCGTGACCGAAAGGTTGTGGGGCTGAGTGAATTGAGCCTTATGGTGCCTACAATATCGGCGTATGCGGCGTCCCCGCATAGGCCGCTTTTTGTTTTTGGGTGGCGTTGCGGCCGATCGAGCCCTGGCCGCGTGTCTCACGGTCGCCGGCCGCCTCTCTCGCATTCGTCCGTATCTCGGGACTTCCGGTGAACCCCGGCTCCTTCGCGAGTCGAGGCCTGCTATGAGGCCACCTGAAGCCCTGGCCGCTGCGAAGGCGGGAGCCTTCGCAAGCCATCCTGAGGCTCTTTCGCAACGCCGCCGACAGAACATTGCCCGGACCTCGACTATGGGCGTCCAGCGGCTTGACTCCGGCGTCCGCCGGCGCATGTGATGAGCGATGCAGGATCCGGCAACGACAGTGTTTCGGGGGACGTCAATGCGAGCCAGAGACCAACACGTAATCGGGCACGGCGCCCGTCTCGGCATGGCAGCGGTGGCTGCGGCTTGTGTGCTCTCGGTCGGCAGCAGCGGGGCGATGGCTCAAGGCCGCCCGACGCCCGCGCCCGCCGCCGCCGTGCAGGCTTCCGCCGCGCCGGTCGCCGCGGCCCAGGCATCCGCTGGCGTCACCGTGGCCGCGCCGACCCGGACAACACAGGCGCCGGAACCGGCAAGCACCGGTTCCACAGGCTCCAACCTGCCGGCCATCAATGTGGACGCCGAAAAGCCGAAGCAGAAGCCGGTGCAGCGTCAGGTGATGACGCAGGGTCCCAAGCGCGAGCCGATCAAGATCCCGGTGAATTCGAGCGGCTGCAAATCGGCCCGCGCGCCCGGCAAGCCCTACTTCATCGAGTTCCGTTCACGCACCGCGGTCAGCTACGGCCACACCTTCGTTCTTCATGGGCGGCTCGGCGACGGCAATCGCTTCGCAAGCTACCAGATCGCCGGCCTGCATCCGAAGGGCGATGATCCCAACGTCTACATGCAGGGCATGATGGTGCCGGTCGAATCGGAAACCGGTCCGTCATGGGGCGACCAGGACGAGCAATATCTGACGGCGCGCTTCTGCGTGACGCTGACCGAGGCCGAATACCGAAAGGCGCTGGCCTATATCAAGCATCTGCAGGCGACCAAGAAGACCTGGCACGCGACGACCTATAACTGCAACGCCTTCGCCGCCGACATCGCCCGGCATATCGGTCTCGATTCGCCGAACCCCAACATGTATCTGCCGCAAAGCTTCATCAATCGGATGGCGGATCTCAATCGCGGCGGCAAGTCAGGCAATCCGTTCGCGGCAAGCTTCCCGGGCTTCCAACAGCAGCAGCCGGCAGCCCAGCCGCAGCGGCGGGCCCGCACCGCGCAGCCGGCCAGCCAGCAGCGCCAGCAGTAACGACGGCGCCTCCAGTCTGTGCTTCGAAAGGCCCGCAGCGATGCGGGCCTTTTCTTTTTGGGTTGTATCGCTGTGGTTAGCGATCCACCGGCCACGACGCGCGCTATTTCGCCGGGGGGCGAATGAGCGACCAGACCGGCTGGCCCAGGGCGCCATCCAGTTGCAATGTGAAGCTGCGCAGGAATGCCGGCGCCTGGTCGCTATATCCATAGACCATGAGCACGAACAACAGCGGCGGGATCGCCGCGAGCCAGAGGATCGTCCGGATCATGTCGGCGCGCTGCGCGGCCGCCTGCTTCGGATTGCGATAGTTTGGAGGCGGGTATTGGCTCATGATGCCGACAATCGCGGGAGCGTCCGATGGATACGTTGATTGACGATTTGACCCGGAAAATTCGCGAACTGGAAGCGCAAATGGATGCCCATCTCGCGCAGCGCCGGGCCGAATTGCGGGTCGGGATGGAGCGCGGCCGGGTCGTGTTCGAACAGGAGGTGCTGCGCCGGCATCGCGAGTTGAAGACCGCTCTGCTCTCCTATGTCTGGAACGCCAATCTTCTTGTCATCGTCACGGCGCCGGTCATCTACGCGATGATCGTGCCGCTGGTCCTGCTCGATCTGTTCGTCACTGTGTACCAGATGATCTGCTTTCCGGTCTATGGCATCCCGAAGGTCAGGCGCGCGGACTATTTCGCGTTCGACCGGCATCATCTCGCGTATCTGAATGCGCTGGAAAAGCTCAACTGCGCCTATTGTTCCTACGCCAATTGCCTGATCGCCTATGTGCGCGAGATCGCGGCCCGGACCGAGCAATATTGGTGCCCGATCAAACATGCGCGCCGGGTGATCGGGTCGCACGCGCGCTATCTGAAGTTCGACGATTACGGCGATGCCGAAGGCTTCCGCGCGCACGCAGCGGGTCTGCGCGACGACCTCGCGAAGGGAAAGGAATGACAGCGCGGGCGCATCAGCGCTGCGGCCTCAGTCGTCGCCCCAGACCCTGAGGCCGACCTCGGTTGAGGCCTCGCCGGGCTTTCGCTGCGCCTGGAACTCGGCGTCGATATACGGTTTGATTTCGCAGACCAGGGCCACGCCGCCGGCCGTGCCGTCACCGGGTTTAGAGTGCGACTCGCGCGTGATCTTCAGGCCCATCTCCCGGCACCGCTGCGCATAGGCCGCGATGACGGCCTCCGGCATCGCGGTACTGCGATAGGTCAGCACGCTCCAGCCCGGAAAGGTCCCGTCCTGCAGGCTGACGCTGTACTTGCCCGGCTCGTTCGTCGGCTCGATCAGCCCGAAGCTCTCGAGCCGCGACCCCTTCACAAACACCCAGTAGCGCAGGCCATTGCGGCCTTCGAAGTCCCAGCTCCCGTCGGCCGCCCAGAAAACAAAAGCGAGAAACCCGAAGGGCAGGATGACCATCAAGAGCAAGGCAGTGGCGAGCGGGACAAGGCAGCCGAAGCGCGAGGCCGCCTTGCGGGCCGGCTCGGCCATTGGAGCGCTCGCGGACCGCGCGGGGTGTCAGGCCTTGTCGATCTTGCCGCCGCTCTCCGCCCAATCCTTGAAGGCGCCGAGATTGTAGACCTTTTCGTAGCCGAGATCCTTCAGCGTCTTTCCCGCCAGCGCCGACCGGCCGCCCGATGCGCAATACAGGATCACCGGCTTGCTGCGGTCGAGGCTCTTGTCATGGGCGGGCGATTCCGGATCCGCCTTGAACTCCAGCAGGCCACGCGGAATGTGGACTGCGCCGGCAGCCTTGCCGCTCTGCGCGACTTCCATCGCATCGCGCACGTCGAGCATCACGGCGCCGTCCTTCTCGACCATTTCGGTCGCCTGCGCGGAAGTAATACGCGGCACGGCCGCGTTCGCAGCTTCCATCATCGCCTTCACGCTCGTCGCCATTTAGCTCTCCCGAATGGATTCAAGGCCCACGGCAACTCGCCGGCGGGCGTCACGTCGTTCGCGGGTTATCACGTATGCAACGGGTCGGGATAGATAACCCCGACCCGCCGTTGTAGCCAGAATGTCCGCGGCGGCGTCTCCCGCGCGATCAATATTTCGCGCTGATCGGCAGTTCCTCCGCCGGGAACAGCGAGATCACCTTGCAGCCCTTGTCGGTGACCACGACCTCTTCCTCGATGCGCGCGCCGGAATAGCCGTCGGTCGCCGGGCAATAGGTCTCGATCGCGAACACCATGCCTTCCTTGATTTCGGTCGGGTGATCCATCGACACGACGCGCGAGATGATCGGCCGCTCGTGCAGTGCGAGACCGAGGCCATGCGCGAATTGCAGGCCGAACGCGCTCATCTCGTCCGGGAATCCGAACTCGCCAGCGACCGGGAAAGCCTCGGCGATATGCGCGGTCGACGCGCCCGGCTTGATGCGGTCCATCGCATTGTCCAGCCATTCGCGCGCCTTCTTGTAGGCGTCGCGCTGGCTGTCGGTCGCCCGCACCACGTTGAAGGTGCGGTAATAGCAGGTGCGATAACCCATGAAGCTCTGCAGGATGTCGAAGAAGGCCTGGTCGCCCGGGCGGATCAGGCGATCGGTGAAATTGTGCGGATGCGGGTTGCAGCGTTCGCCGGAAATCGCGTTGACCGCTTCGACGTCGTCGGAGCCATGGGTGTAGAGGAACTTGTTGACCTCGGCGACGATGTCGTTCTCGCGCACGCCGGGCCGCAGCTTCTCGTTGATCAGGTCGTAGGCGCCGTCGACCATGGCCGCGGCGCGATTGAGCAGCGCGATCTCGTCGATCGACTTGATCTCGCGCGCTTCCAGCATCACCTGCTGGCCGTCCTGCACTTTCAGTCCGGTCTTTTCGAGTTCGAACATCATCGGCGGCTCGATGATGTCGACGCCGAGCGGCATATCGGCGACGCCATGCTCGCGCAGGATCGCGGCGATCTCCTCGGCATGCCGCTTCATCAGACCGAAATCCGGATGCACGGTGCCGCGCAGGCCGACGAGGCCGGCCTTGCAGTTTTCCGGCTTGAGCCACGGCGAATAGAGCTTGTGATGGACCGCGGCCGAGCCGAAATCCCACAGGATCGGGTCGGCCGAGTCGCGGGTCAGCAGCGCCCAGCGTGAAAGCTTGTCGCGTTCCCATTCGCCGATCTTGGTCGAGGTGAGATAGCGGATGTTGTTGACGTCGAAGACCAGCAGGGCGCCGAGGTCGGACTTCTCCAGCGCCATGCGGGCGCGGCTCAGCCGGTAATTGTGCAGGCGCCGATAGTCGACCCGTTCCTCGAAATCGACCCCCATGATGCCGAGCGAGGGCAGGGCGCGGCCCCAATTGTACCGCGGGTTGATGTCTTCGGCGCTGACCTTGCGGATGGCGGACTGGTCCATGAGGTTCCTCGGGTGTTGTTGGCGCTTTCGCGCGGGTCTGGCACTAGTCTATACGGCATGGCGCGCAAGGGGGAGGGGTGACGTGACAACCCGATCGGCCCTTTATCTGGAAGATTTTTCACCTGGTCAGACTTTTGCCTCGGCATCGGTCACCATGGACGCCGATGCAATCAAGGGCTACGCGAGGCAGTTCGATCCGCAACCCTTCCATCTCGACGAGCAGGCGGCCGAAGCAACCTTTTTCAAGGGACTCGCCGCTAGCGGCTGGCACACCGTCTCGGTCACCATGCGGCTTCTGGTCGATGGCGGCCTGCCCATCGCGGGCGGCATCATCGGCGCCGGCGTGGACGAGATCCGCTGGCCCCGACCGACCCGGCCGGGCGACACCCTGCGGCTGGTCACCGAGGTGCTCGAGGTGCGGCCGTCGAAATCGAGGCCGGACCAGGGGTTGATGAAGGTACGCACCACCACGCTGAACCAGAATGACGAGCCGGTACAGGTGATGGTGTCGAATCTCGTGGTGATGCGGCGGCCGGTGTGAGAGACCCGCTCGAGCCTCGTTGTCCTGCGGCGCAGCAGGCAGTATGCGGTGGACCGGGTGTTTCGAGGTAGACACTGCGTCCGCGTCGAGACGGCGCATCGGCGAAAGACATCAGGCTACAGAAAGCGATCCGCGCGCGCATGAGTAAAAAGGAAGCCCTGTCCCCGCTGGACCGGATCAGCACGAAAGAGTGGCTCGTCTTTGCTCTTGTCATGGTGCTGATGGCGTTGGTGCTTGCTGCCGATCTCGAAACGACGCCGGACCACGTCACCATCTGTTTCATCTACACGGCGATCATTTTTCTGTCGATCTTCAGCTTTTACCGGTCGGCCTATATTGCCGCGGCGGTCGCGACCCTGTTCTCGGTGATCGGCTCGTTCGTCAACCCGCCGACCGAGGCCGTGAGCGTGGTGTTTTTTGCAAACCGGGCCATTGCGATCGTATCCCAGTGGATCGTCGCGGTGCTGGTGACAACACGCAAGGATGCCGAGGCGTTGATGCGCTCTGATCTTGCGGAGCAGACCGCTAGCGCCGAAACGCGTCGCCGGTTCATCGATGTGCTGTCGCACGAGATCGGTACGTCGCTGACCACGATCGACGGCCAGGCCTTCCTGTTGCGCCGGACGCTGGATGAGCCCGACCAGCCGCGTGCCGACAAGATCCGCAGCGCGGTCCGTCATATCCAGGCGATCGTCCAGCAGGTGCAACTCGCATCCGAAGTCGGGGAACGCGCCTCCGACATGCGATCCGAGTCAATAAACCTGCGTCGGTTGCTGGAGGATCTGTTCGTCGACCTCGACACCAGCGCGGTGTTTTTCAAGGCGGACCTCGCCGCATTGCCGGACACCATTCTGGGCGACCCGGACATGTTGCGGCAGATCGTCGGTAACGTGCTCTCCAACGCCATTAAGTTTTCTTCGCCCGGTGGCGAAGTGCGGATCGCCGGTGAAAGCGTCGGCGATCGGGCGGTGCTGACGGTCATCGACAAAGGCCGCGGCGTCGCGCCCGACGAGCGCGAGAAAATCTTTGAACCCTATTACCGCGCGCGCAACAGCCGCGGCGTCCATGGCGCGGGGATCGGGCTCTATGTCGCCAAAAAGTACGTCGAACATCACCGTGGAACCATCACGGTCGATGGCGCGCTTAATGCCGGCACATCGGTGACGATATCCCTGCCGGTCGCAGGGCCGGTTGCCGAAGATGTCCAGGGCGCCCCGAATGTCCTAAACAACCCCAAGACCGATGCCACACTTCCTTTGCATTGAGGATGATCCCGACACCTGCGAACTCCTGGTCGAGGTGCTGACCTCGGAGGGCTTCGCCGTGTCGGCCGTCGCGTCAGGTGAGGCAGGCTTGTCGGCGCTCGAGACGCGGCCGGATCTCGTGCTGTGCGATATCGATCTGCCGGATGTCTCGGGTTTCGATATTCTGGCCCGGATCCGCGCCGGCAGTCTGCTGCCGCCCGGTGTGCCCTTCATCTTTCTGACGGCGTTTTCGCAGCGGTCGCATCAATTGCGGGCCCGGCAACTGGGTTGTGACGACTATGTCACCAAGCCGATCGATTTCGAGTTGCTGATTGCGATCATCCGGCATCGTCTGACCGCGGCCGGCGACAGGAGCGCGGAAAAGACCGAACTGCACCTGACGGACCGGGAGCTGCAGGTCCTCACCTGGGTGGCGCGCGGCAAGTCGTCATCCGACATCGCGACCATCCTTGGCATCAGCGAGCGCACCGTCAACTTCCATCTGGACAATGCGATGCGGAAGGCCGGCGTCGCGACCCGCGTTCAGGCTGCGGTCAAATGTGCCTTGCTGGGCTTGATCAAGCCCTGATCTCCGATCCCTTGGGCCCCGATCCCTGGGCCCCCTGTCAACCTTGACAGGTTTGCGACAGGCCGTGGCGGGCGCAGGTTCAGGCGGTCACTCGCCTGAGAGGCTGCAATGTCATCGTCGTCCCTAGTCCTGATGCTCGTGTACACTCTGATCGCCCTGGTGATACAGGGTCTCGGGATCGGTTTGATCGTGCTGATCGAGCCGCTGATCGAGGGCTGGAGCGGTGTCGCGTTCATGACCTCGTTTCTGCTGGCCTTCTGGGTCGCCTGGATCATCGCGGTCCGGTTGACCGAGCCCCGGATTGTCGCAGTCCCCGCTGTCTAAATCCCGGCTTGCCCCCAAAGCCGATGCGATCTTCGGCTGCCGGTCAGGCAGCCGAGGATCGCCTTCTGCAGACACCAGATTAGGCCGCGGTTTTCTTGCCCCACAGTCGCGCCGAGGCGATGTCCGCACCCTCGCGCAGCGACTTGAGTTTCTTCCACACCACCGAAGCCGCCACCCATTCGCGCCCCGCGAATGTGCCGAAGCCGCAGTCGGTCGAGGCGATGACGCGCTCCCGGTCGCCGACGACCGCGACCGCCTCGGCGATCCGCTTTGCCACCACCTCCGGATGCTCGACGAAATTGCTGGTCGATTCGATCACGCCCGGAATCAGGATCAGGTCCTTCGGCCAGCCGGCGCGCTTGATCGCGTCGTATTCGTGGGCGTGACGGGGATTGGCAAACTCGATCGTGAGTGCGCCCGCCGTCGTCTTGTAGAGGATCGGCAGGATCGAGCCGAGCGCGACGTCATGCTCGTGCGGCCCTTCCCAGTTGCCCCAGCAGACATGCAGGCGCCAGCGGTCGCGCGGGATGCCGTCCACCGCCGTGTTGATCGCATGCAGGTGCAGTTCGCACATCTTCAGGAAGTCTGCATCCGGCAGATCCTGGAACATCATGGTGCGTTCCATCGCAAGATCGGGCGCGTCGATCTGCAGGATCAGGCCGGCATCGTGGATCGCCATGTATTCGTGACGCAGTTCTCGCGCCAGCGCGTCGAGATATTTCTCGTGGCTGTCGTAAAAGACGTTCTGCAACGTAGTAGCGACGATGCCCGGCGATGGCGCGGTCGCGAACTCTTCGACGAATGTGCCCTTCGGCGCGCAGCGTCGGAAACGGGCGAGTTCGCTCTTGATCTGGCTCAGGTCGTGATACTTCACCTCGGCCTGCGCCTGCGGTGCGTTCGAGATCTTGCCGCGCTTGGGGAAGCGCCGCAGGAACTGCTCGATCAATTCCGGTGTCTCGGCGAAATCCTTGCCCACCTTGCGCTTCGATTCGCCGGCAAAACCCGACATGCGCTCGGGCACATAGGTCTGGAAGCCGACCCTCTGTTGCTCGCCGTCATTGCCGATATCGATGCCGGCCGCGATCTGCCTCGCCACCACATCGCTCAGCGCGGCGTCCATTTCGGCCGCGAGCAAAGCGGGGTCGATCGCTTCGCCGGCCTCCCGCCGGATCAACAGGTCGGTGAGCTTGCCGTTGCGCGGCAGGCTCCCGACATGCGTCGTGAGGATGCGTTCGTTGCTGGTCAACATCGTCGTTCTCTCCCGGACGTCCGGTCTGTCGCCTAGCACGGCCCATCAGCCGGTTCAAAAAACTGATGTCGCGCAATGGCTTGAGCCGGGCTGCCCACCGGGAATTGACGGGCCAAACGCGACATGCATTATAGTTCATGTTTGGAATGGATCGAATTGGGCTCGCTACGGCCCAACAATAAGAAACAAGCAAGCGGGATAGGATATGGCTCAGGCTGCGGCAGCGGCGTCTTCGGGGCGCGACGAGACGGTTGGGACTGTCAGGCTCCCGGATATCGCGCGCGACTACAATTTCGCTGCGGACATTCTCGAAACGAATCTTGCTGCGGGTCGGGCCGACAAGGCTGCCTTCATCGATGCAAATGGCAGCTGGAGCTATGGCCAGCTCGCCGACCGCGCCGCGCGCTTCGGTGCGATGCTGCGCGCGAAAGGGATCCGCCGCGAAGAACGCATCCTGATCTGCCTGCTGGACACCATCGATTGGCCGACCGCATTTCTGGGCGCGCTGAAAGCTGGCGTTGTTGCGATCCCCGTCAACACCCTGATGACGGAAAGCGACTACGAATTCATGCTGAGCGACAGCCGCGTCCGCATGCTGGTGGTGTCGGAGGCTTTGTATCCGAAATTTGCCGGTCTGATCGCAAACGCGCCGGACCTTGCGCATGTGGTGGTGTCGGGCGCGAACGCGCATGGCCATGACCATTTCGAGACGCTGATCGCAGCGTCCGAGCCGGACGATTACACGGCGCCGACCACGCGCGACGACATCGCCTTCTGGCTCTACACCTCGGGTTCGACCGGCAAGCCAAAGGGCGCGGTGCATGTACATGCAAGCCTGAAACTTACCAACGATCTTTATGCCGCACCGATCCTCGGCATCCGCGAGGACGACGTCTGCTATTCTGTGGCGAAGCTGTTTTTTGCCTATGGGCTCGGCAACGCGATGACCTTCCCGATGTCGGCTGGCGCCACCACCGTGTTGCTCGCGGACCGGCCGACGCCGGACGGGGTCGCGGCGCTGCTGCGCAAGCATCCCGTGACGATCTTCTTCGGCGTGCCAACCTTCTATGCGGGCTTTCTCGCGAGTCCCGGCATGCCCGATCGCAGTGAGACGAAATTCCGCCGCTGCGTATCCGCAGGCGAGGCGCTACCGGCCGATGTCGGCAAGCGCTGGAGCGACACCTATGGCTGCGACATTCTCGATGGGATCGGGTCCACCGAGATGCTTCACATCTTCCTGTCGAACGCGCCGGGTGCCACGAAATACGGCACCACCGGAAAACCGGTGCCGGGCTATACCCTGAAGCTGATCGACGAACACGGACAATCCGTGAAGCCCGGCGAGATGGGCGAACTTCTGATCAACGGCCCAACCAGCGCGGTGATGTACTGGAACAACCGCGAGCGCTCGCGCACCACCTTCATGGGCGAATGGACGCGCTCTGGCGACAAGTACTTGCAGGATGAGGACGGCTATTACGTTTATTGCGGGCGCAACGACGACATGCTGAAGGTGTCCGGCCTCTACGTTTCGCCGTTCGAGGTCGAGGGTGCGCTGCAAACGCATGCGGATGTGCTCGAATGCGCGGTGGTGGCCTGGCTGGACGGCGACGGCCTGATCAAGCCGAAGGCCTTCATCGTGCTGAAGGATCATGGCAAGGCCTGCGATGCACTCGCCCGTGCGATGCAGGATCACGTCAAGGCGATGCTCGCACCGTTCAAATATCCGCGGTGGATCGAGTTCCGCACGGAGCTGCCGAAAACAGCCACCGGGAAGATCCAGCGCTTCAGGCTGCGTGCGGAAGCGGCAGAAAGCAGATGAATTCGCGGTCACTGTGCCGATCTTAACCGCAGCGGAATGTCGCGCGCTGACAGGGCTTCCTGTGGCCGGGACAGTTCAATAGAGTGAAAGGCAGCTCAAGCGGGCGACCCAAAAAACGGAGGAACTGCAGGATGAAAAAAACGCTTATCGCTGCCGGCGCGGTGCTCGCGCTCGCAGCCGGGCCGGTTGTGGCCCAGGACAAGGACAAGCCCATCAAGATCGGCTTCGTGTCGACATTCAGCGGCCCGACCGCGGTGATCGGCAATGACATGCGTAATTCGTTCGAGTTGGCGCTCGATCACATGGGCCGCAAGATCGGCGGCCGCCCCGTCGAAGTGATCTACGAAGACGACATGCAGAAGCCGGATATCGGCAAGCAGAAGACCGAGAAGCTGATCCAGTCCGACAAGGTCGATTTCCTCGCCGGCTTTATCTGGTCGAACGTGCTGCTGGCCTCGCTGAAGCCGGCGGTGGATTCGCAGACCTTCATTATCAGCGCCAATGCCGGCCCTTCGCAGATCGCCGGTGAACTGTGCTCGCCGTTCTTCTTCTCGACCTCGTGGCAGAACGACCAGACGCCGCAGGCCGTCGGCGAATACATGAACCAGAAGGGCGTGAAGTCGGTCTATCTGATCGGCCCGAACTACGCCGCCGGCAAGGACATGCTGTCCGGGCTCGCCTCGACCTTCAAGGGCAAGGTGCTCGGTCAGGACCTGACCAAGTGGCCGGATCAGCTCGACTTCTCGGCCGAATTGTCGAAAGCGCGTGCGGCCAATCCCGACGCCGTGTTCGTCTTCTATCCGGGCGCTTCGGGCGTGCAATTCCTGACGCAATATGCGCAGGCCGGCCTGAAGGGCAAGATTCCGCTCTACACCGCCTTCACCGTCGACGAGCTGTCACTGCCGCTGCAGAAGGAACTTGCACTTGGCGTTCCGGGCGCGCAGCAATGGGTTCACGACCTGCCGAACGACCAGAACAAGAAGTTCGTGGCCGATTATCGCAAGAAATATCCGGGACTGCGTCCGACCTATTATGGCGCGCAGGCCTACGATGCTGCGCAGCTGATCAACAGCGCGGTGACTGCGGTGAACGGCGACACGAGCAAGAAGGACGCCATGCGCGACGCGATGCGCAAGGCCGACTTCAAGTCGGTCCGCGGCTCCTTCAAATACGGCAACAATCACTTCCCGATCCAGAATTTCTATCTGCAGGACGTAGTCCAGGGCGAGGACAAGGACTTCCCGCTCTCGCTCAAGACGGTTGCTACGATCGTCGAGGGCAGCCAGGACCGCTTCCACGGCAAATGTTCGATGAAATGGTAGTCTGACATCGGGGCCGGACGGCGGAGCGTGCCCGCCGTCCGGCCCTTTTTTCTTCGTTGACTCCGCCCGGCGTCGCGGGGCAATTCCGGATCTGCCGTGTGGGGGCGGCGCCAGTCCATGCTGCTTTTTATCGAACAATCCCTGAACGGGTTGCAATTCGGGCTGCTGCTGTTCCTGCTCGCGGCAGGGCTGACGCTCGTGTTCGGGATCATGGATTTCGTCAATCTCGCGCACGGTTCGCTCTATATGCTCGGGGCGTATTTCGCCGCGACTTTCGCCGCGCTGACCGGCAGCTTTGTGTTCGCAATTATCCTGGCGCTGGCGGCGACGCTTGTCGTCGGCATGGCGGTGGAGGTGATCGCGCTGCGGCGGCTGTATGGCCGCGACCATCTCGATCATGTGCTCGCGACCTTCGGCCTGATCCTGTTTTTCAACGAGATGGTGCGCCTGATCTGGGGGCCCGCGGGCCTGAGCCTGCCGCTGCCGGCCTGGCTGACCACAAATTTCGAGATCTTCCCCGGCGTCTATTATCCGACCTATCGCATCTCGATGATCCTGGTGTCGCTGGCGGTCGCGATTGCGCTCTATTTCGTCGTCATGCGCACCCGCGTCGGCATGCTGATCCGCGCCGGCGCATCCAACCGTGAAATGATCGGCGCGCTCGGCATCAACATCAAGCTGCTCTACACCTTCGTGTTCGGCATGGGTGCCGCGCTGGCCGGGCTCGCCGGCATGATGCAGGCGCCGATCCTGACCGTGCAGATCGGCATGGGCGAGAACATCCTGATCCTCGCCTTCGTGGTCATCATCATCGGCGGCATCGGTTCGATCCGCGGCGCCTTCGTCGCCTCGATCCTGGTGGGCATGATCGATACCGTCGGCCGTGCCTTCCTGCCGGACGTGTTGAAGCTGTTCCTCTCCAACGCGGCCGCCTCCACCGCGGGGCCGGCCTTGTCCTCGATGCTGATCTATCTGGTGATGGCGGTCATTCTGGTCTGGCGTCCGGAAGGTCTGTTCCCGGCGGCGAGCAAATGACCCGAAAGCTGACCGTCCGCAATATCGCCGTCGCGGCGCTGATGATCTTTCTAGCGCTGATCCCGGTCTATTCGCAGATGACCGGCAACGTCTTCATCATGACGCTGTTCACGCGCATCGTGATCCTCGCGATTGCCGCCGTCAGCCTGAATCTGATCATGGGCTTCGGCGGCATGGTGAGCTTCGGGCATGCCGCCTTTCTCGGCATCGCCGGCTATGCGGTCGGCATCCTCGCTCATGAGGGGATCAATTCCGGCTTCGTGCAATGGCCGATCGCACTCCTGGCCTGCGCGCTGTTCGCGCTGGTGACCGGCGCGTTGTCGCTGCGCACCCGCGGCGTCTACTTCATCATGATCACGCTCGCCTTCGCGCAGATGGTCTATTACATCGGCGTCAGCCTCGACCGCTATGGTGCCGACGACGGGCTGACGATCTACAAGCGCAGCGATTTTGCCGGCCTGATCAATCTGTCCAACCGGACCACCTTCTACTATGTCTGCTTCGTCTGTCTGGTTGGCACCTGCTATCTGGTCTGGCGCATCGTCAACTCGCGGTTCGGCATGGTGATCCAGGGCGCGCGGTCGAACGAGCGTCGCATGCGCGCCATCGGCTTCCCGACCTATCGCTACCGGCTGACCTGCTACGTGATCGCCGGCGTGCTGTGCGGGCTTGCTGGCATCCTGCTCGCTAACCAGGCCGACTTTGTCAGTCCGGCGATGATGCATTGGACCCGGTCCGGCGACCTGATCGTGATGGCGGTGCTGGGCGGCATGGGCTCGGTCCTCGGCCCGGTGATCGGCGCGGTTGCGCTGCTGGTTCTGGAAGAGACGCTGCCGGGCATGATCGGCGCGGTCGGCGAATTCGTGACCGGCAAGCCGGTGGTTGCGGCGAAAGAATACTGGGCGCTCATTCTCGGACCGATGCTGCTGCTGGTGGTGCTGTTCGCGCGCGGCGGCATCGATGGCCTGCTGGAGAAACTCCGTCGTGACTGACACCCTTCTCGCCATCGAGGGGATTACCAAGCGCTTCGGCGGCGTGCTGGCCTCCGACGCGATCACGCTGTCGGTGCCGCAGGGCGAGCTGCACGCGATCATCGGTCCGAACGGCGCCGGCAAGACCACGCTGATCGGCCAGCTCACCGGCGAGATCATCCCGAACAGCGGCCGCATCATGTTTGGTGGGCGCGAGATCACCGCGCTGCCGACCTATGAACGCTCGATGATGGGACTGGCGCGCTCGTTCCAGATCACCTCGCTGTTTCAGGATTTCACCGCTCTCGACAATGTCGCCTTCGCGGTTCAGGCGCATGCCGGCCACTCGTTTCATTTCTGGCGCAATGCGCGCAGCGAAGAGGCGTTGCGTGCGCCCGCCCGCGCGGCGCTCGATCGCGTCGGCCTGTCGCATCGCGCCGATACGCTGGTGTCCAGCATCAGCCATGGCGAGCATCGCCAGCTCGAGATCGCGATGGCGCTCGCCACCAATCCGCAAATGCTGCTGCTCGACGAGCCGATGGCCGGCATGGGTCCGGAGGAATCCGCGGCGATGGTTCGGACGCTGCAGGAGTTGAAGAAGGAATATACGATCCTGCTGATCGAGCACGATATGGAAGCGGTGTTCGCGCTTGCCGACCGCATTTCGGTCCTCGTCTACGGCCGGGTGATTGCGACCGGCCTGCCGGACGCGATCCGCGCCAATGCCGATGTGCGCCAGGCCTATCTCGGCGAGCAGGAAGCGGTGGTGAGCCATGGCTGACACCTTGCTCGAAGTTTCAGGCATCGAGACCTGCTACGGCCGCAGCCAGGTGCTGTTTGGGCTGTCGCTTGCCATCGCCGCCGGCGAGATGGTGACGCTGATGGGCCGCAACGGCATGGGCAAGACCACGACCGTGCGCTCGATCATGGGGCTGACGCCGGCGCGCGCCGGCACCATCCGTTTCGGCGGCAAGGATATTCGCGGCTTTCCATCCTATCGCGTGGCGAAGCTGGGCGTCGGTCTGGTGCCGGAAGGCCGGCAGATTTTTCCGAATCTCACCGTGCGCGAAAACCTGATCGCGACTGCCGCCAATGCGTCGGGAGCGAGCGACCCCTGGACCTATGAGAAAGTGGTCGAGCTGTTTCCGCGTCTCGCCGAGCGCGCTGGTCAGATGGGTAATCTGCTATCCGGCGGCGAGCAGCAGATGCTCGCGATCGGCCGCGCGCTGATGACCAATCCGCGCTTGCTCATTCTCGACGAGGCGACCGAAGGCCTCGCGCCGCTGATCCGCCAGGAAATCTGGCAATGTCTGACGCGGCTGAAACAGGCCGGGCAGTCCATCCTTGTGATCGACAAGAACGTGTCGGCGCTGATCGCGATCGCCGACCGCCATTACATGATCGAGCGCGGCTGCACGGTGTGGAGCGGCACATCGAAAGAACTCGGCGCCGCGCCGGATATCCAGCACCGCTATCTGGGGGTTTGACGGACGAGTCGTCGCGCCTCAGATCGACCCCAGCTTCACCCGCGCCTCGAGCTTGGCTGCGCTTTCCTTGCGCTCGCTGTATCGGTCGGTCAGGTAATCGGCGGCATCGCGCGTCAGCAATGTGAACTTCATCAGTTCTTCCATCACATCCACCACGCGGTCGTAAAAGGCGGACGGCTTCATCCGGCCCGCCTCGTCGAATTGCTCATAGGCTCTTGCGACCGACGACTGGTTGGGGATCGTGATCATCCGCATCCAGCGGCCGAGCACACGCAGTTGATTGACGGCGTTGAAAGATTGCGACCCACCGCTCACCTGCATCACGGCCAGCGTCTTGCCTTGCGTCGGACGCACCGATCCGATCGACAGTGGAATCCAGTCGATCTGCGCCTTCATGATGCCGGTCATCGCGCCGTGACGCTCCGGGCTGGTCCATACCTGACCTTCTGACCAGGCTGACAATTCGCGCAACTCCTGCACCTTCGGATGGTCGGACGGCGCATCGTCGGGCAGCGGCAGGCCGGACGGATTGAAGATGCGCACCTCCGCTCCAAACGCTTCGAGTAGTTGCGCCGCCTCCATCGTCAGGAACCGGCTGTAGGAACGCTCACGCAGCGAGCCGTAGAGCATCAGGATGCGCGGCTTGTGGTGTGAGACCGCGGGCCGCAATGCGGCAGGATCGGGCAAAGCAAGGGATTCAGGCGAGATGTTCCGCAGGTCGGACAGATCAGGCTTCATAGCGACTCCGGACCTGTGATCACGTCGCCGTCTTCTTTCACAAACTGCCCGATCGTCGAATTCGGCAGGATCCCCAGCACCGTCTCCGACGGCCGGCACAAGCGCACGCCCTTCGGCGTCTCCACGATCGGCCGGTTGATCAGGATCGGATGCTTTATCATGAAGTCGATGAGTTCATCGTCGGTCCATTTCGGATCGGCGAGCCCGAGCTCCGCATGCGGCGTGCCCTTTTCGCGCAGCAACTGGCGCGGTCGCATTTCCATCTTGCCCAGCAAGTCGACGAGGCGCTCGCGGCTTGGCGGGTGTTTGAGGTACTCAATCACGACAGGCTCCACGCCGCTCTGCCGGATCATCGCAAGCGTGTTGCGCGACGTGCCGCAGGCTGGATTGTGGTAGATGGTGACGGTCATGGCTTGGACTGGACGGTTGTTGTCACCGGTGGCGTTGCGGGATTGCCGGCTTCATACCATCCGCGCGTCGCCTTTACGATCTTGACCACCGATAGCATCACCGGGACTTCGACCAGAACGCCGACCACTGTGGCCAGCGCCGCGCCGGAATTCAGGCCGAACAGGCTGATCGCCGCCGCTACTGCCAGCTCGAAGAAATTGCTGGCGCCGATCAGCGCTGCCGGCGCGGCGACACACCATGCAACGCCAAAGCGTCGACTGAGCCAATAGGCCAGCCCGGCGTTGAAGTAGACTTGAATCAGGATCGGTATCGCCAGCAACACAATCACGATCGGCTGCGCCAGAATCTGTTCGCCCTGGAAACCGAATAGCAGGACAAGGGTGGTCAGCAGCGCGCAAAGCGATACCGGCTGCAGGATCGCCAGCGTGCGATCCAGGGCCGCGGGTCCGGATGCCAGAATCATCCGGCGCCAAAGCTGGGCGACGATCACCGGCACGACGATATACAAGACCACGGATAGGAGCAGCGTGTCCCAAGGCACGACGATTGACGCGACGCCGAGCAGAAGTCCAACCAGCGGCGCGAACAGGAACACCATGATGATGTCGTTCAGCGCCACCTGGCTGAGCGTGAAATGCGGCTCACCGTCACAGAGGTTCGACCATACGAACACCATCGCGGTGCAGGGTGCGGCCGCGAGCAGGATCAATCCCGCGATGTAGGATTGAGTCTGGTCTGACGGCAGCATCGGCGCAAACAGATAGCCGATAAAAAAGGTACCCAACAGCGCCATCGAGAACGGTTTGACGGCCCAGTTGATGAACAGCGTGACGCCGACGCCGCGCCAATGTTCACGCACCTGCCCGAGTGCCCCGAAGTCGATCTTCAGCAGCATCGGAATAATCATCAGCCAGATAAGAACGGCGACCAGCAGATTGACCTTGGCGATCTCGGCTTGCGCAATCAGTGCGAACAACCCCGGCAACAGATGTCCGAGCGCAATGCCCGCGACGATGCACAGGGCCACCCAGACCGACAGATAACGTTCGAATACGCTCATGACGCGTTCACGCGACGTTCGATTGCGACGTCGAGCCGTCGAGCCGGCCGATCTCGCGCAGCTTGGTACCGAGCGCGAGCTTGTCGATCGAACTGAGCGGCAGGTTGGCGAAAGCGACGATGCGGTTCTTCAGATAACGCTGGGCTTTCACGAACGCGGCCTCTTTCTCGAGGTCGGTGCCGTCAACAGCGGCGGGATCCTCGATGCCCCAATGCGCCGTCATCGGCTGCCCCGGCCATACCGGGCAGGCTTCGCCGGCGGCGTTGTCGCAAACTGTGAACACGAAATCCATCACCGGTGCATCCGGGCTCGCGAATTCAAGCCAGCTTTTCGAGCGCAGGCCGTCGGTCGGATACTCAGCGCGCTCCAGCACCCGGATCGCGTATGGATTGACCTGTCCCTTGGGTTGGCTCCCGGCCGAGAAGGAGCGAAAGCGTCCGCGGCCTTCCTTGCGCAGGATGGACTCGGCCATCACCGAACGCGCGGTGTTGCCGGTGCACAGAAACAGGACGTTAAACACGCGATCGGACTTTGACGTTTCCATCGGGCTTTTCCTTTTTCGGGGAGCAGCAAGGCTTGATCGATTCGATAAGCGACGCGCACAGTCCCGGCTCGCCGCCGCAGCAATCCTGCAGCAGGAACAGCGTCATCGATTGCAGCGTCGCGAGGTTGGCGCGATAGACGATTGAGCGGCCGTGCCGCTCGGACGAGATCAGGGCGGCGCGCGTCAGGATCGCCAGATGCGACGACATGGTGTTGTGTGGCACCGCAAGGTGCTGCGCGATGTCGCCGGCCGGCAGGCCCGTCGGTTCATGCCTGACCAGCAGGCGGAATACGTCGAGCCGCGTCGGTTGCGCGAGCGCGGCAAGGGCGAGGATCGCGCTGGTTGAATCCATATGTCGATAATTCTCGACATATGGACGAATGTCAAGCCGGCCCCGCTCAGGTTCCGGTATAATGCGGCCTTCGACGCGCCATCCACGCGTCGAGCGCTTCCCGATTGTCTCTGGTCGGCACCATGCGCGCGAATTGCTCGCCTTCGATTGCAAGTCCCTCAGCGATCGAGGCGTTGAGCCCGCGTGTCACGGCCGTGATGATCCGCGATGCTGCGAGCGGGGAATGCCGCACGATGCGGTCCGCCAGTTCCAGAGCTGCCGGTATCAGCTGCTCATGCGCCACGACGCGATTGACGAGCCCGATCTCGTAGGCGCGTTGCGGCGTGAAGGTGTCGCCGGTGAGGAGCAATTCCAGCGCGCGCTTCCGGCCTGCGAGGCGAGGCAGGCGCTGCGTTCCTCCAAACGTCGGCGGAATTCCGATGTTGATCTCCGGCTTGGCGAAAACAGCGCGCTCGCTGGCGACCGCAAGATGAGCAGCTTCGGTGATCTCGCAGCCGCCCCCGAATGCAATCCCGTTGACGGCAGCGATGACGGGTTTCGGAAATGATTCAAGCCGCGCCGTCATGGCCTGACCACGCCTGACAAATGCTTTCAGAGCCGCGTCCGGACCCTGCCTGATGCTTTCTGAGAACTCGGGAATGTCTCCGCCGGCGGAAAACGCACGATCGCCGGCCCCGGTGAGGATCACCGCGTGAATGCGGGCGTCGTCCTCGATCCGGTCGAGGATGTGCATCAGGCGGTCAATCAACGCATAACTCAGGGCGTTCAGCTTTTCGGGACGATTGAACGTCAGCAGCGTTATTGCGCCATGCGTCTCGGTTAGAATCAGCTCAGTCATCTTTCAATCCTGTTGCAGCCGCCTTCGTGCTGATCGAGGCTACGGCGCTCCGCGCCTTAAGTCCGCTGCTCGCTTCGGACATTGAGGTCCGGTCAGAGTCTGAAGCCGTGGTTCCGCATGAATCGTTGCGCAATTCTCCGCTCCAGCTCGTCGGTCAATTTCATCTCAGAGCATCGTTGTTCGCGCTTGGCCCGCTTTGCGGCCCTGCGTTCGTCGGCATAACGCGCGCCCGTTCGGATGACGCCGCGCATCAGGGACAGGCATCGGGCCACCCCGAAGGGCGACAGGTTCGCAAAGCCTTCCGGCAGAATCCTGCGCATGGCGCGGCCTTTCGGATATGAGGTTTTCTCAGACAGGGGCTCTATTTCCTTCCGTCCAGTTTCAATTACAAAGGATATGATCTCGCTCGATAGATGAGAAAAGCTCATGCATGCGATCCCACCGCTGACCGCGCTTCGGGCGTTCGAAGCCGCGGCGCGGCATATGAGCCTGACCAAGGCAGCAGCGGAGCTCAACGTCACGCCCGGCGCCGTGAGCCATCAGTTACGCGGCCTCGAGGCCATGTTGGGCGTCAGTCTGTTCGAGCGCGGTGTGAGAAAGATTGCGCTGACCCCCGCCGGCAAGATGCTCTATCCGGGACTTCAGCGCGGCTTCTCACAGATTCTCGAGGCGGTTGCGGATCTCAGGCAATCGGGCAATCAGCAAGTGCTTGTCGTGAGCGCGTCGCCCGGCCTCACATCCAAGTGGCTGGTGCCAAGGCTCTATCGCTTCGCCAGTGCCGGTCCCGATATCGACGTGCGCATCTCGTCCTCGCTTCAGAATGCAAATTTCACCACTGACGGCGTCAATGTCGCTGTGCGCAATCTGCCGACCGGCGCCAGGTCCGATGCATCTCTCGTCGTCGAGAAGCTGGTCGAGATAACGCTCGTGCCGGTCTGCAGTCCGCGTCTGCTGGAAGGCGGTTCGCTACCGACACCGCATGCGCTCTCAAAGATGCCGCTCATTCACGATGACACGCTCGCACAGCGCGCCACCGTACCGACCTGGGCGGACTGGTTCGCAGCCGCGAAGGTCGAAAACATCGATCTTCGTCGCGGCCTTCGCTTCGATAGCCCGGATCACGCGCTCAACGCGGCCACCGAGGGTGCCGGAATATTGCTGGCCGCCGACCTGCTCGCACACGATGACCTGCGCAGCGGACGGCTGGTGATCCCGGTGCCGCTGGCCCTGCCCTCGGGCCGGGGATACTACCTGGTCTATCCAAAGCGCGAGCGGCGCCGCCCCAGCGTCCAGGCGTTCCGCGACTGGATCAAGGACGAGGCGGCGCAGCTCGATTGGAGTGTCCTGCCCCAGCCGGCCTGAGGGCCGAGAGGGAGCCGATCCGCTGGCTTGCGGATCGGTCTGCATGCACTATTGTGCATACAGAACATGGCGTGGTGCTCCCTTGTCCGAGACTCATGAAAAACGTCGCGAAAAGGCCGCTCCCGACGCGAGCGATCAGACTTCTACGAGCATGGCATTTGCGGAGGCCGTTGGGCGTCTGGTCCGCCGCGGCCGGGCCCGCCGGGGGATCACCCGCCGCCAATTGGCCACCGATTCCGGCATCTCGGAACGCTATCTGGCGCAGATCGAAGGCGGCTATGGCAACCCCTCGCTGACGGTTCTGAAGGCCGTCGCCGATGCGCTGGAAAGTCCGATCACCGCATTGCTGCCGCTCGACGACCGGCACGAACGGCTTAACCGCATCGTCGATCTCGTGAACCGGCTCGCGCCGTCGGAATGGCCGGCGCTCGAAGATCTGATCGAAAGCCGCATCGTGCAAAGCGCGAAGTCCGAGCGCGCGCACAGGATCGCACTTGTCGGCCTCCGGGGTGCCGGCAAGTCGACTCTCGGCAAGATATTGGCCGAGCGGCTCGGCTATCCGTTTGTCGAACTCAATCGCGTCGTGGAGCAGGAATACGGCGCCAACATCTCGATGCTGATCGAGATGTCCGGTGTGTCGACCTTCCGTCGTTACGAACGCGCGTCGCTCGAGAAAGTGATCGGCAACCACGACAAGGTCGTGATCGCGACCGCGGGCGGCATCGTGTCGTCGCCGGAAACCTATGCGCTGCTGCTGCGCCGTGCGCACACGGTGTGGATCAAGGCGCAACCGCAGGAGCATATGAGCCGCGTGATGGCGCAGGGCGATCTCCGTCCGATGTCGGAGAACAGAGAGGCGATGGCCGATCTCGTCGCCATTCTGGAAGCGCGGTCGCAGGATTATGCGCAGGCCGAGGCGCAACTCGACACCTCCGGCCTCACGGTCGAACAGAGCACGGATCGGTTGCTTCGCCTGGTGCAGGAGTGGACGAGATGAGCGCGCTTGCGGACCAGGGGATGCTCGATTTAGGCCCGGAAATGCTGGAATATCGCATGATCGGGCCACGTCCCGACGTCGCGCCGACCCTGGTGCTGCTGCACGAAGGACTGGGCTGCGTCGGCATGTGGGGCGACTTCCCGGACAAGCTTGCGGCGGCAACCGGTTGCGGTGTGTTTGTCTATTCGCGCGCGGGATACGGCAAGTCGAGCCCGGTCACGCTGCCGCGGCCGATCTCATATATGCATCACGAGGCGCAGGACAGTTTACCGCGGCTGCTCGACGCGATCGGGTTTCAGCGCGGCATCCTGATCGGTCACAGCGACGGAGCATCGATCGCGTCGATCTATGCCGGCGGCCATCAGGATCATCGGGTGCGCGGGCTTGTGCTGATGGCGCCGCATTTCATCTGCGAGGACGTGACAGCGAAGTCGATTGCGGAGGCGCGCGACGCCTACGACAACGGCGACCTGCGTGCGCGGCTTGCGAAATATCATCCGAATGTCGACAACGCGTTTCGCGGCTGGGCCGATGTCTGGCTCGATAACGATTTCCGGCAATGGGATATTTCGGAACATCTCGCTTACATCCGCATCCCGGTTCTGATCGTGCAGGGCGAGGACGATCAATACGGCACGGTTCGCCAGATCGAGATCGCGCAGGAGGAATGCTATTGCCCGGTCGACGTCGCACTGCTGCCGGGGGTCAAGCACAATCCGGCCCGCGAGGCACCGGAGGTAACCCTGCGCACCACGTCGGATTTCGTGAGCCGCATCCTGCAACAGCATGAGCAGACGGCCCCGGTGGCGTAGGCGGCCGACGCGTCCGATTCCGCGGTCACAATCCAATCTAAAGGGCAGGGACATCCCGCGCGCCCGGCTTAGAACGATGCCAAGTTTCCGCTGGACTCGCGATCAACATGCACTATAGTGCATGTCAACAAACCAAGCGCAAAACGGGATTTCAGGGATGGCAGAACACGCCCGCAAGCTTGCTAACGGCTTGACTCGTATCGGTTTTGAGACCGAGCCCGCCCGCTACAGGCACTGGAAATTGTCGATCGATGGCGACGTCGCCACCCTTGCCATGGACGTCGACGAGAATGGCGGCCTGTTCGAGGGCTATCAGCTCAAGTTGAATTCCTACGATCTCGGCGTCGATATCGAACTCGCCGACGCGCTGCAGCGGCTGCGCTTCGAGCATCCGGCGGTGAAGGTGATTCTGCTCCGCTCTGGCAAGCCGCGCGTGTTCTGCGCCGGCGCCAACATCCGCATGCTGGCGGGTTCGACCCACGCGGATAAGGTCAATTTCTGCAAATTCACCAACGAGACCCGCAACGGCATCGAAGATTCCAGTGAAAATTCGAAGCAGAAGACCATCTGCGTGGTGACGGGGTCGTGCGCCGGCGGCGGCTATGAACTGGCGCTGGCGGCGGATCACATCATGCTGGTGGATGACGGCTCGTCGGCTGTGTCGCTGCCGGAATTGCCGCTGCTTGCGGTGTTGCCGGGTACCGGCGGACTGACCCGCGTCACCGACAAGCGCAAAGTGCGCCGCGATCATGCGGATGTTTTTTGCACGACGGAAGAAGGGGTTAAGGGCAAGCGCGCGGTCGACTGGCGTCTGGTGGATGAGGTCGTGGCCGCGCCGAAGCTCGACGAGATCGTCGCCACCCGAGCAAAGGAATTTGCGGCCAGGTCTGACAGACCGTCTGACGCGGTCGGCATTGTTCTGGCCCCACTGAAGAAAAAGTGGAGTGGCGACACCTGCGACTATCAATCCGTGAGCGTGGCCATCGACCGCCCGGCGCGCACCGCCACGATCACGCTGCGCGGACCCGATCTGCCGCCGCCGGCAAGCCTCGTAGAAATGCAGAAGCTCGGCGCCGAGTTCTGGCCACTCAGGCTTGCTCGCGAGCTGGACGACGCAATCCTCGATCTGCGCACCAATGAAGGCGACATCGCCGTGATCGTTTTCAAGTCGGAAGGTGATCCGGCGCAGGTTCTCGCCTATGACGCCTTCCTCGCCGACAACCAGTCGAACTGGCTGGCGCGCGAAATCCGCCTGTACTGGAAGCGCGTGCTGAAGCGCGTCGACCTGACCTCGCGATCGCTGGTCGCGATCATCGAGCCTGGCTCCTGCTTTGCCGGCACGCTGGCGGAAATTCCGTTCGCCTGCGACCGCTCCTACATGCTGATCGGTCAGCTCAATGGTGGCAACCGCCCGCCCGCCGCGATCGCGCTGAGCGAAGCCAATTTCGGCCCCTATCCGATGCCGAACGGCATCAGCCGTCTGGAGAGCCGTTTCCTCGACGACCAGGCCTCGCTCGACAAGGCCAAGGCCGCGATCGGCACGATGCTGAACGCGGAAGAGGCCGAGAAGCTTGGTCTCGTCACCTTCGCGTACGACGATATCGACTGGGAGGACGAGATCCGCATCTTCCTGGAAGAGCGCGCGAGCTTCTCGCCCGACGGTCTCACCGGACTCGAAGCCAATCTCCGCTTCGGCGGTCCCGAGACGATGGAATCGAAAATCTTCGCGCGCCTGACCGCGTGGCAGAACTGGATCTTCCAGCGGCCGAACGCAGTTGGCGAGGAAGGCGCGTTGCGCCGTTACGGCAGCGGCCAGAAGCCGGTGTTCGATACGCGGCGCGTGTAGCAAAAATCAGAGGAGCGTCCCATGAACTTCATGAATGTCGACTACTCGACCCGCATCCCCAACAATGTCGGGCTCACCGAGGACGCGCGCGTCCTGAAAGCGCTCGAAACCTGGCATCCCGGCTATCTGAGCTGGTGGCAGGACATGGGACCGGAAGGCTTTCAGCAATCGCTGGTCTATCTGCGCACCGCGGTCTCGGTCGATCCCAAGGGCTGGGCCAAATTCGACTATGTGAAGATGCCTGACTATCGCTGGGGCGTGCTGCTTGCTCCCGCCGAAGAGGGTCGCAAGGTCAATTTCGGTCAGCACAAGGGTGAGCCGGCCTGGCAGGAAGTGCCGGGCGAGCATCGTGCGCTGCTGCGCCGCCTGATCGTGATCCAGGGTGACACCGAGCCGGCGTCGGTCGAACAGCAGCGCCATCTCGGCAAGACCGCGCCGTCGCTCTACGACATGCGCAACCTGTTCCAGGTCAATGTCGAGGAAGGCCGCCATCTCTGGGCGATGGTTTATCTGCTGCACAAGTATTTCGGCCGCGACGGCCGCGAAGAGGCCGATGATCTCCTGCGCCGCCGTTCCGGCTCGGCCGAGGCGCCGCGGATGCTCGGCGCCTTCAACGAGGCGACGCCGGACTGGTTGTCCTTCTTCATGTTCACATTCTTCACCGACCGCGACGGCAAGATGCAGCTCGAAAGCCTTGCCCAATCGGGCTTCGATCCGCTGTCGCGCACCTGCCGCTTCATGCTGACCGAGGAAGCGCATCACATGTTCGTCGGCGAGACCGGCATTTCCCGCACCGTGCAGCGCACCTGCGAGGCGATGAAGGAAGCCGGCATTGAAGACCCGAACGAGATCGAGAAGGTGCGCAAGCTCGGCGTCATCGATCTGCCGACGATCCAGAAGAAGCTGAACCTGCATTACTCGCTGTCGCTCGATCTGTTCGGCTCCGAAGTCTCGACCAACGCCGCCAATGCCTACAACAACGGCATCAAGGGCCGCTATCAGGAGACCCGGATCCAGGACGATCATCGTCTCACCAATGATACCTATCCGGTGCTGAAGATGGTCGATGGCCAGATCAAGCGGGTCGACGAGCCGGCGCTGACCGCGCTCAACATGCGGCTGCGCGACGACTACACCGCCGACTGCGCCAAGGGTGTCGAGCGCTGGAACAAGGTGATCGAGAAGACCGGCGTGAATTTCCGACTCGAACTGCCGCATGTCGCCTTCCACCGCCATGTCGGCGAGTTCAAGGACGTGCATGCCACGCCGACCGGCGTCATCCTCAGCGATGGCGAATGGGCAAAGCAGCGCGACAATTATCTGCCGTCGAAGGCCGATGGCGATTTCATCGAAGCGCTGATGAAGCCGGTAGTCGAGCCCGGCAAGTTCGCCGGCTGGATTTCACCGCCCAAGGTCGGCATCGACAACAAGCCGGGCGACTTCGAATATGTGAGGATCGCGGCGTAGCCTTCTTTCTTATCCCTCCCCCGCATGCGGGGGAGGGTGGCGAGACGCGAAGCGGCGAGCCGGGTGGGGGCTTCGTGCGCATAAGAAAATGCCCCCCACCCCGATCTCCTGCGCATCGCTTCGCTCGCTTAGTCGATCGACCCTCCCCCGTAAACGGGGGAGGGAGAGGAAGCGCTGTGCATTGCCGAGAGCAGACACATGGACGCAACCACAACCACATCCCCGCAAAAGCAGCATCTCATCGATCCCGAGATCTGCATCCGCTGCAATACCTGCGAAGAAACCTGCCCGGTCGATGCGATCACGCATGACGACAACAATTACGTCGTCGATGCGGAGAAGTGCAATTTCTGTCTCGACTGCATTTCGCCGTGCCCGACCGGATCGATCGACAATTGGCGGATCGTGGCGAATGCCTATTCGATCGAGGATCAGTTCGGCTGGGAGGAACTGCCGCCGCAGGAGGAGATTGCGGTCAGTGAGACTGGCGGTGAGGGGGACGACGACGAGGCTGCGAGACTGATTGCCGAGGCGCATGCCGGCAGCGGCGGCAAGAGTGTCGCGCCGCAATCGGCCAGCAAGCCCACCATCAATCTCTACAACCGCAGCCGGCCGGCGACGGCGACCGTGACGGGTAATTTCCGCCTGACCGCAGCCGATGCGGACAACGACGTGCGTCATATCATTCTGGATTTCGGCGACACCACGTTTCCGGTGCTGGAGGGCCAGAGCATCGGCATCGTTCCGCCGGGCGTGGATGACAGCGGCAAGCCGCATGTGATCCGGCTCTATTCGGTGGCCAGTTCGCGCGATGGCGAACGGCCGAAGCACAACAACCTTGCGCTCACCGTGAAGCGCGAGCCGCAGGGGCTGTGCTCCAATTATCTGTGCGACCTGAAGAAGGGCGACCGGGTGCAGGTGACCGGGCCGTTCGGCGCCACCTTCCTGATGCCGGACGATCCGTCCGCCAACATCATCATGATCTGCACCGGCACCGGTTCGGCGCCGTTCCGCGGCTTCACCGAGCGCCGGCGACGCACCATGCGCGATGCGCCCGGCCGCATGATGATCTTTTTCGGCGCGCGGCGGCCGGAGGAATTGCCGTATTTCGGACCGCTGCAGAAAGTGCCGGACGGGCTGCTGCGTAAGTTCTTTGCGTATTCACGCGTCGCGGGAGAACCGAAGACCTATGTGCAGGATCGCATGCGGGCCACGCCCGACGAGGTGTCGGTGTTCCTGAAGCACGACAAGACGCACATTTATATCTGCGGCCTGAAAGGCATGGAGACCGGCGTCGATGAGGCGCTGGCGGATATCTGCCGCGGCTCCGGCATGGACTGGGCCGAACTGCGCCAGGCCATGCGCGCGCAGGGCCGCTACCACGTCGAGACCTATTAGCGACGCCGCTTCTTCGCGCTATGCTGGCCGTCCCTGCTTGTGACAAGAAGGACGGAATGATGCGCCTGCAGTCGCTCACACCAATGCTGCAGAGCGCTGATCTGCAGCGTAGCATCGACTGGTATGAATCGGTGCTTGGCTTTCGCTGCACGGGCCGGCAGGACGGCTGGTGCCGTCTGGAACGCGACGGTGTCGCTTTGATGTTCATACAGAACGCGCACCTTGGCGATCCGCATGCCAGCGCCACCCAATACATTCACGTCGACGATCTGTCCGCGCTCTGGAGCGGTATCAAGGACCGCGTGACCGCGGAATGGGGGCCGGAAGAAATGCCCTACGGATCGGTGGAGTTCGCCATCCGCGATCCTGATGGGTATTTGCTGAGCTTCGGAGAGCCGTTGGATCGACGGGCCACCACATAAAAAAATGGCCGGGGCAGGCCCGGCCATTTGAACATTATTTTGACAACGCTCGCTTACTCCGCCGCCTGCCGTGCTGGCGTGGAATGCGCAGTGATCAGGTAATCCATCGCCACCTGCACGCCGCCCTTCTTGTGCGGCACGCCGGCAAGTGACAGTGCCATTTCGGTCGCTGCCAGCGCGCCGATGATGGTGGCGTCGTTGGTGTCGCCGAGATGGCCGATGCGGAAATACTTGCCCGCGTAAGGACCGAAGCTCGCGCCATAGGAGATATTGAAGTGCTCCAGCGCAAGCGTGCGGAAGGCGTCGGCGTTATGCCCCTCGGGCAGCAGGATCGCCGTGACCGTCGACGAATAATGCTTCGGGTCCTTGCAGAGGATTTCGAGGCCCCAATGCGTGACGGCCCGGCGCACGGCTTCGCCCAGACGATCGTGGCGCGCGAACACGTTGTCGAGGCCTTCCTCGTGCAGCATCGCGATGCCTTCGACGAGACCGCTCAGCATCAGCGTTGCCGGCGTGTAGGGGAAGAAGCCGACCTTGTTCATGTTGATCATGTCTTCCCAGTCGAAGAACGACTTGGGCAGCTTCGAGGTCTTGTAGGCTTCGAGCGCCTTCGGGCTCAGTGCGTTGAACGACATGCCAGGCGGCATCATCAGGCCCTTCTGCGCACCGCCGACCGCGACGTCGACGCCCCATTCGTCATGCCGGTAATCGGTCGAAGCGAGAGAGGAGATGGTGTCGACCATCAAGAGTGCCGGATGGCCGGCGGCGTCGATCGCCTTGCGGACCGCCGGGATCGAGGTCGAGCAGCCGGTCGAGGTCTCGTTGTGAACGACGCAGACCGCCTTGATCTCCTTGTTGGTATCCTTGCGCAGATGCGCCTCGATCTCGGCCGGGTCGGCGCCGGTGCGCCAGTCGGTCTTGATGAATTCAGCCTTGAGGCCGAACTTCTCCGCCATCTTCTTCCACAGCGTGGCGAACTGGCCGGTCTCGATCATCAGCACCTTGTCGCCGGGCGACAGCGTGTTGACCAGCGCGCCCTCCCAGGCGCCGGTGCCGGTCGCGGTGTAGATGATGACCGGGTTGGCGGTCTTGAAAATGGTCTTGATGCCCTCCAGCGCGGTCTTCGCCATCTTGGCGAATTCCGGACCGCGATGGTCGATCACCGGCCGGTCGATGGCGCGCAACACGCGGTCCGGCACCGGGGTCGGCCCGGGGATCTGCAGGAAATGGCGCCCGGCGGCGCGCGAGGAATTCTGGGCCATCGTCGAAAAGCTCCGGTGATCAAGGCTTGCCCATAGGGCAAAACGGCCGCATGCCGCGGCCCGAACTTGCCGGGATGAACACCGAATGCCAAGGTCCGGTCAAGCCCAAAGGCGGCATGGCCGGATAGCAAAATGGCCCGATAGCAGAGCCGTATCGACGGCGCCCTGGCCATGGGCGGATGGGCGACGAGCGGGAGGGAGTCACGTTTGGCTGACACTTTGCGGCCGGGTCTGGAACGGCGCCTGAGAGTCGAGGTCGCGGGCGATGTCGGGTTCGATCGCTTCACCCGTGGGCGTTATGCCACCGACGCGTCCCATTATCAGATCATGCCGCTCGGCATGGTGGCGCCTCGTACGGTCGACGAGGCGGCACGGGCGATTGCGATTGCGCGCGAGGAGGGCGTCTCGGTCCTGCCGCGCGGCGGCGGCACCTCACAATGCGGGCAGACGGTGAATGCGTCGCTGGTGATCGACTGCTCGAAATATCTCAACCGCATTGTATCGCTCGATGTCGAGAACCGCCGCTGCGTAGTCGAGCCGGGCATCGTGCTGGACGATCTCAACCGCGCGCTGAAACCGCATGGCCTGTGGTTTCCGGTCGATATCTCGACGGCATCGCGCGCCACCATCGGCGGGATGACCGGCAATAACTCCTGTGGCGCGCGGTCGATGCGCTACGGCAATACGCGCGAGAACGTGATTTCGGTCAACGCGATTCTCGCCGATGGACGGGCGCAGGTTTTCGGCCCGGCTTCGCCGAGCCTGGCGGAGTTTCCGCCGTCGTCGCCAATGCACGCGCTCGCCTCCGATCTGCTGGCGCTGGGCGCGCGTGAAGCCGGAGAGATCGAAGCGCGCTTCCCGAAAGTACAGCGCCGGGTCGGCGGCTATAATCTCGATGCATTTCTGCCGGGTCGCAACGATCTCAATCTCGCGCATATCCTGATCGGCTCGGAAGGCACGCTCGGCTTCACCACGCAGGTCGAATTGAAGCTGGCGCCGCTGCTCGGCCGCCGCGCGGTGGGAGCGTGCCATTTCGGCCGCTTCTATGACGCGATGGACGCCGCCCAGCATATCGTGCGGCTGAAGCCGATCGGGGTCGAGCTGATCGACCGCACCATGATCGAGCTGGCGCGGCAGATCGCGATGTTCCGGCCGACGCTGGAGCAGTTCGTGCGCGGCGATCCGGATGCGATCCTGCTGGTCGAATTCGGCGAGGACGATCAGGCCGAGAATCTGCGGCGCCTGAAGCAGCTCGGCGAGCTGATGGGCGATCTTGGTTACGCGTGGAGCAACACCGGCGCGAAGCAGGGCGGCGTGGTCGAGATTCTCGATCCGGCGTTGCAGGCTGCGATCACCGAGGTGCGCACGTCGGGCCTCAACATCATGATGTCGATGAAGGAGGAGGGGAAGCCCGTCTCTTTCGTGGAGGATTGCGCCGTGCCGCTCGAGCACCTCGCCGAATACACCGCAAAGCTCACCGCGGTATTCGAGAAACACGGTACCCGCGGCACCTGGTACGCGCATGCGGGCGCCGGCTGTCTGCATGTGCGGCCGGTGCTCAATCTGCGGCTCGACAAGGATGTGAAGGCGATGCGTGCGATCGCCGAAGACGCCTTCGCGATGGTGCGCGAGTACAAGGGCTCGCATTCCGGCGAGCACGGCGACGGCATCGTGCGCTCCGAGTTTCACGAATTCATGTTCGGCTCGAAGCTGGTGCGCGCGTTCGAACAGGTGAAGGCGCGGTTCGATCCGGACGGGCTGTTCAATCCCGGCAAGATCGTGCACGCGCCGAAATTCGATGACCGCAGCAATTTCCGGTTCAAGCCCAGCTATCGCGGCGAAGATATTGCGACAAAGCTTGACTGGTCGGCGTGGCCCGGCGCGGGCGGCGGTTTCCAGGGCGCGGTCGAGATGTGCAACAACAATGGCGCCTGCCGCAAGATCGACGGCGGCGTGATGTGCCCGAGCTATCGCGTCACCCGCGACGAGCGCGATGTGACGCGGGGGCGCGCCAATTCGCTGCGGCTTGCGGTCACCGGCCAGCTCGGTCCCGATGCGCTCACGTCGGACGAGATGGCGGAGACCATGAAGCTCTGTGTCTCCTGCAAGGCGTGCCGGCGCGAATGCCCGACCGGCGTCGACATGGCGCGCATGAAGATCGAGGTGCAGGCCGCGCGCGCCGCGCGCTTCGGGTTTTCGCTGCGGGACCGCCTGATCGGCTGGCTGCCGCGCTATGCGCCCTACGCCGCGAAAGTGCCGTGGCTGATGAATCTCCGCAATGTGCTGCCCGGTGCGGCGTGGCTGTCGGAACAGGTCGCCGGTTTGTCGGCGCGGCGGAGCTTGCCAGGGTGGCGTCGTGATGTGTTTGATGATGTCGTGGCGAATGCAATCGTCGCTCCCCATGCTCGGTCGAACTCCCTCCCCCTTTCAGGAGGAGGAGAGGGTCGAGCAAGTGGCGACGATGTACGCCAGGTCATCCTCTTCGCCGATACCTTCAACCGTTACTTCGAGCGCGAGAATCTCGATGCCGCGATCGCCGTGCTGACGGCGGCCGGCTACGCCGTGCAGGTTGCGCAACCCGCCGACGCCAGCAAGCGCCCGCTCTGCTGCGGCCGCACGTTCCTCTCCGTCGGTGCGGTCGATCAGGCGCGGGAGGAAGCCGAACGTACGCTTGCGGCACTTGCGCCTTTCATCGACAAGGGCATTCCGGTGATCGGCCTCGAGCCGAGTTGCATCCTGTCGTTCCGCGATGAGGTACCGGCGCTGGTGAAGTCGGGGACCGCACAGAAGCTTGCGTCGCTTGCGCTCACATTCGAGGAATTCCTCGCGCGCGAGCACAAGGCCGGCCGGCTGGATCTCAAGTTGAAATCGCTGCCGCAGCGCGCACTGCTGCACGGTCATTGCCATCAGAAGGCATTCGAGGCGTTCGGTCCGGTACAGACTGTCCTCAAGCTTGTGCCCGATCTCGCGGTGGAAACGATCGAGTCGAGCTGTTGCGGCATGGCTGGCGCGTTCGGCTATGCGGCCGACACCATTGATGTATCGCTGGCGATGGGCGAGCTCTCGCTGCTGCCGGCGGTGCGCAAGGCTGCGGACGACGCGATTATCGTTGCCAACGGCACCTCATGCCGGCACCAGATCCACGACGGCACCGGACGCGACGGGGTGCATGTGGCGCGCGTCCTCGCCGGGTGTCTGGCTTAGGGCGCTCGGTCGATGTTCGACAACTTGATAAACCTGATGGTTTTTCTGTCGATCGGCTTCCCCGCCGTGCCCTGGCTGTTTCGCTTTCGATCGGGACGGCGCGGAATCTGGATCGGCACCGCACTCGTTATTGTCACTCTGATTTGCTTTCCGTTCCTGTTTTTCAGTGCGTGCGTTGCGGTAAATTGCGGGCAGGGCGCCATCGCAATTTTCATGCTGGGGCCGATCTGGATCGCTTCGGCGGTGTTCACGGTGGCGTCCGCTGCGATTGCGTCCTACAGCCTGCGGCAAGGCGGGCGGCGCGACTGAGGAGCCATCGGGCTTGCTTGGTCGTTGCCTGCGCCGTTCCTACTTGCGCCACATCGCCTCTGCCAAAGCGGCCGCCAGCGCGCCCTGTGCCGCCGGGCGCTCGGGGGTGCGCTGTGCGCCACCCTGCGGACGGCTATTGCTGAACTTGGCTTTGCCGTCACCCGCATGGGCCGTGCTGGTGCGCGGCGCCGCCGCCGCTCCATCCTTGCGCATGGTGAGGCCGATGCGCTTGCGCTTCACGTCGACCTCGACGACGCGCACCTTCACCACATCGCCGGCTTTCACCACCTCATGCGGATCCTTCACGAAGCGGTCGGCCAGCTGCGAGACGTGAACCAGCCCGTCCTGATGGACCCCGATATCGACGAAGGCGCCGAAAGCGGCGACGTTGGTCACCGTGCCTTCCAGCAGCATGCCGGGTTTCAGGTCGGTGATTTCCTCCACTCCGTCGGTGAAGGTCGCGGTCTTGAAACTGGGGCGCGGATCGCGGCCCGGCTTTTCCAGTTCCGTCAGAATGTCGCGCACCGTCGGCAGGCCGAAACGCTCGTCGACGAACACGCCCGGGTCGAGCGCCTTCAGCGCGGCACTGTCACCCATCAGCGACCGCACATCGCGGCCACAGGCCGCAACGATTTTCTTGGCGACGCCATAGGCTTCCGGGTGGACCGAGGACGCATCGAGCGGCTCGTCGCCGTTCGGGATGCGCAGGAAGCCGGCGCAGAGTTCAAAGGTGCGCGGTCCAAGCCGCGCCACTTCAAGCAGCTGCTTGCGGTTCCTGAAGGCGCCGACCTTGTCGCGATGCGCGACAATCATCTCGGCGAGCGACGCGCCCAGGCCCGACACCCGCGCCAGCAACGGCGCCGACGCGGTGTTGAGATCGACACCGACCGCGTTCACCGCGTCTTCCACCACCGCGTCAAGCGAACGCGCCAGCCGGTATTGGTCGACGTCGTGCTGATACTGGCCGACGCCGATCGACTTCGGCTCGATCTTGACCAATTCCGCCAGCGGATCTTGCAGGCGCCGCGCGATCGATACCGCGCCGCGCAGTGACACGTCGAGGCCCGGAAATTCGGCCGCTGCGGTCGCCGAGGCGGAGTACACCGACGCACCGGCTTCGCTCACCACCACCTTGATCGGCTTCGGCGGCGGCATGTCGGCCAGGAGATCGGCGACCAGCTTGTCGGTCTCGCGGCTCGCGGTGCCATTGCCGATGGCGATCAGTTCGACCTTGTGGCGCACGATCAGCCGCCCGATTTCGGCCTGCGCGCCGCGAATGTCGTTCTTCGGCTGAAACGGATAGACCGTGGCGGTTTCCAGCAGCTTGCCGGTGTTGTCGACCACTGCGACTTTCACGCCGGTGCGGATGCCGGGATCGAGTCCGATCGTGGCGCGCGAACCGGCCGGCGCCGCCAGCAACAGATCCTTGAGATTGCGCGCGAAGACCGCAATGGCCTCTTCTTCGGCGCGCTCGCGCAACTCGGTCATCAGGTCGATCGACAGCGTGAGCGAGAGCTTCACCCGCCAGGTCCAGCGCGCGACATCCATCAGCCATTTGTCGGCGGCCCCGGCATCCGGGCGGATCGCGTAGGCGTCGGCAATCATCTGCTCGACCGGCTTCACCGGCGCGGTGCTGTCGGCATCGATCTCGATATCGATGGTCAGGATCTCCTCGTTGCGCCCGCGCAGCATGGCCAAAGCGCGATGGCTTGGCGTCGTCGCCCAGCGCTCGGTGTGATCGAAATAGTCGGAGAATTTCGCGCCGGCCTCCTGCTTGCCGTCAATGACCCTGGCATGCACGGCGGCCTTTTCCTTGAGATAGCTGCGCAGGCGGCCGACCAGATCCGCGTTTTCCGAGAAGGTCTCGACCAGAATGTCGCGCGCGCCATCGAGCGCCGTCTTGGTGTCGGGCACGTCTTCGGTGATGAACTGCGCGGCGAGTTCGAGCGGCACCACCACACGATCGGACAGAATGGTTTCGGCTAGCGGGCCGAGGCCGCGTTCGCGCGCAATTTCGGCGCGGGTGCGACGCTTCGGCTTGTAGGGCAGGTACAGGTCTTCGAGTTCGGCCTTGGTCGTCACCGCGCCGATCTTCGCCTCGAGATCGTCGGTGAGCTTGCCCTGCGAGCGAATCGATTCGAGCACGGTGTCCCGCCGCGATTCAAGATCGCGCAGATAGGCAAGGCGCTCCTCAAGCTGGCGCAGCTGTGTGTCGTCGAGTCCGCCGGTGACCTCCTTGCGGTAACGCGCGATGAATGGGACGGTCGCGCCTTCGTCGAGAAGTCCGATCGCAGCGGTAACCTGCGGCGGCTTTGCAGCAATCTCGTCGGCAATCGTGCGCGCAATACGCGAAAGGTCAGCAGCCATCAGCACCCTCAATCGATTCGGGGCGGCGACCATATGCGCGGCGATGCTCCCTGCCAACGGGCCGAGGGTTTCATTCCGCATCTATTCACGACAAACGGCAGGTCGCACCGCATACTGGAATGTGTCGGGCCAGCCCCTGAAAAAACACGAAATTGGCGAGTGGGGCCCTGCGCAGTGCCTAGTTCAACTGAACCGCAAGCTTGAAGCGGAACTGTGCGCGCGTGAACGTATCCAGTTCGAAAGGCAAAGTCGGATTGTCGGACGAGCGGCCGGCGACCTGCGGCTGCCAGGTTGTGTTGAAAGCGACCTTGTCGGTGATTTTCCACAGCAGCGTCGGGCCGAGGTAATAGGCATAGCCCGAGCGTTCGTTGAAGAAGCTCCCGTCATACGCGGCGAATTGCATGATTTCCGCGCCGACAAAGAGCTTCTCGTTAAGCTGAAAGGTGAGAGCGGTCGACAATTGGCTGGCCGAACTCGTGGTCCAAACGCTGTGATCGGTGACGTCCTGCCCGCGAACCGGGGCCCAGATGATGTTGGCGGCCCAGAAAATCTTGTCCGGCACCACCACGGCATCGACGAACAGCTTGAAGGCTGCGCCGTAGGCATTGGATTTCTGGCCGGTCGGAAGATCGACAAAAGCGTCGGCCGCCTCGACTGAGACCGAGAGTGCGAATGGATTGGAAGCGCTACGCTTGATAAGCCGGTACTCGATTTCGGCTGAGAAACCTTCGAACTGGGTTTTATTGATGTCCAGGTAGCCGTGGACGCCGCTCATAAAGTCGTATGCAACAAAGGCGGATGCTGCGATCCACCAGTCCTCAGCCGGTGTGTAGCTGAATTCCATCTTGTTACTCAGCGCGAGATACTTGCCGGAGCGCTTTCCGCGAAAGCCGGTCAGTTCGTTGGCGAAACCGAAGTCACCCTTTTCGCCGGTATCCGTCGGCGCGGTGAAGCCGAAAATGTCGTCGCCGGGAACCTCGGGGATGGCATTGGCGGCAGGCTTTCCATTGGTCTTGCCATTGATCGACTGAGCGCGCGCCGCGTCCGGCAAGGCCAACGAAGCTCCTGCGACGATCACTATCAGGAAAGCCAACCCGACGCGTGGCCACGCGACCGGTTGCGCCAGAGTTTCACACCGCCCCATCACGCCCCCGCGTCACGTACGATTCGTACAATCGGAGCATGTTGCCCCGGAACCGTCCAATTCTCATGCCGCTATTAAGAAGCATTCGCAACTAGAAAAGCGAGTTTTCTGACCCTGGCTGGAAAAAAACTGATCCAGCGCTCCGTGAGAGAATCTCCGAGAACGTCTCCTTGTGGCCGGGATCGCTCGCTTCAGAGACGTCGTACGGCGATCACTGAAACGCTGATCGGGCTGCATCCGCATGTGCCCGACAGCGCGCGGAACGCTTGCCGGAAAGACAGATCGGCGGGCGGGGCGATCAGTCCTGCCCGTAGGCCACGGTGGACAGCAGCGCGATTTCGGCGCGGCGCGAGTCGAGCCGGGTATGCTGCACCACGATCGGCACGTCGGATTCGAATACCGACGCATAATCAGTATCGAGCGGCACCGGCTCGGGGTCGGACAGGTCGTTGAAGCGCAGATGCAGCGTCCGCCGCGCCGGCACCGTGACGCGATACACCACCGGCTCGCGATCCGCGAAGTAAACCGTCAGCCGGATATTGGCGTCGCGCTCCCCGGCGTTGAGGATGCACGCGGTTTCGTGCGACAGCAGTGTGCGGTCCTGCGACACGCTGCCCGATGGAATATAGCCTTCGGGAATGGCCCATCGCGTTTTGCCGATCGCGGGCATCACGTATCTCCCTTTTAGTCGTCAGTGTCAGTTCCGGCGGATGGCGGCGCCTCGCTCCGCAAACGGGACCACATCGTTCGGTGGTGGCAACGGGCCGGAGCCGGTCTCTGCGCCCAGCGTAGCTTTACCGGTCAACGCGGACAGGAAGCGTCCAGGCCAGTCGTTGATGTCGCTTTTCAAAATGATGTCGTAAAGCGCGCGATGGCGGGCGCGACGCTCTTCGAGCGGCATCGTCAGTGCGCGATGGATCGCGGCGGCAACGGCCTCAGTATCATGGGGATTGACCAACAGCGCCGGCTTGCACTCCATCGCGGCGCCGGCGAAGCGGGAGAGGATCAGCACGCCAGGATCGTCTTCATCCTGGGCCGCCACGAATTCCTTGGCGACCAGGTTCATGCCATCGCGCAGCGGCGTGACCAGCGCCGCGCGCGCGCCGCGATACAATCCTGCGAGCGCGGTTCGCGTGTGCGCGCGATTGACATAACGGATCGGCGTCCATGCCGCTTCACCATATTTGCCGTTCACCCGTCCGACCGTCGAGGAGACGTTGCGCTCCATGTCCATATACTCGGGAATCTCGGATCGGCTCTTGGGCGTGATCTGCAGATAGGTGACGTTGTCGCGCCATTCGGGATAGGTCTCGAGAAACCGCTCGAAGGCTTCGAGACGGTTCTGGATGCCCTTCGAATAGTCCAGACGGTCGACGCCGATGATCATCGCGCGGCCGGTGAGCGACGACAGCACGCCCTCGACGAAGGACGAGGTGACCGCCCGGCGCGCCAGCTTGTTGAAACTCTCGGTCTCGACGCCGACCGGGAAGCTGCCGATCCGTACGATGCGTTCGCCGGTGTCGTAACCCTTCTCGCGATTGCCGGGATAGTGGCATTCGCTTTCCAGATAACGCGCGAAATTGGCGGAGTCGGTTTCGGTCTGGAATCCGACCAGGTCGTAGTGAGCAAGAGCGGAGATCACGCGCTCATGGTGCGGAAGACCGGTAATGATTTCGACCGGCGGGAACGGCGTGTGCAGGAAAAAGCCGATGCGGTTGTTGTGGCCGCGCTCGCGCAGCGCCTTGGCCAGCAACAGGAAATGATAGTCGTGAACCCAGACGACATCGTCGGGCTTCAGGATCTCGTTCAATTCGTCGGCGAAATGATCGTTGATCTGGGTATAGCCGGACAGGTCCTGGCGCGAGAATTCCGCGAGGTCGAGCCGGTAATGCAGGATCGGCCACAAGACGCGATTGGCGAAGCCGTAATAGAACTCGTCATAGGCTTCCTTCGGCAGGTCCGCGAGCACGAAGGTTACGGGATCGCCTTCGATGGTGCGGGTCGCCAGGATGTTGGTCGACAGCTTTCCGCTCCAGCCGAACCAGACGCCCGGATTGCGCTTGAGCGCCGCCATCACCGCCACCTCGAGGCCACCCGCCCGGGTGCCCGATTTCGGCGACGACACTCTGTTGGATACGACGACTAGCCGCGCCAATACCGATCCTCCCAGCTTCGCGACAGACGCATCGCGGTCAAGATCAGGCCCGCCATCGAGTAGGTTTGCGGAAAATTGCCCCAGAGTTGTCCGTTCTGCATATGGATATGCTCCGCCAGCAGCCCGTATCGGTTGGTGTATTTCAGCGCGTCCACGAACAGATCGCGCGCTTCCTGCTTGCGGCCGAGTGACCACCATGCGTCGATGAGCCAGAAGCGGCAGATGAGAAATTCGCCTTCAGGAACGCCAAAATCGTCGGGGCTGGCGTAACGCATAACGTGGTTGCCGCGTAAAAGTTCGCGCTCCATGGCGGCGACGGTCGATACGAAGCGCGGGTCTTCCGCCTCCACCACGCCAAGCTCGTGCATCAGCAGCACGCTGGCATCGAGATCGTCGGAGCCGAAGGCGGCGGTAAAGGCGCCACGCTTCTGATTCCACGCCTTGTCCATCATCGCGGCGTGCAGGCGGTCGGCCACGTCGTTCCAGTGATTGGCGCGCTCGACGAAGCCGAGGCGTTGCGCAATGGCGGCGAGACGGTTGCAGCCGGCCCAGCACATTGCGACCGAGTGCGTGTGGATGCGCTGGCGCCCGCGATATTCCCAGATGCCGGCATCGGGCGTGAGCGCCAGCCGTTCGGCCTTGCGGCCGAGGACTTCGAGCAGATGAAACAGCGATTCGTCGCCCATCTGCGGCAGCCGGCGGTCGAAGAACATCGGCATCGCGGCAAGGATCACGCTGCCATAGGTGTCGTGCTGCGCCTGCTCGGCGGCGGCATTGCCGACACGCACCGGTCCATCGCTGCGAAAACCCGCGAGGTTCTCCGCGATGCGTTCGTCCATCGGATCGTCCGGCACGATCGGGTACACCGGACGAATCGTCTCCGCTTCTTCCGACACCAGGTTGATGATGTAGAGGATAAAATCTTCCATCGTGCGGGTGGCGCCGATGCGGTTGAGCGCCTTCACCACGAAATACGCATCGCGCAGCCAGCAGAAGCGGTAGTCCCAGTTGCGTTGCGAACCCGGCGATTCCGGAATCGAGGTGGTGTGCGCGGCAATGATGCCGCCGGTCTCCTCGAAATTGGACAGCTTCAGCGTGATGGCGGAGCGGATCATCGCGTCCTGCCAGTCATAGGACAGGTTCAGGCGCCGCACCCATTCGCGCCAGTAATCCCTCGTCTTGTCCAGAAAGTCGCGGCAGGTCGGTCCGAGCGCGGCGGGGAACGGCTCGTCGGCGCCGAACACCATGTAATGCGGACGCGTCAGAACGAATGACGATTCGCGCTCGATGTAGGAGAGCGGAGCGTCGGTGGTGAGACGCAGTTGCATCTCGCCGCCCCAATAGCGGATATGATTGCTGCCGAGCGCCTGATGGGTAACCGGAGTGCCGTAATTGTAGGTCGGGCGGAAACGAATGGTGATACGCGGCAAGCCCGCAATCGGCTCGATGATGCGAATCAGTTGCGGGGCACGATAGGTGCGGTCGAGATTTTGAAAGCGCGGCGCGAAATCGGTGATGCGGACGCCGCCGCCGTATTCGTCGGTCAGTTCGGTGACCACGATCGGCGTGTTGCGCAGGTATTGCGATTTCACGTCCTTGACGCCGTCGAGAACGACGTCGGTAAAGCCCTTCTCCTCGTCACCCGCCACCAGGCGGCAGAAAACCGGGTCGCTGTCGAAGCGGGGAAAGCACCACCAGGTGATGCGCGAGGACGGCTCCAGCAGGGCCGCGGTGCGGCCATTGCCGATGATTGCGAGGTCAAGACCGTAATCGGTCTTCGGGCTTGTCATCGGCCGGCCTCGCTCAGGTGCCGCAACCAGCCGCGCACGTCCTGCGGTCCATCGAAATTGAAGCTCGTGCCGGGCACGACGCCGCCGACCGAAAAGCCGGTGCCGGCGAAATCCTGCAGAACCGCAAAAGCAGCGCTGTCGGTGACATCGTCCCCGACAAAGATCGGCGTCCGTCCGGTGAAGGGCGGCACGCTCATCATCTCGCGCAGACCGGTGCCCTTGTCGTAACCGCCGGGCTTGATCTCCACCACGGCCTTGCCGGGCAGGATTTCGAGCGCGCTGCAGCGGTCGTCCTTGCAGACGGCGGTGACGCTTTTCATGATCTCGCCGCCAAGTTGCGGCGCGAGACGAAAATGGATCGCCAGTGAATAGCCCTTGTCTTCGACGATCACACCGTCGCCGATGCGGCCGATCCGCGAGAATTCCGCGCGCAAGTCCTCGTCGAGTGTCGCAATCTCGCTGCGCCTGATCTCGCCGGCGGGTGCGTAGCGGATTTCAGCCCCGTGACCGCCAACGGCGGCGAGCCGCAGCGGGTCGAACAGCCTGTCCATCTCGGCAATCGGCCGGCCGCTGACGAAGGCGACGGCGCCGTGGAACATGCGCGACAGGGATGCCAAGGTGGCACGCAGCGCGTCGGACACTTTCACTTCCAGCGGCGTGGGTGCGATGTCGAGCAGTGTGCCGTCGATATCCAGGAAGATAGCTGTGGTCTGCGGGTCGATCGGTGTCGGCGGCAGCTGGTCTTGCCTGGGCTGCGCTGGAGCAGCGTCCTTGGCGAGGCCTGCGGCATCTAAGTTACTCTGGGCAAGGGTATCAGGCATGAGGCGAGGCTGAACTCATCTTCCCGCCGTCGCGTTCGCTGAATATGCGACGCGCGCGGCCGATTGTTTCTGGGGCGACCATCAGGCCTTGCCCCATCGAAATGGCGATTATGAGAGCCGCGCAGGGCGCACGGTGATCGTCAGAACTGTAATCCCCCTCTCGCTGCAGCCGCGGGGCGCAGCATCAGGCTTGCCCAAGGCCGCTTCACGATCCGCGGTGACTTGTTGTGCAACGCGAAAGCCGCCGAAAAGTTCCATGTCTTCGGCAGCGGAATACCGCACTTGACCCGGCGGCCGGAAATTTCGACGATTTAACCAGTGAGTTAATCAGCAGATTTTGGGTGGGGCATGGCGCCGCGTTTGCGTATCGTTTCAATTGACTGGTTCGAGCGCCCGGTTCAGTTCCGCGTGCCATTCCGGTTTGGCGCAGCCACCGTCACGGCCGCGACCCAGGCTTTCCTGTTTGCAGAGATCGAGACCGAAGACGGCCGCCGCAGCCTCGGTGCGACCGCCGAACTGATGGTGCCGAAATGGTTCAACAAGGACCCGGCATTGTCGCCCGAGCAAACCGTAGAGCAATTGCGGCGCGCACTGGTGATCGCGCGTGATGCGTATCTTGAGCGGGCGCAACTCGACACGGCGTTTGGCCATCACGCGATAGCCCACGCGGCGGTGCTCCAGGCCTGCGCACGCGAAGGCATTCCGGGCCTCGCCGCCGCGTTCGGCCCGGCGCAGATCGACAAGGCGGTGCTGGATGCGCTGCTGCGCGCATACGGGCGCGACGTGTTCGGTGGCCTCGGAGACAATATCGCGGGGCTCGATGCCAGGCTCACACCGGATATCGACGATGGCGTCATTGCCGCCTATCTGCGAAGCCGGAATCCGCAGCACCGAATCATGCTGCGGCATACCGTCGGCATGGCGGATCCGGTGTCGCAGCTTCCGGATATCCATGCGCAGACCGGCTGCCGCTATTTCAAGCTGAAACTGTCGGGCGACGTCAGCGCCGACACGCAGCGGCTCGGCCATATTGCCGCGACGCTCGAAGCGGACGGCATCGATTACCGCGTTACGCTCGATGCCAACGAGCAATATGCCAGCCACGATGCCCTGGCCGCCCTTGGCGAAGGGATGCTGAGCCGGCCGCAATTCGAAAATTTCCTGCAACGGTTGCTTTATGTCGAGCAGCCGTTGCCGCGCGACCTGACCTTCGCAACGCCGCTCGGCGAATTCGGCAAGAGCTTCGCCATCATCGTGGACGAAGGCGAGAGCGACTACGACACCTTTCCGAAAGCGGTCGCGCTCGGCTATCGCGGCATCTCATCGAAGGCCTGCAAGGGGATCTACAAGTCGCTGATCAACGGCGCGCGCGCGGCACACTGGTCCGCGGCCGGCGGCGCGCGCACCTTTCTGGCCGGAGAAGACCTCACCTGCCAGGCCGGTCTCGCCGTCCAGCAGGATACGGCGCTGCTGGCGTTTCACGGCATCGCGCATTCGGAGCGCAACGGACACCATTATGTCGGCGGCTTTCCGGCAACGCCCGCGGACGAGGTGCGCGCCTTCCAGGCCGCCCATCCCGATCTGTACGAGGAGCGGGACGGGCAGGTTCGGCTCGCGATCCACGGCGGGGCGCTGACCATCGCTTCGCTCGGGCAGCGCCCGGGCTTTGCGTCCGGTGTCGATCCGGAGGTGATCCGACGCGGTGCGATCGATCGTCAGACGGGCTGAAGCGGCAGACAAAATGGCTCTTTTCATCTTTTAACTATCCGGTTAAAACATCCGCAAAGAGCTGAACGGGGGACCACGAGGAATGGCGGCAAAGCGTCTCGGAATCATCATGCATGGCGTCACCGGACGCATGGGCATGAACCAGCATCTCATCCGCTCGATCCTGGCCATTCGCGATGCCGGCGGTGTCGTCTTGTCCGACGGCAGCCGCGTGATGCCGGACCCGATCCTTGTCGGGCGCAACCCGGACAAGATTTCCGCGCTGGCGCAGCAATATGGCGTGACGCGCTGGGCGACCGATCTCGACAAGGCGCTGCTCAATCCGGACGACGAGGTGTTCTTTGATGCCGGCACCACGCAGATGCGCCCCGAGCTTCTGGAAAAGGCGATCGCTCACGGCAAGCATGTCTATTGCGAGAAGCCGATCGCGACCGATCTTGCCTCGGCGGTGAAGATCACCAGGATCGCCAACGAATCCGGGCTCAAGAACGGCGTGGTGCAGGACAAGCTGTTCCTGCCTGGTCTCCTGAAGCTGAAGATGCTGCGCGATTCCGGTTTCTTCGGCCGCATGATCGCGGTGCGCGGCGAGTTCGGCTACTGGGTGTTCGAGGGCGATTGGCAGCCGGCGCAACGGCCGTCCTGGAATTATCGCGATGAGGATGGCGGCGGCATCATCCTCGATATGGTTTGTCACTGGCGCTATGTGCTGGACAACCTGTTCGGCGAAGTGAAAAGCGTGTCGTGCCTTGGCGCCAAGCATATCCCTGCGCGCTGGGACGAGAACGGCAAGGAATACAAGGCGACCGCCGACGACGCGGCTTACGCGACGTTCGAACTCGAAGGCGGCGTGATTGCGCATATCAACATGAGCTGGGTGACACGCGTCTATCGCGACGATCTCGTGACCTTCCAGGTGGACGGCGTGAACGGCTCGGCCGTTGCCGGGCTGACCGAATGCGTCATCCAGCCGCGTCAGGGTACGCCGCGCCCGGTCTGGAATCCCGACGTCAAGCAGCCGATCGATTTCTACGAGACCTGGCAGCCGGTGCCGGACAATCAGGTCTACGACAACGGCTTCAAGGTGCAGTGGGAAATGTTCATCCGCCACGTCGCGGAGAATGCACCCTATCGCTACACGCTGCTGGAAGGCGCCAAGGGCGTGCAGCTTGTCGAATGCGCGCTGCAGAGCTGGAAGGAGCGGCGTTTCGTCGATGTGCCGCCGTTGAAGGTTTAATGTTGGTGTGAGGTCCTGAGATGAACCGCTACGAACGCCCGCGCGCCAATCTCACCATCGCGCTGCCGCGCGCCGACCGCAGCATGGAGAATTTCGCAGTGTCGGCGCCGGGCGATTTTCCGGCGACGGTCAATGCGCCATTGAACCGGATCGCGTTTGCGGCTGCCCATGTGGTGGCCGATCCGCTCACCGAGTCCGATCCGTGGCTCGATGCGGCGGTGGACTGGGACCGCACCATCGCGTTTCGTGAACATCTCTGGGACCTTGGTTTCGGCGTCGCGGAGGCGATGGACACCGCCCAGCGCGGCATGGGCATGAGCTGGCCGCAATCGCTCGAACTGATCCGCCGCTCGGTCGCGGCGGCAAAGCCGCGTGGCGGTCTGGTGTTCTCCGGCGCCGGCACCGACCAGCTTGCGCCGGAAGACGCGAGGAGCATCGACGATGTAATCCGCGCCTATGAGGAGCAGATCGCGGCGATCGAAGCCTTCGGCGGCCGCATCATCCTCATGGCCTCGCGTGCGCTGGCACGGGTCGCGACCTCGGGCGACGATTACCGCAAGGTCTATGGCCGCGTTCTGTCGCAGGTGAAGGAGCCGGTGATCATCCACTGGCTGGGCGACATGTTCGATCCGGCGCTGGCCGGCTATTGGGGCACGGACAATCTCGAGGCGGCGATGGATGTCGCTGTGGAGATCATCAATACGCATGCCGCCAAGGTCGACGGCGTCAAGATTTCGCTGCTCGACAAGGACAAGGAAATCGCGATGCGGCGCCGCCTTGCGAAAGGCGTGCGGATGTATACCGGCGACGATTTCAATTACGCCGAGCTGATCGCGGGCGACACGCACGGCTATTCGGATGCGCTGCTCGGCATTTTCGACGCGATCGCGCCGGCCGCGGCCGCGGCGTTGGTGGCGTTGTCGAAAGACGATGGCGAGACCTTCCACGGCATTCTCGGACCCACGGTGCCGCTGTCGCGGCATATCTTCCGCGCGCCCACGCGCTTCTACAAGACCGGGGTGGTGTTCATGGCCTATCTCAACGGCCACCAGGATCATTTCACCATGGTCGGCGGGCAGGAGAGCGCCCGTTCGACGCTGCATCTCGCCGAGATTTTCCGGCTTGCCGATGCTGCCGGCTTGCTGCGCGATCCGGAGGTTGCGGTTGCGCGCATGCGCGCCGTACTGGCGGTGCGGGGCGTCGGCGCCTGATGCGCGACCTTTCCAGGGATCACAACTGGCTGTCGATCAACACTGCCACGGTGCGCCAGCAGGCGGATTTCGTCGGCATTGTCGAGGCCTGCGCGCGGCGCGGCATTCGCGCCGTATCACCCTGGCGGGATCAGGTCGCCCATGTCGGGCTGGAGCGCGCGGTCAAGGCGGTGCGCGACGCCGGATTGAAGCTGTCCGGCTATTGCCGCGGCGGCATGTTCACCGCCGATGCCGCGCACCGGCAGGAGATGCTGGACGACAATCGCCGCGCCATTGATGAGGCCGCGGCGCTGGGCTCGCCCTGTCTGGTGCTGGTCGTCGGCGGATTGCCGCAATACTCCCGGCCGGGATCGGCACCCTCGAAGGACATTCGCGGCGCCCATAGCCAGGTGACCGACGTACTCGCCGAGCTGCTGCCTTATGCGCAGAGCGCCGGCATGCCGCTTGCGGTCGAGCCGCTTCACCCGATGTACGCCGCCGACCGCGCCTGCGTGAATACGCTGCGTCAGGCGCTGGATATCTGCGACCGGCTCGATCCGGCGCAGAGCGGCGCGATCGGCGTGGCGATCGATACCTATCATGTATGGTGGGACTCGGACGTGTGGTCGCAGATCGCACGCACCGGAAAGAACCGGCTGTTGGCGTTTCACGTCTGCGACTGGTTGGTGCCAACCAAAGATATGCTGCTCGACCGCGGCATGATGGGCGACGGCGTGATCGATATTCCGCTTTACCGGCGCGACGTCGAAGCGCAGGGCTTCGATGGCTTCATCGAAGTGGAGTTGCTGTCGAATGACTGGTGGTCGCGGCCGATCGATGAGGTGCTCGATACGGTGATCGCCCGTTACAAAACGGTGGTGTGAACATTTCCTACTGAGCGCGATCCGTCCGAAAGCCGGTGCCCCCTGTTCGGGGTCGCGCTCTAATCCGGCGTCGCGCGCTCGCGATCCGGCATCGGTCCGTCAGGTGTCGCTGGCGCGTTGCGCTCGTCGCCGCCCTGGCGTTCCGGGCTTTGCTCGTAGGTCTCGAGCGCGACATCGTCTTTGTGCTTGGTAGGCTGGATTTCGGAGCTCTTGCGGGCCGGCCGGCCTTCATTCGACTTTGCGTCAGGCGATGAGCGATCTTTCGGCGATTCCATGACGCTGTCTCCGTTCAGGGCCCATAAACAACGTGTGATGGGGGCTGTGGTTCCCGATGGAACGTCTTCCGCGTCGCAGCGTTGTCGGGGCACTAATTCTCACAACAAACGCGGAGGTCTCACGATGGACTGGAATCGTGTGGAAGGTAACTGGAAGCAGATGAAGGGCAAGATCAAGGAGCAATGGGGCAAGCTCACCGACGATGATCTCGACGTCATCAACGGCAAGCGCGATCAGCTCGAAGGCAAGATCCAGGAGCGCTATGGCATGGCCAAGGATCAGGTGAAGTCGGACGTCGACACCTGGTATGGCTCGCAGCGCTGGTAAACAGAGTCGCAATACGGCTCTGTCCTAACACGAAGGGCTTCCCGCAAGGGGAGCCCTTTTTGCGTTGCGTGGTGGAAAAATTCACCATTCATGCAAGCGACAGCCCGGTTTAACCGGATGACATGCTTCTGCTGCTAACGGTTGCGCTGCCGCAGCGATTACCGATGCACAAGACACGGGTTCGCGCGGTTGAGGGGACCGGTCATGCGGCGCGTCTTCGGAATGGCATTCGGATTGGTTGTGCTGGCGTCTGCGTGTCTGGGGAACAGCCCGGCTCACGCCGATGATCGCGAGTCGTACGCGATCGATGCTGCGCCCTCGCCGATACTGGCTGCGAAGTGGCGAACGATGCAGCGTCGCCTCGCGGAGGATGAAGCCCGGCTCGGTGCATGCCGTGCGGATATCTGGACATGCAGCGATGACGAATTGCGCTTCGAGGCCATCGTTGCCGCCGGACGTCTGCGTGACGGACGCGCCCGGATCGGCGAGATCAATCGTGCAGTCAATCTTGCAATCCGGCCGGTCAGCGACGAGCGCCGCTTCGGTGTCGCCGACCAATGGTCAAGCCCGCTGGAGACGATTACCGACGGCGTCGGAGATTGCGAGGACTATGCCATCCTCAAACTGCTGGCGCTGAAGGAAGCCGGTTTTGCCAATGACGACCTGAAGCTGCTGATCGTGCACGACGCCGCGACCCGCAGCGATCATGCGCTGGCCGCGGCAAGGCTCGACGGGCGCTGGCTGCTGCTCGACAATCGCAGGTTCGCGCTGGTCGATCTGGAGTTCACCCAATATCGCCTGCTGGCCAAACTCGATTCGGATGCCGAAGGCCTGCACCATGCCGCGCTCGATACGCCCGCGGCCGACACAGCTTCAACGCAAGCGCCGCGCGACATCATGTAAGGCGCGATGCGGCGGCGGCGGCCTCAAGCGCCTGGATGCGTGCCTTGTGAGTGTCCACCTCACTCTCCAGCCGCGCGATATTCTGCAGCAGTCGTTCGCTGGTAAGCTTGAGAAGGTAGAATCCGAAATCCGGATCCTGGAAATACAATTCGCGCACCTTGTCGTAGATGATGAACAGCACTTGGCCATCCTCGATGCATTCGACGGTGGCGGTACGCTTGTTGTCGGGCGCGAGGAAGCCGAGTTCGCCCATCACCCGGCCGGGCGGCAATTCGACGCCGAATTCCTTGACCAGGAATTTGCCCGTGACGGTGTAATACATCGCGTTTGCGACATCGCCCTTGTTGAACAGAACGTCGCCGGCCTTGAAGTTCTTCTTGGTCATGAACGGCTTCAGCCATTCCATGTCCAGGTCGCCCTGCGAGGCGATCTTCACGCGTTTCACCAGTTGCTGAATCTGGTAGAGCCGGAAGCAGTTGATCGGCAGCAGCACCGCGTACATGAAGAAGGTCGGCAACGCCTTCGCCATCAGCCCATAGCCCATGAACAGGATATTGCTGATGATCGCGGCGATACGCAGCGGGATCATGGTCCGCAGCGTCATCGAGGCAACGTAGAATATGGCGCCGATCAGGCCGAGCAGATTTGCCAGGTCCATTTTGGACCTGATGAAATCGACCAGATAGGTGACGAGATAGCCAAAATCCATTGGTCACTCCACGACCGATCGGGAGAACACGGCGTGTCCCGATTCCTTCCATGTCCGCCGCGCATGAGCAAGAATCGAATAGTTATCGCACGGGAATAAACGACCCGGCGATCACTACAAACGAATGACTTCGGTCGCCGTCCGGGGACGGTAGACCTAAAGGCGAATGGTCTCGCCCTCAATGGCCGCGATCGTGCCCGGCCGCGCGGCCTGCGCCTGCGCCAGCATGGCGTCCATCGCCGCGTCGTCATGCTCCGGCGCGTGATGAAACAGGCAGAACGTCCTGGCGCCTGCGGCATCCGCGAGCCGCATGCCGTATTGCCAGGTCGAATGACCCCAGCCTTTCTTGTCGTCGATCTCTTCCTCGGTATAGGCGGTGTCGTAGATAACGAGATCGGCGCCGCGGGCCGCGGCGATCAGGGCCTCGTCGCGTCCCTCGCGGTCGCCTTCGTTGTCCGTCAGGTAGGCGACCGATCGCCCCCCATACTCGATCCGAAAGCCGGTTGCGCCGCCCGGGTGATTCAGCGCAACCGTGCGGATGGTCACGCCGGCGCCCGGGGCGACGCTCTCACCGGCGCGGAAGTCGCGGTAGTCGATATCCGCCTTGAAGGTGTCGATGCCGATCGGGAATAGCGGCTCGCTCATCATCCTTTGCATGACCGATTTCAGCCGGAATTCGGGGAGCAGGTTGCCGGCCCACATCCGGAAGCGGTGCTGCGGATGGTAGAAGGGTGCAAAGAACGGGATGCCGATGACGTGGTCGTAGTGGCAATGGGTCAGCAGGATGTCGGCGTCGATGGCGCCGCCGTCCTGCACCAGCTGGTCGCCGAGTTCGCGCAGTCCGGTGCCGGCGTCCAGGATGATCAGACGCTCGCCGCAGCGCACTTCCACACAGGGGGTATTGCCACCATAGCGTTTGGTCGCCGGCCCGGGGCAGGGGAGCGAACCACGCACGCCCCAGAACCGGATTGTGAAGTCAGACATTGACCGTGTCGCCCCCGCGTTGCGGCCGTTCATGGCTCTGTTTGCATCGTAAGCGGCCCGTCCGGCCTGTCACAAGTGCTATCACGCGTATTTGCGCGGACCCCGGTTAACACCGCCCTTTCAAACAAGGTAACTGAAGCTGAGTTCATGCGGCGCAACGTTCGTTGTCATTTGGTATCGAACGCGAACACGCCATCCCATGATGGCGGCGGCGGGGTGATGCGGAAGGCTTCGATACGGGACTGATAGAGTTCGAATACCCCGGCAAGTCCGAATGTCTGTTCCGCCTGCTTCGCTCGCTGCAGTGCATTCTCGGCGCCGCTCCAGTCGCGGTCACGGTAGCAGCCCAGCATTTCACGGGTCAGCCCGGTGATGGACTTGAAGCCCTCGCTGGCGGCGACGTTGCTGTCTCCAACGAGCGCATAGATGCTCTCGGGTTCATGCTTGCCCTTGACCGTGATCAGGTCGATCTGCAGCGCGGCAAAGTGGCCATTGACCTTTTCAGCCGTGCGGGAGCCGATGATGATCGGAACGCCGTAGGTCTTGGTCTGGCCCTCCAGACGCGAGGCCAGGTTCACCGGATCGCCGAGCACCGAATAGTCGAAGCGCAGATCCGAGCCCATATTGCCGACCACGCAGGTGCCGGTGTTTATGCCGAGCCCGATTTTCATCGGCAGGAACGGAACGTTGTCTTCGAGAGCCTCTGCTTCCCGCTCGTGATTGAGTTCGTCGATCTTGTGCAACATGTCGAGCGCAGCGGCACAGGCGTGTATTTCGTGCTGCGGATCGTCGATTGGCGCGTTCCAGAACGCCATGATGGCGTCGCCGATATATTTGTCGATGGTGCCCTTGCGATCGATGATCGAGTTGGTCAGCGGCGTGAGCAGCCGGTTCATCAGCTTGGTGAGACCCTGCGGATCGTTCTTGAAGGTTTCCGAAATGCTGGTGAAGCCACGGACGTCGCTGAACAGTATCGTCATGTCGCGGGTTTCGCCGCCGAGCACGAGCCGCTCCGGCGCATTCGCGAGCTGCTCGACCAGCGTCGGCGAGAGATAATGCGCGAAGGCGGACCGGATCCTGCGCCGGTCCACCTGCTCGCGGAAGTAATTGATGAACACCAGCGTCAGGTAGATGAAGAAGATCGCGATGAGTGGAAACGTTATGTCGAACAGCAATCCGTATTGCGAATAGAAGTGCCACGAGCCGTACAGCATCGCGGCCACGATGAAAAAGCCGAAGATCAGCAGTCCGGTAACGCCCATCAGCGGCGCAACCGCCACGGTCACAATCCCGGCGACAGCCGTCAGCAGGATCTCCGCGCCGTTGGCGTAGTCGGGACGCGACAGCAGCGACTGCGAGAAGATGTTCTCCAGGATCTGCGCATGCACCTCGACGCCGGGCATGTCGCTCTCGACCGGCGTTGCCTTGAGGTCGAGAAGTCCTGCGGCCGACGTTCCGATAATGGCCACGCGTCCCTTAAAACGGTCCGGTGGAAAAGTGCCTTCCATCACCTCCTTCGCCGACACGAAGCGCGCGGCATCGTGCTTTGCGAAGTTGATCCAGAGCCGGCCGTTCTTGTCGGTCGGGATCTGGACGGGAACGCCCTGAATGGCGACCCACTGGATCCCTGTGACCTTGTCGGTGCTGATCAGAAGCGCCCCGGCTCCGGTCGCCACCCGTAATATCTCCATCGTCAACGCAGGCACTTTCTGGCCCGCCGCTTCGGCGATCAGAGGCACGCGCCGGACAACGCCGTCACGTTCCGGCACGAGCGTGAGATTGCCGCGTCCGGCGGCGGCCTTTTCCAGCGCCGGAATGTTGCGCAGAAGGCCGGCAAACTTGAAAAGGAACGGCGTCGGGTCTGCCCCGAGCATCGCGATGCCGGGCGTTTCGTCCGGCGGTGGCGTCGGCGTGATCATGGCCGCCTGCCCCAGCACCACGCGACCTCTCTCGATCACCGACGCAAGGACCGCGTCGTTACTTGGCAGCGCATTCATCTTCTCGCGGGTTGCCGCGTCGATCTGCGGCAAGGATTGCGCGACGATGGCCGGCGACATGCGGTCCGGTTCGGACATCAGAATGTCGAACGCGATGACGGCGGCGCCCGCCTTTTGCAGCTTGTCGACCAGTTCGGCGACCTGGGTGCGTGGCCATGGCCACTGACCTTGCGTTTGCAAGCTCGCTTCGTCGATGTCGACGACGACCGCCGGCCGCTTGTCGGGTGCCGCCACGCGCGGCTTCAGCAACTGGTACGTGTCGAAGCTGCGCCAGCGCAGATTTTCCAGCTGAGCAGGATCCCACAACCGGAATACAACGAAGCCGGCAAGCAGTGCAAAGCCCGCCGTTCGCGTCAGGCCGAACCAGCGAAGCAGGCTGAAACGCTTGCGGAGCGCGGCGCGCTGCTCGCGTTCCTCGCGCCGCTGCTCGCGAATTGCGAGGCGCCGTTCATTGAGGCGCTGGATCTGTTCTTTAAGGTTCGGAGCCACGGGCGAACGCTACTAAAGAGACCGGGGCTGCGCCAGTTTGCGGGGCCCTGCTGCATGCCATAGCGATCTTCGCCGCTGTCTGAAAGAGGGCCGGACACCGGTGCGCAGACAACCCCTGTCGGCTGACATTTGGGTGTGCTGCGCCATGTCGCGGCGCGTCATCAAAGGTGGTTACAAAATACCTGCGATCGGGCGGGCCGAGGGTGGCGTCAACCAAGGTTGATTGATTTTGTTGCGCTTTTGGGCGCCCGTCGCGCAAGATGGGCGGCCGGAGCGTGAGGGTTCAAGGAATGAAGGCAATCATCGTCGGGGGCGGGGTCGGTGGGCTGACCACAGCGCTGATGCTGCATGCGCGCGGCATCGATTGCGAGGTGTTCGAGCAGGCCGACCAGATCCGCGAGCTCGGGGTCGGGATCAACACCTTGCCGCATGCGATCAAGGAGCTGGCGCAGCTCGGCCTTCTGGAGCGCCTCGACGACGTGGCAATTCGCACCTACGAACTGTTTTATTGCAATCGCCTGGGCCAGGAGATCTGGCGCGAGCCGCGCGGCACCGATGCTGGCTTCGACTATCCCCAGTTTTCCATTCATCGCGGACGCCTTCAGGGCGTGATCTATGCCGCAGCGCGGGCGCGGCTCGGTGAATCCAGGGTTCATACCGGCCACCGGCTGGGTTCATTCACCCAGGACGACAGCGGCGTCAGCGCCTATTTCTTCGACCGAAACGGATCGCATATCCGCACCGTGCGCGGCGATATCCTGATCGGTGCCGACGGGCTGCATTCGTTCGTGCGCGCGCAGCTCTTCCCGAGCGAGGAGCCGGCGCGCTTCACCGGCACGGTGCTGTGGCGCGGCGCGCTGGACTGGCCGAAATTCCTGACCGGCCGCTCGATGGTGATCGCCGGCGGCATGGCCGGCAAGCTGGTGCTGTATCCGATCGCCGAAGGCTCCCGCGAAGACCGCTGCCTGATGAACTGGGCGGTGATGGTGAAGGTCTCGGAAGGCGGCGGCACACCGAAGAAGGAGGACTGGTCGCGGCCGGGCCGCTTCGAGGATCTGATGCCGCATGTACAGAAATTCGCGATCCCCTATTGCAACGCCAAGGCGCTAATCGAGGCCACGCCGGAATTCTGGGAATATCCGCTCTGTGACCGCGATCCGTTGCCGCGCTGGTCGCACGGCCGGGTCACGCTTTTGGGTGACGCGGCTCATCCGATGTATCCGGTCGGATCGAACGGTGCGTCGCAGGCGATCCTCGATGCGCGCTGTCTCGCCGATCGGCTGGTCGACAGCGATCATGCGCGGCACGCCCTGTTCGCCTATGAACAGGAGCGGCTGCCGATGACCACCCAGATCGTGATGGCGAACCGCAAGGGGGGTCCGGAAGGCGTGATCGATGCGGTGGAAGCGCGCGCCCCGGACGGCTTTGCCAATGTCGAGGACGTGTTGCCTTACGAACAGCGCAAGGCGATCGTGCGCGGCTATGCATCGGCTGCGGGCTTTGCGCGCGAGCAGGTCAACCGGCCGGCCGCGAAGGCAGCCTAGCCCTCGCGATCCTTGCCGCGCTTGAACTGAATTGCGGCCCCTGCGTACTCCGCAAGCGGGGCATTGCCGCCATTAGCCGCGAGGTCGCGCGCATCGGAGCGAAATCCGCTGATGCCCCACAGCGCACTTATCGCCGAAATGGCGATGGCGGCAATTCCGAGGACGATCGTTCTTATGATACAGCGCGGCGTGACGCGCTGTATCCGTTATTCAGGTCGCGGCTTCCCCACATCACTCCGCGGGCGGCGGCGGCAGGAAGATCACTTCGTGCCGGGCCGACAGCGCCACCACCTCGTCGGGATTCTGCTCCTTCATGGAGTGAATGCCCCAGAACAGGTCGTAGAGCTTGCGGGTCGGCGTCACCCAGAACATGCATTTCACCGGCTGGTCGGACTTGTTGAAGATGCCGTGCGGGATTTGCATCGGCAGCCGCACCGTGTCGCCGGCGGTCGCTATATAGTCGCGCCCGTCGAGCAGGAAATCGAGCCGGCCTTCCAGCATGTAGATGAACTCATCCTGGGTCGGATGAATATGCGGCGGCACGAAGGTGCCGGGGGGGAAGGTGGCGTGCCAGGCGAAGCTCTGCTCCGACAGGGTTTTCGGGACATAGGTCTGGCCGAGGATATTCCAGCTGATGCCGTCGATGCCGGTCGAGGCCTTGGTGATTCCTGCCGTAAGCGGTTGCATGGGACCTGAACTCCGTTCGCTTCCGAATTCCGTTGCCTCATTAAACCAGAAAGGGAACGAAATCGAAAAGCATCCGTGTGGCACGGGCCTTCTCTCTGACAAGAGCGTAAACGGCTCCGTTCATCTCGGCGCTTGCAGCCGGCGGCGCAATTTTCACACCCGCTTAATATTAAAGTTGCGCGTTTACCGACCCGGGCGCAACCGGCGGTGTCAGGAATTCAGCCCGCGCGGGCCTTGGGACGCGCCTCGGGACGCGCTTTGGGAGGAGCCGGGGATGGCGTCGGCCCGCGTCATGCCGATCTCGGAGGGGCGCCGCCCCGACAGCCGCTTGTGCAGGTGCACCATCATCGCCATGCCGAACAGGGGCGTGGCAAGGTTTACGATCGGGATCGACACGAAGGCCGCGATCAGCAGGCCTGCCGTGAATACGGTCGCCTGATTGGCCTTGCGGAAGGCCTTGGCCTCCTCCGGCGGGCGAAAGCGCATTCCGGCCAGATCGAAATATTCGCGGCTCAGCAGCCAGGCAGCGGCGATGAACAGAATCAGAAATCCGAGCCCCGCGAACAGGATGAAGGGCAGCGCGACCAGATAAATCGTAACCGCGATCAGCGCGGTCTTGGTGCCCTCGAAGATCGAGCGTCCGAGCGGCAGCGCGGTGCCGACCGGGTCGGCGGGATAATAGGTGCGCTCCACGATCTCGGCGATCTCGTCGACGAAGAAGCTGCCGACGAAAGCCGTCACCGCCGGCATCAGGAAGATGCCGCCGACGACGATGCCGAGCGCGCTTGCGATCGAGGCAATCCAGATGATCCAAGATAGCGGCGTATGCGCGCCCGGGCCCAGCGCGCCCTCCGCCCAGACGCCGCCCGAGACCGTCAGCCAGTCGAGAAACTTGTAAAGCCCGACGCCCAGCAGGACGATCATCACCAAGGCCAGCAGCATCGACTTGATCAGCACCGACCGGAAGGGCGGCGAGAACATCTGCTGCAGGGCCTTGAAAGCCGCGTCGAACATCGAAAATCTCCAGCCCCGTATGGCGTCATGCCTGGCCGCGCCGGTTTGACGTCGCCGCCGCAGGACAAGCCGCGGCTAGAGATAAAGATGCAATTCGTCGCGACAAGACCGGTCGGTTGGCCCTGCAAAATGAAAAATGGCCGGACATAGGTGGCGCGAAGCGACGCCGTTCTTCGAACGGCTTTGTCCGGCCATCGACATAATTCTTATGAGTGGCGGAGGATCAGCGCCGCCGGTCAGCTTTCTTCAGCCGGACCACGACGTCGATGCGCGCGATCTCATAACCCTCGGGCGCGACCGGCATCTTGTCGACGATGACGTCGGCGCCCGGAATGTCGACGAGCTCGTTGTCGCCCTCGACAAAGAAATGATGATGCTCGGAGGCGTTGGTGTCGAAATAGGTCTTGGAGCCGTCGACCGCGACCTGGCGCAGGAGGCCCACATCGGTGAACTGGTGCAGCGTGTTGTAGACCGTGGCGAGCGACACCGGCACCTTCGCCTTGGACGCCTCCTCGTACAGCATTTCCGCCGTCAGATGCCGGTCGCCCTTGGCGAACAGGATCCAGCCCAGCGCCATGCGCTGGCGGGTCGGACGCAATCCCACTTCCCGCAGCATCGACTTCACGTCATGCCAAGGGCACCCGTTCAGATCGGTGCGAGAATGGCCAGGCGCCGGATGCTGGTGCACCGGAACGGAGTCCTGCGGCGTGGAAAATACGACAGTACGCGGTGGGTTCATTGCTCTCATTGCCCCTTGGTCCCGGTTCAAGGCCGGGATTGGTTGCATATGTAATTATAGCCGGGGGCGGCCGCCACTTGCAACCGTTTCGCATCTGGCCAGATTAGAATAGCACGAAACCGCAGCTTTGCCGGCAACTTCCCCTGTGTTAGGAACCGCCGGACTTTTCCACGCAAATTGAGGTACGAGACCGGCATGCAGAGCCGCCGAACCAGTTTTGAATATGAGGATCTCCTGGCCTGTGGTCGCGGGGAATTGTTCTCCGAGGGGCCACAATTGCCGCTGCCGCCGATGCTGATGTTCGATCGGATTTCGGAAATCTCCGAACAGGGCGGCGAGTTCGGCAAGGGGCTGGTCCGGGCGGAACTCGCGGTGAAGCCGGATCTCTGGTTTTTTGCCTGTCATTTCAAGAACGACCCGGTGATGCCGGGGTGCCTCGGGCTCGACGCGCTGTGGCAGTTGCTGGGCTTTTTCCTGGGCTGGACCGGGTCGTCGGGCAATGGCCGCGCGCTCGGCATGGGCGAGGTGAAATTCTCCGGCCAGGTTCTGCCAAGCGTTCAGAAGGTGACCTACGGGCTTGAGATCAAGCGGGTGATGCGCTCGAAGCTCGTCCTCGGCATCGCCGATGGCTGGCTCTCGGCGGACGGCACCGTGATCTACCGCGCCAGCGACCTGAAGGTCGGACTGTTCAAGCAGGATGCACCGGCGGCGGCCGGCGGCTGATCCGGTACGCCTTGCGATATTGCGCGGGACCGGCCAAGTGTGCCTAACAAGTGGGCCTGCAATTTGGGCCCTATCATAAGCGTCCTTGGTGATCGCGGGCGCTGGCGAGACATCTGACGAACGAGGCAGTCATGCGGCGAGTGGTCGTGACAGGGATGGGCATCGTCTCGTCCATCGGCAACAACACGCAGGAGGTTCTGGCCAGCCTGCACGAAGCGAAATCGGGGATCTCGCGCGCGGACCAGTTCGCCGATCACGGCTTCAAGTGCCAGGTTGCCGGCATTCCCAATATCGACGTCGAAAGCATGATCGACCGGCGCGCGATGCGTTTTCTCGGGCAGGGTGCTGCCTGGAACCATATCGCGATGGAGCAGGCGATCCGTGACAGTGGCGTCGAACAGGGCGACATCGTCAACGAGCGCACCGGCATCATCATGGGATCGGGTGGGCCGACCACTTCGACCATCGTGGAGGCCGCTGACATCACCCGCGAAAAGGGATCGCCCAAGCGGATCGGACCGTTCGCGGTGCCGAAGGCGATGTCGTCGACGGCGTCGGCAACGCTCGCGACCTGGTTCAAGATCAAGGGCGTGAATTATTCGATCTCGTCCGCCTGCGCGACCTCCAACCATTGCATCGGCAATGCCGCCGAAATCATCCAATGGGGCAAGCAGGACATGATCTTCGCCGGCGGCTGCGAAGACCTGCACTGGACGCTGTCGAACCTGTTCGACGCGATGGGCGCGATGTCCTCGAAATACAACGATACGCCTGCGACCGCATCGCGCGCCTATGACGAAGGTCGCGACGGCTTCGTGATTGCGGGTGGGGCCGGCGTGCTGGTGCTCGAAGAACTCGAACACGCCAAGGCGCGCGGCGCGAAAATCTATGCCGAAGTGGCGGGCTATGGCGCGACCTCCGACGGTCATGACATGGTGGCGCCGTCGGGCGAGGGCGCAGTGCGCTGCATGCGGATGGCGCTGCAGGATGTGAAAGCGCCGGTCGACTACGTCAATCCGCATGCGACCGCGACGCCGGTCGGCGACGCCAAGGAGATCGAGGCGCTGCGCGAGGTGTTCGGCGACAAGTGTCCGCCGATCTCGGCGACGAAATCGCTGACGGGACATTCGCTCGGCGCTGCCGGCGTGCAGGAGGCGATCTATTCCCTGCTGATGATGCAGAACGGTTTCATCTGTGAGAGCGCCAACATCCAGACGCTCGATCCCGCCTTCGCCGACATGCCGATCGTGCGCCAGCGCAAGGATAACGCGAAGCTCGGCTGCGTGCTGTCGAACTCGTTCGGTTTCGGCGGCACCAATGCCTCGGTCGTGTTCAAGCACCTTGACGCCTGAGCGCCGATGCGGCTCGCCGACCACGGCATCGACTGGCACGACGGCAATCTCGTCGACATTCACGTCGCTGGATTGCCGGGCACGAAGCAGACCGTCCGGCTGTTCCTCGATCTCTATCCCGACGAGGACGGCGCCGACCGCCGCAAGCGCTATCTCTGCACTGGCGACGGGCTCAAGCGGATCCTGTTCGCAGGCGAGACCGGCCGCATTCGCAAGCACAGCAAATCCGGTAATATCGATTTCATGCGGATCGAGGCCGGGGACGACACCGAGATCCTGACCGTCACCCTGTTCGGCGGGGTGGTGGAAGCAGAAGCGCAAAGTTTCCATCTGACAGAAGCTGCCAAATGACCAAATTGATGCAAGGAAAACGCGGCCTCATCATGGGCGTCGCAAACGACCACTCGATCGCGTGGGGAATCGCGAAGACGCTGGCGGAGCATGGCGCGGAGCTGTGCTTCACCTATCAGGGCGATGCGCTGCTGAAGCGCGTCAAGCCGCTGGCGCAAGCGGCCGGTTCGGATTTCCTGATGCCGTGTGACGTCGAGGATATCTCGACCGTCGATGCGGTGTTCGACGCGATGAAGCAGAAATGGGGCACCATCGACTTCTTCGTCCATGCCGTCGGATTTTCGGACAAGAACGAACTGAAAGGGCGCTTCTGCGATTCCTCGCGCGAGAATTTCGTGCGCACCATGGTGATCTCGTGTTTCTCGTTCGCGGAAAGCGCCAAGCGCGCGGCAGCGCTGATGCCGAATGGCGGCGCGATGCTGACACTGACCTACAACGGCGGCGACCGCGCCATGCCGAACTACAACGTGATGGGCCTCGCCAAGGCGGCGCTGGAATCCTCGGTGCGCTATCTCGCAGTCGATTTCGGCGATCAGAAGATCCGTGTAAACGCAATTTCGGCTGGCCCGATCCGCACCCTCGCAGGCGCCGGCATTCACGACGCGCGCTACATGTTCGCGTTCCAGCAGCGGCATTCGCCGCTCGGCCGCGGTGTGACGCTGGAAGAACTCGGCGGCGCCGGGCTGTATCTGTGTTCGGATCTGTCGACGGGCGTCACCGGCGAAATCCATTTCGTCGATTCAGGCTACAACGTGATCGCGATGCCGCTGCCGGAGGCGCTGCGTGCCGAAGCGGGTGGAAAAGACGGCGAGTAGCTGAGGCGGTTCTCAAGATCAGCCTGTCGATATTTTTTTCCGTCGTGCCGACGGCTCCTGCACGATACATTGCGTGAGAAGGGCGGCGGCCTGCCGGTGGCTGCCGTTCGTTTTTGGAATGCATTCCCGATGCCTGAGGCTTTCTTTACCGAGCGAACCACCGGCTATTGGCAGGAGATCACGGCGGATATTCCGCCCCGCTTTACCGACGCGCCACCCTATCGCTATGGCTATCCGGTGCGCCTGCCGGACGGCCGGATTCTGGTGCTGCCGCTGCGGCAATTGCCATCCGGCGAGAATGCCGTCGCGTCGCTGATTGCCAACCAGGCCGCTCATGTCGTGATTGCCGCGCTCGCCGACGCGATGGCCGAGCAAGCGCGCATTCTCGAAGCCGACATGGTTGTCGGCCTACCGACGCTCGGCTTCGCGTTCGCCGATCGTGTCGCCGAACGGCTCGGCCATCCGCGGTTTGTGCCGCTCGGTTATTCGCGCAAGTTCTGGTACGACGACGCGCTCTCGGAAGCGGTTCAATCCATCACCAGCCCCGAGCCCGGCAAGCTGCTGCGGCTCGATCCCAACATGCTTCCGCTGCTCGATGGTCGACGCATCGTGCTGGTGGACGACGCGATTTCGACCGGCGCGACGGCAGTCGCCGCCGTGCGGTTGCTGCGGCGGATCGGCGTGCAGGTTTCGGGCATCGTGTTGGCGATGAAGCAGACCAATCGCTGGCAGGCGGAGCTTGCAAGCTTGTCCGCGCCACCGCAGGTCAGGGCCGTGTATGGCTGTCCGCTATTTGAGCGCGGCGATGACGGCTGGTGGCCCATTGCCGAGACCCAGCCGGAGATTCCCTGAGAGTCTCTGCGTCACTTAAAAAGGGCGGCCGTTCGGCCGCCCTTTTGCCTTCTCGCGTGACAATCTCCGCTTACGCCGCTTCGCGCAGCGAGTCCTTGTGGAGATCGAACCGGTCCGCGTTCATGACCTTGTTCCACGCCTTGACGAAGTCCTTCACGAACTTCTCCTTCGAGTCCGCGCACGCATAGACTTCCGCGAAGGCGCGGAGCTGCGAATGCGAACCGAAGATCAGGTCGACGCTCGTTGCCGTCCACTTCGGCGCCTTGGTCTTGCGGTCGTGTCCCTGGTAGATGCCTTCGGCGTTCGGGGCTTCCCACTCTGTGCTCATATCGAGCAGGTTGACGAAGAAGTCGTTGGTCAGCTTGCCCGGTTGCTTGGTCAGGACGCCATTTTTGGAATCGCCGGCATTCGCACCGAGCACCCGCAGGCCACCAACCAGCACGGTCATCTCCGGCCCGGTCAGTGTCAGCAATTGGGCCCGGTCCACCAGCGCTTCCACCGGCGACAGGAACTGCATCTTCTTGTCGTTGATGTAGTTGCGGAAGCCGTCCGCACGGGGCTCGAGCGGCGCGAAGGATTCGACGTCGGTCTGATCCTGCGACGCATCCATGCGACCCGGCTTGAACGGCACCTTCACATCGACGCCCGCATCCTTCGCGGCCTTTTCCACGGCCGCGTTGCCTGCGAGCACGATCATGTCGGCGAGCGATACCTTCTTGCCGAAGCCCTTCTGGATCTCCTCGAGCTTCGCCAGCACCGTCTTCAACTGAGCGGGTTGATTGACCTCCCAGTCCTTCTGCGGAGCGAGACGAATACGGGCACCGTTGGCACCGCCGCGCTTGTCGGAGCGGCGGAACGTCGAGGCCGATGCCCAGGCCGTCGAAACCAGTTGCGGCACCGTCAGACCGGAGGCGAGAATCTTCGCCTTCAGCGCATCGGCATCCGTGTCGCTGATCAGCGGATGATCGACCTCAGGGATCGGATCCTGCCAGATCAGCACTTCCTTCGGCACCAGCTTGCCGACATAGCGGGCGCGCGGGCCCATGTCGCGATGGGTCAGCTTGAACCAGGCGCGGGCGAAGGCGTCCGCGAACTGGTCCGGGTTCTCATAGAAGCGCCGCGAGATCTTCTCGTAGGCCGGGTCGAAGCGCAGCGACAGGTCGGTCGTGAGCATGGTCGGCCGGTGCTTCTTCGACGGATCGAACGCATCCGGCACGTCGGCGACGGCGTTCTTGGCCACCCATTGCTTGGCGCCGGCCGGGCTCTTTGTCAGCTCCCATTCGTTCTCGAACAGGTTCTTGAAGAACAGGTTCGACCACTGCGTCGGCTTCTGCGTCCAGGTGACTTCCGGACCGCCGGTAATCGCATGAGCGCCGATACCGCTCTCATACGTGCTCTTCCAGCCAAGCCCCTGATCCTCGAGCGCGCCGGCTTCCGGATCGGGTCCGACCAGCGAGGGATCGCCCGCACCATGGGTCTTGCCGAAGGTATGACCGCCGGCAATCAGCGCGACGGTTTCCTCGTCGTTCATCGCCATGCGGTAGAAGGTTTCGCGGATGTCCTTCGCCGCCGCGATCGGGTCCGGGTTGCCGTTCGGACCTTCCGGATTCACGTAGATCAGCCCCATCTGCACCGCGCCCAGCGCGTCGTGCAGCTGACGCTCGCCGCTATAGCGTTCGTCGCCGAGCCAGGTGCCTTCCGGGCCCCAATACAGTTCTTCAGGCTCCCATACGTCGGCGCGCCCACCGGCAAAACCGAACGTCTTGAAGCCCATCGATTCCAGCGCGGCGTTTCCGGCCAGCACCATGAGGTCGGCCCAGGACAGCTTGCGGCCGTATTTCTGCTTGATCGGCCACAGCAGGCGGCGGGCCTTGTCGAGGTTGGCGTTATCCGGCCAGGAGTTGAGCGGCGCGAAGCGCTGCTGTCCGGCGCCGGCGCCGCCGCGGCCATCGGTGATGCGGTAGGTGCCGGCCGAGTGCCACGCCATGCGAACCATCAGGCCGCCGTAATGGCCGAAATCAGCCGGCCACCACTCTTGCGAGTCGGTCATCAGGGCCTTCAGGTCCTTCATCACCGCATCGAGGTCGAGCGTCTTGAATTCTTCCGCATAGTCGAAGTCCTTGCCCATCGGGTCGGACAGCGCGGAATTCTTGTGCAGCATTTCGATGTCGAGCGCGTCCGGCCACCAGTCGCGGTTCCTGTGTCCACGCGAGCCGCCGGTGAACGGGCATTTGCCCGCGCCTTTATCGTCCGTTTTTGCGTCCATGTTCTTGCACTCCTCATCGTCGAAAATTTTGGCTGCCGGGCCGGACCATGCTCCCTAGTTTTTATAAGGTCCAATCGTATTGATTAGGATCAACGATAAGATTATCTTATCGGAATGGTCACGCTCCGGCAGCTCCGCTATCTGAACGCGCTTGCCCGCCACCGCCATTTCGGACGCGCGGCGGAGGCTTGCGCCGTCAGCCAGCCGGCTCTGTCGATGCAGATCAAGGATCTCGAGCAGGACCTCGGAGTGGCGCTGGTGGAGCGGCGCACCAACGACGTCTCGATGACCGAGACCGGACTCGAAATCGCCCGGCGGTCGGAGCGGATCCTCAGCGAAGTCTCGGACCTGGAGGATTTCGCGCGCCATCGCGGCGCGGTGCTGTCCGGCACGCTGAAATTCGGTGTCATTCCCTCAGTCGCGCCGTATGTGCTGCCGCATCTCTTGCCGGTGCTGCAGGCGACGCATCCGGACCTTGAACTGGAATTGCGCGAAACGCAGACGCGATTTCTGGTCGAGGAGTTGATCCGCGGCGCGCTCGACGTGGTGATGATCGCGCTCCCCGCGCCGCATGCGGAGATCGAGACGCTTCCACTGTTTGACGATGCGTTCCTGCTCGCAGCCCCGGCCGGTGACGACCTGCCGAACCGCGCCCGCATCACGGCCGACGATATCGATCCGAGCCGCCTGATCCTGCTCGAGGAGGGCCATTGCCTGCGCGATCAGGCGCTTGCCTTCTGCAACGAGGCCACCGGCGGCACGCTGCGCGAGCTTGGCGCGACCAGCCTCACCACCGTGATGCAGATGGTGGCGAACGGTTACGGCGTGACGCTGATCCCGGAGATCGCGGTTCCGGTCGAGGTGCGCGACGGACGCGTCAAGCTGTTGCGTTTCGCCAAGCCCGAGCCGTTCCGCACCGTAGGCTTGGCCTGGCGCAAGACCTCGTCGCGCGCGCGCGACTTCAACGCATTGGGAAAGATTGTAACGGAGGTTGTGGGTTAGCGGCCCGCGCCCGCGCCCGCCATTCGTTCAGCAGCGATGCGAGCGACCAAGCGTCCATGCCATAGGTATCGGGCAGGGCGCCGCTATGCCCGATCACATTCTGGTTGATGGTGGCGACAGCACCGCTGTCGATCGTCTCATTGTTGAACACGACGATGAGCGCGCCGACATCGGCAACCGAAAACTCGCCAGTGTCACGCCAAAGGAAACGGCTGCGCTTCATTCCCTGAAGGACTTCGAAGCCGTCGGCGTCGATCTGCAATGTCGATCCGCGGATGATCGGGAGCAACAAAAACGGGATGCCCACCCCGCATCCGATCGCACCCAGCCACATGAAGAAGCGTTCCAGGCCGCTGAAGTCCCAGTAGAGCGCCATCCATAACAGGCAACCGCCGAACAAGATGGTGGCAAGCAGGGTGAATATCTGCTTGCGGCGCGGCGTCCTGAGTTTGGCCGGTCCCGGAAACCGACTCGATATCGTCGCAGGTGCGATGAACCGACCCTCGATCACTTCCGGCCACAATTCGTGAACCGCCATCCCCACGACGAATCCAAAAAAAGCGACGACGAGCCATCCGCCTGAATCGCGCGTCACGGCAATGAAAAGCCCCGCCAGCACGAATGCGATTCCGATCGCGAGGGCGCCATACCATTTGAGGCGATACCAGTCGGGCATGTCCGGGGCTCGGAGCGGAAATGATGCTACGGCCGATGTTAGACGCAACAACCCGCAACGAAAAAGGGCGACCCACCGGGCCGCCCTTCAATTTCTCCGTGAACAGCAGCCTTGCGGATGCTATTCGGCGCCGCCGGCGGCTGCTTCCGGCTCCTTCTCGCGCTCGGCCTTCTGCTTGGCCTCGAGGTCCTCGCCAGTCTCCTGATCGACGACCTTCATCGACAGCCGCGTCTTGCCGCGATCGTCGAAGCCGAGCAGCTTGACCTTTACCTTGTCGCCTTCCTTGACGACGTCGGAGGTCTTCTGCACGCGGCCCTGCGCGAGCTGGCTGATATGGACGAGGCCGTCCTTGGAACCGAAGAAGTTCACGAACGCGCCGAAATCCATCACCTTCACGATGGTGCCGTCATAGATCTGGCCAACTTCCGGATCGGACGCGATCGACTTGATCCACTTGATCGCAGCGCGGATCTGCTCGCCGTTGGCGGAGGCGACCTTGACGGTGCCGTCGTCCTCGACGTTGATCTTGGCGCCGGTCTTTTCGACGATCTCGCGGATCACCTTGCCGCCGGTGCCGATCACTTCGCGGATCTTGTCCACCGGAATCTTCAGGGTCTCGATGCGCGGAGCGTGTTCGCCGAGTTCGGCGCGCGCTGCGGTCAGGGCCTTGGCCATCTCACCGAGGATGTGGACGCGACCGTCCTTGGCCTGGGCAAGCGCGGTCTTCATGATCTGCTCGGTGATGCCAGCGATCTTGATGTCCATCTGCAGCGAGGTGATACCGGCTTCGGTGCCGGCGACCTTGAAGTCCATGTCGCCGAGATGATCCTCGTCGCCGAGAATGTCCGAGAGAACGGCGTATTTTTCGCCCTCGAGGATTAGGCCCATGGCGATGCCCGCGGTCGGCCGCTTCAGCGGCACGCCCGCATCCATCAGCGCGAGCGACGAACCGCACACCGTCGCCATCGACGACGAGCCGTTCGATTCGGTCACTTCCGAGACGACGCGGATGGTGTAGGGGAAGTCGTGCTTGGCCGGCAGAACCGGATGGATCGCACGCCAGGCCAGCTTGCCGTGGCCGATCTCGCGACGCTTGGTGCCGCCGAGACGGCCGGTCTCGCCGACCGAATAGGGCGGGAAGTTATAGTGCAGCAGGAAGTGTTCCTTGTAGGTGCCCTGCAGCGCGTCGATCCACTGCTCGTCCTCGCCGGTGCCGAGCGTGGTGACCACCAGCGCCTGGGTTTCGCCGCGGGTGAACAGCGCCGAACCGTGGGTGCGCGGAAGCACGCCGACTTCGCAGACGATCGGACGAACGGTGCTCAGGTCACGTCCATCGATGCGCTTGGAGGTGTCGAGAATGTTCCAGCGAACGATCTTGGCTTCCAGTTCCTTGAACACGCCGGCAATACGCTGCTTGTCGTATTTCGGCTCCGCGCCTTCCGGAAAGAAATGCGCCAGCATCTTTTCCTTCACCGCGCCGACGGCGGCATAGCGATCCTGCTTCTTGGAGATCGAATAAGCCGACCGCAGGTCCTTCTCGAACAGCCCGAGCATTTCCTTTTCGATCTCGGAATTGTCGATGACCTTCAGCTCGCGCGGTTCCTTGGCGGCCTTCTCGGCAAGCTGGATGATCGCCTGGATCACCGGCTGGAAATGCCGATGGCCGAACATCACGGCGCCGAGCATCACATCTTCCGACAATTCCTTGGCTTCGGATTCGACCATCAGCACCGCATCGGCAGTGCCGGCGACCACGAGATCGAGGTCGGTGTCGGTCATCTCGTCGACCAGCGGATTCAAGACATATTCGCCGTTGATGAAGCCGACCCGGGCGGCGCCGATCGGGCCCATGAACGGCACGCCGGACAGTGTCAGCGCGGCAGACGTGGCGACCAGCGCGAGGATGTCGGGATCGTTCTCCATGTCATGGGAGAGCGTGGTGACGATCACTTGCGTCTCATTGCGCCAGCCGTCGGCGAACAGCGGACGGATCGGACGATCGATCAGGCGCGAGACCAGCGTTTCCTTTTCGGTCGGACGGCCTTCACGCTTGAAATAGCCGCCGGGAATGCGGCCGGCGGCGTAATACTTTTCCTGGTAATCGACGGTCAGCGGCAGGAAGTCCACGCCTTCGCGCGGCGACTTGGCCGCGACCACGGTCGCGAGCACGGTGGTTTCGCCATAGGTGGCGACGACGGCGCCATCGGCCTGGCGCGCGACCTTGCCGGTCTCGAGGGTGAGCTTGCGCCCGCCCCAGTCGAGTTCAACGGTATGCTTTTCGAACATTTTGCTTTTCTCTCATCGGTTCGGACTGAGGGAAAAAGCCATGTGCAAGACGGCGAGATATTGCCGGCGCGATGTGAGACGCGCTCAAGCGGCAATATCCGGCGATCCTGCCATGGCTCATCCCTCCGGGATGCGAGCGGGCCAATCCGTATTGTCACCGCTCGGGGTCCGGCAGATTTCGCTACCGGTCGTACAAGAACGCGATGCTTCGCGTTCGCTCAAGATTGAGCGGACGCCACAATGCGTCCGCGACAGTTGAGCACGATGTCGTCCGAAAACCGCATCACGCTTTTCGGCACCGCGCTCCTTGGAGCATGACCTTGTCCGAAACCGTTTCGCGCTTTCGGGGTCATGCCTTTTCCGCACAATGGATGCGGCAGCAATCAGCGGCGGATATTGAGCCGCTCGATCAGTTCCTTGTAGCGCGCCTCGTCCTTGCGCTTGACGTAGTCGAGCAATTGGCGGCGCAGCGACACGAGCTTGAGCAGCCCGCGGCGGGAGTGGTTGTCCTTGGTATGGGTCTTGAAGTGGTTGGTCAGGTTGTTGATCCGCTCGGACAGGATCGCGACCTGGACCTCCGGCGAACCGGTGTCGCCGGACTTGCGTGCAAACGTCTTGATGACTTCGGCCTTGCGGCCGGCTTCGATCGACATCGTCAGGTGCCTTTGTCTTTGCCGGCGCTGCCAGTCAGGCCGGCGAGGTTGAACACGCGCTTGGGAACGATCTGGCCCTGACCGGTCTCGGCAAGGGCGATCAGATCGCCCGCAACCGTGACGTAGACCAGGCCCTCAAGGATGGGAGCGTCCCGTCCGCGCAGGATGACGGCCTGGCCTCTCTGGAGCCTTGCCGCATCGGACCTGCTAACGGCCAGCGCCGGGATGTCGTCCAGCGCGGTCTCAACAGGCCATAACGCGTCGGCGAGGCTTGCCTCGCCGGCGGCGGCTCTATCGCACAAAGCCTGCAGTTGTTCCAGCGAAATCATTTCGCCCTCGCCAAAGGGGCCGACCGAGGTCCGCCGGAGCGCCGACACATGGCCCTTGCAGCCGAGGAGGCGGCCGAAATCCCGTGCCAGCGCCCTTACATAGGTACCTTTGCCGCAATCGGTCTCGAATACCGAATGGTCCGGGTCGGGGCTCTCCACCAGTTCCAGCCGGTCGATTTCGACCTCGCGGGGCTGCATCTCCACCACTTCGCCGTCGCGGGCGATGTCATAGGCGCGCTCGCCGTCGATCTTGATGGCGGAGAAGCGGGGCGGGGTCTGCTGGATGACGCCCAGAAAGGAGGGAAGGATCGCCTGGATCTGCTCGGCGGTCGGCCGGGCATCGCTCACTTCGACCACGCGGCCTTCCGAATCGTCGGTATCGCGCTCCTCGCCCCATCGCACGGTGAAGCGGTAGGTCTTGGTCGAATCCATGATGAACGGCACGGTCTTGGTGGCCTCGCCCAGCGCGATCGGCAGGCAGCCTGTCGCCAGCGGATCAAGTGTGCCGGCGTGGCCCCCGCGTCTGGCCGTGAACAGGCGGCGGATCACGGCGACCGCGTGCGTCGAGGTCATGCCGATCGGCTTGTCGAGCACCACCCAGCCGTGCACGTCGCGCTTGTCGCGGCGGTGCTGCTGCTTGCGTTTGTCCTTCGGTCTTGCACCGACGTCAGCACCTTGTTCCGACGGCCCCATCCCCCCTTGCGGGGGAGGGTTGGGGAGGGGGGTGGATTCCGAATTCGACAATGAAGAATACCCCCCTCCCGACGCGCTTCGCGCGTCGACCTCCCCCGCAAGGGGGGAGGTGACCGAATCTGTGGCGCGATTTGAATTACTCATCGTCGCTCTCCAGATCGCGCCGTACCTGCGGTGTTCGCAAAAGCTTCTCGATCCGTTCCGCTTCGTCGAATCGTTCGTCGGCGCGGAATCGAATGTCAGGTGCGAATTTCAGGTTAACGCGATGCGCGATCTCGCCACGCAGGAAGCGCTTGTTGTCGTTCAGCGCCTTGATGACTTCGGTCACGTCCTTGCCGCCGAGCGGCATCACGTAGATGGTCGCGAGCTTGAGGTCCGCAGTCATGCGCACTTCGGGGACCGTGATCATGTGTCCTTCGATGACAGGGTCATGAACCTCTCCGCGCGACAGCATCTCGGCTACCGCATGGCGGATCAGTTCGCCGACCCGGAGCTGGCGTTGCGAGGCGACCGCGGGGCCTGACTCGCGTTTCGGTTTTTTGTTTCGCATCAAAAATCTCGAACGTGGTCATGCCCGGGCTTGACCCGGGCATCCATCCATCTTCCTGAAAATGCTTCTTTGCAGATGGATCGCCGGGCCTTCAGAGCGAAGACGCGCTTCGCGCTTTTGCCCGGCGATGACAGATTGATACCGAAGCCGTGAGACTTGGACTCACAGGCTGCGCTGGATCTGCTCCACCCGGTAACACTCGATCACGTCGCCTGCGCGCATGTCCTGGTAGTTTTCGAACGCCATGCCGCATTCCTGGCCGGCCTTCACTTCCTTGGCGTCTTCCTTGAAGCGCTTGAGTTGCGACAGCTTGCCTTCGTGAACCACGACGTTGTCGCGGATCAGCCGGACATCGGCGCCGCGCTCCACGGTGCCGTCGGTGACGATGCAGCCGGCGACCTTGCCGACCTTCGACACGTTGAACACTTCCTGGATGCGGGCATTGCCCAGCATGGTCTCGCGTCGTTCCGGCGTGAGCAGGCCGGACATCGCCGCCTTCACGTCATCCACGAGATTGTAGATGATGTTGTAATAGCGGATCTCGATGCCGTCGCGCTCGGCGGCTTCGCGTGCTTCCTTGTGGGCGCGCACGTTGAAGCCGATCACCGCGGCGCCGATCGATTCCGCCAGCGTGATATCGGATTCGGTGATGCCGCCGACGCCCGACAGCACCACCCGCGCGCCGACTTCGTCGGTGCCGAGCTTGTCGAGCGCGCCGATGATCGCTTCCATCGAGCCCTGCACGTCGGCCTTGATCACCAGCGGGAATTCCTTGCGGCCCGCGGTCTTGACCTGCGCCATCATCTCTTCGAGCGAGCCGCGCATGCCGGTCTGGCGGGCGGCCTGCTTGTCGCGCTTCTGGCGCTCGCGATAGGACGTGACCTCGCGGGCGCGGGCCTCGTTCTCGACCACGGCGAGACGGTCGCCGGCAGCCGGCGTGCCGTTGAAGCCCAGAATCTCGACCGGCACCGAAGGACCTGCCTCCTGCACGGTGTCGCCCTTGTCGCTGACCAGCGCACGGACGCGGCCCCATTCGGCGCCGGCAACGATAATGTCGCCGATATGCAGCGAGCCGCGCTGGATCAGCACGGTCGCGACCGGTCCGCGGCCGCGATCGAGCTTGGCTTCGATCACGGTGCCTTCCGCCGCGCGCGACGGATTGGCCTTCAGATCCAGAAGCTCGGCCTGCAGGCCGATGGTCTCGAGCAGCTTGTCGAGATTCATCTTCTTCAGCGCGGAGACCTCGACGTCGAGCACGTCGCCGCCCATCGATTCCACCTGCACCTCGTGCTGGAGCAGTTCGGTGCGCACGCGCTCCGGCTTGGCGTCCGGCTTGTCGATCTTGTTGATGGCGACGATCATCGGCACCTTGGCCGCCTTGGCGTGCTGGATCGCCTCGATCGTCTGCGGCATCACGCCGTCATCGGCCGCAACCACCAGCACCACGATGTCGGTGACCTTGGCGCCGCGCGCGCGCATCGCGGTGAAGGCCGCGTGGCCTGGCGTGTCGATGAACGTGATCTTGCCGTGATTGGGCTCCTCAACCTGATAGGCGCCGATATGCTGGGTGATGCCGCCGGCTTCGCCCGACACAACATTCGCGGAGCGGATGGCGTCGAGCAGCGAAGTCTTGCCGTGGTCGACATGGCCCATGATGGTGACGACCGGCGCGCGCGAAACCATCGCCTCGGGATCGTCGGCTACGTCGAACAGGCCTTCTTCCACGTCGGATTCGGCGACCCGCTTCACCGTATGCCCGAGTTCTTCGGCGATCAGCTGCGCGGTATCGGCATCGATCACGTCGGTGATCTTGGCCATGTGGCCCTGCTTCATCAGCATCCGGATCACGTCGACGCCACGCTCGGCCATGCGGTTGGCGAGTTCCTGGATGGTGATGGTCTCCGGAATCACCACTTCGCGGATCAGCTTTTCCTTTGGCTCGTCGGCGTGATGGCCTTTCAGGCGCTGGGTGCGGCGGCGGAAGGACGCCACCGAGCGCTCGCGCACCTCGTCGGCGCTGCCGGCATTCACGACCGTCAGCCGCGTGCGCTGTTTCGGCGCCGCCGTACGTGTCGGCTTGACCGGCGCCGCGGGGCGGGCCGGTGCGGTGCTGCCGGGACGGCGCCCGCGTGGTGCCGACGATGATTCTTCCTCTTCGGCCTCGATTACAGGCTTGCGGTCGACGCCCAGCCGTGCGCCGCCAGGGGCGGCGGTGGTCGTCGCGGCCGCGCCGTCGCCAAAACGCTTCTTGGCTTCCTGCTCGGCCTTGCGCTTGGCTTCTTCCTCTTTGCGGTGACGCTCTTCTTCCTCGCGCTTGCGGGCCTCGGCGGCCTCGCGCTCGGCCTGTTCGATGCCTTCGCGGGACTGGCGGCGGCGCGCCTCTTCCTCGGCGATCTTGCGTTCTTCGGCTTCGCGCACGCGCGCGTCGGCCAGCGCATGGGCGCGGGCATTGCGCTCATCGTCGGTCAGCGTGCGCAGCACGACGCCGGATTTCGACGGCGCGGGAGCGGCGGGAGCCGGGGTCCTGGCGGGGGGCGGAGCCGCGCGCTTCGGCGCCACGGGCTCGGCGACGGGCTCCGGCTTGGTATCGCCGGCGCCACCGATCACACGGCGCTTCACCTTTTCGACCACGACCTGCTTGGTGCGGCCATGGCTGAAGCTCTGGCGGACCACGCCCGTTTCGGTGCGCGGCTTCAGCGTCAGCGTCTTGCCGCCGCCAACCTTCTTTTCGCCAGGTGTCTTCGTGTCGCTCATTCGTATTCCGTTCCCGAATTCGTTATTTTGGGTTCCTTGACCAACGCGCGCTTTGGCCCCGGCATTTCCATTTCGCCGGTGCGAAAGCGCATCATGCGCTGACAACGCGTGAGGAAGCCCTGGCTTGCTGGGCCGGCAAGCAGGGCAGCATGTATCACATTTGACCGCCCTAATGCCAAATCCAATTGCGCGCCCGAAAATGCGCGGATGACCGGTATTTCGGGCGCTCCGTGTTCTTCGTTGCGGCGCAGGAGCGCTTTCAGCTTGCGCAGGCCGTCCTCGGACCCGTCCGACGCATGCAGGAGCGCCGCCGGATTGTCCCGGGTCAGTGCGGCCTCGACCTTCGAGAAGCCGGTGACCACGTCGCGGGCCTTGCCCGCAATCGACAGGGAATCGAGCGCCGCGCGCTCCAGCAGGTGGTCGGTGACAGCGCCGAGATCGGCGCCGCCGCGAAGCTCCCGCTTGAAGCCCTTGGCGAACAGCTTGCGGCGTACCGCAAGATCCACCGCGGCCCGGGTTGCCGTGACCCACAGGCCCCGGCCCGGGAGATTTCGCTTCACGTCCGGCACCACCTCTCCGGTGGGGTCGACCACGAAGCGGATCAGATCCTCGACCGGCTTGACCGCGCGCTCGACCACGCAAAGACGCTCCGCCGCAACCCCCTTGTGGGGGCCGCTGTCGAGCGCCGTATCGTCGTCGAGTGCTGCGAGCATGTCCGGTGTGTCACCTCACGCGCCCGCGGCTTCGGGCTCGGCCGCTTCGTCGGCGGCCTCTTCCTTGGCCAGATCCGCCTCGGTGACCCAGCCAGCCTTCAGGCGGGCCTGCATGATGATCGACTCGTTTTCGTCGCGGGTCGTTTCGAAGCCATCGAGAATGCCGGGCTCGCGCTTGGTTTCGCCGTCCTTGCGCTCGGTCCATCCGGACAGATCGTCGGTGGCGCAGCCGGCGAGGTCCTCGACGGTCTTGATCCCGTTCTCGCCGAAGGCCACCAGCATCTGGGTGGTGACGCCCGGCACGTCCTTCAGGGCATCCTCGACGCCGAGCTCCTTGCGCTTCTCGTCGTATTCGCTCTCGATCCGATTGAGATAGTCCTTGGCGCGGCTCTGCAATTCCTCGGCGGTTTCCTCGTCGAAGCCTTCGATGCCGGCAATTTCGCGCACATCGACCAGCGCCAGTTCCTCAACGGTGGTGAAGCCTTCCGACGCGAGCAACTGACCCACCACCTCGTCGACATCGAGCGCCTCGATGAAGATCTTGGTGCGGTTCTGGAACTCGGCCTGACGGCGCTCGGATTCTTCCTGCTCGGTGAGGATATCGATATCCCAGCCGGTCAGCTGCGAGGCGAGACGCACATTCTGGCCGCGGCGTCCGATCGCAAGCGACAATTGCGCATCCGGCACCACCACCTCGATGCGCTCCTTGTCTTCGTCGAGCACAACCTTGGCGACTTCGGCGGGAGCGAGCGCATTCACCACGAAGGTCGCGATGTCCTGTGACCACGGAATGATGTCGATCTTCTCGCCCTGCAATTCGTTCACGACCGCCTGCACGCGCGACCCGCGCATGCCGACGCAGGCGCCAACCGGATCGACCGAGGAATCGCGCGAAATCACGGCGATCTTGGCGCGCGAGCCGGGATCGCGGGCCACCGCCTTCACCTCGACGATGCCGTCATAGATTTCCGGGACTTCCTGCGCGAACAGCTTGGCCATGAACTGGGGGTGCGTACGCGAGAGAAAAATCTGCGGGTCGCGCGGCTCACGCCGCACGTCGTAGATATAGGCGCGGACGCGGTCGCCGTTGCGGAACACTTCGCGCGGCAGCATCTCGTCGCGCCGCACGATCGCTTCGCCGCGACCGAGATCGACAACCACGTTGCCGTATTCCACACGCTTGACCACGCCGTTGACGATGTCGCCGATGCGATCCTTGTATTCCTGATATTGCCGGTCGCGCTCGGCCTCGCGCACCTTCTGCACGATCACCTGCTTGGCACTCTGTGCGGCGATGCGGCCATATTCCAGCGGCGGCAGCGCGTCGGCGATGGTATCGCCGACCTGTGCCGAGGGGTTCAGACGGCGCGCGTCCTCGACGCTGATCTGGTTCGACGGATTTTCAACCGCCTCGACCACCAGCATGTGACGTGACAGGCGCAGCTCGCCCTTTTTCTGGTCGATCTCGGCGCGGACCTCGGTCTCGCTGCCGTAGCGCGAGCGCGCCGCGCGGGCGATCGCATCCTCCATCGCGGCGATGACAATGCCGCGGTCGATCGATTTCTCGCGTGCCACCGCATCGGCGATCTGCAGCAATTCGAGTTTGTTGGCGCTAACCGCGGCCATGATCACTCTCCTTCGTCATAACCACCGGACCGTGCCTGTTTGGCGCGGTCCAATTGAGCCTGCTTCGGACGGGGAATCGTCCGGTCCGGTTTCTGCTTCGCCCGATCGGGCGAGGCCTTCGATTTGGCTTTCGGCTTCGGCGCGTAGTCGCGCTTTGGTGTGGCTTCCGGCTCGGCCTCGCCGCGCGCTTCGCGCTCTGCAGCCTTGCCCTTGCGCAGCGCCTCCGCAATCAACTCGTCGGTCAGGACGAGCTTGGCTTCGGCCATGTCCTCGATCGGCAGCAAAAACTCGGTCTTGTCGGCGGTCTTGGCGGCCTTGGCATCCTCGAGCCGGATGCGGGCGGCATCGCCCTCGACACCGAGCAGGATGCCGCGAAAGCGTTTGCGGCCGTCGGCCGGGACGTTCATCTCGATCTTTGCGAGATGCCCGGCATGCTTTTCGAAATCGGAGCGCCGCACCAGCGGGCGGTCGATCCCCGGCGAGGAAATCTCCAGCCGGTAGGCGCGATCGACCGGGTCGGCGACATCGAGGACCGGCGACAGCGCGTAAGAAATCTCTTCGCAATCCTCGATGGTCAGGCTGCCATCCGGACGTTCCGCCATGACCTGGACCGTACAGCCCTCGGCCGCCAGGATCCGCACGCGGACCAGGCGATAACCCATGCCTTCGATCACCGGCTCCGCGATCGCGGCGACGCGCGCAGCAAGGCCGGGCTCCGCGATCAGGCGCGGTTCGGCTTCGATCTTGGCATCGGGCAACAGGCTCATGGACGCTGTTTCTAAATCCGCGAAATTCACTTTTGCCCGGGAGTTTCCCGGAGACGCGCCATGCGCGGCTTCCGGCCGTTCAGGTAATAAAAAAGAGCGGGTCCCGGGCGGGGCCCACTCTCAAAAACCGACCCAATCGGATCGTTATGAGGTGTCTTAAGACAGCGGCAATATAGCCGTTTTCCGTCTTTTCGCAAGGGAGAAAGCCGCGGAACCGGCTAACCCTTCGTTCAGACTCAGCCGGTAAATTTTTATCGCTCCCTCTGGATTCGGGGATTTTACCCATTCGATGGCTCCTGGCTCCTCGCTGATTCCCGAACTGGAAAGCGTCGTACGACACGGTTCGGACGAGCGGCGGACGGACGCGTTGCGGCGGATCACCGCGCTGTTTCTGCACGGCTCCAACAGATTTTCCGAAGATCACGTCCGTCTGTTCGACGATGTCTTCGTGATGCTGATCAACGAGATCGAGAGCAAGGCTCGCTCCGAATTGTCGCGTCAACTCGCTCCGGTCGCCAATGCGCCGCTCGCGGTGGTGCGGCGGCTGGCGAAGGATGAGGACATCATGGTGGCTGGCCCCATGCTGGCGCAGTCACCACGGCTCGGCACCGCTGATCTGGTGGAAATCGCCAATTCGATGAGCCCCGAACATCTCTATGCGATTTCGAGCCGGGCCGAGATCGATGAGCCGGTGACCGACATTCTGGTTCGGCGGGGCGACTTTACCGTGAAGCGCAAGCTCGCCAATAATGCCGGCGCGAAGATTTCGGAAACCGGCTTTGCCACGCTCGTGCGGAGCGCCGACCAGGACGGTGTGCTCGCCGAGGCGGTCGCGCTCCGGGGCGATGTGCCCGACCACATGTTTCGCGAATTGCTGTCGCGTGCGACCGATGTGGTGCAGCGCCGGCTCCTGTCGAAGGCCCGTCCGGAGACGCAGGCTGAGATCCGCCGGGTGCTGGCCAGGGTATCCGGCGAGGTATTCGCGCCAAAGCCGGTGCGCGACTTTTCCGAAGCCCAGACGCGGATGCGCGCGCTTGCCGAAGCCGGACAGCTTGGCGAGGCCGAGCTCATGGAATTTGCGAGCAAGCAGTCCTACGACGACGCCGTCGCCGCGCTGGCGCAGCTCACCGGGGTGCCGATCGACGTGGTCGACCGGTTGATGAACGGAGAGCGCCCCGACCCGATCCTGATCCTGTGCAAGTCGGCCGGATATTCGTGGCCAACCGCGCGCGAAATTCTGCTGGCGCGCCTCGGCAGTCGCGGCAAGAGCGCGCCGTCCATCGATGCGGCCAGCGCCAATTTCGACCGCCTGTCGACATCGACCGCGAAGCGGGTGGTGCGGTTCTGGCAGGTCACGCCGGACAGTCTGCAGAGCGCGGTCTGAGCGTCGATCCGCGAAAGCGTCATTTCCTCTGGAACGTTAGATAGCAGGGCGTGCGGCCCTCGCGCTTCGCCTTGTTCTCGTAGCGCGTGCTCTGGAATTCCGGCCACGGTTTGCGCCAGTCATCGGCGCGCTCCGCGGTCCATGCGAAGTCAGGCGCGCGCAGCAGCCGGATCAGTGTCCAGGCTGTGTAGTCCTCGATATCGCTCGCGAAGCGGAATTCGCCGCCCGGCCGCAGTACGCGCGCGATCTCGGCGATGGTGCGCTCCTGTACGAAGCGCCGCTTCCAGTGCCGGCGCTTTGGCCAGGGGTCGGGATAGAGCAGGTAGACCTTGGCGAGCGAGGCATCCGGCAGCCAGGCGAGCAGGTCGACGGCGTCGCCGTGATGCAGGCGGATATTCGTCAGGCCCTTGGCATCGATGGCAGCGAGCGCTTTCGCCATGCCATTGATGAAGGGCTCGACCCCGATGAAGCCGCAATCCGGATTGGCCGCGGCTTGCGCGATCAGATGCTCGGCGCCGCCGAAGCCGATCTCGAGGCGGACCTCGCGGGGCTGGTCCGGGAACAATGCGGCGAGCGACGCCGGCGCCGAAGAATGCAGATCAACGCAGACGGTCGGCAGCAATGTGTCGAATAAACGCGTCTGTCCGGTCCTCAGGGGCCGGCCCTTGCGGCGTCCGAAGAAGGCGCCGGGATGGTCGGGGCCGGGGGGTGCTGAGGTGTCGGAATGCATAACGGCCGCATCCATGATGCGGCCGTTCGCAAAAGACAAGCCTGCCGAATGGCTTACCGGGCCGCCTTGCGGATCTGATCGGCCAGATCGGTCTTCTCCCAGGAGAAGCCGCCGTCCTTGTCCGGCGCGCGGCCGAAATGGCCATAGGCCGCGGTGCGCCGGTAGATCGGCCGGTTCAGCTTGAGGGTGCGGCGGATATTGGTCGGGCGAAGCGGGAACAGCTCGGCGAGAATCTTCTCCAGCTTGCCGTCATCGACCTTGCCGGTGCCATGGGTGTCGACCAGAAGCGACATCGGATCGGCGACGCCGATCGCGTAGGCAACCTGGATGGTGCACTTGTCAGCGAGGCCCGCGGCCACGACGTTCTTCGCCAGATAGCGCGCCGCATAGGCGGCCGAGCGGTCGACCTTGGTCGGGTCCTTGCCCGAGAACGCGCCGCCGCCATGCGGGGCGTAGCCGCCGTAGGTGTCGACGATGATCTTGCGGCCGGTCAGGCCGCAATCGCCGTCCGGACCGCCGACCACGAAATTCCCGGTCGGGTTGACGAGGAAGTCGGAGTCCTTTTTCGGCATCCAGCCCTTCGGCAGGGCGGAGGCGACGGCATCCCCGATCATGTCCTTGACCATGGACGGCGTATATTTCTTGCCATTCTTGGTGGTCGCATTGTGTTGCGTGGACACCACCACCTTGGTGCAGCCGACCGCCTGGCCGTCTTCATAGCGAACCGTAACCTGGCTCTTCGAATCCGGTTGCAGATCCGGCAGCTTCTTGGAGTGGCGAAGGTCGGCCAACACTTTCAGGATCTTGTGCGAAAAATAGATCGGCGCCGGCATGAACGAGTTCTTCTCGTAGACTTCGCTCTCGGTGCAGGCGAAGCCGAACATCATGCCCTGGTCGCCGGCGCCTTCCTCTTCGCCGCCCTTCTTCTTCTTGGCATCCACGCCCATGGCGATGTCCGGGGACTGACCATGCAGCAGCACTTCGACGTCGGCGCCATGATAGGAGAAGCCGTCCTGATCGTAGCCGATGTCCTTCACGACGCCGCGCGCGATCTCGGTGATCAGCTCACGGTTCACGACTGACTTGCCGCCGTAATTCTTGAAAAACGGGGCCTGCCCGCGTCCTTCGCCGGCAATGACGATCTTGTTTGTGGCGGTCAAAGTCTCGCAGCCAAGGCGGGTATTGACCAGGCTGTCATCAGCGATGCCGAGCTTGACGTCGTTCTCGATAAACGCGTCCAGGATCGCATCGGAAATCTGGTCGGAGACTTTGTCCGGATGCCCCTCGGAGACAGACTCGCTGGTGAAAAGGTGACTTTTGCGCGGCACTGATGGCACTCCCCCCTAGGGACGAAAACGGACCGTTCGTCGGTTGTGGAAAGCTTTTCAATGCAGCCTTGTCAAGGCGCGGTCAAGATGTGGGCTGGATGGGAGCCGGATTGGGCTGGTTGGGCTCACTCCTCGTCGGAGGCAATCTGCTCCACGAGGTCGACGATCCGCCGCCGCAATTTCGGGGTCTTGATCTTCATGAAGGCGCGGGTCAGCGCCAGGCCGTCCGAGGTCGCCAGAAAATCCGAAACATAGGACGGTGAGGGAGACTCGCTAAAACCCGATTCCGGATTCGAGTTATTGGGGGCGCCTTCGAAGAAGAACGAGACCGGTACCTGCAAGATATTGGAGATCTGCTGCAGCCGGCTGGCACCGATACGGTTGGTCCCCTTCTCGTATTTCTGCACCTGCTGAAACGTGAGGCCAAGCGCATCGCCAAGCTTTTCCTGGCTCATGGACAGCATCATACGTCGCATGCGAACGCGAGCCCCAACGTGCTTGTCCGTGGGGTTTGGTGACTTCTTAACCATCGGGTTCTCCGCAACGTGACGCACAACATCTCCTGGTGCTCAGAGGCCGCAGGGAGGTTTGCGCATGTTCCCGCCACGTGGTCAACGATTTTGCGACACGATCGTCGAGGGCGAATTTTGATACTGACACAAGTGTGCCGCTCCAAACAAATTTTGCCCGATCGAATTCAATTGGCAAGGGGGCAAATTGGGACCGCGCTCTCAATTTGCCCCGCATCGGCAAATATTGCGATTAGCAAGCAATTCGCGAACCACATTTTGGAAGTGGTCTAGCGTGTTCGTTTTGACCGATAACGCATCACTATGAGCAGAAACATAGCGACCATCAGCCCGCTGATCGTATCGCCGAATCTTGCATACATCGTGCGGGCTGCCGCCGCTGGCAGAGGCGAATCGAGAACGCCTTCGACGCCGAGTGGAAGCTGCCTGACGATCCGTCCGTAAGGATCGACGACAGCGGAGATTCCGTTATTCGCCGCGCGAACCAGAGGCAGACCTTCCTCGATGGCGCGGACGCGAGACTGCTGAAAGTGCTGATAGGGACCGGAGCTGATCCCGAACCATGCATCGTTGGTCACGTTCAGGAGCCAGCCCGGCCGCTCTCCGGACGGGACAACCGCTCCGGGGAAGATGATTTCATAGCAAACGAGCGGCAACATGCGTGGAGCGCCGGGCACAAGGTAACTGCGGTTCCGGTCACCGGACAGAAACCCGCCCGGTAGTTTGGTAAGCTGCATCAAGCCGAGCTTCTCGAGCGCGGTCTGAAACGGAAGATACTCGCCGAACGGCACCAGATGAACCTTGTCATAGACCGACAGCACGGTGCCGTCGTGATCGATGACATAGACCGAGTTGTATGCGCGCACCGGCCTGCCGGGCGCAGGGTCCGCCGCCCGCGCGGCGCCGGTGATCAGGACCGTTCCCTGAGGCAACAATTCGGCGATCTGCGCCATCGCATCGCCTTCGCGGGTCAGAAAGAACGGGAACGCCGACTCCGGCCAGATCAGATGGGTGACGTCGCGCAGTCCGGAATTCTCGGGTCCGGTCGCGCGGTCGGAGAGCGACAGATAATGCTTCATGATCCTCTGGCGCGCCGCATAGTTGAATTTTTCGTCTTGCGCCAAATTTGGTTGCATGATCCGCAGCTGCACCTTGTCGACAAGGCGCGTCGGATTCTGCGTTAGCCGCCATGCGCCGAAGCCGGCCATTGCCGCGAGTGTCAGGACACCGATCATGAGAGGTGCGGCACGGGTGCGCGCGTCGAATTGCTCGTCGGCGAGTGTCGCGGGACTGGCAAAGATTGCGACCGCAAGAAAGGTCAGGCCCCACAACCCGAAGATCGATGCGCTCTGCGCGAGCACGAGCGGTCCGGTCAGCGCGTAGCCATAGCTATTCCAGGGGAAGCCGCTGAGCATGTGCCCCCGCAGCCATTCGGCGGCTGTCAGCGCAACCGCAAGCGCGATGACCCGCATGGCGCCGCGCGGCCAGATCAGGCGAGCGAAGGCGAAGCCGGCGGCAGTGAACAGCGCCAGGCCCGCCGGTAACGCCGTTACCGCAAATGGCAGCAGCCACCCGAACGTCTTTGCGTCGACCAGGAAGGCGTGACCCACCCAATACAGGCCGGCGAGGAAATACCCAAAGCCAAAAAACCAGCCGGCAATCGCGGCTGCCGGGACTCCGTCGAGACGGCCTGCCGCCGATCCGTCAATCAACCAGACCAGGACCGGAAAGGTCAGAAACAGGACCGGCCACAAATCGAAGGGGGCGAGTGCAAGCACCGACAGCGCGCCCGCGGCGAATGCAATGGCCGCACGGCGCCAGCCCCAGAACAGTATGACGGCGTTGGCAACGGCCCTTATGCTCACGGCTGCCGCGGACCCTTGACGGGACCGTTGTCCTGCGACGTGCTCGCCGGCGACACCGGCTTCATCGGAGCAGGCGCCGGCAATTCGCGCGGCCGGTCGCTGGACCTGCTCTTGCCGCTGTGAATGCGGACCTTCTTCACCCGGCGCGGGTCGGCATCCAGCACCTCGAATTCGAAGCCGCTCGGACCCGGTACCAACTCCCCGCGGACCGGAACGCGGCCGACCTGCGAGACCAGATAGCCGGCCAGCGTATCGACCTCGTTCAATGCTTCGCCGACGTCGAAGCCTTTCCCGACCGCTTCGATCACATCTTCCAGGCTGGCGCGCGCATCCGCGACGAACGAGCCATCGGCTTGCCGCGAGATGCCGGGTGCTTCCTCGTCGTCGTGCTCATCTTCGATATCGCCGACGATCAGTTCGACCAGATCCTCGATCGAAACGATGCCGTCGGTGCCGCCATATTCGTCGACCACCAGGGCAAGGTGAATGCGAGTGGCCTGCATCTTCGCCAGCAGGTCGATCGCCGGCATCGAAGGCGGGACGAACAGCATGGTCCGGATAATCTTGGTCTTTGAGAGCGGCATCGTCAGATCGATGGCGCTGAGGTCAAGCATGCCGTCGGTGATCTTGTCTGCGCGCTTTTCGACGGCTTCCTCCGGCGGCGGGGTCTCCGTCGTCGCGGCGGCCTTCTTCCTGCGGCGCGGTTTCGGCTTGGGCGCAATCGAGGCGCGCGCGGTCATGAAGGCGATCAGGTCGCGGATGTGGACCATGCCGACCGGATCGTCGAGCGTGTCGTCATAGGCGACCAGCCGCGAATGCCCCGCTTTCTCGAACACCTTCACCAGTTCGCCAAGCGCGATGTCCTGCTGGATCGCGACGATATGCGCGCGCGGGACCATCACGTCGTCGATGCGCCGCTCGCGCAGCCCAAGAATATTCTTGAGCATCGTGCCTTCTTCCGGCGAGAAGCCAAGCTCGCTCGGAACGCTTCCCTCCAGGAATTCCTTCAGATCGGCGCGCGTCGAACCGGATCGCCATCCGAAGATCGTGCGCATCCAGCGTGTGAACGCGCCTTCGCTCTGGTCGCGCGTCTTGGCTGCGTCGAGTGTGGCCGGAAGGCCGGTGGTACTCTGGGGTTCGGCCGTTGGGCTCGGCCGTTGCTCGGTTTCGGGCATGGCTCTGTTCCGTCAGTCCACGGACGTCTGGTCTGCATACGGGTCGGCGATGCCGAGGCCCGACAGGATTTGCGTCTCCAGATGTTCCATGCGCACGGCCTCGTCGTCGGTCTCGTGATCGAATCCGACAAGGTGAAGATAGCCGTGAACCGCCAGATGCGCGAGATGATCGGCGAAGCCCTTGTTTTCCGAAGCGGATTCAGCGGCGACCGTCTCGTAGGCAATGGCGATATCGCCGAGATGCACGTGGCCTGCGGCGGCCGGCGCCGCTGCCGATGGGAACGACAGCACGTTGGTCGGCTTGTCGATCCCCCGCCATTGCGCGTTCATCACCCGGATCGCGGCATCATCGGTCAACATGACGGCGACCGCGCCGGGCTTGCCTACGGCCTGTGCCGCGGCCTCGATCGCGCGACGAACAGTTGCATCCGCGGCGGCGAAGCCGGACCAAAGCTCGCAATCCACGACCAGATCGATATCGACCGGTGCGCTTGGGCGAAGCGATGCGGCCGCGTTCGTCATTTCGACTCGCGCGGCTTGTGTGCTGGAGCCAGCCGGTCGTAGGCGGCGACGATCTTCGCCACCAGTTCGTGACGGATCACGTCCTCGTTCTTGAAGCCGACATGGCCGATGCCCTCGACATCGGCGAGCAGACGCGTCGCCTCCGCCAGACCGGAGACCTGACCGGGCGGCAGGTCGACCTGACTGGGATCGCCGGTGACGATCATGCGGCTATTCTCGCCCAGTCGCGTGAGGAACATCTTCATCTGCATCGACGTCGTGTTCTGGGCCTCGTCGAGAATGATCACGGCGTTATGCAGCGTGCGCCCGCGCATGAAGGCGAGCGGAGCGATCTCGATCTCGTTTTCTTCCATCGCGCGTTCGACCACGCGGCGGTCCATCAGATCGAACAGCGCATCGTAGATCGGTCGCAGATACGGATCGACCTTCTCGCGCATGTCGCCGGGCAGAAAGCCGAGCCGCTCGCCGGCTTCCACCGCCGGCCGCGACAGGATGATGCGATCGACCTCCTTGCGCTCGAACAGCGAAACCGCATGCGCAACCGCGAGCCAGGTCTTGCCGGTGCCGGCAGGGCCGGTACCGAACACCAGCGAATGACGCTTGAGCGCACGGATATAGGCGTCCTGCCCCGCGGTGCGGGCGCGCACCGTGCGCTTGCGCAGCGAGATATCGGCGAAGTTCGAACGCGCCGTCGCCGGATCGTTGTCGAACAGCGAGCCTTGCGCCACCGCCTGACGGATCGCGCCCTCGACATCGCCGGCGACGATCTCGCCGCCATTCTTCAGTTGCTCGTAAAGCGACTCGAGCACCCGGCGCGCCTGGTCGCAGGCTTCACGCGTTCCCTCGATGGTGACGTGGTTCCCACGCGAGTCAGCCACCACGTCGAGCTTGCGTTCGATCAGCGCCAGATTCTGCCCGTACTGACCGAACAGCGCTGAGGCGCGCTTGTTGTCATCGAAGGCGAGCATGGTCTGTATTGCGGGTTCGTCGCTCGGCTTTGGCACGACGGGAGCACCGGTACCTGGCTTGTAATTGCGCAACGGCGTCAAGCCTCCAAAGCTGCAAGGCCGGCGCGCTGAAGCGGGCGCGTGGCCGGATCCGCAGCGAGCGTTCCAAACAGACTGAAGCGGCCGGTATCGTGGATATGCACCGGCGCGATCGTGCCGATCAGCGCTTCCGGCGCGTTCACCTGCACCGGCTGCAGATAGGGCGATTTACCGGCAATCTGGCCGGGATGACGGCCCGCTTTTTCGAACAGCACGTCGAGCGTTTGGCCGACGCAAGCCTTGTTGAAGGCTGTTGTCTGCCGATCGATCAGGTGCTGCAATTCATGCAGCCGTTCGGTCATCACGGCCTCGGGCACCTGGCCTTCCATCTCGGCGGCGGGGGTGCCGGGGCGCGGCGAATACTTGAACGAGAATGCTCCCGAGAAGCCGACCTCCGCAATCAACGCCATGGTGTCGGCAAAATCGCGGTCGGTCTCGCCGGGAAAGCCGACGATGAAATCCGAGGTAAAGGCGAGTGCCGGCTGGGCGCCGCGCAGCCGTTCGATGACCCGCAGATAATCGTCGCGCGTGTGCTTTCGGTTCATCGCGTCGAGAATGCGGTCCGAGCCCGATTGCACCGGCAGATGCAGTTGCGGCATCAGTTCGGGAAGATCGCAGTGCACGGCGATCAGGCTGTCGTCGACGTCCCGCGGATGGCTTGTGGTGTATCGCAGCCGGTCGATGCCGGGGATTTGCGCGAGCCGATAGAACAACTGCGCCAGCGTGAACGTCTGACCGTCCGGCGCTTCGCCATGATAGGCGTTCACGTTCTGGCCGATCACGGTGATCTCGCGGATGCCGGCATCGGCGAGACGCTCCGCTTCCGCAACGATCTTGCTGACGGGTCGAGAAACCTCGGCGCCGCGCGTATACGGCACGACGCAGAAGGTGCAGAACTTGTCGCAACCTTCCTGGATGGTGAGGAAAGCGGTAACGCCGCGCGCGCGCATCGCTTCCCGCGTCGGGTTTTTCAGAAAATTGAATTTGTCTTCCGCCGGAAACTCGGTCTCGACCGGACGTTCGCCGCGCGCGGCCTGTTCGAGAAGCGCGGGAAGGCGGTGATAGCTCTGCGGCCCGACCACCAGATCGACCACTGGTGCCCGCCGCATGATCTCGGCGCCTTCCGCCTGGGCGACACAGCCGGCGACTGCGATCGTCACCTGGCGCCCGGCCTTCGCCGCTTCCTCTTTCAGGACCCGCAGGCGGCCGATCTCCGAATAGACCTTCTCTGCGGCCTTTTCTCGAATGTGACAGGTATTCAGCACGACAAGGTCGGCGTCGGCGACGTCGCCTGTTTCGGCAAACCCGTCCGGGGCCAGCATGTCCGCCATACGAAGCGAGTCGTAGGCATTCATCTGGCAGCCATAGGACTTGATATGGAGCTTACGGGGTCCGGTCATACCGCGTTGCGGGGCGCTGTCGGCGCGAGGGGCGTCAACTGTCCTGATCCTTGCGTGCAAATGCCACAGGCATACCGGGGTTCCTCGAACCGTCCCCTCTTACATCCAAACCGGCCAAAATGGAATTCGCCGCTGTTACGGACGGCCGTATTTTGCCGGCCGGACTGGAAATAGCCCAGATTTTAGACGGTTCAAGGGCCGCCCGGCGCGATGCCGGTGGCTAGCCGGCCTTGTCGTCCTTCAGCGGTATCGCATAGAGCTCCAGCCGGTGGTCGACCAGCTTGTAGCCCAGTTTGCGGGCAACCTCGGCCTGCAGCCGCTCGATCTCTTCGGACTGGAACTCGATCACCTCGCCGGTGCGCAGGTTGATCAGATGGTCGTGGTGCGCGTCCGAAATCTGCTCGAAGCGCGCGCGGCCCTCGCGGAAGTCATGCCGTTCGATAATGCCGGAATCCTCGAACAGCTTTACGGTCCGGTATACGGTCGAGATCGAAATGCGGTCATCGATTTTCGCACAGCGGCGATACAATTCCTCGACGTCCGGATGATCGTCGGAATCGTTCAGCACGCGCGCGATGGTGCGGCGCTGCTCGGTCATGCGCATGCCCTGCTCGGCGCAGCGCGCTTCGATATTGGTCAATTGTGTCAGGTTCGAAGCCTTGCCGACCACGTCTGTCTCCGATCGTTAGCGCATTGTAGTCAGCCCGCCGGAATCCGTCCATTGCCCTTGCGGTCACATCAGATTTCGTCGCAGCACCAGCGCGGTAGCGGGCTCTCCCGTTGGATTCGGGTAATACCCTTTGCGTCGTCCGGCTTCGACAAATCCGGCGCGGCGATAAAGCCGCAGCGCCGAAACGTTTCCTTCGTCGACTTCCAGAAAGACCGTGCGAACGCCGAGTGCCGCCAGACGGCCGAGATGGTGACGCAGAAGCGCGCGCGCAACCGCGCGGCCGCGATAGGTCTGAGCAACGGCGACCGACAGGATTTCTGCTTCGTCGGCGGCCATGCGCGACATCACGAAGCCTGCGACGTTGCGCCCGATCGTGGCCCGATGCGACACGACATTGCGGTCGAGCAGCATGCCTTCGATCTCGCCGTCGCTCCAGCCGCGGCGAAACGATGCCGCATGAATTTGCGCGATAGCAGCAACGTCGCGCGCCGCCGCGTCGGAGACGATCGGCGGACGGGCCGGCGAGAACATGTCGAACAGCCATCTCATCAGCGGCGCGACAGAATTGATGCGGTTTGCGGATGCGCGTCGGGAGGACGCAGATAGAGCGGCTTCGGCAGCGCCTCGCGCGGAAGTGCTTCCGCACCAAGACGTGCGACCCAGTTTATGTCAGGAGCGCGTCGTTCGTCGATTGGCGGTAGGTGCATGGGATCCGGCCAGATATCGGCCATCATCCGGGCTCCGGATCCCACCAGCCGTGCCGACGCGCCTGCCGCTGCATGCGCCGCATCCTCGACCGGAATGATTCGCGGTGACAGCAGCACGCGGCCCTGCGCGCCATAGAGTTCGAAATAGACGTGGCGATGACGGCCGTCGATCGCGGCTGCGACGGGAATTTTCGGTTCCGCTGCGATATATGGTGCCGCAAGCGCTGCCAGCGTGGTGATACCGACGACCTCCTTCTTAGCAGCGAGCGCGATGCCGCGGGCGGCGGCGATGCCAACGCGCAGACCTGTGAAGCTGCCCGGCCCAACCGTCACCGCGATGCGGTCTAATGCGAAGAAGTCGAGCCCCGCTTCGCGCATGATGCGCTCGACCAGCGGCATCGATGCTTCCGCATGGCCGCGCGCCATGATTTCGGATTCGGCAGCAAGCATCGCCTGCTGACCGGAATCGAAAATTGCGGCCGAGCAGGCTTCAAGCGCAGTATCGATGGCAAGGACGAGCATGCTGCCAACTATAGTCGTCCCAGCGAAGCGGACCCAGGCTCAGAGCGGTTGCTGAAACCCCGCGGGTTCGTGGAGACAAGCCTCAGACCGGGCGGACTTCGGTGACGTCCGGCACGAAATGCCGCAGCAAATTCTGGATGCCATGTTTCAACGTTGCGGTCGAGGACGGACAGCCGGAGCACGCGCCCTTCATCGACAGGAAGACAACGCCTTCCTTGAAGCCACGGAAGGTGATGTCGCCGCCATCGTTGGCGACCGCCGGACGAACGCGGGTTTCGATCAGTTCCTTGATGGTCTTGACTGTTTCCGCGTCGGCTGCGTCGAAAAACTCGGCTTCGTCGGAGTCGCCAGCCTCTTCGCCGTCCCGCAGGAGCGGGGCGCCCGACATGTAATGCTCCATGATCGCGCCCAGGATCAGCGGCTTCAACTGTTGCCACTCGCCGTCGCTCTTGGTCACGGTGATGAAATCGGAACCGAAGAACACGCCGCTGACATTCGGGACGTCGAACAGCTTTTCCGCCAGAGGCGACTTCGCCGCCTGCTCGCGGCTGGTCATTTCCAGCGTGCCGTCCAGCACAGTCCGGCCGGGCAGGAATTTCAGCGTTGCCGGGTTCGGCGTCACTTCGGTCTGAATAAACATCGAATCCGCTCCAGGGAGGCCGGTTCGCAGGCCTGTTCCCGCTATAGATGGCGTTTTGGCGGGCGAGGTCAACCGGCAAGCGGCGCCCGGGCAAGCCCTTTCCGGTCAGGACAGGGCGTCCAGTTCCTCGTCGGAAAGATGGCCGGGTACGATCGCAACCGGGATCGGAAATTCGCCGGCTGTCCGCGCGATGGCCGAGACCAAGGGGCCCGGGCCTTCTTTAGCGGTTCCGGCCGCCAGGATGAGGATGGCGATATCCTCGTCCTCCTCGATCAGCTTGAGAAGCTGCTCGATCCACGAGCCTTCCCGGATGACCCGGTCCGGCGTGAGCCCGGCGATGCCATTGGCGCGCCCGGCGGCGCGGTCGAGCGCTTCGTTGGCCTCCTCATAGGCCTCCGCGCGCATGATGTCGGCGACGCCAAGCCATTGCTGGTTGCGGTCCTCGATGTCGATGACGCGCAGCATGATCATGTCGACGCCGATGCGCGAGACGCGGCGCGCCGCGTAATAGATGGCGCGATCGCATTCCGGCGAATCGTCCACGACGACGAGATATTTCGGCTTGTGGCCGGATTCGTAGGAGCGGCGTCGGCGGCTCATCGGCTATCCCCCCGCGCAATGGATGGTGGCACGGCGCGCGCCGGCATGACAAGGACGGGCAACGCGGCTTCCAATCTGCGAACGGATTCAGCGCCGTACAAGACCGACGATGTCCTTGACAGAGATCATTGTCTTCGCTGCAAGCGCTCGGGCGCGATCGGAACCGTCGGCCAGAACCGAATCGATATAGGCCGGATCGGCGACCAGCCGCTTCATCTCGCCGCCGATCGGACCGAGTTTGGTGACCGCCAGATCGACCAGCGACGACTTGAACGCGGAAAATTGCGCGCCGCCGAATTCGCGAAGAACGTCGGCCTTGCTGGTACCATTGAGTGCGGCATAGATGCCGACAAGATTGTCGGCCTCCGGGCGCGGCTCGAGCCCTTTTTCCTCGCTCGGCAGCGGCTCGGGATCGGTCTTCGCCTTGCGAATCTTCTGCGCGATCGCGTCGGCGTCGTCGGTGAGGTTGATGCGTGAATAATCGGAGGCGTCGGACTTCGACATTTTCTTCGAGCCATCACGCAACGACATCACACGTGTTGCCGGTCCCTGGATCAGTGGCTCGGGCTGCGGGAAAAACATGTCGCCGAAGCCATGCTTGGCGATCGAAGCCGCATAGTCGTTGTTGAATTTCTGCGCGATGTCGCGCGACAATTCGAGATGCTGCTTCTGGTCCTCGCCGACGGGAACATGGGTCGCGCGATAGACCAGAATGTCAGCCGCCATCAGCGTCGGATAGGCGAACAGCCCGACCGAGACATTCTCGCGATCCTTGCCGGCCTTTTCCTTGAACTGGGTCATGCGGTTCAGCCAGCCCATGCGGGCGATGCAGTTGAACACCCAGGCAAGCTCCGCGTGTTCGGCGACTTGACTCTGGTTGAAGACGATGTGCTTTTTCGGATCGATGCCGCAGGCGATGAACGCGGCCGTGACCTCGCGGATCGCGCGCGGCAATTCTTCCGGATCCTGCCAGGTAGTGATGGCATGCAGATCGACGACGCAATAGATGCAATCAAAATTATTCTGCAACTCGACGAACTTGACGATGGCGCCAAGATAATTGCCGAGATGCAGGTTTCCGGTCGGCTGCACGCCGGAAAATACCAGTTGTTTGAAAGCCATGTCGGTGTCCGCGGGGTGGCGTGCGCGATCGGGAAATTCGGTCCGGTCCTGCGTCCGACCGCGCATCGATGGAAAAGCCGCGCGTGCATGCCACGGCGCGGCGGCGCATGGCAAGGCCTTCAGCCGCGCCGGAACAGAGCGCGCCATTCATGCGGCCGCACGATCCCGGACAGCCACAGGCAGGCGGCATAGACCGCGAGGCTGAAACCGATCACGCCGCCCAGCAGAGCAACCTGCGTTAGACGGCTTTCGAGCAGCGACAGGTTCAGGAACTCTGCCATGAGGCGCGCGAACAGCCCCATGACCAGCGCCGAGGCGAAAATCAGGATCAGCCGGCGCCATTCTCCCCAACCGAAATGGAGCATGCCGCGCCGTTCCGCGAGCAGCCACAGCATCGCGGCGCTGAGCCATCCGGACAGCCCGACCGACAACGCGATACCGGTCGGCCTGCCGATCGCCATGAAGATGATGCTGCCGGCAAGGGCCGCGACCAAGCCGATACCGGCGGCGATCATCGGCGTGCGGGTATCTTCGCGGGCGAAAAAGATCGGCGACAGCGCCTTTACAAGAACATGGCCGGGCAGCCCGATTGCGAGCGCGCTGAGCATCGCCGATGTCGAATTGCTGTCCAGTATCGTGAAGGCGCCGCGCTCGAACAGGATGCGCACGATCGGCGATGCCAGTAATGCCAGCGCAATGGCCGCCGGCAAAGCAAGCCCAAGCGCCATCTCGATGCCATGCCGAATGGTGCGAGGCGCCAGTTCGCCGTCGTCGCCGCGCATCGCGTGAGTGAGTGCTGGCGTCATGACCGTGCCGATCGCGATGCCGACGATGCCGAGTGGCAATTCGACCAGGCGATTGGCGTAGTACAGCCAGGACACCGCTCCCGGCCAGTCCGACGCCACCATCACCGCGACGATCATGGTGAGTTGCGGGATGCCGCTCGCGATCAATCCCGGAATCGCGAGCGCGGCAAAGCGTCTGGCTTCGCCAGGGGGAAGAAATCCCAGCGGCGTCGATTTTTCAGGACCGATCCAGACCGCGCATGCCACCAGGGCCAACTGGCACAGGCCGGCACAGGCGATTGAGAACGCAACGATGCGCGCGGAGGCATCGCTGTCGCCGGCGCGTGCAAGGAAAATCCCGGCAAGCGCCGTCAGGATGACGACATTGAATATCACCGCGGCGAGTGCAGCCGTGTGGAAGCGGTGATTGGCGTTGAGGACACCCATCAGGACCGCGACCGGACCGGCCAGCACGAGATAGGGCAGCATCAGACGAGACAACTCGATCGACAGGCTCAGCGACTGCGGGCGATCGGCAAAGCCGGGCGCCAGCGCTAGCATCAAAAGCGGCATGGCGAAGGCGAGCACGAGTGACACGCCGAGCGATGCCACCGTGACGGTGCCGATCAGTCTCCCGGCAAAGGCGCCCGCTGCGTCCTCACCGCCTTCGTCGCGCCGGCGCAGATAGAGCGGCACGAAGGCTGCGTTCAGCGCGCCTTCGGTCAGCAGCCGCCGGATCAGGTTCGAAAACTGGAACGCGACCACGAACGCGTCGGCGCGCGCGCTGGCGCCGAACAGCGCTGCGATCGTCACGTCGCGGACGAATCCGAGCACGCGCGAGGCGAGCGTCGCTGCGCCGACGATGGCGACGTTCCGGGCGATCGACATCCTTACCTGGCCTTTGGGATAGAGCCCCTCCGGGTCCCACTTTAGCGGGCGAAACGAGGTGCGGTCACGCGCGCGCTTGGATTTGCCCTCCCGGGATGCATCGCTATAGTGCGCCGCCCTTCGCCATGAGGCATTGACGCATTTTCTGCACGAAACCGGTATGCACGTCGCGCGAAAGCGCCATGAGAGGAACCATTGATGACTGCTCCCCGCTACGACGTTCTTGGAATCGGCAATGCGATTGTCGATGTCATTGCCCGCGCCGAGGACGATTTCCTGATCAAGCAGAACATGCAGAAGGGGGGCATGGCCCTGATCGACGAGGCGCGCGCCAGCGCGATCTACGAGGCGATGGGCCCGGCAACCGAAAGCTCCGGCGGCTCCGCGGCCAACACCATTGCAGGCATCGCGAGCCTCGGTGGCAAGGCCGCATTTGTCGGCAAGGTACGCGATGACGTGCTGGGCAAGGTGTTTGCCCATGACATCGGCGCACTCGGCGTCGGCTTCGATACGCCGCGCGCCAATGACGGCCCCTCGACCGCGCGCTGCTACATCATGGTGACGCCGGACGGCGAGCGCACGATGAACACCTATCTCGGCGCGGCGCAGAACCTGTCGCCGGCCGATATCGACCCGAAGCTGATCGGCGATGCGGCCATCACCTATCTCGAAGGCTATCTCTGGGACCCGCCGCACGCCAAGGAAGCGTTCCTGAAGGCATCGAAGGCCGCGCACGACGCCGGACGCATGGTGGCGCTAACGCTGTCCGATGCGTTCTGCGTGGGTCGCTATCGCGACGAGTTCCTCAAGCTGATGCGCGACAACACCGTCGATCTCGTGTTCGCGAACGAAGCGGAGCTGAAGAGCCTGTATGAAACCTCCGATTTCGATTCTGGCGTCACGGCTATCCGGAACGACGTGAAGCTCGCAGTGGTCACGCGCAGCGAGAAGGGCTGCGTGGTGGTCAGCAAGGACAAGACGCTGGCGGTGCCGGCGGCGCCGATCGACAATCTCGTCGACACCACCGGGGCGGGTGACCTGTTCGCGGCCGGCTTCCTGTACGGGCTTGCGACTGGGCGCGACCATGCGGCCTGCGGCAAGCTGGCTGCACTCGCGGCGGCGGAAGTGATCCAGCATATCGGCGCGCGTCCCGCGGTCTCGCTGAAGGCGCTGGCGCAGGAAAACGGTCTGCTCTGAAAACACGAAGGGCGCGGGTTTGTCCCGCGCCCTCGTTACTGAATTCCGATTGCCGGGCGGTTCAGGACTGCCAGGCAAAGGCGACCTTATCCAGCACCTTGGTGCCGAACCGCTCCGATGAGCGCGCCACTGCGCGTCCGCCCAGCGCGCGATAGAATTCCACCGCCGGATCGTTGTCGGAGAGCGCCCAGATCACCAGGCTCTTCAATCCGCTTTGCGCAAGGTCGCGCCGCGCCGCAGTGAACAGGCGACGGCCGAAGCCGAGCCCCTGGAATTCCGGCTTCAGATAAAGCTCATAGATCTCGCCGTCGTAATACAGGCTGCGTGCACGGTTGCGGCCGTAATTGGCGTAGCCGGCGATCGTATCGCCGAACTGCATCAGCGCGATGCGGCTGCCCTTGCGGATGGCGGAGTGCCACCATTCCGGGCCGCGGCGATTGACCAGCTTTGTGAGTTCGGTGCCGGGAATGATGCCCTGGTACGCTGCGTGCCATGCTTCGTCATGAGCGACCGCCACGTCGCTTGCATCCGAAGGCTTTGCGCGTCGAATCTCGATAAGGGTCGTGCTCATGGACACCATAAGAGCAAGCGCCGACTCGCCGTTCAAGCCCCATGATTAACGATCGGTAAAGGTGTGGACTTTTTGCACCGGTTGGTTCCGTCAAAAATTAGAACCGGCCCGGACCGACCTGCAATTGGCGCTGATTTTATTGGTCTTTTCGCCCGCCCGTCCCGGCTGTCCCGTCACGGGACAGCCCCTGTGTCACACCGTCTCGGCTTCCTTGCGCCGCTCTTCCCGCTTGCGATCGTTCGGATCCAGCAGCTTCTTGCGCAGCCGGATGGACTTCGGCGTGACCTCGACCAGTTCGTCGTCCTGGATGTAGGCGAGCGCACGCTCCAGGGTCATGCGGATCGGTGGCGTCAGGCGTACCGCCTCGTCCTTCGAGGTGGTGCGGATGTTGGTGAGCTGCTTGCCCTTCAGCACGTTGATTTCGAGATCGTTGTCGCGGGTATGTTCGCCCACGATCATGCCGCGATACACCTTCCAGCCCGGCTCGATCATCATCGGACCGCGGTCTTCCAGTTTCCACATCGCGTAGGCGACGGCCTCGCCCTGTTCGTTGGAGATCAGCACGCCGTTGCGGCGGCCGGCGATGTCGCCCTTGAACGCGGCATAGTCGTGGAACAGCCGGTTCATGATGGCGGTGCCGCGGGTGTCGGTGAGCAATTCGCCCTGATATCCGATCAGGCCGCGGGTGGGTGCGTAGAACACCAGACGGATGCGGCCGCCGCCGGACGGCTTCATCTCGATCATGTCGGCCTTGCGCTCCGACATCTTCTGCACGACCACGCCGGAATGCTCTTCATCGACGTCGATCACGACTTCTTCGATCGGCTCTTCGAGTTCGCCCGCCTCGTTGCGGCGGATCAGCACCTTCGGCCGCGACACCGACAGTTCGAAGCCTTCGCGGCGCATGGTCTCGATCAGGATGCCGAGCTGCAATTCGCCGCGGCCGGCGACTTCCATCGCATCCTTGTCGTCGGACTCTGACACTCGCAGCGCGACATTGCCTTCGGCTTCGCGCAGCAGGCGGTCGCGGATCATGCGGCTCGTCACCTTGGAGCCTTCGGTGCCGGCCAGCGGGGAATCGTTGACGCGGAACGTCATCGCCAGCGTCGGCGGATCGATCGGCTGCGCCGGCAGCGGCTCCATCACCTCCGGTGCGCAGATGGTATGCGCCACCGTGGCTTCCGGCAGTCCCGCGATCGACACGATGTCGCCGGCAACGGCCTCGTCCAGCGCCACGCGCTCAAGCCCGCGGAAGGCCAGCACCTTGGAGATGCGGCCCTGCTCGACGACATTGCCGTTCGCGTCCAGCACCTTGGCCGGCTGGTTCGGCTTCACCGAGCCGGAGAAGATGCGGCCGGTGACGACGCGTCCGAGATAAGGATTGGATTCCAGGATGGTGCCGAGCAGGCGGAACGGACCGTCCTCGACCGTCGGCGGCGGCACATGCCGCAGCACGAGATCGAACAGCGGCTTCATGCCATTCTCTTGAGAGCCTTCGAGGCTGTCGGCCATCCAGCCGAGTTTGGCCGAACCATACAGGATCGGGAAGTCGAGTTGCTCGTCGGTGGCATCGAGCGCTGCGAACAGATCGAAGACCTCGTTCGCCACTTCGGTCGCGCGTGCGTCTGGACGGTCGACCTTGTTGATGACCACGATCGGCTTCAGGCCGAGCTTGAGCGCCTTGGCGACCACGAACTTGGTCTGCGGCAGCGGGCCTTCGGCGGCATCGACCAGCACCAGGGCGCCGTCGACCATGTGCAGGATGCGTTCGACCTCGCCGCCGAAATCGGCGTGGCCCGGCGTATCGACGATATTGATGCGGGTGTCGTTCCAGAGGATCGAGGTCGCCTTGGCGAGAATGGTGATGCCGCGCTCGCGTTCCAGATCGTTGGAATCCATCGCGCGTTCGGTAACGCGCTGGTTCTCGCGGAAGGTTCCGGATTGCTGCAGCAGGCGATCGACCAGGGTGGTTTTGCCATGGTCGACATGCGCGATGATCGCGACGTTGCGGAGATTCATATGTTGGGTCCGGAAACAAAGCGCGGGCCGGAGGAGGGGTTCTTGTGAAGCTCCCGGGCCCGCTTATTGCGGCGCAATATAGTCAGGAAAGCCGCGGAAGCAACCGAGGTCTCGTCCTCTGCGATCTTCCTTTTCCCTCCCCCGCGAAGCGGCGGGGAGGGTCGATCGACTGAGCGAAGCGAAGGAGATCGGGGTGGGGGGCCTTTATCGTCTTCCGAATTTGGCCGCTGCTGGTGCTTCTCCCCCCACCCGGCTCGCGCTTTGCGCTCGCCACCCTCCCCACCATTTCGCTTCGCTCATGGGGGGAGGGAAAGGACAACGGCTTCGCCGGCCCTGTTGTTTGGCCGGCGCGGGCACGCCGTAGACGGGGGAGAAATGTGAGGGGAATGATGCGCCGAAAGACGCAGGGCATTCCTGATAAGCCGGATTCTGGCGAATCCGGCCGCCTTACGGCGCACCACTGGCGACGTTTTCCTTCGGCATGGGGCCGCGCTTTGCCTCCATGCGCCTTGATCTGCGCATGGCGTCAGCCGGCTCCCGGCAGGGGTCCCTAGTGACCCCGGGCGGTGCCCCCATGCAGCCCGGGTGCCATGGCGACGAACCACAGCCCGCAGGCGCCGCACCCCGCTCCATCAACAGACGTCACCGGTTGACGCCCCTCATGAGCGAGGTGACGGCTATATATGCTTTTATTCCTAAAGTGTCAACCATCGACCGCGGCGGGCCATTACGTCTTCATCAACATTGCACGGCGTTCGCCAATGGCGCGGCGCGCCTGGTCGGCGGCGAGCGTCACGGCGGATGAGCGGTTGTGCTGGATTTCGCCCGATTCGATCTGGCGGATTGCGCGTTCGACGATGTCGTCGATCTCGATGCACATCAGATCGAGTTCTTCGGCGGCGGCACTCCGCGCGCGCTTGATGACCGCGATCAGGGCTTCGAGATCGTTGCGCCGTTCGTATTTCGACGGCGTGCTGCGGGCGTAGCTGACGAGCCACGCCGCGCCCGAGCCGAAGAACGACACCAGCATCAAACCCCAATACAGCGCTTCGCTGTAACGCTCGAAGAAGCCCTTTTGCTCGCCTTCGAGATAGGCGAGAGCGCCCGGATGCACCGCGAGCGTCGCCGCCTTGTCGGTGTCGGGGCTTTCCAGCTTGGTGAAGGCGGGGAAATCGGCGCCCTGGGCCTGCTTGGCGTTGAACAGCCACTTGGTGAAGTTTCCGGCGACCTGATCGTCCAGCGAGCGGCGGGCGACGATGTAATGCGACACGCCGATGGTCTCGACCGCTTCCGCCGGACGTGAACCGCCGAACGCGCCGGCCGGAATTTCGGTCGCTTCATAGACCGGGTTCTGCTGCTCGATGGCCTCGGACGAGCCGATTTCGAGAAATACCGGCGGCTCCTTGCCACGGGTGAGGGCGGTGACGGCTTCTGCGGTAATCTTGCTGCCAACCGGCCCGACCGCCAGCAGCGCGTCGAACTTCGCCGCCTTCAATTGCGTGGTGAGATCCTCGGTGCTGAATTGCACCGTGGTGATCTTGTCGGCCGGCACGCCGTATTGCCCGAGGATGGTGTTGAGCAGCGCGATATTGGCGCGCGAGCGCCCGACCACGGCGATGGTCTTGCCGTAGAGGTCCTCGATCTTCTCGATCGGCTTTGCTTTGACCGGCTCCTCGGCCGGTTTCTGCGTCTTCGCTTTGGCGGCCTTGGCCGCCTTGGCGGTGCTGGCGGTTTGCTTGGCAGCGCTCTTGCCGGGCGCGGCTTTGGCCTCCGCGGATGCGGCAGCAGTTTCCGGCGCGGGTACGATCAGCACCGCGACGTTGTGGCGATGAACGGCGATCACCTGGCCGGACTTCGGCATGGCCACGTCGCGGCGGACCACAGCAAGGTCGGCGGCCCCGGTATCAAGCGCTTCGGCACTGTTCTGAGGACCGTCCTGCCAGCGCACGTTCAGGCGGACCTGCGCGCGTTCGCGTGCCAGATATTGCGCGAGCATTTGAACCAGCCGGGCATCGTCGCTCTGACGCGGACCGACCGCGATCTTCAGCGTGACCGGCTTCGACTGGATATACGAGACGACGACGGCGATACCGGTCACCGCCAGGATCAGTCCGATTGCGATCAGCAACGGATGGCGGAGCATGCGCCGCAACCGCTCACCCACGGAGAGGGGCTCCAGCGTGGGCTGGGCCGGGGAGATGCTGCGATTGGCAACGTTCATGGGCGGGCGCGTGGCCCTTCGATTACCGGATGGAACTTCAATACCGGATCAATTGTGACTTTATCATGCTTCCGAAAACTTGGTCAGACCGGCGGCGACGCGCCTGGGCCGGGCGCAGCGCCCGCCGGGCGGCTCCACGGACCGGTTTTTGGTCCGGTAGGCCCGGTCGGTCCGCCGCCCGGTCCACGCCGGCCGCCGAGCCGGAAGCCTTCCGGCATCGCCTGGCTGACCATCATCAATTCGCCGATGGTTTCGGTGGTGATCAGGCCGACCAGACGCCCGTCCGGTTCGATGACGGCGACGGCGGGCGCCGAGCGTTCCTGCAGCAGCTTCACTGCCTCATCAAGCGGACGGCGGCGGTCGATGGTGAGGATGTCGGTGGTCATGGCTTCGCTCACGCGCGCGTCCGGGCCAAGCTCCTTCAAGGCGCGGATGATGTCGTTGCGCGCCAGCAGGCCGATCGGCTTTGACTCGAAATCCACCACAGGGAATTCGCTCTGGCTCGTTTGCAGCAGCACCTGCACCGCGTCCTCGATCGGCGCGTCGGGCTTCAGGGTGGCGATCTTGGTCATCGTCGCCGACACCACCGGCACGCCGCGCGACACCGCGCGCAGCGCCACCATATGCGCTTCCGAGGAGGCCGCGAGATAGACGAAGATCGCGATGAAGATCAGGATCGGATTGTAGAACAGGCCGATGAAGCCGAGCAGGAACGCGGCGCCCTGGCCGATGGTGGCGGCGATTTCGGTTGCGCGCACGAAGCCGAGCCGGGCGCTCAATGCGGCACGCAGGACGCGTCCACCATCCATCGGGAAGGCCGGGATCAGATTGAAGATGGCGAGGAACAGGTTCACCGCGGCGAGCTTGTCGACCATCGGCACCGTGGTGTTGTCGAGGGCTGCGACCGCGGCATTGGAGGAGACATCGGCACCGCCGATGGTGAGCAGGAGGCCGGCGATCACGACATTCACCAGCGGGCCGGCAATGGCGATCAGGAATTCCTCGGAGGGCTTTTCCGGAATGCGCTCCAGCCGCGCGACGCCGCCGATCGGCAGCAGCACCACGTCCGGCGTCACCACGCCGAAGATGCGCGCCGTGAAGATATGGCCGAATTCATGGGCCAGCACGCAGAGAAACACGAGCAGGATGAAGATCACGCTGGTCCATGCGGCGCTGGAGCCGCCCGAGGCATACGAGGCGCCGAATATCCAGACCAGGAACAGCAGGAACGTGATGTGGATGCGGACCGCCGTACCCGCAATCGATCCGATGGTGATGGACCAGCCCATGAATGCCCTCGCGCGCCCCCGCAAAGCTTCGATGCGGTCACGAAGGAAGCTAATATCGAACCGGGCCCTTTAGAAGGGTGTTGGTTTCTCCGCTCATGCCCGCGAAGGCGGGCATCCAGCATTTATGCGCTGGGTCGCCGCTTTCGCGGGGACGAACGGTTCAGGCAGGAGTGCGGAAAATGACTGACAAACTCACCGGCGACGCCCGCAAGGCCGCGCTCGCCAAAATCCCCGGGTGGACCGAGCTGATGGAGCGCGACGCGATCTTCCGCAAATTCGTGTTCAAGGATTTCAACGAAGCCTTCGGCTTCATGACGCGCGCGGCGCTGATCGCGGAAAAGCACGATCATCATCCGGAATGGTTCAATGTCTACAAGACGGTGGAGGTGACTCTGTCGACGCACGACGCCGGCGGGCTGACTGACAAGGATATCGCGCTGGCGCAGGCGATGGACAAGCTGGCGGGGTAGTTTTTTTTCTTTCCTCTCCCCGCTTGCGGGGAGAGGTCGACCGTCGCAGACAAGTTTACGCAGTCTGCGCAAGCTTGACTGCGCGCGGAGCGAATAAGGTCGGGTGAGGGGGAGTTTCCACACTCCGCGCGCTGCCGAGACTCCCCCTCACCCGGCTCGCATCTTCGATGCTCGCCACCCTCTCCCCGCAAGCGGGGAGAGGGAAGGAAAGGTCAGCTATACATCACCTGCACGTTGGTGTTCTCGAACAGGCCTTCCTCGCCGAATTCGACGCCGATGCCGGAGCCCTTGACGCCGCCGAAGGGTGCGTTCGGCTGGATCGCGCCGTGCTTGTTGATCCACACCGTGCCGCATTGAAGCTGCGCGCCGAGTTCGCGGGCCTTGTCGATATTCTTCGACCACACCGAACCGCCGAGGCCGTTCGGATTGTCGTTGGCGCGCACGATCGCTTCATTCACGTCGGAATAGCGGATGATAGGCAACGCCGGACCGAACTGCTCCTCGTCGACCAGCGGATTGCCGTTATCGAGGCCGCCGATCAGCGTGACCGGATAGAACAGGCTGCCCTCTTGCGGCTCGCCGCCCATCAGCACCTCGCCGCCGGCCTTCTTCGCCGCTTCGACCAGGCGCGCGACCTTGTCGTATTGCATGCGGTTCTGCACCGGGCCGAGCTGGGAATCGTCCTTCAGGCCGTCGCCCATCGGGATCGACTTCGCGAACGCCACCAGCTCCTTGCAGACCTCGTCATAGACGTCGTCATGCACATAGAGCCGCTTCAGCGCGGCGCAGGTCTGGCCGTTATTGATGAAGCCGCCCCAGAACAGACCCGGCGCGATCTGTTTCGGATCGACATCCGGCAGCACGATGCCGGCATCGTTGCCGCCGAGTTCGAGGGTGAGACGCTTCAGCGTATTCGCCGCACTCGACATCACCTTCTTGCCGGTCGAAGCCGAGCCGGTGAACACGATCTTGCCGATGCCGTCATGCGACGACATCGCAGCGCCGATGGTGTCCTCGCCGGCGATGCCGTTGACGACGCCCGCTGGCAGTACCTCGTTCATCAGCTCGATCAGGCGCAGCGTTGACAGCGGCGTAAACGGCGAGGGCTTGTTCACCACCGTATTGCCGGCGCGGATCGCCGGGATGATGTGCCAGATCGCGATCAGCACCGGCCAGTTCCACGGCGTGATCGAGCCGACGACGCCGATCGGGCGGCGATGCAATTCGATGCGGCCCTCGTTGTTGTCCTGGATCACCTTCACCGGGATATCGAGATCGGCGGTGTAATGCGCCCAGGCGCCGGCGCCGCCCATCTCGAAGCGCGAGCCGAGCCCATTCAGTGGCTTGCCCTGTTCGAGCGTGATCAGGCGCGCGATTTCTTCCGAATGATCGGCGAGCTTCTGCGCCACCGCGTGGCATAGCTTCTTGCGCTCGTCCTGCGAGGTCTTCGACCACGACGCGAAAGCGGTCTGCGCGGCGTCGACGGCCTGGTCGAGCTGTTCGGATGTCGCCTTCGGCGCAAGGCCGACGACTTCGCCGGTCGAGGGATTGCGGACCTCGAAGTGATCCCTTGTGGGGACGGACTTGCCGCCGATGGTGAGATTGTACGTTTCCTGCACGTGGTCGTTCCTCGCTTGTTATTCCGCCGCGAAATGGAAGATGGTCGCGCCCTTGGGCGAATAATTCGGCACGTCGGCCCCGACTTTCTTGCCCAGGTCGGACTGCATGGCCTGTCCCATCGCATCGGGCGACTCGAACCAGGCCTGGAAGATGCAGAACGGCACGTGGTCGGCGGGACCGATCGCCGCAGGATACGCGTAGTGGCAGGATTTCAGGCCCGGCAGTTGCTTGGCAAGCGGGATGTGGGTCTCTTTATAGTATTTCTTGAAATGCGCTTCGTCGTCGGGACGCGGATAGATGACGGTCAGGCAGTGCATGGCGTTTCCTCGGCATGATGCTTCGTTGATTGGCGGTACCTCGCGCCGTCATCCTGAGGTGCGAGCGTAAGCGAGCCTCGAAGGATGATCGGCCGAGATACTGCCACCTCGGCCGTCGCCCTTCGAGGCTTGCGCTTCGCGCAAGCGCCTCAGGGTGACGGCGAAAGGTTGTCGCAGGTCGAGCGGGTTTCGACCAGTCGTATCACGCGGCCGCGATTGCGGCCTGCGGCGAGGATACACGATTGAGCCAGGCGTGGATGCGCTCCGGTGACGCAATGTGGTCCCACTGGCGTTCGGGATAATTGAAGTTCTCTGTGAACTCGTCGGCGAGCGTCTTGTTCTGGCTCATCGTCCCAATCAGCGCGCCCATCGCCTCCGACGGCGGCGCCAGCATGATGTTGGTCCAGCGCGAGGCCGCGAGCACGCGATCCTGCCGCTTCATGTCGACCTTTTCGCAGAACCGCGCGTCGAGCGCGTCGGCGGCGACGATCTCTTCGCCCAGCACGAAGGCGGCGTAGGAGGCCATGTTGGCGCCCTGGCCCATCATGGGATCGACCACGGAATGCAGGTCGCCCAATGCGATCGCGCATTTGCCGCCGTCGAATTGCACCATGGTGTTGCGCACAGTGGGCACGACCCCGCCCTGCAGGATGTCCTGCGGCTGGGCAAGATCGAAGGTCGAGGTGTCGATCCGGTCATAGGTGGTCGGATGATGCTTTTCGAGCTTGCCGAGCAGCACCTTGAGGAAGCGCTTGCGGTCCTGCTCGTAGTTCAACGTCGCCAGCTCTTCCATGTCGCCGCCCGGTACGTTCTCCATCAGCAGCGCATTGGCGATGCCGTCGAAGGTCACGGTCGGGATCACGATCATCTCGCCGTGGCCGGGCGAGACCGAGAGCGTGACATTCATCGGGTCGGGCTGGCGCACGCCCTTGTAGAGGCCGACGCAGAGCCGGCGCTGCGGCTGCGTATAGGGCGAGTGTTCGGGGCGATAGGAAAACAGATCGCCCAGCGCGCCCTTGCCGGTGGAGACGACGAGAAGATCGAAGCGGTTCACCAGCGCAGGGATGTCGTCTTCCTCGATCTTGCGGATCTCGATCTTGCCGCCGCGCCGCGCGAAGTCGTTCATCAGCGTCGGCAGATAGATGCGGTAATCGACGGCGCGGCTCGGATTCTTGAAGTCGCCGCGGAAGCGCAGCGGCTGCGGGAAATTGAAGACGTGGTCGTGGTAGTAATAGAACAGCTTGGGATCGTCCCAGTGATGAATCCCAAGCTCGTGCTCGCGCGCGATCGTCACCGAATGATGCGCGACGGTGTTGAGCAGGCGCGAGTGGCGATAGTCGTCCGCCGCGCGGTCGGTGATGATGGTGGCGTCCACACCGTGCTTCTGCAGGTACAGCGCGAGATGCAAGCCGCCGATGCCGGCGCCGACGATTCCGATCGATCGCTTCAAGTGACCCTCCCGATTTTCAGATTTCTTGCTTGTTGCGGCGAAGCTTAGGGCAGCGCCGGGGCTTCCGTATAGGGAATGAACAGAATAAGATTTATTCCGAACGGGAATTATTCGGATGGACCGGATCGACTGTCTGAGGGCGTTCGTGCGGGCGATGGAGGGCGGCAGCTTCTCCGCCGCCGCGAAGGAACTCGGGCTCGGCCAGCCCGCCGTCAGCAAGCGCATCGCCCTCCTGGAAGAGGAGTTTGGTTCGCAGTTGTTCATGCGCACCACCCGCAAGCTGACGCCGACGCGCGAGGCGCACCGGGTCTATGACCTGGCGCGGCAGGTGCTCGGCACCTTCGAGGCGGCGCGGGCGAGCATTCGTGAGGCGCCGGCGCGCCCCTCGGGCACGTTGCGGATCAGCGTGCCGTCATCCTTCGGACGGCACTACCTGATGCCGATCGTGCGCGATTATGCGCGCGACTATCCCGACGTGAAGCTCGATCTTCGTTTCGACGAGCGCACCATCAATCTGGTCGAGGAGGGGATGGAGTTGGCGCTGCGGATCGGCCAGCTCGAGTCGAGTTCGCTGATGGCGCGCCGCATCGGCACGGTGCGGCGTTTTCTGGTGGCGACGCCCGCTTATCTGCGCGAGCGCGGGACGCCGCGCAATCCGGACGATCTGAGGGAGCATCACTGCATCGCCTATGCGCGGATGGCGCCGGCCAATCAGTGGACATTCGAATCCGACGATGGCCGGCATGTGGTGAGCGTGTCCGGCGCGGTGATGGTCGACGATGCCGATGCCATGCGGGAGGCCGTGCTGCAGCATCTCGGCATCGCCATCGTGCCGGCCTGGTGTGCATCGGAGAGCTTGCGCAACGGCCAGATGAAGACGCTGCTGCCGGATTATGGCGTCTCGTCGCTGCCGCTGCATGTGGTCTATCCGGAGACGCACTGGATGTCGGCGCGGGCGCGCAGCTTTCTCGATTTCATCGTCGCCCGGGCCGAGCGGTTCAATGCGTGAGCCTCTTTCGCTCCAGCTTGACCCTTTCCACCACTCGCTTCGCTCGCGGGGGAGCGGAGCCGAACGGCTTGCTCCGGCGCTCGCCAGACACCACATGACTGCCGAAACATTCCTGGGAGCCCGCGCCATGGCCCGCACCCGCAATGTCGACGACTTCCTGAAGGCCGCCGCCGACGAGCGGACGGTTCGCGACGGATTCTGGCCGAAAGTCACGCGCCTGGCGGGCAAGCTGCCCTTCGCCGAGGATCTGCTGGCCGCCTATTACTGCGCCTTCGATCGCAACACGCCGCACCAGGTCCGGATCATCCTGCTGGGCGCGCTGGCCTATTTCGTGATGCCGGTCGACGTGGTGCCGGATTTCCTGCCGCTGTTCGGCTTCGCCGACGATGCGGCCCTGCTCGCCGCCGCCATCAAAACGGTGGCCGACGCGATCCAGCCGGAGCACCGCGAAGCCGCGAAGCGGAAGCTGGCGGATTGACCGGCCAACTCCGTCACCCTGAGGTGCCCGCGCGCAGCGCGGGCCTCGAAGGGCGACGGCCCGATCGGTGGCCGTGCATCCTTCGAGGCTCGCCGCTACGCGGCTCGCACCTCAGGATGACGGGGCAAGAGCGGCCGGAAATCCACACGAAGCCGTGATCTGCGCGGACCGTCCCGAGGCTTTGAACCTCCCCGGAGGCCGGCGCGACTGATGTGCAGGATGCGATGATCGTATCCCTCACACAGGAGAGACCCCCATGTTCCGCAAGACCATCCTCGGCCTCGCCGCTGGTGCCGCCCTCGTCACCGCCGCTCTGGCCCCGACCGCTGCTTCCGCCGGTTATTACGGTGGCTATGGCTACAAGTCGTATCACTACGCTCCGTCCTACAGCTACTCCTACAAGTGCTACGACTGCGGCTACCGCTCGTATGGCTACAAGTCCTACGGCTACGGCTACCGCTCCTACGGCTACTAATCGCTCCTTGGGTTCACCTGTGTGATCCCGGCGCCGTGACAGGCTGCCAGCCCGGTCTCCGAAAGGGGACCGGGTTTTTTCTTTCCTCTCCGCACTCGCTCTCTTTTCTTCACCTCCCCCTTGCGGGGAAGGTCGACCGCCGAAGCGCAAGCGAAGGCGGTCGGGAGGGGGGTGAGCTACAACGACACGGTCTGCGTTTGCCCCCCTCCCAACCCTCCCCTGCAAGCGGGGAGGGAGCGCACCGAGTACGCGGCGAGTAACGTCACGGCTTCAAGATCGCCTTGCCCATGATCTTGCGCGCGGCGATGTCTTTCAGCGCCTGCGCGGTCTCGCTCAGCGGATAGACCGCATGCACATGCGCGGACAATTTGCCCTCCGCGCACCAGCGCACGATCTCGCTCATGTTGCGGGCTTCGGCGTCCGGGTCGCGCGCGACGAATGCGCCCCAATGCACGCCGACGATATCGCAGCCCTTCAGCAGCACCAGGTTGAGCGGGATTTTCGGGATGTAGCCCGCGGCGAATCCGATCACCAGATAGCGGCCCTCCCACGCCATCGAGCGCAACGCGGGCTCGGCATAGCTGCCGCCGATCGGATCGTAGAGCACGTCGATACCGTTCGCGCCGCCGAGACGCTTCAATTCGGCGCGCAGGTCGCCATCGCCGTAATTCACCGTTTCGTCCGCGCCATGCTTCTTCGCAAACGCGCATTTCTCGTCGGACGAGGCGCAGGCGATCACGCGCGCGCCCATCAATTTGCCGATCTCGATGGCCGCGAGACCCGTGCCGCCGGCGGCGCCGAGCACCGCTAGCGTCTCGCCGGCTTTCAGCTTGGCGCGATCTTTCAGCGCATGGATGGTGGTGCCGTAGGTGACGGACAATCCGGCGGCGCGGTCGAGATCGAGCGTGTCGGGAACCCTGACCAGACGCGCGGCCTTCTGGACGTAGTATTCGCGCGCGGCGCCATAGGCGGCATAGCTCATGACGCGGTCGCCCGGTTTGAAGCCGGTGACGCCTGGGCCGATCGCATGCACGGTCCCCGCAAACTCCGCCGCGGGCGAGAACGGGAAGTCCGGCTTGATCTGATATTTTCCGGCGATCAGCAGCGTGTCGAAGAAATTGAGCGCGGCGGCGGCGACCTTCACCACCACCTCGCCGTCACCCGGCTCCGGCATCGGCAGATCGCGCAATTCGAGATCGTCGGCACTGCCGTAGCGGCTGCAGAGAATGGCTTTCATGTCCGGACTTCCGTGTGGAGACTGCGACGAATGTGCACAGCGGGCATGGATGCTGCCCGATGGTCATCACATCGCCGGTTTTCACTTATTATTGCAAATCCTCGTTTGTGCTAACCTGCTGTCGGCCATTCCGAATCTGTCTGGATCTCGAAGATGCGCAAAAAATTCGTCCTGTTTTTCAGCGTGCTAGGCGCGGTCGCGCTGTTGTCGGCTCATGCGGCGACCGATTCGGCGCGGGCGCAATCGGCGGCGCAGTTGCTGGGAGAATTCGGCGACTGGGGCGCGTATACGGCGACCCCGGGCGGCAAGAAGGTCTGTTTCGCCCTGGCCAAGCCGGCGGCCTCGGAGACCAATCCGCCGAATCGCCCGCGCGATCAGGCCTGGCTGTTCGTCTCCACCCGGCCGTCGGAAAAGGTGCGGGAGGAGGTCTCGGTCATTTTCGGCTATCCGCTGAAGGCCAATTCCGACGCCACCATCGAGATCGGCTCCACCAATTTCGCCATGTACACGCAGAATGACGGGGCGTGGGTGAAGAACGCCGCCGAGGAGGCGCGTCTGGTCGATGCGATGCGCAAGGGCGCCGACGTCACGGTTCGCGGTGAATCCGGCCGTGGCACCAAGACGATCGATAAGTTCTCGCTCAAGGGCGTGGCCCAGGCGCTCGACCGCGCTGCGTCGGAGTGCCGGTAGTTTCCCGAGCTTAAGCAAGGTCGCGGGGACGACCATGATTCGGCAAATCGCGGCCGCTCCCCTATATACCGGCCCATGACCGCCGCCACCGCCAGTGCTCCGCTCGAAAAGACCGCGCTCGAGGTCTATGTCGCGCCCGACAAGCCATCGCTGATCGGCGCCTCGCGCGCGCAACTCGCCGACATGCTCGGCGGGATCGGTGTCGGCGAGCGCGAGCGCAAGATGCGCGCGCAACAGATCTGGCATTGGCTTTATGTGCGCGGCGCGCAGGATTTCACGCCGATGTCGAGCATCTCGAAGGAGGTGCGCGGCGCGCTGGAGCAGCATTTCACGCTGGAGCGGCCGGAGGTCGTGACCGAGCAGGTGTCCGCCGACGGCACCCGCAAGTGGCTGTTGAAACTCGCGGGGGAAACGCCCGGCGAGCGGCCGCATCTGGTCGAGACCGTCTACATCCCGGAAAGCGATCGCGGCACGCTGTGCGTCTCGAGCCAGGTCGGTTGCACGCTGACCTGCTCGTTCTGCCACACCGGCACGCAGCGGCTGGTGCGCAATCTCACCGCCGGCGAGATCGTCGGCCAGATCATGGTCGCGCGCGATCGGCTCGGCGATTTTCTCGGGCACACACGCGCCACCGGGCCGGGCCTGCCGACCGAAGGCGAGCGCTGTGTCTCCAACATCGTGATGATGGGGATGGGCGAGCCGCTCTACAATTTCGAGGCGGTGCGCGACGCGCTGCATGTGGCGTCGGACGGGGACGGGCTGTCGCTGTCGAAGCGTCGGATCACGCTGTCGACGTCGGGGGTGATCCCGAATATCGCGCGCACCGGCGCCGAAATCGGCTGCATGCTGGCGATCTCGCTGCATGCGGTGCGTGATGATCTGCGTGATGAACTGGTGCCGCTCAACCGCAAATATCCGATCAAGGACTTGCTGCAGGCGTGCCGTGATTATCCCGGCGTATCGAATTCGCGCCGCATCACCTTCGAATATGTGATGCTGAAGGGCGTCAATGACTCGCTGTCCGAGGCGAAGGAACTGGTGCGACTGCTGAAGGGCATTCCGGCAAAGATCAATCTGATCCCGTTCAATCCCTGGCCCGGCTCGCGCTACGAATGCTCCGACTGGGAGCAGATCGAGAAATTCTCCGAGGTGGTGTTCAATGCCGGCTATGCCTCGCCGGTGCGCACCCCGCGCGGGCGGGATATCTTCGCCGCCTGCGGCCAGCTCAAGAGCGAGACCGAGAAGCTCTCGGCGCGCGAGCGGATGGCGCTGCGCGCCATGGCGATGACGGATTAGGATTTGTTGCACCCTAACCCTCCCCTTGTGGGGAGGGTCGCCTGCGAGCGAGGCAGGCGGGGTGGGGGCCTTGTTGCGACGAAGCCACCTGCGCGCCGACCCGATGCCCCACCCCGATCTTCTTCACTTCGTTCAGTCGATCGACTCTCCCCACAAGGGGGAGGGTAAAGGGCGGCGAGTCGCGCCCGTGCAGTTCCTTTGCAGGCGATCAGGGAGGGAGTCGACAGATCGGCACCTGCGGCCCTAAACAGGGCGACGGCGATTCCTGGGGCCCCGCATGTTCATCACCCGATTCTTCGTCATCCTGTTTTCGCTGTTGTTTGCGCTGCTGGCCGCCAGCATCGCGCTGGCCATCGGCATCATGGCGCCGGAACTCGTGACCATGAGTTCCGACCCGATCGAGAAATTCGCATTCTTCGCGATCGCCTTCTTCTCGACCAGCTTCGTCGGCGCCACCGCCTTCATACCGGCGGTGATCCTGATCGCCATCGCAGAGACCTTCGATATCCGCTCGATCTTCTATTACGCGATCGGCGGCGGGCTGATCGCGGCGGTGATCTGGTACATGTCGGATATCTCGCTGCAGCTCGAGAACACCACCGACCTCTCGCCGATCACCTATGGGCTGCAACTCGTGACGGCGGCGGGCATTGTCGGCGGCTTCGTCTATTGGCTGCTGGCGGGGCGAAAGGCCGGGCGCTGGAAGGATCCGTTTGCGGCGACCTAGCCGCAGTGGACACGCTGCTCGCGATCAAGCTTGCATACACCGCCTTCATGGCGGTGCTGGTCCCGGTCTATCTGTATCGTTACGGCTGGACCAACTTTCTCTATTTCTGCGATCTCGCGCTGCTGCTGACGCTGGCGGGCCTGTGGCTCGACGATCCGCTGCCGATTTCGATGAGCGCGGTCGGCATCCTGTTGCCGCAGACGCTGTGGGTAGCCGATTACATTCTCAATCTGTTCGGGCTGCGCACCACCGGGCTGACAAATTACATGTTCGAAAGCCATCGCTCGCGATTCCTGCGCGGGCTGTCGCTGTTTCACGGCTGGCTGCCGTTCCTGCTGCTCTATCTCGTCTGGGAGATGGGCTACGACAGCCGCGCATTCGTGGCGTGGACGGCGCTATCCTGCGTGGTGCTGCCGGTCTGCTATTTTCTGATGCCGAAGGCGCAGCCCGATCCCGGCATGACACCGGTCAACATCAATCTTGTCTGGGGCTTCGACGATCGCAAACCGCAGACCTGGATGTCGCCGAATGCGTGGTTCGCGCTTTTGTTTTTCGGGCTGCCGGTCGCGATCTATTGGCCGACGCATCTCTTGCTGCAGTATCTGTTCAGGCCGGTGGGGTGATGCGCGGTTGCCGCGAATTTGCGGCGCTTGTTGTTGTGCCCTCTCCCCTTGAGGGAGAGGGCTACTCGGAAGGTCCACGCGCGATGATGGGTGAGGGGTGAGATCGTTGACCGCGACCCCTCACCCATCACGACTCGCGTGCACGACATCGCAGCCCTCTCCCTCAAGGGGAGAGGGCACAAATGCTCGCGCCGTTTTTGCGGATACGAGTGCAGAGACGGCGGGGCTCAATCCGGCTTGATGCCCGCGTCTTTCGCGACCTTGCCCCACTTGTCGATCTCGCTCTGGATATAGGCTGCGAATTCGTCCGGCGAATTGCCGACCAGGATCGCGCCCTGCGGTGCGAGCTTGTCGCGTACCTCGGCGCTGTTCAGCGCATCGACGGTGGCCTTGTGCAGTTTTGCAATCACCGCCGGCGGCGTCGCGGCGGGCGCCACCATGCCGTACCAGTTCTCGGCTTGTATCTGCGGCAGGCCGACCTCGCCGGTGGTCGGCACGTCCGGCAGCGACGGCACCCGCTGCGTGCTGCCGAGCGCGATCGGCTTCACCTTGCCGGCCTTCACCTGCGGCAGCAGTACCGGGATGTCGAGAAACACCATGTGCACCTGATTGCCGATCACGTCGTTCACGGCCGGTGCCGCGCCCTTGTAGGGCACATGCACGATGTCGATGCCCGCTGCGCTCTTGAACAATTCGCCGGCGAGATGCGGCATCGAGCCCGGACCGGTGGACGCGAAGTTGAGCGACCCCGGCTTGGCTTTCGCGAGCGCCAGCAATTCCTTCATCGAGGTGGCCGGCACATCGGTCGCGACCACAAGCAGTTCCGGCACCTTGGCCACCAACGTGACGGGCTTGAGATCCTTCAGCGTGTCGTAGGGCAATTTCTGCTGCAGGCTTTTCGAGATCGCGAGCGCGCCGGCGCTGGTGATGGCGATGGTGTGGCCGTCCGGTTCCGCCTTGGCCACCGCATCGGTGCCGATGACGCCGCCGGCCCCGCCGCGATTGTCGATCACCACCGGCTGGCCGAGAAGCTCCGACATTTTCGCGCCGACGACGCGCGCGATGATGTCGTTCGGCCCGCCGGCCGGGAACGGGACGATCAGCTTGATCGGCTTCGAGGGGAAATCCTGCGCATGGGCGGGAATGGCAAAGGCAAACAGAACTGCAACGATCCGCAACAACACGCGCATGAAAAATCCTCCCTTACGCGCCTTGGGACCAGCGCTTGCAGGCATCATGCATCGTCAATCAGGTGTTGGCCAGTGCCACCGCCACTTGCACGCGATCACCACAGGACGTGCGGGTCACTTCAGCCGAAGATCTTTTCACCGGCGACCCATGTTTCCGACACCTTCGATTTCATGATCTCGTCCGGCGCGACCTTGAACGGATCCCGTTCCAGAATGACAAGGTCGGCTTCCTTGCCCGGCTCCAGCGATCCGATGCGGTCGCCCTGACCGATCTGCGCCGCTGCGGCCGAGGTCACCGCCTTGAGCGCCTCTTCGACGCTGACGGCCTGATCGGGACCGATGACCGAATTGTCAACGGTGCAGCGCCGGGTGACGGCGGTCTGGACCAGGCGCAGTGAGCCAAGCGGCGAGCACGGAGCGTCGGTGTGCAGCGTGAACGGAATCCCGGCCTTCACGCAGGCTCCGGCAGGATCCATGAATTTCGTGCGCTCCGGTCCGAACAACTGATCGCGATAGGCTGCGCCGTAGAGATAGACGTGGTTCATCAGGAATGTCGGCTGCACGCCGAGCTTCTTCATCCGATCGAGCTGGTCCTGCCGCACCATGGTCGAATGCTCGATCCGGTTCATGCCGGTGGTTGGATTGGCGCCGTAAGCCGCCTCGATGGCATTCAGGGCGTCATCGATGGTGGCATCGCCGTTGCAGTGGATCTGCACCGGCCAGCCCGCCGCCTTGACCGCTGCGACCATGGTCATGAGTTCCGAGGGCGGATAATTCGGCGCACCCTTCTGGTTCGTATTCAGATAGGGGATGGTCTGCGCGCCGGTCTTGGTCTGGTTCGAGCCGTCGCCGACGATCTTGATGCCGAACAGCGAGAAGCGCGAGTTGGGAAACAGCGTCGCCTTGGCGCCACGGCCAAAGGCCTTGTAGGCATCGCCGCCCTGCATCTCGTTATACATCAGGCTCGCGCTTAGTCTCCCGGTGCCGCTGGCCGTCATCTTGACGAGCCCGTCGATCCATTCGGGCTGCACCGTGCCCGGCTCGTGCGTGGTTGTGTTGCCGAGCGCGGCGCTCTTCTTGAAATAGTCGGTCATCGCTTTCGCGAACACGGCCGGTGTAATTTTCGGCAGCGCGTGCGCCACGAATTTCAGCATGGCGCTTTCTTCGTAGACGAGCCCGTTGAACTTGCCGTCGGGCCCGCGTCCGAAATGACCACCACCCGGCAGGACGCCGACATCCTCGGGAATCTGCGCAATCCTGAAGGCCGCCGAGTTGGCGGCTCCGTCATGCATGTTGATGTACCAGATGAAGATCGGGCGATCCTTGGACACGCCATCAAGCTCTGTCATCGACAGGTCGCCGCCCTGCAGCAGGTTGTCGAAGTTATAGGCCGTGAGCCACTGGCCTGGCGGCAGCTTGGCATCGAGCGCCTTCAGGCCGGCGATGAGTTCGGCACGGGTCGGATAGATCGCGTAGCCGACATCGGTCAGCAATTCGGCAAACAGCGCCACGAAGCAGGAATGCTGGTGCGGGTCGACGAACCCCGGCAGCAGGGTGCGCCCGTCGAGATCGATCACCCTGGTGCTGCCGGTCCGCAGTCCGGACAGCTCCGATGCCGTGCCGGCCGCAACGATCTTGCCGCCCCGCAGCGCCAGCGCTTCGACATTCCTGGGGCCTGCCGCCGCCATGGGGATGATCGTGCCGCCCTGGAAGATGATGTCCGCCCCGGCCTGCGCCTGCGCCGCCACCTGTCCGGCGGACAGGCCGAGGCCAGCGATGCCGGCCGCGCCGGCCAGCGTCATGAAGGCGCGTCGCGATGGTCCTTCCGGCAGCGCCGGCGCAACGGCGGACGCCTCCCAGCCAGTGTAAAGGCTGCGATTGGTGAAAAGCTTTCCGACACAAACGTGGCACATGAGGTTTTGTCCGGCTGTTTTGAATTGCCGTCGGACGCTTTAGCCGACGCGAGATTTCAATCCGGTCAAATTCACGTTTCAAATCAGTCGGTGCGGTAAACGCACTATGACCGGGCGGATGTCGTTTCTACACTTCCCGGCATTTGCATCGCCGGAAGCGGGCCATGCCTAGGCGTTGCGGCGCTCAACCCGGTTACGCCCGCGCCAACAGCAGCCGCGCCGCGAAGGCGCCCATCAGGCCGGCGAAGCTCCAGTCGAAGGCGCGCATCAGGCGCGGTGAGTTGCGCATCGTAGCCGCGAAGCGTTCGGCGCCGAGAATCATTGGCGCGCAGAGGGGTGGCGTGAGCAGCGTATAGAGCAGCCCCAGCATCAGAAGCTTGGCCGGCGCCTCCGGATCGGACGCCGACACGAATTGCGGCAGGAAGGTCAGGAAGAACATCACGATCTTCGGATTGAGCAGGTTGACGCCGAGCCCCATCGCGAAGGCGCTGGCAAGGCCGCCGCGCACCGGCGTGCCCTGCCGGAGCGACAGCGACGAGCCATGCCGGACCGCCTGCACCGCAAGCCAGAGCAGATAGCCCGCGCCCACGATCTTGATCGCGGTGAAGGCGGTCGCGGAGGCGACCAGCAGCGCCGACAGGCCGAATGCCGCGAGCATCGAATGCACCATCAGTCCCGCAGTGGCGCCCAGCATCGAGGCGAAGCCGCGCGCGCGTCCGCCATTGATGGTCTGGCCGAGAAACAGCGTCATGTCCGGGCCCGGCGTGACGATCAGGATCAGGGAGGCTGCAATGAACGCGGCGAGAATGGCGGGTTCGGGAAGGATGGTCATCGGAAGGATCGGTCCGGTCTCACGGCGACGCCGACAGGTCGCATACGGCACGCTCAAATGAAAACCGCCGCGCGTCAAGCGCGGCGGTTCACGTGACGCGACCGCCCGCCAGCAGTCCGGCGGTCGCGTGACAACACGGCGTGCGTCAGCTCTTCATCTTGCTGAACTTCGCTTTCTGCTGATCGTCGAGTGCGGCGTAGAAGTCTTCCAGCGCCGGCTGGATCGCCTTGGCCGCTTCGATCATCGCTTCGATCCGGGTCTGGGTCGCGGCCAGCCGCTCGCTCGGCGAGACCGGCGGATCCAGCGGACAGGCGGCCTTCAGGATATCGAGGGCCTTGAAGGTGGCGTCTTCCAGCGCGTCGAGCAGATCGAGCTGTTCGTCCGTCGGCGACACCGTCTCCTGGATCTTCGCGATCGGGAAATTGGCGAGACCGGGCTTGTCGGTGCCGCAGGCATTGGCGTCATCGGCACCGCCGCGGCCCTGCGCCTGCGCGCTCGCGATCTTCGGACCGAGCGCTTCGAACCGCCGCTGCTGATCGGCCGACAGCGAATCGTAGAAGCGCTCGAGGGCTGGCCGCACGATCTTGAGGGCTTCGAGGGTCGCCTCGATGCGCTCCAGCATGGTCTGCAGGCGTTCGACCGGATTGCGCGGCACGCTTTGCGGACACGAGTCGCGCATGGCCTCGGCGGCCTCCAGCGCTGCATCGCGCAGCGCGTCCAGCAGATCCTGCTGGTCGGCACTGAGATTCAGCGACGACTGGATGCGGTCGAACGGCCACGCGGTGATGCCCCGTCCGGTCTCGCCGCAGGCGCCTTCTCCCGCAGTCGGCGCGGTGCGGCGGCCCGGAGCGGCACGGTCCTGCTCCTGACCCTGATCCTGGACGCGGCTCTGCGTCTGCGGACGCACCGGGGCTGCGGCCGGTGCGCCGCCGGTAGCCGGGGCGGGCGCATAGCCCAGCGCTTCCGTCGCGTATTCCGGCTCCGAGTCCCACCAGATGCCGTCGAACAGGTCATCGTAGGCGTAGGCCCAATAGCCACCGTAATAGCCGTCGGCCAGAAGGTGTAATTGAACAGATCGGCATAGGCATAGGGCCAGAACACCGCTCCGCCGACGCCAAGGCCGATACCCCACGGAACGAAGCCGGCGAGCAGGCCCCGCCGCCAGGCGCGATCCGGCGCCCAGCGCGCGTAGCGCACCCGCGCATAGTCGCGGTTGCGATAGCGGTTTGCGAAACGGCCCTGGCGCGCGGCATCGCGGCTGAACCTGTTCTTCATGCGATGCTCGGCGCGGTCTTTCGACCGGCGCGTGTCGGCGATCCGTCTGTTCTGATCGCGCTCGGCGCGCTGCCGCTGGCGATCCTGCCGCGCCTTGTCACGCTGCGCGCGCTCCTGGCTCTTCTTCTGCTGACGGTCGCGCTGCTGTCCCTGACGATCGCGCTGGCGCTGTTGCGCATCGCGCCGGCGCTGTTGCTGGCGATCCTGTCGCTGTTGCCGGTCGGTTTTCTGGCGATCGCGCTGTTGCTGCTGACGCTCCTGGCGCTGCTCCCGCTGCGCTTTCTGGCGATCGCGTTGCTGCTGCTGACGGTCCTGCCGCTGTTCCCGCTGTGTCTTCTGACGATCGCGCTGCTGTTGCTGCCGATCCTGGCGCTGCTGCTGCTGCTGACGATCGCGTTGCGAGCGTTGCCGGTCCTGCCGTTGTTGCTGGCGCTGCTGCTGCTGACCACGCCGCTGTTGCTGGCGTTGCTGCTGCTGGCCGCGTTGCAGTTGCTGGCGCTGTTGCCGCTGCGCGCGATGCATGTCCTGCCGCTGCCCGCGCTGCTGTTGCCGAATGACCCTCTGCTGCTGACGCTGCTGCACCCGCGGTTGCTGGATACGCCGCTGCTGCTGCATCTGACGGCCGCCGCCGCCGCCGCCGCCCATGCCGCCACCGCGTCCTCCGCCACCCTGTCCATCCCTGCGCGCGCTAAAATCAATCGCGCGATCGGCATCTGCGCCGTGTTGTGCCGCGAGAGCGGATGGGGAGATTGCAAGCGACGGAATGCAAAGGAACGCGGCCGTGACGATCGTCAGGCTCGCTAGACGCACCAATCGCCTTAATCGCAGGATCGTAGCCATTTTCAGGTCCCGTTAAACGCCCCGTTCGATTACTGCCGATCGCGGACGGGTCTGGTTTGACATCGGTCAAAATCCGCCCCGGAACGAATATTATTTTTTGAATATAAAAATCGCCGCGCTCACTGGACGGCAGGGAGGGCGCGAACAGGGCAGGGCCCATCGCCATGCGCTGGAGGGAGTCCACAAAGGGGACCATATCGGGGTACAAGCGTGCAGAACGCAGGAGTTGCACGTGGCCCTCGAGATACCCTTCACCCTGACCGACCTGGCCGCCATTGTCAGCGAGCGCGCCACCGCGAGCGCCGAGGCATCCTATACGCGCAAGCTGCTGGACCGCGGGGTCGAGCATTGCGCGAAAAAGCTCGGCGAGGAGGCGGTCGAGATGGCGCTTGCGTCGGTGACCGAGGATCGCGAGCGGGTGATCGGCGAGGCCGCCGATCTGCTGTTTCATTTTCTCGTGGTGTTGAAGGCGCGGGGCATCGAGCTGACTGAAGTCGAGGCGGTGCTGAAGAAGAGAACCGTCCAGTCGGGTCTGGCCGAGAAGGCGTCGCGAACGCCGGACCGGCGCCCTGCGGATTTGTAGGTTGGCGAGCATGGAACAGCGGGTCGAACCGGAAGTCTCCCCCTATCGCTCGTTCAGCCGCGCCAACTGGGCGGCGTTGCGTGCCGACACGCCGATGACCCTCAATCCGGAGGAAGTCTCGACGCTGCGCTCGGTGCATGACCGCCTCGACATGAAGGAGGTGGAGGACATCTATCTTCCGCTCTCGCGTCTCCTGTCGATGTATGTCGCGGCCTCGCAGCGGCTGTTCCGGGTGCAGCAGAGCTTCCTCGGCACGGAAGATTCCAAAGTGCCCTACATCATCGGCGTTGCAGGGTCGGTCGCGGTCGGCAAGTCCACGACTGCGCGCGTGCTGCAGGCGCTGCTGGCGCGCTGGCCGAATACGCCGAAGGTCGATCTCGTCACCACCGACGGCTTCCTGCTGCCCAATGCGGTGCTGGAACGCGAAGGACTGATGGAGAAGAAAGGCTTCCCGGAAAGCTACGATCTGCCGGAACTGCTGCGCTTCCTGTCCGGCATCAAGGCCGGACGGCGGCCGATGCGGGCGCCGATCTATTCACACATCGTCTACGACGTGGTGCCGAACGAATGGGTCGAGATCGACCGTCCGGACATCCTGATCGTCGAAGGGTTGAACGTGCTGCAGGCCGGGCGTTTGCCGAAAGACGGCAAGGCGGTGCCTTTCGTATCCGACTTTTTCGACTTCTCGGTTTATATCGATGCGTCGGAGGAGGTGCTGGAGCGCTGGTATGTCGACCGTTTCCTGGCGCTGCGGCTGACCGCGTTCCGCGATCCGATGTCGTATTTCCATCGCTATTCGCGGCTGTCGGATTCGGAGGCGGTGGCGACCGCCAAGAGCATCTGGGACCGCATCAACCTGGTCAATCTGCGCGAGAATATTTTGCCGACGCGGCAGCGCGCCGACCTGATCCTCACCAAGAATGAAGGTCACCTGATCGACGAGGTGGCGCTGCGGCGGCTTTAGAGCCTGCGCAGCGATCAGGCTACCGCATCATCCTCTTACGCGGCGCGCTGCGCCATCCCGCGGACTTCCGCCAGGATCGTCGCGAGCTTTTCGCGGTCGAGCGGCTTCGACAGGAACGCATCCATGCCGGCGGCGAGGCAGGCCTCGCGATGCTCCGGCAGCGCGTTGGCGGTGAGCGCTACGATCGGCGTGCGGCGGCTGCCGGCCTTCGCCTCGATCGCCCGGATGCGGCGCGTCGCTTCGATGCCGTCGATGCCGCTCATGCGCACATCCATCAGGATCAGGTCGAACGGCAAACCCGCACCGTTCGCGGCGAGAAAGGATTCCATCGCCGCATGACCGTTCGCCACCACCTGCGGGCGGTGCCCGAGCTTCTGCAACAGCGCACGGGTGAGCAGCGCGTTGATCTCGTTGTCCTCGGCGACCAGGATCGACAGGCCGTCCTTGCGCGGCCTGCCGAAATTCGGCAGCTCGCTCAGTTCGTCCGCGATCTGCGCGAAGCCGTCGCCGTCCATGCGCAGACGTTCGGCCAGCGAAGCTGCCCGGATCGGCTTGACCAGATAGCCGCTGAAGCCGCGCGCCCTCAGGTCGGCGAGTTCGGACCGCGCCGCCGGCGTGATGGTGACCAGCCGGCACGGAATGCTGCGGGTCGCGGCGAGCAGCGCGTCGATCGCGTCATTGCCGAGCACATGGTCGATCAGCACGGCGCTCCATTCGCGCTCCGGCAGCAATGCCTGCGCAACCGCCTCGTTCGGCGCGATCGCGACCCGCGCGCCCCAGCGCGTCAGCCGCCGCGCCAGCAACGCGGCTTCGACATGCGACGGCGCGACGATCATGATGGCGCGCTGCGTCAGGTCTGGCGCAACGAAGGCCGGCATGCGTTCGGCATCCGCAGCGGGCTGCAGCGGCACCGCGACCTCGAACAGGCTGCCGGTGCCGGGGGCGCTTTCAAGCCCGATGCGGCCCTGCATGCCCTCGACGATGCGGTTGACGATCGCCAGACCAAGACCGGCGCCGTCCGCCTGGCTCGCGCCGGTTTCGGTCTGCTCGAATTCCCTGAAAATCTTGTCGTGATCCGCCGGCGCGATGCCGATGCCGGTATCGCGCACCTTGAACAGGATCTCTCCCGGCCATTCGCCCGGCTCGACCACGATCGCGACGCCGCCTTCGGCAGTGAACTTGACGGCATTGCCGGCGAGATTGAGCAGCACCTGTTTGAGCCGCGTCTCGTCGCCGATGACGCGCGACGGCAGCCTTTCGTCGACATAACTGGCGATTTCGAGGCCCTTGCCCTGCGCGCGCACGGCGAGCAATTCGGTCAGGTCTTCGATCATGGCGGCCAGCGGGAACGGCCGCGCTTCGAGATCGAGCCGGCCGGCTTCGATCCTGGAGAAGTCGAGGATTTCCTCGATCAATGCCAGCAGCGTTTCGCCGGATGTTTTCACCGCACGTGTATAGGTGGCCTGTTCGGGGCTGAGCCTGGTATCGAGCAGCAGATCGGCCATGCCGATGATGCCGTTGAGCGGCGTGCGGATTTCGTGACTCGCCATCGCCAGGAAGCGCGACTTCGCACGGTTCGCGGCCTCCGACAGGTCGCGCGCTTCCGCCAGCGCGTGTTCCGACATCACTCGGTCTGTAACGTCGCGGCCGACGCTCTGGATTTCAGTTTCACCATTCGCGCCGCGGACGGCGCCTTCGCGCCAGGCGATCCAGCGCGGGCCGGTGGTCGTGTCGATCTGCTGATCGAAGACGCGGCTGCCGTTCGGCAAGGTCGCGGCATCGCCCTGTTCGAGGACGGCGAAGGAGAAATCCGAGCCAAGCAGCGCATCGGCGGTCTTGCCCGCGAGCTGGCAGACGGCTTCGTTGGCGAAGGTGACCGTGCCGTGCGCATTACGGCGCACGATCAGGTCGCCCTGCATGTCGAGGAACGACAGGGCGCGCTGCTCCGCCTCCTGCAATGTCCAGATCCGGTCGGACAGGTTTTCGTTGCGCTGTTCAAGCGCAAGCGCACGGCTGCGCCACACGCGGTTGCGATAGATCAGAAACGCCGCGAAGGTGCAGACGAAGGCGAACAGCGCCGCAAGCCCGATGGCGAACAGGGCCGGATTGTAGGTCGATGTCCCGGTCGTGGTGGATGCGAGAAGCCCAAGCCCGATCCAGACACCCGCCATCAGGAAGAACGCCATCCGCGCGAAGCTGAACAGAATCGAACGCACTCCGCCTTCCGGCCTGGAAATCGAAAGCATGCCTGACGTCCCGTATCGGCCGTCCGCACATGACGGAACGGCTCCTTGCCCTTGCGACGAAAGGTGACGGAAGGCGGTTGCGATTGGATTGATGCCGGGGTGTCCGACAGCTTTCGCTTGCGCGGAGCGTTAGCGGCGGCTTGCGCTATTGCAGACAATTTTAGCGATCGGCGGCAGGTGCGTTACGCGGCGCGCCGCATCTCGTCGGTGAGTGCGCGATAGGACAGAGCCTCCGCCAGATGGATGCGGCCAACATGCGCAGCGCCGTCGAGATCGGCGAGCGTGCGCGCCACCCTCAGCACCCGGTGATAGCCGCGTGCCGACAGCCGCATCGCGTCAGACGCATCGCGGAGAAGAGCAAGACCGTTCTTGTCCGGCTGCGCCACCTGCTCCAGCACGCTGCCGGAGACCTGCGCATTGGTTCGGATCTGCGGCAGGCCAAGCGCCGCATAACGCTCCGCTTGGATGTCGCGGACGCGCGCCACACGTGCAGCAACCTGCGCCGAGCCTTCAGTGGGCGGCGGCAGGATCAGGTCGGCGGCGGTGACCGCCGGAATCTCGATATGCAGGTCGATACGGTCGAGCAGCGGACCGGACAGTTTCCCTTGGTAATCGGCGGCGCAGCGCACATTCATGCCGCGCTTGCAGATATAGCCCGGGTCGCTGGCATGTCCGCAGCGGCAGGGATTCATCGCCGCGACCAGCATGAATCGCGCCGGATAGGTGATGCGATGGTTGGCGCGCGCGATCGAGACTTCGCCCGTCTCGAGCGGCTGGCGCAGCGAGTCGATCGCCTGCCCGGAAAATTCGGCGAACTCGTCGAGAAACAGCACGCCGTTATGCGCGAGCGAGACTTCGCCCGGCCGCGCCCGCAGGCCGCCGCCGACCAGCGCCGGCATCGATGCGGAATGATGCGGCGAACGGAACGGGCGACGGTTGGTGAGCGAGCCGCCCTCGATCTCGCCCGCGACCGACGCGACCATCGAGATTTCGAGCAATTCCTCCGGCGTGAGCGGCGGCAGGATCGACGGCAGCCGGGCCGCCAGCATTGACTTGCCGGCGCCGGGCGGTCCGACGAGCAGCAGATTATGTCCACCGGCAGCGGCGACTTCGAGCGCGCGCTTGCCGCTCTCCTGTCCCTTGATGTCGGCGAGGTCGAGCAGCGTGGCCTCGGTTTCGCGGATCTGCGGTTGCGGGCGCGTGAGCACCTGCGTGCCCTTGAAATGATTGGCAAGCTGGATCAGCGATGCGGCGGCAACGATCTCCATTTCCGGGCTGGCCCAGGCGGCTTCCGCACCGCAAGCTTTCGGACAGATCAATCCTTCGCCGCGGGCATTGGCGCCGATCGCCGCCGGCAGGACGCCAGCGACCGGCGCGATGGAGCCGTCGAGCCCGAGTTCGCCCAGCACGGTGAAGCCCGCGACCGCGTCGTGAGGGATCGCGCCGATCGCAGCCATCAGGCCGAGCGCGATCGGCAGATCGTAATGGCTACCTTCCTTGGGCAGATCGGCCGGCGCGAGATTGACGGTGATGCGGCGCGCCGGCAGCGCCAGCCCCGACGCGATCAGCGCGGAGCGCACACGCTCGCGGGCTTCGGACACCGCCTTGTCGGCGAGCCCGACCACGCTGAAGGCCGGCAGGCCGGGCGCGACCTGGACCTGCACATCGACCGCGCGGGCCTCGATCCCCTGAAACGCAACCGTGGAAACCCGCTGAACCATCACCCAAGCCGCCCGCTTGCAGTCTACGCGTTCAAGTAGATTGTGGATGAAGTCTAGCGTATCCGGATATTTTTCACAAGAACATTTGCAGAACAAAACGACTCACGCTAGCTTTTCCTCAACAGGGATGGAGTTGCGAGATGGTCGACCTGAAAACCTTGCAGATGGAGCTTGCCTTCGCCCGCCGTGCCCGCCGCGAAGCGCAACTGGCCGGATCCGACATCGAACGTCTGATCGAGCGCATGCAGGCGGGACGCACGCTGCAGCAGATCGAGCTGGAAGAGGCGGTCGCGGACGACGACTTCGCTGCGATCGAAGAGTTTCGCCAGGCAGCCTGACGTTTAGTCGGGCTTCGCCGCTTCGGGATTGCTCTCTGCAGCCGCAGTCCGTGTGCGCAGCTCTCCGACCAGCGCATCGAGGCTTTGCGCGAACTGCGCCAGCTCGAAATTCTGCGGGTCGTCGTGCTTGTTGCGGATGCCCTCGTCCAGCACCGAGTGGAAGGCGGGGATCATCCAGAAGCCGGCGCGGCGGCTTGCCACCGTGTAGACGAGCGCAAGCGATTCATATTGTGCCGGGGTGAAGCCGGGCGTGGGCGCAAGAAAATCGTTGCGGCTGCCATAGCCCTTGAGTGCGCGGCGCGGCTGGATCAGCTCGACATGCAGGAACAGCCCCTTCAATGAGGGCCCGAAATTCTTCGCGGCTTCGAACTTGGTCGCGCGCCATGGCACGTTGAAGTCATGCGCGAGATAGATCCTGCCACCGCGATTGATGAACACATGCGCGCGCTCGATGTCGTTGGAACAGGCATAGCGGGCGAGATTGTTGATCTTGGGATTGTCGTCGATCGAGACCGGCCAGGGTTGGGTGCGATAGTTCGGCGTCGAGGTGTCGTGGAAAACGATATAGGTCGCGGAACGCGCCAGCGGATCGTTGTCATGCGCGTGCGACACCGGCTGTGCGAGCGTATCGATCACGGTCTGGCTGGCGCCGCGGTCGCGCAACAGACCCGCCAGCGCATCGCGTGACGGCAGGTCGGTGTCGCCGCCGACGCGCTTCTCCAGCGCCGCAGGCAGGGTCTCCATCGCTGCGCCGAGCCGGCCGACCGGTTCGAGCGGGTTCAGCAGGCAGCGGGCCTGTTCGGCGGGCGTCCCAGCAAACGACTGGGTTTGGTGATCGAATTTGCAGAAGCCCGCGATCTGCCGCTCGGTCAGCACGACCGGCGGGCGTTTGGCGAAACTGCATTTTCCGCCCGACGGAAATTCGATCTCGAATGCCCGGGATGGCGAGGTCAGCGCCATCGCACAGGTCACGAGAGCCAATGAAAGTCTGTTCAAAGCCATGAAGCCGCTGTCGCGTGTCGTTCGCTTCACGCTAACGCAGGCCCGGTCGCGAACACAATCGGGCAAAGGGTATCAGCCTTGCGGCGGTGTGCCGCCCGTGTCCGATCGGTCACGGCGGCTCATGCCTTGCGCTTCGTCTCGATCGCATCCCAGACCATCGCCGCTATGTCCGGTCCGCCGATATTGCGGATCGCGCGGATGCCGGTTGGCGAGGTGACGTTGATCTCGGTCAGGAAGCCGTCGATCACGTCGATGCCGACGAAGATCAGCCCGCGCTCCTTCAGGGCGGGTCCGAGCCGGCGGCAGATCTCGTGCTCGCGCTCGGTGAGTTCGGTATCCTTCGGCGATCCGCCGCGCACCATGTTGGAGCGAAGGTCGTCCGGCGCCGGCACCCGGTTCACGGCGCCGGCATATTTGCCGTCGACCAGGATGATGCGCTTGTCGCCTTTCTTCACCTCGGGAAGAAACCGCTGCACCATCCATTGCTCGCGGAAGGTGGTCGCGAACAGGTCGTAGAGCGAGCCGAAATTGAGATCGTCGCGTGTGAGCCGGAACACGGCGGCGCCGCCGTTGCCGTAAAGCGGCTTCATGACGATGTCGCCATGCTGTTCGCGGAACGCCTTGATCTCGGCCAGGTCGCGGGTGATCAGGGTCGGCGGCATCAGGTCCGCAAACTCCATGACGAAGATTTTTTCCGGCGCGTTGCGCACATGCGCCGGATCGTTGACCACAAGCGTCTTCGGATGCACCCGCTCGAGCATATGCGTGGTGGTGATATAGGCCATGTCAAAGGGCGGGTCCTGCCGCAGCAGGATCACGTCGAAGTCGGTCAGTTCGGTGCGCTTGCCGTCGCCCAGGGTGACGTGGTTGCCGATCTCGTCGCGCACCTCCAGCGGCTGCACCGTCGCGAACACCCGGTCGCCGCTCTGGGCGAGCTTGTCGGGCGTATAATAGGATAGCGTGTGGCCGCGCGCCTTCGCCTCCAGCAGCAGCGCGAAGGTGGAATCCCCGCGGATATTGATCCGCTCGATGGGGTCCATCTGGACGGCGATATTCAGTGGCATGCTCTTGACCCAGCTTTCTTATTTCAGGTGCAAACGCGTGGTTAATAACTCGCTGCGATGATCCGGCGACGAGTTTTTCCGAACCACCCGGATGTTCCCCGTGGCATTCCCGAGATTGACGATCGCGGTCAAGCTTTACGCCATTTTCGCGTTGGTCGCGACCGTGGCCGTCGCGCTCGCGGTTATTGCGCGGCAGATCGGAAGCGGTGCGCCGGTCGCCGACACGCATAGCCTCGCCTGGCCGCTCGGCGCCATGGCCGTGCTGCTCCTGCTGCTCGCGGCGTCCGGTGCGGCGGTGGTGGGGCGCACCTGCGCCCGGCTGTTCGCGATCACGCGCGTGACCGGGCAACTTGCGGACGGGCAAATCGACGTGGCAATCCCGCATCGCGGACGGCGCGACGAAATCGGCGCACTGGCCGCGTCGATCGCGGTGTTCCAGTCCGCCATGCGGACCAACAAGGACCTGAACCAGACCGTGCGTGAGGATGCCGATGCGCGCAGGCAGCGGCAGGATCAGATCGCGGCCGAGATCGCGGCGTTCTCCGCGGATGTCGAGGTGACGCTGCGCGAGCTGATGAAGATGTCCGGGCGCGCCAAGAAGGCTGCGACCGAGCTGGCGCAGGCGGTCGATATCACCGTCGACCGGACCGGCCGCGCCACCCAATCGTCCGAGGAATCCAACACCAATGTGCGCGACATCGCGTCCGCCGCCGACGAGCTTGCGATGTCGGTGCTCGAGATCGAGCGGCAGGTGTCACAATCGAACGATATCGCGATGAAGGCCGTGGCCGAAGCCGGCGCGACCAATGACACGGTCAAGGAACTGAGCGAGGCCGCCGGCCGGATCGGCGACGTGATCCGGCTGATCAACGACATTGCCGAGCAGACCAATCTGCTGGCGCTCAATGCCACCATTGAGGCGGCGCGCGCCGGCGATGCAGGCCGTGGCTTCGCGGTGGTGGCGGGCGAGGTCAAGGCGCTGGCCGGCCAGACCGCGAGGGCCACGGACGAGATCGGAGCGCAGATCGCGGGAATGCAGCAGGCCACCAACCGGTCGATCGCGGCGATCAGCGCGATCAAGACCACGATCCGCGAGATCGGCGATATTTCAAGTGCAATTGCCGCGGCGGTGACCGAGCAGGGCGCGGCGACGCAGGAGATCGCGCGCAGTGTCGAGACGGCGTCGCGCCGGGCGGCCGAAACCACCGATCAGATCGGCAGGGTGACGGAAGCCACCGAAATCAGCCGCGTGCATTCCGAAGCCGCGCACGATGTCTCGGACCGGCTGGACCGGCTGGCCTCGCAGATGCGCAATCAGATCGAGCAATTCGTCGAGCGCATCAAGGCGGCTTGAACTGCCCCAGCGCTGCGGCACCGCCGGGCCGGTCACTCCGTCTCGAACGCGCCCGTGATATGCCGCGGCAGGGATCGCGGCGCGACCAGCACCGCATCGAACCGCATATCGCAAGTCGCATCGTCCGGATGATCGGCCAGCCAGGCGCTGGCGGCCGATGCGATGCGGCGCTTCTGGCGTTCGGTGACCGACCAGGCGGCATCGTCGAGCCGCGCGCGCGCCTTCACTTCGACGAAGATCAGAAGCGGGCCGCGCTTTGCCACGATATCGATCTCGCCTGCGGGAGAGCGAAAGCGCCGCGCGACGATGCGAAATCCTTTTGCGATCAGGAGCGCCGCCGCGCGGTTCTCGGCCGATAGTCCGAGCTTGAACGCAACCTGCCGCTCCGGCGCGGGCGGAGGTTTGTCCGCTTTTGTCTTACGGGGCGGCATCGCTCCGTTCCTTCGCAAGCTCGAGCGCGCGTTGATAGACGTCGCGGCGCGGCAATCCGGTCGCGGCGACAATCTCGCCGACCGCGTCCTTCACTGACACGCGCGACAGCGCCGCGCGAATGAGCGCGTCGACGTCGTTTGCATCCGGGGCCGCTGCTTCACCGGGCGGCGCGATCACGATGACGAATTCGCCGCGCGTTTCGGCATCGCCGGCATAGTGCTCTGCAAGCTCGGGCAGCGGCGCGCGCCGCACCTCTTCATGCAGCTTCGTGAGTTCCCGGCAGATCGCGGCTTCGCGCGCGCCGACCCCGGCGGCGAGATCGGACAAGGTCGCGGCAATCCGCGAGCCGCCTTCAAACAACACGATGCTTGCGGGAATACGCGACAATTCGGCGATCCGGTCCCGCCGCTGCATGGTCTTCGCGGGCAGGAATCCCTCGAACAGAAAACGGTCGGTCGGCAACCCGGAGGCCACCAGAGCGGTCAGCACCGATGAGGCGCCGGGCAGTGCGGTCACGGCAAGGCCGTGCTCGTGCGCTTCGCGAACGAGCTTGTAACCGGGGTCGGAAATCGCCGGCGTGCCCGCATCGGAGATCAACGCAATTGCGGCGCCCTCGGCGATGCGCTTCAGCAATGCCGGGCGCACCGCGGCCGCGTTGTGATCGTGATAGGCCGTGGTCGCGCTCGCGATGCCGTAATGCTCCAGCAGCTTGCGGCTGACACGGGTGTCCTCGCAGGCGATCAGGTCGGCTGCGGCCAGCGTCTGCAGCGCGCGCCAGGTGATGTCGCCAAGGTTCCCGATGGGTGTGGCGACCAGGTACAAACCGGGACTGAGCGCCGGCGCCGGGTAATGCGTGCCCCCGATATGAAATCCACGCCGGGGTTGCGTCATGGCAACACCATGTCAAACACTGCCTCGACCATGACGCCTGCCCGGTTAAACATCCTGTCACAATATGCCAGATTGCGCCGGTAGGCGCCTCGTCCAGCCGCGCGTCTCGCTCCTGAATCTGGCTGGGTCCGGGTCGATGCGAAACTCTGTCCGTTTATCACGTCGGCACTTTGCCCTTTCGGCGGCCTCGCTCGCGGCGGCCGGGCTGACCGGCTGCGCTGCGAATAACGGCGGCGTCGGTTCCCCGATTGGCGAGGCCCCGGTGGTCCCGGCCGAACCGCCGCAGGCGGGCTCCGAGATCGGCGGCGGGCAATACAAGGTGGCGCTGATTTTGCCGCTCTCGGCCGGCGGCAATGCCGGGATGGCGGCGCAATCGATGAAGAACGCCGCCGAGATGGCGCTCTCGGAATTTTCCAGTGCGGACATCCAGCTTCTGGTCAAGGACGATGCCGGCAATCCGCAACAGGCCCGCATGGTCGCCAGCCAAGCCATGGACGAGGGCGCCCGGGTCGTCCTCGGTCCGCTCTTCGCGAAAACGGTGCAGGCCACCGGCGCGGCCGCGCGGCCGCGCAATATTCCGGTCATCGGCTTTTCCACCGATGCCAGCGTTGCGGCGCGCGGGGTCTATCTCCTGAGCTTCCTGCCGGAAACCGATGTCGTGCGGGTGCTCGCCTATGCCTTCACGACCGGCAAGCGCTCCTATGCCGCGATCGTGCCCGAGAATGCCTATGGCTCGGTGGTGGAGGCGACCTTCCGCGAGGAGGTTGCCCGGCGTGGCGGCCGCGTTGTCGCGCTCGAACGCTACACCAAGGAACGGCTGCCGGCTGCGATCGGCGTGATCGCTCAGGCCGCGCGCGGCGCCGACGCAGTGTTCATTCCGGACGGCGGCGATGTGGCGCCGACCATTGCGCAGGGGCTGGTGAGTGCCGGCGTCAACACCAAGCGCGTGCAACTGCTCGGCACCGGGCTGTGGGACGATCCGCGCATCTTCAACGACGGATCGATGCTGGGCGGTCTTTACGCCGCTCCCGACCCGGCCGGTTTTGCCAATTTCGTGCAGCGCTATCAGGCGCGCTACGGCAGCGAGCCGGTCCGGACCGCAACGCTGGTTTACGACTCTGCCGCGCTGGTCGCGGCGCTTGCGCGCAACCAGCCCGGGCAGCCGATCACCGACCAGACGCTGACCAATCCGTCCGGCTTTGCCGGCATCGACGGGATTTTCCGGTTCAAGCCGGACGGCACCAACGAACGCGGACTTGCGGTGATGCGGGTTGCCGCGGGCGGAGGCCAGATCGTCAGCCCGACGCCGAAAGCGTTCGGCGGATCGGGGACGTAGATTTTCGGCCGAGACTAAGCCGCGAGATCCGCAACCACCGCATCCAGAATCGGGAACGCAGCCTGGGTGACGCGCAGCCGCCCGTTCGCGGTGGTCTCGACCGCGCCTTCCGCCAACAGGATCGCGATCCGCTTCTGGTCGAGCGGACGCCCGGACAAGGCCTCGTAGCGCTGCGGATCGATCCCTTCGGCGAGCCGCAATCCCATCAGAAGATATTCGTCGGCGCGTTCCTCGCGGGTCAGCACCTCGTCGACAACGAGCCCGTGTCCCATGCCCTCGACCCGCATCAGCCAGCTCTCGGGCCGCTTCTCGGTCGCGGTGGCGTAACGGCGGCCGTCCTGTTCGATGCGGCCATGCGCGCCGGGCCCGACGCCGGCATATTCGTCGCCGCGCCAATAAACCAGATTGTGCCGGCTTTCCGCACCAGGTCGCGCGTGATTGGAAATCTCGTAGGCCGACAGGCCGGCTGCGTCGCAGACCTCCTGTGTCAGGTCGTAAAGTTCGCGCGCAACGTCGTCGTCCGGCGTCACCAGCTTGCCGCTCTTGTGCAGGGCGAAGAACGGCGTGTCGGCCTCGATGGTGAGCTGATAGAGCGACAGATGCTCGGCGGACTCGGCGATGGCGCGCCGCAATTCCTGCGCCCATGCGTCGGGCGTCTGGCCCGGCCGCGCATAGATCAGATCGAAGGAATAGCGGTCGAACACCGAGCGGGCGAGGCCGACGGCCTTCAGCGCCTCCTCGGCGGTGTGCAGGCGGCCGAGATCCTTCAGGGAGGCGTCGTCGAGCGCCTGCACGCCGAGCGACACGCGATTGACGCCGGCGGCGCGAAAGCCGCGGAAGCGTTCGGCTTCGACGCTGGTCGGGTTGGCTTCGAGCGTGACCTCCACATCCGGTGCAATCGACCAATGCTTGCCGATGGCATCCAGGATCGCGCCAACCGTCTCCGGCTGCATCAGCGAGGGCGTGCCGCCTCCGAAGAAAATCGTCGAGACCGTGCGGCCACTGGTCCGCGCGGCAATCGACTCGATCTCGCGCAGATAGCCGGACACATAGCGCGACTGGTCGATGCCGCCGTGACGGACATGACTGTTGAAGTCGCAATAGGGGCATTTCGACAGGCAGAACGGCCAATGCACGTAAACGCCGAAGGCCTGCGCCGGAAGAGCCATTGCGGAGAGATTCGTTAACGTCATGTTAACGACCTTACCCGGTTACAAGCGCTGCCGAAAGCGAACAGACGAGCATCGATAAAATTGTAACGATCGGGAACCGTGCGAGCGCCGGCCGTAATCCGCAAAGCGATGCTTCCTGAAGGCATGAAAGGCATGGCGCGCGACGCGGCGGATAGACCGTGCAACAGCGACGACGGCAGCCTGCGTAAAATCCTGGGAATTAATCGGGATTTTAGGTTTCGTCAGTCAGATACCACCGGGGCCGCGAAGTTTCGCGTGGAGGGGCAAGGCCATGGTGGCCGCTCCGCCGAACGAAGCCTAAGCGGATGGCGGGGCACACATTTCCATGACAACGACTGTGAATGTCGAGCTGAGCACGACGCTTCAGCAAACGCTGACCAATGCAGGCGCCGGTACCTATGCCTACGCCCTGGCGTTCGGCGCTTCGACGCCGGGCGGCGACGTCGAGCGTGTCGGTTACATCAAGCTGGTCGACGACGGCGTCGTCACGTCGACAACGTCGCTAACGCTGGATTCGCCGAATTTCTACAGCGGCGCGATCTACATCGTGATCCAGCAACACGGCCTGGGTCATTTGCAGGACCAGTTGACGGAAATCGAGCACCTGAACCCGACCCTCGCGCAAGCAGCGAACTTCACCTACCAGCTCTTCGAGATGACGCTGTCCGGGAGCGATCAGGACCAGGGCGACATCTCCGCGCTCAACACGTTCGGCTTCACGTCCACACTCGAAGTTGTTTATCAGAACGGTTCGGCAACGCGCGGCTTCCAGTCAAGCGCCAGCGACATCTTCAGCGCCTTTCCCGCCGATGCGGTCGCAAACTATGGCGCCAATGGATTTCCCGATCCGGAGCGGCTGGCGACCGGCCCTGCGACCGCCAATGATCAGGCGCCCTGGCCTTCGTCGGACTGGCAAACCTATGTCGACGCGCTGAAGGCCGACCCGGCGACGCTGAGCGACATCGAGATCGTTTACGCGTTCCAGGGCAGTTCGTCGGACAGCACCGCGATGCTGAGCCAGTACAGCGTCCAGTATGTCGCCAAGGACAAATACGGCGAGGACTATTTCTGGCTGGTGCCGGACACCAGCAACGGTGCGACCAACACCGACTGGATCCAGATCACAGCGAGCGAACTCGTCCAAAACATCTATGTCCAGACCGGACAGCTGACATATTACGCGGGCGGCAGGAGCAACGGCGCTCAGCAATACAGCAGCTTCACTCCCACCAATCCCGACGGGGGCGTCGCAAAACACTTCGTTGCGGGATTCGATGCGGGCTTCTGGGGCGGCAGCGGCACGTCGCCGAATTCGTCCGTCACCGAGACGATCGACTTCAACAAGGGCTACAACTGGAACGTCAACTACGCCTATGACGCGATCCTGCTCAATGGCGTCGGGTCGGCGGGCTACACCAATTCGTTGTCGTCGGGGAGCGGCCAGTTCTACGACCCCTGGGCCCAGCAATTCGTCGCCAATTCCAATGCCTACGGTTATTCCTACAGTGACCTCGTGTCCGCAGGCGGCGTCAATCCTCAAGTCGCCATGTATGACACGGCGACCGGCGCCAATGTGCAGACCGTCAACATCACGGTCTACGATACCGGCGAAACGCCGGCGTCCGGCTTTACGGCCGGAAGCCAGGGCTACATCGCCCCGACCGCGGCGTCGGGTGATTATGAAGATTCGCTGACGACCACCACGAACCAGATCGGCTTCAATTTCAACTTCTCGGTTGGCAGCACGCTGTATGCGCCGGACGAGGCGACGTCGATCGTCTTCAAGATCTACGCGCCCGACAGCCCGCAGGCCGATGGCGACGGTTTCATCTCGCTCAACCTCACCACGGCGAGCAACAGTCAGGACTGGTACTATTACATCATCAACGAGAATGCCGGCACCTGGTCGGTAGCGCTCAGCAATGCGACCGATCTGAACGGGTTCTTCAATATCCAGAACATCCCGGTCACGGCGGACGGTTCGCCGAGCTGGTATCAGCTCGTCTTCGGCGACGGTGACAACCAGACAACCTACAACATCTACGCGACCAGCGATCAGAGCACCGGTGCCTTCACCGATCTGGTCATCGATCATGGCATCGAAGTCACGTTGAACCCGAACGGCAGCTACACGCTGGCCTTCGCGCCAGCGGGGCATATGTTCTACGACATCGACACATTCGCGCCGCCGCCGACCGGCGATCCCGACACGGTCGGCGTCAGCATCATCGGTTCGAAGCACAGTGACATGGTCAATGCGCTGAACTCGGTCGGCATGCAGGCCGAACCGACCGGCGGCGCGGACTACATCTTCGGCGCCAAGGGCAACGATTATCTGTCGGGGCTTGGTGGCAATGACACCCTCAATGGCGGCAAGGGGGTGGACCATCTCTGGGGCAATGACGGCGACGACATCCTTCAGGTTCAGGGCAACGAGGGTGTCTACGATTATTTCAACGGCGGCGCCGGGACCGACACGCTGCAGTTTCTCAAGGGCAACGTCACGCTGGCGGGCTTCAATGCGGCCTCTTCGTCGATCGAGATTCTCCACAGCAATGGCCGCGCCCTGCTTGGCACCAAAGAGATGGATGTGTTCGATCTGAGCGGGCTCAGCCAGGCGCCCGATTTGCGCTTCATCGACGGCAAGGGCGGCAACGACATCATGATCGGGTCGAATTTTGCCGACGATCTGCGCGGCGGCAAAGGCGACGACACGCTCGATGGACGCGGCGGCAACGATACGCTCAACGGTGGCAAGGGGCTGAACACCTATGTGTTCGCCGACGGCTACGACCACGATACGATCGTGAAGTTCCAGGCCGGCAGGGACACGATCGACCTCACGGGCGTCAGCAGCGTCGCCAATTTCACCGAGCTTCTGGCCTTGATGGATCAGGTTGATCGCAGGACCGTGCTGATCGATTTCGGCAACGGCGATACCCTGACGCTGCAGAAGACGACGATCGATATCCTGTCCGCGAACCAGAGCGACTTCCTGTTCGCTTAGAGGTGTTCCGTAACTTGACGGAGTGCTTGGACGCTATTGCGCGCTTCGGGCCCTCCTTATTTCAGGCACGCGTCCGCAAGCTTGATGAAGGCGCGGGCGCGATGCGACAGCCCCTGACCACGCGGCGGCAGGCCATGCTTTTCGTCGGACGTCATCTCGCCGAAAGTGCGGTCGTGACCGTCCGGCAAAAACATTGGGTCGTAGCCGAAGCCGGCGTCGCCGCGCGGCGGCCAGACCAGCGTGCCTTCGACAATCGCCTCGAAGTCTTCCGTATGTCCGTCCGGCCAGGCGACGCACAGCGCCGACACGAAATGCGCGGTGCGGCGGGCCGGCGTGGTCGCGCCGTGATCGCGCAGCATCTGGTCGATCGCCTGCATGGCGCGGGCAAAATTCTTGTCGGGCCCTGCCCAGCGGGCCGAGTGAATGCCGGGCGAGCCGCCGAGCGCATCGACCGCTAGGCCGGAATCGTCGGCAAAGGCGGGAAGGCCAGAGGCCTTCGCCGCCGCATGCGCCTTGATCGCGGCATTCTCCGCGAAGGTGGTTCCGGTTTCTTCCGGCTCGGACAGATTCAGTTCGCCAGCCGAGACCGCCTCGATGCCGTAGAGCGAGAGCAGTTCACGCATCTCGCGCAGCTTGCCAGCATTGTGGGTGGCAATGACCAGTTTGCCGGTGATGCGGCGATGCGTGCTCACGTCACCGCCATCTTCTGCAGATCGACCAGCTTGCCCACGCCCTTGCGCGCGAGCTTCAGCAATTCGAGGAATTGCTCCTCGCTGAACGGCGTCTTCTCGGCCGTGCCCTGGATCTCGATGATGCCGCCCGCTCCAGTCATGACGAAATTCGCATCGGTGTCGGCGTCGGAATCCTCGGCATAGTCGATGTCGAGTACGGGCGTGCCCTTGTGAATGCCGCACGAGATCGCGGCGACATGGTCGCGCAGCACCTCGGTCTTGATCATGTTGCGGGTCTTCATCCAGTGCAGGCAGTCATACAATGCGACCCAGCCGCCGGTGATCGAGGCGGTGCGGGTGCCGCCATCGGCCTGAATGACGTCGCAATCGATGGTGATCTGACGCTCGCCGAGTGCGACCAGATCGACCACGGTGCGCAGCGATCGTCCGATCAGGCGCTGGATCTCGACCGTTCGCCCGCCCTGCTTGCCGGCGGTTGCCTCGCGCCGCGTGCGCTCCGAGGTTGCGCGCGGCAGCATGCCGTATTCGGCGGTGACCCAGCCGCGACCCTGCCCCTTGAGCCAGGGCGGCAGCCGGTCCTCCAGCGTCGCCGTCACTAGCACATGGGTGTCGCCGAATTTCACGAAGCAGGAGCCTTCGGCATATTTGACCACGCCGCGCTCGAGCGAGACGGCGCGCATTTCATCCGGTGCCCGGCGGCTTGGCCGCATCGTTCAGTCCTTCTTGATTTGCAGATTGGCTCAAGCGCTTTTAGGAGGCACCGTCGCAGCCGACAAGCTGGATTCGGCAAAAAGGGTCGGCCGGGAAGGAAAACGTCTTGCTCGACAATCTGATGCGGCCGCTCCGGGCGTTTCAACCGGCCTATGTCCCGCTGATCATGGTCTATTTCGCCTACGGGGCGCTCGGCCTGATCGACGTCACCCGCGACTTCTGGATCAAGGAAAAGCTCCAGCTGTCGCCCTCCGAACTCGCCAGCATCGGGGTATGGCTGACGCTGCCCTGGACCATCAAGATGGTGTTCGGGGAACTGGTCGATTGCGTGCCGATCTTCGGATCGCGGCGGCGTGTCTACATCCTGATCGGCGCGCTGTTCACCGCATCGGGCCTCGTCACGCTTGCGGGCGCCGCCGGCGGCTGGCTCGTCTTCCTGCGGCCCGACCATCTCTACGTCCTTGGCGCGCTGCTGATCGTTCTCGGCACGGTCATTCAGGACGTGGTCGCGGACGCGATGTCGACCGAGGTGGTGAGCCGGGTCGATGCTGCCGGCGAGCCCAGGCCCGACAACGAGGTCCGGTCCGAACTCGGGATGGTGCAGGTGCTGGGCCGGCTTGCGCTGTCGGGCGGCATCGTCGCGGTGGCGGGATTGTCCGGCGTCCTGGCCGGGATGTTCGATCGCGAGACGGTGTTTCTGATGGGCCTCGTCATCCCGGCGATCTCGGTGACCGGTACCTTTTTGGTCAAGCGCGAGCCCACCGAAATCCGTCCGATCGACTGGCGGATTCTCGGCGGCGGCATCGTGTTCGGCGCCATGGTGCTGGCGCTTGCGCTCGGCGGCATTCCATACGCTCAGGAGGTGATCTTTCTCCTGTCGATGGCGGTGATCTGCACCATGCTGGTGTTTGTGACCCGCGAACTCGACCACAAGTCGCGGATGGCGATCCTTTATACCAGCATCATCATATTCGCTTTCCGCGCGACTCCCGGTGTCGGCGACGGCTATTTCTGGTGGACGCTCGATGTGCTGAAATTCGACGAGAATTTTTACGGCGCGCTGCGGCAGACCGGAGCTGTGCTCGCCATTCTCGGGATGTGGCTGTTCTCCCGGCAACTCACCGAATATTCGGTGACGAAAACTCTGTTCTGGCTGGCCATCATCGGTTCCGCGCTGTCGCTCCCGAGTCTCGGTCTCTATTACGGCGTCCACGAATGGACCGAGCAGACCTTCGGCTTCGGCGCGCGCACGATCGCGCTAATCGATACCGTGGCGTCGTCGCCATTCGCGCAATTGTCGATGATCCCGCTGCTGACGCTGATCGCCTTCTACGCACCCGCCGGGCACCGCGCGACCTGGTTCGCGCTGATGGCGTCGCTGATGAATCTGGCGCTGGCGGCCGGCGCGCTGCAGACCAAATACCTGAACGAGATCTTCGCCGTGCAGCGGGGAGACTATACCGAACTGGGCGGGCTTCTGATCGCCGCCCTCACGATCAGCTTTTTCCTGCCGATCGGGGTCATCCTGCTGCTGGGCCGGAGGGTGTGAGCTGCGCTGTCATCGCCGGGCATAGCCGTCGAAGACGGCGTCGTTGACGCCTTTTGACCCGGCGATCCATCATACGAAGACGATGGATGCGCGGGTCAAAGCCCGCGCATGACCAAGCCGATATGGCTTGAAATCCTTCGCGGAAAGCGACAAGTCTGGTTCGAAGGAGTTCCCGCCTTGGCGTCACACGACATCCCGGTCGGCGCGAACCAGATATCGCTCGCGGATTTGAGCGAACGGTCGCGCGACATATTCCGCCAGATCGTCGAGAGCTATCTCGCCACCGGCGAGCCGGTCGGTTCGCGCAATATTTCGCGTTTGCTGCAGGTCTCGCTGTCGCCGGCGTCCGTGCGCAACGTGATGAGCGATCTCGAACAGCTCGGCCTGATCTACGCACCGCATACGTCGGCCGGCCGGTTGCCCACGGAACTCGGATTGCGCTTCTTCGTCGACGCGCTGATGCAGATCGGCGACCTCAACGAAGGCGACAAGCGCGCGATCGAGGCGCAGGTCGCCGGTCGCGGCCAGTCCTATGAGAATGTGCTGATGCAGGCGTCGGGCCTTCTGTCCGGCCTGACGCGCGCCGCCGGCGTGGTGTTGACCGCCAAGATCAACACGCATCTGAAACATGTCGAGTTCGTGCGGCTGGAGCCGGAGCGTGCTCTGGTGGTGATGGTTGCGGAGGACGGGCAGGTCGAGAACCGCATCCTGCACGTTCCGCCGGGGCTGCCGACCTCATCGCTGATCGAGGCGTCGAACTTTCTCAATTCGCGCATCCGCGGCAAGACGCTGGCCGAAGTGCGTCTCGAACTTGAGCAGGCGCTCGAAGCCGGCCGCGCCGAACTCGATCAGCTCACCCAGAAGATCGTCGCCGCGGGGTTCGCAAGCTGGTCCGGCGGCGACAATGACGACCGCAAGCTGATCGTTCGCGGTCAGTCGCATCTGCTCGACGACCTGAAGGCGCTGGACGACCTGGAGCGGGTGCGGCTGCTGTTCGACGATCTCGAAACGCGGCGGGGCGTGATCGATCTGCTCGGCCGGGCCGAGCGCGCGGATGGCGTCCGCATCTTCATCGGGTCGGAGAACAAGCTGTTCTCGCTGTCCGGTTCCTCGACGATTGTCTCGCCGTACCGGGATTCGGCTGGCCGGATCGTGGGGGTGCTCGGCGTGATCGGGCCGACCCGGCTGAATTACGCGCGGGTGATCCCGATGGTGGACTACACCGCCAAGGTGGTGTCGCGGATTCTCTCCGGAACTTGATTTTTCCGTCGCGAATTCTGATATGGCGGCTGAAAGCCGCACATTTGACCGGACGCACGCGATGAACGATACGCCACGGACCGACGCGCAAGGCCCCGAGGCCTCCGCCGCAGAACCCAAAGCCGCCGAGACCAATTCTCCCGGGCCAAAGGCTTCCAAGCCCTATGTCGATCCCTCGCTTCTGGTCGACGAAGCCGCGGAGATGAAGGACCGGCTGCTGCGGACGCTGGCCGAGATGGAGAATCTGCGAAAGCGCACCGAGCGCGAGGTGGCCGATTCGCGCCAGTATGGCATTGCCTCCTTCGCCCGCGACATTCTGGGCGTGGCCGACAATTTCCGCCGTGCGCTCGATGCGGTTGGCCCCGAGGTCCGCGCCGGCGCCGATGCCGCGGTCACGTCTTTCATCGAGGGCGTTGAGCTGACCGAAAGGGAACTGCTGAAGGCGCTCGAGAAGAACGGCATCCGCAAGATCGAGCCGCAGGGCGAGAAGTTCGACCCGAACCTGCATCAGGCCATGTACGAAGTGCCCGATCCGTCGGTGCCGTCGGGCAGCATCGTGCAGGTGGTTCAGCCCGGCTACATGATCGGCGAACGCATCCTGCGGCCGGCAATGGTCGCGGTGGCAAAGGGCGGGCCGAAAATGGCGGCGCCTGCAGCAAACGATGGCGGCGCTGGCAGCAAGTAGCGCAGTCCCGGCTTGTTGACCGCGGGCTGGTTCCAACACATGATCGCGGCGGCAGCCCGAAAGCGCATTGAGCCTCAGCGAATGGCGTTGGAAGACTTTAGCTTTTCGGTGGTTCTGGAGCCGCAAGAGGACGGCGGTTTCACCGTGCTCGTGCCTGCTCTTCCAGAGGTCGTTACCGAGGGAGATACCGAGGAAGAAGCGCTGGCCAATGCTCAGGAGGCCATTCGCGCAATTCTCGCCTACCGTCGCGATAACGGGATGTCGATCCCCGCAGACGCGCTGCCCGAAATCCGGCGTGTGACCGTGGCGGCCTAGCGTGGCCGGCGGGCGCCTCCCCGTTGTCAGCGGGAGGCGCGTGGTACAGGTCCTCCAGCGGGCCGGATTTGTGATTGACCGGATCGTCGGCAGTCATCACGTCATGGTCTATCCCGGAGATCCGACGCGAACTGTGGTCGTCCCCGTGCATGCTGGACGGGATCTGAGACCCGGCACGTTCAGGTCCATCCTGCGTCAGGCGGGTTTTTCGCCGGAAGAATTTTCGAAGCTGTTATGAGATTAGCGCCGACGATAGTTACGCCGGTCGTGGATCAAACGTGTCGCGCGGTCACTCCCGCGCGTTGATGCCGTCGCGGATCTGACGAAAGCGGGCGAAATTGTCCAGCCACGTTGCCTTGGGCGAGATGCCGACCATCCGCACAAAGCCGCTGCCGCCGAACCGCATCCATTGTACGATCACGACATCGGAATTGTCGGCGGCGGACTGGCCTTCCAGCCTGATCTCGTAGCCGGGCTGCTGGCCGATGCGCATCGGCTCCTGTGACACAACCCGCAGATTGTTGAAGCCCTGGATGGTGCGCAGCACATTGGTGGCGAAGCTCGCCCGCTCATTGGCTTGCGACGGGGCGCCGGCGCCGGCTGAAATCATGACGATCGGCTCGGTGTTTGCGGGTTCGCTGGTGTCGCCCCGTTCGGTGAGCATCACTGCGCGGCCGGGCGCAATCAGTTTCACGCCTTCGAAGTTCGCTCGCTCGGTCAGCCGGAATGGCAGATGGTCGAGAATCTCCTGCGGCGGGATCTGGCCGCGCAGAACCACCGTGCCGAGCGCCTTGCGGATGATGTCGTCGGTGTAGACCTCGCTCGCGTCTTCCGGCACCTGCGCCGTAACGATGAAGGCGAAGCCCGGATCGGCACCCTGCCCGGTGATGCTGCGGCGCGTGATCATGAGCCATTTGCGGAATTTGACGCCTTCCGCCTCCTGATCGCCGATCACCAGATGGGCCGCGCCGCCATCGGTCAGCATCAGTTCGCGCTTGGCGTTGCTCACGCCCGGGATATTGATCGCGCCCGCGCTCATCGCCTTCAGGAATTGCTCGTAGGCCGGCGCCGGCACCTGACTGAGCAGGATGGCGGCTTTCCGGTCCCGATCCTCGAAGCCTGGAAAGGCGGCACTTGGGGTCATGTCGGCAGGCGGTACGAGGCCGATATGCGAGCCGACCGGGAAGACCGCGTCCGCGGCCCTGGCGGGAGCGGACATAACCAAGGCGAACAGCAGCAGCAGGACCGGTCGGACTATCATTGGCGGGGTCGGGCTCGTGGATTTTCGGTTTTGCGTTTCGCCACGGAGCCGGGCATAGCCGGTGAAGGGGCGGGCCGGGGGCGACCCTCTCAATGTACCAGCAAATCGGGTCATTGAAAGGCAGGTCGATCCGGCCAGGGGGAAGACGGGGATGATCGCCACGCTGGTTGCGATTCTCGATCTGTTCGGGGTTGCCGTCTTCGCGGTGACCGGTGCGCTGGTCGCCTCCCGCAAGCAGATGGACGTGGTCGGTTTTGCACTGCTCGCCACCGTGACCGGCATCGGCGGCGGGACGCTGCGGGATCTCCTGCTCGGCTTTTCGCCGGTGTTCTGGGTCCACCAGCCGATCTATGTCGTGATCTGCGTCGCGGTCGCAGCGATCGTGTTTCTGACCGCCCATATTCCGGAATCGCGCTACCGGCTGCTGCTCTGGCTCGATGCGCTGGGCCTGTCGGTCTTCTGCGTGGTTGGGGCCGAGAAGGCGATGGAGGCCGGGACCGGCGGCTTTATCGCGATCGTCATGGGTGTGATCACCGCGACCTTCGGCGGGGTCGTCCGCGACGTGCTCGGCGGCGAGATCCCGGTCGTCCTGCGCAAGGAAATCTATGCCTCGGCGGCGCTTGCCGGGTCGGCCGCCCTGGTCGGCGGGATTGCGGCCGGGCTTCCGCCGGCCGCGGCGACGCTCACCGGTTTTGCGATCTGCCTCATCATTCGCGGTCTCGCGCTGCAGCGCGGCTGGTCGCTCCCGGTCTATCGGGCCAGGCCGGGCCGCAGCCCGGACGAAATCGATCGCCGTTAGGGAAAACGAAACCGCAAGGCGTGACCTTGCCGGTCCGGAAAGGCCGGAAAGTCGCTGTCTCCCAGAGTCCCTGAACCGCAAAGTCCTTGCGGCCCAAGACGCCCCTCCTATATGAGCCAAGACGCCGCAGGGCTGCGGCGAAGATCATTTTAGAGGGGGTCGGATTACGGACGCACGGCGGGGGCACCCGTCGAATCCACGGTCCTTCCGGGTGCCGGCATCGGGCCCGGCCGATCTGCCTGAAAGAGAGGAATAAAAGAATGTCAAAGGTCATCGGGATCGACCTCGGCACCACCAATTCGTGCGTGGCCGTCATGGAAGGGAAGACGCCCCGGGTTATCGAGAACGCCGAGGGCATGCGCACGACGCCCTCGATCGTCGCCTTCACCGACGACGGCGAGCGGCTGGTCGGCCAGCCGGCCAAGCGCCAGGCCGTGACCAATCCGGAAAAGACCATCTTCGCGGTCAAGCGGCTGATCGGTCGCCGCTACGACGACCCGACGGTGGAAAAGGACAAGAAGCTTGTCCCCTACAAGATCACCAAGGCCTCGAACGGCGATGCCTGGGTTGAAGTCGACGGCAAGACCTATTCGCCGTCGCAGATTTCGGCCTTCATCCTGCAGAAGATGAAAGAGACCGCCGAGGCCCATCTCGGCCACAAGGTCGATCAGGCCGTCATCACCGTCCCCGCCTATTTCAACGACGCCCAGCGTCAGGCGACCAAGGACGCCGGCAAGATTGCCGGGCTTGAAGTCCTCCGCATCATCAACGAGCCGACCGCTGCCGCGCTGGCCTATGGCCTCGACAAGCAGAAGACCGGCATCATCGCGGTCTACGATCTCGGCGGCGGCACCTTCGACGTGTCGATCCTCGAAATCGGCGACGGCGTGTTTGAGGTGAAGTCGACCAACGGCGACACCTTCCTCGGTGGCGAAGACTTCGACATGCGCCTGGTGAGCTACCTGGCCGACGAGTTCCAGAAGGAGCAGGGCATCGACCTGCGCAAGGACAAGCTCGCGCTGCAGCGGCTCAAGGAAGCCGCCGAGAAGGCGAAGATCGAACTGTCGTCGACGACGCAGACCGAGATCAACCTGCCCTTCATCACCGCGGACGCGACCGGGCCCAAGCATCTGACCATGAAGCTGACCCGCGCCAAGTTCGAGGCGCTGGTCGACGACCTGATCCAGCGGACCATCGAGCCGTGCCGCAAGGCGCTGAAGGATGCCGGGCTGAGCGCATCCGAAGTCGGCGAAGTGATCCTGGTCGGCGGCATGACCCGCATGCCGAAGGTTCAGGAAGTGGTGAAGCAGCTGTTCGGCAAGGAGCCGCACAAGGGCGTCAATCCGGACGAAGTCGTGGCGATCGGTGCCGCGATCCAGGCCGGCGTGCTGCAGGGCGACGTCAAGGACGTGCTGCTGCTCGACGTGACCCCGCTCTCGCTCGGCATCGAGACCGAAGGCGGCATATTCACGCGCCTGATCGATCGCAACACCACCATCCCGACCAAGAAGAGCCAGGTCTTCTCGACCGCTGCCGACAACCAGAATGCAGTCACCATCCGCGTCTTCCAGGGTGAGCGCGAAATGGCGGCCGACAACAAGATGCTCGGCAATTTCGACTTGATGGGCATTCCGCCGGCGCCGCGTGGCGTGCCGCAGATCGAAGTCACGTTCGACATCGACGCCAACGGCATCGTCAACGTCCAGGCCAAGGACAAGGGCACCGGCAAGGAGCAACAGATCCGCATCCAGGCCTCGGGCGGTCTGTCCGAGGCCGACATCGAGAAGATGGTCAAGGACGCCGAGGTTCACGCCGAGGAAGACAAGAAGCGCAAGGCCGCGGTCGAAGCCAAGAACCATGCCGAATCGCTTGTTCACTCGACCGAGAAGGCATTGTCCGAGCACGGCTCCAAGGTCAGCGAAGACGATCGCCGGGCGATCGAGAATGCGCTCGCCGATCTGAAAGAGGCGCTGAAGGGCACCGATGCCGAGGCGATCTCCGCCAAGGCCAACACGCTGGCGCAGGCTTCGATGAAGCTCGGTGAAGCGATGTACAAGGCGCAGCAGGACGGCGGTTCGGACGGCCCTGACGCGTCCGGCGGCGCTACCGGCGGCAAGAAAGACGACGTCGTCGATGCGGAGTTCACCGAAGTCGACGACGACAAGAAGAAGTCGGCGTAATTCGGCCTGGACATTTCATGTCCGTCGGTCGCGACGTACACACTGTCACCCGCGGGCTTGCCCCGCGGGTCCATCTTCCAGAAATCGATGGATGGCCGGGGCACAGGCGTGCGAAAGCGGCGCCGATTTTCAAACGGCCAAGCCCGGCCATGACCGATTGGGTTGGCGGATCGCTCTACCATGGCTAAGACTTGCTACTACGAAACGCTCAGTGTCACGCGCACCGCGACCGATAGCGAGATCAAGTCGTCGTATCGCAAGCTTGCGATGAAATGGCATCCGGATCGCAATCCGGGCGACCAGACGGCGGAAGCCAAATTCAAGGAAATCAGCGAGGCCTATGACGTCCTGAAGGACGGCGACAAGCGCGCGGCCTATGATCGCTTCGGCCATGCCGCGTTCGAGCAGGGCAACGGCGCCAGCGCGCACGGTTTCGGATCCGATTTCGGGTCGGCATTTTCCGACATTTTCGAAGGCATTTTCGGCATGGCCGGCGGTCGCAACCGCTCGGCCAGCGGCCGCGAGCGCGGCGCCGATCTCCGCTACAATATGGAGATCACGCTGGAGGATGCCTATTACGGCAAGACCGCTGAAATCCGCATCCCGACATCCGTGACCTGCGAAGCCTGTTCCGGCTCCGGCGCCAAGGCCGGCACCCGGGCAAAGGCCTGTGCGACCTGCGGCGGGCATGGACGCGTGCGTCACGCGCAGGGTTTCTTCACGCTGGAGCGGACCTGCCCAGCCTGCCACGGCCGCGGCCAGGTCATCGAGGATCCCTGTCCGTCCTGCTCCGGCTCCGGTCGGGTGACGCGCGAGCGCATGCTGTCGGTCAACATTCCGCAGGGCGTGGAGGACGGGACCCGTATTCGGCTGGCCGGCGAGGGCGAAGCGGGATTGCGCGGCGGGACCGCAGGCGATCTCTATATTTTCCTGTCTTTGGCCTCGCACGCGATCTTCCAGCGCGACGGCGCCGATCTGCATTGCCGGGTTCCGGTTTCGATGGTGACGGCAGCGCTCGGCGGCGAGTTCGAGGTGCCCTCGATCGACGGCACCCGGAGCAAGGTCAAGGTTCCCTCAGGCACCCAGTCGGGACGGCGTTTCCGCCTCCAAGGTAAGGGAATGCCGGTGCTGCGCTCCAAGCAGACCGGCGACATGTATGTGCAGGTTGTGGTCGAAACGCCGCAAAATCTGACCAAGCGGCAGCGGGAACTACTGCAGGAATTCCACAAGCTGTCCTCGACCGAGACCCAGCCGGAATCCACCGGCTTTTTCAGCCGCGTGAAAGAACTGTTCGATATCGGCTCCCGGCCTCAATGAGCCGGGATCGGCAGTAGAACGCTTGGCGACGGGCCGCAAAAGGGCTATGCCTTAAGCAAGTCATAATAGTTTCACATCCGTAGCGGCAATGCGTCCCCACACCTCTCTCGCCGACAAAAAAGGCCTGCGCCTCGACGACGAGGTCCGCTTCATTCGCTCGTGGCTGGAAAAGCCGCTGGCGATCGGCGCGGTGACGCCATCCGGCAAGGTGCTGGCGCGGACCATGGCGCGCTATGTAAACACCGCCATTCCAGGGCCGGTGGTCGAACTGGGGCCAGGCACCGGTCCGGTGACCGAAGCGCTGATCGCGCATGGCGTTCCGCAGAAACGCCTGGTGCTGGTCGAATTCAATCCCGGCTTCTGCCGCATCCTGCGTTCGCGCTTCCCGGAAGCGACGGTGGTGCAGGGCGACGCCTACAGCCTGAAGCGCACGCTCGCCGACGTGCTGGAAGAGCCGGCGGCGGCGATCGTCTCCGGGCTGCCGCTTCTCAACAAGCCGATGCGCACCCGCATTCGCCTGATCAACGAGGCTTTCGGCCTGATGCAGGACAATGCGCCGTTCGTCCAATTCACCTATTCGATGACGGCGCCGCCGATCCCGAAAGGGCTGTCGCGTGTCGCGGCTGAAAAATCCGAGCGCATCTGGATGAACCTGCCGCCCGCCCGGGTGTGGTCCTATCGCCGCGCGCTGGTGTCCTGAGAGCGATCTGAGGGTGCGAGTTTACAAGATTCCCGTAAACTCGATAAGCTCAGTCAAATTCACACTTATTGGCAGTCTTTGAACCTGGCCGGGTTCTACTGCTGCGCGCCTGGTTTGCATGCCCGCTCCGAAAATCCTGGTCTTTGCCGGTTCGATCCGGACCGGTTCGATGAATGCGCAGCTCGCGGCGCTGGCGGCGAAGGAATTCGCGCTGGCCGGCGCCGACGTCACGCGCATTTCGCTGCTCGATTATGCGATGCCGATTTATGACGGCGATCTCGAAGCCCGCTCCGGTCCGCCGGAAGCCACGATCATGCTGAAGCGCATGATGCAGCAGCATCAGGGCATCTTCATCGCCAGCCCGGAATACAACGCGTCGGTCACGCCGCTCCTCAAGAACACGCTGGACTGGGTGTCGCGCGTGCGTGAGGACAAGGAAGCGCCGCTCGCGGTGTATCGGGATCGCGCCTTTGCGCTGGGTGGCGCCTCCAATGGCGGCTATGGCGCGATGCGCTCGCTGATGGCGTTGCGTCAGGTGCTGGAACAGGGCTGCGGTGCGCTCGTCATTCCGGACCAGATCGCGGTAGCGCGGGCAGCGGATGCCTTTGACGAGATGGACAATTTCCGTGATGAGGGCAATACCAGACGGCTCAAGGCTGTGGTGCAAAGCCTGATCGAATTCGCGAGGCATTACGCATGACCGCCGCAAGTTCCGATGTCGCGCCGCGTGAGCGGGTGATCGTTGCGCTCGACTTGCCGTCGGTGGCGATTGCCGAAAAGCTGGTCTGGCAGCTCGGCGACAGCGTCGACTTCTACAAGATCGGCTATCAGCTCGGCTATGCGGGCGGGCTTTCGTTCGGCAGGGATCTGATCAAGTCCGGCAAGAAGGTGTTCTTCGATCTGAAGCTGCACGACATCGGCAATACCGTAAACAAGGGCGTCGAGAGCATCGTCAATTCCGGCGCGACCTTCCTCACCGTGCACGCCTATCCGCAGACCATGAAGGCCGCGCTCGATGCCGCGCGTGGCTCGAAGCTGAAGATTCTCGCGGTCACCATTCTCACCTCCTACAATGACCGGGACGTCGCCGAAGCCGGCTATACCGGTAGCGCGCGCGACCAGGTGAAGGCGAAGAGCGAACAGGCCTGCGCGCTCGGCATCGACGGCATCGTCTGTTCGGCGGAAGAGTCCGAGATGCTGCGGCCGATTGTCGGCCCGACGCGGCTCCTCGTGACGCCCGGCATCCGGCCGGCGGGCGCCGACAGCGGCGACCAGAAGCGGATCATGACGCCGTCCGCCGCAATCCGGGCCGGCTCCGATTATCTCGTCGTCGGCCGGCCGATCACCGGCGTCGACGATCCCAAGGCCGCCGCCGATGCGATCGTGCAGGACGTGGCAGAGGCCATACAATCGTAAGGGAGGCGGCGATGGCGAAGGGCTACTGGATTGGGCGCGTCGATGTGCACAACGACGATGGCTACAAGCCCTATGCCGCGGCCAATCCGGAGATCTTCAGGAAATACGGCGCGCGCTTCGTGGTGCGCGGCGGTCCCTTCGAATGCCCGGAAGGCGAGGCGCGAAGCCGCAATGTGGTGATCGAATTTCCGGATTATGCGGCCGCACTCGCCTGCTACAACTCTCCGGAATATCAGGCCAATATCAAGGTGCGGCAGCCTCATTCGCTGGCCGATATCGTGATCATCGAAGGCTATGACGGGCCACAGCCGTGAGGCATCACAGCGTCATGGCCGGGCTTGACCCGGCCAGCCATCTTGCGAAGAAGATGGCCCCGCAGGTCGTAGGCGAGCGAAGCGACGGCGTCCTTCGGACGGCTATCCCGCGGGTGACTGAAAGTCCGGAGCGTAATCCATGTCCGACATGCGGCTGATCGTGGCGGGAGCAGGTGGCCGCATGGGGCGGACGCTGATCCGCGCCATCGCCGAGACCAAGGGCGTTACCGTGTCCGGCGCACTCGAGGATTCCGGCTCGCCGCTGATCGGGCGGAACGCGTCGGAGCTTGCCGGTGTCGGCGGTCAGGACATCCTGATCACCGACGATGCCGAAACGCTGCTCGGCGACGCCGACGGCATCATCGATTTCACCATTCCGAGGGCGACGGTGGCGCTGGCGAAACTGGCGGCCAAGGCCGGCGTTGCGCATGTGATCGGCACCACCGGTTTTACGGCGGAAGACGATGCCGCGATCGCCGAGGCCGCTAAGAGTGCCGTGATCGTCAAGTCCGGCAATATGAGTTTGGGCGTCAATCTGCTGGCCGCGCTGGTGAAGCGGGTGGCGAAGACGCTCGATGAGGAATTCGACATCGAAATTGTCGAGATGCATCACAACCGGAAGATCGATGCGCCATCCGGTACTGCGCTCCTGCTCGGGCGTGCGGCGGCTGAAGGACGCGGCGTCGATCTCGACCAGCGGTCGGTGCGATCGCGCGACGGCCATACCGGCGCGCGCCAGGCCGGCGATATCGGCTTCGCAACATTGCGCGGCGGCACGGTCGTCGGCGAGCACAACGTGGTTTTCGCCGGCCCTGCGGAGCGGATCGAACTCGGCCACAAGGCCGAGGACCGCATGATCTTCGCCCGCGGTGCGGTGAAGGCCGCGCTGTGGGCGCGGGGCCAGAAGCCCGGGCTTTATTCGATGACCGACGTGCTGGGATTGAAGGATTTTTGATTGTGGTCCCGTCATCCTGAGGTGGCCGCGGAGCGGCCCTCGAAGGAGGACGGCCTATACAAGTTCACCGGCCGTCGCCCTTCGAGGCTCGCTTCGCTCGCGCCTCAGGGTGACGGATTGAATGCTGAAGTGAGGAAATCAAGACAATGTCCGACCGTCTTCTTGTGCTGGTGCGTCACGGCCAGAGCGAATGGAACCTCAAGAACCTGTTCACCGGCTGGCGCGATGTCGACCTGACCGAGAAGGGCGTTGCCGAGGCGAAAGAGGCCGGACGCAAGCTGAAGGCACAGGGCATCGCGTTTGACATCGCCTTCACCTCTGCGCTGAAGCGTGCGCAGCGTACTCTCGACCTGATGCTGACGGAAATGGATCAGAGCGGCATCCCGATCGTGCGCGACCAGGCGCTGAACGAGCGCGACTATGGCGACCTGTCCGGACTGAACAAGGACGACGCCCGCAAGAAATGGGGCGAGGAGCAGGTGCATATCTGGCGGCGCTCCTACGATATCGCGCCTCCCGGCGGTGAATCGCTGCGCGACACGCTGGCTCGCACGCTGCCCTATTATGTGCAGGAGATCCTGCCGGCGGTGCTGCAGGGCAAGCGGACGGTGGTGGCGGCGCACGGCAATTCGCTGCGCGCTCTGGTGATGGTGCTGGAAAAGCTGTCGCCCGAGGGCATTCTGAAGCGGGAGATCGCGACCGGCGTGCCGATCATCTATCGCCTCAATGCCGACGCCACGGTCGCTTCCACGCTCGACCTGGCGGCGTGATATCGCCGACATATCGAAGCATCATGGTTGAGCGCTAACCACGTTTCGGGATTTTTGTTGATCCGCGACCCGGTCATGCTGTTTGCCGGAGCGCATGCGTATGGTGCTGGCGTTTGCGTCTTTTGTTTTGGGTGTTGTCGGTTCGCAGGCGGCTTCCGCTGTCGAGCGACCGCCGCAATACATCGCGATCGCCTTCGACAATTGCACCGAGCTCGACCGCTGGCAGGACTGGACCGATTTTGCCGCGGAGGTCAATCGCGGCGGCGAGCGCGTCCGATTCACCTTCTTCGTCAGCGGCATCAATTTTCTCAGTAACGCAAAGAAGCATCTCTATCAGGGACCGAACCAGTCCCGCGGTGCGTCACGGATCAATTTCGGCGGCAGCGCCGACGACGTGCGCAAGCGCGTCGCCTTCATGAATGCGCTGCATCGCGACGGGCACGAGATCGCGTCGCATGCGGTCGGGCATTTCGATGGACGGAGCTGGGGCGCGGCGGCCTGGACGTCCGAGTTCAGCAGTTTCGATGGGTTGCTGGAGAATGTGGCGCGCAACAACGAGCTCGCGCCGGAGGAGGGGTTTGCCTTCTCTGCGAAGGACATCGTCGGCTTCCGCGCGCCCTATCTCGCGCATAGCCCCGGCCTCTACACCACGCTCGCTGCGCGCGGCTTCCGCTACGACACCAGCGGGACCATGCCGGCCAATGCCTGGCCGGAAAAGCGCGACGGCATCTGGCGCTTCAATCTCGCCGGGATCCGGCTCGCCGGCTCCGGCCGCGCGACGCTGTCGATGGATTACAATTTCCTGGTCGCGCAATCGGGCGCGGCGCCGATCGCAAGCCGGCGCGAGCAATTCCGCCGCCAGATGCTGGAGTCCTATCTGAATTACTTCCGCGCCAACTACACCGGCAATCGCGCGCCGATCCATATCGGGCACCATTTCACCGATTACCAAAACGGTGCTTACCGCGACGCGCTCAAGGAATTTGCGCGCAGCGTCTGCGGCCTGCCGGAAGTGCGCTGCGTGACCTACAAGACGCTTGCCGATGTGATGGATGGATTGCAGCCCGAGATGCTGACGGCCTATCGCAATGGCGACTTCCCGCGTGCCAGCGAGCCGACATTTGCGGGAGTGACCGCGGAAACGTCAGGGTCGGCGCGGTAAGTCTCAGGCCACCCGTCCCGCTTCCCAGCCGAGCATGGCGCGCTTGCGCGTCAGCCCCCAGTGGTAGCCGGTGAGTTCGCCGCTCTTGCCGATGACGCGATGGCACGGCACCACGAAACAGACCGGATTCTTTCCCACCGCAGCGCCGACCGCGCGCGCCGCTTTCGGCTTGTCGATGGTCCGCGCAATATCGGAATAGGTGGTGAAGCAGCCCATCGGGATTTTCAGCAGCGTATCCCAGACGCGCACTTCAAAATCGGTGCCGATCAGCACCACGCGCAGCGGCTGGTCCGGCCGCCACAGCTTCGGATCGAAGATGCGGGCCGCGACCGGCGCGGTGGTGTTGGCGTCCTCGACATAGGTCGCCTTCGGCCAGCGGCCTTTCATGTCGGCGAGCGAGTCGCGTTCCTTGCCGGCATCGGCCAGCGCGAGACCGGCGAGACCGCGCGGCGCCACGATCACAAGCGCCGTGCCGAACGGTGAGGGGTGGAAGCCGTAGCGCAAGGTGAGGCCTTCGCCGCCCGCTTTCCATTCGCCGGGCGACATTGCTTCGTGGGTGACGAACAGATCGTGCAGCCGTCCGGGGCCGGACAGGCCGACTTCGTAGGTTGCGTCGAGCACGCTGGCGGAATCGCGAAGCAGCTTGCGCGCGTGATCGAGGGTCAGCGCCTGCAGGAACGCCTTCGGTGTCAGCCCGGCCCAGCGCCGGAACAGGTGATGCAGCTCGGTCCGTGTGACCTGGGCGGCTTCGGCGATTGTCTCGATATCGGGCTGCTGACGCCAGTTGCCCCGGATATGGGCGATGGCGCGCCGGACCACGTCATAGTCGCCGGCTGCGGCTGTCAGTTCTTTCGTATCGGGGATGCGATCGGGGGACAGCATGGCGGCTCTCGTCATTGTGTCCCTCCCGATAAGCCCGCCGGCCCGCCAGTCCCACCCGATTTCTGATCAGGCAATCACGGTCCGGTCCGGCCCGCGCTTTGCCGCAGCGATGGCGGCCTGTAACGCCTTGCCGAAGCCTTCCTTTTCCTCCGGAGAGAGGAAACTGGCAATCGCGCGCCGTTCGCCGCGCGAGACCAGATGCAGCCGCTGCACGCCGAATTCCTCGTGGATGTCCCAGTCGAGCTTGACCCAAAGCGGATTGCAGCGCCACTCGATCGCCGCGCCACGCGGGCTGACCTTGCGGAACATCAGCTCGGTGGGCGTCACCACGATCTGCTCATAGGCGCGGCCGTCGCGATAATTGACCCGGAACGCCCAGTAGATCAGCAGCACGTCCAGCCCGAAAAAGCCGGTGATCGGCCAGGCGCCCGCGATCGCAAAAACAATGCCGGCGACGAAGCTGATACCGGCGACGACGAGCATCAGAATGCCGAAGCCGCGCTTCCCCAGCGAGCGGTTCGGCGTCATCACCGCCGAAAACAGGGGGGTATCGGGTTTCGGGTCGTTGTTCGGGGTCATCCCGGACAATATAGGGAAGAAATGGCAAAAAAGACGACTCGCACGGCCGCGAAGGCGAAAAAGCGCAAGGCCGCCGTGAAGGCCCCCGCGAGGGCTGCGCTCAAGGCCGCCAAAGCCGGCAAGGCGGCAAAGCCGAAGTCCGCCAGGGCGCAGGTCGAGGCCGATGTGCTGGCTGTACATGGCGAGATCCGGCCCTGGACACGGGCCGAAGTGACGGAAGCCTTCCGGCGCTTTCAGTCGGTCGACCCGGCGCCCAAGGGCGAGTTGCAACACGTCAACCCGTTCACACTCCTGGTCGCCGTGGTGCTGTCGGCGCAGGCGACCGATGCCGGGGTCAACAAGGCGACGCCGGCCTTGTTCGCGGCGGCCGATACGCCGGAGAAGATGATCGCGCTTGGCGAAGCGCAGGTGCGCGACTTGATCAAGACCATCGGACTATTTCGAAACAAGGCGAAGAACGTCATCGCGCTGTCGGAGAAACTGATCGCGGAGCATGGCTGCGTCGTGCCGGGAGACCGCGAAGCGCTCGAAAAGCTGCCGGGTGTCGGGCGCAAGACCGCGAATGTCGTGCTCAACATGGCGTTCGGTCAGCCGACCATGGCGGTCGATACCCATGTGTTCCGGGTCTCGAACCGCACCGGTCTCGCACCGGGGAAGAATGTGCTCGAGGTCGAACTGAAGCTTGTCGAGGTGATCCCGGCGGAATTCATGATGCATGCGCATCACTGGCTGATCCTGCACGGCCGCTATGTCTGCCTCGCGCGCAAGCCATTGTGCGAAAAGTGCATCATCGCGGATCTGTGCCGCTGGCCGGGGAAGACGACGCTGTCCCTCTCGCCGTGAGCGGGGAGAGGGACAGAGAGGCTACTCCGCCGCCTGTTTCCAGGTGTCGATCTGGGGCTTCGGCTTGGCCTTCAGTTTCAGTTCTGTCATCTCGGCCCGCTCGCGCACCGAATTGCGGAAGAGCTGGTCGCGGCCGGAGAGATATTGCGGCGGGCAATGGATGTCCTCCGCGCCATACCAGCCGGCCGAACGCATGGTAAAATACGGGTCCAGCAGATGCGGGCGGGCCAACGCGACCAGATCGGCACGCGCAGCCGCGACAATGGTGTTGACCTGATCGGCAGTGGTGACGGCGCCGACCGCCATGGTGGCGATATTCGCCTCGTTGCGGATCTGATCGGAGAACGGCGTCTGATACATGCGGCCGTAGACCGGCGCGGATTCCGGATCGGTCTGGCCGGTCGACACGTCGATCATGTCGCAGCCGGCGTCCTTGAACATCCCGGAAATCTTGACTGCGTCGTCGCCGGTGATGCCGCCGTCGATCCAGTCGGTCGCCGAGATGCGCACCGACATCGGCTTCTCCTTCGGCCACACCGCGCGCATGGCGGAGAACACCTCCAGCGGGAAGCGCATGCGGTTCTCGAGCGAACCGCCATACTCATCGGTGCGCTTGTTGGTGATCGGCGAGATGAAGCTCGCCAGCAGATAGCCGTGCGCGGCATGCAGTTCGACCATGTCGAAGCCGGCGCGCTGCGCCCGCTCCGTCGCCGCAACGAAATCCGCCACCGTGCGGTCCATGTCGGCGCGGGTCATTTCGCGCGGCACCTGGCTGTTCGGGAAATACGGGATGGGAGAGGCCGAGACGATCGGCCACGCGCCTTGGGGCAGCGGCTCGCTGTCGCCTTCCCATGACAGCTTGGTTGCGCCCTTGCGACCGGCATGGCCAATCTGCATGCAGATTTTCGCCGCCGAATTGGCGTGCACGAAATCGACAATGCGCTTCCACGCCGCTTCCTGTTCGTCGTTCCAAAGCCCGGTACAGCCCGGGGAGATGCGCGCCTCCGCCGAGACGTCGGTCATCTCGGTATAGACGAGGCCGGCGCCGCCGATCGCGCGGCTGCCGAGATGCACGAGATGCCAGTCGTTCGGCAGCCCGTCCTTCGCCGAATACTGGCACATCGGCGAAACGACGACGCGGTTCGGCAGCACCATGTCGCGCAGCCGGAAAGGCTGAAACATCGGCGCGACCGGCGTCTTGGTATCGACCTTCGGGAAGCCCGCCGCCTTGGTCTCGTCGGCCATCATGTGGGCGACCTCATCGACGAAATCCGGCGCGCGCAGCGCCAGATTGTCGTAGGTGATCGCCTTGGAACGGGTCATCAGGCCGAACACGAAGCGCGTCGGATTCATGTCCCAGAACCGCTTCATGTGCTCGAACCAGACCAGCGACACGTTGGCGGAATGCTGGGTCTTCTCCACTTCCTCGCGCCGGCTGGTCTCGTAATGCGAGAGCGCGGCTTTGACGTTCTGGCCGCCGGTCTTGCGGAACGAATCGTACAGCCCGATCGCGTCTTCCATGGCGAGCTTGGTGCCCGAGCCGATGGAGAAATGCGCCGTCGCCTTTGCATCGCCCACGATCACGCAATTCTCGTAGACCCAGCGCTCGCAGGTGATGGCCGGGAAATTGCGCCACATCGAACGGTTGATGATCAGCTTGTGGCCCTGCAATTCCTCAGCGAACAGCTCTTCCATCAGTTTCGCGCTGCCCGCCTCGTCCAGCGGATCGAGACCGAATTTCGCGAAGGTGTCCGGATCGGTTTCGAAGATCCAGGTCGAGCGGCCCGGCTCGTACTGATAGGCGTGGACGATGACGATGCCGTACTTCGTCTGCTTGAAGTAGAAGGTGAAAGCGTCGAGTGGCCGGGTCGAGCCCATCCAGGTGAAGCGGTTCGGCCGCAGGTCGACGCTCGGCTTGAAGTGATCGACGAAGGTCTCGCGGATGCGCGAATTGATGCCGTCCGATCCGATGACGAGATCGGCGTCGCGAAGCGCGCCTTCGATGTCGGTGACGTCGCACTGGAACTTGAGTTCGACGCCGAGCGACTGCGCGCGCTGATGAAGCAATTGCAGCAGCGTCGCACGTGAGCAGCCGCAGAAGCCGTTGCCGCCGATGCGCTGCACCGTGCCCTTGAAATGGATTTCGATGTCATCCCAATAGGCGAAGTTTTCGGTGATCGCCCGATAGCTCTCCAGATCGTATTTCTGGAAGGTCTCGAGCGTCTGGTCGGAGAACACCACGCCGAAGCCGAAGGTATCGTCCGGGCGGTTGCGCTCGTAGACGGTGATCTGCGCCTGCGGCCACGCCTTCTTGTACAGGATCGAGAAGTAAAGCCCGGCGGGGCCGCCGCCGATCACACTGACCTTCATGGGTAGCCTCCGCGCCTTGCGGCTGTTGTCGCGATTATTTTAAGCTTAAAACAACTGGGTGCAAGCGGGATTTGATGTGGGTCAATTGGCGGAACCGACAATAGACAATTCCACAACGGACATCAGATTTCCGCGCACGGATGGCCCGGGCTGACACGGTGCTTGAGCCCCAGAAATTTTAAGCTTAAAGTATCGGCGATATCCGGTGGACATCGGACCCCTGTTGGGACCCCTCATGGCCAAGCTTTCGGGACGGCATGCTCTCGTGACTGGCGGCGGCCGCGGCATCGGACGTGCCGTGGCGGCGGCGTTGACGGCCGCTGGTGCCACGGTCACGGTTCTCGGCCGCCAGCAGGCTGCCCTTGACGATGCGGTGGCGGCAGGTCATGCGGCGGGCGTGATTGTCGCCGACGTCACCGACCCGGCGGCAATCGTAGCCGGGGTGACGGCGGCAGAAGCCGCTCGCGGACCGTTTGACATTCTGGTGGCCAATGCCGGCGCGGCCGAAACCGCACCTTTCGGCAAGACTCAGCCCGAGCAGTTTCGCCGGCTGTTCGAACTCAATGTTCTGGGCATCGTCAATTGTGCGCAAGTCCTGCTCCCCGGCATGGTCGCGCGCAAGTTCGGCCGCGTCGTCGCTGTGGCCTCGACCGCGGGGCTGAAGGGTTACGGCTATGTCAGCGCCTATGTTGCCTCCAAGCATGCGGTGGTCGGTCTCGTGCGGTCGCTTGCAGTCGAAACCGCCAAGAGCGGCGTAACAGTCAATGCGGTCTGTCCGAGCTTCACCGACACCGACCTGGTTCGCGAAAGCGTTGCCGCCATCACCAAGAAAACCGGCCGGTCCGAACAGGACGTGATCGCGCAATATGTGAAGGACGTGCCGATGGCGCGGCTGATCAAGCCGGAAGAGGTCGCAGCGGCGGTGGTGTATCTGTGTTCCGTCGATGCCGGTGCAGTAACCGGAACTGCTATGACGATTGCCGGCGGAGAAATCTGAATGACCGACGCCGCGACCATCCCTCTCGATGCCGAGACCAAAGTCGCCGAACGGCCGGCCGATCACGAGGCCGAACTGCGGCTGTGGCTGCGGATGCTGACCTGCACGACATTGATCGAGAACGAAATCCGCCAGCGCCTGCGTACCGAATTCGACATCACCCTGCCGCGCTTCGACCTGATGGCGCAGCTCGATCGCGCCCCGAACGGCATGACTCTGGGTGAATTGTCGCAGCGCATGATGGTGTCGAACGGCAACGTCACCGGACTCGTGGAGCGTCTCGTCTCGCTCAATCTCGTTGAGCGCAAGCCGGCGCCGAACGACCGCCGGGCCATGATCGTGACGCTGACGCCGGACGGACGCCGCACCTTCCGCTCGCTGGCGCGCACGCATGAGAACTGGGTCGCTGAAATTTTCGCCGGGCTCGAGCCGGGAGAGGTCGATACGCTGATGACGCTGCTGGCCAAGACCAAGGGTTCCGCGCGCAAGGCCATCGATGCAGGAGCCGGTAAATGAGCCTGAACACCCATCATCCCGTGCCGCTGCCGCTCGCGTCCTACAAGGCGCAGCATGTGAAGTTCGAGGTCAGCGGCAAGCTCGCGACGCTGACGCTGAACCGGCCGGAGCGAAAAAATCCGCTGACGTTCGAAAGCTATGCCGAGATCGCCGGCATTTTCCGCGCAGCGGCCAGTGACGACCAGGTGAAAGCCTTTGTCCTCACCGGCGAGGGCGGAAACTTCTGCTCGGGCGGCGACGTGTTCGAGATCATCGGCCCGCTGGTCGAGATGAATACGGTCGACCTGCTCAAATTCACACGCATGACCGGCGAGGCGGTGAAGGCGATGCGCGCCTGCCCGCAGACCATCATCGCCGCGGTCGATGGCGTTTGTGCGGGCGCGGGCGCCATCCTGGCGATGTCCTCGGACCTGCGCGTCGGTACGGCGAAGGCGAAGGTTGCGTTCCTGTTCAATCGCGTCGGCCTCGCCGGCTGCGACATGGGCGCCTGCGCGATCCTGCCGCGGATCATCGGCCAGGGCCGCGCCGCCGAGCTTCTCTATACCGGCCGGGTGATGGGCGGCGAGGAAGCCGAGCGCTGGGGCTTCTTCAATCGCCTGTCGTCGTCGGAAAATGTGCTGGCGGATGCGACCGCGCTTGCGAACGAACTCTGCGCCGGTCCGACTTTCGCCAACGGCATGACCAAGCGCATGCTGGAGATGGAATGGGCGATGTCGGTCGAGCAGTCGATCGAGGCGGAGGCAGTGGCGCAGGCGCTTTGCATGGAGACGCAGGATTTCAAGCGCGCATTTCATGCCTTCGCGAACAAGCAGAAGCCAGTGTTCGAGGGGGACTAGATGTCGCTTACGGAAACCCTCAGCTGGCCGTTCTTCAACGATGGTCATCGCGATTTTGCTGCGCGGTTGAACCGCTGGGCTGCGGAGAATCTGCACAAGCTGCCGCATGACGATGTCGACGAAGCCTGCCGCGCGCGCGTCAAGGCGCTGGGCGAAGCGGGCTTCCTCGCGCCGACGGTGCCCGCTGCGTTCGGCGGCACGTTTCCGCAATTCGATGTGCGCACGCTCTGTCTCGCGCGCGAGATCCTCGGCTACCATGACGGACTCGCCGATTTCGCCTTCGCGATGCAGGGGCTCGGCACCGGCTCGATCACGCTCTACGGCTCGCCGGAAATTAAGCAGCGTTATTTGCCGAAAGTCGGCCAGGGCAAGGCGATCGCCGGCTTCGCGCTGTCGGAGCCGGAAGCCGGGTCCGACGTCGCGGCGATGGCGATGACAGCCGTGCCCGACGGCAACACGCACGTGCGGCTCGACGGCCGCAAGACCTGGATCTCGAACGGCGGTATCGCCGACCATTACGTTGTGTTTGCGCGCACCGGCGAGGCGCCCGGTGCCCGCGGGCTCTCGGCATTCATGGTCGATGCCGATGCGCCGGGTCTTTCGATCGAGGAACGCATCGAGGTGATCGCGCCGCATCCGCTGGCGACGCTCAAATTCGACAATGTGCGGATACCGGTGGCTAACCGGCTGGGCGGGCCGGGCGAAGGCTTCAAGGTGGCGATGGCGACCCTCGATATCTTCCGCTCGACCGTCGGTGCCGCAGCACTCGGCTTCGCGCGGCGTGCGCTGCACGACATGACCGAACGGGCCGCGACCCGCAAATTGTTCGGCGCGCCGCTCGGCGACCTGCAACTGACGCAAGGGTCGCTCGCGGATTCCATCGTCGACGTCGATAGCTCGGCGCTGCTGGTCTATCGCTCGGCCTGGACCAAGGATAATGGCGCGGCGCGCGTCACCAGCGAAGCCGCGATGGCCAAGATGCATGCAACCGAAGCCGCGCAGCGCGTGATCGATCGCGCGGTGCAGTTGTTCGGCGGGCAGGGCGTCACCAAGGGCGTCAAGGTCGAGGAGTTGTACCGGGAAATCCGCGCACTGCGCATCTATGAAGGCGCGACCGAAGTGCAGAAGGTCGTGATCGCGCGCGAAGCGTTGAAGAATTACGCCGCTGAAAAAGCGACGACGAAGTAACGGGCGAGGAAAGAGCAAAGAGTATCAGGAGCTCGACCATGATGCCTTCCAGCATGATCCCATCGAAATACAAGGACACGTTCGCGCGCGACAATCTTCCGCCGCAGGATCAGTGGCCGGAATTCCTGTTCAGGCTGCCGGAACTGCAATATCCGGATCGCATCAATTGCGCGACCGAGTTCGTCGACAAGTGGGTCGCGTCGGGACAGGGCGATCGGGTCGCGATCATCACGCCGACCGAGACGCTGACCTACGCGCAACTCGCCGAACGCATCAACCGGATTGCCAATGTGCTGACGCGCGATCTCGGCATGGAAAGCGGCAACCGGGTTCTGCTGCACGCGCCGAATGGCGCGACGATGGTCGCGGCGTATCTCGCCGTGATGAAGGCGGGCGGCGTCACCGTCGCCACCATGCCGCTGCTGCGTGCGAAGGAATTGTCCTATACCTGCAAGAAGGCGCAGATCAGGCTGGCGCTTGGCGACGCGCGGCTGGCGGCGGAACTCGACAAGACCAAGGCCCCGGCTTCAAATCTCGAACGCGTGGTCTATTGGGGCGGTGGCGGACCGGATTCGCTCGAGACCCTGATGAACAAGCCCGGCTATGAGAAATTCGATGCCTTCGACACCGCGGTCGACGATGTCTGCCTGATCGCATTCACCTCGGGCACGACCGGCGAGCCGAAGGGCACCATGCATTTTCACCGCGACATGCTGGCGCCCTGCGATTCATACGGCAAGCATGTGCTGCAAGCCTCGCCGGACGACCGGTTCATCGGCTCGGCGCCGCTTGCCTTCACCTTCGGGCTTGGCGGTCACGTGCTGTTTCCGTTCCGCATTGGCGCGGCCACGATCCAGCTCGAAAAGGCGCCGCCCGAAGAGCTTCTGCCCGCGATTGGGAAATACAAGGCGACGGTTTGCTTCACCGCGCCGACCGCCTACCGCGCCATGATCCCCCATCTCGGCAAGCATGACATCTCGTCTTTGCGGATTTGCGTTTCGGCGGGCGAGACCATGCCGAAATCGACGTTCGAGGCGTGGCACAAGGCCACCGGCATCAAGGCGCTCGACGGCATCGGCGGCACCGAGATGATGCACATCTATATCGGTTCGCCCGAGAGCGAGGTGCGTTCCGGCTCGACCGGAAAGCCGGTGCCCGGCTATGTCGCGAAAGTCGTCGACGAAAACGGCAATGAGGTGCCGCGCGGCACCATCGGCCGCCTCGCAGTCAAGGGGCCGACTGGCTGCCGCTATCTCGCCGATGCGCGCCAGACCAAGTATGTGCAGAATGGCTGGAATTTCCCCGGCGACACCTACGTGCAGGATGCCGACGACTATTTCTGGTATCAGGCGCGATCCGACGACATGATCATTTCGTCCGGCTACAACATCGCAGGGCCCGAAGTAGAAGAGGTGCTGCTTTCGCATCCGGCGGTGGCCGAATGCGGCGTGGTCGGCGCGCCGGACCCGGAGCGCGGGCATATCGTCAAGGCGTATATCGTGCTGCGCGACGGTCATGCGGGCGACGCCACGCTGACCAAGACGCTGCAGGATTTCGTCAAGAACACCGTTGCGCCGTACAAATATCCGCGCGCGATCGAGTATGTCTCAGCGCTTCCGCGCACACAGACGGGCAAGCTGCAGCGTTTCGAATTGCGCAAGATCGCGGAATCGGGCGCGGAGAAGATGGCGTCGTGATGAATACTAGGTTTCGATCCGTCATCCTGAGGTGCGAGCATCGCGAGCCTCGAAGGATGAGCGGCCCGGAGTAACGCAATCTGATCGAACGCTGCGCAAGATTTTTCCAGGAGAATTCCCGTGTCGGACACCGCCATCAAATCGCCCGCTGCCAACACCATTCTCAATCCTGCCGGCTGGCCGCAGCCGAAGGGCTACGCCAATGGCATCAAGGCGCGTGGTGAGATGGTGTTCGTCGGCGGCATGATCGGCTGGGACATCCACGGCAAGCTGCCGCAGGGTTTCGTCGCACAGACCAGGCAGCTTCTGGAAAACATCGTCGCCGTGCTCAAGGAAGGCGGCGCAGGACCGGAGCATGTCGTGCGCATGACCTGGTATGTCACCGACATCGACGCCTATCGCGCCTCGCTGCCGGAACTCGGCAGGGTCTATCGCGAGGTGATGGGCAAGAATTTCGGCGCCATGGCGCTGGTGCAGGTCACGTCGCTGGTGGAGAAGGACGCCCTGCTCGAAATCGAGACCACGGCCGTTATTCCGGACTAGGCGCCCGGCGGCGCGCCGGGACTCCCCTCCGATAGCCGCTGCGGGTAGGGTGCGCCCGACGAACGGGCGAACCGGAGCCGCCGCCTTTGCTTTCACTGTTCAATCGCGTGAGTCTCAGCGCCGCGATCGTTGCGGTGTCGGTGCTCGCGCATCTCGGATTCGTCGGCGCCATTGTCTTCGCCGAGCGTCGGCATCTGCCGACCTCCGGATTGCAGGCCATGGACGTCGATCTGGTGCCGCCGGAGGAACTCGAACCGAAAAAGGAAGAGCCGCCCAAACCGCCCGAGGCTCCCAAGCCGCCGGAGCGACTTAAACCTCCCGAGCCTCCAAAGCAGGCCGAACTGAAGCCGCCGGAGCCCGTCAAGCAGTCGCTGCCGCCGCCAGCGCAAAGCCTGCCGCCGAAGCCGCGGGCCGGCGCGGCGGGACCGAAATCCGATGCGGGTCCCGAACCGGACCAGGCGGCGCCGCCGCCCGAGTCGAAACAGGCTGCCAAGCCGCCCGCCAAGCCCGACATCCCGCAGGGTGGACCGGCGGGCGAGGGCAAGTCGAAGTTGACGCCGGAGGAAATCGCGGCGCTGCGCGCGCAGATCCAGAAATGCTGGAAACTGCCGGTCGGCATTCCCGGGATCATGGGGCTCGAAGTAATCCTGCGGGTCTCGTTCGGCCCCAAAGGGCAACTCGCAGGTCAGCCGGTGCTGCTGCAGGCGCCGGCCTCCGAGCGCGGCCCGATGCTGGTCGGGATCGCAATGAACGCGCTCCAGGGCTGCTATCCATACACGCTGCCGCCGGCGAAATACGCCGACTGGAAGACGCTGGATCTGAAATTCACCGCCACCGGCATGGTGGGACTTGGTGTGGTGCCGAAGCTGCCGAAACGGAGTTAGGCGCGTATCGGCATCGTCGTTAGCGATCCCATTGCATGGACGCGATACGCGGGTCGCCCGCGAAAGTGGCGCGGTCGAAATCCAGAGATTGTCGCGGCATCTCGCATTGGGCGCGTGCGCCATTGTCGCCCAGCAGAATGCGCCATGTCAGGCGAGCGACCGGTTCGGGTGCTGCGAAGGCGGTGCAGGTCAGCAGCGCGATATTGGCGCGATGACCCGGGTCGCGCACGGATTCGTAGCGGATGACGTCAACATTGGCCGCGCGCGCAAGATCGGCGAGTTCCTGACATGCCGCATAGTCGATCGGATCGGTCCACGCCGCGTGCCGGTTGTGGAAAGGAGTTCGGGTGAGGTCGATGGCCAAAGCGGCTGCGTAGTCGCAGGCAAAGGCCGTGTATTCGCCGGCATTTCCCGGCCATGGCGTGTCCGGCGATTCGCTGAAGAACAGCAGGCGATAGAAACAAACTTCCGCAATCGCGGTGTCAGGTGTTTCGGAGGCGTAAAACACCCCGGGCGTCAGTCCCGCGCGCCTGAACCGCGACCCCTGCGGATAGGGCGCATAACGGAACGGCGTGAACAGAAGAAAGTCGAGGTGGCGGCATTCGAGCGGGATCGGGGGCTTGCTGTCTTCGATCAGCCGCTCCAGCAGGGCCTGCTCGGCGGCATTGTCGGTGAGCTTCATCGTCGAGACCCGATGCTGCGCCTCGACGACGCGCCAGCACCGCCCCGACGCAGAGTGTGCGCTAGACGAGAGCTCGGCGACTGTCGAGATAGCTGATGACATTGATCAGGCCGCTGACGCTCTGGATCATCTCCACGGGCACGCCGTTCAACGCGGTGTTTCGGCTCGTCAGCCAGGCGGCGGCGGCGTCGTCGTCGCCGCTGACCAGCGCATCGAGCGAGCGATAAAGCCGGACGAACAGCAGGGCGAGTTCGAAGGATTTATGCCGCGGGTCCAAGACGTAGTGTCCCTTGCGCATGCGAGAGACGGTGGGCTCTGACAGGCCGACGATCCGGCTTAGTGCGCTGCTCCTCACGCCAAGCCGCTCTGCCGCACGCGCGGCGGCTTTGGTGACGACGCTGGCTTCTGAGCTTGGTTCACCCTTAACAGCCCGCTTCACACGCATCATGCTACTCCTGAAAGAAAATCTATATAAATTTCCTCAGAAATCAAGCCTTCGTATAAGATAATATCTTTACGATCTTAACGTCCGACGCTAATCTCTAAGGGTCTAGGGACGGAAAGGCTGAAAACAGCCGTGAATACGCAAGCCAAGCTCATTGCCCGATCCGGCGAGCCGTTCGTGGCCGGCCGCTCCGGCTCGCTGTCGGCGCAGATCGTCTCGGATGTGCGCGAGGCGCTGACCGAGAAGCGGCTGAAGCCGGGCGACCCGATCGGCACCGAGAAGGACCTCGCCGCCCGCTACGGCGTCAGCCGGATCGTGGCGCGTGACGCGCTGCGCACGCTGCAGGCGCTCGGCATTGCCGAAATCCGCATGGGCAAGGGCGGCGGCGCCCGGGTGGCGCGCGGCAATCCGCGGCTGTTTGCCGAGGCGCTCGCGGTACAACTCGACCTGACCGGCGTCACCGCCGCCGAGGTGATGGATGCCCAGCGCGCGATCGAGACCCTGGCCGCCGAACTTGCCGCCGAGCACGCCACCGCGGCCGATCACGCGCGGCTGCGACGATTGCTGTCCGAAGCCGAAAGCCTGATCGATGATGGCGACGCCTACACGCGGTCCTGTCGCGATTTCCATCTCGCCATCGCAGAAGCCTCGCATAACCGCGTGCTGGTGGTGCAGTTCATCTCGCTCAATCACATCTCGTGGCCGTCGCATAACCGCACGCTGACTCCGGAGGTTTCGCGCCGGGTCCTCGCCGTGCATCGCGAACTCGCCGCCCTGATCGAGATGCGCGACGCCGCCGGCGCGCGCAGGCTGATGGACGACCACGTCAAGATGATCCGCGCGCGCCGCGTGTCCGAACGCGATCACGCGCATGCCGACGAGGGCTGCTGCTGACTTAAAGTACGTGACTGAAACGACCACAAACGCAAACGGGAGAAGAACAAATGGCCACCAACCACAAATTCATCATCGAGCCGCATTTTCGCCTGCAGGAATGGATCGCGGAGGAGAAGGGCTACTTCAAGGATGAAGGGCTGGATTACATCTTCCGCGAAATGGTGCAGTCGACCGACGGCAAGATCCACGACAAGGGCAACAAGGTCGGCGCCTATCAGTCGTTCGAGGAAGGCCGAAAATCGGACGTGAGCTGCGCCTGCCACTGGACGGTGAATGTCGCAGCCGCGTCCGGGCATGGCCGGCTCAACCGCGATGTCTATTCGGTGGCGCCGTCGGGCATTTTCGTTGCGCCGGATTCGCCGATCAAGACACCGGCCGACCTTGCCGGCGTGCCGATCTCGGTCGGCTTCCAGTCCGGTTCGCATTATGCGTCGATCCAGGCGCTGGAAAGCTACATGCCGAAGGATCAGATCAAGCTGTCGTTTAACGACGGCATGCTGTTCAAGCGCATGGAGATGCTGCTGGACGGCCAGGTGCCGGCGGCGACCTTGTTCTCCGGGCCGTATTATCTCGCCGAGCAGCTCGGCTTCCGCAAGATCATGGACAACACCTTCATGATCGCCAACATGATCCACGGCGATCCCGATCCGGAAGACCTGCGCAAGTATTTCACCGCCCTGAAGCGCGCGCAACGCGATCTCGACCTGCGGCCGGAGCTCTACACGCACTACTACACCAACGAGTTTCCGAAGCGTTGGCACGATGTGATGGATACGCGCCGCTGGGGCCCGGGCGAGCGCATCGTGTTCGAGCCGTATACGGAAGAGACGTTTGCGGTCTCGCGCGAATGGATCGCCGATCACGACATCTTCGAGGGCGGCGACCTCGGCAAGAAGCGCTACGAGGAAGCGACGATCAGCGTGATGTGAAAGATCCGCAGGCTGTCATCGCCCGCGAAAGCGGGCGATCCAGTCCTCGGGCGGATATGAAAAACGCTGGATGCCGCTTTCGCGGGGCATGACAGTGTGATGGCTATTCCACCTTCAGCCCGATCAGGCGTTCCAGTGTCGCCTCGTCTTTGGCGAGTTCAGCCGACGGTGCGCGATGCGCGACATTGCCGCGCTCGATGACGATGGCGTTCTGTGTCAGCGACAGTGCAATCTCGGCATGCTGTTCGACCAGGATAAAGGCGGTGCCCTGTTCGGCCAGCATCTTGCGGATGGCGGCGGTCAATTCCTCGACGATGATCGGCGCGAGCCCCTCGAACGGTTCGTCGAGCAGCAGGAGTGACGGATTGGTCAAGAGTGCGCGCGCCAGCGCCAGCATCTGCTGTTCGCCGCCGGAGAGCTGATTGCCCTTGTTGCCGCGCCGCTCGTTGAGGCGCGGCAGCAATTCGTAAATCCGCTCGACCGTCCAATGCCCCGGCCGCGCAGTGACGGTCAGATTTTCCGCAACCGTCAGCGACGGAAAGATTTCGCGCTCCTGCGCCACCCAGCCGATGCCGCCGCGGGCGCGTTTGTAAGGCGGGAGCCGGGTGATGTCTTCGCCGCGCCAGTGGATCGAGCCGCGCGTCATGCGGGTGAAGCCCATGATGGTGAGCAGCAGCGTCGACTTGCCGACGCCGTTGCGGCCCAGCACCGCAAGGCTGCCCTTGTCGGCGAGATCGAACGAGATGTCGTTCAGCACCACGGCATCGCCGTAGCCGGCCCGCACGTCTTTGAGCGACAGCAGCCTCTCAGCCATGATGCGCTCCGCCGAGATAGACTTCGCGCACGCGCGGATCGGAGGAAATCTCCTTCGGCGTGCCTTCGAGCAGGATGGCGCCGCCGACCATCACGATGATCCGGCTGGCGAAGCGGAACACGACGTTCATGTCGTGCTCGATGAACAGAACCGTGATGTCCTGCGACAGATCGGCGATCACCGAGAACAGTTCTGAGCTTTCCTCCGGCGGCACCCCGGCGGCGGGTTCGTCGAGCAGGAGCACCTTGGGCCGGGTGGCGAGCGCCAGCGCAATTTCAAGGAGACGCTGCTGGCCATAGGCCAGTTCGCGTGTGGTGCGGTAGGCGTGGTCGCCGAGCCGCAGCGATTTCAGGATGGCATAGGCCTCATCCGCATTGTCGCGATAGGCCGGCAGCGCTTTCCACCAGGTGCCGGCATCGCCGGTGCGCTCGCAGATCGCGAGCGTCACCGCTTCGAGCGCCGACAGGTTCGGAAACAGCGTGTTGATCTGGAAGGTCCGGACCAGCCCGCGCTTCACCCGCGCATCCGGATGCAAAGCGGTGATGTCCTCGCCGTCGAGCAGGATCTGACCGGAGTTCGGCTTGATCATACCGGTCATCAGGTTGATCAGCGTGGTCTTGCCGGCGCCGTTCGGGCCGATCAGCGCATAGCGCTCGCCCTTCGGAACGGCGATCGATATGTCGCGCGCGACCTGAAGCTGGCCGAAGCTTTTGTTGAGGTTGCGGGTTGCAAGCGCGGGTGTGGTCATGTGCTGCGCCGCCCCGTCATCGCGCGATAGAGCTGCGACAGCCCGCCGAGGATACCGTTCGGCAGCAGCATGACGACCGCCACCAGCAGCAATCCGATCCAGAAATACCAGTATTGCGGATTGATGCCAGAGAACTGGTCGCGCGCCACCATGAAGATCACTGCGCCGATCAGCCCGCCATAGAGCATGCCGGCGCCGCCGAGCACGAGCATCACCAGCACGTCGGCGGAGCGCTGGAAATCGATCGAGCCGAGCGACACCGTGGACGTCGTCTGCGCCAGCAACGCTCCGGCGATCCCTGCGATCGCCGCGGACATGGTGTAGATCTTGCGGATATGCGCATCGCTCGGCGCGCCGATCGCGGGCATGCGCACGGAGTTTTCGCGAATGCCGCGCAGCGCCAGCCCGAACGGCGAGTTGGTGAGCCGCCGCGCCACCAGGAAGATCAGGAACAGCATGATGAGCGAATAGGCATAAGCGGTGCGGCCCCACAGGTCGAACTCGAACATGCCGAGCAGCTTGCCGATGCGGATGCCCTGCAGACCATCGGCGCCGCCGGTGAGCCAGTGCGCGCTGTTGGCGAGTTCATGCACCAGAAAACCCAGGCCCAGCGTGATCATGATCAGCGCCAGATGCTTGAAGCGCGCGATGATGAAGCTGGTGGCGAAGCCGAACAGCCCGGTGACCACGGCCGCGGCCAACAGCCCGAAGGTCGGATCGCCATATCCGTATTTTGAAATGATCCCCGCCGTGTAGGCGCCGATCCCGAAAAACGCGGCATGTCCGAGCGACACGATGCCGGCATAGCCCAGGATCAGATCGAGCGAGAGCGCGAACAATGCGGTGATCGCGATCTGGCTCGCAAGCGACAGATAATTCGGGAACAGGAAGAACGGGAGGATCGTCGCGAGCCAGAACAGATATTCCAGCGGATGCCAGCGGACCTGGGCGCGCAGATAGTCGTGCGGAGTGAGGGAGGGGGCGCTCATGGTGTCACCGCTTGCCAAACAGGCCCTGCGGCCGCCACATCAAAAGAACCACCATCACGAAATAGATCATGAAGGCGCCGACCTGCGGCACATAATACTTGCTGGCGATATCGCTGATTCCGATCAACACGGCGGCGACGAAGGACCCCCAGATCGAGCCCAGACCGCCAACCGACACCACGATCAGAACGTAGACGAGATAGGTCAGCGCAAAGGACGGGTCGAGGCCGACGATCTCGATCGCCAGCGATCCGCCGAGACCCGCGAGTCCGGACCCCAGCGCGAATGCGACCGCGAAGGTGCCGTCGACATTGATACCCAGACCGCGCGCCATGCGCTGATTGTCGACCGCGGCGCGGACCTGCTGGCCGAAGCGCGTGTATTCCAATGTCAGCACCAGCACCAGCGTGACAGCGAGGCCGACGGTGACGAGGAAAAGACGATAGACACCGAAATTAATGCCGAAATAGACGATGGAGCCGCGCAGCCATGTGGGCGTCACCGCCGGTTGCAACACGGTGCCGAAGATGTAGGCCGCGCTCGCGATCGCCATGAAGGCAAGGCCGATGGTGAGGAGAACCTGGTCGAGTTCGCTCGCGTTATAAAGCCGGCGGTATAGCGTGCGCTCGAGAGCCACGCTCACGATTGCGGCGGCCAGAAACGCCATCGGCAGCGTTGCAAGGAACGGCCAGCCGAAGCTGTGAACCAGTGTAACCGTGACGTAGGCGCCGAGCATCGCGAACGCGCAATGCGCCAGATTGACGAAATTCATCATGCCGAGCGTGACCGACAGCCCCACCGACAGCAGGAACAGCAGCATGCCATAGGCAAAGCCGTCGAACAGAACGCCGATAATAGGCCCCAAAGTCGTACCCTCAGCCTGACGCCTTACCCCGGTCCCTCAGCCTCGCCTTCAGGCAGCGGGGCGTCCCGCGTCATTGAAGGAGGGGCTGGCCACCGAATTCGGGATGCGGCGGGTGGATGCTCTTCTTACTGAAACTATATCACACAAGGCAACGCCCGGAGCGGGAGGCCCCGGGCGTTCAATGTTCCAACAGGGAAGCTTATTTCTTGGTCTTCATCCGCTCTTTGACCGGATCCTTCACTTCCTCGATCTTGTCGATCTCGACGTTCTGAATCTTGCCGTCCACCTTGTCGACACGCCGGATATACACGGTCTGGATGATGTCGCGGGTTTCCGGATCGATCGAGATCGGGCCGCGTGGGCTCTCCCACTTCATGCCCTTGGCTGCGTCGACCATCGCCTGTGCGTCGGTCTTGCCGCCGGTCTTCTTCAGCACGTCATAGATGAGCTGCATGCCGTCCCAACCGCCGATCGAGAAGAAGTCCGGGTTGCGGCCGTAGGCTGCATTATAGGCCTTCACGAAAGCGTCGTTCTTGGCCGATTTGTGCGCGTAATCGTAGTGGCTTGCGGTGATGATGCCGAGAGCGGCATCGCCCATGACCTTGACTGCGTTTTCGTCGGCGATCTCGAGCTGCCCCATCACCTTGGTCTTGCGGGCATCGATGCCGCGCTCGGCCAATGCCTTCCCGAGAGCGCCCGGCTGCGCGCCGCCCGGAACGAAGATGTAAACGCCCTCAGGGTTGAGGTCCTTGGCGCGCTGCACGAAGGCCGAGAAATCCGGATTGGCAACCGGCATCTTGACCTCGCCGACGATCTCGCCGCCGGCTTCCTTGAAGCCAAGTGCGAAGGCGCCACCGGCGTCGAGGCCCGGGCCGTAGTCCGAGACCATGGTGTAGGCCTTCTTCACGCCTCCCTTCTTCACTGCCCAGTCGCCGAGCGCCTGGTTGAGCTGCGGGGTGGTGAGCGAGGTGCGCACCATATAAGGCGACTTGGTGGTGATGATCGAGGTCGCGGCGTTCATCACGACCATGAACTTCTTGGCCTGATCCGAGACGTCGCCCGCGGCCATTGCATTCGGGGTCAGCACGAAGCCGGCGAGGATATCGACGCCGTCACGCACCACGAGTTCCTGCGCAAGGCGTTTTGCGACATCCGGCGCGATGCCGCCGGTATCCTTGCGGATGAACTCGATCTTGCGGCCGGCAACGGTGTCGCCATTCTCTTTGACGAACAGCTTGATGGCGTTGTCCATCTGCGCCGCGGCATCCGCGAATTGTCCGGAATAAGGCAGAATGATTCCGATCTTGATCGGGCCCTGCTGCGCATTTGCGGCGCCCGCGAACATCGCGGTCGCGGCCAATGCGGCAAGTCCAAACGTCCTTCTATTCATCGCTTATCCTCCTGAAAACTCTTGATCTTACACGCCTCATGTCGCGTTGGCCGGGACACTATCGGCAGCGGCTCTAACGGTCAACGAATCGTCGCCCAATGCGGCAAAATGGGATGCCCACCGCCCTGGACTTGGTAAACGGTGGGAGTTTCAACGCGGCCGAAGCATTGCCCAGGTCTTGTTCAATAATATTCGACATGAACGCGGATGGCGCCGCTCGCCTCGTCGTAAAACCCGTATTTCCTGGCCTTCTCGACCATCCCTGAAATCGGGTCGGGCGTGGCCGGGGCAAGTTGCGCGAGGGCGCGGAGATCCGCCTCGCGCAGCCAGACATGTTCGGATGTGCACGTCACGGAAAATGGCAGCCCGCGCGCGATGTCGTCGGCGCTCCATCCGGCCGGTGCTCGAAGCTTGAGGCGTCCGAAGTCTTCCCTTTCGAGAAGTTCATGTTGCCCGGGTGACAGCTGGATGATCATGCGGCGCGTCAGTTCATCGACACGAGTTCGGCGCTGCGCGATCTTGCGGCCGGCGCTTCGGCCTGCAGGTCTGCCACCTGCGTTGCGAACAGCGAAGCCGAGCGCGACGCTTCGTCCGGCGTCATGTCGCCGAAATAGAGCTGGCAGGCGACATAGTTCAGTCCGCCATGCGCCATCTGCGCGCTCAGAGCGTCGCGCATTGTCCGCGGAGATCCGGCGAAACCGTTGCCGAGTTTCAGCAGTTCGTCGAACGTACCGGGATAGACGTGGCTGATCGGAAACGGCGTTCCGGCTTCCTTCCAGAGCATCTCCATGGCCTCGCGCCAGGGCTTGTAGGCGCGGCGTCCGATTGCGAGTGCCTCGCTATCGGTGTCGGCAACCACGACGTGGCGCGTGATGCCGATGTTGGGCAGGGCGCCGGGTTCGCGGCCGAGCCGCTGCCATTCCTCCCGGTAGCGCTCCGACACGAGCCGCGCATTGTCGATCGAACCCAGCGTCATGACGTTGGCACCGTTCTGTGCCGCCCACGGCGCGCTGTCCGGCTTGGTGGTCGCGTACCAGAGCGGCGGGTGCGGCCGCTGCAGTGGGTGCATCCGCACAGGAAAACGCTCGATACTGATATGCTTGCCCTGGAAGCTGACCTCGTCCTGGAAAAACGCCTGCCGGATGATCTCGAAATTTTCCAGATAGCGGGCCTGCGCCGTCGCCGGATCGTCGCCATACATCGCGATCTCGTAGGGCATCGAGCCGCGGCCGAGACCGAGTTCCAGCCGCCCGCCGCTCAACTGGTCGAGCATGCAGATTTCTTCGTAGACCCGCACCGGATGATAGATCGGCAGCACATAGAGCAGCGGGCCCAGCCGGATGCGCGTGGAGCGCTGTGCTGCAGATGCCAGGAAGATACCGGGCGAGGGCGCATAGCCGAGCGGCGTCCCGTGATGCTCGGCGAGGTGATAGCAGAAGAAGCCGAGCCGGTCGCAGAGCTCGATGAAACGCAGACGCTCTTCGTATTGCCGGTGCAGGGGCGTCCCGGCGCGGTCCATGTGGTCGAAGATCGCATACTTCATTGCCGGACACTCCCGCTGCGGACCAAACGCCTACCGTCCGGTGCATATCGTTGTCAAGACAACGATGCGCGCGCAACGATGTTCCCCCGGTGACGGCGGCGGCCGATTGCCTGCCCACTCACGCCATGCGAAGAGGAGCGGCGAATTCGGGAGGCCTTGATGGCGCGCAAGACGGCGGCCGTGCACCGGCGTAACGCACCCAGCCCTGCACCTGTACCCAAGCCTGCGCCAACCCCTTTGACGGGCCTGGTGGCGTTCAAGCTCATTCATCTTGCGGACACCATCAGCCGGGCCGCGACGCTGGTCTATGAGAGGCAGTTCGGGCTGAACAACTCGGAACTTCGCGCGATGATCGCGCTGCGCGACATGCAGCCCCTGACGATCGCCGATCTCAGCCGCGCCGGACACATCGACAAGGCCTGGGTCAGCCGGTCGGTGGCGAGCCTGTCGGACCGCGGGCTGGTCAGCCGCGAGGCGCATCCGACCGACCAGCGCATGGCGCTGATCCGTCTGACACCGGCGGGCCTCGATCTGACACGTGCGTTCGAGCCGGTCGCGCATGCGCGCCAGAAGCGGCTGCTGGCGGGGCTGTCGCAGCGCGAGGCATTTCGCGTGATCGACATGCTGCAAAAGAATGCAGATCAATTGCTGAAAGAGCCCTAGAATGGCCTGGTCGGCGCTCCCGTCAGCTTGGGCTTGCGACGCGACCACCCACGGACTCTCTTCAGGATTGCGAGTTTGCAGGAATGTCGGACCTTCGATTCCAGATCAACGGCCGGTGGCGCACGGAGAATGCAGTGTCTCCGACCACGACGCTGCTCGATTATCTGCGGCTCGACGCCCGGCTGACCGGCACCAAGGAAGGCTGCGCCGAGGGCGATTGCGGGGCCTGCACCGTCGTCGTCGGTCTGCCGCAGGACGATGGACGCCTGGCGTGGCGCGCAGTCAATTCGTGTCTCGTGCTGGTGCCCCAGGTCGACGGGCTGCCGGTCATCACCGTGGAAGGTCTCGCGCAGCCTGACGGCACGCTGCATTCGGTGCAGCAAAGTCTGATCGAGGCCGACGCCACGCAATGCGGCTTCTGCACACCCGGCTTTGCGATGGCGATGTTCGCCTTCGCGCATGAATCCAAAAGCGATGGCGAGCCGCGCGACGACGACACCATTCACGAAGCGCTGGCCGGCAATCTCTGCCGCTGCACCGGCTATCGCCCGATCGTGGAGGCCTGCAAGACCATGCGTGCCGATCCGCCGGGCTGCGGCTTTGCCGAACATGCGGGCGAGGCGGCGGCGGAATATCGGCGCGGCGCGCAGCTTTATCTGGCGCCGCGCAACATCGGCGATCTCGTAGCGGCAAAAGCGAAACATCCCGACGCTGTCGTGCTGGGCGGCGGCACCGATCTCGGCATCCGCGTGTCAAAGCACCGCGAGGCCTTTCCGGAGGTGATCTCGACCCAGTGGGTGAGCGAACTGCGCGCGATCTCAGAGGGCGACGGCAAGCTCACCATCGGCGGCGGCGTCACCTATACCCGGGCGCTGCCATTCCTTGAGACGCACTTTCCGTCCTTCGCCGCGATGGTGCGCCGTATCGGCTCGCGACAAATCCGCAATATCGGCACGCTGGCAGCCAACATCGCCAATGCCTCGCCGATCGGCGACACCATTCCCTGCCTGATGGCGCTCGACGCGACGATCATGCTGCGTTCGATACGTGGGGTGCGCGGTGTGAAGGCCGACAGCTTCATCACAGCCTACCGCAAGACCGCGATGGAGACCGACGAAATCATCGAAGCGATCGAGATCCCGCTGCTCAAGAACGGTACGGGTTTCACCACCTACAAATTGTCGAAGCGCTTCGACCAGGACATCTCCACCGTGATCGGCGCCTTCCGCCTGCGCGTCGAGAACGGCAAAGTAACGGAACTACGCGCCGCCTATGGCGGCATGGCTGCGACCACCGCGCGCGCGAAGCATGTCGAAACCGCGCTGACCGGCAAGCCGTGGACCGCGGAAACCCTGCGCGACATCGACGCGTTGATTGCGCAGGACTTCCAGCCGATGACCGATCATCGCGGCACCGACGCCTATCGCCTGCGTGCGGCCGCCAACCTGATCCGGCGGCTGCAGATCGAGACCACGGGCGGTGAGCAAACCGGAGTGTGGCAGCTATGAACGCACCTCTGTCCCGCATCCGCGGCGGCGTGCACGCGTCGGTGAAGCACGACAGCGCCGCCGGCCACACCAACGGTCAGGCGCTCTATCTCGACGACATCCCCGCCGTGCCCGGCACGCTGGAAACCGCTCTCGTGCTGTCGCCGCACCCCCATGCCCGCATCAAGTCCATCGATGTATCGGCGGCGCTTGCGGCCGAGGGTGTCGCAGCGGTCGTCACCGCGGCCGACGTCCCCGGCAAGAACGACATCGCCCCGATCCGCACCGACGAGCCGCTGCTGGCCGCAGGCCTTGTCGAGCATGAGGGTCAAATCGTGGCGGCGGTCGCAGCAGTGACGCTCGATCAGGCTCGTGCCGCGGCGAAGCTTGTGAAGGTCGAATACGACGTGCTGCCGGCCGTGCTTACGGTCGAGGAGGCGGTGGCGAAAGAGCTGTACGTCGCGCCGGTCCAGACCATGGCGCGCGGCGATATCGACGCGGCGCTCCAATCCGCGCCGCATCGCCTGAAGGGCGAGTTTCACTGCGGCGGTCAGGATCACTTCTATCTCGAGGGCCAGATCGCGATCGCAACGCCCGGCGAGACCAACCGCGACATTCATGTCTTCTCCTCGACGCAGCATCCAACCGAAGTGCAGCACGGCGTCGCGCATGTGCTTGGTATTCCCTTCAATGCGGTGACGGTCGAGGTGCGCCGCATGGGCGGCGGCTTCGGCGGCAAGGAGAGCCAGCCGACCATCATCGCCGGCATCGCCGCACTGCTGGCGACAAAGACGCGTAAGCCGGTGAAGCTGCGGCTGCCGCGCGATGACGACATGCGCGCCACCGGCAAGCGGCACCCGTTCTATTATCGCTACGATGTCGGCTTTGACGATGACGGAGCTATTCTCGGTCTCGATCTACTGCTCGCGGCCAATGGCGGCCATGTCGCCGACCACACCCCCGCGGTGCTGACGCGCGCGCTGTGCCATTCGGACAATTGCTACTGGCTGCCGGTGCTGCGCTTCCGCGGCCTGCCATGCAAGACCAATACGGTGTCGAACACGGCGTTCCGCGGCTATGGCGGACCGCAGGGCATGTTCGCGATCGAGACCATCATCGACACGATCGCGCGGCATCTCGCGCTGTCGCTGGAACAGGTGCGCCGCCGCAACCTCTACGGCCATGGGCGCGACAACGTCACGCCCTATGGCATGACGGTCGAGGACAACATCATCGAGACGGTGATCGACGAGTTCGATCGGACGGTCGATCTGAAAGCCTGGCGCGAGAGCGTGCTCGCTTTCAATAAAGCGAGCCCCATTGTGAAGAAGGGTCTCGCCACCATGCCGGTGAAGTTCGGCATCTCGTTCAACCGGCCGGCGCTCAACCAGGCCGGCGCACTCGTGCATGTCTACATGGACGGCAGCGTCACGCTGAACCATGGCGGCACCGAGATGGGGCAGGGGCTGTTCATCAAGGTCGCGCAGGTGGTGGCCGAGACCTTTCAGATCGATATCGACAATATCAAGATCACCGCGACCACCACCGGCAAGGTGCCGAACACGTCGCCGACAGCGGCGTCCTCCGGCTCCGATCTCAACGGCATGGCGGCGCAGCATGCGGCCGAGCAGATCAAGGATCGCATGGCCGATGTCGCGGCCGAGCAGTTCAACGTGCCGAAGGGCGAGATCGTGTTCTCGTCAAACCGCATCTATGCCGGCAACCGTTCGATCTCGTTTGCCGAGCTTGCGGCCCTGTCATGGGAGAAGCGGGTGTCGCTGTCGGCGACCGGCTTCTACCGCACGCCAAAAATCCATTGGGACTTTGCCAGCAACAGCGGGCGGCCTTTCTATTATTTCACCTATGGCGTGGCCGCGGCCGAAGTCGCGATCGACACATTAACCGGCGAGATGCGAGTGCTGCGCGCCGAGCTTCTGCAGGATTGCGGAGAATCTCTCAATCCGGCGATCGATCTCGGTCAGATCGAAGGTGCTTTCGTGCAGGGTATGGGTTGGCTCACAACCGAGGAACTGGTGTGGGATCACAAGGGCAATCTGCGCACGCACGGGCCGTCGACCTACAAGATCCCCGGCAGCCGCGATGTGCCGCCTGTCTTCAACGCGCGCATTTTGCAGAACGCGCCCAACAAGGAAGAGACGGTGTTCCGTTCCAAGGCGGTTGGCGAGCCGCCGCTGATGCTGGCGCTGTCGGTGTGGCTCGCGGTGCGAGACGCGATCTCGTCGTTGTCGGATTACAAACTTGCACCCAGGATCGATGCGCCGACCACGCCGGATCGCGTGCTGGCAGCGGTGGATGAGATCAGGGTGAGGGCTGGCTGATCGCCGGCGGAGGCGTCGTCTTCCTCCTCCCCGTGAAACGGGGAGAAGGTGCCTCGCGAGCTTGCGAGCGAGGCGGATGAGGGGCTTCTTTCAGTGTCGCGCATGCCCCTCACCCGTCTCGCAGCTTCGCTGCTCGCCACCCTCTCCCCGCGGCGGGGAGAGGGAAGGGATCATCCGCCTACAACGTCAGCTGACGCACCGCGTCCTCGGCTGCCTTCGTCTTCGCCTCGATCTCAATCTCCAGCCTTGCATCGAGGGTGCCGATCTCGGCGAGCCGGTCTTCTTGCGTTTTGAGCGTCGCGAGATAGCGCCGCCCGAGATCGGAGCCCTGTCCGACCGACCTCAGATTTTCGCGCAGGCGGGCCTGATCGCGCACGATCCGCTCGCGCTCGCTCTCGAGCTGGCTGCGTTGCGCCCTGGTCTTGTTCATCTCCTCCACCAGCGCCGTGAGTCTGGCGATCGTCGCCTTCAGCGCCGGGCTTTCGTTCTCGAGGCCGCGAATCCGGACCAGCATGTCGTCGACATCGAGCTCGGTCAGCACGATCCGCTCACTGTCGAGACGTTCGGTGGTGAAGCTCGCCTTGGTGGTCGTGCCGCGCGGCGCTGCGATCGTGTGCCGGTAACGGGTTGGCGTCTCCTCAATGTTCTTGGTGCCGGCGACCGGAGTCCAGCCCCCAATGCGCTCTTCTTCCACCACGATCTCGCGGTCCTCGTCCGGTGGTGTCGTGACCTCATAATCGATGGTGCGGGTCGAGCGGGTCTGCACCGTCAGCGTGCCGTTCAGCGCCTTGCCGAGCGCGGTCTGGCGGATGCCCCGGTCGTCGCGGCGGATTGCCGTCTTGGTGTCGACCGCGAAGGTCGCCAGCCGCGTCGCACCCTTCGGCGTCAGCGGCAGCAAGGCGTCGCCGACAAAGCCCGTGCCGCCGTCCGCGTTCGTCTCGAACGCGGTGACAAGCCCGGCCGGCAGCGCGCTGGCGCCGTCATTCTTCAGCCGCACCGCCGCCAGCGGACGGTTCGGTGTAACATCCGGCTGATACAGCCAGACGCGCGTCACCGGCACCTCCCGGTCGACGAAGGGCACCATCATCGTGTGTCCGGTCGCGAGCGAGAGCTTGGCCGGAAAGCGATAGAGGAGCTGTGTCGATGCCTCTTCCGCAGTCGCGGCGTTGGCGGGCGCGGCAGCCGCGATTTCGGCAGGCATTGGCGCAACCGGCGCCGGTGCAGCCATCGCGGGAGCGGAGCGGGTCGGTCTTTGCGGCGCCGCGAGCGCGCCGGCGATTCGGTCGGCGTCGAATCGGGCCTGCGGTGCCGGTGGTGCGGCCTTCTCCTGAACATCGTCGCGGCGTGGCACGACCCGCGTATTGGTCGAGACCGGCACTTCCGGCCGGTTTGCGAACAAAGCGGTATAGAGCGGCTGGCGCAGCGCCACCGGATTGCCGGAGACCAGCGTCAGATCGACATCCTTCCAGTCGCCCCCGGTCAGGTTCTCGATCACGGCCCAGCCCTGCAGCCGCGCCTTGGAACCGTCCTTGCCGCCGTCCTTCGGCAGCACGATCCGATACGCGGTCTTCCAGACCGGTGCGCCGACCACATAGCTGATCGCGACATCGCGCGTGCCGTCGCCGAGGAATCCGACCGACAATGTGCGGCGATCCTTGGCGCGGTTTTCGGTGAGGCCGGTGAGAAGCCGCTCGATCTGCTGTCGCGTCTGCGGGTCGGTGAAACGAAGTTCGGTGACCTCTTCGAGGATCGCTTGGGTGAGCCCCGCCGGCGTGACCAGAGTCAGGCGATGCCGTGCGGTGGTGCCGCCGTTATTCGGCAGCGTGACCTGCTCGCGCACCACGCGGAACACGCGACCCTTGGCATTGACCGGGCCCGAAATCTCGATCTCGCTGCCGACCAGGGCGTTGAGCAGATCGGGCGAGGAATTCAGTGCTTCGGGTCCGAACGGCAGGTCGCGGAACAGCTCCGGCAGCGGCGTCTTGCCGGGCAGGGAGACGGTGCCGACCGCACCGGCGCGATCGAACACGGTGAGGCTCTTCAGGATGTCATCGACCTGGTCCAGCCGCACCGGCAATTCGATGGTGGAATTCCCGCTGACTGGGCCGCCATGGGTAAACTGGGCGAGGCCGGAATTCGACAGGATGACCTGCTTGAGGGGGAGTTCGGCCGCCGCCGCCTGATCGGTGGTGACGAGCATCGTCGCGGCGAGCGTGACGCCCGCCGCCGCAAAAACTGTACGATTCATAGTTCGCTTCTCCCGTCCCCGAGCTGACCCGATCGCGCCTGAATCGGACACTAAACGACGCCACGGGACGCAAAGATGGCGGCCCCGGACTGCCAGGGCGCCATGCACCCGTCCAAAGGCAGGCGCGGCTCTACGGCGGCTGTCAGGCTGGCGGTCGGTCCAGTTGCGAACCGGCCGCAGCGGCCAAAATCATTGTAAAGCAACGTAAAGTTGGCACCTGCCGCCATTGACTTGCCAAAATCCGTCCCACTTATAGAGCGAACATTCATTCGCTTTATGTGCGATGCACAATTTTGGGGGGCGATTTGCGCCAGGCCAGTGCCCAGCTTCGGTCCGACCGCCGCTCGGAGATTCTCGACGCGGCGCAGCGATGCTTTGCGCGTATGGGGTTTCATCAGACGTCGATGCAGCAGATCTGCGCCGAAGCCGGTATGAGCCCGGGCAACGTCTATCGCTACTTCCCGTCGAAGGAAGCGATCATCCTCGGCATTACCGAGCGTGACCGCGCCGAGGTGGCCGCGCAGCTTGCGAGCGCGCAATTCTCGACCGACTTCTTCTCGACCTTTGCGGCACTCGCACGCCATCATTTCGTCGAGCGTTCGGCCGAGGAAGTCGGGCTGTGCGCGGAAATCATGTCGGAGAGCCGTCGCAATCCGACGATTTCGAAAATCATGAACGAGTTCGACGCCGATGTGAAACAGCGGCTCGTCACCATGCTGCATGCTGCGCAGGCGCGAGGCGATATTTCGCGCGATGCGGATATCGGTACGGCGGTTGAGATGCTGATGATCATCGCGGACGGTGTGTGGTGGCGCCGCGCGGTCGATCCGAAATTCGACGCCGAAGCGGTGCTGCCGATGTTCTTCGACGTCACGAAATATATGCTGCTTGACCGCGGGAGCGGGCGGAACGCGGAGCCCGGCTGGGCCCGCGCGAGCGGCGCTGGAGACGCACAATGAAGGCGAGCCAAATCGTTGCCATCGGTTTGGTGGTGGGAGCGGTCGCCTGGGTCGCGTCCGGCCATCTGATGCCGCATGAATCCGCGGAAAGCCGCGCCGCCATCCGTGCGGATGCCGGCGAGCCGAAGCTGTTTCGCGTCGCCGTCACCGAGACAAAGCTCTTGCCGCACTCGCGCAAGCTGACGCTGTCCGGCCGTACCGAGGCCGACAAGAAGGTGACCATCACCGCTCGCACTGGCGGCATCCTTACCGAGATGCGGGCGAAGCGTGGCCAGCTTATGAAGAAGGGCGAGATCATCGCCGTACTTTCCGACGACGCGCGCGAGGCGCAAGTCGCGCAGGCGACCGCGCTCTTCAATCAGCGCAAGTCCGAGCTCGAGGCGCGTCGGAAGCTGATTGAACAGGGGAACATGCCGCGCCTCGAAGCCATGAACCTCGAAGCGCAGTTCAAGGCGTCGGAGGCCGCGCTGGCGCAAGCTGTAGCCGAGCGTGACCGCGGCGTTTTGCGTGCACCGTGGGATGGCATTGTATTCGATACCGCGGAGGTCGGCGGTGCGGCGCTCTCGTTCACCGGCGCGCCGGTGGCCCAGATGGTGGCGATCGATCCGTTACTCGCGGTCGTCGAGGTGTCGGAGACCCGTCTGGCCGGGTTGAAGGTCGGGGAGCCGGCGGAAGTCCGTCTTGTCAACGGACAGAAGGTTATGGGGCGTCTTCGCTATGTCGCCAAAACGGCAAGCGCGACCACTCGCACCTATCGCGTCGAGGTCGAACTACCTAATCCGAACAACGCGATCCCCGACGGCATCACCGCTGAAGTTTCGATTCCGATGGCACCCGTTCCGGCGTCGCGCGTACCGCGATCGGCACTGACTTTCTCCTCATCAGGCGATCTCGGCGTTCGCGTCGTCGAGGGTGATAAGGTCGGGTTCGTTCGCGTCGCCCCGGTCGAAGACGACCAGAATCATATGTGGGTCGCCGGCATTCCGGACGGCGCGCGCGTGATCGTGCAGGGTCAGGATTTCGTGCGCGAAGGCCAGAATGTGGTCGCGGTGCCGGCCGAAGTGGCGGTCGGCGCGGCGCGGTAATTCTTTTACCTCTCCCCGCCGTGCGGGGAGAGGTCGGTCGCCGAAGGCGACCGGGTGAGGGGCCGGCAC